>Ga0208017_100002_pt1 | contig 883682 bp, 816 predicted proteins | sample 30_taG_FD_184104 | JGI IMG/M metagenome (GOLD analysis project Ga0208017, IMG submission 184104) | Marine viral communities from Cariaco Basin, Caribbean Sea - 30_WHOI_OMZ (SPAdes) (version 2) | ecosystem: Environmental > Aquatic > Marine > Oceanic | place: Caribbean Sea: Cariaco Basin... | reverse complement strand
GGGATCGAGCCCCACGGCTATCTGTCCGGTGTCCTGAAAGCCATAGCAGGCGGGCACAAACAAACCGATATCAACCAGCTGTTGCCCTGGAACTACGTCAATCCGGTGTGAACGGCGCACCGCTTACGGTATTCTCGATGCCACCCTTTCAGGGCGTTCTTCGTTGGATACCCCAACTCACGGATGGTGGCCTGCACGCGCTTGCCGAGCTTGATATAAAGCTTAACCGCGCGCAGTCGTTCTTCGTAGCTGTACATGGACTATCTCCAAGATAGTCCAACTTTTCGTCCGCACCCCCTATCCGTCTTTGGGCGCGTACTAAGACAGCGGAGGGAAAACCGTGTCGAACTGCGCTTTCAGGGCGATATCAACGTCTTCCATCGTAACTGGCAGGCCAAGGTCTACTAGAGACGTAACGCCATGTTCTTGGATCCCACAGGGGACGATCCCGGAAAAATGCTCAAGATTTGGATCAACATTTATGCTGATTCCGTGAAAGCTGACCCATTTTCTAAGCCGGATACCGATCGCCGCGATTTTATCTTCACGAATGCCGCCTTGCGCCGTGAGCGGTTTCTCGGGGCGTTCCACCCAGACGCCGACGCGCCCCTCCTTGATCTCGCCTTTGATGGTAAAGCTTGCAAGTGTCGCGATCACCCAATGTTCAAGGTCTTGAACAAAACGTCTGACATCCCGGCCGCGTTTACCGACGTCCAGCATCACATAAACAACCCGCTGCCCCGGCCCATGGTATGTGTACTGTCCGCCGCGGCGCGTTTCATATACCGGAAACCGCGTAGGGTCGGTCAAATCTTCCGATTTTGCTGAGGTGCCCGCAGAATATAGCGGAGCGTGCTCTACAAGCCAGACGCATTCATCGGCATTCCCCGCGGCGATAAGGGACGCGCGTTCCTCCATCCATGCTTCGGCTTCCCGGTAATCGACAAGGCCCTTGGAGGTGATCCATTCAACCATTCTGTGCGCACCATTGAGCCGAGGTAAACGAAACAGTCATTCCGCGGCGCTTACCTCTTGAATTACTTTCTGGATAATTTGCACATAATTATCGACACCCTGCGCACCAGTCACAAGGTATTTGCCCGCGAAGATCATTGAAGGCACGCCAGAAATTCCCTGCGATGTCCAAACCGACTGGCGTTCGCGAACACGTTCTACATGGCTGCCGCTGTCGAGAACGTCCTGCGCAGAACTACGATCCAATCCGACATCTGCAGCGACATCAACAAGAACACTTTGGTCTGAAACATCCAATCCCTTCGTAAAATGTGCTTCAAACAAAGCAAGCTTAAGAGGGTGCTGCAGGTTCTGATCTTGAGCCCAATCCAGCAGCTGGTGCGCGGCAAAGCTGTTGACGATGCGGCTATCGGCGTTGAAATTGAAGTCGATTCCAAGTTCGGTGCCAAGCTGCACAAGATGCGCACGGTTTTGCGCCGATTGCTCAGGTGATGCACCATATTTTTCGGTAATATGTTCGGTCAGGTTCTGTCCTTCGGGGCCCATTTGGGGGTTAAGCTCGAAAGGGTGCCATCGGATGAACGCGCCGATGTTCAAGGCGGCTAACGCCTGCTCTAGCTGGCGGTACCCGACAATACACCAAGGGCACATCACGTCAGAAACGATGTCGATCTGCAGGGCAGGGGGATCTATGGGCGCTTGGGTCATATTGTTCCTCGATTCATATCCTCCTTTAAGTTTACGTCTTCGCACTGTTTTTCAAGCCACCCCGCCCGATTGAATGATAAATCACACGAATCTGAACAAGGACTTAATCTGCGCAATTTTGCTCTTCACTTTGTGAAAGAGTTTGTCTAAACGACCCTCACCAACCATGGCGTGCGGTCGTGGCGGAATGGTAGACGCGCAGCGTTGAGGTCGCTGTGGGGTAACACCCGTGAGAGTTCGAGTCTCTCCGACCGCACCACTGGTTGTGTCCTTCAAATCATCTTCGAAAGACATGGGCCCCCGGGGCGCAAGCGCCCCGAAGTATCTTTATGCATCAAGCGCTTGGCTTAAGTCGCGTTTTAGATCTTCGATATCTTCAATCCCCACCGATAAACGCAGCAACCCTTCGGGAATTCCGGTGTGGGGTTCGATCGTGTGGCGGTGTTCGACAAGGCTTTCGACCCCGCCCAAAGACGTTGCGCGATGGAAAACTTCCAGCTTACCGACAGCCTCCAGCGCCGCTGCGCCGCCACCCTTTACAATGCACGACAAAAGCGACCCAAATCCTACTGACATTTGCCGCGTCGCCAATTCGTGGCCCGTATGTGACGCAAGACCCGGATAGAGAACCTCTTCGATTTTCGGGTGATTTTGCAAAAACTCTGCTAATTCCATGGCGTTGCACGACATTTGCTTGGCGCGCAGGGGCAGGGTGCGCATCCCGCGGACCAGCAACCATGCTTCAAACGGGCCGATAACCGCGCCTGCATCATGCCGGTCCGCTTTGATATCTTCCCACACGCGGCCCGTGACGTCATTGGTCGCCAGAACGCCCGCCAATACGTCCGAATGTCCATTAATGCCCTTTGTGGCAGAATGCATTACAACGTCGGCACCGTGTTTAAGCGGCTGTTGCAGAATCGGCGTCGCGGCCGTGCTATCCACCACAAGCAACCCACCCGCGCTATGCACCGCATCAGCCGCAGCTTGGATATCGACCACGCGAAGCCACGGGTTTGATGGCGTTTCGATGAGCGCCAAGGTTGGTCTAAAGCTCTCGCAGGCGGCGGCAAACGCCGCCTTGTCAGAGGCTTCGACCTCTCGCAGTTCAATGTCACGCCGGGTGCAGAAATCCCGGATCCACTTGGTGGTGCCCCAGTAAATCTGGCTTTGCACCAGCACGCGCCCGCCATTTGGGACGGTACGGAAGACGGCGGCAAGCGCTGCCATGCCTGACGGGAACAACAGCGATTCTTTCGCCCCCTCCAGTTGAGAGAGCACTTTTTCTGCAACGCGTACAATATCGCTCTGATCGCGCAGATAAATGTTGTCTTCACGCAGCGGTTGGTATGCTTCATCCCGCAGATAGGTCGTGGCCATAGGCAGCGCCGGGACCACCCCGCCGGTTTGCGCATCAACCGCTCCCGCTGCTTGGGCAGCAATCGTAGCGGGGCTTAAGCGAGACGTATCAGACATTTCTTAGCGATTCCCTAATGGCGTAATATATTCAATTTGCGGCACCTTTGCCTGTCCGAAGGTAAACTGCCAGACCAGAATGGGACAAACCCGCCCCTTCTTCATTTTGCTATGAAAACTCCCGCCGGAGGCGCCTATGGGCGAGGCAGCAAGCGTCCCTGCCTTGGTGGCACAAGGGTTCAGACTTGTTCTTTACCCCCCCGCGGTCTATCCCGCGCGTACATCAAAACACCCCAAAACAAAGGTATCACCACATGATTCCCCGTTATTCCCGCCCCGAGATGGTTGCGATCTGGTCCCCCGAAACCAAGTTCCGCATCTGGTACGAGATCGAGGCGCATGCCTGTGACGCCATGGCTGACCTTGGGGTGATCCCGCGCGAAAATGCGGAGGCGGTTTGGAAAGCCAAGGATGTCGAGTTTGATGTCGCGCGGATTGACGAGATTGAAGCCGTTACAAAACATGACGTTATCGCGTTTTTGACCCATTTGGCCGAACATGTAGGGAGCGACGAGGCGCGTTTTGTGCATCAGGGGATGACCTCTTCTGACGTATTGGACACCTGCTTTAACGTGCAATTAACCCGCGCAGCTGATATTCTGATCGAAGACATGGGCTTGCTGCTGGCCGCGCTGAAACGCCGTGCCATGGAACATAAAAATACTGTGCGCGTCGGGCGCAGCCACGGGATCCACGCTGAACCCACAACAATGGGCCTTACCTTTGCGCGCTTTTATGCAGAGATGGACCGCAACCTGACGCGGCTGAAGACAGCACGCTCCGAGATTGCTACGGGTGCGATTTCCGGTGCCGTGGGGACATTTGCGAATATCGATCCGCGGGTCGAGGAACATGTCTGCGAAAAGCTGGGCCTGTCGCCCGAACCCGTGAGCACGCAGATCATCCCCCGTGACCGTCACGCGGCATTCTTCGCAGCACTTGGTGTGATCGCCAGCTCTATCGAGAACGTTGCGACCGAAGTGCGACACATGCAACGGACCGAAGTCTTGGAAGGGGCTGAGTTTTTCTCGGCAGGTCAGAAAGGGTCTTCGGCGATGCCGCACAAGAAAAATCCTGTGCTGACCGAGAACCTGACCGGGCTGGCCCGTACAATTCGCATGGCTGTGATTCCAGCAATGGAAAACGTCACCATGTGGCATGAACGCGATATCTCCCACTCCAGCGTTGAGCGTGCGATCGGCCCCGACACCACCATCACTCTTGACTTCGCGCTGCATCGTTTGACCGGCGTCATCGACAATATGCTGATTTATCCTGACAACATGCTGGCAAATATGAACAAGTTTAGCGGTCTTGTGATGTCGCAACGTGTTTTGCTCGCGCTCACGCAGGCCGGCGTGAGCCGCGAAGATAGCTACAAGCTGGTTCAGCGCAACGCCATGAAGGTCTGGGAAGACGGCAAGGATTTCAAGACCGAGCTGCTGGCTGACGAAGAAGTGCTGGCCGCGCTAAGTGCAGAAGAGATCGAGGAAAAATTCGATCTGGGCTACCACACCAAACATGTTGATACGATCTTTAAGCGCGTCTTCAAGGACTGATACACGCGCAGGCATTTAGGGCTGCATCGCTTGACGGCGGTGCAGCCTTTTTGATTCAAAAGCTGCGTATTATTGCCCTATCTCGCGCCATATCGTGACGTTAGGCTGGAACCAAATGCTTTACCTATGGCGCGGATCGTCTAACATCAGCCGTGTATTTAGTTCAGGAGTGTTTGAGTATGCGTGTTGTGTTTGCGTCCATCCTGTCATTGGCGATGCCTTTCGCGGCCTTTGCCGCTGGTTCCAATGATACGTCCCCACCGAAGCCCGTTGTGAAGTGCGAAGACGGGCAGGTGTATGACAAGAAGTCAAAGACCTGTATCGATGCAAAGGATAGCCGGCTAACACCGGATGACCTTTATCAAACTGTTCGTGAACTGGCCTATGCTGGGGAATATTCGGATGCGCAGATCGTTCTTGCCGCTATGCCTGAGCATGACGATCGTCGCTTGACCTACATGGGGTTCACGACGCGCAAAATGGGCGACCAAGCTGGCGGAATGGCGTTCTATGTGCGTGCGCTGGCAGCCAACCCTGCGAATGTTCTCGCGCGGTCCTATCGCGGGCAAGCTTTGGTAGAGCAGGGCGATATCCCCGAAGCTTTGGCCGAACTTCGTGCCATTCGCGCGCATGGCGGGGCAGGGACATGGGCCGAAACCTCCTTGCGGACAGCGATCGCAACCGGTCAGACGTTTAGCTATTAACCAGCCGCTGTTGCATCCGGTGGCGCATTGCCGCCTGGGTGAAACACGCTTGTTGCGCGGGGCCCTGCGCGGTATGAACGGCAGGCCCCGCCCCTTAGGGGCGCTTTTCCTTGCAGGCAGATGCGCATGGCCAGTCCCAAATATCCTAAGAAAGTTCGCTTTAGCCGACGTGCAGGGCACTACCTGACCAATGCCTTTATCGTCGGCCTTATTCGGCTGGCTTTGGTGCTGCCGTATAAAGCGCGCATAGCGTTCGTCGGCTGGGTTGTTCAACATGTGATCGGGCCGGTAGCAGGATATCGGGCGCGGGCGCTTGATAATCTTGCGATGATCTGGCCGCAGATGCCGCAAGAACGGCGCGCAGAAATTGCCTCAAAGTGCCTTAACAACGTGGGGCGCAGCTTTATCGAAAACTATTCGGCGCGCGACTTCCCCAAGCGTATGGCAAAGAATACGCCGACCGGCGCAGGCGTCGCGGCGCTGGAAAAAGCGGCAGAACAAGGCAAGCCGGTCATTCTGGTGACGGGCCACTATGGCAACTACGAAGCGATGCGTGCCTGTCTTGTGGCGCGGGGGTATGACATCGGCGGACTCTACCGCAACATGAAAAACCCCTATTTCAACGCCCACTATGTCCAAACGATGGAGGCTTTCGGCGGCCCTGTCTTCCCGCAAGGCCGACGCGGCACGGCGGGTTTCGTACGGCATCTAAAAGAGGGCGGGCAGCTGGTACTGCTGTTTGATCAACACGTCTTTGGCGCGCCGGCGCTCGATTTCTTGGGGCAACCTGCCAATACAGCGCTTTCTGCCGCCGAGCTGGCATTGCGCTATGACGCGCTGTTGATCCCGTTTTACGGCATTCGGCAGGCTGATGGGGTGTCCTTCGACACGGTGCTGGAGGCACCTGTGCCACACAGCGATGCTGCCACGATGACCCAGGCGTTGAATGACAGTCTTACCGCACGGGTGAAAGCGGATCCCGAGCAATGGTTCTGGGTCCATCGTCGCTGGCGCATCCACGACAATTAATGCCTAAACATCTAGGTGTTTTGAGCGACTACTTGATCCGGGCCGCTGCCACGATCGGCCCTGCATTGCTGCGCTGCACCAGCACAACCACCGGCATATCGCCAGTGATCGCGGCAGAGAGTGATAGCGGCGCTTGCCCGTCCCATTGATCAACCGTCTGCCAGCCTTCGACGATGTTATAATTCTCGAACGTGTGGCCCGCGTTTTCTCCGCGTTTGACCTGCGTGACCGCCATCGGGTGATAGCGCAGCATGTGCACGTCAAACGGTCCGGCGGCACCCGATACCGTATGCGCGTTGATGCGCAGGGTTTCCCCGTCCCGTGCGATAGATAGGTCGACCTGCGGGGCGTCTTCTTTGTGCTTGTTGATCGCCTCCATCAACTTCATGGGTTTGGCACCGACCACATCGGACTGGCCGTTGACGATCATCTCGGGCGTGTAAATCGACGTCCGCCCACCAGTCAGCGCATAGGCGCGCTGGCGTTTGGCGTGCGCAGGCGCACCAAAGGGGTCTTGCCAGCCGATATAGTCCCAATAATCCACATGCAGCGCCAGCGCGATCACGTCGTCCCTTTTGGACAGCTCGGCAAACATCTCGTCAGCAGGAGGGCAGGAAGAGCACCCTTGCGAGGTATAGAGTTCGACGACAACGGGGCGATCCTGAGCAAAGGCAGGCGCTATGGACAGCAGGCCAGCGGCAATCAGGGACGTAAACAGGCGGGGCATCGCAGGGTACTTTCGGTTTGGATGCTCAATTCGTAGACTGCACCCGTTGTAATTACCACTCAACCTTTGTTGAGGCGGTGTAACGTCACGGGATTGCGTATGAAATGCCTCAATCCAGTACACAACGGTATACAAAAGCGCCAGAAGCGCGTGTTTGCAGTTGAAACGACCCGCGCAATAAGGCATTTAGGCCCCAAGTCACCGACCTTTTTTAACCCATAAAGGGAGCCATCCATGACCATCTTCGTTGGCCAGGACACCGCCAAAACCCGCAAAACTCTATCTTCGGGCAGCCAATCCATCGCTTATTATTCGATTCCTGCAGCGCAGGAAGCCGGTCTGGGTGATTTCTCCAACTTGCCAGCCGCGCTTAAGGTGGTGCTTGAGAACATGCTGCGTTTCGAAGATGGCAAAACTGTCACCGTCGATGACATCAAGGCCTTCGCCGAATGGGGTGCCAAGGGCGGCCAGAACCCGCGCGAGATCGCTTACCGTCCCGCACGCGTGTTGATGCAGGATTTCACCGGCGTTCCCGCAGTTGTGGACCTTGCGGCGATGCGCGACGGGCTGGTTGCCTTGGGTGGCGATGCCGATAAGATCAACCCGCTGAACCCTGTTGATCTTGTCATCGACCACTCGGTCATGATCGACGAATTCGGCAACCCGCGCGCGTTCCAGATGAACGTTGACCGCGAATACGAGCGCAACATCGAACGCTATACCTTCCTGAAGTGGGGCCAGAAGGCGTTTAACAACTTCCGCGTTGTGCCCCCCGGCACCGGCATCTGCCACCAGGTGAACCTTGAATATCTGGCGCAGACCGTCTGGACCGACAAAGACCAAGACGGCGTCGAAGTCGCATATCCTGACACGCTCGTCGGGACCGACAGCCACACTACAATGGTAAACGGCATGGCCGTTCTGGGCTGGGGCGTTGGCGGGATCGAGGCCGAAGCCGCGATGCTGGGTCAGCCGATTTCGATGCTGATCCCCGAGGTGATCGGCTTTGAGCTGACCGGTGCCATGATGGAAGGCACCACCGGGACCGATCTGGTACTGAAAGTGGTCGAAATGCTGCGCGAAAAGGGCGTGGTTGGTAAATTCGTTGAATTCTACGGTGCCGGCCTTGATAGCCTGCCTCTGGCGGACCGCGCGACAATTGCCAACATGGCTCCCGAATACGGTGCGACATGTGGTTTCTTCCCGATCGACGCCGAAACCCTGCGTTACATGCGCACCACCGGCCGTGATGAAGACCGCATCGCGCTGGTCGAAGCCTATGCCAAGGAAAACGGCATGTGGCGCGGCGATGACTATGCGCCGGTTTATACCGACACACTGTCGCTTGACATGGGCACCATCGTGCCTGCGATCTCGGGTCCGAAGCGTCCGCAAGACTACATTGCACTGACCTCGGCACACACTGCATTTGCAGAATACGTGAAGGGCGTGCGCGAAGGTAAAGACACCACAGCCAACGCCGAAGTCCGTTGGGAAGGTGAGGGCGGCCAGCCCGAGCCACGCGACATCCCCGGCGACGAGGGCAACCACAAGCGTGGCTACGTCCAGACCGAAGATGGCAACTACCAGCTGCATGACGGGTCCATCGTGATTGCGTCGATCACATCGTGCACCAACACATCCAACCCCTATGTGATGATCGGTGCGGGTCTTGTGGCGCGTAAAGCCCGTGCCTTGGGCCTGACACGCAAGCCTTGGGTCAAGACGTCGCTCGCGCCCGGTAGCCAGGTTGTGTCCGCCTATCTTGAGGCCGCAAACCTGCAAGAGGATCTGGACGCCATCGGCTTCAACCTCGTCGGGTATGGCTGCACCACCTGTATCGGTAACTCCGGCCCGCTCGAAGCACCGATCAGCAAGGCGATCAACGACTACGACCTGATCGGGACATCGATCCTCTCGGGTAACCGGAACTTTGAAGGTCGGATTTCGCCTGACGTGCGCGCCAACTATCTGGCGTCGCCTCCCCTGGTCGTGGCATACGCGCTGGTCGGTGACATGAACGTCGATCTGGCCAACAGCCCGCTGGGTCAGGACAAGGACGGCAACGACGTCTATCTGAAAGACATCTGGCCAACATCCAAGGAAGTCGCTGATCTGGTCGAGCAGACCGTGACCCGCGAAGCCTTCCAGGAAAAATATGCCGACGTCTTCAAGGGCGATGAAAAGTGGCAGTCCGTCGAAACCACCGACGCCAAGACCTATGACTGGCCACCAACCTCGACCTATGTGCAGAACCCGCCCTACTTCCAGGGCATGTCGCCAGAGCCGGGTGTGATCACCAACATCGAGAACGCCAAAGTGCTTGCCGTTCTGGGGGACATGATCACAACCGACCACATCTCGCCTGCCGGTTCCTTCAAGGAAACCACGCCAGCGGGTCAGTATCTGGTGGAACGTCAGGTGCCTGTGCGTGAATTCAACTCGTACGGTAGCCGTCGTGGTAACCACGAAGTCATGATGCGCGGCACCTTCGCCAATATCCGTATCAAGAACGAAATGCTGGACGGTGTTGAGGGCGGCTATACCAAAGGCCCGGATGGCGAACAGACCTCGATCTTTGACGCGGCTATGGCGCATCAGGAAAACGGCACCCCGCTGGTCATCTTCGGTGGTGAACAATACGGCGCGGGTTCGTCCCGTGACTGGGCGGCCAAAGGCACGGCGTTGCTGGGCGTCAAGGCGGTCATCGCCGAGAACTTTGAACGTATCCACCGCTCCAACTTGGTTGGCATGGGTGTAATCCCGTTCGAGTTCACCAACGGCGACACCCGCAAGAGCTTGGGCCTGACCGGCGAGGAAACCGTTTCGATCAGTGGTCTGGACACCATCAAGCCGCTGCAAGAAGTGCCCTGCACGATCACAATGGCAGATGGCTCGGTCAAAGAGATCATGATCAAATGCCGGATCGATACCGCGATCGAGATTGAATACATCGAACACGGTGGCGTTCTGCACTACGTGCTGCGCAACCTCGCGAAATCGGCCTAAGCACCGGCCACTGGCCGTTTCGCACGGCCTTGAAAAGAACGCCCGTCAGGTTCCCCCTGGCGGGCGTTTTGCATACGCGCCCCCATTTTCAAGGCAAACTTCCGCCTGCTTGCGTAAAATGACATAACCGGATGTGTTTTGCGGTTCACAATCGCGATTTTGGCCAACAGACTGTTTGCCGATGGCAGGCGGTTTCCGCTATGCACAAGGGAATAATAAACAAGTTTGCTGACGTTGCGGTCGCGCGCTCTATGTCTCACCCAACGGCACGTCGTTCTATGAGTACAGGGAGCACCGCATGGGGCATTTTCAATCAGACAGTTTTGCAAAGTTCTTGCGGGCGTCTACGGCCGCGGCAGCTTTGGTCTGGGGAGGATGCACGGCGGGTCTTGCGGCGACGCTCGACATCACCGGCATCGATAAGGACTCTGATCTATATGAGACGGTTCTCGGCGGATCGCTTCTGCGCGAACAAACGGACGAAGATGCAGACCCCACCACGCAAGAGCTTTTGGCCGCCGCGCAGGCCGATTATGCCCGCCTTCTGGCCGTGCTCTATGACGAAGGGTATTTTGCTGCCGTCATCAAGATTACCATCGACGGTGTAGACGCCTCTGCCATCGCGCCGGTCGCCCCGCCGCGCCAGATCAACCGCGCTGTGATCAATATCGAAACCGGTCGCAAGTTCAGCTTTTCCAAGGCCGAAATCGCCCCTGTCGCCCCCGAAACCGAGCTGCCCGATGAGTTCACCGCAGGTGAAACCGCAAGTCTCGGCGTCATGAAAGAGGCCGTCGCCGCCGGTATCGAAGGCTGGCGCGATCAGGGCCACGCCAAAGCCGAACTGGCCGACCAGCAGCTGACCGCCCGCGTGCCCGATGCCACGCTGGCGGCAACCCTGCGTCTGCGTCCGGGACCGCGCCTGCGTTTCGGAGAGTTGACGGTAAAGGGGGAAAGCGATGTGCGCCTGCGCCGGATCGTCAAAATCGCCGGCCTGCCCACCGGAGAAGTCTATTCGCAAGAGCAACTTGATCTGGCCGCCACACGGTTGCGGCGCACGGGCGCTTTCAGTTCTGTCGCGATGATCGAGGCCGAGCAGATCACCGCGCCCGATGTTCTGCCGATTACAGCGCAGATCACTGACGCGCCCAAGCGACGCTTTGGTTTCGGCGGGGAGCTGTCGTCGCTTGAAGGGCTCAGCGTCAGCACCTACTGGCTGCACCGTAACCTGCTGGGCGGGGCCGAAAGCCTACGTGTCGAAGGCGAGGTGTCGGGGATCGGCGGCAATTCCGGCGGCACGGATTATCGTCTTGGCACCCGTTTTGAACGCCCTGCGACCTTTAACGCCGACACGAATTTCTACGCGCTGGCCGAGATCGAACAGCTTGACGAGGTGAACTATTTCTCGCGTCAACTCGACCTTGAGGCCGGGATCGAACGCATCGCCAGCGAGGAACGGACCTATACGCTTGGTGTCGGTTTGCGGACCGCTGAAACCCGCGACGCTTTTGGCGAGAACAAATATACGTTGCTGACGCTGCCCCTAAGCGCGGAACATGATTACCGCGACAATCGGCTTGATGCGAAAGATGGCTACTACGCCAAGGCCAGCGTGACGCCTTTTGTGGCGCTGTCGGGGTCGGATAACGGCGTGCGCACCTACATCGACGTGCGCGGCTATAAAACCTTTGGCACCACGCGTCCCGTCACCTTTGCTCTGCGGGGGCAGCTCGGGTCGGTTTATGGCCCGACGCTGGCTGAATCGCCCGCGGACTATCTGTTCTATTCCGGCGGCGGCGGCACCGTGCGCGGGCAACCCTACCAATCGCTTGGCGTTGATCTGGCCAGTGGCGATACGGTGGGCGGTCGCAGCTTTGCGGGCCTGTCCGCAGAGGCCCGTTGGCAGGTACGCGACAAGATCGGCGTCGTGGCCTTTGCCGACGCGGGCTACATCGGTGCCGAGGAGTTCTACGACGGGTCAGGCACTTGGCAGTCAGGCGCAGGGCTTGGTCTGCGCTATGCCACGGGCATCGGCCCCATCCGCGTGGACCTTGCGGTGCCTGTGTCGGGCCCCGAAACAGATGAGAATTTTCAAGTTTATATCGGTATTGGACAATCGTTTTGATCCACTTCATGCGCAGCTTTCTGGTTTTCGCCCTGATCTTTGTCGGCTCTGTCGCTTCGGCCCAAGAGGATGACAAAGGCTTCCTGACCCGCACGATCCAAGACGCCCTCAGCGGCGCGGGCCGCACGGTCAGTATTGACGGTTTCGCTGGTGCGCTCAGCTCGCGCGCGCGGTTCGACCGGATGACCATCGCCGACGACCAAGGGGTCTGGCTGACGCTGGAAGAGGTGGAGCTGGACTGGAACCGATCCGCACTGTTGCGCGGTCGGCTGGAGGTGCAGGCCCTGACCGCAAAACGGCTGAGCGTGCCGCGATTGCCCGTGGCGCAGGAAGAAACGCTCCCCGATCCCGAAGCGAAACCGTTTACCTTTCCGGCGATCCCCGATCTGCCCGTCGCCATCGACGTGGCTGACTTTTCGGTCGACGAGATCAATCTGGGCGCGCCAATTCTGGGCGAAGCGGCCACACTGACGGTTCAAGCCACGGCGCTATTGAATGACGACACGGCGACGGTCGATATTCTGGCCGCGCGCACCGATGGCAAGAAGGGCGAGTTCAAAATCACCGCTGATCTGGATCGCAATGACAGCCTGCTGGACATGGCCGTGACTCTTTCCGAGGAAGCCAAAGGGATCATCTCGCGCACGCTTAAACTGCCTGATGAGCCCTCTGTCGATCTGGTGATTGCGGGGCAGGGGCCACTTTCGGATTTTGCAACAGATATCAACCTTTCAACCGACGGGGAGCAACGGCTCGCCGGTCAGATTATCGTTGCCGCCCAAGGCGATAGCGCAGCGCCCGACCGCCGTATTCAGGCCGATCTGAACGGCGACGTAACCGCGCTGATCCTGTCGCAATACCGCGAATTTTTTGGCCCCGATATCGCGCTGACTGTGGATGCTTTGGTGCAGGCTGAAGGCGGTGTCGAGGTCAGCGATTTTGCCCTCAAGGCGCAATCCGCGGAATTGCAGGGCAAGGTCACGCTGAACAGCGACAACTGGCCCAGCCTGATCGACATCACGGGCACTGTCGCCAGCACCGATGGCAGTCGCGTTTTGCTGCCAGTGGCTGGGGGCGATACTTACGTGCGGCGCGTCGGGCTTGATGTGAACTATAACGCGCAAGACGGCGACGCGATTGATGCCACCTTCGACGTGACCGAACTGGCCACAGACGCGCTGGCGATTGACGCGACGCAACTGAAGTTGAACGGGACGTTGCAAGGTGCGGCAGGGACCGTCGGCGAATTCATGGGCGATCTGGCATTCTCGGCTGACGGGCTGACGCTGACCAACGCCGCGGTTTCCGAAGCGGTCGGCCAGTCCATCAAGGGACGTACAACCATCGCCTATACCGAAGGCACACCGGTTCAGATCACGGGGCTTGATCTTTTTGGCGCGGATTATGGCCTGACCGGTGATGTCACGATTAGCGGGCCAGCCGATAGCTTTCTTACCCAGTTGAAAGCCCGCCTTGAAGCCACTGACATCAGCCGCTTTTCCGCTCTTGCCGGACGCGAGATGGACGGGGCCGCGAATGTAGAGATCGCGGGGCAGATCACGCCACTGGACGGGACGTTCGACCTGAACATCTCTGGCCTGACGCAGGATTTGAAAGTGGGGATCGAACAGGCGGACGCATTGCTGGCTGGCGACACGACGCTAAGCCTTGGCGCATCGCGTGACGAGACGGGCACCTTCGTGCGTGACCTGCTGCTGGAAAATGACGCATTGACCGCCAGCGGTGGCGTCGAGCTGCGCAGCAATAAGTCGCAAGCGCGGTTTGATGCAAAGCTGAACGACATCGCGACCGTGCTTCCGCAATATTCCGGTCCCATCACAATCAAGGCCGAGGCCGAGCAGGACACCCGTGGCTGGACTGTTGATGCCGTGACGGACGGCCCCTACGGTGCCGCGCTGACCGCCAAAGGGCTGGCAACGGGCGAGAATGCGGTGCTCAACTTCACCGCCGATGTGCCCGAACTGCGTGACTTTGTGCCCGACGCGCCGGTCGAGGGCCCTATCGCGTTGGATGGTGTGCTCCGCCAGACGCCGGACGGGTGGCAGGTCGACACCAAAGCGTCCGCCCCCGAAGATGTGACCGCCTCGGTCCAGGGGCTGCTGACGCCGCTGGATCTGGACTTTAGCGCCTCGATCCCGCGGGTAGAGGCTTTTGCACCGCAGGTGACCGGCGCGGTAGAGGCGTCGGGCAACCTCAAACAGTTGGAAGAAGGGTTCCAGATCGACGCGAAAGCCAGTGGCCCCTACGCGGCGCAGGTTGCCGTTCAGGGGATGTTAACACCTATGGTCGATATCTCTTTTGACGCATCGGTCCCGAATCTTCAGGCGGTGGTGCCACAGGTGAACGGGCCACTTGCGGCGACAGGGACCGTGCGTCAGACGGAAAAGGGGTTCTTTGTCGATACCAACGCGACAGGCCCATATGGCGCGCGCGCGATGGTGGAAGGCTTGGCCACTGGCCCCGATATGTCGCTGACGTTTGACGTGTCGGTGCCAAATGTGCAGCCGCTGGTGCCGGGCGTGTCCGGCCCGCTGGCGGCAAAAGGATCGGTGCGACAAACGCCCGCCGGCATCGCCGTAGATACAAACGCGACGGGCCCCTATGCGGCACGGGCGTCTGTGCAGGGGGTTGTCACGGGGGATGCGCCCGCGCTGAATTATGATGTCACGATCCCCAATCTGGGGGCCGTGGTGCCAAAACTGTCCGGCCCGCTGAATGTGACCGGTACCGCACAGCAGGAAAGCGCTGGCTGGCGGGTCAATACGAACGCCACCGGACCAGCGGGCACCCGTGCCACGATCGCGGGGCTTGTGGGCAGCGATGGCAATCTGAACCTTGACGTGAACGGGAACGCGCCATTGGGGCTGTCCGCCCCGTTCATTGCGCCGCGGAGCTTGCAAGGTCAGGCACGGTTCGATTTGACGGTGAACGGCCCGCCGGCACTTGGGTCGGTCAACGGGAGCATTCAAACCTCTAACGCGTCGCTGTCCGCCCCCAACCTTCGGGTGACACTTCAGGACATCGCAGCGGATATCCGGCTGTCCAATAACCGCGCGCAAATTGACCTTTCTGCGCGCAGCGCGGACGGGGGGCAGATCAAGGCGGGCGGGGCGGTGACCCTGACCGGATCACTGCCCGCCGATATCCAGATCGGATTGAACAACCTCGTGCTGATCGATCCATCGCTGTATCGCACGTCGCTTGATGGCAACCTGCGTCTTGCGGGACCGCTTTCGGGGGGGGCGAATATCAGCGGTCAGATCGACGTGGGCGAGACCGAGGTAAGCGTGCCGTCAACCGGTATGACCAGCATCGGTGATATTCCACAGATCGATTTCATCGGCGCGCCAGCAGATGTTGTGGCGACCCGTCGCAAGGCCGGTTTGACCGGTGCCGACGCGGGCACGGATCCCGCGGCAAGTGGCGACAGCGGGCCGGGGTTTGGCCTGAACGTCCGCATCAATGCGCCACGGCGGATTTTCGTGCGCGGCCGTGGTCTGGATGCGGAACTGGGCGGTAGCCTGTTACTGACGGGATCGACCAATCGCATCATTTCGGCCGGTCGCTTCGACCTGATCCGTGGCCGTCTGGATATTCTTGGCAAACGGTTCGAGCTGGACGAAGGGGCCGTGCGCTTCCAAGGCGATCTGGTGCCCTACCTGAGGTTTGTAACCTCGACGACCACCAACACAGGCGAGGTTCGTATCGTGATCGAAGGCAAAGCCACATCGCCCGAGGTTTCCTTTGAATCGACACCCGATGCACCGCAGGACGAGGTGCTGGCGCAGCTTCTGTTTGGGCGAAACATCTCTGAAATCTCGGCGTTTCAGGCGCTGCAACTCGCCAGCGCGGTGGCGACACTTGCCGGGCGCGGTGGTGCGGGGGTGATCTCTAACCTGCGCACAGGGTTCGGGCTGGACGATCTGGATGTGACCACCACCGACAGCGGTGCCACGGCTGTCCGCGCGGGTAAATATATTTCCGAGAATGTCTACACCGATGTGACCGCCGCCTCTGACGGGACAGCGGATGTGTCTATCAACCTTGATCTGACCAAGAATCTGACGGCGAAAGGGACGGTCGGGTCCGATGGGAACACCGGGATCGGTATCTTCTTTGAGAAGGATTATTGATCCGCTATTGAGCGCTTTGTTCTGCGGTTCAGCTCGGCGGGGGGCCAGCCCCCGTCCCGGCGATGCCGGGACACCCCCGGGATTTTGACCATTTGGAACGGCTTACGGGCTATTCCGTCAGCGGTGTAAAACGGCCATAGCGGCCTTGGTCATACATCAGGCCCGCAACGCTGTCATCTGGGTCATAAGCGGCGTGCGTGACCTGCCCGAGGACAATGGAATGGTCACCCGCCGGATGCACGCCGTAGGTGTCACAGTGGAAGCTGGCGAGGCAGCCTGCCAGTGTCGGCGCGCCATTGGGGCCAATCGTCCAGTCGAATTGGTCAAACGCGTCGCCAGAGACAGCAAAGGCATCTGCCAGTGCCCGCTGACCGCTACCCAGAATATGCACAGCGAACTGCGCCGCGTTGGTAAATGCGTCATGACGTTTGGAGCTGAGCGCGGGGGACCACTGCACCAAGGGCGGGTCCAGCGAGACCGAGGAAAAGGAGTTCGCGGTCATCCCCAATGGGCCATTCGCGGTCTGCACCGTCACAATCGTGACCCCCGTACCAAAACGACCAAAGGCGCGGCGAAGCTCGACTGTAGCGTCGGGCAGGGGGATGAAGTGGTGCAAAGGATCAGCCATGCCGCAGCGGTGCCACGGGGAGCCGGATTTGTCCAGACAGCAAACCCCGGCCCGTTGCGGCACGCCCTCTGCGGGTGGCGATGGTGGTCGCTAAATAATGCTGTGTGGAACCGAATAGCGCCTGCCGTGTTGTTCCCCCACTGAGAGGCATGACTTCGAGATTTCGGACTGCCTGTCGGAGAAGGGGTGTTGGGATATGAGGTTCCAGCTACCGCCAACAGGCACCCGAATGCCGACGCTCACGACTGTTATTGGCGGGTTTCCCGCCGGAAGGATTAACTATGACACTGAATCGTTTTGCCCCCATCAAGCTGACTGTCGCAGCCCTTGTCACCGGCGCTGCTTTGTCCACACCTGCACTGGCCGACGACGGCGAGACTGTGGACCACACCGAGGTCGGCTCGCTGAGCTGTGATGTTGGTGATGGTACAGGCTTCATCTTCGGGTCTACCCGTGAACTGACCTGCACCTTCAATCCCGTGCAAGAGGGTCTGGCTGACGAGACATACATCGGCGACATCAAACGCTACGGCATTGATATCGGCAAGACCCAGAATGGTCAGATGTCCTGGTTGGTGTTGGCACCAACTGAATCCGAATATTACGAAGGCGGGTTGAACGGCGACTATCAGGGTGTTTCTGCTGAAGCCACTGTTGGTGTTGGCCTAGGTGCCAATGTCATGGTCGGCGGTTCGGAAGACACGCTGGCGCTGCAACCGGTGAGCGTCAACACGCAGAACGGCGTAAACTTTGCCATTGGCGTGGGTGAAATTACACTGCAACGCGTCGAAGGCTAATTCAGGCCAATAGGTCGATATGCAGAAGGGGCACCAGTTGGTGCCCCTTTCGCGTTATGTGGTCAGCGGTTCATCCGGTTCGCGATCAGATCGTCGACAACCTCGGGCTCTGCCAGGGTGGATGTATCGCCGAGCGTGCCATAGTCATTCTCTGCGATCTTGCGCAGGATGCGGCGCATGATCTTGCCTGAGCGGGTTTTGGGCAAGCCGGGGGCCCATTGGATCATATCGGGCGAAGCGATGGGGCCAATCTCCGAGCGGACCCAGTTGCGTAGCTCGGCCCGCAGGTCCTCGCTCGGGTTTTCGCCGCTCATCAAAGAGACATAGCAATAGATACCCTGTCCCTTGATATCATGGGGAAACCCGACGACCGCGGCCTCTGCCACCTTAGGGTGCGCGACCAAAGCGCTTTCGACTTCAGCCGTGCCCATCCGGTGACCGGAGACGTTGATCACGTCATCCACGCGGCCCGTGATCCAGTAATCGCCATCCGCGTCCCGGCGGCACCCGTCCCCGGTGAAGTAATAGCCCTTGTAGTCGCTGAAATAGGTCTGCTCGAACCGCGCGTGATCGCCCCAGACCGTGCGCATCTGGCCTGGCCAACTGTCCGCGATACACAGAACCCCCTCGACGTCATTGCCCTCGATCTCGGCACCGGTGGTGGGTTCAAGTACGACCGGTTTGATCCCAAAGAAGGGCTTCATCGCGGCACCGGGTTTGGTGGCGTGGGCACCGGGCAGCGGCGTCATCAGGTGACCGCCGGTTTCCGTCTGCCACCATGTGTCCACGATGGGGCAGTTCCCTTTGCCCACAACGTCATTGTACCAGTTCCAGGCTTCGGGGTTGATCGGCTCGCCCACGGTGCCAAGCAGTTTCAGGCTGCTCAGATCGCAACCGTCAACAAAGGCGCGCCCCTTGCCCATCAGCGCGCGAATGGCGGTCGGGGCGGTGTAGAACTGATTTACCTTGTGTTTTTCACAGATCTGCCAAAAGCGGCTGGCGTCAGGGTAGGTGGGCACGCCTTCGAACATGAGCGTTGTGGCCCCGTTGGCAAGCGGACCGTAGACGATATAGCTGTGGCCCGTCACCCAGCCCACATCGGCCGTGCACCAATAGACATCGCCATCGTGGTAATCAAACGTGACCTCGTGGGTCAGCGCGGCATAGACCAGATAGCCACCCGTCGTGTGCACGACCCCTTTCGGCTGACCGGTCGAGCCAGAGGTATATAGGATGAACAGCGGATCCTCGGCGTTCATCTCTTCCGGCGCGCAAGTGTCAGAAGCCTCTTTTTCAAGCGCGGTATAATCCACGTCGCGCGCATCATTCCACGCCACATCACCGCCAGTACGCCGCACCACCAGACATTTGACCGATGGGTCGCAGCCTGCCAAAGCCTTGTCCGCGTTGGCCTTCAACGGTGTCGCCTTGCCCCCGCGGGGCGCATAATCTGCGGTAATCACAACCTTGGCGTCCGACCCCTGTACCCTTGCCGCCAGCGCATCCGGAGAGAACCCGGCGAAGACGATCGAATGGATCGCGCCGATGCGCGCGCAGGCCAGCATGGCATAGGCGGCTTCGGGGATCATCGGCATGTAGATGATAACCCGGTCGCCTTTGCCGACGCCGATATCGCGCAGGATATTGGCCATTTTACAAGTCTGGGCATGCAGGGCACGATAGCTGATGTGCTGCGCGTCTTCGTCCAGGCTGTCCGGCTCCCAGATGATCGCGGTCTGGTCGCCGCGCGTTTCAAGATGACGGTCGATGCAATTGGCGCTGACGTTCAGCGCACCGTCGGCAAACCAGTTGATCTTGACCTGACCGAAAGTGAAGTCGACGTCTTTGACCTTGGTAAACGGCTTCATCCAGTCGATGCGCTGCGCCTGCTCCAGCCAGAACCCCTCGGGGTCCGCGATAGAGGCATGATACATCGCGTCGTATTTCGCGGCGTTCACATGGGCATTGGCCGCCATGTCGTCGGATGGCGGATAGGTCTGTGTGGCGACGTTGGACATGGTTCCTCCCTCAGAACTCTGTTCGTTTTCTGCCGCTCGGACGCATAGGCGTGGCGGCTCTCCCTTGGCAGATCATAACGGGAAGTGAAAAGAAGGAAATAAGCATATGGAAACACGCGGTTTGTCTGTAAATATTTTTCCGTTTTCTGCGCGGACTAGTAAATTTCGCTGACAACCCTGCCAAAACCCTAGGAAACAGCACCGATTGCCTGTTAACGGGGCCGATCGTGCGTAGGGCATGGTTCCAAATGGTGAAAAATCCTCGCCGAAGGCTCCCGCAGGGGTAATCAAGAGATATGTTCAGGGGTTGGCAGCAAGTTGCCCTAAGGATAGTATTTCGCCCAAGCGGGCCCCAAACAGCCCGCATAAGGGAGATATCAATGAACAATCTACTGAACGGCGCAGCTGTCTGCGCTTTGACTTTCGCTTTTGCCTCGCAGGCGGCCGCGACGGAATGGAACGCCTCTGTCTGGGGTAAACGTCGTGCCTTCACCGAGCATGTCGAAAAGATTGCCGAGCTTGTGTCCGAAAAGACCAATGGCGAATTCACCATCAATGTCAGCTATGGCGGTCTGTCCAAGAACTCTGACAACCTCGATGGTATTTCCATCGGTGCCTTCGAGATGGCGCAATTCTGTGCTGGTTACCACGCCGACAAGAACCGCGCGATCACCGTGCTAGAACTGCCCTTCCTTGGGGTTCAGAACCTTGAAGAAGAAGTCGCCGTATCCCGCGCTGTGTATGCACACCCCGCCGTGGCCAAAGAGATGGCACAGTGGAACGCCAAGATGCTGATGACCTCGCCAATGCCGCAGTACAACCTTGTCGGCACGGGCGAGCCTCGCGACACGCTGGAATCCTTTGACGGCATGCGCGTGCGTGCGACAGGTGGTCTGGGCAAAGCCTTTGAAACCGTGGGCGCTGTGCCGACCTCCGTGACCTCCTCCGAGGCATATAACGCAATGGAATCCGGTGTTGTGGATACCGTGGCTTTCGCGCAGCACGCACACCTGAGCTTTGGTACGATCAACAAGGCCGATTGGTGGACCGCGAACCTCAACCCCGGCACGGTGAACTGCCCTGTTGTGGTGAACATCGATGCCTATGAGGCCCTGTCGGACGCAGAAAAAGAAGCGCTGGACGGTTCTGTCGATGAGGCGCTGGATCACTATCTGGCGAACTATGGCGAGCTGCTGAACCGCTGGGACGCCGTGCTGGAAGAAAAAGGCGTTGAAAAAGTGATGTTCACGCCCGAAGTTCTGGCCGAGTTCAAATCCAAGGCAGCTGACCCTGCGCGTGAAGCCTGGATCAAGGATATGGAAGCCCAAGGCATCCCTGGCCAAGAGCTTTATGACCTGGTCGTCAAAACGCTTGAAGAAAAACGCGCGTCCAACTAATTGGCGCGAGGAGGGGGCTTGCCGATGCAGGCCCCCTTTGTTTGTACGATCTCCCTCCCACTCATTTGAAAGGAAAGCATCATGGCCGGTTCCTCCGCCGTGCTCGAAGACGGCAGTCTGCTTAGCCGTATCGACAAAGGGCTTTTACGCCTTGAAACCGTGTTTGCTCTGGTCTCTGGTATTGCCGTTTTCATGCTGATGGTGCTTGCCGTCTGGTCCGTCGGCGGCCGCAAGTTCTTTGGCACGCCGCTGGCGGGGTATGTGGACTGGATTGAATTCGCCATGCCATTGATCGCGATCATGGGCATTTCCTATACCCAGCGGAACGGCGGCCATGTGCGCATGGACATCCTGATCGGCCAGCTTAAAGGTCGCGCGCTATGGGCAGCCGAGACATTCTCGGTCGTGCTGATCTTTATCCTTATGCTGGCGCTGATCTGGGGCTCTTGGGCGCATTTCCAGCGCAGCTTTGACTTCGCCGCCCCGATGTGGAGCCGTGACAGCTCCATCGATATCGGTCTGCCGATCTGGCCTGCGAAACTGATCGTGCCAATGGCCTTTACGGTGCTGGCTCTGCGGTTGCTGCTGCAGATCTGGGGCTATGGGCGGGCCTTCGTATTGGGGTTGGAAAACCCCGTTGCCGTACCTTTGGTACAATCCGCGGCCGAACAGGCGATGGCGGAAGCTGAACATCTAGACGGGCGGGACTGATTATGGATCCTATTGAAATTGGCCTATGGGTCTCGGGCGGGCTGCTGCTTATGGTGGTGCTCGGTATGCGCGTGGCTTTCGCCGCGGCAATGGCGGGTCTGGTCGGCCTGATCTGGATCTTTTGGTCCAAGAAAGGCATGCAGTGGTCCGAGCTGGACTGGGCGCTGACGGTCGCGATCAAGACCGCGGGGCAGGTGCCACACTCCAAAGTGTCGAGCCAGACGCTAAGCTTGATTCCCACCTTCATTCTGATCGGCTTTCTTGCCTATTACGCCGGTCTGACCCGCGCCTTGTTCGAGGCCGCAAAACGCTGGATTGCTTGGCTGCCCGGCGGTCTTGCTGTGTCGACTGTCTTTGCAACCGCGGGCTTTGCGGCGGTTTCCGGTGCTTCGGTCGCGACGGCAGCGGTTTTTGCCCGTATCGCCATCCCCGAGATGCTGGCGATTGGGTACAACAAGAAATTCGCGGCGGGCGTCGTGGCGGCCGGGGGCACTTTGGCCTCGTTGATCCCGCCGTCAGCGATTCTTGTCATCTATGCGATCATCGTTGAACAAGACGTGGGCAAGCTGCTTCTGGCGGGCTTTATCCCCGGTGCGTTTTCGGCCATCGTATATGCCGTCCTGATCGTGGGCATTGCGACCATCTGGAAAAGCGTCGGCCCCCCTGTAAGCGGCTTTACCTGGAAGCAACGGTTCGCGTCTCTCCCTGCCGCCATGCCGATCTTTGCGGTTGTGATCATCATTATTTTCTTTGTTTACAACCCTTTCGGCGACGCATGGGGCACCCCAACAGAGGGCGGGGCCGTGGGCGCGTTTATCGTGTTCCTGATGGCGCTTTATCGCGGCATGCGGTGGGCCGAGCTCAAGGACGCGCTGCTTGAAACCGCGAAGCTGACGGTGATGATCTTTACCATCATCTGGGGCGTGCTGATTTATGTTCGGTTCCTGGGCTTTGCCGATCTGCCGGGCGCGTTCGCCGACTGGATTTCGGGGCTTGAGGCTTCTCCGATCCTGATCCTCGTGTGCATCCTGCTGGCCTATGCGGTGCTGGGGATGTTCATGGATGCGATTGGCATGCTGCTTCTGACACTTCCGGTCGTCTATCCTGCCGTCATGGCGTTGAACGGGGGCGAGTTCGTCTCTGCCGCGGATAGCGCCTTTGGCATGTCGGGGCCGATGTGTGCGATCTGGTTTGGTATCTTGGTTGTGAAGATGGCAGAGTTCTGTCTGATCACGCCTCCCATTGGCCTCAACTGCTTTGTGGTTGCAGGGGTACGACCTGACCTGAGCGTTCAGGACGTGTTCAAGGGCGTGACACCGTTCTTTATCGCGGATGCCGTGACAATCGCATTGTTGGTGGCCTTCCCGTCCATCGTGTTGTGGCTGCCCTCACTCGCTGGCTGACATGACTTCCTGATCCTTCATATCATCGGGTTTAACCTGCTCTGCGGACAGGAAATTCCCGATGGTATGAAGCGGTTCAAAGTTCTCGCAAACGACTTTGAACACCACAAGAAAGGGCACCGCGACCAATGCGCCGGGGATGCCCCATAGCCACCCCCAAAACACCACAGTCAGAAATACCGCGACGGTATTCATCTCCAACCGGCGCCCGACCAGCCACGGGGTAATAATCTGCCCCTCTAAGAGGGTCAGCGTCAGGTAACCGATCGGGGCCAACATCGCATAACCGATGGTATCAAACGTCACGAGAGAGAATCCCGCGACCAAGAGCACCCCCGCAAACCCGCCGATATAGGGCAGGAAGTTCAGCATGAACGCCGCGATCCCCCAGATATAGGCCGACGGCAAGCCCAGCACTGTCAGATAGGTCCCGACTAATATGCCGAGCACAGCATTGATCGTGGCAATCGTCAGCAGGTAGCGCGACACCCGCTTCTCCACGTCATAGACCGTATGCAGCGCACGTTTCTTTTCCGTTAACGTCGGCATGGATTGCACAAGTTTTAAGTAAAACAGCTCGCCAGAGCCAAGTAAGAACAGCGCCAGAATCAGGATCACCGCCAGCGACGCCCCAGTTTTGCTCACCGTATCCATCGCGGTATCGAGCAATCCAGGTTGGCGCACGACGACCTCTTGCGGTTTGCCGCCGGTTTCGGTGCCCAGTTTCTCTACCTCTTCCGAGGCAGATCGCATCGTTTCGACCGCATTGCTCACGCCGCTCAGCTTTATCTGGATCTCGCGGCCCATTTCCGGGATCTCGTCGCTCCAGATCGCCACGGTGCCCGCGGACAGCAAAACCACGGCAGCAATCACCAAGCTCGTCGCGGTCACCAGTAAAAAGGCCGACACAGGATGCGGCACGCCGATGCGATAAAGCGCACGGCCCACGGGCGACAGGGTCAGGGCAAGCAAAAAGCCCAGAACAATGGGCAATATCAAGTCCTTGGCGAAATACGCGGTGACGAAAAGGGAAATCAGGACCAGCAACTGAAGCGAGCGCCGGATTGAGGGCAGATGTTCCAAATATGGCTCCAGCAGTTGAAGGATTTAAACCTCAACGCCGTAGCGCGTGGAAAAGTTCACGGGTGTGTGAGCTTATATTGCGGCAGTGACCAAACGCCCCTCGAAGGTTGCGCGCAACTGTGATGAGACTAGGAGGGTCGGGGAGAAATCATGAGCGGAACGATGAGCATATCCATTCACCCAATGTTAAGTGTTGCGCCCTATGCAGTGGGGCAAATGAAGTGCCTAAGTGCCCCGGGCGCTTGCTGATGGGGCGGTCAGCAGTCCTGGTGCTTGGCCTCGGCAGCCTTGTGGGTGTGCTATTTATAGGGTCGCTGTTGATTGGCCCGTCCAGCGCTTCCGTGGGCGACAGTTTGAACGCGTTGGTCACCGGGCAGGGCGGCCCGCTGGCCACCGTCATGCGCGAGATACGGCTCCCGCGTGCGCTATTGGGCGTGATGATCGGCGGTGCCTTGGGGCTTTCCGGGGCTGCGATGCAGGGCTATCTGCGCAACCCCTTGGCGGATCCGGGGTTGATCGGGGTCTCGGGCTCTGCAGCGTTGGGGGCTGTGCTGGCGATACAGACCGGATTGGCCGCGCTTGCAGCACTCGCGCTTCCCGCAATGGCGCTTGGCGGTGCCCTGCTGGGGGTGCTGCTAGTGCTGCTATTGGCAGGCCCTCGGGGCACGTCACTGGCGCTGATCCTCGCTGGTATCGCAATATCGGCCTTTGCTGCGGCATTGACCTCGCTGGTGCTGAACCTGTCGCCGAACCCCTATGCGGCGAATGAGATCGTATTCTGGATGATGGGCTCTCTGGCGGACAGGTCCATGACCCATGTCTGGATCGCGATGCCCTTTCTGCTTGGGGGCGGTGTCCTGTTGGCGACCCTCGGGCGTGGGCTTGACGCGCTGACCTTGGGCGAAGACGCGGCAGAGGCGATGGGGATCAACCTATTCCGGCTTCGCCTCACGGTCATTATCGGTACGGCGGCGGTCGTTGGTGCCTCTACCGCCGTGGCGGGGGCGATCGGGTTTGTGGGGCTGGTCATGCCGCACCTGCTACGTGGCTTTGTTGGCGCGCGACCGGGGGCGCTGCTATGGGCCGCGACACTTGGCGGCGCGGCGATGATCCTCGCATCGGATATCCTTGTGCGCCTTGTGGTGCCCGACCGTGATCTCAAGCTTGGGGTTGTGACGGCATTGGTGGGCGCGCCGCTGTTTCTCCACCTGATCTATCGCACGCGGAGGGACGGGCTATGACCCTGCTATCATTGAAAAATCTCTCCGTTTATCGGGGGCGGAAAACCGTTTTATCCGACATCAACCTGACCTTACGTGAAGGCGAGGTCGTAGGCCTGGTCGGGCCGAATGGTGCCGGTAAGACCACCTTGATGCGCGCGGCCCTGGGTCTGATCCCCGCTGATGGCCAAAGTTCAATCGCCGCACTTGCGCCGCGCATGCGCGGGCGCGCCGCCGCGTGGATGCCCCAATCGCGCGAGATTGCATGGCCGGTCACGGTTGAAACGATCATCCGACTGGGCCGCACACCCCATCTACGGGGCGGACAGAAAATACAGGCAGAAGATCAGGCTGCCGTAGATCGTGCCATTGCGCAGATGGGTTTGGACACCTTCCGCAATCGTCCCGCCACGCAGCTTTCGGGTGGGGAGCAGGCGCGCGTGCTGATCGCCCGTAGCCTCGCGCAAGAGGCACCCTTGCTGATCGCAGACGAGCCCACCGCCGGGCTAGACCCCGCCCATCAAATCGCCGCGATGGAAAGCTTTTCCAAAGCAGCGGGCCAAGGGCGCGGGGTGCTCGTCTCGCTTCATGATCTGGGATTGGCAGCGCGGCATTGCACACGGTTGATCGTGTTGCACAACGGCGCAGTTGTCGCAGACGACTTGCCACAGGCGGCGCTGACGACAGAGATTGTCAAAGCCGTCTTTGGCATTACTGCCTTCAGTGAAGTCACCGACAAAGGTTTTGTTTTCCAGCCGCTTGAGGTCGTTTCTTAACCGCTGCTGTCCCGAGAAACGCCGGGGATGTCTACAGCGATGACACCCAATGATCGCGCGGTGGCCAGTGCAAGAACGGGGCTATCGGGCCCGCCACTGCTGATCTGATACGCCCGCATTGCCCGCCGTGTCGCGTCGTCGAGCTCTGAATTAATGGCCCCGCCATAGAACCCTCGCGCCTCTAACGCACGTTGCAGCGTTGCGATCACCTCGGGCGTAAGCGCGCTGGTGCAGGGCGTCTCGAACCAGTTGTCCACACGGGGAGAGACGATCTTTTGCCGTGTTTCCGTGCGGTAGATCGGCAGCGACTGAATCTCGCCGGTAGAGCTGATCTGCGCCGGTTGCACCTGTACCTGCTCCGTCACCGTTTCGATCACTGCAGGTGATACGGTCCGCCCCCAACAGCTGCCCGGTGCAGCCCCTGCCGGGCCCTGGGTTGTCGCCTCGCGAACGCCAGGCGCGGGTACCTCTGCGTCTTGGGAGGGGGCGTTACACGCTCCGAGCGAGACGAGAACCGTAAATGCGCAGGCAAATTGAACTAAATGTGATCGGGAGAAATACTGCACAGCCGGGCCTTGCGGGTCAAAGGGTCCGTCGCAGGCTAGCGGCTTTTCGCAGCAATGCCTAGATGATAGGCCCATAGGGATGTGAATAATGCCATCGCCTTGCATGAGCCGTGAAAAGGGGCTGGCGAAGCCGCGGGCTGCTGTTTACATATGTCGAAATTCTAAATTCGAAGGGGCATTCAGATGGCCAAGATCACTTATGTAGAACACAATGGCACCGAACATGTTGTCGATGTGGCCAATGGCCTGACCGTCATGGAAGGGGCCCGTGACAATAACATCCCCGGGATCGAGGCCGACTGCGGCGGTGCCTGCGCCTGCTCCACCTGCCACGTCTATGTGGATCCCGACTGGGTCGAAAAAGTGCCCGCCAAGGACGACATGGAAGAAGATATGCTCGACTTCGCGTTCGAGCCCGATCCCGCCACGTCCCGTCTGACCTGCCAGATCAAGGTCACAGATGCGCTGGACGGCCTGCGCGTGAAAATGCCCGAAAAGCAAATCTGATGCGACGGCTGGCGCGACATATGTCGTCGCGCCTTTTGCCGATCGTTGCGGCATGCGTGATCAATGCGCTGCCGGCTTCTGCGCAAGGCATCGCCCGCGCCAGCTTTGGTGATCCTACCACACGCTATGATCACGGCGTATTGGGCGATGCGGTCGAATGGGGCAGCCTGACGCTGGGCTTGGCTGACGGTACCAGCCGCCGCATAATTTTGCCCCAAGTCCTTGTATTCGAAGACACATCGCCCCGGATTGCGGACCTGGATGGTGATGGCCGACCCGAAGTGATCGTGGTTGAAAGCCATCAGTCCAAAGGCGCGCGGCTTGCGGTCTATGGCGCGTCCGGGCGCATCGCGCAGACGCCTTTTATCGGGCGGAAGAACCGCTGGCTTGCCCCGATTGGTGCTGCGGACTTCACCGGCAATGGGCGGCTCGAGATCGCGATCGTCGTCACCCCGCATCTGTCCGGTTCGGTGCAGCTGCTCGCTTACGATAACAGCGGCCTCACCGTCATTGCTACGGCAGAGGGGTTCACCAACCACCGCATCGGTGATCCGGAGATCGCGGGGGGTATCCGCACATGCGGCCCACACCCCGAATTGATACTTGCGCAGATGCCGTGGCAGCGCAGTGCGCCATCGCAAATGGTGGCCCTTCAGCTTGACGGCAAAACACTAAGCCCGCGAAGCTTCGACGTGCCCTTCACCGCCAGCAATACCGCCGCCGCCCAAGCCTGTGTGATCAGCCCAAACTAAGCACAGACCTGCTTCCAATTGGTTAAAATCCTGGGGGTCCGGGGGCGAGCCCCCGGTTCATCTCGTCAGACCAGCAGGCCGCGCCCTCAGGACAGCGCACGCCAGCCGATATCGCGGCGGTAGAACCCGCCCGGCCAGTCAATCGCCTCGACCATCTCATAGGCGCGTGCCTGTGCCTCGGCCAGGGTGTCGCCGCGCGCCGTGACGTTCAGAACCCGCCCGCCGATGGCCGTTATCGCCCCGTCTTTCTTGGCGGTGCCCGCATGGAACACCATGTTGCGGCTGTCTTCGGGGAGGGCATCCAACCCTTTGATAACGCTGCCCTTGTCATAGCTTCCGGGATAGCCTTGCGCGGCCATAACGATGGTGACAGCGTGATCATCGGCCCAGTTCACGCGGGCCTCGTTCAGGCGCCCTTCGGCGGCGGCATGCATCAGGTCAAAAACCTGCGCGCCAAGACGCATCATCAGGACCTGACACTCAGGGTCGCCAAAACGGGCGTTGTATTCGACCAGACGGGGGGCACCGTCCTTGATCATCAAACCGGCATAAAGCACCCCTTGGTAAGGCGTGCCGCGCTTGGCCATTTCGGCCATGGTCGGGCGGATGATTTCTGCCAACGCACGTTCGGCGATCTCGTCGGTCAGCACCGGCGCGGGCGAATAGGCCCCCATGCCGCCGGTGTTAGGGCCGGTATCGCCGTCGCCGACACGTTTGTGGTCTTGGGCTGTGCCGATCGGCAGCACGGTGTCGCCGTCACACAAAACAAAGAAGGACGCTTCTTCGCCGTCCATAAACTCCTCGATCACCACCTCTGCGCCCGCGTCGCCGAAGGCACCGTCGAACATCGTATCGACGGCGGCCAGCGCTTCGGCATCGGTTTCGGCGATGATCACGCCTTTGCCCGCTGCAAGGCCGTCGGCCTTGATCACGATCGGGGCAGGGTGGTCGGCCAGATAGGCCCGCGCCGCGTCTGCGTCGGTGAAATGCCCATAGGCGGCAGTGGGGGCGTTTGCGGCGTCGCAGATCTCTTTCGTAAAGGCTTTGGAGGCTTCCAGCGCCGCGGCCGCTTTTGACGGGCCAAACACCAATACGCCGGCAGCGCGCAGATCATCGCCAACGCCTGCAGCAAGCGGGGCTTCTGGCCCGATGATGACGAAATCGATGTTGTTTTCGTCGACAAAACCGACCACCGCGGCCCCGTCGTTGATGTCGAAACTGGCGCAATCCGCGATGGCGGCGATTCCGGCATTGCCCGGTGCCACGATCAGCTTGTCGCATTTAGGATTTTGCAATACGGCCCAGGCCAGGCTGTGTTCGCGCCCGCCGCTGCCCAGAATGAGGATGTTCATGGTTGCACTCCCTTGGCCTTAGTTGCTGCGCGTTCTAAGCTGGGACTGAGCCCGACACAAGATAAACACGGAAAGACACCGCTGATGGATCTGATCGACGACCCGCGCGAGGGGCAGAACAGCCCCGAATTCACCGTGACCGAGCTTTCGGGCGCGATCAAACGGGTGATCGAGGGCGAATTTGGCCACGTCCGGATTCGCGGCGAGGTGGGGCGTGTCAGCCGGCCACGTTCGGGGCATATCTATCTGGACCTCAAGGACGACAGTTCGGTTATTTCCGGTGTGATCTGGAAAGGCGTGTCAGCACGGCTTGAAACCCAACCCGAAGAGGGGATGGAGGTGATTGCCACGGGGCGCATCACCACCTTTGGCGGGCAGTCGAAATACCAGATCGTGATCGAGGATATCAAACCCGCGGGCATGGGCGCGCTGATGGCGTTGCTGGAAAAGCGCAAGGCGGTGCTGGCGGCCGAGGGGCTGTTCGCCCCCGAACGCAAACGCCCGCTGCCCTACCTGCCAGAGGTGATCGGCGTCGTGACCTCGCCCTCGGGGGCGGTGATCCGCGATATTCTGCATCGTCTGCGCGACCGGTTTCCGCGCAAGGTGTTGATCTGGCCCGTCGCCGTGCAGGGGGCGAAATGCGCGCCAGAAGTCGCGCGCGCCATTGCGGGGTTCAACGCGCTGACCCCGGGCGGCGCCTTGCCGCGGCCTGATCTGTTGATTGTGGCGCGGGGCGGCGGTTCGGTCGAGGATCTATGGGGGTTCAACGAAGAGATCGTCGCACGGGCAGCCGCAGCCTCCGACATTCCGCTGATCTCGGCGGTGGGGCATGAAACCGATACCACGCTGATCGACTATGTCTCTGACAAGCGCGCCCCCACACCGACGGCGGCAGCCGAGCTTGCGGTGCCTGTGCGCCATGAACTTGTCGCCCTGCTTGATGGGCAGGAGGCACGGATGACCCAAGCGCTCAGTCAGGGCCTTGCGCGCCGCGACCAGCGGTTGCGCGACATGGCGCGCGCGTTGCCTCGGCCCGACAGCCTACTTGATGGTCCGCGCCAACGGCTCGATATGCGCGGCGCCCGTCTGGGTCCGGCGCTGACCGCGGGTGTGCAAAAACGCAAGGTGCATCTCTCTGACATCTCTGGCGCGTTGCGCCCTGCCACCCTGCGCCGCAGCCTTCAGACAGAGCAACGCAGGCTGGCCGCCCTGGCCGATCGCTTCCGCCCCGAGGCATTGGGCCGCGAGCAAAAGCGCCGTCTTGAGGGTTTGATCGCCCGTTTCCGCCCCGACGCGTTAGAGCAGGACCGCAAGCGGAAAGAGGAAGCCTTTCAATCGCTTGCGCGGCGACTTTCAGATGCCGGGCAACGGCAGACCCAAGGCTGGCACAAACAGATTGCAGGGCTTGACCGTCTGCATGAGATGCTAAGCTATAAATCGACGCTGGCACGGGGCTACGCCGTGGTGCGCGGCGACGGGGGCGTGGTGACAACCAAGCAAGCGGCGCAGGATGCTTCGGCGCTCGAGATTGAATTTATCGACGGCAAGATGAAGATCGGTGGCGCGGCGGCCCCCAAAAAGTCCCCCAAGAAAGCGCCCGAACAAGGCAGCCTGTTCTAGGTCTTAGACCCCTACCTTCGGGCCGAGGCAGGTGAAATCCTGCCCGCTGTTTTGCGCCTCGTAAAGCTCGGTGGTGGTCGGGTCGTTTTCGAACTGCGCGATCAACCCGGACGCCCCTTCGCGAAAGCGCCAACACTGGGGTGTCGGGTTCTCGTCATATGTAAAGCAAATCTTTCCCGCATCTTCGTACCAGCTGCCTGACTTGCATTCACCGTCCAGAAAGGACCATTCGACGCGCCGGTTGCTCAGATACCGCTCGGCACCGTAGGTCTCTCCGTTTTGGGCGTAGAACAGGGTTTTGCCCCGTGTATAGGCGTCAAATTCTGCCGCCGACATCATGGATTGCGCGGCCAAAGGGGAGGCCTGTGTCAGGGCGAGGATCAGGGCAAGCTGTTTCATAGCCGCAGCGTGCCAGAAACCCGAGGCGTGATCTAGTCTTGATCGCGAACCGGCTGCCAACGCGCAACACGGCGGTCCATCACCCGGTGCCACAGTGGTGGGACCAGTGCCAGCACAGCCATCACCGGCAGGGACCGCGGCAGCATCGGCATGGTGCCCGGTGTCAGCTCCAGCGCCGGAAAGGCGCGCGAGGGGCGCATGTGATGGTCCGAATGGCGCGGCGCATTCAGCATCATCGCCGAGGAATACCACGCAGGCGCATTCCAACTATGCTGCGGGCCCACGGGCTCGGGCTTGCCATTTTCGGATGTTTTGCGGCGCAGGCCATAGTGTTGCACATAGTCGGACAGCAACAGCTGCATTTGCGCATAGGCCGCCAGCGCCAGCATCGCAACGACCCCGCGTGCTCCGGCCACTGCAAAGCTGGCGGCGAGGTTGATCAACGCACCGGTGACATAGGTGACATAAGGGTGTGACAACAGGTGCCGTTTTCCACGCCGCTGCCGCGTATCAGCCCGTAGCCCGGCCATAAACTCGCCTTTTAGGGCGCGCAGGGCATAGGTATAGAAGCCTTCGCCCAATCTGGCCGAATTCGGATCATGCTCCGTTGCGACGTAGATGTGATGCACGCGCAGGTGGGCCGACACGTGATGCCCGTGCAAAAGGCTGCAATAAATCGCGGTGCCGATCCGTCGGGGCCATTTCGATGCGGCATGGATCAGCTCATGCGCGTTGGAGTTCGAGATCTGGCCAAGAAACAGACCAAGCCCGATATAAATCAACAGCTTGTCGGTCACGTTCAACGTGTCGCTTGCGCCTAGCGCCCAGACCCCAAGGGGCAAAAGCGTGAAATGCACAACGGCCAGTGTCAGGCTTAGAACACGACCTGAAGAGTTTCGCACTGGCAGCCGGCGAGATAGCCTATCAAAGCAAAACACGACCACAGTGATCGACAGCAGCGCGATCAGGGGCCAGGGGCCGCCGCGTAGACAGGCGAGAAACAGAAATATCGCTGGGGTCAGGCTGGCGATGCTGTACCAGAACATAGGGCGGCTCCGCTGGGGATGCGTGTTTCTTATACACGAAACGGCGCGTGAAAAAGGGCCTAGGTCGCCGCAGCTACCGCGTAAACTGCTGCGGATTGGTCGCTTTTACTCTGCGCAAGCTGATGCGGCTTTGATAGCGTGATGCGAAAGCGATACGAGAGGGCGGCCCGATGGCGTTGGATAATCATGATACCTCAGATGCAAACGCACCGCGCAAAGGTGTGTGGAAATCCGGCAAGGGTAAGGGGCGCAGCCAAACCAAAGGTCGTCAGCTGCAAGAGGACGCGTGGGATGAGGTGCGCGCCCTATTGGCGGATAAACCGCGACGCGCCGATCTGCTGATCGAGCATTTGCATCTTATTCAAGATAAATTCGGGCATCTTTCTGCGGCGCACCTGCGCGCTTTGGCTGAAGAAATGCGCATGAGCATGGCCGAAGTTTACGAAGTCGCAACGTTCTATGCCCATTTTGACGTGGTGAAAGAGGGGGAAACACCACCGCCCGCGTTGACCATACGGATTTGCGATTCTCTGTCCTGCGAATTGGCCGGTGCGCAGGCGTTGAAAACCGCACTGGAAGACGGGTTGGACGCGTCAGAAGTGCGTGTCGTGCGTGCGCCTTGTATGGGGCGTTGTGATACGGCACCGGCGCTTGAGATCGGGCATAACTTTGTCGACCACGCAACGCTGGAAAAGGTGAAGCAGGTCATCGCGGCAGGCGATACCCATGTGCATATGCCCGACTACGAAGCGTTCGACGCCTATGTCGCTGGCGGGGGGTATGAGGCGCTCAAGAAACTGCGCCGTGATGGCGATTGGGAGGACGTGCAGCAAAACTTGCTCGACGCTGGTTTGCGCGGTCTTGGCGGCGCTGGTTTCCCGTCGGGCAAGAAATGGGGGTTCGTGCGGGATAACGCGGGCCCGCGCTATATGGCGGTCAACGGCGATGAGGGGGAGCCCGGCACCTTCAAGGATCGCTGGTACCTGGAACGCGTACCACATCTTTTCCTAGAGGGGATGCTGATCGCCGCCTGGGCCGTAGAGGCAGAGAAAGTGTTCCTCTATATGCGGGACGAATACCCGCAGGTGCTCGCGCTCCTTCAGACTGAGATTGCGGCGCTCGAGGCTGCAGGCATTGTTCCCGCAGGATACATTGATCTGCGGCGCGGTGCGGGGGCTTATATTTGCGGTGAAGAATCCGCGATGATTGAAAGCATTGAAGGCAAGCGTGGGCTGCCGCGGCACCGTCCCCCTTATGTGGCGCAGGTGGGTATCTTTGGTTGCCCCACCTTGGTGCATAACGTTGAAACCCTGCATTGGGTGGCGCGCATCTGCCGCGAAGGGCCCAAGGTGCTGAACAGCACGGAAAAGAACGGGCGTAAGGGCCTGCGCAGCTATTCGGTATCCGGGCGCGTCGCCAAACCGGGGATGTATGAACTGCCTGCGGGATCCACGATCACCGATGTCATCGAGGCTGCGGGTGGCATGGCCGACGGGCACCGGTTCAAAGCCTATCAACCGGGTGGGCCATCTTCGGGGCTGCTGCCCGCCGCGATGGATGACATACCACTCGACTTTGATACGTTGCAGCCGCACGGGTCTTTCATCGGCTCTGCAGCTGTGGTGGTGCTGTCGGACCAAGATAGCGCCAAGGCCGCAGCGTTGAATATGCTACGTTTTTTTGAGGATGAAAGCTGCGGGCAATGCACCCCCTGTCGCGTGGGCTGCGAAAAAGCCGTCAAGCTGATGCAGGCGGACCGCTGGGATAAACCCCTGCTGGAAGAGCTCTCGACCGCTATGGTCGATGCCTCTATCTGCGGGTTGGGGCAGGCAGCGCCGAACCCGATCCGCCTGGTGATCAAACACTTCGCGGACGAGGTTTAGAACGGGATAGCCACCGCGCCAGAGGGGGAATTAGTTCTGCACCACCAAGCAGGTGCACCCGGTCGCGCGCATCCTGTCGCATAGGCGCTGGGCTTCGGTGCGGGTGTTGCTGCCGTATTGCCCAAAGTAGAATCCCTTGCGGCGCGACACGCGGTTTTTCTTGAACAGGAAATCCAGACGCCGTCCTTTCACCGCGCTGCGACAGCTTGCTGTCTGGGCATTGGCTTTATCCCGCGCGCGGTCCTTGCTGGTCCCGAAGGATACCTGAACGCCCCAGGGTTTGATCACCGGGGCAGGGGGTGTCACCTTTAGGGCGGTCAGCCGGCGATTGCGTGCCATCTCGTAGCAGGCGGGCAGGAAAGCTTGCGTTTTTGAGAGCCGGAAATCGGGCGTTTTGGGCGGCGCATCGCGCCATTGCTCGGCGTCCAGACCGGTGATGATGGGGACATAGGCGACCGTCTCGGGGGCGAGCCCTTTGCCGTCCAGAAACCCCTCTGCACGGCGCTCACCGCCATTGTAGCCGATCGCGGCCAGCCCTTCGTTCCCGTATTTCTGCGTCATTTCAGCAAGATACTGGGCAGAGTGTTCCAGTGCATCAGCTGGATTATACGGGTCTTTCAGCCCGCGCAGCGCGGCGGTGGAGGGGATAAACTGCGCAATGCCGCGCGCATTGGCATGGCTCAAGGCGTTTTGGTCAAACCGGCTTTCTTGCCAGATGAGCCGCGCGAAAAATCCGCTGTCCAGCCCGTGCCGCTCGGAAAAGACCTTGATCGCGTTGCACGTGTCATACACGAAATGCGCAGGGCGGATGCAGTGGGCATGGCCCCATTTGGTGCTGGAACAGTAACGCTGGTCCGGCTCGGCCTGCGCCGCCCCAGCCATCAGTATCACCCAGAGCACCCATAAAAACCGCATGCAGACTTGGTGCGCGACGGGCCCCTTGCTGTCAATTGCTCTTGTCGCCCTTCCATCCCGCCGGTCGAGCCTATAGATCATAGAAAACGCCTGACAATTCGGAGAGCGCGCTTGGCCTTTTTTCAAAAGCTGAAATCCAAAATGTTCAAATCCTCGTCCAAGATCGACGAGGGGCTTGAGGCGATTGTCGAAGATGGCGGGGCGACGGATACCCCTGAAACGGTGGATGAAGTTCCCGTCGATCAGGTGATGGATGCGCCGCAGGCCGCGGCCCAAGCATTGCCCGAAGCGGTGGATGATGAACCCGCACCGATGCCAGCGGATGAAGAGGATACGCCCGAGCCCGTGCCGCTGCGCGAGACGATGACCCCCGTGGCCCCCGATCTGGTGCCCGCCCCCCCCGAGCCTGCACCGGCCAAGCCCGGTCTGATGGGCCGCTTGATGGGACGCAGCGCCGCGGCCCCTGTTGTGCGGCGTGTGCTGGATGACGATATGCTCGAACAGCTCGAAGAGCTGCTGATCTCGACCGATATGGGCGTGGATACGGCCCTGCGCGTCACCGCGAATATGGCCGAGGGGCGCTTTGGCAAGCGTCTGTCTGTGGACGAGATCAAGCGCCTCATGGCGACAGAGGTCGCGCGGATCATGGACCCGATTGCCAAGCCCTTGCCGATCTATGTCAAGACACCGCAGGTGGTGCTTGTGGTGGGGGTAAACGGGTCGGGCAAGACGACCACAATCGGCAAGCTGGCCAGCCAGTTCAAAGCCGCAGGCAAGAACGTCGTGATCGCCGCCGGTGACACATTTCGCGCCGCCGCTGTTGAACAATTGCAGGTCTGGGGCGACCGTGCCGACGTGCCGGTATTGACCGCAGGGCAGGGGTCGGACCCGGCGAGCCTTGCGTTTGACGCGATGACAAAGGCGGAGCGTGACGGCGCTGATCTGCTGCTGATTGACACGGCCGGACGATTGCAGAACCGCGGCGACCTGATGGAAGAACTGGCCAAGATCGTGCGTGTCATCCGCAAGAAAGACCCAAGCGCGCCGCATAATACTCTGTTGGTGCTGGATGCGACGACAGGGCAGAATGCGCTCAACCAAGTGAAGGTTTTTCAGGAAATTTCAGATGTTTCCGGTCTGGTCATGACCAAGCTGGATGGCACGGCCAAGGGCGGTGTGCTGGTGGCGCTTGCAGATAAGTTCGGGCTGCCGATCCACGCCATCGGCGTCGGCGAACAGATTGACGATCTGCAGCCCTTTGACCCGCAGGAGTTTGCGGATGCCTTGATGGGGCTGGACCCGCAGTGACGCAGCATAAAGGTTCGGCGACATGACCGAATGGATCAGCCAAATTGAAGGCACCGCAGCGGGGCACCAAGCGGCGCTTTGGCTTGCGCTGGCCGCGGCTTTTCTGCACGCCGTTTTTGGTGCGCTTCAGAAAGGGCGGCATGATCCGTGGTTGACCCGCGGGGCGATCGACTTTTCCTATTGCCTGATGGCAGCGCCCTTTGCGCTGTTTGTCGTGCCGTGGCCCGAGCCCCATATGTGGGTCATTTTTGCCGGGGCTTGGGCGATCCATATTGTGTACAAGCTGTTACAGGCCTGGGCCTACACCAAGGGGGCCTATACGGTCGTCTACCCTGTCGTGCGCGGCACGGGGCCCTTGTTCACCGTGATCGGCGCCTACCTCATTTTTGGAGAGAGCTTTTCGGGCGTGCAATGGTTGGGCGTTGCGGTGCTGGTGGCCGGCATCTTCGGGCTGGCGCTGTATAACTTTGTCTACCTCGTGTCCGAACGCGATACGCTGAACGCCGCCCTCGGGCTGGCGGTGCTGACGGGGCTTTTCGTGGCGCTTTATACGACATTCGACGCCTATGGCATCCGCGCGACGGACAACCCGTTTACCTTTCTGGCGTGGTTTTTCATGATCGACGGGCTGGTCATGCCCGTGATCGCCGCGCGCCGCTGGCTGCGGATGGAGGATCGCCCCGAGCTTGGCCCGTTGATGACCCGCGGCGTGGCGGGTGGCTTTGTCGCCTTTTTCAGCTTTGGCTCGATCATGCTGGCGACCCGTCTGGACAAAGTGGGCGAGGCCGCCGTGCTGCGTGAAACCTCGACCGTTTTTGCGGCGCTGATCGGATGGTTGGTGCTGAAAGAAACCGTAGGCCCGCGCCGTATTGCCCTGATGGCGCTGATCGCGCTTGGCGCGGTGATCGTCGAAATGGGCGGATAACTGGAGAGCAAGATGAGCACGACACGCGAGATAAACCCTTTCGTCAAATCGGCGCTGGAATACGGGCCGGTGCTGATATTCTTTGTCGCCTATCTGCGCTTCAAGGACGAGACTTTCACCCTGTGGGGCACCGACTACAGCGGCTTTATCGTGGTGACGGCGGCCTTTGTGCCGCTGTTGATCCTGTCGACGGGCGCGCTGTGGGCGCTGACGGGCAAGATCAGCCGCATGCAGGTTGCCACAGTCATTCTGGTAACACTGTTCGGGGGCCTGTCGGTTTGGCTGAATGACGAGAGGTTCTTTAAAATGAAGCCGACCGCCATCTACCTTTTGTTTGCAGTGCTGCTGGCGATCGGTCTGGCGCGGGGGCAATCCTATCTCAAGTTCGTGATGGAAGAGATGATGCCTCTGAATGACGCCGGCTGGATGATCCTGACCAAACGGCTGATGCTGTGCTTTTTCGGTCTGGCGCTCGCGAACGAGCTGATCTGGCGCTTTGCCAGCACCGAGACTTGGGTGTATTTCAAGACATTCGGGCTGACGGCGGCGGTGTTTGTGTTTTTCATGACGCAAGGGCGGCTGTTCCAGACCTATGGTTTGGAAAAAGACGAAAGCTAGGACGGGGGCCAGCCCCCGCTGCCCCGTATGGGGCAGCACCCCCGGGATTTACGGCCATTTGGAAGGCGGCTTGCTGTTAGAGTTGACGCGAGCGGGCGAGGGGCGTAGCAGATGACATGTGGCGATTTGATACCGGATTGCGGGCCACGGGCAGAGAAACCTGCCAAATTCCGCTAAAAGGTCAGGATGAAAGCCCCCTTTCGCTTGACCGCGTCTGGGGTTTTTTTACGCCCGCTGCACGGCGGGACAGGAAGGATGAGAGAATGAGCGTTGATTGGAAACCACGGACCAAGGCTGTTCACAGTGGCACCCGCCGCAGCCAGTATAACGAAGTGTCCGAGGCCGTGTTCCTGACACAGGGTTTTGTCTATGACAGCGCCGAACAGGCCGAGGCGCGGTTCCAGTCGCTGGGGGATGACGAGTTTATCTATGCCCGCTATGGCAACCCCACGGTGCGCATGTTCGAGGACCGGATCTCGGGCCTTTTGGGGTATGAGGATTGTTTCGCCTGTACCTCTGGTATGGCGGCGGTCAGCGGCGCGCTGACATCGCTGCTGAAAGCAGGCGATCACGTGGTCGCCGCGCGCGCGCTTTTCGGGTCATGCCTCTATGTGCTGGAGGATATCCTGGCGCGTTTCGGGGTCGAGGTGACCTTGATCGACGGCACGGATAACGCGGCGTGGGATGCTGCCATTCGCCCTGACACGACCATGGTCTTCTTCGAGAGCATTTCGAACCCCACCCTGGAAGTCGTTGACATGCGCCATGTGGTGAAAGCGGCCCATGCCGTCGGCGCGCTGGTGCTGGCGGATGACGCGATGGCGACGCCGGTATTTTCCTATGCCAAGGAATGTGGTGCGGATATCGCCATTATCTCGACCACGAAACATGTGGACGGGCAGGGGCGTATGCTGGGCGGTGCGATTTGCGGCCCCAAAGAGCTGATCCGCGGACCCGTCGAAGCCTATATGAAACACACCGGCGGCGCGATGAACCCGTTTACCGCCTGGACCCACCTCAAGGCGCTTGAAACCATCGACCTGCGTGTGCGTGCCCAGGCGGATGCCGCCTATAAGATCGCTGATGCGCTGAACGGGCACCCCAAGCTGAGCGCTGTGCGCTATCCGACGCATCCCAGCCATCCGCAGCACGCGCTCGCCACGTCTCATGCGCCGTCGGCGGGGACTGTCTTGGCGGTAGAGGTCAAGGGCGGTAAGGACGCGTGTTTTGCATTCCTTAATGCGCTCGAGATTATCACCATCTCGAACAACTTTGCCGATGCGAAATCCATTGCGACCCATCCGGCGACCACCACGCACCAGCGTTTGCCGGATGACCAGAAGGCTACGCTGGGGATCAGCCCCGGCCTTGTGCGCTTGTCTGCGGGGCTTGAGGATGTGGATGATCTGATTGCCGATATCCGTCAGGCGCTGGACACATTGAAGTGATCACTTGGGGGCTTTGCCTGCTTGGCTGGACGGAGCATTGGTAAAGCCCCCGATATCGCCTATATAGGGGGCAACTTGCGAAAGGGCCTTGCTATGAATATCGCCGCGACAGTGATACCGGACCGTGATGACGCGGTTGCGGCACTTGATACGTTGCGGGCCTGGGCGCGCAAGGCCAGCGCCGCCGAGATTGAGACGCTGGACCCGTCGCTGGCCCGTCTGCTGCAAAGCGCCGAAAACTACCCGCAGTTCAGCCGCGATTACCCCAGTGATTTCGCCGTGGGTGACAATTACAAGGCCACGCTGCCCGATCTGCAAAACGGACCGTCGAGCCTGATCCGTGGTGCGAAACAGCAGATCCAGCATGTGGGGATATCGAACTTTCGGTTGCCCATGCGGTTTCACACCCGCGAGGGCAGCGATCTGACGCTCGAGACATCGGTCACCGGATCGGTCAGCCTTGAGGCAGACAAAAAGGGCATTAACATGTCCCGCATCATGCGCAGTTTCTATAAACATGCGGATGAGGTGTTCAGCTTCGAGGTGATGGAAGCTGCGCTGGATGATTATAAGTCCGACCTCGAAAGCTATGATGCCCGCATCCAGATGCGGTTTTCCTTTCCGGTACGGATCGATAGCCTGCGGTCGGGCCTGTCGGGCTACCAGTATTACGACATTGCGCTTGAGCTGGTCGAGGCCGAAGGCGCGCGCAAGAAGATCATCCACCTTGATTACGTCTATTCCTCTACCTGTCCCTGTTCGCTGGAGCTGTCCGAGCATGCCCGTGCGACACGGGGGCAGCTTGCCACGCCGCATTCGCAACGCTCTGTCGCGCGGATCTCGGTCGAGGTGAACTGCGAGGAAAGCTGCCTGTGGTTCGAAGACCTGATCGACGCGGCGCGGCGCGCGGTGCCGACAGAAACGCAGGTGATGGTCAAACGCGAGGACGAACAGGCGTTTGCGGAGCTGAACGCCGCTAACCCTATCTTTGTCGAAGACGCGGCGCGGTTGTTCTGCGAGCAGTTGCAAGCCGAACCGCGGGTGCGTGATTTTCGCGTTGTGGCCAGCCACCAAGAAAGCCTGCACAGTCATGATGCGATCTCTGTTCTGACGCAGGGCGATACCTTTGCGGCTCAAAGCATCGACCCCAAGCTGTTCAGCACGCTGTTTCACGTCGGCTGATGTTCGCACGGTTTTAGGGCAGTTACTCTGACATGTTTTCATTCTGCGCATTTATTGCGCGGAGGTTTGTGGTGCTTGCTTGAAACATGCACAAAGCCATGCTGCGATGCGGCATCTTCGGGATGCTGCTATGCAGAAACGTCGGTTCTCATTGGGGATTGCTTCGTTATATTAAGAGGCAGAACAAGGTAACCGGCAGAAATGCCAAGATAAATCGAGAGTTTATTATGGCTTACAACAGCACAATTTCGCAAAGCAACGTCCCCAGCATCAAAGCTCCCTTCGCCGTCATCGGCGGGTTTTTTGCTGCCATCTGGAACGGTTTGATCGCAGCGGGTGCGAACTCGGGCCGGATGCGTCAGGTGACATTCCTGCAGTCCAAGACCGACGAAGAGCTGGCCGCGATGGGTATCAAACGTGATGACATCGTGCACCATGTTTTCCGCGACACATATTACGTCTGATCGGTTCACAGGTTGATTATTGACGGCCCGGGTGTGTCTTGCCCGGGCCGTTTTGCGTTTTACCGCAGGGCGTGTCCTTGACACCGGCGCGCCGCCGCGCCAACGCTGCGCAGATGTTGGATTTGCGCCCAGTTGGATATGTCATCGGCCTGTTGGTGTCGGTGCTTGGCATTGCGATGATCGTGCCAATGTTGGTCGATATTGCCGAAGGGCGCGGCCATTGGCCCGTCTTCGTCGAGGCCGGGCTGATCACCATGCTGGGGGGCAGCATGATCGCGCTGGCCTGTGCCAACGGGGTCAGGGAAGGGCTGACGATCCAGCAGACCTTTTTGTTGACGACGGCTGTGTGGCTGATGCTGCCGTTGTTCGGCGCGCTGCCGTTCATGCTGGGCGCGACAGAGGCGCGTTTCGTCGATGCGGTGTTCGAGGCCATGTCGGGCATGACCACCACCGGATCTACGGTGTTTTCCGGGCTTGATGATCTGCCCAAGGGGCTGTTGTTGTGGCGTGCGATCCTGCAGTGGCTGGGCGGCATCGGTATCATTGTTGTGGCGATGGTGTTCCTGCCCGAGCTGCGCGTCGGTGGTATGCAGATTTTCAAGTCGGAAGCTTTTGATACCTTTGGTAAAATCCTGCCGCGGGCCGGGCAGATCGCCAGCCAGATCTCGGTCATCTATGTCTGGCTGACCTTCGCCTGCGCGCTGACCTATCTGACCTTGGGAATGAACGTCTTTGACGCGACGGTCCACGCGCTGACCACCGTGTCTACGGGCGGGTTTTCGAATTATGACGCCTCTTTCGGTACCTTTAGCGGCAATGCGGAATATGCGGCGTCGATCTTCATGGTGCTCGCGGCGCTGCCTTTCGTGCGCTACGTGCAACTGCTGAACGGCAACCCCTTGGCCCTGCATCGTGATCCGCAGGTAAAGGGTTTCTTGCTGACGATTGCGGTGCTGGTGGGGCTGATCTTTATCTCTATCCAGTCGGTCTTTCCGCATCATTGGGAGCAATCCCTGCGCGAGGCACTGTTCAATATCACTTCAATCATTTCGGGCACGGGCTTTGCCTCGGTCGATTATATGACCTGGGGGCCGTTTCCCGTGGCGCTGTTTTTCTTTACGGGGCTGATTGGCGGCTGCGCGGGGTCCACCGCCTGTTCGATCAAGATCTTCCGCTATCAGCTGTTGTTCGCATCCATCCGTGCGCAGTTGCAGCGAATCCGGTCACCCCACGGCATCTTTACCCCGCGCTATGACGGACGCCCGATCAGCGGCGATGTCATGATTTCGGTCATGTCCTTTTTCATGTTCTTCACGCTGACATTAGGGCTGGTGGCCGTGGCGCTCAGCATGACAGGGCTGGATTTCGTGACCTCGATCTCGGGGGCGGGGGCGGCCTTGGGGAACATTGGGCCAGGTTTGGGCAAGATCATCGGGCCGGCGGGCAATTTCAGCACCCTCAACGACACAGCCAAATGGATCCTGACCGCCGCGATGCTGGTCGGGCGGCTGGAGCTTATGGCGGTATACGTCATTCTGACATTCAAATTCTGGAGAGCATAATGAGCGCAGTACAAACCCGTCCTTTGGGGGCACAGATTTCGCATATGCTCAAGTCTCGCGGGGTAGAGGTTATCTTTGGCATCCCCGGCGTGCATAACCAAGAGATGTACCGCGGGATCGAGGAAGCAGGGCTGACCCATGTGCTGGCGCGGCACGAACAGGGGGCGGGCTTTATGGCAGATGGCTATGCCCGGGCCACGGGCAAGCCGGGGGTCGCCTATGTGATCACCGGTCCGGGCCTGTGCAATGTGATGACGCCGATGGGGCAGGCCTACAGCGATTCCGTGCCGGTGCTGGTGTTGTCCTCCTGTCTGGATGAAACGGCGGCGCGGAAGGGGCAGCTGCACCAGATGAACGATCAGCGCGCGGCGGCGGAAACCGTGTGCGATTGGTCCGAAACGGCGCTGACGGCACCGGCGGCCTATCAGCTGATTGACCGCGCCCTGACCGAATTTGCCACCAGCCGCCCACGGTCCAAGCATATTTCTGTTCCCATTCACTTGCTGGAGGCAGAGGCCGCCCCCGCGCACGCCCTTGCCGTCAGCGCGACCTTGCCGGCGGTGCCCCCTGCGCAGATCGACCTTCTGGCGCAAAAACTGGCCGCAGCGCAAAAGCCGCTGTTCATCTTTGGTGGTGGTGCCGTTGGCGTTCAGAACGTTGACGCCCTGCTGGCCCGCTGGCAGGCAGCGAGCCTGACGACTTATGCCGGACGTGGCATCGTCTCGCCCGGAGCGCCGCTGCATTTCGGGGCCTATCTCGCGCGGGAAAGCAGCGTGGATGTGATCGCGCAGGCGGATCTTGTGATCGCCGTCGGGACCGAACTGGCAGAGGTGGACCTCTGGCGCGATCATCTGGGCCATTCAGGCGAACTCGTGCGCGTTGATATTGATCCGTCGGTTCTGGCGGACCCGCAATCGGCACCCTTTGCCATCCTTGGTGATGCGGTACAGGTAATGGCCGCGCTTGACGCTGCCTTGCCGGACGAACGCACAGCAGCGGGTTGGAATGCGGCCGAGGTGGCAGGCTGGCGCAAACGCTGGCGGTCAGAAGTGGATATGGAACGTCCGGGCATCCTCGCTGTGGTGGACGCGGTCAAGGCTGCGACGCCCGAAGGCACGATGGTCTACTCTGACATGACCCAATTTGCCTATGCCGCAACCGAGGTCTGGGAGATGGACCGCCCCGGATATTGGCATCATCCTTACGGGTTCGGCACGCTTGGCTACGCAACACCTGCTGCGATTGGTGGGGCCATTGGCCGCCCCGGACTGCCGACCATGGCGATCATCGGGGATTATGGCTTTCAGTACACGGTGCAGGAACTGGGGGCTGCTGTAGAGCTGGGGCTGCCCTTGCCGATCATCCTGTGGGACAATGGCAAACTGGGCGAAATCGAAGACAGCATGACCCGCGCGCAGATCGCGCCAAACGCGGTCATCGCCCATAATCCCGATTTTTGCAAACTGGCCGAAGCCTACGGAGCCTATGCCGCGGCACCGAAATCGCTGGAGGAGTTGCCAGAGGTCCTGGCGCAAGCCTTCAAGGCCGACCGCCCGACGTTGATCTATCTGACGCCCCAGACCGCAGTCTGATCAAGGGCGCTGCCCGAGGCGGTTCAAACGACTGACCCCGGTCCCCCGTTAAACGGGGGATCGGGGTTTTCTTTATTCCCAACAGCTGACCAGTACGGTCATGCCCTTGGCCTTTTCACGCAGGTCCTGCGGCTTGATCGTGGTGCTGCTGGCCGTGGTATCCACGGTGACACCGGCCTTTTGCGCGAGCTCTGCGATGACCTTGGATTCAACCGCAAACGCGACATCTTCGGGCAATTCGCGTGCGCCATTGGCACGGGGCAGCAACATGCCCAAGACCCGCCCGTCACGATCCAGAATCGGGCCACCCGCGTCACCGCTGCGGGCTTCTAGCGCGAGGCGGGCGATGTTCTCTTCGCCTTGCAGCCCACGCACATCGGCCAGCGTGCCATAGGTCACGGTTGCAGAACCAAGCACGCCTTCATAGGGGAAACCCGCAACCGCGATTTCGGACTGCAAACGGGGGGGCACGGTGTTGAACGCCGCCACATCCAATGGCGAAAGCGCTGCGCGGGGTTTCAGCAGGCTGATCCCGCTGGCCGCATCGTCAACAACCACATCAAGCTCTGTCTCGTCGTCCAGCGTCAGCCGACCACAGCTTTGCACCGCCTCGGATGTGGTCGCAACAGTACCGCGCCCATCAATGAAGAAGCCCGAGCGCGAGATTTTCGGCGACCGGATTTGCAGACCCGACACCAGATCGACAGCCTGACGGTCGCCACCCCCGGCTGCGGCATCCAGCGTACCGGGCAGGCGAGTGAAGGATTTCGTCATCTCGGCAATCACGCGGCGGCGGCGGTCTTCGTCCCCGGCGGGCCAGATGAGGGTGAAGCCCTTGATCTCGCCATTCTGCAACGACACCTGCGTCTGGCTGACGATGCGGCCGTTCTCGCCGATCAGCTCGAAACTGTCGGATTTCCGCTCGCGCGGGCCTTCTTCGGGGACGATTTCAAGGGTCTGCATGATGTCATACAGACCGAAAAGCGTATCCTGATCGCCCGCCTGACTGATCAGCAGAACCCGCGCGTCGATGTCGCCGGTGCCATTGTAATGGGCGAAGGGGGGCTCGAACCGGTCAAACCCCACGATCTTGGTCGGCATCACCATCTCGATCCCGGCGTCGGCGTTGCGCACGACCTGCAGGCCCAGACCTTCAAGCACGGCGTTATATTGTTTCAGAAGGGCGGCGCGTTGCAGCGTTGTCAGCACGCCGGTGGCGTCATAGCCGTTGGCCCCTTGCCAATCGGCCATGGACCCCCGCGTACCCCGCCCGAAGGCACCGTCGATCGAGGCATTGTAAAACCCGGCCCACTTCAGCGCGACCTGCAGCTGTTCGCGCGCCTCGCGGTCAAGCTCCCGTTCGCTGGCGCGCGCTTCGGCCAGGGTTTCGTCACGTGGTGGTTCGGGCAGGACGGGGACTTGCGTGGTTTCTGCCTCTGCGGTGGCGGTGTTCTCTTGCTCCAGCGCTTCGCTGGCGGGGGGCAGGGTGGTTTGCGTGATCTCACTGTCTGTCTGCGTATCGGTGGGGGATGCGGGGTCAACCGGTGCGATCAGCGGAATGTTCAGGACGTTCGCGCCCACGGGCCAGAACTGCTGCTGGAACCGTTCAGAAAGCTGGATAAAGCTGTCGCGCGGAATCACCCCGTCCCGGCGGTAGCGGCGCAACAACAGCTCTGCGTCATCACGACGATAGGGACCGACCGCGATTCCATACCAACTGCCGCCCAAGGCAAAGCCGTTCACATCCTCAAGATTGGCGCTATAGGCACGTGCGCGATCTGTCGCCGCGGCCAGATTAGGCTGGGCTTCGACCTGTATCCAAACCACATCATCGGCAGACTGTGCAAAGGCAAACGGGGCAATAAACAAGGCGGCGATCAGGGCCGCAAACAGTCGCGTCATAGGTATGGGTGCTCTCAAGGATTTAAACTTGCAGTAGATAAGCAGGAACCTGTGCAAAATACCATGCTTGAGACAGCGCAAATCATCACAAAGCTGCCAATTGACCCTACCGCGACAGCACCTTAGGAAAGGCGCGCAGCAGCAAAGGCAAAATCTTATGTCCGACCCGGTCCAGCGCCCCCGTTCATTTCAGGAAATCATCCTCGCCCTACAGTCCTATTGGGCACGTCAGGGCTGTGCGGTCCTGCAGCCCTACGACATGGAAGTCGGTGCGGGTACGTTCCACCCGGCCACGACCCTGCGCGCGCTTGGCACCAACCCTTGGGCCGCCGCCTATGTGCAGCCCTCGCGCCGCCCGACCGACGGGCGCTATGGGGAAAACCCCAACCGTTTGCAGCATTACTACCAGTTTCAGGCACTGATCAAACCCAGCCCGCCCAATCTGCAAGAGCTCTACCTCGGATCGCTTGAGGCGATCGGGATCGATATGGCGCTGCATGACATCCGCTTTGTCGAGGATGACTGGGAAAGCCCCACGTTGGGCGCGTGGGGACTGGGCTGGGAAGTCTGGTGTGACGGCATGGAAGTGTCGCAGTTTACCTATTTCCAGCAGGTCGGCGGCCATGATTGCCACCCTGTATCGGGCGAGCTGACCTACGGGCTCGAGCGTTTGGCGATGTATGTTCTGGGCGTCGATCACGTGATGGACATGCCCTTTAACAGCCCCGACGCGCCGATCCCGCTGACCTATGGTGACGTGTTCAAACAGACCGAGGAAGAATACGCCCGCTGGAACTTTGACGTCGCCAATACCGACGTGCTGCTGGACCACTTTGTCGAGGCCGAGAACGAGTGCAAGGCGATCCTTGCGCAAGACGCCGTGGACCCCAAGACCGGCAAGCGCATCGTGATGGCGCACCCCGCCTATGACCAATGCATCAAGGCAAGCCACATCTTCAACCTGCTGGACGCACGCGGTGTCATCTCGGTGACAGAGCGTCAGGCCTATATCGGGCGGGTGCGCACCCTTGCCAAAGCCTGCGCTGACGCCTTTGTTCAGACACGGGCCGGCGGTTGGTCGGAAAACGCGGCATGAACGGTAAAATTGTAGGAGGCGTCATCTTGGTTGCAGCAGCCATTGCGGGTCTCGCGCTTTATTATCTACAGGTCTACGGCTATTATCACGAGGCACCGGCACCGGATGAGGGCGTCTCGCTGGTGTCGATCTCCAGCAATGCGTCCGAGCCGATCCTGACCGACAATTTCCGCGCCATCGACGCCGACAGCTCGCCCATCCGCTACCGCGCATGTTTCGACACCTCGCTCAGCCTTGCCATGCTGTCCGAAACCTATGTCGTCAGCGACGAGGTCACGCCGCGCAATGCACCGGGCTGGTTCGACTGTTTCGACGCCAAAGCCATCGCAGAAGAGATCGAGGCAGGCACGGCGCTGACCTTTCTGGGGCAGAAGAACGTGCATTTCGGCGTGGACCGTATCGTTGCGATCACTTCGGACGGGCGCGGCTATGTCTGGCACGAGCTGAACGATTGTGGCGACAAAGCCTATGATGGCACCGTGGTGGGCGAAGCCTGCCCGGAACGCCCCGCCGACTGATCCGACCCGGATCGACCGGCCCTTTGACATAAGCGCTGTTTGCGCGACACATATTTAACCGCACCCAAGCGACACGCGGCCCCGAAAGGTACGAACCCATGCCCGACCTCCTGATAGAGCTTTTCTCGGAAGAAATTCCCGCCCGCATGCAAGCGCGCGCGGCGGATGATCTAAAGAAACTGGTGACGAACGGTCTGGTGGATGCGGGGCTGACCTATGCCTCTGCCGCGGCCTTTTCGACGCCGCGTCGTCTGACCCTGACGATCGAGGGGATGCTGGACGCCAGCCCGTCGCTGGTCGAGGAACGCAAAGGCCCCAAGGCCGACGCGCCGGAAAAAGCCATCGAAGGGTTTCTGCGCGGTGCGGGGCTGACCCGCGACCAGCTGGAGGAACGCGACACGCCCAAGGGCAAGATCCTGTTTGCCATGATCAACAAGCCGGGCCGCCCCGCAGCCGAGATCGTGGCAGAAGTGCTGGAAACCACCATTCGCAATTTCCCATGGCCCAAATCCATGCGGTGGGGCAGTGGCAGCTTGCGGTGGGTGCGCCCGCTGCATTCGATCCTGTGTATCCTGTCGGCCGAAGATGGCGCGCAGACTGTGCCCTTGACCATCGACGGGATCACCGCAGGCGACACCACGCGCGGGCACCGCTTTCTGGCCCCCGATACAATCACCGTCAGCAGCTTTGACGACTACAGCGCCAAGCTGAAACGCGCCTTTGTCGTGCTCGACCCGGCAGAGCGGCGCGATACGATCTGGAACGACGCGACCAATATGGCCTTTGCCAACGGGCTCGAGGTGGTCGAGGATGCGGGGCTGCTGGCCGAGGTCGCAGGGCTGGTGGAATATCCCGTCGTGCTGATGGGGCAGATTGGCGATGATTTCCTTGGTCTGCCGCCCGAGGTGCTGCAAACCTCGATGAAAGAGCACCAGAAGTTCTTTTCCGTGCGCAACCCCAAGACGGGCCGCATCGAGCGCTTTGTCACCGTCGCCAACCGCACCACCGCCGACGATGGCGCGACCATTCTGGCGGGCAATGAAAAAGTGCTCTCTGCGCGTTTGTCGGATGCTAAATTCTTCTGGGAAAACGATCTGCGCATCGCGCAATCGGAGGCCGGGATGCAAACCTGGGTGGACCGTCTGTCCAACGTGACCTTCCACAATAAGCTGGGCACACAGGCAGAGCTGATCTCGCGCATGGAAGCACTGGCTGGGGAGCTCGCCCCGATGGTCGGGGCCGACGCAGAAGAGGCCCGCGCCGCCGCCCGTTTCGCCAAGGCCGATCTGTCGTCCGAAATGGTCTATGAGTTCCCCGAACTTCAGGGGCTTATGGGCAGCTACTATGCCAAAGCCGCCGGCAAGTCCGAAGCTATCGCCGCCGCCGCCCAAGACCACTATGCGCCGCTGGGGCCATCCGACGACGTGCCAACCGCGCCCGTGTCCATCGCCGTGGCGCTGGCAGAGAAAATCGACAAGCTGACCGGCTTCTGGGCGATTGACGAAAAACCGACCGGAAGCAAAGACCCGTTCGCGCTGCGACGCGCGGCCTTGGGCGTTATTCGGATTTTGGTTGAGAATGATGTGTCGCTGAACCTCAGAAATGTAATTCCAACTGCGTTTCGTAGAATAGAAGCAGATTGTCTGCGTAAAGAGTTAGCTGGCTGGGCTATTCACGCAGGAAAGAGTGACATCTGGAGGGAGCCACTGCTTCACTCAATCGACAGTTGGCAAACTGATGAAATTACTGCTTGGATAGCAACCGAAAGCGTCAACGAGGATCTAAATCTTGACGAACGGTTGGGCGCTGCTGAAAGAGCACGGCAGACTGTTTTAGCTGGACATCCAATTGAAACGGCTAACCTCCTCTCCTTCCTCCACGACCGCCTGAAGGTCTACCTCAAAGACCAAGGCGTCCGTCATGACATCATCGACGCTTGCATCAGTTCTTCTGATGGCGCACCTGCTGGTGCGATGGACGGCAACGACGACCTGACCCTTCTGGTCAAACGCGCCAAGGCGCTGAGCGAGACGTTGAAAACCGACGACGGGGAAAATCTGATCCAGGGGTTCAAGCGCGCCAACAATATCCTGAGCCAAGCCGAGGATGCGGATGGGGTGGAATACTCCTTCGGGGCGGATATCAAATTTGCCGAGACCGAAGAAGAGCGCGCGCTGTTTGCCGCCCTTGATACCGCAGAGGCGCAGATCAAACCGGCGATGGAGGCACAGGATTTCGGCACGGCCATGTCCGCGATGGCGTCCTTGCGCGGCCCGATTGATGCCTTCTTTGACGCGGTGCAGGTGAACGCGGACAATGCGACGGTCCGGCGCAACCGGTTGAACCTGCTCAGCCGTATCCGCACGATCTGTAGCTCGGTCGCGGATCTGACGAAAATCGACGGGTAACGCAGCAGACCCGACACGTGGGCAAGGCGATCACGCCTTGCCACATCACGGCGAAAGCCTATGCTGCGCAGGAACCAAAAGGTGCCGCAGTGCAGAAAGCCGCCATGACAACCCTTGTGACCCAAACCGCCCCCATCGCGAATGATACGCATGGGGGGCGTGCGAAATGTCTGCAACGTCTGGTCCGTCTTGATCTGCCGGTGCCGCGCACCGTGGCGCTGCCCTTTGATGTCGTGCTCGAGATCGCGCAGGGGCAGATCCCCGATCTGCAAGCGGTCGCTGATGAATTCCCCCACGACGCGCTGCTATGCGTGCGCCCCTCTAGCCAGGACCCGGATTGGGGCGGCCCGGGGGCGGTGATGAACATTGGCATGAACGATGACCGCTATGCCGACTATTGCGAACGCATGGGCGAGGGGCCCGCATCGGCGCTTTATACCCGTTTCGTGCAATCCTACGCCGTCAATGTGGCGCGGCTGGACCCCGATATGTTCGACGACGTTGAAGGCGACGGGCGCGAGGCGCTGCTGCAATCCTTACGGGCCTACGAGCTTGAGACCGAAGAAAGCTTCCCCCAGGACCGTGTGACCCAGCTGACCGCCGTGCTCAGTTCCATGGCGCGGGCGTGGGAGGGCACATCGGCGCGGCTGTTGCGCCAGGCCAAGGGGGCGCCTGCAGATGCGGGGCTGGGCCTGATCGTGCAGCAGATGGTTTTCGGTGTGGGCACGGGGATTTGCGGCTCCGGCGTGTTGCAACTGGTGGACAGCACTACCGGCCTGCCTCAGATCACCGGGCGGTACCTGAGCCAGTCGCAGGGGCGCGACGCCTTGCAGGACACGGCCGATGCGCTTTACCTGACACGCGATCCACGCGGCCCGTCGCTTGAGGAACACGCCCCCGAAGCTTTCGAGATGCTCAAACAGCACGCGGCGCTGATGCGGGTGCGGCTGCGTGCCGAGATGCAGGTGGAATTCGTCATCTCTGACGGAGAGTTGTTTATCCTTGATGGCGTGCGCGTGTCGCGGTCCTCGCGAGCGGCGGTGCGTATCGCGGTGGCGCTGGCGGACGAAGGGATCATCCCCCGCGAAGAGGCGCTGATGCGTGTCCAGCCCCGCACCCTGACAGAGCTGTTGCACCGACAGGTTGATCCACGGGTGAAACGCGATGTGATCGGGCGCGGCATTGCCGCCAGCCCCGGTGCGGCCACCGGCCGGATCGTGTTCAACGCGAATGATGCGCAAGCCAGTGCCGCACGGGGCGAGAAATGTATTCTGGTGCGCCGCGAAACCTCGCCCGAGGATATTCGCGGGATGCACGCCGCCCAAGCCGTGCTGACCGAACGCGGTGGCATCACCAGCCACGCCGCGGTGATCGGGCGGGGCATGGGCTTGCCCTGCGTCGTCGGTGCCTCGTCGATGCGGTTCGATCTGGTCAAGGGGGTGATCACGGCCCCCGACGGGCGGATGTTCAAGGCAGGTGATGAAATCACCCTCGACGGCACCTCGGGAGAGGTGCTGTGCGGGGCCGCGGATATGCTTGAGCCGCTGCTGGACGCGACCTTCCAAAAGCTCATGTCCTGGGCCGAAGACGCTGCCGACATCGGGATACGTGCCAACGCCGACACCCCCGCTGACGCGCAAACCGCGCGCAATTTCGACGCGCAGGGCATCGGGCTGTGCCGGACAGAGCATATGTTCTTTGACCCCAGCCGCCTGACCGTGATGCGCGAGATGATCTTTGCCGATACCAGCGAAGGCCGCCGCGCCGTGCTAGAGCGGTTGTTGCCAATGCAACGCGATGATTTCATACAGCTTTTCCGTATCATGCAGGGTCAGCCGGTGTGCATCCGTCTGTTCGATCCGCCCTTGCACGAATTCCTGCCTTCGACCCGCACCGGTCAACGCGATCTGGCCGAGGCGCTGGATTTGCCGCTGTCCAACGTGACCCGCCGGATCGAGGCGATGACCGAATATAACCCGATGCTCGGCCTGCGCGGCGTGCGTCTTGGCGTGACGGTGCCCGAAATCTACGAGATGCAGGCCCGTGCGATCTTTGAGGCCACGATCGAAGCCAGCCGCGATGGCGACCCCGTGGTGCCCGAGATCATGATCCCGCTTGTTTCGGCCAAACGCGAGGTTGAACTGATCAAAGCCAGCGTCGACAAGATCGCAACGGCGGTGAAATCCGAACGCGGCGCGAGCTTTACCTACCGTTTGGGCGTGATGGTGGAAACGCCCCGTGCCGCCCTGCGCGCCGGAGAGATTTCGCCCCATTGTTCCTTCCTCAGTTTCGGGACAAACGACCTGACGCAGATGACCTATGGGTTGAGCCGTGATGACGCGGGACGGTTCATGTCGACCTACGTGCAGCAGGGCGTTTTTCCCGAAGATCCGTTCCATATGCTGGACCGTGATGGCGTCGGAGAGCTGCTTCAGCTTGGTGCCGCGCGGGGGCGGGAAGCACAACCTGAGATTACCTTGTCGATCTGCGGAGAGCACGGCGGCAACCCCGAATCGATTGCTTTTTGCCGTGACGCGGGTTTTGACTACGTTTCTTGCTCACCTTTCCGTGTTCCGGTCGCCAGGTTGGCGGCGGCACAGCTCGCAATCGCGGACAAGATCGGGTAGTTTTTCGCGGCTGATCGCCTAGATGTTGTTTTCCTGTGCGGGTTCCCGCGCAGGCGGTTTCGGCAGGGTTTACGCTTGGTGCCAGTTTGGGTAGGGGGCGCTGTCCGAAACTACTTGCGAGGCGCTCAATGCGTTCTTTTCAGAAATTCTCGTCCTGCGCCCTGCTGGCGCTGTCTTTGCTTGCCCCTGCCGTGGCGTCCGCCAGCCCGCAACAGGCGAAAGCACTGGCTGACATCGAAGCCAAAGGGCTGCGCTCTGTCGGGTCGGAACGTCTGGAAAGCATGATCGCATCGAACAACGCAAGCGAGGTGGAGTTCACCCGCGCATGGCTGGCCGAACAGCCGAAAGCATCGGGCGGCGAACAATGGCGCTGTCTGGCAGAGGCGCTGTACTTTGAAGCGCGCGGCGAGACGGTCAAGGGCCAGTTCGCTGTGGCCGAAGTGATCATGAACCGTGTGAAATCCGCGCAGTTTCCCGGGTCTTTGTGCAGCGTGATCAATCAGGGGACAGGCCGTAAATATCAATGCCAGTTCACCTACACCTGCGATGGCAATGCCGAAGTGATCGCCGAACCGCGCGCCTATGCGCAGGTCGGCAAGGTCGCGCGGGCGGTGCTGGACGGCAAGGCGCCATCGCTGACAGGGGGGGCGACGTATTATCATACCACCGCCGTAAGCCCCCGCTGGTCGCGCGTCTTTACCCGCACCACCAAGATCGGCGTGCACATGTTCTATCGTGACGGCGTTCAGACCGCGTCCAACTAAGCGGCGTTTCTGTCGTCTTTGATGGCTGGCCAGCCGTGTCTGGCTTTGGTACATCCGCGCAAACGGTCTAGGATCGTTTGCGAGTGAGACAAGCAAAGGCCCAAACCCATGACAAGTGACACGCGGCTTGCCTTTGCGCACCCGTCCGAACGCGCTGCTGCGACGGCGGGGCCTGAACCTCTGGACCGGATTTCCCTGCGCGATCATATCGTTGAGGTCGAGATCGGTGCCTTTCAGGCAGAACGTGGCGTAACGCAGCGCATCTGTTTCAATGTCGTCGTCGAGGTGCAGCCGCTGACCGGCCCCGTGGACGACGATGTGGACCGTATCCTGTCCTATGACCGCGTGACCGAGGCCATCGCCTATGAGCTGTCGGACGAACGGCTGAACCTGCTCGAGACGCTGGCCGAACGGGTCGCGGATCGTATCCTGCTGGAACGGCAGGCGATGCGTGTGTTTGTGCGCATCGAAAAGCTGGACCGTGGCCCCGGCGCTTTGGGCGTCGAGATCGTGCGCGCCCGTGATGATACCCCCGACAGTCAGGCCGAGGCGCGCGAGGTGCCGCACCCCGAGCTGGTCTATCTGAGCAATGATGCCATCGCCTCGCCGCATCTGGCGGGGTGGTTGGACCAGTTGCACCAGATGGGGCGGCCCCTGATCCTATGTGTCGGCGCTTCGGACACCGCCGCGCCGCAGGTCGGGCATAAAATGGCGCAGCGCCGCATTGATCTGCTGGCGATTGAACAGAACGCCTGGGTGCTGGCCGCAAAGGATGATCGCTGTGTTGTGGTGGCGACGCGGACAGAGCTGGATTGGGCAATGAAGAACGGTCAGACGAGCGTTTGGGCCCCGTCGAAGATCGTGCTTGATAGCGTTGATACGCCCTCGGCGCAGCCGCGCGATGCCGTGGCCTTGGCCGCGTGGTTCGCCGCCAGCTTCGACGCGACAGAGATGTTGGTGATCGGGGCGGACCTGCCGGCTGACGCCTCTGTTCCGCTGCGCGCCGTGGCGGTGGACCAGGACAGGCTGTGAGACATGACCGATTATTTCCGACCTCTCGTCCAGATCGGCCCCGCGCGGCCTGACACCGCGGTGTCTCTCGCGGGGGGGTGGGGCTGGTTCACCCATGCCGAGGTCTTGTCGCGCAGCACGCCGCCCCGTGTTGTGCCCGCGGCCGATATCCCGGCAAGCGTGATGGCACGGCTGACCGCGCCCAGACCCGCGATGGCAGGGCTGACGCTGGACCGCCCGCGCATCATGGGCATTCTGAACACGACGCCCGATAGTTTCTCGGACGGGGGGCAGCATAATGCCGTGCCCGATGCGCTGCGCGTCGCACAAGAGATGGTTGCCGCCGGCGCGGATATTCTGGACATTGGCGGCGAGTCCACGCGCCCCGGCGCGGATTTTGTGCCCGTCTCCGAAGAGATCACGCGCACCGCTCCCGTCATCGCCGCATTGCGGGGGGCGGGGCTGCACACGCCGATCTCTATCGATACCCGCAAGGCCGCCGTGGCCGAGGCCGCGGTCAGCGCCGGTGCCAATCTGGTAAACGACGTGTCGGGTTTCACCTTTGATCCCGCCCTTGGGCCCCTGTGTCAAAAACTGGCGCTGCCGGTTTGCGTTATGCATGCCCAAGGCGATCCCGCGACCATGCATCTGGACCCACAGTATGATAACGTGCTGCTCGATGTTTTTGACGCGCTGGAGCGGCAGATCAGCATGCTAGAGGCATCAGGCATCCCGCGGGGGGCCATTCTGGCGGACCCGGGTATCGGGTTTGGCAAGACGCAGGATCACAATCTGGCTCTGCTGGCGCGGCTGAGCCTGTTTCACGTTTTGGGGACGCCTATCCTGCTAGGCGTGTCGCGCAAACGGTTTATCGGAACGATCGGCAACGCACCGCAGGCTCAGGACCGCGCGCCGGGGTCAATCGCCGTGGCGCTTGCAGGATTGGGGCAGGGTGTGCAAATGATCCGTGTGCATGACGTGGACGACACCCGCCAAGCGGTCGCTCTGTGGCATGCCGCATATTTTGGGAGCATTTTATGACAAAATTATTTGGAACAGACGGTATTCGCGGAAAGGCCAATGTGCATCCGATGACAGCCGAGGTCGCCCTGAAAATCGGGGCCGCTGTGGGGCGCTATTTTAGCGCGGGTCGTGACGGTGTGCACCGTGTGGTGATTGGTAAGGACACGCGGTTGTCGGGCTATATGTTCGAAAACGCGCTGACGGCGGGGCTGACGTCCTCGGGGATGAATGTGCTGCTTCTGGGGCCGGTGCCCACGCCTGCGGTCGGGCTGCTGACGCGGTCGATGCGGGCTGATCTGGGGGTCATGATCTCGGCCAGCCACAATCCGGCGACGGACAATGGCATCAAGTTCTTCGGCCCCGACGGGTTCAAGCTGAGCGACGCTGTGGAGGCCGAGATCGAGGCGCTGATCGAAGGCGGTGTGGAGTTGAACCCCGCCGACAAGATCGGCCGTGCCAAGCGGATCGATGACGGGCGGTTCCGCTATGTCGAGCGGGTAAAGTCATCGTTCCCGCGCCAGATGCGTCTGGACGGGCTGAAGGTCGTGATCGACTGCGCCAATGGGGCCGCACACCGCGTCGCACCCGAAACCCTGTGGGAGCTCGGGGCCGAGGTGATCGAGATTGGCGTGTCGCCGAACGGCTTTAATATCAACGAGAATTGCGGCTCGACCCACCCCGAACGCGCCGCAGCGGCGGTGGTAGAGCACGGTGCCCACGTGGGCATATGTCTGGATGGCGACGCGGACCGCGTGATCCTGATTGACGAAACCGGCAAGGTCGGTGACGGGGATCAATTCATGGCTCTTATGGCGTCCCGTTGGGCGGCCGAAGACCGGCTGGCCAATGGCGCCTTGGTTGCCACCGTGATGAGCAACCTTGGCCTTGAAAACTTCTTGCAGGGCAAGGGGCTACGGCTTGAGCGGACGTCCGTCGGCGACCGCTATGTGGTCGAGCGGATGCGCGAAGGCGGGTTCAATCTGGGCGGCGAGCAATCGGGCCATATCGTCATGACCGACCACGCCACCACGGGTGACGGTCTGATGGCGGGGCTGCAGTTTCTGGCAGAGATGATCCGGTCGGAGAAGACCTCGTCCGAGCTGCTGAATAACTTTGAACCCGTGCCGCAACTGCTTAAGAACGTGAGGTTTTCTGCCGGTCAGGTGCCGTTGGAAGACGCGCAGGTGCAAGGGGCCATCGCACAGGCCGAGGCCGATCTGGCCGGTCAGGGGCGTTTGCTGATCCGCAAATCCGGCACCGAGCCGCTGGTGCGTGTGATGGCAGAACATGAAGACGCGCAGCTGATGGAACGCGCGGTAGATTCCGTCGTGGATGCGGTCACGGCGGCTGTCGCACCTTAAGCTGATCGCAGGGCTGCTGGCGGGGGTGTCCTGCGCGGCGGCCCTGCCTTGCCCTCGCGGGACGCGCCGCCTGCCGTGGCTGTGGGATGCCTTCGGCGAGGATTTAGAGCCATTTGGAAGCTAGGCGCGGGTGCGGGTGAACAGCCGGCGGAACGCGCCATATTGGCTGAGTGCGACGCCCGAGAGGATCAGCACCATCGCGTAGAGCAGGGATGGCGGCAGCGGTTCGTTCAGCAAGAGCGCGCCGAGGCAGACGGACCAGACGGGGACTTGGTAGTTCACCAGTGACATAAACACCGGGCCAGCACTGCGGATCACCAGCACGCGCAGGAAGTTCGCGGCGGCGGTGGGGATCAGGCCCAGAAACGCCAGCGCCGCGAAGATGGACGGCGAGGGGCGGGGCGGTAGACCTTCGATGATGATCGCCATGGGAGCGGTGATGCAGGTGGCGATAATCAGCAGGATGGTCGCAAGGCCGATCGCATCCACCGCGGGCAGGCGGCGCATGATGATCGAGCTGGTGGCGTAGCATCCCGCCGCGCCCAGGCAGGCCAGACGCCCCTGGGTTTCAAGCGCGGTGCCAGTGCTTTCAAAGGCTTGCGCGCCGATCAGGATGACAACGCCGACAAAGCCCAGGGCAAATCCGATCACCTTGCGCGGGCTCATCGCTTCGCCCGGAACGAAGAAATGCGCAAGCGGCAGGATGATCAGCGCCGTCGCGGCCATGGTCACCCCCGCGAATCCCGAGGTGACATATTGCTGACCCCAAGCGAGCAGGCTGAACGGCACGGCAGAGCTGGCGGCACCGATGAAGATCACGGCCGCGATATCGCCGCGGGTGGGGGATTGGGTAAAGAGCCGAAACCCGCGCAGACCCCAGATAACGATCATCACGGTGGCCGCGAACCCGACACGTGTGGCCGCGATCCAGAAGGGTGGCATTTCAGTCAGGGCGATTTCGGTCACCAGAAACGTGCCTCCCCAGATGAAGGCAAGCAGCAGGATCATCAGCCAGCTGGATTTGGTGATCTGGGGCGCGTCCGGCATGACATATCCTGTGGGAAAACTCGGCCCGCCAGATGTGACAGCCGGTTGCGCAAAAGAAAAGGCCCGGTGCAAAACCGGGCCTTTCCACATCGCTGCAATGGCGATCAGTTCTTGGATTTGTCGACCATCTTGCCGGCAGAGATCCAGGGCATCATTTCGCGCAGCTTGCCGCCGACGACTTCGATCTGATGTTCGTCATTGGCGCGACGCGAGGATTTCAGCGTGGGCTGACCGACGGAGTTTTCCAGCATGAAGTCACGCACGAATTTGCCCGACTGGATGTCGCTGAGAACGGCCTTCATGCGCGCTTTGGTCTCGTCGTAGGGCAGGATGCGCGGGCCGGAGACGTATTGGCCGTATTCCGCTGTGTTCGAGATCGAGTAGTCCATGTTGGCGATGCCGCCTTCATAGATCAGGTCAACGATCAGCTTGGTTTCGTGCAGACATTCGAAATAGGCCATTTCGGGCTCGTAGCCGGCTTCGACCAGTGTTTCAAAGCCGCAGCGGATCAGTTCAACGATACCGCCGCAAAGAACAGCCTGTTCGCCGAACAGATCGGTTTCACATTCTTCGCGGAAGTTGGTTTCGATGATGCCGGAACGGCCACCACCGATGGCGGAGCAGTAGGACAGGCCGATTTCCAGCGCTTTGCCGGTGGCATCGGTGTCTACCGCAACCAGGCAAGGCACGCCGCCGCCTTTGGTGTATTCGCCGCGCACAGTGTGGCCCGGGCCTTTGGGGGCCATCATGATCACATCAACGCCGGGTTTGGGTTCGATCAGGCCGAAGTGGACGTTCAACCCGTGGGCGAATGCGATTGCGGCCCCTTCGCGGATGTTGTCGTGCACGTATTTCTTGTAGGTTTCAGCCTGCAGTTCGTCGGGCATGGTGAACATGATCACATCGGCCCAAGCTGCTGCTTCGGCGATTTCCATGACTTTCAGGCCTTCGCCTTCGGCTTTCGCTTTCGAAGCGGAGCCTTCGCGCAGCGCAACGACGAGGTTTTTCGCACCGGAATCACGCAGGTTCAGCGCGTGGGCGTGGCCCTGGGAGCCGTAGCCGAGGATGGCGACTTTCTTGTCCTTGATCAGGTTCACATCGCAGTCACGGTCGTAATAAACGCGCATTGGGGCGTCCTTTCGGGTTCGTTGAAATCTAGGGAGACCATATCGAAGCTGCTGCGAGATGCTATTGCGGAATTGTGAGTTTATTTGGCAAAATGAAGATGGTAATGCGCAGTATGCGGTAAAAATGGAAAAATCATGCTTGATGATATGGATCGACGACTTCTGCGCCACTGGCAGGCGGATGCGGGGCTGTCGCCGGCGGAGTTGGCCGACCTTACGGGGCTGACAGCGGGTAAGGTGTCGCGGCGGATCACGCGCATGCAGGAAGCCGGTATCGTGCAGGGGGTGGCGGCTGTCGTCGATTGGGCGGCATTGGGGTACACGGTCGAGGTGTCCTTGCGGATCACTTTGGACAAGACACAAGGCAATGCCTTTGACCGCTTTCTTGAAGAGGCACGCCAACTGCCTGAGGTGATCGAGCTCCAGACCTTTCTGGGGCGGGTGGATGTGCGCCTATCGGTAATAGCGCGGGATATGGCGCATTATCAGCAGATTTACCGGGAGGGTATTCTGACCTTGCCGCATATTGCCGATATCGAGGCGCTGATGCATGTGGCGCGGATCAAGTCAGAGGAGGCGTTGCCGCTATGATTACGCTCGATGAGGTGGATCACCGGCTGATCCGGTCGCTTGCGCGGGATGCCACTCAAAGCGCCGGTGCCTTGGGGCGTCATCTGGGGCTGTCGCAGCCTGCCACTTGGCGTCGGATCAAACGGTTGGAGGAGGCAGGCATCCTGCGCGGCAAGAGGTTGCGCTTGAACCGGGAGGCATTGGGGTTCGGCGTCACCGTCTTTCTCGGCGTCAAGCTTGCGACCAAAGGGCGGGTTAGCCTGGAGGATTTCGAACGCGCCGTCAGTGCCATCCCCGAGGTCCAAACGGTGGAGCATGTTCTGGGGCTATATGACTACCGTTTACGGGTTGTTGCGCGGGATCTGGCGGATTTCGAACGGGTGCTGCGGCGGCGGATCATGACCCTGCCGGGGGCGGGGGCCGTCGAGGCAAATGTGCTTCTAAGCGAGGAACGACTGACCGGACCATTGGGCCTGTGACTTTACCACGCGAGCGGCTATGTTCGCGCGAAACCATCAGGAGGATATCATGCCCGCTTTGCTAAATTCAGTTGACCCGGAAGGGCTTGAAGAGTTTTCGGTCGTGTTCACCGACCGGTCCTTGAACCATATGAGCGCCGTGTTCCAAGAGGTCATGCGCGACATCAGCACTCTGCTCAAGGACGTATACAAGGCCGATGCCGTGGCTGTCGTCCCCGGGGGCGGCACCTACGGGATGGAGGCGGTCGCCCGTCAGTTCGCACGGGGGGCCGAGGTGCTGGTCGTGCGCAACGGCTGGTTTTCCTATCGGTGGAGCCAGATCATCGAGAGCGGCGATCTGACCGGCAATGCCACCGTCATGAAGGCGCAGATGCAGGGCAACAGCACGCCCGCGCCCTTTGCCCCGAGCCCGATTGATGACGTTATCAAAGCCATCGAGACGCACAAGCCGCAGGTGGTTTTCGCACCTCATGTGGAGACCAGTGCGGGGGTGATCCTGCCCGATGACTATATCCAGCAGATGGCAGAAGCGGCCCATGCCGTCGGCGCGCTGGTGGTGCTGGATTGCATCGCGTCGGGCTGCGCATGGGTGGATATGAAGGCGCTTGGCGTCGACGTATTGCTCTCTGCGCCGCAAAAAGGCTGGAGCGCTTCGCCCTCTGCCGGGCTGGTCATGATGTCGGATCGCGCTGTTGCACGCATGGGAGAGACAACATCGGACAGTTTTGCCATCGATCTGGCCAAGTGGCATAGCATTATGAAAGCCTATGAAAATGGCGGCCACGCCTATCACGCGACCATGCCGACCGATGCGCTACGGCAATTCCGCGATACCATGCTTGAGACGAAATCCTACGGGTTTGACCGTCTGAAAGAGGCGCAGTGGCGTCTGGGGGATTCTGTGCGCAAGATGCTGGCGGAGAGGGGCGTTACCTCTGTCGCGGCGGAAGGTTTTGGCGCGCCGGGGGTGGTGGTGAGCTATACTGCGGATCCCTCCGTGCAAAACGGCAAGGCCTTTGCTGCCGAAGGGATGCAGATCGCCGCTGGCGTGCCGTTGATGTGTGACGAGCCGGAGGATTTCCAGACCTTCCGTCTGGGGCTGTTCGGTCTGGATAAGCTTTACGACGTGGATGTCACGCTGGCGCGGTTGGCAGCCGTGGTCGATAAGGTACTGTAAATAAAGGCGCGCGGCAGGTCAGCCCTGCCGCATGCCCAAGCCCATCTCCATCAACATGCGCCGTACGGGGGGCAGGGCATATAGCGCGCTGAGCCCTTTGGCACGGGCATCGCGGGCCAGTGGCGTTGTCGCCTGACTGGCGCGGTTCAAGAGGTCGATGCCGCGCAAGCGCAGCTGAATATCGCCAAAACGCGCCTTGTGATAGGCATCCAGCATGTGCTGGCTGCCCAGATCAGCGCCGTGCTTTTGCGCCAGTTCCAGCAGCGTTGCGATGTCTTGCAGCGACATGTTCAACCCCTGCGCGCCAATGGGGGGCATCACATGGGCGGCTTCTGCAATCAGGGCGACGCGTTCGGCCGAGAGGCGCGCGGCATGCTGGCTGATGATCGGCCAGATCGCCCGTTCGGAGGCCAGCGTCAACGGGCCGAGCACATGGGCGCTGCGGTCGGTCGCGGCTTGGGAAAACGCATCTGCGTCAAGCGCCATCCGCGCAAGGCAGGACGCGCCGTCATCCATCCACACCACGGCAGAGCAGGGCAGACCGTCGCGATCGGGCAGGGGTACAAGGGTGAAGGGGCCCCCGCTGCGGTGCACCTCGGTCGATACGTTTTCATGCGGGATCGGGTGTGTCACGGCGAAAGCAAGCGCCTTTTGGCCATAGCTTTGGCGGGTCACCTCAATCCCGGCGGCGTCACGCATGGGGCTGTCGCGCCCGTCTGCGGCAATCACGAGCTTTGTCGAAATTTTTGTGCTATCGCTGAGGCTTACGCGTGCGCCGGTGGTGCGGGTGAACAAGCTGGTGGTTGCGGTGCCGGGGCGGAAATCGACGTTCGGCAAAGCCTCTAACCGCTCCAGAAGCGCGCGCCTTAGCAGCCAGTTCGGGAAGTTCCAGCCGAAAGGTTGGTCCGAGATATCGGCAGCATCAAAAGCGCGGCTGGTCAGCGGGGTCACGCCGTCACCGCCCGCATCCACAATACGCATCACCTGCAACGGTGCGGCATGTTCTTCCAGATGGGCCCAGATGCCCGCTGCCTCAAGCACGCGGCGCGCCGGTTGCAGCATCGCGGTAGAGCGCATGTCGGCCCCTTTCGCCGCACCATCGGTGACGGGGGGCGTGGGGTCGACGCAGACCACGTTGAAACCCGCGGTGCCGAAAGCCGCTGCCGCCGTCAAACCGGCAATACCGCCGCCCGAAATCAAGATATCACATGCCATGGTCATGCCCGTCAGTTAGCCCGTGATCTGTGCAAGAAAAGCCGAAAGATCATCGGTGTGGAAATGGATATGCGGCGCGGGCGCGGGGTGCTCGGCCACATGGACGGTGCCCATCCCCATGTCATGCGGGGCGATCAGGTTGCGGGGGTCGTCCTCGAACATCACGGCGGTGGTTGGTGTCAATGCGTCGGCGGCAAATATCAGGTCGTAGGCGGCGCGTTCGGGTTTGGGTAAAAATGACGCGTGTTCAACGCCGTAGATGGCATCGAACAGGCCCGACAGCCCCCGTGCGGCTATGACTTTTTCGGCGTAGGGGGCCGTGCCGTTGGTATATATGATCCGGCGCCCCGGCAGGGCGGCGATCCGCGCGGCAAGCAGAGGATCCGGGATCAGCGCGTCAAAGGAGATCTCGTGCACCTCGTGCAGATAGGGGCCGGGATCAAGGTCGTGTTCGCGCATCAGCCCGGCCAGCGTGGTGCCATAGGTGTGCCAGTAATGTCTGCGCAGATAATCCGCGCGCTGCTCATCGACGTTCAAGGCTGTCATCACCCAGTGCGTCATCCGCTGTTCAATTTGGTCAAACAGGCGGGCGGATGGCGGGTATAATGTGTTATCAAGGTCAAAGACCCAAGTATTCACATGAGAAAAAGAGGCGTGTGGCATGGGGACTTGCTACGCTGACCAGATGATCTGCGCAAGATCACGGGGTTGCGCAATTGGACGCGGGGGCTAAGGTGCCGGAGCCTTTTGAAAGAGAACCCATGACGACGCCACGCTCCGGACCCACAGACGCCTATTCCATGATCCTGGACGCGATTGACGTGGGCACCTATCGCCCCGGTGATCGGTTGGTGGAAAGCGAATTGGCCGAACGCTTCGGTGTCTCAAGAACGCCGGTTCGTGAAGCATTGCAACGGCTTGAGACGCAATCCTTGCTCGCGCGGGACGGGCGGAGCCTGATCGTAGCATCCTTGGACCACAATCAGGTGGCCGAACTTTACGTCGTACGCGGCGAGTTGGAGGGGTTGGCCGCGCGGCTTGCCGCCCGTCACGCCACCGCTGAAGAAGTCCGTGTATTGCGCGAAATGGTCGAGGAAGACGACGCTTTTCGCGACAATCCAGCGGCGCTGGCGCGTGCGAACCGCCGATTTCACAAACAAATTCATCTCGCGTCCCACAACCGGTATCTGGTGCAGCAACTTGATCTGGTGCACCGGTCCATGGCGCTGATGGCGACATCGTCACTGGCCGTGGATGGGCGCGGTGCGATCGCGCAGGATGAACATGACCGCATTGTTCAGATGATCGAACAGCGTGACGAAGATGGTGCGGATGAAGCATTGCGCACGCATATTTCTGTCGCCTTCATGACGCGGCTCAAGCAAGAAGCGGCGCAGCGCAAAGACGAAGGCTAGGGTGGACGAAGTGGTGACGCCGTAGAACCGATGGGGCTGGATCTATGTGGTACGCCATGTTCGGTCTTGTCCCAATAGAACGGCGTGACCACGAATTCGTATAGCGCCTTATAGGCAGCGAAAGAGCCGAGTATAAAGTAAAATGGCAGGGTGATTGCCCAGGGTATAAGGTGGCGATGCTGCGGACCCGAAACCGCGGTCATCGCGACAGATATATTGAGGATTTCCGCGAAGAGGAAATATCCGAAAAGCCCGTAGAACACATCCGCGCCCAGTGTTGTCTGGACAGGATGCGCCGCGCCGAACAGCGGTAGGCAGAAAGACCAGAGCAGGGGGGCAAAGATGAACTGGCAGAACGTCGCGAGGAACAATACCTGCACGCCCATAAACCGAATAAGCCCGACATCACGGATCAGTTGGAAGGGGGCACGGCTGTGCACGACCCATGTAATCAAGAAGCCTTTCAGCCATCGTGACCTTTGTTTGATCCACGGCCACGCACGAAAATTGGCCTCTTCGTAAGTGACAGTCGGCAGCAGGTCGGTTTTATAGCCATGCCGTGCGAGGCGGACGCCAAGATCTGCATCTTCGGTGACGTTATGGGCGTCCCAGCCCCGCAGTTTCTCCAAAGCGGCGCGGCGGAAAAATAATGTGGTGCCCCCAAGGGGAATGATCAGCCCCAGATGCGCGACACCGGGTAGGATCACGCGCCACCAAGTCGCATATTCCAGGGTGAAACAGCGCGAGATCCAGTTGGTGCGCGCATTGTAAAAATCCAGAACGCCCTGTACACAAGCGACGTTTTTATGCGCCATATCAAAGTGTTGTACAACGCGGTTGATCTGTTCGGCCTCCGGCGCGTCCTCGGCATCCCACACGCCGATAATACTGCCACTACAAAATTCCAGCGCGTAGTTCAGAGCACGGGGTTTGGTGCGCAGTTTGCCTGCTTGGGGCACTTCGATCACGTCGAACCAGAAGGGCAGTTCGGTGCGCGCGATGGTGTCGCGGGTCATTTGATCGCCTTCCTCCAGCACCAGCACGACCTGCAGCAGCGCCTTGGGATAGCTGAGCTGTGACAGGCGTGCGATCAAGGCGCTGGCAATCTCCTCCTCATGAAGAAGCGGGACAAGAACCGATACCTTTGGCCATCGTGTCGGGGCCGATGGCGGAGCGGGATCTGAGGGCAGTGGTGTGTTCCCCCACAGGCAGCGCGCCAGAAAGGCCGATAATCGTAGCGTCATGATCATAGTACTGCAGAACAATGCCCATAGAACAAACGCCGTAAACGTCACCGCGGGGAGTAACGCGAACAGCATGCTCGCGACAAAAATGACACCGGTGGCACAAATACGTCGACGGGGACCGGCAACCCGCCATGTTCGGCAGCTTTCATGAGGGGGCACACGCTCTGCCGCGCGTTTGGTCAGCTCGGTCCCGTAAAGCGCGGTGATCTGACGGTTGATCTGCGCGGGTTCTGCCAGCACCGGTACGATGTCCAGATCGCTGTTGCCGAAGGCCTCATGCGCAAGGGTATGAAGGGTATCCGGCCGGCTGGTCGCTACAAACAGCGTTTGGCCCATCCTCCGCCACGGCACAATCTTATGGTGCAAACTGGCTTCGGCAGACAGATGGCGCGCAAGCACCGGTTTGGGCGGGTCTGCGTCAAGGTCGACCTGCTGGATCTGATGTTGCAGCGCCAGTGCTTTGGTCACCTCACTGCGCGAGACAAGCCCTTGTGCCACAAGGATTTCCCCAAGCGGTGCATCCAGATCGCGCTGCGCTTCCAGCGCGTGCACCAGATCGGCCTGATCGATCAACCCTGCGTCGACCAATATGCGCCTCAAGGGACGATAGCGCCCGCGCACACGCGCGGGACTGGGTGCTTTCAGCTCTAATCCAAGGTTGCTCAACGGGCGAATCCCTTCCTGTCGGAATAGGACCACCTTGGGAGAGATGACTTAATGGGATATTAATTGCAGATGAAGAGAACGCCCGCAATTATCAGGTTTAGCTGGCCCGCTCTGCCATCGCCGCGGCAAAGCGTTCAAACAGATAGAAACTGTCTTGCGGGCCGGGGCTCGCTTCGGGGTGGTGCTGAACGGACCAGACGGGCCGTCCCTCCATCCGGATGCCGCAGTTGGAGCCGTCAAACAGCGACTGATGCGTTTCAACCACTCCGCTTGGCAGGCTTTGCGCATCGACGGCAAAACCATGGTTCATCGAGGTGATTTCGACCTTGCCGGTATCAATGTCTTTCACGGGGTGGTTCGCGCCGTGGTGACCGTGACCCATTTTGACCGTCTGCCCCCCAAGAGCCAGCGCAAGCATCTGGTGGCCAAGGCAAATGCCGAAAACCGGAAGCTCTGTCTTTTCGATGACATCCTTGATCATCGGCACGGCATACACGCCGGTCGCCGCCGGATCGCCGGGGCCGTTCGACAGGAAAACCCCGTCAGGATTATGCGCCATCACATCTTCATATGTGGCAGAGGCGGGCAGCACCGTGACATCGCAGCCGGCCGAGGCAAGGCAGCGCAGGATGTTGCGTTTGGCCCCGTAGTCGATCGCGACCACTTTATGAGGGGCGTTTTCCTGCGCAGTATAGCCGTCGGGCCAAGCCCACCGCATTTCATTCCAGCGGTAGGATTGTTTGCAGCTGACATCTTTCGCCAGATCCATGCCTTCCAGGCCCGCGAAACCGCGTGCTGCAGCGACCAGCGCTTCGACGTCGAAAACGCCGTCAGGATTATGCGCCAATGCCGCGTGAGGGGCCCCTTGCTGCCGGATGGCGCGGGTCAGGCGGCGTGTATCAATACCACCAATCGCGATGCGTCCGCGCGAAGCCAGCCATTCGGACAACGGCTGGACCGAACGCCAGTTGCTCGGGTCGGTGGGCATCCATTTGACAACCATCCCCGCTGCGACCGGATCGCCGGTTTCGTCATCTTCGGGGTTGGTGCCGGTGTTGCCGATGTGGGGGAAGGTAAAGGTCACGATCTGCCCCGCGTAGGACGGGTCGGTCATGATTTCCTGATAGCCCGTCATCGCTGTATTAAAGCAAAGCTCGGCCACGGTCTCTCCCGTTGCGCCAAAGCCCATGCCGTAGAAAATCGATCCGTCCGCTAGCGCCAGGCAGGCAGTCGGACGAGGTGATGTGGTCGCGGTCATGTCGGGGGCCTCCAGCGGCAGGTATATGGAGCTAAACGGTGGCAACCTAAAGCCGCAGTTCGTCGGGGTCAATAGCAGGTTGAAAATGAAATATCGTTAATTTCCAGTGGGTTGCGCGAGGCTTGTGGCATTGCCTGCGCCGCGCAATATCTCTATGTTGCACGGCTTAATACCCCCTAGGGTCAAAAGGACGATGGTAATGGTACTGCGCACTCGCATCTCGGATGCACTGAAACAGGCAATGAAAGACAAGGCGGCGGACCGGCTGTCGACCCTGCGGCTGATCAATGCGGCGATCAAGGATAAAGACATCGCGGCGCGTGCCGATGAGGGCGACACGGGTGTTGGCGATGCCGAAGTGCTCGCGATTTTAGGTAAAATGGCGAAACAACGTATGGAATCCGTACGCGCCTATGAAGAGGGCGGGCGGCTTGATCTTGCGGATCGCGAGCGTGAAGAGATCGCCGTGATCGAAGAGTTTCTGCCCCGTCAGCTGACCGAAGAAGAAACCGCCAAGGCCGTCGATGCCGCCATTGCCGAAGTGGGTGCGACATCGATCCGTGACATGGGCAAGGTGATCGGCCTGCTTAAAGGTAAGTACACGGGGCAAATGGATTTTGGCGCGGTTGGCCCCAAAGTGAAAGAGCGGCTGAGCTAAGGCTCAGCGCATCAGCGAACGGTTCAGCTCGTCATAAAGGGCGATCCTTTCTTCTTCGCTCAGGAAGGTCCCGATTTCGACCTCGCGGCCCATGCCGCGCAGGGTCACGTAATGGGGTACGGGGCCGTCTTTTTCATATTTCGTCACGACGGCCCAATGCCGGTTGCACTGCCATTCCTTGACCTCTCCGCGCGCGGTGCGATGGGATAAATGTGCTGTATTGTGGTCGAGCGTAAACACTTCTTCAATCTGTCTGGCCTTATGGTTGCGCTGTAGCGCCCAATACATTGCCGCGACGGCGGCCAGCATGAAAGGAAGAAGCCCCCACAGCAAAACAGTCCCCAACAGTGGCAGAACGGGGATCAGAATTAGGACGAAGGTGATAAGGATAAAACTGGCGAATCCCTTTGCCGGCAGGGATTGGTGCGGCCGCAGGCAAAGAACCTGCGTCGAGGCGTCGGGTCGTGTTTTCCATTCATAGGGCATGGGAGGTGTCCATCTGTCGTACCAAGCCTGAACGTAGCAGCAGAACGGGCCTGATCAATGCGGCAGAATGCATCCGGCCCCAAGTGTCAGGGCCGATGTTTTTTCTAGGGGGTCGTGCGCGGTTCAATCAGATCCCAGCGATGGCCGAAAACGTCGCGGAACACGGCGACAGTGCCATAGGGCTCGTGGCGGGGGGCTTCTTCGAATGTCACGCCCCCAGCCAAAAGTCGGGCATGGTCGCGGGCAAAATCGTCGGTCTCTAAAAACAACCAGACCCGGCCCGCACCTTGGTTCCCAATCGCTGCACGCTGAGTATCGTCGCCCGGTTCGGCGAGGATAAAGCCGGTGCCGCCACCCGAAGGGGTGACGCGCACCCAGCGTTTATGCCCCTGGTCCTCGTCCTGTGTCAGCTCGAACCCCATCGTGCCACAGTAAAAGGATATTCCTTCGTCGTAGCTGGGAACGATCAGAGTCAGGGCAGAAAGGCGCATAGGATCACTCCAGCTCGACCAGCAGATCCTTGGCGTCGATCTGGCCACCCGGCGTGACATGAACCGCTTTGACCACAGCATCGCGGTCCGCGTGGATACCGGTTTCCATTTTCATCGCCTCGATGGTCAGAAGCAGGTCGCCGGATTTGACCTTTTGACCCACCGTCGCCCCGACCGAGGCAACAACCCCCGGCATCGGTGCTCCGATGTGATTGACGTTACCAATCTCGGCCTTGGGACGTTGTGCGGTCGTCGCTTTGACCATCCGGTTGGGCACGCGCACCACGCGCGGTTGGCCATTCAGTTCAAAAAAGACCTTAACGTCGCCGTCTTCATTGGTCTCGCTCAAGGCTTGCAGACGAATTTCCAGCGTCTTGCCCGGGTCGATTTCCGCAGTGATCTCTTCGCCCGGTTCCATCCCGTAGAAGAAGGTGCGCGTCGGCAATACACGGACAGGGCCATAGGTCCGGTGACGGCCCATGTAATCCAGGAAAACCTTTGGATACATGAGGTACCCCGACAGGTCATCGTCTTCAACCTGAGCCCCTTCCAGAAGGTCGCGCAATTCCTTGCGTGTCGCTTCAAGATCGGCAGGAGGCAGATGGGCACCGGGGCGTTCCGTGTTCGGTTTTTCGCCTTTCAGGATTTTGTCGACGATTGCGTCAGGGAACCCGCCCGGAGGCTGGCCTAGATTGCCGCGCATCATGTCGATCACGCTGTCAGGAAAGGACATTTCTGCCTTCGGGTCTTCGACCTGCGCGCGGGTTAACCCTTGGGATACCATCATCAGAGCCATGTCGCCGACCACTTTGGACGACGGCGTCACCTTGACGATATCACCAAACATCTGGTTCACCTCGGCATAGGTTTTAGCGACCTCGGGCCAACGATCATCCAGCCCCATCGACGCGGCCTGCGCCTTGAGGTTGGTGAACTGCCCGCCGGGCATCTCGTGCAGATAGACTTCGGAGGAAGGGGCCTGCATGCCGGTCTCGAACGCGGCATATTCGCCACGCACTTCTTCCCAGTAGTTAGAGATTTCGCGCACCGCGTCCATCGACAGGCCCGTGTCGCGATCCGTGTGTTTCAGCGCTTCGACTACGGACCCGAGCGTCGCCTGAGACGTGTTGCCCGAAAGCGCGTCCATGGCGCAATCTACCGCGTCCACGCCCGCCTCGGAGGCAGCCATGATCGTCGCGGTCGCCGTGCCTGCGGTGTCATGCGTGTGGAAATGGATCGGCAGACCGACTTCGGATTTCAGCGCTTTGATCAATACTTTGGCCGCATTCGGCTTGAGCACGCCGGCCATGTCTTTCAGACCCAGAACATGGGCACCGGCCGCTTTCAGTTCCTTGCCCATAGCAACATAATATTTCAGGTCGTATTTCGATCGGTCCGGATCAAAAATGTCGCCGGTATAGCAAACGGTACCTTCGCAAATCTTACCGTTTTCAATCACCGCATCCATCGCGACACGCATGTTTTCAACCCAGTTCAGGCTGTCAAACACGCGGAAAACATCGACACCCTCGGTCGCGGCCACGCGGACGAATTCTTGCACCACATTGTCCGGATAATTGGTATAGCCCACGCCATTCGACCCACGCAGCAGCATTTGCGTCATCACGTTTGGCAGGGCAGCGCGCAGGTCGCGCAGGCGTTGCCACGGACATTCTTGCAAGAACCGGTAGGCCACATCAAAAGTCGCACCGCCCCAGCACTCCATTGAGAAAAGTTGTGGAAGATTAGCGGCATAGGCCGGGGCAACCTTTATCATGTCATGGCTGCGCATCCGCGTCGCAAGCAATGACTGATGGCCGTCACGCATGGTGGTGTCGGTGATCAAAAGCTGTCGCTGTTGCCCCATCCAATCGGCAACAGCCTGCGGCCCTTTTTGTTCAAGCAAGTTACGGGTGCCCATCATCGGCTCGGCTCGGGCGGCGGGCGGCTGCGGCGCGCGGACGGCCGCCGCAGGGCGTTCGAACCCTTTGGTTTCAGGGTGCCCGTTCACCGTAATATCAGCGATATATGTTAATACTTTGGTCGCCCGATCGCGGCGCTTTTCAAAGGTAAAAAGCTCGGGCGTCTGGTCGATAAACTTGGTGTGGTAACTATTATCGAGGAAGGTCGGGTGTTTCAGCAAATTTTCGACAAAGGCGATGTTTGTCGACACGCCCCGGATGCGGAACTCGCGCAGAGCGCGGTCCATGCGGGCGATCGCTTGCTCCGGCGTTTGCGCTTTCGCCGTCACCTTGACCAAAAGACTGTCATAATAGCGCGTGATCACCCCACCTGAATAGGCGGTACCGCCGTCCAAGCGGATGCCCATGCCGGTGGCCTCACGAAAGGCGGTGATGCGGCCATAATCAGGAATGAAGTTGTTTTGGGGGTCTTCGGTGGTAATCCGAGTTTGCAACGCATGGCCGTTCAGCTGCACATCTGCCTGCGAGGCCTTGCCCGTCGCCTCGGCGATGGTCTTGCCTTCGGCAATTAAGATTTGCGCCTGTACGATATCGATGCCGGTGACCTCTTCGGTGACCGTGTGTTCGACCTGAACCCTTGGATTTACCTCGATAAAATAAAACTTGCCGTCGTCCATATCCATCAGGAATTCGACCGTACCGGCACATTCATAGTTAACATGAGCACAGATTTTGCGGCCCAATTCGCAAATCTCGGCGCGTTGTTCTTCGGTAAGATAGGGGGCAGGCGCGCGTTCGACGACCTTTTGGTTGCGACGCTGAACGGAACAATCTCTTTCAAATAGATGGTAGATTTCGCCGTGACTGTCGCCCAAAATCTGCACCTCGACATGGCGCGCCTTCAGGATCATCTTTTCCAGATAGCCTTCGCCATTGCCAAAGGCCGCTTCTGCCTCGCGCCGGCCTTCCATCACTTTTTCTTTAAGTTCTTCTTCATTCGCGATTGGGCGCATGCCGCGACCCCCGCCGCCCCAGGACGCCTTGAGCATCAGCGGGTAGCCAACCTCTGCCGCCTGCTTGCGGACGACCTCCATATCATCGCCTAGAACGTCTGTCGCGGGGACGACCGGCACGCCGGCCTCCATCGCCACGCGTCGCGCGCTGGCCTTGTCGCCCAAGGCGCGCATTGTTTCCGCACGCGGCCCGATAAAAGTAATACCGTTCTGCGCGCAAGCATCTACAAAATCTGGATTTTCTGACAGTAGCCCATAGCCCGGGTGGATCGCATCCGCGCCCGAGGCTTTGGCCACGCGGATGATTTCATCGATGCTCAAATAGGCAGCGACAGGCCCCAAACCGGCCCCGATCCGATAGGCTTCATCGGCTTTAAAACGGTGTAGGCCCAGCTTGTCTTCCTCGGCGAAAACGGCGACCGTCTTTTTTCCCATCTCGTTGGCCGCGCGCATAATTCGAATGGCGATCTCGCCGCGGTTTGCGATTAGAATTTTCTTAAAGTCGGTCATAGCTAGGCCTTCCTGCTGGCGAGAAATCTTAATTTTCAAGCGTCTAGAGCACGCGCTAACGCTGCGCTGCGGCATTGTTGCGTCTGTTTGACACGGTGTGCAAGTAGAAGTTTTTTTGCGCTCCGCGGGGGATTTTTAACCATTTGGAAAGAGATGGGGTGCTACGCCGAGTCGAGGGCGCGATCGTACCTATGCAATGACATGAGTAATAAGGAGGAACAGATAGCAATAATTCCTGCGGCTTTGACGCTAGACGGCTAGCAAACCGCCGCCGCTTTATAGAAAATGCGGCGGGAACATTTTGCGAACGTGTCTTTTATTTGGTGCGTGCGCAGGATAGATTGGCCGCATGAGTGATTTCGACGAAATGGCCGCCTTTGAGGGCGCTTCCCTATCATCGCGCGCTATGGCTGCGCGTCCGCAACCCTATCTTGATGGGCTGAATCCGGCCCAGCGTGCCGCGGTGGAGCAGATGGACGGCCCTGTCTTGATGCTCGCGGGGGCAGGCACGGGCAAGACCAAGGCTTTGACGGCGCGGATCGTGCATCTGATGAACACCGGGCGCGCCCGCCCGAACGAGATTCTCGCGGTAACCTTCACCAATAAGGCCGCGCGCGAGATGAAAAACCGTGTGGGGCATATGCTGGGGCAGAGCATTGAAGGGATGCCTTGGCTGGGTACGTTTCATGCGATTTGCGTCAAGCTGTTGCGCCGCCATGCTGAATTGGTCGGGCTAAAGTCGAACTTCACCATTCTGGACACGGATGACCAGCTGCGCCTGCTCAAGCAGTTGATCAAAGCGGAAGGGATTGATGACAAACGTTGGCCCGCGCGTTTGCTGTCAGGCGTTATTGATGGATGGAAAAACCGCGCATTGACGCCCGACAAAATTCCTACGGCCGATGCGGGAGCCTATAACCACCGCGGGGCGGAGCTTTATGCGCAGTATCAGGCGCGGCTTAAAGATCTGAACGCCTGCGACTTTGGTGATTTGCTGCTGCATATGGTCACCATCTTCCAGCAGCACGAAGACGTGCTGGGGCAATATCAGCGGTGGTTCAAATATATACTGGTGGATGAGTATCAGGATACCAACGTGGCACAGTATTTGTGGCTCCGTCTGCTGGCCTCTGGCCACAAGAATATCTGCTGTGTCGGGGATGACGACCAGTCGATCTACGGCTGGCGAGGGGCCGAGGTTGGCAACATCCTGCGGTTCGAAAAAGATTTTCCCGGCGCTCATGTGGTGCGGTTGGAACAGAATTACCGGTCAACACCGCACATCCTGGCGGCCGCTTCGGGCGTAATCGCAGGAAACGAGGGGCGTTTGGGCAAGACTTTGTGGACGGAATCCCGTGAGGGTGAAAAGCTGCGTCTCATCGGCCATTGGGATGGCGAGGAAGAGGCGCGTTGGATCGGTGACGAAATCGAAGCGTTGCAGCGCGGCACACGCGAGCTTGATCCATACACATTGGACGATATGGCGATTCTTGTACGGGCATCACACCAGATGCGCGCGTTCGAGGATCGGTTCCTGACCATTGGCCTACCGTACCGCGTGATCGGTGGCCCGCGTTTCTATGAACGGTTAGAAATTCGCGACGCCATGGCCTATTTCAGGGTGGTTACCTCCCCTGATGACGATCTTGCTTTTGAGAGAATCGTGAACACGCCCAAGCGTGGTTTAGGCGATAAAGCGCAACAAAATATACAGAAAACCGCGCGGGAAAACGGCGTGAATCTCGTGGAAGGGGCGCGGATTCTGTTGGCGAATGGCGGGATTGGCGGTCGTGGGGCGGCGCAGTTGCGTCTGCTTATCGACGGGATTCAGCGGTGGTCCGAACTGGCCCGGGGCCCGCGCCTACAGACTGTGGTTGATGACGATAGCGTCATCGACGAAGGCGCGCCGCTGTTTTACGAAGAATATGGCCCGCCCGAGGTCAGCCATGTGGAATTGGCGCAGATTATTTTGGATGAAAGCGGATATACTGGTTTTTGGCAGAACGACAAAACGCCGGAAGCTCCGGGGCGGCTCGAGAACCTGAAGGAGCTGGTTAAAGCGTTGGAGCAGTTCGAGAATCTCCAAGGTTTTTTGGAACACGTCAGCTTGATCATGGATAATGAAAGCGACGATGGTGGCGCCAAAGTGTCGATCATGACGTTGCACGCGGCCAAGGGGCTTGAGTTTCCGGCGGTGTTTCTTCCCGGCTGGGAGGATGGGCTGTTTCCGTCGCAGCGATCGATGGACGAATCTGGCCTGAAGGGGCTGGAGGAAGAGCGGCGGCTTGCCTATGTCGGAATCACCCGGGCAGAGCAGCTTTGCACGATCTCTTTTGCGGCCAACCGCCGCGTGTTTGGTCAGTGGCAAAGCGCCATGCCGTCACGGTTTATCGACGAACTTCCCGAAGCCCATGTGGATGTGCTGACCCCGCCGGGGCTGTATGGTGGCGGGTATGGCGCTGCGATGCCCAAATCGAATCTGCATGAAAAAGCCGCTGAAGCGAATGTATATAATTCTCCGGGTTGGCGAAGATTGCAGACGCGCAGCCAAGCGCGCAGCGTGAGCCAGCCTTCGGAAGCCCGAAATGTGACGATCGACATGTCCGCCGTCAGCAGTTTTGCGATGGGAGAACGGGTGTTCCACCAGAAATTTGGCTATGGCGAAGTCGTTGGAATCGAAGGGGATAAGCTTGAGATCAGCTTTGATAAAGCCGGGATCAAGAAGGTCGTGTCGCGCTATCTGAGCGCATCGGATGACGTTCCGTTCTGAACTGGCGTCATGAGTTTTACGAAATATCAAGAATTAGATGCAAGAACGGCGGTGCTTTGGGAGGAAAGCACCGCCGTCTTTATCTACGTCCCCAATCCAATCGGGAGGAAAGGGGGAAGGGGACGTTTATGAAAGCCGCCGGTCTCAGGGAGGAGGAGGAGACCCGAAGCTTTCTACAGGCACACAACAGGGAGGGTGCGTGTGCCCGATCCAGTATGATTTATGCAACGTTGCGTGCTGTTTCCAGCGCGATGCCGCGGATTTGCGAGCGGCCCATGCCCAGGTCGTTCAGCTCGCGGTTGGACAAGGAGCTCAGCTCGTTAAAAGTCGAGCGGTATACGCGGCGTTGCTTGCGGCGAGTCTCGAGTGTGGACATCAGCGCGGCAAAGCGGTCTGCCAGGGTCGGTGCGGTTGTAGCGTTCAAGTAGGCCATCGGATACCTCGTCTTGTTTCGTCTGTGTTCGTTATCATTCGTCTTGTGTTGGTTATGTAGTAAAATGCTGCATGTGCACAATAGTCAGATCGTCAATGCTGCTATGCAGAAAATGCATGGGCAAAAGGTGACGTAACGTCTTGATCGGGAACAAAATAACCCTAGCGCAAACGCTTTAGCAGTCAGGAGGAGTTGTATGAAAAAAAATGGCGACGATACCAGGGAGGAGGAGGGTATCGCCGCCGAAAACAAACACATCCGGGAGGAGGATGGATGAGTTTGGTCTTATTCTTGGCTCGCAGTGTCTGCGCTCCTGAAACCTTTTTGACCTATTTGCTGCGTTTGCACAATTCTCTAATTGTGCATTGCTGCCATGCAGCGAAAACATAGGGGTTTTGCGTAATTTTTGGGCGCTAAATGTTCGTTTTGCCTTGGTGCTGTGCGGCATGCGAACGTAGGGTTGCGATTTGGCCAGAAACTGCCATGTCAAAAGCAGTCTCGAAAGGAATATGTCATGCCGCTCTCTAAATCCGACGTCGAATCTGCTCTGGCCCGGGTGATGCTGCCGGATGGGAAATCTATCCTTGATCACGATCTGATCCGCGCTTTGACGGTCGAGGGCGATGTGGTGCGCTTTGTTATAGAAGCCCCCAATGCGCAGGTCGCCGCGCAGATGGCCCCGCTGCGCGACGCGGCAGAGGCCGTGGTGCGCGAGGTTGATGGTGTTGGCAGCGTAACAGTCGCCCTGACGGCTCATGGCCCCGCGCCAAAGCAATCGGCCCCAAGCCTCAAGATTGGCGGGCACCCGAAGGCGCAGGATGGCCCGATGAAGCCGGCTGGCGTGCAGCGCATTCTCGCCATTGGGTCGGGCAAGGGGGGCGTGGGCAAATCGACCGTGAGCTCGAACCTCGCCGTGGCGCTGGCGCGGGCAGGTCGCAAGGTCGGTCTGCTGGATGCCGATATATATGGTCCCAGTCAGCCGCGTATGATGGGGGTGAATAAGCGGCCCGCCTCGCCGGATGGGAAGACGATCATCCCGCTGCACGCCCATGGTGTGACCCTGATGTCTATCGGCTTTATGATGGAGGAGGGGAAGGCAGTGGTCTGGCGTGGCCCGATGTTGATGGGCGCGCTGCAGCAGATGCTGGGGCAGGTAGAGTGGGGCGAGCTGGACGTGTTGCTTGTCGATCTGCCGCCGGGCACGGGCGATGTGCAGCTGACACTATGTACCAAATCCGAATTGTCTGGCGCGATCGTGGTGTCAACGCCGCAGGACGTGGCGCTGATCGATGCGCGCAAGGCGATTGATATGTTCAATACGTTGAAGACGCCCGTGTTGGGATTGATCGAGAATATGTCGCTGTTTGTCTGTCCTGATTGTGGGTCCGAACATGAAATCTTTGGCCATGGCGGGGTTGCAGCCGAAGCTGCGAAGATGGAGGTGCCTTTGCTCGGCAGTTTACCCATCGATCTTGATACCCGGCTTTCGGGCGATGGTGGCACGCCGGTGGCCGCGGGGGATGGGCCGATGGCTCAGGCCTATGCCCGCATCGCCGAAGGTTTGATCAAGGGTGGGATGGCCTAAGGGGCAACCTCCTTCACGCTCCTATCTATACTCAACGCCGCGCAGCCCCCTGCGCGGCGTTTCGCGTTCATCGGCGTTGTGTGGGCGTGCGTATGGGATCGCATGGGAAAACTTCATGGGAAAACATGGGAGATCGCCGGCTGGACCCTGCCGGATTGGCAAGGTGATTCGGCGGAAAATGGCTGTCTGAGGCGCGGAATCCTCAGTTTGCGCGATAAATCAGTTGCAATTGGTGTTGCGATCGGGGAACAAGCCGCGAACACAGGTTGTGGATAACTCTGTGGTCTAAAATTGTTGGGAAATTGTGGGAAATTTCAGCACGCGTTTTTTATCTCAATATGTTGTGGTCTAATTTAATATTTGCCCGACATAAGCTAAAAATCGCTGATATTTCTTTCCCACATGTTGATTTACAACCCTGTGCAAAACCAAATTTGGTGTGTATTTCCCAAAAAACTTATAGACGCCCATCAATTCCCATGGCATCCCTTGTGCATCGGATGAGAACGAGACACGGGGCACCAAACGACCCCAACGACCAAATAAAACTCTAGCAGGTTCATACAGCACCTCGCTTTCATCAGACCAAGAGATCCGGCGCGCGAGCGAGCAGACATCCCCCCAGGTGGCGCGCGCAGTCGGACTTCCCCGCCAAGGCGGGACGGGCGGCGGGTTGATCAGTGGCAGCAGATCAGCCCGCCGTTTCTACATCTACCGCCGGGGGCATGATTTTAGGGCGCACTAGCGTCGCAGGCAGGGACAAACACGTGAGCCGCAGGTTCAGAGGCGAAAGCCAACACAAGGTCGATACGAAGGGGCGGGTGTCTATCCCAGCCTCTTTTCGTCGTGTGTTGGAAGCCGGTGACCCGAATTGGCAAAACGGTGGCACGCCCGAGCTGGTGATCGTCTATGGCGACAGCCGCCGCAGCTATCTTGAATGCTATACCATGCAGGCCATCGAAGAGGTGGATGACAAGATCGACGCGCTGCCGCGCGGATCAATGGAACGCAAGATGCTGCAGCGCCTGTTCCACGGTCAGTCCTTTCCCACATCGGTCGATGAAACGGGCCGCCTGGTTCTGCCAGCGAAGCTGCGCAACAAGATCGACCTGGAAAACGAAGCATTCTTTATCGCCGCCGGTGATACCTTCCAGATCTGGAAGCCCGAAACCTACGAGACCGAGGAAAAGGCCCGCGAAGAGGAATGGCTGGACGATCTGCCAGAAGACTTTGATCCGATGGCCTTCCTGGACGGCAAGCCGGAGGCTTGATCGATATGAGCGGACCCAGCGATACCCCCTCCGCCCCGCACACACCGGTTCTGCTGCGCCCCTTGCTGGCGGCGGTGGCCCCTGTTTCGGGGCGTTGGCTGGATGGCACCTTTGGCGCGGGCGGCTATACCCGTGGCCTGCTGGACGCGGGTGCTGCGCAGGTGGTGGCGGTGGACCGTGACCCGCTTGCGTTTGAAATGGCGCAGGCTTGGGCCGGTGACTATGGCGACCGGATCGTTATGCAGCGCGGCGTCTTTTCCAAGATGGACGATTATGCGCAGGATCTGGACGGGATCGTGCTCGATCTGGGCGTGTCCTCCATGCAGCTTGATCAGGCAGAGCGCGGGTTCTCTTTCATGCGTGACGGGCCGCTCGATATGCGGATGAGCCAGGACGGCCCCTCGGCGGCGGATATCGTCAACGAGGCCGAGGAAGAGGTGATTGCCAATATCCTGTTCCAATACGGTGAAGAACGCGCCAGCCGCCGCATCGCCAAAGCGATCGTACGTGCCCGCGAAGAAGCCCCGATCACCACAACGCTGGCGCTTGCAGGCTTGGTCGAAGGCTGTTTGCCGCGTTCGAAACCCGGCCAGTCGCATCCCGCGACCCGCAGTTTTCAGGCGCTGCGCATTGCGGTGAACAATGAATATGGCGAGCTGTTCAACGGGTTGATGGCGGCGGAACGCGCGTTGAAGCCCGGTGGCCAGCTGGCCGTTGTGACTTTCCACTCGGTCGAAGACCGTATGGTCAAACGCTTCCTGACGGCGCGTGCGGGGGCAGGGGGCAACGCCAACCGCTTTGCACCCGAAATTGAAACAGAAGCGCCGCAGTTCAAGATCCTCAAGCGCAAGGCCATCGGGCCGGATGCGCAAGAGCTGGAAGAGAACCCGCGCAGCCGCTCGGCCAAGCTGCGCGTCGCAATTCGCACTGATGCGCCTGCGGGCAGCATCGATGCCAAGGCACTCGGCATGCCTATGGTCAGGGGATTAACCGTATGAGAACCGTGCTTTACATCCTAACCACCTTTTCGGTGATCGGGCTGGCCTTCTGGGCCTACCGCGAGAATTACGCGACCCAGCAAGCCCTGAGTGATGCCGATGACCTGCGCTATGAAATCCGCGAAGCCTACAGCCGTCTGGCCGTGCTCAAGGCGGAATGGGCCTATCAGAACCGCCCCGACCGTCTGCGCGATCTGGCAGAGCTCAACTTTGACCGGCTGAACCTTTTGCCGCTGCATCCCGACCAGTTCGGATCTATCGATCAGGTGAGCTACCCGCCGCTGCCAGAACTGCCGCTGTTCGAGATCACCGACGGCGTTGACGTATCCTCGATGGAGGCCCCCGAATGATCCGCACCCCGCTGCGCCCGCTGGCCCGTATTCTTGAAGCCCGTCAAAAGGGCGAAAACCCCGATGCGATTGAGCGCGAGAACAAGCGTATCCGCCACGAGCAGATGCGCGACGCCTCTCGGCAGCGCGCCGAGGGACGTTTGCTGGTTCTGGGGGTCTTCTTCTTCTGCGCCTTCACCGTTGTGGGCGCGCGTATGGGGGTCATGGCGACCACCGACCCGACAGAGCCGCGCGCGGCGGCCCCCGGTTCCGTGATCTCGGCCACCCGTGCCGATATTGTGGATCGCAATGGCAATCTGCTGGCGACCAACTTTGAGACACATGCGCTTTATGCGCAGCCGCACCACATGATCGACCCGCAGGGGGCCGTGAAAAAGTTGATGGCCGTGTTCCCCGACCTGAACGAGGAACGCCTGCTGCGCGACTTTACCGGCAAGCGCAAGTTCTTGTGGATAAAGAAGAAAATCAGCCCCGAGCAAATGCAGGCCGTGCATGATATCGGCGAGCCGGGCTTGCTGTTTGCACCGCGTGACATGCGCCTTTACCCCAACGGGTCGCTCGCCGCGCATATCATGGGCGGGGCCAGCTATGGCCGCGAGGGTGTCCATGCCGCCGAGGTGATCGGCGTCGCGGGGGCAGAGAAATACTTTGACGATTATCTGCGCGATCCGGCCAATGGGAACAAGCCGCTGGAACTGTCGATCGACATGACCGTACAGGCCGCGTCCGAGCGTATTCTCTATGGCGGCATGAAGCTGATGAACGCCAAGGGGGCGACCTCGGTCCTGATGGATGTCCACACGGGCGAAGTGATCAGCGCCGTATCATTGCCCTCTTTCGACCCCAACGACCGGCCCCATGCCGCCGTCACAGGCGATGCGTCCGACAGCCCGCTGTTCAACCGGTCGGTGCAAGGCGTCTACGAGCTTGGCTCTGTCTTCAAGATTTTCACCGCGGCACAGGCGATCGACCTTGGCATTGCCACTGCGGATACGGTGATCGACACATCTGGCCCGATGAAGGTCGGCGGCTTCCGCATCGGCGAATTCCACGGCAAGAACTATGGCAAGCAGACGGTGACAGGGATCATCGTGCACAGTTCCAACCGCGGGACAGGGCGGCTTGCGCTTGAGATCGGCGCGGAGCGTCAGCAGGAGTTCCTGAAAAACCTCGGGTTCTTTGAACCAACCCCCTTCGAGATCGTCGAAGCCTCTGGCGGCAAGCCCTTGCTGCCGCAGCGCTGGCAAGAGTTGAGCACCGTAACCGTCTCCTATGGCCACGGTCTGTCCTCCAGCCCGATGCATCTGGCGGCGGGCTATTCGGCCATCGCCAATGGCGGGCACAAGGTCACACCGACGTTGCGCAAGCAATCCGGCCCCGTGGTCGGCCCTCGTGTGATGTCTGAACGCGCGGCGGCGGATGCCCGCGCAATGTTGCGCGCGGTGGTGACGGAAGGCACGGCCAGCTTTGCCGAAGTGCCCGGCTACCAGATCGGCGGCAAGACCGGTACGGCGGATAAACCCGGCCCCCGTGGTGGTTATCTTGAGGATACGGTCATCGCGACCTTTGCCAGCATGTTCCCGGCGCATGATCCCAAATACGTGCTGATCGTCACACTCGACGAACCGGTAGAAACCTCGGGCGACAAACCACGCCGCACGGCCGGTTGGACAGCCGTGCCCGTGGCCGCGGAAATGGTCCGTCGCGTCGCGCCTCTGCTGGGTCTGCGACCGACTGTTGAACCGGACAGCCTCGCTGATATAACGCTCTCCAGCAGCAACTAATATAAAGAGCGTCCCCATGGGCACACAGGCCGTCCCGTTATCCTCCCTTGGTCTGACCGCGAAAGGGGGGGGCAACCCGCCCATTGCAGGTATCAGCGTCGACAGCCGTCAGGTCCAGCCCGGCACCCTCTTCGCCGCCATGCCCGGCAGCAAGGTCCATGGGGCCGAGTTTATCCAATATGCGCTGCGCATGGGCGCGGTGGCGGTGTTGACCGACGCCGAGGGAGCCACGCTGGCCGCTGACGCGCTGGCACAGGCTGACGTGGCCCTTGTCGTCACCGATGCCCCCCGCGAGGCGCTGTCGCGCGCGGCAGCCCTGTGGTACGGCGCGCAGCCGCAGACCATGATTGCCGTCACCGGCACCAATGGCAAAACCTCTGTAAGCACCTTCGTGCGGCAAATCTGGATCGAGATGGGGCTGGAGGCTGTCAATCTTGGCACCACTGGCGTGGAAGGCGCATGGACCGCACCGCTGGCGCATACCACGCCCGAGCCCATCACCCTGCACCGCACTCTGGCCGAGGCCTCTGCCAACGGTATCACCCATGCCGCGATGGAGGCGTCAAGCCACGGGCTGGACCAGCGGCGGCTGGATGGCGTGACGCTCAAAGCGGCGGGGTTCACGAATTTTACCCAAGACCATCTCGACTACCACGAGACCTTCGACGCCTACTTCGACGCCAAGGCCGGATTGTTCTCGCGGGTGCTGCCCGAGGACGGCACGGCGGTGATCAATATCGATGATCCCAAGGGGGTCGATATGGTCGCCATCGCACGCGCCCGTGGCTGCGAGGTGATCACCGTGGGGCGCGACGGCGGCGACCTGCATCTGACCGGCCAGCGCTTCGATGCGACGGGGCAGGACTTGCGGTTCAGCTATCGCGGCAAGACCTACCAGAAACGCCTGAACCTCATTGGCGGGTTTCAGGCGGACAACGTGTTGCTCGCGGCGGGGCTGGTGATTGCCTGCGGGGCGGACCCCGCCCATGTGTTCGATACTCTGCCTCATCTGACCACCGTGCGCGGCCGCATGCAGCTTGCCGCCACGCGGGACAATGGCGGGGCGGTGTTTGTGGATTACGCCCATACCCCCGACGCCATCGCCACCGCGCTGCAAGCGATGCGCCCCCATGTCATGGGCCGGCTGGTCGCTATCGTGGGCGCAGGCGGCGACCGTGACCGCGCCAAACGCCCGCTGATGGGGCAGGCGGCGGCGGCCCATGCGGATTTGGTGTTCGTGACCGATGACAACCCGCGCTCCGAAGATCCGGCGACCATCCGTGCCGCCGTCATGGAGGGCGCGCCAGAAGCGACCGAGGTGGGCGACCGTGCCGAGGCGATCCTGCGGGGCATCGACGCCATCGGCACGGGCGACGCGCTGCTGATCGCGGGCAAGGGCCATGAAACCGGACAGACCATCGGTGACGATGTGCTACCCTTTGATGATGTGGAACAGGCCAGCGTCGCCGTCGCGGCGCTGGATGGGAGATTGGCATGAGCTTGTGGACAGCAAAAGAGGCCGAAAGCGCCACCGGCGGCCACGCCATCGGGGACTGGACCTGTGACGGCGTGTCGATTGATACCCGTACCCTTGCACCGGGGGATCTGTTTGTCGCGCTGAAAGACGTGCGCGACGGGCATGATTTTGTCGCCATGGCGCTGGAAAAAGGGGCAGCGGCCGCGCTGGTCACCCATGTCCCCGAGGGCGTGGCCGAGGATGCTCCGCTGCTGATCGTCGAGGATGTGCTGAAGGGCCTGGAGGCGCTTGGTGCCGCCGCGCGGGCCCGCACGCAGGCCAAGGTCGTCGCGGTGACGGGCAGCGTCGGCAAGACCTCGACCAAGGAAATGCTGCTTGCGATCTTTGCCGACCAGGGGCGGGCGCATGCCTCTGTCGACAGCTATAACAACCACTGGGGGGTGCCGCTGACGCTGGCGCGGATGCCTGCGGATACGGAATATGCCGTGATCGAGATCGGCATGAACCACCCCGGAGAGATCTCTCCGCTGGCGCAGATGGCCAAGCCGGATGTCGCGATGGTCACCACCGTCGCCGCCGTCCATCTGGAAGCCTTTGCCAATGTCGCCGAGATCGCGGTCGAGAAAGCCGCCGTTTTTGACGGGCTGCAACCGGGGGGCGTGGCGGTGATCAACGCTGACATTGAACACGCCGCGATCCTGATGGCCAAGGCCGTGGATCGCCGTCTGCGCGAGGTCGAATTTGGCGAGCATGGCTATCAGTACAAACTGCTGGACGTGCAGGTGCAGGGCGACACCACCGTCGTGCGCGCCGACGCGGACGGCACACCACTGCTGTTCAAGATCGGGACGCCGGGGCGGCATTTCGCGATGAACGCCTTGGGGGCCTTGGCCTCTGCACAGGCCATGGGCGCGGATCTGGCCCTTGCTGCGGCCTCGTTGGGACGCTGGACACCGTATAAGGGGCGCGGCGTGCGAGAGGTCATCCATCTCGACGTGGTCGACACCCATCTGACGCTGAACCTCATCGACGATAGCTATAACGCGAACCCCACGTCGATGGCCGCCGCCCTAGAGGTACTGGCCGCCGCCGAGGTGACCCATGATATCGGCCGCGTCAGCAAGGGACGGCGCATCGCCTATCTGGGGGACATGAAGGAGCTGGGACCGGACGAGATCGCCCTGCACGCAGGGCTCGCGCATCTTGACGCCACCAAAAAGCTGGATGTGATCCACTGTGTGGGCCCGCTGATGAAGTCGCTCTATGACCTGCTGCCGGCGCATCAACGCGGGGAATGGGCCGAAACCGCCGCCGACCTGCTGCCCGCGCTTTCGTCGCATCTGGACAGTGGCGATGTTGTGCTCGCCAAGGGCTCCTTGTCCATGAAACTAGGGCTGATCGTTGACGCGATCCGCAAAATGGGCCATCCGGTCCCGAATGAACGACAGGGCTAAGCCCACAAGATTTTGAGTTAGGACGCGTACGATGCTCTATTGGTTGACCCTCCTGTCAGATGGCGGCGATTTCTTTAACCTTTTCCGCTACATCACCTTCCGCGCCGGTGGGGCCTTCCTGACAGCGCTGGTGTTTGGCTTTCTGTTCGGCAAGCCGCTGATCGCCGTGCTGCGCAAGCGGCAGGGGAAGGGCCAGCCGATCCGGGATGACGGTCCCGAAGGGCATTTTGTCAAGGCGGGGACGCCGACCATGGGCGGGCTGCTGATTGTGGGGGCCTTGCTGACCTCTACCCTGCTGTGGGCGCGGCTGGACAACCCGTTTGTTTGGATGGTGCTGCTGGTAACAATGGCATTTGCCGCCATCGGGTTTGCCGATGACTACGCCAAGGTCAGCAAGCAGACGACCGCTGGTGTTTCCAGCAGAATGCGTCTGTTGCTGGGCTTTATCATCGCGGGCAGCGCGGCCTATTGGGCGGCGCAGTTCCACCCCGCAGAGCTGCAGAACCAACTGGCGCTGCCCGTGTTCAAGAACACGCTGATCAACCTTGGATATCTGTTCGTGCCCTTCTCGATCATCGTGATCGTGGGGGCGGCGAATGCGGTGAACCTGACGGACGGGCTGGACGGGCTGGCTATCATGCCCGTGATGATCGCCGCCGGGGCGCTTGGCGTGATCGCCTATGCCGTCGGCCGCGTCGATTTCACCGAATATCTGGACGTGCACTATGTACCGGGGACGGGCGAGATTCTGGTCTTTACCGCCGGTATCTTTGGCGGTGGTCTGGGCTTTTTGTGGTATAACGCGCCCCCCGCCGCGGTCTTTATGGGCGACACCGGATCGCTGGCCCTTGGCGGCGCATTGGGGGCCATCGCGGTTGCCACCAAGCACGAATTGGTGCTGGCCATCGTTGGCGGCCTGTTCGTGGTCGAGGCGCTGTCGGTGATCATTCAGGTGCTCTATTTCAAACGCACGGGCAAACGGGTCTTCCTGATGGCACCGATCCACCATCACTATGAAAAGAAAGGCTGGGCCGAGCCGCAGATCGTCATCCGCTTCTGGATCATCTCTTTGATCCTCGCGATGATCGGGCTGGCGACGCTGAAGGTCCGCTGAGCCGTTTATCAAGGCGGTAAGAAACAAGAGGGCGCGCTGCAGGGATGTGGCGCGCTTATTTTATGGCGGACGGGGGCCAGCCCCCGCGCGGCCAAGGGGCCGCGTCCCCCGGAGTTTATTTGGCAAAATGAAGGGCGGGGGGAGGCAGGAAGAGGTGGTGGCGTCAGAAGATCGACCAGCCCATTTCGCGCGCGAGGCGGGCCATGGCCTGGGTGCCTTTTTTCGAGTTGCCATAGCGGTTCAGGCCGGGGGACCAGACGGCGATGCTGGCGCGGCCGGGGACAATGGCAAGAATACCGCCGCCCACACCGGATTTCGCCGGAAGCCCTACGCGGTAGGCAAAATCGCCCGACCCATCATAATGCCCGCAGGTGAGCATCAGCGCATTGAGACGCCGGATGCGGGGCGGCAGGATCATGCGGGGCAGCTTGTCGGTTTCGATCAGGAACCGTCCGGCCATGGCCAGTTGCCGCGCGGACATGTCGATGGCGCAGTGGTGGAAATACGTGCCGAGCGTCTTTTCCGGCGGGTTGTTCAAGTTTCCGCAGGAGGCCAGAAAATGCGCCAGGGCAAAGTTGCGGTGGCCATGGGCGGTTTCAGAGGCCGCGACGGTTTCGTTGATGTGGATGTCGTCGTCACTGGCGGCGGCGCGCACGAATTGCAGGATTTCGGCCAAGGTCTCGCGCGGTTCGCGGCCCGTGAGCACCTCGTCCGTGGTGACGATGGCACCGGCGTTGATGAACGGATTGCGCGGGCGGCCCTGTTCGGCCTCAAGCTGCACGATGGAATTGAACGCACGCCCCGATGGCTCGCGGCCCACGCGCTTCCACAGCTGGTCGCCTGACCGTCCAAGGGCGATGGCAAGGGTGAAGACCTTGGTGATGGATTGCACCGAAAATGGCGTATCGGCATCCCCGGCGGTAAAGACCTCCCCGTCCGCGGTGGTGATCGCGATACCGAATTGCGCAGGATCGACAGAGGCCAGCTGCGGGATATAGGCTGCCACGTCTCCCCAGTCATCCGTGGCGCGCATGTCGGCGTTGAGCTGGGCTAAAATCTCTGGCAGAGGGGGCATAAGGGGCTCCGAAAGTTTCAGGGTCATCGCTAACAGGAGAGCAGGCATGATACCAGTTCAAGGTTTGACCGGCGCAAAGGTCGCCATTCTGGGGCTCGGGCGGTCGGGGCTGTCTGCTGCCCGTGCGCTGGCCGCCGGGGGCGCTGTGCCTATCTGTTGGGATGACAACCCCGCTGCCCGCGCCGCCGCGCAGGCCGAAGGGTTCGATTGTGTGGATCTGGGCAAGGCCGGCGTCTTTGATGATATCGCGCGGCTGATCGTATCGCCCGGCATCCCGCATCTTTATCCGGCACCGAACCCGGTGATTGTCGCCGCGCAGGACGCAGCTGTGCCGGTGGACAATGACATCGGGCTGTTCTTTCAAAGCTTCGCGACGCTGGCCTGGGATAATTTTGACGTTGTGCCCAAGATCATCGCGATCACCGGGTCGAACGGGAAATCCACCACCTCGGCGCTGGTGCATCACATTCTCAAGCACGCGGGTCGTCCGACGCAGCTGGCGGGAAACATCGGTCGCGGGGTGCTGGACATAGAGCCTGCCATTGATGGCGAGGTCGTGGTGCTGGAGCTGTCGAGCTACCAGACCGATCTGGCGCGCAATCTGACGCCGGATGTCGCCGTCTTCACCAACCTTAGCCCTGATCATCTGGATCGCCATGCGGGCATGGGCGGCTATTTCGCGGCCAAACGGCGGCTCTTTGCTGAAGGCGGGCCGGATCGTGCCGTCATTGGCGTGGATGAACCCGAAGGGCGTTTTCTGGCGGGACAGCTCAGCGAAGGGGCGGCCGACGATCGGGTGATCCGCGTGTCGGTGGACCGCAAGCTCACGGGTCTTGGTTGGCAGGTCTTCGCGCGCAAAGGCTTCTTGTCGGAATATCGCGGCGGCAAGCAGATCGGGTCCATCGATCTGCGCAGCATCACCGGCTTGCCCGGCGCGCATAACCACCAGAACGCCTGCGCCGCCTATGCCGCCTGTCGCACGCTGGGGTTCGCGCCCAAGATCATCGAAGCGGCGTTCCATTCCTTTGGCGGCCTGCCGCACCGCAGCCAGACCGTGGGCGAGGCGGGCGGCGTGCGCTTCGTCAATGACAGCAAGGCGACCAATGTGGACAGTGCGGTCAAGGCACTGGCGGCGTTCAGGAACATCCGCTGGATCTGCGGCGGGCTTGAGAAAGAGGGCGGTTTGGGCAGTTTGTCAGAACCGCTGGAGACAGTGCGCAAAGCCTATGTGATCGGGCGCGAGGCGGCGCAGTTTGCCATGAAGCTGGGGGTCGAGGCCGAGGTCTGTGGCACGATGGACGTCGCGGTTGCCCGCGCGGTCGAGGACGCCGAGGCGGGGGACGTCGTTCTGCTGGCCCCTGCGGCGGCAAGCTTTGACCAATACGACAGTTTCGAGCGCCGCGGAGAGGATTTTGTCGCGCAGGTCCAGAAGCATCTGACGGACACGTAACTGCGTTTATGGGGAAGGAGCGCCGCATGGGTAATGATTGCGGTGTTTCAGTCTGCTCTGGTCCAGATTGTGGCGCGTGACTGATTGTTTGATCGGGGCCATCGGATAATTGACGGCTTGTTCGGGGATGCAGATTTCGAGGCCGTCTATCGAAGAAAAAGGTCTTGATCCTAATCGTCTGCGGCCGAGAACCGACGAGATTTACTTGCGGCGTATCGGGCGTGCGCGACAAGAGGCTCGGCGTTCTTTCGAGGGATGACCTATGGGTTGGCCTCGGGGGTGAAAACCTTGACGGTTGATGAAATTGGAACGCCGTTCACCGACCACGCGCTGTGATCATTTGCGTTCAATGTCACTCTGACTTCATTCTCGCCCGTCACCAGTGAGCTGCCCGACAGATGATACCAGTTGGAGTAGACCCGCGCTATTTTCGAGCCATTCACATAGATATGGGCATGGCCTTCGTTGTCTTTCGGTGCGTGATTGATCGCTGCGGGTGTGAACTTGAAATGAACGGGCAGTATCTGAACATTATACCCGCCCATCACGTCAGGAAAAACCAGATGCGTGACGCTTGGCTGTGGCAGTTCGGCAGAGACGTCGCGCGGGGGATGCCGGTGCGCTTGCATCGCGCCGGGCACGCTTGCAATATCCATCGTTGCCTTGCCGATGTCAGGTGACACGGGGGCATTGGGGGCGCGGGACATCGTAAAAAGCGTCATGACCACGACAGCCATCGTCGCCCCGATTATGGCATAGGCGAGTTTTTCCACCAGATCCGGTCTTTACTGGCCAGGTGCGGGCATAGCTGCGCGCAGGTCGTCTTCGCTGACGCCAAGTGCCTGAGCCGCCGCGGCAAAGTCCGGCGGGCGCGTGTCACCAAGCGCCCCGACCAATTCAGCCTCTGTGATGCCCAGTTGATCGGCAACCGCGGCAAAATCCGGTGCGGCACCACCGCCACCGGGGCCATTGTTCGCGGCCACGTCGACCTCACCATGGTAGCAGTCGATCATATAGGGCGCTTCATCTGCCGTGAGGTGGTAGTGGTAAATCCCTTCCGGGAATTCAGGTGTCGGGCCGGAGTGGCCGCTGCACGCATCCAGATCGTCATTCACCACGACAATGCCACCGACATCATTGTTGCCATAGACAGGAAAGCCGTCGGCCAAAACACCGATCATCCGCGAATGTTGCCCGGCTTGCGCCGCGGCCTCGGCAATACAAACAGGGATGCCATGATAGTGGTAATTCGTCCCGTCCACGAGCGTGTGCCCGTTGCAGTTGTCCAGAAATGCCACGTGATCATGAACAACCTGATCGTCAATCGCAACGACGGAGCGGTCGGGGTTTTCATAATCGTTGAAAATCTGTGCGCCACTCAAGGCCACGCCAATTCTCCCCAGCGAGGTGTCCGTTGATGTATCCGAATAGACAGGCTGCGTTGTGATTGTCGCGTCGATCTCGGTCTCTTTGAAGTAGTCGGCAGAGTTCTGCACGTCAAAGAACTCCAGCGGCTTGTCGGCAAAAGGTTGATCGTTTGGATCGCTTGGAATCAGATATTGTTCCGCGAAACCGTGGTCCGGGCTGCCGTTGGATTGAAAGCGGAAGGTTTTTGCGTCAGCATCGACCGTGATCTTGACATGATCTGCCCAATTTGCCGCTTCAACGACCGTCGCAGTGTCATTCGACTGTTGCGCATTCTGAGCCGATGAAGGCGAATAGATCAGGGATGCGGCGGCCAGCACAACCGATGCGGCGGCTGTCCCATAGAGAGTTTTCTTGGACATGATTTTCTGATCTCCCATGAGATGTCGGTATCTTTACTTCCAACTTCGGGTCGAAGCGCTGCTAAGCCGAAGCTAGGCCTTAAACGGACACGTGCCAACTTTCCGTCGTTTTTATTCAACAGAAATATAGAGAAATATAGCGCCCTGGAATTTTTCGAGCGCTGCCGTATCGACGTCAAATCTTGGCGATACTTCGGATCGCGGCCTTGGCGATCTGGTCGAACATCGCACGATCGTCGGAGGATGACGCAACGATCATGCCGCCTTCCAGCGCCGCGACGATGAGGCAGGACGTGTCCTCGGGGTTTTCGACGCCATTACGGTGGAACAGGTCAAGCAGCCACAGCCTGTTCATTTTGAAGAATGCTTTTGTTTTCTGGTTAACATTCTTGGGCAGCCCGATCGCTTCTGCGCCCATGATCGCGCAAAGGCAGATGGTTTCGTCCAAGACCAGCGCCTGAGAGTAAAGCGCAACGTAGCTGTCCAACGCCGTTTGCAAGCTGGCCGTATCGATCTGTTCAAGGTGCTCCTTGAACTGGCTGGTGTAGCGATCCACCAAAGCTTCGCCCAGATCGGGTTTGGTCGGAAAGTGATAGTGAACGCTTGCGCTTTTGATGCCGACATCGCTTGCCAGGTCGCGAAAGCTCATCGCCGAGAAACCGGCACCACGGACACGCTTTTCAGCGGCATCAAGGATTTTGTCTTTCATTGTCTGCGGCATTTGGGGCTCCTGTCTATCATGTGGTAGATAGGTGTTGACAGCGAGGAGGGCAATATCTAACTGGAAGCCTATCAACTGATAGGTAGCTATGTGGCGCCGCTTCGCGCTGAACCGGAAGGATGTACCATGAACCTGAACGAAAATTTCGATGAACGTGCCGTTGTACATTCGGATCGGCAGCCGTGGGTTGCATCCCCGATGAAGGGCGTGGACCGGCGGATGCTGGACCGGATCGGGGATGAAGTCGCGCGGGCGACGACCATCGTCCGCTATGCGCCGGGCAGCGCGTTTTCGGCACATACCCATACGGGCGGCGAAGAATTTCTGGTGCTTGAGGGCGTGTTTCAGGATGAACACGGTGACTTTCCGGTCGGCACATATGTGCGCAACCCGCCGACGTCTTCGCACACCCCAAGCTCTGCCGAGGGGGCGGTGATTTTCGTCAAGCTGTGGCAGTTCGACATGAATGACCGTCAGCAGATCACCATAGACACCACCACCCAGACCCCGCGGCCGGTGCGTGCGGGTGTTTCAGAAATCCCGCTGTTCGAGGATGCGCAGGAACGGGTGCGGATCGAGCTTTGGGAGCCCAACGTGGCAGTGACACAGGCCGGCCACAACGGGTTCGAAGCCCTTGTGGTCGAAGGAAGCTTTATCGAAGGGGATGAGGTCTTCGGGGTCAATTCCTGGCTGCGCCTACCGCCCCACACGCCGCTGAACGCTGTTTCCGGCCCTGATGGGGCGCGGCTTTGGGTCAAATCTGGCCATCTTGCAGACACGCCGACGGCGCCGAATGTCGGGGGATAAGATGTCAGATCCACTTGCAATCATTGGCGGGGCGGGTGCCGGTCTTGCTAACCGCGCCTTGCACAGAAGGGGCCCTATACGGATGAAGAAGCCAGCCGATATTGCCCGCATCTATCTGGCGCTGAAAGATCAACCTCGGTCCACATGGACCCATGAGTTGGACCTCTGGCCGATGGGAGAGGCGTTCTGATGCAGACCGATGTTCTGATTGTGGGCGGTGGTCTGTCGGGTCTTGCGCTTGCCGACCATCTGGCCCGCCAAGGCCGCGATTTCTTGCTGGTTGAAGCGCAGGACCGCCTTGGCGGGCGTATCCTTACACAGGAGTTTTCGGGCGGTGCCTTCGACCTTGGGCCTGCATGGTTCTGGCCGGGGCAGCCGCGTATGGCGGCCCTCGCGGAACGCTTTCAGATACCTGTGTTTGGGCAGTTCTCGACGGGTGACTTGGTCTATCAAGAGCAAAACGGCACCGTGCAGCGCGGGCGCGGCTATGCCTCTATGGAGGGGTCTTACCGCTTGGCCGGTGGGATCGGCTCTGTGGTGCATGCTTTGGCCAAAGGGTTGGATCCGGTGAAGATCATGACCAGCACGCGGGTGACGTCGGTCGAGCATTCGGCGGGCATCATCACGGCGGAGGTTGATCAAAACGGCAGAGCGCAGATCATCAAGGCCAACAGGATCGTGATGGCCATGCCGCCTCGGGTCATCGCCAATACCGTTTCCTTTGAACCCGCGCTGGATGCGGGCCAAATGCAGGTATTGCAAGACACGCCGACTTGGATGGCCGGTCAGGCCAAGATCATTGCGGTTTACGACCAGCCTCATTGGCGAAATGCCGGGCTGTCCGGCGACGCGATGAGCCAGCAAGGGCCAATGGTCGAAATCCACGATGCTTCGCCAAGACAGGGCGGTCCCTATGCGCTATTTGGTTTTGTCGGGGTCCCTGCGGATGCGCGTGCCCAGCACAAAGATGAGATGATGCGCCTTGCGGTGACGCAGCTTACGGCGATGTTCGGACCGGAAATGGCCGACCCGATGCACCTTGTTTTGCAAGACTGGGCGACCATTCCCCACATCGCGCGGCCACAGGATCGGCAGCCAGTCCGAAGCCATCCCCGCTATGGTTTGCCGACCAACCTGCGTGCCCTGTCAGCACGCGGAATGATATTTGCGTCGACCGAAACCGCCCCGGCATTCGGAGGCTTTCTTGAGGGCGCATTAGAGGCGGCCGAACATGCGGCCAGCACGCTGGCGCTGCACGACCCCATGCAGACCTGATCACCGCCCGCCCGCAGGGGTTTGGGCATGCAATAGAAAAATGAAAACACGCCGCGCCAAGCCAATCCAACGGGCATGGTGGCCATACGGATGACATATGATGACACAGACGATAGACACGACTGAAACCGCCGGGTTCCGGCGCAACCTGACGGTGCTGATCCTCGCCCAATCTTTAGGGGCTGCCAGCGGACCGATTGTGATCTCGCTGGGGGGATTGGTTGGTCAGGATCTCGCGACTGACCCTGCTTTGGCGACCCTGCCGGTCAGCATCTATAATCTTGGCCTTGCCCTTGGAACGGTGCCTGCCGCTTGGATCATGTGACAATACGGGCGGCGCAGCGGTTATCTTCTGGGCGCGATGATCGGCGTGTTCTCGGGATTGGTCGCCGCTGGTGCGATATCCTTTGGGGCCTTCATATTCTTCTGTTTAGGAACGTTTCTGGCGGGGCTCTATGCGTCCTATGTACAGTCTTACCGTTTCGCAGTTGCCGACGGGCGCGAAGGGGCAGACAGGGGGCGCGCCATTTCATGGGTCATGGTCGGCGGGCTGATCGCTGCCATTATCGGCCCGCAACTGGTCATTGCCACGCGCGACGCTGTGCCGGGGGTGCCCTTTGCGGGCAGTTTCCTGAGCCAAGCGGCGCTGGCGCTCATCGCGTTTTTTGTTCTGACCCGGTTAAGGGGCCGCCAACCCGCAGCCACAGCGCAAACGTCTTCCGACGACGGGGGGCGCACCGTGCTCCAACTTCTGGCGTCGCCTAAATACATGCTTGGGGTCGCCGCTGGCGTGGTGTCTTACGGGCTTATGTCATTCGTCATGACGGCCGCACCGCTGGCGATGGTCGGATGCGGACATTCGATTGACCACGCGGCATGGGGTATTCAGTGGCATGTGCTGGCGATGTTCGCGCCAAGCCTTGTGACGGGCAAGCTGATCGCCCGGTTCGGCAAGGAAAAGGTCACCGCCGCTGGCCTGATCATCATCGGCATTTCAGGTGCTGTTGCGCTGACCGGTTTGGATCTCAGACACTTCTTCATCTCTCTCATCCTTCTTGGGATCGGGTGGAACTTTGGCTTCATCGGAGCGACTGCGATGGTGGCCGCCGCGCATACAGAGGCCGAGCGCGGGCGTGCCCAAGGGCTGAATGATTTCGCCGTTTTCGGCACAGTCGCGGCTCTTTCGTTCTTTTCTGGCGCGTTGATGCAGGCGTCGGGATGGCATCTCATCAATCTCATGATGTTCCCCTTCATCGCCATCGTGCTTGCGCCCTTGGTCTGGCAAGCGCCGCGGCGCGTATAGGGCGGTGCCAATACTGTCTCAAAAACTGGCAACGTACCGCCAACCTCAAGGAAGAACGTAACATGCCTACGTAACATGCCTAATGTGCAAGTTCTTATAACTGCGACGCTTGTTGGGGTTGGCGGCACGTTGATTGTCGACGCTGTTAAAGGGCTTGCGGCTCGGTTCTTGGCAAAAATGCCAACGCATAGCTTTGGCCTTTCATTGCTGTGCTCGCACGGCATTTATTGTATCAAAACATCCCGTTGTCGTTGTTACTTTGTACAGGCATTTCCTGAAGCACGTCCCAATGCTCGACGATCTTGCCTTGATCATCGAGACGGAAAATGTCCATCCCTGCATAATCGGGACCGTTGGGCCATAGCTGATGGCAATGCAGGATCACATGATCGCCGTCCACGAATGACCGCATGACCTCGACATGTTTGCCCGGATGTTCGCGGGCCATCCGTTCGAAATAGTCAACGAAGGCCGCCTTGCCATCCGCCACATGGGGATTGTGCTGAATGTACTGCGCTCCGGCGTAGCGCGCGATGGCGTCGGCGGGGCGGCAATCATTGAACATCATTTCGTAAAAGGCGATGACGTTGGCCTTGTCGGTTTCTGGGTCACGCATGGTCTTCCTTTCTGAATTTACCGATAGTGTGGCGCATGTCTGCATTGGGGAAGCTGCATTGCGGGGTCGCTTCCATGCGTCGATGACAGCTTTGGGTCGTTGGTGTCGGGCTAGGGGCGCTGCCCCCGCCGCCTATGGCGGCTCCCCCGGGATTTAGGGCCATTTGGAAATTACTGTTTCTGTGCGATATCTGCGGCGCAGGCCATGGCAGAGGACCAGGCCCATTGGAAGTTATAGCCGCCCAGCCATCCGGTCACGTCGACGGCCTCGCCAATGAAGTAGAGACCGGGGCGTGTCTTGGCCTCCAGTGTTTTGGAGGACAGCGCGTCGGTGTCGATCCCGCCGAGGGTGACTTCGGCGGTGCGGTAGCCTTCGGTGCCAGAAGGGGTCATCACCCAATGCGACAGCGTGTCGATCAGGGTGCCGAGTTTTGCATCCGACCAATCGGCGAGGTTGCCGCCAAGGTCCATGATCCCCGACAGATGATCCACCAGCCGCGCGGGCAGGTGGTGGGAAAGCTCTGTCGTCAGGTTGCGGCGGCCATAGGTCTGGCGTTGGCTGCGCAGCTGGGTCAACAGATCACTGTCGGGCAGCAGGTTCACCGTGATCGGCGCGCCTTCGGTCCAGTAGCTTGAAGCTTGCAGCACGGCAGGGCCGGAGAGGCCACGGTGGGTGAACAGCAAGGCTTCGTCAAAGGAGGGGCCTTGAGCAGTCACCCGCGCGGGCGTTGCGGTGCCGGATATGGGCGCGAAACGGGCGTCGGTAAAGGTGAAGGGCACCAGCCCCGCCCGTGTGTCGGTGACGGGGATGCCCATCTGCGCGGCGATCTCGTAGGCGCGCCCCGTCGCCCCCATCTTGGGGATGGATTTCCCGCCAGAGGCAACGACAAAGTTGCGCGTAGTGATCGGCGTGGTGCCGTCGGGCGTGTGCAAGGTCATGCTATATCCGGCATCACGCGCGGCGATATCGGTCAGCGTGCTGTGCAGCCGCAGGTCAACACCGGCTTTTTGCATCAGGCCGCGCAGCATGGCGACGATCTCTTTGGCGGAAGTGTCGCAGAAGAGCTGGCCGAGGGTCTTTTCGTGCCACGCGATCCCATGCGCGTCTACCAGTTCGATGAAATCCCACTGGGTATAACGCGCCAGCGCCGATTTGGTGAAATGGGGGTTGGCGCAGATGAAGGCATCAGGCGTGCAGTGCATATTGGTGAAATTGCAGCGCCCGCCGCCCGAAATGCGGATTTTCTCGCCCGGTGCTTTGGCGTGATCCACGACCAGCACCGATCCGCCCACGTGGGCCGCGCACATCATGCCTGCGGCCCCTGCGCCTAAAATTACCGTGTCATATTGCATGGCCCCGCCATAGCCCCCGCCACGTAAGCCGGTCAAGTGGCCGTGAGCAAGGTGGTAACCCGGCGCATGAAGACTAATTCCGTGAGTGACGAAGCAATTAAAGGAGAGACCCGATGAACGTATTGGACGCAGGTAACGCATTCCCGAAACTGACCGTGGCAGAGCTGCAAGGCGGCATGCTGACCCTTGGCACCCCGCGGGGCGATCATGACTGGCAACTGGTGGTCGTCTATCGCGGTCTGCACTGCCCGATCTGCAAAAAATACCTGTCGACGCTGGACGGGCTGGTCGCGGATTTCAACAAGGCAGGTGTGGACGTTGTTGCCGTGTCGGGTGATCCGAAAGACAAGGCGCGCGAGATGGCGCAAGAGCAGGATCTGTCCCTGACCATCGGCTATGACATGAGCATCGCACAGATGCGCGAACTGGGGCTCTATGTCTCTGACCCGCGCAGCCCGCAAGAAACCGATCAGCCCTTCGCAGAGCCGGGCGTCTTCGTGGTGAATGGCGACGGTAACATCCAGATCCTCGACATCTCGAACGCGCCCTTCGCGCGGCCCGATCTGGAGGGGCTGCTGAACGGGATCAAGTTTGTGCGTGACAACGACTATCCGATCCGCGGCACGCACGCGGGGGCATAGGCAGCTTTGCGCGGGGCTGGTTAAAACAGACTAGCCCCGCGTCACCTTTCGCGCTACACTGCAAGCTAGACCCCGAAAAGGGGCGGAACGAGGCAGTGTAAGGCAGGTCCCATGACAGAAATGGTCTATGGCGCGGTTCCCGTTCGGGATGGCGAACCGATTCTTCCCAAATGGTGGCGTACGATCGACAAATGGGCGATGTCTTGCATCCTCCTGCTGTTTGCCGTGGGCATGTTGCTGGGGCTGGCGGCCTCCCCGCCCTTGGCCGCGAAAAACGGCTTTGACTCTTTTCACTATGTGCAGCGACAGGCTGTTTTCGGTGTGCTTGCCGTGATCGCCATGGTGCTGACGTCGATGATGACGCCCGTGATGGTGCGGCGTCTGGCGATTGTCGGATTTCTGGTGTCCTTTGTGGCGCTGGCTTTGCTGCCGTTCTTTGGCACTGACTTTGGCAAAGGCGCTGTGCGCTGGTATTCCATGGGCTTTGCGTCCTTCCAGCCGTCAGAGTTCCTCAAGCCCGGTTTTGTCGTTGTGGCGGCGTGGATGATGGCGGCCGCGCTCGAGATCAACGGCCCTCCGGGCAAAACATGGTCCTTTGCGCTGTGTATTTCCATCGTGCTGATGCTGGCGTTGCAGCCCGACTTTGGTCAGGCCTGTCTGGTCCTGTTCGGCTGGGGGGTCATGTATTTCGTCGCCGGTGCGCCGTTGGTGCTGCTGGTGGGCATGGCCGGGCTGGTCGTCTTGGCGGGGACTTTTGCCTATTCCAACTCTGAACACTTTGCCCGGCGGATTGATGGGTTCCTGTCGCCCGACATCGATCCGCGCACGCAGCTTGGCTATGCCACCGATGCGATCCGCGAAGGCGGTCTGTTCGGGGTCGGCGTGGGCGAGGGGCAGGTGAAATGGTCGCTGCCCGATGCGCATACCGATTTCATCATCGCCGTTGCTGCCGAAGAGTACGGCCTGATCCTCGTGATGTGTGTGATCGCGCTTTACGCCGTGATCGTGGTGCGGTCGCTGCTGCGTCTGGTGCGCGAGCGGGATCCCTTTATCCGTCTGGCGGGCACCGGGCTGGCCTGCATGTTCGGCGTGCAGGCGATGATCAACATGGGCGTGGCTGTGCGGCTGCTGCCCGCCAAGGGTATGACGCTGCCTTTCGTCAGCTACGGCGGGTCGTCGGTGATTGCTTCTGGCATCGCCGTGGGCATGTTGCTGGCGTTTACCCGGACCCGACCACAGGGCCAGATCTCTGATCTATTGGGCCGGAGCCGTGCCCGATGACGGCGCCGCTGCTGGTTATCGCCGCAGGGGGGACAGGGGGGCATATGTTTCCCGCCCAAGCGCTTGCCGAAGTCATGCTGGCGCGGGGCTGGCGGGTAAAGCTGTCCACTGACGCGCGGGGGGCGCGCTATACCGGCGGTTTCCCCGAGGCGGTCGAGATTCAGCAGGTCAGCAGCGCCACTTTCGCGCGCGGCGGTCTGGTGGCCAAGGCCATCGCGCCGTTTCGTATTCTGGGCGGTGTGCTTGGCGGCATTTTCGGTATGCTGCGCGACAAGCCTGATGTGGTTGTCGGCTTTGGCGGGTATCCGTCGATCCCCGCGCTGACAGCGGCCTGGGTGCTGCGCAAGCCCCGGATGATCCACGAACAAAACGGCGTGCTCGGTCGGGTCAATGATCTGTTTTCCAAACATGTTGATGCCGTGGCTTGCGGCACATGGCCGACCACATTGCCCGATGGTGTCAGCGCCGAACACACCGGCAATCCGGTGCGTGCCGCGGTGCTGGAGCGTGCGGGCGCGGGCTATATCGCGCCGGGTGACTACCCGATGGAGCTGTTGGTGATGGGCGGCAGCCAGGGCGCGCGCATCTTGAGCGAGGTGATCCCCCCCGCCATCGCCGATCTGCCGATGGAACTGCTACGCAATATCCGTGTCAGCCATCAGGCGCGGGACGAGGACGGCCAGCGGGTCGCAACCTTTTATGCCGAAAACGGGATCAATGCCGATGTGCAACCGTTTTTCCATGACGTGCCGCGGCGCATGTCCGAAGCCCAGCTGGTGATCAGCCGCGCTGGCGCGTCCAGCGTTGCCGATATCTCTATCATCGGGCGGCCCTCGATCCTGATCCCCTTCGCGGCGGCGACGGGCGATCATCAGACGGCCAATGCCCGTGGATTGGTGGACGCCGGTGCCGCGATCATGGTGCCCGAAAACATGGCCAACCCCGACAGTCTGCGGGCTCAGATCGAAATGGTGCTGACCCATGCTGAGGGCGCGCAGCAGATGGCGCGTGCCGCCCTGTCTGTCGCCAAGCCGGACGCCGCAGAAGAACTCGCCCAGATGGTGGAAACCCTGGCAACCGAAGGAAAGAAACGATGAACGCAGCCACGAAACTCCCCACCGATGTGGGCCCGATCCATTTCGTGGGTATTGGCGGTATCGGCATGTCCGGCATTGCCGAGGTGTTGTTGAACCACGGTTACCGCGTGCAGGGATCGGACCTGAAATCGACCAAGATCACCGACCGTCTGGTGGACCTTGGCGCGACGGTGTTCGAAGGGCAAGAGGCCGCGAATATCGAAGGGGCCGCCGTGGTCGTGATCTCTTCGGCGATCAAGCCGGGCAACCCTGAACTGGATGCCGCACGGGTGGCGGGCCTTCCCATCGTGCGCCGCGCCGAGATGCTGGCAGAGCTGATGCGCCTGAAATCCAACATTGCGGTGGCGGGAACCCACGGCAAGACCACCACAACGACGATGGTGGCCGAACTGCTGGTCAACGGTGGGATCGATCCGACGGTTGTGAACGGCGGGATCATCCATGCTTACGGGTCGAACGCACGGATGGGGCAGGGCGAATGGATGGTGGTCGAGGCGGATGAATCCGACGGCACCTTCAACCGTCTGCCCGCGACCATTGCCATCGTGACCAATATCGACCCCGAGCATATGGAGCATTGGGGCGACTTCGATACCCTGCGCAAAGGGTTTCTGGATTTCGTCTCGAACATTCCATTCTACGGGCTGGCGGTCTGCTGTATCGACCACCCCGAGGTGCAGGCTTTGGTCGGCAAGATCACCGACCGCCGAGTCATGACCTATGGCTTTAACACCCAGGCCGACGTGCGCGCAGTCAACCTGCACTACAAGGCGGGCGTGGCGCATTTCGATATCATGTTCCAGACCGAAGGCATCACGATCAAGGATTGCAGCCTGCCGATGCCCGGAGATCACAACGTGTCAAACGCGATGGCGGCGGTCGCCGTGTCGCGCCACCTTGGCATGAAAACCGAAGAAATCCGTGCCGCTCTTGCCGGGTTCGGCGGCGTGAACCGTCGCTTTACCAAAGTGGGCGAGGTGGATGGCGTCACGATCATCGACGACTACGGTCACCACCCGGTCGAGATTACCGCCGTGCTGAAAGCCGCACGTCAGGCCACCGAAGGGCGCGTGATCGCGGTCCACCAGCCCCACCGCTACAGCCGCTTGCACCACCATTTCGAGGAATTTTGCGCCTGCTTCAACGATGCCGATGTCGTCGGCATCGCCGAGGTCTATGCCGCGGGCGAGGCCCCGATCGAGGGCGCAGGGCGCGATGATCTGGTCGCAGGGTTGATCCGTCATGGTCACCGCCACGCCCGCGCCGTCCAAAGCGAGGATGATCTGGCGCGGCTGGTGCGCGAACAGGCAGGGCCGGGGGATATGGTTGTCTGCCTTGGGGCAGGGACAATCAGCACCTGGGCCAACGCCTTGCCTGCCGCGCTTGAAGCCTTGAAGAAGGAAGCCGTCTGAATGGCGCGGACCCCATCATACGGGGGCCGGTCATGACCTTGCTTTGGGCTTGCATCCTGTGGGTCTTTTGCTCGGCCACGGTGGCGACGCTGCCCATGCGTCTGCAGTATATTCCCGGTGTGATCCTGCTGATTGCCGCACCGGTGCTGATCATCCTGATCGGTCTTCAGGTGGGCTGGCTCTATAGCCTGCTTGCTCTTGCTGCCTTTGTGTCCATGTTCCGCAATCCCTTGCGCTTTTTGCTGGCCAAGCTGCGCGGACAAAACCCGGAGGTTCCAAAATGAGTATATCACTGGTTCTTGCCTGTTTTTGGGCGGTCGTTGCCAATGTGTTGGCGATGACGCCCAGTTCTGACCAGCATTGGCGCAGCGCCTATGTGCTGATTGCCGTCGGCATCCCCGTCCTGGGGTTTGTCACCATGCAGCATGGCCCTTGGGTCGGGATGCTGGTGTTCGCGGGCGGGTGTTCGGTGTTGCGCTGGCCGGTGATCTATCTGATGCGCTGGCTGCGCGGCGCTGCTGTGCGGAATGCCGCAAAGTGAACCTGACGCTGGTGATCCTGATCAGCATCCTCGTGGTGTGGATGCTTGCCGCGGGCTGGTGCGGTCTGATGCGCCGGTATGGCGGCTTTGTGCTGGTCCTGCTGGCGGGGCTCGCGCTGAACTGGGCGTGGATGATCTGGGGCCTTGGCGCGAAACCGCTGGAGCGTCCGGTGTTCATGGCGCAAGCCGCCGCCACGGGCTATGCGGTCTGCGCGTTTCTTGCAGGATGGCTGGCCGGCCGTATCACGCGCGAGCTGCGGGCGAACCGGCCTGATTGATTGGGCGGTTTTTGGCGCGCTTCGGGCGCATGTGGAAAATTGACCTCCCTCCCAAAGCGGGCTAGGCGATGGGCATGACAGATATTTCCTTTCCCGACATGCGCGGTAAGCTGACGCAAAACCGCCCCTTGGCTGATCTGACCTGGCTGCGCGTGGGCGGCCCTGCTGACTATTTCTACCAGCCTGCCGATGCGGATGATCTGGCAGCTTTCATGAAGGCGCTGCCCGCCGATGTCGTGGTCATGCCGATGGGGGTCGGGTCGAATGTGATCGTGCGCGACGGCGGCTTGCGCGCTGTGGTGATCCGGCTGGGGCGCGGGTTCAACACCATCAGTTGCGAGGATGGAATCGTCACCGCAGGTGCCGCGGCGCTGGACGCCCATGTCGCGCGCAAGGCAGCGGACGCGGGGCTGGACCTGACCTTCCTGCGCACAATCCCGGGTAGCATTGGCGGCGCGGTGCGGATGAACGCGGGCTGCTATGGTGCCTATACTGCCGATTATTTCATCAGCGCAGACGCGATCACCCGCACAGGCGAACAGGTCACGCTTGGGCCGGACGATCTGCAATTTGCCTATCGCCAGACCGCTTTGCCAGACGGATATGTCATCACCGCTGCCCGTTTCGCGCCCCCCAAAGGCGAGGCGCAAACGCTGCACGCGCGGATGGAGGACCAGCTGCGCAAACGGGACGAAACCCAACCCACCAAGGACCGCAGCGCGGGGTCGACGTTCCGCAATCCGGCGGGGTTTTCCAGCACGGGGCAGGCGGATGACCGCCATGATCTGAAGGCGTGGAAGGTCATTGACGACGCCGGTTTACGCGGTGCCACCTTGGGTGGCGCGCAGATGAGCCCGAAACACCCCAACTTCCTGATCAATACGGGTTCCGCGACGGCAGCAGACCTTGAAGCATTGGGTGAAATGGTGCGAAAAAAGGTTTACGATTCCAGCGGGATTACGCTAGAGTGGGAAATTATGCGGATCGGCGAAAAATAAACGTTCGAGCGTCATGATTAGGGCCGCCAAAAGGCCCGGAACAGAATGAATAAGGGTCGCAACAGGCCCGTTTAAAAAGGCAGATTGAGTGGGATTGTCGAGCAGGACACCCCCGAGAGTTGCAGTATTGTTGGGTGGCCCCTCGGCGGAACGCGAGGTGTCTCTGTCAACAGGGCGCGCCTGCGCAGCGGCTTTGCGGGACCGGAGTTTCGAAGTCATCGAGGTCGATTGCGGCCCCGACCTTTGTGCCGATCTGGGCGCTGCTCAACCCGATGTCGTTCTGAATTGTCTGCATGGCCGCTGGGGCGAAGACGGCTGCGTGCAGGGTTTGCTGGAATGGATGGGCCTGCCCTACACACACTCCGGCGTGCTGGCCTCTGCCCTTGCGATGGACAAACAGCGCAGCAAAGAAGTTTTTCGTGCCGCGGGTTTGCCTGTCGTGGAAAGCCTGATCGTGTCGGCGGCGACTGTGCGGGGATCCCATGTGATGGACCCGCCCTATGTGGTCAAGCCGAACAACGAAGGGTCATCCGTCGGTGTTTACCTTGTCGAGATCGAAAACAACGGCCCGCCACAGTTGGATGATGCCATGCCCGCCGAGGTCATGGTCGAGAAATTCATCCCCGGTCGCGAACTGACCACCACCGTGATGGGCGAACGTGCGCTGACCGTGACCGACATCCACACGACGGGTTGGTATGATTACGACGCCAAATACAAGGCGGGCGGGTCGACCCATGTGGTCCCTGCCGATATCCCGCACGAGATTTTTGAACTCTGCATGGATTACGCCCTGCGGGCGCATAACGCGCTTGGCTGTCGCGGTGTCAGCCGCACGGATTTCCGGTGGGATGAAAGCAAGGGGGCAGCGGGGCTGTTCCTGCTGGAAACCAACACCCAGCCCGGCATGACCCCCACGTCGCTGTCGCCCGAACAGGCGCAGGCGGTTGGCATTTCCTTTGGCGAGCTCTGCGCCTGGATGGTCGAGGACGCGTCATGCAATCGTTGATCAAACGCGTCAAACCCGCCAAGCCGGCCAAGGCAGATCCCGCACCGTCGCGGTGGGCATGGCGCATGCAGCGCTTGATGTTGACGCCGACGTTCCGTTTCGGGCTGCGCGTCGGGGTGCCGTTCTGCTTGGCGTTGGCAGCGGGGACAATCTATCTGTCGGACGAAGCACGGCGCGGCCAGTTGGCCGATGTCTATGCCAATGCCCGCACCAGCATCCAGCAGCGCCCTGAATTTATGGTCAAGCTGATGGCGATTGATGGTGTCGAAGGCGTTTTGGCCGCCGACGTGCGTGCTGCTGTGCCTGTCGAATTTCCAACCAGTTCCTTTGATCTTGATCTGCCTGCATTGCGGCAGGCGATCACCGATCTTCCCGGCGTCAAGCAGGCGTCGCTGCGGGTGAAGCCGGGCGGCGTGTTGCAGGTGTCGGTACAGCCACGGGTGCCGGTCGCCGTTTGGCGCAGCCAGGACGGGCTGCTGCTGATCGACGCCGAGGGAAGCCCCATCGGCCAGCTTGCATCGCGTGGCGATCGCACGGACCTGCCCTTGGTGGTAGGCGAGGCGGCGAACCAGCGCGTGAGCGAAGCGCTTGAATTGATCCGCACGGCGGCTCCGTTGGGGGAGCGGCTGCGCGGTTTGGTACGCATGGGAGAGCGGCGATGGGACGTCGTTCTTGACCGTGAACAGCGTATCTTGCTGCCCGAAACCCAGGCCGTTCAGGCGCTGGAGCGGGTGATCGCGCTGGAAGGCGCACAGGATGTGCTGGCCCGCGACGTCGCGCGGGTAGACATGCGGTTGGCCCAACGGCCCACCGTGCAAATGAACAAGGACGCCACACAAGAATTGTGGCGCATCAGGCAGATTTCGGGACAGTGAAAAGATGATGGACCTATACGATAGTCAGCGATCCATGCGCCACATGCGCAAGCTTGCGATGCAACGCGGCGTGGTGGCTATTCTGGATGTGGGCACGTCAAAGATCGCCTGCCTGGTGCTGCGGTTTGACGGCACGGGCCGCGTCTCTGAAGAGGGCGAAATCGGGTCGCTCGCGGGGCAATCCGGTTTTCGCGTGATCGGGGCTGCGACCACACGGTCGCGCGGGGTCCGCTTTGGCGAGATTTGCGCCATGCAGGAAACCGAACGCGCTGTGCGTACCGCGCTGCAGGCGGCGCAGAAAATGGCGAACATCCGTGTGGATCACGTGATCGCCTGTTTCTCGGGTGCCGAACCGCGCAGCTACGGTCTGGATGCGGCGCTGGATCTGGAAGGGCAGGTCGTGTCCGAGCAGGATGTCGCGCAGGTTCTGGCCAATTGCGACGTCCCCGAATACGGCGAGGGCCGTGAAGTGCTGCATGCTCAGCCGGTGAACTTTGCGCTGGATAACCGGTCGGGCCTTTCCGATCCCCGCGGCCAATTGGGCAATACCCTGTCGGTCGATATGCATATGCTGACCGTGGACGCGGCGGCGGTTCAACACCTTGCCCATTGCATCAAACGCTGTGACCTTGAATTGGCGGGCGTTGCGTCTTCGGCCTATGTCTCGGGGATTTCATCGCTGGTCGAGGACGAGCAGGAGCTTGGTGCCGCCTGTATTGACCTTGGCGGCGGGTCGACCTCTGTTTCGATCTTCATTCGCAAACACATGATCTATGCCGACAGCGTGCGCATGGGTGGGGATCACATCACCTCTGACATCTCTATGGGGTTGCAGGTGCCGACGGCCAATGCTGAACGGATCAAGACTTTCTATGGCGGGGTGCATGCGACAGGCATGGACGACCGCGAGATGATTGATATCGGTGGCGACACCGGAGATTACGAACACGACCGTCGCACTGTCAGTCGGGCCGAGCTGATCGGCATCATGCGCCCCCGTGTCGAAGAAATTCTGGAAGAAGTCCGCGCCCGTCTGGATGCCGCGGGCTTTGACCACCTGCCAAGCCAGCAGATCGTGCTGACCGGCGGCGGCAGTCAGATTCCGGGCCTTGATGGTCTGGCAAGCAAGATTTTGGGCCAACAGGTCCGTTTGGGCCGCCCGCTGCGCGTGCATGGCCTGCCACAAGCCGCAACCGGTCCGGGTTTCGCCTCTGCCGTAGGGTTGGCGCTGTTTGCCGCGCACCCGCAAGACGAGTGGTGGGACTTCGACATTCCCGCCGACCGCTACCCATCCCGGTCGTTGAAGCGCGCTGTCAAGTGGTTCCGCGACAACTGGTAACCCCCAGATGCGGTGCGCGCGTCGAAATCATGAGAAAACCGGCAAAAAAACGCCCATATAATGTGTCAAAACCGTGTTTTCTAGGTGACGCATGGGCGTTCTCCCTATACAATAAGGGGGATTGCACAAAAAATGCTCCGTAAGCGAGCTAAACAATACAGGCGGATGGCTCATGACCCTTAATCTTTCAATGCCCGGACAGGGCGACCTGAAACCCCGCATCACAGTGTTTGGTGTTGGCGGGGCAGGCGGCAACGCCGTGAACAACATGATCGAGAAAGAGCTCGACGGTGTTGATTTCGTGGTTGCCAACACAGACGCGCAAGCGTTGCAGCAAGCCAAAGCGGAAAGCCGCGTTCAGCTGGGCATCAAAGTGACCGAAGGTCTGGGTGCGGGCGCGCGGGCTTCTGTCGGTGCTGCCGCTGCCGAAGAAAGCATTGAACAGATTGTTGACCACCTGGCCGGCGCGCACATGTGCTTTATCACCGCCGGTATGGGCGGGGGCACCGGGACAGGGGCCGCGCCGATCATCGCACAGGCCGCGCGTGAACTGGGTGTTCTGACCGTTGGTGTTGTGACCAAGCCGTTCCAGTTTGAAGGCATCAAGCGGATGCGTCAGGCTGAGGACGGTATCGAGGCGCTGCAAAAGGTCGTTGATACACTGATCATCATCCCCAACCAGAACCTGTTCCGTCTGGCGAATGAAAAAACCACCTTTACCGAAGCATTCTCCATGGCGGATGACGTGCTGTACCAGGGTGTCAAAGGCGTCACGGATCTGATGGTCCGCCCCGGCCTGATCAACCTCGACTTTGCGGACGTGCGCGCCGTGATGGACGAGATGGGCAAAGCGATGATGGGTACCGGCGAGGCAGAGGGCGAAGATCGCGCCATCCAGGCTGCCGAGAAGGCCATCGCGAACCCGCTGCTGGACGAAATCAGCCTGCGCGGTGCCAAGGGCGTTCTGATTAACATCACCGGCGGTCACGACCTGACCCTGTTCGAACTCGACGAAGCGGCGAACCGTATCCGCGAAGAAGTCGACCCAGACGCGAATATCATCGTTGGTTCCACGCTTGATACCGAACTGGGTGGCGTCATGCGCGTGAGCGTTGTTGCCACTGGGATCGATGCGGTTGACGTCAACACCGAGATGCCCGTGCCGCGCCGTTCCATGTCGCAGCCATTGCCTGCCAAAGCGCCAGAGGTTGAACAAGCCCCAGCCGCCGAAGCACCTGCACCCGTTGCCGCACAGGCCGAGTACGAAGAAGAGCCACAGCAGCAGCTGTTCAAGGAAGAAGCCGCGGTCAACCACAGCGGTTTCTCTGACACATCCTATGAAGACGAAGCGTCGGACGCAGATGATCTGCCACCCCCCGCCTACCGTCCCGAGGTTGCGTCCTTCCAGCCGCGCCGCGAAGAGGTGAATGTCGACGCGCAAGAGCAAGAGGCGTTTGTCGCGCCACGCGCCCCTGGCACCCCATCGCCCGAAGCACTGGCCCGTCTGCGCGCCGCCGCGCAAAAAGCGTCGCCAAGCCAGCAGCAACAGCGTCAGCCACAAGCGCAGCCGCAGCAGCAGCGTCAACAGCCCGCCGCCGAGCAGGGTGAGAAGCGCTTTGGCATCAACTCGTTGATCAACCGCATGACCGGTCACGGTGAGGCGGAAACACAGCAGCAGCGTCCCGCACGTCAGCAGCCGCCGGTTCAGACCCGCGCGAGCTCTGCCGCGCCACAGCCGCGCGACGTTCAGGACGAAGATCAAGAGCGGATCGAAATCCCCGCCTTCCTGCGTCGTCAGGCGAACTAAGCTTACCTAAGACGTCCTCGTAAACGTCCGAAAGGCCACCCTTAGGGGTGGTCTTTTCCGTTAGGGCCACAACTTTAGGCGTGCTGCGGTGCAGCAATTGGTCTTCTCGGGTCGATAACATTCGTTGAAATATTGCTGTTATATGTTCACGCTTCGCCGTCATTTCAGGGATGATCGGGAGCCTTAAATATATATATAACAATGGCTTATTGGGGGTGTGCGCACGTTAACGCCCAATTGTGACAGTGATGTTTCAGACGGTAGCAATGATTGAATTGAGCATTAGGAACGGCCCCGTTAGGACAGAGTTCAACTTAGACAGATGATCTTTGGACAGTGAGTATTGACCGTGCAGACAACCATTAAGACAGCGATCAGCTTTAGCGGCAACGGCCTTCATTCCGGCCGTCCTGCAACTGTGACGATCCGTCCGGCTGGCGCGCATCACGGTATCTGGTTCTCGCGCAGTGACGTGGATGTTGGCGATCGCCTGATTCCCGCCCGCTGGGACGCGGTGAATCGCTCGCCTCTTTGCACCAAGCTTGAAAATGCGGCGGGTCTGCAAATCTCTACTGTTGAACACCTGATGGCCGCACTGGCCGGCTGTGGCATCCACAACGCGCTGGTCGAGATTGACGGCCCCGAAGTGCCGATCCTCGACGGCTCTGCCGCGCCCTTCGTGCGTGGTATCATGCAGCGCGGCGTTCGCGTGCTGGCGGCTCCTGTGCGCGCTTTCGAAGTGCTGAAAACGGTCACCGTGACGGATGGCGAAGCCTCGGCCACTATCGCACCTGCAGACACCCTGAAGATCGACTTTATCATCGATTTCGCCGACGCCGCCATTGGCCATCAGGAAAAGTCGCTGGTCATGAACAACGGCAGCTTCGCCCGCGAACTTTGCGACAGCCGGACCTTCTGTCGTCAGGCGGATGTCGACGCGATGCATGCGAACGGTCTGGCATTGGGCGGTCACGCTGGTGAAAATGCTGTCGTCTTCGACGGCGACCAAGTGCTGAGCCCCGGTGGTCTGCGTCACGCCGACGAACCCGTACGCCACAAGATGCTGGATGCTTTGGGTGATCTGGCGCTGGCCGGTGCACCGCTGATCGGCCATTACACCGGCGTGCGCGCCGGCCACAGCCTGACCAACACGCTGCTGCGGGCGCTGTTCGCGACCCCCGGTGCCGTGCGCATGGTTGAATGTGACGCGCAAATGGCGTCGCGTTTGCCCGGCTTTGGTCTTGAGTGGGACGAAATCCCCGCCGTCGCCTGAAAGCGGTAACGCGATGTCGCAGGGCAGGGCGTTAACGACGGTTGAAACTCCGGTGGGGCTTGGGTAATCCTTTGTTTACGATTTGGCCCGTCGACAGCCGCCCTTGCAGGGGACTGGCGAATGGTCGTTTTGTTGCGCGAAACCTTGTGCTAGTCACGGGCAAAGGCGTATCGTGAAACGTGACGCAGAGTTTAAAGCGAGGGTGAAACGCATGACGGGTACGATGTCGCGCAAGCGGGTGGTCGGTGCGGTGCTTTTGGCGGGCGTTCTTGGCGCGTGCGGTGGTGCTCAGGACACGGGTCGGACGACCAACAGCTTCTTCAACCCTCAGGAAATTCCGCTTGAAACATACTCGGCCGAGCAGATTTACGAGCGTGGCGAATTTGAACTGAACCGCAAGCGCCCTGCCGAAGCGGCTGAATATTTCTCCGAGATTGAACGCCTGTACCCCTATTCCGAATGGGCCAAGCGGGCGCTGATCATGCAGGCTTTCGCCTATCATCAGGATCAGGATTACCCTAACAGCCGCTCTGCCGCGCAGCGCTATATTGATTTCTTCCCCGATGATGATGACGCGTCCTATGCAAGCTACCTTCTGGCGCTAAGCTATTATGACCAGATCGACGAAGTTGGCCGCGACCAGGGGCTGACCTTTCAGGCGCTGCAAGCGCTGCGTCGCGTGATCGAGGATTATCCGGACAGCGAATATGCGCGGTCTTCCGTGCTGAAATTCGATCTGGCGTTTGACCATCTGGCGGGTAAGGAAATGGAAGTAGGGCGCTATTATCTGCGTCGCAAACACTATACCGCGTCGATCAACCGCTTCCGCGTCGTGGTCGAGGATTTCCAGACAACCACCCACACCGCCGAGGCGCTGCACCGTCTGGTAGAGGCGTATCTGTCGCTGGGTCTCACGGACGAGGCGCAGACCGCAGGTGCCATTCTGGGGCACAACTACCAGTCCACCGAATGGTACGAGGCAAGCTATAAGCTGCTGACCGGTCAGGGCCTTGAAATGAAGTCCTTCGGCGATAACTGGTTGACCGCGATCTACCGCCAAACGATCAAGGGCGAATGGATCTGACCCAAGCGCCTTTTGACGGCCCACACGGATAGTGACGCATGCTACGCGGCCTAGATATTTCGGATATGCTGATCATCGACCGGCTGGAACTTGCGTTTCAGCCGGGTTTGAACGTTCTGACCGGCGAAACCGGGGCGGGTAAATCGATCTTGCTCGATAGTCTCGGGTTCGTGTTGGGTATGCGCGGGCGCGCCGATCTGGTGCGTCAGGGCGCGTCTCAGGGCGAGGTCACGGCGTGGTTCGACCTGCCCGAAGGCCACGCAGCCCATGCGGTGCTGGAAGAGGCTGGCCTGCCCGGCGGGGGCGAACTGATCTTGCGCCGCATCAACGGGTCTGACGGGCGCAAAACGGCGTGGGTCAATGACCGCCGCTGCTCGGGCGAGGTGCTGCGCGCACTGTCGGAAACGCTGGTCGAATTGCACGGCCAGCATGATGACCGCGGGTTGCTTGACCCCAAGGGCCACCGCGCCATTCTGGATGAATTCGCCGGCACCGCCCCGCTGCGCGACAAGGTGCGGCAGGCGTGGTCTGCCTTGGCTGCGGCGCGCAAGGCTGCCAAACAGGCCGCCGCCGAACGCGAGGCGATTGCCGCCGAAGAAGAATACCTGCGCCACGCCGTGGCAGAGCTGGACAAGCTGGACCCGCAAGCGGGCGAGGAAGAACAGCTCGACGCGCGCCGGCGCCTGATGCAAAGCGCCGAAAAGATTCGCAGCGATGTGGTCAACGCCTACGAGATGATGGGGCAGGGCGGGGCCGAAACACAGCTGGGCGACGCCTTGCGCTGGCTCGACGGGGTGGCCCATAAAGCCGACGGCGCGCTAGAGGCCCCGATGGCCGCGCTTTCGCGTGCGATGGTCGAATTGGACGAGGCGATGGAAGGCGTGGTCGCCGCCATCGACACCATGTCGTTCAACCCGATCGAGCTGGAAGAAACCGAAGAGCGCCTCTTTGCGATCCGCGCCATGGCCCGCAAGCACGAGGTGCTGGCCGACGATCTGGCGGGCTTTGCCGAGACGCTGCGCGGCAAGCTGGACGCGCTGGACGCAGGCGAGGCCGCACAGGCGGGCCTGGAGAAAGCCGTGCGCGACGCCCAAGCCGCCTATGATGCCGCAGCCGACGCCCTGACCGACGCGCGTCGTAAGAAAGCGGGCAAGCTGGACAAGGCCGTCGCGGCAGAGCTTGCCCCGCTCAAGATGGAGCGCGCGGTTTTTGCTACGCAGATCACCGAGGAAACGCCCGGACCGGAAGGCCGCGATGCGGTGTCCTTTACCGTGGCCACCAACCCCGGCGCGCCTGCGGGCCCTCTGGGCAAGATCGCATCGGGCGGGGAGCTCAGCCGCTTTCTGCTCGCGCTTAAGGTCTGTCTGGCCAAGGGGCAAACCGGCCTGACGATGATCTTTGACGAAATCGACCGGGGTGTCGGCGGTGCGACCGCCGATGCGGTGGGGCGTCGTCTGGCGGCGCTGTCGCAGGGCGGGCAGGTGCTTGTTGTCACCCACTCCCCCCAGGTTGCCGCTTTGGGCGCGCATCACTGGCGCGTGTCCAAAGCCGTGTCCAAGGGCATGACCCTATCGACCGTCACGCCGCTGTCCGCGCCAGAACGCGTGGACGAGGTCGCGCGGATGCTGGCAGGGGATACGATTACCGAGGCCGCACGCGCCGCCGCGCGCGAGCTTTTGGGCGAAGAATTCGCCAGCTAGCGGCACAGTCTTGATTGCAGGGGTTTTAACGCAGGCGGCTCTGTCCTAGACATGGGTAAACCCTGACAGCAAAGCCGCCATGCCTTTGAAACCGCGCCCCTTTCTGAACCAGCAGTATGACACGTTGTGCAGCCATGCGCGTTTGGGGTGGGATGTGTTGCGTGAAAAAGGGCCGGGCAAGGTCACCTTCTGGTTCATCGCGCTTGCAATCGGCATCTCGGCAGGCTTTGCCGCGCTGTTTTTTCGTAAAGGGATCAACGCATTACAGGCGTTTCTTTATGGCACCGAAGATGTGCAGCACCTGCATAGTTTTATCGGCAGCCTTGATTGGTATTGGGTCGTTCTGATCCCCACCATCGGCGGGCTGACCGTGGGGCTGATCTTGCATAATTTCACCCGAGACGCCCGTGTGCGCAGCGTCGGCGATGTGATCCTTGGCGCGGCATTGCACGAAGGTCGGGTGGAAACACGGGCCGGTATTGCGTCGGCGCTAGCCTCGCTGATCACGCTGAGCACCGGCGGATCGTCAGGGCGAGAAGGGCCGGTGGTCCACCTTGCGGGCGTGATCTCGACCCTCGTGAGCCGCCGGATCAATGCCAGCGGTATTACCGGTCGTGACCTGCTGGGCTGCGCTGTTGCGGCGGCCGTCTCTGCCAGCTTTAATGCCCCGATCGCAGGGGCGCTTTTCGCGCTCGAGATCGTGTTGCGCCACTTTGCCGTGCACGCCTTTGCCCCCATCGTGATCGCGTCGGCCGCGGGCACTGTGATCAACCGGTTGGAATTCGGCGGTCTGACCGAATTTGCCCTGCCCACCGTGGGCGATATGTCCTTCTATGCCGAGCTGCCCGCCTTCCTGCTGCTGGGGCTGACCTGCGGTGTGGTGGCGGTCTTTCTGATGCGCGGCATCTTCTGGGCCGAGGATTTCGGCAACTTCATACAGGCCCGCAGCAAGCTGCCGCGCTACCTGCGCCCTGCCGTGGCAGGGGCAATCCTTGGCGTGATCGCGCTGTGGTTCCCGCATATCATCGGCGTCGGATACGAGACGACGACCCGCGCGTTAAGCGGTGATATGATCCTGCACGAAGCCGTTGTCTTTGCCGTGCTCAAGATCATCGCGGTGTCGATCACCCTTGGCGGTCGGATGGGCGGCGGGGTGTTTTCGCCCTCGCTGATGTTGGGGGCGCTGACGGGGCTGGCCTTCGGGTTGATCGCCACGGGCGTCTTTCCCACGATGTCGGGGGCCACGTCGCTTTATGCGCTGGCGGGCATGGGCGCGGTGGCAGCTGCCGTTCTGGGGGCGCCGATCTCTACCACCTTGATTGTATTCGAACTGACCGGAGACTGGCAGACAGGTCTGGCGGTAATGGTCGCTGTGAGCATGTCGACCGCGCTGGCATCGCGTCTGGTGCACCGCAGCTTTTTCCTGACGCAGATGGAACGCCGCGGTATCCACCTTGCCGCCGGTCCTCAGGCCTATCTGCTGGGCATGTTCATGGTCGGCCGCATCATGCGCCGCCCCGACGACCTGCGCGCTGCGAACGAAGAAACCTGCTGGGATCTGATCGGCGAGGGTACCTATATCGACGGCACCGCCACGCTTGAGGCCGCGATGCCGATTTTCGAGCAGACCGGCGCGGCGTTTATTCCCGTGGTCACGCTCAAGCCCGAATCGCCGCCCGAACTGCTGGGCGCGCTGTTCCATGTGGATGCGCTTAAGGCCTATAACCGCGCCCTGGCCGAGACAGCGGCCGAGGAACATTCTTGATTGTCGCTGTATTCGCGACAGTAGGTGCGGCAGAGATGAACTGTCCTAAATATTGAAATGTGTCTGAAATGCGGCGGTAATTTGTCTTTCTTGCGTTCCTCAGCGTAAGCTACACTCTGGGTATAGCTTAGGGGGATTTGAACATGCTTGGATTGACTTTACTACCAGCGCTCGCGCTTTTGGGATTTGCGGGATTGATTGGCAACGACAGCGATGACGACGATACCAATGATGACATGCAAGACGTGGCAGAGCCCGAGGTGACAGACCCGCAGATCGCCACGCAGCAAGGCACCAACGGCCCTGATCTGGTCACGGGCACGGGCGCGGATGATGACATCGACGCGTTTGGCGGTGACGACACGGTAAACGGTTTTGGCGGCGATGACACGGTGCAGGGCGGCGCGGGCAATGACCTGCTGAACCTTGGCGGTGGCGACAATCTTGGCAATGGCGAAGAGGGTCGCGATACCGTCAACGGCGGGCCGGGTGCCGACACATTGCTGGGCGGGAACGGCGCGGACAGTCTTTCAGGCTTCGGGGGCACCGATGATCTCTCTGGCGGGCAGGGCAGCGATATGCTGCGCGGTGGTCTGGGTGACGATCTGCTCAACGGGAACAACGGCAGCGATACGCTTGATGGCGGTGCCGATAATGACACGCTGATCGGCGGTAGCGGCGACGACAGCCTTGGCGGCTTTGGCGGTGCGGATTCCCTCGTGGGCGGGCTCGGGTCCGACAATCTGGATGGCGGGGCCGATAATGATACGCTTCTGGGCGGCGGGCTGATGGATACGCTCTTTGGCGGTTCCGGCGATGACGTGCTGCGCGGTGGCACCAACAACGATCTGGTCAACGGCGGGTCGGGCGATGACGACGCCATGGGCAACTTTGGCGCGGATACCGTGCTGGGGGGGCGCGGCAATGACACGCTAAGCGGTGGCGAAGGCTTTGACTACATCGAAGGGAACGACGGCGACGACATCCTGATGGGCAACGAAGGCAACGACGGGCTCAGTGGCGGGCAGGGCAATGACACGCTGATGGGCGGGGTTGGCAGCGATACGCTGAGCGGGTTGGCGGGCGATGATATGCTCGACGGGCAGGGCGGCAACGACCTGCTGAACGGTAACATCGGGAACGACACGTTGATGGGGGGCGGGTTGAACGACACGCTGAATGGCAATGGCGGCGACGATGTGATCAGCGGCGGCACCCAAAGCGATCTGATCAACGGCGGCAGTGGCAATGATGCGCTGTCTGGCGACGCAGGTGCCGATACGATCAACGCGGGCCCCGGCAATGACACGCTGTCAGGCGGCGAGGGGCCGGACAAGCTGGCGGGCAACAGGGGCGACGACCTGATTGATGGCGACGCTGGCAATGACGCGCTGTTCGGCGGCTTGGGCGACGACACGTTGAACGGCGGGGCGGGGAATGACTTCCTGATCTCGGGGCTGGGGACCGACAGTATTGACGGCGGTGCCGGTGACGATGTGATCCGCGCGTTCGACTTCAACCTCAACGGCAATGTGTCGGGCGATACCGATACGATGGCAGATGTCGTGCTGGGGGGCGATGGCAGTGACACCATCAGCGCCAACGACGGCGATACCGTGACAGGGGGCGACGGGGCCGATGTGATCAATGCCATCGGCTATGATCAAGTGGGTAAAGCCCCGGTCATCGTGACCGACTTTAATCTCGCCGAAGACGGGCTATACCTGCAGGAAACCCAAGGCTCACCTGCGCAATTTGCCCCCGGTGACGGGATGTTCGAAATCCGCGCCGCGGCCAATGGCACCGACAGTGAACTTGTGGTCAACGGCAATGTCGTGGTGATCGTGCAAAACACCAGCGCCGCCGATCTCAGCGCGGACACAAGCTGGCTGCTGAACGCATAAGAGGGGCCGCAGCCCCCCTTGCTTTAATCTTGAATTTCCAGGGCCCTTTCGGGGGCCCTAGATTTGTTCGACCGCAACCTCGGGCAATTGGTAGAAGGCCAGATGGCCCTTGATCTCGGCGACATCCTCGCTGGGGTCCTCGTAGGACCATGCCACGTTTTCCAACGTCCGGCTTTTGGTCACAACCGAGAAGTAATGCGCATCGCCCTTATGCGGGCAGTGGGTGGTCTTGTCGGTCTTGTCCAGAAACGCCATGGCGATATCCGAACGGGGGATATAGATCACCGCGTCGTGGTCGCCTTCGCGCAGCTCAAGCGCATTACGTGTTTCGGCAAGTACCGCGCCCCCCGCGCGCACTGTCCATGTTCCGTTCGACTTCAATATCTTGATATGGTCTGCCATTGCTGACCGTCCTCCCTGAATGAACTGAAATATATCGCGCTCAAACCGGCGCTGTTGCCGCATCCAACCACAGTTTCGCAACCGGTGATAGCCGCGGCCCGATCTTTTCCGCAACGTCGCGATGATAGGCGTTCAGCCAGTCTCGCGCATCTTGGGTCAGCATCTCCGGCACAATCAGCCGCGTGTCGATGGGCGCAAAGCTCAGCGTCTCCCACGACAGCATGGCGCGATGCGCGTCCCCGCCCGGAAGATCAGGCGCAGACCGCACCACGGCAAGGTTTTCCAGCCGGATGCCAAAGGCCCCCTCGCGGTAATAGCCGGGCTCGATGCTCAGGATCATGCCCTCGGACAGGGGCACCGTGCTGAGCTTGCTCAGACGTTGCGGCCCTTCGTGCACGCTAAGATAGGCCCCGACGCCATGGCCCAGCCCGTGATCGAAATCCTGCCCCGCCATCCAGAGCGGCAAACGCCCCACAGCCTCGATATCGCGCCCGGCCAGCCCTTGGGGCCAGCGCAGACGGCTCATGGCGATCAAACCGTTCAGCACACGGGTAAACGCCTCTTTCGCCTCGACCGGCGGCGTGCCGATGGCGATGGTGCGGGTGATGTCGGTGGTGCCATCCAGATATTGCCCGCCCGAATCCAGCACCAGCAGATGCCCGTCTTGCAAAAGGCTATCGGTGTCCTCGGTCACGCGGTAATGCATGATCGCACCATTGGGGCCGGTGCCGGCAATGGTCTCAAAGCTGATCTCTTGCAAGGCCGGATCACGGCGGCGTGCGGTCTCCAGCTGGGTCACCACCTGTGTCTCCGTCACGCTGCCCGCAGGCTGCGCATCCAGCCAGGCCAGCACCTCGACCAAGGCCGCCCCGTCGCGCAAATGCGCCGCGACAGAGCCTTCGATCTCCGCCGCGTTCTTGCAGGCTTTGGGCAGGGCGCAGGGGTCGTCGCCCCAGACGATCCTGTCGCCCAAAGCGTCCGAGACAGCGACAGGCACGGTGGCCTTCTCGACCAGCACGGGGCCCGACAGGTCGCCAAGTGCATCCAAAAACGCCTCTGGCGCATGCAGGGTCACGTGCGCGCCCAAATGCGCCTCTAGCCCCTCCAGCTGGGAGGGGGCGACGAACGCGTCCACGTGACCCGCGCTGTGCAGCACGGCAAAGCCATGCACGACCGGATTTCGCGCGATATCGGACCCGCGGATGTTCAGTAGCCAACACAGGCTGTCGGGCAGGGTGATCACCGCCGCCCCACGGCCCTTGTCGCGCAGCCCTTCGGCCAGCCGCGCGATCTTATCGCCATGGGCCTCGCCCGCATAGCCGATCGGGTGGACCTTGGCGGGGTTCATGGGCGGGGCGGGCTGGTCCTCCCAGATGCGGTCGACCAGATTATCGGTGCGGCGCAGCGTGATGCCGCTGCCGTCCAAGGCGTCCTCAAGCTGGACGATCTGCCCGGCGGCATGCAACCACGGATCAAAGCCGATCACGCCACCCTGAGGCAGCTGTGCGCGCAGCCATTCGGCCAGCGAGACTTCGGGCCAGGCCACGGGCGTATAGACATCCGCTACCTGCGCCTTGACCTGCGTGCGATAGCGCCCGTCGATGAACACGCCCGCCACATCGCGCAAAGCGGCACAGAAACCGGCCGATCCGGTGAACCCTGTGAGCCATTTCAAGCGATCGTCACGGGGGGCAACATATTCCCCTTGATGCGCGTCAGCGCGGGGCACCAGAAACCCGTCAAGCGCCGCTGCCTGCAGCTCTTTGCGCAGCGCCGCCAGCCGTGGCGGCCCTTGTTCCGGCCGCGAGGTTACCTCGAACGATTGAAACATATCCCCACCCCATTCTTCATTTTGCTCTTAAAACTCCCCGCGGAGCGTCCCTTACCCTCAGCTTGCGCGGCGCATGCCCATGACACGGGCCCGCGCGCGGGGATCGGTATCAAACAGCGCCGCCAGCTGTTCAGTCATCGCACCGGCCAGCTGGTCGACATCGGTGATCGTAACGGCGCGGTCATAATAGCGGGTGACGTCGTGGCCGATGCCGATGGCCAGCAGTTCCACCGCCTTGCGTTTCTCGACCATGGCGATCACGTCGCGCAGGTGTTTTTCCAGATAATTCGCTGGGTTCACCGACAGGGTGCTGTCGTCCACAGGCGCGCCGTCGCTGATCACCATCAGGATCTTGCGCGCCTCGTGGCGGGCGATCATCCGGCGGTGCGCCCATTCCAGCGCCTCCCCGTCGATGTTCTCTTTCAGCAAGCCTTCCTTCATCATCAGCCCCAGATTGGGCCGCGTGCGCCGCCAGGGGGCGTCGGCGGATTTATAGATGATGTGGCGCAGGTCATTCAGACGGCCCGGCTGGACCGGGCGGCCGTCGTTCAACCAGGCCTCGCGGGCTTGGCCGCCTTTCCAGGCGCGGGTGGTAAAGCCCAGGATCTCGACCTTGACGTTGCAACGCTCCAGCGTGCGGGCCAGAACATCGGCGCAGATCGCGGCGATGGAAATCGGCCGCCCGCGCATCGAGCCGGAGTTATCCAGCAGCAAGGTCACACAGGTGTCGCGGAATTCGGTGTCCTGTTCGACCTTGAACGACAGCGGGGTTGTGGGATTGGCCACGACACGGGCCAGACGACCGGCATCCAGCGTGCCTTCCTCAAGGTCGAATTCCCACGACCGGTTCTGCTGCGCCTGCAAGCGACGCTGTAGCTTGTTCGCCAGACGGCTGACCGCGCCTTTCAGCGGTTCAAGCTGTTGGTCCAGATAGGCGCGCAGGCGTTCAAGCTCTGCCGGTTCGGCAAGGTCTTCGGCCCCGATCACCTCGTCATGATCTGTCTGGTACACCAGATAATTCGGGTCTGCGTCCGAAGCTTGCGGCGGGGCGGGCGGCTCCATCGGGGCGTCGCCATCGGGCATCTCGGCCTCTTCGCCAAGCTCTTGATCGGCGGTGTCATCCATCGACACCTGCGCCTGCGATTCATCCTGCTGCTGCTCTTGCGACTGCTCGGGCGAGGCTTCTGCCTCGTCGTCGTCCTGATCGTCCTGACCGGTGCTATCGGGCTCTTGCTCTTCTTCGGTGCCTTCTTCCTCGGCGCTGTCTTGGTCGTCGTCGCCTTGGTCGGGGTCATCGCCCAACTGATCGCCATAGCCCAGATCAACGATCATCTTGCGCGCAAAGCGGGCAAAGGCGGCCTGATCATCCAGCGTGTCGTTCAACGTCTCGAGCGTGCCACCGGCCTGATCCTCGATATAGCCGCGCCACAGCTCCATAGCGTTGGCGGCACCGGCGGGCATGTCACGCCCCGTCGCCAGATGGCGCACCAGATAGCCTGCCGCCGTCGCCAAAGGCACGTCCGAGGGTTGCTTGGCCTGATCATAGCCCTTGCGCAGGGAGTCGTATTTGATCTTGGCGTCGATATTGCCCGCGGTGCCGGGCATGTCGCGGGCACCTACGGCTTCGCAGCGGGCGGTTTCCATCGCTTCATAAAGATCGCGGGCCATGTCACCGGCGGGCATGTATTTCGCGTGGGTCTGGCCGTTGTGATAGCGCCGGTTCAGCGCCAGCGCGTCAGCGGTGCCACGGGCCAGCAGGACTTCCTCGCGGGTCATGCGACGACTGACCTGAGGCAGGCGCATGGAATCCCCGCTCAGCCCCGACGGGTCAACGGAATAACTGACCGTGAGGTCAGGATCGTTCGACATGACCTTGGTCGCTTCGGCCAAAGCCTTTTTGAACGCGTCGGCGGGGTTATCTGATTGTTTGCTCATGTCATTCTCCCATCCGAGTGCGGCCGACCTGCGGCTTTGGTCACCGCGGCCACACGAAACGGGGCGCTGCGGTCAGACTGTCGTCCACCGACCAAGCTGCCGGTGGACGTCTTGTTCTTCATCCCTGCCAACGCGGGCACGGGGTGGATCGTAGCTTAGCCAAGGCTCAGGCTGGCGGCGGATTCCGGCAGCTCTTCGTCGAACAGACGCTGATAGAATTCGGCCACGGTCTGGCGTTCCAGCTCGTCACATTTGTTGAGGAACGACAGGCGGAAGGCATAGCCCACGTCGCGGAAAATCTCGGCGTTCTGAGCCCAGGCAATCACGGTCCGCGGCGACATGACGGTCGAGAGTTCGCCATTCATGAAGGCGGTGCGCGTCAGGTCGGCGACGGTAACCATCTGTTTGATCGTCTTGCGGCCTTTTTCGGTGTTGTAATGCGGGTTCTTCGACAGAACGATCTGGGTTTCGGCGTCGATGCTCAGGTAGTTCAACGTCGCCACCAGCGACCAACGGTCCATCTGTCCTTGGTTGATCTGCTGCGTGCCGTGGTAAAGACCCGTGGTGTCGCCCAGACCCACGGTGTTCGCGGTCGCGAAGATGCGGAAATAGGGGTGGGGTTCGATCACCTGGTTCTGGTCCAACAGCGTCAGCTTGCCGTCGACTTCCAGCACACGCTGGATCACGAACATCACATCGGCGCGGCCTGCGTCATATTCATCAAACACGATTGCTGTGGGGTTGCGCAGGGCCCAAGGCAGGATGCCTTCCTGAAAATCCGTGACCTGCTTGCCGTCTTTCAGCTTGATCGCATCCTTGCCGATCAGGTCGATCCGGCTGATGTGGCTATCGAGGTTGACGCGGACACAGGGCCAGTTCAGCAGGCTTGCCACCTGTTCGATGTGGGTGGACTTACCCGTCCCGTGGTAGCCCTGAACCATCACGCGGCGGTTATGGTTGAACCCCGCAAGGATCGCCATCGTGGTGTCGGGATCGAATTTATAGGTGCTGTCCAGATCGGGAACGCGGCTTGTACGTTCTTCAAAGCCATGCACCACCATGTCGGTGTCGATGCCAAAGACTTCGCGAACGGAGATCTCTTTGGTGGGTTTGGTTGTGAGGTCCAATGAGGTCTCGGCCATATTCTGTACGTCCTTCATGCTTCTGTCTTGCGCACCGCTTGCGGATCAAGGGTGGCGTCCACGGCAACATATCTTTCCTGAGCGCGAGGGAAAGGGGCAATTCGCACCTGCGGCAAAACCGCGAATCCCCGGGACACATGGAAAAGGGGCGGCGCATTTGTCTGCACCGCCCCATCTATATGGCTCTCAAGCCCGTCACAGGCGGTTGCCGATGCCCTCGACCCGCCGGAATGCCGCGGCGTCAGTCCTTGAAGTTGCGGCTGCCCTTCAGCTGGTCCCAGGCCCAGACGACGAGCTGCAGCTGCTCTTCCTGGCTGCGGTCCCCGCCGTTCATATCGGGGTGGAGCACCTTGATGAGCGCCTTATAGGCCTTGCGCACTTCGGGTTTGGTCCAAGTGTCCTTGGCTTCCAGAATTTCGAGCGCGCGGCGTTCCGTGGGGGGCAGGCGGCGACCTGCGGCAGGCCCTTTGCCGGGGTTCTGCGTCGCGTTCTTGCCCAGAACCTGATGCGGGTCCTCGATGCCCAAACGCGCCCAGGCCCGTGCTTCGGGGTCGCCAAGGGGCTTGGTCGTACGCTCCCACACTTTGTCCTTGGATTGCTGGGCGTTCAATTCGGCTTCTGTGGTGCCGTCAAAGAAGTTCCACTTGAGGTTATATTCGCGCACGTGTTTCTGGCAGAACCAGAAATAATCATCCAGCACGTCCGGTGCTTTGGGCGCGCGGTACTTGCCCGGTTCTTCGCAGCCTTCGTGCGAACAGACGCGTTGCGATGTCTCGGACGCACCGGACATCCCGCGACGGCCACGGGGATTTTTCTTTTTCGAAGACGACACGGACATGTCGAATCCAAAGGGATCACTTTTGGGCATGATATGGACCTTTCCGACTCAGGCCGGTCAGTTTAGACCTTGGGCTGTGAGATTGAAGGGGGGCTGAGCTAAAAAATGTCAGTGACACAAGAAATTGCCGACCGGCTGGAAGAGGCGTTTGCCCCGTCGGAATTAAGCGTCGTTGACGATAGTGAAAGCCATCGCGGCCACGGGGGCTATCGCGAGGGCGGCGAAAGTCATTTTAATGTGAAAATCCGGTCGGCCCATTTCAAGGGGCTGAACCGTGTTGCGCGGCATCGTGCCGTGCATGGCGCGCTTGGCCCCGATCTGATTGGTCGTATTCACGCGCTTGCGCTGGATCTCGACGTTTAAACCCTGCGTCACGGTTTGCGGCTAGTCTGCCGTCTTATCCGTCTTTGCCGTTTCCGTTGCGGGGGCCGTGGTGTCTGCCTCGGTCTTCGGGGCGGTCTCTGCGGCTGTGGCGATTGGCTTGGCGCGCGTTTTCACGGTGGTTGATTTACGGCGCGACGCCAGCGCGTTCAGCAGGGATGGGGCCACCACAGCGGTCTTGCCGTCGTCTTTCGTTTCGCCATGTTCATCCTCGAAATAGGGCGCGTCGCCTGTGACCTCTGCTTGGGCGGTTTCAGCTTCGGGCTCGGGCGTGTCGGGCGTGTCGGGCTGCGGCGGGGGAAGCAGCTCTGTAGTGACGGCTTCGTCCTCGGGCTCGGCCTCGCGGAGGCGGCGAAACACCAGCACATTGCGCCACTCTGTCGTGCTACCGGTCAGGCCCGCGCGTTCGATCGACGGCAGGGTCTCGGCCCGTTGATATTCCCACCCATACCCTGAAAGACCGTTCATAAGTTCTTGCAATGCATGGGAAAATCGCGCTTCTGCCCCTTTGACGTTCTTGGCTTTCAACCCTTTGGTCGGGGCGGGCACAACTTTGTATTCATAGCGTGGCATGACGGCTGGCTTTCAAATCAATACGGGGGTGGGCAACGGGGTACACTCAGCGTTTCAGACCAATCTTGCGGCCCGCCTGTTCAGGATAAGGCAAGCTGGCATGGGCGGTTTTCATCGCCTCAAGCCGCGCCATGAGGTCGGCGGGCATGGGGGCCACGCGGGGGCCGGACTGGTCAATGTGCAGCGTCAGCGCCTCGCCCGTGGCGGCAAGCCATCCGTCCTCGTGCCAAAGCTGCGTGAAGGAATGGAAACGTTTTTCATCAAAGTCGAGCAGTTGGAAGGTGCAATAGGTCGACGCCCCTTCGTGCAGCTCGCGCAGATAGCAGATGTGGAATTCGGCGACATAGGTGGTGTGGCCGGTCTTCTGATACTCTGGTCCGAACCCGATCTGGTGATAGGCATCATCGACGGCGTTATCCATCAGCACCGAATAATAGGCCATGTTCAGGTGACCGTTAAAGTCGATCCATTCGGGCTGAACGATGCGCGGCGATGACCGGAAGGGCGTGTCCATAAATGACCTTTCACAGGATGTCAGAAGGGGGAGCATGGCAAGAAAAGGGCCGGGGTTTTGGTGAACCCCGGCCCGATGTCTTAGCCGTTCAGTTTTTGCGCGACGATCTGGTTGACCGCTTTGGGGTTCGCCTTGCCGCCCGTGGCCTTCATCGTCTGACCGACGAACCAACCGGCGAGCTTTGGATTCTCGCGCGCCTTGGCGACCTGATCGGGGTTCGCGGCGATGATCTCGTCCACGGCGGCCTCGATCGCGCTGGTGTCTGTGACCTGCTTCATCCCGCGTTCTTCAACGATCACCGCAGGATCACCGCCTTCGGTATAGACGATTTCAAACAGATCCTTGGCGATCTTGCCCGAAATCGCGTCAGAGGCGATCAGATCAATCACACCACCAAGCTGAGCAGGGCTAACGGGGCTGTCGGTGATGGCTTTCTCGTCTTTCTTGAGACGGCCAAACAGTTCGTTAATCACCCAGTTCGCCGCCATCTTGCCGTCGCGACCCTGTGCGGTTGCCTCGAAATAGCCTGCGCTGTCCAGATCCGAGGTCAGCACCGAAGCGTCATAGTCGCTTAGGCCGAAATCGTTGATGAAACGCGCTTTCTTGGCGTCAGGCAATTCGGGCAGGTTGGCACCGATGTCGTCCACCCACGCCTGTTCGATCACCAAAGGCAACAGATCGGGGTCGGGGAAATAGCGATAGTCATGCGCCTCTTCCTTTGAGCGCATGGAGCGGGTTTCCTGCTTGTCCGGATCGAACAGGCGGGTTTCCTGCACCACTTCGCCACCGGCCTCGACAATGGCAATCTGGCGTTTCGCCTCGACCTCGATCGCTTGCTGGATGAACCGCATGGAGTTCATGTTCTTGATCTCGCAGCGCGTGCCCAGATGGCTGAAATCCTGCGTTTCCTGATATTTTTCGTACTGACCGGGCAGACAGATCGACACGTTCACATCCGCGCGCATGGCACCGGATTGCATGTCGCCGTTGCAGGTCCCCAGATAGCGCAGGATCTGGCGCAGTTTGGTCAGATAGGCGGCTGCCTCTTCGGGGCCGCGGATGTCGGGGCGGCTCACGATCTCCATCAGCGCAACACCGGTGCGGTTCAGGTCGACGAAGGACATGTTCGGGTCCATGTCGTGGATCGATTTGCCTGCGTCCTGTTCAAGGTGGATGCGTTCAACGCGCACCAGCCGCGCCGTGCCGTCGCCCAGTTCCACCAGCACTTCACCTTCGCCCACAATGGGGTGGTAAAGCTGCGAGATCTGGTAGCCCTGTGGCAGGTCGGGGTAGAAATAGTTCTTGCGGTCAAAGGCGCTGTGCAGGTTGATCTCGGCCTTCAGGCCCAGACCCGTGCGCACGGCCTGTTCGACACAGTATTCGTTGATGGTGGGCAGCATGCCGGGCATGGCCGCGTCAACGAAAGCGACGTTATTGTTCGGCTCGGCCCCGAATTTGGTCGAGGCGGCGGAAAAGAGCTTGGCGTTCGACAGAACCTGCGCGTGCACCTCCATCCCGATGACCAGTTCCCAGTCATGTTTGGCACCCGCAATGGTGCGCACTTTGGGGGTGTCATAGGTCAGGTCAAGCATGGGGGCACCTTTGGCGTCAGAAACAGAACGCCTTGGTCATAAGACAGGGGGCGGGGTGCTGCAAGAGGCAGGCCGCGCCAATGCGCGCGCGGACCGGCCAAGAGGTGCTGCCCAAAGGCGATCTTAGGCAGGCGTGGCCTGTGGCCCCTTGCTGGTGAACACGATCCGCTGCCCCGAGGCGAGCTCGGACCGGAACAGGCTGGTCATCACCTGCATCGCATCCTCGCGGCCGGACGCGGCGAATTTATGCGGCGACCGGATGCGCAGGTTGTTGTCAAAGCCGTGGGCGGCATGGGCCCAGATCATCGGGTGCAATTCTGTCAGATGTGCACGGATGATCCATTCGGTGCAGGCACCGATACGGGCGCGAATGCTGTCGGCGCGTTCGTTTCCGCCGCCGCCAAAGCTGGTCATATTGGCGCAATAGGCCGCCAGCAGGTTCGCGAAATAGGCGGTGGAGTGATGCGCAAGGATGTCGCGCAAGCCGTCGATGAAATAGTCAACGTCCAGATTGGCGCAGGCCGTATCATCAGAGCAGATCGCGTCAAACATCACCCAAGTATAGCCACCGGCCCCCCAGATATTCTGTACCCGCGCAGCGGTGCGCCGGGCTTCAAGCTCAAGCTCTGAATAGCCGCCGTGATGGCGCGGCAGCAGGTGGTTGCCCAAAGCGCGCATGGGGCGCGGGTTCAGCGGGTTGAGCATGATCAGCTTTTCATAGCTTTCGCGCAGCCCGCCTTGGTGGTTGAACGGCCCGCTCGCATGGGCGCAGCAGGTGGCCGCGACAAGCGCGCTGGTGGGATGCTGGGTAATGAAGGGGGCGATGATCTCTCCGGCGCGCTCGAAGTGGGCGATGCAGGCGTCGCGGTTGCGTTGCGCCAGCACGTTGCTTTCGCCTTTGCCGCGCCACGCCCAGCCGATGTCGATATGCGCCTGTGCCACGACGCAGGCGACGACGTAATCGTCTTGGTGCTCGTCCAGCACATGTTCGAAATCCTCGATCCCGCTCAGCAAGGCCTTGGCAAATCCGCTGTCCACGTCCTCGATCGCGTGCTCTGTCGCCATCACCACATCGGCGCGGGCACCATAGGCGATCAGCTCGGCCACAGGCATGGACCCGGGGGTGAGCGTGCTATCAGCGTCTGCCGCGCGGATCACCTTTGACAGCGCCGCCCAGTTCTCCTGCCGCACCAAGCCTTGGCCCAGCTGGTGGTTTTCATCGCAAAGACGGTCCTCGGCGGTGGGATCAGGGCAGTCGATGCTGAGCATTTCATGGTGCGAAGGCGGCACAGCATCCGGGCGCGGCACGGCGGTTTGCGCGGTTTTCTGAGGCTGCGGGCGGGGTTCTTGCTTGCGCGGCGTTTGGCCAAGATCGTCAGAATCCAACAGCAGCGTCGGAACGCTTTTGCGTTTGAATAAATTCTTGAGGTGCCGCATCGTTTGTCCAGTCCTATATGAACCCGTCTTCTGCCACTGAAAATGGCGGGATAATTAGGCACCAAGATGGCATCGCGATGGTTAGTCTGGGATTTGCCAAGCGTCTGAACGCGGCTTTAGGGCTGAATAATGCCTGATTGTTCAAAGACCGGCGACGATGGCGCGGAACACGCTATGTTGTGCGCGAATACGACTGGGGGAGTAGGAATGTCAGCAAAGATAACAGCACGCCGCAGCGGCATGCGGCGCGGTGGTCTGGGGCGGGTGATTCTCGCGCCGGTGGTGGTCGCGCTACTGTCCGGTGGCGTGGCGCTGCCGTTGGCGGCCGAGACGGTGAATGTCCTGCGCCCGGTGGCCCGCAGCGCGGTCCCTGATCCTGACACCACGCCGCCGACCGCCGCCGCGCCGATCGAACCCGCGCCCGCAGTGCCCGGAGAGGGTGGCACAGCGGGCCCCGACCTTGCGACCGCGGCACCGATCAATCTTTACGAGGTCTCGCCGCCTGCGCGCAACGGGGTGATCCCGCGCACAAGGTGGCAGCACCGTCGCGGGCATGCGGTCTGGACGCGCACGGCGCTGTCCGCGCTCAAGTCCCACGGCAAGCCCCTGGTTGATATGGTGCCCGCCGACATCAACGACTGGTGCCCGGCCTATCCCACCGCCTCGGACGCGGACCGCAGGGCGTTCTGGGTCGGGTTCATGTCGGCGCTGGCGAAACATGAGAGTACTTATAAGGCGCGCGCGGTCGGGGGCGGCGGTCTGTGGTACGGGTTGCTGCAGATCCTGCCTGCGACCGCGCGCGGCTATGGCTGCAACGTCGGCACGGGCGCGGGGTTGCAGAACGGGGCCGCGAACCTGAGCTGTGCGGTGCGGATCATGGCGGTCACCGTGCCCCGTGACGGGGTGATCTATGGCCGCGGCGGGCGTGGTGTCGCGGCGGATTGGGGCCCGTTGCGCAGCCCTGCGAAACGTCGGGACATGTCGCGCTGGCTGAAGCAGCAAGCCTATTGCAAACCACTGGATGCGACGCGCCCCAAGCCGCGACCCTGAACTAGATCCTGAACGCGCCACCCGTGGCCGGCCTAGCCGCGCAGGCTAAAGTGGTGCCGCTGCGTGGGGACGCCAGCGGCGTGCAGCGCATGCTCGAACGGGCGGTGCGGGGGCATGGTATCAGGGGGGATACGCAACCGCTGCCCCGAGTGCAGCACCACCGTCGCGCGGACAGAGAGGTCCAGCCGCGTATCAAGGCGGATGTGGTCGATTGTGTTAAGCGGGATCGTGACCTTATCCTTGCGCCGCTGCCAGACCAGCGCTTGCGGGGTGAGGCTCAGCCAAGCGATGGGGTTCGTCGCAAGTTCCCATAGCGCGGGCAGGGTGAAGAGGGCGACGATCGCCAGTATCACCGGGGACGCGTCAATCACGACATAGGCCGTGACCAGCGCCAGCCATACCGCCGCGACCACCAAAGCCGTCCAAAGGCTGCGCCCCGCACGCCGGTAGTGGAAGGTGCCCCGCGGCGGGACACCTTCGGCGGCATCATGCACCGCGGATACGTGTCAGCATTTCGGTCGTGTCACGCGACAGGCCGGGTTGCGACAGGATGCGGTCCAGCTCTGCCTTGATCATGTCCTGACGGTCAGCGTCATAGCGTTTCCATGTCTGGAAGGCCGAACACATCCGCGCTGTGGTCTGCGGGTTCACCGGATCAAGCTGGATCAGCCAATCGGCAAGCAGACGATAGCCCGCCCCCGAAGCATGGTGGAAGCCCGCGTGATGCGCAGCAAAGGCCCCCAGCACAGCGCGGAAGCGGTTGGGGTTCCTCCAGTTGAAGTCCGGGTGTTTGGTCAGCGTCTCGACCACCTCGTGGGCGTCCTCGGGGTCGGCTTCGATCACCTGCAGGCCGAACCATTTGTCCATGACCAGACGATCCGCTTTCCACTGTGCCTCGAAGGCCTCGACAGCTTTGTTGCCGCGACCGGCGCGGACCAGATTGGCCAGCGCGGAAAGCTGCTGGGTCATATTGTCGGCCGCGTCATATTGCTCTTGCGCAAGCACGCCGTCGTCATTGCGCGTCAGCAGGGACAGGGCGGCATTGGACAAGGCGCGCTTGCCCGCCTGTTTCGCGTTGGGCTCGAACGGGGCGTCGACGGTGTGACGGCGGTAAAGCGTCGGCAACAGATCGGCAAAGGCGTCGGCCATCGCGGCGCGGGTCGCCTCGGTCGCCGCATAGATGATGTCGGGGTCTGGGGTGTCGCCTGCCTCTGACAGCGCGCGCGCCAGATCGGATTGCGACGGCAGCCCCAGCATCAGCGCGCGATACGCCGGATCAAGGCTTTCATCCCCGATCACCGCACGGATACCGGCCAGCCAATCCTTGTTCGGGGCCTTGCCCTCGCGGATCATCCCAAGCAGCGAGCCATAGGCCAGCATGCGCCCCTGTTCCCAACGGTTGAACGGATCGGTGTCATGGGCCAGCAGATGCGCGCGGTCTGCGTCCGACAGGTCTTGGGTCAGCACCACAGGTGCCGAAAAGCCGCGCAGCACGGATGCCACAGGGCGTGTCCCCAGATCGTCAAAGACAAAGCTTTGTTCGGCCTGCGTCATTTCCAGCACCGTGGTCTCGTGCACCTCGTCCCCGTCCTGACCGATCAGCCCGACAGCGATCGGCATCACATAGGGCTGCGGGTCGGCGGTGGCCGCGCTGGCGGGGGTGTGCTGCTTGAAATGCAACGTCAATGTGCCGTGGTCCCAGCTTTCGGTGACCGACAGCTGCGGCGTGCCCGCTTGGGAATACCAGCGCTTGAACTGCCCCAGATCGCGGCCTGTTGTATCCTCGAACACCTGTAGCCAGTCTTCGATGGTGCAAGCCTGCCCGTCGTGGCGATCGAAATAGAGGTCAAGCGCTTTTGAATACGCCGCGTCCCCGACCAGCAGCTTGAGCATGCCAATCACCTCGGCCCCTTTTTCATAGACCGTGGCGGTGTAGAAGTTGTTGATTTCCTGAAAGCTCTCGGGGCGCACGGGATGGGCCAGCGGGCCTTGGTCCTCGGGGAATTGGCGGGCGCGCAGGTCGATCACATCTCCGATCCGCTTCACCGCGGCAGAGCGCATGTCAGAGGTGAACTGGCTGTCGCGATAGACCGTCAGCCCTTCCTTCAGGCACAGCTGAAACCAATCACGGCAGGTGATGCGGTTGCCGGTCCAGTTGTGGAAATACTCATGCGCGATGATCGCCTCGATCCGTTCAAAGTTCATATCGGTCGAGGTTTCGGGCGACGCGAGAACGGCGGAGGAGTTGAAGATGTTCAACCCCTTATTCTCCATCGCGCCCATGTTGAAGTCATCCACGGCAACGATGTTGAACAGATCAAGATCGTATTCACGACCATAAACGTCCTCGTCCCATTTCATACTGTCTTTCAGCGCCTGCATCCCAAAGGCGCATTTGCCTTCGTCACCGGGGCGCACATAGAGGTTCAGGTCAACCTTGCGGCCTGATTTCGTAGTGAAGCTGCCGGGGTGTGCGACCAGATCGCCCGCGACCAGAGCAAACAGGTAGGCAGGCTTGGGCCAGGGATCATGCCATTCGGCGGTATCCTTGCCGCTGCTGACGGGGTTGCCGTTGGACAGCAGTACGGGATGCGGGCCGTTGATGGTCACGGTAAACACCGCCATCACATCGGGGCGGTCGGGGTAATAGGTGATCTTGCGAAAGCCTTCCGCCTCGCATTGGGTGCAATACATGCCGTTCGACATATAAAGCCCCTCAAGCGCGGTGTTGCCCATCGGGTCGATCTCTACCTCCGCTTCCCAGACGAAAGGCGCGTCCGGCACGTCACAGGTGAGCCCCTGGGGCGTCACCTCGGGCGAGACGGGCGTGCCATCAATCATGGCCGACACGAGCGATAGGTTCTCCCCGTGCAGAAAGAACGTCTTGTCGCTTGCATCGGGGTTAGGGCGAAAGGAGATACGGCTTTTGACGCGGGTCTTGCGCGGGTCCAGATCGAAATGCAGCGCGACATCGTCGATGATAAAGCCATAAGGCGTGTAGTCGGCCAGATATATCGTCTGGGGGGCAGCGTCGCGCATGTTTTTTCCTTCTGTTTGGAACCAGATGTCCAGCGCTCAAGTTAGTCTTGCAACACGGCACCTGCAAGGTCGCCACCCGAGAAGATCAACTTTCACCGAACCCATCGGAGGGCATCATGTCTGCACCCGACACAAATATCGACAAACAAGAGAAACAGCACAAACCCGCGCTGCTTGGCGTCAAAGGCGCGATGATTTTCGGCATCGTGATTACGGCCATTCTTGGCTTCATCCTGATCGACAACGGTCGCGAAGACCGTCAGCCCGCTGCCGAAGAAGGAACGCAGGCCATCACCACTGACAGCACCGTCCCCGCGGTGACCGAGGAAGACACAAGCGGCGCAACACAGGCGGACGACACCAGCGCAGCGCCTGTTGATCCCGTCGCACCGGGGACAAACGAAAGCAACTGAGTTTTATAAGCGCTTTTAACGATTGAAGATTTAATGATTTGGACGGCAGGCCTTGGCGACAAGGCCTGCCGTTTTTTAATGATGATAGGGATTATCCGGGGGTAAGGCGCAATGGCGAAAATGCGCAAGAAAGCAGATCTGCCGACCAAGATATGCCAAAGCTGCGGGCTGCCCTTTAGCTGGCGGCGCAAATGGGCGCGCGATTGGGAGGCGGTGAAATACTGCTCTGACCGATGCCGTAGGGCACGGGGGGCCGCTAGCGCTCAGTAGGGGCTGCATTGGTAAGATGTTTTTACCAATACATGTTGCTCCACGAGGGGATACCTTCTAAGTCTTGTCGCAAAGCAAATTCCACGCGAGCGACAGGAGCTATGAGATGACACAGCGTACCGACAAGAACGGCCTTCAGGTTGCCGCCGAACTGGTTGATTTTATCGAGGGTGCAGCACTGCCCGGCACCGGCATCGATGCGGGAACGTTCTGGGCGGGGCTCAGCGATCTGGTGCATGACCTTGGCCCCAAAAACCGCGCGCTGTTGCAGACCCGCGAAGACATGCAGGCCAAGATCGACAGCTGGCACAAGGAACGCGCCGGCCAGCCTCATGACGCGGACGCCTACACAAGCTTTCTGCGCGAGATCGGGTATCTGGTGCCCGAAGGCCCCGCGTTCGAGATTGACACGAAAGGCGTCGACCCTGAAATCGCTCAGGTGCCTGGCCCGCAGCTGGTGGTGCCGATCACCAACGCCCGCTTTGCCCTGAACGCCGCCAATGCGCGGTGGGGCAGCCTGTATGACGCCTATTACGGCACCGACGCTTTGGGTGATCTGCCGCAGGGCAAGGGATACGATGCGGACCGTGGTGCACGGGTTGTGGCGCAGGCCAAGGCGTTTCTGGATGACGCAGCCCCGCTTGGCTCTGGCAGTCACGCGGATGTAACGGGGTATGCCGTGGTTGACGGCGCACTGACACCTGCGTTGAAAGATCGGGCGCAGTTTGTCGGCTACCGTGGTGATGCCGCCGCGCCCGAGGCGATCTTGCTGCGCAACAACGGGCTGCACATCGAAATCCGGATCGACGCCGCGCATAACATCGGCAAGACCGATCCGGCAGGCGTGGCGGATGTGCTGCTGGAATCCGCGATGTCCACGATCATGGATTGTGAAGACAGCGTTGCCGCCGTGGACGCCGAGGACAAGGTCGTGGCCTATGGGAACTGGTTGGGACTGATGAAAGGCGATCTGTCGGAAACCTTCGAGAAGGGCGGCCAGCAGGTCACGCGCGAGATGCACGGGGATCGCGACTATACCGCGCCAGACGGCAGCGCGCTGACGATCAAGGGGCGGTCGCTGATGCTGGTGCGCAATGTCGGCCACCTGATGACCAACCCCGCCATTCTGGACCGTGACGGGCGCGAGATTGGCGAAGGGCTGATGGATGCCATGGTCACCACGCTGATCGCGATGCACGATCTGCAAAAGACCGGGGGCATGCGCAACTCGGTCGCGGGATCGGTCTATGTGGTAAAGCCCAAGATGCACGGGCCCGAGGAAGTGGCCTTTGCCGATGAGATATTTACCCGCGTGGAAACCGTGCTGGGTCTGCCTGCCAATACGGTCAAGCTGGGCATCATGGATGAAGAGCGCCGCACCTCGGTCAACCTGGCGGAGTGTATCCGCGCGGCCAAATCGCGCGTGGCCTTTATCAACACCGGCTTCCTTGATCGTACCGGCGACGAGATTCACACCTCTATGGAGGCAGGGCCGATGGTGCCCAAGGGCGAGATGAAAAACGCCCCCTGGATCAGCGCCTATGAGGATCGCAACGTCGATATCGGTCTGGCCTGCGGCCTGCAGGGACGTGCCCAGATCGGCAAGGGCATGTGGGCCATGCCGGATCTGATGGAGGCAATGCTGGAGGCCAAGATCGGTCACCCCAAGGCGGGTGCGAACTGCGCTTGGGTGCCATCGCCCACAGCCGCCACACTGCACGCGATGCACTACCACAAAATCGACGTGCTGGCGCGTCAGGACGAGATCAAACAGGGTGGGGCCCGTGGCACGCTGGCCGATTTGCTGACCATTCCGGTACTGGACGGGCGTAACCTGTCGGACGCGGATATCGCGCAGGAGGTTGAGAACAACGCCCAAGGCATCCTTGGCTATGTTGTGCGATGGGTCGATCAGGGTGTTGGGTGCTCGAAGGTGCCAGACATCCATGACGTCGGCCTGATGGAAGACCGCGCGACCTGCCGCATCTCGGCTCAGGCGCTGGCGAACTGGCTGCACCACGGGGTGATCTCGGAAGAGCAGGTCACGGCGGCTCTCAAGAAGATGGCCGCTGTTGTGGACCGGCAGAATGCGGGCGATCCGCTGTATCAGCCTATGGCACCGGGTTTTGACGGCATCGCCTTTCAAGCGGCCAGCGATCTGGTGCTGAAAGGGCGCGTGCAGCCGTCGGGTTATACCGAACCTGTCCTGCATGCCCGCCGGTTGGAACTGAAAGCCGCGCAGGGCTGAGTTTGAAGTTTCGGAAAGGGCGAGGGGCCAGCCCCTCGCGCTCCCCGGAGTTTAGTTGGCAAAATGAAGTAACAGTGAGGATAGCATGGCAGTCACATTAGAGCAGGCGCGGACGATGATCGCCGAGACGTTCAAGAAGGGGCATGAGCTGGGGCTGAAGCCCTTGTCGGCAGTGGTGCTTGATGCGGGCGGCCACGTGCAAGCCTTCGAGCGGGAAGACGGTGCCGCACCGGGGCGTTTCGGAATAGCCCACGGCAAAGCCTATGGTGCGGTGATGCTGGGGATGGCAGGGCGCGCGCAGATGGCGCGGGCCGAACAGCAGGCCTATTTCATGGCGGCGGTGAACGGTGTGTACGGCGGGGCGGTGGTGCCTGTGCCCGGCGGCTTGCTGCTGCGCGATGACGCCGGCGTGGTGATTGGCGCGCTGGGCGTGACGGGGGATACCTCGGACAACGACGTCAAGGCAGCGCTGGCAGGGATTGAAGCGGCAGGGCTGAAAGGCGAGGAATAACGCCCGCTTTGGGGTGTTGAGGTCGGATTGAGGACGCGGTAGGCTTTGAGCGAAATCAAACTCTGAGGCTGAATATGGCGCGTCCTGTTGTTGGTATTGTCGGAAACACCAGCCTGTTGAACGATCAATATCCGATCCACGCCGCCGGCACGATGAACACCATCGCCGTGGCGCAGGTGTCTGGCTGTTTGCCCCTGATCATCCCGAGCGACCCGTCGCTCGTGTCGGTGGAAGAGCTGTTGGAAACCTGCGACGGCTTTTTGCTGACCGGCGGGCGGCCCAATGTGCACCCCGAGGAATACGGCGAACCCGCGACCGAGGCGCATGGTACCTTTGATCGTGCGCGCGACGCTATCGCCCTGGGGCTGGTGCGCGCCTGCGTTGAACGCGGGCAGCCGTTCTTTGGTGTCTGCCGGGGGTTCCAAGAGGTGAATGTCGCCATGGGTGGCACGCTTTACCCCGAAATCCGTGAGCTACCCGGCCGTATGAACCACCGTATGCCCCCCGATGGTACGATGGAGCAGAAGTTCGAGCTGCGCCACGATGTGACCTTTACCCAAGGGGGCGTCTTCCACGAGGTCTTGGGGGCCCCGAAGGTGCGGACGAATACCTTGCACGGGCAGGGGATCAAGGCGGCTGGTCCGCGCGTGGTGATCGACGGTTTTGCCGAAGACGGCACGCCAGAGGCGATATATATCAAGGATGCGCCGGGGTTCACCCTTGCCGTGCAGTGGCACCCCGAATGGGACGCGGGCAATGATCCGGTGTCGCGTCCCCTGTTCGAACGCTTTGGTGCGGCGGCGCAGGCCTGGGCGGACAGCAAGCATCAGCGCATGTTGAAATCCGCCTGACAGGTTACCCCGACAGCGTGATGCGCGGCACATGCAAGGGGCCTGACCTTGCTAGATAGCGGGCGGTCAGCGTGTCGATCTTCTGCCAGAGGAAATCCGGCGGCGCGGCAGATCTTGGCTGCGGCGCGCGCGGTTTGCCCGCGTGCTGGCGGTGCCGTTTGCGGCAGCTTTGAAAAGCGACGGCGCTTGGGGGCGGGGCTATCGGGTATGTGATCTTGTGCATGGGGCGACCTTAGCCGCCCCAAAGTTAACAAATCATGACCGGTGGGGGATTACATCTCGCCGCCGGTGACCTGGATGCATTGACCGTTGATGCTTTGCGACCCCGGACCGGTGAGCCATGCGGCCGCGGCTGTGACCTCGGACACCTCGATCAGACGCTTGTGCGGGTTGGAGTTGACCATGATCGCGCGCGCTTTTTCTTCCGAGATACCAGCACGTTCCGAGATCGACGCCGTATTGCGCGACACGATGGGCGTGTCGACATAGCCGGGGCAGATCGCGTTGAACGTATAGGGTTGCCCCAGATAATCCGCCGCCAGCGATTTGACCAAACCGATCATCCCGTGCTTCGACGCCGAATAGGCCGCCGCCCCGGGCAGCCCCTTCAGACCCGCCATCGAAGAGATCGCGATGACGCGGCCCCAGTCGGTATCGCGCATGGTTTTCAACGATTCGCGGATGGTCAGAAAAGCACCGTCGAGATTGGTCGACATCATATTGCGCCAGAATTCCATATCCGTCTTATGCACGGCCTTGCCCTCGGCGATGCCGGCGTTGGGGATGCAGATCTGGATCGGACCGTGGGCTTTGACGGCGGCGGCGATCTTGGCGACCACGTCTTCCTCGCTGCGCACGTCCATTGCCATGCCGGTCATGTTATCGCCTGCGACCTCGTCCAGCACCTCTTGGCGGCGGCCTGTGATGGTCACATGTGCGCCCCGTGCGGCCAGATCCCGCGCGATGTCCAGCCCGATGCCGGTGCCGCCGCCCGTGATCAGCGCGTGTTTTCCCTGTAGGTCCATTCTGCTCTCCCTTATGAAATGGATCATCATGGGGGTATGCTGTCGGCAGCAGGGGGCAGGCGCAAGGGCGCGCGGGTTTTCACGCAACGTCGTAAACCTAAAAATCGGGCTGTTAGCGCTATTGACGCTGCAAAACGCTGTTCTAATTATGTCCGTCTCTTGTACTATAGGAACCCAAGCGCTATCGCTCTGGGTAATATTATTGCGCCACACTGGGCGTAGAAGCACAAACGGGGGACTCTGGATTGAAGATCGGGACGCCAAAAGAAACATTTGAAGGGGAAAATCGCGTTGCGATGACTCCGGAATCAGCACTGCAGCTGCAAAAGCTTGGTCATAGCTGTATGATCGAAGCTGGCGCAGGCGAGGCGGCTGGTTTTTCCAACGATAAATATGTCGAAGCCGGGGTAGAGGTGATCGACACGGCGGCCGAGCTTTGGGAGACGGCGGATGTCGTGGCCAAGGTCCGCGTCCCCAACACCGAAGAAATGGCGATGCTGCGGTCCGACCAGACGCTGATCTCTTTCTTCAGCCCTGTGGCCGATGAGGCCAAGATGAAAGAGGCGGCAGAGAAAGGCACCACTGTCGTCGCGATGGAGATGATCCCCCGGATCAGCCGCGCGCAGAAAATGGACGCGCTGTCGTCCATGGCTAACATCGCGGGCTACCGTGCGGTGATCGAGGCAGGCAACAACTTTGGCCGCTTCTTTACCGGTCAGATCACGGCGGCGGGCAAGGTGCCTCCGGCGAAGGTTCTGGTTGTCGGTGCCGGTGTTGCCGGTCTGGCCGCGATCGGCACGTCCACATCCCTTGGCGCGATCACGCTGGCCTTTGACGTGCGTCCAGAAGTGGCAGAGCAAGTTGAATCGATGGGGGCCGAGTTTGTCTACCTCGATTTCGAGGAAGAGCAGCAGGACGGCTCTGCCTCCGGTGGCTATGCCTCTGTTTCCTCGCCTGAATTCCGCGAGGCGCAGCTGGCCAAGTTCCGCGAGCTGGCCCCCGAGGTCGACATCGTCATCACCACTGCGTTGATCCCCAACCGCGAAGCGCCTGAGCTCTGGACCGAAGATATGGTCGCCGCGATGAAGCCCGGGTCGGTGATCGTCGATCTGGCGGCCGAAAAGGGCGGCAACTGCAAGCTGACCAAGATGGACGAGAAAATCGTGACCGAGAATGGCGTGACCATCATCGGCTACACCGATTTCCCCAGCCGGATGGCAACGCAGGCCTCGACGCTTTATGCGACTAACATCCGTCACCTGATGACCGATCTGACGCCGGAAAAAGACGGTGTGGTCAACCACAACATGGAAGACGACGTGATCCGTGGGGCGACCATCACCCATGACAAGGAAGTCACCTTCCCGCCACCGCCCCCCAAGGTCGCGGCAATTGCGGCGGCTCCGAAGAAGGACAAGCCGAAAGAGCTGACAGCGGAAGAGAAACGCGCCAACGAAGTGGCCGCGTTCAAGGCACAAACCCGCAATCAGGTCGGCCTGCTGGCGATCGGTGGCGTGCTGCTGTTGGCGGTGGGACTGGTCGCGCCGGCGAGCTTTATGCAGCACTTTATCGTATTCGTGCTCTCCGTGTTTATCGGCTTCCAGGTGATCTGGGGTGTGGCACACAGTCTGCACACACCGCTGATGGCTGTGACCAATGCGATTTCGTCGATCATCATTCTGGGGGCGGTCATGCAGATCGGGTCCGGGTCGTTCCTGGTGATTATTCTGGCCGCGCTGTCGGTCTTTATGTGCGGGATCAACATCTTTGGTGGCTTCCTCGTGACACGGCGCATGCTTGCCATGTTCCAAAAATCGTAAAGGGTTCAGGTAAATGGATTTTGGTTTTACAACAGCGGCTTACGTAGTCGCCGCCATCCTCTTCATCCTCAGCCTTGGCGGGCTGTCGGGTCAGGAAAGCGCCAAGCGCGCGGTATGGTACGGGATCGTGGGCATGGCTTTGGCCGTGGCTGCGACATTGATCGGGCCGGGTGCCGGCTTCTGGCTGCTGTCGCTGATCCTGATCGCGGGTGGCGGTGCCATCGGCTATCAACTGGCGACAAAAGTGCAGATGACGCAGATGCCCGAACTGGTTGCCGCGATGCACAGCCTTGTGGGTCTGGCGGCGGTCTTTGTCGGCTATAACGCGCATATCGAACTGGGCAACGTGCTGGCGATGGATGACACCGCCCGCAAGGCGACAGAAGGGTTCGCCGCGCTGCTGGCCAAGAAAGACAGCGTCGAGATCGCGATCCTGCGGGTCGAACTGTTCCTTGGTGTGTTTATCGGTGCCATCACCTTTACCGGGTCGGTCATCGCCTATGGTAAGCTGGCGGGGCGCGTGGATACGTCGGCGACAAAACTCCCCGGCGGTCACATCCTGAACGCGTCGGCTGCTGGCCTGTCGTTGCTGTGTCTGGTCTGGTACTTCAACACCGGTGGCTTCCTGCCGCTGTTCATCATGACCCTGGCGGCGCTGTTTATCGGCTACCACCTGATCATGGGTATCGGCGGCGCGGATATGCCCGTGGTTGTGTCGATGCTGAACAGCTACTCTGGCTGGGCTGCGGCGGCGATTGGTTTCTCGCTTGGCAACGATCTTCTGATCGTCGTGGGGGCGCTGGTCGGCTCGTCTGGTGCGATCCTGTCCTACATCATGTGTAAAGCGATGAACCGGTCGTTCGTCAGCGTGATCCTCGGCGGTTTCGGCGGGACATCCGGTCCGCAGATGGAGGTCGAGGGCGAGCAGGTTGCAATCGACACTGACGGTGTGGCCACCCTGCTGAACGAGGCCGACAGCGTCATCATCATCCCCGGTTACGGGATGGCGGTCGCTCAGGCGCAGCAAGCGGTAAGCGAGCTGGTCAAGAAGCTGCGGGCAAAAGGCAAGAACGTGCGTTTCGCCATTCACCCCGTTGCGGGGCGTCTGCCGGGTCACATGAACGTGCTGCTGGCCGAGGCCAAGGTGCCCTATGACATCGTGATGGAGATGGACGAGATCAACGATGATTTCCCGTCGACCGACGTGGCGATCGTGATCGGGTCCAATGACATCGTGAACCCTGCCGCACAGGACGACCCCAACAGCCCCATCGCCGGTATGCCGGTTCTGGAATGCTGGAAGGCCAAGAACGTCATCGTGTCCAAACGCGGGCAGGGGACAGGCTATTCCGGCATCGAGAACCCGCTGTTCTTCAAGGACAACACGCGGATGCTTTACGGCGACGCCAAGGCGAGCCTCGACAAGCTGCTGCCGCTGATCGACTGATCACGCGACAGGCGACAAACCAAGGGGCGGTGCAGCAATGCGCCGCCCCTTTTGCTTTTGGGGCGAAGGCAGTGGAACTCAAGCCGGTGGCACGTGTTGAATTGTCATATAGGAGGATTTGAATATGAAGTTTTCGCGCACCAGCCCTTCGACCGGCCCCGGTTCCCCTGAAGTGACCGGCTTTTACGATGACGATACCGGCAGCATCCAATATCTGGTGGCTGATCCGGCGACCTCAAAAGCGGCGGTGATCGACGTGGTTCTGGGCTTCAGCCCACAAAGTGCGGCGACTGACACGCAGCATATCGATACCATCCTGCGCCACGCGGAAGCCGCGGGCTACGAGATCCAATGGATCCTCGACACGCACCCCCATGCGGACCATCTCATGGCCTCGCACGTATTGAAACAGCGGTTGAACAAGCCCAATGCCATCGGAGCAAAGGTGAGAGAGATCGCAGAGCTCTGGCGTGACTATTACAACATGCCCGACGCCTTTGATCCCGCCGCCGATTTCGACCACCTGTTCGAGGATGGCGATACATTCACCATCGGCGAGCTGCCCGTGCGGGTGATGCTGTCGCCGGGGCACACGTTAGGGTCGATCACCTATGTCGTAGGCTCTGACGCGGCTTTTGTGCATGACAGCTTTATGCAGCCTGACGTGGGCACAGCGCGCGCCGATTTCCCGGGTGGCACCGCGGCTGACCTGTACCAGTCCCTGCAAGATATCCTTGCCCTGCCGGATGCCACGCGCCTGTTCATCGGCCATGACTATGGCACCGAGTATCGCAGCCAACCCAAGTGGGAATCCACCGTGGCCGAACAACGCCGGCACAACGCCCATATCGGCGGTGGCGTGTCGCAGCAAAGCTTCGTCGACCAGCGCGAGGCGCGGGACAAAACCCTCGCGCTGCCCGACCGGATGCTGCATGTCTTGCAGATGAACCTTAGGGCAGGGCGCTTGCCGGAGGCGGAAGATGACGGTCACGCTTACCTCAAGATACCGGTCAACCGGTTATGAAACGGGTCCGGTATTCCGCGGTATACGGTTAACCCTATGAAAGATATGTGAAATATATCTAGGCGAATGGCGGCGGTCACGATAGACTGCTTTGATTGACCCCTTGTAGAAAGCCCGCATCGTGCCCGCCCTCGACGATCACCCTCTGCGCTATACGCTCAATAGCGAGTTGCACGCCCGCCCGTTCCCCTCGCTCACCGCGCCCCATGTTGCGGCCTATCTGGCCGTGCGCCCATTGGGGGAGGCCGCGCGGCGGGACCGCTCTGTCGATCTGCAACAGCTCCGTGATCTCTTGGCCCATTATGGTGCGCCGCTACCCGCCGAGGACGCGACCCATTATTTCGGCCCGATGGGGAAATATACGCTGAAGTGGGAGCAGCATACCGAATTCGTAACCTATACCGTGTTTCTGGATCAGCTCGGCCAGCGCCCCTTTGATCCGGCAGAGTTTGATGTCTTCCCACAGGATTGGCGCGCGGGCCTGAACGCGCAGCGGATCACCTCTATTCTGCTGCGGCTGGTGCCCCGTCCGCCACAGGACGCGCAGATCGCCGAGACGTTGCAAGACTGGTTCGTCCCCGAAAGCCTCGCCGTGGCATCGGTGCTTGAAGATGCTGCCGTCATCGCCAGCGACTTTCGCATCGATCCCGCGGGCCACATGCGCATGGCGGTCTTTGCCAGCGAAGGCACGGGCAGCCGCCGCTTGGGCCGCATCGTGCAACGTCTGTGCGAGATAGAGACCTATAAATCCATGTCGATGCTTGGCTTTGCCAAGGTGCGCGAATTCGCGGGCCAGTTGGACCGTATCGATGCAGAGCTGAACGATCTGATGGCGGGTATGGCAGGCACCTCTGCCATGGCCGAAGACACGCTGCACCGGCTGCTGGATATCTCTGTCGGGCTAGAGGCGCTTTCGGCCGATGCGTCTTACCGTCTGGGCGCGACAGAGGCGTATCAAGCTATCGTCGCACAGCGGATCGGGGCCCTGCGCGAAACACGGTTCATGGCGCGGCAAGGGTTTGATGAATTCATGATGCGCCGCTACGAGCCTGCGATGCGTACGGTCACATCCTCGGAAACACGGCTCAATAAAATGTCCGCCCGCGCCAGCCGCGCGGCCGAATTGTTGCGGACACGGGTTGATGTGGAACGATCCGCGCAAAATCAGGCGATACTGGCAAGCATGGACAAACGCTCTGACCTGCAACTGCGTTTGCAACACACGGTCGAAGGGCTGTCCGTGGTGGCGATCAGCTATTACGCGGTGTCGCTGGTGGGCTATATGCTTTACCCGCTGGCCGACCGTATCGGGGTCAGCAAGGGCACGCTCACGGCAGTGGCCGTCCCGGTGGTGGTGGTGCTGGTCTGGGGGCTGTTGCGCCGCCTGCGCCACAAGATCAAATAGGGTCAGCTGCCTGCCGGTGTGGCGCGCAGGAAGGCATGCATCGCCAGCACGCCGACACCGATCATCACAATCGCAAGGATAGCAGCAAGGGAAAGCGTGGGCACGCCGGACAATCCGGCCCCCAGCGTGCAGCCGCCCGCCAGTACACCGCCCACACCCATCAAAGCCGCTCCGGTCAGATAGCGGCCCGTCTGGGCGGGTGTCTCGAAACTCTGCCAGCCAAAGCCGCCAAAGATCAGGCTCGACGCGCAGGCCCCCAGGGCCACGCCCCCCAAAAGCCCGACGCCAAAGCCCGCGGGGATCGAACTGCTGGCCACCACCCAGAACAGCGCATCGGCGGAAGGAGAGGTGAACGACAGGCTTTCCATCGCGATCGGGTCGAATTCGTCAAACAGGATAAACCCCGTCCCGACCCAGGCCAGCGGGACCAGCAGGCCAATCATCGCCGCCATCACAAGATGGGTCCAGCGGTTGCCCGATCGCAGCGCCACGGCAAGGGCCGCCACCACGATCAGCCCGCCCCATAGCATCACCCCCCCGGGCAGGGCGGCAAGGCTGACGTAATCGCCAAGCCCAAGGGTCACACTGCCAAGCGCCACGCGCATCGGGGCCAGCACGCCTTTCAACGTGGCATGGGCCACAACGGCAAAAACAACCACGACCAACGCCGCGCGCAAATTGCCAGAGCCCGCCAGAATGGTCAGCCGAGAGATACAGCCCCGCGTCAACACCATCCCCGCGCCAAAAAGCAGCCCGCCAATGCCAATCGCCAGATAGGGCACATCCGGCACCATAAAGCGGTGTTCGGCAAAGCTGATCCAGCCCATGGCGACCGCGACCTGCGTCCCCAGCACGGCAAAGGCCAGCGCTGTCAGCCAGACCCCTTTTGCGGCGCGCCGGTCCTCGCCAATCAGTGAGCGGCGAAAACAGAATTTGGTGATCTGCCCGAGTATGCCAAAGATCACCCCAACCGCCAGCGCGAACCAGACAGCCGCCTGTTGCGGTGTGGTGGTCTCAAAACCGAATTGTTCAAACATCCCCGTGATCCCCTTGACGACAGCACGACAGTTCCCTGACGCGGAAACCGCCTAAGTTCAAGCCTTTTGCGCCCCCACGACAAAGGGAGGCCGCAGCCCCCCTTCACCCTTTCTCAAATACTCAATCCCGACAGAAGCCCCAAAAGGCGACGGTCCGATCCGGATCACCGTCCGCGCAGCCGCGGGTCCAGCGCGTCACGTAGCCCGTCGCCCAGGTAGTTCACGCTCAGCACGGTCAGCGAGATCGCGACGCCGGGCAGGATCACCCGCTCGGGGAATTCCTGCATCCGTGACACGGCATCGGACAAGAGCTTGCCCCATGTCGGATAGTCCGACGGGAAGCCGACGCCCAGAAAGCTCAGTGCGCTTTCGGTGATGATCGCGGTCGCCAGACCCAGCGTGGCCGAGACCATGATCGGAGAGATGACGTTGGGCAGCAGGTGCTTGCGGATGATCTTGCCCGACCGCGTCCCGATGGACCGCGCGGCGAGGATGAACTCGCGCTCTTTCAGCGCCAGAATGTCGCCGCGCACGATCCGCGCGGTCTGCATCCACGAGGTCAGCCCGATGATGCCGACGATCAGGATGAACATCCCGCCTTCGGGGCCAAACCGTGCGTTGAGCGGTTGGCGGAACAGGGTCACCGCCAGCAGCGTCAGCGGCAGGATCGGCAGCGACAGAACCAGATCGGTAAAGCGCATCAGCCAGAAATCGAGCCGTTTGAAATAGCCCGAGATGACGCCGATGGCCGAACCGATGACCAGCGCCAGTCCCATGGCCAGCCAGCCCACCGCCATAGACACGCGCCCGCCGGCGATCATCTGTGCCATGATATCACGGCCCAGTTGGTCGGTGCCAAAGGGATGTGCCCAACCGGCCTTGGCCTCGCTGTCGAACAGCAGTTGATACACGGGGCGCCAGTTCTTGTTGCGGATATCCAACGCCTTGGGGTCGACATCCCAAAGGTAGGGGCCGAACAACACCGCGAGGGTGATGAACAGCAGGAAGCCTCCGCCAAAGACAGCGCCCTTGTGCTTGCGGAACTGCTGCCAGACGTCGATCCACTGGCTGCGCGGCGGCTTTTGCGGCTCTTTATCGACCAGCGCGCCATAGAGTTCGATGTCGGCCTCGATCGGGCTTGCGGGGGTGGCTTGCTCAGTCATAGCGGATCCTTGGGTCAAGCAGGCCGTATAGTACATCGGCAATCAGGTTGAATAGAACGATGAGGATGGCGAAGATAAAGGTCAGCGTCATCACCATCGGGAGGTCGTTGGCAAAAAGCGCGGTCAGCAGCAGCTGCCCGATACCATTCACCTTGAACACATTCTCGGTAATGATCGCGCCGCCAAAGATTGCGGGCATGCCAAGGGCAATCACCGTGACCACTGGGATCATCGAGTTGCGCAGCACATGGACCAGAACGACCGATTTCTCGCGCAGCCCTTTGGCGCGGGCGGTGCGCACATAGTCCTGGTTCAGGTTGTCCAGCATCGCGCCGCGCATATAGCGGCTGATCTGCGCGGTGGTTTGCAGCGCCAACACCATCACGGGCATAATCATCTGCATGAACTGGAATTTGAAACTCTCCCAGTCGGTCACCACATGGGTCGTGTCATAGATCGACGGCAACCACCCCAGCGAGACCGAGAAAATCACGATCAGCAGCGGCCCGGTGAAGAAGGGCGGGATCGAAAAGCCGATCATGGTGACAAAGGTGCCCGCTTGATCGAACAGCGAATAGTGGCGGTAGGCCGAATAGATGCCAATCGGGATCGCGATCAGGATGCCCACGATATAGCTCAGCCCAACCACCCAAAGCGTCTGCGGCATCCGCTGGATCACGATATCCATGATCGGGCTGCGGGTCTGCCAGCTGATCGCACGCTGAACGGGACGCACAGCGCCTGTGTCGGGGTCAATGAAGGTCGACAGGCTGGTGTCGGGCAGCCAGCCCAGCAGGAAGCTGTCGCGGGTGGCCCAGTCGATGAAGACCTGCGGTTCAACCCAGAAGAACTGGATCAGCCATTTATAGTATTGCACATAGATCGGCTGCCCGAGGCCAAGCGCCTCGCGCATTTTCTGTTTTACCTCTGGTGGGACTGTCAGCGGCACCTGGGCCATCGGATCGCCGGGGGCCAGTTGCAACAGCAGGAAGATTACCAGGCTGATAAACAAAAGCGTTGGTATCGACAAAAGTAGTCGACGAATGGTGAAGGTCAGCATGCACAGCGCCTTTGCAAGTCGGTCTAGGGGAGGGGAAGCATGTCAAAATCGAAGGGAGGCGCGATTTCGCACACATTCACACAGGCATCAAGTCATGAGGAGCACGCGCGCTGCGTGCTCCTCTGAGCTTGGGCGTGATTATTCTTTCACGCGGTACCAGTCGGCGGCATTCCACAGTTCGGAATCCCATGTGTTCAGGATCACGCCGCCCAGAGTGTTGGACGCAGCGGAAACCCGACCACGGTCGACCAGCGGAACGATGGTCATCGTGTCACGTGTGATGATGTTGTTCAGCTGCTTGGCGATATCGCCGCGCTTGTCCAACTCGCCCGTGCGCGACAGTTCGTCCAGCAACGCGTCATATTCTTCGTTGCAGAAACGGTTAATGTTCTCACCCTGCCACTGGCTGGAAGGCTTGGGCTCGTTGCCACAGCGATAGGCAGACAGGTAGGCCTGCGGATCGGTGCCGTCAAAGTTGTTCGCGTACATTTCAACGTCGGCATAGAACTTCTGGAAGGTATCGGGCGAACCGGGGTCGCCCCCAAAGAAGACCGACGCATCAAGGTTGCGCAGTTCGACTTCGACACCGATCTGGTTCCACCAGTCTTTGATCAGCGCCTGGAAATCCTGACGGACCGCGTTGGTCGAGGTCTGGTACAGCAGGGACAGTTTTTCACCGTCTTTGTCGCGGATGCCGTCGCCATTGGTGTCGGTCCAGCCGGCTTCTTCCAGCAGGGCTTTCGCGCCTTCCAGATCCTGCGTCAGACATTCGGTGTTGTCGGAGGCATAAAGCTCGGGCGCGGGCACGAGGTTACAGGTCGCGCGACCCGCCTGGCCATAGCCGACTTCGACCAGCAAAGGACGGTCGATCGCCATGGACAGCGCCTTGCGGACCTTAAAGTCGGACAGGATCGGGTGCGGATGCGCCACGGTGGAGCGTTCGCCCTCTGGCAGGTCCGGCGATGGGTCTGTCAGGTTCATCTCGATCCGTTCGACCAATGTCCCGAATGCAGAGATCGCCTGACCCTTGCCGCCTTCGGCCATTTTCGCCAGCACATCGGGGGCCAGCTGCATGTTCCAGGCATAGTCGTATTCGCCGGTTTCCATCACCGCACGACCCGCGGCATTCGCATCACCACCGCCCTTGAGGGTCAGTGTCGCGAACGCAGGTTTGCTGGGGTCACGGTAGTTGGGGTTGGCTTCCATCTGGATCACGTCATTGGGACGGAAATCTGTCACGCGGAACGGGCCGGTGCCGATGGGGTTAAAGTTGGCTTCGGTACATTCGGGGGCTTTCGCGCCCAGGCAGTCCTTGAACTGCGCGGCCTGAATGATCGGTGATTGCGCGCCCATGAACGGGCCGTAAGGGTTTGGCTTGGCGTCGGTGAAATGAACGGTAACCGTCAGATCATCCACGATATCGATGCTTTCAACGCCATCGAACTTCGACGCCTGCGCGCAGCCGCCTTCGGGGTGCATACAGTATTCAGCGGTGAATTTCAGATCCGCCGAGGTCACCGGCGTGCCGTCGGACCAAACCAGGCCCTCTTTTAGCTTCCAGGTGATGGATTTCAGGTCTTCGGCCACGCCGCCGTTTTCAACGGTGGGAATCTCGGTCGCCAGATAGGGGACCAACGCGCCGGTTTCGTCATAGCGGCCCATCGGCTCCAGCACGAGGCTCGCCGCCTCGAGGTCTTTTGTGCCGCCCGACAGATAGGGGGTCATGATCGAGGGCGCTTGCCAGTAGATAACTTTCACCTCGCCGTCGCGTCCACGCTCGCCCTCGTGGGCGGCGCCGAATGCGGCGGGGGCAATCGCTACCGAAGCCGCGGCTCCCAGTAACAGGGTTTTCATGTTCATAGCTTACTCCTTGTTGGACACCGTTGGTTTTTTGAGGTGCCTTTTTTTATGGTCTGTCTTTTCTGGCAATGCCAAAAACGTCAATCTTGATCACGGCCGGGGGCAGGGTGCTGCGACAGACAGGGATGCCCGCCAAAACGCCCGTTTTTCCAGCCACGCCAATAACGTCGAAGCATCGAAACAGGTTTGAAAAAAAATGCAAGCCTCCAAAGCAGCGGATGTTAGCGGTCCCTTGGACCGATTTGACACCAGATGACGAAGTGCCTTAGCGTCGTCAAATTGATTAAACGAGAAGCGCTGGAAAATACCATGCTAGACGAGGCAACGCCGACACCAATCGCGCAAATTCAAGAGCTTAGGGTCGAATTTCAAACCCAGGACGGACCCGTTCTAGGTGTGGAGAACGTCAGCTTTGACATCAATGCGGGTGAAACTGTCTGCGTTGTGGGCGAATCCGGCTCGGGTAAATCGGTGTCCTCGCTGTCGCTGATGCGTCTGGTCGAGTTCGGCGGCGGAAAAATTGCGGGTGGGCGCCTATTATTTGAGCGTCAGAACGATCCCGCTGTCGATTTGGCGCGCACAGATCAGGATGTGATGCGTGATATTCGCGGCAATGAGATCGGGATGATCTTTCAGGAACCGATGACCGCGCTGAACCCGGTCTTTACCGTCGGTCGCCAGCTGACCGAAGGGCTGCGCCTGCACAAGAACATGTCCAAGGCGCAGGCAGAGGCCCGCGCGCTGGAGCTTCTGACCCAGGTCCGCATCCCCGAACCGGCCCGCCGTCTTGCACAATACCCGCACGAGCTGTCGGGCGGGATGCGCCAGCGTGTGGTGATCGCCATGGCGCTGGCCTGTTCGCCGCGGCTGCTGATCGCGGATGAACCCACCACCGCGCTGGATGTGACCATTCAGGCCGAAATCCTCGCGCTGATCGACCGCTTGAAACGCGAGACCGGCACCGCCGTCATGTTCATCACCCATGACATGGCCGTTGTCGCCCAGATGGCCGATCGCGTCGTCGTCATGTTCCGCGGCAACAAGGTCGAAGAAGGCACGGTCGAGGAAATCTTCGAAAACCCCCAACACCCCTATACCAAGGCGTTGCTGGCCGCCGTCCCCAAGCTGGGCGAGATGCGCGGCAAACCCTATCCCGAACCGATGAAGCTGCTCGGGACTGCGGAGAAAGAGATCAAACCCATCAAGGGCACAGAGGAAACGCTGCTGACGGTCAAGAACCTGACCACGCGCTTTCCGGTGCAGGGCGGCTTCCTGCGCCGCACCGTCGCCAATGTGCACGCGGTCGAGGACCTATCGTTTACCATCAACAAGGGCCAGACGCTAAGCCTTGTGGGGGAATCCGGCTGCGGGAAATCTACGGCGGGGCGGTCCTTGCTGCGGCTGGTCGACCCCCAGTCGGGCGAGGTCAACCTCGATGGCAAAGACATCATGGCACTGGATTCACGTGGCCTGCACAAGGCGCGGCTGGACATGCAGATGATCTTTCAGGACCCGTTTGCCTCGCTCAATCCGCAGATGCAGCTGTCGGATCAGGTGGCCGAACCGATCCACAATTATGGCACGCTCAAAGGGGCCGAGCTGACCAAACGCATCGAGATGCTGTTTGACCGTGTGGAACTGCCGCGCAGCTTCATGCGCCGCTTCCCGCACGAGCTGTCAGGCGGTCAGCGCCAGCGCGTCGCCATCGCGCGGGCCTTGGCGTTGAACCCCAAGCTGATCGTCGCGGATGAAGCCGTGTCGGCGCTGGATGTGTCGGTGCAGGCGCAGGTGGTCAATCTGATGCTGGAGCTGCAAGCGGAAATGGGGCTGTCCTTCCTGTTCATCAGCCACGATATGGCTGTGGTCGAACGGGTCAGCCACCACGTCGGCGTGATGTATCTGGGCCGGATCGTGGAAATGGGCACGCGGTCGCAGGTGTTTGAAAACCCGCAGCACCCCTATACGCAGGCCCTGATGAAAGCCGTCCCCATCGCCGATCCACGGCGTCGCAAAAAGGAAAGCGAGCTGAACTTCAAGCCGATCCCGTCCCCGATCCATCCGACAAGCTATGTCGCGGAACCCTCTGTTTACAAAACCGTATCCCCCGGCCATCAGGTCTTGATCACCGATAGCGGATACTAAAGGACCACATTAATGACTGCGCGCATGACCCCGTTCGAGCTGATGGAAAAACTCGTCAGCTTTCCCACTGTGTCGCGGGATACGAATATCCCGCTGATCGACTGGGTGGCCGATTACCTTGAAAGCCACGGCATCGCGTCCCATCGCTATATCCACCCCGATCAACCCAAACATGCGCTTTTCGCCCATGTGGGCCCGTGGGAAGAGGGCGCGGTGGTCCTGTCGGGGCATACCGATGTGGTGCCGGTGGACGGCCAGCCCTGGGACAGCGACCCTTTCACCGTGGTCGAACGGGACGGGCGCTATTACGGGCGCGGCTGCTGCGACATGAAGGGCTTTGATGCGCTGGCTATTTGGGCACTGGTAGAGGCGCATTACGCCGACGTGCAACGCCCGCTCCAGATCGCGCTCAGCTTTGACGAGGAAATCGGCTGCACCGGTGCCCCTCCGATGATCGAGGCGATGCAACCGGTGCTGCCCAAGGGGGCACTGGTGATCGTGGGGGAACCCTCGACCATGCAGGCCGTCACAGGCCACAAGGGCGGCACGGGCTTCAACACCCATGTGGTCGGCTTCGAGGTGCATTCCTCGCTCCTGCACACAGGCGTCAACGCGATCATGGCGGGGGCCAAGCTGATCGAATGGGCCAATGAGGTGAACACCGAAAACATGGCCCGCAAACCCAGCGAGCTTGCCGCGATGTTCAACCCGCCCTTTACCACCGCCCATGTGGGCGTGATCTCGGGCGGGACAGCGCATAATATCACCGCCAAGGATTGCCACTTCGCCATGGATTTCCGCGTCGTGCCAGGCGAAGACAAGGACGCCTGGGGCACCGCCTATCTGGAAAAGGTGCGCGAGGTCGAAAAGCAGATGCAAGAGGTCGTCCCGGAAACCTATATCGAGGTCACCCCCCGTTTCGACGTCCCCGCACTACAACCCGAAAAAGACGGGCTGGCCGAAACCTTCGTGCGCCAGATCACCGGCGACAATGCCAGCCACAAGGTCTCCTACGGGACCGAGGCCGGACAGTTCCAGGAAGCCGGGTATAGCGCGGTGATCTGCGGCCCTGGCGATATCGCACAGGCGCACCAGCCCAACGAATATATCGAAGTCGCGCAATTCGAGGCCGGCCATAGATTCATGCGCGACCTGCTTGACCGTTTGAAATGACACAGCGCAGCGGCCCCCTTCTTCCAAATGGCATCACATCCCGGGGGAGGGGCCGCAGCGCGGCACCGGGGGCTGGCCCCCGATCCAGGCCTGCTTTGCCCGCGACGCCTACGCAATATAAAGCCTGACCCATGCAGCCTTTCCCGATCCATACGACCACCCCCGTCACCTATCCCGGCCCCCAGCCAGCCACGTCGGATATCGTTGTTATCGGCGGCGGGATCATCGGGGTCTGCACGGCGCTGTTCCTCGCCCGGGAGGGTCACTCGGTCACCTTGCTGGAAAAGGGTCGCATCGCCGCTGAACAATCCAGCCGCAATTGGGGGTGGATCCGGCAACAGGGGCGCGACCCTGACGAGATGCCGATCATGGCCGAGGCGCAGGCGCTCTGGCGCGACCTTGCGGGGCAAACGAACGTGGATATCGGGCTGCGGCAGGGCGGCATTGCCTATCTGGCGCAAAGGCCGACACAGCTTGCGGGCTACGAAGACTGGCTGCCCCATGCGCGGGCCAATGGCGCGGACAGCCGGATGATGACGGCGGCCGAGGTCTCCGCCATGTTCCCCGGCCTTGCCACACCTCAGATCGGCGCGCTGATCACCCCGTCGGACATGCGGGCGGAGCCTTGGGTCGCGGTGCCCGCTCTCGCCGGTATCGCCGCGCGAGAGGGGGTTCAGATCATCGAGAATTGCGCCGTGCGCTGCCTTGATATCGCGGCGGGGCGGGTTGCCGGGGTGATCACGGAACAGGGGCGTATCGCGTCTTCGCAGGTGGTGCTGGCAGGCGGGGCGTGGTCGGCGCTGTTCCTGCGCAATCACGGTATCTCTATACCGCAGCTGTCGGTACGCGAAAATGTGGCGGCGACCGAACGCTTGCCTGAAATTTACGCAGGGGCGGTGTCGGACGGGCGGGTCGCGTTCCGGCGGCGCGAGGATGGCGGCTATACGCTGGCCCCTCCCGGCGCGCCCGAGCTTTTTGTGGGCCCTGACGCCTTTCGCGCCTTGCCCCATTACCTGACCCAGTTGCGCGCCGACCCCTTTGGTCAACGGCTTCACCCTTTTGCGCCCAAAGGCTTTCCCGATGCCTGGACGACCAAGCGGCGCTGGCAGGCCGATACCCCATCTCCCTTCGAGGCGATGCGCATCCTTAATCCCGCGCCCAATATGGCCAAGATCCGCCGCCTGCTGCGTGATTTTTCAGCAATGTTCCCCGATCTGGGGCCGATAAAGCTGAAATCTGCCTGGGCGGGGATGATCGACACGATGCCTGACATTGTACCTGTCGTGGATACTGTGGCAGCACTGCCGGGGCTGACCATTGGCACGGGCATGTCGGGGCACGGCTTTGGTATCGGGCCGGGTATGGGCCGCGTTCTGGCGCGTCTGGCCACGGGGCAAAGCGCCGGGCACGATCTGACCCGCTTTCGCCTTGCACGTTTCACCGATGGTAGCCCGATGATCCTGGGCCCGAACGTCTAGACAGATAAGGAACGCACGCGATGCCGATCAAGAACCGCTTTGCCGAAACCCATGCCGACATCACCGCGTGGCGGCGTCACCTGCATACGATCCCCGAACTGCAATTCGATCTGCCGCAGACCGCGGCTTTCGTCGAAGAGAAGCTACGCAGCTTTGGCATCACCGATATCACCACCGGCGTGGCGCAAAGCGGCATCGTCGCGGTGATCGAGGGCAAGACCAATGCCTCGGGGCGCAGCATCGGCTTGCGCGCGGACATGGACGCTTTACCCATCACCGAGGCGACGGGGCTTGAGTATGCCTCCAAAACGCCGGGCAAGATGCATGCCTGCGGCCATGACGGGCACACCGCGATCCTGCTGGGGGCCGCGCAATATCTGGCAGAGACGCGCAATTTTGACGGGCGGGCGGTGCTTATCTTCCAACCCGCCGAAGAGGGTGGCGGCGGTGGCAACGTCATGGTCGAGGAAGGCCTGATGGAGCGTTGGTCCATCGACGAGGTCTACGGGCTGCACAATATGCCCGGCCATCCCGTCGGCGCATTCGCGATCCGTAGTGGCCCTTTGCTGGCGGCGGCGGATGAGTTCGACATCGTCATCACCGGGCAGGGCGGCCATGCCGCAGCCCCGCACGAGGCGATCGATACCAACCTTGCCGCGGCGCATGTCGTTGTCGCGCTGCAATCCATCGCCGCACGCAACGTGGATCCGATCAAGAATGCTGTCGTGTCGGTCTGCACCCTGCGGTCCGATACCGACAGCCACAACGTTCTGCCGCAAACCGTGCGGCTGCGCGGCACGGTCCGTACGCTGGATGCGGGCATCCGCGATCTGGTGCAGGACCGGCTGGAGGCAGTCGTGACCCACACCTGCGCCGCCCACCAATGCACTGCCGACATCACCTACGCGCGCGGCTATCCCATCACCGTGAACGCTGACGCGAATACCGCCTACGCCGCCGATGTGGCCGAGAATATCGCCCCCGGTGTGGACCGCGACACGCCGCCGATCATGGCCGGAGAGGATTTCTCGTATATGCTGAACCAGCGCCCCGGTGCCTATATCATGCTGGGCAATGGCGACGGTCCGACCGTCCACCACCCCATGTATAATTTCAACGATGACGCGATCCCCGCAGGTTGTAGCTGGTTCGCGGAAATGATTGAAACAAGATTGCCAGCCTAGCCGCCGGCTTTGCCCGAAAGGGGCGCTGCGCGTTCCCTTTTTTCACAGACTTCAAGGACTTCGAAAAATGCCCGTTAAGAACCGATTTGCCGAATTGCACACCGACATCACCGCATGGCGACGTGATTTGCATGAACACCCCGAGATCCTGTTCGAGACGCATCGCACCTCTGCCACCGTGGCCGAGAAACTGCGCGCTTTCGGCTGTGACGAAGTTGTCGAAGGCATCGGGCGTACCGGTGTTGTCGGCGTGATCAAGGGCAATGCTACCACCTCGGGCAAGGTCATCGGGCTGCGTGCCGATATGGACGCGCTGCCGATCCACGAACAGACGGGGCTGGACTATGCCTCCAAAACGCCCAATGCGATGCATGCCTGCGGCCACGACGGCCACACGGCGATGCTGTTGGGCGCGGCGCAGTATCTGGCCGAGACACGGAACTTTGACGGGACTGTTGTTGTGATCTTTCAGCCTGCCGAAGAAGGCGGCGGCGGCGGGCGCGAGATGTGCAAGGATGGCATGATGGAACGCTGGGGCATTCAGGAAGTCTATGGCATGCACAACTGGCCCGGCATTCCCGCTGGTCAGTTCGGCATCCGCCCCGGCCCGTTCTTTGCAGCCACCGACCTGCTGGAAATCGAAGTCGAGGGTCTGGGCGGCCACGCGGCAAAACCACACGAGACCATCGATACCGGTGTGGTCACCGCACATATCATCACCGCGCTGCAAACCATCGTCAGCCGGAACGCGGACCCCGTGGGCAATATCGTTGTCTCGATCACCTCGATCGAATCCTCGTCCAAGGCGTTCAACGTGATCCCGCAGCGGGTGAATCTGCTGGGTACCGTGCGCACCCTCTCCAATGACCTGCGCGATCTGGCTGAAAAGCGCGTGACAGAGATTTGTGAAGGCATCGCGGCAAGTTTTGGCGCGACGGCAAAGGTCAAATACGTGCGCAACTATCCGGTGATGGTGAACCACGACGAACAGACTGAATTCGCGGCGGATGTCGCGCGCGGCATCTCGGGGCAATGCGACGAAGCACCTTTGGTCATGGGGGGCGAGGATTTCGCCTTTATGCTCGAAGAGCGCCCCGGTGCCTATATTCTGGTCGGCAATGGCGACACCGCGATGGTGCACCACCCGATGTATAACTTTAACGACGATATCATTCCCGCGGGCTGCAGCTGGTGGGCGGGGATCGCCGAACAACGCATGCCCATCGGCTGATCACACAGGCATGGGGCGGGGGGAAACCCGCGCCCTATGCCGCCAGCAGCTTGCGATAGATTTTGACCAGCGCCGCCGCTTCGCGCGCGATAGAAAAATCCGACATCACATAGCTGCGCCCGGCCTCTGCCCATGCGGCCAGACGGGTCCGGTCGGACAGAGCATCGCGCGTCGCGGCCTCAAGCGCTGGAATGTCATCGGGGTCCACCAGCAGGCCCGTCGTACCTTGCACCACCAGCTTTTCAAAGGCACCCACACGGGTCGCGACCACGGGTACACCGCAGGCCATCGCCTCGATCGGGGTGAGGCCGAATCCCTCCCACCGTTGGGGGGCGACGTAAAGGTCCAGCACGCGGTAGAAATCCGCCATATCGCCCACAGGCACCTCTGGCAGGAACAGCATCCGGTCCGACAGCCCTTCGGCGCGGGCGCGGTCTTTCAGGCCCTTCTCGAAGCTCTCGTATTTCTCGGTCGCGCGCCCCATCACAAGGGCGACGACATCGGGGTTGTCCCGCAGGATCGGCAGCATCGCCTCGACAAAGGCATCGGTGCCCTTTTGTGCGCGGATACGGCCATAGCAACCCACCAGCGTCGCGTTCACGGGCAGCTTGAGCTCGGCGCGCAGGGCGGCGCGGTCGGGCGAGGGGGCAAAGCCTTCGGTGTCGATCCCGTGCATGATCACATGGCCGGGGTTTTCCAGATAGGCGTTGGTCCGGTCCGAGGTCGCCACCACGGCATCCATCCGCCGGATCAGCCAGCGCGTCAGGCCGGTCTGTTCGCGTTGGCTGGCCGAGGTGAACATCAGCTTGAGCCGCTTGCCCAGCAGATAGCGCAGCGCAAGCCCGCCCAGCATCTCGACGTTGCGCCGCGCGTGCCAGACCCGCCAGCCCGACGGCGACGGCCCGCGGCGCGACATGGTCACAAGCGAGGCCAGCGGCACCTGCGGCACATCATCAGGCACAACGGGGCCCGTTGCCGCGATGGAAATATCGCGCGATTGCACCGGCACCAGCCGCATCACCGTGGCCGTGACGCCGCTGAGCCTGCGTTTGAAATTCGGCGCGATCACATCGGTGTGGGCAAGGGGGTGCGTCATGGGGTATCCAACTTCAATGTGGTGATCAGACGGCTGGCGATGGCATCAAGCTGGTCATCCTGTGCCGCGATGAAGCGGGCAGCGGCAGCGGTCATCGTCGCCAGCTCGTCCGGTTTGGTCAAGAGCGCGGCAACGCGGGCGGCCAGATCATCGCCATCCGCCACGATCCGCGCAGCGCCTTCAGCCTCAAGCTGGGCATAGGTTTCCGCAAAGGCCGCAACATGGTTGCCCGACAGCACGGCGGCACCCGATTGCGCCACCTCGAACGGGTTATGCCCGCCAATGGGCAGCAGCGATCCGCCCAGAAACACGACATCGGACAGGCTGTACCAGAGGCCCAATTCTCCCAGCGTGTCGGCCAGATAGACCTGACCCCCGGGGGCATCCCCACGGCTGCGACGCTGCACGGTCAGCCCCGCGTCCTGAACCAGCGCCTCTACCGCATCGCCGCGTTCGGGGTGGCGGGGGGCAAGGATGAGACACAGATCGGGGATCTCGCGCAGCAGCTTCTTATGCGCGTCAAGCACGCTGCGTTCCTCGCCTTCGTGGGTGGAGGAGGCGACCCAGACCGCCCGCCCGCCAAGCGCTGTGCGCGCAGACGCCAACGCCTGTGCATCGACGGGCAGCGGGCCGGCCATGGATTTCAGGTTCACGCCCGGCGACACACGATCGGCGGGGGCATGCATGCGGATCATATTGCGCGCCATCGCGTCATTCTGCGTCACGATCAGCGTGAAGACATCGAACAGGTAGCGGGCAGTGCGGGGCCATTTCTCCCAGAACTCGACCGTCTTGTCAGACATGCGCGCGTTGACCAGCGCCATCGGCGCGCCGGTCGCGTGGGTCCGTCGCAGCATCTGCGGCCAGATCTCGCTTTCGACAAATATCGCGGCGTCGGGCTGCCAATGGGCCAGGAACCGCTTTAACGGGCCGGGGGCGTCCAGCGGGGCAAACTGGTGCAGGCTGCGCGGCGGCAGACGTTGGTCCACCAGCCTGGCCGAGGTCGCGGTGCCCGAGGTGATCAGGAAATGCGCGTCGGGCAGCATGTGCCCCATGCGGGTGATCAGCGCCAGCACCGACAGGCTTTCGCCCACGGAGGCCGCATGGACCCAAACCAGCGGGCCGCCGCTTGGTCGCGGCTGTGTGGCAATGCCGCGTTTCTCGCCCGCGCGGGCGGCGGGCACATCCTGCGCGTTCAGCTTGCGCGCCTCTGCGCTGGCGGCAAAGGGGATCAGGCAGCGGCTGGCAAGAACCCAGGCGCGGTACAGGAAAGGCGCGGACACGGTCGCGTCAGCCGCCTGTGTGGCTCATGTGGCGGGGCATCTGCCCATCCAGCTTTTGCCGTGAATAATCAAAGTCATGGCCCTTGGGCTTAAGGTTGATCGCCGCGCGAATTGCGTCTTTCAAGGGCGCGTCGTCATCGGGGTGATTGCGCAAGGGCGCGCGCAGGTCGGCCACATCTTCCTGCCCCAGACACATGTAGATTTCACCGGTGCAGGTGATCCGTACGCGGTTGCAGCTTTCGCAGAAATTATGGGACAGCGGCGTGATAAAACCGATCTTCTGGCCGGTCTCTTCCAGCCGGACATACCGGGCAGGGCCGCCCGTATTCTCGGCCAGATCGGTGACGGTGTAATGTTCCTCGTAGGTGCGGCGCACATCCTTGAGCGACCAATACTGGCCCAAGCGGTCTTCGTTGCCCAAGTCGCCCATGGGCATCACCTCGATCCACGTCAGATCAATCCCGCGATCCGCACACCATGCGGTCATCGACGGCAGTTCTGCCTCGTTGAAGCCTTTCAGCGCGACGGCGTTGATCTTGACCCGCAGCCCGGCATTCTGCGCCGCGTCGATCCCGCGCAGCACCTGCGGCAGACGCCCCCAACGGGTGATGTCGGCGAATTTCTGATCGTCCAGCGTATCAAGCGAGACATTCACACGGCGCACGCCCGCAGCATAAAGATCGGCGGCATAGCGTTCCAACTGGCTGCCATTGGTGGTCAGCGTCAGCTCTTTCAGCGTGCCGGCGTCCAGATGGCGGGTCATGCTGTCGAAGAAGGTCATGATGCCTTTGCGGACCAAAGGCTCACCGCCGGTGATGCGCAGCTTTTGCACACCCAGATCGACAAAGTTGGTGCACAGCCGATCTAGCTCTTCCAAGGTCAGAAGTTCCTTCTTGGGGAGGAAATTCATATTCTCGGACATGCAATAAACACAGCGAAAGTCACAGCGGTCTGTGACAGAGACGCGCAAATAGGTGATAGCGCGGGCGAACGGGTCAATCAAAGGTGCATTCATATCCCATAGGTAAACATCGGCCCATCCCGGGGCAAGTAGCATTTAGGAGATTGAAGCGGCAGGGGCGGAGCGTTAGATTTAACCCATGAAACATTATATTATTCTAGGTGTCGCTGTCGTTGCTCTGGCCGGATGTGCGGGCGTAACGGATCGTTTGGGTTTGGGCAAACGCGGGGCGGACGCCGCCCCGCCCACGGCCGAGGCGCGTGCTGAGGCGTCCCTGTCGTCCGCCACCGCGGCTGCCCGTCCGCCTGCTGGGGCACGCACAGCCGACGCGCTTGACACCACAACGGCCGAACAACGCGCCGAGGCGTCAAAACCTGCCGCGGCAGGGGCAAAATCGTTGGGCACCACCGTCGCCTCGCTTGGCAGCGCGACAGAGCCGGGGCTGTGGATGAAAACACCGCTGGTGAAATCGGAAATGCAGGGCCGCGTGACGAACCCCGCGACGGGCAAATCCTCTACGGTTGAACTGATCCCGCTGGATGGGCCTGCTTCGGGCGGGAGCCGCATGTCGTTGTCGGCGCTCCGTCTGATTGGCGCGTCGCTGACGGATCTGACCAAGGTTGAAGTGTCCACCAACGGCTAAGCCGCGCGGTAATGGTGTAAGATACAAAACGGGCGTCCGAGGGGGAACCTTGGACGCCCGTTTTCGGTAGGGATCAGCTATCTGATGCGGGGGCTTCGTCTTCCGCCGCCACCGGGGCTTCCAGCGGGAAATCCGGCATATGGCGCGCGGCTTCCTTGATCGCATAGGGTTTGAGGGTGGCGCGGTTGTCCTCGATAAAGGCGGCGGCGCGCACAGGGTCATGACGGCTGAGGTCGCGGACCCACCACGCGATGGCCTTTTGCAGGATGCCGTTCTTGACCGGCAGATATCCCGCTGCCCACCCAAGGATGCGCTCGCGCGCGTCCAGCTCTTCGGGCTTGGGGTTGTTCTGCTTGGTCCAGGGCAGGGTCGCGACAAGCGCCGCCCGCTTCGACCAGAGTGCGCCCGATTGGGTCCAGGTCTCGACCACATCCAGACGTTGAGGGTCTGCCAGCAACCGTTTTTGCGCCGCCATACAGGCATGATCCGCGATGGCCCAGCTGTCGAAGTCCGGCACCCAGCTTTGGATCAACTGCCACGCGGGTTCGTCATCCGGGCGCAGGCGGGCCTGGGTCAACAGTTTGGCCGCCGCCACCCGCGCCTCGAAGATATCCGTTTGCCACAGGGCATCGGCCAGCGCGATCCGGTCGGTCAGCGACAGCTCGGCCCGCCACGCTTTGGTCAGATCGTTGATCTGCGGATTGGCGACGCCCAGATAGGGGCGATCCACCTTGTGATAGGCCTGCATCTTCTCGACAGCGGCGGGATCAGCCAGTTCGTTCAGCTGCGCCATATAGGGGGCAAGGTTCATTCCACAGTCACCGATTTTGCCAGGTTGCGCGGTTGGTCGACATCGGTGCCTTTGGCAATCGCGGTGTGATAGGCCAGCAACTGCGCCGGGATCGCATAGAGGATAGGGGCGAGCGCATCGGCAACGGGTGGCATTTCGATCTGCCCCCACGTGCCTTCGGCGGCTTCATCCAGCCCCGCACGATCCGAGATCAGGATCACCTTGCCCTTGCGCGCCATGACTTCTTGCATGTTGCTGACGGTCTTGTCGAAGAGCGTGTCGTTGGGGGCCATGACCACCACAGGCACGTTTTCGTCGATCAGCGCGATCGGGCCGTGTTTAAGTTCTCCTGACGCATAAGCTTCGGCGTGTATATAGCTGATTTCTTTTAGTTTTAGCGCACCTTCAAGGGCAAGGGGGAACATCGCCCCACGCCCCAGGAACAACACGTCACGGGCCGAGGAAAGCTTGTAGGCTTCGTCCCGCAGGGCGGCGTTTTGTTCGAGCGCGGTGTTGATCAGCGACGGCATGGACCGCAGACCAGAGACATGATCGGCCAGCTCTTCCTTGGTGATCGCGCCGCGGTCGACGGCGGCTTTCAGCACCATCAGGAACAAGACGGTCAACTGGCAGGTGAAGGCTTTGGTCGAGGCGACGCCCACTTCGACCCCGGCGTGGATCGGCAACGCCAGATTGCTTTCCCGCGCGATGGAGGATTCAGTCACATTGACCACCGAAGTGATGAGATCGGCCTTGCCCGCGCAATAGCGCAGCGCGGCCAGCGTGTCGGCGGTTTCGCCCGACTGGCTGACAAACAGCGCCATGGTCCGGTCCGAGATGGGCGGTTCGCGATAGCGGAATTCCGACGCGACATCGACCTCGACCGGCATGCGGGCGATCTGTTCGAACCAGTATTTCGCGGTCAGGCAGGCGTAGAAGGCCGTGCCGCAGGCAACCATAGTGATACGGTCGATCTTGGTGAAATCGAGCCCCGGATCGGGCAGCATGATCTCTCCGTCCGCGGTGAGATAGCGCGACAGGGCCTCGCCAATGACGGCGGGCTGCTCTGCGATCTCTTTCGCCATAAAATGCTTGTGGCCGGCCTTGTCGATGCGGGTGGTATCCAGACTGATCTTCTTGACCACACGGTCAACAGGGGCATCATTGGCGTCGTAGATCTTGACCGACGTGCGGGTCAGCACGGCGCGGTCGCCTTCCTCAAGGTAGGTCACACGGTCCGTCATGGGCGAAAGCGCAATCGCGTCGCTGCCCAGATACATCTCGTTGTCGCCATAGCCGACGGCTAGCGGAGCCCCCTTGCGCGCGCCGATCATCAGATCGTCTTCACCGTCAAACAGGAACGCCAGCGCGAAAGCCCCATGCAGCCGCGCAATGGTCTTGGTCGCGGCGTCTACAGGGCCCAGCCCTTCGGCCATGTATTTCTGGGTGAGCAACACGACCGTTTCCGTGTCCGTCTCGGTCACGAATTTAACGCCGTCCTTGGTCAGTTCGGCGCGCAGCTCCCGGAAGTTTTCGATGATGCCATTGTGCACAACAGCCACGGGCCCCGCCTGATGTGGGTGCGCATTGGTGACCGATGGCGCGCCATGGGTCGCCCAACGGGTGTGCCCGATGCCCGACTTCCCGGCGAGCGGTTCGTGCACCAGCAGATCCGACAGGTTCACCAGTTTGCCGACGGCGCGGCGGCGGTCCAGCTTGCCCGCGTCAATCGTCGCGATACCGGCGCTGTCATAGCCGCGATATTCCAGACGTTTTAGGGCTTCGACAAGGGTAGGCGCAACTTCGTGTTGGCCAAGGATACCGACAATACCACACATGATTAGCTGCCTCTCTGCTGTTTGGCCTTCTTGGCCTTTAACATTTCCAACAATTTCCGCGCCATGCCCGGTTTCTCGACCTGATGCGCGCGCGCCAGCGCCAATGCGTCCGCCTCCACATCCGAGGTGATGACCGACCCCGATCCCGTCATGGCTCCGTCGCCGATATGCACGGGGGCCACCAGCATGGTGTTCGACCCGATAAAGGCATTGGCCCCGATATGGGTGTGGTGCTTCATCACGCCGTCATAGTTGCAGGTGATCGTGCCCGCGCCGATATTGGCTTTGGCGCCGATGGTCGCGTCGCCGATATAGCTCAGGTGGTTCACCTTGGCCCCTTCGGCGATCTGCGCGTTCTTGACCTCGACAAAGTTGCCAATGCGCACATCCTCGGACAGCTCTGCACCGGGGCGCAGGCGGGCGTAGGGGCCGATGACCCCGCCGCGTGCGACGTGGCAGCCTTCAAGGTGGCTGAACGCACGGATGGTGGCACCGGATTCAATCGTCACGCCGGGGCCAAAGACCACATTGGGTTCGATCACCGTGTCGCGGCCGATATAGGTGTCGCGGGCGAAATAGACCGTCTCGGGGGCCATCAGCGTGATACCGTCCTCGAGCATGGCTGCACGGGCCCGCGACTGGAACGCGGCGTCGGCAGCGGCCAGATCCGCGCGAGAGTTCACGCCCATCGTCTCGGCCTCGTCACAGGTGACGGCAGTGGCTTTCAGTCCGCGTTCCCGTGCAATGCCGATGATATCGGTGAGGTAGTATTCTTCCGATGCGTTGTCGTTGCCGACCGCATCAATCAGATCAAATAGCAGGTGGGATTTGCACGCGACAACGCCGCTATTACAAAGGGTTATCGCACGCTCTTCATCCGTGGCGTCTTTGTATTCAACGATGCGGTCAAGGCTGTCGCCCTGCATCACCAAACGGCCATAGCGGGCAGGATCAGTGGCGTCAAAGCCCAGCACGACGACATCATTCGTCTCAAGTGCTGCGCACATGTTTTCAAGCGTTTCGGTCTGCACGAAAGGCGTGTCGCCATAAAGCACGATGGCCGTGCCGTCGAAGCCTGCCAGCGCCTCGCGCGCCTGACCAACGGCGTGGGCGGTGCCCAATTGTTCCTCTTGCACGACGACCTGTGCTTCGTCGTCAAATGCCTGCGCAGCGGCGCGGACCTGATCTGCCCCGTGGCCTGCTACAACGACCGTGCGGGCAGGCGAGAGCGCGGCACCTGATGCCATGGCGTGCTCTAACAATGGTGCGTGGGCGACCGCATGCAGAACCTTGGGCAGATCCGATTGCATACGGGTACCTTTGCCTGCGGCCAAAAGGATCAGTGCAACTTCCATGTATAATCTCTTTAATCAATTTAATGTCTGCTCTCTTTACCTTGTTGGCGATTTTGCGCAAGGCTAGGGGTCATCAAAGAAGATTTCCGCCTGCAACACATTCAGCAAAGGAATGCCGATGAAAACAGTCGTATTCGACCTCGACGGGACGCTCGCGGACACCAGCGGAGACTTGATCGCCGCGGCCAATGCCTGTTTCCGCGACATGGGCGAGGGCGATGTGCTGGATGCCAAAACCGATGCAAGCACGGCGCTGAAAGGCGGCCGGGCGATGCTGCGGTTGGGCATGGAACGCTTGGGACGCGCCGACGACGCCGAGACCATCGACCGCTACTATCCCATGCTGCTCGAAGCCTATGGCCGCGAGATCGACACGCATACCGTGCTTTACCCCGGCGCGATGGAGGCTGTGGAGGCATTGAAAGCCGCGGGCTACCGCGTGGCGATATGCACCAACAAACCCGAGGGGCTGGCGCATACGCTGCTGACCAAGCTTGGCGTGCGCGATGCCTTTGGCGCGATGGTGGGGGCCGATACGCTGGCGATCCGCAAACCCGATCCGGAGCATCTGTTCGAAACCGCGCGGCGTGCCGGGGGCGACCCCGCGCTGTGCTTGCTTGTGGGCGATACCAATACCGACCGCGAGACGGCGCGCGCGGCGGGGGTGCCTTGCGTGTTGGTCTCCTTTGGTCCCTCGGGCGATGATATGGCGGCACTTGGCCCCGAAGCCCTGCTGGACCACTATGACGATCTGCCCGACATCGTCACCCGTCTGATCGGTGCTGTCTGACATGGTATCTGACACGGCAGAGGTGTTCGCCGGCAGCTTCACCCAGCAAGAACCAATCCCCGAGGAAGCCATCGACGCCGCCGTCGCCGTGATGCGCCACGGGCGGTTGCACCGCTATAACACCGCGCCCGGCGAAACCGCCGAGGCCGCGCTGCTCGAGCAGGAGTTCGCCGCGATGGTGGGCGCGCACTACTGCCTTGCCGTGGCCTCGGGCGGCTATGCCATCGCGACCGCCTTGCGGGCCGTTGGCGTCAAGCCGGGGGATCGGGTGCTGTCCAACGCCTTCACGCTGGCCCCCGTGCCGGGCGCGATTGCCGCGGTCGGGGCCACGCCGGTCTTTGTCGATGTCACCCAAGGGCTGGTGATCGATCTGGACGATCTGGCCGCCAAACTGGATCAGGCGCGGGTGCTGCTGCTAAGCCATATGCGCGGGCATATTTGCGATATGGACCGGTTGATGGCGCTTTGTGATGCCGCCGGTGTCACCGTGGTAGAGGATTGCGCGCATACCATGGGGGCAAGCTGGAACGGTGTGCCCTCGGGGCGGCATGGGGCGGTGGGGTGCTATTCCTGCCAGACCTATAAACACGTCAACGCGGGCGAGGGCGGGCTGTTGGTCACCGATGATGCCGCACTTGCGGCGCGGGCGATCATGCTCTCAGGGTCCTATATGCTTTATGACCGGCATTTGGCGGGGCCGCCGCCCGAAGCCTTCGAGACGGTGAAATACGACACGCCGAATATCTCTGGCCGGATGGATAACCTGCGCGCGGCGATCCTGCGCCCGCAGCTCAAGCGGCTTGAGGCACAGATCGACGGGTGGAATGCGCGGTATCACGTGGTTCAGGACGGCTTGCGCGACACGCCCGGCCTGACCCTCATCAACCGCCCCGCGGTGGAACGTTTTGTCGGATCGTCGTTCCAGTTCCTGCTGTCTGGTTGGGCCCCCGAGGCCATTACATCAGTGCTGACCCGCTGCGCCGCCCGCGGGGTGGAACTGAAGTGGTTCGGCGGGGCGGAGCCTGTGGGCTTTACCAGCCGCTACGATTCATGGCGCTATGCCGAACCCTCTGCGCTGCCCGCCAGCGATGCGGTGCTCGCCAGTATCATCGACATGCGCGTCCCGCTGACATTCTCGTTGGATGACTGCGCGCTGATCGCACGGATCATTCGCGCGGAAGTCTCGGCGGTGTTCCAGCAGGGCTAGGCCGCGCCGGGGGTCGCCATCTGGATCAACTGGATAAGGTTCCCGCAGGTGTCATCCAGCACCGCCATGCGGACAGGGCCGGCATCAATAGGGTCTTGGGTGAAGACGACACCGCTGTCGGTCAGCCGTTTGACTTCGGCATCCAGATCCTCAACCTGAAAGGAATGGGCTGCGATCCCGTCCTCCACCAGCGCCTGTTTGTAGGGGCCAACGGCGCGGTGATCGCTGGGCTCTAGCAAAAGCTCTGTCCCGTCGGGTTGTTCGGGCGATACCACAGTGAGCCAGCGGTGCGTCCCGAGGGGGATATCGTTCTTCACCTCAAATCCCAGCTTGTCGCAATAGAACTTCTGGGCCTTGTCTTGGTCGTCAACGAAGATGCTTGTCACATAGATTTTCATATCGATTCATCCGTTCATGGCTGTATCGGGCCGGGTCTGGTGCAAAGCCCGCGGGTGTTCGGAAGCACCCTAGCATGGCATCGCGAAAAGGGCAGGCACAACGGCCCGCCCTTGATGTGAATAGTGGCATGTCCGCCGTTCAGAAGCGAATGGTCCCATGTTCGCCCGCATCCGGAACCTGTTTGGTCACATTGGCTTTGGCGATTTCGTACAGGAAGGACAGGCTGCCGCCGGTCAGCCAGACCTCCGCCTGTTTGAGGTCCATGCGCACAAGTTGCACGTCGTCATCCCTGCGTCCGTCCTTGAACCAGGCGGCGGCAAAGGCGTTCCACAGCTCGTCCAGTTTGGCAGGGTCGGTCACAGCCTGAACGGTGCCGTCGATACGGGCGTATAGGTGTTCATCCTTGCTGGTCACCAGATATTCTGCCGCAGCACCGGTCTGGGCGGATTTCGCCAGATCTGTGTCCCGTGCGGTGATGAACCAAAGGCAGTTGGCGTCGTGGTCGGCATAGTGGCTCATGGGGATGGCGCGGGCGGTATCGGTGGCCAGCATCCCGATGCGGGTGTCGTCTACGCGGTCCCAGAATTCTTTCTTCAATGACGTGCTCATATCGGGGCGTCCTTTCTATCCTGTGTCACGGGGGTAACATCGGCGGCGCGGGTGCAGTTCCGCGCAGCCTGCGACATTTGCTTGACCGAATCCGCGAGAAGTGTAGTGTAATGAACAACTGTTCAATAAACTCGGGGGAGGGGTCTATGTTCAACACCACCATGAAATTCGATCTGGGCGACGACGTGAACGAGATGCGCGATATGGTGCACCGTTGGGCGCAAGAGCGGGTTAAACCGATGGCCGCCGAGATCGACACCAAGAACGAATTCCCGCCCGCGCTCTGGGAAGAGATGGGCAGCCTTGGTCTGCTGGGCATGACGGTCGAGGAAGAATTTGGCGGCTCGGGCATGGGCTATGTCGCACACACCGTCGCGGTTGAAGAAATCGCACGCGCTTCCGCCTCGGTCTCGCTGTCCTACGGGGCGCATTCGAACCTCTGCGTCAACCAGATCCGTCTCAACGGCAGCCCCGAGCAGAAGGCGAAATTCCTGCCGGGCCTGTGCTCGGGTCAACATGTGGGCGCGCTGGCGATGTCCGAACCCTCTGCGGGCAGCGACGTGGTGTCGATGAAACTGCGCGCCGAAAAGCGCAACGATCACTACCGCCTGTCGGGCAACAAATACTGGATCACCAACGGCCCCGATGCAGACACGCTGGTGGTCTATGCCAAGACCGACCCCGATGCCGGATCGAAAGGCATCACCGCCTTCCTGATCGAGAAATCCATGAAAGGCTTCACCACCAGCCCGCATTTCGACAAGCTTGGCATGCGCGGGTCCAACACGGCAGAGCTTATCTTTGACGATGTCGAAGTCCCGTTTGAAAACGTTCTGGGAGAAGAGGGGCGCGGCGTGGCGGTGCTGATGTCGGGGCTTGATTACGAACGCGTGGTGCTGGCGGGGATCGGTCTGGGGATCATGGCCGCCTGTCTGGACGAGATCATGCCCTATATGGTCGAGCGTAAACAATTCGGGCAGCCCATCGGGAACTTCCAGCTGATGCAGGGCAAGATGGCGGATATGTACACCGCGATGAATTCGGCCCGCGCCTATGTTTACGAGGTCGCCAAGGCCTGTGATCGCGGTGATGTCACCCGTGCGGATGCCGCCGCCTGCTGTCTTTATGCCAGCGAAGAGGCGATGAAACAGGCGCATCAGGCGGTGCAGGCCATGGGCGGGGCGGGCTACCTGTCGGACAACCCCGTGGGCCGCATCTTCCGCGATGCCAAGCTGATGGAGATCGGGGCAGGCACCTCTGAAATCCGCCGGATGCTGGTGGGCCGCGAGATGATGGGAGCGATGGCGTGAAACCTCTCGGCATCGCCCTGATGCTCTGCGCCTCACCGCTTGCCGCGCAAGATCTGCAATATACTGATCGCGGCACAGAGATTTGCCTCGCCGACGCAGATGGTTTTGCCGCCGAGATGGCCTGCGTCGGTGTCTCTGCCAACCAATGCATGGAGGATTCTCCGGGCGGGAGCAGCACCTATGGCATGGGCGGGTGTCTGGACCGTGAGCTGCAATTCTGGGACCAGCGGTTGAACGATAATTACGCCGCAGTGATGGTGCAGGCCAAACGGATGGATGCCGATGCGATCCCGGGGCCCGAGGGAAGCCCCGGCGTGGCGGATGCCCTGCGCGAGATGCAGCGGGCGTGGATCGTGTTCCGCGACAAGGCGTGCACCTACGAAGCCTCGCTTTGGCAGGGGGGCACGGGGCGCGGACCTGCGGCGATTAACTGTCTGATGCAACAGACCGCGCGTCAGGCTTTGTCGCTGGACGTGTGGGAAGGCTGATGGCTGACGTCCTGCCAGGTCTGGACGCAACGGGCGCGTGGGAGATTCCGGCGCGGCTGAACATGGCGGCGCAATGTCTGTCCCATGACCCCGCGCGGCTTGCGATCATTGATCTGACAGGTGACGCGCGACGCGATGTCAGCTTTGGCACCCTGTCCGATATGGTGGACGGACTGGCCCGCGCCTTGGCGCAGCGGGTGCAGGCAGGTGACCGTGTGGGCGTGCTGCTGGGGCAAAGCCCGTGGTGTGCTGCGGCCCATCTGGCGATCTGGAAAATCGGCGCGATTTCAGTGCCTTTGTTCAAACTCTTCAAGTATGATGCCCTCGCATCGCGGGTGCGTGATGCGGGCGTGACGCTGGTGCTGACCGATCCCGAAGGGCGCGATCTGCTGGGGGGGCTGGCGACGCCCTTGATGGCAGATAGCGTCGGCGTGGCGGGCGATCCTGTCGCCTTTGCCGACACCGGCCCTGACGATCCGGCGGTGCTGATCTATACCTCGGGCACGACGGGGTCGCCTAAGGGTGCGCTGCACGGCCATCGGGTGCTGACGGGCCATCTGCCCGGCGTCTCGCTCAGCCATGATGTGCTGGGGCAGGACGGCGATTGTCTCTGGACGCCTGCGGATTGGGCGTGGATCGGCGGGCTGTTCGATGTGGCAATGCCCGGGCTGGCGCTTGGTGTGCCTGTTGTCGCGGCGCGCTTAGCGAAATTCTCGTCCGACGCCTGTGCGCGCATCATCCGCGAGGGCGATGTGCGCAACGTGTTCTTCCCGCCGACCGCGCTGCGGATGCTCAAGGCCGAGGGCGCCACAATCGCGGGGCTACGCTCTGTCGCATCGGGGGGCGAGCCTTTGGGGGCCGAGATGCTGGCATGGGGGCAACACGCCTTTGGCCTGAGTATCAACGAATTCTACGGGCAGACTGAATGTAATATGGTCGCCACCAGCGCGGGCAGCCGGTTCCCACCGCGCCCCGGTTGCATCGGTAAACCTGTGCCGGGCCATGACGTTGAAGTACTGGATGATGACGGTGCGCCGACGGCAGACGAAGGCGATGTCGCCATTCGCAAGGGATCAGCCGCGATGATGCTGGGCTATTGGCAGCGCCCCGACGAGACAGCGCAGAAATTCCGGGGTGACTGGATGCTGACCGGCGATCGCGGCGTGTTCGACGGTGAATACCTGCGCTTTATCGGGCGCGAGGATGATGTGATCACCTCAAGCGGCTATCGCATCGGTCCGGCAGAGATCGAGGATTGTCTGCTGACCCATCCCGATGTGGCAACCTGCGGTGTGGTGGGCAAGCCCGACCCGCTGCGGACAGAGATCGTCAAAGCCTATGTCGTGCGCAAATCCGGTGCGACTGTCGATGAGCAGACCCTGCAAGACTGGGTGAAAACCCGCCTTGCCAGCTATTCCTACCCGCGCGAGGTGGCCTTTCTGGATGCCTTGCCGATGACCGTCACAGGCAAAGTGATCCGCCGCGAGCTGAAAGCCCGCGCCGCTGCCGAAGGGGCTGCGTGATGCAATACCCCCCTGTGACGTCCCCCCATTCCATCCGATCAAGGAGACCGACATGAAGCTGATTTCGCAAGCCTTGCCCTCGTCCGAAAGCTTCAAGGCGAACGAGGCCGCGCATCTGGCCGCGCTGCAAACCATCCGCGAGGCGGCGGATGCGGCGGAACTGGGCGGCGGCGAGAAATCCCGCGCCCGTCACGTGAGCCGCGGCAAGATGCTGCCCCGCGAACGGGTGGCCAATCTGCTCGACCCCGGATCGCCCTTCCTTGAGGTTGGTGCGCTGGCGGCGCATGGGCTATACGGCGGGGCGGCCCCAGCGGCGGGTGTGATCGCGGGTGTCGGCAAGGTGCAGGGCATCGACTGCATGATCGTGTGCAACGACGCCACGGTGAAGGGCGGCACCTATTTCCCGATGAGCGTCAAAAAACACCTGCGTGCCCAGGAAATCGCCGAGGAAAACCATCTGCCCTGCATCTATCTGGTCGATAGCGGCGGCGCGAACCTGCCCAATCAGGACGAGGTCTTTCCCGACCGTGACCACTTTGGCCGGATTTTCTATAATCAGGCGCGGATGAGCGGCAAGGGCATTCCCCAGATCGCGGTGGTCATGGGATCGTGCACCGCGGGCGGGGCCTATGTGCCCGCGATGTCGGATGTGTCGATTATCGTGAAAGAGCAGGGCACGATCTTTTTGGCCGGTCCGCCGCTGGTCAAGGCCGCCACGGGCGAGGTGGTCAGCGCCGAGGATCTGGGCGGCGGCGATGTGCATACCCGTCTGTCAGGTGTGGCCGACTATCTGGCCGAGGATGACGCCCACGCGCTGGCCTTGGCACGACGCGCTGTGGCGGGATTGAACCGCGCGGCCCCGATGAATGTGCAGTGGCAACCGGCCGAAGACCCTGCCTATGATCCGGCCGAGATGCTGGGCGTTGTCCCCGCCGATCTGCGCACGCCCTATGACATCCGCGAAGTCATCATGCGGCTGGTCGATGGCAGCCGCTTCGACGAATTCAAGGCGCGCTTTGGCGAGACGCTGGTCTGCGGTTTCGCCCATGTGAAAGGCTGCCCCGTCGGTATCATCGCCAACAATGGCGTATTGTTCTCGGAATCCGCCCAGAAAGGCGCGCATTTCGTCGAGCTGTGTTCGCAGCGCAAGATCCCGCTGGTCTTCTTGCAAAACATCACCGGCTTCATGGTCGGCCGCAAATACGAGAACGAAGGCATCGCGCGGCACGGGGCCAAGATGGTGACGGCTGTCGCCTCGACCAATGTGCCCAAGATCACCATGCTGGTGGGCGGGTCGTTCGGGGCTGGCAACTATGGCATGGCGGGGCGCGCTTATTCCCCGCGCTTCATGTGGACATGGCCGAACTCGCGCATTTCGGTCATGGGCGGTGCGCAGGCGGCGGGCGTTCTGGCGACCGTCAAACGGGATGCCATTGAACGCGCGGGCGACAGCTGGACCGAGGAAGAAGAGACAGCGTTCAAGCAGCCCACGATTGATATGTTCGAGGAACAGTCGCATCCGCTTTATGCGACCGCACGGCTTTGGGATGACGGCGTGATCGACCCGCGCCACAGCCGCGAGGTGCTGTCGCTGTCGCTACGCGCCAGTTTGAACGCACCGATCGAGGATACAACGTTTGGTGTGTTCCGGATGTAGGCTGCGGTTGGCCTTTATGCGGCCGGGGGCCAGCCCAAATTCTTGAGTAAAGCCGGGGGCCAGCCCAAGACTTTTATTAGGCCGGGGGCCAGCCCAAGACTTTTTATAAGGCCGGGGGCCAGCCCCCGGGGACCCCCGGAGTTTAAGGGGCAAAATGAAGATAAGATGGATGTGAGGGAACTGCGTGATGTTTGATACGATCCTGATTGCGAACCGGGGCGAGATTGCTTGCCGCGTGATGGAGACAGCGCAGGCCATGGGGGTGCGCTGCGTGGCGGTCTATTCCGACGCGGACCGCGCGGCGAAACATGTGGCGATGGCGGATACGGCGGTGCATATTGGCGGCTCGGCCCCTGCGGATAGCTATCTGCGCGGCGAGGTGATCATTCAGGCGGCACTGGATACGGGCGCGCAGGCGATCCATCCGGGCTATGGCTTTTTGTCCGAGAACCCCGATTTCGTGGATGCGGTAGAGGCGGCGGGGCTGGTCTTTATCGGCCCGTCGGCCAAGGCCATCCGCGCGATGGGGCTTAAAGATGCCGCCAAGGCCTTGATGGTCGAGGCGGGTGTGCCGGTTGTGCCGGGGTATCACGGGGCCGATCAGGATGACGCGCTGCTGGCGGCAGAGGCGGATAAGATCGGCTATCCGGTGTTGATCAAGGCCGTCGCCGGTGGGGGTGGCAAGGGCATGCGGCTGGTGGAGGCGGCGGACGGTTTTCCGGCCGCGCTGGAGAGTGCGCGCTCAGAGGCCAAGACAGCCTTTGGCAACGCCGATGTGCTGGTAGAGAAATTCGTCACCAAACCGCGCCATATCGAAGTGCAGGTCTTTGGCGACGGCAAAAAGGCCGTGCATCTGTTTGAACGCGATTGCTCGCTTCAGCGGCGCCACCAGAAGGTGATCGAGGAGGCTCCGGCCCCCGGCATGACGCCCGAAATGCGCGAAGCGATGGGGCAGGCGGCCGTCACAGCAGCCGAGGCGATTGGCTATGCCGGGGCGGGCACGATTGAATTCATCGTCGACGGCTCTGGCGGGTTGCAGACGGACGGCTTCTTTTTCATGGAGATGAACACCCGTCTGCAGGTGGAACATCCCGTGACCGAGGCGATTACCGGCGTTGATCTGGTAGCCTGGCAGTTGCGCGTGGCGGCTGGCGAGGGGCTGCCCCTGCGCCAGGACGAATTGTCGATCCACGGACATGCGCTTGAGGCGCGGCTTTATGCGGAGGATGTGCCCAAGGGTTTCCTGCCCGCCACAGGGACTTTGACGCATTTGCAGTTCACGCCCGCCTGCCGTGCCGACAGCGGCGTGCGCGCCGGCGATACGATCAGCCCTTTCTATGATCCGATGATTGCCAAGGTGATCGTGCATGGCGACACGCGCGAGATCGCCCTGTCGCGCCTGCGCGCCGCGCTGACCGGCTGCGAGGTGGCAGGGACGGTGACAAACCTTGCGTTTCTGGGCGCTTTGGCGGCGCATGAAGGGTTTGCGGCGGGAGATGTGGATACCGGGCTGATCGCCCGTGATATTGATGATTTGACTCAAGCGCCCGAGGTGGGGCCGCGCCATGCGGCGCTTGCCGGGATGGCGGCACTGTCGTTGCTGGATCCGGCCGCGGGTGCGGGATTTACGCTTTGGCAGCCGCTGCGCCGCGCGGTCGGATTGACCTGGGGCGGAGAGGATCATCTGCTGCAGGTGCAGGTCGTCTCGGCGGATCACCAGATCTGGACCGTGGACGGGACAGAGGTCGTCGCACAGCGCATCGGCGGGCGTTGGTCATTAGGCGGGCAACAGGCGGCGGCTGTATCTGTCGCCGAGGGGCGCGTGACGGTCTTTGACGGTTATGGGCTGGTGTTTGACGTTATCGACCCGCTGGCCCGTGCCGCGGGTGGTCACGGCGACGGCAACCTGATCGAGGCGCCGATGCCCGGACTGGTGCGTGTCGTGGATGCCAAGGTCGGCCAGACGGTGACCAAGGGCGACCGCCTTGCGGTGCTGGAAGCCATGAAGATGGAACACAGCCTGCTTGCCGCGCGCGATGGCGTTGTCGCCGAGGTTCTGGCGCAGGCTGGTGATCAGGTCGAGGCGGGTGTAGCACTGGTGCGGCTAGAGCCCGAGGCATAGGAGACCGCACCATGATTACCCTGCACCACGTCGAACAGACCCGTTCCATGCGCACCCTTTGGTTGCTGCACGAGCTGGAGGTGCCCTTCGAGGTGTCGATTCACGCCTTCGACAAATCCCTGCGTGATCCGGGCTATCTCGCCATTTCGCCGGCGGGGCGTGTGCCCTCGCTCGAGATCGACGGGGAGCGCATGTTCGAGACAGGCGCCATCGCGGAATATCTTTGCGAACGGTTCAGCCCCGACCGTTTGGGGCGGATGCCGGGGGCGCCGGATCGCATGGCGTGGTTGGTGTGGATCCACTTTGCCGAGACGGTATCGCAGCATTGTGCCGCGCTGACCCAGCAGCATGTGGCGCTTCGCGATGATTCCATGCGCAGCCCCATCGTGATGAAGCTGGAAGCCGCGCGTTTGATGAAGTGTTACGACGCGATCGAGGCGCGATTGGGCGGTGGGATACTGTCACAGGATTATCTGTTGATGAGCGGTTTCACGGCGGCGGATGTGAACGTGGGGCAGGCGGTCTATATGGCGCAGCATTTCGCCAAGCTCGACAATCACCCCAATGTGGCGGCCTGGTATGCGCGCATCACCGACCGCGAGGCGTTCCAGCTATCGCTGCCCAAAGACGTGCCGTTGTTTGACCGGACGTTTTATGACCCGTGGCCGGTCGAGTGATGCTACCGTCGCGCAGGTGAGTTTATTTGGCAAAATGAAGGGGAGGGGGCGTTATGGATAAAGGGGTCTGCGAGATATTCGAGGTCGGTCCACGGGACGGGCTGCAAAACGAGGCGCGCGAAATTCCGGTGTCGGAGAAGATCGCGCTGGTCGACCTGCTGAGCCGTGCGGGGTTTTCCCGGATCGAGGTGGCGAGTTTTGTCAGCCCCAAATGGGTGCCGCAGATGGCCGGATCGGGTGAGGTTCTGGGCGGGATTGCTCGGGGCGAGGGGGTGCGTTATGCCGCGCTGACGCCGAATATGCGGGGATACGAGGATGCGGTCGCGGCCAAAGCGGGAGAGATCGCGGTGTTCGCCTCGGCCAGTGAGGGGTTCAGCCAGAAGAATATCAACGCCAGCATCGAGGAGGCGTTCGAGCGTTTCGCGCCGATCCTGGAGCAGGCACGCCATGTGGATATGCCGGTGCGGGGCTATGTCTCGTGCGTGGTGGAATGCCCCTATGACGGGGCAGTCGCGCCATCCAAGGTGGCGGAAGTGGCGGATCGTCTTTTCTCTATGGGCTGCTATGAGGTCTCGCTTGGCGATACCATCGGGGCGGGCACGCCGGATACGATTGCGCGCATGTTGCTGGCGGTACGCGATGTGGTGCCCGTGGGGCGTTTGGCCGGGCACTATCATGACACCAACGGGCGGGCGATGGACAACATCGATGCATCGCTGTCCATGGGCCTGCGGGTGTTCGATGCCGCCGTCGGCGGTTTGGGGGGGTGCCCCTATGCGCCGGGGGCTGCGGGCAATGTTGCCACGGAAAAGGTCAACGCGCATCTGATGGCGCTTGGCTATGACACCGGGTTGGATCAGGCGGTGATCGAGGAAGCCGCCGAGATGGCGCGGCGGATGAGGGCTGGATGATGTACGAGACACTGAAGCTGGAGACCGACACGCGCGGGGTCGCGACGTTGACGTTGGCGCGCGAGGAAAAGCACAACGCCATGTCCGCGCAGATGATCGCGGAGCTGACCGGGGCCGCCGCCGCCTTGGCCGCTGATGACGCTGTGCGGGTCGTGGTGCTGACCGGCGCGGGCAAAAGCTTTTGCGCGGGCGGTGATCTGGGCTGGATGCAGGCGCAGCGCGATATGGATGGGCCGACACGCTCGGCCGAGGCAGGCAAGCTGGCCACGATGCTGGGCGCGCTGAACACGCTGCCCAAGCCCTTGATCGGTCGGGTACAGGGCAACGCCTTTGGTGGCGGTGTCGGCATGGCCTCGGTCTGTGACGTGGCGATCGGGGTTGATACGTTGAAGATGGGGTTCACCGAGACACGGCTGGGGATCATTCCGGCCACCATCGGCCCCTATGTGCTGGCCCGTATGGGCGAGGGGCGCGCGCGGCGTGTGTTCATGTCGGCCCGTCTGTTTGACGCGGCAGAGGCGGTCGATCTGGGGTTGCTGGCCCGTGCCGTGCCGGCAGATGCGCTGGACGCTGCGATCGAGGCCGAGGTCGTTCCCTATCTGTCCTGTGCGCCGGGGGCCGTGGCTGCGGCGAAACAGCTCGCGCGGGATCTGGGACCGCGGATCGACGCGCAGGTCGTGGACCATACCATCGCCGCATTGGCCGACCGCTGGGAAACCGAAGAGGCGGCCGAGGGAATCGGTGCCTTCTTCGACAAGCGCAAGGCGGCCTGGGTTACGGGTTGAAGCGGGGCGGCAAGGCTCTAGGCTTTGCCACGACATCAACGGCAAAAGGGGCCCCCATGCGTATTCTATTCACCGGCGGCAGCGGCAAGGCGGGGCGGCATGTGATCCCCTATCTGATGGATCAGGGGCATCAGGTGTTGAACGTGGACCAGCAGCCGCTGGATCACCCCGGCGTTGACAACCGCATTGCCGATATCACCGACGCGGGCCAGATGCATGATGTGATGCATAGTCTGATGAATCTGGGCGAACTGGATGAGGGCACCGGCGTGCAGGGGTTTGACGCCGTTGTGCATTTCGCCGCCGTGCCGCGCATCCTGATCACGTCGGATACAGAGGTGTTTCGGGTCAATACGCTTGGCACCTATCATGTCATCGATGCTGCCGTGAAGGCGGGGGTGCCCAAGATCATCTTTGCCTCATCCGAGACGACCTATGGCATCTGCTTTGCCCAGGGGGAGCGTAAGCCCGACTATATTCCCGTCGATGAAGAGCACCCGACCGTGCCCGAAGACAGCTATGCCATGTCCAAGGTCTGTAACGAGGCGACGGCGCGCAGCTTTCAGGCGCGCTCGGGGGCGGATATCTACGGGTTGAGAATCAACAACGTGATCGAACCGCATGAATACGCCAGCCTTTTCCCCGGCTTCATTCACGACCCCGATCAACGTCGGCGCAATATCTTCGCCTATATCGATGCCCGCGATCTAGGGCAGATGGTGCAGCGCTGTCTTGATGTGGATGGCTTAGGGTACGAGGTGTTCAATGTAGCCAACGCCGACACCTCTGTCGCCGCACAAACCTCTGACTTGATTGATCGCTACTATAAAGACGTGCGCCAGACCCGCGATATGGGCCAGTTCGAGACATTCTACAGCATCGAAAAGGCGCGTGACCTGCTGGGGTTCGCGCCGCAGCACAGCTGGCGCGAGAGCCGCGATCTGCTGGAAAAATAGCACCAATCACGCGGGCGCGGGCAGGGCGCGCCGCGCCCCACGACAGGATGACGCAAATATGGCGGGCTCGGTTGACCCTGACCGGACAGCGGAGTAAACCGACCAAAGCCAATAGTGCCGTTTGGCTGACAGGGCGCGTGGCGCGTCGCATACGCAAAAGGAGCTTCCCCTTGGACGACATGATGCGGGAATACCTGCCGATCCTACTTTTTCTAGCCGTGGCGATTGTCCTTGGCATTGTTTTGATCCTGGCCGCCGTCGTGCTGGCCGTGCGCAACCCGGACCCTGAAAAAGTGTCGGCCTATGAATGCGGGTTCAACGCCTTTGACGACGCCCGGATGAAATTTGACGTGCGGTTCTACCTCGTGTCGATCCTGTTCATCATCTTTGACCTCGAAATCGCTTTCCTCTTCCCCTGGGCCGTGGCCTTTCAGGACGTGAGCATGGCCGGTTTCTGGTCGATGATGGTCTTTCTTGCCGTGCTGACCGCCGGCTTTGCATATGAGTGGAAAAAGGGAGCACTGGAATGGCAGTAGCAGCCGCCGGGGCCAATGTGGCCGGGATGGACCGCGATGTGGCCACCCAGAACCTGAACAAGGAACTGCAGGACAAGGGCTTCCTGCTGACCTCGACCGAAGACATCATCAACTGGGCCCGTACCGGCTCGCTGCACTGGATGACTTTTGGTCTGGCCTGCTGCGCCGTCGAGATGATGCACACCTCGATGCCGCGCTACGATCTGGAACGCTTTGGCACCGCGCCACGCGCGTCTCCGCGTCAGTCCGACCTGATGATTGTTGCGGGCACGTTGACCAACAAGATGGCACCGGCCCTGCGCAAGGTCTATGACCAGATGCCGGAACCGCGCTATGTGATCTCTATGGGGTCTTGCGCCAATGGCGGCGGCTATTACCACTATAGCTATTCCGTTGTGCGCGGCTGTGACCGTGTCGTGCCTGTCGATGTCTATGTGCCCGGCTGCCCGCCCACGGCAGAGGCGTTGCTTTATGGTATCATGCAGCTGCAGCGCAAAATCCGCCGCACCGGCACAATTGTTCGCTAAGGGGCTGATATGTCAGAACAACTGAACGAACTTGGCGCGTATATCGAAGCGAAACGCCCCGACTGTATCCTCGGCTGGGACATCGCCTTTGACGAGCTGAACATGGATGTCACCCAGGCCAATCTGCCCGGTCTGGTGGAATTTATCAAAAGCGACGCGACCTGCCGTTTCTCCTCGCTGGTGGATATCACCGCGGTGGATTACCCGGGCCGCGCCAAACGGTTTGATGTCGTCTATCATTTCCTGTCGATGTACCAGAACCAGCGCATCCGCTTGCGCGTCGCCGCGCGCGAAGAGGATATGGTCCCCTCGATCGTCGATATCCACCCGTCGGCCAACTGGTTCGAACGCGAGGTCTTTGACATGTTCGGCATCATCTTTGCCGGCCACCCCGACCTCCGTCGCCTGCTGACCGACTACGGGTTCCGCGGCTACCCGCTGCGCAAGGATTTCCCGACCACCGGCTATACCGAAGTCCGCTATGACGAGACGGAAAAGCGCGTGGTCTATGAACCCGTGAGCCTCGTTCAGGAATATCGCCAGTTCGACTTTATGTCGCCTTGGGAAGGGGCCGAATATATTCTGCCGGGCGATGAAAAGCCGGAGGCAAAATAATGGGGGGCATGTGGTGGTTCATACTGTCTGCCCTCACAATCATCCCGATGGTCAAGCTGTTGCCGTTTTTCGGGATCAATAAATACTGGTCTGTTGCCTGTATCGTGCCTTTGGGCACCGTCGCCCTTTTGTGGTGGATGGGCGTCAAACTGACCGAGCTGGAGCGTAAATGATGGACGGCACCAAAGGTTTCGAAGACGCCCTGACCGGCGAGCAGAAGATCCGCAACTTCAACATCAACTTCGGCCCGCAACACCCTGCGGCGCACGGGGTTCTGCGTCTGGTTCTCGAACTCGACGGCGAGATTGTCGAACGCTGCGATCCGCACATCGGCTTGCTGCACCGTGGCACCGAAAAGCTGATGGAAAGCCGCACCTACCTGCAGAACCTGCCGTATTTCGACCGGCTGGATTACGTGGCCCCGATGAACCAGGAACACGCCTGGTGTCTGGCCATCGAAAAGCTGACCGGTGTCGAAGTGCCCCGTCGCGCCTCGCTGATCCGCGTGCTCTATTCCGAAATTGGGCGCATCCTGTCCCACCTGTTGAACGTCACCACACAGGCGATGGACGTGGGCGCGCTGACACCGCCGCTCTGGGGCTTTGAAGAACGCGAAGATCTGATGATCTTCTACGAACGCGCCTGCGGTGCCCGTCTGCACGCGGCCTATTTCCGCCCCGGCGGGGTCCACCAGGATCTGCCGCCCGCGCTGCTTGATGATATCGAGGCATGGACCCACAAGTTCCTGTCGGGCTTCATGGTCGACGTGGATCAGCTGCTGACAGAAAACCGGATCTTCAAACAGCGTAACGCTGACATCGGTATCGTGTCTGAACAGGACATCCAGGATTGGGGCTTCTCGGGCGTGATGGTCCGCGGCTCTGGCCTGGCATGGGATTTGCGCCGTGCGCAGCCCTATGAATGCTACGATGAATTCGACTTCCAGATCCCGACCGGTGTGAACGGCGATTGCTATGACCGCTACCTCGTCCGGATGGAAGAAATGCGCCAGTCCACCTACATCATCCAGCAAGCCATCGAGAAGCTGCGCGCGCCCGAAGGGCAGGGCGATGTATTGGCGCGGGGCAAGATCACGCCCCCCAGCCGGACCGCGATGAAAACCGACATGGAAAGCCTGATCCACCACTTCAAGCTCTACACCGAAGGGTTCCACGTCCCCGCCGGCGAAGTCTATTGCGCTGTCGAGGCCCCCAAGGGCGAATTCGGCGTCTACCTTGTGGCCGATGGATCGAACAAACCCTACCGTGCCAAACTGCGCGCGCCCGGCTACCTGCACCTGCAAGCGATGGACTATGTCGCCAAGGGGCACCAGCTGGCGGATGTCGCGGCGATCATCGGCACCATGGACATCGTTTTCGGAGAGGTCGACCGTTGAGCCGGGTCCTCTTCATTTTGCCAAATAAACTCCCGCCGGAGGCGCCCGCCGTTTCCGCAAGAACGAAAGCCTGATCTGATGCTGCGCCGTTTGCACCCTGACCAACCGACAAGCTTTGCCTTCACCCCTGCCAACCAGGCCTGGGCCGAAGCGCAGATCACGAAATACCCCGAAGGCCGTCAGGCCAGCGCGATCATCCCTTTGCTGTGGCGTGCGCAGGAACAGGAAGGCTGGCTAAGCCGCCCTGCGATCGAACATGTCTCTGAAATGCTGGGCATGGCCTATATCCGCGGGCTCGAGGTCGCGACATTCTACTTTATGTTCCAGCTTCAGCCTGTGGGCGAGGTCGCGCATTTCCAGATTTGCGGCACGACATCCTGCATGATCTGCGGTGCTGAAGACCTGATCGAGGTCTGCAAGGAGCGCATCGCGCCCAAGGCACATCAGATCAGCGAAGACGGCAAATTCTCGTGGGAAGAAGTCGAATGTCTGGGGGCCTGTTCGAACGCGCCGATGGCGCAGATCGGCAAGGACTATTACGAAGATCTGACCGTCGACGGCTTCCGCACCATGATCGACGAGATGGCGGCGGGGCAGGTGCCTGTACCCGGGCCGCAGAACGGGCGCTATGCCTCTGAACCGCTGTCCGGGCTGACCAGCCTGACCGATCACGACAGTGGCAAGACACAATACAACGCCAGCGCACAACTGGCCGTGGACATCGGCGATACGCTCAAGCGCATCGATGGTACCGAAGTGCCGCTGACAGCGCCCTGGCAGGGTAAAGATGGTGTAGACAGCGCCGGTTCTGACAAGGAACAGCCTGTGGCGCGGGATGACAATATGCCACCCGAAGGCCCTGACGGTGCCCAAGGCGGTCGTACCGCCGCAGAGGAAGACGCACCACGTGATGTGGGCGATGCCTCGGATCAACGCTCCGAAGCACCGGGGGAGGCTGACGGCACCGAAGCTGTGGGCAAACCCGAAGCAGGCAGCGTCGCACCCGGCGATCCGGCCCCTGCGCCCAAAGCCTCGACCGCGGGCACCAAAAAAGCATCGGTTGCGAAATCTGCAGAGGCCAATGCGGATGCGGCAGCCACCAAGCCCAAGACGCTGGATGCCCCCGAAGGCGGCGCGGCGGATGACCTCAAGATGATCAAGGGCATCGGTCCCAAGCTCGAAGCGCTGGTGAACAAGATGGGCTTTTACCACTTTAGCCAGATCGCTGACTGGGGCCCGAACGAGGTATCCTGGGTGGATCAGAACCTCGAAGGTTTCAAGGGCCGCGTGACCCGCGACAACTGGGTCGAACAGGCGAAAAAGCTTGCTGCTGGTGAAGAAACAGAATTCTCGTCGCGCGCCACAAAAGATGGTATCTATAACACATAATAGATCATCTTGAATGGCGAACGAAGGGACGGACATGACTGATTTGACGCAAAAAGAGCAATGCAAACGCGGTTGCATGCGGTGGGGGGCCGGGGTCGGCCTTATCCTCGCGTTGCTATTTTGGCTGGTTTTCGGCTGGGGCTTTATCGCCTCCCTGTTCCTTGGAATCATACTGGGGCTTGTGACCTTTGTGGTCCTGTCCAAATTCATGTGCGGGTCGCTTGGGGATGAGCCTATGCAGACGGCCAGCACTCCTGCGGCGGCTGCGGCCCCTGCAACGGCGGCCACAACCCAGGCGGCCAGCGCCGCACCAACCAGCGACGCCGCGGTAGAGCCTGAGCCGACGCTGGAGGCGGAACCCGCTGCCACCGAAACGGTAGAGGCTCGCCCCGAAGATACGACCGGCGGTCAGGCAAAGGCCGATGTCGGCGGTGCCGCGTCAGAGGCGACAGCGGGCACCTCGCCGGCGGCCAAAGACGAACCCGCCGCTTTCTCGGGGATCAAGCCCACGGCCAAGCTGAAGGGCCAAGAGGAACTCGCTGCGCGCAAGGGCAGCTACAAATACGAAGCCCCCGCAGCCGAGCCTGCAAAGGCCAAGGCGGCTCCGGCTCCTGCGCCAGCAACAGAAGCGGCGGCAGAACCTGTCGCCTCTATCCCGGAACCAACGCCGGCTGAAACACCGCAGGCACCGGCCACCGTCAAGGGGGCGACCTCGACCCGTTCGGGGATCGCGGATATTCCGGCGGGTACTGTGGAAAGCAGCCCCGAAACGCTGGAGAAACCGCGCGCTGGCGGTGCCGATAACCTCAAGCTTATCAGTGGGGTAGGGCCGAAACTTGAACAAACGCTGAATGAGCTGGGGATCTATCACTTTGATCAGATCGCCAAATGGACCGCGGATGAAATCGCTTGGGTTGATGCCCGCGTGCGGTTCAAAGGCCGTATTCAACGTGATGACTGGATGGCGCAGGCCAAAACCCTCGCCTCCGGTGGAGAGACCGAATTCTCCACGCGTAGTAAAAAGACCTGAGCCTGACATGGATGCCGTTTAATGACAGATAAGGAAGAAATCGCCCTGGCCCGTAAGGGCCGGATGGTCGGCCTTGTCATTGCCGGCACCATGTTGCTTTGGATCGCGGCGCAATGGCTTGCGCCGCAGTTCGGCTTGCCCGGACGCTATGCGCTGCTGTTCGACTTTGCCGCGCTGGCAGCCCTGATCTGGGCGATGGTCAATATATATCAGATGAGGCGGGCCCGCGCGGCCAGCCGTGACACATAAAGGTTAGCTTCATGCTTCAGGATCAAGACCGCATCTTTACCAATATCTACGGTATGCACGACCGCACGCTGAAAGGCGCGCAGGCGCGTGGCCATTGGGATGGCACGGCGGGCATCCTCAAGAACGGGCGCGACTGGATCATCGACCAGATGAAAGCCTCGGGGCTGCGGGGCCGTGGCGGTGCGGGCTTCCCCACCGGTCTGAAGTGGTCCTTCATGCCCAAGGAAAGCGACGGACGCCCCAGCTATCTGGTGGTGAACGCCGATGAATCCGAGCCCGGCACCTGCAAGGACCGTGAGATCATGCGCCACGATCCGCACACGCTGATCGAGGGCTGCCTGATCGCGAGCTTCGCGATGAACGCCAACGCTTGCTACATCTACATCCGCGGCGAATACATCCGCGAACGCGAAGCGCTGCAAGCCGCGATTGACGAGGCCTATGACGCGGGGCTTGTGGGCAAGAACGCCTGCAAATCCGGCTATGATTTCGACATCTATCTGCACCACGGGGCAGGTGCCTATATCTGTGGCGAGGAAACCGCACTGCTGGAAAGCCTTGAAGGCAAAAAAGGCATGCCGCGGATGAAGCCGCCGTTCCCTGCGGGGGCCGGTCTTTATGGCTGCCCGACCACGGTGAACAACGTGGAATCCATCGCGGTGGTCCCAACAATCCTGCGCCGCGGTCCTGAATGGTTTTCAAGCTTTGGCCGTCCGAACAACGCGGGCACCAAGTTGTTTGCGATCTCGGGTCATGTGAATAATCCTTGCGTCGTCGAAGAAGCGATGAGCATCACCTTTGAAGAGCTGATCGAAAAGCATTGCGGCGGTATCCGTGGCGGCTGGGACAACCTCAAGGCTGTGATCCCCGGCGGGTCGTCGGTGCCGATGATCCCCGGTGCGCAGATGCGCGACGCGATCATGGATTTCGACTACCTGCGCGAACAACGCTCGGGCCTGGGGACGGCTGCGGTCATCGTGATGGATAACTCCACCGATGTGATCAAGGCGATCTGGCGTCTGGCGAAGTTCTACAAGCACGAATCCTGTGGTCAGTGTACGCCATGCCGCGAAGGCACGGGCTGGATGATGCGCGTGATGGACCGTTTGGTGCGCGGCGATGCGGAGCCCGAAGAGATCGACATGCTGCTCGACGTGACCAAGCAGGTCGAAGGCCACACGATCTGCGCCCTTGGGGATGCGGCGGCGTGGCCCATTCAGGGTCTGATCCGTCACTTCCGCGACGAGATCGAGGATCGCATCAAGCACAAACGCACCGGCCGCGTCAGCGCCGTCGCGGCGGAGTAAGCCTTGATGGAAAGCTTTGCCGCCTATAGCCACGCGCTGACTGCTTTGGCTTTTTGGGCCATTCTGATCAGTGTCCTCGGCGCGCTCTCTACCATGGGGCGCACGCCAGAGGGGCGCTGCGATTGCGGCAAGCCCAAGCGGAACTACGACGATGTGGTCTATCGCCGCGAACGCGCGTTCATGAACGCGATAGAGGCGTCGGGCCCGTTTCTGGCATCGACGCTTGCGGCGGTGCTGCTTGGCGCGCCTGTGTTCTGGGTGAACCTCTTTGCGGCGCTATTCGTGGTGGTGCGGGTCGCGATGGCCGTGGTGCATATCGGGACAACCAACCAGCCGATGCGGTCGCTGTTCTTTACGCTCGGACTGGTCTGTATTCTGGCCTTGGCGGTTCTGGCGATTTTCGCAGCCTTCTGAGGCACGACTGAAGAACGATAGCTTTCACCCGTTGATCGGGCAGGGGGCTGCACAAAAAGACGGGTCCGGCCACACCGGCAGAGTGAGGGAAGATGAAGCAGATTGTTCTATTTTGTATAACGGCCGCGGTCTTGGCCGGCTGTACCGCCCGCGAAGACCGTCTGGCCTTTGATGGTAAATATTTCCGCACCAAGCTGAGCAAAGTCGACGGGCAACGCGATGTCTTTACCCTGCGGGTGCGCAATGCGTCACAGTCGATCAACGGGGCCCGCGAAGCGGCGCGCTATGAAGCGACGGTTTATTGTGTGACCAACTATGGCAGTTCGGATATCAAATGGGTCGTGGGGCCGGACACCCCGCCCGAGAATTTGCGCCTTGTGGACGACGCTTTGACGTTTCAGGGGGCTTGCCCTTCCTGACCGTTTGCGCGACATACCGCTGGCAAATGGCTGATCCGGAGATGTTATTGAATAACATCGGGGTCAGTTCCCATGTGTAGCAAGGGGCAGTCCGCCCCGCTACATGAGGAGAGTAAGATGCGTAACGTATTGATCGCCGTAACAACCGTGGCCCTGATGGCCAGCCCTGTCGCCGCAAAGCCGCCGCTGCGTGATGTACCGGCTGTTGATGATGCGCTGCTTGATCTTGGACTGGCCGACCGGATTCGCAAAGAATGCCCCGATATCTCGGCCCGAATGATCCGCGCGCTCAGCTATTTGAACAATGTGCACAATACGGCGAAATCTTTGGGCTATACGTCGGACGAAATTGACGCCTACCGCAAAAGCGATGCTGAAAAGGCGCGCATGAAGGCCCGTGGGGCCGCATATTTAAAGGCGAAGGGGGTCGATACTTCGGACCCGCAAAGCTATTGTGCGTTAGGGCGTGCAGAAATCCAAAAATCGAGCCGGATCGGTTCGTTACTGAGAGCGAAATAAGCATATGAGCGATACCCGCAAGATCATCATTGACGGCAAGGAAGTCGAAGTCGAAGGGGCGATGACGCTCATTCAGGCGTGCGAGGAAGCAGGGGTGGAAATTCCGCGTTTCTGTTACCATGAACGTCTGTCGATTGCCGGTAACTGCCGGATGTGTCTTGTGGAGGTCGTGGGCGGCCCACCCAAGCCTGCGGCGTCCTGCGCCATGCAGGTGCGCGACTTGCGTCCTGGCCCAGAGGGCCAGCCGCCTGTCGTCAAAACCAATTCGCCCATGGTAAAAAAGGCCCGCGAGGGGGTCATGGAATTCCTGCTGATCAACCACCCGCTGGATTGCCCGATCTGCGATCAGGGCGGCGAGTGTGACCTTCAGGATCAGGCGATGGCTTACGGCGTCGACTTCAGCCGCTACCGCGAGCCGAAGCGCGCGACCGAAGATCTGGATCTGGGTCCATTGGTCGAAACCCATATGACGCGCTGCATTTCCTGCACCCGTTGTGTGCGCTTCACCACCGAGGTCGCGGGCATTCACCAGATGGGCCAGACCGGCCGTGGTGAAGACGCCGAGATTACAGCCTATCTGGGGCAGACGCTCGATTCGAACCTGCAGGGCAACATCATCGACTTGTGCCCCGTGGGGGCGCTGGTCTCGAAACCCTATGCTTTCACCGCACGGCCGTGGGAACTGTCAAAGACCGAATCGATCGACGTGATGGATGCGCTCGGGTCGAACATCCGTGTGGATACCAAGGGCCGCGAAGTCATGCGCTTTTTGCCGCGCAACCATGATGGCGTGAACGAGGAATGGATTTCCGATAAAACCCGTTTCGTCTGGGACGGACTGCGCCGCCAGCGTCTGGACACGCCCTATATTCGTGAAAACGGTAAACTGCGCAAAGCTGACTGGCCCGAAGCATTGGCCGCTGCCGCTGCTGCGATGAAGGGTAAGACTGTCGCCGGTCTGATCGGTGACCTTGCCTCGGTCGAGGCGACATATGCATTGAAACAGCTGATCGAAGGGCAGGGCGGCGTTGTCGAATGCCGGACCGATGGCGCGAAGCTGCCTGCGGGCAACCGGTCGGGCTATGTCGGGACCGCCACGGTCGAAGATCTGGATCACGCGCAAGCCGTGATGCTGATCGGCGCGAACCCCGCGGTGGAAGCACCGGTGCTGAACGCCCGTATCCGCAAGGCATGGACCCGCGGTGCGGATGTGGCGCTGATGGGCCCTGCGGTCGATCTGACCTATGATTACGATCATCTGGGCGACAGCCCGTCGCTGCTGAATGACCTGCTGAAAAAGGACCACGCCGACATCGCCGAGAAATCCTCGGTCATCGTTGTGGGCATGGGGGCCTTGGCGCGCGAAGACGGGGCAGAGGTTCTGGCCGCTGCCATGGCGCTGGCCGAGGCGACGCAATCCGGCTTTATGGTCTTGCACACTGCCGCATCCCGCGTGGGGGCGATGGACGTCGGTGCCGTTGCCGAAAATGGCATCAACGATGTGCTGGCCGCCGATGTGATCTATAACCTTGGCGCCGATGAGGGCGACATTCCTGCTGGCCCCTTCGTGATCTATCAAGGCTCGCACGGGGATCGCGGCGCGCACCGCGCCGATATCATCCTGCCTGGTGCCGCTTATACGGAAGAGGGCGGTTTGTTCGTCAATACCGAAGGCCGTCCGCAGCTTGCCGCGCGCGCCAGCTTTGCCCCCGGTCAGGCCAAGGAAAACTGGGCCATCCTGCGCGCGTTGAGTGCCGAGCTGGACGCCAAGCTGCCGTTCGATTCGCTTGCAGCATTGCGCAAGGCGCTGGTCGCTGATGTCCCGCATCTTGGGAATATTGATCAGGTCGCTGAAAACGCATGGCAGCCGGTGGCGCAGGGCAGCTTGGGCGACAGCCCGTTGCGCTTTGCGATTGCCGATTTCTACCTGTCCAACCCCATCGCCCGCGCCAGCCAGTTGATGGCAGAGCTTTCGGCCAACGCCAAAGCCCGCCGCGAAAAACCACTGGCGGCGGAGTGAGGATTTTGGGGATGATGTTGCCTTTGGTTCTGGGTGCCTGCGAAACGCAAGCGCCCATGGCCGAAGATTTCATTCCCGAGTATCGCGGTGTTGAAACTAAACTGCTGGACGGGGATCTTGTCCAGTTCGACGTGGCGATGACCAAAGCGCAGTCATCCGAGAATGTAGCGGAATACGCGGAATGTGCCGCGGCGCGCTATACTTTGATCCGGGGCTTTGGTTTTGCCCGCCACGTGCGTACAAATGTTGAGATCGAGGGTGGTGTCTGGCACGCAGATGCTGTTTACACCATCTCGCCGAGCCTGCCTGCGGGCTTGAAGACAATAGATGCTGAAGTGACCGTGCAGAACTGCATGGAAAAAGGCATACCGACGGTGTGAGGACCTATGGCTGACTTCTTTTTCAACACCACGCTGGGGACGATCCTGCTGATTATTGGCCAGATTTTCCTTGTTGTGATTCCCCTGCTTCTTGCCCTTGCGTTCCTGATGTACGCCGACCGGAAAATCTGGGCGTCGGTACAGCTGCGCCGCGGCCCGAACGTTGTCGGCATCTACGGTCTGCTGCAATCCTTTGCGGATTTCGCGAAATACATCGTCAAAGAGGTGGTCGTGCCCGCTGGTGCGGACCGCGCCGTGTTCTTCATGGCCCCGATGGTCACATTGGTTATGGCGCTGGTTGCCTGGGCGGTGATCCCGTTCAACGACGGTTGGGTTCTGTCGAACATCAACGTCGCGATCCTTTATGTCTTCGCGATCTCGTCGCTTGAAGTCTATGGCGTGATCATGGGCGGGTGGGCGTCAAACTCCAAATACCCGTTTCTGGGCTCGCTGCGCTCTGCCGCGCAGATGATCTCTTACGAGGTGTCGATCGGTCTGATCATCATCGGCGTCGTCATCAGCTCTGGCTCGTTGAACTTCGGGGACATCGTGCTGTCGCAAAGCGGCGACTACGGTCTGCTGAACTGGTACTGGCTACCGCACTTCCCGATGCTGATCCTGTTCTTTATCTCGGCGCTGGCCGAAACCAACCGCCCGCCGTTTGACCTTCCCGAAGCGGAATCGGAACTGGTTGCCGGGTATCAGGTCGAATATTCCTCCACGCCCTTCTTGCTGTTCATGATCGGTGAACTGGTCGCCGTGGTGCTGATGTGCGCGCTGATCTCGCTGATGTTCTTTGGCGGTTGGCTGTCGCCGATCCCGGGCCTGCCAGACGGCATCTTCTGGATGGTCGCCAAAATGGGGCTGGTGTTCTTCTTCTTCTCGTTGGTCAAGGCGATCACCCCGCGGTACCGCTATGACCAGCTGATGCGTCTGGGATGGAAAGTGTTCCTGCCATTCAGCCTGTTCTGGGTTGTCTTCGTATCCTTCGCCGCGAAATTCGATTGGTTCTGGGGTATCTATGCCCGTTGGACAGTAGGGGGCTGATATGGCTAACACCGACTATACCCGTCACGCGAAATACTTCCTGCTGCAGGATTTCTATCAAGGCTTGAAGCTGGGCATTAAGTATATGTTCAAACCCAAGGCGACGATCAACTACCCGCATGAAAAGGGCCCGCTCAGCCCTCGGTTCCGTGGGGAGCACGCCCTGCGCCGCTATCCCAACGGGGAAGAGCGTTGCATCGCGTGCAAACTGTGCGAAGCGGTGTGCCCGGCGCAGGCGATCACCATCGACGCGGAACCGCGCGATGATGGCAGCCGCCGGACCACGCGCTATGACATCGACATGACCAAATGCATCTACTGCGGTTTCTGTCAGGAAGCCTGCCCGGTTGACGCGATTGTCGAGGGGCCGAACTTTGAATTCTCGACCGAGACCCGCGAAGAGCTGTTCTATGACAAGGCCAAGCTGCTGGACAACGGCGAACGCTGGGAAGCTGAAATCGCGCGCAACCTCGAACTGGACGCGCCGTACCGATGACCGACAGCCAGAACCCTTTTGAAGAGATGATGCGTCAGATGCAGGATATGGCCAAGGCCTTTCCTGCAATGGATGCGTTTTCCCCCAAGGGGTTCGAGGCGATAATGGGCAAGATGCCCAAAGACATGATGGAAACGTTTTTTGGCAATACGATGAATCCCAACGGGTTGGATGCCAAAACACGTATGTTGCTGACGATTTCGGGGCTGACCATGCAGGGTGCCCAGAATGACGTGGCGCTGCGTCAGGCCGTGATCCACGCGGTAGAGGCAGGGGCCCACAAGCAGCAAGTGATAGAGACGATCGGGCAGATGGCGGTTTTCGCCGGCATCCCCGCCATGACCCGCGCAATGGAAATCGCGCAGGGTGTTTTGGATGACAAGGAAGGTGACGCATGAGCGTTTTCGCATTTTACCTCTTCGCGATCAGCGTGATCGCTGGCGGGCTGTTCACTGTGATCAGCCGCAACCCCGTGCATTCGGTGCTGTGGTTGATCCTGTCCTTCCTCAGCGCGGCGGGGCTTTTCGTGCTGCTCAACGCCGAATTCGTCGCGATGCTGCTGATCATTGTCTATGTCGGCGCGGTCGCGGTTCTGTTCCTGTTCGTTGTCATGATGCTTGATGTCGATTTCGCCGAGCTCAAGGCCGAAATGGCACGCTATATGCCGCTGGCCCTGCTGATCGGTCTGGTGATCCTGATGCAATTCGTGATGGCGTTCGGCGCATGGGACGCGAACTCTGCCGCCGAAGGTCTGCGCACGCAGGTGATCACCGACGAGGTGCACAACACCGCCGCATTGGGCCTGATCCTTTATGATCAATACTTCCTGCTGTTCCAGCTGTCGGGTCTGATCCTGCTGGTCGCGATGATCGGGGCGATTGTGCTGACGCTGCGCCACCGTGCGGATGTGAAACGCCAGAACGTGGTCGACCAGATGATGCGCGATCCGAAGCTGGCGATGAAACTGAATGATGTGAAACCCGGGCAGGGCCTTTAAGCGGCCTGCCCAATCAAGGATGTGATCCATGTCACGTAATACAATTGTGGTGCTTGTTGTGGTTTTGATCGTGGTCGTGGGCGGCTACAGCATTTTCTAGATGCGACGGGATCGGGATGGAAACATCTCGCGACAAGAACTAAAGAACGCCTGAAACGGGCAAAAGAACCGAGGGACGACATGATCGGAATTGAACATTACCTGACAGTAGCGGCGACGCTGTTTGTCATTGGCATTTTCGGGCTATTCCTGAACCGCAAGAACATCATCATCATGTTGATGTCGATCGAGCTTATGCTCTTGGCGGTGAACATCAACTTTGTCGCCTTCTCCTATTATCTGGGTGATTTGGTGGGGCAGGTGTTCACGCTGTTCGTCCTGACCGTCGCTGCGGCAGAGGCCGCAATCGGGCTGGCCATTCTGGTCTGCTTCTTCCGCAATCGGGGTACGATCGCGGTTGAAGATGTCAACGTGATGAAGGGCTAAGATCATGGAAACGATCATTCTTTTCGCACCACTTGTCGGTGCATTGATCTGTGGTTTCGGCTGGAAGCTGATCGGGGAGAAGACCGGCCAATATGTGGCAACGGCTCTGCTGTTCCTCGCGGCACTGCTCAGCTGGATCGTGTTCCTTTCGTTTGATGGTGAAACACAGCACATCCAGATCCTGCGCTGGATCGAAAGCGGCAGCCTGTCGACCGATTGGGCGATCCGTCTCGACCGTCTGACCGCGATCATGCTGATCGTGATCACCACGGTCTCCAGCCTCGTGCACCTGTATTCCTTCGGCTACATGGCCCATGACGAGAATTTCTCGGACGCCGAACCCTATCGCGCCCGTTTCTTCGCCTATCTGTCGTTCTTCACCTTCGCGATGCTGATGCTCGTGACCTCTGACAACCTTGTTCAGATGTTCTTTGGCTGGGAGGGCGTGGGCGTCGCGTCCTATCTGCTGATCGGCTTCTACTACAAGAAGCCCTCTGCGAATGCGGCGGCAATCAAGGCGTTTGTGGTCAACCGTGTCGGTGACTTCGGCTTTGCGCTTGGTATCTTTGGCCTGTTCTATCTGACCGACTCGATCAAGTTCGACGATGTCTTCGCCGCAACCCCCGAGCTGGCGGAAACCACCGTTGGTTTCCTTTGGGCCGACTGGAATGCCGCGAACCTGATCGCGATCCTGCTGTTCATCGGTGCGATGGGTAAATCGGCGCAGCTCTTTTTGCACACATGGTTGCCCGACGCGATGGAAGGCCCGACGCCTGTGTCGGCGCTGATCCACGCCGCGACGATGGTGACGGCCGGTGTTTTCCTTGTCTGCCGCATGTCTCCGTTGATGGAGGTCGCCCCCGAGGCGATGACATTCGTCACCTTCCTTGGGGCCACCACCGCCTTTGTCGCCGCGACCATCGGTCTGGTTCAGAACGACATCAAACGCGTCATCGCCTATTCGACCATGTCGCAGCTTGGGTATATGTTCGTGGCCGCTGGCGTTGGCATGTATTCTGCCGCGATGTTCCACCTGTTCACCCACGCGTTCTTCAAGGCGATGTTGTTCTTGGGGGCGGGGTCGGTGATCCACGCGATGCACCACGAGCAGGATATGCGTAACTATGGCGCGCTGCGTAAGAAAATCCCCTATACGTTCTGGGCGATGATGATCGGTACGCTGGCCATTACCGGTGTCGGTATTCCGTTGACGCATTTCGGCTTCGCGGGCTTCCTGTCCAAGGATGCGATCATCGAAAGCGCCTGGGGCGGCGGGTCCATGTATGGTTTCTGGATGCTGGTGATCGCGGCCGCGATGACAAGCTTCTACAGCTGGCGCCTGATGTTCCTGACCTTCTTTGGCAAGGCGCGCGGCGACAAGCATACCCATGACCACGCACATGAAAGCCCGATGGTGATGCTGGTGCCGCTTGGCGTGCTGAGCCTTGGCGCGATCTTTGCGGGTATGATCTGGTACAACAGCTTCTTTGGCCATGCCGAGGATGTGGGCGAGTTCTATGGCATCCCCATGGCCGAGATGGCCGCAGGTGGTGAAACCCATGTTGAAGGGGCGGAAGACAGCCACGCCGACGCAGGTGACCACGCTGAAGACGGCCACGGTGCCGATGCCGGTCACCACGGTCCCGCCTTCGCCGGTGCACCGGGCGAGGGGGCCTTGTATATCGCACCCGACAACCATGTTCTGGACGACGCCCACGCCGCACCGGCATGGGTCAAGGTCAGCCCGTTCATCGCGATGGTCTTTGGCCTTGTGATGGCCTTGTGGTTCTACATCTGGAACCCGACCCTGCCGTCGCGTCTGGCGGCGAACCAACGGCCGCTTTATCTGTTCTTGCTGAACAAGTGGTATTTCGACGAGCTGTATAACGTGATCTTCGTCAAACCCGCGGTGGCCATCGGTCGCTTCTTCTGGAAGCGCGGGGACGGCAATGTGATCGACGGCACGCTGAACGGTGTCGCTATGGGGATCATCCCGTTCCTCACCCGACTGGCAGGGCGCGCGCAGTCCGGCTATATCTTTACCTACGCCTTTGCCATGGTGATCGGCATCGCGGTCCTTGTGACCTGGATGACGATGAGCGGGGGGGCACACTAATGGATCATCACTTGCTTTCCATCATTACCTTCATGCCCAGCTTTGCGGCGCTTATTCTGGCTGTGTTCCTGCGGGGCGATGACGCCGCAGCGGGGCGCAATGCAAAGTGGCTCGCACTGATCACGACGACGGTCACCTTCCTGATCTCGCTGTTCATCCTGTTCGACTTCGACCCGTCCAACACCGGGTTCCAGTTCGTCGACGAGGCGCAGTGGCTGATGGGGCTGCAATACCGTCTGGGCGTTGACGGGATTTCGATCCTGTTCGTGATGCTGACCACCTTTATGATGCCACTGGTCATTGCCGCCAGCTGGAACGTAGAGACGCGGGTCAAGGAATATATGATCGCCTTCCTGCTGCTGGAAACGCTGATGCTTGGCGTGTTCATGGCGCTGGATCTGGTGCTCTTCTACCTCTTCTTCGAAGCAGGTCTGATCCCGATGTTCCTGATCATCGGCATCTGGGGCGGGGCGAACCGCATTTACGCTTCGTTCAAGTTCTTCCTCTACACCTTCCTCGGGTCCGTCCTGATGCTGGTGGCGATGGTGATGATGTACGCGGATGCCGGCACGACCTGTATTGGCGGATGCGAGGTCAGCTTGCTGACCCATACCTTTGCCTCCGACAGCTTCTCGATTGCGGGGATCACCGTGGTCGGCGGGTTGCAGACCATGATGTTCCTGGCGTTCTTTGCCAGCTTCGCGGTGAAAATGCCGATGTGGCCGGTGCACACATGGTTGCCGGACGCGCACGTTCAGGCCCCGACAGCCGGTTCCGTGGTGCTGGCGGCGATCCTGTTGAAAATGGGCGGCTACGGCTTCTTGCGCTTCTCGGTGCCGATGTTCCCCGTGGGGGCAGATGTGATGGCCCCGCTGGTGCTGTGGATGTCGGCGATTGCGATTGTCTATACCTCGCTGGTGGCGCTGGTGCAGGAAGACATGAAAAAGCTGATCGCCTATTCCTCGGTCGCGCATATGGGTTTCGTGACCATGGGTATCTTTACCTTCAACCAGCAGGGGCTGGATGGCGCGATCTTCCAGATGATCAGCCACGGCTTCATCTCGGCTGCGTTGTTCCTCTGTGTCGGCGTGATCTATGACCGGATGCACACCCGCGAGATTGACGCCTATGGTGGTCTGGTGAACCGGATGCCTGCCTATGCGCTGGTGTTCATGTTCTTCACCATGGCCAACGTCGGTCTGCCGGGGACATCGGGCTTTGTCGGGGAGTTCCTGACGCTGATGGGGACCTTCCAGGTGAACACTTGGGTCGCGGCGGTAGCTACCTCCGGGGTGATCTTCTCGGCGGCCTATGCGCTGTGGCTCTATCGCCGCGTGGTGATGGGCGATCTGATCAAGGAAAGCCTGCGTACCATCACCGACATGTCGCGTCGCGAACGCTGGATCTTTGCCCCGCTGGTGGCAATGACGTTGCTGTTGGGTGTCTACCCGGCGCTGGTGCTCGACATGATCGGGCCTTCGGTTGCCGCCCTTGTTGATAGCTATGATACGGCCCTGGAGGCGGCAGGTGCCGCTGTCCAGACGGCCTCAGAATAAAGGACCGCGCGATGATTTCCGCTGATCTGAATGTCATCCTGCCCGAAATCCTGCTGGCGCTTTTCGCGATCCTGGCACTGCTTGGGGCGGTCTACACCAACAAGGACGCCGCCGCGGGGGTGATCGTCTGGGCCACGGCAATCGTGATGACGCTGCTGGCGATCTGGATCGGTATGACCAGCGGTGGCACCACGCGCATCGCCTTTAACGGTCTGTTCGTTGAAGACAGCTTTGCCCGTTTTGCCAAGGTCACCATGCTGCTCAGCGCGGCGGCGGTGCTGGCGATGTCCGAAGCCTATATGAAAAAGCGCGGGCTGCTGCGGTTTGAATATCCGGTGCTGATCGCACTCAGCGTCGTCGGCATGATGATGATGGTCAGCGCGGGCGACCTGATGACCCTTTACATGGGCCTCGAGCTGCAATCGCTGGCGCTTTATGTCGTCGCCTCTCTGCGTCGTGACAGCGTGAAATCGACCGAAGCGGGTCTGAAGTATTTCGTTCTGGGCGCTTTGTCCTCTGGTCTGCTGCTCTACGGTGTGTCGCTAGTCTATGGCTACGCCGGCACCACGCAATTCGCGGGCGTCATGAGCCTTGCAAGCGCAGGGCAGACATCGATTGGCCTGTTGTTCGGGATCGTCTTTGTCGTCTCTGGACTGGCGTTCAAGGTCTCGGCCGTGCCGTTCCATATGTGGACGCCCGACGTTTACGAAGGCGCACCGACTCCGGTCACAGCTTTCTTCGCCACAGCCCCCAAAGTTGCCGCGATGGCGCTGTTTGCCCGTGTGCTGCATGACGCCTTTGGCAATGCTGTCGCCGACTGGAGCCAGATCGTCGCGCTGCTGTCTGTCCTGTCCATGTTCCTTGGTGCCGTCGCCGCGATTGGTCAGACCAACATCAAACGCCTGATGGCCTATTCCTCGATCGCCCACATGGGCTATGCGCTGATCGGCCTTGCCGCCGGAACCGAGCTGGGTGTCAAATCCATGCTGGTCTATCTGGCGATCTACGTGACCATGAACATCGGCACCTTCGCCTTCATCCTCGGGATGGAGAAAGACGGCCAGCCGGTCACAGATATCTCGGCGTTGAACATGTATTCCAAACGCGCGCCGGGTAAGGCGCTGGCGATGCTGGTGCTGCTGTTCTCGCTTGCTGGTGTGCCGCCGATGCTGGGCTTCTTCGCCAAGCTGGGTGTCTGGCAGGCGGGTGTGGATGCGGGGCTGGTCTGGCTGGTTGTTGCAAGCGCTGTGGCCTCGGCCATCGGTGCCTATTATTACCTGCGTATCGTTTTCCTGATGTATTTCGGTGCCGAAGGCGATGACCGCCTGGACGAAGGCAAAAGCAACCTGCTGTCGGGGTTCGTTGTTGCCTCTGCCGTGATCATGGTCGTGGGTATCCTGAACATGTTTGGCGTCGAAACTGCTGCGATCTCTGCAGCGGCGACGCTGATCAACTGATCTGCCGGTGACATCGGTGAACAATGGCGCTTCCACCGCGGGAGCAACGGGGGCCAAGGCGCAAAACGCGTCTTGGCCCGACGGCTATGGGCGGCAGGTTTTCGATAGCGTTGATTCCACGCTGAGCGAGGCGGCACGCCAAGCGAGCGAGCTGACGGGGTCCACATGGATCCTCGCGCAGGAGCAGACCGCCGCACGCGGTCGGCGCGGTCGGTCTTGGGCCACGCCACGGGGCAATTTTGCCGCGACGCTGATGATGCGCCGGTCCGAAAGCCCCTCGACCGCGGCGCTGCGCAGCTTTGTCGCCTCGCTTGCCTTGCGCCGCGCCTTTGTCGCCACCACGCGGGACGAGGGGGCCTTTACTCTGAAGTGGCCGAACGACGTGCTGCTGAATGGCGGTAAGGTCGCGGGCATCCTGCTGGAAAGTATCGGTGATTTTCTGGCCATCGGAATCGGGGTGAACCTTGCCCATGCGCCCGGTGCCGATCAGGTCGAGGCAGGGGCCCTGCGCCCCGTTTCCGTCGTGGCAGAGACCGGCAAAGTGGTCCCGCCCGAGGTCTTTCTAGATGCGCTGGCGGCGGAATACGCGCAGTTGGAAACCCAGTTCCAGACCTATGGTTTTGCCCCCATCCGTACCGCGTGGTTGTCCCATGCCGCGCGTTTGGGCGAAGAGATCGTCGCGCGCACCATGAAGGACGAAACCCGTGGTGTGTTCGAAGACGTGGACGCGCAAGGCAACCTGATCCTGCGCACCCCCAAAGGCCGCGTGCCCATCACTGCGGCGGATGTATTTTTCTAAGCGTGAGCGGAAGGATGTGCCATGCTGTTGGCGATTGACTGCGGAAACACCAATACAGTCTTTTCGATCTGGGACGGGGCGCGGTTCCTCGGGACGTGGCGGACCTCTACCGAATGGCAGCGTACCTCTGACCAATATTACGTCTGGCTCAGCACCTTGATGAAGTTTCAGGGCGTCGAGGCAGACATCACCGATGTCATCATCAGCTCGACCGTGCCGCGGGTGGTGTTCAACCTGCGCGTTCTGGCGGACCGCTATTTTGACACGCGGCCCATTGTGGTGGGCAAACCCGATTGCCTGCTGCCCGTGGATGTCCGCGTTGACGAAGGCACCGCCGTGGGGCCTGACCGACTGGTCAACACGGTGGCGGGGCATGATCTTTATGGCGGTGATCTGATCATTGTCGATTTCGGCACGGCGACGACCTTTGATGTGGTCGATACGGACGGGGCCTATATCGGCGGGGTGATTGCCCCCGGTGTAAACCTGAGCCTTGAGGCATTGCATAACGCCGCCGCGGCCTTACCTCATGTAGACATCTCGAAACCACAGGCGGTGATTGGTACAAATACCGTCTCTTGCATACAATCGGGCATTTTTTGGGGTTATGTTGGCCTCGTCCGTGAGATATGTGCCCGAATAAAGGCTGAGCGCGGCCGCGAAATGCGCGTGATTGCCACAGGCGGGCTGGCCCCGCTCTTTCAACAGACAGTAGATCTGTTTGATGCATACCAAGATGATTTGACGATGCACGGCCTGACCGTGATTTATAACTATAACAAGGATACCGCTTAGTCATATGAGCAGCGAAAGATTGATCTATCTGCCCCTCGGTGGGGCAGGTGAAATTGGCATGAATGCCTATGTTTATGGATACGGGAAACCCGGTAAGGAGCGGCTGATTGTTGTCGACCTTGGCGTGGCCTTCCCCGACATGGACACAAGCCCCGGCGTGGATCTGATCATCCCCGATATCGCCTGGCTTGAAGAACGCCGCGACCAGATCGAGGCGATTTTCATCACCCACGCCCACGAAGACCATATCGGTGCCGTGGCCCATACCTATGACCGCCTGCGCGCGCCGATCTATACGCGGAAATTCACCGCCAATATCGCCAAGCGCAAGATGGACGAATACGGCCACCCCGACGATGCGGTGACCACCGTGGCCCCTTGGCCGCAGCAAACGACCGTAGGGCCGTTCAAAGTGGGCTTCCTGCCCATGTCCCACTCCATCCCTGAATCGTCGTCGCTTGTGATCGACGTGGCCGGCGATCGGCTGATCCACTCGGGCGACTTCAAGATCGACATGACACCCGGTGTCGGTGAACCCTACGACCCCGAACTTTGGGCCGACGTGTCCAAAGATGGCGTCAAAGCGCTGATCTGTGACAGTACCAACGTCTTCTCGCAGCATGCAGGCCGGTCCGAAGCGACCGTCGGGCCAGAGATTGAAAAGCTGCTCGGCACGGCGCAGGGTATGGTCGTCGCGACGACCTTCGCCTCTAACGTCGCGCGTGTGAAGACGCTCGCGGATGCGGGCGAACGGGCAGGGCGGTCGGTTGTGCTGCTGGGACGTGCGATGAAACGCATGGTCGAAGCCTCGCTTGAAACCGGCGTGATGAAGGACTTCCCCCCGGTCGTGAGCCCGGAAGAAGCCCGCGGTATCCCGCGCGAGAACCTGATGCTGCTGGTAACAGGCTCGCAAGGGGAGCGTCGTGCGGCGTCGGCACAGCTGGCACGCGGCAAATACATGGGGCTGGAAATGAAGGAAGGGGACATGTTCCTGTTCTCCTCCAAAACCATTCCCGGCAACGAACGTGGCGTGATCAAGGTGATCAACGCGTTCTCCGAGATGGGCGTTGATATCGTCGACGACAGCTCGGGTCTGTATCACGTATCGGGCCACGCCAACCGTCCCGATCTGGAAACGCTACATGACGTGGTCAAGCCGCAGATTCTGATCCCGATGCATGGTGAGCACCGCCACCTGCGTGAGCACACCAAAATCGCCAACGCCAAGGGGATGAAGGGTGTTCTGGCCGTTAACGGCATGATGATCGACCTGTCGGGCAACGAGCCCAAGGTCGTTGAATATGTCGACAGCGGGCGGACTTACCTTGATGGCTCTACCCAGATTGGCGCGATGGACGGCGTTGTACGCGACCGTATCCGCATGGCGCTGAACGGCCACGTCACCGTGACCGTCATCCTGGACGAGAATGACGAAGCCTTGGGCGATCCTTGGGTCGATGCCATGGGGCTGCCAGAGCAAGGGCGATCCAAAGCGTCGCTGGTTGACGTGCTGGAAGCCGATTTGGCCCAGTTCCTTGGCCGTGCTAATGCCAAGACCCTGCGCGACGACGACAAGCTGCACGATGGGTTGAAGCGCACTGTGCGTCAGTCCGCCAACGATGAGATCGGCAAAAAGCCCGAGGTTACCATCGTGGTTAGCCGCCTGAGCTAACACGCCCTCATGCGAAATAGAAAACGCCGCGCAGTGCCCTGCGCGGCGTTTTGCGTTTGTGGGGGCAGGGTGTGGCGCGACGGAGCTGCTGCAAGGCAAAGCGGTAACGGACAAAGCAAAAGGCGCAGAGGATGCTCTGCGCCTTTAATCGTTTCTGTCAGTTGGTGCGCGGGGTTATTCGCGACGCTCGGCAAAGCTTAGGCCGATGAACTCGGGCGTGTGATCGCCCAGACCGACGACGCGGTTGTCGTTGCGGTTGTTCTGCTGACGGTTGTTGTCATTGCGGTTGTTATCACCGCGCCCGCCACGGCCACCGCGACGGTTGTTGGGTTTGTCGTCCTGAGCGGCGTCTGCCTTTTGGGCAGGGGCCTTGTCTGCGGACTCCTTGGCTGGTTTGTTCGACTTTTTGTCTTGCGGCTTTGCATGAGACTTGGCGTCCGCTTTGGCATCGGGTTTGTCAGCCTTGGGGCTGTCCGCCTGCGCCGTCTCTGTCTGTTCAGCGTCAACCTTAGCCGCATCAGGCTTTTTACGGCTGCGTGTGCGGGTGCGTTTGGGCTTTTCAGATTTGGCCGCCTCATCGGATTTCGCAGCGGGGGCGTCGGCTGTCTTGGCCCCTGCCGCTGGGGCCGCTTTTGCCTCCGAACCGCCCAAGGGGTTGTCGAGGCGCGGGATTTCGCGCTGTACCAGACGTTCAACGTCTTCGAGGTTCTTTTCGTCCCGCGGGACGCAGATCATGATCGCCTTGCCATCACGTCCCGCGCGACCCGTGCGGCCGATCCGGTGCACGTAATCCTCGGCATGGGAGGGGACGTCGTAGTTATACACGTGGCTCACCGACGGCACATCAAGACCGCGCGCCGCCACGTCAGAGGCAACAAGGAAGCGCAGATCGCCGTTGCGGAACCCTTCCAGCGTTTTGGTCCGCTGGCTTTGATCAAGATCCCCGTGGATCGGAGCCGCGTCATAGCCATACTTTTTCAACGACTTAGCGACCGTATCCACATCCATCTTGCGGTTGCAGAAGATGATCGCGTTGGTGCATTTGTCGCCTTCGGCGTCGATCAACGCGCGCAGCACTTTGCGTTTCTCCGTCGCTTCGCGGTCCTTGCGCGAGGCTTTGAACATCAGCACGCCTTGCTCGATATTCTCGCTCGTGGTGGCCTGACGGGCGACTTCGATACGCTCGGGCGCAGAGAGGAAGGTGTTCGTAATCCGCTCGATCTCGGGGGCCATCGTGGCCGAGAAGAACAGCGTCTGACGGGTAAAGGGCGTCATCTGGAAGATGCGTTCGATATCGGGGATGAACCCCATATCCAGCATCCGGTCGGCCTCGTCTACGACCATGATCTTCACGTCGGACAAGATCAGCTTGCCGCGCTCAAAGTGGTCGATCAGGCGGCCGGGCGTGGCGATCAAAACGTCGACGCCCTTGTCGATCAGCTTGTCCTGCTCTCCGAACGACACGCCGCCGATCAGCAGCGCTTTGGTCAGTTTCAGGTGCTTGGTATAGGTGTCGAAGTTCTCGGCGACCTGTGCCGCCAGTTCCCGCGTGGGGCACAGCACCAGACTGCGCGGCATCCGGGCGCGGGCGCGGCCACGGGCAAGCAGGGTGATCATGGGCAGGGTAAAGCTGGCAGTTTTGCCGGTGCCTGTTTGGGCGATTCCCAAGACGTCCTTGCCTTCAAGGGCAGGGGGGATCGCGCCGGCCTGAATTGGTGTGGGGGTTTCATACCCGGCCTCATCAATGGCTTTCAGGACTTTAGGATTAAGGTTTAGATCAGAAAATTTTGTCATGTGTGTCCGATGATAGCGGACATACACTTGGCCCGCGGCAGCATTCATGTCGGCCCGCATGGCCCAAGGGGCGGAGGCTCTCCGCGACATGTTCTGCACCCATTAACAAAGACTCCCCGTCGCGTCAAATGGATGCGCTAAAGCCCTGTGAAACGGGGGAAATGTGTTGCCAGTTGGTTGGGCAGCGCCAGATCAACCTCGCGTAGCAGCCCGTGGTCGCGCAGGCGGCTGCGTAATTCCGGTGTATCTGCGCAGACTTCGTCGAAAAACGCGCGCAACCCGTCCTCGCCGCTTTCACTCTCTATCATCGAGAAAAGGTCGTTGAGCGACAGACCGCCTTGGTCATAGGGACGGTTGGGGCGCAGTTCGGGGCGGTAGCTGCCCTTGGTGACGCGGTAGCGGTAGGCGGCGATCCAGTCGTCCCATGTTTTCGCATGGGCATGGGCCAGCGTGATGTCGGGCGGGGCGTCGTGACAGTCTAGCATCTCGCCCTTTTGAAAGACGTTGTGGATGCGCAGATGCATATTCGGCAGCCCCGTGCGGACAAATACCTTGCCCGCAAGATGGCTGAGAAACCCGCCCTTCAAATAAGCGCCATAGGTCGGATAAAGCTCTGCCACAATGCGCGCGCGGTCGGGGCCGGCGGGGATGAAGCCCTTGAACGCGGTCGGATCGCCTGAAAGCTGCTCCATCGGGCGGATGCGGGTGGCGGGCGCAGCTTGCGGGATATCGGCCAGAATGTCAGCGATCGGGCGGTCTGCGACCAGATACTCGTCCGCGTCCATGTGGATCAGCCAGTCTACCTCGCGGCGGCGGTTGTAGGCATGGGTCGCATTTGCCGTCTGGCGTTGCTGGTGGGCGTCTGGCCGTTCGCGTTTGCGCTGCTTCCAATAGCGCGCGTCGCAGGTGATGACGCGGATCTTGGGATGGGCGTCCAGATGGGCAAAGGCCTCGTCATTGGGCGCATCCAGATAGATGTAAAGCCGCTGCGCGCCCGCCGCCAGATGAAAGGCGGCGAACTGCAATATGTCGCGCGTCGGTGCCAGAATGGTAGAGGCGATGCCCCATGTCACATCAGTCATGAGGCCAGTTTGCGGTGCGTCGGTCGGGCTGGCAAGCCCAAGTCAGACCATCATTTCCTTGGTCGCGGTCAGGCGCACATCGGGGTAATCGCGGTCCACACGGTCGATATCCCATTGCAGCCGCGTCAGGTAAACGATGTCGCCATCGTGGTCATGGGCGATATGCTGTTTGTTGGCTTCTGTAAATTTATCAACGGCTTGTCGGTCACCGTTCACCCAGCGAGCCGAGGTGAACTGCGATTGTTCGAACCGCACCGGCAGCCCGTATTCCAGTTCGATCCGGCTGGCGAGCACTTCAAACTGTAGCTGCCCGACGACGCCCACAACAAAGCCCGAGCCGATGGCGGGTTTAAAGACCTTCGCTGCACCTTCTTCGGCGAATTGCATCAGCGCTTTTTCAAGGTGTTTCGATTTCATCGGATCGCCCGCGCGCACGCCCTGCAACAGCTCTGGCGCGAAGGACGGGATGCCACTGACGCGGATCGCCTCGCCCTCGGTCAGGGTGTCACCGATGCGTAGCTGCCCGTGGTTGGGAATGCCGATGATGTCACCGGCCCATGCTTCCTCGGCCAGCTCACGGTCGGCGGCAAGGAACATCACGGGGTTGGTGACAGACATGGTTTTCTTGGACCGCACATGGGTCAGTTTCATGCCACGGGTAAAATGGCCCGACGCCAGACGGACAAAGGCCACGCGGTCGCGGTGCTTGGGGTCCATGTTCGCCTGAACCTTGAAGACAAAGCCGGAAACCTTTGGTTCTTCGGGTAAAATCTGTCTTGGCTCTGCCGATTGAATCTGCGGTTCGGGGCCGTAGGTGGCGATACCGTCCATCAGTTCCTTGACGCCAAAGCTGTTGATCGCAGAGCCGAACCAGATCGGTGTCAGCGACCCTTCGGCCATCAGCGCCGCATCCAGCGGCGGCATCAGCTCGCGTACCATCTCAAGGTCTTCGCGCAGCTTCTCTAGCAGGGCGGCGGGTACGTGTTCGGCCAGTTTCGGGTCATCCAACCCTTCGATTGCGATGCTTTCAGCGACCTTGTTCCGGTCGGCACGGTCCATCAGTTCAAGCCGGTCGCGCAGGATGTCGTAGCAGCCGATAAAGTCGCGGCCCACGCCGATGGGCCAGCTTGCAGGGGTCACATCAATGGCAAGGTTTTCCTGAATTTCGTCGATGATCTCGAAGACATCGCGGCTTTCGCGGTCCATCTTGTTACAGAATGTCAGGATCGGCAGGTCGCGCATGCGGCAGACCTCGAACAGCTTTTGCGTCTGGCTTTCCACGCCTTTCGCGCCGTCAATCACCATCACGGCCGCGTCAACGGCGGTCAGCGTGCGGTAGGTATCTTCGGAAAAGTCAGAGTGGCCGGGCGTATCCACAAGGTTAAAGCGGAAATTCGTGCCCTTGTTCATGAAATCGAAGGACATGGCCGAAGCCGAGACAGAGATGCCGCGATCCTTTTCCATCGCCATAAAGTCAGAGCGGGTGCGACGCGCCTCGCCCTTGGCGCGGACCTGACCGGCCATCTGGATCGCCCCGCCGAACAGCAGGAATTTCTCTGTCAGCGTGGTTTTCCCCGCATCGGGGTGGGAAATGATCGCAAAGGTGCGACGCCGAGCGATTTCGGCAGGCAAAGCGGGGCGGTTTGAGGGGGTATCCAACATGGACTGGCATATATCCACGCCCGAACACACGCGCAAGTCTGCTTGGATCAGGCGGGTGGTGGCATTTCCTTGGGGGTCGGCGCGAAACTGCGGTATGATGGGGGCAGATGAAACCAGAGGGGGTGTGACAATGGAATTGAAAGAGATCGCAGATGCGTTGGTAAAAGGCTGCCGCGAGGGCCACGAGGTGGCGAACCTTGATCGGCTTTACGCGCAGGACGCCGTGTCGGTTGAGGGGATGGACCATGGAAACGGGCGCGAGACGCAGGGCCTTGAGGGCATCAAGGGCAAGCATGCGTGGTGGGACAGCGCGATGGAGGTGACGCGTCAGGATGTCAGCGACCCGATGCTCCACGGCGATGACCGTTTTGCCGTCATCTTTGATGTTGCGGCGCGCGAAAAGGACAGCGGCACCGAGATGGAGATGAAAGAGGTCGCCATCTACCACGTGGCCAATGGCAAGATCGTGCGCGAGGAATTCTTTGGCTGATCAGCGCATGCTGGCGCGGCGCAGCAGTTCTGCCGCGTCGGGGCGGTCCAGCAGGGGTTCCGACACATCCAGCCCCGCATGGGGCAGGTCGGAATGGCCGGGGATGACATCGCCCATGGCGTCCGACAGCTCTTGCGGCAGCACGCCTTTGGTCCGGCTGTCGATCAGCATGGATTCCGCCGCGATGCCTTCGGCATAGATGATCTGGTGCCCGTCAAACAGCAGTTGGAAATAGTCGACAAAGCCGCCGTCCTGCACCCGTACCGTATCGCCGTTGACCAGATGGCGGACCTTGACCAGCAGCTCTGACCGGCCGGCGCCCAGACGGTCTTCGCGTTGGTAGATGAACAGGCGGTGATCGGGGCTGACGATCAGGTCATTGTCGTTGTTCAATGTGCCCGCGTTAATGCAGATCGGGGCGAATTCGCCAACCGCGCGCACGGTGCTTTGCCCGATCCAGCGGATCGCCTGCACACCGTCATCGCGGGTCAGGACCTTGTCCCCGACGCAGAGTTCTTCGATCGGGCGCTGCTCACCGGTGGCCATGGTAATGTGCGTGCCGCGGGTGAAGGACACACAGGCCACCTGCGCGAACTTCTGGCGCATCGTCTCGGTGTCGATGCCAACCAGCCGGTATTCCACTTTGGACGACAGCGCGCTGAGTGGGATCAGATAGATCGCTTCGGCATGGCCGTCATCGGCCACTTCGACCAGCAGGATCGCATCGTTGATCTGCCCGTCAGGCGACATGAAGGTCAGTGCGCAATCCAGATGCAGGGCGGCCCCGCTGGTGCCGGTTTGCGTATCGGGCGCGATCGACAGGCTGCCATCCGGTGCCGTCTGGATCGACAGGCGCACTGGTTCCGCCCCATAGGACAGCTCGTACACATCATCCAGCAACAGTTCCGAGGCAAAAGACAGCGTGTCGCCCATATTCGCACCATCCGTCGCCGTGAATTGCGTCGCACGAAAGACAGGGACGCTTTGCGGAGGGGAAGGGCGGGGCGAGGTCATGGGGCGGGCCTTTGCGCGCGAAAGGTGAATGATATCGGGGTCGGCAGTCACACAACTGCCGGTGGTTCTTGTCTCTTTGCCATAGGATTGTGTCCCATTCGGGTCAAGCCTTTGGCCTTTTGCTGGCATTGTCCGCGAAGACAGTGCTACGACTTGCGCGAACACTAACCGGGAGAGATCGCTATGGATCTGGGAATCAAGGGAAAACGCGCATTGGTTTGCGCATCGTCAAAGGGCCTCGGCCTGGGCTGCGCAGAGGCGCTGGCCGAAGCGGGTGTGGATCTGGTGATGAACGCACGCGGTGCCGCTGATCTGGAAACAGCCGCCGAACGCATCCGTCAGGACTATGGCGTCGAGGTCACCACCATCGCCGCCGATATCGCCACGGACGAAGGCCAGAAGCTGGTGCTGGACGCCGCAGGCCAGGTCGACATTCTGGTCAATAACGCAGGCGGCCCACCCCCCGGCATGTGGAGCGATTGGGACCGCGAGGATTTCATCAAGGCGCTCGATGCGAACATGTTGGCCCCCATCGCGATGATCAAGGCGCTGGTGCCCGCGATGATGGACCGTGGCTGGGGCCGCGTCGTCAACATCACCTCGCAATCCGTGCGTGCGCCAATCGGCGTTCTGGGGCTCAGCAACTCGGCACGTACCGGTCTGACCGGCTATGTCGCGGGCACCTCGCGTCAGGTCGCGGGCAAGGGTGTCACGATCAACAACCTGCTGCCCGGCATCCACGCCACCGACCGCGCCGATGCACTGGATGGCGGCGTCGTCAAACAAAAGGGCATCACGCTGGAAGAGGCCCGCACCGAGCGCGCATCGACCATCCCCGCGGGGCGCTATGGCACGCGGCATGAATTCGGCGCGGCCTGTGCTTTCCTGTGCTCGCAACACGCGGGCTTTATCGTCGGGCAGAACTTGCTGCTGGACGGCGGGGCGACCAATATCACGATGTAAGGACGAGGGGCGGGCGCTGCGACGCCGTCGCGGCGCCCGCGCCCGTCTGACATATTTCATCACGTTTACGACAGACCGCCGCGCAACAGATAGCGCGGCGGTTTTTGCTAGGCTACCCATGGACGTTACTGTCCCTTTCAAAGGTATTCCCTGATGTCCCCCATTGTTCTGTTTGTCCTCTTCGGTGCCATCATCGCCGCAAGTCTGCTGGCCGCACCGCGCCGTGCCTCGGTCGAGGGGTTCTTTGGCGGGATGACGGCCCAAGGCGGTGCGCCGGGGCTGTGGACGCTGGTGCTCAGCCAGGTCACCACGTGGATTTTCGCGCGCAGCCTGATGAACGCGGCGATCCTGGGATATTACTACGGCATCGCGGGCACGCTGGCCTATGCGGCCTACTACGGGTCTTTCCTGACCGGGGGCTTTATCGTCGGACGTCTGCGCCAGAACGGCGCCCTGTCGGTGCAGGATTGGCTGGGCGCGCGCTTTGGCGGGGCGGGCAACGCTTGCTATAATCTGGTCATCGCGCTGCGGCTCTTGTCCGAGGTGTTTGCCAATCTGCTGGTGGTGGGGCTGATCTTTAACGCCGTGCTGGCGGGCAGCGGCACGCCTGCGATCCTGATCGTGGCGCTCGTGGGGCTGGGTTATTCCGCTTGGGGCGGGCTAAGTGCCGCGCTGCGCACCGATGTGGTGCAGATGGTCGTGTTCCTCGTGGTTTTCGGTGTCGCCTTTGTGGCGCTGGTCGTGTCGCCCGGCTTTGATCTGGGGGCGGTTGTCACGGCACCGGGGACCGCAGGGGCCTATAACGGCTGGGTCTTGCTGGCCGTGGCGCTGTTGCAAGTGTTTTCCTACCCCGCGCATGATCCCGTGATGATGGACCGCGGCTTTATCGCCGACCCGGAGGTGACGCGCCGGTCCTTTCTGCATGCCTTCTGGATCTCGACCCTGTGTATCATCGGCTTCGGGTTCTTCGGCATTCAGGCGAGCCTTGTCGGTGCGGCCTACGAGGGCGAGCTGATCGGCACCTGGGCCACGATGTTTCCTGCGTGGGTGTTTGTCGCGCTGATGATTTCGCTGCTGGTCTCGGCGCTGAGCACGCTGGATTCCGCACTCTCTTCTGCCGCGCGTCTGGTGGTTGAAGAGCTGAAGCTCGCACCGCGTAGCCTGAACGGCGGGCGGATCGTGATGCTGGGCTTTATGGCCGCGGGCACGGTGCTGACGCTCTGGGGCAATGCGACGCTGTTCGATGCGGTGGCCGTGTCGGGTACTGCGTCGATGTTCCTGACGCCGGTGCTGGTGGTCGGGCTGGTGATGCACCGCCAGATCGCCCTATGGGCCTATCTGGCAGCCTTCGGGGCGGCGATGATCGGGGCCTTTGCCTATTTTGCCCGTGCGTGGCCCGCCTTTGCCGCAGTGCTGCCAGAGGGGCATAAATACGAACAGCTTTTGGTGATTTGTGTGGTCGTTCTGGTCGCAGGCTTCGCGGCGGTGCTTGCGGGCGCGCGGCGGGGCTGATAGCGGTCGATCCCGAGCGAATTGATCGGATTACACCGCGCCCATGACTGAAATGACTGACGTGCACCCGAGACTGGAAATCAAGAACCTGCAGCGCGCCTATGGCGGGCGGGCCGTCGTGGATGATGTCAGCCTGAAAATCATGCCGGGGCAGGTGACCTGCCTGCTGGGGCCATCGGGCTGCGGCAAGTCGACCACCCTGCGGATGATCGCCGGCGTCGAGATGCAGGACAGCGGTACGATCCATGTCGACGGCAAGCTGATCTGTGACACGGTTTTCCGCGTGCCCCCCGAACGGCGCGAGATCGGGTTGATGTTCCAGGATTTCGCGCTGTTTCCGCATCTTAGCGTGGCCGACAACGTGGGCTTTGGCTTGAAAACCGGCACCAAGGCCGAACGCCGCGCCCGTATCGAGGAACTGCTTGAACGTGTGGACCTGCTGCGATTTATCGACGGCTACCCGCATCAACTGTCGGGGGGCGAACAACAGCGTGTCGCGCTGGCGCGTGCCTTGGCCCCGCGGCCCAAGATCATGCTGATGGACGAGCCCTTCTCGGGTCTTGATAACCGGCTGCGCGATGACATCCGGGACGAGACTTTGGGCATCCTGAAAGAGGAAGGTACCGCCGTCTTGCTGGTCACCCACGAGCCCGAGGAAGCCATGCGCATGGCAGACGAGATCGCCTTGATGCGCGATGGCAGGATCGTACAGCAGGGGGCCCCCTATAACGTGTATACGCGTCCCGTCGACCGCGCGTCGGTGGCGTTTTTCTCGGACGCGAATGTGTTGCGGGCCGAGGTGTCTGGGGCGCTGGCGCATACGGTCTTTGGCCGGTTTCTGGCCCCCGGCGTGCCGGATGGGACGCAGGTGGATATCGTGTTCCGCCCCCAGCATTTGCGCATCGACTTTGATCGTGCGGGCAAGGGGCCGTTGCCAACCTCGACCGATGGCACCGCAGCCCGCGCCGTTGTTGCGCGTGCGCGTTTCATGGGGAATGAGAGTCTCGTGGAATTTGTCATGGACCATGACGGCAGCACCCTGCGCGCCACCGTGCCCAATGTCTTTTTGCCGCAGCCCGGGGCCGTCATGTGGCTGACCGTGCGCCGCGATCGTTGTTTTGTTTTTCCGGTGCATGCGGCAGGGTAGACCGCTGGCGGCTGCCCCTGTGGCACCGCGGGATGCCTTCGGCGAGGATTTAATCCATTTGGAAGACGGGCGGCGCGGTGAATAGCGCGGGCAGGGGGTGTGTCGCCTCGATCAGGTCAAGCCGCAGGGTGGTGTTTTGCCCTTTGGTTTCATCCCAACCCGACAGGGTCCAACTGCGGGCGGCATGGCTGAGCCTGTAGGGGTGGAGCACCAGCGTATCGAGCGAGCCATCGTCGGCGTTGTAGACGATCCTGAGTTTCTGACGCGCGCGAATTGCGGCGCGCAGCACGGGCAGATGCCCCATCCCCCGCGCGGCATTGGCGAAAGGGTGTTCGATGCGCTGCCAGTCCTGCGTTGCGGGCTGTGCGGTCTCGGGCAAGGCCGCATCGATTTTTTGCGCCAGAGAGGTCGCGGCGGCCTGTAGGGCGGGGTCGGTTGTTTCAAGCACAACGGCGAGGGCGAGTTGCAACGCCTCTATCTCTTCGGGGGAGAGGGAGAGCGGCGGCAGTACCGTCGCCGGTGTCAGCCGGTAGCCTGCGCCACGGGTGCCGGTGATCGCAACGCCCGACGCCTGCAGCCGCGCGATGTCGCGGTAGAGCGTGCGCAAGGACACGCCCGCTGCCTGCGCCATATCCTCGGCCCGGTGAAGCTGGTGGTCGCCCAAGAGGGAGAGCAAGGAAAACAATCGATCGCTGCGGCGCATGGTTTCTATGTGCCACGCAGGCGGGCAGGGTGCAAGACAACTGCCAAAAAACTGTCAGGAGTGTTGGAGTGGTCGTTGGAGGGCGTAAATTTTGCGGGGCCGCGCGGCGAGGTCATCGCTTTGGCCCTTCAAGCTGCCAGAGCAGGGGCCTAAAAAGAGACAGAGTTTACTGGCGGGGGCAGTCCCCCTGCCTCACATTCGGATTATGGAGTTGAGACTATGTTGAACAATATCGGCCTTCCGGGTCTTTTGCTGATTGCAGTTGTGGTGCTGGTCCTGTTCGGGCGCGGCAAGATTTCCAGCCTGATGGGCGAAGTCGGCAAGGGTATCACCAGCTTTAAGAAAGGCATCAGCGAAGGCGAAGATGACGTGAAAAACGGCGACAAGGACACTGCCGAGCTGAGCGATGACACCGTTGTTGTCACCGACACGAAGACCGACAAGGACCGGGTGTAAGCTCTCATGTTTGATATGGGGTGGTCAGAGCTGTTGGTCGTTGGCGTTGTCGCGCTGATTGTGGTGGGTCCCAAGGACCTGCCGGTGCTGTTTCGCAAGGTCGGCCAGTTTGTGGGCAAGGCCAAGGGGATGGCGCGCGAGTTCAGCAATGCGATGAATGATGCCGCCGATGACACGGGCATGCGCGAGATGTCGTCCAGTTTGAACAAGACGTTGAAAACCGCGACGAACCCGCTGGGATCGGCGATGGACGAAGTGAAGTCAGCGACCAAATCCCTGTCCAAATTCGACCCCGACAGCGAGACGGGCAAACTGGCCTCGCAGCGGGCCGAGGATGTCAAGAAGATCCAGGCCGCCACCGCCCGTGCCGGTGCCGAGCGCAAGCAGCGTGAAGCTGCCGAAGCGCTGGCACAGGCCGACGCCGCAGAAGCCAAACTGGCGACACCCGCCGCCGCGCCGCAGATCGAGAAGCCGGCGGCGAAAGCTCCTGCCAAGAAAGCGCCAGCCAAAGCCACGTCTGCGAAGAAGCCTGCCGCCAAGAAACCTGCCGCAGCGAAACCTGCGGCCAAGAAAGCCGCGCCCAAAGCGCCAGCGGCCAAAAAGAGTGACACATGAGTGCATCAGACGATATTGACGACAGCGCCGCCCCGCTGATCGAGCATCTGGCCGAGCTGCGCACGCGGCTGATCCATTCGGTGATCGCCTTTATCATCGGCATGGTGATCTGTTTTACCGTTTGGAATCCGATCTTTAACTTCCTGACGAACCCTTTGTGTTCGGCTATGGCCGAGCGTGGGCAGGAAGACTGCGGGTTGATCCTGATCAAGCTGCAAGAGGGCTTTTTCGTTGCCATCTCTATCTCTTTGCTGGGCGGGCTGGTTTTGGGCTTCCCCTATATCAGCTACCAACTGTGGCGCTTCGTGGCGCCGGGGCTTTACAAGAACGAGAAGGGCGCGTTTCTGCCCTTCCTGATCTCGAGCCCGCTGATGTTCTTTTTGGGCGCGTCCTTTGCCTTTTATGTCGTGACGCCGCTGGCTTTCGATTTCTTCCTTGGGTTCCAGCAGGCGGGCACGCTTGTCGGCGAAGGGACGGATAACGCAGGCGGAATCGCGGCCATCGCGTTCCAGGGGTCGGCTCAGGAGTATCTGAGCCTGACGATCAAGTTCATCGTGGCCTTTGGCCTGTGCTTTCAGCTGCCCGTATTGCTGACCCTGATGGGCAAGGCCGGTCTGGTCAGCGCCGAAGGGCTTGGCAACGTGCGCAAATATGCGGTGGTTGGTATTCTGGTGCTGGCCGCACTTGTCACGCCGCCGGATGTGATCACCCAAGGGATCCTGTTTGTTGTGGTCTACGGGCTTTACGAAATCTCTATCTTTCTTGTAGGGCGGGTTGAACGCAAACGAGAAGAGCAGCTGCGCGCAGACGGGTATTATGACGACGAATATGATGACCCGATCCTCGCAGAGTTCGAAGAGGATGAGGACGACCTGAAGTGAACCGTGACCCGATGGACCGTATTGCAGCGGCGTTGGAGAGGATGTCTCCTCCGCCGCTGAAAACCCCGGATTTTGATGTGGCGGGGGCCTTTGTCTGGCAGACAGGGCCGGACCATCTGGCACCGGTCGAAACGGTCAGCAAGGTTGATCTGTCGCTGCTGGTCGGGGTGGATCGCGCGCGCGACACGTTGCTCGCCAACACGATGCAATTCGCCGCCGGTCTGCCCGCCAACAACGCCCTGCTGTGGGGCGCGCGCGGGATGGGCAAGTCGAGCCTTGTGAAAGCCGTGCACGCCCATGTCCGCGAGACGCACGACCGTCTGCGCATCGTGGAACTGCAACGCGAAGACCTGCCATCGGTAGGCCGTCTGCTGAGCCTGCTGCGCGGTGCGCGGCAACGGTTTATCCTGTATTGCGATGATCTGAGCTTTGGTCATGATGACGCGCATTACAAGTCGCTGAAGGCGGTGCTGGATGGCGGGATCGAGGGGCGGCCAGAGAATGTCGTGCTTTATGCCACGTCGAACCGGCGGCACCTGATGCCCCGTGACATGATCGAGAACGAACGTGGCTCTGCCATCAACCCTGCCGAGGCGGTGGAAGAGAAAGTATCGCTGTCGGATCGGTTCGGGCTGTGGCTGGGCTTCCATCCCTGCGACCAGAAACAGTATCTGGATATGATCCGCGGTTATTGCGATGCTTACGGGGTCGAGATTGACGCCAAGACTCTGCACGCCGAGGCGATCGAATGGCAAGCGACCCGTGGGGCGCGGTCGGGCCGTGTGGCGTGGCAGTATTTCGTTGATCTGGCAGGGCGGCGCGGCGTCGCGCTGTAAGCGATAAGCGACCTTCGCAAAAGCAAGCGGCCCCGAATAGGGGCCGCATGTTAAAGCTGTTCAGTTTTCCAGTTGGCTTAGTTCAGGTAGGGCGTCGGATCGACGCTGTCAAAGCCTTTGCGCACCTCGAAATGTACGAATGAATCATCGCCCGGGCGCAGTTTGGCGATGCTTGCCCCTTTAGAGACGCTATCCCCTTTGGCGACCGACACATTGGCGACATTGGCATAGACGGTCAGCAGGTTGTCAGGGTGGCGGATCACGACAATCGGCACGCCCTCGGCGCTTTTGGTGATCGCGGCGACGGTGCCGCTATCGGCGGCTTTGACCGCAGCACCCGGTGTGCCCTTGATGTTGATGCCCTCGTTCTTGCCCTTGGAATAGGCGCGGATGATGCTGCCCTGTACGGGGGGCGACATGCGGCCCGAAGAGGCGGGTTGCGTCGTCTTGCCCACATCGGCGACAGGCTTGGCTGCGGCGGGTTCGGGCTTTGGCGCGGCAGGCTTTTCGTCCACGGGCGGTAGCGGTTTCGCAGCGCTTGGCGGGGTCGGCGTTGGCGATCCGGTGCCGGGCAAGCTGGTCGTTGTCGGTGCAGTGGCCGTCGCGGCGGCTGGCACTGCAGCGCTGCGTTTCGGGGCGGCCTGCTGCGCCACGGGGATCAGCAGGAACTGCCCTTCGCGGACAGAGAAATCAGCGCCAAGCCCGTTCCATTCGGCCAGCGTTTCAACCGGCACGGCATAGAGACGCGCGATGGTATAGGCGGTTTCCCCACGTTCCACCTTGTGGCGCACAGGCTCGATCCCGGTCTGTTTCGCGGAGTTCTCGCGGGTCGTGGTCTGCGCCGAGGGCAGGGTGGTGGTCTGCACGCCGGGGGTGGCGGGCGCCCGGTTGATCGCGCCGCCTGCGATGGTCTGGATATCGACCGCAGCAGTGGTGATCGGACCGGTGCCCGACGCGCCGGTCGCGGGCGAGGGTTCGGCGACGCGGGTCGGTAGGGCGATGATCTCTCCCTTGCGGAGGGGGACAGTGGGGTCGATGCCGTTGTAGCGCGACAGGCTGCCCACATCGGCCCCCACGCGGGTGGCCACGTCAGACAGCGTATCGCCGCGCCGCGCCACGGCGACCTGATAGTTGGGGTAGGAAATCACACCGCGGTTGTCCGGTGCGGGGCGTTCATCCAGCGGGCCGGTGGCTGCGTGGGCGGTGGTGAAACCGTCGCCAAAGCCGCCGCGCAAATCCATATCAAGGGGTTGTTCACACGCGGCGAGCAAAAGCGCAGAGCTGCCCGCCAGTACCGTCAGCCTGAGGGTACGGGTCACGTTTGGTTGGGTCATCTGCTCGTCCTCGTCTTCGGTGCCGTCAGCGCCTTGGGGTCCCCGTTCGGGCGGAGTTCCCCTTGCTATACTGCATTTAGCCGTCTTTTCCCAGCCCTTCAAGCAAGGGAACAAAGCGGACCTTGCGCAGCTCGTCATATTCCAGCCCGGTCTCGGTTTTGCGTACACGTATGAGGTGTTGAACCGTGTCCGACTGGCCAACGGGCACGACCATGATGCCGCCAACCTTGAGCTGGGCCAGAAGCGGGCCGGGGGGGTCTTCGGCGGCGGCGGTCACGATGATCCGGTCAAAGGGGGCCTGTTCGGGCAGGCCAAAGCTGCCGTCGCCTATGATCGCGGTGATGTTGGACAGGGCCAGATCCTCGAAGATCTGGCGGGCCTCTACCACCAGCCTGCGGTGGCGGTCGATGGTATAGACGCGCCGCGCCAGTTTGCTGAGGATCGCGGCCTGATAGCCTGATCCGGTCCCCACCTCGAGCACCTTGTCACGCGACGACACATCCAGCGCCTGCGTCATCAGCGCCACAACCGAAGGCTGGCTGATGGTCTGACCGCAGGCGATCGGCAGGGGCATGTCCTCGTAGGCGCGGGACGCGAAAAGGCCGCGGATGAAGGGACCACGGTCGATCTGCTCCATCGCGTTCAGGACACGGGCATCGGTGACGCCCTTGGAACGGAGTGCGTAGAGAAATTGCATCTTGCGTGTCGCGTCTGTGATGTCTTCTTCGTCGTTCATGTATTGATGGCTTTTAGCGCGTCAAATGTATCATGAGCGGTGAGGTCGGCGCGCATGGGCGTGACCGAGATATAGCCGTCAAGGTTCAGCGCGGCGTCGGTGCCGTCGTCCGTCGGGATCTGCTGGTCCGCGCCCTTGATCCACAAGAACCGCCGCCCCGAGGGCGACAACTGCGGGATCGTGGAAAAGCTGGTATCGCGGCGCATCCCCTGGGGGGCCAAACGGATGCCCTGAACCTCTGCCGCTGCGACGGGCGGAAAATTCACGTTATAGAACAGACGGTAGCCATCCCCATGCGCCGGTGTCGCATCCAGAATACGGCGGATCACATCGGCCCCGTGGCCGGCGGCTGCCTCGAACGGATCATCCAGATCACGGTTGGCAGGGCCGTAATATTGCGACAGGGCCACGGCGGGGATGCCTTGCAGCGCCGCCTCCATCGCGCCACCGATCGTGCCGGAATAGAGCGTGTTTTCAGCCGCGTTGTTGCCGCGGTTCACACCCGACAGCACCAGATCGGGGCGGGCATCCAGCATACAGTCATGCAGTGCCGCCATCACACAATCGGCCGGGCTGCCCTCGACTGAAAAGCGCCGGTCGCTGACCTTTTCGACCATCATCGGCTTGGTGTAGCTGATGCAATGCCCGACGCCGGATTGTTCATAGGCGGGGGCCACGGTCCAGACCTCGCCCTCGGGTCCGGCCAGGTCAGTGGCAATGCCCTGCAGGGTCTTCAGACCCGGAGCGTGAATACCGTCGTCGTTGGTGATCAGAATGCGCATAAATTCCCCTTTGCGCCTTGATAGGCGACGGGGCGCGGCGCGGCAAGGCAGGAGCCTTCACCGCATCATGTTTTAAGGCTGGGAAACAGCCAGTTGCGCCAGAATTTCAGCGGCTTGCGACTGTGGCGTGTTCAGCGACTCGCGGTCTTCACCGGGGTGGAAACGCGCGCGTGTCGCGGTTGGCATGGGGGCGGGGGTCATGATGTGGACGCGCGGGCCGATTGCCACGGCTTCGGACTGCCAGCTTTTGGCCAGCGCGATCTGCGCCGCCTTGGTGGCCCCGTAGCTGCCAAAGAACTTGGTCGCCACGACCGGATCGTCAAAGAATACGGCCTGACCCGATTGCCCCAGCAGCGGTGCCACATAGGTGATCAGGGTCGAGGTGGCGGTGACGTTACAGGCGACCGATTTGGCCATGTCTTTGGCGTCGATGTGATCGGTCGGGGCCAAGGGGGCGGCATGGACAGCGGTGTGCAGCCAAAGATCAAGGCTGCCCCAGCGGTCATAGATGCCACGGCACAGGGTCGCCATCGCATCGGCATTGGTGATGTCCATCGGGGCCAACGTCGCGCTGCCGCCGCGGGACTGGATGCGGTCGTCCAGCTCTTCCAGGGCACCGGTGGTTTTGGCGACTGCAATGATGTGATGCGTGTCGCAAAGTGCTTCGGCCAGGGCGGCACCAAGACCGCGGGACGCGCCAGTGATAAGAGCTGTTTTTGTCATGGGGTGGCTTTGCCTGAGCCACCGCCCCCCGTCAAGAGGGGCGCGGCACCCGTGGTCATGTCGCGGGGCGTTTCACCCTTTGGGAAGTTTGAGCGTCACCGTGCGCCCGCGCTGCGCCAGAACCACGCTGTCGTCGCCAATGGCGGCGACGATGCCGTCGCTGATCTTGTCGTTCAATGTCACGCGGTGAATGCGTCCGCGGCCATCGCGGATCAACGCGCCGGGGTCGGTCAGGCTGCCGAAGGTCCCAATCAGGGCGAGCTTGGGCAGGGACGCCTGCTGCGTTGCCAGATTAAGTGTTTTCTGCGGGGTCGGAGTGCCTTTTTCGTCAGTCGACATGGGTGCCTCTTGCTGCGCTTAGGGGGGCAAAGAATGGTTAGACCGAGGGGCTAACAAAGCTGCCTGACAGCCGAAAGAGGGCGCGGGGGAGGCTGGCAAAGACTGGCTTGCACGTCGGCAAAGCTTTGCCAGCGGCACGGGGGCACAACACAGCAAAAGGGCGGGCGAGGGGTTGAACCCTGCGCCCGCCCTTGCGGAACTTGTCGCGAAGCGGCGGCTTTATTCGGCGGCTGGCTTCATCTCGAACCCTTGATTGATCTGGTCGGCAGGGGTGACGGGGTAATCGCCCGAGAAGCAGGCATCGCAATATTGAGGGCACTTGTTGTTGCGACCCTCTGCCTCGCCCACGGCGCGGTAAAGCCCGTCGAGCGAAATGAACTTGAGGCTATCCACTTGCAAATGCTCGCGCATTTCTTCTTCGGACATGGTGGCCGCCAGCAGCTTTTCACGTTGCGGCGTGTCCACACCGTAGAAACAGGGCCACGCGGTGGGGGGCGAAGCAATGCGGAAGTGGACCTCTTTCGCGCCGGCATCAAGGATCATCTCTTTGATCTTGCGGCTGGTGGTGCCACGCACAACCGAATCGTCGACCAGAATGACCCGCTTGCCCTTGATCAGCGCGCGGTTCACGTTGAGCTTTAGCCGCACGCCCATGTTGCGGATCTGCTCGGTCGGTTCGATGAAGGTCCGGCCCATGTATTGGTTGCGGATAATCCCCATCGCATAGGGAATACCCGATTCGAGGCTGAAACCGATGGCCGCAGGCGTGCCGCTGTCGGGGACGGGGCAGACAAGATCCGCCTCTACCGGCGATTCCTTGGCCAGCTCGCGCCCGATGGCTTCGCGGGTTTCATAGACCGAACGACCGCCAAGGATGCTGTCGGGGCGGCTGAAATAGACGTGTTCAAAGATACAGAAACGCGATGCGACACGGCGGAAGGGGAAATGGCTTTCGACGCCCGAAGGGGTGATCACGACCATCTCGCCGGGCTCGATCTCGCGGACGAATTCGGCACCGATGATGTCCAGCGCGCAGGTCTCGGAGCTGAGCGCCCAACCGTCGCCAAGCTTGCCCAGAACCAGCGGGCGCACGCCCAAAGGATCGCGCACGCCGATCAGCTTGGTGCGGGTCATCGCCACGACCGAAAACGCGCCTTCGACACGGCGCAGCGCGTCTTCCATGCGTTCGGGAATGTTGCGTTGCAGGGACCGCGCCATCAGGTGGATGATACATTCGCTGTCCGACGAGGACTGGAATATCGACCCGCGTTCAATCAGCTCGCGGCGCAGGGCGTTGGCGTTGGTGATATTGCCATTATGGGCAATCGCGGCACCGCCCATGGCGAATTCGCCAAAGAAGGGCTGCACATCGCGGATCGCTGTCGGGCCTTTGTGACCGGAGGTCGAATAGCGCACATGCCCGATAGACAGTTCGCCGGGCAGTGTTTCCATCACCTTTTGCGAGGTGAAGTTGTCGCGCACATAGCCGAAGCGGCGGGCGGACTGGAAACCGGCAGCGGGGTCATAGCTGACGATCCCGCCGGCTTCCTGACCACGGTGCTGCAACGCGTGCAGGCCGAGGGCCACAAAGTTCGAGGCGTCTGCAACGCCGATCACGCCGAACACCCCGCATTCTTCTTTGAGTTTATCCCCGTCATCTGCATCACGCAGATAGGAGGAATCAAACGGGTGCGCGGGGGGCATGATCTTGGACAACGGGGCAACTCCGAATCCGATGAAGGGATAGGGGCTATGTAGGACTTTGGGCGGGCCTTGTCACCCCGCCGTTACATTTTGCCCCCGCATATGCTGCGATGCAACATATGGCAGAAATGCAAACGCCCCCGAAAACGGGGGCGCATGGATAACTTTTGGCAGCGTCAGCGGCGATTAGGCACCGCAGGCCCCAACCAATGCCTCGTAGCGGGTGGTGATCCAGCCCAATGCGGCCTCTGGGTTCTGCTCTTCGATCTGGCCGGTAAAGCGCCCGAAGACCTGTGCCGACCGGCTTTCGTCCACCATGGTGAAGGTCTGGCCGGTGATCACGGTGTCATAGACAAAGAACGCGATGGCGACCAAGAGGATGCCGCGCGCCACGCCGAAAAGGAACCCGAGCCCCTGATCCAGACCACCCAGAACAGAGCGCTGCACCAGCGACGAAAACAGCGGGGTGAACAGCGAGACCACAATCAGCGCAATGGCAAAGACGATGGCAAAGGCCCCGATAATCGAAAGCTCGCAGCTGTCGGCAAGGAATTCGCCTACAACAGGGATCTCTGACACCAGCGGTTCAACCTGCGGCGCGAAGAGAAACGCAAGGATCGCGGCGGCAATCCAGCCCACGATCGCCATAAATTCGCGTACAAGCCCGCGGCCATAAGCCAGCAAAGCCGACAGAACGATGACAAGCGCCACAACCCCGTCAATGATGGTAAAACCTTCCATGGTCGTCTTGCCTTCCTTGAAGGGGCGGTTAGCCAGCCCCGAATATTTCGCCTACAAATCCTGTGAGATCGCTCATGGTGTTAAGCGTTATGCCGTTCTTGCCCACCGGTTTTCCGCCCGCGGGCGCGATGGCGCTGGTAAAACCAAGTTTTTGCGCTTCTTTCAACCTGTTTTCGGTCTGACTGGCGGGGCGTAGCGCACCGGACAGGCTGATTTCGCCGAAAACAACGGTTTCCGCGGGCAAAGCCACGTCTTCGCGCGCGCTGAGCAAGGCGGCCGCGACCGCCAAATCCGCGGCCGGCTCCGAGATTTTCATGCCGCCCGCCACGTTGAGGTAAACATCAAGCCCCGCAAAGGGGATGCCGCAACGGGCCTCTAGCACGGCGAGGATCATCGCAAGCCGTCCCCCGTCCCAGCCCACGACCGTGCGCCGCGCCTGCGAATGAGGCGACGGGGCCACAAGCGCCTGAAGCTCGCATAAAACAGGGCGGGTGCCTTCGATACCTGCGAAAACCACTGACCCCGCGGCGGGCGTGCCGCGTTCGGACAGAAACAGGGCAGAGGGGTTGGTGACCTCTGCCAGCCCTTCGCCGGTCATCTCGAATACGCCGATCTCGTCTGCGGGGCCAAAGCGGTTCTTGACCGCGCGCAGGATGCGGAACTGGTGCCCGCGCTCGCCCTCGAAATACAGCACGGTATCGACCATATGCTCGACCACGCGCGGCCCCGCGATCTGCCCGTCCTTGGTGACATGCCCCACAAGAATCACGGAAACACCGCGCCGTTTGGCAAAGCTTGTCAGCTCGTGCGCGGCGGCGCGGACCTGACTGACGGACCCGGGGGCGGAATCGACGTTATCGGCCCACATGGTCTGTATCGAATCGATGATGACCAGATCGGGCTTCACCTCTTCAAGTGTGGTCAGGATATCGCGCAGATTGGTTTCGGCGGCCAGCTGCACCGAGGCGTCGGACAGCCCCAAACGCTGCGCCCGCATACGGACCTGCGCCGAGGCTTCCTCTCCGCTGACGTAGATTGTTTTCAAACCGCTGCGGGCAAAATGGGCCGCTGCTTGCAGCAAAAGGGTGGATTTCCCGATGCCCGGATCGCCGCCCACCAGAATGGCAGAGGACGGGACCAGCCCGCCGCCCAAAACGCGATCCAGCTCGGCAATGCCGGATTGGCTGCGGGGCGGGGGCGTGTCCTTGGTGGTGAGGTCGGTCAGCACCATCGCCGCACCGCGACGGGTGCCAAGCGATTTGCTGGGCGGGCCGGATGAAATGCCCTTGTCCTGCTGGATCGTATTCCATTCGCCGCAGGCATCACAGCGCCCGGACCATTTGTTATAGGTCGCACCGCAAGCCGTGCACGAAAATGTAACGGGAGATTTAGCCATGCGTCTTTCTGGCCGAACAAAGGGGAAACGTCAAAGCAAAACCTTGGTGCCTGCGCGGGGTTACTCCGCTGCTTTGGGCGGCAGCTCTACCACGCGTGAATCGCGGGCCATTTCATCCGCCGATACGGTACGTTCGATTCCCAGTTCGGGCATGATCTCGCGCATTTCGGCGCGCAGGCGGTCCAGCTGTGCTGCGGCCACGCTCTCTTCCAGCTCGACCTCGTGCAGCCAGTGCTTCATCTCGGATGTGATGCCTTTGGCCTGATCCAGACGGCTGTTGAAGAGGTTCACTTCTTCCTGACGCTGCTTGAGGAAATTGCGCGCACGTTCGATTTTCTCGTCGGCATAGACGGTCGCCAGCTCTTTCGAGATGTGGCTCATCTGCGCGGCGACTTCCAGAAGGGCGGGTTCAAGGGTGCTAAGGTCAGGGTGATCGCGCAGATAGGCCAGCCGTTCGCGGACCGAGTCGAATTCGGAGGACATGTGAAAAACGTCACCGCGATCCGCCGCATGCACCGCCCCGTAGGCGCGGGTGATGTCGTCCATGTTGAGCGCAAATTTGCGGTGCGATGTTTCAAGCTGCATGATGCGGCGGTTGGTGGGGATGAAAAAGCAGATGCCCACGGCCAGAATGGTCAGGCCGATCTGCGCATACATCCCTGCATTCTCAACGGGTTGCCCGTCATAGTTGAGCGGTAGTTCAATCCAGGCCCATTGGCCAAGCGCGGCCATAACGGTACAGACGGTGATCGCCACGGCGGCAACAGCGAAAACCGCGAATGCGAGTCTTTGAAAAAGATACTGAATAAGTGCCGTCAACGCGTTCATCTGTCTCACCTTGTGCTTGAGTTGCTGTTGTAAGCAAGAATATGCCGATGTTGGCAAAAGGCGAAGAAAATCTTGAAATTTCCGTAAATGAATCGATTTTACTTGAGAAATTCCGACCAATTCTACCCAGGCGGGTGGGTTGGTCGCGTGAAAACGCCAGCTTGCTTAGGCGATTTTCTGCGCGCGGTGCCCGATAAACAGCGACGCGAGGATGCAGCCTGTGAACAGGTATAGCCCCCAAGCCGTCTCGATCCGCCCGATGCCGATGCCCTTTGATAGGGTCACATAAAGCGCGATCAGAAACACATCCGCCATCGCCAGTTTGCCGATTGCCTGCAAGACGGGCAGGGCACGCGGGCCGATCAGGCGGAACTGAACCAGCGTCAGGCCCACGGTCTTAACATAGGGCGCGACAAGCGCAAAAATCGCGACGATCAGCGCCAGAAACAGGTCGGTGTCCCATAGGGATTTCAGCCCGCTCAGGACAGAGATTTCGGTGAGCCCGAACAGTGGTAGCACGCCCGCCCGCAATAAGGGCGCGGCCCATGCAACGGGGTAGAGGATCAGCAGAGACAGGTTTGCGACGCGCAGCAGCATATCAAAGCGATCTGCGCGGGGGCGTGCCCCATCACTCCACATAGACCCGGTCATAGCGCGCGCCAAGCGCGGTCAGCACCTCGTAGCCGATGGTGCCCGCAAACCCAGCGACCGTATCAACAGACTGATAGTTCCCGATCAGCTGCAAATGCTCTGGCACCTCTGTCAGGCTGGTCACATCGACGGTGATCAGATCCATAGAGACACGGCCAACAACGGGCAGTTTGCGCCCCTCGTGGGTGAAAGTGGCCCCGTTGCCCAAGGCGCGGATCAACCCGTCAGCATAACCCGCAGCAACCGTGGCGACCAATGTCGGGTGGGGGGCCGTCCAGGCGCAGCCATAGCCGACGGTCTGGCCCGTGGCGACTTCGCGCACCTGAATGACAGGCACATCCAGCGTCACCACCGGCATCGCATCGGCGAAGGGCAATCCGCCGTAGACCCCGATGCCCGGGCGGGTCAGGTCAAAGTGGTAGTCACGGCCAAGCATGATCCCCCCCGTCGCGGCCAAGGATCGTGGCACGTTCAACCCATCCGTCATCTCGCGGAAGGTCTTTAGCTGGCGGGCATTCATCGGGTGGTTCGGTTCATCAGCGCAGGCCAGATGCGACATGATCAAGGTCGGGTTCTGCGCCAGGGCGATGTCGCGCAGCGCGGCCCATTCCGCAGGGTCCATGCCAAGGCGGTTCATGCCGCTGTTCAGCTGCATCCCGAAACGATGGCCGGGCAGGGCTTCGACATGGGCGATCATCTGGTCGACCGAATTGATCATCGGCGTCAGGGCCGCGCTTCGGATCATATCGGCGTCACCGGGCATATGCCCCGCAAAGACGTTGATCGCAGGGCCGGGCCCCAACACGCGACGCAGGGCCACGCCCTCTTCCGCGACAGCGACAAAGAACTTGCGCGCGCCTTGGGCGGCGAGAACCGGGGCCACGCGGTCAATGCCCAGACCATAGGCGTTTGCCTTGATCACGGCACCGGTGTCGCAGCCGGTCATTTTGTTCAGCGCCTGCCAATTGGCGGCAATCGCATTGAGGTCGATAGAGAGGGTGGCTGTTGTCATGGGATTTGTTTTGACCGTATGCCCGCCAAGGTCAAGCCACGACCAAGGCCACCGGCCAATAATCCCTAGCCTTGCGGGGAGCGGGACGGAATGTTTGACCCATTTCCCTAACGTAACGAAACCTTCGCATGATGCTTGCATGGTGGCGCGAACGCGATAGCTTGGTTCCTGACAAAAGACAGGCTGCGCGCAGTAGCCGGATATAAAACGGGAGAGAGTTAAATGCGAGTTTCAACAATGACAACGGGGCCCGTGCTGGCGGTGGTCACGGCGATGGCCGCGCCTATGGCGCTGGCCGAGAACCGGATCGATACCCAGATGCCCACAGCCCCTGATATGGCGGCCTATGGCGACGAAGCGATCGGCGTGCGCCAGCTTGATCTGGTGCATAAGGACCAGATCGATATCCTGTCCATCGATCCCGCAGCGGATAAGCCTGAAACCCTGCCGCGCTATGATCGCCCGCTGACTGTAGAGGTCTGGTACCCCGCCGCGGACGGGGCCACCGGCGACACCGCGATCAAGGCGTTCATCCGCGATGGCAAGACCGAGGTCACCTTGCAAGGCAAAGCCATGCGCGACGCGGACCCCGCACAGCCCGATGCGGCCTATCCGCTGGTCATCGTTTCCCACGGCTATCCCGGCAACCGCTTCCTGATGTCCCATCTGGCCGAGAATATCGCGTCGAAGGGCTATGTCGTGGCGTCTATCGATCACCTGGATTCGACCTATCGCACGCAGGCGGCCTTTGGCTCTACGCTGGTGAACCGGTCGCTGGACCAGCTTTTCGTGCTGGATGAAATGGCGCGTCTGTCGCAAGACGAAAGCTCTTTTCTCAATGGCTTGGTGGATGCGGATAACACCGGTTTGATTGGCTATTCCATGGGCGGCTACGGCGCGGTGATCACCGCAGGTGGTGGCGTGACCGAAGCGTCGGTCGGCTATGGCTGGGGTGGGCCGCATGGCACCTTGGGCATCCATCAGGCGGGGTCCGAGACGCATAACAACCTGCCCGATCCACGTATCAAGACCGCCATCGCGATCGGCCCCTGGGGCATGAACACGGGCTTCTGGGATGCCGAAGGCTTGAAGGGCGTGCAGATTCCCATGCTGTTCATGGCCGGGTCCGAGGATATGGTATCGCTGTACGAAAAAGGCGTGCGCGCCATTTGGGAAAACGCCAGCAGCGTCGACCGCGCCTTGCTGACCTTTGAAAACGGCGGCCATAATGCGGCGGCCCCGATGCCTGCGCCTGCGGAATCCTTTCGCGATGACGCAGATCTGGGGTTCAACGTGTCGGGCCACTATACCGATCCGGTCTGGGACACGGTGCGCATGAACAACATCGCGCAGCATTTCGCCACCGTCTGGATGGCACAGCATCTCAAGGGCGATGCCGAGATGGGGGCCTATCTTGATCTGGTCGAAAACTCCAACGACGGGGTCTGGTCGATGAACGAGGATGGCACCCCGAAGGAGGATCACAGCTATTGGAAGGGGTTCGACAAGGACACCGCCAAAGGGTTGCGCTATGAAACCCTGTCGCCCGAGTAAGGGGCACCGCTGATGATGCGCTTGCGTATCATGTTCTCGCATGCGGCCGTCGTGGTGATGGCGGTCGCCTGTGGGGCGGGGCTGATGGGATTGGCGCTGTTCGCGCCGCTATGGGTCTGGGCGTTGATCCCCTTCGGGATCGCCGCGCAGATGCTGAATGAATACAACCTGCACCGCTATGTGTTCCACCTGTCGCCCCCGCGGGCGCAATGGGCATTCAACCTGCTGTATATGGCGCACTACGGTCATCATGATTTCCCGACCAACACCAAACTGTTTTTCGTGCCGATCTGGGTCGCTTTGCCGATGCTACTGGTGAACGGAGGGCTGCTGTGGGGTGCTCTTGCCCTGTTTGGTGTGCCGCAGGCAGGCTGGATCGCCGTGGCCATCGTGCCAGTGGGCGGGGTGCTGACCTTTCTGGTCTATGAATGGTTCCACATGACCGCCCATGTGAACGTGCCAAAAACGCGGGTAGAGCGTTATGTGACCACGCTGCACAACCAGCATCACTTCCGTGATTTCAGCAAGTGGTTCCACGTCAGCCCCGGCGGGGCCGTGATTGACCGCGCGATGGGGACGGCGATTGACCGCGAGGCGCTAAAGCACCAGCAACGGATTGAATTTATTCGTACTTTGGGGATGCGACCCAATGACCCAAGGCTGATCGCAGCGCGGGAACGCTTTGCCGCGAAATACAATCTGTCTGAGGCAGAGATCGCCCGCGCGGCGGTTGTCTGACCTGCGCACAGGGCGTGTATTCATCAAATTAACGGGGTGTGGCGATCAGAACTCCTGATCGCCGCCGCCATTTTCACTCTGCCACGGTTTCACAAGGTTACCAAAGCGGGTGTAGCGCCCTTCAAAGCTGAGATCGACAGTACCAATCGGGCCGTGACGCTGCTTGCCGATGACCACTTCGGCGCGACCGTGCAGACGCTCCATCTCTTCTTGCCAGATCGCCATTTTATCCAGCTCGTGATCGCCGGGCTTTTCGCGTTCCTTATAGTACTCCTCACGGAACACGAACATCACGACGTCGGCATCCTGTTCGATCGACCCGGATTCACGCAAGTCCGACAGCTGCGGGCGTTTGTCTTCGCGGTTTTCCACCTGACGCGACAGCTGCGACAGGGCGATCACGGGGATGTTGAGCTCTTTCGCAATGGCCTTGAGGCCCATGGTGATTTCCGAGATCTCGTTCACCCGGTTTTCGCCTTTGCCCGTCCCGCGCACCAGCTGGAGATAGTCGATAATCAGCACGTCCAGCCCGTGGGTCCGTTTGAGCCGTCGCGCACGGGCGGCCAGCTGGCTGATCGGCAGGGCGGGCGTGTCGTCGATATAAAGCGGGCAGGCTTCCAGCGCTTTGGCGGCATCGACGAAACGGCGGAATTCGGTCTCTGTCATATCACCCGACCGGATCTGGTGGGACGGGATCTCGGCCGCTTCGGACAGGATACGCGCGGCCAACTGCTCCGCGCTCATCTCGAGGCTGTAGAACCCGACAACGCCACCATCTACCGCGCCTTCGGTGCCGTCATGCAAGGTGCCGCGGCGGTAGGCTTTGGCGACGTTGAAGGCGATGTTCGTCGCAAGCGAGGTTTTCCCCATCGACGGACGACCGGCAAGGATCAAAAGGTCAGAGGGGTGCAAACCGCCCAGCTTTTTATCCATATCAATCAGACCGGTAGAGACACCTGATAGGCCACCGTCGCGTTGGTAGGCCGCATTGGCCACGTTGACCGCATCGGTCACGGCTTTGAGAAAGCTCTGGAAACCGCTTTCGGTCTGACCCTGCTCGGCGAGCTTATAGAGTTTCTGTTCGGCCTCGACGATCTGTTCGCGCGGCTCTGACGCGACATCGACCTGTGCGGCTTTGGCCGCGATGTCACGGCCCAGCTGGATCAGGTCGCGGCGCACCGCCAGATCATAGATCATCTGCGCATAGTCGCGCACGGCAAAGGCGCTGATCGCGGCACCGGCAAGGCGCACCAGATAGGCGGGGCCGCCAAGTTCTTTCAACCCTTCGTCATCCTCCATAAACGCCTTGAGCGTCACGGGGGAGGCAAGGTTGTTCTTGGCGATCCGCGCGGCGGCGATCTCGAAAATACGGGCGTGAACGGGGTCGTAGAAATGCTTGGGACCGATGACAGACGCCACGCGGTCGTAGATATCGTTGTTGGTCAGGATCGCGCCCAACAACTGCTGTTCCGCTTCGATGGAATGCGGCATTGTCTCGGCCGCTTGAACCGTTAGCTGGTTACCGTCGATGCTTGAAATCTCGTTCATGCTACGTGTTGCCCCACTGATTAATGACCCGAGGCTTATCTACCCGAGCCGCCCGTCATCCCGCAATCTTTATAAGCTGTGGATAACCTGATCTCTGCGCTAGCGTAGCATATGTCGCGTGATTTTGCACCACGCGACACAATATCATGTGGATTGCTTAGGTTTTTTTCCGCGCATCCTGCCACGCTTCTGGCGCGTTCAGGAAGGCTTCGACTTCGGTCAGGGTTTCTGTGTCAAACGCGTTCTGCGCTTTGGCCTCGGCCAGCACATCCCACCAGGTGCACAGGCTGTGCAACGTAACCCCGTGATCGCCCAAGGTCTTTTCTGTCTGCGGAAAAATACCGTAGTAAAAGATCACTGCCGTATGCGCGCAGGTTGCACCGGTATCGCGAATCGCGTCGACAAAGCTGATCTTTGAGCCGCCATCGGTGGTTAGATCCTCGACCAGCAAAACCCGTTGGCCTTCGGTCATTTCACCTTCGATGCGGGCGTTGCGGCCATAGCCTTTGGGCTTCTTGCGCACATAGGTCATGGGCAGCGCCATGCGCTCGGCCACCATCGCGGCAAAGGGGATGCCCGCGGTTTCACCGCCCGCGATATTGTCAAACGCCTCGAACCCCGCTTCGCGCATCACCGTGACGGTCAGGAAGTCCATCAAGGTGGCGCGGATGCGCGGATAGCTGATCAGCTTGCGGCAATCGATATAGGTCGGGCTCGGCAGGCCGGAGGCGAGGGTAAAGGGCTCTGCCGCGTTGAAATGAACGGCCTTGATCTCCAGCAACATCCGCGCGGTCAGACGCGCCATTTCGGTAGAGTCGGGGTAGCTGGTGGGGATCATGTCATGCGTTCCTTTTGGGGCCTTGGCGTTGAGGGCGGTGGTGGCCGGTCTTATCCTGCTGCGACCGGTAAACTGTCTTTGGTAGGGGGGCGTCAGTCGGTGACGGACCAGTTCAGCGGCATCATTGGATCGAACACGGTGACCGGCCCGTCGGGCGTCTCGATGTGATCGGGGTAGGTCGCCGGAGCGCGGGTCAGCGTCATCGTCGCCTCGTTCGGGGCCAACCCGTAGAAATCCGGCCCGTTCAGCGAGGTAAACCGTTCCAATTGGTCCAGCGCGTCTTCCTGTTCAAAGACCTCGGCCAGGATCGACATCGTATTGGGCGCGGTAAAGCAGCCGGCACAGCCGCAGGGCAGCAGCTTGTTCGCGTCCGTGTGCGGCGCGGAATCCGTGCCCAGAAAGAAGCGCGCGTCGCCCGAAGTCGCGGCAGCGCGCAGGGCCAGACGGTGGCTTTCGCGTTTGGCGACGGGCAGGCAGTAGTAATGCGGTTTGATCCCACCGGCGAGGATATGGTTGCGGTTGATCACCAGATGGTGCGTGGTGATGGTCGCGCCCAGATTGCCGGTGCTTTCCGTGACATATTGGGCGGCGTCGGCGGTGGTAATATGCTCCATCACGACTTTCAGCCCCGCATGACGGGTGCGGATCGGGTCAAGCACGCGGTCGATGAACACGGCCTCGCGGTCGAAAATGTCGATCTCGGGGTCGGTGACCTCGCCGTGGGTGCACAGGGGCAGGCCGATCTCGGCCATGCGTTCCAGCACGGGCGCAACATTGTCAAAGTTCGACACGCCGCTGGCTGAATTTGTCGTCGCACCGGCGGGGTAGAGCTTGACCGCGGTGATCAACCCGCTGGCATGGGCGGCGGCCACATCGTCGGGATCGGTATCCTCGGTCAGATAAAGGGTCATCAGCGGTTTGAACTCCGCGCCCTCGGGCAGTGCCGCGAGGATACGATCGTGGTAGGCGGCTGCATCGGCACCGCGCACCACCGGGGGCACCAGATTGGGCATGATGATGGCGCGGGCAAAATGCGCGGCGGTATGGGGCAACACGGCGTCCAGCATCGCGCCGTCGCGCAGGTGCAGGTGCCAATCATCGGGGCGTCGAAGCGTGAGGGTCTGTGTCATGGGCTCCCCGCTAGCACAGGGCGTGCGGGCGCGCTAGTCTCGGGTTGCTCAAAGGGACCGCAGCAAACGTCAGCCGGTGGTTTTGGCTGCATCCTGCGATGGCGTATCCTGTTCCTCTGCAGTCCCGTTTTCCTGTGCGACACGCAGGGCCAGTTCGGCCTCTAACTGCTTTTTGCGCCGGACAAACCGAGGGGCCGACATATGCCCTGTCACGAAATTGCAAAGCGTGAGCGTCAACGGATCGCGCTGCTCGCGTTCCAGCGCGGCAAGCAGGCCTTTCAGATAGGGGCGGTGATCGCGGCGCGCCCGGGCGATGCGTGCAAAGCTTTCTATTGTCAGCTCGCCATCGGCTGCAAGGGTCAGCAGGTTTTCGAACTGGTCAAGCTCCAGCAGTTTCGATTGCAGCGCCGTGCCCATCCGCCGCATCCGAAGTTTGGTCACATTGGGGCGGGTAAAGAGGCTCGCATGCATCGCGTCCAGCGGCACAGTCGGGTCATAGATCACAAAAGCGGCCTCGGCCGCGTCCAGCATATCGGGGGCATATCCGAACCGGGAGGTGAAATCCGTGCGCCGCATCTCGACAAAGCGATCGTCCCATTCGGTCACGCTGGGGTCCAGCGTCGCTTGCGGCTGGATGGCAACGACCATTGCGCCCGGTGCCGCGACAGAGAATGCCGCAGCCGCATAGCCGCCCGGACCCGCGCCATAAAAGACCACGCGGTCAAAGCCGTCGAAAAAGCCATCGTCGATCAGCCGGTCGAAAAACGCGTAAACTGGCGCGTCGCGGAACCATGTATCCCCTTCTGACGCCAGACAAAGATGCGACCAACCTTCGCTGCGCACCATTTCCCATCCCAAAGGATGCGCCATCGATGACAAGGCGCGCATCCCGTTGATGGTTTCAAAGCTGACCAGCAGGGTAGAGGATTTTTCCAGAAACATCGCGTGGTGTCGTGACCCGAGCGCTTCATAGAACCCGCCATTCTGCGCGACCTGCTTCACAGCATCCATCCACTCGCTTTTGGAATAGTCCTCAAAAGACGTGTCGAGCGTTACGGCGGTATCGATCATGGTAAACTTCCTCAATCGTATCTGGGCACAGGAAACCCCTGGCTTTTGGTCTGAGGTATCGGCGCATTAAGGCGAAAATGCGGAGATTTGAAGCACATTTATAGCACATTCTGTGGTCGCTCCAAGGCATAGAGTCTGTTGAACCCCGTGCAGACCCCTTGACCGCGCGGGATCAGAATGCACCACTCGTCCCAATCACAACCGGAGAATGCCATGCAACTGCCCCCTTCGATCGACGCCGTGCAAGAGCTGCTTGCGGGGCAGGGATATGTCTGCGGGCGGCCTTTGGCCACGGTGGTGTTCCTGAGCCTGACCTTGGGCCGGCCGCTGTTCCTCGAGGGAGAGGCAGGCGTCGGCAAGACGGAGATCGCCAAAGCATTGGCGCTGGCCTTGGACCGGAAGTTGATCCGGTTGCAATGCTATGAAGGGCTGGATGCCGCCACGGCGGTCTACGAATGGAACTTCCCTGCCCAAATGGTGGCAATCCGCACGGCTGAGGCCACCGGCGATCGCTCGCGACAGCAGCTCACAACAGAACTCTTTAGCGACGACTTTCTGATCGAACGCCCCTTGCTTGAAGCGATGCGCCCTGACGGCCGCGGCGCCCCCATCCTGTTGATCGACGAGCTTGACCGCACGGACGCCCCGTTCGAAGCCTTCCTGCTTGAGGCGCTCAGCGATTTTCAGGTCACGATTCCCGAACTCGGCACGATAAAGGCCCCCGAGCCGCCCATCGTGATCCTGACCTCGAACCGCACGCGCGAGGTGCATGACGCGCTCAAACGCCGCTGTCTTTATCACTGGGTCGACTATCCCGATTTCCCCCGCGAGATGGAGATTCTGGCCGCCCGCGCCCCCGAAGCCTCAGCCGCGCTCAGCCGCGAGGTTGTGGCCTTTGTCCAGCACCTTCGGACCGAGGACTTGTTCAAGAAGCCCGGCGTGGCCGAAACCATTGATTGGGCAAAATGTCTGCTGGCGTTGGATGTGATCAACCTCAGCCCCGAAACCATTGCGGATACGCTTGGGGCGATCCTGAAATACCAGGATGACATCGCCAAACTGCAAGGATCAGAGGCGAAACGCATCCTCGATCAAGCCAAAGCCACGCTGGACGCGACCCCTTGACGAATACTGCCGCTTCCAAATGGTCTAAAATCCTCGGGGGGCCGGGGGCTGACAGCCCCCGGCGGCAGGCGACCTGATGGAACATCTGCCCCTGGATCTGCCCGATAACCCCAAACTCGCCGGCAATATCACCCATTTCGCCCGTGCCCTGCGCCGCGCCGGTCTGCCCATTGGTCCCGGTCGTGTGATCGACGCGATCCGCGCGGTAGAGGTGGCGGGGTTCACCGACAAAACCGATTTCTACTGGACCCTGCACGCCTGCTTTGTGAACCGTCCTGAGCACCGGACCATCTTTGCGCAGCTCTTCCGGCTTTATTGGCGCGACCCGCGGTATCTGGAACATATGATGGCCGCGATGCTGCCCGCGATCCGTGGCGTGCAGGAAGACCGCCCCGCCCAAGCCGCCGAGAAACGCGCGGCAGAGGCGTTGCTGGACGGTGCCGAAGCGCCGGAACGCGACCGCGAAGAACCGCAAGACGAAGGCGAGACAGAGATCGAGGTCGATGCCAGCCTGACCATGTCCTCGCAAGAACGGCTGCGCAGTCTTGATTTCGAACTGATGAGCCTCGCAGAAGTAGCGGAGGCCAAGAAGATGCTGGCGCGGTTGCGCCTGCCGGTCAAACCCATGCCGTCACGCCGTGCCATGACGTCCCCAAGGGGGCGGATCGACGCGGGGCGCAGCCTGCGGGCCGCGCTGCGCCGCGGCGGAGAGATGGACAAGCTGGTGCTGAAAACCCCGCGCCCACGCTATCCCAATCTGGTGGTGCTGTGCGATATCTCCGGTTCCATGAGCCAATATTCCCGCATGGTGCTGCATTTCCTGCACGCGGTGAGCAATGCCAAGGGCGCGGGGTGGGCGCAGGTGCATGCGTTTACCTTTGGCACGCGGCTGACCAATATCACCCGCCATCTGGCGACGCGCGACGTGGATGCAGCGCTCAAGGCGGCGGGGGCAGAGGCGCAGGATTGGGAGGGCGGCACGCGCATCGGGGCCTGTATCGAGGCGTTCAACCGCGACTGGTCGCGGCGGGTCATGGGGCAGGGTGCGGTTGTGCTGTTGATCACTGACGGGCTGGACCGCGATGCGCCCGATGATCTGGCGCGACAGATGCAGCGGTTGCATCTGTCCGCACGTCGGCTGATCTGGCTAAATCCGCTGCTGCGGTGGGACGGGTTCGCGCCCAAAGCGGCGGGTATCCGTGCGATGCTGCCCTTTACCGACAGCTTTCGGGCCGGTCACTCGATCGCGTCGTTGCAAGAACTGGCAGAGGTGATCTCCCGCCCCGATGACCGGGGCGAGAAAACGCGATTGATGCAGATGATGGGGGCGACCCCTTAGGCGAAGGTTTCAGCAAAAGCCCCGCGATAGGTCGCTGACAGGTCAGCCAAAGGCGCTTTGACGCCGCCGAAGTTCACTTGATCCCCGCCGAACTTGCCGACGCTTTCCAGATGCAGACCGGCGTTTTGCGCGGCGATCATCAGGGCTTCGGCCTGATCGAAGTTACAGGCGATCAGATAGCGGGCTTGATCCTCGCCAAACAGAACCTGCGTATCGGCAGAATCCAGGGTCACGCCGACGCCGGCCTCGTCCGCCAGTTCAAAGGCTGCCAGTGCCAGACCGCCATCCGACAGGTCGGTGCAGGCTTTGATCAACGCGCGGTTGGCACGGATGAATTCACCGTGGGCCTTCTCCAGCGCCAGATCGACATGGGGGGCGTCGCCATCGCGGCGGTTGAACACCTCAAGCAGCAGGGCGGATTGTCCGATGTGCCCTTCGGTGGCCCCCAGAACCAAAGCGACATGGCCCTCGCGGACCTCTTTGCCGATAATCTCGTCCGTGTGTTTCAGCAGGCCGACCGCGCCAATGGTGGGGGTGGGCAGAATGCCTTTGCCGTCGGTTTCGTTATACAGCGACACGTTGCCCGATACGATGGGCATGTCCAGCGCGGCAACCGCTTCGCCGATGCCTTTCAGCGCGCCGACGAACTGGCCCATGATCTCGGGCTTTTCGGGGTTGCCGAAGTTGAGGTTGTCGGTGGTCGCCAGCGGCAGTGCCCCCACGGCACAGAGGTTGCGGTAGGCTTCGGCCACGGCCTGTTTGCCGCCTTCGACAGGGTTCGCCTTGACGTAGCGGGGCGTCACATCCGAGGTAAAGGCGATCGCCTTGTCGGTGCCATGCACGCGCACGATGCCCGATCCCAGACCGGGGGTGCGGGCGCTGTCGCCCATGACCATTGTGTCGTATTGTTCAAACACCCACGCTTTGGACGCGTAGTTCGGGCTGGAGATCAGCGCGCTCAGCCCGTCGATGGGGTCGATGCCGGGGACATCCGACAGCGGTTCGGCTGCGGGTGTCTCGACATAGGGGCGGTCGTATTCGGGCGCGTTGCCCGAGAGCGCTTTAAGCGGCAGGTCGGCTTTGACCTCACCATTGTGCACGATCAGGAAACGGTCCTCGGCAATTGTTTCGCCTACGATGGCGAAATCGAGGTCCCATTTGTCGAAGACGGCTTTCGCCTCTGCCTCAAGCTCGGGACGCAGGACCATCAGCATCCGTTCCTGGGATTCCGACAGCATCATCTCGTAGGCGGTCATGGCGTGTTCGCGGGTCGGGACCTTTTCGAGGTCCAGACGTACACCAAGGTTGCCCTTGTCGCCCATTTCCACGGCAGAGCAGGTCAGGCCCGCAGCGCCCATATCCTGGATCGAAATCACGGCACCGGTCGCCATCAGTTCGAGCGTGGCTTCCATCAGGCGTTTTTCGGTGAAGGGGTCGCCAACCTGAACGGTGGGACGTTTGTCTTCGATGGTGTCGTCGAACTCGGCCGATGCCATCGTCGCGCCGCCCACACCGTCGCGGCCGGTTTTCGCACCAAGGTAAACGACCGGCATGCCAACGCCGGAAGCGGCGGAATAGAAGATCTTGTCAGTGTCGGCCAAACCCGCGGCAAAGGCATTCACAAGGCAGTTGCCGTCATAGGCGGTGTCAAAGCGCACTTCGCCGCCCACCGTGGGCACGCCAAAGCAGTTACCGTAGCCGCCCACACCCGCGACCACGCCATGCACCAGCTGGCGTGTCTTGCGGTGGTCGGGCGACCCGAAGCTAAGAGAGTTCATCGCCGCGATCGGACGCGCGCCCATCGTGAAGACGTCCCGCAGGATGCCGCCCACGCCAGTCGCCGCACCCTGATAGGGTTCGATGTAGGACGGGTGGTTGTGGCTTTCCATTTTGAAGACCAGCGCTTGGCCGTCGCCGATATCAACGATGCCCGCATTCTCGCCCGGTCCGCAGATCACCTGAGGACCTTCGGTCGGCAGGGTGCGCAGCCATTTCTTCGACGATTTGTAGGAACAGTGTTCGTTCCACATGGCCGAAAAGATGCCAAGTTCGGTAAAGGTGGGTTCGCGCCCGATGATATCCAGAATACGCTGATATTCTTCGGCGTTGATGCCGTGGCTGGAAATCAGGTCTTGGGTGATGGCTGGTTCGGTCATGGTGCGCGTTTTCCCCTAGCAATATGCCACACCTCTTAGATCAAGCGCAGCGCGGGGAAAAGACCTAAGGCTCGTGAAGCGCCATAGCCAAAAAAAAGGCCGAGCACGAAGCTCGGCCGAGTCCAACAGGGAGGTATGAAGTAGCGGCGCGGAGCCGCCCGTCTTCATACCGCCCAATTAAGTGGCGTTTGTGCACGGTTCAAGGATGGAATCGTTAATCTATGACATGCCCGTTATGCGGTTTTCGCATAGCTAGTGGGACTCTTTCTCGCGCAGCAGTTTGCGGTGGGTAATGATCTCGTCCTGCACGAAGTCTTTAAACGCCGCGACCCGCTTGGAGGCGCGCAATTCTTCGGGGTAAGCAAGGAATACGGGCACATCCGCCGACTCGGTCTCTGGCAGAACTTGCACCAGATCGGGAAAGTCTTGGATGAGGTAGTCGGGTAGTACGCCGATCCCGAGGTTGTTGATCACCGCTTGCAATACGCCGAAGTAGTTGTTCACCGTCAGCATCGACCGCACGTCATGCATCATAAGCTGCTGGATCAGGTTCAGACCCGCATGCACCTGGTTGCTGTCCGTGTTCTGGCAGATCAGACGGTGGTCCGACATATCCTCAAGCCGCTGGGGCGTGCCGTTCGCCGCAAGATAGGCGGGCGAGGCGTACATGCACATCTTGATCATCATCAGCTTCTTGCGCACCAGATCGGCTTGCGACGGCTCTTTCATGCGGATGGCGACATCGGCTTCGCGCATGGGCAGGTCAAGGACGCGTTCTTCGAGCATCAGGTCGACCTTGAGGTCGGGGTATTTCTCGTAGAGCTTCGGCAGACGCGGTGCCAGCCATAGGGTGCCAAAGCCCGTGGTCGTGGTGACACGCAATTCGCCAAAGACTTCTTCCTCGCTGTCGCGGATGCGCGCAGCGGCGGTATCAAGCCGTTTGGACATGGCGACGGTGGCGTCGAACAGCAGCTCGCCTTGTTCGGTCAGGATCAGGCCGCGTGCGTGTCGGTGGAAAAGGTTGGTGTTCAGCTGCTCTTCCAGTCCGCGGATCTGGCGGCTGACGGCAGATTGCGACAAATTCAGCTTATCGCCCGCATGGGTCAAGCTGCCCGCGTCCGCCACGGCGTGAAATATTCTGAGCTTGTCCCAATCCATGAGGACTACCTTTATAATGAGCGCAGTGTTCGCAAGAACGGTCATCTTTGCGCGTTTTACAGTTTAAAAACAACCCTCCGACACGGCGCATCGGTATATGTGCGGTTATCTTATCACGGATAGATCGGGCGAGGGTGCAAAAGATCAAGCCCCGCGCCTTGGCGCTTTATGACCTAGGGTCAGACACAACGCTAGACAGGTCAGCTTTTGTGACCTAGTGTGATGCCATAGCTATTGATTGCACGTAGGGGAGGACGCGCTATGGGTACGCAAAAAATTTCACTAACTGACCGGTATGACCTCGAGAAATCGCCCGTGTTGCTGAACGGCACGCAGGCGTTGGTGCGCCTGACGATGATGCAGGCGGCACGGGACAAGGCGGCAGGGTTGAATACCGCCGGATACGTGACCGGATATCGTGGATCGCCACTAGGGGCCGTTGACCTTCAGATGGACCGCGCCGCCAAGACGCTGGCCGCGCATAACGTCGTGTTCGAACCGGGCCTGAACGAAGATCTTGCCGCTACGGCCCTATGGGGCAGCCAGCAGGCAGAATTGCGCGGTGAGGGGAAGTACGACGGCGTGTTTGGCCTGTGGTACGGTAAGGGCCCGGGTGTGGACCGCTCTGGCGATGTGATGCGTCATGCGAATATGGCGGGCTCTTCCGTGAACGGTGGTGTTCTGATGGCCATGGGGGATGACCACACGGGTGAATCCTCTACCGTGTTGCACCAGTCCGAATGGGCGATGGTGGATGCCTATATGCCCGTCGTCAGCCCCGCCGGTGTGCAGGAGATCCTGGACTACGGTATCTATGGCTGGGCGCTAAGCCGTTTCAGCGGGCTGTGGGTCGGGCTCAAGACGATGAAGGACACCGTAGAGGCGACATCGGTCGTGAATGGTGACCCGAACCGAATGAAGCTGGTCACCCCGCAGTTCGATATGCCCGACGGTGGGCTGAACATTCGTCTGCAAGACACGCCGCATCTGCAAGAAGCGCGGATGATCGACTATAAGCGCTTTGCCGCAGAGGCGTTTAGCCACGCCAACAAGATGGACAAACGCATGTGGGGCAAGAGCGGGGCCAAGATCGGCATCGCGGCAGCCGGCAAGAACTGGCTGGATGTGATCCACGCCATGAGTTTGCTGAACATCGACGAGAACGAAGCCGAACGTCTGGGGATCACGCTCTATAAGATCGGGCAGACCTTCCCGCTGGATATGAAGGGGTTCCATTCCTGGGCCGAAGGGCTCGATCTGGTGATCGTCGTGGAAGAGAAGCGCAAGCTGATCGAGGTGCAGATCAAAGAGGCATTGTTCTCGGATACGCATCGCCGCGTCTATGGCTGGCACAAAGGCGGTGGTGCCGGGATGGAGCATGGCGAAGAGCTGTTCCCCACCCGTGGCGCACTGGACCCGATCTGGATTGCCGAAAAGCTGGGCGGTATCTTTATCGAGGAAGGCCGGACCACCGATGGCATCAAGGCGGGTATGGAAGCGCTGGATACCGCGCGACGTGCCGATAACGCCGAAGACATCGCCGCGCGTGTGCCCTATTTCTGTTCGGGCTGTCCGCATAACTCATCAACCAAGCTCCCAGAGGGGAGCCGCGCCTACGCCGGGATCGGTTGCCACTATATGGTGCAATGGATGGATCGCGAGACAACCGGCTTTACCCATATGGGAGGGGAAGGTGCGAACTGGATCGGTGAATCCAAATTCTCGACACGCGACCATGTGTTCCAGAACCTCGGGGACGGGACATACAACCATTCGGGCAATCTGGCGATCCGTGCGGCCATCGCGGCCAAGACGAACATCACCTACAAGATCCTTTATAACGATGCCGTCGCCATGACCGGTGGCCAGCACAACGAAGGTGATCTGGACGCCCCGCGTATCGTGGCAGAGGTGAAGGCCATGGGCGTCAAGAATATCGCCGTGGTCTATGACGAGAAAGAAGACGTAGACGAAAAAGCCTTTGGCGACGTGCCGATGTACGAGCGTGCAGACCTGCAGACCGTGCAAGAAAATTTCGCCAAACACAAAGGCGTCAGCGTCATCGTCTATATCCAGACCTGTGCCGCCGAGAAACGTCGCCGTCGCAAACGGGGGTTGTTCCCCGATCCCGACAAGCGCGTGTTCATCAATACCGATGTCTGCGAAGGCTGCGGGGATTGTGGTGTGCAGTCCAACTGCGTCTCGATCGTGCCCGAAGAAACAGAACTGGGGCGCAAACGGGCGATTGATCAATCCTCGTGCAACAAGGATTTCTCGTGCGTCAAAGGGTTCTGCCCGTCCTTCGTGACGCTGGAAGGGGCCAAGATCCGCAAGGATCCCACGACAGAGGTCAAGATCCCCGACCTGCCCATGCCGACCCTGCCGGCGATCAATGGCACGCATAACGTGGTGATCACCGGTGTCGGTGGGACCGGCGTTGTGACCATCGGTGCCGTGCTGGCGCAAGCCGCGCAGATTGACGGCAAGGGCGCTGGGATGATGGAGATGGCAGGTCTTGCCCAAAAGGGCGGTGCCGTACATATCCATTGCCGTATTGCGAACCGTCCCGAAGATATCAGCGCCATTCGCGTGGCAACGGGTGAAGCGGATGCGTTGATCGGGGGCGATCTTGTTGTCTCTGCCGGGACCAAGACGCTTGGCCTGACGCGCGCTGGGCGGACGGGGGCGGTTGTGAATTCGCACCAGATCATCACGGGCGAGTTTACCCGCGATACCGAGTTCCAGATGCCCTACGACCGGCTGACGCTCGCGCTTGAGGCGCGGCTCAAGGATGACGTCGCGCTGTTTGATGCCTCTGATCTGGCGAAGGCGACGCTGGGGGATTCGATCTATTCGAACATGATGATCTTCGGCGCGGCGTGGCAGCAGGGGTTGATCCCGCTGTCGCTGGACAGCTTGCAACAGGCGATCACCTTGAACGGTGCCGCGGTCGATCGGAACCTGCGTGCGTTTGAACTGGGCCGTTGGGCCGTGCTGCACCCCGAAGATGCCAAGCGCGTGATGACACCCAATGTTGTCGCCCTGCCGAAAACGCTGGATGAACGGATCGCCTTCCGCAAGGACCACCTGATCGCCTATCAGGGCAAGCGGCTGGCGAAGCGTTATGGCACCATGGTGGACGGCATTACCGACGCGCGCCTGAAAGAGGCCGTGGCCTTGGGCTACCACAAGCTCTTGTCCTATAAGGATGAATACGAGGTCGCGCGCCTGTTGAAATCCACCCGCGCCAAAGTGGCAGAGGCCTTTGAGGGGGATCCCAAGCTCACCTTCAACCTTGCGCCACCGATCCTGTCGAAAACCGGCGCGGATGGCCGTCCGATGAAACGGACCTTTGGCGCGTGGATGGAGGGGCCGTTCAACATGCTGGCGCGGATGAAGTTCCTGCGCGGCACGCCGTTCGATCCCTTTGGCCGCACCGAAGAACGCCGGATGGAGCGGTCCTTGATCACGCAATACGAGGCCGACATGAAGGACGTTCTGCCCAAGCTGACCGACGCAACCCACGACGCGATTGTCGCCTTGGCAGAGCTTCCCTTGCAGATCCGCGGCTTTGGTCCGGTAAAACAGGCCAATGAAGCCAAGGCCGCAAAGCGGCGCGAAGAGCTGCTGGCCGTCATCCGGTCAGGGGGCACGCAAACCTCGCGCGCGGCAGAGTAGGCTGAATAGGCAGAATAGGCTGTCTGTCACGCGACTGTCATGATCCACTGCTAGAGGGCAAGGCAAAGCCAGTGAAAAGGAACCGACCTTGACCCTCTTGCAGCCCGATCTTCGGCCTCTGACAGCGCGTGACATCAGCTATGCCTATTCCGCCAAATCGCGGCCCGCGCGTGCCTTCATCCGCCTGATGGAGAATAGCACAGGGCGGTTGGGGCTGATGAAACGCGCGACCGGCTATGAAGACGACATGGCGCGCGGGATGGGCTTCTTTGACGTGATGGTGCAGCGCTATGGGCTGACGCTTGACGTCGTGGGCGGCAGTCTGGCGAATATCCCTGAAACAGGGCCTGTCATCGCGCTGGCGAACCATCCTTACGGTATTCTGGACGGGTTGATGCTAGGGCATATGTTGGCGCGCCGCCGGGACGGGTTCAAGATCATGGCGCATTCGGTCTTTAACCGCGCGCCCGACCTGAACCGCCATTTGCTGCCGATCAGTTTTGACGAGGACAAGGCCGCGCTGGCGCTGAACTTGCGCACGCGCAAGACCGCGCTGGAGTATCTGGGGCAGGGGGGCGCGGTTGGTATCTTTCCGGGGGGCACCGTCAGCACCAGCGCACGGCCGTTTTCGCGCCCCATGGACCCGGGCTGGCGCAGCTTTACCGCCCGCATGATCGCGAAATCGGATGCCACCGTCGTGCCGATCTACTTTGACGGCCACACCAGCCGCCTGTTCCAGATTGCCAGCCATCTGCATCACACCCTGCGCATGGGGCTGCTGATCAAGGAATTCCGCAAACGCGTCGACACGCCCGTGCGCGTGGTCATCGGCGACCCCATCGGCAGAAACGTGCTGGACCCCATGGCAAAAGACGCAAAAGCTATGATGGATTTCCTGCGCAAAGCGACGTATGAGTTGTCACCAGACCCGGCAAAATCCTTTGATCTGGGGTTTGAATTTGAAGATCGGCATCGTGCCGACAGGTGACGGCAAGGTGTTATGGCAGTTGGTATTTTCGATTCTGGGCTAGGCGGGCTGACCGTTTGGGATGCCGTGCAGGCGCAGCTACCGGATGTGGATTTCGTGTATTTGGCCGATAGCGCCCATGCGCCCTACGGTGTGCGTAACGCGGATGACATTTATAACCTGACCACTGCTGCAACCCAGCGTCTGTTCGATGCGGGCTGCGATCTGGTGATCCTGGCGTGCAACACGGCCTCTGCCGCGGCGCTACGCCGGATGCAGGAAGGATGGATCCCGTCGGACAAGCGCGTGTTGGGTGTTTTTGTCCCGCTGATCGAGGCGATGACAGAACGCCAATGGGGCGACAATTCCCCCCCGCGCGAGGTGGATCTCAAGCACGTGGCGCTGTTTGCGACGCCCGCTACGGTGGCAAGCCGTGCGTTCCAGCGGGAACTGGCCTTTCGGGCGATCGGCGTCGATGTCGAAGCGCAGGCCTGTGGGGGTGTCGTCGATGCGATCGAGGACGGTGACTTCATCCTCGCCGAAGCGCTGGTGCGCAGCCATGTGGACGCGCTGAAACGCAAGATGCCCGCGCCCGAAGCGGCCATTCTGGGTTGCACCCATTACCCGCTGATGCAGGAAACCTTTCAGGACGCGCTTGGCCCCGATGTCAAAGTGTTCAGCCAAGCCAATCTGGTCGCCCATAGTCTGAGCGACTATCTTAAGCGTCACCCCAATATGCTGGGCACGGGCGAGGCGGCTTTCCTGACCACGGGCGACCCCAAAAAGGTCAGCAGCCGTGCCACGCAATTCTTGCGACGACCCTTGACCTTTCAAGCGGCCTAACACGTATTTGCTAACACTTTCCGAACGGAACCCGACATGACCCATAATATCGCCATTCTTGGTGCCTCCGGCTATACAGGAGCCGAGCTGATCCGGCTGATCGCTGGCCATTCCTCTATGCAGATCAAAGCTTTGGGGGCAAACTCCAAGGCGGGGCAAACCATCGCAGAGGTGTTTCCACATCTGCGCCATCTCGACCTGCCCGCATTGGTCACCATTGAAGAGATCGATTTCTCGGACATTGATCTGTGCTTTTGCGCCTTGCCCCATAAAACCAGCCAAGAGGTCATCGCGAACCTGCCTAAAGACCTGAAAATCGTCGATCTTTCGGCAGATTTCCGGCTGCGCGACCCCGATGCTTACGCCAAGTGGTACGGCAACCCCCATGCCGCGCTGGAGCAACAGAAAGAGGCGGTCTATGGCCTCACCGAATTCTACCGTGAAGAGATCAAATCCGCGCGTCTTGTGGCCGGTACGGGCTGTAACGCCGCCACCGGCCAGTTCGCCCTGCGCCCCTTGATCGAAAAAGGCGTGATTGATCTGGACGACATCATCCTTGACCTCAAATGCGCCGTGTCCGGTGCGGGGCGGTCGTTGAAGGAAAACCTGCTGCATGCAGAACTGTCCGAGGGGTATCACGCATATTCCCTTGGCGGGACGCACCGCCATCTGGGTGAGTTTGATCAGGAGTTTTCCGCCATTGCCGGCCGTCCGGTCAAGGTGCAGTTCACCCCGCATCTGGTGCCCGCCAACCGCGGGATTTTGGCGACCGTCTATGTCAAAGGCGATGCCGAGGTGATCCACAAAACCCTTGCCGCGGCCTATGATGCCGAGCCCTTTATCGAGGTGCTGCCCATGGGGGAGGCCCCGAGCACGCGCCATATTCGCGGGTCGAACTTCTGTCATATTGGCGTGGTGCCAGACCGGATTGACGGCCGCGCCATTGTGGTTGCCGCGCTCGATAATTTGACCAAGGGCTCCAGCGGGCAGGCGTTGCAAAACGCCAACCTGATGTTAGGTATTGACGAGGTCGAGGGGCTGATGATGGCTCCGCTATTTCCCTGAGGGCGCATGAAAAGTCTTAAAAAGCAACGGCGTATCCAGATCATCGGCGTCGCGGTCGTGGCGCTTGTGCTGTCCACGGCGCTGATTGGATATGCCATGCGCGACGGGATCAACTTTTTCCGCGCGCCCAGTCAGGTGATCGCCGACCCCCCCGGCCCGACAGAGGTTTTCCGCATCGGTGGCCTGGTTGAAGAGGGCAGCCTTGTGCGCGGGGATGGTCTGACGATCCGCTTTTCCGTGACCGATGGCGGCGCGGTTGTGCCTGTGACCTACAGCGGGGTATTGCCCGATCTGTTCGAGGAAAATCAAGGCATGGTTGGGACAGGGCGTTACATCAACGGCACCTTCGAAGCGACTGAAATCCTTGCCAAACATGACGAGACCTACATGCCGAAAGAGGTCGTCGACGCCCTGAAAGAGCAAGGCGTTTATGTTGCCCCCGAGGGGTGATGCGTACGGGCCTGCCGGGTTTCGTTAACATCTGAGACGTCATTCTTGCAGCAGTGCAACCTGCAAGAAGGGCCAATTTGATGCAAACTGTTGAGGAAATTGCAAAGTCCATCGTCGCGCGTGAGGGGGGCTTTGTGAATGACCCCGATGATCCGGGCGGGGCAACGAACCACGGCGTCACCATCCACACGCTGCGTCGGCTGGGGCTGGATGTGAACCGTGACGGCGCAGTAAATCTCGCCGATGTTCAAGAGCTTACTCAAGATCAAGCGACCGAGATATTCATCACCCATTACTTCCACAAACCCAAGATCGCGCAGCTGCCCCGTCCGCTCCAGCCCTCCGTTTTCGACATGTACGTGAATGCGGGGGCGAATGCGGTGAAGATTCTTCAGCGATTGTTAAGAGATATGGGGTTTGATGTGGCCGTGGACGGGGTGCTTGGACCGCAAACGCTTGGCGCTACGGGGCGCGCCTATGCCGCTGCACCTGCGCAGATGGTGGACGCCTACGCCGTGGCGCGGCGCAACTATTACTTTGGCCTGGCGGATCAGCGCCCCGCAAGTCGCAAATACGCCCGCACAAGGGCCGGAAAGAAGGGAGGATGGATCAAACGGGCAGAGGAATTCATGTCGCCGCGGTACCATCTGAGCATCCGTGACTTTAACGAAAGGGTCGCGGCATGGGGATGATTGATACCGCGCTTGCGTTGGTCTTTGGTGACGGCCGCAATGTGGTGCGCGACACGGTCGAGGTATTTCGCGCCAATGCGGAAAAGACGGCCGGCCGTGATGCGACCGCGCGGGAACAGGCTATGGTGCAATTTGGGGCGGAATTCGCTGTGCCTCGCAAGGGACGGTTTGACCGTTTCATGGACGGGCTGAACCGGCTACCGCGTCCCGCGCTGGCGCTTGGTACCTTGGGCTTGTTCATCGCGGCGATGGTTGACCCGGTCTGGTTTGCCAGCCGGATGCAGGGCGTGTCGCTGGTGCCAGAGCCGTTATGGTGGCTTCTGGGGGTTGTCGTGTCCTTCTACTTTGGCGCGCGGCATCAGGTAAAAACTCAAGAGTTCCAACGCTCTATCGCGCGCACCATCGCGCAGACACCAACGGTGATGCGGCATATCGAAGAGCTGGAAACGCTGCGTGTTGATGGTGTTGAAGAAGGGGGGCTGCGGGATCTGGAAGGCGTATCTAGCGCAGTGCGCGACAGATCGGACAACGCGGCGCTTGCGGACTGGCGCAGGGTTGCGGGGTAACTGGCGCAGAGTTGCAGGCTAAGGGGGGCCTGCGACGCTTTGCTGCGCACAGTCGCGTGATTTCGCGGTAAATGGGCATGGTATGGGGCGGTGCTCCGCTCTATGATCGGGGTATGATTACAGAGCTCGGACATTTCGCCCTTATCCTCGCCTTCGGCGTTGCCATCGTTCAGATGGTCGTGCCCCTGATTGGTGCCCATAAACGCTGGCCCGGTTGGATGGCCGTGGCAGAGCCCGCCGCCGGGGCGCAATTTGCCCTGACATTGCTGGCGTTTGGGGCGTTGATGTGGGCCTTTGTCACCTCTGATTTCTCGCTGCGATTGGTGGTGTTGAACAGCCACTCGATGAAGCCGCTTTTGTATAAAATCAGCGGTACTTGGGGCAATCACGAAGGCTCAATGCTGCTGTGGGTGCTCATTGTCTCGCTATTCGGGGCGATGGCCGCGTGGTTCGGGGGCAATCTGCCGCCGACTTTGCGGGCGCGGGTTCTTTCTGTGCAAGCCGCAATCGGTGTGGCGTTTTTTGCCTTCATCCTGTTCACATCCAACCCGTTCTTGCGGCTGGCGACGCCCCCTTTTGACGGGCAGGATCTGAACCCGCTGCTGCAGGATCCAGGGCTCGCCTTCCACCCGCCGTTTTTGTATTTGGGGTATGTCGGCCTTTCGATGACCTTCAGCTTTGCCGTTGCCGCCTTGATCGAAGGGCGGATTGATGCCGCTTGGGGCCGGTGGGTGCGCCCTTGGACCCTGGCGGCGTGGGTGTTTTTGACGATCGGCATCGCGCTCGGGTCCTGGTGGGCCTATTACGAACTTGGCTGGGGTGGGTTCTGGTTCTGGGATCCCGTTGAAAACGCAAGCTTTATGCCCTGGCTGCTGGCGGCAGCACTGCTTCACTCCGCCATCGTTGTGGAAAAACGCGAAAGCCTGAAAAGCTGGACGATCCTGCTTGCGATCCTGGCTTTTGGCTTCTCGCTGATCGGGACGTTTATCGTCAGGTCCGGGTTGCTAACCTCGGTCCACGCCTTTGCGAATGACCCCGAACGCGGCGTGTTTATCCTGATGATCATGGCGTTTTTCATGGGCGGTGCGCTGGTTCTGTTCGCGGCGCGCGCTAGCGCGCTGGAGGCGAAAGGCGTGTTCAGCATGGTCAGCCGAGAGTCGGCTTTGCTGATAAACAACGTATTGCTCGCCGTTGCCTGTTTCGTCGTGTTCATTGGCACGATGTGGCCCTTGCTGGCCGAAATGTTCTTCGACAGAAAATTGAGCGTTGGCCCCCCGTTTTTTAACGCCGCCTTTACACCTTTCATGATTATGCTGGGGCTGATCCTGCCGATCGGGTCGGCGATGCCTTGGAAGCGTGCGGTGATTTCGCGGGCGCTAAAGCCGCTACGCTACGCCTTCGTATTGGCTATTGCGATTGGGGGATTGGCCTACGCGATGCAGTCGGGGCGTAGCTTGCTTGGTCCGCTCGGGTTGTTCTTGGGCGCGTGGATCGTGATGGGCACCGTTGTTGACCTGTGGGGGCGCACGGGGCGCGGTAGTAACCGGCTGCGCCGGCTTGGGCGGTTGCCGCGCGCGGATTGGGGCAAGATGGTGGCCCACGCCGGCCTTGGGGTGACCATGGCGGGGGTGGCTGGCCTGACGGCGTGGTCGATTGATGACATCCGCGCCGTTCCGCTGGGGGACTCCTACGATGTGGGGCGCTACACCGTGCAGCTGGACGATGTCACCCAGGGCCAGGGGCCGAACTATACGGCGACGACCGGCAGCGTGACACTGTTCCACGACGGGGAAGAGATTGCGCAGTTGCGACCGGAGAAACGCTTCTATCCCGTGGCGCAGATGCCCACGACCGAAGCGGCGATCGACTATAATCTGCTGCGCGATGTCTATGTCGTGATCGGGGATGAACAGGCAAATGGTGGCTGGGTGGTGCGCACTTATGTCAAGCCGCTGACCAACTGGATTTGGATCGGCTGCGCGCTGATGGCCCTTGGTGGCGTGTTAAGCCTTTCGGACCGGCGCTACCGCGTTGCGGCAGGGGCGGCGAAATCAAAACCGGTGCCTGCAGAATGAGGGCGCTGATCCTCGCCCTGATGTTGCTTGTAGCACCTGTGCTATCGGTTGCGCCGACCTGGGCCGTGCAGCCGGACGAGGTGCTCTCGGATCCTGCGCTTGAACAACGCGCGCGCAGCTTGTCGAAAGGGTTGCGTTGCCTTGTGTGCCGCAACGAAAGCATCGACGAAAGCAACGCCAGCCTTGCGCGCGACCTGCGTATCCTGCTGCGCGAACGTCTGGTGGCCGGTGATAGCGATGAAGAGGCGGTCGCTTATATCGTCGACCGCTATGGTGAATATGTCCTGCTGAACCCGCCTGCGCGGGGATCGACCTGGGTGTTATGGGCGGCGGGGCCGCTGATGCTGTTGATTGCGGCGGGGGTCGGGGTTGGCTACCTGCGCGGTCGTGCGAAGGCACCGTCCGCGGAACAGGCCCCGCTTAGCGCGCAAGAACAGGCGCGGCTGGACGACATTCTGAAGCGATAACGCGGGGTTTCACTGGCGGTGGCCTGTCGTATGGGTAAGGTGCGGGGGAAATCTAGATGAGGAACCCGCGCCATGGACTATCAAACCCTGACCTATGAACTGACCGACGGGCTGGCCGTGGTCACCATGAACCGCCCCGACAAGATGAACGCGCTGACCACGCAAATGCGGGCAGAGATCGAGCACGCGTTTACCCAAGCGGGCAAAGACGCGCGTTGTGTGGTCATCACCGGTGCCGGTCGTGCGTTTTGCACCGGTCAGGATCTCAGCGACAGCAGCAGCAAGGGCTCGCTGGATCTGGAACGCACCCTGCGCGAGGAATACGGCCCCATGCTGCGGGCGATCACCAACTGCCCTGTGCCAACGATCGCCGCGGTCAATGGTCCTGCGGCGGGGGCAGGGGCGAACCTTGCACTGGCTGCGGATGTGGTCTTTGCGACGGAATCTTCCTATTTCCTGCAAGCATTTACGCGCATTGGACTGATGCCCGATGCGGGCGGCACCTACACGTTGCCCCGCCAGATGGGCACGGCCAAGGCTATGGGCGCGGCCTTGTTCGCGGATAAAATCTCTGCCCGTCAGGCGGATGACTGGGGGATGATTTGGGAAGCCGTGGCTGATGCCGAATTTGATACCCATTGGCGTGCCAAGGCGGCGCATCTCGCACAAGGTCCGACCGCAGCCTATGCTGCTGCCAAGAACGCCATTCGCGCAAGCTGGGACAACACGCTGGAGGATCAGCTGTCGCTAGAGGCGCAGGAACAAGGGAAATGCGGGCAATCACGTGATTTCAAAGAGGGCGTGATGGCCTTTATGCAAAAACGCCCCGCGAGCTTCGAGGGCCGCTAATCCCACTAGACCGAGCGTTCGACCAGCAACACATCATCGGGGTTGAGGGTCGGACGCGAGGCGCTGGCAACCACAGCCACCGCTATCCCGTCGGCGAGCACCGTGTGCACGCTGCCTGACACTTGCTTTACCGTGATCCGCGGCGGCGTCTGGCCCTTGTCATAGACCACCGCGATCTGGTCACATTTCTGTTCGATATCATGCACGAACGATCCCTGCGGCGCGGGGTGATGCCGTGCGGTCTTGCAGCTTAGACTGGTCGCGTTATCCCATTGCAGGCGAGGCCGAGGGTCGTTCATCCGGTCATCCTTTCCGCGGGGGGCAGCGGGCGTATTGGGGTCTGCTGTGCATCGCACAGGGTAAACCTGCGCTGAATTGACGATGAATCTGGGGTGATCGGGGCAGTTGGTCAATCAATTTTGACCATTATGCCCAGCTTGGAAACAACAACACAAAACTGCCATATTTCGGACCCTATGGTTTCGAAATGGGGAAAAGTGAGTTGAAACAGTGGGCTGGAAAGAGGCGCTTTGATCACGGGGCGCTTGTGGGCGGTGTTTCAGGTGATTCTCTTTGTCCTGGGTTTCAGGCAGCGCCAACCCGCCCTGAAACGCAAAACGCCCCGCCGTGAGGGCGGGGCGTTTTGACTAATGTACTGACATTCAGCGCTTTTCGATATCCACATAGTCGCGTGGTGTTTCGCCAAGATACAGCTGGCGGGGACGCCCGATTTTCAACTGAGGATCGCTGATCTGCTCTTTCCACTGCGAGATCCAGCCAACGGTCCGTGCCAGCGCAAAGATCGGCGTGAACATCGACGTGGGGAAACCCATCGCTTCGAGGATGATGCCCGAGTAGAAATCGACGTTCGGGAACAGCTTCTTCTCTGCAAAATACGGATCTTCCAGCGCCTGTTTTTCAAGCTCTTTCGCGACCTGCAGGATCGGGTTGTTTTCGACACCCAGCAGCTCAAGCACTTCGTCCGCGCTTTCTTTCATCACGGTCGCGCGTGGGTCGTGGTTCTTGTAGACGCGGTGACCAAAGCCCATCAGGCGGAACGGGTCGTTCTTGTCCTTGGCGCGGGCGATGAACTCAGGGATGCGGTCCGGTGTGCCGATCTCTTTCAGCATTTCCAGACATGCCTGGTTCGCCCCACCATGCGCCGGCCCCCAAAGGCAGGCGATGCCAGCAGCGATACAGGCAAAGGGGTTCGCCCCGGAAGAGGACGCCAGACGCACGGTCGATGTCGAAGCGTTCTGTTCGTGGTCTGCGTGCAGCGTAAAGATGCGGTCCATCGCGCGGGCAAGGATGGGGTCAACGACATAATCCTCGGCAGGGACGGCGAAACACATGCGCAGGAAGTTACCGGCATAGTCTACGTCGTTGCGCGGATAGATGAACGGCTGACCGATGGTGTACTTATAGGCCATCGCGGCAATCGTCGGCATCTTGGCGATCAGACGGATCGTTGCCACTTCGCGCTGGTGCGCGTCGTTGATGTCGGTGCTGTCGTGGTAGAAGGCAGACATCGCGCCCACAACGCCGACCATAATCGCCATCGGGTGTGCATCACGGCGGAAACCACGGAAGAAGTTGATCATCTGCTCGTGGATCATGGTGTGGTTGGTCACCAGATTTTCGAACTCTTCCAGCTGCGCGGCAGAGGGCAGTTCGCCATACAGCAGCAGGTAGCACACTTCGAGGTAGTGAGATTCGCTGGCCAGTTGGTCGATCGGATACCCACGGTGCAGCAACACGCCTTCGTCACCGTCAATGAAGGTGATCGTGCTGTCACAGGCCGCTGTCGAGGTGAAGCCAGGGTCATATGTGAACACATTCGCCTGAGAGAACAGCTTGCGGATGTCCATGACATCCGGGCCCGCCGACGGGGAATAGATCGGCAGTTCAAAGCTGTTCCCGTCGATGGTCAACGTTGCGGATTTTGTACTTTCGGCCATGAAGTCCCTTCCTATCGTTTTATCGACGTGCGTTATGCCGTCGACTGGGGAGATACCGAAACGGTCCGCCCCTCAGTTATTGTTGAGCATATCAGGAATATGCTTTTGCATATCTTAGATAGCCGCATCGTTTAAACGGGCAAGGCTTTCGTCACGCCCAAGTACCAGCATCATATCGAAAACTGATGGGGTTGCTGCCCGCCCGGCGAGTGCTGCGCGCAGCGGCCCCGCCAGTTTGCCGAATTTGGTGTCCCGCGCGGCGGCAAAGCCGTTCAGCGCCTCCTCCAGCGTTTCTCGGTCCCAAGTAACATTCTGCAACTGCGGCGTCAATTCAGTCAGCATACCACGGGATACATTGTCCAAGTGCTTGTCTGCCTTCTCGTCCGGTTGGATGGGGCGTTCGGCGAGGATAAATTCAGCTTTTTCAAGGAGATCAGGAAATTTCTTCGCGCGATCCTTTAAGCAATACATCGCCCGTTCCAACCCGTCAGCTTGCGCTTTTGTGAGCGCGGGCAGACCGGCAGCGGTCAAATAGGCCTCGATCTCGTGCCGCAATGCAGCATCATCCGCCGCGGCGATGTGCTGCCCGCAGATGTTTTCCAGCTTCTTGAGGTCGAATTGCGCGGGGCTCTTGCGGATACCGTCCAGATCGAACCATTCTTGCGCTTGGGCGTCGGTGAAGAATTCGTCGTCCCCATGGCTCCACCCCAGACGGGCGAGGTAGTTGCGCATACCGGCCGCGGGAAAGCCCATTGCCTGATATTCCTGCGCGCCCAAAGCGCCGTGACGTTTCGACAGTTTCTTGCCATCCGCGCCGTGGATCAGCGGGATATGCGCCCAGACCGGTACGTCCCAGCCCATGGCGTTGTAAATCATCATCTGGCGCGCGGCATTGTTGAGGTGATCATCCCCGCGGATCACATGGGTCACGCCCATGTCATGGTCATCAACAACAACGGCCAGCATATAGACGGGCGTACCATCGGAACGTAACAGCACCATGTCATCAAGCTGGTCGTTCCCGATCACCACGTCGCCCTGCACCGCGTCGCGGATGACGGTTTCGCCCGTCAACGGGGCCTTGATCCGTACGACATAGGGGGCGTCGGGGTGCGTTTCGGGCGCGGCGTCACGCCAGGGTGATTGGTACAGGGTGCTGCGTCCCTCGGCCTTGGCTTGATCCCGGAACGCGGCGATTTCTTCTTGCGAGGCAAAGCACTTATAGGCCTTTCCTTCGGCAAGAAGCTGCAGCGCCACCTCGGCGTGGCGGGGGGCGTTTTCGAACTGGCTGACCACGTCACCGTCGTGATCCAGTCCCAGCCACGCCATGCCCTGCAGAATCGCTTCGGTTGCCTCGGGGGTGTGGCGCTGGCGGTCGGTGTCTTCGATACGCAGCAGGAATTTACCGCCCCGACCGCGTGCATAAAGCCAGCTGAACAGCGCCGTCCGCGCGCCGCCGATGTGCAGATAACCGGTAGGAGACGGGGCGAAACGGGTAACGACAGGCGTTGTCATGGGCGGAGGATCCTTTGCAGCAGAAGTTCACGGAAAACGCCCGTTCGGGGTGCCGTTTATCATTTGCTAACTCCTTTGGAGATAGCGTCCCCGACTATCTACCCAGTGCAGAGAACGGGGGCAAGTATGGGGCTGTTGTCCTATATGGCGCAGAGCATGCGCGCACAGCGGGGGCATCTGATCGGCTGGGTGCCGGTGTGTCTGGCCGTGGGGATCGGCAGCTATTTTGCGCTGCGGGTTGAGCCTTCGCTGACCGTCCTGCTTTGGGTCGCGGGCGGGGCGGCGCTGCTGGGGGCTGCGGCCTTTCTGGCGGGCGAGGTCGCAGTGCCTGTTTTGTTGGGCGCGGCCTTGGTGTTGGTCGGTTTTGATCTGGCGGCGTGGCGGGCCCATGCTGTCGGCGGGCCGGTGCTGGGGGGGCGCTATTACGGCCCGATCGCGGGGCGCGTCGTGGCGGTGGATCGCAGCCAGTCCGACGCCTTGCGGCTGACGCTGGATCGGGTTGTGCTGGAACGGGTCTCTGCGCCTCGGACGCCGCTGCATGTGCGCGTGTCCTTGCACGGCGACAGACGCTTTGACGCGGATATCACGCCGGGGTTGGGGGTGATGACCACGGGGCATCTATCACCGCCAAGCGGCCCGGTCGAGCCTGAGGGCTTTGATTTCCAACGGCATGCTTGGTTCGCAGGCTTGGGCGCTGTGGGGTATAGTCGCACCCCCTTACTAGCGGCGACACCGGCTGAGGCGGGGCATGGCGGGCTGGCGGTATTTCGGGCGCGCATGGCGGCCTCGGCCCGGATTCAGCGGATCTTGCCGGGTGATATCGGCGGGTTTGCCACGGCGATCACCACCGGCGACCGCAGCGCCATCAGCCAGGACGCGCTGCAGGATCTGCGTGCCAGCAACCTTGCGCATCTATTGGCGATCTCGGGCTTGCACATGGGGTTGCTGAGCGCGGTGGTCTTTGGCGCGTTGCGGATCGTGCTGACGTTGGTGCCGTGGATCGCGCTGCGCTGGCCCACGCGCAGCATCGCAGCGGCAGGGGCGCTGGTGGCGGCCAGCGGCTATCTGCTGTTGTCGGGGGGTAATGTCGCAACCGAACGCGCGTTCATCATGGTCGCCGTGGCCCTCGGCGCGTTGATCATCGGGCGGCGGGCGCTGACCCTGCGGGCCGTGGCGATTGCAGCCACGATCGTATTGGTCCTGCGGCCAGAGGCAATGACGGGGCCGGGGTTCCAGATGTCTTTTGCCGCCACCACGGGGTTGGTTGCGATCTTTGGCTGGTTGCGCAACGCCGAGGTCTCGCTTGGGCCTAAGTGGCTGGCACCGGCTGTGGCGACGGTGATTTCCTCGGCTGTGGCGGGGGGCTTTACCGCGCCCATCGGGGCGGCCCATTTCAACACAATCGCGCAGTATGGCTTGGTCGCGAACCTGCTGTCGGTCCCGCTGATGGGGGTCTTGGTGATGCCGGCCGCCGTCGCGGCCTTGGTCATGGCACCGCTGGGGCTAGAGTGGATCCCCCTGCAGGTCATGGGCGCAGGGTTGCGCTGGATCTTGCTGGTCGCGCAAGGCGTGGCAGAGATCGACGGGGCGCAGGGGCATGTGGCCGCCCCCGGCCCCTGGGTGCTGCCGCTGCTGGCGCTCGGATTTTTGTGGCTGTTGCTGTGGCAGGGCTGGTTGCGGTTTGCCGGTCTGGGGGCCGTGATTGCGGCGGGGGTAGTGTGGCACGGTGCAGAGCGTCCGACGGTGCTGATCTCGGACACCGGCAGTCTGGTGGGGGTGATGACCCCCACGGGCCGTGCGCTAAGCAAGGCGAAAGGCGCAGGCTTTGTCGCGCTCAACTGGCTGGAGAATGACGGCGACGGCGCCGATCAGGTCCAGGCCGCAGCGCGTTGGCCCATAAGGTCAAAGATCGGGGGGCGAGAGGTGATCCACCTGTCCGGCAAGCGCGCGCGGGCGGCGTTCGGGGCGTGCCGTGCGGATCAGATCATCGTGCTGTCAGTTGTGCCCGATCCGCCGCTGACGGGCGGCTGCGATGTGTTTGACCCCGACCGGTTGCGATCCACGGGGGCAGTCGCACTCACCCTCGATAAGGGGCGGGTCACAATGCAAACGGCCCGCCAAAAGGCGGGCACGCGGTTGTGGACTGCATGGCCCAAGGACAGGCCGCCGCGGTAGCAAGCGTCAGTAGGTGCGGATCAACCCGACCAGACGCCCCTGCACCTTGACCTTATCCGACGGCAGCACCCGCGTTTCATAGGCGGGGTTAGCGGCTTCGAGTGCGACAGAGCTGCCGTGACGGCGGAATTTCTTGAGCGTCGCCTCGTGGTCTTCGACCAGCGCAACCACGATATCCCCATCATCCGCGACAGAGGTTTCGCGGATGATCACCACGTCGCCATCGTTGATCCCTGCGTCGATCATGGAATCGCCCTGCACCTCCAAAGCGTAATGTTCGCCGCTGCCGCTGATCATCCCGCCGGGGACGGCGACAGATTGGGTCATGGTGCTGATCGCCTCGATCGGGACACCTGCGGCGATCCGACCCATCATCGGCACATCAAAGGACGACGCGCTGACCGGCTGCGCGGCAGAGGGGGGCGGCCCATCGGGGCGGTCGCCGTCAATCACGCGCGGGGTAAAGCCCGCACCGGACAGGCTGCCCAAGCTATCGGGCAGTTTCACCACCTCTATCGCGCGGGCGCGATGCGCCAGGCGGCGGATGAATCCGCGTTCCTCAAGCGCTGTGATCAGACGGTGGATGCCGGATTTGGACCGCAGATCAAGCGCTTCTTTCATCTCGTCAAAGCTGGGCGGCACGCCGTCGCGCTGCACACGCTTGTGAATAAAGGCCAGCAGATCGAGTTGTTTTTTGGTCAGCATCCGGACATTCCCCGTTTCTATTTGGGGTTTGTTCTAGGGATGTTCCTGTTTTGTGTCAACCGTCAGAGGGGAATACAGCCTATGATCTCTCCGGCTGCGCGGGGCCCATCGTGGGGCGGGCGGACCATCAGGACATCGGCGCGCGACAGGATACCCAGCAGCGAACTGTCCTGATTATCTTCGGGCAGGACGGCACCGTCACGGACCATCGCACGCATATAATGTTCGCGTGGCCCATTGGCGGGCAGATCGACGCCAAGCGGCAGATCGACCCGTGCGGCGGGCGCGGCGGGCAGGCCCAGCATCTTGCGCAGCACCGGCACGACAAAGACCGTCCCGCAGACCATCGCCGACACCGGATTGCCGGGCAGGCCGATCATCGGGACATCACGCAGCCGCCCCGCCATAAGAGGTTTCCCAGGGCGCATCGCGACTTTGTAGAAAGACTGCTCCATCCCCATTGGGGCGGCGACGGGGGCGACCAGATCATGGTCTCCGACAGAGGCACCGCCGATGGTGATGATCAGATCGGCATCCTGCGCCATGATGAAGGCTTGGGTCAGCGAGGGCACCGTGTCCCGGGCAATCGGGATCATGCGGCACTGCGCGCCATGCTGTTCGAGCAGGGCGGCCAGACCATAGGTGTTGGAGGCGATGATCTGGTCGGGGTTCGGCACCTCGCCGGGTTGCACCAGCTCGTCCCCCGTGGCGATGATCGCGACGCGTGGTTTGGCATAGACCGGCACCGTCGCCACATTCATCGACGCCAGCAGCGCGATATCGGCAGGGCGCAGCAGGCGCGGCGCATCCAACGTGTCACCTGCATGGAAATCCCCACCGGCGGGGCGGATATTGGTCTTGGGGCCGATGTCATGGCCCAGCATGATCAGATCGCCACGACGGGTCGTATCCTCTTGGATCACAACGAAATCAGCGCCTTCGGGGACAGGGGCACCGGTAAAGATGCGCACGGCCTGACCGGCCTTGACCACACCGTCAAACCGATGGCCCGCCGCCGCTTCGCCAATGACCTTGAACATCGCGTCGGGCTCGACCTCTGTCTGGCGCAGGGCATAGCCATCCATAGAGGAGGCCGCGAAAGGCGGCTGGGTGCGGGTGGCAACAACATCGCGCGCCAGCACACGGCCCGCGGCCTGACGCAGCGGGACCGCTTCCACCTCGGTGGCGGTGACGAGATCAAAGAGATGCGACAGGGCGTCGCTGACAGAGATCATTCTGCCTCGTATCGGCCCGATTTGCCGCCGTCTTTCAGCACGACCCGCAGGCCGCCGATTTCCATACCTTTGTCCACGGCCTTGGCCATGTCATAGACAGTCAGCGCGGTGACAGAGGCGGCGGTCAGCGCCTCCATCTCGACGCCGGTCTGTCCGGTGGTCTTGACGGTCGCGGCGATGCGCAAACCGGGCAGGTCGGCATCCGGTGTCAGTTCGACCGACACTTTGGTGATCGGCAGAGGGTGGCACAGCGGAATCAGATCGGCGGTGCGCTTTGCAGCCATGATCCCCGCGAGACGGGCCACACCCATGACGTCACCCTTTTTGGCGCGTCCTTCGGTAATGATATCAAAGGTTTCGCGCAACATCTTGATGTGGGTTTCAGCAACGGCCACCCGCGACGTCACGGGTTTGTCCGACACGTCGACCATATGCGCGTCACCCTTACCGTCAAAATGCGTGAGCGCCATTACATGCCCCCCGGCCGCAGCGGTGTGGCCAGCAGGTTGCGGGTTGCGACCTCTACATCGTCCTGACGCATCAGGCTTTCCCCGATCAGGAACACCCGCGATCCGTATTTCGCCATATCGGCCAGATCTTCGGGCGTGTTCAGCCCGCTTTCCGATACGATCATCTTTTCCACATCCACATGTTTCGACAGGCGGCGCGTGGTATCAAGCGTCGTCTCGAAGGTTTTGAGGTTGCGGTTGTTGATCCCCATCATGCGGCTTTTCAGCACGGCGGCGCGGTCCAGCTCTTCCTTGTCATGCACCTCGATCAGCGCGTCCATGCCCCATTGGGCGGCGGCGTCCTCAAGCTCGATCGCTTGGGCATCGCTGACAGAGGCCATGATGATCAGGATACAATCGGCCCCAAGCGCGCGGGCTTCGGCGACCTGATAGGGGTCGTACATGAAATCCTTGCGCAGCACGGGCAGGGTGCAGGCCTCACGGGCGGCGACAAGATATTCCTTGGCCCCTTGAAAGCTGGGCGTGTCTGTCAGCACCGACAGACAGGTCGCACCACCCGCGGCATAGGCAGCGGCCAGTGTAGCGGGGTCGAAATCGGCGCGGATCAACCCTTTTGACGGGCTTGCCTTTTTGACCTCGGCAATCAGCCCGTACCCCTCGCGCGAGGCGTCGAACAACGCGTCGGCAAAGGGGCGCACGGGCGAGGCGGCGCGCGCCTCTGCCTCTACGGCCTCGAGCGGTTTGGCGGCCTTGTCGGCGGCGATCTCTTCCAGCTTGTAGGCTTTGATCTTGTCTAGGATGGTGCCAGTGTTGGTATCGGTCATGATGTCTCCGGTGTTGCCCAGTTTATGGCCGCTTGGCCTTGGGCGTGCAACCAGTCATTGCAGCGCGAGAAGGGGCGTGACCCGAAAAACCCACGCCGCGCGGACAGGGGCGACGGGTGCGCGGTTTCGAGTTTGAAGTTCGGTCCCCCGTCCACATCCCGCGCGACTTTCTGGGCATGCGCACCCCACAGCAAATAGGCGCGGGGACGGTCGGCCAAGCGGCCAAGAATTTGCGTGGTCAGCTGCTGCCAGCCCAGTTTCCCATGGCCGCCTGCGTCCCGCGCAGGCACGGTCAATGTGGTGTTCAACAACAGCACGCCCTGATCCGCCCAGAACCGCAGATCGGCATCCGGTGGGCACGCGCCGATGTCATCCACCATTTCCTTATAGATATTGGACAGCGAACGGGGCAGCGGTTTGGTATCGGCGCGCGCGGAAAAGGCAAAGCCGTGGGCATGGCCGGGGGTGGGATAGGGATCCTGCCCCAGGATCACCACGCGCACCGCGTCGGGCTGGGTATGTTCCAGCGCGGCGAAAACCTGCGGTCGGGGCGGCAGGGTCTCGCGGGGGTCCGCGGCCAGCGCGGCGGCGATGCCGGGCAGGGTATCGTCAAAGAACGCAAGGTCGCGCCAGGCCCCGAGGCGCGACAGGTCAAAACGGCTCATGCGGTCTGGGTGATCCGCGCGACTTGGGTGATCTTGTCACGGGCGGCACCGCTGTCGATGCTGTGGCGTGCCATCTCTACCCCCGCTTTCAGATCGGGCGCGGCATCGGCCACGACCAGCGCCGCCGCCGAATTGAGCAAGACCGCATCGCGGTATGCCGATGGGGTTCCGTCCAGCAGCGCGTTGAAATCACGTGCGTTTTCTTCGGGTGTGCCGCCGATGATATCCTCGAACGGATGGACTGGCAGGCCCGCGTCTTCGGGCGTGATCTCGAATTCGGAAATGGTGCCATCAGGGTTCAGCGCGGCGATCCAGCTGGTGCCGGTGATCGTCAGCTCGTCCGTCCCGTCGGAGCCATGCACAAGCCACGCTTTTTCAGAGCCAAGCGCGCCAAGTGTTTCGGCCATCGGGCGGATCAGATCGCGGCGATAAGCCCCGGTCAGTTGCCGTTTGACGCCCGCAGGGTTGGTCAGCGGGCCGAGGATGTTGAAGATCGTGCGTGTGCCCAATTCGGACCGCGTGGGCATGACATGGGCAATCGCGGGATGGTGCATCGGCGCCATCATAAAGCCGATGCCCGCATCGCGCAGGGCGGCCTCGACCACCTTGGGCCCGACCATCACCTTGAGCCCCATCTGCGTCAGCGCATCCGCCGCACCGGATTTGGACGACAGGTTGCGGTTGCCATGTTTCGCCACCACGACGCCCGCGCCGGCCACGACAAAGGCCGTCGCGGTAGAGATATTCAGCGTGCCCTTGCCATCGCCGCCGGTGCCCACGATGTCCATCGCGCCCTCGGGGGCGGTGACGGGGTTGCATTTGGCGCGCATGACATGGGCGGCGGCGGCATATTCATCCACCGTCTCGCCACGGGTGCGCAGGGCCATCAGGAAACCACCGATCTGGCTGGGGGTCGCTTCGCCCTCGAACAGGATCTGGAACGCGGTCTCGGCCTGATCGCGGGTCAGCGGGCCATTGGCGGCCGCATCGATCAGAGGTTTCAGAGCATCGCTCATGCGGGCACCTTTACGTTGTTCAGGAAGTTTTGCAGCATCTGGTGACCGTGGTCCGAACGGATCGATTCCGGGTGGAACTGAACGCCATGCAGCGGCAGGTCGCGGTGCTGCAGGCCCATGATCGTGCCGTCCTCAAGCTCTGCCGTGATCTCAAGACAGTCGGGCAGGGTGGCGCGGTCAACGATCAGCGAATGATAGCGTGTCGCGGCAAAGGGCGATGGCAGCCCCGCAAAGACGCCCTGACCCTTGTGGTGCATCATGCCCATCTTGCCGTGCACGATCTCGCCCGCGCGCACGACCTTGCCGCCGAACGCCTGACCCAGCGTCTGATGGCCAAGGCACACACCCAAAAGCGGCGTGCTTGTTTCGGCGGCGGCTGCCGTCAGCGCAAGGCAGATGCCCGCTTGATCCGGGTCGCAGGGGCCGGGCGACAGAATGATCCCCGCGGGGTTCATCGCCATCGCGGCCTGCACGTCGATCTGGTCGTTGCGGCGGATTTCGACTTCGGCCCCGAGGTCACCCAGATAGTGTACGAGGTTGTAGGTGAAGCTATCGTAGTTATCTATCAAAAGCAGCATGCGGCAATTCTTTGTATTGGGGCAGGGTTTAGGGCTAGAGGAACCGCGCAAAACCACGGTATAATGTCCGCTGATACATGTTCAGGGTTAAGACCTATCGTCAAGGGCAGCAGGCCGGAGAGCCGCGCGAACCGGAACAAAAACAGGAGCGATCATCTATGTCACGCGGGTTTATTGGCGGCATCCTTATTGGTGCGGTATTCAGTGTCGGCGTCGCCGGTGTCGCGTCCTTCATGGTGCCTATGGGGCCCGCGCCCTTGCAAGACACGCCTGTGCCAAGTGACGCGCCTGACGCAGAGCGCGCGACCAACGCGCCCGAAATGGCGGAACCCCCGGTGGTAGCGGCTGATGAAACGCCCCTGACGGCGGCTGAGGACACTAACGAGGATGTGATCACGCCGGAGCCGGTTGTCGAAGAGCCCGTCGTCGAGGAGCCTACCGTTGAACCAGAGCCCGAGACTGTGCCGCGAGCCGAGGTCGCACCAGAAGTAGAAGCACCGGTTGCACAAGAGGCTGTGCAAGACATTCCTTCAGAGGACGCGCCGGACGTCGCGGCAGCGCCTGAGACGGTAGAGCCTGAACCACAGCCCGAGCCAGAGGTCGCCCCAACGCCGCAGCCCGCGCCGCAGATCGCGCAGGATATCGACGCGACAGCCCCCGTGACCGTGCCCGATGCGGCTGCACCGAAGATCACGCTTGATGATCCTGTCTTGCCCAATCCGATGGCGCTCGCGCCGATGGAACCGACCGAGCCGGATGCGCTTGGCATCGAGACCCGGACAGCACCGCCCGTCACCGCCGACGAAAGCGTCGACACTCCCGTGTCGCCCACGCCGGATACCGATGTCGCCACCGCGCCAAGCGCGCCCGACGCGCAACCCGAAGAAGCCCCCGCCGATGTTGTCTTTGGCGCGCCCGAGCAACGCACAGACGGGCGGCCCACAATCGGTACCCCTGCGGCAATCACCTCTGAGCGGGATACGGGCGTGACGATCAACCGCCTGCCGACCGCCCAATCGGGCGAACAGACCGCCCCCGAGGCGCAAGCCACCGCACAAAGCCCCGCTATCACCCGTTATGGCCAGCCTTTCGCGAATCCTGATGACAAACCGCTGATGAGCGTCCTGTTGATGGACGTGGGCAGTGATCTGCAAGGGGGCGAGGTCGGTATCGCCGCGCTGCGCAGCTTTCCCTATCCGCTGAGCTTTGCCGTCGACGTCAGCCTGCCCGACGCGGCAGAGCGCATGCAGACCTACCGCAACGAAGGGTTCGAGGTGTTGGCGATGGTCGACCTGCCTCAGGGCGCGCAGCCAAGCGATGCAGAGACCACGCTGGCGGTCGCCTTCTCGCGCATGCCCGAAGTGATCGGTGTGCTCGAAGGGCAGGGTGCCGGGCTGCAACCCGACCGCGCGACAGCAGATCAGGTGACTGCGATCCTTGGGCAGGGGGGCTATGGCCTTGTGACCCAGGACAAGGGGCTGAACACGATGCCCAAGCTTGCAGTGAAAGAGGGCGTGCCCGCTGCACCTGTGTTCCGCGACTTTGACAGCAAGGGGCAGACGCCCACCGTGATCCGGCGGTTCCTTGATCAGGCCGCGTTCAAGGCGGGGATCGAAGGGTCGGTGATCATGATGGGGCGGATGCGGCCCGAGACGATCTCGGCGCTGTTGGTCTGGGGGTTACAGGACCGTGCCAGCCAGGTCGCACTCGCCCCTGTCTCAGCCGTGCTGAAAAACGCGACGCCTGAATGATCCACCGGTAAAGCCGTCAAAACCTGCGCGCTGCGCGGGCTTCGACGTGCTTGGATGTGATCTGCCTAGATAATCTCGTCTTCGTCGAACAGTGGGTCGCTTTCGAGCTGCGTGATCATATCCTCGACCGTGTCTGCCACCGCCTTGGACAGCAGCTTTGCCAAGTGGAAGACCGCGTCGCCCTCGTTCACCACGGGTAGGATCGCGCGGCCGATCAGGATACCGTCATGGGGGGCGATAATATCCTCTTCGGTCTTGCCGAACGGGTCAGAGACTGTCGCCAGCGCGTCGCCCTGTTTCACGGTCTCCCCCTCGGCCCTGAAGGTACGCAGCAGCCCACCCACGGGCGCGCGCAGCCAGGTCGAGCTTGAGCAGACATGGGACTGCCTGCGCGAAGGGGTGATGCCCTTGGCCGGCAGCATGTCTTCGGCATGCATGACCCGCAAGATACCCGCAACGCCCGCGCGCACGGCCATTTCGTCAAAGCGCAGCCCTTCGCCCGCCTCATACAGCAGCACCGGCGTGCCCTTGGCGGCGGCGACCGCGCGCAGCGATCCGTCGCGCAGGGGCGAGGTCAGCACCACCGGTGCGGCAAAGCTGGCGGCCATGCGCCGCGTCACCGCATCTGAAGGAGAGATACGCACCTGCGGCAGGTTGGTCCGGTGGATCGCGGCTGAATGCAGATCGATTCCGAAATCACAGCGCAGCACCACGTCATTCAGAAAGATATGCGCCAGCCGTGACCCCAAAGACCCCGACGGGTGCCCCGGAAAACAGCGGTTCAGATCGCGCCGGTCCGGCAGGTAGCGTGACCGGTTCAGGAACCCGAAAGAGTTCACCACCGGGATCACCAGCAGTGTCCCCCGCAGGGATTTCAACTGCGGTGCGCGCAGCAGACGGCGCACGATCTCGACCCCGATCAGCTCGTCCCCGTGAACAGCGGCGCTGACAAACATGGTGGGCCCGGGGCGCTTGCCGTGGATCACTTCAAGCGAGAGCCCGACAGGCGTGTGGTCCGGCAGGATCGAGATCGGCAAGTCGATCTGTGCCCGAGTGCCGGGTGCCACTTTGTGACCCGCAATCTCGAACGGGGCTTGGGTCGGCATCCTCAGCTGTTCCCTTGACCTGCGAAGCGTGCTGCATCGGCCGCCGCACGGCGGATCGCGTCGGATTTATGCACCGTTTCCATATACTCTGCCTCTGCGTCGCTGTCATAGACCACACCGCCACCGGCCTGAATATACAGGGTTTTATCCTTGATGACGGCCGTGCGCAGGGCGATGCACATGTCCATGTCGCCGCCCGCGCTAAAGTAGCCAACACCGCCGCCGTACAGCCCGCGTTTCTCGGGCTCCAGCTCGTCGATAATCTCCATCGCGCGGACCTTGGGCGCGCCTGAAACGGTGCCCGCAGGCATCCCGGCAAAGAAGGCATCCAGCGCATCGCGGTCTTCGCGCAGCTCGCCCACGACATTGGACACGATGTGCATCACGTGGCTGTAGCGTTCGACGATGAATTCCTCGGTCGGGCGCACGGTGCCGATCTTGGCGACCCGGCCCACGTCATTGCGGCCCAGATCAAGCAGCATCAGATGCTCAGCCAGCTCTTTCTGGTCGGCCAGCAGATCAGCCTCCAGCGCGCGGTCTTCTTCCGGCGTGGCCCCGCGACGACGGGTACCTGCAACGGGGCGGATCGTGATCTCGTTGCCGAAGACTCGCACAAGGATCTCGGGCGAGGCCCCGACGACGTGGAAATCACCGAAGTTGAAATAGAACATGAAGGGCGACGGGTTGGTCCGGCGCAAACTGCGATACAGCGCAAAGGGCGGCTGCGAGAAGCCCTGCGCCCACCGTTGCGACGGCACCACCTGAAAGATGTCGCCCGCCACGATATATTCCCGCGCTTTTTCAACGGCGGATTTATAGCCCTCGCGGGTGAAATTGCTGACGGGGGCGGATTCTTCGTGGGCGTCGCCCAGATCACGGCTGGTGCCGGGCATCGACCGTTCCAGATCACGCACCGCATCCATCACGCGTTCGGCGGCTTGGGCATAAGCGGCCTTGGCCGATTGCCCGTCAGACACCCAAGCTGGCGATACGATCGTGACCTCGCCCTTGACCCCGTCAAGCACGGCAATCACCGAGGGGCGCACCATCATCGCATCGGGCAGCCCCATGGGATCGGGGTTCACATTCGGCAGATGTTCCACCAGCCGGATCATGTCATACCCCAGATAGCCGAACAGCCCGGCGGCGGCTTGCGGCAGGTCATCGGGCAGGTCGATCTTCGACTCCGCGATCACCGCTCGCAAAGTATCCAGCGGATCCCCCGCGACATCGTCGAAGGCATCTGCGTCATAGCGTGCCGAACGGTTGATGGCCGACGTGGTGCCCTGACAGCGCCAGATCAGATCGGGTTTCATCCCGATAATCGAATAGCGCCCGCGGACCTCGCCGCCGGTCACAGATTCCAGCACAAAGGCGTTTTGTGCCGCACCGGTAAGCTTGAGCATCAGCGAAACAGGCGTGTCCAGATCGGCAGCCAGACGGGTGTAAACGATCTGGTTCTTGCCCGCCGCATAGCCTGCGGCAAAGCTGTCATAATCGGGTGTCAACGACATGGGAGACCTAACTTAGGGGAAGTTCACGTGGACGGCGTTGATCGCCTGCTGATCGACACGCGGTGCCGTCCGGCGGATCACGTCGTCAGAGAAAGCGGCGAAAAGCGCTTGAGACAGCTGGTCATCCAGCTGGGTAGCGATCTGGGATTTTACCTGCGTCATCCGGTCATTCTCGCCCGCGTCCTTGATGCTATCAAGACGGACAAGCGCGACCTCATCGGCACCTTCCAGCAGTTCGACCTCGCCGGGGGCTGCGTCAAACACAGCGGCGATGAACCCCTGCGGTGCGGCGCTGACCACGGCGTCGCGGGTCTGGTCGGTCCCCGTCTTGGGCTCCAGCCCCAGCTCGGCAAAATCAGCGCCATCGGCAAGCTCGGCCTGCAGGGTCTCGGCCTTGGCACGCAGGGCGGTGATCAATTGTTCGTTCTGCCACGCCTCGGCCACGTCAGCACGGGCGGCGTCAAACGGGTTGGGGCGTTCCTCTTTGGTGCCATCAAGACGCATGGCGAAAACGCTGCCGTCATCCAGCTGCTGGATCTGGGGGAAGTCGCCTTCGGTCAGACGTGTCGCGGCCTCGCGGAAACCGGCATAGGCGGCGATGCTTTCGCTGCTGTCCTGCGTCCATTCGATGGTGCTGAGGGTCATTTTGCTTTCCTCGGCGATCTGTTCCAGCGTGGCACCACCGGCCAATTGATCGTCCAGATCCTGGGCGCGGACCTCTACCAGACGGGCCGCACGGTCCGCGGCAAGGTCTTGCACCAGCGTCGGGCGGGCTTCTTCGAAGGTGGTGTTCAGCGACGGCAGCACACCGTTCACACGGAACAATGCAGGCCCGAGGTTGCTGGGCAGCGGGCCGACAATATCACCCACTTCGGCAGCAAACACGGCGTCCCCTGCGGCACCCAGCTGTTGCTGGCTCAGATCTCCAAGATCCACATCCGACAGGGAAAGCCCGCGGTCCGCGACCAGCCCCTCAAATGTGTTGCCATCAACCTCGAGCGCGGCGGCAGCCTGATCGGCGGCCCCCTGATCGCGGAAGACCAGACGTTCGACCAAGCGGCGTTCGGGCTGGATGTATTCATCCGCGCGGTCGTCATAGGCGGCCTGCAGCTCTTCGTCGGTCAGCTCTACCTCGTCCAGCAGATCCTGCGGGCCCATCGTGATATAGCTGATGGTCTTGCTGGCGGGCAGAATGAACTGGTCGGCGTTCTCGTCGTAATAGGCCTGCAGCTGCGCATCGGTGGCGTTGGGCAGGGGCGCATCCAGATCATCTTGCGTTAGTTTGGCCCAGGTAAAGCTGCGCTGCTCGCCCACATAGGAGACAAGCGTGTCGGCATAGGCGTCGGGCATCGCAACCCCGCCGGTGATCGCTTCCTGCAACAGGGTGCGGCCCGCTTCCTCGCGCAGCGATTGTTCGAATTCATTCTCGTTCAGACCGGCCTGCTGTAGGGCAAAGCGATAGCCCTCGCGGTCAAAATTACCGTCAACGCCCTGGAAAGACGGGATTTCCACAACGCGTTCGCGCAGGTTCGCGTCGCCGATGGACAGGCCCATCTCGTCGGCCTCATTGTCGAGCGCGCGCAAACGGACCAGACGTTGCAGCACGGCACGGTCCAGCCCGATGGCTTGGGCTTCTTGAAAGCTAAGCTGTTCGCCGGACTGGCTTTCGATGGCGCGGATCTGCTGCTGCAGCTCGCGGGCGTAATCGTCGACCGAGATAGACTTGTCGCCCACTTCGCCGACGGTGCGTGCGCTGCCGTTCAGATTGACCGCGCCAAAACCGCCCAGACCCAGGATCAAAAGACCCATCAGCCCCCATACTGCGGTTTTCGTAAAGCTGTTGCCTTTGGCTTTCATGGTGTCATCCCTTAAACGCACGTTTTGCCCTGTCTATGCGGTGCGCGGCAGGGGGGCAAGAGCCGCGTTAGACCTGTGTCAGACGGTCAAACAGCACCTCGATGCCTGCGACATCCAGATTGGCAAAAGCGATGCGCAGATGCCGCCCGCCGGTGATATCCTCTGCCGGATGGAACATGGTGCCGGGCAGGGTCAGCACGGCCGCCTCGCGCACCAGCCGCGGGGCCAATGTGGCAGAGCTTTCGTCAAAGGGATGCGAGAGATAGGCGAAATAGCCGCCAAGCCCCAAAAGCTTCCAGCCTTTCGCGTCCAAACGGTGCATACTGTCGGCAATCGCCTGTCGCCGCGTCAGGATCTCGCGCCGCTCGCCGGCCAGCCATGTGTCAAGGTTCTGCATCCCCCAAAGGGCGGCGTGTTGGCCGATCTGGCCGGGACAAATGGCGACGGTATCCAGGAATTTCTCAACCTCGGCAAGACGTGCCTGAGAGGCGACAATCGCGCCCACTCGGTGACCAGTCAGACGGTAGGCCTTTGAAAAAGAATATAAATGGATCAACGTATCGTGCCAGTCGGGGTCCTGAAACAGACGGTGCGGCGCACCGGAACGACTGTCAAAGTCGCGATAGGTCTCGTCCAGGATGAGGGCGATACCGCGCGCACGGGCCAGATCGAAAAACGCCTGCACCAGCTCTTCGGGGTATTCAACGCCGCCGGGGTTGTTGGGCGTGACCAAGGCGATGGCACGGGTGCGGTCGGTGATCAGGGCGGCAGCCTGTTCCGGGTCGGGCAAGAGCGTATCGCCCACCGGCAGCGGCACGGCGGCGACACCCGACATATCCAGCCACATCTTGTGGTTGAAGTACCACGGCACCGGCAGGATCACCTCGTCCCCCTCGGCACAGAGCGTGGCAATCGCAGCGGCAAAGGCCTGATTGCAGCCCGATGTAATCGCCGCTTGCGCGGGCTCTACCGCGCCAGCGTAATGGGCGCTGACCTGCGCGGCCAGCTCGTCGCGCAATTCAGGCAGACCAAGCACCGGCCCATAAAGATGCGCATCATCGTTGTTCAGCGCGACATCAGCCATGGCCTGCCGCATGGCCTGCGGTGGCGGATCGACAGGGGCGGCTTGGCTCACGTTGATCAGGGGCCGGTCGGCGTCAAAGTGGACGCCCGTCAACCAGCGGCGCGCCTCCATCACCGGAGGAGAGAAAGTCGCGGCGGTACGCGGGGTCATGGTCAATGCTCCTGACTGGGCGAGGGAGGGGGCGCTTCGGCGAGCGGACCAGCGCAAAGTCTGACACGGCGCGGGGCCGCTGCTTCCAAATGGTCCTAAATCCTCGCCGAAGGCAGGTATCTGCGGGGGTGCCGCTTAGTCTTTGCCTCGGTAGGGCTCTACATATTGCAGCGCCATATCCCAGGGGAAGAAAATCCACGTATCCTGGCTGACTTCGGTAATGAAGGTATCCACCTGCGGGCGGCCCTTGGGCTTGGCATAGACGGTGGCCAGATGCGCATTGGGGTAAAGCTGGCGCACGACTTCAAGGGTTTTACCGGAATCCACCAGATCGTCGATGATCAGGATACCGGTGCCGTCGCCCATCAGCTCAGCATCGGGGGCCTTAAGCACGACCGCGTCCGATTGATCCTGATGGTCATAGGACTTGATCGAAATCGTGTCGACGGTGCGGATATCCAGCTCGCGGGCGGCGATCATCGCGGGGGCCATACCGCCACGGGTGATCGCAACCACAGCACGCCAGCCGCCGTCATCGGGGCCCATGCCGTCCAGACGCCACGCCAGCGCACGGCTGTCACGGTGGATCTGGTCCCAGCTGATGTGAAACCCTTTTTCATGGGGCAGGCGCGAGGCATCCTTGCTCATGTCGTTATTCCTTTGCCATGTCTGGGGCGTCGACGGCTTTCATGCCCACCACGTGATAGCCCGCGTCCACATGCAGATTCTCGCCCGTCGTGCCCGAGCCAAGATCGCTCAGCAGGAACAGCGCGGATTTACCCACATCGTCGATGGTCACGTTGCGACGCAGCGGCGAGTTATACTCGTTCCACTTCATGATATAGCGGAAGTCGCCGATGCCGGATGCGGCCAATGTCTTGATCGGGCCGGCGCTGATCGCGTTGACGCGGATGCCGTCCTTGCCCAGATCCTCGGCCAGATATTTGACCGATGCTTCCAGAGCGGCCTTGGCGACGCCCATCACATTATAATGCGGCATCACTTTTTCGGCACCGTAATAGGTGAGCGTGACGGCGCTGCCGCCGGACTTCATCATCTTTTCCGCGCGCTGCATCACAGCGGTGAAGGAGTAGACAGAGATATCCATCGACATCGCGAAATTGGCGCGGCTGGTGTCGACATAGCGCCCGCGCAATTCGTTTTTGTCAGAGAACCCGATCGCGTGGACGATAAAGTCGATCCCGTCCCAACGTTCGCCCAAAGCGGTAAACAGCGCGTCAATCGACTCTTCCGACCCCACATCGCAGGGCAGGACCAGATCGCTACCCAGTTGCGCCGCCAGCGGATCGACCCGCTTTTTCAGCGCGTCGCCTTGATACGAGAATGCCAGCTCTGCACCGGCATCCGCGAGAGTGCGTGCGATGCCCCAGGCAATCGACTTGTCATTGGCGAGGCCCATGATAAGCCCACGTTTGCCTGCCATCAGGTCATTTGCCATTGTACTTCCTTCGACTATGTCACTGAACTTTTATCCGGTTTATGCTATTGATAGTTTGGCATCAAGGCTGCACGGTGATCGCGGCACTTGAGAGGACGCCGTGATAGACCGCCCTGGCGGTTTTTTCGGCGCGGCGGTGTGTTTAGTTGTTCTAGTATGTCATTTGATGTAAGGCATTGTCGCAAGATTGCGTCGATGCGCAAGGAAGGGGATCATGATCATGGAAGTGCGCAAAGGCATTTTTGCCGGTGACGATCCCTTTGTGATTGCGCGCCGCTGGCTGGATGAGGCAACGCAGACAGAGGTCAACGACCCAAATGCCATCGCGCTATCGACCGTGGATGCCGACGGTCTGCCCAATGCGCGCATGGTGTTGCTAAAAGAAATCGAAGACGCGGCATTCGTCTTTTACACAAACTACACCAGCGCCAAGGCGCAAGAGCTGGATCACGCGGGCAAGGCTGCTTTCGTGATGCATTGGAAATCCCTGCGCCGCCAGATACGGGTGCGCGGCGTGGTTTCCAAAGAAGAAGGCCCGCAGGCGGACGCATATTACAAGTCGCGTTCGCTCAAAAGCCGGTTGGGGGCCTGGGCCTCTGACCAATCGTCCCCTTTAGCCAGCCGTGCGTCATTGGTCGCCGAAGTGGCAAAAGTCACCGCCAAAAAGGGGCCAAACCCAGACCGTCCACCTTTTTGGGGGGGCTACCGGATCACCCCGGTCGAAATCGAGTTCTGGGCCGACGGAGAGTATAGATTGCATGACCGTTTTGTCTGGCGACGTGCCGAACAAAACGGTGATTGGAGCGTAACGAGATTGAACCCATAAGGCGGCTTTTGCCGCTGATATTTTGTACGCGGGCACGCTGTTGCCTGACCTAGAGAAGACCAAAGGACATTTGTGTCAGAAGTATCCAGCAATAGCTCTGCCATTTCCGGCGTGGTGAAATGGTTTGACCCCGCAAAGGGGTTCGGTTTCGTTGTCTCAGACGCTGGCGGGCCTGATATCCTGTTGCACGTCAATGTGTTACGTAATTACGGTCAAAGCTCTGTCGCGGACGGTGCGCGCATTGATCTGACGGTGCAAAAGACCGAACGCGGGGTGCAGGCGACCCAGGTCCATGCGGTACACCCGCCCGCTGCTGCTCAGGCGATGGCGTTGTCGGATATTGTGGGCATTGATCCCGCGCTGGTGGCCGCCGCACCGCTGGAACCCGCGCGGGTCAAATGGTTTGATAAATCCAAAGGCTTTGGTTTCGCGAATGTGTTTGGCAAAAGCGATGACATCTTTCTACATATAGAAGTGTTGCGCCAGTCGGGCCTGTCGGATTTGCAACCGGGCGAGGCATTGGCGCTGCGGGTCATTAACGGGGAACGCGGCCAGATGGCGGCAGAGGTACATGCATGGGAAACGGTACGACTCGATTCATCTGGCACCGCGCAAAGCTGATCCGCGCGGGTCTCTTGGCCTTTGCCACTCTGGCGATGGCGGGGACGGCCGCTGCCAAATGCAGTGACACCAGCGTGACGTTGCGCGGCGACTGGGGGCAGGCGCGCTTTAGCGTCGAGATTGCCGATGATGCCGGTGAACGTGCCCAAGGATTGATGCATCGCACCTCACTGGCAGGCAGCGCGGGGATGCTCTTTATCTATGAAGAACCGCAGCCGCTTAGCTTTTGGATGCGCAACACTTTGATTCCCCTCGACCTATTGTTCATCGATTCCCACGGTGTGGTGCAGCACATCCACCATAATGCGATTCCGCTCGACGAATCTCCGCTCGAGGGGGGCAGTGATGCGCTGCTGGCGGTGTTGGAAATCAACGGCGGATTAAGCGCGCGGATGGGCATCACACCGGGGACAGAGCTGCGCCATCCCGCGTTTGCAGGGCGCAATCCGGCATGGCCCTGTTAGTTCGTCAGAAACTATCATTTTCTGTGAACTTAGGGCTTTTCAATCCGATTGCTTGGGGCTAAGTAGGCCGCAGTCGGGGCGTGGCGCAGCCTGGTAGCGCACCTGTTTTGGGTACAGGGGGTCGGAAGTTCGAATCTTCTCGCCCCGACCACTTTAAGAACCACCACATATAGTGTTCCTGATCTGCTTCATGCAGATCAGAACGCTGTATTTGTGTGCAGTCGTTCTTTTTTGCCACAGAAGCACGCTCTAAATCTGGTGAGATAGCCGGGTTTGCGAACCTATATCTGGTGGCTGCATAAATTTTTATCATCCACAGTTCCGCCATGTTTATCCCCAGCCCGCTGTTTGGGATTTTGTGGATAACTCAAGCGATACATGAGCCAGCCGCGCTAAACCTTAGCGTTTATTAACTTTATCCGCGGTGTGAAAAAGCCCCCTCGTGATCCGCTGTCTGTGCATATCATTTCGCTGAATCACCGCGCCGACCGAAGCTTCAAAAAATGCCGATCCGGTCAAGATGCAACTTCCCTTATTTCGATAATAAAGCCGTTGACCCAATAGGGCTGCATACGCCAGTTTGTGTAAATCGACGGGCGGGCCACTACATCTGGTGATTGATCGGGGTGGCGTGCTGATCGGGTGAAATTGGGTTTCGCACATTTGCGCCGGTTAAACGGCTTGATCCAAGACAAACCTGATGCGGGTGCGGGGGACGATGCACACCGGCGATAGGTTTGGCGGCCCGATCATGCCGCTGGTTGAGAGTTTGAAAATTTGGGGCAGCACTTATGAAAATCGAGAGAAAATTCACGCGATCCGGTCAGGATGCCTACGCAGAACTGGACTTTGTGAGCACAGCCTCCGAAATCCGCAATCCTGACGGGTCGGTGGTCTTTCGCCTCGATAACGTCGAAGTGCCCTCCAGCTGGAGCCAGGTCGCCTCTGATGTGATCGCCCAGAAATATTTCCGCAAGGCAGGCGTCCCGTCCGAGACCAAGAAGGTCAAGGAAAAGGGCGTGCCAGAATTCCTCTGGCGTTCGGTGCCGACCGATGACGCGACCATGGGCGGCGAGACGTCGTCGAAGCAAGTGTTCGACCGTCTGGCCGGCGCTTGGGCCTATTGGGGTTGGAAAGGTGGCTATTTCACCACCGAAGAAGACGCCCAAGCCTATTATGACGAGATGCGCCACATCCTGGCCAGCCAGCGCGGCGCACCCAACAGCCCGCAATGGTTCAACACCGGTCTGCATTGGGCTTACGGCATCGATGGTCCCGCGCAGGGGCATTACTATGTCGATTACAAATCCGGTAAGCTGACGCGGTCGACATCGTCTTACGAGCATCCGCAGCCCCACGCCTGTTTCATCCAGTCTGTCGCTGACGATCTGGTAGGCGACGGCGGCATTATGGACCTGTGGGTCCGCGAGGCGCGTCTGTTCAAATACGGTTCCGGCACCGGCACCAACTTCTCGAGCCTGCGGGCGGCGGGCGAGAAACTGTCGGGCGGGGGGAAATCCTCTGGCTTGATGGGCTTTTTGAAAATCGGTGACCGCGCGGCAGGCGCGATCAAATCGGGTGGCACCACACGGCGCGCGGCCAAGATGGTTATCGTTGATGCGGACCACCCCGATATCGAGGATTTCATCAACTGGAAGGTCATCGAAGAGCAAAAGGTGGCGAGCATCGTCGCTGGGTCGAAGATGCATGAACGCGAGCTGAACAAGCTGTTTGCCGCGATCAAAGCATGGGATGGCGCAGAGGCGGACGCCTATGACCCTGCCAAGAACGACCAGCTAAAGGCCGCGATCCGCAGCGCGAAAAAATGCGCGATCCCAGAGACATACGTCAAGCGCGTGCTGGATTATGCCAAGCAGGGTCATACCTCGATCGAATTCCCGACCTATGACACAGACTGGGATTCCGAAGCCTATTCCTCGGTCTCGGGCCAGAACTCCAACAACTCGATCCGGGTGACCAACGCTTTCCTGCACGCCGTCGAAAAAGACGCCGATTGGGAGCTGCTGGACCGCACCACCGGGCGCGTGTCGAAAACCATCCGCGCCCGTGACCTGTGGGAGCAAGTCGGCCACGCCGCATGGGCCTGCGCCGATCCCGGCATCCAGTATCACGATACGGTAAACGACTGGCACACATGCCCCGAAGACGGCGCGATCCGCGGGTCGAACCCGTGTTCCGAATACATGTTCCTCGACGACACGGCCTGTAACCTCGCGTCGATGAACCTGCTGACCTTCCTGCAAGACGGGGAGTTCATGGTCGAAGACTATATGCACGCCTCGCGTCTGTGGACCGTTACGCTTGAAATTTCGGTGATGATGGCGCAGTTCCCGTCCAAGGAAATCGCGCAGCGGTCCTATGATTTCCGCACGCTGGGTCTGGGCTATGCCAACATCGGCGGTCTGCTGATGAACATGGGCTTTAGCTACGACAGCGACGAGGGCCGTGCGCTTTGCGGGGCGCTGACCGCGATCATGACAGGCGTTTCCTATGCCACCTCCGCCGAGATGGCGGGCGAGCTGGGGGCCTTCCCCGGCCACGCCAAGAACGCCGATCATATGCTGCGCGTCATCCGCAATCACCGCAACGCGGCCCACGGCAAGACCGACGGCTACGAGGCGCTATCGGTCAAACCCGTGCCACTGGATCACGCAAACTGCCCGCAAGCCAACCTGATCGACATCGCCACCGCGACCTGGGACGAAGCCCTGCGTCTTGGCGAAAAACACGGGTACCGCAACGCGCAAACCTCTGTGATTGCGCCGACGGGCACCATCGGTCTGGTGATGGATTGCGACACCACCGGGATCGAGCCTGACTTTGCGCTGGTGAAATTCAAGAAGCTCGCGGGCGGTGGCTATTTCAAGATCATCAACCAGTCGGTGCCTGCAGCGCTTGAAAAGCTTGGCTACGGCTCCGCCCAGATCGAAGAAATCGTCGGCTATGCCGTCGGTCACGGCACCATCGGCAACGCGCCTGCGATCAACCACACCACGCTGGTCGGCCACGGTTTTGGCCCTAACGAGCTGACCAAGATCGACGCGGCGCTGGCGCAGGCCTTCGACATCCGCTTTGTCTTCAACCAATGGACATTGGGCGAGGAGTTCTGCACGCAAGTCCTTGGCATCCCAGCCGAAAAGCTGAACGACCCGACGTTTGACCTGCTGAAATCCCTGGGCTTTTCCAAGAAAGACATCGAAGCGGCCAACGACCATGTTTGCGGTACGATGACGCTGGAAGGCGCGCCGCACCTCAAGCCCGAACACTACGGCATCTTCGACTGCGCCAACCCCTGCGGCAAGAAGGGCAAACGCTACCTGTCCGTCAACAGCCACATCTACATGATGGCGGCGGCGCAAAGCTTCATCTCCGGCGCGATCTCGAAGACGATCAACATGCCGAATGACGCCACCATCGAGGATTGCCAGAACGCATACGAGCTGTCGTGGTCGCTTGGCGTCAAAGCCAACGCGCTGTACCGCGACGGATCAAAACTGTCGCAGCCTCTGGCTTCTGCGCTGGTCGAGGATGATGACGAGGCCGCCGAAACGCTGGAAAGCGGCACCACCCACGAGAAAGCCACCGTGCTGGCCGAAAAGATCGTCGAGAAGGTCATCGTCAAAGAGATCATCAAATCGCACCGCGAAAAGATGCCTCAGCGCCGTAAGGGGTATACCCAAAAGGCCAACGTAGGCGGGCACAAGGTCTATTTGCGCACCGGTGAATACGAAGACGGCTCCTTGGGCGAGATCTTTATCGACATGCACAAGGAAGGCGCGGGCTTCCGTGCGATGATGAACAATTTTGCCATCGCCGTGTCCGTGGGTCTTCAATACGGCGTCCCGCTGGAGGAATTCGTCGACGCCTTCACCTTCACCAAGTTCGAACCCGCTGGCATGGTGCAGGGCAACGACAGCATCAAGAACGCGACCTCGATCCTTGACTATGTGTTCCGCGAGCTCGCCGTGTCCTATCTGGACCGTACCGATCTGGCGCATGTGCAACCCGAAGGGGCCAGCTTTGACAGCCTCGGCCGCGGCGATCAGGAAAGCGTCGCCAATGTGGCGGAGATCTCCGAAACCGCCGCCAACCGCTCGCTTGAGGTGCTCAAGCAGATCAGCTCGACCGGGTATCTGCGCAACCGTCTGCCGCAGGACCTGGTGCTGCTGCAAGGCGGGCAGGGGCACGGCGACACGCAGACGCTTGACCGTGTGATGCCGCAGGCAGGCCAAGCCTCGGTCGCGGCCAGCATGGGGTCGACCACAGCGGTGTCCAGCGGCGCGGTCAGCATGGACGCCCGTACCAAGGCAAAGATGCAGGGCTACGAGGGCGAAGCCTGCGGAGAATGCGGCAACTACACGCTGGTCCGCAACGGCACCTGCATGAAGTGCAACACCTGCGGCGGCACGTCGGGCTGCAGCTAAGACAAACGCCCCGGCCTTGCGGTCGGGGCTTTCTACATGGGGCAGGTGCGCTTGCCCCTGACGCTGGCCTTGCCGCAGGCATAAAACAAACGAGCGGTGAACGATGAGCAAGGTCAGGCGAAACTCAGGGTGCCCCATCGGGCACCCTTTCTTCGTTTGGGGGCTACATCGGAATGCTCGTATTCCGTTTGATCTCGCGCAGGACCACGTTGGTTTGCGCGCTTTCGACGGCGGGGAGGCGGAACAGGAAGTCTTCGAGAAAGCGATTATAGGCGGCGATGTCGCGGCAGAGGACGCGCATTTGGTAGTCGGCCTGTCCGGTGGTGGCATAGCATTCCAGCACCTCGGCGCGGTGCGCGATGGCTTTGATGAACTCGGCCAGCTTTTCCTGATTGTGACGCGCAAGCTGCACCTGCACCAGCGCCTGAAAGCTGTTGCCCACCTTGGTCGGGGACACATCCGCGCGGTAGCGTTCGATCACGCCGGCGTCCTCGAACGCTTTCACCCGTCGCCAGCAGGCGGAGGCGGACATGCCGGCCCGCTCTGCCAGATCGGCGTTCGAGATGCGGCAGTCACGCTGCAACAGCTCCAGTATCTTGCGGTCGCGGTCGTCAAAGCGCATTTGGTCAGACATTTCATCGATCCCCTATCTGCTGAATAAAATATTCGTTTATTCCGCGTGTACGCGCAAGAGGGGGCAGATATTTCACGGAAACGTGGTTTGATGGTCAAGACAGCCAAGGATTGCCATCATGACCAAAGAAACCCACGATTTTTACCCCTATGCCTTATCCGACCGCTACGCGCGCACAGAAGGAACGGTGTTTCTGACCGGCACCCAAGCGCTGGTGCGGATCATGTTGGATCAGGCGCGGCGCGATAAGCAGCAGGGGCTGAACACCGCGGGGTTTATCTCGGGGTATCGCGGGTCGCCCTTGGGCGCGGTGGATCTTGAGCTGTGGCGCGCACGGGATGTGACCAAGGACAACAACATCACCTTTATGCCCGCGGTGAACGAAGACCTTGGGGCCACAGCGGTTCTGGGGGCGCAGCAGGCTGTGCTTGATCCCCATTGCGAGGTCGAGGGTGTATTCTCCATGTGGTATGGCAAGGGGCCGGGGGTGGACCGGTCGGGGGACGCGCTACGCCACGGCAACGCCTATGGCTCTTCGCCCAAGGGGGGCGTGCTGGTTGTGGCGGGGGATGACCACGGCTGTGTGTCGTCGTCCATGCCGCATCAATCGGATGTCGCCTTTATGACCTGGATGATGCCGACGCTGAATCCCGCGAATGTAGGAGAGTTTCTGGAGTTCGGGGCCTATGGGCTCGCGTTAAGCCGTTTTTCCGGCACATGGGTCGGGTTCAAAGCGATTTCCGAGACGGTGGAAAGCGGGCAATCGGTGGCGTTGCAGCCTGACCGCGCGTTTACGCTCCCCCAGATCACGCCACCGCCCGGCGGGCTGCATGTGCGCCGCTCTGACATGCCAAGCCCCGAAATCGAGACCCGGTTGCAACATAAGCTCAGCGCCGTCGAAGCCTTTGTCGAGGCCAACCCGATCGACAGGCGTATCTATAATCTGGACAATGCCACCTTTGGCATCGTCACCACCGGCAAGGGCCATCTGGATCTGATGGAGGCGCTGCGTCTGCTGGGTCTGGACGAAGCCACCTGCCGCCGTCTTGGCATCGATATCTACAAAGTCGGCATGGTCTGGCCCCTGGCGCGGCGTGATGCGCTGGCCTTTGTTGCCGACACGGAAGAAGTGCTGGTGATCGAGGAAAAGCGCGGCATCATCGAAAGCCAGCTCAAGGAATATTTCTACGACTGGCCGGGGCACAAACCCGGTCGCATGGTCGGCAAACACCGCGCGGCAGGCGATCCGCTGCTGCCCTGGACCGGCGAGTTAAGCCCGCTGGCGCTGGTGCCCGTGGTGGCCGAGCGGTTGGACGCGTTCTTCCCTGATGAAAACCTGCCGCAAAAGGCGCGCGCGCTGACGGAAAAGCCTCCTGTCCTGCTGAATGTGCCGGGGGCAAAACGCACGCCATATTTCTGTTCGGGCTGCCCGCATAACACCTCGACCAAGCTGCCCGAGGGGTCGCAGGCCGCGTCGGGCATCGGTTGCCACGTCATGGCGGGGTGGATGGACCGCGAAACCGGTGGCTATGCGCAGATGGGCGGCGAGGGTGTGCCGCATGTGGTGGCTTCCAAGTTCAACGGCGGCAAACACCTGTTCCAGAATTTGGGCGAGGGCACGTGGTACCATTCAGGGTCGCTTGCCATTCGGCAGGCTGTCGCGGCGGGGACAAATATCACCTATAAGATCCTCTATAACGACGCGGTGGCCATGACCGGGGGGCAACCGGTGGACGGGCCGATCAGCGTGACCGGAATCGCGCAGGCCTGTCGTGCCGAAGGGGTCCAGCGCATCGCCTTGGTGTCGGATGTGATCGACAAATTCGACCGCGGCGATTTCCCCCAAGGTACCAGCTTTCACCCGCGTGAAGAGATGGACAGCGTCCAGCGCGAACTGCGCGAGGTCAAAGGCGTGTCGGTGCTGATCTACGAACAGACCTGCGCCACCGAGAAACGCCGCCGCCGCAAGCGCGGGCAGATGGCGGACCCCAAACGCTTTGCCTTCATCAACCCCGCTGTATGCGAGGGCTGCGGCGATTGCTCGCTTGAAAGCAACTGTCTGAGCATCGAACCGCTAGAGACGGATCTGGGCCGCAAGCGCAAGATCAACCTGTCGAGCTGCAACAAGGATTTCTCGTGTCTGAACGGGTTCTGCCCCAGCTTCGTCACCCTTGAAGGGGCGGTGCGGCGCAAGAAAACCGGGGCAGAGGTCGACGTGGACGCGCTGCTGGCGGGTATCTCGCGTCCCGAACTGCCCGGCCTTGATGCGCCCTTTGATCTGTTGGTCACAGGCGTGGGCGGCACCGGCGTGATCACGGTCGGCGCGCTGATCACCATGGCCGCGCATCTGGAGGGCAAGGGGGCCAGCGTGCTGGATTTCACCGGCTTCGCGCAGAAGTTCGGCACGGTGCTTAGCTTTATCCGGATCGGCGCGCGCCCTGATGCGATCCATCAGGTGCGCATTGATCACGGGGCGGCGGATGCGGTGATTGGCTGCGATATCGTCGTTTCCTCTGCCGCGCAGGCGTCGGTCTACTATGGACCCGCGACCAAGGTGGTGTTGAACCTCGCCGAAATGCCCACGGGCGATCTGGTATTGCACCGTGACGCGCAGCTGCACACTGACCAGCGCGAGAGTGTGATCCGCGATACCGTGGGGGGTGAAAACCTTGCCGGTTTCGATGCCAATGCGATGGCAGAACGGTTTCTGGGCGATACGGTTTTCGCCAATATGATCATGCTGGGCTTCGCGTGGCAGAAAGGGCTGGTGCCCGTGTCCCACGGCGCACTGCGGCAGGCGGTCGTGCTGAACGGCGTGGCGATCGACAAGAATCATCGCGCCTTTGATCTGGGCCGCGTGATGGCGGAAACGCCTGACGCGCTGGCCCTGCCGTCGAGCGAACAGCCAGACTTGGACAGCGCCGCGTTGATCGCGGATCGGGCCGACCGGTTGCGGGCCTATCAAAACGACAGCTACGCGCAGCGCTACCGCGACCGGCTTGCGCAGTTCCGTGCCGCCGTGCCCGCCGCCCATGCCGACGCGCTGACGGAGGTCGCGGCCAAGGCCCTGTTCAAACTGATGGCGTTCAAGGATGAATACGAGGTCGCGCGGCTGCACCGCGATCCTGCCTTTGCCGAAATGTTGGCGCAGGAGTTCGAGCCGGGGTTCAAGATCAACTACCACATGGCTCCGCCGATCGTGTCTTTGCGCAAGGACGCGCGGGGGCGGCCCGTCAAGCGCGCGTTCGGTGCATGGTTCACGCCGGTATTGACCGCACTGTCAAAGCTGCGACCCCTACGGGGCACGGCGCTGGATGTGTTTTCCTACACTCAGGAACGTCGCGAAGAAGTGGCGCTGATCCGCTGGTATGAAGCCTTGCTGGCAGAGCTGCCCGCCAAGACCGGCGAGTCAACGGTTAAGACGGTTCAAGAGCTGCTCGCACTGCCGATGGATATTCGGGGCTATGGTCCGGTGAAACGCGCCGCTATCGAACAGGCGCGCGCAGAGGAGGCACGGCTGCGGAAGTTGCTCTGACGGTACTTCATAAATTGGTTTAAGTGTGGCGTTTGTGTATTGGGTATCAGTGGTTTAGATTAAAATCCTCACCTGATAAGTTAGCTGAATTCGCGCGTTCTACTGATCGGTAGAACGCGCGAAATCCAGCCAGATGGGCAGGTGGTCCGAGGCGCGGCGCGCGTCCTCTGTCTCGCAGACGCCACCGTCCATCACATGCAGCGCGTCATCCACCGCGATGCGATCCAGTGCGGCCAAAGGCAGGCGCGCGTGATAGCTTTTACCCGGTGAATAAATGTCAAAGCGATGCGCCAGACGCCCAAGCCCGACGTTCAGCGACCATTCATTCATATCGCCCGCGATCAACGTCGGACGTTTGGACTGCGCATCCAGATGGGCAATGAGCGCGGAAAGTTGAGCGCGCCGCGACCGGCGCATCAGCCCCAGATGGGTGGCGATGATGCGCAGCGGGATATCGCGCAGGTCGAAATCCACCACCATCGCACCGCGCGGCTCCATCCCCGGCAGGTTCAGGTGTTTGACCTCGATCAGTTCTGCCTCGGGGCGCAGCAACACGGCGTTGCCATGCCAGCCGATGCTGACCTCACTGGGGACGGGCACCGCGATCAAACCGGTTTGCGCCGTCACCTGATCCATGGGCAGCGCCGAGGGGCGGGGGCCAAGGCGCATGTCGGCCTCTTGCAACACGACGATATCCGCCGCGAGCGTCTGGATCACGCGCAGTATGCGGGCGGGATCGCGTTTGCGGTCGGTGCCCATGGCCTTGCGCATGTTGTAGCTGGCGATGCGAAGGGGGGCTTTGGTCACAAGATCGGTGCTCCTATGCGAAAGACGCCCTCGGCCAGACGGCGGGGCAAATGCGGGCTTGGCATATTCTCGTGGCAGTCGGCCTCGCGGGCCGTGAACCAGTCCGACAGGGTTGACACGCTGCGTGCATCATAAACGAACAACATCGCCTCAAAGTTCAAAAGCATACTGCGCACGTCGAAATTCGCCGTGCCCACAAGCCCTACATCGTCAATCAGCGCGGCTTTCGCGTGGATCATCGCAGGTTCAAAGTATTTGACCTTGGTCCCTGCGGTATGCGCGTCGCGCAGATAGCCGCCACGGGCGAAGTCCGCGATATGCTGGTTCGACTTCTGCGGCACCAGAATACGCACATCCACCCCGCGCAGCGCCGCAATGCGCAACGCATTGGCCAGAGGCTCGGTCGGGACGAAATAGGGGGTGGCGATCCAGATACGGGTTTTCGCCAGATGCAGCGCGCGGATAATCCCGTCGTGCAGCGGGTCTTCGACAATATCAGGGCCCGAGGGGATCAACTGCACCGTCGCATTGCCCGCGGTGGTGGGGGCCGGCGTTGTGATATGATCCACGTCTTCACCACAGGCGACTTCCCAGTCCGAGCGGAAGACATCGCAGAAGGTCTGTACCGATTGCCCTTCGAGGGTGAAGGCCAGATCGACCCAGTGATCGGTGTGCGGATGGTCTGACATATAGTGTTCGCCAATGTTCATCCCGCCGGAAAAGACACGGGCATGATCGGCGATGATCATCTTGCGATGGTTGCGCAGGTTCAGGTGGCCACTGCTGGGCAGTTGCAGGATCGGCGAAAAGAACAACACCTCGCCGCCGGCCTTGCGCAGCGCCTTGACCGCCTTGGAGGGGCCGCGCAAGGTGCCAAGCCGGTCCATCAGCAGGCGCACCTTGACGCCGCTGCGGGCTTTTTCGGTCAGGGCGTCGACCACGTGATTACCGGTGTCATCGTCCGAGACGATATAGAACAGCACATCAATCGTCTGTGTCGCGCTCTCGATCACCTCCATCGCGGCGGCATAGGCGGTTTGGGGTGTATCATGCAGGTTCAGTCGCTGTGCTTCCAACGCGGGGGGCAGGTTGAAGCTCTGGAACATCTCGTCCAGCGCATGCACGGGCGTTTGCGGGTCTTCTTTTTGGGTAAAGATAATAGGCTCGTAGCGTTTGCCCTGTTTGCGAAAGCCAAGCGCCAAGAACAAGGGCGCGGCGACATAGGGCATCACCACCAGAAACAGGATCCAGGCGGCAGTTGATTGTGGGCTGCGGCGCTGCTGAAGCAGGATGAAGGCCACGCCGAGGGTCAAAAGGATGACGCCAACGACCTCTATATGGGTAATGAAGAAATTGATCATACTCGTTTCGCCTCGATTATGCCGGACATGCTGTCATCCGGACCGCATCGCTACCTAGCACATAGGGGGGTAAACGCCACTTTTTGCAGCATTTTCGCGGGATTTCTGCTGCAGCCTGCGGGCAGATTGTTCCATCTTCTTGAAAATTTAATTTCGGGTGATTTTGGCGCATCCCCGCGGAACTGCGTTTTGGCCTTGGTAAAAAGGGTTAATAGCGGCGACGGGCCGCCGAGACGCCGTGCATTTGAGCAACAATTTTCCGATCACCAACCCGTGATTGGGAAATCCCGAAACCAGATCTTAGCTGCCGTGTTGTGTCGATGAAGCGGGAAGCGCCCGCTCCGATACAAACTGATCGAGGAGTTACGATTATGAAACGCACTATGAAACTTGCATCCGCAGCCGTTCTGGCATCCACAGCATTCGCTGGCGCAACATACGCCGGTAGCCTGGCAGAGCCAGTGGTTGAGCCCGTGATGACCGCACCTGTTCCTGCACCCGACCTGGGTGGCGACTGGACAGGCTTCTACACCGGTCTGCAACTGGGTTATTCCGACGCTGAGGTCGACAACGGTCTGGAAGGTGACAACGGGTCCTACGGTTTCCACGCTGGTTACAACTACGACTTCGGTCGCTTCGTATTGGGCGGTGAGCTGGACTACGACAAAACAGACATCGATCTGAACGACGCTGCAGGCGTAACACAGGGTTCCATCGACTCGGTTGCTCGTGCGAAAATCAAAGGTGGTTACGACTTGGGTAGCACTCTGATCTACGCGACCGGCGGTTACGCTCGTGCCGATACTACCATGGGTGACGAAGACGGTGCCTTCTATGGTGTCGGTATGGACTACAAAATCACCGAGCAATACAGCGTTGGTGCAGAACTGCTTGAGCACAAATTTAACGACGTAAGCGGTGTTTCCGGTAACGACGCAGACGTAACCACATTCAACATCCGTGGTTCCTACCGCTTCTAAGCTGACACGCTGAAAACTGGCGGTGTATCTGCCGAGGGCGTCGCATAACGGTGCTCTCGGCAGGAAATAATAATGTGCCAGTCAAAAAGGCCGGAGGATCATCCTCCGGCCTTTTTCGTATGTTGGCAGCTGCGGTCGCGCGACGTTTTCGTCAGGCGGCGAGGCTTTCCGCGAAGTCGCATACTGTCGCCAACGCTTGGGCAAAGCGCGTGTCCTCGATGGTCATCGCGACGCGGATATGGCCTGCCGCTGCCGTCCCGAAGCTTTCGCCGGGCATCACCGCGATGTGGTGTTTTTCCAGCAGCGCGTAGGCAAAATCCTCGCCACTCATGCCGGTGCTGCGCACATCCAGCATCAGATACATCGCGCCTTGGGCGGGCACGAGGCTGACGGCGTTCTGTCGCGCAAGAATGTCTTGCGCCAGCAGACGGCGGCGCTGGAAGGGGGCGGCGATCTCTGTCTCGAAACCGGTGCCTTGGTTCAGCGCGAACAGCGCCGCGTCCTGAATGTACCCGGGCACGCCATAGGTCGTGTGGGTCGCCAGATTGGTCAGATGCTCGATCGCATCCACGGGCCCGACGATCCAGCCGCAGCGCGACCCGGTCATCGCGTGGCTTTTCGACATCGACCCCACGACCAGAGTATGCTCCGCCATCCCGTCCAGCGCGCGTGGCGAGAGATGCGCGCCCTCCCAGACTTGTGTGTCGTAAACCTCGTCCGAGATCAGCCACATGTCGTGATCGCGGCAGACCTGCGCGATGCCTTCAAGTGTCTTGCGGGAATAGACAACGCCGGTGGGGTTGTTGGGCGAATTCACCAACAGCGACGCCGCGTTGGTCTGTTTCGCGGCGGCGGCAATCACGTCCGCACGGGGCTGGAACGCATCCTCCGCACGGGCGGCGATCGCATGGGGCAGGGCGCTGACACCGCGGATCGTACCGGGGTAGGTGGCGTAATAGGGATCTATATAAAGCGCTGTATCGCCGGGGTTGCAGGTCGCCATATGTGCGGCAAACAGCGCGCTTTGACCGCCCGGCGTGATCAGCACATTGTCGCGCGTCGTCGGCACGCCGGTACGCTCTTGCAACCGCGCGGCCACGGCATCGCGCAGACCCGTGGTGCCGGGGATGGCCGCATACCCTGTGTGACCGGCCAAAGCGGCGCGGTGCATATCTTGCAGGATCGGTGCGGCGGTACGGATGTCATGTTCGCCAATCGTCAGCTCTGTCACCTGCGTACCCTGTTCAATCATCTGGCGGGCGCGCAGGAAAACGCCCCAGCCGTCTGATCCGCCGCCAAGCAGCCCTGTGATGCGCGATGATAGTTGCATGCCGTCTCTCCCTCGTAACTTGAAGACGCAGGGGCGCAGAGCATGGTTGATTTGTCAATCAGGCTTGACCGCCAGTGGCGGGTCGGGCTACGCAGACGGCATGAAGATGATGCCACTCATTATTTGCTGTATTACCTGCTAAGACCTTCCGGCGGGCTTGCTCACATCGTTTTCTTCCCGAGATTTCTGTGCCATGCCCGCGCAATCCTTGCGTAAGGACGCGCCATGACCACGATCAAGCTGCACAACACGAAAACCCGCAAACGCGAGGATTTCACCCCGATTGATGATAAAAACGTGCGGATGTATGTCTGTGGGCCGACGGTGTACGACCGCGCCCATCTGGGCAATGCGCGCCCCGTGATCGTGTTTGACGTGCTCAACCGGTTGCTGCGCCATGTCTATGGCGACGCCCATGTGACCTATGTGCGCAACTTCACGGATGTGGATGACAAGATCAACGCGCGCGCAGCACAAAGCGGACGGTCGATTGGCGAGATCACCGCCGAGACAACCCAGTGGTTTCTGGACGATATGGCCGCCGTCGGCGCGCTCGAGCCCGATCACATGCCTCGCGCCACCGCCTATATTCCGCAGATGGTCGCGATGATCGAAGACCTGATCGCCAAAGAGCACGCCTATGCGGCCGAGGGGCATGTGCTATTTTCTGTCGAAAGCTACAAAGCCTATGGCGCGCTATCGGGCCGGTCGATCGAAGATATGATTGCCGGCGCGCGGGTCGAGGTTGCGCCCTACAAGCGTAACCCGATGGACTTCGTGTTGTGGAAGCCGTCGGACGACGCGACGCCGGGCTGGGACAGCCCCTGGGGCCGTGGCCGCCCTGGCTGGCACATCGAATGTTCCGCCATGGCGGACGAGCTGCTGTGGAAAGAGCCCCTGCGTCAGGACCGTCTGTCGGATGAGGCAAAGAGCGCACCTCACGTCTTTGACATCCACGGCGGCGGACTGGACCTGCAGTTCCCCCACCACGAGGACGAGATCGCCCAAAGCTGCTGCGCCAATGGCACCGACGAGATGGCGCGCTACTGGCTGCATAACGAGATGCTGCAGGTCGAGGGCAAGAAAATGTCCAAATCGCTTGGTAACTTCTTCACCGTACGCGATCTGCTGGATCAAGGCGTTCCGGGAGAGGTGATCCGTTTCGTCATGCTCAGCACGCATTACCGCAAGCCGATGGACTGGACCGAGAAGAAGCGCGACGAAGCGGAGAAGACGTTGAGGAAGTGGATGGATCTGACGCGAGACTTAGAGCCTTGCGACCCTGCCGCCTTTAAGCCCGATCAGAAACTGATCGACGCGCTTGCCGACGACCTGAATACGCATCTCGCGCTGACCTATTTGAACGCTCTGACCGCGCAGCCGCAAAAACTGCTCGATCATGCGCGATGGCTAGGGTTTCTCAGCGACAAATCGCGGGAGGATGATGCGAAAGCACGTGCCGCCTACACTACAAGTTTCGGGAGCGGTGGCTCTGAGGTCGAGGCCGAACTGGCCAAGCGCTTGGACGAGCTGCGGCAGATGGCTATGAAGACCAAGGATTTTTCTGATGTCGACGCCCTCAAGGCTGCATTGTTGGCAGCGGGGTGTGAGGTGAGGATAAGCAAGCTGGGAACCGAAGTTATAGCGGGTCCCACCTTCGACCCTGCCAAGCTGGATGTGTTGAAGTGATCTGCGCCGCGTCCAGCGCTGGTGCTTGTGTGACGTGCGGGAGTGAGGGGCCAGCCCCTCACGCTCCCCGGAGTTTATCTGGCAAAATGAAGGAGGGATCGCTGCGATGACCCGTGAACGCCTTTATCTGTATGACACGACTTTGCGCGACGGGCAGCAAACCCAAGGGGTGCAATTCTCGACCGCCGAAAAGATCACGATTGCCAGCGCGCTCGATACGCTGGGGGTGGACTACATCGAGGGCGGCTGGCCCGGCGCGAACCCGACGGACAGTGCCTTTTTCGACGCGGCACCTACCACACGGGCGAAGATGACGGCCTTTGGCATGACCAAGCGCAACGGCATGTCGGCGCAGAACGATGATGTGCTGGCGGCGGTGATGAATGCGGGCACGCGGACGGTCTGCTTGGTGGGTAAAACCCATGATTTTCACGTCTCGGCAGCGCTCGGGATTACGCTGGACGAGAACACGGATAATATCGCGAAATCCATCGCGCATCTGGTGGCGCAGGGCCGCGAGGCGCTGTTTGATGCAGAGCATTTCTTTGACGGCTACCGCGCCAACCCCGATTATGCGCTGACCGCGATCAAGGCGGCCTATGAGGCGGGCGCGCGGTGGATCGTGCTTTGTGATACCAATGGCGGCACCATGCCCGCCGAGGTCGGACGCATCACAGCCGAGGTCATCGCCGCAGGCATCCCCGGCGATCATCTGGGCATCCATACCCATAACGACACCGAGAACGCGGTCGCCTGTTCTTTGGCCGCCATTGATGCGGGCGCGCGGCAGATACAGGGCACGTTGAACGGCTTGGGCGAACGCTGCGGCAATGCCAACCTGACCACGCTGATCCCGATTTTGCTGCTGAAAGAGCCCTATGCCAGCCGGTTCGACACGGGAATACCGCTAGATGGTCTGGCGAACCTCACCCAGATCAGCCGTGCGCTGGACGAGATCTTGAACCGCGTGCCGACCAAACAGGCGGCCTTTGTCGGGTCGTCGGCCTTTGCGCATAAGGCGGGGCTGCATGCCAGCGCGATCCTGAAAGACCCGTCCACCTATGAACATATCGACCCCGCGCTGGTCGGCAACACGCGCATCATCCCCATGTCGAACCAGGCGGGCCAGTCAAACCTGCGCCGACGTCTGGAAAGTGCGGGCTTGACCATCGCCAAGGGGGATCCGGCCTTGGGGCAGATCCTTGACGAGGTGAAGGCGCGCGAGGCCGAAGGTTATAGCTATGATACTGCTCAGGCCAGCTTTGAGCTGCTAGCGCGGAAGGCTCTGGGGCAGATGCCGGACCTCTTCGAGGTAAAACGCTATCGTGTGACCGTCGAGCGGCGCAAAAACAAATACGACCAGATGGTCAGCCTGTCAGAAGCGGTTGTCGTCGTGAAGGTGGATGGCGAGAAACGTCTGTCGGTGAGCGAGAGCATGGATGCCGAAGGCTGCGACCGCGGGCCGGTGAACGCGCTCAGCAAGGCGCTGGTCAAGGATCTGGGGCAGTACTCGGCGCTGCTGGAGGATATGCATCTGGTGGATTTCAAGGTGCGGATCACGCAAGGTGGCACAGAGGCGGTGACGCGGGTGATCATCGACAGCGAAGACGGGCAGGGGCGGCGCTGGTCTACAGTGGGTGTGTCGGCCAACATCGTCGATGCGTCTTTCGAAGCGCTGTTGGACGCGATCCGCTGGAAGCTGATCCGCGACCGCAAGGGATAGGACCCATGAAATTTGATGCCGATCTAAGCGCCTGCGCGGCAATTATCGAGCGTGCCGATCCGCTGCGCTTTCGCGCCAGCATGGCGGCCCCTGTGGCCGCACGCCGTGTGTTGTTCCCGCTTTATGCCTTTAATATCGAGGTGGCGCGCGCGCCTTGGGTGACGCAGGAAACCATGATCGCCGAGATGCGTTTGCAGTGGTGGCGCGATGTCTGTGACGAGATCGCGAACCGTGGCGTTGTGCGGCGGCACGAGGTTGCGACACCCCTTGCACTGGCCATCTCGCCCGAAGACGCGGTGTTGCTTGACACGCTGGCCGCCGCGCGGCGGTGGGATATCTACCGCGACGCCTTTGAAGATGCCGCCCATTTCGACGCCTATATCGACCAGACCGCGGGCCATCTGATGTGGGTGGCCGCGCGGTCTTTGGGACCGGCGGAGGAGACCACGGTGCGCGATGCGGCCTATGGGGCGGGGGTGGCGGCTTGGCTGCACGCGATCCCGCAGCTGGTAGAGCAGGGGCGCGTCCCGTTGTTGGACGGCACCGACGCTGGCGTTGTGGCGCTGGCCCAAAAGGCGCGGGCGCGGTTACGACAGGCGCGGTTCAACCGTGGCAAGATCTCGAAAGCGGCGCGACCGGCGATGTATAGCGTCGGCGCGGCAGACAAGGTGCTGAGCGCGGCCATCGCCGCCCCCGGGCGTGTCAGCGCCGCAGAACTGCCGCCGATGAATGATTTCGCCCTGTCGTGGCGGGCTTTGTCGGGGCGTTGGTAGCGCTAGACCCGCGCGCTTCGTTGCCGCAGCATCAGCCAGATCAGCGACCCGCCTGCCAGCACCAGAAACGGGATCATCGCGATATTGACGGCGGCCCAGCCTTCGACGGGGTTGCCGCCCGAGCAGTTCATCAGCCCGCCGCTTGACAGGGACGCAAAGGTCACCCCGCCAAACACCAGCAGATCGTTCAGACCTTGCATGCGGCCACGCTCGTGCGGTTCATGGGCACCGGCCAGCATGGATGTCGCGCCGATAAAGCCGAAGTTCCAGCCGATCCCCAGCAGGATCAGCGCGATGTAGAAGTTGTTCAGTTCCACCCCCTGCAGCGCGACCACACCGGCCCCCGCAAGGATCGCGATGCCAAGGCCGAGGATCTTTTCGACCCCGAATTTCGCGATCAGGTGGCCGGTGAAAAACGATGGCGCATACATCGCCAGAACATGGCCTGTGACCACATGGGACGCATCCACGATGTCATAGCCGCAGCCCACAACCGCCAGCGGCGTCGAGGTCATGACAAGGTTCATCAGCGCATAGGATACCATGCCGCAGATCACAGCGACGGCGATGCGCGGGGTCTTCAAAAGCTCCATCCGGCTGCGGCCCTTGGGGGCATCCACGGCCGGCACGGGCGGCTTGGGGATGTTGAGGAAGGCGAAAAGCACCATGCCCACAGCGTTCAGCGCAATCGCGGCGAGGTAGACCGGGAAAAACCGCATCATCGTCGCATCGCCGTTGGCACCGGTCAGAAACCCTACCAGCTGCGGCCCGATGATGGCCGAAATCAGCCCGCCCGCCATGACATAGGAAATCGCCTTGGGCCGGAACGCGTCAGATGCGGTGTCCGTCGCTGCAAAGCGGAAAAACCCTTGCGAGCACATGTAGATGCCGATCAGATAGCTGCCCAGCAGAAAGGTCATGAAACTCTGGATCGTCAGGGCATAGGCGCAAAGCGCGGCCCCCGTCATCCCGCCAAATGCGCCGGCCACAAAGCCCGCGCGACGGCCAAAGCGTTGCATCACCGTCGACAGCCACGGGGCCGTGGTCATCGACCCGAAGACGATCATAGAGATCGGCAGCGTCGCGAGGCAGACGTTGGGCGACAGTTGTTGCCCCGCCAATCCGCCGACCACAAAATACATCGGCATCTGGCTGCCAAGAAAGGCCTGCGCGGTCACCAGCACGGCGACGTTGCGCTTGGCGCGGGTGTCATCAATCACTGTCATGGTGAATGCGTAGACCGGGCTTTGGGGGGCTGCAAGGGCCTTGCGTCCGGCGGCGGGGTCAACGATGGTCGCGCCATGAACCAGGCCCCCCATATTCTGCTGATCGCTGGCAGCGCCGAAGCGCATGAGATCGCCGCTGCGATGGCGGAGTCCGACGTCTGTGCACGGGCGGTGTTACGGCGGACAGAGCGCAGCTTTGGACCGCTGGCCGTACCGTCCGAGATCTGGTCACCGCGCAACATGGATGAGATGGCAGCTTACCTGCGCGCCCATGGGTTTACCGCGGTGCTGGACGCAGGGCACGGGTTTGACGCGGATATTTCGCAGATCGCTTTTGACGCCACCGCGCGGTTGGGGCTGCCTTATCTGCGTGTCCTGCGGCCCATGTGGGACATCTCGGCACCGGTTGAACGGGCCGCGTCGGTCGCGGCAGCGGCACGGATGATCCGACCCCAAGCACGTGTCTTTGCCGCGACGGGGCGCGGGACGGTGGAGGATTACGCCCCCTTCGCAGGCGCGCGGCTTTATCTGCGGCAGACCAACGCGCAGCCCCGAACCAAGCTGCCCCCCTTTGCCGAAGCCGTCTATGGCCAGCCCCCCTTCACTCAGGCGGCGGAGGAAGCGTTGTTTCGCGCCTTGCAGATCGATACGCTGGTTCTGCGCAATGTCGGTGGCGTGCCAAGCCGCCCCAAACTGGACGCAGCGTGCGCGATGGGTCTGCGGGTGATTGCCATCGACCGTCCGGCGGCCCCCGTCGGCGCGCAGGTTCTCGACGCGCCGGATGCGGCGATCCACTGGATCGAGACGCTGACAACGGGGGGCACAACCGGATGAGCATCGGACGGATTATCACTGGCGACGCGGATGTTGCCGAAGGGGCGGATTGGCTTGCTGCCCATGTGCCGCAGTTTGCTACCGCCTTGGCCGCGACTGGCCCTTTGCCACTGCGGTTGCGTGCGGACGGGTTTGACGCGCTGATCGGGGCGATCATCAGCCAGCAAGTCTCTGTCGCGTCGGCAAATGCCATGCGTGCCAAGATGGATGCGGCGGGACTGACCCATGAGACGGCGATACTCACCGCGGGCGAGGATGGCCTGCGCGCGGCGGGGCTGAGCCGCCAGAAAATCCGCTATGCGTTGGCCTTGGCCGAGGCGGGGATCGACTATACCGCCTTGCGGGACGCGCCTGATGCCATGGTGATCGAGACGCTGACCGCGGTGCCCGGTGTCGGGCTGTGGACGGCGCAGATCTATGCGATGTTTTCGCTGGGGCGCGCCGATATCCTGCCGCAGGGCGATCTGGCCTTGCAAGAGGCCGCAAAAATCCTGTTTGATCTGCCCCAGCGACCAAAGCCGAAGCAGCTTGCGGACATGGCGCAGGACTGGTTGCCCTGGCGATCGGTTGCAGCTCGCATCCTGTTTTCGTACTACCGCGTGGCAAAACAACGGGAAGGGATTTCATGACACGAGTACTAAACGCAGAGCGCCGCGAACCGGTCTCGGGGGAAACGCGGTCTGCCGTCGTGTTCCTGCATGGCTATGGCGCGAATGGTGCCGATCTGCTGGGGCTTGCCGACCCGTTGGGGGAACATCTGCCCGACACGCTGTTCGTGGCCCCCGATGCGCCCGAAGCCTGTGCCGGTGCGCCCATGGGGTTCCAGTGGTTCCCGATCCCCTGGATCGATAACTCCTCTGAGGAAGAAGCCGAACGCGGGATGATGCAGGCGGTCGATGACCTGAACGCCTTTCTCGATGCGCTGATGGTGGACGAAGATCTGCTGCCCGAACAGGTCGTGCTGTTTGGCTTTTCCCAAGGTACGATGATGGCGCTGCATGTCGCGCCGCGCCGCGAAGATGCTGTGGCCGGTGTTGTCGCGTTTTCGGGCCGCTTGCTGTCGCCCGAGAGCCTGAAAGACGAAGCGGTCGTGCGCCCTCCGGTCTTGCTGGTGCACGGCGACGCCGACGATGTTGTCCCGCCGCAATCCCTGCCGCAGGCCGCCGAAACCTTGCAAGAGGCCGGATGGACGGACGTTTTCGCCCATATCATGAAGGGGACAGGCCACGGAATCGCCCCCGACGGGCTGAGCGTGGCGCTGGCCTTTATGCGCGACAAACTGGGTCTTTGATCCCATCCCCTGCGGGCGCATGCGCGACCCGCAGGAAGGCCCCGGCCGGATTGGCCGTTTCCGTCACATGCCTGTTACGTAATCAGCTTACGCATTCTGCGACATCTTGTACCCGTTTGCGACTTGTCAGACGCAAACCACGAGATATAGTCGAAAGCATCAGCGGGGCTGTCCCGCTGGACCGGACGCGGAACGGCAAGGGGCTATCGAACAATGGACGGCGACTTTAGAACTGAATTCACCCGAAGCCCGGCAGGGCTGAAAAACAAACCGGCCCTTGTGCTGAACGCGGATTATAGGCCCTTGTCCTACTATCCGTTGTCGCTGTGGCCCTGGCAGGAAGCGGTGAAGGCCAAATGGCTGGATCGGGTGGATATCGTCGCTGAATATGACGACTATGTTCACAGCCCGTCGATGCAAATTCGCATCCCGTCGGTGGTCGTTCTCAAAGATTATGTCAAACCTCAAAAGCGCGTGGCCTTCACGCGCTTTAATTTATTTCTGAGGGACGAATTCTGCTGCCAGTACTGCGGTGCACGGGGGGATCTGACCTTTGACCACGTGGTGCCCCGTGCGGCGGGCGGTATCACAAGCTGGCAGAACGTTGTTGCGGCGTGTAGCCCGTGCAATCTGAAAAAAGGGTCCAAGGCGCTGCACCAGACCGGATTTCAGCTGCGCAAACCGCCGCGCCAGCCGCAAGCCGAGGATCTGCGCAATATGGGCCGAAAATTCCCGCCCAACTACCTGCATGATAGCTGGATGGATTTTCTTTATTGGGACGCCGAGCTTCAGGCGTGATCTAGGGCCGCGCTTGTGCGTCCGAGCTAGAGGTCAAGCTCCACCCAGACGGGCACGTGATCGGAGGGTTTCTCGCGACCGCGTACATCCTTGTCGATCTGGCAGTCGCGCAGGCTGTCGGCGATGGCAGGGCTCAGCAGGAAATGGTCGATACGGATGCCGTTGTTGCGGTTCCACGCGCCTGCTTGATAATCCCAAAAGCTGTAATGCCCCGGCCCTTGGGTCCGTGCGCGGAACGCCTCTGTCAGGCCAAGGGCCAGCAGACGTCGCCAGGCGGCGCGGGATTCAGGGCGAAACAGCGCATCTTCACGCCAGGCATCCGGCGTTGCCGCGTCTTCGGCTTGGGGGATGATGTTGAAGTCGCCGGTCAGCAGAAACGGTGTTTCCTCGGCCAAGAGTGCGCGCGCCCGGTCTTCAAGACGCTGCATCCACGCCAGTTTGTAATCGTACTTCGGGCCCGGCGCGGGGTTGCCGTTGGGCAGATACAACCCACAAAGCCGCACAGATGAATGATCACCCACGACCGTTGCCTCGATATAGCGCGCCTGTTGGTCGCTGTCGTCCCCGGGCAGGCCACGGGTTACATCCTCAAGCGGGAGCTTTGACAGGATCGCGACTCCGTTAAAGGATTTCTGCCCGTGGGTCTCCACGTTATAGCCGCGATCCTCGAACAGCTCGCGCGGGAAGCCTTCGTCGACGGATTTGATCTCTTGTAGAATGGCGACGTCGGGCTGCGCTTCGTCGAGCCATTGGGGCAGGGCGTCGATCCGCGCTTTGATCCCGTTGATGTTGAACGTGGCGATTTTCATGGCGGCCCCCTGCATTGGTCCCCGCAGCTATCGCGCATACCGCAATATGGGGCAAGGGGGCTGCACCGGTTTGGGCAGGTTTCGCCCGCGATTCGAAGGTGAGCCGACGGTGCCTACGCCGCCGCGGGGCGCTTTGCCAGCGTTCCGTTAAAATTGTCGCTATTGTGGAGAACACGGCATCGCCGCGTGGTTTCAACCGGATCAAAGACGCAGCGCATGTGGATGATTTACATCGTTAAAATGCGATCTTTTTGTCGCCTAGGTCAAAGCCCTGAGGTGGTGATTGATGAAGGGAGTGCAGCTTGAGGTTTAGTTGCCGATTTCAAAATCACGTCAAAAAGGAAAACTCATGACCGCTATTGCTTACGTCGAAACTGCTTTCCCGAATGTTCACGCCGGGGCGGCATCGCTCCATCAGGGGGCGGGGACAGGGTTTTATACCACCGGCTGTATCCGTGCAGGGCAAGACCCCCATTGCGGCCACGGCACCGGGCTGTTCACCACAGGGCTACAGTCGGGACCGCAGGCAGGCGGCATGGCGACTGGGGAGCTTACCGGTTTGTTTACCACCGGCTGCTAATCCAAACACACCCTGCGCTGGAACCGGCGCAGGGGTTTCTTGCCGAAGGGGGGCCTATGTCGAATGTTATACCGCTGTCATCCGTGCGTGCGCGCAATAACGGTCGCAAACACGCCGATACCGCCGCGATCAGCCGTATGTTTGCGGTACAGCGACGCCGTGCGTGGGATGTATTCTGGTTGAAGGAAAACGCGGAATGGCTGGGAATTCTGGCAAGCGCGGACATGCCTGTCGCGCCAGACGCTCTGGTGCCCTATGCGTCCTTCTATGACCGCATCGAAGAGACGATCCGCTTTTTTCCGCAGTACTACCGCTTTTTCCTGTCCCTCGCGCTGGACCTTGAGGATCTGGGCTTGCCCGGCGACGCGGGGGAGCGGCTGGTGCATTGGGTCGCCCGTATGCGGCTGGCGGATGGGGAACTGTCTGACCTGCAACGCGCCGAAGCGCAGCGCCTGCTGGCGCGTCGGATGTCCGTGCCGCGCGATGACGCCCTGCAGTCACGCTTGCGCCGGTTTTTCACGCGATCCGAAACCTTTGCGCTGCCCAACAAGAAAGCATCCTATGAGCTGGCACATATCGTTTTTTATCTGTCTGACTACGGTCAGCGCGCCCCCCAACTGCCGACGACAGCGATCAGAAGCCTGAGTTTTGCCGGTATTCTGGCGTATCTTGATCAGGATATGGATCTGCTGGCCGAGATTTGTGCCGCGCTACGGTTTGCAGGGGCTGCGGTACCTGCACTGTGGGAGGATGCGGTTCAGTCCGCTGCACGTGCCTGCCGGATCGTACCGCAGCAGGGGGGCGGACCGGTGGACGGATATCACGCCTATCTGGTGACCGGCTGGGCCGCGCACATGTCCGGAGGGGCGGCATTCTGCCAGCCGGTGCCGCAAGGGGCAGTGGCCATCCGGTATACCCCGCCAAACGGGGCGTTGCAGGCGCTATCGGCGGCGCTTTTTGAAATGGGGGAGACGCGGCAAGCGCAGTGGTCGCTTATGCGTGGACGGGTCATGAGGGCTCTGGACCCAGAGGCGCAAGAGATACTGACCGGGGCAGAGGCGTCCTGCCCGCAATTTGAAGCGTTTTTCGCGCGGTTTGCGCGGGCACCGATCCCCGCAGTGGCTTCTATGGTGCAGCGACGGCACTAGAATGGCCTCATGCGGGCATGAGGCCAGCCTCCGGCGGGAGTTTACTTTGGCAAAATGAAGCGGGTGTCTGTTACATCGAGAAAGACGTGCCGCAGCCGCAGGCGCTGGTGGCATTGGGGTTTTCGATCACGAACCGCGCGCCGATCAGCTCTTCCGAGAAGTCGATGACGGCATTGGCAAGAAAGGGCAGGGAGATGCTGTCGACCACAACTTTCTGGCCGGCCCCTTCAAGGATCAGGTCATCGTCTTTGGGATCATCCAGCGCGATGTCGTACTGAAAGCCGGAGCAGCCGCCGCCCTCTACGGCGACACGCAGGGCTTTGCCCTCTGCGGCGGCACCGATTTCGGCAAGGCGGTCAAAGGCGCGCGGGGTAACTTGGGGGGGCAGGTTCATTTTCGGGCTCCGGTGTGATCGGTTTCCATCTGTGTTGTCTTACAATATAGAAACCCACAGGACAGGCCACAAGGACCACCGACTATGCGCGCTTCTTTTGCCTCTGATCCGGCATTGACCCGGGGACGGTTGATACCGGAAGAGGAAAGCACCTTTCGGTCCTGCTTTCAGCGGGACCGCGACCGGATCATCCACGCCAGCGCCTTCCGGCGGCTCAAGCACAAGACGCAGGTCTTTATCGAACATGAGGGCGATTACTATCGCACGCGGTTGACCCATTCGATCGAGGTGGCGCAGGTGGCACGCACGATCGCCGGTGCGTTGGGTCTGAATGCCGAGCTGACAGAGGCGGTCGCCCTGGCCCATGATCTGGGGCATCCGCCCTTTGGTCACACGGGCGAGGACGCGCTGGAAGCCTTGATGGCCCCCTATGGCGGGTTTGACCACAACGCCCAAGCCATCCGCATCGTCACCCATCTGGAGCGGCATTACGCGGATTTTGACGGGCTGAACCTGACTTGGGACACGCTGGAGGGGTTGGCCAAACATAACGGGCCGGTGACGGGAGAGCTGCCGTGGGCACTTGCGGCCTATGAGCGTCAGCATGATCTTGAGCTGGAGACATTCGCCAGTGCCGAGGCGCAGGTGGCGGCGATTGCCGATGATGTGGCCTATAACCACCACGACCTGCATGACGGTTTGCGGGCCGAACTGTTCTCGACGGACGAGCTGGCCGAACTGCCGATCCTGAAGCAGAATTTCGCCGACGTGGACAGGCTGTATCCCGGTCTGAACTACTACCGCCGCCGTCACGAGGCACTGCGCCGTTTCTTTGGCGTGCTGGTGGAGGACGTGATCAGCGTCGCTCGCCACCGTCTGGCCGAGATGAAGCCCGAAACCGCCACCGATATTCGCATGGCCGGGCGCACGTTGATCCAGTTCTCCGATCCGGTTTTCCAGGATCTCAAGGTCATCCGCGCCTTTCTTTTCGACCGCATGTATCGCGCGCCATCCGTGGTGATCATGCGCAAGCAGGTGACGCAGGTGGTCGAGGATCTTTTCCCCTATTTCTGCACGCATACGGACCAATTGCCCAAGCAATGGCGCAAGGATGTAGAGGACGCGGACGGCGATACGGCGCTTGCGCGGATTGTCAGCGACTATATTTCGGGGATGACAGATCGCTTTGCCTTGCAGGAACATGAGCGGTTGATCGTTAAAGGCTGAACCGCCCTTGATTATGGGCGCATATTCAGGTGATACACGGGGCCAAGTCGAAGGAACCCCGTTATGAACCTATTTGCCGATATCCGCAGCCTTGTGCTGTCCACCCTTGATACGCTGGTTGCCGACGGGTTTCTGCCCGAGGGGCTGAGCTTTGACGCCATCACCGTAGAGCCGCCGCGCGATGCGGCGCATGGGGATATGGCGACCAATGCCGCGATGGTGCTGGCGAAACCGGCCCGTATGAAACCGCGCGATATCGCCGAGAAACTGGCCGAAAAGCTGGGTGAGGATCCACGGATCACCGCGGCGGATGTGGCGGGCCCGGGGTTCTTGAACCTGCGGCTGAGTGCTGCGGTCTGGCAGGGCGTTGTCGGTGCCGTTCTGGGGCAGGGCACAGACTTTGGCCGCGGCGATCTGGGCCAGGGCAAACGGGTCAACGTCGAATATGTCTCGGCCAACCCGACGGGGCCGCTGCATGTGGGGCACACCCGCGGTGCGGTCTTTGGCGATGCGCTGGCGTCCTTGCTGGATTTCGCCGGCTTCGATGTCACGCGTGAATATTACATTAATGACGGCGGCGCGCAGGTCGATGTTTTGGCGCGCTCTGTCTATCTGCGCTATCTTGAGGCGCATGGCCAAGAGGTCGCCTTTCCCGAAGGCACATACCCCGGCGACTATCTGATCGATGTGGGGGCCGCGCTGAAAGACAAGGTGGGCGACGCCTATATCGACGCCGATGAATCCGTCTGGCTTGAAGAGGTGCGCAACTTTGCCACCGACGAGATGATGAAGCTGATCCGCGATGATCTGGCCTCTCTCGGGGTGAAGATGGATGTGTTTTATTCCGAAAAGTCGCTTTATGGCACGGGCCGGATCGAATCCGCGATTGATGACTTGAAAGCCAAGGGGCTGATCTATGAGGGCGTGCTTGAGCCGCCAAAAGGCAAGAAGCCCGAGGACTGGGAGCCGCGCGAGCAGACCCTGTTCAAATCCACCGCCCATGGCGATGACGTTGACCGTCCGGTGATGAAGTCCGACGGCGGCTGGACCTATTTCGCGCCCGATATCGCGTATCACTACGACAAGGTGCAGCGTGGCTTTGACATGCTGATCGACGTCTTTGGCGCGGATCACGGCGGCTATGTCAAACGGATGAAAGCCGCTGTTTCGGCGCTGTCCGAGGGGGCGGTGCCGCTCGACATTAAGCTGACGCAGCTGGTCAAGCTGTTCAAGAACGGCAAGGAATTCAAGATGTCCAAACGGGCAGGGACATTTGTCACCCTGCGCGATGTGGTTGATCAGGTGGGCCCCGATGTGACGCGTTTTGTCATGCTGACCCGCAAGAATGACGCGATGCTGGACTTTGACTTTGCCAAGGTGCTGGAACAGTCGCGCGAGAATCCGGTGTTCTACGTGCAATATGCCCATGCGCGTGTGCATTCTGTCCTGCGCAAGGCAGCAGAGGCGGGTGTCGACACCGATATTGAAACCTTGCAGCGTGCCGACCTGAGCCAGCTTGACCACGAAGCAGAGCTGAAACTGGCGCAAAAGCTGGCCGAATGGCCCCGGATGGTAGAGACCGCAGCGCGCAGCAACGAACCGCACCGGATCGCCTTTTATCTCTACGAGCTGGCGGGCGATTTCCACGGGCTGTGGAACCGCGGCAACGACGTGCCTGAACTGCGTTTCCTGCAGGATGATGCGGCCCTGTCCCAGTCAAAAATCGCGCTGGCCCAAGCCGCAGCGATTGTAATTGCGTCAGGTCTTGGTATTCTTGGGGTCAAGCCAGCGGAAGAGATGCGATAACGCACCATTGCTGGTCAGGCAGGTTCAAAAAACAGACCCGCGCGGGTGATATCTGACGCGGGCAGTGAGGCAGAAATGGCAGATTACACGTCCTCCTCCCAGGGTGGGGGGTACTCCTTTGAACATGACGCAGGGTTGGCACCGCAAGTTGCGGCCAAGCCCTTGACCAAGTTTGCAAATTTCGCGGGCGCGGCGCTTTCCATCACCTTGATCGTCGGCATCGGGGTCTGGGGCTACAAGCTGCTGGTGCGCGATGTTACCGGCATTCCAGTGGTGCGTGCGGCCCAGGGCGATATGCGCGTGCGGCCCGAAAACCCGGGCGGCCAACTGGCGGACAATCAGGGTCTGTCGGTCAATGCTGTGGCCTCTGAAGGGACGGCGAACCAATTCGCGGAACAGCTGATTTTGGCCCCGAAGCCACTGGATCTGGAAGAAGAAGACCAGCCCATTCCCGTCGCGATGGTTGCACCTGCGCAACAGGCACCAACGCAATCATCGCCCGCGGCGGACGTGGCAGAGGCGCTGAAAAACGGCGATGTGGACGATCTTGTCGCCTCTCTCACCGATGGGGTGGAACCACTGGAAGACGAAGAAGACGGCACCGCCGTGCCAGAGCCGATAAACGCAAGTGCCACGATGGATGTCGATCCGCTTGAGATGGCGGTGTCGAACGCGGTGGCCGTTGCCATGGGCCAAGAGCCGGGCGTGCGCGCCTCCTTGCGTCCTCAAACGCGCCCCGGTGGCCGTGCCGTCGCGACCAAAGCGTCGTTTGAACCGGCACCAGTTGCCGCCGCCGAAGTGAAAGAGCTTTCGCCCGACAGCCTGCCCACAGGTACGCGTCTGGTGCAGCTTGGCGCATTCGATTCACCGCAGATCGCACGGGCGCAATGGGTCCGTCTGAACGCGCGTTTCGGGGCCTATATGGAAGGCAAAGACCGCATCATCCAAGAGGCCAGCAGCGGCGGGCGCACCTTCTACCGTCTGCGTGCGCATGGGTTCTCGGACATCGCGGATGCGCGACGCTTCTGTTCGGCGCTGGTTGCTGAAAACACCGACTGCATTCCCGTCGTTACACGCTGATGCGATACGGGGCGACGATACTGGACGCGTCGGGGCTTCGGCTGACGGCGCAGGAAAAGGCGTTGTTTCGCGCCGTAAAGCCCTTTGGGTTCATTCTCTTTGCGCGCAATATCGACACGCCGGATCAGGTCCGCGCGCTGTGTGATGAACTGCGCGAGGCGGCGGGCCACGAGGCTGTTATCACCGTGGATCAAGAAGGCGGGCGGGTGCAGCGGTTGCGCGCACCACATTGGCGCGACTGGACAGCACCGCTGGACTTCGTGCAAGCGGCAGGCCCCAACGCGGCAGAGGCGATGTATCTGCGCTTTCGACTGATCGCGGACGAGCTGCACCGCGTGGGCATCGACAGCAATTGCGCGCCGATGGTCGATGTCGCCGGGGCGCAAACCCACGCATTCCTGCGCAACCGCTGTTATGGCACGACGCCCGATGCCGTGGCGACTTTGGGCCGTGCGGCGGCAGATGGCATGTTGGCGGGGGGCGTTTTGCCCGTGGTCAAACATATGCCCGGACATGGGCGCGCCACGATGGATAGTCATTTTGACTTGCCGCAGGTTGATGCGCCGCGCGCCGCGTTGGACACGCATGATTTCGCCCCGTTCAAGGTGTTGAACGACCTGCCGATGGGGATGACGGCGCATCTGGTCTATGACGCGATTGATCCGCGCCCTGCCACGCTGTCGCCCGTGATGATGCGGCTGATCCGCGAGGATATCGGCTTTGACAACCTGATCATGACGGATGACATCTCGATGAAAGCATTGACGGGCGAGGTGGATGCCATCGCCGCCGGTGCCTTGGCCGCAGGCTGTGATGTGGTGTTGTACTGCAACGCCACACTTGAGGATCGCACCCGCGTTGCCGATGCTGCCGGAGAGATGTCCGAGGCCGCGCAAACACGGGCCGTGCGGGCCCTTGCCATGCGCCGGGCGCCTGATGATGTTGACATTCCTGCCCTGACTGCAAAGCTCGACAGGCTTTTGGGCGGGACGGTATATGGCTGAAACGCAGTTGGAAGACGGGCAAACGAAAGTTGCTGAACGGCTCGCGGCCGAGGCGCTGATCGTGGATGTCGACGGGTTCGAGGGCCCGTTGGACCTGTTGTTGACCCTCAGCCGCACCCAGAAGGTCGATCTGCGCAAAATCTCGGTGCTGCAACTGGCACGCCAATATCTGATGTTCGTGGACAAGGCCAAGGCGCTGCGGCTTGAGCTTGCGGCGGATTATCTGGTCATGGCTGCGTGGCTTGCCTTTCTGAAATCCCGCCTGCTGCTGCCGCCTGATCCGCAGGACGATGGCCCCTCGGGCGAGGAACTGGCCGCGCATCTGGCGTTCCAGCTGGAACGTCTTCAAGCGATGCGCGACGTGGCGGCCCAGTTGATGGCCCGTGACCAGTTGGGGCGCGACTTCTTTGCCCGCGGCCAGACGCAGGAAATGCGCCAGACCCGCCGCGTGACCTATACCGCGACCTTGCTGGACCTGATGCAGGGCTACGCGCGTATCCGCACCCGCGACGATTTCCGCCCCTTCGTGATGGACCGTGACAAGGTCTTTACGATGGAGCAGGCGCTGGAGCGCATGCGCGGCTTGATTGGGTTTTCTGGCGACTGGTCTGACCTGACCAGCTACATGCCCGACGGATGGGGCGAAGAACCGGCAATGCGCCGCTCGGCCACGGCATCGACGTTTGCGGCGTCGCTTGAATTGGTAAAGGAAGGGCATCTGGAAATCCGCCAAGAGGGCGTGTTTGCCCCGATCCAGTTGCGCAAGAAGGATATCTGACGTGGCCAAACCCGTTGAACAAACAGAGGAAAGCCTGTTCGAGGCCCCGCCGTTGGCCGAACAGGAGCGCATGATCGAAGCGATCCTTTTCGCCACCGCAGAGCCGATGACCCTGCGCGAGATCGCGGCACGTCTGCCGCATGGCTGTGACCCTGCCGAAGCGATGGTGCATCTGCGCAAACGCTACACCGGCCGCGGTGTGGAGCTGTGTCGCATCGGGGATGCCTACGCCATGCGCACGGCGGCGGATCTGGGGTATCTCATGCAGCACGAAACGGTCGAGACGCGCAAACTGTCGCGCGCCGCGATCGAGACCTTGGCGATCATCGCCTACCACCAGCCCGCCACCCGCGCCGAGATCGAAGAGATCCGCGGCGTATCCGTATCGCGCGGCACGCTGGATCAGCTGCTTGAGCTGGACTGGATTCGCTTTGGCCGCCGCAAGATGACCCCCGGTCGTCCGGTGACCTTTGTCGTGACACAGGAATTTCTGGCCCACTTCGGTCTGGAAAGCCCCCGCGACCTACCGGGGTTGAAAGAGCTTCGCTCTGCCGGATTGCTGGAAAGCCGCCCCGCCTTTGGCGAGATGCCGGGTGTCGACAGCGAGGAAGAGCCAGAAGCGACCGAGGGCCAGAGCGAGCTGTTCGAGGATTAATCCCGCAGGTGGCCTGAAAATCGCCGCAATAGGTGCTATATTGGCCTCAGACACAGTTTAACGCGCGGTAAAGAGGTCAGGACATGAACCAGATAATTAATATGATTATGCGTCGCGTGATGGGGCGTTTGATCAACAAAGGCGTGGATATCGGCTTTGATCAGGCGTCAAAGCTGGGCATGGGGCGTCGGGCGTCAGTGGACCGTGACGGCAATCCTGTCCAACCAAGCGCCGAGGAATTGGCCCGTCGTGACAAAAGCAGCCGCGAGCAAGGCAAACAGGCGCGCAATATGGTCAAGAACATGCGCAAGCTGACGCGTTTCTAACGCACGTGATCAGACGCTGCAAAGCTTAGCGCGGCGCGCTGAAATGCTTGCTGAGCTTGAGACCCTGACCCTGATAGTTCGACGCGATGCCCGACCCGTAAAGCTGGGTCGGGATGTCGGTCATTTTCTCATAGACCAACCGTCCGACAACCTGACCATGCTCCAGCACAAAAGGGGCCTCGTGGCAGCGCACTTCAAGCACGCCCCGTGATCCCGCACCCCCTGCAGAGGCATGGCCGAAGCCGGGGTCAAAGAAACCTGCGTAATGCACGCGGAATTCGCCCACCATCGCCAGATAAGGGGCCATTTCTGCGGCGTATTCGGGCGGGATGGTTACAGCTTCGCGGCTGACCAGAATGTAGAACGCACCGGGGTCGAGGATGATCTGACCGTTGTCGCTGTGGACCTCTTCCCAGTATTGCGCGGGGTCATAATGGCCGATCTTGTCCAGATCGATCACACCCGTATGCGGCTTGGCGCGGTAGCCGACCAGCGTGGTGTCAGGCAAGCGCAGATCAACCGAGAATCCCAGACCATCATCGATCACGGCCTCGCCGTCTACCAGCGGGCTGTCGGCGTGCAATGCGCGCAGCGCGGCATCGTCAAGCGTGGCGGCACCGGTGGAAAAACGGATCTGGTTCAGCCGCATGCCCGGACGTACGAGCACCGAGAAAGAGCGCGGACAAATCTCTGCGTAAAGCGGGCCGGTATAGCCCGGCGCGATGCGATCAAATTCGGTCCCGCCGTCGGTGATGGTGCGCGTGAGCAGGTCCAGCCGCCCGGTGGAGCTTTTGGCATTCGCCGCCGCTGAGGTGCCTTGGGGCAGAGCGAGGCTTTCCATCAGCGGGACAACGTAGACGCAGCCCTTTTCCAGCACCGCCCCATTCGTCAGGTCGACGCGGTGCATCTCAAACTCTTCCAGACGGTCGGCGACCTTGGCCCCATGCCCCGCAAGAAATGAGGCACGCACGCGGTAAGCCACTGTTCCTAGACGAAGATCAAGGCTCGCAGGCTGGATCTGGGCGCTGTCGACAGGCGGTGTGCCGATGATCTGACCCGAAGCGATCATGTCGGTGATATGCTGGTTGGGAACTACGCCGATCATATCCGGGCCTTTCAAATGCAAACACCCGCACCCATTAGGGTACGGGCGTTTGTTGTATGTCGGTTGGTCGGGCTAGCAGGACTCGAACCTGCGACCTTCCGTCCCCCAGACGGACGCGCTACCAGGCTGCGCCATAGCCCGACATGAGGCGTTTCATACCTGATAAAACCGTGCGTGCAAGGGGGAATTGTCGCAAATCGCACGCGCGGCTTAGACTTTTGTGCCGCGGACCACATCGGCCCGAATGGAATCACGCAGTTCGCCCAGACGGCTCAGCAAAGGCGCGATATCGCGGGCCGAATCCTCGGGCAGATCGCGGCATAGCAATGCAGCAGAAAGCACAGAGGGTTTGGCGGGGAAGTCTTCTTCTGCCGTCAGAGGCGGCAGATCGATCACACGCGGCTTGGGACTTGCAACAACAGGGTCTTTCGGCGCCTCGTTGATCTCTGGCGCTTCGACGTCTCGCGTTTCGGCGGTGCTGTCTTCCGGCGCTGCCTCTGGGGCGCTGTCGATGGGCAGTGCGGGCGCGTCCTGATCCGGGGTGCGTGTTTGCGCAGCGTCAGGGGCTTCGTCCGGCGTGTTATCGCTTGGCGGCACCGGTGCGTCGGTCATCGGGTGGCGCAGGAAGCCGGGCAGGGTGGCACCGTCCTCCGCAGAGGTATCAGCGGGGGCGACGGTTGTCTCCTCCGGCTCCGGCTCTGTCGCGTCGAGGGTCGGTTCGTCGGCAGGCAGAGGCGTGGTATCCTCGGCCGACACCTCGGGCGCGGAAGCGGCTTCGGCTGGTGTTTCGGGCGCTTCGACAGGGGCTGACTTAGCCGCTTTGCTCGCGCGTTGCTCGAACGGGAGAATGACACCCTCGTGGGTCTGTTCTGCGTCTTCTTGCATCGGCGCGGGGATCATGTCGATGGTGTCGCCACCTGCATCCAGATCATCCTGCGTGACCCCGTCAAGAGGCGCAGACAGGGCCGCGACATGGCCCATGCCTTCTTCGCGCAATACCTTCTGGACGCCTTTGATCGTCAGCCCGTCTTCATGCAGCAAGCGTTTGATACCGCCAAGCAGCAGCATATCGTTGGGGCGATAATATCGCCGCCCGCCTGCGCGTTTGATCGGTTTGACTTGCGTGAACTTGCTTTCCCAGAAACGCAGGACATGCGCCTGAATTTCAAGCCATTCTGCAACTTCGGAGATGGTTCTGAATGCGTCCGGAGACTTGGGCATTAGGTTATCGCTTGTTCCCGTCTGCAACCCGGTCCTTCATCAGATGGGACGGGCGGAATGTGAGCACGCGGCGCGGGTTAATCGGGACCTCTTCGCCGGTTTTGGGGTTCCGGCCAACGCGGGCCGACTTGTCGCGCACCGAGAAAGTGCCGAAAGATGAAATCTTGACCTGTTCGCCTTTGACCAGCGCGTCGGACATATGTTCAAGCACCGCTTCGACCAGCTGTGCGCTTTCATTGCGGGAAAGACCTACTTCACGAAAGACTGCTTCGCTCAAATCCATCCGGGTCAACGTTTTGTCGGCCATATCTTCCCCCCATGTGTTTTAAGCAGCATAGGCTGTGATTTTTCCGCAAGTCAACAACTATGGGGCGTAACGTGCTGTTCGCGCGAAGAAAAGCCGCTTACCAGCGCAGAACGATCGCGCCCCAGGCCAGCCCGCCGCCGATCGCCTCGGTGACCAGCAGGTCGCCTTTCTTGATCTGGCCGCGCTCTTGCCCGACGGAAAGGGCCAGCGGAATCGACGCGGCAGAGGTGTTGCCGTGGTCTTGAACCGTCACGACGACGTTATCCATCGACAGGTTCAGCTTTTTGGCAGTGCCTTGAATAATACGGATATTCGCCTGATGCGGGACGATCCAGTCGACGTCCTCGGCGCTGACGCCGGCACGGTCCATCGCTGTGTTTGCCGACGCGGCGAGCTTTTCGACCGCGTGACGGAAGACCTGATTCCCCTGCATGCGCAGATAGCCGGTCGTGCCCGTGCTGATGCCACCGTCGACATACAGCAAGTCTTTGTAGCGCCCGTCCGAATTCAGATCGGTGGAGAGGATACCGCGGTCGGCTGCCGTGCCGTCGCCGTCTTGCGCTTCAAGCAGGATCGCGCCCGCACCGTCACCAAACAACACGCTGGTGCTGCGGTCGGTCCAGTCCATGATTTTCGAGAACGTCTCGGAGCCGATGACCAGCACGCGGTCAGCCTGACCCGAGACGATCAGCGCGTTGGCATTGGCCAGCGCATAGACAAAGCCCGCGCACACAGCCTGTACATCAAAGGCAAAGCCGCGCTCCATCTCTAGCTGCGCCTGCACCATCGTTGCGGCAGAGGGGAAAGTCAGATCGGGGGTAGAGGTGGCGACAATCACCGCATCCACATCGGCGGCTGTCTTGCCCGCGTCGGCCAATGCGGCCTTGGCGGCAGCGGTGGCCATGGTCGACGTGGTTTCGCCTTCGCCGACAAAGTGACGCCGTTCAATGCCGGAGCGTGACCGGATCCATTCGTCACTGGTGTCGATCTTGCCTTCAAACTCTGCGTTTTCGACAATGCGTTCCGGAAGGTAGTGTCCGGCACCAATTACGACGGCTCTTTTTGTCATTCTTCGGTCTCTTTCGTCGGCTTTGCTGCGGCAACACGCGCAGCCAACCGATTTGTAAATTCACTTTCCGCTAATCGCGCGGCCAGTTTGATCGCCGAGGAAACCCCCGTCGCGTCAGCGGCACCGTGGGATTTAACGACCGTGCCGTTCAACCCCAAAAACACACCGCCGTTCACACGGCGCGGGTCAAACCGTTTGCTGACGCGGCGCAGCGAGGTATAGGCCAGCAGCGATGCCGCGCGGGACCAGATCGAATTCTTGAACGCTTGGCGCAGGCCATTGCCGATCAGCGTCGCGGTGCCTTCACCGGTCTTGATCGCAATATTACCTGTAAATCCATCGGTGACGATCACATCTGCGACATCACCCGAGATATCGCCGCCTTCGACGAAACCGACAAATTCAAAACCCGCGTCATCCGCGGCGTCGCGAATCAACTCGTGGGCTTCTTTCAGTTCGGTCCGGCCTTTGTGTTCTTCGGTACCGACATTCAGCAACCCGATGCGCGGGCGTTCGATGTCCATGCCGTTGCGGGCGTAGGATTTGCCCATCAGCGCATAGCGCAACAGGTCATCGGCATCCGCACGCACATCCGCACCCACATCCAGCAGAACGTTAAAGCCTTGAGGGTTGGTGGAGGGATACAGCACAGCGATGGCAGGACGGTTCACACCCGGCAGCTTTTTCAGGCGGATCATCGACAGCGCCATCAGCGCGCCGGTGTTCCCGCAGCTGACCGCGACCGAGGCTTCGTTGTCGCGCACGGATTCGATGGCGGACCACATCGATGTGCCCTTGCCATTGCGCACGACATTACTGGGCTTGTCATCCATTGTGACAACCCCTTGGGCATCCCGAATGGTGCAGCGCCCTTTCAGTTCGGGCCGCTTTGCCACCAGCGGTTCCAGCGCTTCGGCAGGGCCGTGCAGGATAAAGCTGATATCGGGATTCTTTAGCGCGGACGCAGAGCACCCGGCAACAACGATTGCCGGGCCCTGATCGCCCCCCATCGCATCAACTGAGATAAGGGTGCGCTGAGTTCTCGCGCTAGGCTGATCGGACGTGGCCGTCATCTGGTGCGATGCCTCTTATGAACTGCGGTTGACGTGACGAGCTTACGCCGCGTCTTCGTCGAGGTCGATCTCTTCATTCAGAGAAACAACTTCGTTGTCGTCATAGTGACCGCATGCTGCGCAAACGTGGTGCGGGCGCTTCAGCTCACCACAGTTGGAGCATTCGTTCGGGTTCGCTGCAGTCAGCGAATCGTGTGCGCGGCGGTTGTTGCGACGCGATTTGGAAACTTTATTCTGTTGGACAGCCATGTCTGGTGCCTTTGCCTTCGGGGTCGTTCATCGGCTTCCTGCCAAAGACGACCGTGTTTCAGATCAACTCCCGGTTTGGGCGTGACGTGCGTTTAGGCCGAAGCCTATCCGATGTCCAACCTTAATTGGGGTGAAGGGCGCAAAATACTGCGAAAACCCGCCGAAGCAACCCTTTTTTCACCCAAACCGGCAGGGTTATTCGGTGGTATCGTCCTTAAGCTGGTTCTTGAGGCCGGCCAGCCCCGCAAAGGGGCGGGCGTCTTCGTCGGTCATCGGGGTGTCGCCGGGTTTGGTATAGACCGCTTGCCCCAGTTCGGCCCCGTTGGCGCGGGGGTATTCGGGAATCTCAAGCGCCAGCGCTTCGATCATGATGGCCGCGGGATCAATCCACGCGCCAAGCGGTTCGGTGCGATCATCCTCGGGCATCTCGACCTCGGCTTCCTCGGGTTCTTCGTAATCCTGCACGAAAAGCCGTGTCACATCGACGTCGATCCGCGTCTGGACCGGCTCCAGCGTCACCACGCAGGGCTGCACCACAGTGGCCCCCAGACGCGCCTTGAGCTCCCAATCACTGCGACCAAGCGCCTTGAGGTGCCCTTCGAATGAAAGTTTACGTAATGCTGAAAGATCAAGTTCTTCTGCGATCATCCGCAAGCTGTCGGCGTCGGGACGCAGGGAGAAAGGGGTTTGCGCATTCTGCGACAGCTCTGCGACGCGCAATGCTGTGGGGCTTGGGGGCGTGCGAGACATGTTAGGGGTACTTTCGTTTCTTGAACCATGGGGCGTGCTTAGTGTATGCGAGATAAAAGCCATGATCCCCAAGGGCAAGAGGGCACCAAGAATGCGTATCGACCGCCATGTCAAAAAGACACTGCTGACCGCCACAGTTCTCGCTGCTGGTCTGACGCTTGGGGCCTGCTCCCCGCAATACTCCAACCACGGCTATATCCCGCCGCAAGAGGATCTTGAGAAGATCACCGTGGGCCAGGACACACGCGACACCGTGGCCGAAACCGTGGGCGTGCCCGCGTCGGCAGGGTTGCTGACCAATTCGGGGTATTACTATGTCCGGTCGCGCCGTCAGGCGATGTGGTTCATGGCCCCGCGCGAGACAGAGCGCGAAGTTGTCGCTGTCAGCTTTGACAGCAACGGGGTGGTGCAGAACGTCGAACGTTTCGGGCTGGAGCGTGGAAATGTCGTCACCCTTGACCGCCGCGTCACCAGTTCGCCGATCTCGGATAAATCCTTTATCCGCCAGCTTCTGGGTAACATTGGCCGCTTCAACCCCGCGGCGCTGGCTGGCTAGGGCAGGCCCGTGACGGTGCCGGAGGGTGCTGTGATCGAGCCGCTTTTACGCGGTCCGTACCGCGCCTATTGTGCCACCACGCCTGAGGATGTCGACGCCGCGCAAGCATTGCGCGCGCGGGCCTTTGGGCTGGTTCAGCCGCGCGATATCGACGGGTTTGATGCGCAAAAGCATCATATCCTCGTGCGGCATCAAGGCAGCGGTGACCTGCTGTGCTGCTACCGGATCGGGGTGATGGAGGGCGCGTCGCTGGATCAAAGCTATGCCGCGCAATTCTACGATCTGACCAAGCTTACATATTTCCCCGGCGCGATGATGGAACTGGGGCGGTTCTGTCTGGCCCCGGGGGTCACAGATCCGGATGTCGTGCGCATGGCCTGGGCCGCGCTGGCGCAGTTTGTGGACGCCCATAGGGTCGCGTTGCTCTTTGGGTGCACCTCCTTCAAGGGCACAGATCCGGCACCCTATGGCGATGTCATGGCGCTTTTGCACAGCCGCCACCTTGCACCCCTGCACTGGCAGCCGCAGGTCAAGGCCCCCGATACGGTGGGCTTTGTGGAACGGAGGTTGGATAAACCGGCCGAGAAAGCCGCGCTACAAATGCTGCCGCCGCTGCTGCGGAGCTATCTGATGATGGGGGGCTGGGTGAGCGATCATGCGGTGATCGACCACCAGATGAACACGCTGCATGTATTTACCGGCCTTGAAATCGCGGCGATCCCCGAGGGGCGTAAGCGCCTGCTGCGCGGTGCCGCCTAAGAGTTTCATGCCTTCGGCGAGGATTTTAGCCCATTTGGAAGAGGGGTCATTGACGCTGACGCGGCGCGGCGCTAGCTGGCTGTCATGGCACGCGCACCCCTTTTACAAGTTAACGAGATCTCGCTGACATTCGGCGGAGATCCCGTATTCGAAGACATGTCCCTTGTGGTTCAATCCGGCGACCGACTGGCGCTGGTGGGCCGGAACGGGTCAGGTAAATCCACTTTGATGAAGGTCATGGCCGGATTGGTCGAGGCCGACAGCGGCGACGTGATCGTCGGGCCCGGCGTTTCGGTAGGCTATATGGAGCAAGACCCGGATCTGACCGGATTCGATACTTTGGGCGACTTCGCGGCCCATGGCCTGGACCCGTCCGAGATGTACAAGGTCGAACGCGCCGGAGAGGGGTTGAAGTTTGACCCCGCGCGCCCTGTTAGCACCGCATCCGGGGGGGAACGTCGCCGCGCGGCATTGGCGCGTCTGATGGCCTCCGAGCCCGAGCTGATGTTGCTGGACGAGCCGACGAACCACCTGGATATCGAAGCGATCCGCTGGCTTGAAGACGAGCTGAAAGCGACGCGGGCCGCTTTTGTGATTATCTCTCACGATAGGGCGTTCCTGCGCGAATTGACCCGTGCGACGCTCTGGGTCGACCGCGGTGTTGTGCGCAGGCAGGACATCGGCTTTGGCGGGTTTGAAGCCTGGCGCGACCAGATGTGGGAAGAAGAGGACATGCAGCGCCACAAGCTGAACCGCAAGATCAAGGCGGAGGCAAGGTGGGCTGTCGAAGGCATTTCGGCGCGGCGCAAGCGCAACCAGGGCCGTGTGCGCGCCCTGCAAGACCTGCGAGCCGAACGCGCCAGCCAGATCAAACGTCAGGGCACCGCTGCCATGGCGCTGGAAGCGGGTCCGAAGTCGGGCCGCAAGGTGGTCGAGGCTATGGGCATCACCAAAGCCTTTGGCGACAAGACGATTCTACGCCCCTTCGACATCACGATCCAGCGGGGGGATCGGATCGCCCTGGTCGGGCCGAATGGTGTGGGCAAGACGACGTTGCTGAATATGCTGATCGGGAAAGAACAGCCCGACGGGGGCGAGATCAAACAGGGTACCAACCTTGAGATCGCGCTATTCGACCAAGCGCGCGCGCAGCTTGATGGCGATATGTCGCTGTGGGACAGTCTGACCGGCGATCCGGAAATGCGTGTATCGGGCAAGGCGGACCAGATCCTGGTGCGCGGGCAGCCGAAACACGTGGTTGGGTACCTGAAAGAATTCCTGTTCGACGAAGGGCAGGCCCGTGCGCCCGTGCGGTCCTTGTCGGGGGGCGAAAAGGCGCGGTTGCTGCTGGCCAAGATCATGGCGCGCTCCAGCAACCTCTTGGTGCTTGACGAACCGACCAACGATCTGGATGTCGAAACCCTTGATCTGATGCAGGAGCTGCTGTCGACCTATGACGGCACCGTGCTGCTGGTCAGCCACGACCGTGACTTCCTTGACCGTGTTGCCGCGACCACCATTGCGATGGAAGGTGACGGCAAGGCGACTGTCTATGCGGGCGGTTGGACGGATTATCTGGCGCAGCGCCAGCAGGATGATTTTGACCAAAGCGTTGTTGTCAAATCAAAGCCCGGGGCGAAATCCGAAAAGCCCAAAGCGGCGCAGCAATCAGGCTTGAGCTTTACCGAAAAGCACCGGCTTGAGGCGCTGCCCGCAGAGATTGCGCGACTGGAAGCCGAAATCGCGAAACTGGAAGAGTTGATGAGCGATCCGACGCTCTATTCCGACAATCCGGTGAAATTCCAGAAAGCGACCGATGCCTTGGTCGAGCGGAATGAAAAGCTGCAGGACGCAGAGGCCGAGTGGCTGATGCTGGAAGAAAAAGCCGAAAGCTAAAGGGGGCAGGGCGACCCGCCCCCTCTCATATGCGGGGGCTTAGCCCAGTTGTACCAGCGCGTGGCGTTTCTTGCCCGCGCTAAGCTTGATCGGTGTGGCCAGCGTGGCAGCATCGACCATCAGGCCTGCGTCTGTCAGCGGTTCGTCATTATAGCGGGCACCGTTTTCGGTGATCAGACGCTTTGCCTCTTTGCCCGAGCCGGCCAGACCGGATTTCACGATCAACTGCACGATAGAAATGCCGTCGCCGATATCCGCCGCGCTGAGCGTCAGGGTGGGTAGGTCATCGCCGACGCCGCCTTTTTCGAACACTTCGCGTGCCGTGGCTTCGGCGTTCTTTGCCGCTTCGGCCCCATGCAGCAGGGTCGTGACCTCGTTCGCCAGAATGATCTTGGCCGCGTTGATGTCGGAGCCTTCCAGTGCGCCCAGACGGTCGCATTCCTCGACCGGTAGTTCGGTGAAGATCTTGAGAAACTTGCCCGTATCCGCATCGGTGGTGTTACGCCAGAACTGCCAGAACTCGTAAGGCGACAGCATGTCCCCGTTCAGCCAGATCGCGCCGCCCTGGGATTTGCCCATTTTGCGGCCGTCGCTGGTGGTGAGCAAGGGCGTGGTGAGGCCAAAAATCTCTTGATCCAGCACGCGGCGGGTCAGGTCGATCCCGTTGACGATATTTCCCCATTGATCCGAGCCGCCCATCTGCAGCAAACAGCCATAGCGGCGGTTGAGTTCAAGGAAGTCATAGGCCTGCAAGATCATGTAGTTGAATTCGAGGAAGGACAGCGACTGTTCCCGATCAAGACGGGATTTGACGCTTTCGAACGACAGCATCCGGTTCACGCTGAAATGCCGCCCGATGTCGCGCAGGAATTCGAGGTAGTTCAGATTGTCCAGCCATTCGGCATTGTTCAGCATGATCGCGTCGCTGTCGCCGTCACCGTAGGACAGGTATTTCTCGAACACCTGCTGCATGCCGGCGATATTGGCGTCGATGGCGGCATTGTCGAGCAGGGGGCGTTCATCCGACCGGAAGGACGGGTCGCCCACTTTGGTGGTGCCGCCGCCCATTAGGGTGATCGGTTTGCCGCCGCATTTTTGCAACCAGCGCAGGACCATGATATTCATCAGATGCCCCACATGAAGGGATTTCGCTGTCGCGTCATAGCCGATATAGGCAGGCACAGCCCCGTTGATCAGCGCGTCATCAAGGCCCTGATAGTCCGTACAATCGGCGAGAAAGCCGCGCTCCATCATGATGCGGATGAAATCGGATTTGGGGTGGTATGTCATGGTGCTTGCCCTCAGCTTGGGTGGTGGTGCACTCTATAGGTGCTGAGCAGACAAAGGAAAAGGCCATGAATAAGGCCCAAGGGGCAAGAACCCCGACACGGATCGCAAAAACAGGCCCGTTGCGGGCCGCAGGCGCGATGAGCGGCACGTCGCTCGACGGGGTGGACGTCGCGGTGATCGAGACGGACGGCCGCGATATTATAGGTTTCGGCAGGTCGAGCTACCGCAGTTATTCTGCGGAGGAACGCCGCACCATCGCGGCCGGTTTCGGCAAATGGTCAGGGCCAGAGGTGGCGGCGGCGACGCAGGTGGTCGAGGCGGCGCATATCGATGCCCTTGGCGCGTATACCGATGTCGATCTGATCGGCTTTCACGGACAGACGCTGGCCCATGCGCCGCGCATGCAGGGGACGTTGCAAGTGGGCGATGGTGCAGCGCTGGCGGATCATCTGGGGCTGCCCGTCGTGTGGGATTTCCGCAGCGCTGATGTGCATCTGGGCGGAGAGGGCGCACCGCTGGCCCCGTTCTTTCACCACGCCTGTGCCCGCTATGCCGGGCTGACGGGGCCGGTGGCCTTTTTGAATCTTGGCGGGGTGGGGAACCTGACCTGGGTGGATCCGGCGATCCCCTTGCCCGAGACGGAGGGCGCGCTGCTGGCCTTCGACACGGGGCCTGCCAATGCGCCCATCAACGATCTGATGCAGGCGCGTCTGGGGTTGCCCTTTGACGAGGGCGGCAAGACCGCGTCGCGCGGGCAGGTAGAGACCGGCGCGCTTGAGCTGTTTCTGGCCGAGCCCTATTTCGCACGGATGCCCCCCAAGTCGCTAGACCGGAATGATTTTGACGAGATGGTCGCGCTGGTGACCGAACTGTCGGACGCCGATGCCGCCGCGACGCTGACGGCCATGTGTGCCGCTGGCGTGGCCGAAGCGATGCAACATTGTCCGCGTTTGCCCGACCGTGTGCTGGTCACCGGGGGCGGGCGGCACAACCCTGTGTTGATGAAGATGCTCAGCGTCAGTTTGGATTGTCCGGTCATGCCGATAGAAGAGATCGGGCTGGACGGTGATATGCTGGAGGCGCAAGCCTTCGGATATCTTGCCGTGCGGGTGGCGCGCGGGCTGCCGACCTCTTGCCCCGGCACCACGGGGGTGCGGGCTGCGGTCGGGGGCGGCACCGTCAGCATGCCGACAGAGGCGATCAGCGTTTAGAATAGGGCCCTTTGATGGGTTTTGCGCCAGCGTATCGTCACCCCCTGTGACCTGCGTTTTTCGCTGGACAGGACGTGTCGTGGCCTGAGTCGCCCGTTGGCTTTTCGCGCTATGGTCGTGCGTATTCTTCGTTTTTCCCGAATAGGTTAGCTGTGCGCCGCGGGTTTTCCACGCGGCAAAGGGCTGTTGCTCGCTTGCATAGCGGCGTTCCGTAAACAGTCTGTTTCCTTGCTTGGGATCGGGGTGGTTCTACCTTGAATTGTACTACCTCAGAACGGTGGCGCAGAAAGTGGGGGCTTTGCTTGCGCCGTTCCTTTTCAAAAGGAGAATGACCATGACGAGTATGTTTCTTAAAAACGCCGCAACTTCGGTTGCAACGGTATTCATCGCCACGTCGGCCTTTGCGCTGGATGTCGGCGTCGGTGCCAGCGTGGGCGGTATTGGCGCGGGCGTAGGGGCCAGCGTCGGCCACGGGTCCGCCGCGGATGTCGGTGTTGGTGTGGGCGCAGGCAGCGTCGGCGCGGGGGCAGGTGCGTCTGTCGGTGGCGGCTCGGTTGCTGATGCGGGCGCTGGTGCCTCTGTCGGCGGCGTGGGCGCTGGTGTCGGGGCCTCGGTTGGCGGGGGTTCTGTCGCGGGCGTTGGCGTGGGTGTCGGCAGCACCGGCGGGTCCAACAGCGGTGGCGGCACGACGACCGACAAAAGCGGAACGACCGGCAGCGCGACTGCCGCGGTATCGCGCAGTGTCAGCGGCGATGTGACCCGCGCCGCGGCCTCTGTCCCGATCACGGCGGCATTGGGCGCTACGGTCATGACCACCGACCGCGAGGTGGTGGGTATGATCGAAGACGTGCGCCCGTCGACGCAAGGCAAATTCGTGGCCACCATCCGGATGAACGTCGCCTTTGGCGCGCAGCCGCGGACGATCCAGATCAAGATGCCGATGCTGAAAAGTGACACGGATATGATCCGTGTGGGCTTTACCAAGTCGGGCCTGTTGCGTCAGATCCAAAGCTGACACTGGACGCGACACCGCAAGCACAAAAAAAGCGCGCCTTGATCGGGCGCGCTTTCGTATCTTCGGGCGGGGCGAACTGCCCCCCCCTTGATCAACCTTTAAGGATCGAACGACCGGCGTATTCCGCTGTCACGCCAAGCGATTCCTCGATGCGGATCAGCTGGTTGTACTTCGCCAACCGGTCGGACCGCGCAAGCGAGCCCGTCTTGATCTGACCGCAGTTCGTCGCAACAGCAAGATCCGCAATCGTCGCGTCCTCAGTCTCGCCCGAGCGGTGGGACATCACGTTGGTAAAGCCCGCACGATGCGCCATGTCGACCGCTTGCAGCGTCTCGGACAGGGTGCCGATCTGGTTGACCTTCACCAGCATGGAGTTGGCAGACCCCCGTTTGATGCCTTCGGCCAGACGTTCAGGGTTGGTCACGAACAGATCGTCGCCCACCAGCTGGATCTTGTCACCCAGACGGTCGGTCAGCAGTTTCCAACCATCCCAATCGTCTTCGGACATGCCATCTTCGATAGAGATGATGGGGTAGTCGGCGCATAGGGCCGCCAGATAATCCACATTCTCGGCGCTGGTCAGGGTTTTCCCTTCTCCAGAAAGGACATAGCTGCCGTCCTTGAAGTATTCCGTTGCCGCACAATCCAGCGCGAGGTAGATTTCCTCGCCCGGTTTGTAGCCTGCTTTTTCGATGGATTTCAGAATGAAATCAAGCGCATCTCGGGTGGAGCTGATGTTGGGTGCGAAGCCGCCTTCGTCGCCGATGCCGGTGGACAGACCTGCGGCCGAAAGCTCTTTCTTCAGCGTGTGGAACACCTCGGAGCCCATGCGCACCGCGTCGCGGATATTCTCTGCCGCGACGGGCATGATCATGAATTCCTGAATGTCGATTGGGTTATCCGCGTGCTCACCCCCGTTGATGATGTTCATCATCGGCACGGGTAGCATGCGCGCAGAGGTGCCGCCCACATAGCGGTAGAGCGGCTGCGAGCAATAATCAGCCGCGGCCTTCGCCGTCGCGAGGGAGACGCCCAGAATGGCGTTGGCCCCCAGACGCGACTTGTTGTCGGTGCCGTCCAGCTCGATCATCGTGCCGTCAATCTCGACCTGCTCTGTCGCATCGATGCCGACCAGCGCATCCGCGATCTCGCCATTGACCGAGGCGCAGGCTTCCAGAACGCCCTTGCCCATATAGCGCTTTTGGTCGCCATCGCGACGCTCTACCGCCTCATAGGCACCGGTGGATGCGCCAGAGGGAACGGCCGCGCGGCCCATGGTGCCGTCTTCAAGCGTCACATCGACTTCGACCGTGGGGTTGCCCCGGCTGTCAATGATTTCGCGGGCGTGGATGTCGATGATCGTGCTCATAAGGGGCTATCCTTTTGCAGATGACAATTGCGCAGCGGTTTAGCGCGCCGGGGGGAGGATGGAAAGTGTTCAGGCCTGTTCTTTGACCTTTCGCTCACGCCATACCGTATAGATGCCCGAGGCAACAATGATGGTTGCGCCAACATAGGTCAGCAGATCGGGGCGTTCGCCAAAGATCGTAATGCCCACAACCATCGCGAACAGCAGGCGCGCATAGCGGAACGGTGTGACAAAGCTGATTTCGCCGATACGCATGGCCGCGACGATGCCGTAATAGGCGACCATGCCGGTTGTCAGCGCGGCCCCCATGAGCAGCCATTGCACCTCCGACATCGGCGCAAAGGCCGTGCCCGTGCCCAGCATGAAAAGCAGGCTTGCAGGGACCAGGGCCAGAAAAGCAAGGAACGACAGCTGGAACGTAGAGGTCGATTTCGGCACCCGCCGCGTCGCCAGATCGCGCAAGGACAGCCCCAGCACCCCAAGCACCGCCAGCAGGGACAGCGCCTGAAAGCTGTCCATCCCGGGGCGGATCACCAGTAAGACGCCCAGCATACCAACCAGAATAGCGCTCCACCGGCGCCAGCCGACGGGATCGCCCAGAAACAGCGCCGCGCCTAGGGTCACCACCAGCGGGGTCGCCTGCAAAATGGCCGAGGCAGAAGAAATCGGCGTCAGCACAATGGCCGATACAAACCCCAAGGTGCCGACAATCTCGCCCAAGGCGCGCAGCAGGATCGGGCGGGTCAGCATCGCGCGATCCATCAAGGGCTCGCCCTTCATCACCACCATCGCACCATAGCAGAGCGCGCCACCGGTCCCGAGCATAAAGATAATCTGCCCGATCGGGATATCCGTCCCGATCAGCTTGATGAACATGTCCTCAATGGCAAAGCCCAACATCGACAGCACCATGATCAAAGCGCCGCGCAGATTGTCCATATCCTATTCCTTCATACAATCGTTCTAAAATTCCGTCAGAGGATGCATGTCCCTTTGTCGGGGGATGTGCAAGCCTCGCGGCGCATCCCGTGACGGGGCTGGTGGCGGAAGGGACCAACTGCTAGCACAAGCGTATGAAATGGCCGCGCCCTCCGTCTGATACGCATACGACCGTTTTCACCGTCTTTATCGGCGCGGTGGGGGCCGGTATCGGCTGGCTGCTGAACGCGCCGATCTACATGCTGCTGGGGCCTGCGGTGCTGGTGTCGCTTGCCGGTCTGGCAGGCGCGCGCATGGGGGTGTCGCTGCCGCTGCGCAACATCTGCTTTGTCGTCATTGGCCTGTCGGTGGGGGCGGGGTTTGACCAGAATGCGGTCGATGCCATGCTGCGCTGGCCGCTGGCTTTTGTAGCGATGGCCGTGCTGGTCTGGGCGATGCTGGTGCTCAGCCGGTGGCTGCTGGCGCGGTTCTTTGGCTTTGACCGTCGTGCAGCACTGCTGGCTTCGGCCCCCGGACACCTCAGCTTTGTGCTGGCGATGGCGGCCGATGGCGGGGATAATATGGTGCGTATCTCGACCACGCAGTCGGTGCGGCTGTTGTCGCTCACGCTGGTGGTGCCCTTTGTCGCGCTGGCGATGGGGGTTGATCTGGGCGGGTCCATCGTGCCCGACGGCCCTGTTATGGGCGGCGTGACATTGCTGGTGATGGCGGTGCTCTCCGTCGCGGCAGGGGTGCTGCTGGGGCGCATCCGGGTGCCTGCGCCGATGTTGATCGGGCCGATGCTGGTGTCATCGCTTGCGCATGTGACAGGGCTCGCCCCCGGTGTGCTGCCCCTGTGGCTGGTGATGCCCGCCTATGTGGTGCTTGGCGCGTTGATCGGCACGCGGTTCTCCGGCGTGCGGCTTGACGATCTGACCAAGGGGCTTGCCGCGGGGCTGGCTGTGACCTGCCTTGCCGTGGGGTTGGCCCTGCTGGGGGCGATCCCGGTCGCTATGGCGCTTGGCATGCCGCTGGCGCATATCCTCGTGGCCTTTGCGCCCGGTGGGTTCGAGACCATGATCGCCATGGGCAGCGTGCTGGGGATCAGCCCGGGTTTCGTCGCCGCCTGCCACATGATGCGCCTGTTCATCCTCAGCGCTGTGCTGCCGCTGATGCTGGCGCGCAGCACCCCGCGCTAGGCTATCTTTCACAGCACCGTTGACTTTGCCGCCCAAACAGCCCATCTGGGGCGCAAGCGATGCCTTCTGCCGCGTGAGCAGACCAGCCCTTGACCTGTCGATCTAAAATCGTCGCGTCTTATGACAGCTGAACAAAAGGCCGCCGATGTTCCCAAAATCACGCGTGGGGCCAAGCGCAACAGACAGGGTGTTGGCACTAGGCTGCCCCCTGCGATCTGCTTTGCGTCCCTCGCGGTTTCCCTGCATCGACAGGGTCCGCGTGATTGCTATGGCGGGAAGGGGCTTTGCCCCCGCATCCCGCGGAAAGACGACAAAACGATGAGCGATTTTGAAATGATGGGCCTGCCGCGCCGTCTGGTCAAAGCCTTGACCAACATGGGCATGACCGATCCGACCCCGATCCAGAAACAGGCGATCCCCCACGGGATGAATGGCCGCGACGTGATGGGGCTGGCACAGACCGGCACCGGCAAGACGGCCGCCTTCGGTATCCCGCTGGTGGCCCAGATGCTGGAACGCGAAGCCCGCCCCGAGCCGCGCACCGTGCGTGGGCTGGTGCTGGCCCCGACCCGCGAGCTGGCCAACCAGATCATGGAGAACCTCAAGGGCTTCTGCGAAGGGACCCAACTGAAAACCATGATGATTGTCGGCGGCCAGTCGATCAACCCGCAGATCAAACGGATGGAGCGCGGCGTCGACCTGCTGGTGGCCACACCCGGGCGCTTGCTGGACCTGATGGACCGCCGCGCGGTGCTGCTGCACAAGACCACTTTCCTTGTGCTTGATGAAGCGGACCAGATGCTCGACATGGGCTTTATCCACGATCTGCGCAAGATTGCGGCGGTGCTGCCGAAAGAGCGTCAGACGATGCTCTTCTCGGCAACCATGCCGAAACTGATGAACGAAATTGCCAACAGCTACCTCAACAGCCCGATCCGCATCGAAGTCTCGCCTCCGGGCAAGGCGGCGGACAAGATCACCCAAGAGGTGCATTTCATCGCCAAGGCGGAAAAGAAATCCCTGCTGATCGAACTGCTTGGCAAACACACCGAGGAACGCGCCCTGGTGTTCGGGCGGACCAAACACGGCTGTGAAAAGCTGATGAAAGATCTGGTCAAAGCCGGGTTCAAAGCCGCCTCGATCCATGGCAACAAAAGCCAGGGTCAGCGGGACCGCGCCATTGAATCCTTCAAGAAAGGCGAGGTCACCGTGCTTGTAGCAACGGATGTCGCCGCCCGCGGTCTGGATATTCCCGACGTGAAGCACGTCTACAACTACGAGCTGCCCAATGTGCCTGACAATTATGTCCACCGTATCGGCCGGACCGCACGCGCGGGCAAAGACGGGGCGGCGATTGCTTTCTGCGCACCGGATGAAATGGGCGAGCTGAAAGATATCCAAAAGACGATGAAAATCTCGATCCCCGTGGCCTCCGGCCGTCCGTGGGAAGTGATTGACGAACCCGCCAAGCCAAAGGGTCGCGGCGGACGCGGTCGTGGTCGCGGTGGTCGCCCCGGTGGCGGTGGCGGCAACGGGGGCGGTGGTAATGGCGGCGGTGCGGGCAAACCCGCCGGTGCCGCGCGGCGTCGTCGCAAGCCAGCCGGGCAGCGCGCCGCATAAGCGCGCAGGTACCGACGCACGATCAAAAGGGGCACCGCCATCAGCGGTGCCCCTTTTTGTTACCTCTCTCTAAAGCGCCTTGGTCCGCGCTTCCAAATGGCTCTAAATCCTCGCCCGAAGGGCGAAACCGGCACCACCAGCCACCACGTGGTCGCTCAGCCCTATTCCGCGGGGTCTGCTGCCGCCTGCCGGTTGACCCGCGCCAGAAGCAGCATCAGCGCGAAGGCGAGTGTCGCCAGCGTCAGTACCGCGCCGATCAGCGGGGTGATCGTGCCGTTGAACATCAACCCGATGGGCGAGGCGAGCATGGCCGCCATCACCGTCGACACCGCCCCGATGACCGACGCCGCCATGCCGGCGATATGGCCCAAAGGCTCCATCGCCAGCGCGTTGAGGTTGCCCATCACCAGCCCCACCTGAAAGAACAGCGACGCCTGCCACATCAGGAAAAAGACAAAACCATAGGGTTCTGGCAGATCGCCCAGACCAAGACCCAGCATCAGGCCCGACAGTACGATTTGCAGCCCAAGCGCAAGGATCACGATCCGCTGCATCCCCAGCCGGACGACCAGCAGCGCGTTCAGCAGGCTCGACGTCCCCGAGATCAGCGCCGCGACGCCAAACCAGAAGGGGAAGCTCTCGGCGCGGTCATAGACTTGGTCGTAAATGGGTTGCACCAGCATCAGCGTCGAGAACAAGAACCCCATCACCAGCGTCTGCACCGTGATCGACAGACATACCATCGGGTTGCTGAAAATCTCTTTCACCGCGTTCCACAGCAGGCCGATTTGCAAAGGCCGACGCTTGGGCTTGGGCAGGGTTTCGGGCAGGCGGAGCATGGCCCAGACCACACAGGTTGCCGAGAAAACGATGAATGACAAGAATACGCCACGCCAATCGGACAGGGCGATGATCACAGCCCCCATTGCAGGGGCAAAGGCGGGTACCACGACAAAGATCATCATCACGAAAGACATGATCTTGGCCATCTGCCGGCCCGAATAAAGGTCGCGGATCACCGCAAGCGCCACGACCCGAGGGCCCGCAGCCCCCACACCCTGCACGACCCGCGCGATCAGCATCACCTCAAGCGATTGGCTTAGCCACGCCACCACAGCCCCCGAGATATAGATCGCAGACCCGAGGTAGATGATATTCTTGCGCCCGAAAGCGTCCGACAGCGGCCCCGTGACAAAAGTGCCCATCCCCATCCCCAGAATAAAGGCGGTCACAATCAGTGGGACTTTGGTCATATCCAAAGGCGACAGCTCTGCGCCGATCTCGGGCAGGGCAGGCAGCATTGCATCGGTCGAGAAAGCAATGATTGCAAACATCATCGCAATCAGCGCCACAAACTCGGGGCGGCTCATGTTGATGTCGGGGCGGTCGTCGGTCATCCATCGGCTCCATCGTGACGGTGGGCCGCAGGGCGCAGCCTATGGTGTTCATAAGGCTGCCTTACAGATAGTGCAATCGGCGTCGCGCCGTCAGCTGGCTCGGGCGCGCTGGCGCGGCTCTGTCTCGCGGGCGGTCACCGGCAAACGCAGGACCTGCACGATCTCGTCCAGTCCCGACACCGGCAGGGGAAGATGCGCGGGCAGGGCCAATACCGAGACGTTGTAATTCACGATATCGCTGCGCACCTGATCCCATGTCTCAAGCGGAATGACCCGCGAGACATAGCGGCACCGCTCTAGCACCGCACGGCGGGCGGCAAAGCCGAGATGCGCCGGACGCCCCGCACGTTGACAGAACTGTTCGCTCTGGCAGCCGACGACCAGATCGCTGCCCATACGGGCCAACTGCCGTAGCCAGTCGGCGTGACCGGTGTGGAAGCCGTCGAACCCGCCATAGGTCAGGATCGTCCGCGTCATTGGCGTGGAGGGTGTGAAGCTGGACGGGCGCGCCGCCGGTGAAACCACCGTCGCCCGCCCGCGTCCCATAAAGGGAAAGGGGATATCGTATTTCATGCTGCCCGCTCGATCTGGATAAGGGTCTTTGCCCCTTTATCCGATTGATTCTAGGCGGGTTTCAGCACAAAGGCAAAGCCTTTCTGCCCCATATCGCCAGTGCGGGCGCGTGGCCTCAGCCTTCGTTGCGCAGCTCGGCCAGAACTTTTTTCCAAAGCTCGGGCGGCTGCGCGCCCGGCACTGCGTGACGCCCGCCCACGATAAAGGTCGGGACGGAGTTGATGCCCATCTCGCGGCTGTGCGCGTCGCGTTTGCGGATGTCTTCCATATCCTCATCCGTCGCCAATAGACGCGTCACAACAGATGCATCCATCTCGATCCCGTCGGCAATATCGGCGAGCACCTCGGCATCGCCAATATCGCGCGCATCAACAAAATAGGCTTTGAACAACGCCGATACAGCTGCGGTTTGGCGCCCTTCGATCCCGGCCCAGTGGATCAACCGATGGGCATTCAGCGTGTTGGGGGTGCGCTGCATCGCCTCGAAGTTGATCTTGAGACCGGCTTTCTCGGCATGTTCCACCACCGGGGCATAGGCCCGCACCGCACCTTCCTTGCCGCCGAACTTGCCTTCCAGATAGGCACGGCGGTCCATCCCTTCGGCAGGCATGTCGGGGTTAAGCTGGAACGGGTGCCATTCGATCGCGAAAGGGTGGTCCGGCTCGCTTTCCAGTGCGCGGTCCAGATGGGCCTTGCCGATATAGCACCAAGGGCAAATCGGGTCGGACATGATATCAAGCTTGATCGTCTGGGTCATCGTTGTGCCTCATAGGCTGCACGCAAGGACCGGCGCAGCAGTTTGCCATTCGCGCCCATCGGCAGCTCTGGCAGGTGGATGAAAAGACGCGGCTGCTTGTAGCGCGCCATGTTGTCTTGTGCATAAAGGGCCAGCGCGGCCTCGTCCAGCGAGCTGTCGGCGGTATAGAAGGCCGCGATCACGGTCACGTCGGGTTTAACCTCGACCTCCGCCGCGCCGACAGCATGGATGCCGGGGAATTTGGCGAGGGTTTGTTCCACCTCGATCGGCGAGACGCGGAACCCGCCCGCGTTCATCATATCGTCATTGCGCCCCAGATAGGTGATCTGCCCATCGGTGCCCATGACACCTTGATCACCGGTCAGGAACCAGTCCCCCTGATATTTCTGGGCCGTTTGATCCGGCGCGCCAAGATAGCCGAGCATCAGCCCCGGGTCGCTCTTGTGGATCGCGATGGTGCCTTCCTGGCCGATCTCTACCGGGCCTTCCGTCCCGATCAACGCGATGCGACGCCCGTCCTGAGGCTGGCCCAATGTGCCGGCCCGCGCCGGACGGTCGGGAGAGGCGGAGAGGAAGGTCGAACACTCCGACATACCGTAGGCCTCGAAGATCGGCGTGCCGCTGGCAGCCTGCCACGCGCGGGCAACGGCCGAGGGCAGCTTTTCCCCCGCGCTCAACCCGTGGCGCAGGCTTGGCACGTTGATCCGGTCGTGGTGTTTCAGGATCTGACGGTACACCCCAGGCGCGGCTGCAAAAAGGCTCGCCTCATGCCGCGCCATCAAGGCAGGTAAATCTGCAGGTGCCACGCCCGCAGCCGGGATCAAGGCGGTGGCACCGGCGGTCCAGGGGTCCATCAGGCCGGTCCCCAGCGTATAGGTCCAATTGAACGCGCCTGCATGCATGACCCGATCCTCGGGCTTCAGATCATACCAGCCGCGCACCATCATCTGTCGTGCCCAGATGGCGCGATGTGCGTGCATCACCGCGCTCGGCCGGCCCGACGTGCCAGAGGTATAGATGATATAGCCCAGCCGGTCGGGGTCTCCCATATGCCAGGGGGCCGCGGGCAAATCGCGCATGGACCTGAGCTGGGCCAGATCAACGGTGGTGTCATTCGGCGGACAGGGCACGGCGGGATCGCGCAAGACCGACTTGGGCGCGAGGGTGGCGATGATCGCGGCAACCTCCGGCTCTGTCAGTGCGGCGGCGGTGGGGACAGGCACCAAGCCTGCGGCCAGCGCGCCCAGATAGGCCAGCGGGAAATCCACAGTATTGCCAAGGCGCATCAGCACAATGTCCCCCGGGCGCAGCCCCATGCCCAGCAATCCCGTCGCGGTGCCGCGTACGGCGGCCTCAAGCTGGTCGAAACGCCACGCCTCAACGCGATCGGGCCCGACAATGGCAAGCGCCGTCTTGTCGCCCAAATCGGCGGCGCGGCCCAGAACATGGGCGGCAAGATTGAACGGGGCGGGGCAAGGCGCAAAGCCGGTGGACGCAGAGACGGACAGCATGCCCAATCGCTACCCCGCGCGCAGCAGCGTTGCAAGCGCTCCGGCGCGGCGCTATAGCCAGCGCATGACGCAAGACGGCCCGAAATCCATGATCCAGATCGCCCGCGAAAGCGGCGAGACGGAAACCGCCCCGCCTGTTGATCTGGGGGCACGCGTGCGCGAGCTGCGCAAGGCGCGCAACTGGACGCTGGAGCAAGCCGCCAATCAGGCCGGACTGGCCCGTTCCACGCTCAGCAAGATCGAGAACGGCCAGATGTCGCCCACCTATGAGGCGCTGAAAAAGCTCGCCGTGGGGTTGGAAATCTCGGTGCCACAGCTCTTCACGCCCCCCTCGGCGGGGCAGATCAACGGGCGCATGGCGGTCACCAAATCGGGCGAGGGGGCGGCCAAGGCGACGACCACCTACGAGCACATGATGCTGGCCGATACGCTGCGCAAAAAGCAGATGCTGCCCTACCGCGCGCGTATCCGTGCCCGCCGGATGGATGAGTTCGACGGCTGGGTGCGCCACGACGGGGAGGAGTTCCTTTACGTGCTGACGGGCGTCATCACCCTATACACCGAATTCTACGAACCCGTCGAAATGCGCCGCGGCGACAGCGCCTATTATGATGCGACGATGGGGCATAACGTCGTCTCTACCAGCGATGAGGACGCCACGATCCTTTGGGTCACATCGCTCACCTAATCGACGTGCCCGCGCTTCATTTTGCCAAATAAACTCTCCCCGAAGGGCCGCTACGCCACAGGCACCGCCGCCTGATCTCTATAGGCGTCGCTTACCGGGCCGGTTCAATCCACCAGACCTCGGGCATATAGTTCGGCCCGTCGCCATACAGCGGCACGTGGGAGGGGTATTTCATCGCTGCGACATGGGCGATGCGGTCTTCGGTGAACTGCCAGAACGGGATGACATAGCGCCCGGCGGTCAGCACGCGATCCAGCGCGCGCGTGGCGGCGGTGAAATCCTCGGCGCTGCTGGCCCCGACCATCGTATCGATCATCGCGTCAATGGCAGGGGATTTCACCCCCATCAGGTTGCGGCTGCCTTCCTGATCGGCTGCCTCCGACCCCCAGTAATAGCGTTGTTCGTTGCCCGGGCTCAGCGAGAGGGCGCGGCGGAAGATGGCCATGTCAAAGTCGAAGGCCGCGTTACGCGCGACGAATTGCGCGTCATCCACAGCGTCCACGCGGGCGGTGATGCCCAGACGGGCCAGCGCCTGGATATAAAGCTCGGCAATGGCGATATTCTCGCTGCTGCCTTTGGACAGCAGGATGCTGAACGACAAGGGCTGCCCGTCAGGCCCCCGCATGGTGCCGCCATCGGCGCTGAACCCCGCATCGGCCAACGCGCCCATGGCGCGGCGGATGCCCGCGCGGTTGCGGGCGGATCCGTCGGACACGGGCAGCGCATAGCCGTCAAGCGCGCCGGCGGGCAGGTCATCAGCAAAGGGGGTCAACAACTCGGCCACGCGGCCGGTGGCGGGGCCGTCTTGCATCGCCAGCGGAGAGTTCGAGAAATAAGAGGTAATGCGCGGTTGCGCCCCGCCGGTCAGCGTCTCGTTGATATACTCAAAGTTAAAGGCCGCGATCAGCGCCTCACGCACACGGATGTCATCAAACGGGGCGCGGCGCGTGTTCATGACCAATCCGGTCATGCCCGAGGGTTTGCTATGGGCGAAGGTGGATTTAACCACATCACCGCGCTGCACGGCGGGGAAGTCATATTGCGTCGCCCAGCTTTCGGCGTTGAATTCGCGCAGGGCGGAAATCTCTCCGGCCTTGAACGCCTCGAACAACACATTCGCGTCGCCATAAAAGTCGAGCTTTATCTCGTCGATGTTATGGGTGCCTTTGCGAAACGGTACATCCTTGCCCCAGTAGTCAGGGTTGCGCGTCAGGGTGACCTGTTTGCCGGCTTTATAGTCAGCTACCACATAGGGGCCGGAGCCCAGCGGTATCTCCGCCAGCGGGGCGTTGGCGAAATCGCGGCCCTCCCATTGCGCCTTGCTCAGGATCGGGCGCATCCCTGCCAGCAGGGCAAGCTCTCGGTTATCGGTGTTGAACACCATCTTAACGCTGCGCGGACCGGTCTGGGTGATGCTGTCGATCTGGGCATAAAGCCCGTGGTAGCGCGGGTGCCCCTTTGTGCCGAGCATGTCGTAGCTAAAGATCACATCTTCGGGGGTGACCGGACTGCCATCGGAGAAACGCGCGTCCGGTCGCAGGGTGAATTCGACCCAGGACCGGTCCTCCGGGACCTCAATCGATTCGGCCAAAAGCCCGTAAAGCGCGAAAGGTTCATCCCACGAACGGCCCATCAGGCTTTCATGGGTGAAGAACGGCAACTGCCACGGAGAGGTGCCCTTGCGCACGAAGGGATTGAGGCTGTCAAACCCGCCGGTGTTGCCCAGAACGATCGCGCCGCCTTGGGGTGCGTCCGGGTTGGCATAGGGCAGCGACACAAAATCAGGTGGGAGAGCAGGGTCCCCATACATAGATATACCATGTGCGGGCTCGGCGCGGGCGAATCCACTGAGAAGAATCAGTGAAGAAACTGCTGCAACTGCCCGACAGCTTTGGAAAAATTTAAACGCCATTTTCGCAACAATCCCGCTCTGCCCTTGTTTTATTAGCGTATTCCTTAGCGATGCGGCGGCTACAGTTCAAACTTTAAGCTTGGATTACGGCGGCGAATTGCGTATAACGAACTCACTGCTCGATAGGTTTCTTGCCTGTATGAAACCTGCCTCAATAACTTAACGTCCGCTTCGTGCGGACGTTTTTTTTTGCCCGTGATCCGGCATATGTCTGGGCAGCAGGGGCATTCCGCCGGGGTGCGGAATTAGCCGTTTCCATTCGTTTCGCAGCCCGCCATGATGCACCTGCAGAAACGCTAGGAGATTTTCATGGCTTACAGCATCGATCTTTCAGGAAAAACAGCAGTCATCACGGGGTCCAATTCCGGTATCGGGCTTGGCATCGCTTGGGCATTGGCGCGGGCAGGGGCGGATGTTGTGCTGAACTCCTTTACCGACCGCGACGAAGACCACGCTATTGCGAAAGACATCGCCACCGAAACCGGCGTGACCGCGCGCTATATCAAGGCGGATATGTCGAAAGCCGAAGAATGCCGCCAGTTGATCACCGATGCAGGGCGCTGCGATATTCTGGTGAACAACGCGGGCATCCAGCATGTCGCGCCGATCCCCAGCTTCCCGACCGAGAAATGGGACGCGATCATCGCCATCAACCTCAGTTCTGCGTTTCATACCACGGCGGTGGCTTTGCCAATGATGCGCGAGGCGGGCTGGGGCCGCGTGATCAACGTCGCTTCGGCGCACGGGCTGACAGCCTCGCCCTATAAATCCGCCTATATTGCGGCCAAGCACGGGATCGTAGGGCTGTCCAAAACCACCGCGCTGGAAACGGCCGAAGACCCGATCACCTGCAATGCCATCTGTCCGGGCTATGTGCTGACCGATATCGTAGAAAAGCAGATCCCTGACACGATGAAAGAATACGACATGTCGCGCGAAGAGGTGATCAAGAACGTCATGCTCAAGCGTCAACCGTCGAAAGAATTCGCCACGGTCGAACAACTGGGCGGCACCGCGACTTTCCTATGTTCCGAGGCGGGGGACCAGATCACCGGTACAACGATCAGCGTCGATGGTGGCTGGACCGCCTTGTGATATAACACGCGGGCGCGGGGATACCTCGCGCGCGCCGATTGGCGGAGCGTCTAGATGCAGAAAAAACAGATCAACCTTGCCCTACAGGGCGGCGGCGCGCATGGGGCCTATACCTGGGGCGTGCTTGACCGGCTGCTGGAAGAGCCAGAGCTTGAGATCAGAGGTATTTCCGGCACATCGGCTGGCGCGCTGAACGGCGCTGCGTTGAAGGCGGGGCTGATCAAGGGCGGGCATCAGGCCGCGCGCGATAATCTGGATTGGCTGTGGGACAGGGTCGCCGGTGTCGGGAACCTGCATCTGAACGGCTGGATGGCCCCCTTTGGCGTGGGAGCACTTAGTCAGGCGATGGCCTATAGCTGGCCGGTCATGCTCAGCACGGCGATGACGCAGATCGTGTCGCCCTATGTCTACGGCCCGCTCTATCGCAACCCGCTGCGCGATATCGTCGAGACGTTTGATTACGAACATATCTGCCAAGCGGCGGGACCGCGGCTGTTTGTCAGCGCGACCAAAGTGCGCGACGGCAAGATCCGCGTCTTCGAGAAAGAAGAGATCACGCCGGACGCGATCCTCGCCTCTGCCTGTCTGCCGACGCTGTTTCAGGCGATCGAGATGGAGGATCCGAAATCGGGCCGGCGCGAGGCGTTCTGGGACGGGGGCTATACCGGCAATCCGGCGCTTTTCCCGCTGTATTCCTCGGACCTGCCGGGGGACATCGTCATCATCAATATCAACCCGCTTGAACGGGACGAACTGCCCACCACGCCGCAGATGATCCACAATCGAGTGAATGAAATCAGCTTTAATTCCAGCCTGTTACGCGAACTTCGTGCGATCCACTTTGTGCAGAACCTGCTGGATCAGGGACGTGTCGAGGAAGGTCAGATGCAGCGGTTGCGGATTCATATGATCGCTGACGATGATCTGATGTCGCAGCTGTCCACTGCGACCAAAAGCGTGCCGAACGGGGCGGTGATCACCGCGCTTAAATCCGCGGGCCGCACCTCGGCCGAGCGGTTTTTGCAAACCGATATCGACAGCGTAGGCAAGTGCAGTTCAGTCGATCTGCGCAAGATGTTCAGCTAGGGGAAATGCGGTCAGGCCGCGGGGTCGCGGATGGGTCCACCGGCACGGGTTTCTTCGGCGGATAGACCAGACCGGCAGAGATCACCAGCTTGGCCGCGTCCTCGACCGACATGTCGAGCTCGGTCACATCCTTTTGCGGCACGAACAACAAAAAGCCCGAGGTCGGGTTGGGCGTGGTCGGCACAAACACCCCCACAAGGTTCGACCCTTCACCCCCTGCGGCGGCGACCTCTCCCTTTGCGGGGATAGAGATAAAACCAAGCGCCCATATACCTTTACGCGGGTATTCAATCATGCAGGCGGTTTCAAAGCTGCGCTCTGACTGGGCGAAAATCGTCTCCGAAATCTGCTTGATGCCGGAATAGATGGTCCGCACCACAGGTGTACGCTCTACCAGACTTTCGGCGAAACGGATGAACGACCGGCCGATGATGCCCTTGGCCAGCCAACCGACGATGACCGTGAACAGCAAGAAGATGATCACACCGATGCCGCGCACGTTGATCTGGGCAGACGGGTCCAACCCGAAATACGTCTGGATCAGCCGATCAGGGTGATAGGCCAGCGGGACCATCGGCAGCACGATCCCGTCGATCCAGCCGATTACGGTCCAGATTAGCCAGATCGTGAGGCCGACCGGCGCAATCACCACCAGCCCCGTCAGGAACGAAGCCCTGATCCGCGCGAACAAAGTCCGGCGCGGTGCGGGAGGAAGGGGCGGCGTAAACGGTGTGTTCATGAATGAAGGTTATCCCACTGCAGCAATGCGTTAGAGCTAGGGCGTTTCACGCGTTGCTACAATGGAGGACGCATAATAATTAAGCTTTATGCGTCTTTTGACATAAGTGCAGCCGCAATTTTGGACGCAAAACGGGCGTTGTTGCGCACCAATGCGATGTTCGCGGTCAGCGACCGGCCTTCGGTCAGTTCGAAGATGCGCTGCAACAGATAGGGGGTTACGGCCTTACCGCTGATGCCGTGGGTATTGGCATCGGCTTGGGCGGCCTTGATGATCGGTGCCAGATCAGCGGCGGCGATTTCATCCTCTTTCGGGATCGGGTTGGCGACCAGCTGCCCCCCGGGCAAACCCATATGACCGCGCATTTTATGGGCGGCGGCGATATCTGCCGCGTTATCCATGCGCAGGGGCGATTTCAGCGGGGAGGTGCTGCTCCAGAACGCGGGGAAGCTGTCTTGGCCGACGGTGATCACCGGCACACCTTGGGTTTCCAGCACCTCGAGCGTTTTGGCCACATCCAGAATGGCCTTGGCCCCCGCGGCGACAACGGTCACGGGCGTTTGGGCAAGCTCCATCAGGTCGGCAGAGATATCAAAGCTGTCTTCTGCGCCCTTATGCACGCCGCCGATACCGCCGGTGGCGAAAACCGCGATCTCGGCCAGATGGGCGGCGATCATCGTCGCGGCAACCGTCGTGGCACCGGTGCCGCCCGTGGCGATGCAGGCCGCCATATCGGCGCGCGACAGTTTCGCGACGTTCTTGGCCTGCGCCAATGCCGTCAGCTCGTCGTCCTCCAGCCCGATGTGCAACCGCCCGTCGATCACAGCGATGGTGGCGGGGATCGCACCGGCCTCACGCACATCCGCCTCGACCTGACGCGCGACCTCGAGGTTTTGCGGATAGGGCATCCCGTGGGTGATGATCGTGCTTTCCAGCGCAACAACGGGGGTGCCATTCGCATGGGCTTTGGCGACTTCGGCAGAGCGGTGCAGGGGAATCATATTTTGGTCTCTCCAGAAACATATTGGGCAGCGGCACTAAGCGCTTGGGTCAGGGCCGCGTCTGGTGCCGCCCCTTTGATTTCAGCCGCGATATGGGCAGCCATGAACGTATCACCGGCACCGGTGACGCGGGTGACAGAGACGGGGGGCGGGTTCTGAGTGATCAGACCACTTGGCGCACCCACCGTCGCGGGATTGCCGCCATCGGTGACCACCGCGCGAACCGCACCGCGGGACAGCAGCGCCGTGGCCGCATCGCGCGAATTGTCGAAAGTCGCCTGACACAGCAGACCCGCTTCTTCGAGGTTGACGTACAGCGTGCCGCGTTCCGCCTGCAAAAACGGTGTGAGCCGTTGCGCCTTGCCCGGCGACGCAGGGGCGACGCGCAGATCGGCATGCTCAAGCAGCGGGCTACGGGCCATTTGCGACAGCAGGTCCAGCGTCAGATTGCCATCCAGCGCCACGGCCCCGCGGTAGGGAGTGGGCAGCGATCCGTCTTCGAACGGGCGCAAGATCTTGTCGCCCGCAGCCTCAAGCGAATGCGCATCGGCAATGGCGGCGATCAGACCGTTGGTGCCCTCGACCGCCATATAGCGGTCCGTGGGCAGATCATCCGAGCGGTACACGTGATCCGTATGCAGCCCGCGCAGCTTGCACGCGGCGATCAGCTCCTCCCCTTCGGGGTCGCGCCCGACGGCACTGATGAGAGCGGGGGACAGCCCAAAGCGGGCCAGCGCCATCGCGATATTCAGCGCAACGCCACCGGGCAGACGCGAGATGCGACCGGGCATATCAGAGCCTTGTCGCATGACCGTATCGCCACGGCCGATAATGTCCCAAAGCACGGAACCGATGCAGAGAATGTCAGGTGTATGTGTCATGCCGCCGGTATGGCCCAACCGATATGGCGGGCGCAAGGCGCGGCGGCGCGAAAAGGCCTATTCCGGCACGGCAAATGTCAGCGATGCCCAAAGGCTCTCCCATTGGGGGCTGGTGGGGGTGGTTTCCACGTCCGGGGCAGGGCGCAGCACCACGGCATCCACCAGATAGGTCATCCCCGCGGTAACCGGAAATTGGACGTGCCCCGCGTCATCCGTCCGGTATTTGGTCACGGTGACGTTCTTGTCGGCGTCGCGTTCATAGACTTCAACCTGCACATCGCGGCGCGGCTCTTGCTGGTAGGTCAGCGCGACCTCCATCTGCTGATCGGCCGCAAGCGTGTAGGGGTTGGTGAGCGCGACAAGTTCGGTTTCAAGCCCCAAGGCTTTGTCTTCACCTTGTCCGTCGCCGACAGCGATCAGCGCCTTGGAATAGCGGCTATAGCGTTCGCGCACCTTGTCTTGGGGGTAGCCCTTGGAGCGGTGCTCGGCCAATGCCTGCATGAAATCCTTATGCACGGTAAATCCGACGAATGTTTGCCAGTCTTTATAGGTCAGCATTGTCGCCTTGGCCTGATGCGCGACGATTGCCAGCCCGTCCTGATCCGGCGCGGTCATCTTCAGCGCCGGGATATCGCCCATGCGCGCTGTGACCGGTGTGGTTTCCCCGTCAAAAGTCACGTCAAACCGTTCGGTGCTGTTCGGGAAATAGGCGAGGCGTGTGCCCTCGAACAACTGACCGTTGCGGATGTCGGTTGTTATTTCGGTGCCGGTCTGTACTTGATACGCGGGCGCGTCCAACCAGAATTCATGCGCAGTGACAGCCGAAGTTGGTAATAAGAATGATAGTACGAGTACGAAACGGGACAGAAACATGATAACAACCTTTTATAAACTGATACTCAAGCTGGCCTATGCGCTGGTTTTGTCAAGTGGGATGGCAGGGCTCGCGCAGGCGCATGAAGTCGTGCCGACCATTGCCGACGTGCAAAGCAGCGACGGTCAGGTCACGCTTGATCTACGCGTGAACCTAGAGGCGTTGATGTCCGGCATTGATCTGGACGCGGTAGCCGATACGAATGATGCCGAAAATGCCAGCGATTACGACAGCTTGCGTGCCTTGCCCGCCGATGAGGTCGCGGCCCGTGCGCCGGAATTGCTGGCCCAGTGGAACGCGCTACCGCTGCTGCGCGCCGATGGGGAGCCTGTGGCGCTGGAGGCAGTCGCGCTGACGCTTCCCGAAGATGTGAACCCAGAGCTGCCCCGCATCGCCGAATGGTCGCTGCAAGGAACGGTGCCGCAAGACACGCGCGGGCTGGTGGTGTCATGGCCCGATGGGTCGGGCGCGCTGGTCCTGCGTCAGCAAGGGGTCGAAAACCCCTATACCGGTTATCTGGACGGTGGCGCGGAAAGCCCCGAAATTTTGCTTGCGGGCGGCGGACAGCAATCCGCGTGGGAGGCGTTTGCCAGCTATATTCCCGTCGGGTTTGATCACATCCTGCCCAAGGGGCTGGATCATATCCTGTTCGTGCTGGGGCTGTTTTTCCTGTCGACGCATCTGCGCCCGCTGATCTGGCAGGTTACGGCGTTTACGGCAGCGCATACGGTGACATTGGCGCTTGGCGCGCTTGGCTGGGTGACTGTCCCCGGCAGCATTGTCGAGCCGCTGATCGCCGCCTCTATCGTCTATGTCGCGGTCGAGAATATCTTTCTTGCAGGGCTCAGCCCGTGGAGACCGCTGGTGATCTTTGGCTTTGGTCTGTTGCACGGGCTTGGTTTTGCCTCGGTGCTGGGGGAATTCGGCTTGCCGCAAGACCAGTTCATCCCTGCGCTCATCGGGTTCAACATCGGGGTAGAGATCGGGCAGCTCACCGTGATTGCCGTCATATTCCTCTGTGTCTGGCAAGCGTTGCGGGTGATGCGCGGGCAGGGTGACCCGCGTGCGGCCAAGGGGCTTTATGTGGCGCTGACGGTGATTGCGCTGGCGCTGTGCATCGTGCCGATGCCCGCCGTGGCCGCGCTGCTGGAGGCACCGGTGCCGGTGTTCCTGATCCCGCTGGCGCTGGTCTTTACCGGGTGTTTCCTGTCGGTGCAGTTCTGTCAGGTCGCGGCACCCTACCGTCGCTTTGTCGCCATTCCGGCGTCGGTCGCGATTGCGGTCATCGGGGCCTATTGGTTTGTAGAGCGGGTGTTCCTGTAACACCCGCCCTGCGCGGCTACTTCATCGCGGCAATCAGATCGGCGAGCGCCTGCTGGGGTGTTTCGCTGGTCCAGATTTCATCCCCGATGCCGAAAAAGTCGGTAACGGGGGTGAGCGCGCGGATCAGATCGGTGTTGAGCCCGCCTTCGGCGACGACCGGCACTTCGATCACTTCGGACCACCATTGGAACAGGTCTTGTTCGGCGTGGGTGCCATCGTCCAGCAGGGACGCGTTCACCGGACCAAAGCTGATGTAATCCGCACCCGCTTCGCCTGCGGCCATGCCGTCGTGACGCGAGCCGTTGCAAAAGCTGCCGACAATGGCGTCATCGCCCAAGGTCTTGCGCGCATGACGCACGGAGCGCGCCGCATCCGACAGATGCACGCCATCCAGCCCCAACCGTTCCGCCAGCAAAGTGTGATCCGCAATCACCAGCGCAATGTCGCGCGCGTCGGTGACGCCCCGCAGCGCATCCGCCGCGCGCATCACGCGATCTTCGTCACGGGTGCTGAGCGCCAGACGCACGCAGGCCACATCATGCGCATCCAGCACACGCGCCAGCTGGTCGGGAAAGCTGGAGAGTTCAAGCTCGGGCGGGGTAATCAGGTAAAGCTGCGGCTGTTCGGGCGTATCCATGGCTTGCTGTCCTTTGCATTATTGCGCGTCAATTAGCGGATCACGCGGGGAAAGAAAAACTTTTATGCCTTTGGCGAGGATTTTTTCCCATTTGGAAGGCGGATGCAGCGCCCCGTCGTTCTTGCGAGGTGCGCGCCGCGCGCGTATGAGGTGCCCATGAATGATACAGTAGAACACCCGCAGATCCCGGCCTTTGTGCTTGTGCGCCCGCAGATGGGCGAAAACATCGGTGCCGCCGCTCGGGCCATGTGGAACTTTGGCCTTGATCGCATGCGTATTGTCGCGCCGCGTGACGGCTGGCCGAACCCTTCGGCCGTTGCCATGGCATCTGGTGCGGGGCGGTTGCTGGATGAGGCGGTGATCTATGATGATGTCGCCGGTGCTGTGGGCGATGCTGCCTTTGTTTTTGCCACCACGGCGCGCGATCGTGATCTGACCAAGCCAGTTTATAGTCCTGAAGCGGCTATGGCCAAAGCCGCGCAGATGATCCGCGAGGGCCGCCGTGTCTCGGTGCTGTTCGGGCCGGAACGGGCAGGGCTTGAGAATGATGATATCAGCCGCGCGAATGCGATTGTCTCGGTCCCGGTAAACCCTGCCTTTGCCTCGCTTAACCTTGCGCAATGTGTGTTGCTGATGGGCTATGAGTGGATGCGTGCGCAGGGCGATGTCGTGGCCGAACAAGTCGAGATGGCGGGCACCGACTGGGCCGACAACAGCGAGATTGAACATCTCGCACGGCATTTCGAGGACCGTCTGGACACCGCCGGCTTTTTCTATCCCGAGCACAAGGCCGCCAGCATGAAGATCAACCTGCGCAACATGTGGTCGCGCCTGCCGCTGACCCGTGCCGATGTGCAGACCTTGCACGGCACCCTGCGACAGATGGTACGTTGGAAAGAGCGCGGCTAGACCTTTGTGCGCTTGTGTCCTACTTCTGCACAAACCCTAGCAGACGAGAGGCACCATGGCCGAAAAACGAAAGCTGTTCGAGGACGTAGGCGAGGCGCAGGCCACGCGCCCCGTGGCCCAGGCTGGCGGCATTGACCGCGGGCGGGGTGGGGCACGCCGTGGCATCCGTATCTGGCTGTTCATCCTATTTGCATTGGTCTTTGTGATGATCGCCGTGGGCGGTCTGACCCGATTGACCGACAGTGGCCTGAGCATCACCGAATGGAAGCCCTTTACCGGAGCCATGCCGCCGATGAACGAGGCGGACTGGCAGTCGGAATTCGCCAAATACCAAGAGATTGACGAGTTTCAGGTCCAGAACTCCTGGATGGAACTGTCTGATTTCAAAGCAATCTACTGGTGGGAATGGGGTCATCGGCAGTTGGGCCGGGTGATTGGTCTGGTCTGGGCTGTCGGGTTCTTGTGGTTTCTCTTGCGTCGCCAAATCCCCGTTGGCTGGTCCGGGCGTTTGCTGGTGTTGGGCGGTCTTGGCGGTCTGCAGGGTGCGATCGGCTGGTGGATGGTGTCGTCGGGCGTCACCACCGGAGAGGCGGTTCTGGATGTTGCCAGCTACCGTTTGGCCACGCATCTGGGGCTTGCCTTCGTCATCCTCGGGTTCATCACCTGGTATGCGTTGCTCTTGGGCCGAAGCGAGCGTGACCTGATGCAGGCACGACGCGCCAAGGAGGCGAAGCTTTTCGGCATGTCCACAGGCCTGTTGCATTTTGCCTTCCTGCAGATCCTGTTGGGCGCGCTGGTCGCAGGGATCGATGCGGGGCGGTTCTTTGTCGATTGGCCGTTGATGCAGGGGCAGTTCTTTCCGCCTGACGCCTTCAGCATCACGCCGGTCTGGCGCAACTTCTTTGAAAACCCCGGGCTGGTGCAGTTTATGCACCGCATGGCGGGCTATCTGCTGTTTGCCTTTGCTATCGTGGTCTGGCTGCGGGGCCGTAAATCGGCGCATCCCAATACGCGCAAAGCGTTTAACCTGATGATGATCGCGATGCTGGGGCAGATTGCCTTGGGCATTGTGACCGTGATCAACGCCGCACCGGTACATATCGCGATCTTCCATCAGGTGCTTGCCGTGGTGCTGTGGGTGCTGATCCTGCGCGCCCGCTTCCTGAGCGCCTATCCCATTCCGACATCTGTACGAGGAAAATCCTGATGAGTGCTTTTGATGAGCTGATGGCGTTCCAGCGCGAAACCGAGGCGCTGGCACAGGTCGCAGGCCGGTTGGGCTGGGATCAGGAGACCGTCATGCCACGCGGGGCGGCCCCTCAGCGTGGCGAGGAGATGGCGGCAATGGAAGGCGTGCTTCATGCGCGCCGTGTGGATCCGCGCATTCCCGAATGGCTGGACAGGATCGACGAGGCGGCGCTGAACCCCGTCGGACAAGCACAGCTGCGTGACATCCGTCGCAGTCACGCGCGCAGCTCTAAAGTGCCCGCAGCCCTTGCCGCGCGCATCGCTCGGGTCACCTCGGAGGCGCAGGGCATCTGGGCCGAGGCGCGCGCCGCCGATGATGTCGCGGCCTTTGCCCCGACCCTGGCCGAGGTGATCGCGTTGAAGCGCGAAGAGGGGCAGGCGCTAGCTGCTGGTGGCGATGTCTATGACGCGATGCTGGATGACTATGAACCCGGTGCGCGTGCTGCCGAGCTGGAGGCGATGTTCGGCGCATTGCGCCCCGAGCTGACGCGCCTGCGCGAAGCCGTGCGCGCCGCCGAAGCACCGCCGGTGCTAGAGGGCCGCTTTGACGCGGAGACCCAGATGAAGCTGACACGTCAGCTCGCCACCACCTTCGGCTATGATATGTCCATGGGGCGTGTCGACAAGGCCGTGCATCCGTTCTCAAGCGGGTCTGGGCTTGATGTGCGGATCACCACACGCACCAACGAGCTGGACCCGTTCAACTGTTTCTATTCCACCATCCACGAGGTCGGACATGCCTGCTATGAGCAGGGCATCGACAAGGACTACCTTTTGACGCCGCTTGGGGCGGGGGTGTCTATGGGGGTGCACGAAAGTCAAAGCCGCATCTATGAAAACCAGCTTGGACGTAGCCGTGCCTTTACCGGCTGGCTCTACGGTCAGATGCGCGATGCCTTCGGTGATTTTGGCGTAGCGGATGAAGAAACCTTCTACCGCATCGTGAACCGTGTCTCTGACGGCTATATCCGGACCGAGGCCGACGAGCTGCAATACAATCTGCACGTGCTTTTGCGGTTTGATCTGGAACGTGCTTTGATGGCCGGTGATCTGCAGGTCGGTGATCTGGAAGCCGCGTGGAACGACAGGTTTGAGGCCGATTTCGGCTATGCGGTTGACCGGCCCTCGAACGGCGTGTTGCAGGATGTGCATTGGTCGGTCGGTTTGTTCGGCTATTTCCCGACATATTCTTTGGGCAATGTCTATGCCGGGTGCCTGAATACGGCGCTGCGCCGCGATGTACCGGAACTGGATGCGCAATTGGCGCAGGGCGATACTTCTGCGGCCACGGGCTGGCTGCGCGAGAATGTCCAACGCCATGGCGGGCTATATGCCCCGCGGGATCTGATCACGCGCGCCACCAGGGAGCAGCCGAGCGAGGCACCCTTGCTTTCTTATTTGACGGAGAAATTCAGCACTCTATATGCATTATAGTCTGGCCGAGCCCGAAAACGGTCGGTTGAATTGCATTTACTTGATCTGATGACCCTAGCGTCAATATCAAGTTTGCTATTGCGCCTGAAATATGCGATATGATGATCAAGATTTTTGACCTTCGCAAACTGGAGAAATTATTATGACACGCTTCACAGCATTCGCCGCCGCGCTTTTGATGACTGCCGGCGCAGCTTCCGCCCAAGTTACAACCCAAGCCGCTGTTGGTGGTGATTCCGGCGTTGCCGGCTACCCAACCACAGTTGTTGGCGAAAACGGCGTTACCTACGCTTGCCAAGCACCTACCGAAATCGATGGCATCATTGCACGTCGTTGCATCGATCCAAGCGCCGCTGGTGGCGTTGGCTTTGAGGGCCTGAGCCCCGCCGCAGCCGGTGGTATCGCAGCGGTTATCGTTGCAGTTGCAGTTATCGCAAGCAACGATGACGACGCAAACGGCACAAACGGTTCCAACGGTACGTAAGCAATACAGATCTGACGATCTGAGAGTTTCGAAAACGCCCCCTCGGGGGCGTTTTTTTATGGGTTTCCAATCTTTAGCGCGCAAAGAAAAAAGCCGCCCACTCAGGAAGAGGGGCGGCTTTCAGCATTCTGTCAGGTGACTTACGCCTCAGGCGTTGCGATCTCGTCTTCGCCGGTTTCATCACCTTGGTCTGCAATCCAGGCAACGCTTACCACAACTTCGCCGCGGCCGGTGTCAAAGACTTTGACGCCACCGGCACTGCGCGACCGGAAGGAAATACCCTCTACCGGGACGCGAATCGATTGCCCTTTAGAGGTCGCGAGCATGATCTGATCATCCATCTCGACAGGGAAGGAGGCGACGATATCGCCACCGCGCATCGCTTTGTCCATCGCGGTCACACCTAGGCCCCCACGCCCGCGCACGGGATAGTCGTGGCTTGAGGACAGTTTGCCCGCGCCTTTTTCGGTGATTGTCAGCAGCAGGTTCTCGGCCGCGGACATTTCGGCGTAGCGCTCTTGCGAGAAATTCGGATCGGCGGGGGCTTCGTCTTCGTCGCCTTCCGCATCATCGGCCAGACCGGCCATCGCGCGGCGCATTTTGAGGTAGGCCGTCCGTTCTTCCGAGCTGGCGTCGAAGTGACGGATGATCGACATGGAGACGACCTTGTCATCGCCGTTCAGCTTGATCCCACGCACCCCGACAGAGGCGCGGCTGTTAAAGACGCGCACATCCGTCGCTGGGAAGCGGATCGCGCGGCCCGAATTGGTCACCAGCATGACATCATCGTCATTCGACGCGATGCGTGCGTTGATCAGCGTGGTGTCGGCGTGGTCGTCCTCGAACTTCATGGCGATCTTGCCGTTGCGCATGACGTTTGTGAAATCCGACAGCTTGTTCCGGCGCACGGTGCCAGCAGATGTCGCAAAGACCACCTGCAGATCGTCCCACTCTTTTTCGTCGCGGTCCACGGGCATAATCGCCGCGATGGAGACGCCGGTCGGGATGGGCAGGATATTAACGATCGCCTTGCCCTTTGACGTGCGCCCGCCTTGGGGCAAGCGCCAGGTCTTGAGCTTGTAGACCATGCCGTCGGTCGTGAAGAACAACAGTTGCGTGTGGGTATTGGCAACGAAGAGGGTGGTGACGACGTCCTCTTCCTTCGTTTGCATGCCCGAAACACCTTTGCCGCCGCGGCGTTGGCTGCGGAAATCGACCAGTGGGGTGCGTTTGATATAGCCGCCGGAGGTTACGGTCACGACCATATCCTCGCGCGCGATCAGGTCTTCGTCGTCCATGTCGCCGGACCAGTCGACGATCTCTGTGCGGCGCGGCACGGCAAACTGGTCTTTCACCTCGGCCAGCTCGTCCGAGATGATGCCCATGATCCGTTCGCGGCTGCCCAGAATTTCAAGGTATTCCTTGATCTTCTTGGCCAGTTCTTCCAGCTCGTCGGTGACCTCTTTCACCCCGATCTGCGTCAGACGCTGCAAACGCAGTTCCAGAATGGCGCGGGCCTGTGCTTCGGACAGGTTATAGGTGCCGTCGTCATTGGCGGTATGTGTCGGATCGTCGATCAATGCGATATATTGCAGGATCTGTTCCGCGGGCCAACGGCGGGTCATCAGCTTTTCGCGCGCTTCAGCGGCATCGGCGGAGGACCGGATCGTCGCGACGACCTCGTCGATATTGGTAACGGCCACGGCCAGACCACACAGGATGTGGCTGCGTTCACGCGCCTTGCGCAGCAGATAGGCAGTGCGGCGGGCGACGACATCTTCGCGGAAATCGATGAAGGATGTCAGGAACTTGCGCAGGGTCAGCTGTTCGGGCCGGCCGCCGTTGAGCGCCAGCATGTTACAGCCGAAATAGGTCTGCATCGGGGTGAAACGGTACAGCTGGTTCATCACCACTTCGGCGGTGGCGTCGCGCTTCAGCTCGATCACAACGCGCACGCCGTTGCGGTCAGATTCATCCTGAACATGGGCGATGCCGTCGATCTTCTTCTCGCGCACCTGCTCGGCGATCTTTTCGATCATGGTGGATTTATTCACCTGATAGCAGATCTCGTCGATGACGATGGCGAAACGGTCTTTGCGAATCTCTTCGACACGAGTCTTGGCCCGCATGATCACACTGCCACGCCCCTCAAGATAGGCTTTGCGCGCGCCCGAACGACCCAACATAATCCCGCCGGTGGGGAAGTCGGGGCCGGGGATATATTCGATCAGCTCTTCCGAGGTCAGATCGGGGTTCTCGATCAGGGCCTGACAGGCGTCGATCACTTCGCCCAAGTTATGCGGCGGGATGTTGGTCGCCATACCAACGGCGATACCGCCCGCGCCATTGACCAGCATGTTCGGGAAACGTGCCGGCAAAACAGTGGGTTCGCGTTCTTTGCCATCGTAGTTGTCGATGAAATCAACGGTTTCCTTGTCCAGATCGCCGGTCATGAAGGACGCGACCTTATCAAGGCGGGATTCCGTATAACGCATCGCCGCAGCGCTATCGCCGTCCATCGACCCAAAGTTACCCTGACCGTCAATCAGCGGCAGCGACATAGAGAAGTCCTGCGCCATGCGGACCAGAGCGTCATAGATCGCGCTGTCCCCATGCGGGTGATAGGAACCCATCACGTCGCCCACGGACTTTGCCGACTTGCGGTAGGCTTTTTCGTGGGTGATGCCTTTTTCATACATCGAATAGATGATGCGGCGGTGAACCGGTTTCAGCCCGTCTCGCAGGTCGGGAATGGCGCGCGAAACGATGACCGACATGGCGTAATCCAGATAGGATGTCCGCATCTCGTGTTCGATATTGACCGACGGGCCATCATACACGGGGCGCGTAGCCGGGATTTCGTCATCGTTTTCAGGGGTTTCTGGCGTGTCGTTCACGTAATCTGCCTAGCTCTTGCTGGTTCTATATCTTGCGGTTTTGTATAGCAGACGGGGCATATCGGGTGCAATGCCTGCGGCCTTGGCAGGCGGGGATTCACTTGCTCATCAGGCTAAGTTGTTGAAATTTAATGATACTAAATCCGGCTTGATTTTTGTGGCGTAACGTCAATGTCAATTGGTGGTTCAAGCCCGCGCGTTTGGGGTAGGCTAAAGCAAAACGAGGGGGAGGCATCTACGTGCAACAGATATTGGTCAATCAAAACGCAATCACCGAAACCCGCATGCTCGAGGCGGAGGGAGAGCCGCTGGCACCGGGGCAGGCGCGTCTTGCGATCGAAAGCTTCGCGGTGACATCGAACAATGTGACCTATGCGGCGGCGGGTTTCGATATCGGCTATTGGCAGTTTTTCCCGACGTCCGAAAACGGATGGGGCATCGTGCCCGTGTGGGGGACTGCAAAAGTCGTCGAAAGCCGCACAGATGTGCTTGAGGTCGGCACACGGTTGTATGGCTTTTATCCAATGGCCTCCGAGCTGGTGATCACGCCTGAACAAGGCGCGGCGGGGCTGGTGGATGCGGCGGCACATCGCGCGAAACTGCCCTTGATCTATAATCAGTACACGCCCGTCAAAAACGCCCCCGCATCAGAGGATCACCTGCGCGCCTTACTGCAACCGCTGCTGGCGACGTCTTATCTGATTTACGACTGGCTGCTGGATAATGACTTCTTCGGTGCCAAGCAGATTATTGTGGGCAGCGCCTCGTCCAAGACCGGATTGGGCCTGTGCAGCTACCTCGCCGAGGCAGAGGCGCGCGGGGTCAAGATCGTGGGCCTCACGTCTGCTGGCAATCGCGCGTTTGTTGAAGGTTTGGGGCATTGCGATACGGTGCTGACCTACGACCAGATCGACGCGCTGGCCCATGTCCCATCCGTCTATGTCGATATGTCCGGCAATAGTACGGTCAAAGCCAAACTGCACAGCACGTTGAAAAATCAGCTGAAACATTCCTCGGCTGTTGGGCTGAGCCATTGGGATCAGTTCACTCCGACAGTCCCGTTGGATGGCCCCAAGCCGCAATTCTTCTTTGCGCCCTCACAGGTCGCCAAGCGGCGCGAGGAATGGGGCCCCGGCAAGATCGAGGCGCAGATCACCGCCGCGTGGAAGCGCATCGCGGCCAGCGCATCCGATTGGATGGAGGTGCAGGTGCATGACGGCGTGGCCGATGCGGAAGAGGTCTATGCCACCCTCGCACGGGGGGAGGCCGACCCCAAAGTCGGCGCGATCATCCGCCCCTAGTGCTGTGCGGGCGCGGGGTCAGGCCGAACAGCTTGCCCCGCCCAAGACGCAGAATTTGGCGCAATGAGGGTGGTTCAGGGCAACGTCTTTTTCCGCTTCTTCCAGCGAATGGCCCAGCTCGAACTCTTCGCTGTAGGGCAGCAGAGTGCAGGCCAGCACGGCAGGGGTCGCGGCACCTTTGCGCTTTACCACCATACGCGAGCTGGAACACATCACCGCGTCGGGGGATTTATCCAGGATTCCCCAGCAGGCGGTGGTGATTTCGGGCACTTCGACGGTTTCATCCATCTCAGGAAAAAGCACTGTCATCCCAGGGTCTTGCGGGTCGATGTCAAAGCTGTGTTCCGCGTAAAATGCCCCGTATCCGGCGCGGCTGTCTTCGTCTGTGGCGCCAAAAACCGACCGCCCTGCAACGGCCATGCGGATGTTATTGTCGCGCAGCCATTTCATGCCTGTCACTGTCTTTTCCAGCGCGCCCGCGCCGCGCTCTGCGTCATGCAGATCGGTGCGGTAGTGATCGACGGAAATGCGCAATGTCAGCTTGCCGGGATAGGCTTCGTTCAGGCGCACCAGCCCCGCTTGCACCGATTTACGCATCATCGGGCGCATGGCGTTGGTCAGGATCAGCACGTCATATCCGGCGGCCAGCGAGGCTTCGGTGATCTCGATCATCTGCGGGTTCATGAACGGCTCGCCGCCGGTAAAGGCAATCTCTGTCACCGGCCAGTTGCGCTGCGTGATTTGCCCCAGATAATCGCGCACCTCGTCGGCGGTGATATAGACCAGCGCATCATTCGTGGGGCTGGACGCGATATAGCAGTTCACACATTCAATGTTGCACAGGGTGCCGGTGTTGAACCACAGCGTCTGCGGGTTTGTCAGGCTGACAGTCGCGCGGGGTTCACCCTTGGCCGTCAGGGCAGGGTCCTGAAATTTACCGATATTTGCGTCGACAACGTCTTTCATAGGAAACCGGACCTCACCTGTATAAATTACTTTTCTTTGTCTATGCGAATGGTATGCGCAATAAAACCCCGTGTCATTTGGTGCACAGACTTGTGAAAAACGGAAATCTCAGTATGTTTGCGCTAACATCACATCTCGGCACCCAAACGTCGTAGCCTCGCGACAAGGAGCATCCACATGGTATCACGCGTCATTCCGGTCGATCCTTTTGATCTGGTGATTTTCGGCGGCACAGGCGATCTGGCGCGCCGCAAGATCCTGCCGGGCTTGTTCCGGCGCTTTTGCGCAGGGCAGATGCCCGAAAACGCCCGTGTCATCGGTGCCGCGCGCACAGAAATGGACCGCGCGGGCTACCAGCAGATGATCCGCGAGGCGATTGCCGAATTCAACGGTGACTTCGAGCACGAGAAGGCGCAGCTGGACGGGTTCATCGACCGGCTGGAATATGTCGCGATTGACGCCAAAGGCGAGGACGGCTGGGCCGAGCTGCAAAAGCTCATGGCCGGGACCGAACGGGTAGAGGCCTATTATTTCTCTGTCTCGCCTGCGTTGTTCGGTGATCTGGCGGAACGTCTGCAACAATGGGGCATAGCGGACGCGCAAAGCCGGATCGTCGTCGAAAAGCCCTTTGGCCGCGACCTGAAAACCGCGCAGGCGCTTAACGCCACGCTCGCCAAGTATTTCGACGAAAGCCAGATCTACCGGATCGACCACTATCTGGGCAAAGAGACGGTGCAAAACCTGATGGCTGTGCGGTTTGGCAATATGCTGTTCGAGCCGCTGTGGAACAGCCAATATGTCGATCACATCCAGATCACCGTGGCCGAAACCGTCGGCGTTGGGGGCAGGGGCGAATATTACGACAAATCGGGTGCCATGCGCGATATGGTGCAAAACCACCTGATGCAGCTTTTGTGCCTGATCGCGATGGAGCCGCCTGCGCGGTTTGACCCCGACGCGGTACGCGATGAAAAGCTCAAGGTGATCCGCGCGCTGGACCCTGTGCTGCCGCATCACATCGCCCGCGGTCAATATCAGGCAGAACCGTGCAACGAGGCCGAACAACCCGGTTACCGTACCGCTGTGGGGGATCCACGCTCGCGCACCGAAAGTTTCGTCGCGCTGAAAACCCACATCAGTAACTGGCGGTGGGCTGGCACGCCTTTTTATCTACGTACCGGCAAACGCATGGCGGCGCGGTCCTCCGAGATCACGGTCGTCTTCAAGGAAACACCCCATTCGATTTTTGCAGAAGACGCAGGCCGCCACCGCAACGTTCTGTCGATCCGTTTGCAGCCGAACGAAGGCATCACCCTTGGCGTGACGATCAAGGAACCGGGCCCGGGCGGCATGCGTTTGGTGGACGTGCCCTTGGATATGACATTCGCCGACGCTTTGGGGCCTGAAGGCTCCGAACAGGTAGACGCCTATGAACGTCTGATCATGGACGTGATCCGTGGCAACCAGACCCTGTTCATGCGCGGCGACGAGGTAGAGGCCGCTTGGGCCTGGACCGACCCGATCATCCAGGGCTGGGAAGCGCGCAATGACGTGCCCAAACCCTACGACAGCGGGTCCGACGGCCCGACAGATGCCAACGAACTGATGCGCCGTGACCAGCGCCAATGGCGGGAGTATTCTGCATGAGGTTGATCGAATATGCCGACCGCGAAGTCCTTGCGATGGACCTCGCCAATCTGATCGCAGGGGAGCTGAAGAACGCCCTGTTATCCCATGACACGGTCAGCTTTGCCGTGCCGGGCGGAACAACCCCGGGGCCGATCTTTGACAGCCTGAGCGCGGCCAATCTTGAGTGGGGGCGGGTGCAGGTCATGCTGGGTGACGAACGCTGGGTCGCCCCCGACCACGAGATGTCGAACGCGCGGCTCTTGCGCAATCGCCTGCTGGTGGGCCGCGCGGCCGACGCAGCGTTCACCCCTTTCTACATCGACGGGCTGACCTCGGCCGAGGCCGCAGAAACACTGTCCCCCCAGATCGAATCCCGATTGCCGCTGTCGGTGCTGTTGCTGGGCATGGGCGCGGATATGCACACGGCTTCGCTCTTTCCCGGGTCAAACGGGCTGGAGGCGGCGATGGCCGCGGACGCCCCGGCGCTCTGTCCGATCGATGTCGACGGGCAGGACATCGGGCGCATCACCCTGTCGCGCAGGGTGCTGGAAGGTGCAATGTCAAAGCATCTTGTGATCTTTGGCGATGAAAAACGTGTAGCGGTGGAACAGGCGCAAAGCCTGCCGGCCCTTCAGGCCCCCATCGGCGCAGTATTGAACGAGACAACAGTACATTGGGCACCATGACGCAATTTGATGATTTGATCCGTATGCAGGCGGCGGTGCAAGACCGCTCTATCCTGTCGTTGTTCGATACAGCCGATCGCGCCCAGACGTTCAGCGCGCAGACCGGCGACATGTTGTTCGACTTCTCCAAAACCAATCTTGACCGCGATACGATGGATGCGCTGCTGGCACTGGTAGACGCCGCCGACGTGCCCGCGCGTCGCGATGCGATGTTCGCAGGCGAAAAGATCAACGAGACCGAAGACCGCGCCGTATTGCACACGGCGCTGCGCAACCTTGATGGGGGCGCGGTGATGGTGGATGGGGCGGATGTGATGCCCGGCGTCCATGATACGCTCGACCGGATGCGCGGTTTCACGGATCAGATCCGCAGCAGCGACATCACGGATGTGGTGAATATCGGTATCGGCGGGTCCGATCTTGGGCCCGCGATGGCGGTGCAGGCGCTCTCGCCCTATCATGACGGGCCGCGCTGCCACTTCGTGTCGAATGTCGACGGGGCGCATATCTCGGACACGCTCCGCGGGCTTGATGCGAAGACCACATTGGTGATCGTCGCTTCCAAGACCTTCACCACGATCGAGACGATGACCAACGCCCGCACCGCACGCGCGTGGATGACAGAGAATGGCGGCGATCCGGCAAAGCAGTTTGCAGCCCTGAGCACGGCGCAGGACAAGACCAGCGATTTCGGTATCGATGCAGATCAGGTCTTTGGCTTCGAAGACTGGGTCGGTGGGCGCTATTCCGTCTGGGGGCCCATCGGCCTGTCGCTGATGATCGCCATTGGCCCACGCGCCTTTGATGCGTTCTTGCGCGGCGGGCAGGCGATGGACCGTCACTTCTGCGCCGCCGCCCCCCACGAGAACATGCCCATGTTGCTGGCCCTGGTCGGCATCTGGCACAATCAGATCTGCGGCTATGCCACCCGCGCTGTGCTGCCCTATGACCAGCGCTTGGGGCAATTGCCCGATTACCTCCAGCAGCTTGAAATGGAATCCAACGGCAAGTCGACCCTGATGGACGGCACCACCGCGCCCTATCACACGGGCCCCGTTGTCTGGGGCGCAGCGGGCACCAATGGCCAGCACGCGTTCTACCAACTGATCCACCAAGGCACCCGCGTCATTCCTTGCGAATTCCTGATTGCGGCCAATGGGCACGAGCCGGACCTGACGCACCACCACAAGCTGCTGATCGCCAATTGCCTTGCGCAATCCGAAGCTTTGATGCGCGGGCGATCCTTGCAAGAAGCGTCAGAGATGATGGCAGCAAAAGGTTTGACCGGTGCCGAGCTGGACCGTCAGGCGCGGCATCGCGTCTTCCCCGGCAACCGCCCGTCGACCACGCTCAGCTACCCTCTGCTCGACCCGTTCACTTTGGGGCAGATCATCGCGCTGTATGAACATCGCGTCTTTGTGGAAGGCGTCATCCTGGGCATCAATTCCTACGACCAATGGGGCGTGGAGCTGGGCAAAGAGCTCGCCACCTCTTTGCAACCCATCGTCGAGGGCGCGGCACCTGCCACCGATAAAGACGGCTCGACCGCCGCTCTTGTCGCCTTTATTGCAAAACACGCCGATTAGGATCACGGCTTCATTTTGCCAGATAAACTCCGGGGAGTGTGAGGGGCAGCGCCCCTCATCCCCAACCTCGCGCACAGCGCTGCAGGTTACCCGTTCAGCGCGATGTCATAGGTCACCCAGCCCGTGCGGGTCGCCAGCTTGTCGTAGGCCCCACGCCCGCGATAGTTATCCTCCGCCGTGATCCAGCGCAGCGTGCCCCAGCCGTTGTTTTTCGCCACCGTCTCAACCGCTTTGATCAGCGCCTGCGCGGCCCCGGTACCGCGGGCCTGCTGGCTGACAAACAGATCATCCAGAAAACAGTTCGTCACCGCGCGCAGCTGGCTGACAAAGGGGCGGTAATGGGTAAACCCGACAAGCGCGCCGCTGGCATCCTGTGCCACGATGCAATTGCTGCCGTGAGCGGGGTCCATCAGCCAGCCAAAGACGGTTTCACGCATCTGCGGCGTCTGATCGACCTTGTAGAAGGCGGCGTAGCCGGCAAAGAGCGTTTCCCAGGCGCTGCGATCCGCGGCGTCCATCGGGCGGGTGGTGAGTGTCATAGCTTATGTTCCTTTCGGTGAATGCGCGCGCGGCGGTTATCCCTCGGGGCGGGCGTTTTCAGTCTGCTCAAAATATTGTTTCAAGCGGTCGGGCAGGGGATACCGACCGGAGCCGTCCCGTTCCAGAAGTACCAAAATACACTCGAACGTGGCCCGCAGTTCACGGCCCACCCAAACCTCTTGTGCCAACGCGTAAGAGGTGTTGCGAAAGCTGGTGCAGCGGCAGGTCACGATGTAATTCTCGCGCTCCAGCATCTCTTGCAGATAGCGGATCGACCCTGACCGGATCACCACGCGCGGGCCGGGGCTGTCGATCAGCCCGCGTTCCACCAATGACTGCGTATAGCGGATGCGCAGCCGTTCGAACCATTCGAAATAAACGGTGTTATTGACGTGGTTGTTGGTGTCCAGATCAGAGAAGCGGACCTGATCTGCCATGGCCAGCGGTTGCGGTGTTGGCATACCGGCGGCGCGTTGCTGATCGGGGGAAAGGGGCGTGTGATAAATAACTGTCATGAACCCTGCGTAAGCAGCAATGAGGGCGCTTGCAAGACTGGGGTGATTTGTCCATTTTGCACCCAACGACTAATTGGGAGGATGCGCCATGCTTGGCCAAATGATGAATAAACCGCTGCTGATTTCGAGCTTGATCGAACACGCACAACGCTTTCACGGCGAGACAGAGATTGTCTCTGTCAAGACCACCGGCGGGTTGGAGCAGACCTCTTGGGGTCAAGTCGCGCGCAACGCCCGTGCGCTGGCCTCTGCGCTGACAAATCTGGGGCTGGACCCGCAGGCGCGCTGCGGCACCATCGCCTGGAACAACCGCCGTCACCTCGAAATCTACTTTGGTGCATCGGGCGGCGGCTTCGTCTGCCACACCATCAACCCGCGTCTTTTCCCCGAACAGCTTGTCTATATCCTGAACCACGCCGAAGATAAGGTGCTGTTCATCGACAAGACGTTTGTGCCGCTGATTGCTGGCATTCAGGACAAGCTTGAACATCTTGAGCATGTCGTTCTGATGGAAGGCACCGACGAAGAAGCCGCCGCGCAACTGCCCGGGATCAAGTTCTATGACGATCTGATCGCCAGCGGCGACCCCGAGTTCATCTGGCCGGATCTGGACGAGAACACCGCCTCGAGCCTGTGCTACACTTCGGGCACCACGGGTAACCCCAAGGGCGTTCTTTATTCACACCGTTCGACCGTGTTGCACAGCTTTGGGATCAACCTGGCCGACAGCATTGCGATCACGGCCAAGGATGTGGTGCTGCCCGTCGTCCCGATGTTCCACGTCAACGCCTGGGGCGCGCCTTATGCCTGCGCTATGGTTGGCGCGGCGATGGTAATGCCCGGTCCCGGTCTGGATGGCCCGTCGCTGGTGAAACTGATCGACACCAACCATGTGTCGCTGGCGCTTGGCGTTCCAACCATCTGGCTGGGGCTGCTGAACGAGGCGGATAAGATCGGCAGCAAGCTGGAAAGCCTGCAGCGTACGGTCGTTGGCGGCTCTGCTTGCCCACCGTCGATGATGACCGCCTTCCGCGAGAAATACGGGGTAGAGACGATCCACGCCTGGGGCATGACAGAGATGTCGCCCGTTGGCAGCATCAACCAGCTGCTGGCCAAACACACCAAGCTTCCTGCTGACGCGCAAAACAAGCTGCGCGAGAATCAGGGTCGTCCGGTCTTTGGTGTGGATCTTGAAATCCTTGATGACGACGGTAACCCCGTGGCACATGACGGCGTGACACAGGGCGATCTGGTCACCAAGGGCTACTGGATTCTCGACAGCTATTTCCGCAAGACCCGCAGCGAGACTCTGAACAAGGACGGTTGGTTCGACACGGGCGATGTGGCAACAATGGACCCCGACGGCTACGTCACGATCCGCGATCGGTCAAAAGATATCATCAAGTCGGGCGGCGAATGGATCAGCTCGGTCGAGCTTGAAAATATCGCGATCGGTCACCCGCAAATCGCGGATGCGGCCGTCATCGGGGCCCGTCACGAAAAATGGGACGAACGTCCGATCCTGATTGCAGTGAAAGCGGAAGGCCAGGACCCGAGCGAGGCAGAAATTCTGTCGATCTTCGAAGATAAGATCGCCAAATGGCAGATCCCTGATCGCGTCGTCTTTACCGACGCATTGCCGCGCAACGCGACCGGCAAGGTGTTGAAACGTGATCTGCGCGAAAGCTTCGGCGAAGTGCTGATCAACGGCTGATGGATGCTTCACCGGGGCAGGCTACTGCCCCGGTGACTGAGCTTTCTTCTGTCCCACAGTATAGAATATATGCGGGGCAGGAGCGTTATATGGGGTCTTCAGAAGGGCGCATTATGAAGCGGAGACATTGACCTTAAACGTAGGTCTGTCGCCGACAGTGGCACCTCGTACAGACTTTTTGCGGCATGGTCGTACTGTCACGCCAGCGATGAATACCAAATTTGCACGGCACGCGCGAAAGCGCCCGGACGAGCTTCGAAAACATGTGTCACCTGAAATGTCTGCCAAAAAACTTGGCGAAGTGTAAAAATCGATACTCGTACTGAAATCACTCGCTATCGAAATATTAACGCAATTTAAAAGTGCAATGTCTAGCGATAAATAACCTTTAAGGCTAACAGCTTACGTACGGTAACACGTTTTAGTTGTTTTTGAACTTGCGAGACGGGGCTGACTGATCGCCGGGCTTTGCACTCATATCTAAAGGTAATCGGCAGGTTTGGCATAAGAATATGCCGAGAAATCCGAGCACAAAAAAGCCGCGCAGCGAGGCACTCGTTGCGCGGCTTTGATCTACCTTAGGTAGTGTTGGGGCTTCTCTCGCTTCATCCGCGCCCGCGATAGGGCGGCACGCCTTGATCGGGAATCCAGACGCTATTGGGGGTCTCGCCCGTTTGCCAGAACACGTCGATGGGTATGCCCCCGCGCGGGTACCAGTAACCGCCGATGCGCAGCCAGCGGGGAGACAGCAGCTCTACCAGACGGCGCCCGATGGAAACGGTGCAATCCTCGTGAAAGGCACCGTGGTTGCGAAATGCGCCCAGGTAAAGCTTGAGCGATTTGGACTCGACCAGATACTGATCCGGCACATAGTCAATCACTAGATGCGCGAAGTCGGGTTGGCCGGTCATCGGGCAAAGCGAGGTGAACTCGGGCGCGGTGAAGCGCACGCAGTAATCGACATCGGCCTGAGGGTTCGCAACTTTCTCGAGCATCGCTTCTTCGGGCGAGGCGGGAAGCTCTGTCTTGACGCCAAGCTGCTGCAAATCGCTGTAAATCGTTTCCATAAATCCTCCGGTGGCGGGTCAGACCCCGCGTTTGTTGCCCCATAGCAATACGTGAAGTTGTGGCAGCAGGCGCGGCGTGAACCAGCGATCTGCCATGGTTTTATCCACCAGCCACAATAGCTTATCCGCCAGCACCTGCGGATCGACAGCGACGCTGGGGTCGACCTCGTCGTTGCCCGGTTGCAGATAAAGCGGCAGTTGGGGGTAGCGGGTGGCGGCGTCGCGGGCCCAATTGTAATCCGCGTCGTCAAATATCACGATCTTCATCACCGTCTGGGCCGCCGTTTCGCCAGCCGCAACACAACCGTCGAAAGCGGCCCAATCCACTGTCTCGCCGCTGGATGGTGGTTTCGGGCTAAGCACAAGACAATCCAGCTGCCCGAACCACGGTTTCGCGATGGAGCCTTGCGTCTCGCAGGCAAAACGGTAGCCGGCGGCATGACCCAATTGGATCAAGGGCGCGAAGTCCTGAATGGCGGGGTTGCCGCCTGACAGGGATACGGTCAGCGGCGTGTTGTCTGACAGGCGCTGCACCTCTTGCCAGACCGCGTCGGTCGACATGTTGGCCCAGTCATGGCGGAATGCGGGGTCAACCGCGTGCATGCTGTCACACCACGCGCAGCGATAGTCACAGCCGCCCGTGCGCACAAAGACGGTGGGTTCACCGATCAGCGCGCCTTCTCCCTGTATCGTGGGGCCGAATACCTCGGCGATGCGCAGCTGGCTCATGGCCGGTACTCTGCCCAGGTTTTGGGCGTCTCGCTGACTTTGACAGCGGTGGTTTCGGGCCAGTGCTGCGCGCACCATTCATAGAGATGACGCGCCATATTCTCGCCGGTGGAGACAAAATCCAGCACGTCGTTGAGGTGACGATGATCGAAAGTCTCGTCTATATAGGTCTTGAGCGGCTTCAGCTCGCCGTAGTCGCGAACGAAACCGTCGGCGTTGAGCTCTCTGGCCCGAAGCTCCACCACCACGACATAGTTATGCCCGTGCAGGCGGGCGCATTGGTGGCCGTCTGGCAGATGCGACAGCTGATGCGAGGCGGAGAAATGGAACTCTTTCGTAATGGTATACATCAGGCGAGGATCTTCCGCTTGACCGCTTCGGCCCAGAAATCGGGATCGTCATATTGGGTCGGGTCGGTAACCCCCGCCAGATCGAAAGCCTCGCGCCGTTCCACGCAGGTACCACAGCGCCCGCAGTGATGCACGCCGCCTTTGTAGCAAGACCAAGTTTCGGCAAAGGGGGTGTTATGGCGCTGGCCTTCGGTCACGATATCCGCTTTTGATCGGTGCACGAAAGGCGTGTAAAGCGACACATCGGCGTAGCCGTCCAGCGCCATATATTGCATGAACTCAAACGCTTGGGTGAAATCGGGGCGGCAGTCGGGGTAGATAAAGTGATCGCCCCCATGCACCGCGGTTGCGACCGCCTGATCCCCCCGTGCGGCGGCAATGCCATAGGCGACCGTCAGCATGATCGCATTCCGGTTGGGGACAACGGTGACCCGCATCGTTTCTTCGGCATAATGCCCGTCGGGTACATCCACATCATCAGTCAGCGCGGACCCGGTCAGCGCCGCACCGATCCCGCGCATATCGATGATGTCATGGGGAACATCCAGACGTTTGGCGCAAAGCGCGGCATAGTCTAGTTCCTTGCGGTGACGTTGGCCGTAGTCGAAAGACACCAGCCCCGTCAGCTTGCGCTTGGCCGCCACCATATGAGCGAGCGACACAGAATCCAATCCGCCGGAGCAGATGACAATCGTTTTCATTTCTTAACCCTTGTTTTGATACCCGGGTAGGCTGCGACCGGGAAGGCGCCTGATAGACGAGACGATCAGGGATGCCAAGGGGGCCAATGCGGCGAATTTGGCGCGAAATGTCGCATTCGCAGCGTCACTCATAGAAAAACCGCCAGACTGGTGGGGTCTGGCGGCACGGCGCATTCTTCCCGCGAACGGGTGGGAGGTGCCCGCGCGCAGTCAGATTAGGCGCAAATCCGTGATCACGCGGATTGCATCAGCAAAGCCCGGTTCTTCCATTCGGGGTCGGTGACGGCATCGACCAACGCGGCGGCAACATCGCCACGGGCGGCCTTGGCTTTGACGTCAACGCTGTCGCCAAAGATCATATTCCGATTGCCCACATCATCCGTCAGCGCGACGGGGCGCAGAATGGCGTATTCGAGGCCGGAGTTTTGCAGATGCACGTCGGCTTCGTGTTTGGCTTGCAGATAATGCGCAAGCTCGCTGTCTGGGTCGGGGTTGTCCGCGCCGACACTGCTGAGCATCACAAAGCGCGAGATGCCGGCCTTGGCGGCGATATCAACCAGATCTTTGGCACCATCGCGGTCGACCTTGTCCGTCATCTCTGGCCCCGTGGACCCGCCGGAGCCCGCGGCAAATATCACCGCATCGCAGCCTTCGCAGGCGTCAGCGGTCAGATTGGTCAGGTCCCCCTTGCGCAGCACCACGTCGGAGGCCAGCGCACTGGTGTCAGAGGAATCGCGGACAAGGGCGATCGGCGTGTGACCCTGTTCGCGAAGTTGTTCAGTGACGCGGATACCGGTTTTGCCGGTCGCGCCGGCGACGAGAATATTCATGGTTGTAATCCTTGTTATACGTGCCGCGAAAAAACTGCCCGCCGCGCGGCCTTCGCGCAGCGGGCGGCCTTTTTTACAGCAGCGACAATAGCTTGTGGGCGGCTTCTTCCGAAGACGCGGGGTTCTGGCCGGTGACAAGCTTACCATCGGTCACCACGAAGGATGCCCAGTCGTCGCCCTTCTTGTAGGTGCCACCATTGGTCTTGAGCATATCTTCGACTAGAAAGGGGACCACATCGGTCAGGCCCACGGCCTCTTCCTCGGTATTGGTGAAACCGGTGACGGTTTTGCCGGATACCAGTGGTTTGTCGTCGGTGCCTTTGGTGTGTTTGAACACGGCTGGCGCGTGGCAGACGGCCCCGACGGGGCGGTCGCTGGCGGCAAAGCTTTCGATCAGGTTGATGCTGGCCTTGTCCTCAGCCAGATCCCACAGCGGGCCGTGGCCGCCGGGGTAGAAGATCGCGTCGAAACCGTCGGCCGAAACGCTCGACAGCACCTCGGTATTGGCCAGCTCTTTCTGTGCGGCGTCATCGCTCTTGAACCGTTTGGTCGCTTCGGTCTGCGCATCATCTGCATCGCTGGACGGATCAAGCGGCGGCTGTCCGCCTTTGGGTGATGCCAAAGTGATCTCTGCACCAGCGTCCTTGAACACATAATAGGGGGCCGCGAACTCTTCGAGCCAGAAACCGGTTTTGTTACCAGTGTCGCCCAGCTTGTCGTGGGAGGTGAGTACCATGAGAATTTTCATGTTTTTGGGCCTTTCAATTCATTTCTTATACCGGTCAGGGCGTCATCCGAGACGCCGCAATAACGACCGCGTAGACCGTTCAACGAATGGGCGCGCCTGTTGTTCCGCGATATGTCTGACGTTTTTGTGACTGATGCGGGTGCGGGTTCTGCAATGGTGGATATGCTCTGGCACCACGGGGGCAAAGCGATTAAACCCGCGGTAGTTTTTCGCGGGAAAGGTCGGGCCGGATGCATAGAGTAGAACTAGCCGAACGGCCCCACTGGCGCGACCACGCCAAAGAGGTCGGTTTTTCCTTCGCGGACATGCACGGGGAACCCTATTGGGACGAAACCTCTGTCTATGCGTTCTCGCTTGACCAGATCGAAAATGACATCGAAGACCCCGCGACCGCGCTGCATGGTATGTGCCGCGAGGCGGTGGATCACATCCTTTCCAGCGAAGAGCTAATGGACAAGCTTGCCATTCCCGAAGCGCACCGTGACCTCATTGCGAACAGCTGGAAGCAAGGCGACCCCGAGATCTATGGCCGCTTCGATCTGGCATATGACGGGCAGGGGCCTGCCAAACTGCTGGAGTATAATGCCGATACGCCGACCTCGCTTTATGAATCGGCGTCCTTCCAGTGGCAGTGGTTGGAAGATCAGCTAGAGGCAGGCAACCTGCCCGAGGGGGCGGATCAGTTCAACGGCATCCACGAGGCACTTGTCGCCCGTTTCGCCGACGTGTTCGAACCCGATAGCGATCTGCATTTCACCGCCGTCGCGGGTAATCCCGAAGACTACGGCACGGTCGAGGCTATGGGCTGGGCCGCGCGCGAGGCGGGGTTGGGCGCGCATTATTGCGACCTTGATAAAATCGCGCTGAGCGATGACGGGCAGTTTCTGGATGATGAGGACCGCCGCATCGCCGTCTTGTTCAAACTCTACCCGTGGGAAGACCTGCTGCGCGACGACTACGCGGACCACATCGAAGGCTCTGGCTGTCTGTTCCTTGAACCCGCATGGAAAGCGCTGCTGTCCAACAAGGGCCTGCTGCCCGTGCTGTGGGAGATGTTCGAGGATCACCCGAACCTTCTCCCTGCGTTCTTTGAACAAGATGTGGGCGAGGCGATGGCGGGGCGCGGCTCTGTCACGGGGCGTGCGGCGGATGCCTTTGACCGTGCGCGCGCAGGGCTTGCACGGGCCCATGTGCGCAAACCGATCCTATCGCGCGAAGGGGCCTCGGTCGAAATCGTGAAATCCGGCCAGATCATCGAAAGCGCCAGCAACACGGCGTATGCCGAACACCCGCGTATCCTTCAGGCCTATGCGCCTTTGCCGCAGTTCGACGGGATGCGCCCCGTGGTCGGCGCGTGGATCATCGGGCAGACCTGTGCGGGCATCGGCCTGCGCGAGGACCGGTCAAGGATCACGCAGGATCTGTCGCGTTTCAAACCCCATTACATTGCGCCATATTCCGGTTAGCATCGTCGCCCAATCGCCGAACCACAGCAGAAAGCAGATCATCATGACAAAACGGTCAAAACGCGTCGCCATCGCGATCATCGGGGCCACCGCCTTTACACTGGCCGGTTGCCGCGACGAAAAGATTGATGCCGCTGCCTTTCCCGATGTGCAAAGCTGCAAGAACGAGGCGTCCTTTGGGGGCACATTCACCGCCGCCGATTGTGAAACCGCTTTTGCCGAGGCAGAGACGCTGCATGTGGAATCCGCACCGCGCTACAACAGTCTGGATGTCTGCGAAGAACAACACGGCGAAGGGGCCTGCGGGTCAGAGGCGCAGCAGACACAGGGCGGATCGGGCGGTATCTTTATGCCGTTGCTCGCGGGCTATCTGATCGGGAACATGTTGGGCGGGCGGTCGGGTATGGCCGCAAGCCAGCCGATGTATAAGACGGCGGATGGCAAGTTTACCAATGCGGCGCGCACCAGCACCTATTCCAGCAACAAGGGGGCCGCCAAGCTCAGCACCTCGCAATTCACCCGCCCCGCGACGACCGTGGGCAAAACCCCGATGACCCGTGCGACGGCGAAATCCCGCGGCGGTTTCGGGAAGGTGGGCAGCGGGCGCACGGGCTTCGGCGGCTAAGGGTGCGGGCGTCGCACACGCAGACGTGACCGCAGCAGCCGCAACCGCAGGAACTTGATACGACGGCCATGTGTTTGCCCTTCGACGCGAATAAGCGAAGAAGGAGCAGACATGTCCAAGATCACGACAATCAATCCCGCCACCGAAGAAGAGATCCAGTCCTACGATCTGATGAGCGAGGCAGAGGCGATACAGCGGGTCGAAGCCTGTCATGACGCGCATCTTGAATGGCGCAAGCTGTCGCACAAGGAACGCGCGCCCTATCTGACCAAGATCGCCGCCAAGCTGCGCGAGAACGCGGATGAACTGGCCGCTCTTATGACGCGCGAGACAGGTAAGCTGCTGAAAGATGGCAAGACCGAGGTAGAGATTTGCGCGGCCATCTTTGAATATACCGCCAAGAATGGCCCCGACGTGCTTGCGGATGAAGAACGCACCCACGGTGCCGACGGCAAACGCGGGGTCGTGAGCTATCAGCCTATCGGCGTCATCTATTCGATCCAGCCGTGGAACTTCCCACTGTATCAGCCCACCCGTGTGCTTGCGGCGAACCTGATGACGGGCAACGGTTGTGTTCTGAAACACGCGAGCATCTGCACTGGCTCGGGTCTGCGCCTGCGCGAACTTTGCATCGAGGCAGGGCTACCCGAAGACCTGTTCCAAGTGATCCTCATCGACCACGACACCAGCGACAAGCTGATCGAACACCCCAAGGTGCGAGGCGTGACAATGACGGGCAGCGATGGCGCGGGCCGTCATATCGGGTCGGTCGCCGCGAAGTCGCTGAAAAAGACCGTGCTCGAGCTTGGGTCCAATGACGCCTATCTGGTGCTTGAGGATGCTGATATCGAAACAGCAGTCAAATTCTCGGTTATGGGGCGGCTCTATAACAACGGGGAAACCTGTGTATCGGCGAAACGCTTTATTGTCGCCGATAAGGTCCATGACGCCTTTGTCGATGCCTTCGTCGCCGAGATGAAAAAGATCAATATGGGTGATCCGACCGACGAAAACGTTCAGCTGGGCCCGTTATCCAGCCAGGACCAGTTCGAGACCGTGCGCGATCAAGTGAAAGAAAGCGTTGATAAGGGGGCCAAGGTGCTGTGCGGTGGCGAGGTGCCTGACCGTACGGGGGCTTACTACCCCGCGACGGTATTGTCTGACCTTAAACCCGGTATGCCGGCGTTTGACGATGAAATCTTCGGACCCGTCGCGTCGATCATCCGTGCCAAGGATGATGAAGACGCGATGCGTCTGGCGAATGACAGCCGCTACGGTCTGGGCGGCGGGATATTCTCGAAGGACGAGGACCGCGCCTTGAAGCTCGCGAAAGAGCATTTCGACACAGGCATGATCCGCATCAACTCCTTCGGGGCTGCCGATCCGAATATGCCCTTTGGCGGAGTGAAAGATTCCGGCTATGGGCGTGAGCATGGCGGATTTGGCATGAAAGAATTTGCCAATGCTAAGGCGATTTTCCTGCCCTAAGCCTGCGAGGCAACGGTGAACGTGGGGCGCGTCGGAGATCTATCCGGCGCGCGCAACTTATTTAGGCCCGATGGTAAAGGTTTGCGCGAAGTTAACAAATGCGGCGCGGGCGCCACACATCTCCAATTGTATTATGTCGGCGGAACCTCGCCCTGCCGCCGCATAGAACGATCTCTTAGACTTGGATGCTTCAGGTAATCCGCAGCTAGGCTGCGCTTCAGGCGGAACAGTGCTTGCCCTTAAGTAGAACAAAGCGCACCCACATCGGCGGTATATGGTCACTGGTCGCATTCCTCGTCGCGACGGTCATCATTACCTACGCCGCCGGCCGTCTGGACCGTCTGCTCTCCGAAGCTTTCGTATACGAAGCCCGCGCCCAGACATATCTCGACCTGCTTGAGGTGCGCGAACAGTTCGAAGAGATCATTCACGAACGGTCCCTCGCGCTGCGCGAACTTGCGACGTTCATCGGCGAGAACCCCTTTGCCAAACAGGAAGAGTTTACCCAGCGGGTTCAAAATATACGTGAAGTCGACGACACGGTCATCAATATCGCTGCCGCGCCTGACCTCGTCGTGACCCTGATCCACCCGCTCGCGCCGAACATGGGCGCGCTTGGGTTAGATTACCGCACAAACGAAGACCAGTTTCCCGGCATTGAACGGATGCTGAGCTTGGGCAAAGAACTGATGACCGGCCCCGTCGATCTGGTGCAAGGCGGTAAGGGGCTGATCCTGCGCGCCCCGGTCTATTGGCCCGATCCCGACTTTGCCACCGAAGGCGATGTTGACGGCAGCAAACGCCAGCTGTGGGGGATCGTATCGCTTGTGCTGGACTATGATCAATTCCTGATCAATTCCGGCATACGTGAGGCCGAAGAACGCTATGACATCCTCATTCATGCGGCCTCTCCGCAGGTGGGGGTAGGGCCGCAGATGTTCACCTACGGCGATCGGGGCCTGCTGGAGGCGGATACTGTTACGTTAGAATTCGATTTCTCCTTCGAGGAATGGATGTTGGAAGCGCGCACCAAGGGCGGATGGCCCAAACACGCGCCCGATCAATGGTCAAAACGCGCGCTGATCGCGTCGGCCGGGCTGATGCTTTTGGGCACGCTGCTTTATGTACTGCAGGTGTCAGAGCGGCGCAAACGTGCCGAAGTCCTGCTAAGCAGCGGGATCGAAGCGCTGAACGACGGGTTTGTCATGTTTGACGCGCAGGATCGTTTGCTTCTGAGCAACTCGAAATACAAAGAGATGTACGAGCTTCCCTCGGAAGTCCTCAAGCCCGGAACACCATTTGCCGAGCTGTTGCGTATCGGTGTTAAAAGCAAGCAGTTTCCCATGGGGCGCTATAACGAGGATGAGTGGATCGAGCGTCGCTTGGCCATCCATCGCGAAAACAGAACCTCCGAGACAGAACAACATCTGTCGGGTGGGCGCGTGATCAAAGCCTCTGACCGGCCTTTGGCAGACGGCAGCTATGTCGGCCTGCGCGTGGATGTGACCGAGCTGAGCCACGCCAAGGATGCCGCCGAAGCTGCCAGCAAGGCCAAGACGGATTTCATGGGCGTCCTCAGCCACGAGCTGCGCACGCCGCTGACGGTGATCATGGGCGTGGCGCAGCTTTCCCGCAACGCGCGTATGCTGTCGTCTTCCAAGGCGCTGCTCAAGGGCTATGAGGACGGAGAGATCAGCCACGCAGAGGCAAAACGCCTGCTGGACGAGATGTACGACCAACTGTCCGGCCTGATGAACCGGTTGGTGCAATCCGGCGAGCATCTGTTGCACCTCATCAACGAGATCCTCGATGTGGCCAAGATCGAATCCGGCAGCCTTGTGATCGAACCCAGCCATTGTGCGGTGCAGGATATTGTCGACCCGGTGATCGAACAGCTTCGCACACTTTCAAGCAAGAAGGGTCTGGCCTTTGATGTGGTACAAGAGGCGGATATGGTCTTTGCCGATAAGGTGCGCGCGCGGCAGATCCTGTTCAACCTGATCGGCAACGCGATCAAATTCACCGACACCGGTTTCGTCCGTCTGGTGGTGAAACCCGTGGGCGATGTCGTCAGCTTCGAAGTGCATGACAGCGGTGCCGGCATCCCCGAAGCCGAACTGCAAAGCATTTTCGAGGTCTTCTATCAGGTCGATTCCACCGCCACGCGTCGGGCAGGCGGCACGGGCATGGGGCTCGCGATTTCGCGCAGTCTGGCAGAAATGCAGGGCGGCAGCCTCAGCGTGTCCAGCGTCGTCGGGCAGGGCAGCTGCTTTATCCTGACACTCCCCATCCGCGCCGCGCAAAGCCTCGAGGTAAACGCCGCCGCCTGAGGCCACGCGAAACAGCGCGATTGTCCCGCGGATCGTAGCGTTCAACCCCAGAGTAACCTTGTATTTTCAAATCGAATGCGGCGGTTTCAGTTTGAATACTGAAAGTTTGGTAGGCCCGGCAGGACTTGAACCCGCAACCAAAGCGTTATGAGCGCTCTGCTCTAACCAATTGAGCTACAGGCCCGCCTGCGCGGTTTGGTAAGCGGGCGGGCGCGGCGCGTCAAGGGATAGAAACGCGCAGATGTGGCTTAGGTGCATTGCACGCCTGCGCAACCTGCTATAACCCACTTTCGCAAAGGGAACAGGCAGCGGGATGCGTCATGACCAACTCCAAGAACTCGATCACCTATGCAGACGCTGGTGTGGATATTGATGCAGGCAACGCGCTGGTAGAACGTATCAAACCGGCGGCCAAACGGACCAAGCGTCCGGGCGTGATGTCGGGGCTTGGCGGTTTCGGCGCGCTGTTCGACCTCAAGGGGGCGGGCTACACCGACCCGATCCTCGTCGCTGCGACGGACGGTGTGGGCACCAAGCTGCGGATCGCGATTGATACCGGCAACGTCGATGGTGTGGGGGTCGATCTGGTCGCCATGTGCGTCAACGATCTGGTCTGCCAAGGGGCGGAGCCGCTGTTTTTCCTCGATTATTTCGCCACCGGCAAGCTTGAGACCGAACAGGCCGCGCGGATCATCGAAGGCATTGCCAAAGGCTGCGAAGGCTCTGGCTGCGCGTTGATCGGGGGCGAGACGGCAGAGATGCCTGGCATGTACTCCGAAGGTGATTTCGACCTCGCGGGCTTCTCTGTGGGCGCGATGGAACGCGGCGCGGACCTGCCCCGTGATGTGGCGGCGGGGGATGTGCTGCTGGGGCTTGCCTCGGACGGGGTGCATTCGAACGGCTATTCTCTGGTGCGTAAACTGGTCGAGATCTCTGGTCTTGGCTGGGATGCGGATTGCCCCTGGGCCGACGGAACATTGGGCGAGGTGCTGCTGACGCCGACGCGGCTTTATGTGAAACCCGCGTTGCAGGCCGTGCGGGCAGGGGGCGTGCATGCGCTGGCCCATATCACCGGCGGCGGTCTGACGGAAAACCTGCCCCGTGTGCTGCCCGATGATCTGGGCGCGCAGATTGATCTGGACAGCTGGGAGCTGCCCGGCGTGTTCAAATGGATGGCCGATGTGGGCGCGATCTCGGAAGCCGAGATGCTCAAGACCTTTAACTGCGGCGTGGGCATGATCCTTGTGGTCAAAGCGGATGAGGCCGAGGCGCTGACCAAACTGCTACGGCAGGCGGGCGAAACGGTCTATCCGATGGGCAATGTCACCGAGACCACGGGCGTTGCCTATAGCGGCAGCCTGCTGTGACCAAACGGGTTGCGATTTTTCTTTCGGGTGGCGGGTCGAACATGCGGGCGCTGGTCGAAGACATGACCGGCGACCACCCCGCGCGGCCCTGTGTGGTGGTGTCGAATGTGGCGGACGCGGGCGGGATTGCCTGGGCCAAAGAACGCGGCATCCCGACCGAAGTCGTGGATCACAAGCCCTTTGCAGGGGATCGCGCTGCCTTTGAAAACGAATTGACCGCGCGGCTGATGCCCCATGCGCCCGACATCATCTGTCTGGCCGGGTTTATGCGCAAACTGACCGGTGGCTTTACGGATGCTTGGGCCGGCCGGATGATCAATATCCACCCGTCTTTGCTGCCGCGCTATAAGGGGCTGCACACCCATGCCCGCGCGCTTGAGGCTGGCGATACCCAGCATGGCTGCACCGTGCACGAGGTCACGGCGGCGCTGGATGACGGGCCGATCCTGGGGCAGGCGACCATTCCCGTCATGGCCGGCGACACGCCAGAGGATCTGGCAGCGCGGGTTCTGGTGCAGGAACATCGTCTTTACCCTGCGGTGCTGCGGCGGTTTGCCAGCGGCAACCGTGATCTTTTGATGCTGGAAAGCTGACCGCGCGGCCTATTGCGCTGAAACCATGCGCTTTTCCATTGCCTGAATGGCTTCCTCTGTCCAAAGTAGCGCTATGAAAACAATCACCACCACCGCCGAGCTTGAAGCCTACTGCACAGAGGCCGCCAAGCATGATTACGTGACCGTCGATACCGAGTTTCTGCGCGAACGAACCTATTATTCCAAGCTCTGTCTGATCCAGTTGGCGATGCCCGGAACCGACGATAGCAATGCCGTTCTGGTGGACCCGCTGAGCGAGGGGCTGTCGCTTGACCCGCTGTACACGCTGTTCCGTGATACGTCGGTGGTCAAAGTCTTCCACGCCGCGCGGCAGGATCTAGAGATTTTCTATGTCGATGCGGGCGTCTTTCCCGAACCCTTGTTCGACACACAGGTCGCGGCGATGGTCTGTGGCTTTGGCGAACAGGTGGGATATGAAACTCTGGTGCGCAAGATCGCCCATCAACCTCTTGATAAGACGTCCCGTTTTACCGACTGGTCGCGCCGCCCACTGAGTGATGCGCAGGCGAAATACGCGCTGGCCGATGTCACGCACCTGCGCCAGATTTACGAATTCCTTGCGCGTAAGCTTGAACAGACGGGCCGCGCCCGCTGGGTTCAGGAGGAGCTTGAGATCCTGACCAGCCCTGACACCTATGTCACCCCGCCGCGCGAGGCATGGCGTCGGGTCAAGACGCGTACAAATTCGCCAAAGTTTCTGGCGCTTGTGCGCGAACTGGCCGCGTTCCGCGAGGAGTACGCCCAGACCCGCAACATCCCGCGCAGCCGCGTCTATAAGGATGACGCGATGGTAGAGCTGGCCAGCAATAAGCCGAAAAACCACGAGGAACTGGGCCGCGCCCGTCTGCTTCTGCGCGAGGCCCGCAAGGGCGAGATCGCGGATGGTATCCTCAAGGCGGTGGCCGCTGGCCTGAATTGCCCGCCCGGCGATATGCCGCAGCCCGATCGCAGCCGCGACAAGCTTCAGGTCAATCCGGCGCTGTCCGATCTGCTGCGTGTCTTACTGAAGGCCAAGTCCGAAAGCGCAGGCGTTGCGGCCAAGCTGATCGCCCCCGCTGCGGACCTTGACGGGATCGCCGCAGGGCTGCGTGATGTGGCCGCACTTAAAGGGTGGCGACGCGAGGTATTCGGGGAAGATGCGCTGCGACTGTGCAACGGCGAGATCGCTTTGACCGCGGTCGGGTCCGATCTGAAAGTGGTTGAGCTTTAACGCTCAACCTTCTGGATTTAGTGGATTTGTCAGGGGTTAGCGGCGCGATGTCATCGCGTTGCGCAGCCCCTCGACGCGGATGGTCGTCACGCCAGCCAGCGTCTGGTTGGTCAGCTTGCGGCCGGCCGTAACCTCGCGGGTGGGGGGCGTGCCGATGGCGGTCGCCTCGCTTGGTTCTACCCCTTCAAGACGGTAGGTCAGAACGCCGTCCACTGGCAGCTCGTCTTCGTTCGCGGGGGTCAGCTGCACCTCGTAAATGCCCTGACGATCCGCGCGACCGGTGGCGCGCACGACGGCACCGCCCGGTACTTCTTCGATCGTCAGATCAATGATCTGGTCGAAGGGGCGACCGGCATATACCACCTCTTTATTCCGCGAGGAGGAGAACAATCCGGTCCGCTGCGGGATCAAAGGGTTGGTCGAGGCTTCCTGACGGGTGATCGGTTCAGACCGCGCGGTCCCGAACCAGTTGAACGGGTTCACACGGCTGTCGCGCACGGTCGCGCAGCCTGTCAAAACAAGGGTCGATACCAAGATGGCTGAAAAGGTCTTGCGCATGGGGTCCGCCGTAGAAATTTCGGTAATATTTGACTAACCCATCCCAGACCCGTTGGGAAGGGGGTGGACCTTTGGCATCGTGCAACCTACCTGTTTGGCAAGCGAAAAGAGGGACGCACCGTGGCAACAGAGGCATTTGAAGAACTGGTCGAGGATTTCGAGTTTCTGGACGATTGGGAAGACCGCTATCGCCATGTGATCGATCTGGGCAAGGCGATGGAGCCGCTGACCGAAGAGCTGCGCGTGCCCGCAACCAAAGTAGATGGGTGCGCCAGTCAGGTCTGGTTGCATACGCAGTTCGAGGACGGCGTGCTCCATTTCGACGGGGCCAGCGATGCGATGATCGTTTCAGGCCTGATTGCCGTGCTTCAAAAACTGTATAACGGCGTGCCCGCGGCCGAGGTCAGCGCCATCGATGCCCGTGCCGAGATGGGGCGCCTTGGGTTGAACGAACATCTGTCGGCGCAGCGCTCGAACGGGCTGACCGCGATGATCGAACGGATTCGCGGCGAAGCTGCACAGCAGGGTTGAACGCGTGCCTGCGGGCTGTGGCGACGGCTGTGCCAGTTGAGTTTATTTGGCAAAATGAAGATCAGAGCGCCTTGAGTGTGCGCGCCAGATCACCGTAGCCGGTAAAGCGCCGTTCAAAGGCAAGGCCGAGCCTATCAGCGCATGTTTTCGCCTTGGCGGTGAGCGCGGGATCATCTGTTTGCGCCTGATACACAAGCTTTTCGTAGTTCCCGAAGTACATATCGCGCAGGTCGGGGTGCCGGTCGAGCCCCATGGGTTTGATAATGAAAGCGTCGAATTGGCGGACCAGAAAATCGGTGAGATAGAAGGTGGTAATCTCGTCCTCCGAGATCTGGGAAAAGCGGTCGTTGCCCTCAAAAAAGCTATAGCAATGCGGCCCTGAGACCATCTGCACGCCAAGTTTCTCACACTCCGCCTCTAGCAATCCGCCGGTGCCGCAGTCGGCGTAGACAACGAATATATCGTCGTATTTGTCGCGGTGTTTTTCCACGGCTGCGCGGACTTCGTCGGTGATTTTTTCTGGGTAGAGATGCAGCTTGGCGGGCAGGCAGGTCAGGTCCAGATGCGACCAGCCGTTCGCCTCATTCAGGTCGAGAATTTCCCGCGCCAGCGCCCCGCAGGCGATCAGCAGAATACGGCCCGTCTGCGGGGCGAGCGGCAGGCCTTTTTCTGTCAGATCACGGTCCGAGGGCGGCTTCATCTCACGCTCCGTCATGCAAAAGGCCCCTCCGGTAGGGAAGGGCCTTTATGTTCTAGATCAACTGTTTACGCCTTGGCAGCGTTGTGTTTCCGCCCGACCCATTCCTTGGCGGTTTCCACCGCGACGGCGGCATCGCGGCAATAGGCGTCGGCACCGATGGCCTTGCCGAATTCTTCGTTCAACGGGGCCCCGCCGACCAGCACGATATAGTCATCGCGGATGCCCTGTTCGACCATCGTGTCGATCACGACTTTCATATAGGGCATGGTCGTGGTCAGCAGCGCGGACATGCCAAGGATGTCCGGCCCTTCGGTTTCCATCGCTTCAAGATAGGCCTCGACCGAATTGTTGATGCCAAGATCGACAACCTCGAAGCCCGCGCCTTCCATCATCATCGACACAAGGTTCTTGCCGATGTCGTGGATGTCGCCCTTGACCGTACCGATCACCATCTTGCCCACGCGCGGCGCGCCGGTTTCGGCCAGCAGCGGCTTAAGGATCGCCATGCCGCCTTTCATTGCGTTCGCAGCCAGGAGCACTTCGGGGACAAAGAGGATACCGTCGCGGAAGTCGGCCCCGACGATGGTCATGCCGCCAACAAGCGCCTTGGTCAGAATATCATAGGGTGCCCAATCGCGTTCGATCAGGATATTGACCCCTTCTTCGATCTCTTCGCGCAGACCGTCATAGAGATCATCAAACATCTGCTGAACAAGTTCTTCGTCGTCCAGATCGGCAAGGATAATTTCGTCTTCATCCGACATAGTCGTTCCTCATCGGTTAACTCACCCGCGCGGGCTTGTGCCTTTTTGTCACATACGCGTCAAAAGCTTCGTGCTTTTTGCGACAAACCCGGCACCGCGTGCGACGCTTTAGTTGTTGGGAAATTACGCTCAATCGTGCTGTAAAACAATGGCTTGGGCCAATATACTTGACCATGTTCTCAATTTGTTCCAAAAGATTTGAATGGATCAGGCACAGCGCAAATACAGACTGCCCGGACGGGGTACATCCAGCAACCGCCCGGGCCGGTTCGAGCCGCTGACCGTCAGCGCTGTGGCCGATGGATGGGCGGGCGATGATGACCCTTTGCCGGTCTTGCGCACCCAGGTAAGCGTTGAAATTCCGCGCTCCGTGATCAGCTACAACCAGTCGCCGGACCTGCCGTTCGACCGGTCGATCAACCCGTATCGCGGGTGCGAACACGGCTGTGTCTATTGTTTCGCGCGGCCAAGCCATGCCTATCTGGGGTTGTCGCCGGGCCTGGACTTCGAGACGCGGCTGATCGCGCGGCCCGAGGCGCCCGAGGTGTTGAAACGAGAATTGGCGGCGAAGAAATACCAGGTCGCCCCCATTGCGATTGGCACGAACACCGATCCCTATCAGCCGATCGAGAAAGAGCATCGGATCATGCGCGCGCTGCTAGAGGTGCTGTCAGACGCGAACCATCCCGTTGCCATTGTGACCAAGGGCAGCCTGATCGAGCGGGATATTGATATTCTGTCGGATATGGCGGCGCGCGGGCTGTGCCGCGTGGGCGTGTCGGTGACGACGCTGGATGCGACGCTTTCGCGGTTGATGGAGCCGCGGGTGCCTGCCCCGAAACGCCGGTTGCAGGTGATCGAACGTTTGGCAGGGGCAGGAATTCCGGTGCGGGTGATGGCGTCCCCCATGGTGCCGGCGCTGACCGATCCCGAGCTTGAGGCGATTTTAGAAGCGGGGCGCGATGCGGGGGCCGTGGCGGCCAGCTGGATCATGCTGCGCTTGCCGCGCGAGGTGTCGCCCTTGATGCAGGAATGGTTGACGGCGCATTACCCTGACCGCGCGAGTCGCATCATGGCGCGGCTGCGCGAGATGCACGGGGGGAAGGAATATGACGCAAATTGGCACCGACGGATGCGCGGTGAAGGCCCCTATGCCGAGATGATTGCGCAGCGGTTTACCTTGGCGGTCAAACGGTTGGGGCTGGATACGCTATTGCCGCCGATGCGCTGCGATCTGTTCCGCCCGCCCAAACGGGCGAGCGCGCAGTTGGATCTTTTCGGGGATTAACCCCGGCGGCGGCCACGGCGTGGTGCGCGGGTGGGGCCTTCGCCATCGGTGCCATCGCTGGCCGACGAGAACGGACCAAGGGCTTCGACGATCTGTTCCAGCGTGGGGGCGTCACCCTTGGGCCGGCTGTCGAGAGCGGCGCGCATATGCACCAGATGTTCCGGCATAGTGCCGCAGCAGCCGCCGATGATCGACGCGCCGCAGTTGCGGGCCATTTCGGCGTAATCGGCCATCAGTTCGGGCGTGCCGTCATAGTGGATGTGGCCTTCGACGTATTTCGGAATGCCCGCGTTGCCTTTGGATACGATCGGCGTCGGCATGCCTTTGGAGGCGAACCCCAGCACCGTGCGCAACACATCCGACGCGCCGGTGCCGCAGTTGGCCCCATAGGCCAGCGGGCCATAATCGAGGTCATGCACCATGTCGACCATCGCCTCGGATGTCATGCCCATCATGGTGCGGCCAGCTGTGTCAAAGCTCATCGTGCCGACCCAGTCGAGCCCTGCCAGCTTGAAGCCTTCGGCGGCGGCGCGGTATTCCTCGGGGGCGCTGATCGTCTCCAGCCAGCCCACATCGGCACCACCGGCTTTCAGCCCGTCTGCGGTTTCATGGAACATCTCCACCGCCAGCGCGTGGGTGAGAGGGCCGACAGGCTCCATGATCTCGCCGGTGGGGCCGACGGAGCCTGCAACGATGACCTTGCGACCGGCCTTATCCGCGACCTCGCGCGCAAGCTCGGCGGACACGCGGCTAAGCTCATGGGCACGTTTTTCGGCATTATGTAGTTTCAGACGCGAGGCATTCGCGCCGAAGGAGTTGGTCAGGAAAATATCGCTGCCCGACTGCACGGCACCCTGATACAGCTTGATGATGTTTTGCGGCTGTTCGGTGTTCCACATCTCTGGCGCGTCACCGGACATCAGGCCCATGTTGAACAGGTTCGTGCCAGTGGCACCATCGGCCAGCAGCGTGCCTTTTTCAGCCAGAAGATCGGTGAGGGGGTTGGACATCAAAACGCTCCGCTAAATGGGTGATTTTGCCGTTTCCCACAACGCCCCTGATGACGCAACTTCATTATTCTCATGATCGTCATGAGCCGCTGCCATGGTTTCTGCGTGCATGACCGCCATGAGGGCAGGGCGCGCGCTTGCGTGGCAGGGGCGCTTGGACTATGTGACAGGCTAGAAATGGCTGATGGGTATTCCAACCGGCCTGTTGTCTGGAAGGGATGTGCATGGCCCGTCGCACGAAAATCTATGAAGGTACGGCGAAGATCCTGTATGAAGGACCGGAACCGGGGACCATTGTCCAGCACTTCAAAGACGACACAACCGCCTTTAACGCCGAGAAAAAAGCGGTGATCGAAGGCAAGGGCGTGCTGAACAACCGCCTGTCCGAATTCTTCATGACCGGCCTGAACAACATCGGCGTGCCTACGCATTTCATCAAACGTCTGAACATGCGCGAACAGCTGATCCGTCAGGCAGAGATCATCCCGCTCGAGATCGTCGTGCGCAACTATGCGGCGGGGGATCTGTCCACGCGGCTTGGCATTGACGAGGGCATGCAACTGCCGCGCCCGATTGTGGAATATCACTTCAAGAACAACGACCTTGGCGATCCGCTGGTCACCGAGGAACATATCGCCGCCTTTGGCTGGGCCGGTCAGCAGGACATGGAAGACATCCTGAGCCTGTCGCTGCGGGTCAACGATTTCATGTCCGGCGTGATGATGGCCGTGGGCATCCGGCTGGTAGACTTCAAGCTTGAGGTGGGCCGGATCTACGAGGGTGATTTCCAGCGTCTGATCGTCGCCGACGAGATTAGCCCCGACAGCTGCCGTCTGTGGGATATCGAAACCGGCCAGAAGCTGGACAAGGATGTGTTCCGCCGCGATCTGGGGTCGCTGACGGATGCCTATACCGAAGTCGCCCGACGTTTGGGGGTCATGCCCAAGACGTCGACACCGATGATGAAACCGACGTTGATCAACTAGGCTGGCGTCGCAGATGAGTTTATTTTGCAAAATGAAGATAGGGGACGCGTCATGAAAGCACGGGTGCATGTGATGTTGAAAAACGGTGTTCTGGATCCGCAGGGCGAGGCCGTGCGCCACGCGCTTGGGGCCATGGGCTTTGAAGGCGTCAATGGCGTGCGTCAGGGCAAGGTGATCGAGCTGGACCTGAATGACGGCGCAACCAAGGCCGACGTCGAGGCGATGTGTGAAAAGCTGCTCGCGAACACGGTGATCGAATCCTACACAGTGGAGATGAGCTGATGCACGCAGCGGTCATCGTTTTTCCCGGCTCTAACTGTGACCGCGATCTGGCGGTCGCATTCAAGGCGGTCGGTGCCAAAGTGTCGATGGTCTGGCACAAGGACACGAGCCTGCCCGAGGGCGTCGATATTGTGGGTGTGCCCGGCGGCTTTTCCTATGGCGACTACCTGCGCTGTGGTGCCATTGCAGCGAATTCTCCGATCTGTCGCGAAGTGGCGGCCCATGCGGAGCGTGGCGGGTATGTCATGGGGATCTGCAACGGCTTTCAGGTGCTGACCGAAACCGGTCTGCTGCCCGGTGCACTGCTGCGCAATGCGGGGCTGAAATACATCTGTCGCACCGTGCCGCTGCGCGTGGCCACGGCGGACAGCGATTACACATCGGGCTACGAGGCCGGTGCGATGATCGACATCCCGATCGCACACCACGATGGCAATTATTTTGCCGATGGCGATACAATTGCCAAACTGCATGGCGAGGATCGTGTTGCCTTTACCTATGGTGATAACCCCAACGGGTCGCAGTCCGACATCGCGGGCATCCTTTCGTCGAACCGTCGTGTGCTGGGGATGATGCCACACCCCGAACGCGCAGCGGATGCGGGGCATGGGGGCACGGACGGGGCGGCGCTCTTCCGCGCATTGGCGGGGTCTCTGGTCACAGCGTGACTTGAGTGCACCGGTGAGGACGCGTAGATTGCCGCCATGTTTCGGTCTGCGTCCTCTAGTGAAGCCCCTTTATCTGTCAGCTGGCGCGTCCGGCTGGCGGTTGCTTTGCTTTTGGTCATTGCGGTGGCCACGATTTCGGTCACCAACAAGCTGCTGACGGATCGTTTTACCGAAAGCACACGTAACCGGGCCGAGCTTCGGATCGCGCTCTACAGCGGCAACCTGCTGGCCGAGCTGCGCCAGAACGCGATTGTGCCACAGCTTTTGTCGCGCGATCCCGCCTTGATCGAGGCACTGACCCGATCTGATTACTCCCTGTCGACCCAGCGATTGATCTCATTCGTAGAGGAGATCGGCGCGGCGTCCTTGATGCTTTATGATATCGATGGGCGCACGGTGGCAGCGACCGACCGCAACCGGTTGGGGGCCTCGCACCGGCAAGAGGCGTATTTTGTTGACGCGCTGCGATCGAATTCGACCGTGTTCAGCGTTATTCCCCGTGATACCGGCGGTTATCGGTTCTTCTATTCGCGCCGTATTCAGGAAGGCGGCACCAACCTTGGGGTGATCGCGGCCGAGGTGGATCTGCAACGGTTTGAACGGGCCTGGGCAGGTATCTCGGATGCGGTGATTGTCACCGACAGCACGGGTGACATCATCATGGCCACCGAACCGCGCTGGCGCGGTCTGACGGAAAGCGAGGCTCTGTCGAACCAGACCCCGCAAAGCGCCATCGAGCGCGCGATCAAGGCCACCGCCGATTGGACCGCATTGCCTGCCGATGCCTATCTGCAGGGCGAGGCGGTGATGCGTCTGTCGTCACGGATACCGTTTCGAGGCTGGCGGATCACGAGCTATACCACCTATGCCTCGGTCCGCGAGAAGGTGAACGGGGTGCTGGCGCTTGAGGTGATGGGCTTTGCGATCCTTCTGGCGCTGACGTTTTATGCCCTCAGCCGGCGGACGGCGGGGCGCGCGGCGTTGTTTCAGCGTGAATCCGCCGAGCTACGCGCGCTGAACGCTGCCCTTCAGCGCGAGGTGGCGGAACGCAAACGGGTGCAGCAGACCTTGGCCGTGGCCGAGCAGACGTTGGAACAATCCAGCAAGCTCGCCGCCTTGGGCGAAATGTCCGCCGCCGTCAGCCACGAGCTGAACCAGCCGCTGGCCGCGATGAAAACCTATCTGGCGGGCGCGCGTCTGTTGATGCAGCGCAACCGGCTGGAGGAAGCGTTGGCGTCATTCGGGCGCATCGACGATTTGATCGAACGCATGGGGGCCATTACGCGGCAGCTGAAAAGCTATGCACGCAAGGGCCAGCAGCAGTTTTCGCCCTTTGATATGGGGGAGGCGCTTGCCTCTGCCTTGTCAATGATGGAGCCGCAGCTACGTCAGCGCCAGGTGCAGATCAACCGTATCCTGCCCGCGGAGCCTGTTCAGGTGATGGGGGACCGCATGCGGATCGAACAAGTATTGGTCAATCTCTTGCGCAACGCATTGGATGCCACCAAATCGGAACGAAACCCGACGGTAGAGATTATACTATCAGCGGGTGAGACGGCGACGCTTACCGTGCGCGATAATGGCCCCGGGATCGAAGATCTCGATAGCCTGTTCGAGCCGTTTTACACGACCAAGCAGCCCGGCGATGGTGTCGGGCTGGGGCTTGCGATCTCGTCGGGTATTGTATCCGATCTGGGGGGCAGGCTGACAGCCCGCAACGGCCAACATGGCGGTGCGGTTTTTGAAATGCAGCTGCCCATTATGGACAGCACAGAGAAGACACAGGCGGCAGAGTAAACCAATGGCTCAGGCAATGAAAATCGCGATCGTTGATGATGAACAAGACATGCGTCAGTCGATCAGCCAGTGGCTGGCGCTTTCGGGCTATGACACAGAGACGTTCGGCAGCGCCGAGGACGCGTTGAAAACGCTGGGGCCGGATTACCCCGGTATCGTGATCTCCGACATCAAGATGCCCGGCATGGGCGGCATGCAGTTCCTGAAAAAGCTGATGGGGACCGACAGCGCGCTGCCCGTGATCATGATCACCGGCCACGGCGATGTGCCCATGGCGGTCGAAGCGATGCGCGTCGGCGCGTTCGACTTCCTTGAAAAGCCCTTTAACCCCGACCGGATGAGCGAACTGGCCAAGAAGGCCACCAATGCGCGCCGTCTGGTCATGGACAACCGCGCCCTGCGCCGAGAACTGTCTGACGGCAGCCAGTTGATGAAAAAGCTCATCGGCGGCTCGCCCGTGATGGAGCGGCTGCGCGAGGATATTCTGGATCTTGGTCAGGCCGACGGTCACGTGCTGATCGATGGTGAAACCGGTACGGGCAAGACACTGGTGGCGCATGCGCTGCATGCTGTGGGATCGCGCGCGGGCAAGAAATTCGTGCTGGTCAGCTGCGGTGCGCTAGAGGAAGACGCATTGAGCAAGCGCTTGTTTGGTCCGATGATGCCAGAAGACGCCCAGCTTCCCGCGATCGAGGAGGCCCGCGGTGGTACCTTGGTGCTGGAAGGTGTTGAATCGCTCAGCGAGACGCTGCAAGCCCGTCTTCTTAGTGCGATCAACGACCAAGGCACGCCAGCGGAAACGCGGATCGTTGCAATTTCGAACCTGCAAGAAGCGGGGCGCACCTCCGAAGATGCGCTGCGTTCTGACCTTTTCTATCGTCTGGCCGCCCTGCGCATCACCGTGCCGCCGCTGCGCCAACGGGGCGAGGATATTCTGACGTTGTTCACACGTTTGTCCGAAGAATTCGCGGATGAATATGGCTGCGAGACTCCGCAGGTTTCCGCGCAAGAGGCCGCGCAACTGTTGCAAGCGCCCTGGCCCGGGAACGTGCGCCAATTGATCAATGTGGCTGAACGTGCCGTGTTGCAGTCGCGTCGCGGGTCCGGTTCTATCGCATCACTGCTGATGTCGGACCACGAAGAGATGCAGCCGGTGATGACCACCGACGGCAAGCCCTTGAAGGAATATGTCGAGGCGTTCGAGCGTATGCTGATCGACAATACCATGCGCCGACACAAAGGTTCTATCGCCAGTGTGATGGAGGAGTTGTGCCTGCCGCGCCGGACGCTGAACGAAAAGATGGCGAAATACGGTTTGCAGCGCTCGGATTACCTCTGAGCGCCGCATTTTGCAGACAGGCTCAGCCGAGCCGCGTCTCGATCAACTCGCGTGCTGCACCGGTCTCATCGGTGTAGCAGGTCCACGACGGGCCGCCGGGGATATCGACAATATGCTGGCCAGTCTCGACGATAGGGATGGTCGTGTTGAGCGTACCGCCCGATTTGCCGGTGTGTTTTTCCACGGCACGGATGCAACTGCGCTTGGACGGGCCCTCGGGGTCGCTGCCGCCGGTCGTGCTCATGTCTTCGCAGGCGGCAAGCGCCAGAAACGGCAGGCACAGGGCTGCGCGCAGGGAAATATGCATTCGTATCATCCTTATCTGTCTTATTTTTGTGCATCCCGTCACAGGGCTGCGGTACGGGCATAAACCCGCTGGCAAAGCTTTTCCCATAGCACCGATCCTTGTCAAGCAAGGCGGCGGGGGGCGTGATACCGCTATCGGCCCCCGTATCTGTAAAGCCGCTAAACGCGATTTCCCATTGTCATTTGGTGCCTTCTGCCGTTAATTGTAGATAGGGCTGTTTGCCTCTTTGGATGGCAAACCAGACCCCAGACAGTTTCGATGCCTCGGTTCCCCGGCATGTGGTGACCAGGCAGACCGATTAGGCCCTTAAAAAAGGCTCAAGAACCGCTGACGATTGCGCCGTGCCTTTGGCCGGACAACCGCAGTAAATTAATGGATATGGGGGCGCGGTACGCACCACCCATGTCGGAGAAGAACCGCGATGACGCGCGCAGACGCCAAGAGCAGACAGACAGGCGGCCTTTTGGGCCCTGTTTTAGCCGCGTCACCCATCGCCCTGACAAGACATACCCTGCCTCGCAGCGCCCCACCGGGGCTGCTGTTTGCGCAGCTGTGCAAAATGGATTTATGCCTAAGAAAATGCTTATCGATGCCACCCACGCTGAGGAAACTCGCGTTGTTGTGGTTGACGGAAACAAGGTCGAAGAATTTGACTTTGAATCAGAGAATAAACGCCAGCTAGCTGGCAATATCTACCTCGCGAAAGTCACGCGGGTCGAACCTTCGTTGCAGGCCGCGTTTGTGGATTATGGCGGCAACCGTCATGGTTTTCTCGCCTTTTCGGAAATTCACCCGGATTACTACCAGATCCCCGTCGCCGACCGTCTGGCGCTGATGGAGGAAGAGCGTGCCTATGCCGAAGCGCAGGCCGCCAAGGAAGACGAAGACGAAAAACCCAAACGCCGGACACGCTCGCGCAGCCGCAGCAAGTCCAAGGCCGAAGACACCGTGTCCGATGACGCGACGGTCAGTAAAGACGCCGATGCCACCGACAGCGACCAGATCAACGGCATGCAGACCGTCGATCTGGACGATGAAGAAGGCTCCTCTCCGATGGAGCGGGTTGCCGAGACGCCTGTCGAAGAGCCAGACGGTGATGACAGCAAGGCAGAGGGTGACACGCCCAAGGCCGCCAAAGCAGATGCGAAAGGCGCCGCAAAACCTGATGCCGATGATCAGGACGACAGCGACGACGCGGATGACAGCGATGATAGCCCCAAGGCTAAAGATGCGTCCTCCAAGGATGACAGCATCGAATCCGTGGCGGACGACGATGATCACGATGATCTGCGCACCGCGCGCAAGCCACGGCCCAAGCGCTATAAAATCCAGGAAGTCGTCAAGGTGCGCCAGATCCTGCTGGTGCAGGTCGTTAAAGAGGAACGTGGCAACAAGGGTGCCGCGCTGACAACCTATCTGTCGCTGGCTGGCCGGTATTGCGTGCTCATGCCCAACACCGCGCGTGGGGGCGGCATCAGCCGCAAGATCACCAACGCCGCGGACCGTAAGAAGCTGAAAGAGATCGCAAACGAAATTCAGGTGCCAAAAGGTGCCGGTCTGATCGTGCGCACCGCCGGTGCACAACGCACCAAGGCCGAGATCAAGCGCGACTACGAATACCTGCAACGCCTGTGGGAACAGATTCGCGAGCTGACGCTGAAATCAATCGCGCCTGCCAAGATCTATGAAGAAGGCGACCTGATCAAACGCTCGATCCGCGACCTTTATAACCGCGAGATTGACGAGGTGTTTGTCGAAGGTGAACGCGGGTACCGCATCGCCAAGGACTTCATGAAGATGATCATGCCGTCCCATGCCAAGAACGTGAAGCTCTATAGCGAAACGCTGCCCTTGTTCGCGCGCTATCAGGTCGAAAGCTACCTCTCGGGCATGTTCAACCCCACGGTACAGCTGCCTTCGGGCGGGTATATCGTGATCGGTGTCACCGAAGCGCTAGTTGCCATCGACGTGAACTCGGGCCGGGCCACCAAGGAAGGCTCCATCGAACAGACCGCGACCAAGACCAACCTGGAAGCCGCCGCCGAAGTCGCCCGCCAGCTGCGTCTGCGCGATCTGGCCGGTCTGATCGTCATCGACTTTATCGACATGGACGAGCGTCGCAATAACGCCGCCGTTGAAAAGCTGATGAAGGAAAAGCTGAAAACCGACCGTGCGCGTATTCAGGTGGGCCGTATTTCCGGCTTTGGTCTGATGGAAATGTCGCGCCAGCGTCTGCGTCCCGGTATGATCGAGGCGACGACACAGCCGTGCCACGCCTGCCACGGCACCGGCCTGATCCGGTCGGACGACAACCTTGCGCTGTCGATCCTGCGCCAGATCGAGGAAGAGGGCACCCGCAAACGGTCGCGCGAGGTATTGATTACGGCACCCGTGGGCATCGCCAACTTCCTGATGAACCAGAAGCGCGAACATATCGCCCATATCGAAGGCCGCTATGGCATGGCCGTGCGCATCGAAGGCGACCCCGCTTTGGTCAGCCCCGATTTCTCGCTTGAAAAGTTCAAGACCGCGACACGCGTTGTCACGCCGATCGAACATGTGGTGTCGGTTGATACCTCCATCATGGACGAGGTCGACGATCTGGATGTCGATGCGGAAGCAGATGCGGACAACGCTGACAATGAACCTACCGGCAACGGCAATGGCGGGCAGAACCAGCACAATGGCTCTGACGATGACAATGATGGCGAAGGGAAACCCAAGCGCCGTCGTCGTCGCCGGCGGCGTCGGGGTGGTAAATCCAACGGGGATGATGCCGCCAACGGTGAAAACAACGGCGATAGCAACAACAACGGTGACAACGGCGATAGCGACGCGCCCGCGCAAACCGAGGCGGAAACTGCGGGTGCCAAGGATGACGCGAAAACGGATGCGACTGCAGACGCCGCTTCTGATGACGCGAAACCGCAGGACAAACCCAAGCGCACCCGTAGCCGGACCCGCAAACCCAAGGCGGATGCCGCGGCAGAAGCGACCGTAGACGCGGACGCCAAGACCTCGGAGGACGCGAAACCTGCGGAGACGGCCCCTGCCGACGCGGAGGCCGCCGAAGAGGCACCCAAGCCAAAACCCAAGCGGACTCGCACGCGCAAGCCCAAGGCCGCTCCGGTTGAGGCTACCGAAGAGGGCTCGCAAGAGGCACCCAAGCCCGAGGAAACACCTGCGCCAAAAGAGCAGCCAACCCCCGAGCCCAAGCCCGAGCCAGAGGTGACACCAGACGCGCCGACGCCCGAGCCCGCAAAGGAGCCGACGCCGATCCCGACGCCGGAACCCACGCCCGCGCAGCCGTCCCAGCCCGCCGAGGTGGAGGAAACGCCGGCCCCGACCGAAGTGCCCGATAGCACCCCGACGGAAATGCCGCCCGCGCAGGAAATCCAGCCGGAGCCACCGGTCACCGAAGTACCGCAGCCCGAGTCGACCCCGCAGGCGGAGCCTGAAAAACCCGCCAAGCCCAAGCGGCGCGGCTGGTGGTCCTTGGGCGGCTAAGCAGCGCCCCTGCGCCGACATATGAAACGAAAAAAGGCAGACCTTCGCGTCTGCCTTTTTTATCTGCGGTATCCGCGGCACGTGGGGCGGCGGGACCGTTACTTTTTGCGGATCACATAGGCCTGCGGCGTTTCGTCCATCGCGGCGCTTTCAAGGCTGTGCCCGGCCTCGGCACAGAAATGCGGGATGTCGATGATCGCGGCGGGATCATCGGCATGCACGGTCAGAAGATCGCCAGAGGCCAATGATTGCAGGCGTTTACGGGCTTTGAGCACGGGCAGGGGGCACAAAAGCCCCGTCGCGTCGAGAAAGTTTTTATCTGTCATGATCCTCAGATAAGCCACATGTTTCAACGCGTCCACAACCTTGTGACGGAGATCACGCGCAACAGCAGGTGACGCGCCGGACAAAGCAGATTATGGCTGATGTCATGTTTGGATTTGACCTGATCGACGCGGGACTACTGCCCGCCATACTCATCGCGCTGACCGCCGGGATTATCAGCTTCCTGAGCCCCTGTGTGCTGCCCATCGTCCCCCCGTACCTCGCCTATATGAGCGGGGTGACCCTGAACGACATGTCATCGGTCGCCGCCGCGCGCCGCAAGGCTGTCATCGCGGCCCTGTTTTTTGTTATGGGGCTTAGTACGGTGTTCCTTATTCTGGGGTTCACGGCCTCGGTCTTCGGGGCGTTCTTCCTGCAAAATCAGGTGCTCTTCGCGCGGCTGTCGGGCATTGTGGTGATCATCTTTGGTCTGCATTTTCTGGGCGTCTTCCGCATTCCTTTTCTGGATCAAGAAGCGCGTCTGGATGCGGGCGACAAGGGCGGCACGTCCTTTGGGGCCTATATCCTTGGGCTGGCCTTCGCCTTTGGCTGGACACCCTGCATCGGGCCACAGCTTGGCGCGATCCTGTCGCTCGCGGCGTCCGAAGCCTCGGTCACGCGCGGCACGCTTTTGCTGGGGGTCTATGCGGCGGGCTTGGGTATCCCCTTCTTGCTGGCGGCGATGTTCATCACCCGCGCCACCCACGTCATGAACCGGATCAAGCCCTATATGAAGCTGATCGAACGCGGCATGGGGATCTTGCTGGTGGTTGTCGGTCTGGCGCTGCTGACGGGGGCGTTCACGACCTTCTCTTTCTGGTTGCTGGAAACATTTCCTGCATTGGGATCCTTGGGTTAGGCGCCTTACTCTTGCCGAAAAACCTGTTTAAGCTGCGGCGAAATACAGGGTGAACGATGGCCGAGAACATAGAGCAGACAGTCAAGACGCGACGGGTTTTCTATATCCCGGGCTATGACCCCATTCATCCGCGCCGCTACCGCGAGCTTTACCGCAAGGAAGGCAGCGCACAGGCGCGGATCTCGGACTATCAGATCGCGCTGTCGCCCAAGACGGGCGGCGGGAACTACGGCTGGAACGTCGCCGCGCATATCGATGGCGTTGATGTAGAGGCTCAGGTCGACGTGCTCGTCTGGTCCGACATCGTGCGCATCTCCATGAGCAATTCGATCCTCGCGACCTATGGGCAGTTGGTTCAGACGGCTTGGGTCTATATCGCGTCGGGTGCGCTTTGGCGGTTGATGAAGCTGCGCAAGGGGCCGGTGATTGCGGCGCTTTATCCGGTGGGGATGTTGCTGCTGCAACTGTTGATCGCGGCCCTCGCGGGCAAGCTGCTCTACGCGGGGGTGACCTTCTTTGGCGGGGCTGCGTGGTTCAAGGGGATCGCCGCCGCCGCTGGCGTGGGGCTGGGCTGGCAGGTGCTGCGCTGGTTCAAGAAACACGATGGCAAGCTTTTCGCCTATTACCTGATGCATGATTACGCCTTCGGGGCCGCGACGCGAGGGGCGAACCCGCCCGCGCTTGAAACGCGCATGACCGAATTCGGGGATGCCATCGCGCAGGCGCTGAGGTCTGATGTGGACGAGGTGCTGGTCGTGGGCCATTCCTCGGGCGCGCATCTGGGGGTGTCGATCCTTGCCGATCTGATCCGCGCGGGACGTGTCCCTGCGGACGGGCCTGCGCTGGCCTTTATGACCTTGGGGCAGGTGGTGCCGATGGTGTCCTTCCTGCGCGATGCCCACCGTCTGCGCGCCGATTTGCGCTTTCTGTCCCAATGCGAGGGTCTGACATGGGTCGATGTCACGGCCCCCGGCGACGGCTGTGCCTTTGCGCTTTGCGATCCGGTGGCGGTGTCGGGCGTTGCCCCCGAGGATAAACGCTGGCCGCTCGTGTTCTCCGCGGCCTTCACCCAATCGCTGACCCCCGCCCGCTGGAAAGAGCTGCGCTGGCGGTTTTTCCGGCTGCATTTCCAATACCTCTGCGCCTTTGATGCGCCCAAGGACTATGACTATTTCCAGATCACCGCCGGCCCGCACAGTCTGGCCGAACGCTATGCCGGACGGCCTGCATCCCGGTCGCGCATTGTCAAACCGGTGAATAAATTCACCTCTACCGCGCCATGACGCTGCCCCCCAAACCCGAGAGCCGCCCCGCGAAAGTGTCGCTGTGGCGCTATGCGCGGCTCTTTCGCCAAGACATCCTGTCGGCGCAGCCCGCACGGCTGTATCGGGCATGGATGGCAGAGTTCAAGACGCCGTTCTTCCGCAGTTATCTGATCAACCAACCCGATCTTATCCAGACCGTGCTCAAGACGCGCCCCGACGATTATCCCAAGTCAGACCGGATCGGCGAAGGATTGCGCCCGCTGCTTGGCAATTCGGTCTTCCTGACCAACGGGGCGATATGGAAACGGCAGCGGCGCATCATTGACCCCGCGTTTGAAGGGGGCCGCTTGCGCGAAACCTTCCCCGCGATCTGGGACGCGGCAGAGGCAGCGGCGGCACGGCTTGCCCCTCATGATGGCGCGCCGCTAGAGGTCGAGGCGCAGACCAGCCACGCGGCGGCGGATGTTATCTTTCGCACGTTGTTTTCGATTCCCATCGAACACCATATGGCGCGCGAGGTTTTTGACGAATTCAAAACCTATCAGCGCAGCCAGCCGATCCTAAACATCGCGGCCTTTGTACCCTTGCCCCGCTGGCTGCCACGGCTGTTCCGCCGCGACACGAAGCGTAGCGCAGCCAAGATCCGGCGACTGATCACCGCGCTGACGGCCGAACGGATGGAGGCGATCAAGGCGGGCACCGCCCCTGACGATCTGGCGACCAAGATCATGACCACGCCCGACCCCGAAGACGGCTCTACCTTTACCACCGATGAAATGGTCGATCAGGTCGCGATCTTCTTTCTTGCAGGCCACGAGACGAGCGCCTCCGCGCTGGCATGGGCGATGTATCTGGTGGCGACACATCCCGACTGGCAGGACCGTCTGGCCGAAGAGGCACAGGCGATCGACCAGTGCGATTTTGCGGTCATGGGCAAGCTTAGGCAAAGCCGCGATGTCTTCCGCGAGGCACTGCGCCTTTATCCCCCCGTGCCGATGATGGTGCGCGAAGCAAGCTGCCCCGCGACGTTCCGCGACCGGACCGTCGCGCGTGGGGCACAGGTGGTGATCAGCCCGTGGCATCTGCATCGTCACGAACGACTGTGGGACAACCCCGACGGGTTTGATCCGGCGCGATGGCACAGCGAGAACGGCAAGAAATGCCAGCGCGAGGCCTATCTGCCGTTCAGCGCCGGTGCGCGGGTCTGCCCGGGGGCAGGCTTTGCCATGGTCGAAGGCCCGCTGATCCTGTCGCGTATCATGCGCGATTTCCGCATAGAGGTTGTCGGCGAAAAGCCACCTGTTCCGGTGGCACATCTGACAGTTCGTTCAAAAGACGGCATTTTGCTGCGCTTTGTCCGGCGCTAACGATATATCATCGCGGGAATAGATGCGTTAAACGAACATTCGACGGAATCAATAAGGGCCAGGATCATCATGACCACGACAGACGCACAGCGCACACAAATGGAAACAGGGCAGGGATTTGTGGCCGCATTGGACCAGTCGGGCGGATCGACCCCCAAGGCGCTGAGCCTTTATGGCGTTGAACCTTCCGATTACTCGGGCGATGCCGAGATGTTTCAAGCCATGCACGACATGCGCGCGCGGATCATTCTGGCCGATGATTTCACCTCTGACAAAGTTCTGGGCGCGATCCTGTTCGAACGCACGATGGACAACACGATTAACGGCAAACCTGTGGCCCAACTGCTGTGGGAAGACCGCGGCGTCGTGCCTTTCCTGAAGATCGACAAAGGTCTGGAAGACGAAGCAAACGGCGTGCAGCTGCTCAAACCCATGCCCGAGCTGGACGATCTGCTGAAACGCGCGAAAGCCGCCGGAATCTTTGGCACCAAGGAACGGTCGGTCATCCAGTCCGCCAACGCCGAAGGGATCGCGTCGGTCGTGGCGCAGCAATTCGCCGTTGCCAAAACCGTCTGTGCCGCCGGTCTGGTCCCGATCATCGAGCCAGAGGTGAATATCCATTCCGAGAGCAAGGCGGAAGCCGAAGACATCCTGAAATCCGAGCTCGAGAAACACCTCGCCGCGCTTTCGGCGGAGGAACTGGTGATGCTCAAGGTGACGCTGCCAGAACGCGCGGGGCTTTATGACAGCCTTGCGGATCACCCCAATGTGCTGCGGGTCGTGGCGCTGTCGGGCGGGTATTCGACCGAAGACGCCTGCGCGCGTTTGACGCAAAACCCCAAGATGATCGCCAGCTTCTCGCGTGCGCTGACCGAAGGGCTGAACGTCAAGATGTCGGATGCCGAGTTCAACACGGCACTGGGGCAGAACATCAGCAAGATCTATGACGCCTCTGTCGCCTAAATTGGAATTTTCCTAAATTCCGCGGGGGTTTTCTTGGAAAGAAAACCCCTAAACAATAATGCGGATCGGTTCCTGATTGCAAAAGATCACGAGCTGGCCCGCATTCTCCACAGCGTGATAACCGCGGCGTAGCAGTTCTTGCTCGAATGCGTGGCGGCCCACATATCTTTCGACATCCCTGACATTCCGCCGCACGACACACCCGCTGCGGGCAGCCTTCGAACTGAATAGGGCGAGCATCCAGCCCTCGGGTGACAATGGAGAGAACTGTTGTTTGACCATGGGGGAAACTTACCCCCGCGAAGGTAAACGTTCCCTTAATGCACGGAGCACATAGACGCGGATCGCAGAGGCCAGCCCCGCTTCAACGCCGCGCTCTGCATCGATCTGCGCCACCAGCGCATTGATCGGCATGTCCATCTCTTGCGCAAGGTCGCGCAATTCCTGCCAGAATTCATCCTCCAGCGAGATCGACGTACGGTGACCCCGAAGGGTCACCGAATGTTTTACCGGTCGGGCGCTCATGTGTCGCGCTTATGGGCTTCCAGATTGCGCGAGATTTGCGCCAGACGGGCTTTCAAAACCTCTTTCTGGTCCTTGCTCTGGCCGAACTGTACCGCGTTTTCATCGGCACGGGCCTTGCGCGAGGCGCGGTTGCGCTCTTTCTTGACCTTGTTGAGGTTGATGGGGGCGCTCATTCTTTGGGTCCGATCATTTGCTCCGGCCGCACCACGCGGTCGAATGTTTCGGCATCGACAAAGCCCAAGGCGATTGCTTCTTCCTTGAGCGTCGTGCCGTTCTTGTGGGCCGTCTTCGCGACTTTGGTCGCGTTGTCATAGCCAATCGTGGGAGCCAGCGCTGTGACCAGCATCAGGCTTTCTTTCATCAGCTTGTCGATACGTTCGACATTAGCCTGCGTGCCGACAACCATGTTGTCCGTGAAGGCCGAGGCGCTGTCGCCCAAAAGCTGCATGGATTGCAAGACGTTATAGCTCATCATCGGGTTGTAGACGTTCAACTCGAAATGCCCTTGCGACCCGGCAAAGCCGACGGCGGCGTCATTTCCCATGACATGCGCACAGACCATTGTCAGCGCTTCGGCTTGCGTCGGGTTCACCTTGCCCGGCATGATCGACGACCCGGGCTCGTTCTCAGGCAGGATCAACTCGCCCAGACCCGAACGCGGGCCGGACCCCAGCAAGCGCATGTCATTGGCGATCTTGAACAGCGATCCCGCCACGGTTTTCAGCGCACCCGAGAACATGACCATCGCGTCATGGGCGGCCAGCGATTCAAACTTGTTGGGCGCGGTGACAAAGGGCAGGCCGGTGATCTCGGCCATATGCGCGGCCACGGCTTCGGCCCAGCCTTTTTTGGTGTTCAGACCGGTGCCAACGGCAGTACCGCCTTGGGCCAGTTCATAGATATCGGGCAGGCAGGCGTTGACCCGTTCGATCCCCTTTTTCACCTGATGCGCATAGCCCGAGAATTCCTGCCCCAGGGTCAGCGGTGTCGCATCCTGGGTATGGGTCCGGCCGATCTTGATGATGTCCTTGAACTCTTCGGACTTCGCAACCAAGGCGTCGTGCAGTTTTTGCAGGCCGGGCAGCAGTACATCGCGGGCCTGCATGCCGATGGCCACATGCATCGCGGTAGGGAAGGTATCGTTGGACGACTGTCCCATGTTGCAGTGGTCGTTGGGATGGACCGGATCTTTCGACCCCATCTCGCCGCCCAGCATCTCGATCGCGCGGTTCGAGATCACCTCGTTCGCGTTCATGTTCGACTGGGTGCCGGAACCGGTCTGCCAGACGACCAGCGGGAAGTTGTCGTCGAACTTACCCTCGATCACCTCGGTCGCGGCGGCGGTGATTGCATCGGCCAGTTTCTGGTCCAGATTGCCCTGGTTCAGGTTTTCCATCGCACAGGCTTTTTTCACGACGCCAAGGGCGCGGATGATCGGCACGGGCTGTTTTTCCCACCCGATGGGAAAGTTGATGATCGACCGCTGGGTCTGCGCGCCCCAGTATTTGTCGGACGGCACTTCCAATGGGCCAAAGCTGTCGGTTTCTGTACGGGTATCGGCCATGAAAAGGCTCCTGATCTTGGGCTTATGTCTGATCAGGGTTTACCCCGCGGGCCGCAGCGGTGCAATGAGCCGATGGCGCTAACCTTGGCGACAAGGCGCGGTGGCCGGTCGATTACTTGCGGAAGCTGTCCAGCGATACGATTTCGGCGGCTTTGGGGGCTTCTTCCTCTACCTCAAGCTCGCTTTCGTCCTGCTGGGGCAGGTCTTCGTCCTCGTCCTGCTGGCCGGGTTCTTGCTGTTCGAACTTCAGGCCGAATTCCACCGACGGATCCACAAAGGTGCGGATCGCGTCATAGGGGATATACATCGGTTCGGGCGCATCGCCAAAGTTCAACGTGACCGAGAATCCTTCCTCGGTGACCTCAAGCTTGTCGTACCAATGCTGCATGACGACGGTCATCTCGCCGGGATAGCGGTCGGACAGCCAATCGGCCAGTTCCGCATCCGGATGAGAGGTGTCGAACGTGATAAAGAAGTGATGGTTGCCGGGCAGTCCATTGGCTGCAACGTCAAGTAATACCTGACGAATTAACCCGCGCATGGCATCGTGCATCAGATTGCCATACTCAATGCTTCGGCTCATTACTTCTCTCCGGCCTTGGTTGATGGCGATAGCATACGGCATTTCGCACCAGTGAAAAGGGGGCGCAAAAATTTATAGCAACAGGCGCCAGCAAAGGGCCAATGCAGCGCTTATCGTCATCGTCAGGACAAAGCCGAACCGCAGCCCCAGCATCGACACTCCCGCCACACCGGTCAGCACAGCGGCCAGGGGATCAAAGCTGCTCCAATCAGGAAGAGGCACGGCCAGATGCGCCATAGGCAGCACGCGTTCAAACATCACATGCAGCGCGAACCAGACCGATAGATTGGCAATCACGCCGACGACGGCGGCGGTAATCGCGCGCAAGGCCCCCGCCAGCCGCGGCTGCGCCGAGATCGCCTCCAGATACGGGCCTGCAAGAAATATCCATAGAAAACAGGGCGTAAATGTCACCCAGAGCGCCAGAGCCCCGGCCGAGACCGCGCCCCATGGCCCCGATTGGGCAAAACCCGCCAGCAGGGCAACAAACTCCGTCACCAGAATGAGAGGGCCCGGCGTCGTCTCGGCCAGCCCCAAGGCGTCGATCATCTGTTCGGTGGTGATCCACCCGTGATCCTGCACCACGGTCTGCGCCATATAGGCCAGCACCGCATAGGCGCCACCAAAGGTCACCACCGCGAGCTTCGAGAAGAAGAGCCCGATCTTGAGCAGGAATTCATGCCCCATACCCCAGACAAACAGCAGCGGTGACGCCCATAGCGCGACCCAAAGTCCGATGACGCCGAATGGGCGGGCAGGGCGGTGATGTAGCCCCTCAACCTCGACCACGCTGCCGTGCCCGGTGGCACCAAAAGCGCCCCAAAGGCCAGCGCCTAGAATGATCAGCGGGAAGGGCAGACCAAAGACGAACAGAGCCACAAAAGCCAGCGCGGCCAGCACCCATCCAGCGCGCCCGTGCAACGCTTTGCGTCCCAGATTGCGCAAGGCTTGAAAGACCACGACAATGACCGCCGCCTTGATCCCCATGAACGCGGCTTGAACCAAGGGAAGCTGGCCGAAATAGGCATAGCCAAAGGCCAGCGCCAGAATGACTGCAGCCCCGGGAAGCACAAACAAAAGCCCCGCCAACAGCCCCCCAAGGGTGCCGCGCAGCCGCCATCCGGCATAGGTCGCCAGCTGCATCGCCTCTGGCCCGGGCAACAACATGCACAAGGACAGCGCGCGCAGAAAACCGTCTTCCGAAAGCCAGCGATGACGCTCGACCAACTCTTTGTGCATCAGGGCGATCTGTGCCGCTGGCCCCCCAAAGGACAGCACCCCGATCCGCCCGAACACACGCGCCAGCAGGCCCCATTCCGGTACACTCATATCTCGCATATGCCTCTCACGATGCCCCGCGCCAGAGGTCGCAGTACCGGCCCCCGAGGTCAAGCGCCGGTGGGGCACCGATTGGCACTGCCCGCACATACGCGCGGCGGTTTTCAAAGGATGCAGATTGTCAGGTTAGGGGGCGCAGGTTGCTATTACGCCAAACTATCGAAATCGTTGAACTCTTTGAACGGCACGTCCAGCATCCAAGGGAACCTTGATTTAAAGTCCTCGTCGTCGCGCCAATTCTCGACCTCTATCCATCTTTCACCGACGCTGACACGCGAGTCGTTCACGTCGCTCAACGTGCGGATATACATGAGTTTCCGAGTGTCGCTGGTGTAGCCGAACCGTTTTGGTGCATCCATATGGCCGATGCCGAATATGTTTTTATGGTCTTTCCTGCCAACCATCGTCAGACCCAAATTAATGAATTTGAAGCGATGTGCCCATAACTGAACCTCGTCGTCACGCAGGCCCAATGCGTACCCCTTTGGGAATGTGTAAAAATGGGGCGTGCCCTCCGCTTCGAGCGGCTCGGCTTGCGCTAGATGCGCTCTGAGTGTTGCGATAAAATCCGAAGACAGCCCGTCATCATCATCAAGGACGACTTGCGCTACCGGATCGCTCCCTGCGAATTTTGCGATTGCGTGGCGCTGAAACTTCCTCGCCGGGCCCTGCGGCGCGAATTGTATCGTGAACTTACCAGCCCCTAAACGGTCTTCGCACATATCGGTCAGCTCTGATTTTGCCCAATCGGGCATCTGATCGCTGGAGAGGATGAAATGGTGAAAGTTATCGTCCGTTTGCGACGCGAGGCTCGCCAATGCGATATTGTTGAACAGCCATAGCCGCCGCAATAGCCTGTTTTTATCGAACAGCATCGCCGCATCTTTGGAAAAGTCGCTTTGCCATCCTGACGCCCCTAGAAACGAGAACCGAGTTGAGACGAGGATTTCAGTCGATTGGGACATTGAGCGGCTTCTCTGCTTTGTGGGCGGTTAATGTATCTTATTAAAAATTATGGACTTTTTGAACTTAAGTCAAACAAACCCGCCGTGCGCGTTGAAAGTCAGGGTTCAAGGGCTTGGGTGTTCTGCCCTTCATTCTGAAGCGGACGAAGTGCTTATGCAAGCTGCCCTTCGATTGCAGCACAGGCGAAGGCCCGCCTGACCATAAGCAGGCGGAAAGTGCACATCATGCGCTTGAAAGTGGAAAATTACCGGGGGAGAGGTAAGTGCAGGTTTCTGTTGCCAGGTACCTGCGAACCCCGCCTTAGGTCGCTAAACGTAAGGACTTAAGTTTCAATAGTTCCGGTCGCTTACGCGGCCATCGCCATTGGAGCACGATTGTCATTTGCAATTGTACATTTTACGCCGATAACGGTGGCAGTCAGCCGAGATAAAGCAACATCTTTAGACGTTCGTCGATCCTATTTCGACCCCATGATCCGCAAATGACGGATGTTTGGTGGAGTCGCCGGGTACCGCCCCCGGGTCCGAACCGCTTATTACATGCGCGTTTATACCCATAGTCCCGAAGGACACCCCAGATATAAGGGGCGTGATTTGCTTTGCAAGGGGAAAGCTGTGAAAACGAAAGGCGACCCGCGGCTATCGGGCCGCGTCAATCTGTTTGCTGCGGCGGGCAAAGACGGTGCGGGCGAGGGCCTGGGTCTCTTCCTCAAGCAGGGACAGCCCTTGGGCGGCGGCGCCGGCGTCGCGGGCGGCGATGGCGGCGGCGATGTCACGATGGCGCGCGACGATGGCGTCGCGGGACCATGCGGTGAAGGTGATCATGTTCATCAACGGCTGCATCGCTTCGACCGCACCGGCGAGTTGATAGGACAGCACCGGATTGCACGCCCCATCGACCAGCGCGCGGTGAAATGCGACGTCAGCCGCGCAAAAGCCCGCGTCCGACAGATCGGGGGCAGATTGCGCGGCAAGCGCGTTTTGCATTGCGTCCAGATGATGATCCTGCCTGCGTGCCGCCGACAGGGGGGCGCAGGCGCGCTCTAGCGCGAAGCGGGCCTCGCAGGCGGTCTCGAAGCTCACGTCGTTCATCGACAAAAGCAGGGTAGAGGTGGTGATCTGCTGCGCTTGGGCGGCTTCAAAGCTGATGCGATTGACGAAAGCGCCGCCCGTTGCCCCCCGTTGGGTACGGATCAGTGATTGTGCCGCCAACCGCTTGAGCGCCTCGCGCACCGTCGCGCGCGAGACGTTGAACTGCGCCGACAGCTCCGCCTCGGAGGGGAGGCGTTCGTCCACGATCAGCACACCCTTGATGATGGCATCACGGATGTTCGCGGCAATATGGCTGGACAGATCAGAGACGGTTTCTGGCGTGGAATTCATATGTCTTACATTTATGGTTTGGAAAAACTTTAATTGTCTGACATTAATTTTGCAAGATGTGAGTCGGCGGGCACCCCCACTGGCGCGCAGCTTGAACCCATGGAACCGAGGGGCCAGCCCCTCGGGCTCCCCGGAGTTTACTGGCAAAATGAAGCGGGCCATGAACAGCGGTCCGAGACAGGAGAAATGATGTTTGATGCGTTGATGGTGAGTAAGGATGTGGAAACCGGCAAGACCCATGCCGAGGTCACCCAGATCGACCTTGACCGTTTGCCCGAGGGGGATGTGACCGTTGCTGTCGAATATTCGACCGTGAACTACAAGGACGGGCTGTGCATCGGACCGGGCGGCGGCTTGGTGCGTAAGTATCCCCATATTCCCGGTATCGATTTCGCAGGCACCGTGGAGGCATCGGACGATGATCGCTACAAACCCGGCGATAAGGTCGTGCTGACCGGCTGGCGTGTGGGCGAGGCCCATTGGGGCGGCTATGCGCAAAAGGCGCGTGTGAAGGCCGACTGGCTGGTGCCGCTGCCCGAGGGGCTGGATACCCGCCAGGCCATGGCCGTGGGCACGGCGGGCTTTACCGCGATGCTGTCTGTCATGGCGCTGGAGGATCACGGGCTGGTGCCGGGCAACGGGCCTGTACTGGTGACGGGTGCCGCCGGTGGCGTGGGATCGGTCGGGGTCGCCATCCTTGCTGCATTGGGTCACGAGGTCGCCGGTGTGACGGGCCGCCCGGACACGGCGGACTATCTGAAATCGCTGGGTGCCACGCAGATCGTCGCGCGGGAAGAGTTGAACGAAACCGTTAAACGTCCGCTGGAATCCGAAACCTGGGCCGGTTGCATTGATGCCGTGGGCGGCGAGATGCTGGCGCGGGTCTTGGGGCAGATGAAATACGGCGGTTCGGTCGCAGCTGTCGGGCTTGCGGGTGGGGCAGGGTTGCCGGCCACGGTGATCCCCTTCCTGCTGCGCGGTGTGAACCTGCTGGGGATCGATTCCGTCATGCAACCCTATGACAACCGTCTGCGCGCATGGCAGCGGATCGGGAAAGACCTGCCACTGTCCAAGCTTGAGGATATGGTCGTGCCTGCGACGCTGAGCGATCTGCCCAAGCTGGGGGCAGACATCCTGAACGGTCAGGTGCGGGGCCGTGTTGTGGTTGATGTGAACGGCTAAACCACCGGCACGACGGCTACGATTTGTCTGGCGGCGGCCCCTTGGGGTCGCCGTTTGGCGTATTTAGGGACTGGTACGGCCTTGACCTTGCGGGGGCAGCACTAGCTTTGCATCACCTTAACGCAAAGTGTGACATGTCCGACAAAAGCCCCATCCTTCTTTGGTATCGCCGCGATCTGCGGCTTAGCGATCATCCGGCCCTATCTGCCGCTGCAAACGCGGGTCGGCCCGTGATACCCGTCTTTATCAAGGACAAGAGCGTCAACGCCCTTGGCGCGGCACCGAAATGGCGTCTGGGGTTGGGGATCGGGGCGCTGGCGGACAGTCTTGAGGGGGTGTCGAGCAGGCTGCTCTTGCGTGAAGGCGATGCGCTTGAGGTACTACAGGCTCTGATCAAGGAGACGGGCGCCGGCGCCGTCTATTGGTCGCGGCTTTATGATCCGGACAGCGTGCAGCGCGACAGCAAGATCAAAGAGACCCTGTGCAGCGACGGGATAGAGGCGAAATCCTTTGGGGGGCACGTTATGTTCGAACCCTGGACGGTCGAGACCAAGGCGGGCGACTGCTATAAGGTCTACACGCCGTTCTGGAATAACGTCAAAACCCGCGATGTTGAGCCGCCGCTGTCCGCACCTTCAGACCTGCCCGCGCCGGAAAGCTGGCCCGACAGTGATGCGCTGGACGGGTGGGGCTTGGGGGCTGCGATGGACCGTGGTGCCGATGTGGTACGCCGGTTTGTCTGTCTGGGTGAAAAAGCCGCGCAGTCGCGGCTGGGGGCCTTCATGGCGCATGGGGTAGCCGACTATAAGCAGACCCGCGACATTCCCGGCACCGATGGCACGTCGAACCTGTCCGAGAACCTGTCGCTGGGTGAGATCAGCCCGCATCAATGCTGGCACGCCGCGCAGCGCGCCTTGCACGACGGCAAACAGGGGGCGGAGACCTTTCTGAAAGAGCTGGTGTGGCGCGAGTTTGCCTATCACCTGATGCATCACACGCCACGGATGCTGACCGATAACTGGCGCGAGGAATGGGATGCCTTCCCCTGGAACGAGGATGAACGCCGCGCCGAGGTGAAAGCCTGGAAACAGGGGCGCACGGGCGAACCCTTTGTCGATGCCGCCATGCGCGAGCTTTATGTCACCGGCCGCATGCATAACCGGGGCCGCATGATCGTCGCGAGCTATCTGACGAAACATTTGATGTGTCACTGGCGCATCGGGCAGAAGTGGTTTGAACATTGCCTGATCGACTGGGACCCCGCGAGCAATGCGATGGGGTGGCAATGGGCGGCGGGGTCGGGGCCGGATGCGTCTCCTTATTTCCGCGTGTTCAACCCCGAGACACAGCTGGATAAATTTGATAAGAATAGAGACTACGCCAGTCGCTGGATCGCCGAAGGGCGCGCCAATCCGCATAAGGACGCGCTTGCATTCTTTGATGCGATCCCGCGCAGTTGGCCCTTGTCGGCGGATGATGACTATCCCGAAAAGATCATCGCGCTGGACGAAGGGCGCGAACGGGCCCTTGAAACCTATAAGGGGCGAAACTTTTAACCTTTATGAAACGTGGATCTCCCACGTAACACCCATAAACCAATAAGATACGCGTCCAAGCGCATACAGGAGAGCGAATGATTTTGACCAGCACCGAGGGGCAGACTGCCCTTCCACGATATTTCTCGCGTGTTTTTGCGATGGCGCAGGAAATGCAAAACGGGCAGGTCGACTTTGTTATGCCCGACGGGCGGTGCTTTCGCGCAACCGGAAAGAACCCGCTGCCCGTTGCAGAAATCCGTATCCATAACAATGACTTGTTCGCGCGTCTTATCAGGGAGGGTGATCTTGGTTTCAGCGATGCCTACCTTGACGAATGGTGGAGCACACCGGACCTGCAGGCCTTTATGGACGTGGCCCATGCGAATGAGGATATCTACGATTCATTCCCCGGCATGGGGTTGATCCGCAAATTTGAATCCCTGCGCTTCTGGTTGCAGCGCAACAGCAAGAAGCAAGCGCGTAAGAACATCAGCTATCACTATGATTTGGGGAATGATTTCTACAAATTGTGGCTTGATGACACGATGACCTATTCAAGCGCGCTTTTCGAGGACGGCTTTCAACAATCGCTAGAGGCGGCGCAGACCGCGAAATATGCCTCTATGGTGGATCAGATGGGGGTCTCGGCTGGGGATCATGTGCTGGAAATCGGCTGCGGCTGGGGCGGTTTCGCTGAATATGCAGCGAAGGAACGCGGGCTCAAGGTGACGTGCCTCACGATCAGCAAAGAGCAATTTAACTACGCCAAAGAACGTATTGAAAACGCGGGCTTGGCCGATGTTGTTCAGTTCAAGCTTCAAGATTACCGTGACGAGCGTGGCACCTACGATGGTATTGCCAGCATCGAGATGTTCGAAGCCGTTGGGGAACAGTATTGGCCGTCGTATTTCAATACGTTGCACGACTGTCTTAAACCTGGATGTCAAGCGACGTTGCAAATCATCACCGTGCCGGATCGTCGCTGGAAGGTGTACAAGCGAGGCGTTGATTTCATTCAGAAATATATCTTCCCGGGGGGTATGCTGCCAAGCCCTACGGTGTTGAAGCAACAGGTTGAGAATGCCGGACTAGCCGTTGAAAAGTCTATCGAATTTGGAAAAAGCTACGACGTCACGCTGCGCCGCTGGCATACGACCTTCAACGAGAAGTGGGAAGAGATCGCGCGCATGGGCTTTGACGAACGCTTCAAGCGGATGTGGGATTTCTACCTCACCTCTTGCGCGTCTACCTTTGACAGCGGCAATTGCGATGTGACACAGATTACCGTGAAGCGTCCGGCCTGAGGGCGCGTTGCTTGTAGTCTAAGGAAATCCCGATGCCGACCGCTGCCCGCCTGACAGCCGCTTTCTGCCTGGCGCTGATGGGCTTTGCCCTTTCGCGCATGATCATGCCCCTGATGCCTGAATCCACTCAGTTCGGGTATTTCATTCCCACCAATATTGCCCTCGGGCTCGCGGTCGGGTGGCGGGTCATGGGGGCCCGTGCGGGCGGTGGCGTTTCCGAAGGGATCACCATCGGGCTGACCGGTGCCGTGGTTCTGGTGTTCTGGGGGCTGTTCATCCAGGCTGGCCGCGAGATGATCGAGAACGCGATGATGCACCGCTATGGCGGTGTCGGAGAGGCGCTGGTGGGCATGATCGGTATCGGTGCCGAATACTTCCTGATTATGGCGACAGTGCCGATCATCGCGGTCGTGTTGATTGGCGGTGCCGTCAGTGGCGTGATCACAAACCTTATCGACAGCAAGTTCCCTTAAGCCGATGACAGATCTTTTCCTCTATGGGTCGTTGCGGCATGTGCCGCTGCTTGAAATCGTGATGGGGCGCGCGGCGGACCGGCTTGACATCTCGCCGGACCGTTTGCCGGATCACATCGCCTTATCCGTGGTCGAGGGGCCGTTCCCCTGCATCGTGCCGGCGCCGGGCCAATCCGCCGAAGGGTTGTTGCTGCGCGGGTTGGGGCAGAACGATCTGGACCGGTTGAATTTCTACGAGGGAAGCTTTGCCTACGACCTGCAAGAAATCACGTTGGAAAGCGGCGCAAGCGCTTTGGGCTATTTCGCGCGGCCCGATCAATGGACAACACGTGACCCGTGGTCGCTGGCACAGTGGCAGGCAGACTGGGGTGCGCTCAGCTGCTTTGCCGCGCGCGAGGTGATGGATTATTTCGGCGTCTACACTGCCGACCGCGTGGCGCAGATGTTCCCGATGATCCGGTCACGGGCAGCGGCGCAGGTGAATGCGCTTCGGTCGAAACACGGGGCAGGGACGCTGGACGGCAAGGTCCGGATCGACCGGATTGACCGCGCCTATACCAATTATTTCGCGCTGAACGAATATCACCTCGCGCACGAGCGTTTCGACGGCACGATGACCGATGTGCTGGAGCGTGCGGTCTTCGTCGCGACGGATGCCGCCTTGGTGCTGCCCTATGATCCGGTGCGGGATCGGGTGATGCTGGTAGAGCAGCTGCGCATGGGGCCGGTGGCGCGGGGGGATCGCGCGCAGTGGCAGCTTGAACCCATCGCGGGCCGTGTTGATCCGGGCGAAAGCCCCGAAGACGCCGCGCACCGCGAAGCGCAGGAAGAAGCGGGTCTGACCCTGCGCAAGCTTGAAAAAATCGCGGAAGTCTATGCCTCCCCGGGAGATTCTACGGAATTTTTCTATATCTATCTGGGGCTTGCTGATTTGCCCGATGATAGCACCGGTGTGAACGGGCTTGAGGCCGAAAACGAGGATATCCGGTCCCATCTCATCGGCTTTGATGCGCTGATGACGATGGTAGACCAGCTTGAAGCTGCCAATGCGCCGCTGGTGATTGCCGCTTACTGGCTTGCGCGGCATCGGGAACGCTTGAGGTTGGAAGCGCCCGCCGCTACACCGGAGGTAACTTGATTTAGGAGCATCCCATGCACGTCGCATCTGATCTGGCGCAGGCCATTGGCAACACCCCTCTTATTCGTCTGCGCAAGGCGAGCGAGGAAACCGGCTGCGAGATATACGGCAAGGCAGAATTCATGAACCCCGGCCAGTCGGTCAAGGACCGTGCTGCGCTGTTCATCATTCAGGATGCCATCGCCAAGGGCACGCTGAAACCCGGCGGCACGATTGTCGAAGGCACGGCAGGCAACACCGGTATCGGGCTGGCACTTGTCGGCGCATCGATGGGGTTCAAAACCGTGATCGTCATTCCTGAAACACAAAGTCAGGAAAAGAAAGACATGCTGCGCCTTGCCGGGGCCGAGCTGGTGCAAGTGCCCGCGGCACCCTACCGCAACCCCAACAACTTTGTGCGCTACTCGGAACGGCTCGCCAATGAACTGGCGCGCACCACGAACGAAGGTGTGATCTGGGCCAACCAGTTCGACAACGTCGCCAACCGTCAGGCGCATATCGAAACCACCGGCCCCGAGATCTGGGAGCAGACCGGCGGCAAGGTGGACGGATTCTGCTGTGCGGTAGGATCTGGCGGCACGCTGGCCGGGATCGGCATGGCGTTGCAGCCCAAAGGCGTGAAGGTCGCGATTGCCGACCCGGACGGGGCCGCGCTGCATAACTACTACACCAAGGGTGAACTGGTCGCCGAAGGCGGATCAATCGCTGAAGGTATCGGTCAGGTCCGCATCACCAAGAACCTCGAAGGGTTCACGCCCGATTTCAGCTACAACGTCTCGGACGCAGAGGCGCTGCCCTATGTCTTTGACCTGCTGCAGCACGAAGGGCTTTGCCTTGGGGCGTCGTCGGGTGTGAACGTCGCCGGTGCGGTGCGTCTGGCCAAGGATATGGGGCCGGGGCATACCATCGTGACGATCCTGTGCGACTTTGGCACGCGCTATCAGTCGAAACTGTTCAACCCCGACTTCCTGCGCGAAAAAGATCTGCCCGTGCCCGCTTGGCTGGATCGCGCCCCACAATCCATTCCCGGCGTCTTCGAAGACCAATGATCGCGACGCTCAGGGGGCTTCTTGCCTGCGGTCTTCTGGCGCTTTGCCTGACGACCGCGGCTTTCGCGCAGACCGACGTCGAGAAAACGGCGGAGCAATGGGATAGTGTTGCGGTCAAGGCGGAACAATCGGTTGAAGAGGCCGACACACCGACTTCCGAACTCGACAGTCTGCGCGAGCGTATCGTCAACTACCGGTCCGAGTTCGAGGCCGCGCGCACGCTGAACGCTGAACGTATCGCCGCGCTGCGCGACCAGCTTGCCGCCTTGGGCACAGCGCCCGAGGGCGAAAATGCCGAACCCGAAGCGCCAGAGGTGGCCAAGACCCGCGCCGACATCAACCAGCAGCTGAACACCCTGCTGGCCCCCGTGCAGATCGCAGAGCGCGAGTTTCTGCGCGCAGACGGGCTGGTGCGCGAGATCGACAAGATCATTCGCGAACGCCAGACCGAACGGCTGCTCCGCACCACGCCGTCGCCGCTGAACCCCGTCTATTGGGGGCCCGCGCTGGTCGAGATGCAGGATGCCTTTGCCGCTTTCTGGCAGGAAAGTGCTGAACAGGATACGGACAGCGCGCTGAATACGTTGGAAAACAACCTGCCGACCGTTTTCTTCGCAGGTATTGCCGGCTTGCTTTTGCTGTTCCGCGGTCGTGTCTGGGCGATGAAGATTGCGCATACCCTGCGCGTTCATCAGGCGCGCGGCATGGGGATCTGGCGCTTTGTCGTTTCCCTGTTGCGCATCCTGTTCCCGCTGGTGGGGCTCTACCTGCTGACCATCGCGGCACGGCAATCGGGTTTTCTGGGCGCACGCGCGACACAGGTCGTTGAATTGCTGCCGCTGATTGGCCTGCTTATCTTCGGGTTCCGCTGGGTGTCCGAACGGGTCTTTGCCCGCGAAGAAGACGAAGCGCTTTTGCCGCTGTCTGCACAGCAACGTAAATCCGCACGGTTCTACGTGAACGCGATCACCTTCGTGATGATCCTGTCTATCGTGGCGCTGACGGTGCTTGAAATCGGCGACCCCAGCTTGGCGACACGCGCGGTGGTGCAATTTCCGCTGGCGGTGCTGACCAGTCTCGCGCTGTTCCAGATCGGTCGTATCCTGCGCAGCTACCGTGAACCCGAAGAGGATACGCCAGACGCGGATGGCATGACCAAAGCATCGTCCCATGCGCGGGTTGTACGCGGTGCCGGGCTGGGGGCTATTGCGGTCTCTGTGGTGGCACCGCTGCTGTATGCCTTTGGCTATCAGGATCTGTCGGATGCGATCCTGCGCCCCTATGTGACGACACTGGCGGTGCTGGGGCTGGTCATGGCGCTGCAACGCTTTTCTGCGGATGTCTATGGCGCGATCACAGGGCAGGGCATTGCCGCACGCGAAGCGCTGATGCCGCTGTTCTTCGGTCTGATTCTGCTGTTACTGGCGATGCCTGTGCTTGCGCTGGTCTGGGGCGCACGGGTCGCGGACCTGACCGAGTTATGGGCCGCATTCTCGCGCGGGTTCACCATCGGGGAAAGCCAGATCTCGCCGTCGAACCTGCTGGCCTTCGCGGTTATCTTTGCGATCGGCTATCTGCTCACGCGGCTGCTGCAAGGGGCGCTGCGCAGCAATGTCCTGCCCAAGACCAAGATCGACATCGGCGGGCAGAACGCGCTGCTGTCGGGGCTGGGCTATGTCGGGATCTTTCTGGCCGCGCTGGCCGCGATCACGGGGGCGGGCATTGACCTTAGCTCGCTCGCCATCGTTGCCGGTGCGCTGTCGGTCGGTATCGGTTTCGGTCTGCAGAACATCGTCAGCAACTTCGTGTCGGGGATCATCCTGCTGATCGAACGCCCCATTTCCGAAGGTGACTGGATCGAGGTCGGTGGCAAGTCCGGCTATGTGCGCGATATTTCGGTACGGTCCACGCGGATCGAAACCTTTGACCGCACCGATGTCATTGTCCCGAACGCCGATCTTGTCAGCGGTACGGTGACCAATTTTACCCGTGGCAATACCGTGGGGCGGGTCATCATTTCGGTCGGGGTGGCCTATGGCACCGATACCCGCCGTGTCGAAGCGATCCTGCGCGAGATCGCGGAGGACCAGCCGCTGGTGCTTGCGAACCCCGCGCCGAATGTTTTGCTGGTGCGGTTCGGGGCCGACGCGCTGGAGTTCGAGATCCGGGCCTTCCTGCGGGACGTGAATTGGATGATGTCGGTCAAAAGCGATATCAACCACGCCATCGTCGAACGCTTTGCCGCCGAAAACATCGAGGTGCCCTTTCCCCAGCGGGACGTATGGCTGCGCACCCGCGCGGGCGAAAAACCCTCTAAGCCGGATGGAGAGGACAGTTGAACGAGCCGATCTACCTCACCGACGCCTATGCCCGCGACAGTGCCGCCAAAGTCATCGCCATCACCGACGAGGGCGGGATCGTGCTGGACCGGACGGTGTTCTATCCCACGGGCGGCGGGCAACCGGGGGACAGCGGTTGGCTGAACTGGGACAAGCAGCGCATGCCGATCGCGACAACGGTCAAGGGGCTGGACGGGTCCATCATTCTGGTTCCGGCCGAACCCGAGGAAATTCCCCAGCCGGGCACCCATGTCACGCAGAAGCTGGATTGGGACCGCCGGCACCGGCATATGCGGGTGCACAGCCTGCTGCATCTGTTGTCCGTGGTCGTGCCGTTCCCCGTGGTGGGGGGGCAAATCTCTGCCACGCATGGGCGGCTGGATTTTGACCTCGCCGATGCGCCAGAGGATCGCGACGGCATCGAGGACGCGCTGGCGTCCTATATCGCGCAGGATTTGCCGATTACGGATCACTGGATTACCCAAGAGGAACTGCAAGCCGCGCCTGAACTGGTCAAGACGTTATCCGTCGCACCGCCGGTCACGGCGGCCAACGTGCGTCTGGTGCAAATCGGGGAGGGTGACGCATGGATCGACCTGCAGCCCTGCGGCGGTACCCATGTTGCCCGCACCGGAGAGATTGGCGCGGTACGCCTTGGCAAGATTGAGAAAAAGGGGCGCGGCACCCGCCGGATCTACGTCCATCTCGACAGCTGAACGGCGCATTGAAATCTTGTTGAATTTCGCGCGTTTTACCCCTTGCACCCCGCCTGCAGGTCACGTTAAACACCCCCTCAATGGACAGGTGGCCGAGTGGTCGAAGGCGCACGCCTGGAAAGTGTGTAGGCGGGAGACCGTCTCCAGGGTTCGAATCCCTGTCTGTCCGCCATACCCCCCTTACGATATATTCCGCCTGTACGGTGATCGGTTCCGACGCCCCGAACGGGTCGCCAGATGCCCGTTGGTTCGGGCGGGTCGATGACGGGTTACCTGAGCCTTTTTGCAGTAGCCTTTCTTGCAGCGACGATTCTACCGATGCAATCCGAAGCGTTGCTGGTCGGGCTGATGATCCATGGTCAGCACGGGGTTCTGGGGTTGCTGGCGGTTGCCACGGTGGGCAATGTCTTGGGGTCGGTGGTGAATTGGGGGCTGGGGCATGCGGTGCTGCGGTTCCAGCACAAGCGCTGGTTTCCTGCGTCCCCGTCGCAAATGGCGCGGGCCGAGATGTGGTATGCGCGCTATGGCCGCTGGTCGCTGCTGGTCAGCTGGTTTCCGGTTGTCGGCGATGCGCTGACCGTCACCGCAGGGGTGCTAAGAGAGCCGCTTTGGTCTTTCGTCGCAATCGTCGGCATCGGCAAGGCATTGCGCTATGGCGTGCTGGCCTGGGTGACGCTCGTGTGGATCGGCTGAGCGAAAGAGATTGATTAGCACGTTGTCTCAAAACGAAAAAAGCGCCCGAGGGCGCTTTGTTTCCGTGGTCGTGCTCTGGCGCTTAGCCGCCCCAGTTACGCACCTGACCGCAATCCATATGCACGAAGTTCGAGCCGGAATAGCGACCAACACCGCCACCGTTACAGGCAATCGCCGCACGTGCCATCTGGTTCACCGAACGCGATGCCAGACGCAGGTCAGCCGCCTGACCACGCATATGGAGGGAGTTCTTGGCCACACCGCGCGATCTGGAACGCAGCATCGCGTTGGTCTGCGGACTGCGGTAGCCGGATAGAAGCATATAGGGCTCGGACACATCCAGAAGGTTATGCGACGCGGCCATGATGTCCACGGTGCGCAGGTCCATCGATTTGACGCCATCGGTACGCCAGTCACGCATGAAATAGTTCAGCTCGGATACGGCATCTTTGATGTAGTTGCCTTCGATCCAATAGATCATGTCGATGCGTTCGCCTGTCCGGCCGGAATACATCTTGATGCGACGAATATCGCCGGCCCCACGCAAAAATCCTGCTGCGTTTGCGAAGGTCGGTGCCGCTGCTACGGCCGTCGCTGCGAATGCGCCCAATACGGAGCGCCGGGTCATGCCCGAAGTGCTCTTACCAGTCATTGATTGTATGTCCCGTCTTCTGCCTTTGGTTCCATGATGTTACACGGAGTTTTCCATCGATCCCCAGATGCAACAATTTATGGCATAGCGCGATTCTTGAACCAAGTGCTGAATCGAAAAGGTTCCATCCATCAACAAATTTAGGCGAATTTTTGCGCAACCCTTAGTTGGTTGTTCATTTTTGCCACAGGGGCGATGCCGATAAGCATCAATTTATCCTTAGTTTTCAGTTCACGGGCATTGTTATTGGACAAGAGCATAGGGTTCCCTGCCTATCTGGGAAATCCAAAGCTCACCGATTTCGGGGGAATCAATGACTCGTATTTTAAGCATTCAATCGCGGAAATTTCGCCGCATGGCCGGTTTTCTGGGGGCTGCTGCCACAGCTCTGACACTCTTTACCGCGCCGCAACCCGCTTTTGCGCAGGTGACCGCGTTCAAACAGGCCGTTGCCGAAGCCGCCGCGCGGGATGAGGATATCGCCGCCTACTACCGGACCCACGGCTATGCACCGATCTGGACCGAAGCGACAGAGACACAGCGCGCCCGACGTGCCGCACTTATGTCAGCGATCCGCGCGGCTGATTTGCACGGGCTGCCCGTCGCACGCTATGACCCTCAAGGGCTGATGGAAAAGCTCAAAAACGCGCAGACCCCGCGGGATCGCGGGCTGGCCGAGGTCGAGATGACCCGCGTTTTCCTGCAATACGCCCGTGATCTGCAAACCGGTGTGCTGGTGCCGTCGCGCATTGATCCGTCCATCGTGCGCGAGGTGCCATACCGCGACCGTCAGACCTATATCACCGATTTCATTTCTTCCGATCCCACGCCGTTCCTACGCAATCTGCGCCCGCGGACGATGGAGTATAACGCCCTGATGCGTGAAAAGCTGCGGATGGAGCATTTGCTGACCCAAGGCGGTTGGGGCCCCGCGGTGCCTGCATCCTCGCTCAAGCCCGGGGCGCAAGGCACGCAAGTGGTCGCGCTGCGCAACCGGTTGATGTCGATGGGGTATCTTAAACGTTCTAACGTGATGACCTATGACGCCAAGTTGCAAGAAGCGGTGCGCAGCTTTCAAAAAGATCACGGGCTGAATGAAGACGGCGTTGCTGGCTCCGGCACCATGGCCGAGATCAACAAGAGCGTCGAGACGCGGCTGCAATCCGTCATCGTCGCGATGGAGCGTGAACGCTGGCTGAACAAGGAACGCGGCGCACGTCACGTGCTGGTCAATATCCCCGCCTTCACCGCGTCCATCGTCGATAACGGGCAGGTCACCTTCGAGACACGCTCGGTCGTGGGGGCGAACCAATCGGACCGCCTCACGCCTGAATTCTCGGATGTGATGGAATATATCGTCATCAACCCGACGTGGACGGTGCCGCGGTCGATCGTGACCAAGGAATATCTGCCGTCGATGCAGCGCAACCCCAATGCAGCTGGTCATATTGATCTGATCGATAATCGTGGCCGGATCATCAGCCGTGGGTCTGTGAACTTTAGCCGCTATACAGCGCGCACCTTCCCCTATGGCATGCGCCAAAAGCCGGGGCGGACCAATGCGCTTGGTCTGGTGAAGTTTATTTTCCCCAACAAATACAACATCTACCTGCACGACACGCCCTCCAAGAGCCTGTTTGACCGCGACGTTCGTGCCTTTAGCCACGGCTGCGTGCGGCTCGCCGATCCGTTTGATTTCGCCTATACGCTGCTGGCCCCGCAAGCCGCTGATCCTGTCGCCTATTTCAAACGGCAACTGGCCACAGGCCGCGAGACTTTCGTCCATCTGGATACCGAAGTGCCGGTCCACATCATCTACCGCACCGCCTTCACCACGCCGCGCGGCCATACGCAGTATCGCGCCGACATCTATGGTCGCGATAGCCGTATCTGGGATGCGCTGAGCAAGGCGGGGGTGGCATTGGGCGCGGTTCAGGGTTAACTCGTCCCTGACAAGGGGAGACCGCACATGACCTACACCATCCAACAGATCGCCGACGCGCTTGGCTTGCCAGCGGTCGGCGATACCTCCATTTCGATTGCCAAACTGGCAGAGCCGGCAGACGCGGGCCCCGACGATCTCGCGCTCGCCATGAGCCCCAAATACGCACAATCGCTGTCTGACGGATCGGCCCGCGCGGCCATGCTCTGGCCCGATGCCGATTGGCAAGAGATGGGGTTGAAGGCCGCCATCCTGCCGGACCGTCCGCGCTTTGCCATGTCGGGACTGACCCGCATGATGGATCCGGGGCAGGGGTTCGGGGCTGGCATCCACCCCTCTGCCGTTATTGATGAGACCGCCGAACTGGCCGAGGACGTCTCTGTCGGGCCATTGGCGATTGTGGCGGCGGGCGCGAAAATCGGCGCCGGCTCTGTCATCGGGCCGCAGTGCTACATTGGTACAGACGCGGTTCTGGGTAAGAACGCCTATCTGCGCGATCACGTCAGCATCGGCGCGCGGGTGCGCATCGGCGATGATTTCATCGCGCAACCGGGCGCGCGGATCGGCGGCGACGGGTTTTCGTTCGTGACGGCTGAACCCAGCACAGTGGAACAGACCCGCAAGACCCTTGGTGATCGCGGCGACACAAAAGCGCAACAATGGACCCGTATTCACACCCTTGGAAGTGTGACGATCGGGAACGACGTGGAATGCGGTATGAACTGCACGGTTGACAGCGGCACCATTCGCAACACCGTGATTGGCGACGGCAGCAAGCTCGATAACCTCGTGCATCTGGGGCATAACGTTGTGGTCGGCAAAAACTGTCTGCTGTGCGGGCAGGTCGGTATCGCCGGTTCCGTGACCATCGGCGACAACGTGGTGCTGGGTGGTCAGGTGGGCGTCAGCGACAATATTACCATCGGCGACGGGGTGATCGCGGGCGGCGGCACCAAGATCCTGTCCAATGCGCCCGCGGGCCGGTCGTTGCTGGGCTATCCCGCGACGGAAATGGGCAAGCAGATCGAAGGCTACAAAGCGCTGCGCCGTTTGCCGCGCTTGCTTCGCGATGTGGCGGCGTTAAAATCCCATATGGGCACCTCCAAAGACAGTGAGACAAGCTAGGGCCGAGGCATGGCCCGTTCTGACGGAGACTTAGGATGAACATCAAAGATCAGGTCATCAGCATTATCGCCGATCAAGCGTTTCTGACGCCATCGGATGTCACCATGAACAGCACGCTCGAAAGCCTTGGCATCGACAGTATGGGCATCGTCGAAAGCATCTTCGCGATCGAAGAGACGTTTGACGTATCGGTGCCGTTCAACGCGAACCAGCCGGATGCCACGGGGTTCGATATCTCTAGCGTGGCCAGCATTGTCGCAGGGGTGGAACGGCTGCGCGCCGAGCAGGCCTGACGCGTGAAACGTGTCGTGATTACGGGGGCGGGCACGGTCAATCCGCTTGGGTTGAACGTGCCCGATACGCTTGCGGCCATGCGCAACGGGGTGTGTGGAATCGGGCCGCTTGATTTCCGCGACGTGGACCGGCTGTCGATCAAGATTGGCGGTCAGGTCCACGGGTTTGACGGCGAAAGCCAGTATAACCGCCAGAAGATCGCGCTTTATGACCGGTTCACCCAGTTCACCCTTGCCGCCGCGGCGGAGGCGATCCGCCAATCAGGGCTTGAGTTCAAGGGAGAGCTCTCGGCGAAATCCGGCGTGGTGCTTGGCACTGCGGGCGGCGGGGTCAGCACATGGGACGATAACTACCGTGCGGTCTATGCCGAAGGGAAGAACCGCGTGCATCCCTTTGTGGTGCCGCGCCTGATGAACAACGCCGCCGCCAGCCATGTGAGCATGGAGCATCACCTCAAGGGGCCATCCTTCACCGTCTCAACCGCCTGCGCGTCCTCTAACCACGCGATGGCGCAGGCGTTTTCGATGATCCGCAGCGGGATGGCACCGGCGATGGTCACAGGCGGCTCGGAATCCATGATGTGCTTTGGCGGGGTCAAGGCGTGGGAAGGGCTGCGCGTGATGTCGCGCGACGCCTGCCGCCCGTTCTCGGCCAATCGCAATGGGATGGTGCAGGGCGAAGGCGCAGGCATTTTCGTGTTCGAGGAATATGACCACGCCCGCGCCCGCGGGGCTGATATCCTGTGCGAAGTATCGGGCTTTGCCATGTCCTCTGATGCGTCGGACATTGTGATGCCGTCCAAGGCGGGGGCCGCTCGTGCGATCAAAGGCGCGTTGGACGACGCCCGGATCAACCCGGAGGAGGTCGGCTATATCAACGCCCATGGCACGGGCACGGCAGCCAATGATAAAACCGAATGTGCGGCGGTGGCGGATGTGTTCGGCACCCATGCAGACAGGCTGATGATCAGCTCGACCAAATCGATGCATGGGCATCTGATCGGCGGCACCGGCGCGGTAGAGCTTTTGGCCTGCATCATGGCCCTGCGCGACGGGGTGATCGCCCCCACCATCGGCTACGAAGAGCCCGACCCCGACTGCGCTTTGGATGTGGTGCCCAATGTGGCCCGCGATGCGCGGGTCACGGTGGCGCTGTCCAACGCCTTTGCCTTTGGCGGCATGAACGCGGTACTGGCGCTGCGCGCGATCTGATTTTACCAGCGACACCGCCCATGAAAAAAGCCGCCCGCGTCAAACGGGGCGGCTTAGTCGTCTCAACGGCCCGAGGGCCAAACATTTGCTTATCGGTCTTCAACAACCGAGGATTTGTCGAAGCTTGCGGTGAACCCGTCCAGGGACAGCGACAGTTCGACTTTCTGATCAGGTGCCAGCGCGGGCACGATGGTGATCACGGCCTCTTTCCCGCGTTTGAACGCGGCGACATCGGCTTCGGTCAGGCCCATGCGGACGTAGCAGCCAACGGGGTTACAGAAAGCGAAAGGATAGCGGCGCGCTTTACCACCATCGACAGTCAGCGTCAGCTGCGAGGGCAGGGCCGTTTCCAAGGGCACAACCACAGTGGCACCGGCTGTCGCCTTACCGCCCGCTGGCAGGCGGAACAACGAGAATTCGGCGACAGGCGCGCCTTGGCCATCATCCATCAGCTGGTACATCTGGCAGGGGTCGACCTCTTCTTCGGTCTTGATGCAGCGCATCTCCCAGGCACCGATCACCTCTTTGGTGTAGGGCTTGCCCAGGGTCGGCTCCCCGTCGGCATCCTCACCAAGGCTCAGCTGCGACTGTACGTCGGTGCTGCTGCCGGTGGTGGTGTTTTCTTCCGTCGCGGGTGCCGCTTCAGCGGTCGGCTCCGCCGTTTCCGGGGCGTCTGTTGCTGCGGGTGTTTCCGTGGCTGCAGTCTGTGCGTAACCGGAAACGGGCATAGTCAGAGCCATCGCCGCGCAGAGTGGGAGAAGTGTGATATACTTTTTCATGCTCGTTCCAAATCAGTTAAATTCGACGCCATCTACCATGCGCCAATGCCAATGTCAGGACGATAGCGCTGAAACCATCGTGATTTAAGGCAAAATATTGCCTATTTCATCAGGTTTTCACGGGGGAGAGGCCGGGCGCGGGGGGCTGAAATAGAAAAAAGGACGCGGTGCGTCCTTTTCCCTGTTCTTCGTTCTCCCCATCGGACTTGGCCGACTTATTGAAAGCACGTTACGAAAGCATTCGGGCACCGTCAACATAAAATATCACAGCGGTTTCAAGCGCGTAAAACGGACCTCAAACGTAAAAAGGGCCGCACCCGAAGGCGCGGCCAAGTCTGACAGGGAGGAAGTGCCGCCAGCACGAAAAGGACATCACGACCGGCGACAAAATCACTATGGTGTGAAAAGGTTAACTTTGTATGCTCGCTCTGCACTTTGGCTGCAGGTTATTGGCCCAAAAGGAATTAAATACGTGACAAATGATATCTTCATCGGCGGCGGTGGCGAAGACTACGCGACGAAACAGTTTCTCAACATCGGCTATGCCAACCGTCATGGATTGGTCGCGGGGGCCACAGGCACAGGCAAAACCGTCACGCTGCAAATCCTGGCCGAAGGGTTTTCCGCCGCAGGGGTTCCGGTGTTTCTGTCCGACGTCAAAGGCGATCTGTCGGGGCTGGCGCAGGCAGGGTCCGCCAGCCACAAGCTGCACACCCCCTTTTCAGAGCGCGCTCAGACCATCGGCTTTGACGATTTCGACTACAGCGCCTTTCCGGTCACCTTCTGGGATATGTTCGGCAAACAGGGGCATCCGGTACGGACGACAATCTCGGAAATGGGGCCCTTGCTGCTGGCGCAGCTTCTCGATCTGACGGAGGCACAAGAAGGTATCCTCAACATCGCTTTCCGCGTTGCTGACGAAGACGGGCTTCCGCTGCTGGACCTCAAGGATCTACAGGCGCTGCTGGTCTGGATCGGGGAAAACGCTTCAACCCTGGCGCTGCGCTACGGCAATGTGTCGTCGGCGTCGGTCGGCGCGATCCAGCGGCGCTTGCTGGTGCTGGAAAACCAAGGCGCGGCTGATCTCTTTGGGGAACCTGCGCTGGCGCTCACCGACCTGATGCGCACAGACACGGACGGGCGCGGTTTTATCAACATCCTCGCGGCCGACCAGCTGATGCAGTCGCCCAAGCTCTACGCGACCTTCCTGCTGTGGTTGTTGTCAGAACTCTTCGAGGAACTGCCCGAGGTCGGCGACCCCGATAAACCCAAACTGGTGTTCTTCTTCGACGAGGCGCATCTGCTGTTTGACGACGCCCCCAAAGCGCTGGTCGACAAGGTTGAACAGGTGGCGCGGCTGATCCGCTCCAAGGGCGTGGGCGTGTATTTCATCACACAGAACCCCGCAGACGTGCCCGAAGATATCCTTGGCCAATTGGGCAACCGCATCCAGCACGCTTTGCGCGCCTTCACTGCGCGTGATCGCAAGGCGCTGCGCCTTGCCGCCGAAACCTACCGCGAGAACCCGCGGTTTGAGACCGAAGACGCGATCCGCGATGTTGGCGTGGGCGAGGCGGTGACCTCCATGCTGCAGAAAAAAGGGATCCCCGGCATCGTGGAACGCACCCTGATCCGGCCACCATCCTCGCAGCTTGGCCCGATCGATCCGGCCACCCGCGCCGCCCTGATGGCGCAAAGCCCGATGGCAGGGAAATACGACACCCGCCTTGATCGCGCCTCCGCGTTCGAAATGCTGGCCAAACGCGCCGAAGACGCCGCGAAAGAGGCAGCACAGGCCGAGGAACAAGCCGAGGCCGAAGACACATCCCCCGCCTTGCGCGAATTCAATGCGGCACGGCGCTATGCGGGCAAACGGGTCACGCGCTCGACCTCGAAACGCACGACCAAAAGCGACGACAGCTTTGGCGGTGCCATCGCGAGTGTGGTGATCAAGGAGTTGAAAGGCACAACCGGCCGGCGCATCGTGCGCGGAATCCTGGGCGGGTTGTTCAAAGGACGCTGAACGCGCTTCCAGATGGCAATAAATCCTCGCCGAAGGCTGGCCTTATCCCGCAAGGGATAAGGCCTTTTCTTTTACTTCTCGGGGATCAACCCGCGCGGGCTGAACCGCAATACCAGCAGTAATACCGCACCCATTGTCATCAGCCGCATATGGGCCGCGGATTCGATCAGGTGGTCTTTCAGCCAATAGCCGTCGGACATGCCGGCGGTGACCAATTGCATCAGCCACAGCCCCATGGGTTCAACCATCACCCAAAGGTACCACATCAGAAAGCCCCCCAGCACGGCACCCAGATTGTTGCCGGACCCGCCAACGATCACCATGACCCAGATCAGGAAGGTGAAGCGCAACGGCTGGTAGGATCCGGGCGTCAACTGGCTGTCCAGCGTGGTCATCATCGCGCCGGCAATCCCGCAGATGGCAGAGCCGAGAATGAACACCTGCAAGTGCCGTGCGGTCACGTCCTTGCCCATGGCTTCGGCTGCGACCTCATTGTCGCGGATCGCGCGCAGCATGCGGCCCCAGGGCGAATTCAGCGCCCGCTGGCTTAGCCACATCAGCACCAAGAGCACCACGGCGAACAGACACACATACAGGAATTTCACCCAAAGCGTCGATGCCTCTACCGGGTTCAGTCCGAAGCCGGCCGCCTGTTCGACAAAGCCCGCGTTATTTTGCAGGTCGATCTCATAGGGGACGGGGCGCGGGATGCCGATGACGTTCTTGACGCCCCGCGACAGCCAGTCTTCGTTCTTGAGCACGGCGATGATGATCTCGGCGATGCCCAGGGTCGCGATCGCAAGGTAATCCGACCGCAGCCCAAGCGCGGTTTTCCCGATCAGCCAGGCCGCTCCGGCTGCAAACAGCCCGCCCACGGGCCAGGCGATGATCACCGGCAGGCCAAGCCCGCCAAGATAGCCAGTGGTCGCGGGGTTCACGGCCTCGACCGCGCTTACCGACGGGTCGAGCAGGGCGCGGAAGATAAAGAACCCCGCCACCAGCACCACCAGAACGACCAGCGTGCGCAGCCATCCCTTGGCCATGCGTTTCATCACCTGAACCGCCAGAATGATCGTCGCGGCCCCCATCAGCAGGGCGGTGAGGATCCCCCAGCCCCCCGCGGACCAAGCGCCTTGCGTGGGGGGCATGCCGATCAGCACAGCGGCCAGACCGCCAAGGGCGACAAACCCCATGATGCCCACGTTGAACAGCCCCGCAAAGCCCCATTGCAGGTTCACGCCAAGTGCCATGATGCTGGAGATCAGCCCCATCGCGATGATCAGCAGCGCCGCGTTCCAGCTTTGCGCCAGCCCGGTCAGTACGATCAGCAGCGCGACAATGGCGAAAAGAGCGGTGTTTTTCAGTGTCTCGTTCATACCGATTGCCCCTTGAACAGACCTGTGGGTTTGAACAGCAGCACGATCAACAAGATCACGAAGCTGACGGCGAATTTATAGTCGGTGGACAAAAGCTGCACCAAGCCGTCGGGGGCCATCCCCTCGGGAGCGAGGTAGCCAAAGACCTTTTTCCACGCATAGGTGATCGTCACCTCGGAGAATGCGATAACAAAGCCCCCCGCGATGGCCCCGATCGGGCTGCCAAGACCGCCCACGATCGCGGCGGCAAAGATCGGTAGCAGCAGTTGGAAATAGGTGAAGGGTTTAAAGGACTTATCCAACCCGTAAAGCACGCCTGCGGTAGTCGCCAGACAGGCCACAATGATCCAGGTGATCATGACCACGCGTTCAGGGTTAATGCCCGACAGCAGCGCCAGATCCTCGTTGTCAGAGTAGGCGCGCATGGATTTGCCCGAGCGTGTCTTGTTCAGGAACCAGAACAATGCGGCAACCACGATGACAGCCGTCACCACGGTCAGCCCTTGGGTTGTCTTGATCGCCAGACCTTCCTCCAGCCCCGTCATCTGTTTGAAGTCGCGGGCCGAGATGATGAAGCGTTCGCCATCCAGAAACCGTTGATCCTCTGCGCCGATGATGAAGCGGGTGATGCCGTTATAGACGAATGTCACCCCCAGCGAGACGATGACAAAGATCACCGGCTTGGCCTTCTTTTCGCGGTAGAAACTATAGACAAGCTTGTCCGTGCCAAGCAGCAGCCCGATGGTGATGATGATCGCAAAGGGCAGCGCCAGCAGCGCGGTTGGCAGGACTCCCAGGCTCAGCCCCAGCGACTGGAAACCCCAGGTGATCAGCACGGCGGACATCGCGCCAAGCGCCATTGTGTCGCCATGGGCAAAGTTCGAGAACCGCAAGATCCCATAGACCAGTGTCACCCCAAGCGCACCAAGCGCCAGCTGCGACCCGTAGGCGATGCCCGGAACCAGCACATAGTTGGCCAAGGCGATGAAAGCGTTGAGTAAATCCATTATTTGCATGTCCCTAGATAGCTGATGACGATGGGCCCATCAGCGTAATGCACGGTATAACGGGAGGCCCCGTCGGTGGCGATGCTCAGCAGGTGGCGGGCATCAAACCCACCCCCCGTCAGGGACAGCGCCTTGACCTGTTTCGTGCCGGTCATGTCGACGGTTTCGGCGTCGCTGACCATTTGTGATTGAACCGTCAGCGCATCGGCAGAGGCTCCGCCTGCGTTGCCGGTGATGTCGGGGGTGAACTCTGTCTCGGTGCAGGGCTCGTTTTCCACACATTCCCACGTGAAGCGGCAGGCGATCGCAATCGTCTGCTGGAAGGGCTCTGTGGGGGCCGTAGCGGCTGCGGCGGTCGGGGCTGTTGCTGCGGTCGTGGCAACGCTGTCCTGCGCCAAGGCTGGTGCCGTGGTTGCCAATAGGGCCATCGGAAGGGTCCATCGCATCGCTTAACCCCCCAGAAAGGACTTGCGAACTTCGGGGTCTTCCAAAAGCTCTTTGCCTGTGCCGGTAAAGGCATTGGCCCCTTGCACCAGAACATAGCCCTTATCCGCAATCTCCAGCGCTTGGCGGGCGTTTTGTTCCACCATCAGGATCGGGATACCGGTCCGCGCGACCTCGATGATGCGGTCGAACAGTTCGTCCATCACGATGGGAGACACGCCAGCGGTGGGTTCGTCCAGCATCAGCACCTTCGGCTGCGTCATCAACGCGCGGCCCACAGCGACCTGCTGGCGTTGCCCGCCCGACAGCTCGCCCGCGGCCTGATAGCGCTTTTCCTTGAGGATCGGAAAAAGGTCATAGACCTGCGCCATCGTATCACGGAAATCATCGCGGCGGATGAACGCCCCCATCTCGAGGTTTTCTTCCACTGTCATCGAGGTAAAGATGTTCGAGGTCTGCGGCACAAACCCCATGCCCTTGGCCACACGGTCCTGCGGCGACAGCGAAGTGATGTCTTCGCCGTCCAGCCGTACATGGCCCTGGCGCACGTCGAGCATGCCAAAGACCGCCTTCATCGCCGTGGATTTGCCCGCGCCATTGGGGCCGACGATGACGGCGATCTCACCCTTTTCGACGGCGATGGTGCAGCCGTGCAGGATATCGGGACCCTTGCCATAACCGCCCGTCATCGTGTCGCCGATCAGGAAGGGGCCCCCCGGCGCGGGGTGGCTTTTGCCGCCCCCTTTGACCGGCTGCGCGGTGCCTTGCCCTTTGGGGTTCGCGATCGACAGGTCCTTATTGCCCCGGTCGCCGTATGGGTTGCTCATGTCAGTCTCTTTCATTCGGTGTCCAGGGCCGCCGCAGGGATGGGCGCGGCGCAGGATATCTCATCCGCACATGTGTCGCGCAGCATCATGGCCACCTCAAAGGACATCTTGTCCATTTCATCCAAAGGCATTGTATCGGTGGTATCGAGATACAGCATAATCCGCGCTGATCCGACATCCGACAACATGACCGCGCTCATGGTGCGGTCGCCTTCGATCTCGTCATATTGCAGGTGGCGCAGGGTCGTGCCCATCGGGGTGTCGATCCGGTCGACCTTCAGCACCTCGGGGGCAGGGCCGCCATCCGCCGCGATCCAAGCGCTATAGGTCTCGTATTGCTCTTCCAGCGTCGAGGTGCCGTCGGCGATGTCGTACCCGGGCCATTCTTGGGTGAAGTTCAGGATCACCTCGCCCAGATAGCGGGTGGAGCCGTCGCCGACCGTGTCCCAGGTTGCTTCTTCCCACGGGGTGCCCCGATCGCACATCCAGACCTGCGCCGACAGCTGCGCACAGGCGCCAGCGGCCTGCGGCAGGGCAAATCCCGCGCAGAGCGTCAGTGCGGTGGCCATCCGTCTCATGCAGACACGGCCTTGTTCTTGAGGCCGGTGCCCAGATAGGCCTCGATCACCTGTTCGTTGGCCTTGATCTCGGGCAGGGTGCCTTGAGCGAGAACCTTGCCCTCGGCCATACAGATCACGGGATCACACAGACGGCCGATGAAATCCATGTCGTGTTCGATCACGACAAAGGTATAGCCGCGTTCCTTGTTCAGACGGATGATCGCGTCACCGATGGTATTGAGCAGCGTGCGGTTCACACCGGCCCCGACCTCGTCAAGGAACACGATCTTGGCGTCGACCATCATGGTCCGCCCCAGTTCCAGCAGCTTTTTCTGACCGCCGGAAATCTGACCCGCTTTCTGCTCGGCCAGATGTTCTACCGTCAGAAACTCAAGTACCTCGTCGGCTTTGGCGCGCAAGGCGCGTTCCTGATCGGCGATGCGCTTGCGCCCGAACCACGTGTTCCACAGCGTCTCGCCCGCCTGATCGCCGGGCACCATCATCAGGTTCTCGCGGCAGGTCATCGACGAGAATTCATGCGCGATCTGGAAGGTCCGCAGCAGCCCCTTGTGAAACAGCGTATGGGGGGGCAGGCCGGTGATATCCTCGCCGTCCATCGTCACACGCCCCGAGGTCGGTTTCAGCACCCCCGCGATCACGTTGAACAGCGTCGTTTTGCCAGCACCGTTCGGGCCGATCAAACCGGTGATCGTGCCTTTGCCAATGGTCAGATTGGCCCCGTCCACGGCGTGGAACCCGCCGAAATGTTTATGGATGTCGTCTACGACGATCATTTTGTAGTCTCCCCGTGCGGTGCCGAAACCCCGTTGCAAAAACAGCCCGGTCGCAATGCACCGGGCTGTTTTCTGTCACGTCATGTGATGTTAGCGGTATTGAACCGTCGTGATCTTGCCGTCTTCGATCTTGATCTGACGGTAGCTGCCAGCGGATTCACCGGGGCCGATCAGTTCAACCGCAGTTGCGCCTTCATAATCGACTTCGCCGCCCTCCTTGAGGATTTGCAGCGCTTTGGCCAGCTCACCCGGATAGATCTTTTCGCCGGGGGCATTCGCAACCGACATGACCTGATCCTTATAGACCTGCGGATCGGAAGACCCTGCGGCCTGCATCGCCAGCATCAGCAGCGCCGCTGCGTCATAGCTTTCCGGTGCGAAGGGCGATGTGGTGTCGAAGGCACCGTCGACCAGCGCGGTGAACTTGTCAGCGCCGGGGCTATCGGTGCCGGGGTGCTGGCCGGTGGAGCCGTCCAGCTCGGAGCCGAAGTTGTTTTCAAGGTTCGCCGCGATCATCCCGTCGGGGAAGTGGAACGTGTCGAACGCGCCTGAATCAATCGCTGCACGCACAACGCCCGATCCACCCTGATCGACGTAGCCCGCAACCACCAGACGGTCGCCACCGGCAGAGGCCAGCGCGCCAACCTCGGCAGAGTAATCGGCCTTGCCGTCTTCATGTGCGGCAGAGATGGTGATTGTCCCGCCCGCGGCTTCATAGGCCTGCTGGAACGCGTCCGCCAAACCCTTGCCGTAGTCGTTGTTGGTATAGGTGACCGCGACTTCCTTGATGCCTTCTTCCATCAGCACCTCTGCCATGACCTCGCCCTGACGGGCGTCGGAGGGGGCAGTGCGGAAGAACAGGCCATCGTCTTCCATCGTGCTCAGGCCGGGGGATGTGGAGGATGGCGAAATCATCACCATGCCGTTGGGCAGTGCCGCGTTCTGCAAGATCGCGCCGCTCACGCCAGAGCAGGCCGCGCCCACAATGCCGTTGATACCTTCGGCGATCAGGCGTTCCGCGCTGGATACCGCAAGCGCGTTATCGACGCACCCCGTGTCAGCGCGCGAGGCGGTGACTGTCGCCCCGTCCATCAGCATGCCGCTGTCGGTGACTTCTTTCATGGCCAGCTCGGCGCTGGATGCCATGATGCCGGTCAGCGATTCAATCGGGCCGGTGTAGCCAAAGATCACGCCAAGCTTCACGTCCTTGCTATGCGCGTCGGCATAGGCATTGGTGGCCAGCAATGCTGCAGCCGTTGTGGCCATAAGCATCTTTTTCATGTTTCTCTCCCTGTTGAACATGGTGTTCTGCGCCAGAGCCTATGCGGCGATTTTAGAAAAGAAAAGCGTTATCCCTAGGTAAAGTGGCGCAAGATGATGTGGATCGACGCTTTGTCTGCGCTAGGTTTGCAGGGATAGGTTGTATGAAGGGGGAAAGCCATGTTTCTCGGGGGGATGATGCATCAGGCCGCACGGGCCATCGGGGCGTTGGTCATAGCCGGATCGGTCATGGGCGCGTCGGGCGTTGGCGCGCAAGAGCTGCGGATTACCCAGCAGGTGTCAGGGCTGGAGACGCCTTGGGCACTGGCGATTTTACCGAATGGGGACGTGCTGGTCACCGAACGCGACGGCCGCTTGCTGCGGGTCCGCGAGGGGACTAGCCACGAGGTTGCGGGCGCACCGCAGGTCGTTGACGCAGGGCAGGGCGGCTTGCTGGATATCACGCTGGCACGGGATTTCGACAGATCGCGCACCATATTCCTGACCTATGCCAAGGCGCTTGAGGGCGGGGCCGGTACCGCGCTTGCCGCGGCAGAGCTGTCGCAGGATGGTGCGCGGCTCGAAAATCTACGCGATCTCTTTACCATGTCACGCGGGTCTGCCGCCGGTCAGCACTTTGGCAGCCGCGTGGTCGAGGCGCGCGATGGCACGCTTTTCGTCACTGTCGGAGAGCGCGGCGACCGGCCGGCGGCGCAGGATCTGGGGCAGCACAACGGCTCTGTCGTGCGGGTGAACCGTGACGGTACTGTGCCCGCCGATAACCCGTTTGTCGGGCGCGACGACGTGCTGCCGGAAATCTGGTCCTACGGGCATCGCAACCCGCAAGGGGCAGCGCTTGATCTGGAGGGCAACCTGTGGGTGTCAGAACATGGTGCCCGCGGCGGAGACGAGGTTAACGCGGTCCACAAGGGCGCGAATTACGGATGGCCGGTGATATCCTACGGGCGTCACTACTCCGGTGCCAAGATCGGCGAAGGCACCGCGAAGAAGGGGATGGAGCAGCCCGCCTTCTACTGGGACCCGTCTATCGCGCCCTCGGGGTTGCTGGTCTATTCGGGCAAGATGTTTCCCGACTGGCGGGGCGATATCTTCATAGGCTCGCTCAAGTTCAATTATATCGCGCGGCTACAGGGCGACCCGCTGGCCGAGGTGGCGCAAATCTCTACCCCCGCCACGGCACGGGTGCGCGACATCATAGAGGCACCGGACGGCGCGATCTGGTTCATCTCGGTCGGGAACGGGGCGGTGTACCGGATCAGTAACGACTAGGTGACAGGCTTGGCCGCATGCGACCCGCGTTCGCGGTAGGGTGTCGTGTTATAATGCGCTCGGTAGCATTTGGAAAAATGCGACGGCGAGGCAAAGCCACAGGCCAGCGCCACGTTGATCACGCTCATATCCGTTTGCATCAGCAGGTTACGCGCCTTTTGCAGGCGCAGTTCCATGTAATAGCGTTTGGGGCTGCGGTTGAGGTAGCGGCGGAACAGCCGTTCAAGCTGCCGCGTGGACATGCCGACATCGCGTGCCAATGAGGACGGGCTGATCGGCTCTTCGATATTGGCCTCCATCATCTGGATGACCTGACCCAGCTTGGGATGCCGCACGCCGATACGAGTGGGCACCGACAGACGCTGCGTGTCCTGATCCGTGCGGATGGAGCTATAGATCAGCTGGTCGGCAACGGCATTTGCCAGATCCTCGCCCAGATCGTCGGCAATCAGCTTGAGCATCAGATCGATCGAGGATGTCCCGCCCGCTGTCGTCATCCGGTTGCCGTCCACCACAAAGACCGATTTCGTCAAGGTGACGTCCTCGAAGTCTTCGCTGAAACTATCCTGATTTTCCCAGTGGATCGTGGCTTTTTTCCCGTCCAGCAATCCGGCCTTGGCCAGCGTAAAGGCGGCTGTGCACAGACCGCCGACCATCATGCCCTTGCGGGCCTCCCGGCGCAGCCATCCCAGCAGCTTCTTGGTCGTCGCCGCCTGCACGTCGATGCCGCTGCACACCACCAGCGTGTCGTCGCGGCCCAGATCGTCAAGATCGCCATCCAGCGTGAATTCTGCCCCTGCCGAACAGCGCACGCGCCCGCCATCCTCACCGATCAGACGCCAGTCATAGGCCGGACGACCCGCCATGCGGTTGGCGATGCGCAGACATTCCACCGCCGAGGCAAAGCTGAGCATGGTAAAGTTTTCCAGCAGCACAAAGACAAAGCGGCGTGTCTTTTCAGCGTCAGGAAGAATGCGGTTGGCCAGACGGGTGTCGCTCATCACGTCGCCTTTCAGGTTTGCGTTATACGTTGGGGCAAAGTGGGCGCTGCCCTCAAAAACCTGCCGAAAACCTTGCCCACGGGCGGGGGCGAAGGTCAATAGGGTGAATTTCGGTTCTGGTCACTTGGGTCAGACCTTTATATACCACAATTTCACAATGTTTGCGCCTGACACTTCGGGCGCTGCGGACTTCGGAGAAAAATGATGACCGATTGGACAAAATCAAGCTGGCGCGACAAACCGCGGATCCAGATGCCCGACTATCCTGATCAGGACGCGCTGCGCGCGGTCGAAGCTGAATTGTCCCGTTATCCATTGTTGGTCTTTGCGGGTGAAGCGCGGCGGCTGAAAAAGCATCTGGCGGCGGCGGGCCGTGGCGAGGCGTTCTTGCTTCAGGGCGGCGATTGCGCCGAAAGCTTCGAACAATTCAGCAGCGATATGATCCGCGACACCTTCAAGGTGATGTTGCAGATGGCCATCGTGCTGACCCACGGTGCCAAAGTGCCGGTGATCAAGCTGGGCCGCATGGCGGGTCAGTTCGCCAAGCCGCGTTCAGCGCCCACTGAAACGGTGGATGGGGTGGAACTGCCAAGCTACCGCGGTGACATCATCAACGATCTCGCCTTTACCGCCGACGCCCGTATTCCCGACCCTAAAAAGATGCTGCGCGCCTACACACAGGCCGCCGCGACCCTGAACCTGATCCGGGCGTTCTCGACCGGCGGCTATGCCGATGTGCATCAGGTGCACGGCTGGACCCTGGGCTTTACCGAAAGCGAAAAGGCGGAAAAATACCGCGAGATCGCGAACCGCATTTCAGACACGCTTGATTTCATGGCGGCGGCTGGCGTCACGTCCGAGACGGCGCATACGCTGCAATCGGTGGAATATTATACCAGCCACGAATCGCTGCTGCTGGAATACGAAGAGGCACTGTGCCGTCAGGACAGCCAGACCGGCAAATGGCTGGCGGGCTCGGGTCACATGATCTGGATCGGCGACCGGACACGTCAGCCCGATGGCGCGCATGTGGAATTTGCCCGCGGCGTTCAGAACCCCATCGGCCTGAAGTGCGGCCCGACGATGACCAGCGATGACCTCAAGCTGTTGATGCACAAGCTGAACCCCGAAAACGAAGAGGGTCGCCTGACCCTGATCGCACGTTTCGGGGCCGGCAATGTCGGTGAACACCTGCCGCGTCTGATCAAGACTGTGCAGGAAGAGGGCGCGAATGTCGTCTGGACCTGTGACCCCATGCACGGCAACACGATCAAATCCTCAAGCGGCTATAAGACGCGGCCCTTTGATTCCGTGCTGCGCGAAGTGCGTGAATTCTTTGCGGTACATGGGGCCGAGGGCACCGTGCCCGGTGGTGTCCACTTTGAGATGACCGGTCAGGATGTGACAGAATGTACCGGTGGTGTCCGCGCCGTTCAGGACGAAGACCTGTCGGACCGCTACCACACTGCCTGCGACCCGCGTTTGAACGCCAGCCAGTCGCTGGAGCTTGCTTTCCTCGTGGCCGAGGAACTGTCGGCACGCCGCGCGAACCAACAGGTCAAAGCCGTCGGCTAACTGCCGCAGCTCATGCAATAAGAAAGGCCGCGCATAACATCATGCGCGGCCTTTTTCTTTTTGCTGCATCGGGGTGCGTCCCATCGGGGTTACCCCGTTTACTTCACGACCCGTAGATAGGCTGGCCGGTTGCGATCTCGCCGCGCGGCAAAACGCGCGGCGGGATCGGCGAAACCTTCGGGGCAGGGCGTGTGCGTTTCCTCTGCCACATCCGCCCGTGGCGGGCGCGGGATCGGTGTGGTGGCAAGATCGCCGATCCGATACAACCCCGGATGCTCGATGCCATTGGATGTGAGCTCCAGACAGCCAAGCATTCGGTCGATCTGCCCCATGTCACTGCGCAGCGGCAGCACCAGCATACGCGCCTGAACGGCCGCATCCCCCGCGGTGAGCGTCATCTCCCCGGTGGCGGGCTGTGACAGAATGTGATCCAGCCAATCACTGCAGCGGCGACGCTCGGACGGGTCAAACAGAGAGATCATCGGCATCCCGCGCAGGTCCATCCCCATGGCAGTGCACAGCTGCGATCCGGCGACGCGAAACCGCGCCAGTTCAGACCGCCTGCGTTCCAGAACAAAGGCGCGATCCAGCACGGAGGTGATCTGCGCAGGGTCGATCTGCGACCGGAACGGGACCGGCTGACCACGGCACAGCCCCTGCCAATAGGCCCGCACGTCAACCATCGCGGGTGTCGGCGGCGGCATCACGTGGCGAGAGCCGGTCTGGGGCATGTCATCCAGAGGGGGAAGATGTTTCATCGGGCAGCCTTATTACGGTCGGGACAAGAGCATGACGGGGGGCGGCAAGGAGCCGCGATGTATTGCCTGAGTTTAGTCAAATGAGTGGTAATTTGTAGATATAACAGCAAACTTGGTTAACAGACCGTTAAGGGGAGACCTCGCGCGGCAGAATGGCTTTTTACTTGCCCCATTTGCGACTTTCCCTTTTAAGGCGCGCAACAATCGCAATCGACAAGGACCATGCCATGATACGTTCAATGACGGGTTTCGCCTCGGCCAGTGGTGCGTCCGGCCCGCACAGTTGGGGGTGGGAATTGCGATCGGTCAACGGCAAGGGGCTCGACCTGCGCCTGCGTGTGCCCGACTGGATCGACGGGCTGGAGGCGGGCCTGCGCAAGACGCTCGGCGCGGCCATCGCCCGCGGCAATGTCACCTGCAATCTTCGGATCACCCGCGAGGATGGCTCTGGCGCATTGACGGTGAACGCGGATCAGCTTGAGGTCGTGCTGGACGCGCTGCACCAGATCGAAGCGCGGGCGATGGACGCGGGTATCTCGCTTGCGCCCTCCAAGGCGACCGATATCGTCACCATGCGCGGCGTGCTTGAACAGGCGACGACGGTGGATGATGTGGCCGCCCTTTGCGCGACACTGCTGGCGGAATTCCCCGGAGTGCTTGCCGATTTCAACGACATGCGCGCCCGCGAAGGGGCTGCCTTGGCGCAGGTTCTCGAGGCGCAGTTGACGCAGGTGGCAGAGCTGACAACACAGGCTGCCGCGCTGGCCGAGACGCGCAAGGACGAGATGGCACAGACGTTGCAACGCAATCTTTCGCGGGTGCTGGACAATGCCGAAGGCGTAGACGCTGACCGGCTGGCGCAGGAACTGGCGCTGATCGCCGTCAAATCCGACATCACGGAAGAGATCGACCGCCTGCACGCCCATGTGGATGCCGCCCGCGCCTTGCTGGCGCAGGACGGGGCCGTGGGGCGCAAGCTGGATTTCCTGATGCAGGAGTTCAACCGCGAGGCCAATACACTGTGCGCCAAGGCACAAAACACCGCGCTGACCCAGATCGGGCTGGCCTTGAAGGCGGTGATAGACCAGATGCGCGAACAAGTGCAAAATGTGGAGTAAGACATGAGCGACCGACGCGGCCTATTGATCATCCTCAGCTCGCCCTCGGGGGCGGGTAAATCGACGCTGGCCCGCAAGCTGCGCGATTGGGATACCTCGCTTGAATTCTCTGTCTCGGCCACCACCCGCGCCCCGCGTGTCGGCGAGGAAGACGGAAAGGACTACTTTTTCACCGCCGAGGATGATTTCCGCGCCATGGTGAACGATGGCGATATGCTTGAGCACGCCCGCGTCTTCAACAACTATTACGGCTCGCCCAAGGGACCGGTGCAAAAGGCGATCGACAGTGGCCGCGATGTGCTGTTCGACGTGGATTGGCAGGGCGCGCAGCAGATCAGCAACTCGACGCTCAAGCAGCACGTGCTGTCGATCTTCATCCTGCCGCCCTCGATCAAAGAGCTGCGGCGGCGTCTGGAAACCCGTGGTCAGGACGCCCCCGATACCATCGCGCTTCGAATGGAGAAAAGCTGGGACGAGATCAGCCATTGGGACGGCTACGACTACGTGCTGGTCAATGACGACCTGACCGAAACAGAGGCCAAGCTGAAGTCGATCATCACCGCCGAAAGATTGCGCCTTTCGCAGCAGCCGAAACTGGTGGATCATGTGCGCGCGCTGCAATCAGAATTCGAGGATACGAAATGACGCTTTACGCTCTGGCCGATATCACCCCGCAGGTTCACGCGGATGCATGGGTTGCCCCCGATGCCAATGTCATCGGGAATGTGACGCTCGAGGCTGATGCCTCTGTCTGGTTCGGCTGTACGCTGCGCGGCGATAACGAACTGATCCTCGTGGGCAAGGGCAGTAATGTGCAGGAAAACTGCGTCTTTCATACGGACCCGGGATGCCCGTTGACCGTGGGGGAAAACTGTACGATCGGTCACAAGGTCATGTTGCACGGCTGCACCATCGGGGATAACTCGTTGGTCGGGATGGGAGCGACGATCCTGAACGGGGCCAAGATCGGCAAGAATTGTCTGATCGGGGCAGGGGCGTTGATCACTGAAAACAAGGTGATCCCTGACGGGTCGCTTGTGATGGGCGCACCGGGCAAGGTCGTGCGCGAGCTGGACGCGGCGGCGATTGCCGGGCTGACCGCCAGCGCGAAACACTACCAAGACAACGCGCGGCGCTTTGCCAGCCAGCTTAAACCCGTCTGAGCATGGTGCTGCGCCCGCATCTGCCGGATCTGCTGGCAGCGCTGCCTTTGCCTACGCTTGCCGTTGATCGGGAAGAACGTATCGTCGCGATGAATGCGCCGGCCCAAGCTCTGCTGGGCCGTGGCGCGCTGGACCGCCATTACATCAACGTGTTGCGCCAGCCTGCGGTGGTCGATGCGGTAGAGCAATGCCAACAGGATGATACCCCGCGCGAGGCGCAATATCTGGCCAGCGACAACGGCAATGACACGACCTTTCGGGTGCACGTCCGGAAGGTGACCGGCATGGATTACGTCTTGCTGAGCTTTCAAGACATCACACAGGTCACCAACGCCAGCCAGATGCGCCGCGATTTTGTCGCCAACGTCAGCCACGAGTTGCGCACCCCGCTGACGGCGATGATGGGGTTCATCGAAACCTTGCGCGGCCCTGCGCGTGACGACGCCCCCGCACGGGACCGGTTTCTGGGGATCATGACCGGAGAGGCCGAGCGCATGAACCGGCTGGTGGGCGATCTGTTGTCGCTGTCCCGCGTCGAATCGGACGAACGGGTGCGCCCGACGGATAAGGTCGATCTGCGCTATGTGCTGCAATCGACGATGCGCAACCTCAACCCCTTGGCCGTAGAGGCGAATGTGACGCTGGTCGCGACCATGGGGGACGATCCGCTGCCCTTGATGGGGGATACGGACCAGCTGTTGCAGGTGTTCACGAACCTTATTGAAAACGGCATCAAATATGGGGGCGTGGGCAAAGACGTCGAAATTTCGGTCGAGACGACCTTGCGTGACCCTTCCTTGCGTGGGCCTGCGGTGCGGGTCACCATTCGCGACCACGGGCCGGGGATCGACCCTGTGCACCTGCCGCGCCTGACCGAACGCTTCTACCGCGCCGACAGCCACCGCAGCCGTGCCCTTGGCGGGACGGGGCTGGGGCTGGCGATTGTAAAACATATCCTGAACCGGCACCGCGGACGGCTGAAAATCACCTCTGATCTGGGAGATGGGGCGCGATTCACGGTGATCTTGCCTATGGATGTGGCGTGATCGGGCGCATTTTGGTCAAAAAGAAATTACAATTTCCGTCCGTGTCATAAAACTGTAACATGACTGTCACAAAAGCTCAGTGTCGCCCGCCTATTGCTGCGGCAAGATCACCATGGGGGTGGTCAGACAAATCTAAGCTGACAGGAGACATCATGTCGCTCGTTAAACTCACCACTTCCGCGCTGGCCATTGCCGCCGTATCCGCAACCGCCGCTGCCGCGCGTGATCAGGTACAGGTTGCCGGTTCCTCCACTGTTTTGCCCTATGCGTCCATCGTTGCCGAAGCCTTTGGCGAAAACTTCGATTTCCCGACACCTGTTGTAGAATCCGGTGGCTCCTCGGCGGGTCTGAAGCGTTTTTGTGAAGGTGTTGGCGAGAACACAATCGACGTGGCAAACGCCTCGCGCAAGATCAAAAGCTCCGAAGTCGAAGCCTGCGCCACCAACGGTGTGACCGACATCATCGAAGTCCAGATCGGCTATGACGGCATCGTGTTTGCCTCTGACATCAATGGCAACACATTCGAATTCACCCCCGAAGACTGGTACAAAGCCCTGTCCGCCGAAGTCGTTGTCGACGGCGAGATCGTGGCGAACCCCAACAAAATGTGGTCCGATGTGAACGCCAGCTTCCCCGAGCAGCCAATCCAGGCCTACATCCCCGGCACCAAGCACGGCACACGCGAAGTTTTCGAAGAAAAAGTGATCCTGGCAGGCTGTGAAGCCACCGGCGACTTCGAAGCGTTCAAGGCCGCCAATGGCGACGACAAGAAAGCCGCTGAAAAAGCATGTATTGCGCTGCGCACCGATGGTGTGTCCGTGGACATCGACGGTGACTACACCGAAACGCTGGCGCGCATCGAAAGCAACAAAGACGGCATCGGCGTCTTCGGTCTGGCATTCTACGAGAACAACACCGACAAGCTGACCGTCGCCAACATGAGCGGCATTGAGCCCACCGTTGAAACCATCTCGAGCGGCGACTACCCCGTATCCCGCCCGCTGTTCTTCTACGTCAAGAAAGCGCACATCGGCGTGATCCCCGGCTTGAAAGAATATGCCGAGTTCTTCGTGGCAGACGAGATTGCTGGCCCCGACGGTCCTTTGGCTGAATACGGTCTGGTCTCCGACCCGGAACTGGCGAAAACACAGTCGGTTGTTGCTGAAGAAACTGTAATGGGCAGCGGTTCCTAAACCCTGTCTGACGATCCGGAGGCGCTGCGAGGTGCCTCCGGATTTTTGCTGCCGACTGATACTTTCCAAACAATGACAGCCTGAAACAGGCTGCGACCGGGGGCCACCATGCGCGATATTTTCAATGTGGGATCTACCACGCTCTTAGTTGCCGTTGTTTTGATATTAACAGTCCTTGCCTATGGTCTGGTGCGCAGCCGGGCCATGTCGTCCGTCTCGGGCGATGCACGCAAGCTGCACTCCCTTCCGAATTACTACGGCTATAATGCCGCTATGCTCACCGCCATTCCGGCGCTGTTTGTGCTTGCGATCTGGATGCTGGTACAGCCGATGCTGATCCAGAACGCGGTCATCGACATGATTCCGCAAAGCGCTGTGAACGAAGGCTCTTCGGTCAATCTGGTGATGAGCGACGTGCGCCGCGTGGCCAACGGGCTGGACGCGGCCGTGCAATCGGGCGCGCTGGATAAGCAAAGCGCCCGTGATCTGGACGTGACCGGCACTGATGTGCGCGCGCTGCTGGCGGGCTCGGGCGTGGCGCTTGGGTCTGACGTGACGCCAGAGGTGCTGGCCGCCGCGCAGCGCTACCGGTCAATGGAATACACCGGCCGCTGGCTGATGATCGGGGTGATCTCTGTTTTGGCGCTGGCCGGTCTGTTCATCGCGATGCGCACCGCACGGGCCGATTTTCGCGCGCGCAATACGGTGGAACGCTTTTTGCTCGGGTTGCTGGTGCTCGCCGCGTCGCTGGCGATCCTGACCACCGTGGGGATCGTCCTGTCGATGCTGTTCGAGACGCTGAACTTCTTCCGCCTGCACCCGTGGCAGGATTTCTTTCTGGGCACCACATGGGCCCCGAACTTCCGCGGGGACAGTGACCTGTCGATCCTGCCGCTGCTTTGGGGGACGCTCTATATCTCGATCATCGCGCTGCTGGTGGCCGTGCCCATCGGCCTCTTTGCCGCGATCTACCTGTCGGAATACGCCAACAACAAAGTACGCTCTTTCGCCAAGCCTTTGCTGGAGATCCTCGCCGGTATCCCGACCATTGTTTACGGTCTGTTTGCCTTGCTGACAGTGGGGCCGTTTCTTGTGAACATCTTTGGCCGCGGCGAGAATGGTTTGCTGGGCGTCGACTGGATGAGCGGGGCGACATCGGTCCTGACGGCAGGGCTGGTCATGGGCATCATGCTGATCCCCTTCGTTTCGTCGCTGAGCGACGATATCATCAACGCTGTGCCGCAATCGATGCGCGACGGGTCATTTGGCCTGGGCGCGACCCATTCCGAAACCATCCGCCAGGTCGTGCTGCCTGCCGCGTTGCCGGGGATCGTGGGGGCTGTGCTGCTCGCCGCGAGCCGGGCCATCGGCGAGACGATGATCGTTGTTCTGGGGGCAGGGGCCATCGCGCGCATCTCGGGCAACCCGCTGGAAGCGATGACCACCATCACCACCCGTATCGTCAGCCAGCTGACCGGGGATACCGACTTTGCCAGCCCTGAAACGCTGGTCGCCTTTGCCCTTGGTCTGACACTGTTCGTGCTGACCCTGGGGCTGAACGTTCTGGCGCTTTATATCGTGCGCAAATACCGGGAGCAGTACGAATGACCGACATGCCCAATACCGCAACGCCGCGCCATTCGCTGCTGAAGCCCGACGCGCGCACCGTCAAACGCAACCGCGCAGAGGCCCGTTTCAAATCCTACGGTATCGCGGCCATCGCCGTGGGCCTGCTGATGCTGGCGATCTTGCTGACCACAATCATTGGTCGCGGCGCAGGGGCCTTTCAACAGACGTTCCTGACGCTGAACGTGCAACTGCTTGAGGAAAAGCTGGACAAGAACGGCAACCGTAATCTGGACGAGATCAAGAAGGTATCGACCTTCGGCTACGCGCCGCTGATGGCCGCCGCGCTTGAGGCCAAGGTGGCCGAGACCGGGATTACCACGGACCTAAAGCCCAAGGATATGGCGGGCATCCTGTCCAAGGATGCGGCGGCACAGCTGCGTGACTTTGTGCTGGATAACCCCGAGCTCATCGGCACCGCGGTTGAATTCGAATTCCTGACCAACAGCCGCGTCGATGGCTATATGAAGGGCCGCGTCACACGCGACAGCATCGCCAACGACAAAAGCATCAGCGCAGAGCAGCTTGATCTGGTGGACGCCCTTGTCGCAGATGGGGCGCTGGAAAAACGCTTTAACATCGATTTCATCACAGGTGCCGATGCGTCTGACGCACGACCCGAGGCGGCGGGCATGGGGGTCTCGATGCTTGGCTCGCTCTTTATGATGCTGGTGGTGCTGGCGCTGGCGCTGCCCATCGGGGTCGCCGCGTCGATCTACCTTGAAGAATTCGCCCCCAAGAACCTGCTCACCGATATCATCGAGGTGAATATTTCTAACCTCGCGGCGGTGCCGTCGATTGTCTTTGGTATTCTGGGTCTGGCGGTTTTCATTAACTATATGCACCTGCCAAACTCGGCCCCGCTGGTGGGCGGGCTGGTGCTGACGCTGATGACGCTGCCGACCATCATCATCTCGACCCGCGCCTCGCTGAAATCTGTCCCGCCCAGCATTCGTGACGCGGCACTTGGGGTAGGGGCGTCGAAGATGCAATCGGTGTTCCACCACGTGCTGCCTTTGGCTGCTCCGGGTATCCTCACTGGCACAATCATCGGTCTTGCGCAGGCGCTTGGTGAAACGGCCCCGCTGCTGCTGATCGGCATGGTGGGCTTCATCGCCTCGAACCCGCCCGACGGCATCGCATCGGGGCTGATGGACCCGAACTCCGCCATGCCGGCGCAGATCTACGAATGGGCCAAACGCGCCGATCCCGCGTTCTATGAACGCGCCTGGGGCGGTATCATCATCTTGCTGGTCTTTTTGATCACCATGAATGCCATCGCCGTAATGCTGCGGCGCCGGTTCGAGCGGCGCTGGTAAGAATGAAAGGCAAGGCTATGAAAGACAACGTAATTTCGGAGACGGACGTGACAACGAACCAAACAAAAATCGCCGCCCGCAACGTGCAGGTTTTCTACGGGGACACCCACGCGATCAAGGATGTCTCTGTCGATATCCAAGACAAAACCGTCACCGCCTTTATCGGACCATCGGGCTGCGGGAAATCGACTTTCCTGCGGTGTATCAACCGGATGAACGACACGATTGATATCTGCACCGTCAAGGGCGATATCCTGATCGACGGCGAAGACATCTATGACAGCGCGGTCGATCCGGTGCAGCTGCGCGCCAAGGTCGGTATGGTGTTCCAGAAGCCGAACCCGTTCCCCAAATCGATCTATGACAACGTGGCCTACGGCCCCCGTATCCACGGTCTGGCCCGTAACAAGTCCGAGCTTGACGATATCGTTGAACGCGCCCTGAAACGCGGTGCCATCTGGAACGAGGTCAAGGACCGTCTGCACGCGCCCGGCACCGGCCTTTCTGGTGGGCAGCAGCAGCGTCTGTGCATTGCCCGTGCCGTTGCGACAGAACCCGAAGTGCTGCTGATGGACGAACCCTGTTCCGCGCTTGACCCGATCGCCACTGCGCAGGTCGAAGAGCTGATCGACGAGCTGCGTCAGGACTATTCGGTCGTGATCGTCACACACTCCATGCAGCAGGCCGCACGGGTGAGCCAGAAAACAGCGTTCTTCCACCTTGGCAATCTGGTGGAGTTCGGCGAGACCGACAAGATTTTCACGTCGCCCGAAGACCCTCGGACGGAAAGCTACATCACTGGCCGGATTGGATAAGTATCATGCAAGATCAACATATTGTCTCTGCCTTTGACCGTGACCTCGAAAGCGTTCAGGCACAGATCATGAAAATGGGTGGCATGGTCGAAGATGCCATTCGCCTTGCCGCACAATCGCTTGAAACCCGCGACGAAGAGCTGGCCGATCAGGTCCGCGGCGGGGACAAGGCGATTGACGCGCTCGAAGAGCTGATCAACGAACGCGCCGCCCGCATCATCGCCCTGCGCGCACCCACAGCCGTAGACCTGCGTCTGATCCTAAGCGTGATCAAGATCAGCGCCAGCCTGGAACGTATTGGCGACTATGCGAAAAACATGGCCAAGCGTAATTCAGTGCTCGCGCAGCTTCCGGCAGTTGCCGATAGCGCCGGTGCCATCCGCCGCATGTGTAAAACGGTTGAATCCATGCTCAAGGACGCGCTGGATTCCTATGTGCAGCGCGACGCAGAACTGGCGATGGACGTGATCGCACGCGATGAAGACGTCGATCAGATGTATAACGCGCTGTTCCGTGAATTCCTCACCTTCATGATGGAAGACCCGCGTAACATCACATCGTGTATGCACCTGCATTTCATCGCGAAAAACGTGGAACGTATGGGCGATCTGGTCACTTCGATCGCGGAACAGGTCGTCTATCTGGTGACCGGCACCCATCCGGACGAGGACCGCCCAAAGGCGGATAACACCTCCACCAAGCTGAAGGGGTAGAACCATGTCGGCGGCGCAGCCCCAGATCCTGTTGGTGGAAGACGAACCCGCACAGCGCGAAATTCTGGCGTATAACCTTGAATCCGAAGGGTTTGACGTAAGGCGGGCCGAGAATGGCGAAGAAGCGATCCTGCTGGTGGCAGAGGCGCTGCCGGACCTGATTATTCTGGACTGGATGATGCCGCTGCTGAGCGGGATCGAGGTGTGCCGGCAGCTCAAGACCCGCGAAGATACGCGTAATATCCCCGTGATCATGCTCTCGGCACGGTCAGAAGAGGTGGACACCGTGCGCGGGCTAGAGACGGGGGCGGATGATTACGTCGTCAAACCCTATTCCATGCGCGAGCTCATGGCCCGTGTGCGTACCCAATTGCGCCGTGTGCGCCCGGCATCCTCGGGCGCGTCACTCAGCTATGCCGATATCACGCTGGACACGGAACGCCACCGCGTGAACCGCGCCGCGAACGAGCTGAAACTGGGCCCGACAGAATACCGGCTGCTGGTCACCCTGTTAGAGCGTCCGGGCCGTGTGTTTAGCCGCGATCAGCTGCTGGATCACGTCTGGGGGCGCGATATATATGTGGACACGCGCACCGTGGATGTGCATATCGCGCGGCTGCGCAAGGCGCTGACATCTCACGGTGGCGATGACCCAATCCGCACGGTGCGCGGTGCAGGTTATGCATTAGGGTAGGGCGCTTACCCGTTGAATTTAATGACTTCTTGGCGTTGATTCCCCAAGCCTTCGATGCCCAGTTCAACGACATCGCCCGGTTGCAGGTACACCGGCGGCTTAAAGCCCATGCCAACGCCGGGCGGTGTGCCGGTGGCGATCACGTCTCCGGGCAGTAAGGTCATGAAACGGCTGAGAAAAGAGATAATCTCGGCCACCGAGAAGACCATCGTGCGGGTATTGCCCGTCTGGCGACGGGTGCCGTTCACATCAAGCCATAGATCAAGGTTCTGTGGGTCCGGCACCTCGTCTGCGGTCACCAGATACGGGCCGATGGGCGCGAAGCTGTCGCAGGACTTGCCCTTGACCCACTGACCGCCGAATTCGATCTGAAAAGCGCGCTCTGACACGTCGTTGAAAGTCGCATAACCCGCGACATGGGACAGCGCGTCGGCCTCGGACACATGCTGCGCCTTGGTGCCGATAACGACCGCAAGTTCAACTTCCCAATCGGTTTTCTCGGAATCCTTGGGGATGATGATCGGGTCGTTGGCACCGGTGGCCGCGCAGAGTTTGCTAAACAGGATCGGGTGCTCGGGCACGTCCATGCCAGCTTCTGCCGCGTGGTCGGAGTAATTCAGACCGATACACAGAATACGACGTATGTCATTGATCACAGGCGCAAACCGGCCGGTGATGACAGGCAACGCCGTAACGTCCACATCGCGCAGCTGGTCCAGCGCTGCGGGTGCCATTGTGGCAAGCTCGATATCCGTCAGATGCTGCGTCAGATCGCGCGCGGCACCATCTGCGTCAATCATCGCAGGTTTTATCCCGTCAGGGGTTTCGATACGGCAGAGTTTCATTAGCTAATCCTGTGTTTGTGAGGGGTGCGCATGCGCCTGATCTGAATCTCATAATAAGTATTATGTAAATAATTGATGTGTTTTGGGTGATGTTTTACTGTTAAAGCGCGCCATAAAGCACTGAAAATATGCATAAAAAGGGGCTTCTTCATCCAGTTTCTTCATTCTCCCACCCGCGTGGCTTCTTGCTTTACCCCGTTGTTCTGCATGCCATAATCCACATGCGCCAAGACGATGCAACTGTAAGCGATCGGCGCTTTGGCCGCTGCTGAACGAAAGGAAGAATATGACGCTCAAGATGTCTTCGGCGGATATGGTCGCCGCTGCCCGTGCGCGTATCCGCGAGATCGAAACGCCTGATCTGATCGCCATGCTGCAGGATCCGGATGTTGTTGTCGTTGACCTGCGCGATATCCGTGAACGCCAGCGCAGCGGCTATATCCCCGGCAGCTTTCACGCACCGCGCGGCATGATTGAATTCTGGGTCGACCCTGACAGCCCGTATTTCAAAGAGATCTTCGGTCAGGACAAAACCTTTGTCTTTCACTGTGCCTCTGGCTGGCGCTCGGCGATCACCACGGCGACGCTGCAAGACATGGGCTTTGACGCGGCGCATCTGCGCGAAGGTTTTTCGACATGGGAAAAGCACGGTGGTCCGGTCGAATACCCTGAAAAGAAAGACTAACGACGCCGTGGCGCCTATGCTACGTCTGCGCCACCACATCGTAACAACAAGGCCATCGCTATGACATCCATTCTGATCCTGAACGGTCCGAACCTGAACCTGCTGGGCACGCGCCAACCCGAGGTCTATGGCAAGACGACTTTGGCCGATGTCGAGGCGCTGTGCCGCGAGAAAGCGAAGACGCTTGGGTTTGATGTGGCGTTTGAGCAGTCCAACCACGAAGGCGCGCTGATCGATCTGATCCACGCGGCCAAAGGCAAACATGCCGGGATCGTGCTGAATGCCGGTGCCTATACCCATACGTCGATTGCGCTGATGGATGCGATCGCTTCAGTCGAGCTGCCGGTGGTCGAGGTACACCTGAGCAACATCCACGCGCGCGAGGAATTCCGGCACCGGTCTTACATCGCGCCTGTGGCTCTGGGTCAGATCTGCGGGTTTGGCGCACAGGGTTATCTGATGGCATTGGATGCGCTGAAAGCTCACCTAAAGGATTAGGTTTTAGCGCTTAGTAACTGATTTATAATAAAAAAGAGCGAAGGTGCCGATGCGCCCTCGCCCTTTTTCTCATCTGCTGTGTGACAGCTTAGCCTTTGGCGGCTTTTGCAACTTCTGCTGCGAAGTCTTCTTTAACGACTTCGATGCCTTCGCCAACTTCAAGACGGACGAAACCGGTGATGGTCGCGCCAGCTTCTTCCGCGGCCTTGCCGACGGTCAGGTCAGGGTTCACAACGAATGCCTGGTTCAGCAGTGTCACTTCGGACATGTATTTCTGCATGCGGCCAGTGATCATTTTCTCGATCACGGCTTCCGGCTTGCCGGACTCGCGTGCGATGTCCATTTGAACCTGCTTTTCTTTTTCAACAACAGCCGGGTCCAGATCCGCTTCGGACAAGGACGCAGGGTTCACAGCGGCGATGTGCATCGCGATCTGTTTGCCCAGCTCTTCGTTGCCGCCGGTCATTGCGACCAGAACACCGATTTTGCCCATGCCGGGTGCTACAGCGTTGTGCACATAGGACACGACCTGGTCGCCATCGATGGACTGCATGCGGCGCACCGACATGTTCTCGCCGATTTTCGCAATGGCATCGGTGATGACGGTGGAAACGGGCTTGCCGCCCATGTCAGCCGCGTTCAGCGCGTCAACGTCGGACACACCGGTTGCAACGTCAGCGATGCCGGAAACCATTTTCTGGAAGTCAGCGTTTTTGCCAACGAAGTCGGTTTCGGAGTTCACTTCGACAGCAACACCGTGGCCGCCTTCGACTTTAACGGCAACAAGGCCCTCGGCTGCGGTGCGGCCGGATTTCTTGGCTGCTTTCGCCAGACCCTTGGTGCGCAGCCAGTCAACGGCTGCTTCCATGTCGCCATCTGTTTCAGTCAACGCTTTTTTCGCGTCCATCATGCCGGCACCGGTTGTGTCGCGCAGTTCTTTGACCATGGATGCTGTGATTGCCATCGCTTTGGTTCTCCTTGAATTGGGATAAATTGAGGGGCAGAGCGTTCTGCACCACTGTCTCAATCATGTAATGGTTTTGTGACAGGCAGAGGGAAACATGCCCCCTGCCCGTCTCTTTCGCGTCGCTTACGACTTGGCGTCGGCCAGCGTTTCCTTCTTGGATTCGATATCCAGAGGTGCGTCTTTTGCCATTGCGTCGTTCGAAACGGTTTCTTCCGAAGCGTTGCCAACTTCAACACCACCGTCGATCAGCGCTTCTTCTTCGGGCGCTTCTTCCATCGCACCGATATCAACACCTGCGGCACCCAGCTGCGCGGACATACCGTCAAGTGCGGCACGTGCGGCCAGATCGCAATACATGTGGATCGCGCGGGCGGCGTCGTCGTTGCCCGGGATGATGTAGTCGATCCCGTCGGGGGAGCAGTTGGTGTCGACAACAGCGATAACCGGGATGCCCAGTTTGTTCGCTTCGGCCACGGCCAGTGCTTCTTTTTTCACGTCGATGACGAAGATCAGGTCAGGGCGACCGCCCATTTCACGGATACCACCCAGCGATGCTTCCAGCTTCGCTTGGTCACGTTCCATGCCAAGACGCTCTTTCTTGGTCAGACCGGAGAAGCCACGCTCGGACTGTTCGTCGATGGACTTCAGGCGCTGGATGGATTTGGAAACGGTCTGCCAGTTTGTCAGCGTGCCGCCCAACCAACGGTGGTTCATGTAGTACTGTGCGCATTTCTCTGCGGCTTCTGCGATCGGCTGTGCAGCCTGACGCTTGGTGCCAACGAAAAGAATGCTGCCGCCTTTGGCGACGGTGTCACGGATGACTTGCAGGGCCTGGTCCAGCATTGGAACAGTCTGTGTCAGGTCCATGATGTGGATGCCGTTACGCGCGCCGTAGATGAACGGACCCATGCGTGGGTTCCAGCGCTGTGTTTGGTGACCAAAGTGTACGCCTGCTTCAAGCAGTTGGCGCATGGAGAACTCAGGAAGAGCCATGTCTTTATACCTTTCCGGTTTTGCCTCGTCGGGGGTCTCGATCCCGGAATGGGACCAACCGGCGGACGTTCAAGGATTTCTCCCTCAAAGGCCCAACCCCGACTGCGGGTTTAAGTGACGCGCGTATAGTCCGGATTTTCACGCTTCGCAAGGTCCAAGGCGCATGTTTTAGCCATTGGGGCCTTATATCAGCGCAATTCAGCGGGGTTTGGCGTTGCAAGCCCCGCCCGAGGGATGGGCCGCGCGCACCTGCGCTTCACAGGCTTGGGCCAAGGCTTTGCGGTTCTCGAAATCGGCGACGGCCAGAGGCGTGTGATAGATCGTTGTCACCTGCCCCTGCCGCAGGGACGCCAAGGTGCGCAGCAGATGCCCGCCAAAGCTCATGTCGCCCCACCAGCCATAGAACCGCGGATCGGTCCCATCGGGCGCGGTATAGAGCACGGTCACAGGCTGCACCCAGATCACGTCGCGCAGTTCGGGCGCGAAGAAGGACTGGAAGAGCGTGGTTTTGAACGGCAAGACCTGCAGGCCATCGGTGCTGGTGCCTTCGGGGAAGAACAGCAGCCGGTGGTTGTCGAGCAAGCGCTGTTGGAACACCTCGGTCTGTTTGCGCGCGTGTTTCGGGTTGCGTTCGATAAACAACGTGCCCGTCGCCTTGGCAAGCCAGCCAATGCCGGGCCAGCTGGCGACTTCGGACTTGGACACAAAGTATATCCGCTGCGCCGCGTTCAAGCTGAAGATATCAAGCCAGCTGGTGTGATTGGCGACGACAGCGCCCCTGTGGCGCATCGGGGTGCCGATAACCGCGCGGCGTAACCCCATGATCCAGAATGCGATTTTGCAGACAATCTGGGTGATATGCGGGGTCACGGGCCGGCCCTGCCCATACAACGGGCGCTCTATCAGGCGGATCGCGAGCAGGATCACCAGCCCCACAAGAACCACCGTCGCCAGCGTCATCCCACGCAGCAGCATCAGCACCCAGCCAAGCGGCCCGACGGATACCGGTGTGGGGTGGTCGGCGCTGTCCCAAGCCGCGCTCATCCTTGCTGTCCGCTGTAGATCTTGGCCTGCCGCTCGCTAAGCCGGGCGGTGTCGAGCATCAAAAGTACATCCGTCGTGTTGAAGTCATGGTCGATAAAGGCCCCCTCGCCCACACATCCGCCAAGCCGCAGATAGGCTTTGATCAGGCTGGGCATCTGCACCATCGCCTGACGCCGGTTCAGGATGTCGGCGGGGATCAGGTTCATCTCTTGGCGTGCCTTTGGCAAGGCGGTGACCCGCAGATCGGGCGGCGCGAGGTAGGTGTGATGCAGCAGCGACAAGGGCTGCGCCAATGCCTCGGCCTGGGTGCCATGAAAGCTCGCGACGCCAAAAAGGATCTCTATCCCGTGTTCCGCCACATAAGAGGCAAGCCCCGCCCAAAGCTGGTGCATCGCGATGCCGCCGCGATAGGACGGATGCAAACAGGACCGCCCCAGCTCGAGTATCTCGCGGCCCGAAGATTTGAGCGCGGTCAGATCATATTCGTTTTCCGAATAGAACCCGCCTGCCCGATCCGCCATATCGCGGCGGATCAGCCGGTACACGCCAACGGTTTGCTGGGTTTTGCGATCGATAAGCAGCAGATGGTCCACGAAATCGTCGTATTGGTCGACCTCTAGCCGGTTGTCATGATCCACCAAAGGCCCGCCCGCCCCCAGTTCGGTGACAAACACGTCATACCGCAGCCGCTGCGCCGCATGAAGATCCGCTTGGGTGCGCGCCAGACGGACTTCGAACTCTGCCGCTTTTGCAATGATCATGGGCTGGTTTCGTCTCCGGTCGCAATCACGCGGATAAATAGGCAGTTGCCGCTCGTTGCGCAATGCTTGCCCCGCGTCGCGGTGGTTTTCGGCAGAAAATTAACGATTTGCTAACGAAGAGCCTTCATCAAAGACAGGGGTGAGCATCACCCGATGACTATCGACCACGATCTTGCCCTCGCTGCGGAAGTTAACCGTGACCTTGCCGCTGATATTGCTTTGCACCTGCCCCACGCCCCAATCGGGATGTGCGGGGTGGCGTACAAGCATTCCGGGTGTCAGTATCGCATTCAGGTCTTCCAAGCGTGCGTCCTTTCTGCGGCGCGGTGTGGGGGCAGCTATTTAGGGCCAGCTATTTAGGGCCAGCTAATTGGGGGGTGTCCCATGGTAGAAACCGACACTGATCTTGCCGCCTTGATCGGCAGCCGCATCTGCCATGACTTGATATCGCCGGTGGGCGCAATCAACAATGGGCTTGAGCTGCTTTTGATGTCGGGCATGAATATGAGCCCCGAAGTCGCGCTGATCGATGAAAGCGTGCGCAACGCCAGTGCGCGGCTGCGGTTCTTTCGCGTGGCTTTCGGCGCGGGCGACGCGCAGCCTGTCCCTGCCCAAGAAACAAGCGGTATCCTGCGTGATCTATATGCTCAGTCCAAATGGCAGGTATCCTGGCCCGACGGCGTCGCCGCGCCGCGCAACGCACTGCGGATGGTGTTCCTGAGCCTGCTGTGTCTGGAAACGGGGATGCCCTACGGTGGGCAGATCGCCATAGATCACCGCGATGCGGGATGGGACATCACCGGCACGGCCGACCGGCTAAGCATCAACGCCGCGCTTTGGGGCGTGTTGGCGGGGCAGTCCCGGGCAGAGTGTCTAACAGCTTCGCAGGTCCAGTTCGGGCTGTTGCCCGCCATCGTGAAAGACAGCGGGCAACAGTTAACATCCATCGTGACAGAAACGACCATCACCCTTGGGATCACGGCTTAGCTGCGTACGGCCCCATCGCCGCGCACCAGATACTTGAAGCTGGTCAGCTGCTCGGCACCGACGGGCCCGCGCGCGTGCATTTTGCCGGTGGCGATCCCGATTTCGGCACCCATGCCAAACTCTCCACCATCGGCGAATTGGGTGGAGGCATTGTGCATCAGGATCGCAGAATCCAGCCGCGTCATGAATTTGGTCGCCGCCGCATCGTCTTCGGTGATGATGCAATCGGTGTGGTTCGAGCCGTAGGTGCGGATATGGGTGATCGCATCATCGATACTGCCCACGGTTTTCGCCGCGATGATCATATCAAGGTATTCGTGACCCCAATCATCCGCCGTGGCCGGCACGGTGCCTTCGATCTCGGCCAGCGCGCCATCGGCGCGCACTTCGACGCCAGCGTCCAGCAGTGCCTTGATCACGCCCTTGCCAATCGTCCGCGCCACTTTCTCGTGGATCAGCAGACATTCAGCCGAGCCGCAGATGCCGGTGCGGCGGGTCTTGGCGTTCAGAACGACTTTCAAAACCTTCTCGGGGTCGGCGTTTTCATCGATATAGATGTGCACGATGCCTTCGAGGTGGGCAAAGACCGGCACCCGCGCTTCGCGTTGCACCAGCCCGACCAGCCCCTTGCCGCCGCGCGGTACGATCACATCAATCGTGTCGGTCATGGTCAGCATCTCGCTCACCGCGGCGCGGTCGCGCGTGGGCACCAGCTGGATTGAATCCGCGGGCAGATCAGCGGCCTCGAGCCCCTGTTGCAAGGCCGCATGGATCGCGCGCGAGGAATGGAAGCTTTCGGAGCCGCCCCGCAGGATCACGGCATTACCCGCCTTGAGGCAAAGCGCACCGGCATCCGCGGTCACATTCGGGCGCGATTCATAGATCACGCCGATGACACCCAAAGGCGTGCGCACGCGCTGGATGTTCAGACCCGTCGGCTGATCCCATTCGGTCAGCACCTGCCCCACGGGATCATCCTGTGCGGCGATGCTGCGCAGGCTGTCAGCAATGGCGCTGATACGCGCATCATCCAGCAAGAGCCGGTCCATCATCGCGTCAGAGAGACCCTTGTCGCGGCCAAACTCCAGATCTTTGGCGTTCGCGTCCAGAATATCGGCGCTGCTGGCGATCAGCGCGTCAGCGGCTTTTTCAAGCGCGGTCTGCTTTTGGTCGGCACTGGCAAAGCCCAATGTCGCGGCGGCGGCTTTGGCGCGCGCGCCAATATCCGCCATCAACGCGGGAATGTCGTCTGTCTGTGTCATATCCAAGGTCATAACCTAATTACTGCTTTTTTGTCATTTCGGGTTGCCCTCTACCTAAAGCCTTCGGCGAGGATTTTAAACCATTTGGATGTCAGGAAAGCGCAAGATCGTCCCGATGGATCAAAGCAGCACGCCCCGGCGCGCCCAGAATGGCCTCGATCTCAGAGGATTGACGACCTTTGATCAGCTCTGCCTCTGCCGAGGTATAGCGTGTCAGCCCGTGCCCGATGGGGCGCCCGTCAGGGGTCAACAGCGCGACGGAGTCGCCGCGCCCGAAAGGGCCGGAAACAGCGGTGACACCGGCGGGCAAAAGCGACTTGCCCTTGGACATGGCAGCCACCGCCCCGGCATCCAATGTGACGCTGCCGCGCGGTTTGATTGCCGTAATCCATTGTTTGCGCGCGGTTTGGGGGTCGGATTGCGCGGTGAACCAAGTGGCGTTGGCCCCGTTTTCGAGGGTCAGCAAAGGCCGCAAAGGTGATCCTTCGGAGATGGCCATGGCGCAGCCCGCGGCGGTCGCGGTTTTCGCGGCCATCAGCTTTGTCTTCATGCCGCCCTTGGACAGACCCGAGCCCGCATCGCCCGCCTGTGCCTCGATTTCTGGCGTAATCGTGTCGATAACCTCATAGCGGATGGCATCGGGGTCGTCATTGGGGTTGGCAGAATAGAAACCATCCACATCCGACAGCAGGATCAACCGGTCTGCCGCCACGGTCACGGCGATCTGCGCCGCGAGCCGGTCATTGTCGCCAAAACGAATCTCGTCCGTGGCGACGGTGTCATTCTCGTTGACGATGGGTACCGCCCCCATGGACAACAACTGCTCCATCGTGGCGCGGCTGTTGAGATACCGCCGACGATCCGCGCTGTCTTCCAGGGTGACAAGCACCTGCGCGGCGGTGATCCCATAGGGTTCCAGCGCCTCTTCATAGGCGCGGGCGAGACGGATTTGCCCCACCGCGGCCGCGGCTTGAGATTGTTCCAGCGCAAGCGTGGTTGGCGGGAGCCCAAGCACACCACGCCCCAAAGCGATGGAGCCCGAAGACACCAGCACCACATCCTTGCCCTGCCCCTTGAGCCACGCCACATCCTGCGCGAGACTTTGCAGCCAATCGCGGCGCAGCTGGCCGGTGGCCCGATCGACGAGCAGCGCCGAGCCGATTTTTACAACGATACGGGTGCCGTCGCTTAGGGTTGCCAAGGTGCCTCTTCTTCATCTTCGGATCGGAAACGCAGCCGGTCGTCGTCAATCTGGCCACGCAAAGCCCGCAGCACCTCGGTGACGCCTTCGCGGGCCACGCCAGACATCATCATGACCTCTCCGCCGCAGGCTTTTTCCAATTCCTCGCGGGCGGTTACGCGATCATCTTCATCCAGTGCATCAATTTTATTCAGCACGGTGATCCGCGGTTTATCCGCCAGCTCGCCGCCATAGGCTTCGAGTTCGTTGATGATGGTCTGGTAATCTTCGGCAATGGTGTTCGACGTGCCATCAACCAGGTGGAGCAGCACCGCGCAGCGTTCGACATGGCCCAGAAACAGATCGCCCAGACCGCGCCCTTCGGACGCGCCTTCGATCAGGCCAGGGATATCGGCGACGACGAATTCGGTATTATCCACCCCCACAACGCCCAGATTGGGGTGCAGTGTGGTAAACGGATAATCGGCAATCTTTGGCCGCGCGTTCGATGTCGCGGCGAGGAAAGTCGATTTTCCCGCGTTCGGCAGGCCGAGCAGACCCACATCCGCGATCAGCTTGAGACGCAGCCACAGCGTGCGGTCCACGCCTTCCTGTCCGGGATTGGCACGGCGCGGTGCCTGGTTCGTCGCGGATTTAAAATGCAGGTTCCCCCAGCCGCCGTTGCCGCCCCGCGCCAGTTCGACGCGCTGACCAAGCTCTGTCATATCCGCCAGCACGGTTTCCTGATCCTCATCAAGGATCTCGGTGCCCACGGGGACGCGCAGGATGATGTCATCGCCGTCCTTGCCGGTGCGCTGCTTGCCCATGCCGGGCTGGCCGTTCTTGGCAAAGAAGTGTTGCTGGTAGCGAAAGTCTATCAGCGTGTTCAGCCCGTCGACGGCTTCGGCCCAGACCGATCCGCCCGACCCGCCGTCTCCGCCATCGGGACCACCGTATTCAATATATTTTTCGCGCCGGAAAGACACGCAACCGCCCCCGCCTGCGCCAGAGCGGATATAGACTTTGCACAGGTCAAGAAACTTCATCAAAAGGGCCTTTCGGGGCACGTGTGGTCATAGTTTATGGCTATACGTCCAGGTTGGTACGCAGGTCTCGCGCGCCAGACAATAGGTTTCCGCATTGCCAAGATAGCGGAAGCCCGCATTTGTCAACACTTTGGCAGAGGCAGGGTTGTCGCGAAACACCGAGGCGAACATATTTTTGTTGCGCAGCGGATTGGCCTGCACCAGCGCTTGCACCGCCTCGGACGCGAGATGCGTGTTCCAGAACGCAGGGGCGACCCAATAGCCGACTTCGGATTGATCGCGGTCCATCCGGATCAGGGAAATCACGCCCATCACCTCGGAGCCGCCGGTTTTCAGCCCGTCCATGACCCAGACATCCTCTGTCCGCGGGGTGCTTGTGGCACGGGTGATGAAGCTTTCGATCACGCCGGGCGGTAGCGGGTGCGGGATGGATGCGGTGCGCATCGCAACCCGTGGATCGCTGGCATAATGTTCGATCATCCCACGATCTGACATGCGCACAGGGCGCAGGTCAAACCGTTCTGTTTCAATCACTTGCTGTTGCGACACTGTTAAATCTTCCATCGTTATGTCCCTCCTCCGAACAGCACGAACAAGACAGAGGCCACCGTCAAAGCGGCCAAGGTCCACATCAAATATTTCTCCCAAACGCTGCCTGCGACCGTCTTTGCGATCCCCGCACCGGCCAGCGTCCACAAGGGGTGCAGCACGATCTGGCATCCCAGCAGCACGGCGGCCACCGTGGCCGTCGCCGCCAGCGCAGGCGTGCCGGGCGCGATGAAGGCCGTGAAGCTGCCCACGATCATCGCCCAGGCCTTGGGGTTCAGCGGGTGAACGATCAGCCCGGCCAGAAAGCCCGGCGCGGCCTCGGTTCGTGCGCCCTGCCCCAACCGCAGGTTCGCAACCTTCCACGCCAGCCAGATGATATAGGCGGCAGAGGCGAATTTCAGCGCGACGAAAACCCCCGGCGCGCGGTCGGCCAGTTGCATCAACCCGAAACCCACTGGCCAGATCACCAGCTGTTTGCCAAGGGCTACGCCCGCGACAAAAGGCACTGCCGCGCGAAAGCCGAAGCGCGCGCCTGTGGCCATCAGCGCCATATTCGCCGGTCCGGGTGTGCCGATCTGGCTTGCAGCGAAGACGATAAAGGATGTCAGGGCGACGCTCATGACTGGCTCTTCTTTTTGCGCTTTTGCCGCGGCTTGGCGTCATAGACGGGCGGAACGTAATCAGGTTTGATCAGCCCGAACAACAGGGTGTCGTGCCATTCGCCCCCCAGAAAAGACGACTGCCGCGCACGCCCTTCGGCGGCAAAGCCGACTTTGGTGAAACAGGCCGCAGCGCGTTCGTTGATGTCGAGCACACGGGCAGAGAGGCGGTGCAGCGCCAGCGGGCCAAAGGCGTGGGCCGCAAGCAGATGCAGCGCGCGTGTCCCCAACCCCTTGCCCAGTTTCTTGGGGGCGAGAATGCCGATCGCGACATCGGCGCTGGCGTCCCACGGACGCAGGCTGTGCAGGCGCAGCGCACCGATCATCTTGCCGCGATGTTCGATGACCCAGGCCAGCGGTTCAACCAACTGCGTTTCATACCAGCGTTCGGCCAGCGCCTTGGTCATCACCGGCACGGCGTTCAGCTCTGCCCCGAACATGTGGTGGATCTCGGGCGTGTTTCCAAGCTTGAACCGGGCGTCGATGTCACGGTGTTCGGGCGCGCGCAGACGGATGGTGCCATCGCTCAGCTCGGGGCGGTTTGATCGTGACATAACGGCCCCTCCCTTCCTGGGTGAACACTGGGCGATAAAATGGAAAAGGGACCGGCGTTTCCGCCGATCCCTAAATTTTCAAACCTCTCGGGTGCGGCTTATTCTGCGGCTTCTGCCGCTGGCAGGACCGAGATAAACGTACGGTTCTTCAGCCCCTTGTGGAACTGGACCTTGCCGTCAACGGTTGCGAAGATCGTGTGATCCTTGCCCATGCCAACGCCTTCAGCGGGCCAGTACTTTGTACCGCGCTGACGCACCAGAATGTTGCCGGGAATGACAGCTTCGCCGCCATATTTTTTCACGCCAAGACGACGACCTGCTGAGTCGCGGCCGTTACGGGATGAGCCGCCTGCTTTTTTATGTGCCATTGGTGTCTCTCCTTAGCCTTTTGCGAGTTCTTTGGCCTGTGCGATCCAGTCTTCACGACCGACGCGACCTTTGAACGACAGTTTCTCTTCGATAGCTTCGACGTCAGCGTCTGTCCAAGCAGCGATCTGTGCGAAGGTTGTGATGCCTTCACCGTTCAGCTTGCCAACGATGACGGGGCCAACACCGGAGATCTTGCTCAGATCGTCGGCACCTTCGGCTGCGGGTGCAGCTTTGGCCTTCTTCGCCTTGGCAGGCTTGGCCGATTTCTCTTCGGCCTGGTTGTTCTTCACGCGCTTGGCCATTTCGGCCTGATCGGTTTTGTTCAGCGCATAACGCTCTTCCATGGCTGTCACGGCAGCAGCGCTGACGGAACCGGTGCCGATTGCCGCTTTGACGTCGGATTTATCCGCGCCGGACGACAGGATCTCGCCGATTTTGACCAGTGTCAGCTTTTGACGGTGGCCTTTGGTACGCTTGGAAGAGTGCTTCCGGCGGCGCTTGACGAAGTGAATGACTTTCTCGCCCTTGATCTGATCGACGACCTCGGCTTGAACGCCGGCCCCTGCGACCAAAGGAGCACCCAGCTTGGGGGAATCGCCGCCCAGCATGAGAACTTCGTTGAATTGGACTGTTTCGCCCGCGTCAGCAGCCAAACGTTCTACCCGCAGCATATCGCCGGATTGAACTTTGTACTGCTTGCCGCCTGTCTTGATGACCGCAAACATGCGTCTTCCTTTACTGTTTCCGCATCCTGTGGTCCCCGTTCGGGCGTTTGTCGGGCCTTGGCCCACCTCGGACAGCGCATCCCGTTTCGGGATGTTCATGAAATAACAAAGGCACCCGAAACGGGCACCCTTAGGTTGAGGCTTGCCGTATGATGCACCGCCCCCCTGATGTCAAGGGCCAGCACGGGCCTCGCAGGACTTATCGCAAAGGCGGTGCGGCTGGCTATAATTCCTCGGCCACCATGTTCAACGCAACTGCGCGACCAAGGGCATAGGACACGTCTTCATACGCGGTGCCAAAGCCCTCGAACAGCGCTGTATTCAGGCTGCGCCCCGCATCGCTTTGCGCAAAGGCGATATAGCGGTCAAGCTCTGCATCCTCCAGCGGAGAATACGCCAGCAGCAGATAGCCATAAAGCCAGCCGCGCGTGTCTTGAGCGATCTCGTCTTGCTGCTGCGCCACGTCGGCCAGCATCTCGGCCTCTGTCATCTGCAGCGCGTTGCCATCTGCCATCCCGCGCATGAATTGAAAGTTGGAATTCATCGCGGCGGTAACATTGCGATCGATCATATCGCCACTGTCGATCAATGTGGTGATCTGCGCCAGACGTGGGTCGTCGCTGCCCTCAAGGTCATGGAAACCTGCACGGGCGGCGTCTTCCACCTCGGGGTCGGTGATGGCGGCGCGGGCCTCGTTCTCGAGCGTGATGATCCTTGCGCCCGTGTCTTGCGCGAAAAAGGCAATGACATCCTCGCGGGCCTGCCCTTGCAAGCCCGCATCCAATGCCCCGCGCAGGGTTTCGACGATCCGTTCGGGGTTGTAGATGGCACGCACCTGCAGCGCCCACCCCGCGCCGCCCTGCCCGCCCAGCATATCGCGATCAAGCGTTTCCGCGTTCTCCAACCCCTCGCGCTGCAAAATCTCGGCCAGTTCACCAAGACGCAGCACATCCACCAGCACGGTTGACCGCGCGTCGGCCCAAAGCGGCAGCGCCAGCATCCACAGGCCAGCAGCAAGAACAAAGGCGCGCATGGTTACAGGTCCTGACTGGGTTGCATGGTGCCAAGCCGCTGTGCGACCTCTTCAAACCGGTTCGCCATGATCTCGAACTGCACGGCGTTCATCAGCGCGTAAACTTCCTGCATCTGCGGATCTTCCAGCGCCTTGGCATAGACCAGCACCTCTTCATCGGAAAACGCCTGATAGGTATAGGCCGCACCCGCCAGCGCGTTCTCTTTGATAGAGGCGCGCATCTCGGGCTCTTGCGCGCGCATCGCTTCGCGCAGGTCGGGCTCTTCCATCTGCAATTCGATCACACCCGCGCCCGCCGCTGCCATCAGGAACCGGATCTGCACCTCTTGCAGCGCCTTGATCGAGCTCTCCTCGACATCGCTTGCCCCGTTCAGACGCGCCAACAGATCCACACGCGGAGAATCGATCCCGCGCAGCCCGTTCAGGATCGCATCGCCCGCCTCTGCCTTCGCGGCATCGTCTTCCTCCATATGCGACGCGTTTTCGGCGGCCACCAGGCGTTGGCCCAGATCGCTGGCGTAGAAATCCGAGGCATGTTCCAGCGCATCATCGCTAAGCGCCTGCGCCAGAATACCGGCCCCCATGTCCAGCATCAAATCCGTCTCGAACACCTCGCGCACCAGACGCGACCATTCAGAGCCGAAGGCATCCGCATCAATCCCCAGCATTTGCGGCGCGGAATCAGCAGACAGCCGGATGCTTTCAAGGGCGACATCAAACCCTGTGACTTCCAGAAATGCATCGACCCTTTCCCTGTCGGCGGCCCGCGCCATCGGTGCAATCAGCGACACCATGACCGCCAATCCAAAACATAAAGCTAACGGCAAACGGGACAGACGGCGCATCAGGGCATTCCTTTCAAGTTGATCCACCCCAAGAGCTTAGGCGAAATCCATCTGTCAGCAATGAAATTCCCCGTGTCCGCGAAAACTGGCCTAGCCCCCCTTGCCACCCCGCAAAATCCATCCTAAACGGACGCACCACACCGATGCGGAGAGGTGCCGGAGTGGTCGAACGGGGCGGTCTCGAAAACCGTTGAGCCTTCACGGGTTCCCAGGGTTCGAATCCCTGTCTCTCCGCCATTTCACCCTGACAGTTTAGGCCCACCCCTTGCGGGACAAGCCGTCACCTTGGTCGCACGCCCCTGTGGGGCGATGCACTGTAAAACCTTGCGATCAGGGTCGTGATGCTGCACCCGTCCGCGTCAAAAATCCCCCGGCGCGCATTGCAGGCAGGCAAGCCCCTCGGCCCGCCATGCGTCAACGACCGAACTGCGATCATCGATGACCAGCCAGGGGGCCAGCCCGTCCGCTTGCATTTGCGCCAGCGCTTGGCGTTTGACCTCCGGATCGCTTGCGGCGTCCTGATCCTTGGCGCGCAGGTAAACGCCGTCGAAGGGCAGATCGTGTTTGTGCAGCCATGCGATCGTGTGTTCCGCCCAACCGTCAGGGCGGCCCGAGCAGATGACGATCGTCTCGCCGCTTTGCTTCAGGCGGCGCATCAGTTTGGCGATGGGGGCAATCAGCGGGGCGTCGGCCATCGCCATGTGGAACGCATCCCATTGCTTCTCGACGCCATGCACCAGATGACCCAGCTTTGCCGCGTCGAACTCGGCCAGAGTGCCGTCGACGTCGAATACCACGCAAGGTGTCAGGGGGGCGGATGTCATAGCTCTTTCTCCTCAAGAAATGTGCCCGACCGCTGAAACAGGATCGGGATGGCGTTTGGCGGGCGTGTGCCCGCGTCATGGGGTGTCCACAGCACGCGCGTGGCGCGGATGATACCGGAATGGCAGACCAGCACCGGAAGGTGGCCGGCGGGTGTGGCGGCACAGGCCGCGTGGATCGCGCCTGCGACACGATCAAGCATGGCGGGCCAGCTTTCGCCGCCGTCGGGGGTGTCTTCGCGTATGGGTTGCTGCGACAGCGGCTGCCCCTCGAACGCCCCCCAATCGCGTTCGCGCAACGCGGAAATCACGGTAAAACCGCACTGCGGAAAGGCGCGCTTGCAGGTTTCTCGCGCCCGTGCGGCGGGGCTGGCGAAAAGCGTGACCGGCTGCGGCCAGCGACGATGGGCCAGCGCGCGCGCCTGATCGCGGCCACGGGCGGTCAGCGCGACATCGGTCACCCCTGCGATGATGCTTTGCGCATTGGCGGTCGTCTCCCCGTGGCGGATCAGGCAAAAGTCCGAGGGCGGAAGCGCGGCCACCCTCACAGGCGCACCGGATCATGCATGAAAACCTCGACGCCCAGATCCTCGATCAGGTAATCCTCGGGCTGGGTGCAGAAGGCTGGCGCAAAGCGTTTCGCGCCAAGCCGTTCCAGCATACGCACCTGATCACGCAGCGGCGGGTGTACGTTCCAGCGTTGGAAATATCCCCCCGGCACGCTGCAGATCCCGCGGGCATGGGCGGTCATATGGCCGGTAAAAACCACATGCGCGTCGCGCCCCAAACGGCCGCTTTCATGCCAGGCGCGCACATAGCCCCAGGCGGCACCGCCATCGGCGTTGGGGGTGTCGCAGACCAGAAACCGCGCCTCGTCCAGCGGGCCGCGCGCCAGCAGCGGGGCGATCTTGGCCGCATCCACGCCAAGCGTGCCGCTGCGCAGACCCGTCGCCAGCACCGCCTGACATTCAGGGTCCAGCATGACGCTGGCGTGACCATAGCGCCGGATCAGGTGCAAGGCCATTTCGCCCGCCCTGCCCGAGGGCGGCACTGGCAAAAGTACCTGCCCTTCAAGCCTGTCCAGCAAGGCGTCAAGTGCTGCAAATCTTTCGGTCTGGGGCACATCGTCAAGCTGGTAGGAACAGTCCAAGATCGCCGTCGCCGCTGGCGGCGGAAGATCCAGAGGGAACCAGTCGGATTCCTCGGACCAATCGCCCGAGTAGAACAGCCCCTCGCCCAAGGCGAAATGCATCCAGACACCGCCCATGGCGTGCCCGTTGCGCCCCGTGGTCAGCTGCACGCCGTCGATCACGGATACCCCCTGTTCGGGCAGCAGGTTGACCTTGGCGGCAGGGGGCAGCGCCTTGGCGGTTTGCGCGGTGGCATAGATCGGCAGCCCCGCCTCTACCGCATAGATCGCCCCGCCGATGTGGTCGATATGGTCGTGGGTGATAAAGACCGCATCCGCGCCCTTCAGCCAGCGCGGGTCAAAATGGGCGTGGGCCTCGGGACCAAAGCCGCAGTCCAGCAGCCAGCGCCGATTGCCCGTGTTCAATTGCATGCACGCGGGGCCCTTGTCCCCGATGCCGGAAAGTACTCTTACGCTTTGCATTTATTCCTCGGAGAATGCCCATGGGGTGGTGATCGTCAGGCCAAGCTGCATGCCGACATCAAACCGTGCCCGTGTTTCAGCCAGCAGGCGCGTGCCGCAGTCCGCGACGGTTTCCAGAAGGTATTTGCCGCCCAGATAGGTCACCCGCGCCACTTTGGCGCGCAGGTCGCCGGTTTCGCTGATGGTCAGGTTTTCGGGGCGCAGGCAGACATGGCTTGGCATGTCATCCCCGCTTTGAACGGCGATCCGCGTCCCCAGGACATGGCCGTGCAGGGCGCTATCGCTCTTTTCGACCCCGCGCATGGGCACCACCGTGCCGCGCCCGACGAATTCGGCGACAAAGCGGTTCTTGGGGCGTTCATACAGCGTTTGGGGCGTGTCGAACTGCTGGATGCGGCCCTTGTCCATCACGGCGATGCGATCGGCCATGGCCATCGCCTCTGACTGATCGTGGGTGACATAGACCATCGTCGCGCCGGTGCGCTTGTGGAAATCGGTGAACACCGTTTGCATCGACGCCCGCAGCGCCACATCAAGGTTGGCCAGCGGTTCGTCCAGCAGCACCGCATCGGGGTGCGACACCAGACAGCGCGCCAAAGCGACCCGCTGACGCTGCCCGCCCGACAGTTCGGAGGGCATCCGGTCGGCATAGTCGGTCAGCCCCGTCGCCTGTAACGCCTGATCGGTCTGCGCGGTGATCTCAGCCTTGGAAAAACGCCGGATCTCCAGAGGATAGGACACATTGCGCCGCACGTTCATATGGGGCCAAAGCGCGTAGGACTGGAACACGAAACCGATGTTGCGATCCTCGGGCGGGACCATGCGGTTGCCGGCCACATGCGCGACCTCGCGCGGGCCGATGGAAATCTGCCCCGTCGTCGGCATCTCGAACCCCGCAAGCAGGCGCAGCAGCGTGGTCTTGCCGCAGCCCGACGGCCCCAGCAGGGCGACGAATTCGCCATCCTTGAACGTGGTGGTGATGTCATGCAGTGCGGGGGCTCCGGCGAATGATTTGCCAAGCGCGGACAGGCTTATGTCTGCCATGGGACTACTCCTTTGGGGAAACGTCGGGACATCAGCTGCACCAGCACCATCAGCGCCATAACCACCAGTACGATGGTCATCGCCAGCGCGCTGGCCATCGCGGTCTCGCCGCTGTCGTCCAGATTGAAAATGACCACGCCCAACGTCTCGGTCCCCGAGGACCAGAGCAGCGCGGAAACCGTGAGCTCGTTAAACGCGGTGAGAAACACAAGGATCGCCCCTGCCGCCGCCGCCGGTGCCGAGAGCGGCACGATCACATCGCGCAGCCGCTGGAACAGCGATGCCCCCACCGATTGCGCGGCTTCGCCCATGGCAGGATCCAACTGCTTGAGGCTCGCTTGCACGGGGCGGAACATCACCGCAAAGAACCGCGCCAGATAGGCCAGGAAGATGATCCAGATCGTGCCGTACAGCGTCGCATCGGTGAACGGCAGCTTGATCAGCAGCAGGATCATCGCAATCGACAGCACCACTCCGGGCAAGGCATAGGGCAGATCCAGTAGGCTATCGAACAGCCGCGACAGCCGCGTCGGGTTCCGCTCCATCAGCCATGCCAGCGGCAGGCAGAGCAGCATGAGCACAACGGCCGCGCCGATCGCCAGACCAAAGGAGTTCGCAAAAGCCCGCGTTGTGACCGGTTGGCGCAGCAGGACCTCGGTCCACGCCTGAAGGGTTACGGTGTCAAGCCGCAGTGGCACGCCATAGGCAGGCACCAGCGACGTCGCTAGCAGGCCGAACATGGGCAGCACAAGGATCGTGCAGACCACGGCCCATAGCAACACCTCGACCGGCAGACGCGCCGCCCCGAGCGGGATCGCCAAGGGGCGCGAGGTGGCCCCCACCAGATAGACCCGTTGGCGCGATTGAAAGAACCGTTGCGTCAGGATGCCCGTTACAGCTACCGCACCGATCAGCATGGCGAGGATCGATACCTCGGCCAGCACGCTGGTGCCCATGCCCGCCAGCTTTTGGTAAACCAGCGTCGGCAGGGTCGCATAGCCCGCCGGAATACCCAGCATCGCCGGAATGCCAAAGTTGCCAAGGGCGGTGACAAAGGTGATCGCCGTTCCCGCCGCCAAACTTGGCAGGGTCAGAGGCATGACCACCTGCCACCACGTGCGCAGCCCCCGCGCGCCACTGATGCGCGCCGCCTCTACCACCTCTTGCGGGATGGCGCGCAGACCTGCACGCAGGGTCAGGAAAATAATCGACATATGCTGGATGCCCAGCAACAGAATGATACCTTGCGCCGAATAAAGCGGCTGCGGTGACCCCAGTGGCGGCGCCAGCCCCAAGGTCTTGAGCAACACAGACGACGGCCCCATGATCTGGGTCCAGGACAGCGCGGTAATCTGGGGCGGGATCATCATCGGGATCATCAGGCAGAACACCAGCGCCGCCTTGGCGCGCAGATCGGTCAGCGCCACCAGAAACGCGAACGCAGACCCCAGAACCACCGAGACCAGGGTGCCAAACCCTGCGGTCACCAGCGAATGTTTCAGCGCGCTCAGAGTCGATGGCTGGCGCAGCACCTCGCCCGCGAGCGACAGGCCAACCGCGCCCTGATCCGTCACCCCTTCGACAAACAGGCGCAGCACCGGCGCAAGGGTCAGGCTGATCGCCACAATCAAAATGGTAGAGAGCAGCCACCCCTCGGACCGGCTGCCCCCGTTTTTTGTCAGAACGCCCATTACTCGGCGCCAAACAGCTCTGTGAATTTGGCCTTGTTGGCTTCGGCGTCCTTCAACGCGGTCGCGGGATCGAAATCCATCAGTTTGATGTCTTCGCGCGCAGGGAAACCGGCGGGCACGCCCATGCCGTCGCGTGCGGGGATATAGCCCATCTCAAGCACCACATCCTGACCTTCCGCGCTCAGCAGGAAATCGACGAACTTCTGTGCGCCTTCGACGTTCTTGGCGGTCGACATGATCGCCACAGGCTCGGTCACATAGGATACGCCTTCGGTCGGGAAGACGAATTCGACAGGCGACCCTTCGGCCTTGTTCCGGATGGCAAGGAAGTCGACGACCATGCCATAAGGTTTCTCGCCCGAGGCCACGGCCTTGAACGTGCCGCCGTTGCCGCCTTGGGCGCGGGCGTCGTTTTCCGCCAGTTGTTCGTAATAGCCCCAGCCAAGGCTGTCATCGCCGGTCAGGGTTGCCAGATGGATCAGCGCCGCACCGGAATACAGCGGGGATGGCATGGCCACCTGCCCTTTCAGCGCCGCATCGCTCAGGTCGTTCCACGATGTCGGAGCCGTCTCGACGCCGGTGTTATAGACGATGCCTGTCGTGATCAGCTTGGTCGAGTGATAGAAGCCGTCGGCAGAATAAAGCGCGCTGTCATAATTGGCAGCCTCGGGGGATTGGTAGGCGGTCAGCAGACCGTCTTGGGCCATGCCTTCCAGCGTCACGGTGTCGGCGATCAGCAGCACGTCGGGCTGCGGGTTGCCTGCCTCGATCTCGGCGCGCAGACGGGCCATCAGTTTGGTCGTGCCGTCGCGGACCCATTCGACATCGGTATCGGGGTTGGCGGCTTTGAACGCGTCCACAGTCTGCTGCGCATCTGCATTGGGCTGCGAGGTGTAAAGTGTGATTGTATCTGCAAGGGCCGTGCTGGCCATCAGGGCAAAAGCGGTGGTGGTGAGGATGGTTTTCATGGGGCTCTCCTGAAAAGGTAGCTTTCGTACGAAAGCAATTCACGCTCGCCTTATTCCCATCTTACGCTACAGATTTATGACATTTACATAACAGATTTAAATATATTGCGCCGTCGACGGGGTCGCTCTAGGGTCCCGCTAACCTTGAGTTGTTTTCGAAGGAAAATAGATGGCGCGACCCACTCTGACCGACCGGCGCGACAGGATCATTGCGCTGCTGTCGCAGAACAACGCTTTGTCCCCTGCCGAACTATCGCAGCATCTGGACGTTTCGGTGCAGACCATCCGCGCCGACCTGCGCGACCTTGATGATGCGGCACTGGTGCAGCGCCGCAAGGGAAAGGTGCAGCTGCGCCAGCAAAGCGAGAATATCGGCTACCTGCCCCGTGAAACCATCGCGCGACAGGAGAAGCAGCGCATCGCCTTGGCGGTCAAGAACCTGATCCCCGATGGCGCACGGGTGGCGCTTGGGACGGGGACAACGGTCGAGCATTGCGCGCGGTTTCTGTCGTCGCACAAAGACCTGTTCGTCGCGACCAATAGCATCCACGCGGTGTGCGCCCTGCAGAATGCCGCGGGCGTGATGGTGGAGCTGGCGGGCGGCAATGTACGGATGCGCGATCTGGATCTGATCGGCGCTGCAGCGCTGGCGTTTTTCGCGGGCTACCGCATGGATTACGCGGTGTTCAGCTGTGGCGGGCTGTCGGGGTCGGGCGCGGTGATGGACTATAACTCGGACGAGGTGCTGGCGCGCAAGGCGATTGCGGGCTGCGCCAAGACAACGATCCTGGTGGCCGATCAGGGCAAGGCGGATTTGGACCTTGCCTGCCAGCACGGGGAGATCTGGGCCTATGATTACCTTGTCACAGGGGCCGTGCTGTCGCCCGATCTGCTGTCCCGCGCCGCCGCCCATGGGTGCACGGTGATCAAGGTCTAGTCCCTATCCCGTGACACGCCGCAAGAAGGATTGGGTGCGCGGGTCTTTGGGCGCATCAAGCAGTTCTGCCGGTGGGCCCTGTTCGACAATCCGCCCCTCGTCCATAAAGACGATCCGATCCGCAATCTCGCGCGCGAACTGGATTTCGTGGGTCACGATCAGCATGGTCTGCTGTTTCTCGGCCACGCGCCGCATGAGGTCGAGCACCTCTCCCACCCATTCGGGGTCCAGCGCCGAGGTCGGTTCGTCAAACAGCATCAGATCCGCATCCAGCGCCATCGCGCGGCCGATGCCCACGCGTTGCTGCTGGCCGCCCGACAGTGCAGCGGGGTAGCTGTCGGCTTTCTCGAACAGACCGGTTTCGCGCAGCGTCGCATCGGCACGGGCGTTGGCCTCGGCCTTGCTATAGCCCTGAACGGTGATCAGCGCCTGAGTGATATTCTCGCGCGCGGTTTTGTTGGCAAACAGCGCGTAGTTCTGGAACACGAAGGACGTGCGCCGCCGCAGCGCCAGAATATCCGCGCGTTTCGCCGTAGCCGCATCGACAGACATATCGCCAATGCGGATGATGCCCGCGTCGGGCGCATCAAGAAAGTTCAGGCAGCGCAGCAACGTGGACTTCCCCGTGCCCGACGGACCGATGATCACCACCCGTTCGCCCTGGGCAATATCAAGCGAGATATCATTCAGCACGGCGGTGCTGCCAAAAGATTTGGTCAGGCCGGATATGGTGATCCCGTCACCCGTCGCCCTGCCCGTCTCTGGAATGCTCTGTGTATCGGTCATCGCGCATGTGCCTTGTTCAGATAGACCTCTAGGTGACGCTGTGCGAAGGCCAATGTCTCGACCATGATCCAATAGATCGCGGCGACGACGAGAAAGGCTTCGAAGTAGAGGAAGCTGCCCGCCGCCTCTTTCTGGGTCGCCCCCATCAGTTCGGTCACGCCAAGGGTAAAGGCCAGCGAGGTGCCTTTGATCATGTCGATAAAGTAGTTCACCAAAGTCGGTGCCGCGACCCGCGAGGCCTGAGGCAGAATAATCTGGCGCATCATCTGGCCTTGGGTCATGCCAACAGCCTGCGCGGCCTCCCACTGGCTGCGGTCCACACCCAGAATGGCGGCGCGGATGCTTTCCGCCATATAGGCCGAGAAATGCAGCGTCAGCCCCATGATGGTCGCGGTGACGCCGTCGATCTTGCCCAGAAAACTCAGGACTTGCGGCAGGCCGTAGTAGAACAGGAACAACTGCACCAACAACGGCGTGCCGCGAAAGAAGCTGATGAACAGCCGCACAAAGACGTCGAGGACCGGAACCCGAAACACCCGTTCAACCGCGAGCACAGAAGCCAGCACCAATGCGCAGACCATGCCCACAAACGCCATGAACAGCGTCAGCGGGACATAGCCCAGCAACACGGGCAGCAGGCCCCACATATATTCGAAATCCAGTCCCCGCATCTTGTGTTACTCGGCTGTTGTGATGTCAGAGCCGAACCATTTTTCCGAAATCTCGGTCAGGGTGCCGTCTTCTTTCAGTTTGGTGATCGCGGCGTCGAAGCGGTCACGCAGGGCCTGACCTTCGTCATCGTTGCGGAAGGGCAGCGCGTTCCGAATTTCGCTAAAGGGTTTGCCCGCCAGCGCCAGCGGCAGCGGGCTTTCCGCGATCAACTGGGCCGAGGAAACGCGGTCCATCACAAAGGCATCCACGCGACCAAGGGCCGTGTCTTGCGCAATGTTGCTTTCATAGGTGCGAATGTCGATCTCGCCCGCGTTCGGCAGTTCGTTCAGCAGTTCCTCGAAGTTGGAGCCGAGGTTGACCGCAACGGTCTTCCCGCTCAGATCCTCGACACTGCCGATGGTGTCTTCGTTGCCCTCTTTCACCACGACCTGCGCCCCGTCAAAGACATAGGGCTGCGAAAAGGCGAATTTCGCCTCGCGTTCGGGGGTGATGGTGATCTGGTTGGCGATCGTGTCGATGCGGCCAGATTCCAGCGCGCCGATCAGGCCGGAAAAGGACATGGTGACAAAGTTCACCTCGTCGCCGGTTTCCTTGGCGACGGCGTTGATGAAATCGACCTCGAACCCTTGCAGCTCGTCAAGCTTTACAAAGGTAAAGGGAAAGTACCCGCCCGACATGCCGACATTCAGCGTCTCTGCCTGAGCAGCACTGACGCCGGTAGCAAGGGCAATTGCGGTGAGTGTGGCGTGTTTGATCATGATATTCTCCGTTACGTCTAAGGGGGAGGTAACATGACGCAGCCGCGCTTCAATGGCGCAGCGTCAAGCAAGTCCGCGGTGGTGTCATTCATCCTTGGTCAGGAATAAAATTCTGGCAAGGGCTTTGATCGCGAGACGCTGTTTCGGGGGCCGCAGCGGCGGAAGGGCCTTTGGGGGAAGATATCAAGCGATTCAGCTCGAAATTGGGGGAATCACCAGCGCCGGATTTCACCGCATAAGCATCTGATCGGACAAAATAAAACCGCCGCAAAGTGGGAGGACTTTGCGGCGGGGAAATTCTTGTGGCTTTTGGCGTCGTGGTTAGCGCAGGGCAACCGCTTGCGAGGCAATATGGCGGATCTCGCCACGTGCAACACCGATATCTGCCAGATCCCGGTCATTCATCGCCGACAGCTCGCGGAAGGTCTGGCGTTTGGCGCGTTGGTCAGCGCTGTAGGCACGGAATGCATCAAGCGACTGGCGCAGCTTGGGCATCAGACCCGCAACAGGTGCGGCGGTATATGTGGATGTATAGCTCATTTCTTATTCTCTCTTTCACGTCTATGCGGCGGCCTATCCACCGCATTCGGTTTGGTATGTTCCGTCAGCGAAGCGCTTGCGGTTTAGGCTGCTGCCGTGCCGCGGGGTGCGGTGCGGAACAGGCCGGTAAACTTGCGCGATGCTTTGGCAACAGCGGCAGAGATATAGGCACTGCGCAGCGCATTGGCTTCGGCAAGAAGACGGTCGACTTCGACCGGAGTGGCGGTTTTGTATGTAGCTTCGGTTTTCATTTTCCAGCTTTCCATTTCAGGGCTTCAATGCCCGTGACCGTCATATGTGCGCGGTGCAGCAAAGGTGCAAACCATAGTGGATATGCGGAAAACGCATGGCTCAAATGGCACAGTTTCGCCCTAAAACCGCCCATATCCGGCCCTTAAACCGGCCGTTTTCGACTTCACCGTGAACGAAAGGGCCGCCCGAACGTTGGTAGCCCCTGAAACGGAGAGACCAACACAAGCCGGAGAAGACCCATGACCAAGCAATCGCCACAGCAGCAACAATCCGCCCCACCCAAACCCGCGCCGGAAAAACCCCAGCCGGTGATATTTACGGATTACGCCAGCATCTGAAAGTGACAGGCGGCAAGCTGCGGTATAAACAGACCGGTATGACTGACCCTGTTTCTTCCATCCGCAATCTTGGCCCCGCGTTCGAGGAAAGCTGCGCCCGTGCTGGCATCCACTCTGCGCAAGAGCTGCGCGATCTTGGTGCCGATGCGGCCTACGAGAGGTTGCTGCAGAATGGTCAGCGCCCGCACTTCATCGGGTACTATGTTCTGGTGATGGGGCTTCAGGGGCGCCCGTGGAACGACTGCAAGGGGGAAGAAAAGAAAGCCCTGCGGGTCAAGTTCGACGCGATCAAGGCCCGTGCCCATGATACCGGACGCTCTGAATTCGAACGCATGATGAACCTGATCGGTGTGCGCGAGGCGTAACGCGTTTCTGCGAAACCCGAAGGCGGCGGCGGAACGGCACTGCGCCCATAAGCGTTGGGTCGCTAACGTAGCCCCAACAGGATACCCTGCCCCATGCCACATTCCCCCGATGTTCAACACGACCTTGACCGGCTGCGTGGCCTTGCCCGTACGATGGACAGCGCCCTGCGCGTGCCTGTGCTGGGCGTTCGGCTGGGCTGGGACAGCATCCTTGGCCTGATACCGGGCGTTGGCGACGTTCTGGCTTTGGCACCGGCGGGCTATATCTTGAAGGAAGCGCATCGCATGGGCGCAAGCCGCTCGGTCCTCGCGCGTATGGGGGCGAATGTGGGCATCGACCTTGCGATCGGTGCGATCCCCCTGATCGGTGACATCTTTGACGTGGGCTGGAAGGCAAACATCCGCAACGTTGATCTGTTGCACCGTCACCTTGAACAAACGGCACCGATGAAAACCGTGAGCCCTGTGGACGGTGAGCTGTCGTCACACCATCCGACCCTTAAAGGCTGAACAGGTCGGGCGCCGTTATGTGATCCCCGTTGCATGAAAAAAGGGCCGCAGTTGCCTGCGACCCTTTTCATCTGTCCAAACCTGTGAAGGCTTAGCCAACCAGTTCCAGACCGGAGAAGAAATACGCGATTTCGACTGCGGCTGTTTCAGGTGCGTCGGACCCGTGAACGGAGTTTTCGCCAACGGATTCGGCGAATTCTGCGCGGATGGTGCCTTCGGCTGCGTCTGCTGGGTTGGTTGCGCCCATCACTTCGCGGTTTTTCGCGATGGCACCTTCGCCTTCGAGAACCTGAACAACAACAGGCTCGGACGCCATGAATTCGCACAGTTCGTCATAGAAAGGACGCTCGGCGTGCACGGCATAGAAAACGCCGGCTTGTGCCTTTGTCATGTGAATACGCTTTTGTGCGACGATGCGCAGGCCGGCTTCTTCGAATTTGGCGTTGATTTTGCCGGTCAGGTTGCGGCGTGTTGCGTCTGGTTTGATGATCGAGAATGTGCGCTCAAGGGCCATGATAGCTCTCCTAGGTGGGGTTGATTTGGCCGCTCCCTAGCATGGGTCATGCCCCGTGAAAAGCCGCGATTGACGCGGGGCCAGACATGGTTCACACCGCGTCCATGTTAAGCATTTCAGAAATCAACTATTCCGTCGAAGGCCGTCCCTTGTTCGAGGAAGCCAGCGCGGTCATCCCCGAAGGCCACAAAGTGGGTCTGGTCGGGCAAAACGGTGCGGGTAAAACCACGCTGTTCAAAATCATTCGCGGAGAGCTGTCGCTGGACGCGGGCGACATCAGCCTGCCCTCGCGCGCCAAGATCGGGGGCATCGCCCAAGAGGTCCCGTCCTCTGACGTGTCGCTGATCGATACGGTGCTGGCCGCCGATGTCGAACGCGCCGCCTTGATGCACGAGGCAGAGACAACGGATGATCCCGCGCGCATCGCCGAGGTGCAGACCCGCCTTGCCGATATCGACGCCTGGTCCGCCGAAGGCCGTGCCGCCGCGATCCTCAAGGGGCTCGGCTTTGACGACCATGATCAGCAGCAGCCCTGTTCGGCCTATTCGGGCGGGTGGCGGATGCGCGTGGCGCTGGCGGGCGTTCTGTTCGCGCAGCCGGATTTGCTGCTGTTGGACGAACCGACCAACTACCTTGATCTTGAAGGCGCGTTGTGGCTGGAAAACTACCTGTCGAAATACCCGCATACGGTGATCATCATCAGCCACGACCGTGGTCTGTTGAACCGTGCCGTCGGTGGTATCCTGCACCTCGAAGACCGTAAGCTCACGTATTATCAGGGTAATTACGACCAATTCGCGAAAATGCGGGCCGAAAAGCGTGCGCAGCTGACGGCGCAGGCGAAAAAGCAGCAAGCGCATAAGGCGCATATGCAGGCCTTTGTGGACCGCTTTAAGGCCAAGGCCTCCAAGGCGAAACAGGCGCAGTCGCGAATGAAGGCCATCGAGAAGATGGTGACAATCACGCCGCCGGAAGAAGCCGCGCGCAAGGTCTTTACCTTCCCGCAGCCTGATGAGCTTTCGCCGCCCATCATCAGCATCGAAGGCGGATCGACCGGCTATACCGAGGGCCAGCCCGTCCTGTCGCGCCTGAACCTGCGGATCGACCAAGACGACCGCATCGCGCTGTTGGGCAAAAACGGTCAGGGTAAATCTACCCTGTCAAAGCTGCTCTCCAACCGTTTGGTGTTGTTCGAGGGCAAGGCGATCAACTCCAGCAAGCTGCGCATCGGGTTCTTTGCACAGCATCAGGTGGACGAATTGATCGTCCATGAAACGCCGCTGCAGCATATGATCAGCGCGCGCCCCGGTGTGATGCAATCCAAGCTGCGCGCACAGCTGGCGGGGTTCGGTCTGGGGCCGGATCAGGCCGATACCGAAGTGGGGCGTTTGTCGGGGGGGCAAAAGGCGCGTCTGTCGCTGCTGCTCGCCACATTGGACGCTCCGCATCTGCTGATCCTCGATGAGCCGACCAACCACCTTGATATAGAATCGCGCGAAGCGCTGGTCGAGGCGTTGACGCGCTATTCGGGTGCTGTGATCCTTGTCAGCCACGATATGCACCTTTTGTCGATGGTTGCGGACCGTCTGTGGCTGGTGTCGAACGGCACGGTCAAACCCTATGAGGATGACCTCGAAGCCTATCGCAAGATGCTGTTGACCGTGGAAAAGCCCGTCAGCAAGAACCCCAAACCGGTCAAGGAAGCGCCAAAACCCAAACGCGCCAACCGCGAAGACATCCTTGCCCTGCGCGCCGAAGTGCGCACGGCCGAGGCGCGGGTGACCAAGATCAACGACATGCGCGACAAGCTTGCGAAAAAGCTCGCGGACCCTGCCCTTTACGAAAAGGACAAAGTCGGCGAACTTGAGGTCTGGAACAAGAAATACGCCGAGGTCATGGCCGCGCTTGAACGGGCGGAAGCGATCTGGATGGGCGCGTTGGAAAAACTGGAAACCGCGTCGGCGTAATGCCAGCGCGGCGCAAGGGATAAGGACGGGGCTGGCCCCGGTGACGTTTTATGATGGCACTTGATCTGGCATTCATGATCACCGCGTTCGCGACGATGATCGTGATCATTGACCCCTTTGCGATCGGCCCGATGTTTCTGGCCCTGACCCCCGGCATGACCCCGCGCCAGCGCCGGTTGATTGCGTGGCGGTCGGTGGTCATCGCGGGGCTGCTGTTGCTGGTCTTTGCTGCCTTTGGCGAGGCTGTGCTTGGCTTTATCGGCATCTCCATGCCCGCCTTTCGTGTCGCGGGGGGCGTTCTGCTGTTCCTGACCGCGCTTGATATGTTGTTCGACCGCCGCACAAAACGCCGCGAGGGCCATGCCGAGGCGGATGACGATCACGACGACCCATCGGTATTTCCGCTAGCCATTCCCTTGATCGCGGGCCCCGGCTCTATCGCGTCGGTGATCCTGCTGACGGGCGAGAAACCGGGCCTTGAAGGGCTGGTGACCGTCGTCGCGATCACTTTTGCCGTCCTGATCATCATGGGCATCACGATGCAGGCCAGCGGCTACCTTGAAAACGCTTTGGGCAAGGTCGGGATCAACGTGATCACGCGGCTTTTGGGGATGCTGCTTGCCGCGCTGTCGGTGCAATTCGTGCTCGACGGGCTCAGCGCTTTCGGTTTCGGGCCGGGTCCGGGCTGACTTTTCCACGCCCTGCCCCCATATCTTTGGAAGATTGCCAAAGGATATACGATGCCGGACATTGAAACAGGACGTTTGATCTATCTGATCGTGCTCATGGCGATGGTCGCGGGCTGGTTCTTTATGCAAAGCCGTCAGGGCTGGAACAAGACGCTGCAACAGGTCGCGGTCTGGGCCATGATCTTTACCGGTGTCGCCGCGGGCTACGGCCTGTGGGAGGATATCAACCGGCAAGGCGACATCCCGCGCCAAGCCTATGAGGCCAGCACCGGCAGCGTCACCCTGCCGCGCGCCCGCGACGGGCATTATTATCTGACGGCGACGATCAACGGCACGCCGCTCCGCTTTGTGGTGGACACCGGCGCGACGGATATGGTGCTGACCCGCGCCGATGCCGAAGCCGCAGGGCTTTCGCCCGATAGCCTGAACTATCTGGGCCGTGCCAGCACCGCCAATGGCGAAGTGCGTACCGCCTATGTGCGGCTGGACGAGGTTGAACTGGGCGGGGTGCGCGATACCGATGTGCCCGCGGTCGTGAACGAAGGCGAGATGCGGCAATCCTTGCTGGGGATGGGCTATCTGCAACGCTGGGGTCGGATCGAGATCACCAACGGAGAGTTGATCCTCACCCGTTAAACCGCGGCGTACCGCCCTCAGGTCTCTGCCTTTTTCTCCCACCGGCCCGATTCCTCGGACCAGTATTGCGCAGAGGCTCCTGCGGCTTTCAGCGATTTCCACTGGTCCCGCGCGACGTTCAAGGCGTGGTCGTCCAGCCCGTCGAACAGGATGCACACCCGATCCAGCGCCGCGACTTCCTGTGCCGACACAGCCGCGCCATGGATCGAGAACACGCAGCTTGCGTTATTCGGCGCGTGGGTGTCCGTGGTCAGCAACACCGGCTGTTCGGCATCATGGGGGCCACCGGCCAGACCATGGGGCAGAAAGCCATCCTCGGGCCCGCGCCACAGGGCAACGTCAAGCTGTTCCAGCAGGGATTGATCGGTGCCGCGTACCGCCACACGCCAGCCCGCGCCTTGGGCCTTGCCCAAAAGCATGGTCAGCGTTTCGACCAGCGGTCGCTGGGTCAGATGGTAGAAATACGCGGCACCCATCAGGTTTACTCTGTCTCGTAGAGGTTTGAAATCAATCGGTTCAACGCGGCAACGCCCCAGCCCGTGGCCCCGACGGGTGCCAGCGCTGTCTCGGATTTGACGGAGGCCACACCGGCGATATCTAGGTGAATCCACGGCGTGCCGTCCTTGATGAACCGTTGTAGGAATTGCGCCGCCGTGATCGACCCGGCAGGCCGCCCACCGATGTTTTTCATGTCGGCGATGCGGCTTTTCAGCAGCTTGTCATACCCCGCGCCCAGGGGCATCCGCCACGCGCCTTCACCCTCGGTTTGCGCAGCCTTGAGGAAGGCGTTGCACAGCGTATCGTCGTTCGAGAAAACCCCGGCATTGTCATGACCCAGGCCGATGATAATCGCGCCGGTCAGCGTCGCCAAATCGATCACGCCCGCGGGGTTGAACCGTTCTTGCGCGTACCAAAGCACATCACAAAGCACCAAACGGCCTTCGGCGTCGGTATTGATCACCTCGACCGTGTCGCCCTTCATCGTCTTGATTACGTCACCGGGGCGGGTTGCCGTGCTGGATGGCATGTTCTCTACGATACCGACCAGCCCGACGACATTGGCCTTGGCCTTACGCAGGGCAAGGCTGCGCATCACGCCCGAGACAACGCCTGCGCCGCCCATGTCCATTGTCATGTCTTCCATGCCCGCGCCCGGTTTCAGGCTGATGCCGCCGGTGTCGAACACCACGCCCTTGCCGACCAACGCCAGCGGGGCCGCGTCTTTCTCGCCGCCGTTCCATTTCATCACCACGACGTAAGACGGGCTGGCCGACCCCTGCCCGACGCTGAGCAAGGTGCGCATCCCCAGCTCTTCCAGCTTGGCTTCGTCCAGCACTTCCACCTCAAGGCCGATTGCCTCCATCTCGGCCAGACGGTCGGCGAATTCGGTGGTGGTCAGGATATTCGCGGGCTCGTTCGTCAGGTCGCGGGTCATAAAGGCACCGTCGGCGATGGCCAGCAAGGGCGCGGCAGCGGCTTCGACCTCTTCGGGTTTGGAATTCATGATCACGACCTGCCCCTTGCGTGGCTTGCCGTTGCTTTTGCGATCCTCGAACGTGTAGTCGCGCATGGCCAGTCCAAAGCAAAGCTCGGCCGCTTTGCGCAAACCGCCCGTCAATACCAGCAGATCCGCATCGCCGCGCCGTTTCGCAAGCGCCGCACCGGCTGCGCGCAGGGCTTCCTGATCGGCGTTATTCGCCAATTGCACCACATCCACGGCCTCGGCAGCCATGCCGGTGGGAAAACCGAGGCTGACCGCATCGCCCGCTGACAATTTCGTGAAGCTGTCACTGGCCACCAGACGTTCCAGCGCGCCCTTGGTCAGCTTGTTGATGCGCCGCGCGGAGGGGTTGAGCTTGCCATCCGCGCCCACAGTCACAGCCACACGGCCCGTGTGGCCTGCGATCTGGTCAATATCGGTTTCGGTAAATGTCATTGGCGTCAATGCGGTCATCAGGTGAACCCCTTTTGTCTGAATTTCGCTTAGACGTATCCTGCGTGCGCCGTTAAGGCCAGATAGCAGTTTTCGTGGGCGGAAATTTACTTTATCGTCGGGCGAAAGTTCACCCGTTTTGATACCCAAGGGATGCAGATTGGCCAAGTTCGACCGCTATATGTTGTCCCAGTTCCTGATTTTGTTCAGTTTCTTTGCGTTGATCCTGGTGGCGATTTTCTGGATCAACCGCGCCGTGGTGCTGTTTGACCGGCTGATTGGCGACGGCCAGACGGCACTGGTGTTTCTGGAATTTACCGTGCTGGGGCTGCCCAAGCTGATCACCACCGTGCTGCCGATCGCGACCTTTGCGGGGTCGGTCTATGTGATCAACCGGATGACCAGCGAATCCGAGCTGACGGTGCTGCAGGCAACGGGCACCAGCCCTTGGCGTCTGGCGCGGCCCGTGTTCGTCTATGGTCTATGTGTCGCGATTATGATGTCGGTGCTGACCCATCTGCTTTTGCCCCTGTCCAACGGACAGCTGTCTGAACGCGAGGCCGAGATTTCGCAGAATGTCACCGCACGGCTGCTGACCGAAGGCACATTCCTGCATCCGACCTCTAAGGTCACGTTCTATACCCGCGTGATCGACGCCGACGGGGTGTTGCGTGATGTGTTTCTGTCGGACCGGCGCAACCCCGACGAGGGCGTGATCTATACCGCGTCCGAAGCCTATCTGATCCGCAATGGCGATGGTACGACGCTGATCATGGTCGATGGCATGGCGCAACGGCTTGAGATGGCCGGCAAACGCCTGTCGACAGCCAAGTTCCGCGATTTCTCGTTCGATATCTCGTCCTTGGTCAGCAGCGACAAACCCCGCACCCAATCCATCGACGCCATGACCACGGCCGAGATGTTTGCCCAGTGGGATCAGCTTGAGGCGATCACCAAATCGAGCGCGGGTGACATCGCAGAAGAGCTGGCGCAGCGCTTTTCCTCGGCAGCCTTTTGCATGATCGCCGCGATGATCGGCTATGCGACACTGGTGCTCGGAGGGTTTTCGCGCTTCGGAGTCTGGCGCGAGATCGTGATCGCCTTTGGTCTGCTCATCGCGCTTGACGGGTTGCGCGGCACTTTGGTTGATACGGTGCGCGACGACGCCAGCCGCTGGCCGCTGCTGTTCCTGCCCAGCCTGATTGGCGCTGTGATTGTGATCGGGATGATCTGGCAAACGGCCCATCCGGGCTGGACCAAACGGATGGGCAAGCAAAGGGGCGTCGCATGATCCTGCATCTCTATTTCGCGCGCCGCTTTATTATGGGGTTTATCCTCATCTCCGCTGTGCTGTTCTCTCTGCTCGTGTTGGTGGATATGGTCGATCAAGCGCGCCGGTTCAGCAGCTACGATATCGGCTGGCTGCGCCTCTTCGGGATGACGTTGTTAAAGACGCCCGAAACCATGAACCTGATCCTGCCGCTGATTATGATTCTTGCGACTGTGGTGTTATTTTTGTCGCTGGCACGCTCGTCAGAACTAGTGGTGACCCGTGCCGCCGGCCGGTCAGCGCTCAGCGCGTTGCAGGCCCCGATCTGGGTGGCGTTCATCATTGGCGTGATGGCTGTGGGCATGTTGAACCCCATCGTTGCGGCGACCGCGAAACGATACATTCAACTCAGCGACAGCATTCGCGCGGGCGGGACCTCTGTCCTGTCGGTCAGCGACGAAGGGCTGTGGCTGCGCCAGGGCAGTGACGAGGGGCAGACCGTGATCCGCGCATGGCGGTCAAACAAGGACGCCTCGGTGCTTTATGATGTCACATTCCTTAGCTACGCCCCCGAGGGCGGTCCCGCACGGCGGATCGAAGCGGACAGCGCCGCGCTGGAAGATGGCATCTGGACGCTGACCGATGCGAAGTCATGGCCGCTTGAAGTGGGGGTGAACGCCGAAGGCGCGGCCGAGACATTTGACACGCTCACCCTGCCCTCGACCCTGACGCTCGACCGTATCCGCGACAGCATCACCGATCCCGGTGCCGTCTCGATCTATGATCTGCCCGATTACATCAAGCAGCTTGAACTGGCAGGCTTCAGCCCGCGTCGCCACAAGGTCTGGCTGCAGACCGAACTGGCGCGGCCCTTCTTTCTGGTTGCGATGGTTCTGGTTGCGAGCGCGTTTACCATGCGCCATACGAGGTTCGGAGGCACGGGCGTCGCGGTGCTGGCCTCTGTTCTGATGGGGTTCGGCTTGTATTTTATTCGCAGTTTTGCGCAAATTCTGGGGGAGAACGGGCAGATTCCGGTTCTTCTTGCGGCCTGGGCTCCGCCTGTCGCGTCCATTCTTCTGGCGCTTGGTCTTCTACTTCATTCAGAGGATGGCTGACATGCGCCGTTTGCTCCTGACCCTTCTTGTCGCCCTTGGTCTGCCGGCTGCCGCGCAAGACAGCGAACGCCCCGCCGTTCTGGTGGCCGACGACCTGTTCATCACCCGTGACCGGGAACTGGTTGCCCAAGGCAACGTAGAGGCGTTTCAAGGCACGACCCGCATCCGTGCCTCTGCGATCCGTTACAATGACGAAACCGGTGCCTTGGTGATTGAAGGACCGATTGTGCTGAACGATGGTGATGGCACCGTCATTCTCGCGGATGCGGCAGAGCTGGATCAGGGGTTGCAGAACGGTCTGCTGCGCGGCGCACGTATGGTGCTGAACCAGCAGGTGCAGATGGCCGCCGTCCAGATCGACCGTGTCGAGGGGCGCTATAGCCAGCTGTACAAGACCGCCGTGACCTCATGCAAAACCTGCAATGACGGCGAGCTGCCCCTCTGGCAGATCCGCGCGCGCCGCGTGGTGCATGATACCGAGGCGCAGCAGCTGTATTTCGATGATGCGACTTTTCAAATCCGGTCGGTGCCGGTGTTCTACCTGCCCCGTTTGCGGCTGCCCGACCCGACACTGGACCGCGCCGACGGGTTTTTGGCCCCATCCATTCGCACCACGTCGCTGTTGGGCACGGGGCTGAAGCTGCCCTATTTCATCACCTTGGGCGAAAGCCGCGACCTGACCCTGACGCCCTATCTGTCGTCCTCGACCCGCACGCTTGAATTCCGCTATCGGCAGGCGTTCATCAATGGTGATATCGAGTTTGACGGGGCCTATACCCGCGATGACCAGCTGCCAGATGAGACCCGCGGCTATCTGTTCGGTGAAGGCAGCTTTGAGCTTGCGCGCGGCTACAAGCTGAGCTTCACGATCGAGGCGGTGAGCGACAGCTCTTACTTTACCGAATACGGCTATTCGGACGACGACCGTTTGCGCAGTGACCTCACACTTTCACGCGCGCGACGTGACAGCTTTGTGCGTACCAGCCTTTACAACTTCGAAACCCTGCGCCCCGGAGAGTTGAACAGCACCCTGCCCACAGTCGTGATCGACGGCGAATTCGAACGGCGCTTTTTCCCCAAGGCATGGGGGGGCGAGCTGCGGTTCGGGCTGGAGGCGCATAGCCATTGGCGATCTTCCGATATGGATGTGATTGGCCGCGATGTATCGCGGATCAACGGGTCGCTTAAATATCTGCGTCGCTTCACCCATCGCTCCGGCTTGGTCACCGATGCGCAGGTCGGCACGACGTTCAATTTCTTCGACATCACCCAAGACGACACCTTTGCGCAGAACCATAGCGACATCGCGCCTTTCGCAGCGGTCGGTCTAAGCTACCCGATGGCACGCCGCGAGGCTGGTGGTGCGTCGCAGGTGCTGACGCCCGTAGTGCAGCTGGGGTGGACCGATGGCAGCCGGCTCGACATTCCGAACGAGGAAAGCACCCGCGTTGAATTCGATCAGGGCAACATCCTCTCGCTCTCGCGCTTTCCGCGCCCCGACCGGCGCGAACGCGGCACAACCGCGGCGGTGGCGGTGAACTGGTCGCGCTTTGACCCCAATGGCTGGGACACCTATGTCGCGGTCGGTCAGGTGTTCCGCAGCATCAGCGACCCTGCCTTTACCGATACGTCCGGCCTGTCTGGCGTGCGCTCTGACGTGCTGCTGGCGGGGCAGATCAAGAATAACGCCGGTCTTTCGCTGACCGCGCGGACCTTGGTCGACTCCAATTTCGACATCTCCAAGGCGGAACTGCGCGGCGGGTGGAGCTTTGGCAAAACTACCGTCGAAGGCACCTATGTCTGGCTTGAGGCGGATACTGCCGAAGACCGGACCGAAGCGATTTCCGAGGTGTCGCTTGACGGTAGCTACGACATCAACAAGCAATGGTCCGCCAGCGCCGACGTGCGCTATGACGTGCAAAACAGCACGGCGGCGACGGCGGGGCTTGGCCTGACCTACAATAATGAATGTGTGAGCGTCGACCTTTCGGTGCGCCGCCGCTATACCTCCTCAACAAGTGTTGAGCCCTCTACCGATATCGGGTTTAACATCGGCCTGCGGGGCTTCTCGGCCTCCAACGGAACAGAAAGATATGAGCGATCATGTGGGAAATAAGTAAGATGAACCTGAACCGTCTGACACGAAGCATCGCCGTCCTTGGGCTGGGTCTGATGACCGCCGCCCCCGTTTCGGCGCAAAACCTCTTTGCGCCCGTCGCCAAGGTGAATGAATCCGTTGTAACCGAATTCGAAGTCCAGCAGCGCCAGCGCTTTCTTGAAGTGTTGAACGCACCGGGGGCGACCCGCGAAGGGGCGCTGACCTCGCTGATCGACGAACGCCTGCGCAACGAGGCCGTGGCCGAAGCGGGCATCGAACTGACGCCGCAGGGTATCGAAGACAGCCTTGCCGAATTCGCCTCGCGCGCGGATCTGAGCACCGAAGAATTTACCCAGGCGCTTGGTCAATCCGGCGTCTCGCGCGAAACGTTTCGCGATTTCGTTGTAAACTCGGTCGGGTGGCGTGAACTGGTGCGTGCCCGCTATGCCAGCCGCGTGCAGATCACCGACGCTGAAATCAACCGCGCTTTGGGCGAAACACAAGGTAGCGGTGTGCGCGTTCTCGTGTCCGAGATCATCATTCCCGCTCCGCCCCAGCAAGCCGCACGGGTGAACGCGCTGGCCGAACAAATCTCGCAATCCAAATCAACGGCAGAATTTTCGAACTACGCCAGCCGTTATTCCGCGACCGCTTCGCGCGGGCGTGGCGGGCGGCTGCCGTGGCAGAACCTGACCGACCTGCCTCCAAGCCTGCAGCCACTGATCCTGAACCTCGCACCGGGCGAGGTTACCGACCCGCTGCCCATCCCCAACGCCGTGGCGCTGTTCCAACTGCGCGACATCGAGGAAACCAGCGTCACCGCGCCGACCTATTCCGAGATTGAATACGCAGCCTATTACATCCCCGGTGGCCGCACAGAACCCGCGCTGGCACAGGCGGCGCAGATCCGTGGCCGCATCGATACCTGCGATGACCTTTACGGCATCGCCAAAGGCCAGCCCGCCGAAGTGTTGGAGCGTGTGAAAAAAGCCCCCTCGGACATCCCGCAGGACGTGGCGATTGAACTGTCCAAGCTCGACACGGGCGAAGTTTCGACCACGCTGACCCGTGCCAATGGTCAGACGCTGATGCTGCTGATGATGTGTGGGCGTACCGCCGCCGCTAATGCCTCCGCCTCGCGCGAGGATGTGACCAATGCGCTGCGTCAGGAACGGCTGACCGGCTATGCCGAACAGTTGCTGGAGCAATTGCGGGCCGACGCGCGCATCGTTCGCAAATGACCCAAGCCAAGACGGGCTTGGCCGACAAGCCGGTTGTGATCTCTTGCGGCGAACCCTCCGGCATCGGACCAGAGGTCGCCGCACGGGCCTGGGCGATGCTCGCGGGCGAAGTGCCGCTCGCCTGGATCGGGGATCCGCGCCACCTGCCCCAAGACATTCCCCATTGCATTATCGACAGCCCGTCGGACGCGCTTGCCGCGGGCAGCGACGCTTTGCCCGTACTGCGCCACGATTTTGCCGCCGGTGCCGTCGCGGGCAAGCCGGACCCCGCCAATGCGCAGGGGGTGATCGACGTGATCGCACGCGGTGTTGACCTTGTGCGCAGCGGGGCCGCATCTGCACTGACCACCGCGCCCATTCACAAAAAGGCGCTGAAAGACGGGGCCGGTTTCGCCTATCCGGGCCACACCGAATATCTTGCCGCGCTGGCGGGGGGAAGCGATGTGGTGATGATGCTCGCCTCTGACCAACTGCGGGTGGTGCCGGCCACGATCCATATCGCGCTGGATCAGGTTCCCAATGTGCTGACCCCCGCCCATCTGCGCCGCGTGATAGAGATTACGGCGGCGGGGCTTCGCTCTCAATTCGGGATCAAGGCCCCCAGGATCGCCATCGCAGGTCTGAACCCCCATGCGGGCGAAGGCGGCACGATGGGCCGTCAGGAAGCAGATTGGATGACGGCGCTGGTCACCCGGATGAAGGGCGAAGGCTATGACCTGAGCGGCCCGCACCCTGCCGATACGATGTTCCACGCCGCCGCACGGTCGCGCTATGACGCGGCGATTGCCATGTATCATGATCAGGCGCTGATCCCGATCAAGACGCTGGATTTCGACCGCGGCGTCAATGTGACGCTCGGTCTGCCGTTCATCCGCACCTCGCCCGATCACGGCACCGCCTTTGACATCGCGGGTCAGGGCATCGCCAACCCCACCAGCATGGTCGAGGCGCTGCGTATGGCCTATCGCATGGCGCAATCATGACCCCGCGCCCCCAGAACCCTTCTGCTTCACAGGTCCAAGAATGAGCACAATCGACAACCTGCCGCCCCTGCGCGAGGTGATCAATACCCATGACCTGAAGGCGCGCAAATCGCTGGGCCAGAACTTTCTGCTCGACCTGAACCTCACCGCCAAGATCGCGCGACAAGCGGGCGATATGACCGAATGTGATGTGCTTGAAATCGGGCCGGGCCCCGGGGGGTTGACGCGCGGGTTGCTGTCCGAAGGCGCGCGCCGCGTGCTGGCGATCGAGAAAGACAAACGCTGCCTGCCCGCTTTGGCCGAGATCGCCGAGGCCTATCCCGACCGTCTGACGGTGATCGAAGGCGACGCCCTTGAAATCGACCCGCTGGCCCATCTGACCCCACCGATCCGTATTGCGGCGAACCTGCCCTATAACGTCGGGACAGAACTGCTGGTGCGTTGGTTGACCCCGCAGGAATGGCCACCGTTCTGGCAAAGCCTGACGTTGATGTTCCAGCGCGAAGTGGCCGCGCGGATCGTGGCCAAGCCCGGCTCAAAGGCCTATGGCCGTCTGGCGCTGCTTGCACAGTGGCGGGCCGATGCGCGTATCGTGCTGAACCTGCCACCCGAGGCGTTTACCCCGCCGCCCAAAGTCTCCTCGGCTGTGGTGCACCTGACGGCCCTGCCCGAACCCCGCTTTCCGGCGGATCCTGATGTGTTGAATCGCGTTGTGGCGGCCGCCTTTAATCAGCGGCGCAAAATGCTACGCTCTGCCCTTAAAGGAACCGCACCGGATATCGAGGATCGTTTGCTTGCGGCCGGATTGAAACCGACGGAGCGCGCCGAACAGGTGCCGCTGGAAGGCTTCTGCGCGCTGGCCCGCGAAATCGCCAAGGGCTAAGGGCTAAGGTCACCACAACACACTCACCGTCCGAAACGCAAAAGGCCCCGCAATCGCGGGGCCTTTGTTACGATGTCAAAGCGTTTACTCAGCCGCTTCGGGCTGGTCGCCACTGTTGTCCTTGGCCGGTTCGCTCGTCTCTGCCTTGGGGGCAGGTTTGCGGCGCGGCGCGCGTCGGGGCTTGGGCTTGTTCTCGGGCGTGTCGACCAGATTGTCCTCTGCCGCACTGCCGTCTTGCGCGTCATCGCCATCCGACTTGGGCGCGCTGTCCGACTTGGGGGCGTTGTCATTCTGGTTATTGTTGCTGCGGCTGCGGCGGCGCTTGGGGGCATCGCCCTTGGCGTTGTCCTGCTGGGGCGCGTCGGGTTTGTCGCCCGTCTCTGCTTCCGCGGCAGGTTGATCCGCAGTGTTCTGACCGGCTTGGGCAGCTTCGCGTTCCTGACGCTCTACCCGCTCGCGGTCCCGCTCTGCCTGACGTTCGCGGTTCTCGCGTTCTTGCTGATCGCGGCGCTGGTCAATCTCGCGTTGTGCTTCGGACAGCATCCGCAGGTAATGTTCGGCGTGCTGCTGGAAGTTCTCTGCCGCCACGCGGTCGTTGCTCAGCTGGGCATCACGCGCCAACTGGTTGTATTTCTCGATAATCTGCTGCGGCGTGCCGCGGACCTTGCCTTCGGGGCCAGAACTGTCGAAAACGCGGTTAACGACGTTGCCACCTTGCGGCTGACGGTTGCGATTATTCTTGGACCGGGACCGTGATCTGGAAGATTTCATGTAATCAGTTCAGCCTTGTTATGCTGGGCTTCGGAATAAGCTGCCGGACGCAGTCGCGTCCCTGAAAAGCTAGCTTTACGCTCTGTTGGGCTTAACGCCGCGCGGGACCGCCCAAAAGGCATCCACCGCTGCAACATCCTTGAATAAGCACGGCAAATGATTTGGAGCAAGTGGAAATTGGCGAAAAACACCGCGAAATGACAAGTTTTGGCGTGTTTATGCTGGCGTATCGGCCCAAAGGACACGGTCGCGCCCGCCCAGATCGGGCAAGATGCGCACTCGGCCCCAACCGGCTGCCTCAAAGATCGCTTTCACATCGGCACCCTGTTGCCAGCCGATCTCTGCCAGAACGCGGCCTGTGGGCGTCAGATATCCCTGTGCCTGCGCCGCGATGATACGGTACACACTCAACCCGTCCTGCCCGTCGGTCAATGCCATCTCGGGTTCATGCAAGCGCAGCTCGGGCGAAACATCCGCCATCTCGCTTTGTGCCAGATATGGCGGGTTGGAGACGATCAGATCGAACCGTCCCTCGGCCGCGCTGAACCAATCCGATTGCTTGATCTCCGCGCGTGCCTGTACCCCGTGCAACACCGCATTGGCGCTGGCCTGCAGACAGGCAGCTTCGGACAGATCAAGGCCCAGGCCGCGTGCGTCTTGCTGTTCGGCCAGAAGCGTCACCAGAATACAGCCCGATCCGGTACCCAGATCAAGCACCCGTTCAAAGGGCTCGGACAGCGCCAGTTCAATAAGGGATTCGGTCTCGGGCCGCGGGTCGAGCACATCGCGGCTGACCTTGAAGTCGCGCCCGTAAAACGCCCGCTGACCCACCAGATGCGAGACCGGCACGCGCACCGCCCGCAAGGCGATCAGCTTTTCGTAGCGTTCGGCAATATCCGGCGCGATTTCCTCGGGCGCGATCAAGGTCACCCGCGCCGCATCGACCGAGGCCGCATGCGCCAGCAAGATCCGCGCATCCCGTGCGGGGTCAGGCACGCCCGCCGCGCGCAATCGCGCTGTGGCGGCGACCATGGCTTGCGCGGCGGTTGGCGCGCTCACTGCCCCATCTCGGCCAGCAGCTGCGCCTGCGCATCCGCGGTCAGCGCATCGACAATCTCGTCCAGATCGCCCTGCATGACGGCTTCAAGCCGGTAGAGGGTGAGGTTGATCCGGTGGTCGGTCAGGCGCCCTTGCGGGAAGTTATAGGTCCGGATCCGTTCAGACCGGTCCCCCGACCCCACCTGCGCCGCACGGCTGGCCGACCGTTCACTGTCCACCCGCTGACGCTCCATATCATAAAGCCGCGCTTTCAGCACCTGCATCGCGATCTCGCGGTTGCGGTGCTGCGATTTCTCGGAAGACGTCACCACCAGCCCCGTCGGCAGGTGGGTGATGCGCACGGCAGAATCGGTGGTGTTGACGTGTTGCCCGCCCGCCCCTGAACTGCGCATCGTATCGATCCGCAGATCATTGGCGTCGATGTGAATATCCACATCCTCTGCCTCTGGCAGAACGGCGACAGTCGCGGCAGAAGTATGGATACGCCCGCCGCTTTCGGTAGAGGGCACACGCTGCACGCGGTGCACACCGGATTCGTATTTCAGACGGGCAAAGACATTCTCGCCCTTGATATGGGCCACGACCTCTTTGACGCCGCCAAGCTCGGTGAACTGTTGCTCGATCAGCTCGACCTTCCAGCCCCGCGCCTCGGCATAGCGTTGATACATGCGCAGCAGATCGGCGGCGAAAAGTGCTGCCTCATCCCCGCCGGTCCCGGGGCGGATCTCCAGCATCGCGGGCTTTTTATCGGCCTCGTCGCGCGGCAGCAGCGCTAGCTGCAAATCAGCCTCTGCTTGCGGCAAGGCGGCCTTCAGGCGCGGCAGCTCTTCCTCGGCCAGCTCCGCCATCTCGGGGTCTTTCAGCATGGCGCGAGCGTCATCCATGTCTTTCAGCAACTGGCGATAGGCGTCGATCTGTTCGACCACGGGGCGCAGATCCGCGTATTCCTTGGCCAGCTTGGCAAAATCCGCCCCGTCAGAGCCAGCAGACATCGACGCCTCCAGAAACTGGAAACGTTGGGTGATTTGGGCAAGGCGGTCCATGGGGATCATACCGCTGGATGTCGCTGATGAAGCGGCTATGGTCAAGACCCAGCCTGTGCTATGATGCCCCTATGAAACGCATTTCGCTGGTTTTCAGTCTGATCTGCCTTGCCCCGTCGCTTGCGGCGGACCCTGCGCCCTCGGGGCGCAAAACGGTGGAGTGCTATTGCACCGACCGCAATGGCCAGCGGGTCGAGCTGGGGCAAACGATCTGCCTCGATGTCAACGGTCGCCGCTTTGCCGCGCAATGCCAGATGTCGCTGAATGTGCCCATGTGGCGCGATATCGGCGAGGCCTGCCCCGGCCTCGCACAGCGCCTAGACCCCGGCCTGGGCCAGAACCCGCTTCAGACGCTTGCCGTTCACACCCATATCTGACCGGCCAAAGCGCAGCCGCCCATAGACCACCGCGCGGCTCTGATCCGCCCCGTCAACGGGGGTGACCGCGACGCTGGTGTAGTCGGGAAAGCCCCAGAAGCCCGAGCGTGTGACATAAAGCGCCTGACCTGCTTTGTTTTCGATCCGCTGGGTTCGGGGCAACGACAACATCGCGTCCTCAAACCGGTTCAAGAACGCCGTGCCATCGCCGTCAACCTCGCGCACGGCCATAAAGCCCCCCTCCGACGGGTAATCGCCGGGGGCCTTGTCGACCGCGCCCAATTCCCAGCGGGCCGCGGGGGCGGGTGCAAGGCGGATGTACGCCTGCAAGGCGACGAAAATCGCCAGTGCGATCCAGAAAAATGCCATCATTATCTTTACCTTCATTTTGCCAAATAAACTCCCCGCGGAGCGTCCTGCCGTCGCAAACTGCGCCGCCAGTGGTTATGCGCGGGCTTTGGTCTGCCGCATGTTCCACCCCAGCAAACACAGGATCTCGGTCGCCACATGGGCCCCCGCGATCGCTGTCGCACCGGTCGTGTCAAAAGGCGGAGAGACTTCAACGATGTCGCCGCCCACGATGTTGATCCCCGCAAGATCCCGCATCATGATCGCCGCCTGCGCTGACGTGAGCCCGCCCCATACCGGCGTGCCTGTGCCCGGCGCGAAGGCCGGATCAAGCGCGTCGATATCGAATGTAAGATAGCAAGGACGGTCGCCAAGTACTTGTTTTATTTTGGCAACGGCTGCCTGCGGCCCCTTCTCGTGGACCTCGCGCGCGTCGATGGTTGTCACGCCAAGCGTATCGGGGTTGGTCGTGCGGATGCCCACCTGAACCGAGGTTTTCGGATCAACGATGCCCGATTTCACCGCCTTGTAGAACATCGTGCCGTGGTCGATCCGGTCCATATCATCGTCAGGCCATGTATCCGAATGCGCATCGAACTGTAACAGACTGATAGGGCCGTATTTTTCGGCATAGGCCTTGAGGATCGGGAAACTGATGTAGTGATCTCCGCCCAGGGTCACGCTTGCTGCACCTGCGTCCAGTATCCCTTTGATATGGTTTGTTAAAGCGGCGGGAAACTGGCTTGTGTGACCATAGTCGAACGCCAGATCGCCATAGTCGGCGATGGCAAACTCGCTGAGCACGTCGAAATCCCAGCCATAGGGCGGATCGTAGGGCTGCAAGGAAGACGCTTCGCGGATCGCGCGCGGGCCCAGACGGGTTCCGGTACGGTTGGTCACCGCCTGATCAAAGGGCACGCCGGTCACGGCGATGTCCACGCCGCGCAGGTCTTTGGTATAGCGCCGCCGCAGAAAGGACGTGGCCCCGCCAAAGGCGTTCTCGAAGCTCGGCCCTTTTAGATCATCGCGGGTAAAGGCTTGATCAACCTGATTTTTCGCGTCTTCCAAACCCATGTTACTTGGCTCCTAATGGTTGGGCCCGCTCGACGATGCGGGCAAAAAAGGATGCACCCACGGGCGCGATCTCATCGTCGAAGTTATAGGCGGCGTGGTGCAGCCCTGCGGTATCACCCTGCCCGATGAACAAATAGGCTCCGGGGCGTTTTTCCAGCATATAACTGAAATCCTCGGCCCCCATCTCGCGGCCGTTATCGGCAATCACGCGGTCCGCGCCCGCAATCTCGGTAGCAACGGCGGCGGCAAATCCGGCCTCTTTTGGGGTGTTCACCGTGGCGGGATAGCCCTTTTCATATTCCAGTGTCGCGCTGACATCATAGCTGGCGGCCTGTCCGGCGACGATCTGCTCCATCCGGCGGATCACCATGGCCTGCACCTCTTTGTCAAAGCTGCGTACCGTGCCGTTGATATAGGCTGTCTCAGGGATCACGTTGTCGGTGGTGCCCGTGTGGATCTGCGTGACTGAAACGACAAGATCATCCTGCGCATAGTGGTTGCGGCTGACGATGGTCTGCAATGCTGTCGCAATGCCACAGGCGGTAACGACCGGATCGCGGGTCAGATGCGGTGTGGCACCATGACCACCCAAACCCTTGATGTGGATGTGAAATTCATCAACCGCCGCCATCATCGCGCCGGGGGATGTGTAAAAGCCCCCTTTTTCAAAGCCGGGCGCATTGTGCAGCGCATAGACCTGACCGATGTCGAAGCGATCAAGGATTCCTTCCTCGACCATCACTTCGGCCCCACCGCCGGTTTCTTCAGCGGGTTGGAAGATCAGCGCCACGCGGCCCGCGAAATTGCGCGTTTCCGCCAGATATTTCGCCGCCCCCAGCAGCATCGTTGTATGCCCGTCGTGCCCGCAGGCGTGCATCTTGCCTGCGTGGGTGCTGGCATAGTCCAGCCCGGTTTCCTCGGGGATCGGCAGCGCATCCATGTCGGCGCGCAACCCGATGGTCGGCCCCTTGGCCTGACCGTTGATAATGGCAACGATGCCCGTGGTGGCAAAGCCTTCGTGCAGCTCGTCCACGCCGAATTCGCGCAGGCGTTCCGCCACGAAAGCCGCGGTCTTGAAGCAGTCATTCCCCAGTTCCGGGATCGTGTGCAGATATCTGCGCCATTCTGTCATTTGGGGGGCATAATCCGCGATACGGTTCACGACGGGCATTACTGGACTCCTGTGGGGATGTTGGTCAGGTTGCATCTGACATCAGACACATGGGGGCTGCAATGGCCGAGACAAGAAATGATGCGTTGATCCACGATCGCGACGCCGGGATCGAACGCTTGCTGGAAATCATGCGCCGCCTGCGTGACCCGCAAACCGGATGCCCTTGGGATATCGAACAGGATTTCGACAGCATCGCCCCCTATACCATTGAAGAAGCGTATGAAGTCGCCGATGCGATCGAGCGGCGCGACTGGCCCGAGCTTGAGGGAGAGTTGGGCGATCTGCTGCTCCAGACCGTGTATCACACGGCCATGGGCGAAGAGGACGGGCGGTTCAGCTTTCAGACGGTGGTGCGCAATATCTCGGACAAGATGGTCGCGCGGCACCCGCATGTTTTCGGCGATGAAAGCCGCGATAAATCAGCCGAACAGCAGACCGCGGATTGGGAAAAGATCAAGGCGGCAGAACGCGCGGGCAAGGCCCAGGGGGGAACGCTTGACGGCGTTGCCGTTGGCCTGCCCGCGCTGCTGCGCGCCTACAAGCTGCAAAAACGCGCGGCCCGTGTCGGGTTTGACTGGCCGCAGGTCGATGATGTGATCGCCAAGATCACCGAGGAAGCGACCGAACTGGTCGAGGCGCGCGAGAGCCTGTCCCAGGCCGAGGTGACCGAGGAATACGGTGACCTGATGTTCGTCATGGCCAATCTGGGCCGGCATCTTGGTGTCGAACCCGAAGCCGCCCTGCGCGCTGCCAACGCCAAATTCATCCGCCGCTTCAACGGGGTAGAGGCGCGGTTGGCCGCACAAGGTAAATCCCCCTCGGATAGTGATCTGGCCGAGATGGATGCCCTGTGGGAGGATGTAAAACGGGCGGAACGCAGCTAGGACCGCCCGTGCCTGCTGGACAAGTCGCGGCACTTGCGGCAAGGCTCTGGCACAGCCAAGACAGGAGAGCCCATGACACCGCGCAAGATCATTATCGACACGGACCCCGGTCAGGATGACGCCGTAGCGATCCTTGTCGCTTTGGCCAGCCCCGAAGAGCTTGATGTTCTGGGGATCACCTGCGTCGCGGGCAATGTGCCGTTGGACCTCACCTCGCGCAACGCGCGGATCGTGTGCGAATTGGCAGGCAAACGGGATGTCAAAGTCTTTGCCGGATGCGACCGCCCCCTGGGCCGCGAACTGGTCACAGCAGAGCATGTGCACGGCAAGACCGGGCTGGACGGCCCCGATTTGCCCGAACCTACCATGCCGATGGCCGAAGGCCATGCGGTGGATTTCATCATCGACACGCTGCGCGATAACGCTCCGGGAACCGTCACGCTATGCCCGCTGGGACCGCTGACCAATATCGCCACCGCGTTGCAAAAAGCACCCGATATCGCCGATCGCATCGCCAAGATCGTGCTGATGGGCGGCGGCTATTTCGAAGGGGGTAACATCACCCCAACGGCGGAGTTCAACATCTACGTCGACCCGCAAGCGGCTGATATTGTGTTTAAATCCGGCGCTCCTATCGTTGTCATGCCGCTGGACGTCACCCATAAGGCGCTGGTGACCAAAGCGCGCAACGATGCTTTCCGCGCCCTTGGCACGCCCGTGGGCATCGCCGTGGCGGAAATGACCGATTTCTTCGAACGGTTCGACAAAGAGAAATACGGCTCTGACGGCGCGCCTCTGCATGACCCTTGCGTCACCGCCTATCTGATCAACCCCGATCTGTTCAAAGGCCGCCACATCAACGTCGAGATCGAGACAGAGTCAGAGCTGACCATGGGTATGACCGTCGCCGATTGGTGGGGCGTGACCGACCGCGCCCCCAATGCGACCTTTATGGGCGATCTGGATTCTGACGGCTTCTTTGCCCTGCTGACCGAACGGCTGGCCCGTCTATGAGCGCGGCCTTCACCCTTGCCAAGCCAGAGCATCTGGACCGTCTCGTTGCCCTCGTGGGCAGCTTTCACGCCGAGACGGGGATCGAGCAGACGGATGAAGACCGCCGCAACGGGCTGGCACCGCTGCTTGAAGGCACGCCCTATGGGGTGGCCTATCTGATCGGCCCTGCCCGTGCGCCCATCGGCTATATCATCATCACCTTCGGCTGGTCGGTTGAATTCGGCGGACTGGACGCGATCATCGATGAAATCTACGTGCGACCCGGCGTGCGTGGCCGTGGCATCGCGACAGAGGCATTGCTGGCCGTCCCGAATGCGCTGGCGGGCGGCGGTCTGCGCGCGATCCATCTTGAGGTAGAGCGTAGCAACGAGATCGCGCAGAAGCTTTACCACCGTGCAGGCTTTCGCCCCCGCGAAAACTATATGTTCATGTCGCGCAAATTCTGACGCGGACTGGCAAGCTGGGGCCGCGGCCCCTATATCTGCCCTATGACAGTATCAGCCCCCTTCGATAACAGCTACGCGGCCTTGCCCGATGGCTTTTTCACCCGCACCACGCCGACGCCGGTGGCCAACCCCAAACTGCTGGCTTTCAACGCGCCGCTGGCAAAGTCTCTGGGGATCACCCACGGATCGACCGAGGATCTGGCCTTTATCTTCAGCGGGAACGAACTGCCCGCCGGTGCCGATCCGCTGGCGCAGCTTTATGCGGGGCATCAGTTCGGCAATTACAACCCGCAGCTTGGCGATGGTCGCGCGATCCTCTTGGGCGAAGTGTTGGATGCAAAGGGCCAGCGCCGCGATATCCAGTTGAAAGGATCAGGGCGCACGCCCTATTCCCGTGGTGGCGACGGGCGCGCCTGGCTTGGGCCGGTCTTGCGCGAATATGTGGTGTCCGAGGCGATGCACGCCCTTGGCATCCCCACCACCCGCGCCCTGGCCGCTGTGCAAAGTGGCGAGGATGTCTTTCGCGAAACCGCCCTGCCCGGTGCCGTGCTGACCCGTGTCGCCGCAAGCCATCTGCGTGTGGGGACGTTTCAGGTCTTTGCCCATCGGGGCGAGGTCGAAAACCTGCGCCGCCTCACCGATTATGCGATCCAGCGGCACTACCCGCAGGCGGACGGGCCCTTGGGCCTGCTGCGCGCGGTCTGCGCAGCACAGGCGGATCTTGTCGCGGCGTGGATGTCTGTGGGCTTTATTCACGGGGTGATGAACACCGATAACTGCGCCATCTCGGGCGAGACGATTGATTACGGCCCCTGCGCCTTCATGGATGCGTTTCACCCCAACCGTGTGTTCAGCTCCATCGACCGTCAGGGGCGCTATGCCTATGCCAATCAGCCGCAGATCGTCGTGTGGAATATGGCGCAGCTTGCAACCTCGTTGTTGCAGCAGCTTGATGATCCCGAAAGCGGTGTGGCCGAGGCGACAGAGATCGTGCACGCCATGCCCGCGTTGATCGAGCAAGCCTGGCTGAGACGCTTTGCTGCCAAGATCGGGATCACGACGCCCAAGGCTGAAGATACTGCGCTGATCGATGCGCTGTTGTCGCTGATGCAAACGGATGGCGCGGATTTTACCAATGCGTTCCGCGCGCTGTCAGGCGATGATGCCGCCGGCCAATTCACCGACCGCGCGGCCTTTGCCAACTGGCGCGACGCTTGGCAGCAGCGCATCGCGGCCGAGCCTGACCCTAAATCGGTCATGGATGCCGCCAACCCCGCCGTGATCCCGCGCAACCACCGGATAGAGGCGATGATCAACGCCGCCGTTGCCGGTGATATGGACCCGTTCCACCGGCTGATGACAGCGCTTGCCCACCCGTACCGCGAAACCGACTCCGATCTGCACCGCGCGCCGACGGCGCAGGAGATCGTGCCAGCCACGTTCTGCGGCACCTGAACGACGGCCAGCGGGTGGCAGGTGCCACCCGTTGTCCCACCGTTAAGCACGTCGACAAGCGGGAACCCCCGCGATCTTTTGGTTGTTTTGCACAGTAAACTGCAACAGACTTGCAGGCGATTTGACCCAAAAGGATTATCGATAATGAGCTTGATGAAAACATTGGCCAAAGTGGCGATCGGCGTGGCTGTGGCCAAAGGGGCCAGCGCCATGATGAACAAGAATAAATCCACGACCGGCAGCGCCAGCAGCGGCGGCGGATTGGGCGGATTGCTGGGCGGTCTGACCGGCGGCAGCACGGGCGGCTCGGGCGGTAACCTGCAGGATATGCTGGGTGGTTTGATGGGCGGATCCTCCGGTGCCAGCAGCGGCGGCTTGGGCGGTTTGCTGAACCAGCTTGGCGGCGGCGGCACAGGCACCAGCACGTCTGGCAGTTCAGGCGGCCTTGGCGGGCTGCTGGGTGGGCTTGCCGGTGCCGCAGGTGCGGGTGGCTTGCTGTCCAGTCTGGGCGGTGCCAGCCAAAAAGCCCCCGAACGGCCAGAGGCAGACTTTGGCGCGGTGCTGAACTCGCAATTCGATAGCAACCCTGCCCCCGAAATAACCCCCTCGCGCGATCAGGAGGCCACCGCCGCGCTGATGATCGCCGCGATGATCCAGGCCGCGAAATCCGACGGCACTTTTGATGAGGCCGAGCGTGAAAAGCTGCTGAACCATCTGGGTGACGTGGACGCCGACGAGGCCGCATTCGTGCAAGGCCAGATGGAAGCCCCAGTGGATGTCGACGCGCTGGTCGCCCAGACACCCGACGGCATGGGCCCGCAAATCTATGCGATGTCGCTGCTGGCGATTGATCTGGATACGCAGGAAGAGGCGCAATATCTGCACAAGTTGGCCAGCGCCTATGGGATGCAACCCGCCGCGGTGAACGAGATCCACGCGCAGATGGGGGTGCCGTCGCTTTACACCTAAAGCGGCGCGGCCTGACCACAGACGGTTGTGAAAGCCTGATCCGGCAACGGGTCAGGCTTTTGCTTTCTTGGCCTTCTTTTCCTTGGCGATCACATGCTCTGCCAGATCACGGGCGATGGCAAAGGCCCCTTTGATCTTGTCGGCATCGGTTTTCCAGTCGCGCTTGACGACGATCTTGTTCTCTTTGACCTTTGCCAGCCCGCGTTGGTCCTGAATGAAGGTGACCAACCCCTCGGGCGAGGCGAATTTGTCGTTGTGAAACTGGATCGTGACGCCCTTGGGCCCGCCATCCAGCTTGGCAATACCGGCGCGTTTGCACATCGCCTTGATCCGCACGACCAGCATCAGCGTATTCACCTCTTTCGGCAGCTTTCCGAAACGGTCGATCAGCTCGGCGGCAAAGCCTTCCAGCTCGACCTTGGTGGTCAGCTCGGACAGGCGACGGTAGAGCCCGAGCCGCACATCCAGATCAGGGACGTAATCCTCGGGGATCAGCACCGGCACGCCTAGATTGATTTGCGGTGCCCACTGCCCATCGTCGTCGATCACGCCTTCCAGCTCGCCCGACTTGATCTTGGCAATCGCGTCTTCCAGCATGGATTGATAAAGCTCGAACCCCACGTCGCGCATCTGGCCGGACTGTTCCTCGCCCAGCAGGTTGCCCGCCCCCCGAATATCCAGATCCTGCGACGCCAGCGTAAAGCCTGCCCCAAGCGTGTCGAGGCTGCCCAACACCCGCAAACGCTTCTCTGCGGTAGCCGTCAGCTTGGCACGGGGTTTGGTTGTCAGATAGGCATAGGCGCGGGTTTTTGACCGGCCCACCCTGCCCCTGATCTGATAGAGCTGTGCCAGACCAAACATATCGGCACGGTGCACGATCATCGTGTTGGCCGTCGGGATATCCAGCCCGGATTCCACAATCGTCGTGGCCAGCAAGATGTCATATTTCCCGTCGTAAAAGGCGTTCATCCGGTCGTCGAGATCTCCGGCGGCCATCTGCCCGTGGGCAACAAGATAGGTCAGCTCGGGCAGTTGCTCTTTCAGGAACGCTTCGATTTCGGGCAGATCGGTGATGCGGGGCACAACATAGAAGGACTGCCCGCCGCGATAATGTTCGCGCAACAGCGCCTCGCGCAGGGTGACGGCATCGAATTCGCTGACATAGGTGCGGATCGCCAGACGGTCGACAGGGGGCGTGCCGATGATCGACAGGTCGCGCACGCCGGTCAGGCTAAGCTGCAGGGTGCGCGGGATCGGCGTGGCGGTCAGGGTCAGCACGTGAATATCCGTGCGCATCGCCTTCAGCCGTTCCTTGTGACCCACGCCAAAGTGTTGTTCTTCATCAATAATCAGCAGGCCGAGGTTCTTGAACTTGACTGTCTTTGCCAGCAGCGCATGGGTGCCCACCACCACATCGACGGTGCCGCGATTGATGCCGTCGCGGGTGGCTGTGGCCTCTTTCGCGGTGACAAAACGCGACAGTTGTCGCACCTCAAGCGGGAAGCCACGGAAGCGTTCGGCGAAGGATTTATAGTGTTGACGTGCCAGCAGGGTCGTCGGCGCGACAATCGCCACCTGCAGCCCTGACATCGCCGCGACAAAGGCGGCGCGCATGGCGACCTCGGTCTTGCCAAAGCCTACGTCGCCGCAAATCAGCCGGTCCATCGGGTTGCCGCTGGTCAGATCGTCCAGCACATCCGAGATAGCATTCAACTGGTCGTCGGTCTCGGTATAGGGGAAGCGCGCGGAAAACGCGTCCCACATGCCGGGGGGCGGATCCATGACAGGCGCTTTGCGCAGCGCACGTTCGGCGGCGATGCGGATCAGCTTGTCCGCCATCTCGCGGATGCGTTCCTTGAGCTTGGCTTTCTTGGACTGCCACGCGCCACCGCCCAGCTTGTCAAGCAGCCCCTCGTCATGACCATAGCGCGACAGCAGTTCGATATTCTCGACCGGCAGATAGAGCTTCGAGCTTTCGGCGTATTCCAGCAGCAGACATTCATGGGCGGCACCGGCGGCGGTCACCACCTCCATCCCCAGATAGCGGCCGACACCATGATCCACATGCACGACCAGATCGCCGGGGCTCAGCGATTGTGTCTCGGTCAGGAAGTTCTCGGCCCGCCGTTTACGTTTCGGCGCGCGGATCAAGCGGTCGCCAAGGATGTCCTGTTCAGAGATGACGGTCAGTTTCGACGCGCTGCTGCCGCTTTCCCACGGGGCTTCGAACCCGTGTTCCAACGCCCAAACCGTCAGATGCAGCCCGCGTTTGCCGATGCGGGTGCCGTTCTTGATGGCGATGGTCTCGCCCATGCCTTCGTCTTCGATCAGGCCGGTCAGACGTTCGCGCGCGCCGTCGGAATAGCTGGCAATGACCACCGGCCCTTCTTGAAGTTTTGCTTTAATATGTGCGGCCAAAGCACCGAAAAGGCTGACAGTTTCCTGTTGCCGCTCGGGCGCGAAGTTACGCCCCAAGCGTCCGCCCGCATCCAGCACATTCGGACCCGTCGGCTGGGGGAGCGGCTTGAAACTGATCACGCGTTTGCCGATCAGCGCGGTTTCCCACGCGGTGTCGGTCAGGTACAGCCCTTCGGGCGGTGCGGGCTTATAGACGCTATCCATCTTCGACCGGTTCGCCATCGCCAGCCTGCGGGTTTCGTATTGATCCGCGATACTCTCCCATCGCGACAGACGTTGCGCGGTCAGTTGGTCGTCCAGCGTGATCGTCGCCCGCGGCACATAGTCGAACAAGGTCTCGAGCGTCTCGTGAAAGAACGACATCCAGTGTTCTGCGCCCTGATGCTTGCGCCCTGCGCTGATCGCTTCATACAGCGGATCATCGGTGCCCGCGGCCCCGAATTCGATCCGGTAGTTCTGGCGGAAACGGGTGATAGCACTTTCGTCAAGGATGACTTCGCTGACGGGGGCAAGCTCCACGAGCTCCAGCTTTTCTGTAGTGCGCTGCGTCACCGGATCAAAGCGACGCGCCCCGTCCAGCGTATCGCCAAAGAGGTCCAGCCGCACAGGGCCAAGATCACCGGGTGGGAAAATGTCGATGATGCCGCCGCGGATCGCGTAGTCGCCCGGCTCGGTCACCGTCGGGCTCTGGACAAAGCCCATGCGGACAAGGAATCCGCGCAAAGCCGCCTCGTCTATCCGGTCGCCCACACGAGCCGAAAACGCGGCATCGCGCAGCACATCGCGCGCAGGCACCCGCTGGGTCGCGGCGTTTAGCGTGGTGAGCAGGATAAAACGGTCCGGCATTCCATGCACCAGTCCCGCCAGCGTCGCCATCCGCTGCGCCGAGATATCGGCATTGGGCGACACGCGGTCATAGGGCAGGCAATCCCATCCGGGGAAGACCACCACAGGCACATCCGGCGCGAAAAAGCGCAGCGCCGCCTGCATTGCCACCATGCGTTTGTCATCGCGGGCAATATGCAACACCGGTGTGCCGTTTTTGCCCAGTTCTTTCAGCACCGCCTGTGCGTCAAAACCTTCGGGAACGCCGGACAGCGTGATTTGGGATTTCTCTGACATCAGCAGCTACCTGTATCCGATCGCGGTTTTTTCAACCGCCAAACGGACCTGTATAAAGGTTTTGGTACATGCCCCACATCGATGTGATGAAAATCGAAATCATCCCGATGATCTGGGTATAAAGACGGTGACGGTTCAGCCGTTTGATCAGGCGGTCGCCGGTGCCGGAATCCTCGCGGATCTGCTGCGCGGTAGACACGCTCAGCACCCCTACCAGACACAGCGGAAAGGCCAGCAACAGCACGGCCTGGGCGAATTCGAACCGGTAGAAAACCGCCAGCGTAAAGAGCATCGTCATGAAAAAGCAGGTGAACCCCAAAATCCAGATGCCGGACACTTGGGTGATATATAGAATACGGTTCACGTTGATGCGTGCCATATCCTCCAGGTCGACCAGCGCCTGTTCTCCGTTGCGCCGCGCGCGCAGCACCATATCAAAGGGCACGCCCAAGACCCAATGGCTGGCAGATGACCAGATCACAGCAACGGCGATCCAGTACCACAGGTTGGAAAAAGACCGCATGTCGATGACTTCGAAAATTGTCTGATAGAGGGTCAAGGTGCGCTCATCTTTGAAGTGAAATCATTGTGTTCAGACGTGCTGCCCTACAATCGTCTGCCTGTCATAGCGGCGCGTTCGCGAAATTCCTAGCCTTGAGCCGTGCAAAAATACGTGGCAAGCCTTGCCCGATAGCATCTGAGGTATTTTTGCATGAGACCCCAACAAGCCCCCTTTCCCGCCACCCGCCTGCGCCGCACCCGTCAATCCGAGGGCGTCCGCGCATTGGTCCGTGAAAATGCGCTGTCTTTGGGAGATCTGATCTGGCCGGTGTTCGTGCGCAGCGGTGAGGGCGTGGAAGAGCCCGTCCCCTCCATGCCCGGCGTCTATCGGCGCAGCGTTGACAAGCTGGTTGACGCCGCGCGCGAGGCTTCTGATCTGGGGATCGGGGCGATATGTATCTTTCCTTACACCGGTATCGAGGACCGGACAGAGGATTGCGCCGGTGCCTGGGATCCTGAAAACAACGCCAACCGCGCCCTTCGCGCGATCCGCGAGGCGGTGCCCGATATGGTCCTCATGACCGATGTCGCGCTGGACACCTATAATATCAACGGCCATGACGGCTTTGTCGAAGACGGGATCATCGTCAACGATCGTACGGTCGAGGCATTGGTCAAGATGGCGCTGGCGCAGGCCGACGCGGGGGCGGATATCATCGGGCCGTCCGATATGATGGACGGGCGCATCGCCGCGATCCGCGCGGGCCTTGAAGGGGCGCGCCATTCGGATGTGATGATCATGAGCTACGCGGCGAAATACGCCTCGGCCTTCTATGGTCCGTTCCGCGATGCTGTCGGGGCCTCGGGGGCGCTGACCGGCGACAAGAAGACCTATCAGATGGATTACGCCAACAGCAACGAGGCGATCCGCCTGATCGAGCGTGATCTGCGCGAAGGGGCCGATATGGTCATGGTCAAACCCGGCATGCCGTATCTTGATATCTGCCACCGCGTGAAATCCAGCTTCGGGGCACCGACCTTTGCCTATCAGGTATCGGGTGAATACAGCATGGTGAAAGCCGCCGCCCAGAATGGCTGGATCGACGAAGACCGCGTGATGATGGAAAGCCTGATGGGGTTCAAACGTGCGGGCTGTGACGGGGTCTTGACCTATTTTGCCCCCGCCGTGGCGCGGTTGATGAACGGATAACGCGGCTTCGATGCGCAAATAGCACGCCACTTGTGGCAGATCACCGCCGATTCAAGCCCTAAATTCGTGACACCCGCGGGTTTTGAGCATAAGATCGCGCAGAAACCGGATGAACCGGCACAGGCAATTACAGGCAGAAGACTATGACAAACAACACTTTCTCGCGCCGGGCTTTCGCTTTGGGTGCGATTGCAAGCGCGGGTGCCGTTGCGGCATGTGGCAACGGTGTCGGCAGCCGTGGCAGCGGGATGATCGACGCCCGCGTTGATGCGACGCTCAACGCGATGTACCGCAGCTTCCCCAACACGCGGCAACTGGCGGAAAAATCCAACGGTATGCTGATCATGCCGCTGGTGACCGAGGCTGGCCTTGGCTTTGGCGGTGCCTATGGCCGTGGTGCGCTGCGGGTGAATAACGTGACTGTCGACTATTACTCGGTCACCAAGGCGACGGGCGGCTTGCAGATCGGGGCGCAGCAATACGCGCATGTGCTGTTCTTCATGACCGAAGCCGCGCTCAGCGATTTCCGCCGCTCCCCCGGTTGGGCTGCGGGTGCCGATCTGGAATATGTCATCTCGGATCGTGGTGAAAGCGTCGAAGCGGATACCACAACCGTGCTTGCCCCCGTGCTGGCCGCCGTCTTTGGCCGCGCCGGTCTGCGTATCGGTGCCACGCTTGAAGGCACGAAATATTCGCGCATTATTCCCTAAGCAAAACGCCCGATCCGCACCATCGCGGATCGGGCAGCTTTGGGCTTAACCCAAGGCGTTCAGACGTTTGAACAGCGCCGATGTATCCCAACGTCCGCCGCCCATTTTCTGCACATCCTTATAGAATTGATCGACCAGCGCCGTGACAGGTAGGCTCGCGTCAATCTCGTTGCCGGTGTCCAGACAAATCCCCAGATCCTTGCGCATCCAGTCCACGGCAAACCCGTGGTCGAATTTATCGTCCAGCATTGTCTCGTAGCGGTTGGCCATCTGCCAGCTGCCTGCAGCACCCTGGCTGATCACCTCGACGACATCGCGCCCGTCCAATCCGGCCTTCTGGGCGAAATGCAGCGCCTCGCTCAGGCCCTGCACCAGACCGGCAATGGCAATCTGGTTGCACATCTTGGTCATCTGCCCAGCACCACTGTCGCCAAGGCGACGGCAGATCTTGGCGTAAACCTCCATCACGGGCAGCGCACGATCAAAGGCCCCGGAATCGCCACCGCACATGATGGACAGCTGGCCATTCTCCGCCCCCGCCTGCCCGCCGGAAATCGGCGCATCGACAAAGCTGATCTGGCGCGCATCCGCCGCCGCGTGCAACTCGCGCGTAACCGCTGCCGACACCGTGGTGTGATCGACAAAAATCGTGCCCTCGCCCATGCCGGCAAATGCGCCGTCGTCGCCAACGCAGACGGAGCGCAGATCGTCATCATTGCCGACGCAGGAAAAAACGATCTCTGCCCCTTCAGCGGCGGCTTTGGGCGTCTCTGCCATCTTGCCACCGTGGGTTTCTGCCCAAGCGCGCGCCTTCTCTGTGGTGCGGTTGTACACGGTCACGTCATGCCCCGCTTTTTGCAGATGCGCGGCCATTGGCGCGCCCATCACGCCCAATCCCAAAAATGCGAGCTTTGCCATCGTCTTTTCCTTGTCATTCAGTTGCGCTATTGCCTGAGAGGAACCTATCACCCTGCGCGCATTGGTCAATCGCGCGTAGACATACCCAGGAGCGTGACATGGCAGTGGTTTTTCGGTGGCTGATGCGAATTGCAACGCTCTTGGTGGTGCTGGCGGTGATTGGTGTCGGCGGTGCCTATTGGCTGGCCTCGCGGTCGCTGCCAGACTACGACGATACGGTCCGCGTGCCCAACCTCGGGGCCGAGGTGGAGATCGTGCGCGACAACGCCAATGTGCCGCATATCTTCGGGGGAAATGACCAAGATGTGTTCTACGGGCTGGGCTTTGCCCATGCGCAGGACCGTCTGTGGCAGATGATCACCATGCGCCGCACGGTCCAAGGCCGCTTGTCCGAGGTTTTCGGCACCACCACCGTCCGTATCGACCGCCTGCTGCGCCGCTTTGATCTTTATACCTTGTCGGTGCAATCGCTTCAGGCGCTCGACCCCAAGACCCGCGCAGCGCTGGATGCCTATGCCGCCGGGGTGAATGCCCGGTTGGATCAGATCAACACCGAAGCCCTGGGTCGCGGTGCCCCCGAAATGCTGCTGTTTGATGCACCCGTCGCCCCCTGGCGCGCGGCGGATTCCGTGGCGCTGGTCAAGTTGATGGCCTTGCAGCTGTCGGGGCATCTGGATGCCGAGGTCAAGCGCGCACGCACCTCGCTGGCGCTGCCCGATCAAAAGCGCCTGTCCGATATCCTGCCTGACGCCCCCGGCAGTGGTATCGCCGCCCTGCCCGAATATGCGCAGCTGGCCCCCGGCCTGCCGCAGTTCGCTGCCAATATCCCGCTTGATCCCTCGCCGCTGTCGCCGTTCAAATCCTTTGATCTGGCAGGCGCCTCCAACGCTTGGGCTGCCGCACGGGATCGTTCTGCCTCGGGCGGGACGCTGATCGCCAATGACCCGCATCTGGGCTTCACCGCGCCGACCATCTGGTACCTCGCGCGGCTCGAGTTGCAATCGGGCGGCGTCATCGGCGGCACGATCCCCGGTATCCCCGTGGTGCTGACAGGGCGCAGCAGCGCGCTTGGCTGGGGGATCACCTCATCCTATGCTGACGATCAGGATGTCTATATCGAAGAGCTGAACCCCGACAACAGCGAGGAATACCGCACCCCCGACGGGTTCAAGAAATTCGCCAAACGCGCGTCGATTATCACGGTCAAGGATGCCGATCCGATCACGCTGACCCTGCGCTGGACCGACAATGGGCCGGTGCTTCCCGGCAGCCACTATAACCTCGCTGCGATCACCCCGCCCGGTCATGTCGCCGCGCTGAACTGGACCGCGCTGGACCCCGCCGATACCTCAATCGCCGCGGCAATGCAGCTGATGGAGGCCAAGACCGTCGAGGAAGGGATCACCGCGGGCGAGGCCTATATCGCGCCGTCGCAAAACCTGACGCTGGTGGATGTGAATACCATCGCGATGAAAACCATCGGCGCGCTGCCTGCCCGCGACGCCGCGCATCAAAGCCAGGGGCGCATGCCCACACCGGGCTGGATCGCCGCGAACCGCTGGCAGGGCCGCCTGCCCTATAGCGCAAACCCCGAATTCCTGTCGCCCCGTGGCGGGATTATCGGCAATACCAACAACAAGACGGTGGACCGCCCCTTCCCCAACCACGTGTCCTTCCTCTGGGGCGATACGCAACGCATCCAGCGGTGGCGCAACCTGATGCAGCGCCGCCAGGTGCACACCCGCGACAGTTTTATCGAAGCGCAGCTGGATACGGTCAGCTTCACCGCGCGCTCCCTGCTACCGCTGATCGGGGCCGAGCTTTGGTTCACCGGCGAAACCGCGCCCGAAGGCACGTCTGAGCGCCAACGCCAGCGCGCGCTGACCCTGCTTGCCGGCTGGTCGGGCGAGATGAACGAACATCTGCCTGAACCGCTGATCTATGCCGCCTGGCTGCGCGCCTTGCAGCAACGGCTGATCCAGGATGAGCTTGGGGCCCTGGCGCAAGAATTCGATCATGTCGATCCGCTGTTCATCGAACGTGTTTTCCGTGATGTGGACGGTGCGGCCGCATGGTGCGACGTGCTGCAATCCGCCCCGAAAGAGACCTGCCCCGACATGGCCCGCATGGCGCTGGACGACGCGCTGATCTGGATCAACGAGACATGGGGAACCCAGCTGGAATCCCTGCGGTGGGGCGACGCACACCAAGCCACCCACGACCACCAGACCTTGGGCGAAGTCCCCGTGTTGCGCTACTTCATGAACATCCGCCAGTCGACCTCGGGGGGTGATAACACCCTGCTGCGTGGCCGCACCCGTGGCACGGGGCCGGACCCTTTCGCCAATGTCCACGGCGCAGGCTTCCGCGGGGTTTATGACTTCGCCGATCCGGATTCATCGGTGTTCATCACATCAACGGGCCAATCGGGCCACTTCCTGTCGCATCACTACGACGATCTGGCACAGCTCTGGCGGCGCGGCGAATACATTCCCATGTCGCTGGACGAAGAGCTCGCCCGCGCCGCCCCCGTCGGCATCACCAAGCTGGTACCGGAGGCAGAATGAACCGCGTGATCCTTTTCAACAAACCCTTTGGCGTCTTGTCCCAATTCACTGACAAGGGCACCGAAGGCTCGCCGCGTCCGACCCTGTCGGCCTATATCGATGAAAAAGGCTTCTACCCCGCCGGACGGCTGGACCGCGACAGCGAAGGGCTGATGGTGCTGACCGATAGCGGCCCGCTGCAAGCCCGTATCTCGCATCCGAAGTATAAACTGGCCAAAACCTATTGGGTGCAGGTCGAAGGCACGCCGGATGAACAAGCCCTCGCCGCTTTGCGCAGCGGTGTCACGCTCAAAGACGGCAAGACCGCCCCCGCCAAGGCGCGGCTGATGGACCCGCCCGATCCTCTGTGGGACCGCGACCCGCCGGTGCGGTTTCGCAAATCCGTCCCTGATGCCTGGCTCGAGATCACGATCACCGAAGGTCGCAACCGTCAGGTGCGGCGCATGACAGCCCATGTCGGCCTGCCGACACTCCGCCTGATCCGCGCGCGCGTCGGCGACTGGGAACTGCACAAGCTCCAACCCGGCGCATGGCGCTTCTCGTCCGAGCTTGGCCGCTAATTCCAAATGGCCCAAAATCCCGGGGGGCGGCCAAAGGCCAGGGGGCTGGCCCCCCTTTTCCCCGACGCCTGAACCGTCAGAAAAACACCCGCGTGCCCCAGACCCCCAACGTGGCAGAGGTCCCGGTCAACACCACCCCCCAAGAGAAATCGGTCGCCACCATCTGTGGTGACCAGTCTTTCAACGTCGCGAGGTTGGTGAACTCATAGGTGCCATACCCCAAGGCCCCGATCAGCGCGGCATTGCCAAAGACCCACAGCAAGGATTTATCCTGTGCAATCGCGGGCCAGCTTACGAAGTACAGCAGCACAGCGATATAGAAGGCATAGAAAACAAAGGCGGGCAAAAGCCGGAACTGGTCCAGCAGCAAGGGGCCGATATCGCGGCTGAAAACCGGTTTGATCAAATAGCTCAGGCCCAGAAAGTCGAGCCCCAGAAAGATCACGAATGTCAGTACATAAAGAATAATCAAAGTCATCGGGGGCTCCTGAAAAATCAACGCTCCCCAATCATATGCAGCAGCGCCCGGAAAAGGCGACTTTTCCGGGCGTTTTTTATCTTATTTTAAATGGTCCCGAGACCTGCCGGCCTTACAGCCGCTGGTATTGCGCTTCTTGCTGTGCGGACCAACGCACGACCAGATTGAACCCGTCTTCGGTTTGGGTTTCCTCGATCACGACGTCCTGTTCGAACAGCCAGGCGCGTTTCTTGCCGTCGGCAAAGGCCAGCGTCAGCTCGGCTTCACGCACAGCACCTTGCAGCGCTTCGGCGATGACCGCTTGCAACGCGTCCAACCCCTCACCCGTGATGGCAGAGATGGCAAGAACACTGTCGTCGCGCTGCGCACGGGCGCGTACGGCGGCAGCTCGGTCCTCATCCAACTGGTCGAGCTTGTTCCAGACCTCGAAGCTGCGCGTATCCTTGGGCACGCCCAAGGACGTCAGGATATCGCGCACATTGCGGGCCTGGCTTTCCGTCTCTGCATGAGAGATATCGCGCACGTGGCAGATGATATCGGCGGCCAGAACCTCTTCCAGTGTTGCGCGGAAGGCGGCGACCAGTTCCGTCGGCAGGTCAGAGATGAAGCCCACGGTGTCGCTTAGAATGATCTCTGGCCCGTCGGGCAGCACAAGGCTGCGCATGGTCGGGTCCAGCGTGGCAAACAACATGTCTTTCGCCATCACATCGGCACCGGTCATCCTGTTGAACAAAGTCGATTTGCCTGCGTTGGTATAGCCCACCAGCGCCACGATGGGGAACGGTACCTTGGCACGCGCGGCGCGGTGCAGAGCCCGAGTCTTGACGACCTTGTCCAACTGCCGGCGCAAGCGCACCAGTTGTTCGTCAATGGCGCGGCGGTCCGATTCAATCTGGGTTTCGCCGGGGCCCCCGACAAAGCCCAATCCACCCCTTTGACGTTCAAGGTGGGTCCAGGCGCGGACCAGGCGCGTGCGCTGGTAGTTCAGCGCAGCCATTTCGACCTGCAGCACCCCTTCGCGGGTGGCGGCGCGGTCGCTGAAAATCTCGAGGATCAGACCGGTACGGTCAAGCAGTTTGACGCCCCATGCTTTTTCAAGGTTGCGCTGCTGGACCGGCGTCACTGGTCCATCGACCAGCACCAGTTCAACCTCGGCCTCTTCAAAGACAAGCCGAAGCTCCTCGATCTTGCCAGAGCCGAACAGCATGCCCGCGCTGACGGTGCGCAGGGGCACAATATTGGCCCCTTCCACGTCCAGATGCGGCAGGGCACGGGCCAAGGCAACGGCTTCCGCCAAGGCGGGCTCCGCGATGCGGCGGTCATTGTCTGACTTGATGTCAGGGTGAATCACCCAAGCCCGGGTACGCTTCGGGCCTGCGGTGTCATCAATTTGAAACGGAGGACGGCTCAATTAGCGTCTTCACCCTCGTATAGCGAGATCGGCGTGCTTGGCATGATCGTGGAAATCGCATGTTTGTACACAAGCTGCGATTGGCCATCACGGCGCAGAAGAACACAGAAATTGTCAAACCATGTGATGACGCCTTGCAGCTTCACACCGTTGATCAGGAAAATCGTTACCGGCACCTTTGTCTTGCGCACATGGTTCAGGAATGCGTCTTGCAGGTTTTGTCGGTCAGCCGCCATTGTTGGTCTCGCTCTTATTCTTGCTGTTGTTCTTGCTGGCAACCGCGGATCGGTTTACCCCTTCGGAAGACTATGAAGACCCGCGCACAGAGTTTCCACCCCAAAATGTCAGAACTGTTGCGCGCAAAGCCGCATCCCGTGTCACGCGCGCCACAGATCAGGGGTGAGCAGCGCAATAATCGCCAAAGTTTCCAGCCGCCCCAACACCATCGCCGCACATAGGATCATCTTGGCCCCGTCGCCCAGCTGGATCAACGCGATGGGGGCATCGGCGGCAAACTCCATCAACGGGCCGGTTGTCGCCAGTGTGGCCACCGACATCACCAGCGCATCGGCAAAGGGCGCGCCGACGAAGGTCAGCAGCAGGGTCACCCCCGCCAGCGACAGCGCGAACAGCATAAAGAAGATCCAGGCGATAAACGCCCCGTTGCTTTGCAGCCGCCGCCCCGCTTGACCGGCACCCGAGACAGAGTGTGGATGGACCAGCCGTTCCATCTCGCGGACGCCGTTGCGATACAGCGCAAAGACCCGCAGCAGCTTGACCCCGCCCGCCGTGGTTGCCACCCCGCCGCCGATCAGCGCCAGCCCCATGAGGATCAGCCCCGGCGTCTCGAGCCCCGACCAGCTTTGCGCTTCGGCCCATGAGGCGCTGACAAATCCGGTGGTGGTGAGAAAGGAGGTGACCGTGAACATGGCCCCCCAGAAGGCGCTGCCGGTCTCAAGTGCTTCGGCGCTTGCATCCACATCGAAAGCGCCAAGAAAATGGCGCACGAACAGCACCACAGGCACGCCGAGGATCAGCGCCAGCCCCATGCGGAATTCCGGATCGGTAAAAAGCCCCCCTTGCGTCGCCGTCACCGTGTCTTTGGAAAAGGTCAGCCGCGACAGCGCGAACAGCATGAACAGCATCATCATCGCCTCGGCCCCAAAGCCGACACCGGTGTCATGCGTCCCGCCAAGTGGCGAGATGCCCGAGGTCGCCAGCACCGACATCGCATGGCACAGCGCGACCAGCGATCGATCTCCGTTGGCCAGCAGCAGCAGCCACAGCATCAGCGTCAGCGCCAGATAGGTGGGCGTCAGCGCCGCCGCGGACCTGAGCAACCGTTGGCGCGGGTCGATCTGGCCCATATTGCTGCGGCGTTCGTCCGGGTTGCCGGGTTCGGCCTGCGAGGTCACCTCGAATCCGCCAAGGTGTAAGGGGGCCAGAATGGCCGAGGCCGCGATCCACATCAGCAGGCCGCCCATCCAGGCGACCTGCGCGCGCCACAGATGAAGCGTGTCACTGATCCGCCCGGGATCATCAAACAGCGTCGCGCCGGTCGTGGTGATCGCGCTGACCATATCGAAATAGGCGTGCAGGAACCGCGTGGTCGGCAGGGCCTCAAGAAACGGGATCGCCAGCAGTGCGGGCAAGAAGACAAAGCTTGAAAACAGCGACATCAACGGCCCCAAGGCCCCGTGCCGCGCGCGCCGTCCGGCATGGGCGACCGCAATCAGGGTAAAGATAATCACCCCCAGCAGCCCCGAATAGAAAAACGCCCGCGATGCCAGATGGTCTTGGGTGGTCAGTGCAAAGATCGCCGGGAAGATTGTCGAGGCGCTGAACACACCGAAAATCAGCAAGAACAGCGGCAGTTCAAGGATCTCGCGGCGGATATAGGATTTGCGTCTCACGTGCGGCGCTCCGGTAATTTGGACGCAGGCACCATCAGAAAAAGTCGATGGAGACCTGCATCAGCTGTTCGACCTGCGGCACGTCTTTGGCCAGACAGAACACAGCGATGACGTCACCTTCTTCGATGCGTGTCGTGCCAAGGGGGCGCATGACCTCGTCCCCCTTGCGAACCATGCCCATCAATGCCCCTTCGGGGAAATCAATGTCGGACACGCGTTTGCCCGCAATCGGAGAGGTCGACAGCACCTCGGCCTCGATCACCTCTGCCTCGGCGTCGCCGATGGAATAGACCGACCGCACCCGCCCGTGACGGATGTGCCGCAGGATAGAGCTGACGGTGGTGGAACGCGGGTTGATATAGGCGTCGATGCCCAAAGGCTCCATCAGCGGGACCAGCGTGGGGTCATTGATCAGCGCGATGACATAGGGGCAGCCTTCGGATTTGGCGCGCACGCAGGCCAGCATGTTGGTCTTGTCATCATCGGTGATCGCCATCATCGCATCGGCGCGGCCAATGCCCGCTTCGGCCAGCAGGGACGCGTCCAGCCCGTCACCGTTGAGCACGATCGTCCGCTCCAACGCCTCGGCGGCGCGTTCCGCGATGCGGCGGTTCTTCTCGATCATCTTGGTGCGCACCCGCTTGCCGCGCGCCTCGAGGTTCTGGGCCACGGCCAGCCCGACATTCCCCCCGCCCACAAGCACGACACGTTCAAGCTTGCTGGTGGTCTTGCCAAAAATCTCGAGCGTGCGGGGGATGTCATCGCGGTGGCAAAAGACATAGCAGGCGTCACCAACAAAGAGCTGGTCCTTGGATTCCGGCGCAAACAGCGTCCCGTCGCGGCGCACCCCGACGACAACAGCGCGCAGCGTCGAGAATAGATCGGTCAACTGTCGCAGCGGCGTGTTCACAACCGGGCAGTCTTCGTCGATCTGGATGCCGATCAGATGCGCCATCCCGTCCATGAACGTCTCTGTATCAAAGGCCGCCGGGGCCGAAAGCCGCTGCAACGCCGCATTCGCCACCTCTTTTTCAGGCGAGATTACAACGTCGATCGGCATGTGATCGCGACGATAAAGATCGGAATAGATCGCCGTCAGATAGGATTGGCTGCGCAGCCGCGCGATCTTGCGGTTGATGCCAAAGACCGAATGGGCCACCTGACAGGTGACCATGTTCACCTCGTCCGAATGGGTGGCGGCAATGATCATCTCGGCATCGCGGGCCCCGGCGCGGTCCAGCACGTCGGGGTAGCTTGCAAAGCCGGCGATCCCTTGCACATCCAGCGTATCGGTGGCGCGGCGCACCAGATCGGCGTTGCTGTCAACGATTGTGACGTCGTTGCGTTCGCCCGAAAGATGGCGGGCAATCTGCCACCCGACCTGCCCTGCGCCGCAAATGATCACTTTCATAAATGGGGTTCCTTTGGCGTGAAGCCTTGCCTTGCGTCACCAGCTGGGGCGTGCCCGCGTGACCCGTGATATGCCAGTGATTTGAATGACAGATGGCTATGCAAGGGTCAATTCAAATGTCAGACTTGCTTCCATAGCAAGACGGGGGCGCATATGCGGAAAACGGCATTGATCATCTGGGGTGGCGTGGCACTGGCGGCCTGCGCACCGTTGAACACCTACTACAAGCCCGGTGCCACTGTCGCGATGGTCGAACGGCAGACCACGCAATGTCAGGTCGATGCCTTGGCGCAGGTGCCCGTGGCGCTTCAAACGCTGCGCACCCCGCCCCGTTTCATCCCGCCGCGCCGCGTCTGCCGGTCCGATGGCCGTTGCTACTCCCGCGCGGGATATTTCGAGCCTGATCAGACCTATACGGTCGATCCCAATGCCGATCTGCGCAAAAGGGTTGAAACGCAATGTATGGCCGATGCCGGCTTTGCGCCGGTGTCGATCCCGCAATGCCCCGCCGGCATCGCCAAGGCCGCGCCGCAGGGGCGCACGACCGCCCTGCCCGCGCTGACTGACAACGCCTGCGTGATCCGCAATGACGATGGCAGTTTCCAGATCGTGACGCGGGGGTAGCGAGCGGGGTCAGCTATCGGCTGCCCCGTCATCATCGACATGCGCCACCCGCGTGCCCGACTTGGCCGAGGTCACCACCCCGAGACTTTTGAGCTTACGGTGCAGCGCCGACCGTTCCATGCCGACGAAATTCGCGGTGCGGCTGATGTTGCCGCCGAACCGGTTGATCTGGGTCAGCAGGTATTCGCGTTCAAACGCCTCGCGCGCCTCGCGCAGGGGCAAGGTCGCCAGGGCACCGGACAGCACCACGCGGCCCTCTTCATCGGTGGTTTCTTCCTCGCCCGGCAGCTCGCGCGCTTCGATCGGGCCGGTGCCGTCGCCAAGGATCAGCACACGTTCCACCAGGTTCTTGAGCTGACGCACGTTGCCCGGCCAGACCATCGTCTGCAACAACGCCTCTGCATCGCCCGAGAATTCGCGCAGCGGCAACCCTTGTGAGGCGTTGAAGTCCGCGATAAAGTGGCGCGCCAAGACGGGGATATCCTCGCGGCGGTCCTCTAGCGACGGGACAGAGATCGGCACGACGTTGAGCCGGTGAAATAGTTCCTGCCGGAAGGTGTCCGCTTTAATCGCGGCGTCCAAGTCTTTGTTTGTGCTGGATATAACGCGCAGATCCACACGGACCTTGTCGTTGCCACCGACGCGGGTGAATTGCTGGTCCACCAGGACACGCAGGATTTTCGATTGTGTCCCCAGCGGCAGATCGGCCACCTCGTCAAAGAAGATCACCCCGCCATGCGCCTGTTCCAGCAGGCCCGGCTCTACCCCACGGTCAGGGGTTTCGCGGCCAAACAACACTTCTTCCATGCGGTCTGGCGCCACACTGGCGCAGTTGACCGTCACGAAAGGGGCCGAGGCCCGGTTGGAATTGGCATGGATATAGCGCGCGGCGATCTCTTTGCCCGCCCCCGCAGGGCCGCGCAGCATCACCCGACCGTTCGACTTCGTGACCTTGTCAAGCTGCCCCATCAGCGTTTTGAATGCGGTCGAGCTGCCGATCATATCGGTGCTGGCGACCTCGCGCCGTTTGAGGCTGTGGTTCTCGCGACGTAGGCGCGAGGTTTCCATCGCGCGGCGGATCACCACCATCAACTGGTCGATATTGAAGGGTTTTTCGATGAAGTCATAGGCACCCTGCTTGATCGCCGCGACCGCGATTTCGATGTTCCCATGCCCCGAGATGATGACAACAGGCACATCCGGATTGTCCCGCTTTACCGTTTTCAGAATGTCGATCCCGTCCATCCGGCTGTCTTTCAACCAGATATCAAGGATCATCAGCGCTGGCGGCTCCGCGTTGATGGCCGAGATTGCCTCGTCCGAATTGCCGGCCAACCGCGTGACAAAGCCCTCGTCTTCCAGAATGTCCGAAATCAACTCGCGGATGTCGCGTTCGTCGTCAACGATCAGGATGTCACTCATTATGGGTCTCCAGTTCTGGGGTTCCGGTGGGGGCAGCAAGGGGTAGCGTGATCACCGCCATTGCGCCGTAATGTGTTTCGCCCGCGAAGACCGGCGCGTTTTCCAACGACAACGTCCCGCCGTGTTCTTCGATGATCTTTTTCACGATGGGCAGGCCAAGGCCAGTCCCTTCGGATCGGGTGGTGACATATGGCTCGAACAGTCGCGCGCGGTCTTCCGGCAATCCGATGCCATTATCCGCTATGGTGATTTGTAGCGCCGTTTGGGTTGTGGTCAACTGCACCTCGATGCGCGGGTCTATATCGGCATCTGGGTCTTTTTGCTTACGGCTTTCAATGGCTTCGCCTGCGTTCTTAATCAAATTTGTTAAGGCTTGCGACAGCATTGTCTGGTCTACCCGCGCCAGTATCTCTTGTGTCGGCAGATTGGCGCTGATGGTCACGTCGGGCTGGCCCGACTGCTGCAACACGACTGCGTCCTGCAGCACCTGAACGACATTCTGCACAGAGGTTTCAGGCTCTGGCATGCGCGCGAATTTGGAGAATTCGTCGACGATACGCCGCAAGTCGCCGGTCTGGCGGATGATCACGCCGGTCATCTGGTCAAGGCTGGCGGCGTCCTCGGGCAGCTTGGGGCCGAACTTGCGTTTGATCCGCTCGGCGCTCAGCTGGATCGGGGTCAGGGGGTTCTTGATCTCATGGGCAATGCGCCGCGCCACGTCGCCCCATGCGGCCATGCGCTGCGCGCTTACCAGATCGGTCACATCGTCAAAGGCGACAACATAGCCTTCTAGCCGCCCGTCTTCGCTGCGCCGTGTGGCGACGCGCACCAGCAGATTCTCCATCTGCCCCTGACGCGAAACCTTGATCTCGCCCTGCGCGACCTCGTTCTGCCCTTTGACGACCGAATTGAACAGCGGGCCGAACTCCGGCACCGCGACAGAGAGCGCCAGCGATTGCTGGTCCTCGCTCCAGTCCAGCAGCCGCGCGGCAGAGCGGTTGACGAAGGTCACCCGCCCTTCGGGGTCCAGCCCCACGACGCCCGAGGTGACGGAGCTAAGCACCGAATCGAACAGGCGGCGACGGCGTTCGATCTGGCGGGTGTTATCCAGCAACGTCTCGCGCTGGCCTTTCAACTGTTTGGTCATCTGGTTGAAATAGCGGCCAAGCATGGCGATCTCGTCATCGCCTTCTTCCTCGCGGACCTGAACCTCAAGATCACCGGCACCGACCTGCTGCGCCGCGCCCGTCAACCGGCCCACCGGCCCTGACAGACGTTCGGCAAACCACAGCCCCAGCCAGACCGCTGCGAGAATCAGGATCACCGCAAAGCCCACATAAAGCAGCCCGAATTCGAACAACAGCTTGCCGCGCTCGTTTTCAAGCTGTTGGTACAGCCGCACCGTCTCCTTGGTATCGTCCAGCAGCGACAGGATTTTTCCGTCCACATCGCGGCTGACGTAAAGATAGCGGTCGACAAAGGCTTCCATCAGCACCAGCGCGCGGAATTCGTTGTTATCCCAATCCTCGATCACCAGCGGCGCGCCGTCGAGCTCTTGTGCCTCGCGGATCTGTTCGGGGGTCGGTTCTTCGAAATCGAACAGATAGGACCGGTCGCCGCGCGCGCGGATCTGGCCGGTGCCATCGATCATATAGGCCTCGCGCAACCCGCGCTGGATCAGGCGTTGCCCGTCCGCCAAAAGCTGTGTGTCAGGCACATCAACGCCCTGCGTGCGCGCTTGATCAATCGCGCGGGCCAAGGCGATGGCATCTTCGCGCAGATCGTCGCTTTGCTCGTTCTCATAGGCTTCGGCGGCGGCCAGCGAATTGCCCACCACCGACCGCACCCGATCCGAGAACCAGCCTTCAAGCCCGACGTTGATCGTCAGCCCCGCAAAGATCGCAACACTCACCGTCGGGATCAGCGCCATCAGCGCGAATACCCCCGTCAGACGCAGGTGCAACCGAGAGCCCGCAGACTTCGCCCGCCGCGCCGCCACCAGCCGCGCGACCTCGCTCAGCACAAGGGCGGCAACGAGCAGGATATAGACCAGATCGATCAGCAGAATGATGCGCAGGCTGGGGGTGTTTCCGCCTTGTTCAAGCGGGCCGAGCACCAGATAGGTGACAAGCGCCAGCACCGGCCCCAGAACGACAAGGCCCAGGGTCGCCAGATTGCGCACGCGCCTGATCCGGCGCAGGCGCTCAAGCCGCATAAGATAATAGCTGCGTGACCGGGTAAGCACCCGCTATCCTCACCGATGATGTGATGCACCTATGCATCAACCGCCCATTTTTGTGGTCCTGATCCGGCTTTGAGGCTAGATGGCCACGGTTATGTGGCGCTTTTACATCATTTTTCGACCGCGTGTCACCTCAATATCGAGGTCCGTGATCTTTTTTCTCAGCGTATTGCGGTTGATTCCCAGAAGGTCTGCACATTTCGCCTGATTACCAGCGGTTGCGGCAAGGGCGATCTCGATCAACGGGGCTTCGATCTCGCGCAGGATACGGGCATAAAGACCGGGGGGCGGCAGCATGGATCCGTGCTGGTCAAAATATCGCTGCAGGTGACGTTCGACCGACGCGCCGAGCTTTTCGGTATTGGCCTGCGCGCGCAGCGGTTCGGGGTCGGGTTGCGCCCCCAGCACATGCTCTGCCTCGGATTGGGTGATTTCGGGCGCGCGGCTGGTCAGCGCCAGCTGCCGCATCGCATGTTCCAACTGTCGCACGTTGCCGGGCCATTGATAGTTGGCAAAGACCTTCGCAGCCCCTTCGGACAGGGCGCGCGGCGCGGTATTGCCGGTTTCGGACCGTTCAAGGAAATGCGCGGCAAGCAAGGCAATATCATCCACGCGGTCGCGCAGCGCGGGCACATGCAGCGTCGCCCCCGAGAGACGATAATACAGATCGCGCCGCAGGGTCCCCGCCTTCATCGCGGCGGCCAGATCCGATTGACTGGTGGCAAGGAACCGCGGCGCATGTTCGCCGGGCGTGTCCATCATGCGTGCAATACGGGCCTGAATCTCTTCCGAGAAATCGCCGATCTCGTCAATCAGCAGCGTCCCGCCGCGGACCCTCGCCAAGACTCGTGTCGGGCCCTCAAGGTCTTGCAGCTCGGCCGAGGTGACGGTGACAAAGGGCAGGTTCCGCCGGTCCGAAAAATCGTGGATCGCTTTGCCAATCAGCGACTTTCCCGTGCCGGATTCGCCCCAGATCAACACCGGCAGATCCGTGTTCATCACCCGCGCCACCACGCGGTAGAGCGCCTGCATCACCGGCGTGCGCCCCACCAGCGGCAGATCATCCCGGTCCCCATCGCTGTCAGAGCTGGTCTGCGCCGGACGGCGCGCCGGTCCGCTGCGCTCTAGCGCGCGGGCGGTGCGTTTCATCAGGTCAGGCAGGTCGAAAGGCTTGGGCAGGTAGTCATAGGCCTCCGCCTCTGCCGCCTTGATCGCGGTCATGATGGTGTTCTGCGCCGAGATCACGATGACGGGCAAACCGGGGCGGTCCTGCGCGATCTTGGGCAGCATCTCGAGCCCATTGCCGTCGGGCATCACCACATCCGAGATCACAACGTCACCTTTGCCCTCGCCCACCCAACGCATCAGGGTGGTCAGGCTGGATGTCGCGTGCACCTTACAGCCCGCGCGGGTCAGTGCCTGTGTCAGAACGGTGCGGATTGTGCGGTCGTCATCAGCGACCAGAACGGTGCCATCCATCGTTAATTCTCCTGATCGGAAGCGGTATTTTCAATTTGGGTCTTATCGGCCCGCGGCAGTGAGATGCGGAACACGGTCTTGCCGGGCACAGACTCCACCGTGATCCAGCCGCCGTGGTCGGAAATGATCTTGCTCACCAGCGCCAGCCCCAGCCCGGTGCCGTTCTCGCGCCCGGATACGAAGGGTTCGAACACGTCAGCGCGGATCGCCTCTGGTAGACCGGGGCCGTCGTCGATGACTTCGATCTGCAAGGGCAACGATTGCGCCGTGCCGTCGGATCGGCGCATGCGGAAGGAATGTTCATAATAGCTGTGCAACCGGATCGTGCCGCCCGAGGGGCCTGCCGCCTCTGACGCGTTCTTGATCAGGTTCAGCACCACCTGCAACAACTGGTCCTTGTCGCCCAAGGCCGGCGGCAGCGAGGGGTCGTAATCCTCGATGATCTTCATGCGCGCGCCAAACCCCAGCAGCGCAGACCGGCGCGCGCGGTCCAGCGCGTCATGCAGGTTCACCGCCTTGCGTTCCGGCGGCATCAGGTTGCCGAATTGTTCGACCTGTTCCAGCAGCTTCACAATCCGGCGCGATTCCGCGACGATCAGGTCTGTCAGCTCCAGATCCTCGGTGCTGAGATTCATGCTGAGCAGTTGCGCGGCACCGGTGATCCCTGCCAGCGGGTTCTTGATCTCATGGGCCAGCATCTCGGCCATGCCGATGGCGGATTTGGCGGCGGATTTGACCGAATTATTCTGCGTCATCCGACCGGCCATCTCGCGGGGGGTGATCATCAGGATCATCTGCCCCGCCGCATCGATCAGCGGCGCGAAGTGCAACGCACATTGCACCGGCGGGCGTTGGCCGCTGCCGACATCCACATCGTTGACGAACAAGGGCGTGCCATTGTCGCGGGCGCGGGTGAACGCCTCTTCCAGCGGGGCATCGACGGCGATCATGTCCCACACCGGCACACCGCGCACGGATTTTGCAGAGGCGTTCAGAAACCCTTCGGCTTCCGAGTTCAGCTCGGCGATCGTGTCGTCTGTATCGATCAGAATGGCGGGCACGGGCAGCGATGCGAAAACAGTATCCAGCGACATCAAGCGGCCTCCAACTGGTGGTCCGGCAGACAGGCGGACGGGATAAGACGGTGGACCTCGGCGGGGCTGGCAGCGGTCAGTACCGCGCGGCGCAGATCAGCGGGGGTGTTGCTGGTGTCCATGTACCACCCCAGATGTTTGCGCGCGACGCGCAGGCCAATCACCTCGCCATAGAACCGGATGATCGCCTCGTAGTGGTCGGACACCATGCGCGCGAAATCGGCGCCCTGCGGGATGACCGGTGCGGGCGCGCCGAACAGATCATGGGCGACCTGAGCGAGCAGCCACGGTTTACCTTGGGCACCGCGCCCGATCATCACACCGTCCGCCCCCGACTGCGCCAGCGCTTGTCGCGCGGCATCGGTGCTGATGATATCGCCATTGGCAATGACGGGAACAGAGACCGCCTGTTTGACACCCGCAATCGCGGCCCAATCGGCGGAGCCCTTATAGAACTGGCAGCGCGTGCGCCCGTGGATGGTGATCATGGTGATCCCCGCTGCTTCGGCCTGCGCGGCGATCTGTGGCGCGTTCAGCATATTGTCGTCCCACCCCAGCCGCGTCTTGAGCGTGACGGGGACCTTCACCGCGTTCACCACCGCCTCGATCAGGCGCAGCGCGTGGTCGGGCGTTTTCATCAACGCAGAGCCGGAATAGCCTTGGGTCACCTTCTTGGCGGGGCAGCCCATATTGATGTCGATCACCCGCGCGCCCTGCCCTTCGACCATCCGCGCGGCCTCGGCCATGGGGCCGGCCTCGCGTCCTGCCAGCTGTACCGCAGTGCCTTCGACGCCAAGCCCCAGTTCGGCCTTTTCCAGCGTCCCGGGGCGGGCGTTGATCATGTCGACGCTGGCAACCATCTCTGACACCACCAACCCTGCGCCAAAAGACGCCACCAGTGTGCGGAACGGCAGATCGGTGATCCCCGCCATCGGAGCCAGCAAAACAGGCGGGTCGAGTTTGAAGGGCAGATCCGAGAGATCCAAACGCTTAATCCTTGTGCAATTGCTTTTGGTTTACCGAGGGGTGGGCCGAAACTCAATCAAACCAAAAGCTTTTGCTGGTGAGAAACTGACCTATTGCCTAAAATTTAGGCATGGGGTGCGGGTGATTGCACAGGCCGCTTTGCAGGCTTAGAACGGGGCGAGTTTATCAAAGGGGGCGCGCGATGGCGTCGACACCGAAAATCGCAGCGCTCATCGTGGCCGCCGGACGGGGCACCCGTGCGGGCGGAGCCGTGCCCAAACAATGGCAGCCGCTGTGCGGCAAACGCGTGATCGACCACACGCTTGCGGCTTTCCAGCGGCATCCGCAGGTCGACCGGATCATCATCGTATTAAGCGCCGGTGACATGGCGCAGGCCGACGGCTTCACCGCGCAAGGCTGTCTTGTCGCCGAAGGGGGCGCGGATCGTGCAGCATCGGTGCGCAACGGTCTGGCGCTGCTGGGGGATGCGGATCTGGTGCTGATCCATGATGCCGCCCGCCCCTGTGTCACGCCGCAGATCATCGACGGTGTGATCGACGCGCTGGCCTCGGATGCCGCAGCCGCCCCCGGCCTGCCTGTCACCGACGCGCTTTGGGTGGCTGAAGACGGTGCCGTCGCAGGCACGCAGGACCGTACCGCGCTTTATGCTGCCCAAACCCCGCAAGGCTTCGATGCGGCCACGATCCGCGCGGCCCATGCCGCCTTTGAAGGCATCGCCGCCGATGATGTAGAGGTCGCCCGCGCCGCCGGTGTTGCGGTTGCCATCACCCACGGCAGCGTCGATAACCTGAAAATCACGGTGCCGGGCGATTTGACCCGCGCCGCCCGCATATTGGAGTCTTCGATGGATATTCGCACCGGCAACGGGTTTGATGTACATGCTTTCGGTCCGGGGGATCATGTCACACTTTGCGGCGTTGATATCCCGCATGATCAGGGGCTGGTCGGCCATTCCGACGCCGATGTCGGCATGCATACGGTCACCGATGCGATATATGGCGCGCTGGCTATGGGCGACATCGGCCAGCATTTCCCCCCGTCTGACCCGCAGTGGAAAGGGGCGCAAAGCCATATCTTTCTGCGCCATGCCGCCGATCTGGCGCGTAGCGAAGGGTTCACCCTGACCCATGTCGATTGCACGCTGATCTGCGAATACCCCAAAGTGGGGCCTCATGCCGCAGAGATGCGCCGCGTGATGGCGGATATCCTGTCCCTTGAGAAAAGCCGTGTCTCGGTCAAGGCGACGACCTCGGAACGTTTGGGATTTACCGGCCGCGGCGAAGGCATCGCCTGCATGGCCACAGCAACATTGGTGAAACTATGACTTTGGCAAAGCTGATCGCGACCGTTCTGGGGGTGGGTTACATCCGCCCTGCCTCGGGCACATGGGGGTCGCTGGTCGCGCTGCCCTGGGCCTGGCTGCTTCATGTCATCGGGGGGCTGCCGCTATTGATTGCAGGCATCGTGCTTACCTTTGCCGCAGGTTGGTGGGCCACCGCACGCATGACCGCGGGAAGCGCTGATCATGACCCGTCTGAAATCGTGATCGACGAGGTTGCGGGCCAATGGGTCGCGCTGATGCCGCTCAGCTATGCCAGTTGGACGATGGATATGAACATCCTTGTGATGTGGCCCGGATGGATCGCGGCTTTTGCCCTGTTCCGTCTGTTCGACATCTGGAAGCCGCTGATCATCGGCTGGGCCGACCGGCGCGGCGATGCGCTTGGCGTGATGCTGGATGATATCTTTGCAGGCATTTTCGCACTGCTGGGGGTGATCGCACTGGCCGTGCTGTATCACGTGTATCTCTTTGCCTGATTTGCACGCCCTTCTGGACCGCGCCCGCGCGCGCGAGGTCATGATCGCCTGCGCCGAAAGCTGCACGGGCGGCATGGTCGCCGCCGCCCTGACGGACCTCCCCGGATCCTCCGCGATCTTCGACCGTGGGTTTGTCACCTATACCAATGCCGCCAAGATCGACCTGCTTGGCGTCAGCCCTGACACACTCACCGCCCACGGCGCGGTGTCCGAGCAGGTCGCCCTTGAAATGGCGCGCGGTGCCTTGGCACGATCCGGCGCGCAAATCGCCGTGTCGATCACCGGCATCGCAGGCCCCGGCGGGTCAGAGCATAAGCCCGAAGGCCGCGTATGTTTCGGCCTCGCCACGGCGTCCGGTATCACCACCCAAACGCAAGAGTTCGGCGCATTGGGCCGCGATAAGGTCCGCCGCGCTGCCCGCGATTTCGCCTTGGGGCTGATTTTTGAGGCGATTACATAACGCCCGCAAAACAGGCGGCATGGCTAAATTGCTGCCTAAATATGTGGCGAATGTAGAAATGCCCGTTTAATCACCGGCTTTGCCCACTTTTTAACTTTTGTCGCGCGCGCACATCCGTTTCACCCGTCTGCAATCAAAAACCTTTCGGGAGGAAACCAAGATGAACGCAGCTGATACGGCCTGGATCATGACCGCCACGGCCTTGGTCCTGTTCATGACATTACCGGGGCTCGCGCTCTTCTATGGCGGGCTGGTGCGCAGCCGCAACGTGCTGAGCGTTTTCATGCATACCTACGGCGTCGCCTGTCTGATGAGCGTGCTGTGGTTCTTCGCCGGATACTCCATCGCCTTTGGTCCCGACACATCGGGCCTCTGGGGCGGCTTGGGCAAGATCGGCCTGTCGGGGGTCACTGCTGACAGCCTGTCAGGCACCCTGCCCGAGATCCTGTTCTTCGCCTTCCAGATGACATTCGCAGTGATCACGCCTGCGCTGATCGTCGGTGCCTATGTGGAGCGTATCGGCTTTGGCTTTGTAATGCTCTTCTCGGGTCTCTGGATGCTGCTGTGCTACGCGCCCGTGGTGCATTGGGTCTGGGGCGGCGGTTTCTTGGCCGATGGTGGCATCTTTGGCGAGGTCGGCGTGCGCGATTTCGCGGGCGGCATCGTGGTGCATGAAACAGCCGGCCTCGCGGCGCTGATCCTCGCGGTCTTCCTTGGTCCACGCCTCAACCACAACACCCCGCCACATAACCCGGGCTTCGTGATGATCGGGGCGGCGATGCTCTGGGTCGGCTGGTTCGGCTTTAACGGCGGCTCGCAACTGGCCGCAGACGGCGGTGCGGCGATGGCGATCACGGTGACCCATATCTCTGCCGCCACCGCCTCGCTCACCTGGGCGCTGTGGGAGCGGATCAAATTCGGCAAGGCCTCTCTGGTCGGCATCGTCACAGGCACCATCGCGGGGCTGGCCTCCATCACGCCTGCGTCGGGCTTCGTCGGCCCATGGGCGGCGCTGCTGATCGGCGCGGTTGCCGGGATCCTGTGCCAGGAAGCGGTCGTCTTGATCCGCAACAAGGCCAAGATCGACGACACGCTTGATGTATTCGCGGTTCACGGCGTGGGTGGTATCTTCGGCACCATCATGATCGCGGCCCTCGGGGCGGGGTCCTGGGCCGCACAACTGGGGTCGCTGGCGATAGTCGGTGTCTATACCACGGTGGTGACCGTCGTGCTGGTGCTGGTCTGCAAGGCGATCACCCCGCTGCGTGTCAGCAAAGAGGTCGAGGTCAACGGGCTTGATCTATCCGTCCACGGGGAACGGGCCTATGATCTAAGCAGCTGATCGGGAAAACGCAGACCCACACAAAGGCCCCGCATCGGGGCCTTTGTTGTTTCTAGGCCTCGGCCCCATAGAGAGCCGCCGCGCGTTTCTCGAACGCCCGCACCACCCGCTGCATCGCCTCGTTAAAGACGACGCCGATGATCTTTTGCAAAATCGCGTTCTTGAATTCGAAATCGACGAAGAAATGCACCTTGCAGCTGCCGTCGCCATTGTCCTCGAAGGCCCAGTTCGATTTCATGTATTTGAACGGGCCATCCAGATATTCGGTGTCGATCTTCTTGGCCTCTGGCCACAACACCACGCGGCTGGTGAAACGTTCGCGAAACACTTTGAAACTGATGACAAGATCGGCGTCCATCACCTCATGATCCCCCTTATCCTCACGGCTTTTGATCCGCGCGGCGGCGGTCCAGGGCAGAAAATCTGGGTATGACGCCACATCGGCCACCAGATCATACATCTGTTGGGCGGTGTAGGGCAGTTCGCGGGTCTCTGAATGGGTAGGCATTGATTTCCATCTGTCATGAAGTTAGCCCTTATGAAATCCTATCTCCCCCTTTTTCAAGGTAAAACCCATGACGACGCGACCTTATGTCATCGATGAAATGATCTCGGCCAAGGCAATCGCCGCGCGGATCGAAACCCTTTGCCGCGAAATCCAAAGCGAATTCGCCGGTACCGAAAAGCTGACAGTGGTGGGGCTGCTGCGCGGATCTTTCGTGTTTATCGCCGATCTGGTGCGCGAACTTAACCTCCCGATCGAGGTCGATTTCCTCGAAGCCTCCAGCTATGGCGATGGCATGGAAAGCAGCAGAGAAGTGCGTATCCTCAAAGACTTGCGCGGCGCAATCGAAGGGCGCGATGTGCTGGTTGTCGAAGATATCGTCGACACGGGCCACACCCTGCATCACGTGCGCAACCTGCTGATGTCGCGCGAACCCGCACGGCTGAAAACCATTGCCCTGCTCGACAAACCCAGCCGCCGCGAGGTGGACATGAAGGCCGATTGGATCGGGTTTGAAATTCCGGATGAATTTGTTGTGGGCTACGGCATCGATTTCGCACAGCGCGACCGCAACCAGCCCTTTATCGGCAAGGTCCGTTTTACATGAACGTCGCTTGGCTGATGCGGATGAAACGGTGGGTGCAGCACCCGCCCTCGGCGGGCCGCGTCAAATTCGTCTTTGCTGTGGTCCTGGCCGGCGCGCTGATCTTTGCCGCAGAATACTTTGGCTACTGGCCCGAATGGGCCACGACCCAACGGATCAAGAACCCGTTCTAACCTTTCCAAATGGATGTAAATCCCGGGGAGTTTGAGGGGCAGCGCCCCTCATTGTATCCCGGGGAGTTTGAGGGGCAGCGCCCCTCATTGTACCGCGCGAGTTTGAGGGGCAGCACCCCTCAAACTCAATGCATCACAGTTACCCCAGCTTGGCCAACCGCGCCGCCTGCAGCCGCGCAAAGTCATCCCCTGCGTGGTAGCTCGACCGCGTCAGAGGCGTTGCAGAGACCATCAAGAACCCTTTGCCATAGGCCGATTTTTCATAGGCGGCGAATTCATCGGGGTGCACAAAGCGGTCCACCGCGTGGTGCTTTGGTGTCGGCTGCAGATATTGCCCGATGGTCAGAAAATCGATGTCCGCCGCGCGCATGTCTTCCATGACCTGCATAACGGACTGACGATCCTCGCCCAGACCGACCATGATGCCGGATTTGGTAAACATCGTCGGATCAAGTTCCTTGACCCGCTGCAACAGACGCAGCGAATGGAAATACCGCGCCCCGGGGCGGACCTCGGGGTAGAGGCCGGGCACTGTTTCCAGATTGTGGTTAAACACATCCGGGCGCGCCTCGACCACGGTTTCCAGCACTTTGGGATCACAGCGGATGAAATCGGGGGTCAGGATCTCGATCGTGGTGCCCGGGGACCGTTTGCGCACGGCGCGGATGGTCTGGGCAAAATGCTCTGCCCCGCCGTCTTCGATGTCGTCGCGGTCCACGCTGGTGATCACCACGTGGTTCAGCCCCAGTTTGGATACCGCATCGGCCACACGCCCGGGTTCAAAGATGTCCAGCGCTTCCGGCGGGCGCCCTGTTGCGATGTTGCAGAAGGTACAGGCGCGGGTGCAGACCTCCCCCATGATCATCATGGTGGCATGGCCCTGCGACCAGCATTCGCCTACATTCGGGCAGCCCGCTTCTTCGCAGACAGTCACCAGCTTGTTCTCGCGCATGATCTTTGCGGTATCCGCATAGCCTTTGCCACCCGGCGCCTTCACCCGGATCCACGACGGCTTTTTCGGCTGTGGATTGTCGGGGCGTCGGGCCTTTTCAGGGTGGCGCTGCTCGGGGATTTTCAGGTCTCGCATGATCAGGCTCCGTTTGGAATACGCCCCTTATGTAGTCGGTTCGCGCGGCGCATGAAAGAGGCAGTTGTCATCTGCGGGGCAGCCATGCGGTGCGCGCCGATCCGGATCCGCCGCCTAGCCGATCATCGCACTCCCGGGGCCAAGCGTTTCCGCATAGTGTTTGCGCAGCCGCATCAGGGCGATACGCAGAACGATCTTTCCCGACCTCGCCGACCAGCCAAGGCGCTTTTCCGTGGTTTCCAGCCCTTCCAGATAGCAGCAGCACCGCAGCACAATATCCGACAGACCCGGTCCCAGATCCGCCAGCGCCGATCCCACCCGTGCCCGGGCTGCAGAAGGTGCGCTGCCTTCAAAGCTGACACTGTCACCCTGCCCGCCCGGTGTCAGAAACCGGTCCCAGTTCTGCGTCACCGCCTCGCCCATTTGCGCCAGTTCAAAATCCTCGCGCAGGCGCTCTCCGGCTTGGACGAGACTGTCGGACAGGAACGGCGCGCCCTTTGCGTCGCGTCTGCGGGCGAGCGCGGCCAACGGGCTTTCTGCCAGAGTGTAGCGCAAGCGTCGTGCCGTTTTCTGCCGCGCCCCCTCTGGCAGCGGCGGCGCAGGGGCAAAACTGGTTTGGGCTTCGGCAAAACCGTCCTGTGCCCCCTGACCCAGCATCTCTTCCAGCGCATGCCGTCCGGCCGCGGTGATGTGATAGCGCAGGATGCGCCCCTCACCATCGCTTGCGATCCAGCCGTTAAGCGCCATCGCCTGCGCGACACAGCGGTCCACCACGGCAGTCCGTGTCTGCGCGCCATCCGGACCACTGCGGACGACAACGGCCTTGTCCATCTCGGCCGCGACCGCCAGCAGCGCACCGGTTTCGCACAAGCGCCGCAAAATGCGCTGCGCCTCGCTGCTCAGAGTTTCATCATCGGGCATCATGGGGTGTGAGGTGTCATTCATCGCGGCGGGCTCCTGCATGGGGTGGGTTTCAAAACGGCTGACCTGCCCCAGCAGATCAAGGGCGTCGTCCACCAGCGGATCATCGCGCCGCGTTTCCAGCCGCCGGATCTGGCGCAGGATGGTAGAGGCGTGACACTCAGCCGATCGCGCCAGCGCCCGGATCGGCTGGCCCATCTCCACATGCGACACATAATGCCGCGCGGCATCCGGCACCCATCCGGGCAATCCACGTCGGTCCGGCGGCGTATTCAAAACTTGGGTCATGCGGTCTCCTTTCTTCAGGCGGCGCGGTTATCCACAGCCTTATCCACAATACCAAAAGGTTAATTGGTTATGGATTTGTTAACATTTACCGATACAACTCATAATTGTTTCCAAACGGTAAACAGTCGTAACCGCGACGCACGCTGACCTCGCCGCGCGAGCAACACCAGTATCCTGCGTGAAATCCTGCCCATGAGCGGCCATGCGTTTGCATGCAGCCGCAGTCAGCAAGGATTTGATTTTATGCAAGATATTCTAGCGCGTCTTCGCGGTATTCGCCGTCCCGCCATATTGGTGCAGGCAGGCTCCATCGGGGCCCGCAGCTATCGCCGCGGCCCGGCCCTGCGACGGATACTGGGGAAAGCGCCCCCACCGCGCAGCGCCGTGGTGCTGGTGCAGCTGATCGATATAGAGGCAGACCTGAACGCCAGACGTAAGAAGACGGACGCAGGCTATAACCTGGTCCGTCATATAGAGGTAATGATCGCCCTCATTGCCGAGGCCGCGATCTTGCGCGAAACCCATCAAAGATGCGGCTACATAAAGCTGTCAGGCTCCGCCGCCTTGCGTTCCGCGACAAAGGCATCAAGCGCCGCACGCGTCTCGGGGTCCATAGGCGGTTGCACATAGTCGCCCAACAGCTTTTCGACCCGCGCCGCCGCCAGCGACTGGGTATCGCGCGCGCCCTCATCTGACCATGTTTCAAATGGCTTGTAGTCCAGCAGATCGGATTTCCAGAAGGCTTCCTTAAAGTTGGCTTGTGTGTGCGCGCATCCCAGATAATGTCCGCCCGGACCAACCTCGCGGATCGCATCCAGCGCTTGCGCGTTTTCGTCAATCTCTACACCGCGCGCCAAATGGTGCAACGCGCCCAGCTGATCGGCATCCATCACGAATTTCTCGAACGAGGCGACAAGACCCCCTTCCAGCCAGCCACAGGCATGGAGCATAAAGTTCACCCCCGACAAAAGCCCCATGTTCAGACTGTTCGCCGTCTCATAGGCTGCTTGCGCGTCGGGCAGTTTTGACCCGCAGAACGAGCCCGAGGACCGGAATGGCAGGTTCATCCGCCGCGCCAATTGCCCCGCCCCATAGGTGATATGCGCGGCCTCCGGCGTGCCAAAGGTCGGCGCACCCGAGTTCATGTCGATCGAGGTCACAAAGGCCCCGAAAATCACCGGCGCGCCCTTACGGATCAGCTGGCTATAGGCGATGCCGGCCATGACCTCGGCCAGGACCTGCGTCAATGTCCCTGCCACGGATACCGGTGCCATCGCACCACCAACGATAAAGGGGGAAATGATCGACGCCTGATTGTTCTCGGCAAAGACCTTCAGCGCGCCCATCATCACATCATCAAACGTCATGGGCGAGTTGATGTTCACCAGCGACGTCATCACCGTGTTCTGGTCGACGAAATCCGCCCCGAACAGGATCTTGCACATGTCCACGGAATCCTGCGCGCGGCTCGGTTCCGTGACGGATCCCATAAAGGGTTTATCGCTCAGCGTCATATGCGCATGGAGCATGTCCAAATGGCGCTTGTTGACGGGCACATCGGTGGGTTCACAGACCGTGCCGCCGGAATGGTGCAGCCACTTGGACATATAGCCAAGCTTCACGAATTTGTTGAAATCGTCCATCGTGGCATAGCGACGGCCCCCGGCGGTGTCGCGCACGAAGGGCGGGCCATAGACCGGGGCCAACACCAGATTGCGCCCGCCGATCTCGACGTTGCGCGCGGGGTTGCGCGCATGCTGGGTGAACTGCGACGGCGCGGTCTTGCACAGCTCGCGTGCCAGGCCGCGGGGGATACGCACGCGGTCGCCGGTCACATCCGCCCCGGCCGCGCGCCACAGCGCCAACGCCTCGGGGTTGTCGGGAAAGTTCACGCCGATCTCTTCCAACACCGTATCGGCGTTATACTCGATGATCTGCAGCGCCTCTTCGGTCAGCACCTCGTAGTTGGGAATGTTGCGTTCGATGTATTTCGCTGTCTCGAAGGACACAGCCGAGCGTGCCGCCCGACGTGCCGCACCGCCACCACCGCGCCCGCGTCTTGCTGATTCCGCCATGAGGTCTTCCTTTCCGCCAAAACTGACGCCTAGCTACCCCATTCACGCAACGGGCTTTACGCGGTTTACGGCCTTAGAGGTCAAAAACCGACATCATGCTCCGCCGACCCCTTCATTTTGCCAAAATAAACTCCGGGGGTCTGGGGGCTGGCCCCCACTCCACTCTTGCCACGCAGGCCATCCGCCCATAATCAGTCTGCATGACAGATATCTCCCATGACCGCCTTCTCATCATCGACTTCGGCAGCCAGGTCACCCAGCTGATCGCCCGCCGTTTGCGTGAACTTAATGTGTTCTGCGAAATCCACCCGTTCAACACGGTGGATGATGCCTTTCTCAAGGATTTTGCGCCCAAGGCGGTGATCCTGTCGGGGGGGCCGTCCTCGGTCTTCGCCGAAGGTGCGCCCATGCCACCGCAATCGGTGTTCGAGCTTGGCGTACCGATCCTTGGCATCTGCTACGGCCAACAGGTCATGATGCATTGCCTGGGCGGCAAGGTTGAACGCGGTCACGGCACCGCCGAATTCGGACGCGCCTATGTGACCCCCTCCGAGGCCCGTCTTGAGCTGTTGGAAGGCTGGTTCCTCACCGAGAAAGAGCAAGTCTGGATGAGCCACGGCGATCACGTCAGCGCCATCGCGCCCGGTTTCGAAGTCTACGGGACCTCGCCCCACGCGCCTTTCGCGGTCACCGGCGATGTGTCGCGCAACTTCTATGCCGTGCAGTTCCACCCCGAAGTGCACCACACCCCCAATGGCGCGCGCCTGTATGAAAACTTTGTGCGTCTCGCGGGTTTCAAGGGCGACTGGACAATGAGCGCCTACCGCGACGAGGCCATCGCTGCGATCCGTGAACAGGTCGGTGATCAAAAGGTCATCTGCGGTCTGTCCGGCGGGGTCGATTCCTCGGTCGCGGCCGTGCTGATCCACGAAGCGATTGGGGACCAGCTCACTTGCGTCTTCGTCGACCACGGTCTGCTGCGCAAGGGCGAGGCCGAAGAGGTCGTCACCATGTTCCGCGACAACTACAACATGCCGCTGATCCACGCAGACGAACAGGAACTGTTCCTGGGCGAGCTGGATGGCGTGTCCGACCCCGAAACCAAGCGCAAGATCATCGGCAAACTGTTCATCGACGTGTTCCAGAAGCACGCCAAGGAAGTCGGCGATGCCACCTTCCTCGCACAGGGCACGTTGTACCCCGATGTCATTGAATCCGTGTCCTTTTCCGGCGGCCCGTCGGTCACAATCAAATCGCATCACAACGTGGGCGGCTTGCCCGAAAAGATGGGTCTCAAGCTGGTCGAGCCGCTGCGCGAACTTTTCAAGGACGAGGTGCGCGAGCTTGGCCGCGAGCTGGGTCTGCCCCCGTCCTTTATCGGCCGCCACCCCTTCCCCGGCCCCGGCCTCGCCATCCGTTGCCCCGGTGAGATCACTCGCGAAAAGCTCGACATCCTGCGCGAGGCGGACGCGGTCTATATCGACCAGATCCGAAAGCACGGGCTTTACGATGAAATCTGGCAAGCCTTTGTGGCGATCCTGCCTGTCCGCACCGTGGGTGTGATGGGCGACGGGCGGACCTATGATTTTGCCTGTGCCCTGCGGGCCGTCACCTCGGTCGATGGGATGACGGCGGATTACTATCCGTTCACCCATGAATTCCTGGGCGAGACCGCAACGCGCATCATCAACGAGATTCCGGGCATCAACCGGGTGACCTACGACATTACGTCGAAACCTCCCGGCACGATTGAATGGGAATGATCTGAATGGCTTTGATCGGCCGCATGACAAAGATGCCTCCGGCGGGGATTTTTTTCCATTTGGAAGAGAGACCATGACCCCGACGCTAAGGGCGGCTTTGTGGATGATGGGGTCGATCACGTCTTTCTCTGCGATGGCCGTCGCCGGGCGCGAGCTTGGCGGCAGCCTCGATACTTTCGAGATCATGATGTACCGGTCGCTGGTGGGCGTGATCGCTGTGTTTACGCTCGCGACCGTTTACGGGACCTGGGGGCAGATCAACCGGCGCGATTTCGGCACGCAGATCGGGCGCAATCTGGCGCATTTCACCGGACAGAATCTGTGGTTCTACGCGGTTACCGTGATCCCGCTCGCGCAGGTCTTTGCGCTTGAATTCACTTCTCCGCTTTGGGTGATTGTCCTGTCGCCGCTGATTTTGGGCGAACGGCTTACCAAGGTGCGGGCTTTGGCGGCGGTTCTTGGATTTATCGGCATCCTTTGTGTTGCCCGTCCGACGATTGCCGGGCTGAATGCCGGCGTGATCACGGCGGCGTCCTCGGCGATTTTCTTTGCACTGACGATCATGCTGACCAAGCGGCTGACGCGCAGCCAGACGATCACCTGCATCCTGTTTTACCTGACCGTGACGCAACTGGTTTTTGGCGTGATCATGGCCGGTTACGACGGGGATATCGCGGTGCCTGCCGTGGCACAGATGCCGCTGTTGTTGCTGATCGGTGTTGCAGGGCTCATGGCGCATTTCTGTCTGACCAACGCCTTGTCTATTGCGCCTGCGACAGTGGTCGTCCCGATCGACTTTGTCCGCCTGCCCCTGATCGCCGTCATCGGTATGCTGGTATATGCCGAGGCCTTGGATGTCTGGGTCTTCATCGGCGGCGCGATTATCTTTGCCGGCAATTACATGAACCTCTGGATCGAATCCCGCCGCGTTCCGTAACGAAACTGCAACAGTTTTGGCATAGGGGCGCAGACTTCCCCTTGGTCAAGAATTGACAGATTGACGCATGCTACCGTTCAGTTGCTGTATAAATTGTGGCTGCGTGTTGTGGCTGCATCGCTTCTGGGGAGGAGTATTTAGAGATGACGTATCGAGTAATCGCAATGGCGGCCCTGTTGGGCAGCGCATCCACGTTGCACGCGGGGGGATTGGATCGTTCTGGCCAAGACATCGGCATTCTGTTCGAAGATGGCAACCGTTTCGAATTCAGCTTTGGCCGCGTCTCGCCTTCTATTGACGGCACCGACGTGCGCGGTGGTGGCGATACAGGCAATATTGCCCAAGATTTCAATGTCATTGGCGGCGGCCTTAAGTATCAGTATTCCGATCAGCTGTCCTTTGCTGTTGTCGTTGATGAACCATTCGGGTCCGACGTTTTGTACCCCGCAGTACCAAGTTCCCCGTCCTATGGTGGAACCCAGGCGACTGTGGACAGCTTCGCGATTACCGCTTTGGCGCGGTACAAGTTTAACGATTCTTTCAGCATGCACGGCGGTCTGCGCTATCAAGAAGTCGATGCGACTGTTGCGCTGCAAGGTGCAGGATACGGGCCGCTCAGCGGGTATCGTGCAGACTTCGATTCTGACGGCGCCGTCGGATATGTAATCGGTGCGGCATTTGAAAAGCCAGACATCGCGATGCGCGTTGCGCTGACATATAACTCGAAAATTACACATGATTTGTCGACGTTGGAAACCAGCAACGGCGCCCCCATCAACCCAGCAGGACGCACAGACACCGAAGTCGAGACGCCCGAAAGTCTCAACCTGGAATTTCAAACCGGGGTCGCGGCTGATACGCTCGTTTTCGGTTCGATCCGCTACGCACGCTATTCCGATACCATCGTATCACCAGACGTCTTTAACGTTCTGACACGCGGTGCGAGCCTGACGTCAATCGAAGATTCCACCGATTACGAAATTGGCGTCGGCCGTCGCTTCAACGACCAGTGGTCTGGCTCTATTGCGATCGGATACCAGCGTGCGGACGGCGACGATCAAGTCTCTCCGCTCGCGCCAACCGATGGTGCACGGTATGTGTCCTTGGGCGCTAAATATCAGGCGACAAGCCAGTTCGATGTGAGCATGGGCGTGCGCTATACCAAGCTTGGCGATGCGCGGGCAACCACACAGAATACGCCGCAGGCAAACTTCGAAGACAACTCTGCAGTCTCTGTCGGGGTTAAGTTCGGCTACAACTTCTAAGCCCTACCACAGCAACGCTCTATCAGCCCGCCCCAGCAATGTGGCGGGCTTTTTCATGGGCCCGCGATGTCTGACGTCTCGTGGCCGATGTCTCGCGTCTGGTGTCTGGGCACAGGCTAGGCTACTCATTGCGAAACAAGACGTTCCAAGGATGACGACCCATGCTTTACCCCTCCGCCGATGCGTGGCGTGCCGCGCCGCATAAACATGTGCTGGTCTTTGGCATGTCGGGTCTGGGCAAGACGCATATGGCGCATCTGCTGCGGCAATCGGGGGGGTGGTTCCACTACTCCATCGACTACCGGATCGGCACGCGATACTTGGGTGAAACCATCGCCGACAACGCTAAGGCCGAAGCGATGAAGGTGCCGTTCCTGCGGGACCTTCTGCTGAGCGATAGCATCTACATCGGGTCAAACATCACCTTCGATAATCTCTCGCCCGTGGCGACCTGGCTGGGCAAGCCCGGCGATGCGGCCAAGGGGGGCTTGCCGATGGCGGAATATGCGTCCCGACAGGAAGCGTTCAAACAGGCAGAGATCGCAGCCCTGCGTGACACCGGCCATTTCGCGCGCCGTGCGCAGGCGCTTTATGGGTATCCGCATTTCATCTGTGACACCGGCGGCTCGATCTGTGAATGGGTGGACCCCGATGACGACAATGATCCGCTGATGCAAACCCTGTCGGCGAAATGTCTGCCGGTCTGGATCAAGGGCGACGATGCCCACACTCAAGAGCTGATCCGCCGCTTTGACAAAGCCCCCAAGCCGATGGCCTACCAGCCCGAGTTCCTGCTGCGGGTGTGGCAGGAATATCTGAGCGAAAACAACTGCCAAGAGGATGATGTCGATCCGGATGCCTTTATCCGCTGGACCTACGCCCAAGCGCTTGCCCACCGACAGCCGCGCTACGAGGCGATGTCGCGATGGGGGGTGACCGTGACTGCCGATCAGGTGGCCGGGCTCAAATCCGAGGATGATTTCAACGACCTGATCGCGGGGACGTTAAGCGCGTGACCCTTGGCGCCCTCTGCGCGGGCGCTTATCTAAATCCGGCGCAGATGATGCAAGACCTGAGCCCCTAGACGTGGAATACCGACATGCCGATTAAACTGCCTTCCGACCTGCCTGCCTATGACGTGCTGACGCGCGAAGGTGTCATGGTGCTGGACGAGGAAATGGCGGCGCGTCAGGACATCCGGCCTTTGCGCATTGCCTTGCTGAACCTGATGCCGAAAAAGATCCAGACAGAGAACCAGTTCGCGCGGTTGATCGGGGCCACGCCCTTGCAGATCGAATTCAGCCTGATCCGCATGTCCGACCACCAGTCGCGCAATACGGCCGCAGATCACCTTGAAAGCTTCTACCGCCCGTTCGAGGAGGTCACCCACGAGAAATTCGATGGGCTGATCATCACCGGTGCCCCGATAGAGCATCTGGACTTTGATGACGTCACCTATTGGGACGAGCTTACCCGCGTCTTTGACTGGACCCAGACCAATGTCCATTCGACCTTCGGCGTGTGCTGGGGGGGCATGGCGATGATCAATTATTTCCACGGTATCAAAAAGCATCTGTTGGAGGAAAAGGCCTTCGGTTGCTTCCGCCACAGCAACCTTGAACCGTCGTCGCCCTATCTGCGCGGGTTCTCGGATGATCTGGTGGTGCCGGTCAGCCGTTGGACCGAAATGCGCGCGGCAGAGGTCGACGCCGTGCCCAGCCTGACCACCCTGCTCGGCAGTAAGGAGGTCGGTCCCTGTCTGGTCGAAGATGCAGGGCATCGGGCGCTCTATATCTTCAATCACCTTGAATATGACCGCGACACATTGAAGGACGAATATGACCGCGATGTCGCCCAAGGCACGCCGATCAACGTGCCCTGCAACTATTACCCCGATGATGACCCCGCGCAGGTGCCGCTGAACCGCTGGCGTAGCCATGCGCATCTGCTCTACGGCAACTGGATCAACGAGATCTACCAGACCACCCACTACGATCTGAACGACATCGGTCGCAGCAATTTTGGGACGTAGCATGCTGTTGATCCTGACGCTGGTCGCCGTGGGCTTGGTGATCGTGGTGCACTGGCGGGCCAGCGCGCGCGAGGCTGCGGCCAACGCCGCCTACCCGCCGATTGGCGAGCTGATCGATATCGACGGCGTGAACGTCCATGCCAAGGTGCAGGGCAGCGGGCCGGATCTGGTGCTGATCCACGGGGCGTCAGGGAATATGCGGGATTTCACCTTTGATATGGTGGACCAGCTTTCCGACCGCTACCGCGTTATCCTGTTCGACCGTCCGGGGCTCGGCTGGACCGACAATTTGCCCCAACACGCGGGCGCATGGAATGCCACCGCGGCCACACCCCATGAACAGGCCGCGCTGTTGCAAAAGGCAGCGGACAGGCTTGGGGTGAGCAATCCGATCGTCCTGGGGCACAGCTATGGCGGCGCGGTGGCGCTGGCGTGGGGGCTGTCGCGGCCCGATGACACGGCGGCGCTGGCGCTCGTATCCGCCGTGTCCGAGCCGTGGGAAGGTGACCTTGGCTGGCAGTACAAGCTCACCGGTTCTGCCTTTGGGTCGGGTATTGTGATCCCGCTGGTCACCGCCTTTGTGCCGCAGGGATTTGTGCGCGCCAGCGTCGGCGTGATCTTTGCCCCGCAAGCCACGCCTGACGGCTATAGTGACCACATCGGCACCGGCCTGTCCCTGCGCCGGATGTCCATGCGCGCCAATGCGCAACAGGTGAACACGTTGCTGCCCGAGATCAAGAAGATGGTCCCGAAATATGATACGCTGACCATGCCGGTCGAGCTGATCCACGGCACCGCAGACACCATCGTCCCGCTGGATGTCCACGCGGCAATCGCCACGCCGCAATTGCCCGACGCGGTGCTGACCACCCTGCCCGGCATCGGCCATATGCCACAACATGTGACCCAACCCGACGTCATCGCCGCCATTGACCGCGCAGCGACACGTGCGGGTTTGCGCTAGGGGGCAGAACGCTCCATAAGTTAGGGTGAACAGGATATTTGAGGAGGCCCCCATGGACCTGCCCTTTGACGGTGCGATCAGCGCCTACTTCGAAAATGACGCGCCCGCGCCAATCAACAAGGCGATCAAACGCGCCGACAAGGACGATATCCTAAGCGACAGCTACCCCCATTCCGAACGTCTGGGGCGCAAGCAATATGACCGCGAGATGGATCGGCTCCAGATCGAACTGGTCAAGCTGCAAGCATGGGCGCGCGACACCGGCACGCGTATCGCGATGATCTTTGAAGGCCGCGACGCTGCGGGCAAAGGCGGCACCATCTCGCGCTTCCGTCAGAACCTGAACCAGCGTTCCGCCCATGTGGTGGCCCTGCCCAAACCCACCGAAACCGAAGCAGGTCAGTGGTATTTTCAACGCTATATCAAACATTTGCCTACCGCCGGTGACATGGTGTTCTTTGATCGCAGCTGGTACAATCGCGGCGTCGTCGAACCGGTTTTCGGCTTTTGCACCGAGGCCCAGCGTGAAGCCTTCTTCGATCAGGTGGTCCCGTTGGAAAAGATGCTGGTGGACGATGGGCTGCACCTGTTCAAATTCTGGCTCAACGTAGGCCGCGGTGAACAGCTGCGGCGGATGCTCGCGCGTGAAGGCGACCCGCTGAAACAATGGAAGCTCAGCATCATCGATGTCAAAGGACTGGCGAAATGGGACGCCTATAGCGCCGCGATCAAGGACACTCTGCAGCGGTCCCATACGCCGCAGACCCCGTGGACGGTGATCCGCTCTGACGATAAACGCCGCGCGCGGCTGGCAGCGATCCGGACCGTGCTTCACGCGTTTGACTATACAGGCAAAGACACCAAGGCGATCGGCGCGATTGATGACCAGATTTGCGGCGGGCCGGATATCTGGGATGCCTAAACGCGGCTATCACCACGGCAACTTGCGACAGGCGCTGATCGACGGCGCGCTCAAACTGATCGAGGATCGTGGCCCCACGGGGTTCACCCTGTCAGAGGCGGCGAAACAGGCGGGCGTCACCCCCGCAGCCGTCTATCGCCATTTCGAGGGCCGCGAAGACCTGATCGCCGAAGGCGCGTTGCAAGGCTATGATATCTTTGCCGAATTGATGGAAGCCGCCTATCAATCCGGCCAGCCTTCCGCGCTCAAGGCGTTCGAGGCGACGGGCCGTGCCTATCTTGCTTTCGCCCGCGATTATCCGGGTCATTACATCGCGATGTTCGAAAGCGGCATTTCCGTCAACCGCACCCCCGATCTCGCCGCCGCGGCGGCGCGGGCCAATGGGGTGCTGGAACAGGCCGCAAGCGATCTCAGCCAGCATATCCCGTTGGAAAAACGCCCGCCCGCCTCGATGTTCTCGGCCCATATCTGGGCGCTGAGCCACGGTGTGGTTGAACTCTTCGCGCGGAATTCCCCCGGCAGGGCCTCGCCCTTTCCCGCAGATGATCTGCTGGAAAGCGGCATTGGCATCTACCTGCGCGGCCTTGGTCTGGTGAGACCGGACGACTAGGCGGCGATCTCCGCCAAGGCCTGCGCCGCGATCTCGAAGGATTTGACCCGCGCGGCGTGGTCGTGGATCTGCCCTGTCAGGATCAATTCATCCGGTTGATATGTCTCAATCATCTGCGACAGTTGCCGCGCGACGCGCTCGGGGCTGCCCACGGCAGTGACCCGCAGGGCCTGATCGACGGCCTGACGCATCTGAACGCCAACCTCGGCATCAATATCGCGCACGGGACGCGGCAGCTTGCCCGGTTTTCCGGTGCGCAATCGCACAAAAGCCTGCTGCATGGAGGTCCGAAGGTAGGCCCCCTCTTCATCAGTATCCGCCGCGAAAACATTCGCCGCCAACATGAAATGCGGTTTCTCCCACTGCGCCGAGGGTTTGAAATCGCGACGATAAATCGCCACGGCGTCTTCCAACGCATCGGGGGCGAAATGCGAGGCAAAGGCATAGGGCAGCCCGAAATGCGCCGCCAGCTGCGCGCCATAAAGCGAAGAGCCCAATATCCACACCGGCACATGCGTGCCCTGCCCCGGATGCGCCATCACACGCGCCCCCGCAGGGGCCTCGCCAAGATAGCCGATCAGCTCGGCCACATCTTCGGGGAAACGGTCGCCCCCTTGCATGCCGCGCCGCAAGGCATGGTACACGGCCTGATCCCCGCCGGGCGCGCGCCCAAGGCCCAGATCAATCCGGTCTCCATGAATCGTGGCAAGCGTGCCAAACTGCTCTGCAATCGCCAGCGGCGCGTGGTTCGGCAACATGATGCCCCCCGCGCCCACACGGATGCGGGAGGTGTGATCCGCCACATGCCCGATCAACACCGATGTCGCGGCAGAGGCGATCCCCGGCATGTTGTGATGCTCTGCCATCCAGTAGCGATAATATCCCGCCGCCTCGGTCCGCTTTGCCAGATCAATCGTATTCGCAATGGCCTGGCGGGCATCTGACCCTTCGGGCACGGGGGAAAGATCAAGGACTGAATATCGCATGGGGCGGCTCCGTTTTTAACGCATCCTTTACCTAAGCACGCGGTCTGGAAAACAAAACCACCCCGCCGGCTTCATTTTGCGAAATAAACTCTCCCCGAAGGGTCGGCTGGCCTCAGGCGCATACGAAAAAGGCCGCCCCAGCAGGAGCGGCCTTTTCCAAAAACTGTAAAGTAAAGCTTAACGCTTGGAGAACTGGAAGCTCTTACGCGCTTTCGCACGACCGTACTTCTTACGCTCAACAACACGGCTGTCGCGTGTCAGGAAGCCTGCCGCTTTCAGCGCGCCGCGCAGGGAGGGATCGTAGAGCTGCAGTGCTTTGGAAACACCGTGCTTCACCGCGCCCGCCTGACCGGACAGACCGCCACCTTTCACAGTTGCAACAACGTCGAACTGACCGTCGGTGCCTGTGATGGTGAAAGGCTGTGCCAGGATCATCTGCAGAACGGGGCGTGCAAAATATTCGTTTTGCGCTTTGCCGTTTACGATGACTTTACCGGAACCTGGTTTGATCCAGACGCGGGCAACCGCATCTTTACGCTTACCGGTTGCATAGGCGCGGCCTTGCGCGTCACGCACGGGCTCGCGTGGGGTCATTTCAACTTCTGTCCCCTGAACGCCACCGATGTTCTCGGTTACGGCCGCTTCGAGGCCTTCGAGTGTTTTGATTTCATCAGCCATGCTTATGCACTCCGCGTGTTTTTAGAGTTCATGGATTTCACGTCCAGAACCTCGGGGCTTTGCGCCTCGTGGGGGTGTTCGGAACCGGCGTAAACGCGCAGGTTGGTCATGATCTGGCGGCTCAGGCGGTTGCCGGGCAGCATGCGCTTGACCGCTTGGGTCACAACACGCTCGGGGTGCGCACCTTCAAGGATCTGAGCTTTGGTACGCTCTTTGATCCCGCCGGGGTGGCCGGTGTGCCAGTAGAAGTTTTCTTCACGCTTCTTGCCGGTCATCTGGATTTTCTCGGCATTGATCACGATGACGTTGTCGCCGCAATCCATGTGAGGTGTGTAGGAAGGCTTGTGCTTGCCGCGCAGACGCATGGCAATGATCGACGCAAGACGGCCAAGGACGACGCCTTCAGCGTCGACGATGATCCATTTCTTGTCGATATCTGCCGGTGTTGCAGAAAAGGTTTTCATGGAGGGAATTCCCGTTACTTTGGTGAAAGAGTTCGAAACCGAACCCCGCTATCTGATGGCTGGGTTATAAACACGCCCTTCGCCACGTCAAGCGCCACATTCCCTATTTTCTTCCACAAAAACAACACCTTGCAAATTAGGTATTATTATACCCCACAAAAATCACACGCTCAACTGCTCGGGCGGAGAGTCCAGCAGATGTCGCAACCGCATGATCGCATCCTCAAAACTGTGCAGCGCCACGCCTGCGTTGATCGCAAGCCGCACTGCATGGGGCGCGCGGGCATCGCGGCAGACGAATTCCTCGGCCGAGCGGATTTGAACGCCCTGCCCTTCAGCCGCCTGACAGAACGCGCCCGCCCGCCAGCCAACCGGCAGGCTCAGCCACAAGAACGGCACGTTGGTGCGCCACGCCACATCATATCCGCCCAGTATATTCACCGCGCTTTGGACATAGGCGTTAAAGCCCTGACGCGTGCCTTCGGCGATGGTGTCGATATCGGGATGCACCAGCAGCTTGGCACATAGGTCGATCAACGGGGTGGCAAGGCCGAAGCAATTGTACTCGGCCACGCGACGCAGATCGGGTGTGCGCTGGCGCGGGCCGATCGCGAAACCGATGCGCAGCGCAGGGGTCAGGGTCTTGGCCAGTGACGAGACATACCAGCCGCGTTCGGGCGCAAGCATCCGGTAGGTCGGCGCACGCTCTACGCGCATGCGATAACAATCGTCCTCGACAATTTGAAAGTCATGTTTGCGCGCCACCTCGACCAGCGCCTCCCGGCGCGCCACAGGTGTGAAACCGGCGGTCGGGTTATGGACTTCGGGCGAGGTGCAGAAAATCTGAAGATCATGGTTCCGCGCCACCTCGTCCAGCGCTTCGGGGATCACGCCGTCTTTATCCATCGCCACCGGAATGACATCGGCGCGCAGCAGCTCGCCCGCGCGGCGGAAACCGGGGTACGACAGCTCTTCAATCGCGATGGCGGGGCGTCGGCCTTGCAGGATGGATTGGAACACGAGAGACAGACCGTTTTGCCCGCCGTGAGACAGGATCACATCGGCTTCGGTAAAGGATCCCAGCGGCGTGCCGGCCAGCCATTTGACCACAGCTTCGCGGGCGGGGCGCGCGCCGGTGCGGCTGGGATAATGCATCACACCTGACGCCGGATCCTGAGCGACCTCGGCCATCAGATTGCGGATCAGCGTCGCCTGCCCCGCCGATGGGAGGTGCGGAGAGAACATGTTCACGGCATAGGTATCCGCGGGGTAGTTCTTGGTCCCTTGATGCACGTGGTGGGCGATCACATCCATCTCGATCGGGCTGTTGCGATCGGGAGTCGTGGGCGGCAGGGCGACAAAGGTGCCGCGCCCGACCTCGGCCTGCAACGTCCCGCTTTCGGTCAGCATCGTATAGGCCCGTGCCACGGTCCCCGGCGTGACGCCAAGCTTCCATGCCAGTTCCCGCACCGGTGGCAGTTTTTCCCCCGCCGATAAAGCGCCGTTCGAGATAGCGTTTCGTATCATTGTAACAACGGCTTTGTATTTGGGGCCAGGCCCGTCAATTTGATCAGGTTGCCAAATTGTACCCATTACAATGTTTTCCTTTCCAAAATGTATCGCATTTTGTACCCCTTTGTTACGGCAAAACGCAACATTGTGTCAATACAATTCAGAAATAGGAGATTCTCATGACACAGACCCTGACCCTCAACCACGAAACTGTGGCAATCCTGAACCAGCGCAGCACACCGTTTGCCGCTGTTCTTGCGGTCAAATTTGCGGTCTGCGTCACGAAGATGGCATCGCGTCGCCGGACACGCAAAGCGCTCGCACAGCTTGAGCCTTGGCAGTTGGCAGACGTGGGACTCACACCGCGACAGGCTCATGATGAGTCTATTCGGGTGTTCTGGAAGGCGTAACGTCCCTGTGGCGCACTCCAGACCTCTTCACTCGGGCCGGTAAATACCGGCCCTTTTTTCGATTGTACCTGTCAGTGTGGGGTACAATCAGCGTGGCGGAATGGCATAGGTCAGCGATGCCCGCGCGACAGGGTCGTCCAGCCCTTCGGAATAGACCAGCACATCACAAATCGACAGCAGCTTGCCAAGCTTGAGCAACCGCGTCTTGGCGATCAGATCGGTATTGGCCGCAGGCTTGCGCATGAAATCGATCGAACAGTTTGTGGTCACCGCCAGCGCCTTGGGCCCGATTCGCGCCAAGGTCATCAGATAGGCGCTGACATCGGCCAGCGCGAAGATCGACGGGCCGGACACGGTGCCGCCGGGGCGCAGGTGCCGGTCCGCGGTGAGCAAACGTGTGGTCAGATCCGTCTCTCCGACATGGTCGATGGCGAAATCATCGGCGACCTGCTTGAACACGTCTTTCATAAAAACCGCGAGCGCGTCGGCATCCATCATAATTGGCATACTTGTCCTCCCTCATATGTCGCGGCTAGGCTCAGGGAAAAGCGGGAGGGGTTCAAGATGACAATGGTCGAAATGGCATGTGACGGTGCGGTAGTCCGGTTGACGATGAACGCGCCGGACCGGTTGAACGCGCTGTCGGACGAGATGCTGGCCGCGTTGCAGGCGCGTCTGGACGAGATCGCGCATCGCCCTGATATACGGGTCGTCATCCTTGCCGGGGCGGGCAAGGCGTTCTGCGCCGGGCATGATCTGAAGCAGATGACCGCGTTGCGCGACGCCAAGGATGGGGGTGTCGCCGGCTTCCAAGACCTGTTCGAACGCTGCGCCCGTCTGATGGCGCGCATCCAGTCCCTGCCCCAGCCGGTGATCGCGCAGGTCCACGGCATCGCCACTGCCGCGGGATGTCAGCTGGTCGCGACCTGCGATCTTGCGGTCGCGGCCGAGGATACGCGCTTTGGCGTGAACGGTGTGAATATCGGCCTGTTCTGCTCTACCCCGATGGTCGCGCTCAGCCGCAATATCCCGCGCAAACAGGCGTTCGAGATGCTGACCACGGGCGAGTTTATCGATGCAGCCCGCGCCCGCGAGCTGGGGTTGATCAACCGTATGGCCCCACCAGACGAGCTTGCGACGCAGACGACAGCGCTGGCCCAGCAGATCGGGGACAAGCTGGGCACAGCGGTCAAGATCGGCAAACAGGCCTTCTATGCGCAGCTCGCCATGCCGGTCGCGCAAGCTTATGTCTACACGGGCGACGTGATGGTGGAAAACATGCTCAACCCCGACACGGTCGAGGGCATCGCGGCCTTTCTGGAAAAACGCACTCCTGAGTGGGATCAGTAAGCCGGAAACAGACTGTTTCCGATGGTGCCGCACAGATCACGAATTCGTGCTTTCAATTCGGGCGCTTTTGTGGCACAAATAAGACAAGGCAGATGCCTTGATGATTTTGGGTCGCCGCCGGCGGAAGGTCCCTCCAGGTCAGCCTCTCACTGACCGACCGTTCCCGCAGCGGCGACCCCAAAAATCCCCCTTCACATTCAATCGACATGTTTGACGTCCCAAAGGGCGGCGGGCACGCGTTGCGCGACAGGCACCGCTGGCTATTGCACCGCGCCAGCCCCTGCCCTACATCGCTGGCATGACACATACACTCCATATCATCGGCGGCGGCATGGCCGGATCAGAGGCCGCCTGGCAGGCGGCGAACGCGGGCATTCAGGTTGTGCTCCATGAAATGCGGCCCAAGGTCGGCACCTTCGCGCATCAGACGGGGCTGCTGGGGGAAATGGTCTGCTCCAACTCCTTTCGCTCGGATGATAACGAACAGAACGCCGTGGGGCTGCTGCATTGGGAGATGCGTGCCGCCAACGGGCTGATCATGGCAACAGCTGAGAAACACCGCCTGCCCGCCGGCGGTGCCTTGGCGGTGGACCGTGATCCCTTCGCGCAATCGGTGACAGACGCGCTGATGGCGCATCCAAATATCTCTGTCGAATATGGCGAGATCACCGATCTGCCGCGCGAGGGTCACTGGATCATCGCGACCGGCCCGCTGACCTCGGGCGATCTGGCGCAGTCTATCGCCGCCGAAACCGGTGCCGAGGCGCTGGCCTTTTTCGACGCGATCGCGCCGATCATCTACCACGACAGCATTGATATGAGCAAAGCGTGGATGCAATCGCGCTATGACAAGGGCGAGACCGAGGAAGAGCGTACCGCCTACCTCAATTGCCCGATGACCAAGGGCCAATACGAGGCGTTCATCGACGCGCTGCTGGCCGCGGATAAAACCGAATTCAAGGAAGGCGAGACGGCGGGCTACTTCGACGGCTGCCTCCCGATCGAGGTGATGGCCGAACGCGGACGCGAAACGCTGCGCTTTGGCCCGATGAAGCCCGTCGGCCTGACCAACCCCCATGATCCCGACAACAAACCCTATGCCGTGGTGCAACTGCGCCGCGATAACAAGCTGGGCACGTTATATAATATCGTCGGCTTCCAGACCAAAATGAAATACGGGGCCCAGACAGAGGTGCTGCGGATGATTCCGGGGCTTGAAAATGCCTCCTTCGCGCGGCTCGGCGGTATCCACCGCAATACCTTCCTGAACTCGCCCACGCTGTTGGACGAGCAGATGCGCCTGCGCAGCCAGCCGAACGTGCGGTTTGCCGGGCAGATCACCGGTGTCGAAGGCTATGTGGAAAGCGCTGCGATGGGTCTGCTTGCCGGGCGTCTGGCCGTGGCCGAGATCAAGGGCGAAGCGGCCGCACCACCCCCGCCGACCACTGCGACCGGCGCCTTGATTACCCATATCACTGGCGGCGCGGATGCGAAAACCTTCCAGCCGATGAACGTCAACTTTGGCCTGTTCCCACCGGTCGAGGGGCTGAAATCCGGCCGTCGCGGCCGCAAGGATCGCTATAAAGCCTACACCGACCGCGCCAAGACAGACTGGCAGGGCTGGTTGGACGGCACCACGCCCGCCGCATGAGCTTTCGCACCCGGTTCGCGCCGTCGCCCACCGGGCCGCTGCATCTGGGGCACGCCTATTCGGCGCTGGTGGCCCACGATATGGCGCGCGCGCAAGGTGGCAGCTTTTTGCTGCGGTTCGAAGACACAGATCTGGAGCGTTCAAAGCCCGAATATATGCGCCAAGCGTTGGACGATCTGGCGTGGCTGGGCATCACATGGGATGCACCACCGCTGATGCAATCCGAAAATCTTGATGTGTATAATCAAAGTGTTGAGGCGCTTTCTTCACGTGGATTGACCTATCCCTGCCGCTGTAGCCGCAAAGATATTGCCGCCGCACTCGCCGCGCCGCAGGAAGGGGCATCGCATAGCGTATATCCGCAAACCTGCAAAACGCGCAGTATGGACGACCGCGGACCGAATGACGCGATCCGCCTGCATATGGACCGCGCGCTTGCGCAGGCGTCAGACGGGCTGGGGTTCATAGAGGACGGGCCGCTACACGCTGGCCCGCATCCCCTTGATCACGCAGCGCTTTTGACAGAGATCGGTGATATCGTGGTGGGGCGCAAAGATATCCAGACCGCCGCCTACTTCCTTGCCTCTGCCATCGACGATATCCGCGAGGGGATCACCCATGTAGTGCGCGGCGTGGACCTGTTTGACTTCACTCAGGTGCAGGTGTTGCTGCTGGATCTGCTGGGCCACAAACCCCCGCGCTATTTCCACCACGATCTGATCCGTGATGAAAATGGCAAACGGCTGGCCAAACGCGATGACGCGCGCGCAATCCGCTTGTACCGGAGCGAAGGCGTGTCACCACAAGATATTCGTTCAATGATAGGGCTTTAGCACCTATTCATCATCCATTACGTCAAGCGTGATGCGTTCGACACCATCCTCGACCAGCGTATAAAAGCAGCTTCGCCGTCCCGTGTGACAGGCCGCCCCCGTCTGGTGCACCTTCACCAGCAGGCAATCGCGGTCACAGTCGATGCGCAGCTCGACCAGCTCTTGCACGTGGCCGCTGGTGTCGCCCTTGATCCAGAATGACTGGCGAGAGCGGCTCCAATAGGTGACGCGGCCGGTTTCCAGCGTTTGGGTGACGGCCTGCGCGTTCATCCACGCCATCATTAACACCTCGCCCGTGGTCGCATCCTGTGCAATCGCGGGGATCAGCCCTGCTTCGTTGAATTTCAATGTGCTGGTGTCAAAGTCCATCGCCGTGCCTTCAGTTTGTTTTTGCATCATCCGCGTGAAGGCTTATGTAAGGGTTAACGACACAGAGGAACAGCCATGAGTGACGAGACAGACCTGATCAAGCTATACTCGGCGCGGATTTTGGGGCTTGCGGCTGACATCCCACATCTGGGGCGCTTGGAAAATCCCGATGCCAGCGTCACGCGGCGCTCGCCCCTATGTGGGTCCACCGTCACGGTCGATGTCGTGGTCGAAGATGGCAAGCTGGCGCAGATGGGTCAGGATGTGAAGGCCTGCGCCTTGGGTCAGGCCTCTGCCGCTGTGGCCGGTACGGCGGCAGTTGGTGCGACGTTGGATCAGATCCAGACGGCGCGGGATCAGTTGAAAGCGATGTTGAAAGGCCAAGGCCCCGTGCCCGACGCCCCCTTTGACGGGTTCGAGGTGCTGACCCCCGCCGTGGCCTATAAAAACCGTCATGCGTCCATCCTGCTGACGATAGAGGCGTTGGCCGAAGCGATGGAACAGTCCCAAGAGGTTGCGCAAAACGGCTAGGCCCGTTCCGCGGCGATTTGTGCAAATAGCGCCGCGGCGGCGATGCCGCCCTATCAGCGAACGCCCCCCACGAACGCCTGCAAAAAAAACGCCGCACATCCGGGCAGGATGGCGGCGTAAGGGTGCGGTGACCGTGAAGGCTCGTTTTGATCCGTGACAGAGGGGACAACTCGGGCACAGGGACGAAGGTATTGCGGACTTCGCCAACGCATAGAGTTTGGGACAGATGCGCGGGCTAGATCAAAACAACACGGTTTACGCAGGCAGAAGTCAAACGAAGGCGGGAAGGTGCAAACCGACCACGAGGATGACAACCAAGGCAGCCGCCCCTGCGGCATCTTGCAACAGCGTGTCTTTCGACCGTTTGGCAATGGCTTTGACTGTAAGGATCGTGGTCATTTGCGTTCTCCCGTTTCCGTTGCCTATTTGTTCTCATTTTCAAACCCCTGTGTAAAGAACTTTATGGGAACAAAAGAGAACAAAATGGGATTAAATTGCTAACCCACTGATATCAAACGGATCGCTTCGTCCTGGCGCATCAGCCACAACAGCAACCGGGCGGCTTTGCCGCGCGGGGTGGTCAGATCAGGGTCCACAGCCAGCAAGGCGCGCGCATCCGATTGGGCGACCTGCATCAAAGCCGCCTGTTTCTCCAGATCCGCCACCCGAAACCGCGGTACGCCGGATTGCGCCGTGCCGATCAGATCACCGGTTCCGCGCATCTTGAGGTCCGTCTCGGCGATCACAAACCCATCCTCGCTTTCGCGCAAAACCTCCAGCCGTTGGCGGCCGCTTTCGCTGAGCGGGGCTTGATACATCAGCAAGCAGGTAGAGGCCGCCTGCCCCCGTCCCACGCGCCCGCGCAGCTGGTGCAACTGTGCCAGCCCGAAACTTTCGGCGCGCTCGATCACGATGATGCTGGCGTTCGGCACGTCGACGCCCACCTCGATCACCGTGGTAGCGACCAACAGCTTGGTCTGCCCTTGCTGAAAGGCACGCATGGCCGCGTCTTTATCGGCCGGCGGCATCTGCCCATGAACCAGCCCGACCACGCCTTCGCCCAATGCCGCACGCAGGTGTTTGAACCGCGCTTCTGCGGCGATCAGATCGCTGACCTCGCTTTCTTCGACCAGCGGGCACACCCAATAGCATTGCCGCCCTTCGCTGATGGCAGCGCGCAAACGGGTCACGACCTCCTCCATCCGGTCGGTGGCAATCAGGGCGGTGCGGATGGGTTTGCGCCCGGGCGGCTTTTCATCCAGCACAGACACGTCCATATCGCCATATTGCGCAAGGGCCAGCGACCGCGGGATCGGCGTCGCGGTCATGACCAAAACATCGACGGCCTGCCCTTTTTTGCCAAGCTCAAGCCGCTGGCGCACCCCAAAGCGGTGCTGTTCATCCACCACCGCAAGGCGCAGATCGCCAAAGGCGACATCGGCCTGAAACACCGCATGTGTGCCCACAAGGATCTGGATCGCGCCGCTTTCCAGCGCGCTCAGCTTGGCGCGCCGTTCGGCCCCTTTGTCGCGTCCGGTCAAAAGCTCAAGCACCACACCCGCTTGTTCGGCCAGGGGGCGCAAGCCTTCAAGATGTTGACGCGCAAGGATTTCTGTCGGGGCCATCAGAACGCCCTGCCCGCCTGCCTCGACCGCCCGCAACAATGCCATGAAGGCGACCAGCGTTTTGCCCGCGCCCACATCCCCCTGCAGCAAGCGGTTCATCCGCGCCCCGCTGGCCATGTCCTTTGCAATCTCGGCGATGGCGCGGGTCTGTGCACCGGTGAGCGCATAGGGCAATGCGCCAAGCACACGCTGCTGCAGGTGGCCATCCCCAACCGTCTTGCGCCCCGCCTTCCGCCGGTCCTTGGCGCGCGCAAGGGCAAGCGTCAGTTGATGGGCGAGCAATTCATCATAGGCCAGCCGCGCCCGCGCTGGCGCCGCGGCAGAAAGCTCAGCCATGTCGTTCGGGGCATGCGCCTGTTGCAGCGCATCGGGAAAATCAGGCCAGTTCTCTTGGTTTTTCTGATTGGGATCAATCCATTCGCCGACCTCTGGCACCCGCGACAATGCGGCCCGCGTGGCCTTATACATCAACTTTTGCGTGATCCCGCTGGTCAGCGGATAGACCGGTTCAAACGTCGGAATATCGCCCGCCTCGGCCTCGGGCACGACGAAATCCGGATGCACCATCTGGGGGATGCCGTCAAAAAGCTCTACCCGCCCCGACACCACGCGCCGTGACCCTTCGGGCATCTGCCGTTTCCAGTAATCCCCGCGCGCGTGAAAGAAGACCAGCTGAAAGGCGGTGGCGCTGTCTTCGACATGAATACGGTAGGCCCCGCCCTTGTTTGCAGGGGCCCGATGCGCGCCAACGGTGACCGCTACGGTTACAGTGGCGGGCAGGATCGCATCCTTCACACTGGGCTGCAGCCGTCGGTCGATGCCGGAATACGGCAGCGTAAACAACAGGTCCCGCGGGGCCATCACCCCAAGCTGGGCAAAGTTCTGCGCGGTCTTCGGCCCGACCCCTTCCAACGTTTCGAGCTTGGCAAAGAGGGGGAAAAGCGCCTCGGGCCGGCCCGTCATGCGCCGTCGATCAGCGCAAGCCAGCCGTCCTCGTCCAATGTCTGAATGCCCAGATCCGCCGCTTTCTTGGCCTTGGAGCCAGCCCCCGGCCCCGCGACCAGAATATCGGTTTTGGCACTGACCGAGCCAGAGACCTTGGCCCCCAAACGTTCGGCGCGCGCCTTCGCCTCGGCGCGGGTCATTTTTTCAAGCGTGCCGGTGAAGACTACGGTTTTTCCTGCCACGGGGGACCCTTCGGTATCGGGGCGCGCCACATCCTGCACCGACAGTTCCGCCACCAGCCGGTCGATCGAGGCGCGTTCCGCCTCTTGGGCAAAGGTGCTTACCAAGCTTTGCGCCATGACCTGACCGACGCCGTCCACACCGATCAGATCGTCCCAGGCGGGGCCATCCCCGGATTTTGCATGGCCCATCGCAGCCTCGAACGCGGTCCAGCTGCCGTAATGCTGCGCGATCAGGTTCGACGCAGCTTCGCCCACATGGCGGATGCCAAGCGCAAAGATCAGCCGCGACAGGGGAATTTTGCGTTTATCCTCAATGGCCTGAAACAGTTTATCGGCAGATTTCTCGCCCCAGCCTTCGCGGTTCTTGAGCTGCTGCATGCCGCTGCCATAGCGGGTCTTTAGCGTGAAGATATCCGCCGGTTCCGCGATCCAGCCATCGGCATAGAATTGTTCGACCTGTTTCGCGCCCAGACCGTCAATATCAAAAGCCGCGCGTGATACGAAATGTTTCAGCTTTTCAACGGCTTGGGCAGGGCAGATCAAACCACCCGTACAGCGACGCACCGCATCGCCTTCCTCGCGTATGGCATCGCTGCCACATTCCGGGCAGGTCGTTGGATAGACATAGGCTCTAGCGTCCTCGGGTCGCTTGCCAAGGTCCACATCCGCGATCTTGGGGATCACGTCCCCCGCACGGTAGACCTGCACCCAGTCGCCGATGCGGATATCCTTGCCCTCGCGGATACGGGCCCCCTTACTGTCGAGCCCTTTGATATAATCCTCGTTATGGAGCGTCGCATTCGAGACAACGACGCCCCCCACGGTCACCGGATGCAACCGCGCCACTGGCGACAGCGCGCCAGTGCGGCCGACCTGAATGGTGATATCCTCCAGCCGGGTCCAGGCAAGTTCCGCAGGGAATTTATGCGCAATTGCCCAACGGGGGGTGGTTGAGCGAAAGCCAAGCCGGTCTTGCAACGCCAGATCGTTCACCTTGTAGACGACGCCGTCGATGTCATAGCCAAGCGTTGCGCGTTGCTCTTCGATCTTGCGGTAATGCGCGATCATCTCTTGCGGACCATCGCAGAGCGTCGTCAACGGGTTGGTGTCAAACCCGAATGCCTTAAGCCGCTCTATCGCTTGAAACTGCGTTTCGGCCAGAGGCGCGGACAAGGCCCCCCAGGCATAGGCGAAAAACGCCAGCGGCCGTGCGCGGGTAATCTCGGCGTCCAACTGGCGCAAGGATCCGGCGGCGGCGTTGCGCGGATTGGCAAAGGTCTTGCCCCCGTTGGCCGTCTGTCGGGCGTTCAGCGCATCAAAATCGTCGTGGCGCATATAGACTTCGCCGCGCACCTCAAGCAGCGCCGGTGCGCCCTCGATCCGCGTCGGAATAGTATCAATCGTGCGCGCATTGGCGGTGACGTTTTCCCCGACGGCACCATCCCCACGGGTCGCGGCCTGCACCAGATCCCCGTTTTCATAGCGCAGCGACAGCGACAGCCCGTCAATCTTGGGCTCTGCGGTGAAGGCCAGCGGCGTCCCGCCCGGGAGTCCCAGATATTTGCGGATGCGCGCATCGAAATCGACAACATCCTCATCCTCGAAGGCATTGCCCAAGGACAGCATCGCCACGTCATGCCGGACCTTGCCGAACCCTTCCGCCGGGGCGGCACCGACCTTGTCGCTGGGGCTGTCAGCGCGTTTGAGGCCGGGGAACCGTTCCTCAATCGCCTGATTGCGACGTTTCAGGCGATCATATTCCGCGTCTGACAGGTCGGGCGCGTCCTGCGTGTGATAGGCCGCATTCGCCCGCCCCAACAGGTCAGCCAACCGCGCCAATTCGGCTTTGGCCTCCTCTTCGGAAAGCTCCTGAAGTGCGGTTTTATCAGTCACGGTAAGCCCCAGCCTGCTGTTTCAACTGGGGTCTAGATACGCAGGGAACTCCCCCGCGTCTAGAATATTTCCCTTGCCTTTGTGGCTAGCCGCCGACGGCCAATCTTTCCTGTTCGGGGTAGCCCATGGTGGCCGGATCGCGCAGCACATAGCCCCTGCCCCAGACCGTCTCGATGTAATTCTCGCCGCCCGTGGCATTGCTAAGCTTTTTACGCAATTTGCAGATGAAAACATCGATAATCTTGAGCTCGGGTTCATCCATGCCGCCGTAAAGATGGTTCAGGAACATCTCTTTCGTCAGGGTCGACCCTTTGCGCAGGCTCAGCAGTTCGAACATCTGGTATTCCTTGCCGGTCAGATGCACGGGCTTATCCCCCACCGTCACCGACTTGGCGTCCAGATTGACCGACACGCGCCCGACGTTGATCACCGATTGCGAATGGCCCTTGGACCGCCGGATGATCGCATGGATGCGCGCCACCAGTTCTTCGCGGTGGAAAGGTTTGGTCAGATAATCATCAGCACCAAAGCCGAACCCCTTGATCTTGTTCTCTGTGTCGTCAGAGCCGGAGAGGATCAGGATCGGCGTCTGGATCTTGCTCAGCCGTAATTGGCGCAAAACGTCATGCCCGTTCATATCCGGCAGATCGAGATCCAGCAGGATCAGGTCGTAGTCATAGAGCTTTGCCAGATCGATGCCCTCTTCCCCCAGATCGGTGGTATAGGTGTTCAGATTGGCATGGGTCAGCATCAGTTCGATGCTTTTGGAGGTGGTTGGGTCATCTTCGACCAACAGTATTCGCATGTGTCTCACTCCGCTCAAATGGATTTGGTATAAAAGGCACCGTGAACAAAATAGTTTAACCACTCGTTAATAGTGCTCAACTTGTTAGGCGAGCAACTTAAAGTTGTCTATACTTTTGTAGCGCTGTGGCCCGCAAAGCCGCTTCCCCATGTTCAGAGACAGCGCGCACCCATTCGACAAATTCCGCCCGCCCCACACCATAGCGTTCTTCCGCATCCGCCTCAGAGATCAGCCCGTATAATACGCCGCGCACCACCGCAGCCTTGCGCGATGCGACCCACCGGCGGGTATTGCGATCCGGCAGATCCGCAAGGCTAAAGCTGGACCCGTCGGGCAAGGTCACCGCCCTGGGTCGTTCGACCTTTTTCAAATACACTCGTTTTCCCCTTTTCACCCCTTACCCATAAGACGCGCGCCGACTGTTCACGGCCCGTTCTTGATCCGGTGCAGGCTAGGTCGCCGCATGTTAACGACCCGTGAAGTCGCCCCTTGAGAGTACCGCTAATTTTCCTATATTAAGCCTCAAACCTCCCGGAGTATTCTCATGCCGCTTGATCGCACCCCGCCGCTCAATTCGTTGGGCTTTGCCAAAGCACCTGCCGACACCCGCGTCGTTGTGGCGATGTCGGGCGGTGTCGACAGTTCCGTGGTCGCCGCCATGCTGGCCGAGGAAGGCTATGACGTCGTCGGCGTCACCCTGCAGCTGTACGACCACGGTGCGGCACTGGCGCGCAAAGGGGCCTGCTGTGCGGGCATCGATATCCATGATGCGCGGCGTGTCGCGGAATCCATGGGGTTCCCGCATTACGTTTTGGATTATGAAAACGTGTTCAAGGACGCCGTGATTGACGAATTTGCCGATAGCTATCTGGGCGGGGCCACGCCCGTTCCCTGCATCCGCTGTAACGAACGGGTGAAGTTCAAGGATCTGCTGGAAACAGCCAAGGATCTGGATGCCGATTGCATGGCGACCGGTCACTATATCCAGCGCAAGATGGGCCCCGACGGGGCCGAACTGCATTGCGCCGCCGATGCCAATCGTGATCAAAGCTACTTTCTGTTCTCGACCACGCCCGAGCAACTGGACTATCTGCGTTTCCCCCTTGGCCACCTGCCGTCAAAAAACGACACCCGGGCGCTGGCGGCGAAATACGGGCTGAGCGTGGCGGACAAGCCCGACAGTCAGGATATCTGCTTTGTTCCGAATGGCGACTACGCCTCGGTGATCCGCAAACTGCGCCCCGAAGCCGCCAACCCCGGCAATATCGTCGACACCGACGGCAATGTACTGGCCCAGCATGACGGGGTGATCAACTACACCATCGGGCAGCGCCGTGGCCTTGGCATCGGCGGCTTGGCCGACCCGCTCTATGTGGTGAAACTTGACGCGGATAACGCGCAGGTCGTCGTGGGGCCGAAATCGATGCTGGCCACCCGTACCGTGCCCGTGAAAGAGATTAACTGGCTCGGTGACACCCCGCTCATGTCGCAAAGCGAATGGCCCATTGCTGTGCGCGTACGCTCTACCCGCCCTCCGACAGACGCGATCCTGCGTCCGATCTCGGATACCGAAGCCACGGTAGAGCTGCTTACCCCTGAGGAAGGGATTTCGCCGGGCCAAGCCTGCGTCTTCTACGACCCCGAAAGCACCCGCATCTTCGGCGGTGGCTGGATCCACAAAGGCTAACCCTTCCAAATGGTTTAAAATCCCGGGGAGTTTGAGGGGCAGCGCCCCTCATATGGGGTCGTGAGTTTGAGGGGCAGCGCCCCTCTTATAGGGTTGTGAGTTTGAGCGGCACCGCCCTCATTTTATTCTATAGCCAGTCTCTAGACCTATAGCTTTGCTAATACCGCCCGCGCCGCGCGCAGGCCCGGGCTCTCGCCCCCCTTGCCAAGCCGCTGCATCGTCAGCGCCATCGCGTCCTTTTGATCCTCGGGATGCGCAAAGACATGCGCCAAACCGCCAGCGATCTTATCGGCGGTGCAATCGGGCCCCAGAAACTCCGGCACGACGCGGGTGTCGGACACAAGGTTCACCAAAGTCACCGTATCAATCAGCGCCATCGCCTTGATCAGACGGAAGCTGAGCCAGTTCATCCGGTAGGCGATCACCATCGGCAGGGATGCCGCGGCCAGTTCCAGCGACACGGTGCCAGAGGCCGCAAGGGCCACGTCCGCGGCGGCAAAAGCCGCCCGTTTCATCGCGGCACCTTCCTCCCTGCTGCCCGCACGCGGGTCCAGCACGATGGGGCGCACCGTCCAGCCCTGGGTCTGCGCAATCACCGCATCTGCCACAGGACCAGCGGCGGGAATGACCACGCGCAGATCAGGATGTGTCTGGGAAAAACGGGCCACCGCATCGCCGAACACATCCGAAAGCCGCGCCACCTCTGACCGCCGCGATCCGGGCAGGACGAGCATCAGGGGGGCATCGCCGATCTCATGCGCTTGACGAAAGGCAGCGGCTTCGCGGTGTGTGGCGATCTTCTCGCCGACTACGGGGTGGCCGACGAAATCGCAGGCCATGCCCTCGGCTTCCATCAGGGGCGGCTCGAAGGGGAAAAGCGCAAGCACATGATCGATATACCGCGCCATCTTTTTCGCGCGCCCGGGACGCCAGGCCCAGACTGTGGGCGCGACATAATGCACCGTGCGAATATCCGACGCTGCCTTGACCCGCTTGGCCACACGGAGCGAGAAATCGGGGCTGTCGATGGTGATCATCACATCGGGCTTTGCTTCAATGACGGCCTGCGCCGTCTCGTTGATCCGCGCCATCAAGGATTTGTATTTCGGCAGGATCTCGGCGATGCCCATGACAGACAGTTCGGACATATCAAAACGGCTGGTCAGCCCTTCGGCGGCCATATCCGTCCCGCCGATCCCGTCAAAGGTGATGTCGGGGCGCAGGGATTTCAGCCCTGCCATCAGCGCGCCCCCCAAACGGTCGCCCGAAGGTTCGCCCGCGATGATGAACACCTTCATCGCGCGGCCCTTGCCCATAGCACGAGGTCTAGTTCATCCGCCAAGGCGACGCAGGCGTCTGGCTCCAGAAGAATGACGGACCCCGCCTCGATCACGACACCCGCCAGCCCTGCCGCATGGGCGCGGCGCAGGGTGTCGGGCCCGATGCTGGGCATATCGACAAGATGGCTTTGGCCCGGCTTCGGACCTTTAAACAGCACCGCGCTGGCCAAGCGCGCACGATCAGGCAGGGTCGACAGCAAGTGGTCCGTGCCGCCAATCGCCTCGATCCCCATGACCTGCCCCTGCCCGATGACGCAGCATTGCCCCACATCCATAGGCGCAAGGCAGCGCACCAAGGCAGCACCGCGCGCGGCGTCATCGCGCATCTGCGCATCCGGCTGACGCTGGCTAAGCACGCCTTCGCGCGCCATCAAGTCGGGCGCGAGGTCATGCGCGGCAACGACGGTCAGCCCCGCTGTCTGGAAAATATCGACCAAGGCGCGCAGGGCACCGTCGTCCCCCGCGGCAAGGGCTTTCTGGAAGACCGGCACCAAGGGCAGCGTTGCCGCATCCAGTTTGGACGGATCGAAAGACGGTCGAGCCACGGCACCGCAGAAACACACCAGCGTCACGCCGCGCGCGGTCAACTCGGCCAGCAAAGTGCCAAGCGTCTCAAGGCGGAACACCAGATCCGGCACCAGCCCGACGGGTGTCGTCCCCTCGTAGGCGCAGATCAAAGGTGCATCGGCCAGCGCCCCCGCCACCCGTTGAGGCAGTCCGCCGCCCCCTGCGATCAGCGCCAGCATCAACCCGGTGTCAGAAAGTGACGGCCCGTGTCGGCCAGCACGAAATCGACGATCTCGCGGACGTAATCGCTGCCGGTTTCCTCGCCCAAACGGCGGGCGCGGTCGTGGAATGTCCCCTCGCCCTGCGCCAGCATCTGGAAAGCCGCGCGAAGGGCCGTGATGTCGGCGCGGGTGACACCGCGACGCTTCAGCCCGACAAGGTTAAGCCCGTCCAAGACCCCACGCGGCGCTTGCACCAGACCGTAGGGGATCACGTCATTCGTCACCATCGTCACAGCGCCGATGATGGCCCCGCGACCGATACGCACGAACTGGTGGATACCGGCCAGCCCGCCGATCAGGACATCGTCTTCAATGATGCAGTGGCCCGCGACGGCGGCGTTGTTCACAACAATCACCCGATCGCCAAGGATCGCATCATGGGCGATGTGACAGCCCGCCATAAACAGCCCGTCATCGCCGATCCTGGTCACGCCGCCACCGCCTTCGGTGCCGCCGTTCATGGTGACATGTTCGCGGATACGGTTGCGTTTGCCAATCTCCAGACGGCTGGATTCCCCTTTGAACTTAAGGTCTTGGGGGATTTCACCGATCACCGCGAAGGAAAAGATCACCGTACCTTCGCCGACTTCGGTGTCGCCGGTGACGATCGCGTGGGACTTCACCTCAACGTTGTCATGCAGCACGACCCGAGGGCCGATGACGCAGAACGGGCCGACCTTGGCAGAGGCCGCGATCTGCGCCCCTTCCTCGATCACGGCGCTTGGGTGGATGTTGCCCATCAGGACAGGTCCATCATCGCAGTGAATTCAACCTCGGCCGCCATTTCACCCTCGACCGAAGCGACGCCGCCGAATTTCCAGACTTTACCGCCGGGTTTGCCGCGCAGGGTGTTCAGCTCCATCCGGACGACGTCACCGGGAACGACCTTGCGGCGGAATTTGCATTTGTCGATGGCCATGAAATAGACCTTCATGTCCTTATCCGCCATTTCCAGCGTGACACCAACCATCACCGCAGCGGTCTGCGCCATCGCCTCTACGATGGTGACGCCGGGCATAATCGGCATGCCGGGGAAATGCCCCTGAAAATGCGGTTCGTTCATCGTGACATTCTTGATCCCGACAGCGCTTTGCGTGCCCTGGATATCGACCACTTTATCGACCAGCAAAAAGGGATAGCGGTGCGGAATGATCCGCTGGATCAACTGGATATCGGCACTTGGCAGGGTGTCAGTCATTGCATGTCCTGTCTGTTAAAAGCTGTAAGCTGGCTACCAATTCTGGCCGCCATGGGCAAGCGGGGGGATCAGTTCTTGCCGCTGCCGACCGACGCGTCAAGCCGCTCGATGGCTTCGTCGGTGATGTCGATGGCATTGGCGCTGACGAAGACCGACCGACGTTCAAGGATCACGGCCGCCCCGGCTTCACGCATCATCTGTTCCAACACAGGACCCGCAGCGGCCAGAAACACCTGGCGTTCTTTCTCGACCAATTCGTTCAGCGCCCGCCCCTTTGCCGCTTGCGCCGCACGGGTTTTCTGCACCTTTTCGTCAAAGGCATCCGCCAGCCCGCTGAAGGCATCGGGGCTGAGCTTGCTGCGCTGATCGGTGAGCTTGCGCTCCTCGGCCTTCAAATCCGCTTCGATCAGGCGGTTTTCGGCAGATATTTCAGCGCTTTGGGTTTCCACGTCATCCGCCACCCGCAGACCAAAGGCGCTTTCATTGAACACACGATCTGAGTCTATGGTCAGGATCGGGCTTTGCACCACGCGCCGTTCAGACTGCTGTTGTGCAAAAACCGGCACCGCCGCAAGGGGCAGTACCGGCAGAAGGCAAATCAAGAGTGCCCGCAATTTCATAACGGCCTCAGAAATCGGTCCGCAGGGTCACTTCGAACTTCTGTTCTTGGTCATAGTCCTCTTTTTTCAAGGCTTTAGAGACGTTGAACTGCAAGGGACCAACAGGCGTATCCCAGAAGAGCGAGACACCGATCACGTGGCGGAACGAACCGGATTCACCAACGATAGACGAGCCCGCGGGGATCACTACATCGTCGAGGTTCCAGACGTTGCCGACATCATAGAAGACGCCGCCGCTGATGCCGTATTCTTCGGGCAGGCCCAGCGGGAATTCCGCCTCAAGACTACCAACCACAAAGAGGTTACCCCCAAGGGAGTCGTCAGAGCTGTTGCTTTGATCGCGCGGGCCGATGCCGCCGGTTTCAAAGCCGCGCATGATCGATGAGCCGATCAAGAAGCGGTCGGAAACGCGGTTGTTGCCCTCGCTCCATGCCAATGCCCCACCTTGCAAGGTAGCGCGCAGGGTGACTTCCTCGTTGAAGATACGCTTTTCGCCGATGGCTTTGGCGGTGGTTTTCACGAACTTGGTGTCGCCCCCTAGACCTGCGAAATCCTGCCCGAATTGCAGCAGCACACCCGATGTGGGGTCAAGGCCGGCGCGACGGGTGTCGTAGCTGTAGTTATACCCGATCGAAGAGGTCACCTGACGGCCCGCGGCAATGTCATTTGCGACGACGAAACCGGTTGTGGTATCGGCACGCTCTGACATCTCGAGGTCGTCATAGGTATAGTTGAGGCTCACCCGCCCGTTATCGCTGACAGGGAACGACAGGGACGGCTGGAAGACGATACGTTTGGTATCGAAGGAATTATAGGACGAGCTTGTTTCGGCATAATCGAGGTTCAGGCCGAACGCCACATCACGCCCCAAGAGGCTCGGCTCGATAAAGTTGAAGCCATAGCGCTGTGCATCTTCAGCCGTGCTGACCGTCAGCTTGAGCTTCTGGCCGCGCCCCAAGAAGTTATCCTCGGCGAAGCTGACCGCGACGCCGATCCCGTCACTGGACGAGAACGACCCACCGAAGTTGAGCGAGCCTGTCGGCTGTTCCACAACATTCACGTCAACGACGACCTGCTCGGGGGAAGACCCCTCGCGGGCGTTGACTTCGGCGCTTTCAAAATAACCAAGGGCGCGGATGCGCTCGGCGCTTTCACGGATCTCGCGCGGGTTGAACGGGTCACCCTCTACGCTGTCGAACTGGCGGCGCACAACGCGGTCAAGCGTGGTGGTGTTACCTTCGATGTCGATCCGTTCGACAAACACACGTGGACCACGTGAGATGCGATATTCGACGTTTAGCGTCAGGTCGCGATCATTGCGCGTGACAACCGGTTCGACCCGCAGAAAGTCAACGCCGTCACGGATGGCTTTGCGTTCCATCCGGGCGATATCCGTCTCGACCAGCGACGGCGAATAGACGGCACCGGATTTGGTCTTGATTACGCCACGATAATCTTCGGCGTTCACCCCGTTGATGGTCGAGGTCACGGTCAGTTCGCCGAACTTGAACTGTTGCCCCTCTTGCACGTTGAACTGCACAAAATAGCCGTCGCGTTCTTCGGTGAGCTGAGCGTTCGCCGCCGAAATGCGCATGTCGACATACCCGCGCGACAGGTAGAAATCGCGCAGCATCTGCTGGTCGGCCTCGATGCGTTCGGGCACAAAAGTGTCGCGTTTGATCAGTCGGCGGAATAGCCCCGCTTGCTTGGTCCCCAGAACGCGGCGCAGACGACGGTCCGAATATTGGCGGTTGCCGACAAAGCTCAGGCGTTCAATCTCGACGTTGTCGCCTTCGAAGACTTCAAACACCAGATCAACGCGGTTCTGGTCGCGGCGGATGACCTTGGGCTGGACGCGGGCGGCGATACGGCCGTCATTGCTATAGGCCTGCGCGATGGCATTAGCGTCTTTTTCGGCTTGGGTCGGGTTAAAGACGCGGCGTTCGTCTGAATCAACGACCGAAGCCAGCGCTTCGTCGTCGATGCGCGCGTTGCCTTCAAAGCTGATGCGGTTGATCGTGGGGAATTCTACGACCGTGATCACCAATGTCCCGCCGCGCGGTTCAAGCGCGACGCTTTCAAACAGGCCGGACGCCTGAAGATTCTGGTAAGCATCATTCAATTCGCCCGCGCTGATCGCCCGACCACGCGCGATTCCTGCGCGGCTTAGGATGGCGCTGTCGCCGATCCGTTCGTTGCCATCGATCTGAACTGTGTTGAATTGATAGCTTTGCGCGTCAGCATGTGGCGCTGGAACCAGCCAAGCCACTGATAACATTACGCAAAAAGAAGCGCTGCGCAAGGATTTCGCAAAAGGAGTGAAAACCGCTGTTTCGGTGGGCTTATTCCACCTGTCGTTGTGCATCATTTGCCCTACCCGCTGTCAAAAAACTCTTTCGTCCTGACTAGACAGGTTAGCGGCCTTTGTCAAAACGAAGAGACCGCCATACACCTATATAGAGTGTATGGCGGCCAGTTGGATCACGATAGAGTGCGGGAGGGCACCTGGATAGGGAGAGAGAACGGCGTTACGCGCCGATCCACGCGCCGGCGGTCAGCGCGATGATCAGGAAGCCGAAGTACAAAGCGCGGTCCCAGTTCAGATCAACCAAAAGGCTCAAACCGCGATAACTTGTCTTGAACGTCTGCATACTCGTATCCTTTGTAACTTGGATCGAATATCGCAGGCGATTGCGGCGCTCGTTTGACCAATTAAGGCAGCAATAAGACTTTTGTAACTTTTTACCCCCTTTTAGGCGGCAAAATATCGCCTAAGGGCAAAATAAATCGTTACCCAAGGCAAAGACCATTAACCCCAGTACCAAGGTCAGACCAATGGTCATCAGGATGCGCAACGCGCCATCGCTGGGTGGTTTGCCGGTCACGGCTTCATAGGCGTAGAACACCAGATGCCCGCCATCCAACGCCGGAATCGGGAAGAGGTTCAGCAGACCGACCGCTGTCGACAGCACCGCGATAAAATAGATGAAGCTTTGCGCGCCCTGCGACGCCATCGCGCCAGAGGTTTGCGCGATCCCCACCGGGCCGCTCAGGTTACAGGTGCTGATATTGCCGACGATCATATGCTTGAGACCCGACAGCGACCCGCTGATGATCCGGCCTGTGTTCTCTACCCCACCCCAAAGCGCTGTCAGTACGCCAGGGTTCGTCGTGGCGGTGTCAAAGGCGGTGCCGCCCACGATGCCAATGCGCATCTGCGACTTGAAGCTGCCGTCTGGCTGCGGTTCGTCCGTCACTTTGGGGCGCAGGGTGATGTCCAGCATTTCCCCGTCGCGCCAGATATCAAGTTCAAGCGGCGTGCCTTCAGAGGCTTCAACAGCGGTCTTCAACTGGCGGAAGGCGAAAATCTCTGCCCCGTCAACCGAGGTGATCACATCGCCGCTTTTCAGTCCGGCCTCATAGGCCGCCGATTGCGGCATCACCTGCTTGACCAGCGATGGCATGACGTAAGGCCCATCCACGGTCACGACGTCCCCGCCACGGTTCACCTCATAGGGCAACGGTTGGTCCAGCGGAATGCTGGCGAAGGCGTCGGCATAGGCGGTGGCATCGGACACCGGCGGCAGGGTCACCCCGCCGATAGAGACGATCTCGTCCCCTTCGACCAGTTCATTCTGTTCAAACGGCAGCGGGTGCAATTCCCCGACGGTCATCGGGTCACGCGGAACGCCGACCGACAGGCCGATGGCCGCGAATACCAGTATGGACAGGGCAAAGTTGAACACCGGCCCCGCAGCGACCGTGGCCGCACGCGCCCATAGCGGCGCCCCATGCATGGTGGCACGCAACCGCTTCGGGTCCGCCTCGGCCGCTTCCATCGCGGCCACATCCTTGCCCGAGGCAGCATCCGCATCGCCCGCAAATTTCACGTAGCCGCCAAAGGGCAGCGCCGCGATCTGCCACTTGGTGCCGCGTTTGTCGTAGCGGCTGTAGATCACAGGGCCAAACCCGAGAGAGAAGACATCGGCATGGATGCCGGACCAGCGTCCGACGATATAATGACCGTATTCATGGATCGCGACGATCACCGACAGGGCAATCACAAAAGCCAGAAGCGTCCAGATCAGCCCGCCAAACTGCGGAATCAATGCCATAATATCCAAAACTCTACCCTGCCCTCTTTGTTATTGCGGCCCATGCGGCCTGCCTTGCCAGATGGTCCACCTGTGCGACGTTATCAAGTGTGATGGCCGCATCGATCACCCCATTGTCAGGGAAAAGCGCTTCCATCGTGTCTTCGACGATCTCTGCCATCTGGGGAAAGCGCAGCTTGCCGCCGATAAACCCGTCCAGTGCGACCTCTTTGGCGGCGTTGAACACCGCGCCGGCCATGCCACCACGCGCCATCACCTCGCGCGCGAGGCGCAGGGCGGGCCAACGGATGTCATCGGGGGCGCGGAAGTCAAAGCTGCCGATCTTTGCCAGATCCAGCCGCTCTACCGGCAAATGCGTTCGGTCGGGGTGATGCAGGGCAAAGCCGATGGCGTGGCGCATGTCGGGCGGGCCGATATGCGCCATCAAGGCACCATCGTTGAACCCCACCAGCGCATGGATCATAGATTGCGGATGCACCAACACTTCGATCTGGCTCGGGTCCACGCGAAAATATTCTCGCGTTTCAATGACTTCCATCGCCTTGTTGAACATCGACGCGCTGTCGATGGTGATGCGCTGGCCCATGTCCCAGTTCGGATGGCTCGACGCCTGCTCTAGCGTGGCATCGGCGAGCTTTTCCAGCGGCCAATCGCGAAACGCCCCGCCGCTGGCGGTGATAATGATCCGTTCCACCGCCGAGATATTCTCGCCGATCAGGGCCTGAAACACAGCGGAATGTTCGCTATCGACCGGCAGCATGGTGGCCCCATGTGCCGTGGCGGTGTCCAGCATCAGCTGACCGGCGCAGACCAGCGACTCCTTATTGGCAAGGGCCAGCGTCGCGCCTTGTTTCAACGCCTCCACCCCCGGTGCCAGACCCGCGGCCCCGATAATGGCGGACATGACCCAATCAGCGGGGCGTGCGGCGGCTTCGTTGATGGCTTGGGGTCCGGCGGCGGCCTCTACCCCCGTGCTCGATAGCGCATCGCGCAAGTCGTCCAGCAGATGCTCATGGGCCGTGACGGCAAGCTGCGCGTTCAACCGCTGCGCATCCTCTGCCAGCTGCGCGATATTGCTGGCACCGGTCAACGCGACGACATCATAGGCGTCGGGCGCGCGCGCGATCAGATCAATGGTGTTCTGCCCGATAGAGCCCGTGGCCCCGAAAATACTGACTTTCTTCATGGGGTGAAGATCAGCCTAGCGCGGGGGTGATGGTCAGGAAACGACCAATGATCAGCAGGAACAGCGCCGCCCCCAGCATACCGTCGAACCGATCCAGCAAACCGCCATGACCGGGGATCAGGTTAGAGCTGTCCTTGACCCCCAAGCGACGCTTCATCCCGGATTCCGCCATATCCCCCATCTGCGACGCCATCGACATGGCGACAGAGACACCGACCAGCTGCAAGCCTACACCGGTGTTGATCGAGAACAGGAAACCGACAGCCGCGGCCCCGATCCAGCCCGCAGCCGTGCCGGACCATGTTTTCTTGGGACTGACCTTGGGCCAGAACTTCGGCCCACCGATGGCACGTCCGGCGAAATAGCCAACGACATCGGTGATCACCACAACCAGCACCAGCCACATCAGCCAGCCAAAGCCGAAATCATCGCGCACCTGCGTCAGCCCGAAACCGGCAAGCATGATCATCACGGTGAAACACATGAAAATGGTGCGGTGCTTTTCCAACTGGCCAAAGCCCACCAACGCAGGGGCCAGCAGCACCGGCAGGGCAAAGCCCACGGGCAGGTAGATCGCGGCGAGCGTCGCCGCCCCGACCAGCAAGCCCATCTGCCTCCGTGCGCTGCGGTTTGACGGGTTCAACATCCCCACCAGTTCCCACGCCATGACGCCGCAAATGATCGCGACGAGAACGTGGAACACGGGCCCGCCCAGATAGATCCCGCCCAGACCGACCACGATCATCGCCAGCGCCGAACCGACGCGCGCCGTGAGGTCGGACCAGCGTTCCGAAGAAGGTGTCATAGTGCTTTCCTTTCGTCGTACGATCAGGAGGACACGGCACCAAAGCGCCGGTCGCGATTGCCAAAGGCCGCACAAAGATTGCCAAACTCGGCCTTGGTGAAGTCGGGCCAGAGCGTATCAATGAATTCATATTCCGCATAGGCTGATTGCCACAGCAGAAAGTTCGATATCCGCGCCTCGCCACTGGTGCGGATCACCAGATCGGGGTCCGGCAAAACATGGGTATCCAGATAGCGCGGCAGGGTTTCTTCGTCGACGTCATCAGGGCTGAGCAGACCCGCTGCAACGTCCTGTGCCAGCCGCTGTGTCGCGCGCGCGACCTCGTCGCGACCGCCGTAGTTCAGGGCAATCGTCAGATGGGTACGGGTATTTTCCGCCGTCTCTGCCTCTAGCACATTCATCAGCTTGACCAGTTTCGCATCCAGCCGGACACGGTCACCGATAAACCGGACGCGCACGCCCTTGGCTTTCAGCGCTTTGGTCTCTTTGGTGATATAGCGGCGGAACAGGCTCATGAGCCCCGCCACCTCGACCTGAGTACGTTTCCAGTTCTCGGTCGAGAAGGCAAAGATCGTCAGATACTCGACGCCGAAATCGGGGCATGCCTCTACGATTTCACGCACACGCTTGGCACCGGCGTGATGCCCGAACAGACGCGGACGCCCCCGCTGGGTCGCCCAACGGCCGTTTCCGTCCATGATGATCGCAACATGGCGCGGTGCCCCTGGGACAAGCTGGAAGGTCTGGTCGGTCGCAGCAGGCATCATCTATCCTTATCGAACTGCAGGCCGATGCGCGGACCTTGGGGTCGCGCGCATCGAATAAGGTACTTAAACCTGCATGATCTCGGCTTGTTTGCTTTCAAGCTGCTCGTCGATCTGGGCGATGAACTTGTTGGTCATGTCCTGAACCTCACCCTCCCAGACTTTCTGATCGTCTTCCGACATGCCGTCGGCCTTGGCTTTCTTGATCTGGTCCATACCGTCGCGGCGCACGTTGCGGATCGATACACGGGCGCTTTCGGCATATTGCCCCGCGACCTTGGTCAGCTGGGTGCGGCGTTCCTCGTTCAGCTCGGGGATCGGCAGCATGATGATCGTGCCGTTCAACTGCGGGTTGATACCCAGACCGGATTCACGGATCGCCTTTTCGACCTTGCCGACCAGCGCCTTGTCCCAGACGTTGATGGTGACCATGCGTGGCTCGGGCACGTTGACGGTGCCCACCTGGTTGATCGGCGTGCTGCTGCCATAGGCGTCGACCATCACAGGCTCCAGCATAGAGGCGGACGCGCGGCCTGTGCGCAAAGAGGCAAATTCGGTGCGCAACGATGCGATTGCGCCGTTCATGCGCCGCTCAAGATCGTCTGTGTCCAGCATAAAATCGTCTGACATGATGTCCCCGGTGGTTTTGTAACTATCTAGATTTGAACCGATATAACGCGATCAAGCCCCCCTTGTATAGGGAGCCCCGCATCTATCGTAGGTTGGGGCCTAGCCCTGAACCCGTGTGTATGTGCCCTCGCCCGCGAGAATCCCCTTGAAGCCGCCCGGCTCGTCGAGAGAGAAGACGATGATCGGCAGGTTGTTGTCGCGCGCCAAGGCGATGGCAGAGGCATCCATGACCCCCAAGCGCTTTTGCAGCACGTCGTCATAGCTGACGGCATCATAGCGGACCGCATCGTCGAATTTGGCGGGGTCTTTGTCATAGACACCATCGACCTTGGTGCCCTTGAAGATCGCTTCGCAGGCCATTTCATTGGCGCGCAGCGTCGCGGCGGTATCAGTGGTGAAATAGGGGTTGCCGGTGCCCGCGGCAAAGATGCACACGCGCTTTTTCTCAAGGTGGCGCACGGCGCGGCGGCGGATGTAGGGTTCGGCGACCTCGTTCATCGTGATCGCTGAGATCACCCGCGTGTGGATGCCCAGTTCCTCCAGCGCGGATTGCATCGCCAGTGCGTTCATCACGGTGGCCAGCATCCCCATATAATCAGCGGTGGTACGTTCCATCCCTTGGGCCGATCCTTGCAGCCCACGGAAGATATTGCCGCCCCCGATGACCATGCAGATTTCGACGCCAAGATCGTGAACAGATTTGACCTCGTTCGCGATGCGTTGCACGGTTGGCGGGTTCAGCCCGAACCCCTGATCGCCCATCAATGCTTCGCCTGAAATCTTCAGCATGACCCGGTTGAATGTTACTTTTGACTGGCTCTCGGGCATGGGCGCACCTTTCAGGGTGTGGGAGGGGTTTTCATTGCGCCGTAAAATGTCGCAAATAGCGCAAACATTCAATGCTCCGTCAGAGGTTCACGCAAAGAAATGCCAGATGCCCCGCTGTCCCGCGTCTCTGACGTGGTTTCCTCTATCGACCCTGCCGCGCCTGTCCTGATTGCGGGGCCCACGGCGTCGGGTAAATCGGCGCTGGCGCTGGCGATTGCGCAGGCTCAGGGCGGGGTGATTGTGAACGCGGATGCCAGTCAGGTCTACGGCTGCTGGCGCGTGATCTCGGCCCGCCCCCCAGCCGAGGAAGAGGCCTTGGCACCGCATCTGCTGTATGGCCATGTCGCGGCACACGACCCCTATTCGGTCGGCCACTGGCTGCGCGAGGTGACCGAGGTGCTGCGCCAGCCCGCACGCCCGATCATTGTCGGTGGCACTGGCCTTTATTTCGCGGCGCTGACCAAGGGGCTGGTGGACATTCCCCCGACCCCCGATGCGGTGCGCGACGCGGGCAACACCATGACCCGCGCGGCGATGATCGACGCGCTTGATGCAGAGACGGCGCGCCGCATCGATCTTTATAACCCCATGCGCGTCCAGCGTGCGTGGGAGGTGCAGCAAGCCACAGGGCGCGGGCTGGCCGCGTGGCAAGATGATACGCCGCCCCCCATCCTGCCGATGGAGCGCTGCCAGCCCGTCGCTGTTGCCGCGTCAAAGGACTGGCTGAACGACAGGATCATCCGTCGCTTTGACCAGATGCTGGACCAAGGCGCGCTGGACGAAGTCGCCGCCGTACGCCCCGATTATGACCCCGCCCTGCCCGCGCACCGAGCCATCGGCGTGCCCGAGCTGATGCGCTACCTTGACGGAACGACTCCGCTTGACGTGGCGCGACAGGATGCCATCATCGCGACACGGCAATATGCCAAACGGCAGCGCACGTGGATGCGCAAGAACACCGCCGATTGGCTGCAATATGTGCCGGGCTAGCACGCAGTCGCCAAAACGGCAAAATTATCTTTTACTGCCTTTATCTTTCCATATCTCTGTATAACGATAGTATTCACTTGTCTTTTGCTGATAGGGTCATGCAATGACAGAGAACACGATCGAATTGCTGACGCTGGCGCAACTGTCGCAAGGGCAGGACTGGCGCGTGCAGCTTTGTCATGACCGGCCTGTGCATATGCTGATCTGGATCACCCGCGGTCAGGGATTGCTGCAGCTTGACGGCCAGCGGCGCGGTTTGGGGGCGCATAACGCGGTGTTTATCCCTGCCCGTGCGCTCTTTGCCCTTGATATGGGGCGGCAGGGCATCGGGCAAGCGGTGGTGATCCCCGACGGCACCGAGCTGCGCCTGCCCCAAATGCCGCGCCACCTGCGTATTCGGGATGTGCAGGCCCAGACCGAACTGACCGGCCTGATCGAAGCCGCGCAGCGCGAACAACAGGCCAAGCGCCCGCTATATCACGACGCGCTAGAGGGGCACGCGGCGCTGATGTCGGTCTGGCTGCGGCGCCAGATTATGCAGGACGAACATGTGCCCAACCGGCGCAACGCCGCCGCACGGCTCAGCGCGCGGTTCTGCCAGATGGTCTGTGAACACTACAGCAGCGGCGCGCCGATGGCGCAATACGCCGAAAGCCTAGAGGTCACGCCGACGCATCTGTCACGGGCCGTAAAATCTGCCACCGGCAAGACTGCGGCGGATATCCTGACCGAACGGGTGGTGCATGAGGCACGGCACCTGCTTGGCACGACAGAGCATTCCGCACAGGATATCGCGCGCCACCTTGGCTTTGGCTCCGCCGCCTATTTCACACGGTTCATGCAGCAACACACGGGCCTCACACCCTCGCGCCTGCGGGCAACGGCGGCCTGACGCGTCGGGGCCGGTGGCCGCAAGGACGCTCGGGTTAGCGCCCTTTTCCAAAGTACCGAGTTGACCTGCCACCGCGACCTGTGGCTGACTGGTATTCAAGAAAAACACATCCGCACCGCCCATGTCATGGTGGAAAGCGGACAATAAGGGAGCCGCGCAGCGCGCAACGTATCGGCAAAAGCCGGACCGCGCTGCGACAAATTCAAACGCAGCCGCGTGCCTTCAAGGTGTCGCCGTATCGCCGCGCAACAGGGTCATCACATGGGTATTTTCATATTGCGCCGTTTGGGCGTGATGGTGGTAACAGCGCTATGCCTGACCTTTATCGTGTTCTGGCTGACGAACCTCTATCCGAACCTCGAAAAGCTCGCCAAGACCCAAGGCAACTTCCGCATGTCCGACGAAGCGGTCGCAAGCTATCTGGGAGATCGCGGCTATCTTGACCCGCTGCCGGTCAAATTCGGCCAATGGCTGGGCGTCATGCCCGGATGGGTGACGCAAGAGGAGGACGGCACCAGTTTCGGGCGCTGCTTTACCAAGGACACGCCCGAGGACGACCGCCGCCGCTTTTGCGGTATCTTGCAGGGGGATTGGGGATTTTCCACAGTTTTCCAAGAGGATGTCGGCCCCACTGTCCTGACGCGATTGGCGCTGACGGGCAAGTTGATGGGCTGCGTGATCCTGCTGATGGTGCCGATGGCGCTGATCGTGGGCGTGCTGGCAGGGATGCGCGAAGGGTCGCGGACGGACCGGACCCTGTCGACCTTTTCAATCCTGACAACCGCGACGCCTGAATATGTGTCTGGTGTCGTGTTCATCGCCCTGCTCGCCTCCTCGCGGTTCGGGTTGTCGCCCCTGCTGGCCGACTGGGGCTGGATCGACAGCAAAACGCTGTTTCTGGGCTCCGCCGCCAGTGCGATGAAAGACGCGACCTTCTGGAATTTCTTTTTGCCGGTGCTGACCATCTCGCTTTACGGGATGGGCTATATCGCGCGCATGACCCGTGCCTCGATGACCGAGGTGATGACCGCGCAGTACATCCGCACGGCGCGGCTGAAGGGGGTCAGCTTTGGCAACATCGTCCTGAAACACGCCCTGCGCAATGCATTGATCGCGCCGTTCACGGTGATCATGCTGCAAATCCCGTGGCTTCTGAACGGAGTCGTCATCGTCGAGACCTTGTTCAACTACAAGGGCTTCGGCTGGCTGTTGGTCCGCGCCGCGTCGAATAATGACATCGAGTTGTTGCTGGCCGTGTCGGTCGTGTCGGTGATCGTGGTGCTGACAACGCAGCTGATCTCGGACATCGGCTATGTCGTGCTGAACCCGCGCATCCGGATCACCTGAGGAGACAATGCAGATGGACCCATTGACATGGACAGGTGCGCTGGACTGGGTGAACCCATTGCTGGGGGGCGCGGTACTGGTCGTGCTGCTTGGCATCGCGATGCAGATGGTCTGGCCCCTGCTGCCCACTTCCCCTGCGGGGGTGCGCCGATTGGGGCAGCTCACCACCGCGGGGATCGCGGCGGCGACGGCGTTGCTGATGGTCTATGTCGTCGGGGGCATTTTCATGGGCGCCGAGGCCGGCATCTTTGGCGGCATGGCGCAGCGTCTGCTGCCGGTCTGGATTGCGCTGATCGTGACCTTTGCCCTGTCGATCGCCTTCAAACGCCGGCTGGGGCTTTATGGCAAATTGTTTGACAGCACCGTCGGTATGATCGGCTTTGGGCTGGTGATGTTCTGGGTCTATACGGGGCTGTTCGGCGGGGTGTTCGACATGATCGTGACCCACGACAGCCTCAGCCAGACCTCGGGCATGAAGAACAAGCTTCCCGGCACACCGCTGGCCCGTGCCGAGGACGGCGACTACCCGTGGTTCCTGCTGGGCGGCGATAACCTTGCCCGCGATGTGTTCAGCCGCCTGATCAAGGGTGCCTGGGTGGTGATCCAGATCGCGCCGATGGCGACGGTCTTTGCCTTTATGGTGGGGATCACGCTGGGGCTGCCTGCGGGCTATTATGGCGGCAAACTGGACGTATTCCTGAGCTTTCTAGCCAATCTGATCCTCGCCTTTCCGGTGATCTTGATCTTTTATCTTCTGGTCACCCCCGAGATCGTGCTGACCGGGCTGCCGAATTACATGGCAATTGTGCTGTTTATCTTTCCGCTGGTGTTCCTCGGGGTGCTGCTCAACACACGTCTGCGCACGCAGCCAAGCACCCGCACGCCGGTGCTGGTCATGGTACTGGGGCTGGTGGGCTGGCTTTACCTCGCGATGATCTCGGACGATGGGGCGTTGGTGCGGACCCAGACCTACGAGATCCCGGGCCTGCCTGCGTTTCTGGATTTCCTCGACATCGGGCCGGGGTTGCTGGTGGTCTTTGTCGCGGTGGTTTTCGTCAATGCACCCACAGTATTCCGGATCGTGCGCGGGCTCGCACTGGACATCAAGACACGCGACTATGTGGCGGCGGCGCAGACCCGCGGCGAAGGACCGTGGTACATCATGTTGTGGGAGATCCTGCCCAATGCCCGCGGCCCCCTGATCGTCGATTTCTGCCTGCGCATCGGCTATACAACGATCCTGCTTGGCACGCTGGGTTTCTTTGGGCTGGGGCTGGAATCCGAAAGCCCCGATTGGGGCACCACGATCAACGCAGGGCGGCGCCTGCTGGCGCTCTACCCCCATGCGGCAATCGCGCCGGCGCTGGCCTTGCTGAGCCTTGTGCTGGGGTTGAACCTGCTCGCGGATGGGCTGCGCGAAGAGAGTTTGCGGGATTGATTTAGGGGAACCGCCGCGGGGGCCAGCCCCCGCACCCCCGGAGTTTACTTGGCAAAATGAAATATAAGGTTGCGGTTGAAGGTAAGGGAGTTGGACATGGGCGAGGTATATGACGGGCCAATTCTGGAGATCGACGGGCTGTCGATCTCTTTCTTCACACGGCTGCGCGAAATTCCGGCGGTGATGGATTTTTCGGTCTCGGTCAAACCGGGCGAGGCTGTGGGGCTGGTTGGTGAATCCGGTTGTGGTAAATCAACTGTCGCCTTGGGCGTGATGCAGGACCTTGGGGTGAACGGGCGTGTCGTGGGCGGGTCCATCAAGTTCAAGGGGCGCGATCTGTCCCAGATGAGCTCGGCTGAGTTGCGTCAGATCAGGGGCAGCGAGATCGCGATGATCTATCAAGAGCCTATGGCTTCTTTGAACCCCGCCATGCGGATCGGGCAGCAGTTGATGGAAGTGCCGATGATCCACGGAGGCATGTCGAAACGCGAGGCCCATGCCCGCGCCTTGCAACTGGTGACCGACGTCAAGCTGCCGGACCCCGAACGTATCCTCAAGGCCTATCCGCATCAGCTGTCAGGCGGGCAACAGCAGCGTATCGTCATCGCTATGGCCCTGATGTCAGAGCCGTCCTTGCTGATCCTGGACGAGCCCACCACAGCATTGGATGTCACGGTCGAAGCGGCGATCATTGATCTGGTCAAAGATCTGGGGCGCAAATACGGCACCTCTATGCTGTTCATCAGCCACAACCTCGGGCTGGTGCTGGACACCTGCGATCGCATCTGTGTCATGTACTCAGGCGAGGCGGTCGAGCGCGGGTCGATTGCGGATGTGTTCGACGGCATGCGCCATCCCTATACACAGGCTCTGTTCCGGTCGATCCCGCTGCCCGGTGCCGACAAGACCGCGCGCCCGCTGGTCGCTATCCCCGGCAATTTCCCCCTGCCCCATGAACGCCCCGAGGGCTGCAACTTTGGCCCGCGCTGCGATTACTTTGTCGCGGGGCGCTGCGATCAGGGTGCCATTCCGATGCTGGACGTGCCCGAAAACACGCGACACGCGACCCGCTGTATCCGCCACGATGACATCGACTGGGCCGCGCCGATGGCGCATGCGGCGACCAAGTCGAAGGGCGAGATTGGCGACATCGTTCTGAAAATGGACAAGCTCAAGAAATACTATGAGGTGGCGGCGCATTCGATGTTTGGCGGCACTGGTACCAAAGTGGTTAAAGCAAACGAAGAGCTGAGCTTTGAAGCGAGGGCGGGTGAAACCCTTGCCATCGTGGGGGAATCCGGTTGCGGCAAGTCCACTTTTGCCAAGGTTCTTATGGGGCTGGAGACGGCCACAGCCGGTCACCTGCTGCTGGATGGCCGTGATATCGGGACCACCGCGATCGAGGATCGGGGGACACAGACCGTCGCTGATATCCAGATGGTGTTCCAGAACCCTTTCGACACATTGAACCCGTCAATGACCGTGGGCCGCCAGATCATCCGCGCGCTTGAAGTGTTTGGCGTGGGCACATCCGCGCGTGACCGTAAGGCGCGTATGCTGGAGCTGCTGGATCTGGTCAAACTGCCGCGGGAATTCGCCAGCCGCATGCCGCGCCAACTGTCGGGCGGGCAGAAACAACGCGTGGGGATTGCCCGTGCCTTTGCCGGAGACGCGCGGATTGTAGTGGCGGATGAACCCGTCTCGGCGCTTGATGTCTCGGTTCAGGCGGCGGTGACAGATCTGTTGATGGAGATCCAGCAGGCGCAACAGACCTGCCTTTTGTTCATCAGCCATGACCTGAGCATCGTGCGATATCTTAGCGACCGGGTGATGGTGATGTATCTGGGACATGTGGTCGAATTGGGCACGACGGATCAGGTGTTCTCTCCGCCCTATCACCCCTATACCGAAGCGCTGCTTTCGGCAGTGCCGATTGCCGACACGCGGGTGAAGAAAAAACATATCGTGCTGGAAGGCGATGTCCCCTCGGCGATGAATCCGCCGCCCGGTTGCCCCTTTCAGACGCGCTGCCGATGGAAATCTCGGGTGCCGGGAAATCTGTGCGAGACGCAGGTCCCAGAGCTGCGGCCGCTGGCGGCGGGGCATACGGTGAAATGTCATCTGGATGACGCGCAGCTTGCAGCGATGGAGCCGGTGATCGAGATGGACGTTACGGCGCGCTAAACCATTCGCTACGCATGAAAAAACGGCCACCGCATGTGCGATGGCCGCTTCTGCCTGATCGAGGCAGGGTGGCTTATTTGCTGACGCCGCTACCTGCGGTGTTCAGATTGCCGACCTGTTCGGCCACCTCATCGGCAAAACCGTTGATCATGACTTCGTAGAAAACACCCTCGCTCGGGGACACGGCGACATAGCCCTCGGGCACGACCTGATCGACCGAATAGGCAGCGACATTCACAGGGAAGCTGCGCGCGCCGATCGATTCATTGGGCGACGTAATATCGACTACACCTTCGATCTCGTTAAATTCCTGACTATCGCTCAGCATCGTATCCCCATCCAGCGAGATTTTGCGGATGTCGATGTTGATCGTCGGATCGCTGGCGTCATCGCTGCCCAAGACGCGGGCGGCGACGGCGGCTTTCAGATCCTCGGTGATCTGGGGGTAGTATTCCATCGCATTGGCGTCCTGCGCGGCGTCGATGGACGAGCTTACGTCAATCGCAGAGAAGGCGACTTTCTCGTCCGCAAATGCGGCAGAGGACAATGCGGCCAAGCTGACACCCGTGGCCAAGGCGATCGATTTAACTGAGTTGAACATGCGAATGCTCCTTATCTTCCTGATGCGCGCAGACCGTAGAAGACGACCTGCTGACGCTGTGGAGAGGGAACATCAGCCGTGGCGATATGGTTCCATCGCCGCGAAAAACGGCAAGCGGAAATCAGCATAAAGCGGCGAAATACATAGTATTTACAGCCACTTATCGGGGTGCATCACAGACCCGCGATCACCTTCACATAGTTCTTGGTTTCGGCGTAGGGCGGGATGCCACCGTATTTCTTCACCGCCCCCGGCCCCGCGTTATAGGCCGCAAGGGCGAGGTTCCATGAGCCGAACGCCTGATATTGACGCTTGAGGTATCGTGCGCCGCCATCAAGGTTCTCGTAGGGGTCGGTCGGGTCCACGCGCAGGATCCGCGCCGTTTCCGGCATAAGCTGCGCCAGACCAAGCGCGCCTTTATGCGACCGCGCCGCAGGGTTCCAGCCGCTTTCCTGCTGCACGAGACGCAAGAAGAGATCCGCCGGAATGCCGTGGCGCATCGCGGCTTCGCGCGCCATGCCAAGATAGACGCCCTTGTACTTGCCGCGATATTTGGGTGTGTCCCATTTTGTCGGGGTGACCACGCGTTGTGGCTGCAGCCGGACAGAGGCCGCATATTGTTTTGACGCCCGTGTGTCCAAAATCTTGGTCTGGGACGCAAAAAGCTTGGTCCGGCTCTTGGATGAAAACACATCGGCGGCAACCGGTGCTGCGCCCACAGAAAGGCAGCACAGCGCCGCCGTTAGTAAAATTCGCATATTGTCCCTGCCCCACGCAGTCTCAATTCCCGCAGACCATATCAAACTGACCCGTTGGTGCCACCCTTTATTGCCCCCTGTCACATCTGCGTGGGTCGCAACGGCGATAATCCCGCCTCCCCCCTGTTTATCGCAATCCCTGCTGGGTATAACGTCGGCCAATCCAAGGTGCGTGCGGGATTCGCGCGTGGCCCGTAAACTTGCAGCAAATGGGGGCATCATGGCCGGCTCAGTGAATAAAGTGATCCTAATCGGGAATCTGGGGCGCGATCCCGAAGTGCGTTCGTTCCAGAACGGCGGCAAAGTGTGCAACCTGCGCATCGCGACATCCGAGACATGGAAAGACCGCAACACCGGCGAGCGCCGCGAAAAGACCGAATGGCATTCGGTGGCGATCTTTCAGGAAGGGCTTGTGCGCATTGCAGAGCAATACCTGAAGAAGGGTTCCAAAGTATATATCGAAGGCCAGCTGCAAACCCGCAAATGGCAAGATCAGTCCGGTCAAGATAAATACAGCACAGAAGTTGTCCTGCAGGGCTTTGGCGGCACGCTGACCATGCTCGATGGCCGCGACGGTGGTGGTTCCGGTGGTGGTGGCAACTACGGCGGCGGCGGTGGCGGCTACGACAGTGGACCGTCGGATCAGGGCGGCTACGGTGGCGGCTATGACAGTGGCCCTTCGGGCGGCGGCAACGACGGTGGTCGCGGTTCCTCGCGCGATCTGGATGATGAAATTCCGTTTTGATATCAATTGGATACCAGATATATTTAAGGCGGGGAATTCCCCGCCTTTTTCTTTGTCGTGACTTAAGACGGGTGGGCGTCGCGCCCTAGCGGCGTTCGGCCAGCGCGTCATCCAGCAGCTGCAGCACCGCGTCCTTGGGGACATCGGCGGTGACAAAAGCATCGCCAATGCTACGGGCCAGAATAAAGCGCAGCTTGCCGTCGATGACCTTTTTATCCTGCCCCATCAGATCAAGCAGATAGGCGGCGTCCGGCAGATCTCCGTCGATGTCGCGCAGGTCGGTTTTCATGCCCATGGCCCGCAGATGCGCGCGGACGCGGCTGGGGTCCTCTTGCGCGCAAAGCCCCAAACGGGCGGACAATTCGAACGCCATCGCACAGCCGATCGCCACGCCTTCGCCATGCAGCAACCGGTCGGAATAGCCCGTCGCCGCCTCAAGCGCGTGGCAGAAGGTATGGCCAAGGTTCAACAGCGCGCGGTCGCCGTGTTCCTTTTCGTCGCGCAGCACGATATCGGCCTTCATCTGGACAGACCGGCGCACCGCCTCTACGCGCAGCGCCATATCGCCAGCGGCCATCGCGGGGGCGTTCACCTCGAGCCAGTCAAAGAAGGCCGCATCCCCCAGCAGCCCGTATTTGACGACCTCGCCATATCCGGCGAGGAAATCACGCGCCTGCAATGTGCCAAGCACGGCCGTATCGGCCAATACAAGGGACGGCTGATGAAACGCGCCGACAAGGTTCTTGCCCTGTGATACGTTGATCCCCGTCTTGCCCCCGACCGAACTGTCGACCTGCGCCAGAAGCGAGGTCGGGATTTGCACAAAGCGCACGCCGCGGCGCAGGATCGCGGCGGCAAAGCCCACTAGGTCGCCGATGACACCGCCGCCAAAGGCAATCACGACATCGTTGCGTTCGACCTTCTGATCCATCAGCCAATCGACCGTGCGGGTCAGCTCTGCCCAACATTTTGTGGCCTCGCCCGGCGGCAATGCCAGTGCCTCGACGCTGATGTCAGCGGCGTCCAGTCCGGCGCGCAAACTGTCCAGATGGTGCGCCGCAACCGTTTCATCGCTGACCACCACAACACGTTTGCGGCGCAACAGCGGGGCAATCAACGCGCCTGCTTGCGCCAGCAGATCGGGGCCGATCACCACATCATAGGCGCGGCCCTCAAGACCGACATGAACCGTTTCTCGCATCACAGCACCTCAAGTACATCTGGACGATCCGCCAGCGCATCCACCACGCGCTGCGCCATCGCGTCAATCGACAGCGCCGGCGTGCTGGCAACCGTCATATCCGCAAGCCGGTAGATTGGCACACGTTTTTCGTAAAGCTCGGTAAGGGTGCCGCGCGGGTCAGCGGTGCGCAGCAACGGGCGCGAGGTCTTGTACCGCACACGGTTCCACAGCAGGTCAAGATCCGCATCCAGCCACACCGACACCCCGCGGGCCGAGATATTCTCGCGGTTGGCTTCCGCCAGAAAGGCGCCGCCGCCGGTCGACAGGATGCCGGGCTCTTTATCCAGCAGACGCGAGATCACTTCGGTCTCGCGCTTGCGAAAGAAGGGCTCGCCGTCGCGCTCAAAGATTTCGGGCACGGTCAGATTGGCAGCGGCCTCTATCTCGTGGTCGCTGTCCACAAAGGGCACGCCGAGTTTCGCGGCCAAAGCGCGGCCCACGGCGGTTTTACCTGCGCCCATCATACCCACCATGACAACCGTCTTCTTAAGATGGTACCGAGGGGTGTTTTGGGCCGTATCGGCTGGGGATTGCTGAATTTCGCTCATTCTTGTGTGAATGACGTGATCTTGCCCAAAAGGCCATATATAGAATAGTCAAAAGATGCAGAAGAAAGCAGGCGGATTCCATGGGCAAGCTGATCAAGTTTCTGATTTACCTCGCAATTATCGGGTTCATCGGCCTTGCGGTCTATGCCTATGTGGGGCCGTTCTTCGGGGCGGACTTTGCACCACCCCAGGTCGAAATCCGCGAATCCGTGACGTTGGAGCAGCAATGATCCGATTTGTCAGGCAGCTAAGCGTTTTTTGCCTGATTGCCCTCCCCCTTGGTGTCGCCGCGCAAACCGCGGCGCAGAATGACCGCAACGCGCCTTTGTCGGTGATCGACTGGCTCGGCGAACGTCCCAAGACGCCGCAACCGACGCGCAAGGCCCCCGTCAAGCCGGACGAGGCCCCCGTGGCGCGGACCGCGCTGCCGCCTGTCGTGACCGTGGCCCCCTTGGGCAAAGGCGGGCCGCGCGCCATCGGGTTGGTGCCAACCAAGGTGACAGGGCTGCCGCAGGATCTATGGACGGGCAGCACCGCGGAAGACATCGCCCATCAGCTTGACCGTCTGCCAGAGCTTCACCTGCCCGTAGCCCATTCGCTGCTGTTTACCCTGCTGCTGGCGCAAGCAACCGCACCGCAGGGGGACGCGAAACAGGGCGATGCGCTTGCCCTCGCCCGTGTGCGCACCTTGATGGATGCTGCGGCGCTTGACCCTGCGATGTCGCTGATCGAACAGGCGGGTGTCGAGACTTCGCCGGATCACTTTGGCCTATGGATGCAGGTGAGCCTGCTTTTGGGCACAGAAGATCGTGCCTGCCTGCGGCTGAAGGACAAGCCCTTCCTGACAACGGATTATGGCGTGCGCATCCTGTGCGCTGCGCGGTCGGGGGAATGGGACACGGCGGCGCTGACGTTGGGGTCTGCCCAAGCGCTGGCGCTGCTGCCCGAAAGCGATCTGTCGCTGCTGGACCGGTTCCTCAACCCTGACCTTTACGAAGGGGCCGCGCCTCTGCCCGGCCCGCGCGAAATGACGCCGCTCAAGTTCCGGCTTCTCGAGGCGATCGGAGAGCCGCAGCCCACGCGGAACCTGCCCGCTGCCTATGCTGTGGCCGATCTGCGCGATATCGCGGGCTGGAAAGCGCAGCTAGACGCGGCGGAGCGTCTGACCCGTATTGGGGCCCTGCCCGACAACCGGTTTCTGGGCATTTATACCGACCGTGAGCCTGCGGCCTCTGGCGGGGTGTGGGACCGTGTCGAAGCGCTCCAGCGGTTCGACACGGCCATGTCCAGCGGCAATACAGAGGCAATCGCCAAAGCCCTGCGCCCCGCGTGGCGCGCCATGCAGCAGGCCGAGACCGAAGTGACCTTCGCCACCCTCTATGCCGAGGATTTGCAGGGCACCGACCTTACAGGTGCCAGCGCCGCCCTGCGTGACCGAATCTTGCTGCTCTCACCGCTCTACGAGCAGGTCACCAGCACCGATACGACACCGGCAGAGATTGCATTCCTGTCGCAGATCGCGCGCGGGGAGGCCCCGAAAACCACGCCCGACATCCCCCACGCACAGGGGATCTCCAGCGCGTTCACGACGCCAACACCACGTAAGGGGCTGGTTGAAATGGCGCAAAACGGTCAGTTGGGCAGCGCCATCCTGCATACGATTGCCCTGCTGGAGGACGGTGCCCGCGGTGACACGGCTGCCCTGCGCGATGCGATCTCTACCCTGCGGGCCTTGGGGCTGGAAGATGCTGCGCGGCGGGCTGCCCTGCAGACGTCTTTGCTGGAGCGTGACTGATGCAGACCGAGTTGCTGCACTGGATTTCAACCTTCCTAGAGGCGCAGGCGGCGGAACTGGGCGCGGCAACGAACACGCAACTCGCCTATGGGCGCGACCTGAAGGATTTTGACAGTTTCCTCGCCCGCCGCGCATTGGATTTTGTCTCGGTCGGTCGCAAGGATATCGAAGCCTATCTGATCTGGTGCGACGCGCAGGGGCTTGCCAAGTCCACCCGCGCGCGGCGGCTGTCGGCGATCAAACAGCTGTACCGTTTCGCGTTTGAAGAAGGGTGGCGCAGCGATAACCCCGCGATCCAGATTGCCGGTCCGGGTCAGGACAAACGTCTGCCCAAGGTGCTGTCAGAAGACGAGGTTGACCAGCTGCTCGACGCGGCGCGTCATTCGGGGCGCAACACCTCGGACCAGCTGCGCAACACCTGTTTGATGGAGCTGCTTTACGCCACCGGCATGCGGGTGAGCGAGTTGGTGAGCCTTCGGGTCAGCGCGGCCCGCGGCGACCCGCGTTTGCTGTTGATCATGGGCAAAGGCGGCAAGGAACGTCTGGTGCCCCTCTCTGACCCCGCGCGCGAGGCGTTGGCGGCATGGCTGGTGCAGCGCGATACCACGGATGAGGCCGCACAGGCCAAGGGCAAACCCGCGTCGATCTACCTCTTCCCCAGCCGCGGCAGCGCCGGATATCTGACGCGCCACCGCTTCTATTTGCTGATCAAGGAATTTGCCCTGACCGCCGGTGTCGATCCGGCCAAGGTTACCCCCCACACCCTACGCCACGCCTTTGCCACGCATCTGCTGGCCAATGGGGCCGATCTGCGGGCGATCCAGACGATGCTGGGGCACGCCGATGTCGCCACGACCGAGATCTACACCCATGTCCTAGAGGCACGTCTGTCCGAGCTGGTGCTGGAAAATCATCCGCTGGCCAAGGCGGGGCGGCGCAGTTCCGGCGGCAAGACATCCTCTGACGGCCAGTGACCGGTCTCTAGCGCTTTATGGTAGCCTTGGGTCAGCCCCGCCTGCACCATCGCGCGGGCGGCGGCGGCATGGTCATAGTCAAGCCTGTGAAACGTCACCTGCCCCGCATCAAGCACCGCAAAACGGGTCTGCGGCGTGCCGTCGTTGGGCGGCATGCCGATGACACCGGCGTTGATCCACATCCCCCGCGCTGTCTGCCGTTCAAACGCCACTCCGCAGTGCCCTGCGATGATCCCATCCACCGGACCGATGCTGCGCTCAACCGCCTGCCATTCCGCGTCAAACACGGCCTCGGACGAGACGGGCCAGATGAAGCGGGCGATATCATGGTGCCCCCCGTGGATCACGGCATAGCGATTTCCGGCGTGGTGAAAGCTGAGGATATCCGGCACCTGCCCCATCCAGTCCCGCTGCGCTTGGGTGATCTGCGCGCTGGCGTAGCCGTACCAGCCGACCGACAGCAGATCGCAGGCGCTGCCATCCTCGAACCCGCAGCCGCAGTCCATCGCACCTGCGGCAAGCTGCTTTTCACAATTCCCGGCCACCACCGCGATGCCACTGTCCTGCATCCTGTCGCTGACGGCATGGGCATCGGCGCAATAGGCCACGACGTCGCCGGTGCAAATCATCCGGTCCGGCCCCAGCCCTAAGGCCCGCGCACGGTCAAACAGCGCATCAAGCGCCTGCAGGTTGGAATACGGACCGCCGAACAGCACAATCGGCCCGTTCAATTGTCCCAAATCTTGATGGTTCACCCTGCTCATCCCTTGAATGAAACCGCACACACGCCCATAACCCTATGAGCAAACGGATAAGGTATACTCACAAATGGACACGGCCCCCGCAATCCTAGACGGCGCATTTTGGATCAGCAGCGGTATCATCCTGTTTCTTCTGGTGCTTTCCGGCTTCTTTTCGGGGTCGGAAACGGCGCTGACGGCGGCATCGCGGGGCAAGCTGCGGGGTCAGGCGGATAAAGGGTCCAAGGGGGCGGAACGTGCGCTCAAGATCACCGAGGATAATGAGCGGCTGATCGGCTCTGTCCTGCTGGGCAACAATCTTGTGAACATTCTTGCAGCCTCGCTTGCGACGGCGCTGTTCACGCGGGTCTTTGGCGAATCCGGTGTGGCGCTGGCGACGCTGGTGATGACGCTGCTGGTCCTGATCTTTGCCGAGGTTCTGCCCAAGACCTATGCGATCACCAATGCTGAAACCGCCGCCGCCGCCGTGTCGCGGCCCATTGCGCTGGTGGTGCTGATCTTCAGCCCCGTGGTGTCAGCCGTGCGGTTTCTGGTCCGCGGCATCTTGCGCCTTTTCGGCGTGACCATCGACCCTGACAGCAACATCCTTGCCGTGCGCGAGGAAATCGCGGGGGCGCTACAAATCGGCCGCTCTGAAGGGGTGGTAGAGAAGGAAGACCGCGACCGCATTCTAGGCGCGCTTGATCTGCGCGAACGCATGGTCGAAGAGGTCATGCTCCACCGGTCAGGGATCGAGATGATCGATGCCGCCGATGACCCTTCGCAGATCCTTGAACAGATCCTGGAAAGCAACCACACCCGCCTGCCCGTCTACCGCGATGATCCCGAGAACATCATCGGTGTGATCCATGCCAAAGACCTGCTGCGTGCCATGTACAAGCACATCAGCGGTGCCGAGGATGACAAACCGTTCAAGACGTTCAAAATCGCCGATATCGCGATGAAACCCTATTTCGTGCCCGAGACATCTACGCTGGACGAACAGATGCGCCAGTTCCTACGGCGCCGCACCCATTTTGCGCTGGTGGTGGATGAATATGGCTCGCTTCAGGGGTTGATCACGCTCGAGGATATCCTTGAAGAGATTGTGGGCGAGATCACCGATGAATTCGACCCAGATGCGGACCACGGCGTGACCAAGGCCGAGGACGGTCAATATTTCGTCGATGGGGCCATGACGATCCGCGACCTGAACCGCGCCACGGAATGGGACTTGCCCGACGAAGAAGCCAATACCGTCGCCGGTCTGGTGATCCACGAAGCGCAGATGATCCCGACGCCCAATCAGGTGTTCTCTTTCCACGGGTTCCGGTTCGAGGTCATCGCCCGCGATGGCAACCGGATCACACAGCTGAAAATCCGCCCCCTGTAAAAGCCGCCCTCAGGTGGTGTCGGTGTCATTGTCCATCTTTGGCGCGTCATCCTCTGTATCGCTGTGCTTTACCGCGTCACGGACCGCATCGCGCACGTCTTGGCTGGCGCTTTCCATCAACTGCGCCCGGTCGGGTTCAAAGTCGATCTTGGCAAGCGCGCGTCTGAGGTGACGTTCGGCAGCCCTGCGCGCGGCGATGCGCAGCCCCTCGTCAGGGTGACGCATCAGGCCGTTCAGCGTGGCCTGAAGCCGCTGCTGCACCTCGACCACCGTACACCCGTCCCGCGCCAACGCGCCAAAAGCGTCCTGCATCAGGTCAGACGGGTCCAGCGGTGCGACATAGATGTGGTCCAGCACCTCGTCGCGGTCCCTTTCGGTCTCGTCCTCGTAAAAGCTCAGGATGCGGCCAATGCGGGTGATCACGTCGATCGCGGTGCCGGGGTCATTTACGCCGGGCGACAGCGCCTTTGACGCGACCTCTCCCATCACGATGAGACCAAAGCGCGGATCTTGATCATAGGTTCGCAAATCGCCGATGGTGATACTGGCATTGATCCCTGCATGCAGCGTTTCATCGGTGTGTTCATCGTCCTTGGGCTGCCCCACGCGGTCGATCATCATCAAAGGCTCGTTGACGAAAACAAAGCTGCCGATGTTGCGCTTGAGATAGATCTTCACCCCGTGGTTTTCCGCCACGGTATTCAACGCTTCGGGATAGATATGCTGGATATAGCCGTTTTCATCCGCGGTGAACGGCTTTGCACTGTCGGGGATATCACCTGTCAGCGGATTGGCCCCGAGGCAGGGATTATGCAGGCGTTCCTTGAAGGTGCGGCGTGTCTGATCCTCCACCTGTCGCGAGGTATCGATCAGGCTGCCAAAGGTCTGCAAATGCAGCACCCAGCGGATCAGGCTGAACACGATCACCGTCAATACGATCACCGTCATCACGAACAACACGAAAGAGCGCTTGTCGTCGAATACCCCAAGCTCGCGCAGGATGATGGCGATCAGCGCATAGACATAGGCCCCGATGAAGACGGCCAGCGTATTCTGGGTGGTGCGGTCCTGAACGATCAAGCGGTGAATGCGCGGCGTCCATTGGGTCGAGGTGCTGCGATATACAGTGACCATGACGCTAAGCGAAAAGGTGGTGACCGCAAGCATCGCGTTGGCGATGATCGACAGCAACCGGTCCGCCGCACTGCCGGTCAGATAGGTCGCGAGCGATTGCGGGATCCAGCGTTCGATCAACATGCTCAGCAGCAGCGACAAGACCGCCAACAACCCCATGATCAGCACCCGCACCCAAAGCTTGCGGCTGTATTCACGGCCCTTGCGGAGCAGTGTCGATGGCAAAAGGAAGTCAAAGTTCATAGGGTATGTCCGCGTCATGAAGTGCCATGTTCAACAAGCTTGCGCGGAGATCACCTGGCTTACAAGCCCAACGCCCTATTCCGCCCGATGGTTCAAAAATGCCGGGCCAAATCAGCGGGTGGGACTGATGCTATGCTCTTACGGTGGTTGACAATTCTGGCTATGGTCGGTGTATGAGCCATGACATCCCCATCATCCTGCTGGCCGCGGGGCAATCTTCGCGGATGCGGGGGCGCGACAAACTGCAAGAGATCGTGGAGGGCGAAGCGCTGCTGCGCCGACAGGCACGGATCGCGCGGGCGGCGACGCGCGGGGCGGTCATTGTGGCCCTGCCACCTGCGCCCCACCCTCGCTACGCGCTTGTGGCTGATATGGAGGTTGAAGCGCTACCCGTTCCCGACGCGGCAGAGGGGATGAACGCCTCGCTTCGCGCAGGGTTTGCGGCCCTTCCCGCCGGGACGCCTGCCGCGATGGTGCTGCTTGCCGACCTGCCAGAACTGACTAAAGATGACTTGAACACCGTCTTTCACGCCGTTGATATCAAATCAAATTACACGATATGGCGCGGTGCGACGGCGGATGGAAAGCCGGGTCACCCGACGGTTTTTGCCGCCTGCCATTTCGATCATTTTGCACGGATGCAAGGTGACACCGGCGGGAAAGAGATCATCGCTCAGGCCCAGGACCAGACGCTGCTGATCCCCCTGCCGGAGAACCGCGCGCGACTGGACCTTGATACGCCCGAAGCATGGGCCGCATGGCGCGCGGCACGCTGACCGGCCCCTGACCACGTAACCCTGAGCACGAAAAAACGGGACAGTCGCCTGCCCCGTTCTTCGCCCCGCACCCCCTCTAGGGGATGCAGGCATGTTGCTGCATATAATGTGGCGCTTACTTCGTCAGAAGTTTCGCCTCGTGCTTTTTCAGCGTGCGGCGCGCGGCGACATAGCCGTCCACCCCTTCGCGCGTTGCCAGTTCCGGGAAAAGCTCCAGTATCTCGTTGCGTTGCGCGTTGCCGACGCCTGCAAGGCTCATATCGCCCGGCTGGAAGCTTTCGGTCCATGTGCCGTCAGACAGGATCACCTCGTGCTGGTCGAACATCACGTGGATGTAGGTCGTGCCAGAGGTTTCAACGATATCAACACCTTCCAGACCGGTCAGGTGTTTCGCCGCGACCAGAACCTCGCGCTCTTCGAAGTAGAGCGCTGTCTTGTCGTTGGCCACCAGAACGCGGTGGTTGGGGCTGACCAGCATGTCACGCTCGGGCAGGTTGTTGCCCAAAGCACCCTGACGGATCAGAACCGGCAGCAGATGCGCTTTATGCGCCAGCTCTTGTCCGGTCATCTCGCGGGCACCGACCCAGCGGATTTCCTGAATACCGTTGTCACGGGTGATGACACGGTCGCCCACCACCAGATCTTCGACCCGACGTTCCCCTTTCGGCGTAGCGATCAAGGTGCCCGGTGTGAAGCAGGGAATGATCTCTTCGATGTTGGTGAAGTCGAGACGACCGGTTTCAGTGCCGGACGCATCCGTAAAGACGATCGTACCGTCGATGCCATCGTTGGGGCTGTCGCCGTCGATGGTGTCACCGGCATCATTATCCGGCGTGACGTTTTCAAGACGATAACCGCCGCCGGGGCTCAGCGCGCCTCTCAGATCAATGACGTCGTAGTCGGAGGCATCTGTGCCGGCACCGCCGTCGATGGTGTCGCCACCGTTGACGTTGGTGAAGGTATCGCGCCCGTCGTTACCTTGCAGGCTGTCATTGCCCGCGCCACCGCTGATGATGTCGTCGCCGCCACCTGCGCTGATGGTATCGTCGCCCTCACCACCTTCGATGGTGTCGTTGCCAAAGCCACCAAGCAGGCTGTCGTCGCCGTCGCCACCGTCGATGCTGTCGTTGTCTTCACCGCCGTCGATGGTGTCGTCACCCTCGCCACCGAACAAGATGTCGTCGCCGCGCACACCGCTGATGGAGTCGTCACCGGTCCCACCGTCTACGGTGTCATTGTCACCGGCCGCGATGATCGTGTCGTTTCCGGCACCCCCGAGGATGGAGTCATCGCCAAAGCCCCCGAGGATGGAGTCATCGCCGTCACCGCCGTCGATGGTGTCGTTGCCCTGACCACCGTCGATGGTGTCGTTCCCGGCACCGCCTTTAACGTCGTCGTCGCCATTGCCCGCGAGGATGGAGTCGTCACCGTCCCCCCCATCAATCTCATCATGGCCCTGTGCGCCGCGGATGGTGTCGTTGCCTTGACCACCCAAGATCGTATCATCGCCCTGACCGCCATCTAGGCTGTCGTCGTCAATGCCACCGTCGATGTAGTCGTCATCGGCACCACCCAGGATGGTGTCGTTGTCGTCTTCACCGTACAGCACGTCATTGCCGGCACCGCCTTCGATATAGTCCTTGCCGTTATTCGGCTGCGGATCGGTGGCGTCGACTTCCTCGCCCTCGTAGCCGGCGATCGGTTCGTTGCCAAAGCCACCATAGATGGTGTCATTGCCTTCGCCGCCATACAGGCTGTCAGACCCGTGGCTGCCGATGATGCTGTCGTCGCCGTCGTCGCCGTAGACCAAATCGTCATCGATACCCGCGTTGATAGAATCGTCGCCCGTACCGCCGTAGATGGTGTCAGAGTCGTCGCCGGTGCGGATCGTATCGTTTCCGCTGCCGCCATCGACGAAATCACGACCATCGTCCTTGTTCGGATCGCCGGAGTTGAAGAATGGGTTGGGTCGTCCACCGACGGTCGGCTGATCATTCGCATAATCAGAGAAGGTGTCGATACCCGCTTCGATCAGATCGTCACCGTCACCGCCATAGATTTCGTCCGCACCTTGGACATCGGTGATGGTGTCGTTGCCGCTGCCGCCATAGATGGTGTCGTTGTCGATGCCGCCTTCGATAACATCATCATCGTCGCCACCGTCGATATAGTCGGCATCATCACCGCCATCGATCGTATCATTCCCTGCGCCGCCGATCAGCGTGTCTTTGTCGTCGTTGGGGTTGGTATCCTGATCAAAGGGTGTGGAGACCAGTGGAACGTCCGTGTCGGGCACGCCAATCGCACCGGGCTTGTTGCCGATCAGGACGTCGTCACCCTCACCACCGACGAGGGAGTCGTTGCCGTCACCACCGATCAGGCTGTCATCATAACTACCACCGTCGATGGTATCATTGCCGCCCTGGCCATCGATGGTATCATCACCACCGCCGGCGTTCACCACGTCGTTGCCGTCACCGGTCAAGACATTTTCATCGCCGCCAGAGCCTGTAACCGTATCGTCACCGCCACCCAGTTCGAGTCTCTCGATCTCCGAGAATTCGGTGGTGCCGGACCCGTTGGTCAGTGTCCCTTCCTCTTTATCGGTGAAAGTGACCGTCAGGTCGTCATCCACAGCCGTACTGTCGATGACATCGCCGTCAGTTTCGCCGCTTTCGCCGCCGATGATAACGTCATTGTCGACGCCATCGGTCAGTGTGAACGTGTCGTCGCCCGAGCCGCCGTCAACGGTATCGTCGCCCAACCCGCTGTCGATCGTGTCGTCGCCACCGTTGCCAAAGATCGTATCGTTGATCCCGTCGGTGCCGTCGATCTGGTCGCCTTGGGCGTCGGTGTAGCCCGGTGCCATATCCTCGCCACTGTCCAGACCATCAACAGGGCCGGCCATCTCTTCGCCGATGATGTTTTCGATCTCGGTGAATTTGAACGAGCCCGCGGATGTGCCGTCGTCGTTGTAAAGGTCAACCGTACCGTTCTGACCATTGCCGTTGCTGTCTGGTTCCAGATCGCGCAGGCGGAAGTTCAAACCGGTCAGGTCCAGCGTGTCGTCATCGGTGTTCAGCGCAGGGTCGGCATTGAAGCCGCCGGCACCACCGTCAACCGTATCGCCATCGGTGCCGCCAAAGATGGTATCCTTGCCCGCGCCACCGCTAATATTGTCTTTGCCTTCGCCGCCAGTGAGCTGGTCATCACCGTCGCCGCCGATCAGCGTATCGTCATCATCGCCGCCAAACAGCGTGTCGTCGCCTGCGCCACCGTCGATAAAGTCGTCGCCGTCGTCGCCCATAAGCAGGTCATTGCCGGCACCCCCGTCAACGCCGCCCACGGGCGCGTCGAAATAGACGTCGGTGATGTTGATGCCCGCGTGGTTCCCGGGCGACAGGCTTTGATCCATCGTGTGGGTGATTTCGAGGTAATCCACCGGACCCGAGATGTTCACCAGCGCAGAGTGGCTCGGATCTGTATCCGGGCCATCAGCACCGCGGCTGATCAGCGTTTCATTCCCGCCGACGCCGTCCTGGTTCTGTGCCTGAATGCCGCCACCTGTGCTGACGTTGATCGGCGTGCGTGCGCCATCGGGGCCAACGGCCACGATCACAACTTTCGACGCGTTATCAATGTCATTGATGCGGAAGCTGATGTTGGTCACATCCTTCGAGAAGTCCAGGCGATAGGTCGCGCTTTCGCCATCCTGGTTCGCCAGAGACGCCAAAGAGCTGTTCGCATTGGTCGCCTGACCGTCGCCGGTGATCGAATGCACCTTCTGCTGGTCAGTGGAGAATGTCGTCTCGGGCGTTTTGCTGCTGCCGGTGACCGAGAAGGTCACATTGACGTTGCCCGTGTCCTGAACAAAGCCACCGCCCAGATTGTCGTTATTATCGACAGCCGAGTTGTCATGGGGGTCTGGTGCCTTGTCCCACTCAAAGCTCTCACGCTCTGTCGTGCCGCCGGGCGTAGAGGCGCCGCCGGTGTTGTTGTCGCCATAGATCGTGTCATTGCCGGTGCCACCGGAAATGGTGTCATCGCCGTGGTTGCCTTCGATCGAATCGTGGCCCGCATTGCCTTCGACGCTGTCGTTGCCGCCTTCACCAAAGATCGTGTCGTTGCCATTCCCGCCGGTCAGCACATCGTCGCCACCAACGGTACCATCGGTTGGGGACGTGCTGTCATCACTCACGGTATAGGTTTTGGCGATGTGATCGTAATTGATCGACGGCAGGTTAGAGTTGTGGCTGACGAAATCGTAGGATTTGCCCACTTCCAGCGGTTTGTCTGTCACGAAACCGACGGCATCGTTCCCGTCAAAGTTCACGACGTAGACTGTCACATCCTGCGAGGAATCCACCGCGCCTTCGGGACGCACAATATAGGAATACTCGGGGATGATCTTGTCGCCGGCGTATTCGGTGTTGCCATCCAATTTGGTGGTCTTTGCCAGGGTTTGCGAGTTGTCGTTGTCATTCAACTTGTCGTCGTCATCATTGATGCCAACCGCGACAGGTGCGGAATTTTCGTTGATGGTGAACGACTTGCCAGACAGATCGCCGGAGCCCACATCGCTGTTCTGGAAGGGGCTTGAACCGCCAGCCACTGTCACATTCGCCAGATCCCATGTCAAAACGGTATGATCCGCACCCGATACAGGCTCAACAGTCTTCGAGACGGGCTGCGATTTGGTCAGGCCGGCGCTGTCGCCAAAGATGATGTCATCGCCTTCGCCGCCATGCAGCGTGTCGTTGCCGACAGTGCCGTCGTCATCCGCCAGCAAAGCCGCTGGGTTGTCAAAGAACACGTCTGTTACGTTCACGCCCGAGTTGCCGCTTGTCGCACCGGTGTGGATGAACTCGATCCGCGACACGGGACCGTCGATGGACACGTTGACGGAATACTTGCTCGACGAGGGGGAATCGTCGCCGCCCTCGCTGGTGGCCGTGTCCACGCCAAACTTGCCGTCACTGTCCGTCAGCTTCACTTTGCCGGAGCTGCTGTTGGCGATCATGTCGACGTCGATCATCTTGCCGGATGCGTCGTAGGCCAGCACTTTCACAGCGCCTCTGTTGTCGATGTCGTTCACATTGAACGACACATTGCCAACGGCCTCGTCAAACCGCAGTTCGAACTTTGTTTCGCCGGTGCAGTTGGCCAGCGATTCAAAGGAGCTGTTATCGTTCACGCCGTGGGCATCGCCCTCGACATTGCCGGTGAACTGCTTGCTATCGCTGAATTCCTGATCCGCATTGTTACGCGGCGAAAAGCTCTTGAGCTCGAATGTGACGTTGACGGTGCCGGTATTCTGGGTGAACCCGCCCTTGAGGTTGTCATTGTCGTCGATCGCGGAGCCGTCCCCAGATGGGTCAGGTGCCTTGGACCATTCAAAGCTTTCGCGGGTGTCGCCGTAGTTGCCCTTGGTCGCACCATCACCGATCAGGATGTCGTTGCCCTTGCCACCGTCGACATAATCATTGCCCGACCCTGCGACGACCGTATCATTCCCCAAACCCGCGTTGACCGTATCATTGCCGCCACGTGCGAGGATGATGTCATCATTGGACCCGACGTTGCCGAATACCGCGTCGTTGCCGTCAACACGGTCACCGCTTGGGTCATCATTAAAGGTGGCGTCGATCTTGTTGCCCTGCTGGTTACCGTCCACGATCCCGTTCGGCCCGTCGGCCGGAGCCTCGGTCGCGGTTTTCTCGGCTTCGGCGGTCGAGCTTTTTCCAAAGAGCCACAGTTTATTCAAAAAGATGGTCATATCGGTCGTCTCCAAAATCAGGTCAGGCACGCTACGGTTGTACCGTCAGCCGTAAAACGAGTGTGCCCAGTCATGGGCGAAGCAAATTAATTCACATGGCACCAATTCTGTGCCGGGGTACTAAGGCGGGACAAAGCAACGCCCTGCCCGCGACGCTGCTGCAATGAGACATACGGCGCGCGGACGGGTGCATCGCGTGACACGCCCAAATCTGCAGCCGTTTGGATACGGGTCATTTGTGTTCTTGTTGTGATCCGAAAACGGCGCTTCGGGGAAGAAATCAAGACGGTCTCGGCAGCGGCGGAGCAACGCAGAGTTGCAACATCACCCATACCCGAACGGTCCGGCAGTCGTGGTCTGTAGATACAGTTTCCCATCAGTTTCTCCTCCTTCCGCCAACGTGGCGGGCCGTTAAAAAACGGCGCACAATACCCCTAACAAAGCTCCGCGGTCACAGACGACACACAAAGAACTCTACCGTCCTGAAGGGAGGATCAGCCGCAGACAGCTGCCCGCTGCCGCGCAACCGGCAGTGGTATATTCATCGGCTCTTAAGAGCCAAGCGAACACATCTTCCCCGCACAACATGTGCGTTCGATGCGGTCGCCCCCGAAACCTAAAAAACTTTGCCCCCCAGTTGGGCACGTTCTTATTACCTACCCGTTGACGTTGCTGGAAGGAAAAAATGGCAAGAATTCGCAGACGCGCCTCTTTTCCGCCTTTTTTGACTCGACGGTGGCGCGGAATATACTCGCATAAGTAGTGAATTGTTTCCCATCTCGGGGTGCGAATTTCGATGATGCGGATGCTTTTTGGGGTTTTTCACTTAATTTTAATGATTTCCCAAACCCAGCCCACGGCACTGTTTCGCAGGCAGACACAATAAACCATCTTTGCGATTAAATTCGGCGTGGCGGGACTGTGGCGGGGCGTGAATTCGCGATTTGGAACCAATAGCTTGCGACCGCGCCCATTTTTTCGAAAACGCCGCCAGTTTGCCAGCGCGAAACCGAATCGCAATACCACCTAAAGGATAGTCTTCGGCACCTCAGGTGGGATGCCATATGCCGATTATTTAGGCCCGACACCATAAGTTTGACACGAGGACATGGGTTTGAGCGAACATCTGCCGCTACAACCGCAAGAGGGTATTTTGGTCAAATTCGCAGCAAAATCCCACTGTCTCATGATGTTAGGGGGTGATATTTACCGCGCGACAAGTATGCTGATCCAACAGATACAGGAACATGGCGTCGTCACTTGGCCTCTGCCACCACCAGAAGAAGCGTTTGATGAGCAGTCGGAAAATCAAGAATATGGAAGAGTTTGCCGCCGTCAGCGGGATCTCCCGTCCGACGCTTTCCAAGTTCTTCAACGACCCCACCAGCGTGCGTAGCAGCACCCGCAAACGGGTTGAGGCAGCGCTGGACCGATATGACTATCGGCCCAATCTTTACGCCATGAACCAGAACCGCCGTTTGACCAAGAACATCGGCGTCGTGGTGCCGCATCTGGCCGACCCTTTCTTTGCCAAGATTGCCCGCACGATCGAAGAACACATCTTGCGACAGGGCTTCCGGCCCGTTCTGCTCGGGTCGCACGGCAGCCCCGAGATGGAGCTGGAGAACCTCGAAAACCTGCGCATGCTGAAGCCGGCGGGCGTATTGCTGGCCGCTTTCGGGCGCAGTTCTGATCACGCGCAGATCCAGACCTTTACCGAAGAGGTCCCTACCGTCCTGTTCGATGCGAACATCGAAAAGGTCGGCAAGGCGTTCATAGGCTCCAACAATGAACAAAGCGTTGATCTGATCGTCGACTATCTGTGCCGCACGGGCGAGCCGCCTGCCTTTTTCGAGATGAAAGACCCGATGAACCCCAACGCCTACAAACGGCGGGCGGCCTATGTCAGGGCGATGGAACGTCTGGGCCAAACGCCGCATCTGATCCAGGTCGGTGGCGAGGGATGGGAATTCGAAGAAATCGGGTTTCGCGAAGGCACCCGCGTGATCCGCGACCGAAGCCTGCCGTCGAAAACAATACTGTGCAGCAATGACCGTTTGGCCATCGGGCTGTTGTCCGCCATTTTCGAGGCGGGGATGAGCGTCGGGATCGAGGCAGGCCACGACTTCCGCGTCGCGGGCCATGACGACCATCCTTTCTCGCGCTTCACCTGCCCGCGCCTGACCACCGTGTCCCAAGACTACGAAGCCATTGCCGAGAAAAGCGCGACCACCCTGCTGGCGCTGATCGAGGCAGATGATTCTCTTGATTCGCGTACAGAGACGCTGTTTGACGGCAAGCTCGTGCTCAGGGGCTCTGCCTAGATAATTGAAAACACGACCATAAATCGTAAAACTAGACGCGCGTAAAATTCAAATTGACGCGAGTTCATCAATAGCCGTAAGCTTGTCGCTAACATCTCATCAGGGAGGTAGAAGATGTTTGTTTTGAACGCGTTTCGAACGGCGACCGCCATTTCACTTTTGACGGCAGCCGCTGCTTCTGCGGATACGATCACAATCGCTACAGTCAACAACGGCGACATGATCCGGATGCAGGGTTTTACCGATGATTTTACTGCCAAAACCGGCCACGAGGTCGAATGGGTCACGCTGGAGGAGAATGTCCTGCGTCAACGTGTGACCACGGACATCACTACCAAAGGTGGGCAGTTCGACATCATGACCATCGGCATGTACGAGACCCCGATCTGGGGCAAGCAAGGCTGGCTGGTTCCGCTGGACGATCTGTCAGCAGAATATGACACCGACGACATCCTGCCCGCGATGCGCGGCGGTCTGAGCGTCGACGGCACGCTTTATGCGGCCCCTTTCTACGGCGAAAGCTCCATGATCATGTACCGCAAGGACCTGATGGAGAAAGCCGGACTGGAGATGCCCGACGCGCCCACATGGGAATTCGTCGCTGAAGCCGCCCGCGCCATGACCGACCGTGACGCCGGCATCAACGGCATCTGCCTGCGGGGCAAGGCCGGTTGGGGCGAGAACATGGCGTTCCTCACCGCGACAGCAAACGCATTCGGCGCACGTTGGTTCGACGAAAGCTGGACTGCGCAGTTTGACCAGCCCGCATGGAAAGAAACGCTCGAGTTCTATGTAAACCTGATGAACGACGCGGGCCCTCCGGGTGCGGCGAACAACGGGTTCAACGAAAACCTGTCGCTGTTCCAACAGGGCAAATGCGGCATGTGGATCGACGCGACTGTTGCGGCGTCCTTTGTGACCAACCCGACAGATTCCACCGTCGCGGATCAGGTCGGCTTTGCGCTGGCACCTGACACCGGCAAAGGCAAACGCGGCAACTGGCTGTGGGCTTGGGCGCTTGGCATCCCTGCCGGCACCGATAACGAAGCCGCCGCGAAAGAATTCATCGAATGGGCCACGTCCAAAGAGTATCTTGAGCTGGTCGCCGAGAAAGACGGTTGGGCAAATGTTCCTCCCGGCACGCGGACATCGCTGTACGAAAACGCCGAATACAAAAAGGTGCCTTTCGCGCAGATGACACTGGACAGCATCCTGTCGGCTGATCCCACCGCGCCAACCGTGGATCCGGTGCCCTACGTCGGTGTGCAGTTTGCAGCTATCCCGGAGTTTGCAGGCATCGCCACACAGGTCGGACAAGAGTTCTCTGCCGCGCTGGCAGGACAACAGTCCGTCGATGAAGCCCTGGCCAACGCACAAGCGTTGACCACCGATGAGATGGAAGCCGCCGGCTACTGATCTGATCGCCCTCGGGGTCAGTCAGCAAAGCTCCCCCTTGCTGACTGGCCCCTTTTTTCCAACACGTGCATGATCGTCCGGGACGGCCCTAGCCCGTCAACGGAGGAGGTATATTCAATGGCAACGCAACACTCACGATCGGCCGCCCGTCTGATGATGGCCCCCGCTGTCGTGCTGCTTCTGGGATGGATGCTCGTCCCCCTGACGATGACGCTGTATTTTTCCTTTCGCAAATACCTGCCCCTGCGCGGCGGTGATCTGGGGTGGGTCGGCTTTGACAACTACGTCCGCTTCGTATCGTCCAGCGCATTCTGGCCGTCGGTTCAGGCGACACTGGTGATCGTGGGCGGCGTCCTGTTCATCACCGTCGTTCTGGGTGTGTTGCTGGCCGTTTTGCTGAACCAGCCGATGTGGGGTCAAGGGATCGTTCGGATCCTCGTGATTGCCCCGTTCTTCGTGATGCCGACCGTATCGGCGCTGGTCTGGAAGAACATGTTCATGGATCCGGTCAACGGGCTGCTCGCCCACCTGTGGGGCCTGTTCGGGGCTGAACCGCTGGTGTGGCTGACCGAAGCCTCGACCCAATCCATTATTCTGATTGTCAGCTGGCAGTGGCTGCCCTTTGCGACGCTGATCCTGCTGACCGCGATCCAGTCGCTGGACAGTGAACAACTTGAGGCCGCCGAGATGGACGGCGCATCGCCCGTCAAACGCTTTGGCTTCATCACCTTGCCCCACCTGTCGCGGGCGATCACCGTGGTGGTGCTGATCCAGACGATCTTTTTGCTCTCTATCTTCGCCGAAATTTTCGTGACCACCCAAGGCGCCTTTGGCACCAAAACCCTGACATATCTGATCTTCCAGCGCGTGCTGGAAAGCCAGAACATCGGGCTCGGCTCTGCCGGCGGTGTCTATGCCATCATCCTCGCCAATATCGTTGCCATCTTCCTGATGCGCATGGTTGGCAAGAACCTCGACGCATAAGGAGCCCGTCATGGCACGTGCAACGACCACACAACGCAAGGCTCTGAACACCGCACTCGCATGGGGCGTCGGGCTGCTGATTTTCTTCCCGATCCTCTGGACCATCCTGACCAGCTTCAAGACCGAAGCCCAGGCGATTGCAGACCCGCCGGTGTTCCTGTTCTTTGACTGGACACTGGAGAACTACGCCGCGGTGCAGGAACGCTCGAACTACGGCCGGTTCTTGTGGAATTCGGTGGTGATCGCGGGGGGCTCTACCCTTCTGGGCATCCTGATCGCCGTTCCCGCCGCCTGGTCGATGGCCTTTGTCCCCTCCAACCGGACCAAAGACATCCTGCTGTGGATGTTGTCCACAAAGATGCTGCCAGCGGTCGGGGTGCTGTATCCGATCTACCTCATCTTTATCAAAATGGGTCTGCTGGACAGCAAGCTGGGGCTGGTCGTGGTGCTGATGCTGATCAACCTGCCGATCATAATCTGGATGCTCTACACCTACTTCAAGGAAATCCCCGGCGAGATCCTTGAGGCAGCCCGTATGGATGGTGCCAGCCTGCGCGAAGAGGTGCTGTATATCCTCACGCCGATGGCGATCCCCGGCATCGCCTCCACGCTGCTTCTGAACGTGATCCTCGCCTGGAATGAAGCCTTCTGGACCCTCAACCTCGCCGCCGCCAAGGCTGCCCCTCTGACGGCCTTTATCGCCAGCTATTCCAGCCCCGAGGGGTTGTTCTACGCCAAGCTCAGCGCGGCCTCGACCATGGCCATCGCGCCGATCCTCATCCTTGGCTGGTTCAGCCAGAAACAACTTGTCAGCGGCCTGACCTTTGGCGCAGTGAAATAAGGAAACAACACCATGGGACGCATCACATTAGACAAGGTTTCCAAGCGCTTCGGTGACGTCGAAGTCATCCCGCCGCTGGACCTGACCATCGAAGACGGCGAATTCACCGTCTTCGTCGGCCCCTCGGGCTGCGGCAAATCCACCCTGCTGCGCCTGATTGCAGGGCTCGAAGATACCTCGGGCGGGCAAATCCGCATCGACAAGCAGGACGCCACCCATGTGCCCCCCGCCAAACGCGGTCTGGCAATGGTGTTCCAGTCCTACGCGCTGTATCCGCATATGTCCGTGCGCAAGAACATCGCCTTTCCGATGCGCATGGCGGGCATCCCCGTGGACGAACAGAACCGCCGCATCGATGCTGCGGCGAAAGCGCTGAACCTGACCGCCTATCTGGACCGCAAACCCGGCCAGCTGTCGGGCGGGCAACGCCAGCGTGTGGCGATTGGTCGGGCGATTGTCCGTGAACCCGCGGCCTTCCTGTTCGACGAACCGCTGTCCAACCTTGACGCTGCATTGCGCGTGGGCATGCGGCTTGAAATCTCTGAGCTACATAAACGGCTTGAGACGACGATGATCTACGTCACCCACGATCAGGTCGAAGCGATGACCATGGCCGACAAGATCGTGGTGCTTCAGGCCGGTGTGATCGAACAGGTCGGCTCCCCGCTTGAGCTTTACCACACACCCCGCAACACCTTTGTCGCGGGCTTTATCGGCTCGCCCAAAATGAACCTGATCTCGGGCCCCGAGGCGGCCAAACACGGTGCGCATACCATCGGCATCCGCCCTGAACACATCGACGTGTCGACAACCGAAGGCACCTGGAGCGGCGTCGTCAAAGTGTCTGAGCATTTGGGATCGGACACGTTCTTCCACGTCTATGACACCGGCCTGACCGAGATGATGACCGTCCGTGCCCGCGGCGAAGTGGGCTTGCGCCACGGCGACCGAGTGTTCCTGACCCCGCGCGAGGACTCGCTTCACCGCTTCGACGCCAACGGCCTACGCATCGCATGAAGCGCCGCGTGCCCCTGCCCTTTAACTTTGCTTCCTACGAAAGCGGTCTCATGAATGAACCGACCATAACAAACACCGACGCGCCGCCTCCGGTGCCGCTGTCCCTGGATCGCCTTGGTGACCTGCCCGCCCGTATCGGCACGCCCGACTACGATCGCGCCGCGCTCACGGCGGGGATCATCCACATCGGTCTGGGCAATTTCCACCGCGCCCATCAGGCGTGGTATCTGCACAAGCTGATGCAACAGGGTCTGGCGCAAGATTGGGCGCTGATCGGCGCCGGTGTGCGGGCCTATGACAGCGCGATGCGCGACAAGCTTAAAGCGCAGGACTATCTGACCACCTTGATCGAGCTTGCCCCCGGTCGTGTCACGGCAGAGGTCGTCGGCTCGATGATCGACTACACCCCCATCGCCGAAGACAACGCGCCGCTGATTGCCGCGATGGCAGATCCCGCGATCCGCATCGTGTCGCTGACCGTGACCGAGGGCGGCTATTTCATCGACCCCGAAACCGGCGGGCTTGATCTGACCCACGCCGATATCCAGCATGACCGCGCGCAGCCCGATCAGCCCAAGACGGTTTTCGGCGCGATCATTGCCGCGCTCAAGCTGCGGCGCGATGCGGGCCACGGTCCGTTCACGGTCCAAAGCTGCGACAACCTGCGCGGCAATGGCACCGCCACGCGCCAGGCGGTCGTGACCCTCGCCCGCCAAAGTGACGCGGCGCTTGCCCAGTGGATCGAGCAAAACTGCAGCTTCCCGAATTCTATGGTGGATTGCATCGTGCCCGCCACCGGCCCTGACGAAATCGCGCTGGCGCAAAGGCTTGGCGTCGATGACGCGGCACCGGTGACCCACGAGAACTACCGCCAATGGGTGATCGAAGACGACTTCTGCGCCGGGCGCCCCGACTGGGACAAGGCGGGGGCAATCTTTACCGACGCGGTGCATGACTACGAGGCGATGAAAATCCGTATCCTCAACGCAGGACATCAGGTCTTGGCCAACGCCGGAGAGTTGCTGGGTCTGGAAACCATCGCCGATTGCATGGCCCACCCCTTGACCTCTGCCATGTTCCGCAAGATCGAGGCCGAGGAAATCGCCCCCTACGTCGCCGCCGTGCCCGGTCAAGACCCGGCGGCCTATGTCGAATTGATTGCCAAACGTTTCGCCAACCCCGCGATCCGCGACACCACACGGCGCGTGGCCTTTGACGGGTCATCACGGCATCCCGGATTTGTCCTGCCGGTCCTGCGCGATGCCTTGGCGGCCAAGGGCAGTTGCTCCGGTCTGGCCCTGGTAGAGGCGCTATGGGCCCGTATGTGTGCAGGCACCCGCATGGACGGGACAGAGATCGAGCCGAACGACCCGCAGTGGGCGCGCCTCAACGCTGTGGCCCTGGCCGCGCGCGAAGCGCCGCAGCTTTGGCTTGCGCAGCGTCATATCTATGGCGATCTGGCCGAGCATCAGGCCTTTGCCGAGGCGTTTGAACACTGGCTCTCGCTCATCTGGTCAGAAGGCTGCGAGGCCGCGCTTGCGGTCTATACCGATCAGCCGGATGTGGCCGCCGCATTGGCTGGTGACCGCGCGGGGATGGGGCAATGATCCTGTGTTGCGGGGAGGCATTGATCGATATGGTCGCGGCCCCGTCGCTCGACGGGCCGGACGGGTTTGTGCCCCATTCGGGCGGCGCGGTCTTTAACACCGCCATCGCGCTTGGCCGATTGGGGGCCCGCGCGGGCATGCTTACCGGATTGTCGCACGATATGTTCGGCGATCAGCTCGCCGATGCGTTGAAGGCCAGTGACGTGGACACCACGCATATCATCCGCTCTAACCGCCCTAGCGCATTGGCTTTTGTGAAACTTGAAGATGGGCAGGCAAGCTATTCATTCTTCGACGAAAACTCCGCCGGTCGGATGATCCGCCCCGAGGATATGCCAGCGCTGCCGAGCGATGTCACCGCGCTGTTCTTTGGCGGTATCAGCCTTGCCAGCGATCCCAGTGCCAGCGCCTATGCTGCCTTGCTGGACCGTCAGGGCGGGCCGCGGGCGGTGATGATCGACCCCAACATCCGCCCGCTGTTTATCACTGACGCAGAGGGCTACCGCCGCCGGATGGCGGCGATGATCAGACAGGCGGATATCGTCAAAGTCTCGGACGAGGATCTTAACTGGCTGAACCCCGCCCCGTTGACGCAGGCCGAAAAGATCAGCGCAATGCTCGACACCGGACCGTCGGTTGTGATTGTCACCCAAGGGGCCGAGGGTGCCATAGCAACGCTTGCAGACGGCACATCGATCGCAGTGCCAGCGGCAAAGACCAACGTCGTCGATACAATCGGTGCCGGTGATACGTTCAATGCGGGATTTCTGGCGAAGCTGTCCGAACTGGACCTGCTGACGCCCGAAGCCCTTGGCACGCTTGATCTCGACGCTTTGCGCGACGCGATGACATATGGCGCCCGCGTCGCCGCCATCACCGTGTCACGCGCCGGTGCCAACCCGCCTTGGGCGAACGAGCTTTAACGCTAACCACACCCCCAGACGGACCCTTTCGCAAAGCCGCGCAGCAATTCCCTGCGCGGCTTTTGACATGCAGCGGACAAGAGGACGCGACATTGCCAAGGCTGCAAAAGCAACCTTCACACCTATTGACGATCAAAACTGAGTTTCACGGAAAGCCTTGCAAGAACAAGGTGGTACCCAAGGCCGGACTCGAACCGGCACGCCTCGCGGCGGGGGATTTTGAATCCCCTGCGTCTACCATTCCGCCACTTGGGCACAATGGGGGTCTGTTACCGTGCCACGCGCCCCACGGCAAGAGCAATTTTACCGCTTTTGCTTGACCCCGTCCGATTGTTCTGGTGTTGCCATTGAACAGAAAACAATACCGGAGACCGCAGTATGATCCGACGGCTATATGACTGGGTTCTGGGCCTGGCAAACCACCCGCACGCGCTTTGGGCCCTTGCGGTTGTGGCATTCCTTGAAAGCTCTGTTTTTCCCATTCCGCCGGATGTGCTGATGATCCCGATGATCCTTGCGCGCCCGAACCGAGCATGGCTCATCGCGGGGATCGCGCTGGTCGCGTCGGTCTTGGGGGGCCTGCTGGGATACGCCATCGGAGCGCTGGCTTTTGAACAACTGGGCCAACCGATCCTTGCCAGCCTTGGCAAAGGCGACGCGATGGCGGCATTCTCGGACCGGTTCAACGGCGTCGGCTTCTGGGCTGTGCTGACTGCGGGCGTCACCCCCTTCCCCTACAAGGTGATCACGATCATGTCGGGGTGGACGGGGATGCCGCTGGCGACCTTTATCGTGACCTCGATCCTTGCGCGCGCGCTGCGGTTCTTCATCGTGGCGGCGCTGCTGTGGAAATTTGGCGCACCTATCCGCGACTTTATTGAACGCCGTCTGCCTTTGGTATTTACGGTATTTGTCGTGCTGCTGTTCGGCAGCTTCTTCTTGCTGAGGTATCTGTGATGACGCGAAACACCTATGTCCTGATCGCTACGCTGGGGTCTGCTGCGCTGCTGTTGGGGGCCTTTGGGTTCCAACACATCGGCGGCTATGCGCCTTGCAAAATGTGCCTATGGCAGCGGTGGCCCCATGCGGCGGCGATCCTGATCGGGGTGATCGTTCTTTTCGGTGCGCCGCGTGCGTTGATCTGGCTGGGCGCGCTGTCGGTGGCGATCACGGGGCTGATCGGAGTTTATCATGCGGGGGTGGAATGGAAATTCTGGCCCGGACCGTCGTCCTGCACGGGCGGCGGCATGGACCTTGGCGCGATGAGCGGCAGCGATCTTCTGTCCACCAGCGCGCCGTCCGGTCTGGTCATGTGTGATGAAATCGTTTGGCAGCTTTTCGGTCTGTCCATGGCGGGTTGGAACGCGGTCATCTGCGCCATCCTGCTGGCGTTCTGGGTTTCTGCCGCGCGCACACCGCGCTGAACCATCTCGCAGGCCGCTCTAGGAGGCGGCCTGCCCTGCCTTGCGCGTCTTGAGCAAAAGACTCGTCTCGCTCGCGACCACCCCGTCTAGCTTGCGGATGCGGGCCAGAACCTCGTCGAACTCCTCAAGCGTTTTGGTGCCGATCTCGACGATCACATCCCATCTGCCATTGGTCGAATGCACCGCCCGCAACGCCGCCATTCCGGCCAGCGTGCGGGTGATGCGCTCAGCGCCACGGCCCTCGATCTCGATCATCATCAATCCGCGCACCGGATCGGCACGCACGTCCGAGCGCGTCACGACGGTAAAGCCCAGGATCTCTCCGCTTTGTTGCAAACGGGCGAGACGCGCACGCACGGTGGTACGCGACAGCCGCAAGGCCGCTGCCAGATCAGACAGAGACGCCCGCGCGTCGTCGCGCAGCGCTGCCAGAATTGCTTCGTCCGTTGTGTCCATTTTGGCTGTCCAGTTTGGTCAAATAATCTCCGATTTGGTCACTTTAGATGATTGTTTCTGACCAGACCAGCTAGATATCGTCTTGGAAACGTTGACGAAAGGATCTCACCCATGTCTGGACAAAACTGTATTCTTCTTGGGGCCCCGCTAGATAGCGGCAAGCGCCGGTTGGGCTGTCTGATGGGCCCCGATGCCTATCGCACCGCTGGATTGGCGGGCGCGCTGACCGATCTGGGCCATAGCGTCACAGACCGTGGCAATGTCGCGCCTGCGCCCTTCACGCCCGGCCAGCATCCGAAACTGCACGCGCTTGAGGAAACCATCGCCTGGACACATAGCCTGGCCGAGGCCACCCAAGCCGCCTTGCAAGACGGTACCCCGATCATCATGGGCGGCGATCATGCGCTTGCCTCCGGCACCGTCCTGGGCGCGATGCGCCATGCGCAGGCGCTAGAACGCCCCCTGTTTGTGCTGTGGCTGGACGCGCATAGCGATTTCCATACGCCCGAAAGCACCGACAGCGGCAACCTGCACGGCACCCCTTTGGGCTATGTGACAGGGCGCGAGGGCTTTGATGCCTTCCCCGATCTTCCCTACCCGCTGCCGCACGATAATATCGCCATCATCGGCCTGCGCTCTGTCGACGCGGCAGAGCGTGCGGCGCTGCAGGAAACCACCATCCAGCGCGTCGACATGCGCGAGATCGACGAGACGGGCATCGCCACGCCGCTGAACACCTTCCTTGAAAAGGTCGCTGCGGCGAACGGGATGCTGCATGTCTCGCTCGATGTGGATTTCCTTGATCCTTCCGTTGCCCCCGCGGTTGGCACGACTGTCCCCGGCGGTGCGACCGTGCGCGAAGGCCATCTGGTAATGGAAATGCTGCATGACAGCGGGCTGATGACCTCGCTTGATCTGGTAGAGCTGAACCCCTTTCTGGATGAACGGGGCCGCACCGCGCAGCTGATGGTCGATCTGGCCGCCTCTGCCTTTGGCCGCCGCGTATTCGACCGCCCCACCCGCGCCTATTGATTTGAGTAAAGGACCACGATCATGACCAATCTGACCCCCTCTGACAAGGCGCTGGTGCCCTTTGTTTCCGTCGACAATATGATGAAGCTGATTCACCATATCGGGATTGAACCCATGCTGATCGGGCTTGGGGAGTATATCGAGGCGGACTTCAAACGGTGGGAGCTGTTTGACAAGACCCCGCGCGTGGCCAGCCATTCGGAACAAGGCGTGATCGAGCTGATGCCGACCTCGGACGGCGAGGTCTACGGGTTCAAATACGTGAACGGCCACCCCTCGAACACGGCGGAGGGGTTGCAGACCGTGACCGCCTTTGGCCTGCTGGCGAATGTGGCCAACGGGTATCCTGTGCTGCTGTCCGAGATGACGATGCTGACGGCGCTGCGCACGGCGGCGACCTCTGCCGTGGTGGCGCGGTTGCTGGCCCCCAAGGGCGCGCATGTGATGGCGATGATCGGGAACGGGGCGCAATCCGAATTCCAGACCCTCGCCATGAAGGCCATCGTCGGCATCGACGAGGTACGTCTGTACGACATCGACAAAGATGCCACCGCCAAATGCGCCGCCAACCTGCAAGGTCTGGGCATCAAGGTCGTGCCCTGCGACACCGCGGAAGAAGCGATGCTGGGCGCGCAGATCGTCACCACCTGCACGGCGGACAAGCAATATGCCACCATCCTGACAGATAATATGGTCGGCAGCGGCATCCACATCAACGCCATCGGCGGCGACTGTCCGGGCAAGACCGAACTGGCCCCCGCGATCCTGCACCGCGCAGGGATTTTTGTGGAATATCCCGAACAGACCCGGATCGAGGGAGAGATACAGCAGCTTGAACCGGATCATCCTGTGACCGAAATCTGGCAGGTGTTGACCGGTCAGGCGCAGGGGCGCACCGATGACAAGCAGATCACCCTGTTCGACAGCGTCGGCTTTGCGATCGAGGATTTCTCGGCGCTGCGCTATGTGCGCGACCAGATCAAGGCGACCGATCTGTTCGACCCGCTTGACCTGCTGGCCGACCCCGAAGACCCGCGGGATCTGTTCGGCATGTTGCAACGGGCCAAGTAACGGCGAAGTAAGGGCGAAGTCAGCCTATTTCGGCGCGGTCACATCATGGTGGTACAGCCAGTTGAACGCGCCGACCATCGCCCAAGGTGCAAGGGTGCTGCCCAGTTTCAGCCCCAAATGCGCGGCCGACCGCAAAGGCCCGGGGCGCAAGTGATAGCGCGCGGCATTGCCTGCCGCCGCTTTGACGACGCGGGTAACACGGGGTTGGCGCAGGCTTTGATAACGGGCGAGCGCCTGTTCTGCGGGGTGGTTCAGTACGCTGTCGGCCAGCACCCATGCATCTTCAAGCGCCATATTGGCCCCCTGCGCAAGGAACGGCAGCGTCGGATGCGCGGCATCCCCCAGCAAAGCAACCCCGCCCTGATGCCACGTCTGCGCAACCGGATGCAGGTGGAGCCCCCAAAGCGTGCAGGCCTCAACCGCATTGATCAACGCGGCAGCCCGCCCGCCAAAGCCCGCAAAAGCCTTTCGCAGGTTTGCCGGATCGTCCGCATGGTTCCAGCCTTCGGCGGCCCAACTGTCACGCTCTTCCACCGCGACCAGATTGACCTGCTGCCCGCCGCGCAAAGGGTAGCTGACCAGATGCCGGCCCGGCCCCATGGTGACATGAGCCTCGTCTGGGTGGTTGAAGTCATTGCGCACAACCGCGCGCCACGCGACCTGACCGGTGAACTTTGCCTGATCCGCGCCATTCAACACCGCTCGCGCCCGGCTGTGGATCCCGCTAGCATCAACGATCAGCTCTGCCCGTCGGCGCGACCCATTGCTCAGGCGCAGTTGCGGTGTGGCACCGGAGGTCACCTCTGCCACCTCGGCCCCAAGTTCGATCGTCACATTGCCCCGTTTGGCCGCGCCCAGCAGGATGTCCACCAGATCGGCGCGGTGCACGAACATATAGGGATGCGCCCCCTGCCCGCGCATCAGGTCCAACCGCGCCACACGCGCCCCAGCCTTGTAATCCTGCAAGACCACCGCCTGCCCGCGCACCGCCGCGCGTTCGGTCAGCTTGGCGTCGAGCCCCATCGCTCGCAACACCGCGATACCGTTAGGGCTGATCTGGAGGCCGGCGCCGACCTCGGTGATCGCTGGAGCCTGCTCCAGCAGCGTGACAGCCATACCGCGGCGCGACAAAGCCGCTGCCGCGGCCAAGCCGCCGATACCCCCACCAATGACGATTGCGTTGCCGATGCCCATTTCGCTTTAGCCTGTCTTGCCAGCTTCATACACAAAAGCGCCGGGCTCTCACCGCGGCGCTTTCATTATCATTCTCGCGCAAATGCCGTCATTTGCGGCCCGTGACCGGACGATCAATCGTCGCGGTGGACTTTCTCGCGGCGCTCGTGACGCTCTTGCGCCTCAAGGCTCATCGTGGCGATTGGACGCGCATCCAGACGTTTCAGCGAAATCGGCTCTCCGGTGACAGAGCAGTAGCCGAATTCACCCTCATCGATGCGGCGCAGCGCCCCGTCGATCTTGCTGACCAGCTTGCGCGCGCGGTCCCGTGTGCGCAGTTCCAGCGCGCGGTCCGTTTCCTCGGAGGCGCGATCGTTCACATCGGGGATGTTGCGTGTCCCGTCTTGCAAGCCCTCGATCGTGTCCCGGCTTCCCGCCAGCAGCTCGGCTTTCCAGTTCAATAGTTTGCGTCTGAAGTATTCGACTTGCCGATCATTCATGAACGGCTCGTCTTCGGCAGGTGTATAACCATCCGCCAAAAAAACTTCCTGCTTCATATCATTCCCCATCGCGGTCTTAAATCCTGTCATGAAGGCGCGTCTCCCGACATCACTCCCGTGGCGTGCATCTAACGCAGCGTTAGCGGATTGTCACTACACAATGCTTATGTTTGTTGGTTTAAGGACCAAGAATAGCGCGTTGAAGAAGGTTGAAAACAAGATGAAATTCCAAGGTACTCAAGATTACGTCGCCACAGATGACCTCACGATTGCGGTGAATGCGGCTGTAACGCTGGAACGACCTCTGCTTGTAAAAGGTGAGCCCGGCACAGGTAAAACGGAACTAGCCCGACAAGTGTCAGCCGCCCTTGGCCTGCCCATGATCGAATGGAACATCAAATCAACCACCCGTGCGCAACAGGGTCTATACGAATATGACGCCGTCAGCCGCCTGCGCGACAGCCAGCTTGGCGAAGAGCGTGTGCATGATGTGAAAAACTACATCCGCAAGGGCAAGCTGTGGCAGGCGTTTGAGGCCGAAGGCAAAACCGTGTTGCTGATCGACGAGATCGACAAGGCCGACATCGAATTCCCCAACGACCTTTTGCAAGAGCTCGATAAGATGGAGTTCTTCGTCTACGAGACAGGCGAGACGATCAAAGCCGAAAACCGCCCCATCGTCATCATCACCTCTAACAACGAAAAAGAGCTGCCCGACGCCTTTTTGCGCCGCTGCTTCTTCCACTACATCCAGTTCCCCGAGATGGACACACTGCGCAAGATCGTCGAGGTCCACCACCCCGGCATCAAGGAATCCCTGTTGACCACGGCGCTGACCCAATTCTACGAAATCCGCGAACAGCAAGGGCTGAAGAAAAAACCATCCACGTCGGAAGTGCTGGATTGGCTCAAGCTGCTGCTGGCCGAGGATATGGATGCCGCCGACCTGAAAAAAGACGGCAAGTCCGCCCTGCCAAAGCTGCACGGTGCGCTGCTGAAAAACGAACAGGACGTGCATCTGTTCGAACGGCTTGCCTTCATGGCACGCGCGCAAAAGTGACCCCAAAGGGGCGCGGTGCGCCGCGCCCTGATCCCGCATAAAGCGAATATCCAACCGCCCGCGCGTTATTTCACGGCTGCAAACGCGCCCGTCCTATTTGTGACGTCTAAGCAACGATGGTCATAAGCCTGCCTTATTTGTTAACATTTTTCTCTGTTTTGACATGGTTGCTCCCTAGAATGGTCTGGATGGCGGGCGAAAAACACCTGTAATCAGCTCAAAAGGGCAGTCAGGTAGATGATGGATATGATTTTTGCACCGTTCGTGCGCCGCGTGTTGGAGACTGTTAAAGTTGTCCTCGCGGTCCCTGCACCTGCCACAACGGGGTCGCATCCATGAAGAAATATCTTTTGCTGCCCTTGATGCTGGCGATCAGCGCCTGCGTTCCGGCCTCGCATCCCGGTGTGGTGACCCGCGCCGCGATGGAACCCGCCTCAACCTCTTCTTTGCCCGCGATGAAACGGTTCACCGTGCATCAATCGCTGCCGGCACCGCGCTCCAACAACGACCTCAGCCTCGATTTTATCGAACTGTCGTTCCGCATGGAAAGCGGCAAGGAGCTGCCCGTTTTCACCCGTTTCGAAGGTCCGGTCACCGTGCGCGTCATCGGTGCGCCGCCCCCGACCCTTGGCCCCGATCTGACCGCGCTGCTCAATCGCTTGCGGCAGGAGGCCCGCATCGACATCAGCCCCACCAGCGGCCCAAATGCCAATATCACCGTCGAAGCTGTCAGCCGTCGCACCATCAGCAAGGTGCTACCCCAGGCCGCATGCTTTGTGGCCCCGAATGTCAGCAGCCTTGACGAATACAAGAAGGTGCGCCGCACCGCGCAGACCAACTGGTCCTTGCTGAAAACCCGCAGCCGCGTGTCGATCTTCATCCCCAATGACGCCAGCCCGCAAGAGGTCCGCGATTGTCTGCACGAAGAACTGGCCCAAGCGCTTGGCCCGCTCAACGATCTGTATCGCCTGCCGGATTCCGTCTTTAACGACGACAACGTGCATACGGTGCTGACCGGATTTGATATGATGATCCTGCGCGCCTATTATGATCCGGCGCTGCGGTCGGGCATGACACGGGGCCAGGTGGCAAACGCCCTGCCGGGTATTCTGGCACGGATCAATCCGGGCGGCACATCGACCAAAGCACGCTTTCTGACCCGCACCCCCCGCGCCTGGAATGCCGCCGTTCAGGGCGCACTCGGGCCCGGACGCTCCAGCGGGCAACGCCAGGACGCGGCCTATAGCGCCATCAAGATCGCACAAAGCCTGGGCTGGCAGGATCACCGCCGCGCGTTTGCCCATTACGCCATGGGGCGCGCGTTGCAATCGGGTGATGCCGAAGCCGCGCATGAACAATACAAGATGTCCGATCTCTTCTACGCCCGCACCCCCGGCACCGATCTGCACCGCGCCTATGTGGCGACGCAACTGGGGGCCTATTCAGTCTCCAAGGGTCAGGGTGCCGAGGCCCTGCGCCTGATCGCGCCGCACATCGACACCGCACGCCGCCGCGAGAACGCCGCCCTGCTCAGCACCCTGCTGTTACTGCGTGCCGAAGCGCTCGAGCTTGAGAACCGCGCGGCCGAGGCACAGGCCGTCAGGGTGGACAGTTTGGGCTGGGCACGGTACGGATTTGGCTCTGACTGGGCTGTGCGGGCCAAAATGCGCGAGATCGCGTCGCTTAACCCGCTCAAATAACTAGCGAAACGGGTTAAAATGATCGTCATACTTCTCGCCGTGATCGGCGCTGTTATCGGGGGGCTGACCGCCCGTAAACGCAACGGCAACCGCAAGGATATCGCACAATACGCGGCCGGGTTTGCGATGGCCTTTATCATCGTCGGCATGATCCTTACAGTCGTTCTGGACCGAGTCCTAACCGGAGCGTAATTCATGTTTCTGCCGTTCTTTGACCAACTGCGCCAACACAAGGTGCCGGTGTCCATGCGCGAGTTTCTCGCCTTTCTCGACGGGATGGCAGCCGGGCTCGCGACCTATGATGTCGATGCCTTCTACTATCTCGCGCGCACCAGCATGGTCAAAGACGAACGCAACATCGACAAGTTCGACCGCGCCTTTGCGGCCGCGTTCTCGGGCCTTGAAAACATTAGCCTCGACGATGTGATGGAGGCCGTGGACATCCCGCACGAGTGGCTGGAAAAAATGGCCGAAAAGCACCTCACCCCCGAGGAAAAGGCCGAGATCGAGGCCGCAGGCGGTTTTGACAAGCTGATGGAGACGCTGCGCAAACGGCTCGAGGAACAGAAAGGCCGCCATCAGGGGGGCAATAAATGGGTCGGCACCGCAGGCACCTCGCCTTTCGGGGCCTATGGCTACAACCCCGAAGGCGTGCGCATCGGCCAGAATGAATCGCGCCACCAGCGCGCGGTCAAGGTCTGGGACAAACGCGAATTCAAGAACCTCGACGACACGGTCGAACTGGGCACCCGCAACATCAAGGTCGCGCTGAAACGTCTGCGCCGGTGGGCCCGTGACGGTGCCAATGACGAACTAGATCTGGGCGGCACCATCCGTGCGACGGCTGAACATGGCTACCTCGATGTCAAAACCCGCCCCGAGCGGCGCAATGCGGTCAAGGTGCTGCTGTTCTTGGATGTGGGTGGCTCTATGGACCCGCATATCAAAACCGTCGAGGAACTGTTCAGCGCTGCCAAGGCCGAATTCAAACACCTCGAATATTTCTACTTCCACAACTGCCTGTATGAAGGCGTCTGGCGCGACAATCGTCGCCGCTGGACGGAACAGTTGGACACGATGGAAGTGCTGCGCACCTACGGTCCGGATTACAAATGCATCTTTGTGGGCGACGCGTCCATGTCCCCTTACGAAATCGCCTACCCCGGTGGCGCCAATGAACACTGGAACGCGGAGGCCGGATCGGTCTGGCTCTCTCGGGCGCGCGAACAATGGAACAGCAACCTCTGGATCAACCCGATCCCCGAGAAATACTGGCCCTACACACAATCCATCAAAATGGTGCAGGAAATCTTCGGCGCAGAGGCAATGGTGCCCATGACCCTCGAAGGGCTGAGCCGCGGGATGAAGACCCTGACCCGGTAATCAGCCGCCACCCCATCATAGATCGGAACATTCCGCCGCGCCCCCGCGTTTTCACCATGAACCCAAATGGTGAAAGGAATTCCCATGATCAAGAAATCAGGCTCCGCAAAATGGACAGGCAACCTCAAAGAGGGCAAAGGCCATGTCTCCACCCAGACCGGCGTGATCAGCGACCAGCCCTACGGCTTTAACACTCGTTTCGAAGGCAAAGACGGCACCAACCCCGAAGAGCTGATCGGCGCGGCCCATGCGTCCTGTTTCTCCATGGCGCTGTCGATGATTCTTGAAGACTACAATCTGGTCGCCGATAGCATCGAAACCAAGGCCACGGTCTTCCTTGAACAAAAAGACGGCGGCTTCCATGTGCCGAAGATTCACCTTGATGTGGAATGTGTCATCCCCAACGCCACACAAGAGCAGTTCGAAGAGGCGACCAAAACCGCCAAGGAGAATTGCCCCATCTCCAAATTGATGACTGCCGAAATCACGATGGACGCAAAACTGTCCTGACCCTGCCCCAGGGGCCGCGCCCGCCCGCGGCCCCTACCACGACGCCTTCACCCTTTTCCCAAATACTCATTCCACCCTTGCACCCCGCCCACCTGCGTACATATTGGGTGCATGATCCGCATCCTCCCCATACTTCTCGCCGTACTCTACGGGCTTGCCATGTATCGCTTTTCCGCTTGGCGCACCGCGAAAGAGCTGGATGACAAATCGACAGAACTGCTCGACCCTGCCCTGCGCGAGATGACATCGAAGCTGGCCAGCGCCCTCGATCTGCCGCGGATCAAGGTCCACATCTACGAAGTCGCACCCGTCAACGGTCTTGCCGCCCCCGATGGGCGTATCTTCATTACCCGCGGTTTTTACGAGAAATTCAAATCCGGTGCCGTCACCGCCGAGGAGCTCGCGAGTGTGATTGCACATGAGCTCGGCCATGTGGCCTTGGGGCATTCACGGCGACGGATGATCGATTTTTCCGGCCAGAACGCCATGCGCGCGGCGCTTGGGATGATCTTGGGGCGGATTCTTCCCGGTGTCGGTATCTGGATCGCCAATATGCTGGCGACGCTCCTGGCCGCGCGCCTGTCGCGCAGCGATGAATACGAGGCGGACGCCTATGCCGCCGCCCTGCTGACCAAAGCGGGTATCGGCATCGCGCCACAGATTTCCTTGTTCGAGAAGCTGGAGGCACTGACCCAAAGCAACCACGGCACCGCCCCCGCCTGGCTGCTGAGCCACCCGAAGACCGCAGACAGGATCGGCGCGCTCACGGCGCTGCAATCCGCCTGGGACCGTTAACCAAGCGCCTTTGCCAGCCGCGGCAGCTGTGCTTTCTTCAGCAACGGTCGCATCTCCCACGGGTGGCCTGACAGGCGGCGTGCCTCTTCCAGAACATTTGCGGCGACCGCTTCCATCACCTGCGGCCGCGCCAGCCAGACGCCGTGCAGATAGCTGTCGGGATCGACCCGCGCCAACCCCTCTTCAGCCAAGGTGCCACGGGGAAAATCCTTGGCATTCAGCGTCATGATAATATCGGCATGGCCGGTGATCGCGGCGGCCAAAACGTGCACGTCGTTTTCATCCGGAAGGTACAGCCGTGCCGCCACACCGGGGCTCGGGGGCACTTCCGCCTTGGGCCAGGCGGCGCGCAGCAAGGCGATCTCTGCGCGGGCCTGTGCCTCTCCCTCGGGGCCAAGTTTGATCGCGGCGCGCGCCCATTCTCCCAACAGGCGCGCGGACCACAGCGGTTCAAACACCCCCGCCCGCGCCGCGCCCATCACCATCTCGCGCATGACGGTGGGATAGAGCACGCAGGCGTCAATCAGGATGCGCAGCGCCATTACAGGCGGAAGAACAACGACTTGAGGTATCCCGTCTCGGCAAGTTGCGGCAGCTGCGGGTGGTCAGGACCGGCGAAACCGGTATGCAGCAGCGCCGCGCGCCGTCCCGCACGACCAATACCGCGCACAGATGCGGTGCGGAACTGCGTCAGATCCGCCGCATGGGAACAGGAACACAGACCCAGCACGCCGTTTTCTGCCACCAGTTGCGCCGCCAGACGCGCCACACGTTCATAGGCGCGCAGACCGGCTTCAAGCGCGGGTTTACCGGGGGCAAAGGCGGGAGGATCGCAGATCACCACGTCGAACTCTTCGCCCTCGGCCCGCAGTGCTGTCAGGATGTCAAAGGCATCGCCTTGGCGCGTGGCAAAACGGTCCGTGACGCCCATAGCCTCCGCGCCCTGCTGCGCCAGCTCAAGCGCGGGTGCCGATCCATCTACAGCAACCGCAGAAGACGCGCCATTTGCCAGCGCGGCGAGTGAGAACCCGCCAACATGGGCGAAGACATCCAGCACGCGTTTGCCTTTGGACAGGTTCGCCGCGAAGGCATGGTTGGGGCGTTGGTCGTAGAACAGGCCGGTTTTCTGGCCGCCGGTGAGATCGGCCATATAGATAGCACCATTCATCGGCACTTGCACAGGCGCGCTTGGGGCCTCGCCATGCAGCACACCGCTTACATCATCCAGCCCTTCAAGGCTGCGGGTCCGGCCCGACGCGTTCTTGAGCACGTGGCGCACGCCGGTTTGTTCCACCAACGCTGCTGTCAGCGCATCGATATGCACATCGGCCCATGCGGCATTGGCCTGAATGACGGCCGTGTCGCCAAAGCGGTCGATCACCACACCGGGCAACCCATCGGCTTCGGCGTGGATCAGCCGGTAATAGGGCGCGTCATACATCTGGTCCCGCAGCTGCACGGCGCGGTTGATATGGGCCTCGAACCAGTTTTGGTTCACCACGGCTTGCGCGTTCTGGTCCAGCATCCGGCAAAAGATCTTGGAGGCCGGGTTCACCGCGACCACCCCCATCACCTGACGGGCACTGTCTTCCAGCAGCGCGAGACTGCCGGGCGCAAGCGCCTTGGTGCGGCGGTCGGTGACCATTTCATTGGCATAAACCCAGGGAAACCCGTGCCGGATGGCGCGGGCATTCGCCTTGGGCAGCAGGCGCACCACAGGCAAATCGGAAGGGTCGGTCGAAGCGGGAGGGGAAAGGGGCGTTGTCATACGGCCCCCATTAGTCGGTTCCGCGCGTTTGGGGAAGCGCAGAGTTCGATTGCTGCCTTAATAGGCGGCAAGTTTCGTGCGTTTATAGCTGCCCGGTGTGGCGAGCTGCTGTTCGATCGCACGGGCCAGATCATGGATCATCACCGCATTGTCTGGCTGCGCCTCTGCGACGGGGGGCGCAAAGCTGCTCAGCTCTACCGCGACCTGACGGGGCTCGGCCAGCGGGTTGCCATTGCGGGCATCGACAACGGTCAGGATAAACTCTGCCGACGGGGCTTCCGAGGCGGGGTTATAGAACCGCAAGACCTCGACCTCCAGCGCGGCGGGCACGGGACCATAGGCGGTCACTGCCCCCTGGCGGATCGCGGCCTCGAAGATCGCGCGCACCTGATCGCGGCGGTCAGTGTCTGCTTCGCCATGCCAGACGATGTCGGCCGATTGCAGCAGGCTTGGCGCTTGTGCGACCCGCAGGTGATCGGGCACAGAGACGTTGGTGTGCTGGATATGCACCGCGTCCAGCAACGTATCGGGCTGGTAGGCGTTCAGATTGTCCAGCAACGACATGCGGGTCGAGGATGTGTCATACATCGCATTCCGGCTGGCAATATCCGCCGGTGCACAACCGGACACGGCAGCGGCACAGGCCAAAGCGATCAACAGTTTATGATGTTTCATTTACCCCTCCAAAAGCTGCTGACGATACGGATTGTGCAGCCATGTAACGGTAATGCTGCTCAATTAAGGCAGGAATGGGGCAAGAATGTTCAAAACCTAAGGCATCATTAGGGTATTTCGGCACGTTTGCGCCTTAATGTCGGCCTGTCTAGCTGCGCGGTCGGGTGCGCCAGCCGCCGCGCCGCCGGGGCGTGGCCATGTCGATCAACCCCTCTTGCATCACTTGGGTCATGGGATGGTCTTGGTTCTCTGCTGTCACGCTGTCCAACAAGGCGCGTAGGGCGGCTTTGGTATCCGCTTCCGCTGGCAGGCTGAGCGCCCAATCCAGAAAGATTGACCGACACTCCGCCTGTGTGATCCCCTCTATGCGGTAGGATTCAAAGATCAGCCCTTTGGGATCGTTGGGGTCCCCTTTGCTCATGTCGCGCCCCCGTCCGCTTTGTCCACATAAGCCGCCAATGCATCGGCGATGATCGTCGCAGCCTGATCGTAGCTTTGCGCGAGATGCGCGTGCAACTCTTCGGGCGTGTCGACATCGAGGGAGCGGCACAGAAACCGTAAACCCGCCTGCCCCAGAGAATCCTCGCGCAGGACAGAGGATGACAGCAACCGCGTCGCGGATTGCAGCGCCCAACAGGTGCGGTAGACGCGACGCAGCACCTCTGCCTGATCGGCAGTGATGACGTTCTGCGCCTCCGCATCCCCGAGCGCAGAGGTGATATCCCGCGCCGTGGTGCCCGCCAGCAAGGCCCCGGCCTGCGCCAGCAATTCGATATCCTGCAAGCGCCCCGGCCCGTTCTTGGCATCCCAGATGCCGCCGGCCACCTTGGCTGTTGCCAGACGTGCGCGCATCGCCGCGACCTCGTGCAGGGTATCGGCACGGTCGCGCGAACGGGCGAGCACCCTGTCGCACAGGCGCGCCACATCCTGCATCAGATCATCGGGGCCGGTCACACAATCGGCGCGGGTCAGGGCCAGATGCTCCCACACCCAGGCCTGCCCCATCTGATAGCTTTCAAAACTCGCTAAACTGGTCGCCACAGGCCCCTGCGTCCCCGACGGGCGCAAGCGCATGTCCACTTCGTAGAGCTTGCCTTGGGCCATCGGCGCGGTCATCGCGGTGATCATCGCCTGCGTCAACCGCGCATAATACAACCGCGACGCCAGCGGCCGCTTGCCGTCAGAGCTTTCGACGCCAGCGGAATCGTAGACCACGATCATATCCAGATCAGAGGCAGCGGTCAGACGGCGCGCGCCAAGCGATCCCATCCCGACCAGCACCGCACCGCGCCCGGGCGGCGGCCCGTGACGGCGCGAGAATTCGTCGATCACCACCGGCCAGAGCCCGCGCAACACCGCCCGCGCCAGATCGGCATATTGCGCCCCCACCGTCGCGGCATCAATCAGCCCGCGCAGATGATGCACCCCAATACGGAAATGCCATTCCTTGGCCCATCGACGACAGGTGTCCAGCCGCGCCTCATAATCCTCTTCGGCCTCCAGCACCTCGGTCAGACTGTCGACCAAAGCATCCTCTGCCGGCCATTCGCTGAAGAAATCCCCGCCGATCACCGCGTCGAACACCTGCGCATTGCGCGACAGATAGGCAGCGAGCGCAGGTGACGCGCTGACGATATCAACAAGTAAATCAGAGAGTTGCGGGTTGATCTTCAACAAAGAAAATAACTGCACCCCCGCGGGCAGCCCACCAAGAAAGCCGTCAAAGGCCAGCAATGCCTCGTCCGGTTTGGTGGCCCGTGCGAGACGCGCCAGCAATCCGGGTTTCAGCTCTGCAAAAAGCTCCGCCCCCCGGGCGCTGCGCAAGGCGGGGTAGTTCAGCCAACGGTCCACGATCGCGGCGTCAAAGACATGTTCCTCGGGCGCGGCAGCCGCTTCAGGGCGTGAGGTCGAGCCCGCAAAGAACCCTTCAGTCAGTTGGTGCACCTCTTCCAGCCGCCGTTCAAGGTCACTGCGCAGCGCGGGGACATCCATATCCATCATCGCGGCCAGCCGGTCGAACCCTTCTTCCGTTTGGGGCAACGTATGGGTCTGGGCGTCACGGATCATCTGCACGCGGTGTTCCACGGTACGATGCGCGCGGTAGTGATCGCACAGCGTCTCGGCCACTTCTGCGGGGATCCATTCCTTTTCCGCCAGCACGGCCATGCCTTCGCAGGTGCCGCGCACGCGCAGATCTGCGTCGCGCCCACCGGCGATCAGCTGACGGGTCTGGGTGAAAAATTCGATCTCGCGGATACCGCCGCGCCCCAGCTTCATATTGTGCCCCGAAAGCGAGACACTGCCCCCCAGCCCTTTGTGCTCGCGGATCGCAAGGCGCATGTCATGGGCGTCCTGTATCGCGGCAAAATCCAGATGCTTGCGCCAGACGAAGGGCCGCAGCACCGAAAGGAACTGATCACCCGCGGCCAGATCGCCCGCCGCAGGGCGTGCCTTGATATAGGCGGCACGCTCCCATGTGCGGCCCAGACTTTCGTAATACCGTTCTGCCGCTTCCATCGCGATGCACACGGGCGTCACACCGGAATCGGGCCGCAGCCGCAGGTCTGTGCGAAAGACATAGCCCTCGCCCGTGAGATCGTTGAGCGTCCCGCTCATGGCGCGGGTGGCGCGGACAAAGGCGGTGCGGGCGTCGTGAAAATCGCTGGCGTCAAAGCGCGTTTCGTCGAACAGGCAGATCAGATCGATATCGGACGAATAATTCAGCTCGCGCGCGCCCATCTTGCCCATCGCCAGCACGACCATGCCTGCGCCGCTGTCGGCGTCCTCTTCCGTCATGCCGGGCAGCTTGCCGCGTTTGATCTGCGCTTTCAGCCCTGCGGTCAGCGCGGCTTGGGCGGCGGCGTCGGCGAAATCGGTCAGCGCGCCGGTCACCTCCTCCAGCGACCAAGCCCCTGCCAGATCAGCCAGCCCCGTCATCAGCGCCACGCGCCGCTTGCCTTGCCGTAGATGACTGGACAACTGGTCCGGAGGCACCGCGCCCGCGCTGTCGATCACCTGCTGCACCGCCCCTGCGGGATCATCGAAAGCCGCATGACACCAGTCGGTTTCCTTTTGCATCAACCCCAGAAGATAGGGCGACGTCGATCCCGCCCCCGCCACAAGTGCGGCAATTTCGGGCGGCGCATCGGGAAAGAGCGCGCGCGCATCCTGCGCCTGATCGGCCGTAAAGATGCGGGGACAGCGGGTGATCTGACTGGCAAGTGTTCTCATACGCCAAGCATTCGCTGGTTCTATGCCGGTCGTCAATGGCGCCGTGACACCTGCTAACCCCCAACAAACACGTGCAAAACCAAATAATGTAAAAAAGATTTACATCATCCCTTGCAAACCACAGGGCGCACCCCGATCTATTGTAATGTGAAAGGCATTTACATTGCCCGCCACCGCACCGGCCCGCAGCGTTCAGGGCCACCACACTCTGACCGAAAGGGAACTTGATGACACAGACCTATGCACCCACCTACACCGCACAACGCAGTTGGCTGGGCCGTACCGAGGACTTTCTTGACGACAAGGGCAAAGGGGCCTGGATCGCCGCCATGGTTGTCGGTTTCATTCTTTTCTGGCCGCTTGGCCTCGCCCTTCTTGCCTATATGATCTGGAGCAAACGCATGTTTAAATCTTCGTCTTGCAGCAAACGCGCCCGCCGTGGGTCTATCACCGGGCGTTCAACCGGAAACGCCGCCTTTGATGCCTATAAGGCCGACACCCTGGCCCGTCTGGAGGAAGAGCAAACCAATTTTGAGGCCTTCCTGAGCCGTCTGCGCGAAGCCAAGGACAAGGCAGAGTTCGACCAGTTCATGGCCGAAGGCTCCAAAAACGACGATGATGCGCAAAAGGCCTAAAGCCTGCGCGTTCAATCAACACCCCCTCCGCCACGGCGGGGGGCCGATTTTCTTAAGGGACAGGACATGATGACCCCCACCACCCCCGATCCATTCGACCAACCTGAATTCTATAGCGGCATTCCGACCAAGCGGTTCATGGCTTGGGTTGTGGACGCCCTGCTGGTGTTGATCGCCAGCGTGTTGATCCTGCCGTTCACCGCCTTCACCGGCCTGTTCTTTTTCCCGCTGCTGATGCTGATGGTGGGCTTTACCTATCGTGTGGCGACGCTTGCCAGCGGGTCGGCCACTTGGGGCATGCGCCTGTTCGGCATGGAATTGCGCACGGCGCGCGATGAACCGCTGGATCTGGCCTCGGCGTTTTTGCATACCTCGGGCTATACGGTCAGCGTTGCCATGATGCCTTTGCAGGTGATTTCGATCATTCTGATCTGCGCCACCTCGCGCCATCAAAGCCTGAGCGACGTGATCCTCGGCACAGTCCCGCTGAACCGTCGTGTCGAAAGCGTGAACTGACCCAAACTTGTGCTTGGCGCGCTTTGGACCAGTTGTTAGAATTTCCTCCGAACAACAACGGATTTTCATGCGCCATACACTTCCCATCGCTCCACAGTTCTATGTGACTGCGCCCCAGCCCTGCCCGTATCTGGACGGCCGGATGGAACGTAAACTGTTCACCGCGCTGCAGGGCGACTCCGCGACCAAGCTGAATAACAGCCTGTCGGGGCAAGGCTTCCGGCGGTCGCAGAATGTACTGTATCGCCCGTCTTGCACGGATTGCGCGGCCTGTCTGTCGGCGCGCATCAACGTGGCCGACTTCACCCCCAGCAAAAGCCAGAAGCGCACGATCAAGCGCAACGCGGGGCTCACGCGGCGGGCGACGTCGCCTTGGGCCACGGAAGAGCAATACGACCTCTTCCGCACTTATCTTGACAGCCGCCATGCAGACGGTGGCATGGCCGATATGGATGTCTTCGAATTCGCCGCGATGATCGAGGAAACCCCGATCCGCAGCCGTGTGATCGAATATACCGATACCCAAACCCGCGAGCTTATTGGCGTCTGCCTGACAGATGTGCTCGATGACGGGGTGAGCATGGTCTATTCCTTCTACAGCCCTGACCGGCCCCGTGACGGGTTGGGCAATTACATCATCCTTGACCACATCGAAATCGCCCGTGCGGCGGGTCTGCCTTATGTATATCTGGGCTATTGGGTGCCCGGCAGCCCCAAGATGGGCTATAAGGCCAAGTTCTCGGGGCTTGAGGTCTATATGGGCGGCGCGTGGCAGAAGATGCGCAACCCCGATGATTTCGAACCCGAACAGCATCCGCTGAACACCGACCCGATTGCCGAACAGGTGGCCAATATCGCCCTCCCCGATCTGAGCCCGACCAAAGGCTAAATCGTAGCGCCGCGGCGTATTGGACCGCTGTCATCCGCTGAAACGAAAAAGGCACCCCGCGGGGGTGCCTTTTGTTTTTGTGGTGGCCTGACCCCAGATCAGTTGGGGATCAGGTCCGGCACGATGGTCACGATGACCGGGAACATCCACAGCAGCGCCAGTGCCCCGACCTGGATCAAGACGAAAGGAATGATCCCGCGGTAGATATGTGAGGTGGTAACGCTCGCCGGGGCCACGCCGCGCAGGTAGAAGAGCGCGAAGCCGAAAGGCGGTGTCAGGAATGACGTTTGCAGGTTCACCGCAATCATGATCGTAACCCACTTCGGATCGAAGGTGCCTCCGTAGATCACCGGCCCGACAATCGGGATCACGATGTAGATGATCTCGAGGAAGTCGAGCACGAAGCCCAGCACAAAGAGCACCAGCATCACGATCAGGAAGACCGTCAACTCGTTGTCGAAGCTTTTCAGCCACTGCTGGATGTAGTGTTCGCCACCAAAGGAGATCACCACAAGGTTCAGCAACTGCGATCCGATCAGGATGGTAAACACCATCGAGGTCACCTTTGCCGTCTCGCGGACCACGGGACTTAGTACGCCCGAGGTATAGAGGATCCAGCACGAGAACAGCAGACCGAACACCGCGTATAGATACGCGCCATAGGCGACGAAGAAGGCAAACCAGCTTTCGACGCTCACGCCCTCTTGGTTGATGCGCAGGTCAAAGTTCACGCCGACAAGGATCGCGATCAGGATGGCCAGAGTGGACCAGATGATCACCTTGGGCGACCGGTCCAGATCCTTGAGCTTGCGATAGGCGGCCAGCATGATCGCGCCACCTGCCCCCAAGGCCGCAGCGGGCGTCGGGTTGGTGATCCCGCCAAGGATCGACCCCAGGACCGCAACGATCAGGACCAGCGGCGGGAAGACCACGCGGATCAGCTCGTTACCGGCGCAAAGCTTCAGCGCATAGACCACGCCATACATGACAGCCACGAAAGGCAGCGCCATCAGCAGCACCATCGTGCCCGAGGACGTGGCCGGACCGACCAGCAGGATATCGACCAGCAGTGTCAGCACCAGACCGATGCCACCGATGATCAGCGGCCGTTTGTCCGCCGATGGGGCGACACCGCGACCGGTCGTCATGACCAGCGCCAGCAGGATCAGGATGATCGCAACACCGGTCCCGATGGGGGCGGCATTGGCGATCTTTTCAGCCTGCTTGGCGGCCAGCGCTTCTTCGGTCAGCTTTTCGCTGGCCTGTTGACCGCCCGCCGCCTCGATCGCGGCTTGCTCGGTCACCGCTTGATCCCATGCGCTTTGCCCGTGCAGTTCGATCATCGCGGCCTGACAGGCCTCGCCTACGTTGGTGCGCAGGCTGGCACCCTGCCCGATGTCGCTAAAGCTGGACACAACAGTCGACTGGCTGCCCACGATGCCAAGGTTGCCCAGAACAATCGTGCCCACGATCAGCAGGGCTGGCATACCAAGGAACCAGGTAAAGCCTTCGCCCCGCGTGATGGGTTCGGCATTGGTCGCCCCCATCGGCACGGCGGGAGCTTTTTCAGGGTTCAGCAGCGCATAGACAAAGGCGTAAAGCGCATAAAGCAGCGCCAGCATGATCCCCGGCAGCAACGCGGCCTGAAACAGCGTCCCCACAGACACAACCGCGGGCTGGCCCAAGTAGGTCAGCGCATCGGTACAGCCAACGGCGGTTGCGCGCGCTTCCTGGGCGGCGGAGTATAGATCGCCCGCCAAAGTGCCCAGAAGGACGATAACGATGGACGGCGGAATGATCTGCCCCAAAGTACCGGAGGCTGCGATGACACCTGTCGCGATTTCAGGCGAATAGTTGTTGCGCAACATGGTCGGCAGCGCCAGCAGCCCCATGGTGACAACCGTCGCGCCCACGATCCCGGTGGAGGCCGCAAGAAACGCGCCCACAACCACAATCGACACCGCCAAACCACCGGGCAGCGGGCCAAAGACCCGCGCCATCGTGGTCAACAGGTCGTTCGCGATCTTCGACCGTTCAAGCGTGATGCCCATCAGAACGAACATCAGAACCGCCAGCAACGTCTCGATCGACTGCCCCGCCAGAACGCGTTCGTTCATACGGTTCACGATAAAGCTGACGTTCCGGTCCAGCGCAACTTCCCAGCCTTGGGGGAAGACAGATTCACCGATCAGCGGCAAATCCGGATAGCGGAATTTCGATACCGCGTCATTGGGAACGCCCGAGTTCACCAGATCGCGATAGGCTTGCGACGATTGGTCAATCGCCTGATGCACCATCAGACCCGCACTATCGAGTGCGGCGATGATACCGAAAGAGATGATGCCAGCACCGCCGATGGCAAAGGCCACCGGGAAACCGGACAGGATGCCGCCAAAGAGGCAGGCAAAAACAATGATCAGGCCAATTTCGACCCCGTCGAGACCAAATAGCATGGGACGCCCCTTGAATTAATGTGTGCCCTCATAGGCTTCTTCGCCCTCGCCCAACGTATCGCGGTCGAGATATTTATCTTCGCTTTCAGGCCCTTCACGGAACTCTAACAAAGCGCGATAAAACACTGATATTGCTTGCAAGATCACCATTGCGCAGAAGGCACACAGCAGGATCTTGAACAAGAAGTAGCCGTTGAACCCGTTGGGCGAAAAGCCGATGGTTTCCACGTTCCACTTAAGCAAGCGCGCCTTGCGCAGCAGCAGCTCCAACCGGTCAGAGGCCGATGGGTTCGGTGTCACCAGATGGCGCCACAGGAAGAACCAGCCATAAAGCCATGTGACAATCGCAAAGGGGATCATGAAGAACAGCGCGCCGAACATGTCGATCACGCGCTTGGTGCGGAATTTCGCGCCGGCATAGAAGAGGTCAACGCGCACATGCCCGCCTTGTACAAAGGTGTAGGACACACAAAGACAGACGACCAACGCATTGAAAAGCTTCAACTCTTCTGCAAACCAGCTGATGTCGAACTGCAGCGGAATACCAAAGCCGATAGAGATATCGGGTCGGGTGAAAATACGTTGCATGAAGACGATGATGATCTGTTGCAGCACCATCAAAAGCCCGGCCCAGGCAAAGAAACGCCCGGTGACATTTGCGAAGCCTTCAAGCCCGCGCACACAGCCCCACATAAAGCTGCGTTTCCAGATGCCGACAGCCGTGACAATCAGCAGTCCGACGAGCAAAACAAAGAACAGCTCTACCGAGGCACCGTAATAGATGAACCGCATCAAGGCTTCGCTGTTGGACCAGTCCAGCCACATGGACGGGTTCAGCACCGCTGCAAAGAAATTGTAGAACGCTTCAAGTATGTTGCCCAGAATGAAGCTGATCAGGTTGCCGTCTTGGAATTGGTCCAAGCAGCTGATCTTGGCCCCTTCCGCCGCGCGGAAAAATCCAGCGCATACTGCATCTTCTGCCATTGATATCCCCCCTTCGCCCGCCCGGTTTCAGTGTGGGCTTGGTGCGAAAATTATCCTCGCTTTGCGCGCCCGTTTTCCGGATCGCAAAGTCGCGTGTGGGGCCGCCCAAAGGCAGCCCCCCTGTCATCCCGTGGGGATGGCTTACATTTTGCCCAGAACGCGCTGGCGCTGTTCGACATAATAGGCGTCGGATTTGGACAGCCATTCAGCCGATGCGGACAGCGAGGATTCAAAGCTGTTGCGGATGTCGGCGAACAGGGAGTCGTCCATGTTCTCGTCCATAACCTCTTTGGAGGCCGCACCGAATGCATCCCAGACGTCATCGGGGAACTGCATGGTTTTCACGCCCTGCTGCTGCAGACGCGCCAATGCGGCACCGTTGTTGGCCAGTGTTTCGGCCAGACCGGTGTGCGTGGTCGCCATCGATGCATATTCGATGATCTTCTGCTGCGCCGGTGTCAAGTCGTTGAACACATCAAGGTTGACCGATGCGGTCAGGCCCGACCCTGGCTCGTGGAAACCAGCGGTGTAGTAGATCTTGGCGACTTCCTGGAAGCCCGCGCGCTCATCCGCGAAGGGGCCAACCCACTCCAGCCCGTCAAGCGCGCCGGAGGACAGCGCCTGATACAGTTCGCCACCGGGGATGTTCTGAACAGACGCGCCCAGTTTACCCAGCACCTTGCCACCCAGACCGGGCATACGGAATTTCAGGCCGTTGAAGTCCGCGGCAGAGTTGATTTCCTTGCGGAACCAGCCACCGGACTGCGAACCGGAGTTACCGGCGAGGAACATCTTCATGTTGAAGATTTCACCGATCTGGTTGTGCAGGTCATGGCCGCCACCGTGCAGATACCAGTTGGTGAGCTCTTGTGCTGTGGCACCGAAAGGCACGGCGGTGAAATACGCCAGACCGGGGTGCTGGCCGATGAAGTAGTAGTCAGCCGCGTGATACATGTCCGCCTGACCGGAGGAAACGGCGTCAAAGACCTCGAACGCGCCGACGAGCTCTCCCGGGGCTTTCTTTTCGATGGTCAACGTGCCGTCAGACATCTCGTTAACCATGTTGTTGAGGTAGGTCGCGGCGTCATCAAGCACGGCAAAGCCACGGGGCCATGCGGTGACCATGGTCAGCGTGCGTTTGCCTTGGGCGTACAGCGGTGCGGCCAGTGTCGATGCAGCGGCGGCAGACCCGCCAAGCGCGGATGTCTTCAGAAATGAACGACGGTCCATATTGGATACTCCTCCCGAGTTATATGAGGGTGCCCGCGCTTCATTATATGCGCGCGGGTCATTTCAAGTGTCGTTCACTCTACGCAAAAGCGAATGGTTGAAAATACCAACTACTGCGTAGAGGGTGCAGATTTACCGCCCAAATATGCGGCAAATGTCCCGCCGCACCTGCCATATGTTGTGCATACACGCGTATAGCGGGTGATTTGTGACTGCATCTAGCACTTTGATTCGTGTGGATTTCCCAGTATCAGCGCTGCATGCGCCGCCCGTCTTTCATGATCGCCCCCACCTACGCCCAAAAGCTGACGCTCATCGCCTCTGTGCCGCTGGTGCTGGCGGTGACGGCGATTGCCTTTGTCGTGGCACTGCAGGCGCGCGCGGTGGCCGACCGAGAGATTTCAACGCTCGAACAGCAGTTGCTGGACGCCAAGAAGGTAGAGCTGCGCAATTATGTGACACAGGCGCGCAACGGCTTTTACTTCGTCTACGGGTCCGCCTCTCCTGATGACGGGGCGGCGAAATCGCAGGTGGCGCAGATCCTCGCGGCGATGATCTATGGCGAGGAAGGTCAGTTCTTTGTCTATGACTACGACGGCACCGCCCTTGTCAGCCCGCGCCAGACGGACCGGATCAACCGCAACTTTGCCGGCGAAACGGACAGCGACGGCACGCCCGTGGTGGACGAGCTGATCCGCATCGCGCGGAGTGGCGGCGGGTATCACACCTATATGTGGCCCAAACCCTCTACCGGAGAGGATGCGCAGATGATCACCTATGTCACCTCTTTCCCCAGCTGGCAGTGGGCCGTGGGGACGGGTGTGTTCATCGACGATGTGCTTGCCAGCGGGGCCGCGGCGCGATCCGATGTGCAGGCGCGGGTGCAGCGTACGTTCTTCTATATTGGCGTTATTACGGTGACCGCCCTGCTGCTGGTGTTTGGCACGGGCATGCTGGTCAACCTGCGCGAACGGCGGCTTGCGGATGCGAAGCTCAAAAAGCTGACGCAGCGGGTATTTGACGCCCAAGAGGAAGAGCGCGGCCGCGTGGCGCGCGAACTGCATGACGGCATTAGCCAGATCCTGGTGGGGGTGCGCTATGCGCTCGACAATGCGCGACGCCGGCTGGAAAGGGGCGACGCCCGCGCGGCAGAGCCTTTGGCAAAGGGGATCGACAGCCTTGCACAGTCCATCGCCGAAGTGCGCCGCATCAGCCGCGACCTGCGCCCCAGTATTCTGGATGATCTGGGCCTTGGTCCCGCGCTGAAAACGCTGGTCGAACAATTCGCCCTACGCACCGGTATTCAATGCCGCTTCGATACCGTGGTATTCCGCAACCGCTTGGACGACGAGGCCAAGATCGCGCTTTACCGGATCGCGCAAGAGGCGCTGACCAATATCGAACGCCACGCACGCGCCACCGAAGTTATCGTCGATCTGCGCGGTCACCGACAGGGCGCGACGCTGTCGATCTCTGACAACGGGCTGGGGCTGGCCAAGACACGCTCCACCGCCGGGGGGTTGGGCCTGCGCAATATGCAAGAGCGGATCGAGCAGCTAGACGGCACGCTGACCATGCAAACCTCTGCCCAAGGCGGCACCGAGATTACCGCCACCGTCCCGCTTACCCATATGCTGCGCCCGCCGCCAACCGCCCTTCCCTAAGCCCTGATATGCCCCTTCCCGAAAGCTGCCCCATGACCCTTTCAGACACCCAGCCGCCCGAGTTGATCAAAGTGATGATCGTGGACGATCACCCGATGGTCGCCGAAGGCATCCAGTCCATTCTTGAAAGCTATGACGATATCAATGTGGTCGGCTGTCTGCCCAATGGCCGCGCCGCGATTGAGAGCGTCGCGGAACTGGACCCCGATGTGATCCTCATGGACCTCAACATGCCAGAGATCGGCGGGCTGTCCGCGACCGAGATCTTGTTGGAACGCCAGCCCGACACCCGCATCGTGATCCTGTCGATGCATGACAACCCCGAATATATCTCTTCGGCGCTGAGCCACGGTGCCATGGGGTATATCCTCAAGGATGTGCCGACGGACGAGATCAAACTGGCGATCGATACGGTGATGCGCGGCGAACGGTATCTGTGCACCGGCGCGCAAGGGTCGCTTGAACCCAAGGATGCCGCGCGTGAATCCCTGACCGAACGCGAACAGACGATCCTGTTGCAACTGGCACAGGGGAAATCCAACAAAGAGGTCGCGCTAACCTTGGATATCTCTGTGCGCACCGTCGAAACCCACCGCAAGAATATCAAGCGCAAGCTTGGCATCTCTTCCACCGCAGGGCTGACGCGCTATGCGATGGAACACGGCGTCCTGCAAGGAACCGGCGTGCGACTCTAGCTGATATGCGCCCGAGAAATGCCCCCAATTTTGCAAAAATTAGAAAATTCAGGATTTCGCGCAATAAATGAAAAGATTTTTTGCACGCAGCGACACTTTTATCGACAATAGAGCATTGACGCCCCTTTGTGGCGCTCATAATGTCCATGCACGCAATGAGGGGCCTTTGGCTATGACAGATCTAGCTTTGACAGATATCGTCGTCATTCTAAGACACACGCGCATGGGCCGGTAACGGCAGACCATAATAGTCACCATGCGCCCCCGTCAAAATCGGGGGCTTTTTTTTGCGCAACGTATTTTTTGATAAACCACCGCCTGACGGAGCACCAAGATGACACGTAAAATGACCGGAGCGAAAATGATCGTTCAAGCCCTGATTGATCAGGGTGTCGATACCGTATTTGGCTATCCCGGCGGCGCTGTCCTACCGATCTATGACGAGGTGTTCCAACAAAACAGCATCAAACACGTGCTGGTGCGTCACGAACAAGGGGCGGTGCATGCTGCCGAAGGCTATGCGCGTTCGACCGGAAAACCGGGTGTTGTTCTTGTAACCTCGGGCCCGGGTGCCACCAATGCGGTGACCGGCCTGACGGATGCCTTGCTCGATTCCATTCCGCTGGTGGTCCTGACAGGTCAGGTGCCGACCTTCATGATCGGCTCTGACGCGTTTCAAGAGGCCGATACCGTGGGCATCACCCGCCCCTGCACCAAGCACAACTGGCTGGTGAAAGAGACAGACAAGCTGGGCGGCGTCCTGCACGAGGCGTTCCACGTGGCCACCAGCGGGCGCCCCGGCCCCGTTCTGGTCGACATCCCGAAAGACGTGCAATTCGCCACGGGGGAATACACGCCCAAGAAGCCGTCCACCTCGCATTACCAGCCGCCCGTCAAAGGCGACATGACCGAGATCACCGAACTGGTGGCCGCCATCGAGACCGCCAAGCGCCCGATTTTCTACACCGGCGGCGGCGTCATCAACTCCGGCCCTGCGGCGTCACAACTGCTGCGCGAATTGGTCGAGGCGACAGGCTTTCCCATCACCTCTACCTTGATGGGGCTTGGCAGCTATCCGGCGTCGGGTGACAAATGGTTGGGGATGCTCGGGATGCATGGTCTTTACGAGGCCAACATGGCGATGCACGACTGCGATCTGATGATCAACATCGGCGCGCGCTTCGACGACCGGATCACCGGCGTTGTCGACATGTTCAGCCCGAAATCCAAGAAAGCGCATATCGACATCGACCCCTCGTCGATCAACAAGATCATCCGCGTGGACATCCCTATCGTCGGCGACGTGGGCCATGTGCTTGAAGACCTGCTGAAGGTCTGGAAATCGCGCGGCCGCAAGACAAACACCGAAGCCGTTGGCAAATGGTGGAAGAAGATCGAGGAGTGGCGCAACGTTGACTGCCTCAAGTTCGAACAAAAAGGCAAGATCATCAAACCGCAATACGCGCTCTCGCGGCTTGAGGCGCTGACCAAGGGGCGTGACCGCTATGTCACCACCGAAGTGGGCCAGCACCAGATGTGGGCCGCGCAATACCTTGGCTTCGAGGATCCGAACCGCTGGATGACCTCTGGTGGGCTGGGAACGATGGGCTATGGCTTCCCTGCGTCCATCGGCGTGCAGATGGCGCATCCTGACGCGTTGGTCATCAACGTTGCGGGCGAAGCGTCTTGGCTGATGAACATGCAGGAAATGGGCACCGCCATGCAATACGGCCTGCCGGTGAAACAGTTCATCCTGAACAACGAACGCTTAGGCATGGTCCGCCAGTGGCAAGAGCTGCTGCACGGCGAGCGCTATTCCCAAAGCTGGTCTGAATCCCTGCCCGATTTCGTCAAGCTGGCCGAAGCCTTCGGGGCCAAGGGGATCATCTGTTCGGACCCCGACGATCTGGACGACGCGATCATGGAAATGCTCGATTATGACGGTCCGGTGATCTTTGACTGTCTGGTGGAAAAACACGAAAACTGTTTCCCGATGATCCCGTCGGGCAAAGCGCATAACGACATGATGCTGGCCGGTGTCGATACACAAGGTGTGATCGACGCCAAAGGATCGGTCTTGGTCTAAGCCGCCAACGGCACAAGGAAACACATCGGCGCGGGGTCGCGCGCCGAGATTGAACAAATCTTAGAAGGACAGTGTCATGTCAGCCCTAAAGATCAAAAAAGGCTCCAACAGCCATTCCGCCTATAACCTACGTCCCAATTTCTCGGATGTGATCGAACGCCACACGCTGGCCGTACTGGTCGAGAACGAACCAGGTGTGCTGGCGCGCGTCATCGGTCTGTTTTCGGGCCGTGGATACAACATCGACAGCCTTACCGTGGCAGAGGTTGACCACACAGGCCACCTTAGCCGCATCACAATCGTCACCTCGGGCACGCCGCAGGTGATCGAGCAGATCAAGGCGCAGCTGGGGCGGATTGTGCCAGTACACGACGTGCATGACCTGACCGTCGAAGGCCCCGTGGTCGAGCGTGAGCTTGCGATGTTCAAGGTGAATGGCACCGGCGACAAACGTGTCGAAGCCCTGCGTCTGGCGGATATCTTCCGCGCCAACGTTGTCGATAGCACCCTGGAAACATTCGTATTCGAGATTACCGGCGCGCCCGAAAAGATTGACGCATTTGCCGAATTGATGCGCCCCTTGGGGCTGGTGTCCGTGGCACGGACGGGTGTGGCAGCCCTGTCGCGCGGCGACTGATACGCTAAGGTGGCAGGTTGAAGTCTGGCCGGCTCCGGCCGGACTAGGCCTGACCGCGGTGGCGGAACTCTACCGGCGGGGCGGCTTTTGGGCGGAATGGAAGCACCTCGCCGCCTGTTTGCTTTCGGGTAATGCCCGCGGAATGGCGCAGCAGTTTGTTCGGCAAATCAGCGTCCGCCTTGGATCGCACGACCTTGGGGTTGAGCGCTTTGCGCAACTTGGCCTCGTGGTAGACCTCGAACTGGACCAGATCACCGGCGTCGAAACAGCTTATCGTCTGGTTCACTGTCGCGGGGTCACCTTGGAAATACGCAAGGTCGCCGTGATCCTCGCACCAGAACACAGCTTTGTTGGATCGGGCATCGCTCCAAAGTACCACACCGTACATTTAACTGTTCCTTCCAGATGCTTACAGACATGAGAGATAATCATGTCATTTTTACAAATTGTCGATTTTTTTACGAAATCAATTTGTGTCGCGCGCACCGGAATTTGACGCTGAATAGCGTCATTAAACAGCCTTATATTGCAAATCCCCTTGCAAATTCGTTCAAAGGTTGTGAAGTTTAGTTCAATTAATTTTAACGGACTGATTTCATGACGAACCCCGCCGATATCAGGACAATTTTCGGGTCAAATTTAAAAAAACTTTCAGTAGGTTACCCCTCCATCACCTACCTCGCGCAGGAACTGGGGATCAATCGCACGCAGTTCAATCGATATCTGTCGGGGGAAAGCTTTCCGCGCCCCGATATTCTGGACCGGATGTGCAAGTTTTTCGACGTTGATGCGCGTGTCCTTCTGGAGCCCTTGGAAGAGATCAAGAAGATCGAACCCACCCCCCCGGATTTTATGGGCGACTTTATCGTTTCCGGCGCGCTGGACCTGCCCGAAGCCACGTTTCCCAGCGGTTTCTACCGGTTCTCGCGTCGCAGTTTTCTTTACCCCGAGAAATTCGCCTTGGGATTGGTTATGGTGTTTCGCAGTGGCCGGCATACCTATCTGCGCGGCTACGAGGCCCCTCACGCCATGCGCATCCAAAGCCTGCCCACCCATTCGGAATTGCGCGAATATCGCGGCGTGGTGCTGCAGCAGGAAGAAGGCATCGCCATTATCGCCTCGCGGCGCGGCGCGATGACCTCTTCGTTCAACTATCTGGGGCGGATCGCGTCGTTCAACAATAATTTCTGGGTCGGATATATCACCCGCACGGTGCCGGAAAATTCGATCGGGTTGCGGGCGACGCGGCTGGTCTATGAATACCTGCCGCAAACCCCGTCGGCCGTGTTGCAGGCCGCCCGCTTGAAGGGGCTGTGCGAGGCAAGCGATCTTGAACCCTTTCACCGCCACCTTCTGCGCACCGAATTCGCCTTTGAATGACCGCTACGCCAGCGGCGGCGGGCGCATCTGGGGCCACTGCGTTGCCGCGTGCCACTGTTGCGCCAGTTGAAGCAGCGCCGTATCGCTGCCCCGCGGTCCGATCATCTGTAGCCCCGCAGGCAGCCCCTCTGCGCCGAAACCGGCGGGGATATTGACAACCGGCAGCCCCACCAGACCGGCGGGCACCACGACCTGCATCCAGCGGTGATAGGTATCCATGTCACGTCCGGCGATCTGTGTCGGATGTACCTGATCCACGTCAAAGGGCCAAAGCTGCGCCGAAGGCAGCACCAGCACGTCAACCTCGTCAAACAGCGCGGTGACACGGCGATACCAGTCCGACCGCGTCAGGCTGGCTTGCTGCACCTCCTGCCCCGTGAACCCGAGCCCGCGCTCGATCTCCCATTGGGCGGCGGGCTTGAGCTTGTCGCGGGTTTCCGGATCGCGGTAGAGCGTGCCCAAACCAGCAGCAACGGCAAAAGACCGCAGCGTGGTCCAGCTGTCCCACATCGCGTCTGCGTCAAAGGGGGCTGGCACATGGGTCACCCGATGCCCCAAGGCGACCAGTTGATCCAGGGCCGCTTTGCTCACGTCCTCGATCCCGTCTTCATAGGCAAAGGCCCCGCCCCAATCGCCCAGCCACCCGATGCGGCGCGTGGGCGACGGGGTGTCCATCTGCGGCAAGCTTGGGCCGGGTGACAGGCCGAGGGGTTGTTTGGGGTCTTCTCCGGTCATCGTGTCCAGCAAGGCCGCCAGATCGCGGGGGCAGCGCGCCATCGGGCCTGCCATGCTCAGTTGATGGAGGAACATATCGCCCTCTGGCTCTGGCGGTACAGTGCCCCAGCTGGGGCGCATGCCGTAGACGTTGTTCCAGCCCGCGGGGTTGCGCAGGCTGCCCATCATGTCGGACCCGTCCGCAATGCTCAGCATCCCCGTTGCCAAAGCAGCCGCCGCCCCGCCCGAAGACCCGCCAGCCGAGCGTGTGTGGTCATAGGGGTTCCGCGTCGGGCCGTAGACGGGGTTGAACGTGTGGCTGCCCAACCCGAATTCAGGTGTGTTCGTCTTGCCGATGATGATCGCCCCCGCCGCGCGGATGCGGGCGACAAAGACGCTGTCCTTCTGGGCAATCGTTCCGGCGAACAGCGGTGATCCCTTGGCGGTTGGCAAGCCCTTGGCATCGGATAAATCCTTGATCGCAATGGGAATACCGTGCAGCCATCCGACCCGAGGCGTGGCATCGGCCCTATCGGCTTCGGCCAGAAGCTCCGCGCGCGGGCGCAGCGCGACGATGGCGTTGACCGCGCCGTTTACGGCGTCGATGCGCTCTAGGGTGGCCTCCATCAAAGCGCGCGCCGTCAGGCTGCCGTTCGCCAAAGCCTCCGATTGGGCCAAGGCCCCGATGTCTAGTATGTTCATGGCCGAGCCCTCCGTTCGGGATCATAGAACGGAAGGCCTCAGCGGGATGCAAGGGGCGCCGGCAAAACTGCTGCACGAGACAAGGCCGCCCGCGCGCAGTTGCCTGATATTTGGCCTTAGCCTTCTTGCGCCTCGGCGCGGGTCTTGCCCGACACGGCAAGCGCCAGCGCGGCCCCCATCAACCCGTCAAGGTCGCCATCCAGCACCCCTTTGGTATCCGAGGTTTCAAAGTTGGTGCGCAGGTCTTTGACCATCTGGTACGGCTGCAAAACGTAGGACCGGATCTGGTTGCCCCAGCCCGCATCGCCCTTGTTTTCATGGGCCTCGTTGATGGCCGCGTTACGCCGGTCCAGCTCCATCTGATACAGCCGCGATTTCAGCGCCTTCATCGCGATGTCGCGGTTCTGGTGCTGCGATTTCTCAGAGCTGGTCACGACGATGCCGGTAGGATGGTGCGTGATCCGCACGGCCGAGTCGGTGGTGTTCACGTGCTGACCACCGGCCCCCGAGGACCGATAGGTGTCGATGCGGATGTCGCTGGGGTTGATGTCGATTTCAATGTTGTCGTCCACCACCGGATACACCCAGATAGAGGTAAAGGACGTGTGCCGTTTGGCGGCGCTGTCAAAGGGGCTGATCCGCACCAGACGGTGCACACCGGATTCCGACTTGAGCCAGCCATAGGCATTCGGGCCACTGATCTTGTAGGTCGCCGATTTGATCCCCGCCTCTTCGCCGGGGCTTTCGGATTGTAGCTCGACCTTATAGCCCTTTTTCTCGGCCCACCGGACATACATGCGCGACAGGATATTGGCCCAGTCACAGCTTTCGGTGCCGCCTGCCCCTGCGTTGATTTCAAGGAAGGTGTCATTCCCGTCGGCCTCGCCGTTCAACAGCGCTTCCAGCTCTTTCTGGGCGGCTGTCTCGGCCAGCTTTTTCAACGCGGTTTCGGCCTCTGCGATGACCTCGTCGTCGCCTTCCATCTCGCCCAGTTCGATCAGTTCGATGTTATCGGCCAGCTCTTGTTTGATGCCCTCGTAGGTGGCGATGGAATCGACCAGCGCCTGACGGTCGCGCATCAGTTTTTGTGCCGCATCGGGATCATCCCACAGATTAGGGTCTTCGACACGGGCGTTGAATTCTTCCAGACGGTATGGCGCGGTTTCGACCTCCAGACGCTGTGCCAACAGCTCCAGCGATTTGCTGATCTTATCCGCTGTGTTTTGTGCATCTGCGCGCATGGTATCCTGCCTTTAAATAGATCGCGGCCCCGAATAGCCGGGGCCGCGTTTCAAATAGACCAGCGCCGCAACTTGGGCAAGCGCTGTAGAATGGGGCCGGGTCTAGTACAACCCGCCGGAGCTGATGCTGCCAAAGCTTGCCTTGGGCCCGACACGCGCCTTCTTACCGGTAGAGGTTGTGACCTCGCGCGCGCCGCCGCCGGCTTCTTCGACCAGAGGCAGATCCGCCCCCATCGCAAAGCCACCATCGAAGGTGATCCCGAACAGCGGCTCTTCGCCGTCACGGAAGTATTCGGCCACAACGTTATTACCTGCGGCGCTGTCAGACAGACGTGCACCGGTGAAGCGGTCGATCTTGATGAAGTGACCGCCGGGGGGCACTTCGAAGGGGCCGCCGCCGTATTTCTTGATCGCTTCGCTCATGAACCGCTGGAATACAGGGCCACACATCCCCGCCCCATAGGCACGACGCCCCAGCGAGCGCGGATTGTCAAAACCGATATAGCAGCCCGCCACGATATTGCTTGAGAAGCCGACGAACCAGACGTCTTTGGCGTCGTTGGTGGTGCCGGTCTTGCCCGCGATTGGCACGGGCAGGTTCACCGCCCCACGCGCCGTGCCGCGATCCACCACGCCCTTCATCATCGATGTCAGCTGATAGGCCGTGATCGGGTCCATCACCCGTTCGCGGTTCGAGATGATGCGCGGCCCCACACCGGGGGCCAGCGTTTCAAGCTGGCAATCGTTACAGATGCGTTGGTCGTGTTTGTAGACAGTGCGGCCGTAGCGGTCCTGCACACGGTCCACCAGCGTCGGCTGCACCCGTTCGCCACCATTGGCGAACATCGCATAGGCCGACACCATCTGGTAGAGCGTCGTTTCCTGCGAACCAAGCGCGTTGGCAAGCACTGGCGAGAGGTTGTCATAGACCCCGAACCGTTCGGCATAGTCGCCAACGGTGTTCATTCCGACCTCTTGCGCCAGACGGATGGTCATGAGGTTCCGCGACTGTTCGATACCCGTCCGCAGGGGCGTCGGCCCGTAGAACTTGTTCGACGAGTTTCGCGGCCGCCACATGCCTTGGGGTGTGTTGATCTCGATCGGGGCATCCACAACGATGGTCGCAGGGGTATAGCCGCTGTCCAATGCCGCAGCATAGACAAAGGGTTTGAAGCTCGACCCCGGCTGGCGTTTCGCCTGTGTCGCGCGGTTGAACACCGACGCTTGATAGGAGAAACCGCCCTGCATCGCGATCACGCGCCCTGTGTTCACATCCATCGCGACAAAGCCGCCCTGCACTTCCGGGATCTGACGCAAAGTCCAGCGGATGAACGACCCGTCACTATCCGCGGTCATGCGGCGCACCAGCACCACGTCGCCGACCTCAAGCAGGTCGGCGGGCACCTGGGCGCGGTTGCCGAGCTTGCCATTCTCAAGACGTTTGCGTGCCCATTGGACATCCTTGGCGGGGATGAAATGACCGTCCGCGTCCTCATCCACGCCTTCGATCCCGATGCGGGCGGCGTCATTGGTCAGGCTCAGCACCACGGCGGGATACCACGGGTTTTCCAGATCAACGTCACGTGGCACACGGGTGTCCGACAGCGCTTCGCGCCAATCGGCCTCGGTGGTCAGCTTTTCGGGCGCGATCTTCTTGCCGGTGCCGCGGTAGATACCGATGCCGCGGTCATATTCCTCAAGCTGCTGCTGCAAGGATTGTGCGGCAATGGGCTGCATCTCGTTGTCGATGGTCGCACGCACGGTCAGACCGCCGGTAAAGAATTCGCCCTCGCCAAAGTTCTCGGACAGTTGGCGGCGGATTTCATCGGTAAAGTAATCGCGCGGCGGCAGTTCGGCTTTGAAGCTTTCAAAGTCCCCGTTCTGCACCGAGCGCAAGGGCTGTGCGACCTCGGTCTCGTAGACGGCGGGGGTGATATAGCCGTTTTCCTTCATCTCGCGCAGCACGAAGTTCCGGCGTGCCAGCAGCCGGTCCTTGCGGCGCACAGGATGATAATCAGACGGCGCTTTGGGCAGCGAGGCAAGGAACGCAGCCTCATGTGGGGCCAGCTCCCCCAATGTCTTGTTGAAATAGGTCTGCGACGCGGCGGCCACACCGTAGGAGTTCTGGCCCAAGAAGATCTCGTTCAGATAAAGTTCAAGGATCTTTTCCTTGGGCAGCGTTTCCTCAAGCCGTGCGGCGAGGATGATTTCCTTGATCTTCCGTTCAGCCCGACGGTCGCCGGACAGAAGAAAGTTCTTCATCACCTGCTGCGTGATGGTCGATGCACCGCGCACATCCTTGCCCCTTGTGCGCACCGCATCTACAGCCGCCGCCCCGATGCCGCGCAGGTCATAGCCTTCGTGAGTATAAAAGTTCTTGTCCTCGGCCGAGATGAAGGCCTGTTTGATCAGCGGCGGGATCGTGTTGGCCGGCGCGAACAGGCGACGTTCCTTGGCGAATTCGTCGATCAACCGCCCCTGCCCCGAATAAATCCGGCTGATCGTTGGGGGCGTGTATTGCGCAAGGGATTCGTGGCTGGGCAGATCGCGGCCATACATCCAGAACACCGCGCCGATGGTCAGCGCGACCATACCGATGCTCATGGTGAGGGTGGTAAAAATACCCCCGAAGAAAGACAGGATCAAACGAAACACGGCTGGCAGTTCCTTGCAAGGAGGGTTGGTGACCCGTCTATACGCAACCCGGCGGGAATCGTCAAAACACGATGCAGTGGCCCTGTGCGGTAACCCGCGCAACACCTAGAGGGGCGTTCGGATGCGGTTTACTGGCGAATCAAGGGCTTGAGCGCGGCATCCGCGTCGCGCCATTTGGCGATGGAATCCGCAATCGCCGACACCATGACCGCCCGCCAGATCGGGTCTCGCAGATTGGCAAGATCACGCTTCGAGCTGAGGAAGCCGATTTCGATCAGGACCGAGGGGATGTCAGCCGATTTCAACACCGAAAAGCCCGCGTTGCGCAGCGGGTGGCGGTTCATCGGACCACCGGCGGCTTTCATGCCTTCAACCAACGTTTTAGCGGCGGCGACCGACCGTGGCTCTGTCTCTTGGCGGGCAAGATCAAGCAGCACGCTGGCGACCTCGTCATCCGATCCTGTCAGATCGGCCCCCGCGATAATATCGGCGCGGTTGTGGCGTGCGGCCAGATGGTCGGTGGCAGTATCGCTGGCGTCGTCCGACAGCGTATAGACCGTCGCCCCCTTTGCGCCGCCGTGCTGCAAACTGTCCGCATGGAGCGAGATAAACAGATCGCCTTCGGCCTGATGCGCAATGGCGACGCGGGTTTCAAGCGCGACAAAATGATCCGTATCTCGGGTCATCACCACATCGACCCCATCGCGGACTAATGTGTCGCGCAGCGCTTGGGCAAAGGACAGCATCAGGTCTTTCTCCAGGATACCATCTGTTTCTGCCCCCGGATCAACGCCCCCGTGACCGGGGTCCAGCACCACCCGAAACGGCACCTCTTTCAGGTCGGCAACCGCCTTGGGTGGTGCGGCCAGCGCCATGGTCCACGCCGGATCAACGGGCGCACCGGCGGCGGCGGCAAACTCCTCGGGGGTGACGGATGTCAACGCGATCTCAAGCGTGGCGTGACCGGAGCCCTTGTTGACCGGCATCCCGATCTCGCGCGGGATCATCGGTTCGGCCAGATCCGCGACAAGCCGCGACCAACCGGGCTGGAACGGGCCAAAGCGCAGACCGGTAATCCGTCCGGGTTCAGGCAGCAGGTCTTTGGTGTTCACACCGCTCCAGTCGGCCTCGCGGAAATCCACCACCAGCCGCGCAGGATCATCCAGCAAGAACACCCGAAACGGCACCCCTTGGCTCAGCCCAAGCGTCAGCGTCGTGCTCCCGAACCAACCATCCGAGATGGCGCTTTTGGCAGGGTCCACGCGCGCAAGCGCGGTCAGATCCTGCGCGGACGCTGGCAAGGACAGCGCGCAAACCGTTGCGATAATGGGAAGAATACGCATGCCTGTCACCGTTCTGATCGGGGTGGTTGCGGCAGGTATAGCACCCCGCCGCGACCCGAGCCAGCCTTTCAGCGGGCCGCCATATAGGTCTTGAGCCGTCCCAGCCCCTCGGCAATATCCTGGGTGCTGCGCGCATAGGAAAACCGCAACCAGTGATGCCCGCGCACCGGATCGAAATCGAGCCCCGGGGTCACGGCCACACCCGCCTTGTCCAGAATATCCCGCGCCAATGCGCGGCTGTCATCCGTCAGCTCGGACACATCGGCGTAGACATAGAAGGCCCCGTCGGGGGGCGCGAAACGGGTGAAGCCCGCCTCTCGCAGGCCGGTGATCATCATCGCGCGGTTGGCGCGGTAGACATCCATATTCGCCTCAAGCTCATCGGTGCAATCCATCGCGGCAAGCGCGGCGACCTGACTGGCGTGGGGGGCGCAGATGAACATGTTTTGCGCGATCCTTTCGACCACCCGCACGTGATCCTCTGGCACAACCATCCAGCCGACACGCCAACCGGTCATAGAGAAATACTTGGAAAACGAATTGATGACATAGACATCATCGGTGATCTCAAGCGCGGTCACGGCCTTTTTCTCGTATTCGATGCCGTGGTAAATCTCGTCCGAGATAAAAGATGCCCCCTGCGCTTGCGTCGCGTCGATCAGCGCGGACATGGCAGCGTGATCCAGCATCGTGCCCGTCGGGTTGCCCGGAGACGCGACCAGCAGCCCCTTCAGGTCCATGCCCGCGAAATCCGAAGGCACCGGCTGCAAGCGGTTGTCAAGCGAGGTGGGCAGATCGACGGGGGCAAGGTCCAGCGCCTTGAGGATCTGTCGGTAGCTGGGATACCCCGGTGCCCCGATGCCAACGCGGTCCCCGGTATCAAAGAGCGAGGTAAACGTCAGGATAAACCCGCCCGAAGAGCCAGAGGTGATGACCACGCGGTTCGGGTCCAGATCGACATTGTACCACTCCCCGTACATCCGCGCGATCCGCTGGCGCAGAGCAGGCAACCCCAATGCGACTGTATAGCCAAGCGCGCCCTGCTCCATCGCGGCGGTCAATGCGGTGCTGGCCCCTTTGGGCGCGCCCGTGCCGGGTTGTCCGACCTCCATATGGATGATGTGGCGGCCCTCCGCCTCGGCGGCGGCGGCAGCCTGCATCACATCCATCACGATAAAGGGATCGACCTGAGATCGGGTTGAAATGCGCATGGGCTTGATCCTACTGTTGAGCCCGAACCTTTCACCGCACCCCGCTGGTGCCGTCAACCCTTGTGCGCGCTGGCAAAATCGCGCACCACCCTTGCAACCGGTGCCTGCACCCCTGCGCAACAACAAGCGAGTGACCCTGATGAAAAAGCTGATCGCCCCCGCCCTAGTGGCCCTTTCCCTGACAGCCCCCGCCCATGCGATGGACCTGACCGAACTGACCGATGCCGAACGCGCGCAATTCCGCGCCGAGGTCCGCGCCTATCTGATGGAAAACCCCGAAGTGATCATGGAAGCGGTGAACCAGCTGCAGGCCCGTCAGGCCGAAGCACAGGCGCAGGCGGATTTCACGCTGGTGTCCGACAATGCGGCCGCGATCTTTGACGACGGCTATTCCTATGTCGGTGGCAATCCCGAAGGCGACATGACCATCGTAGAGTTCATGGACTACCGCTGCGGCTACTGCAAAAAAGCGTTCTCCGAGGTTGAAAAGCTGGTCAATGGCGACGGCAACATCCGCTTTATCGTGAAAGAACTGCCGATTCTGGGCGAACAATCCATGGTCGCCTCGCGCTTTGCCATCGCAACCAAGATCGTTGCGGGGGACGAGGCCTATAAATCCGTGCATGACGCCTTGATGAGCTTTAACGGCGACATCACCCCGACGTCGCTGGGACGCTTGGCCAACAGCTTTGATCTGGATGCCGAGGCCATTCAGGAAAAGATGGACAGTGCCGAAGTCACCGCCGAGATCGAAAAGACCCGCGCGTTGGCACAGACGCTGCAGATTTCCGGTACACCGACCTTTGTGATGCAGGACGAACTGCTGCGCGGCTATCTGCCTTACGACCAGATGAAAGCCATTCTGGAAGAAAAACGCGGCTAAGATGCGACTGGCATTGGCTTGTTGCGTGGCGGCCTTTCCGGTGGCCGCGCAGACCGACTTTGGCGCGCTGACCCATGCAGAACGGCGCGCCTTGCGGGAAGAAGTGCGGGCGTTGCTGCTGGCAGAACCCGAGCTTGCAGCACCAGCTGTGGCCCCCCGCAACTATGCTGCCGAAGCCTATCAAGAGAAGGCGCAGGCGGATCTCGCGCTTATCGCATCCCTGACAGATCAAGTATTGGCCGGAGCGCCGATTGCGTTGTTTACCGGCGACGACTGCGCAGACTGTGATCGCGCACTGGCGGAATTAGAAGCGATAACAGATACATATAGAACCACCTTCACGCATCACATGATGTCTGATTCTGCCAGCGCCGCCCTTGCGGCAGAGCTTGGCATGACCGATCCTCCCTTCTACGTGATGGCAGACCGCATCTTGCGTGGCCATATGCCCGACATCGTGCTGCGGCGGTATCTGGCCCCGTAGCGCTTAGAGAAACCGCTGATGATAGCGCACCATGCGTTTGAAATGCGCATCAAGCGACCGTTTGAGATGCGGGGCCTCTTTCACGTTGAGGATATAATCGACCAGCAAGTCATATTGCTTGATCTGGCGCGGCAGCCGGTTTGACGGGGTCAGACGCGACTGTCGTTCCTCTTCGTCGATGACCTGCACCACCTGCTTTTCCGGCCAGTCGAACAGCGGCGCATCGGCCACCATCGCCTTGCCGTTCATCAGCGGCAATTCAGCGTCGTAATGGGCAAAGATCGCGCGTTCCAGCGGTTCGACCTCTGCCTTCGTCGCCACCGGCCAGGCCCAGACAAAGGCGATCTCCCACACGTCGATCTGACGGTTGGCAATCACGTCGGACCGCGCCGATGTCAGATGCCGGCGCACCCGCGTGCGGATACCATCAACCGACTGGCCCACATAAATCGGGTTGCCGTCCAGATCACAAAGCGCATAGACGCCGATCTGATTGGTCAGCGCCGCCAGTGCCTTGCCCCGAAACGCCTGCGCCGCGTTCACGCGACGGCCCCCAGCGACTGACGTTCCAGCAGGGGCGCGAACAACACCTCGTCGAGATAGCGCACGACAGGCACGGCGACCCCATCCCCCGCCACGCGGTAGGCGTTGTTGTAGGTGTCGGGCATCTTGTAGCTGTCCGGCAACCCCATCAGCCGCGCCACCTCGCGCGAGGAGACAAGCCGGGCCTTGGTCTGGTTGCCCTTGATAAACATAAGTATTTGCCGCGAGGACCCGCCCGCAGGGGTCCGCAAGCAGCCCGCAATACCGTCGGTGCGCAGCTCTGCCCGTTGGCGGACATTCCCATCCGCATCGGGACGCCCGCGTTTATAGATCGTGCCCACCACGGTGCGCCCTGCCTTACGCGCCACGCGCAGCCGTTCAAGGCTGGGAGGCGACATCAGCGTCAGCAGACGGTCGGTATCCGCGGCACTGAACCACGGCATGGTGGCACGCCGTTCAAGCACGCGCTCAAGCGCCTGTTCGTCAGAGGGGGCGTCCCCCAGCTTCCACCAGACCCAGTTGGATCGGACCGGCCGCGCGGCGGAGGCGAGAAATTTTTGCAGCTTCTTGCCGTGAAAGACATGGGACGGTTTCGGCACCGTCAGCCCCGAGATGTCGATATCCTCGCGCACGCACACAACGAACAGCCGCGGCCGGCTTTGCGGCAGGAAACGCCGCGCGTCGATCTCGAGCGCGCCAACCTTATAGCCAAGCCGCACAAAGGTCGCGAGTACGGTGTTCATATCCGCGCCACCATTGCGCGACACCAACCCGACGACGTTTTCAAAGGCGATAATACGCGGCGCAAATCCTGCTTTTATGGCCGTGGCGATCTTGTCGGCCCAATGGGCAAAGACACCGCTGCGCGCGCCGCCCAATCCCCGCCCCTTGCCCGCAAGGCTGAAATCCTGACAAGGGCTCGACGCCCAATACATATCGATCTGACGCGTCAGAAGGTCATCGGGCATGGCCGCGATATCGCCCTGATGCAATGCCGCCTGCCCCCAATTCTGGGCATAGACCTTGCATTTCATCGCATCGATATCATTGGCCAGCACGCAATCCCACCGGTCCTGCAATGCCGCGCGCACCATGCCACCGCCGCAGAAAAACTCGGCGTAAGTCGGGGTCTTGGCGGCGTGATCAGGCATATCTATTGATATGGAATACGCAAATATCTGTCGATGGCAAATGCGCCGCTTGGGGCAAAGTCACTCGGCTGCTTGCTCTGCCGCTTGGGTCTCTGCTTCGATGATGGCGGCGCGGGCTTCGACCTGTTCGACGATGTGATCGATCATCGCGTCATTGCCCAGCTTGTGGCTTTGTTTGCCCGCAAGATAGACCATGCCCGACCCGTTGCCCCCGCCGGTAAAGCCCACATCCGTCATCAGCGCCTCACCAGGGCCATTGACGACGCAGCCGATGATGCTCAGGCTCATCGGGGTCTTGATATGCTCCAGCCGTTGTTCCAGCGCCTCGACGGTCTTGATCACGTCAAAGCCCTGCCGCGCGCAGCTGGGGCAGCTGATGATGTTCACACCACGGTGACGCAGGCCAAGGGATTTCAGGATCTCGTAGCCAACCTTGACCTCTTCCACGGGGTCCGCAGACAGGGACACACGGATCGTATCACCGATGCCCATCCACAATAGATTGCCCAGGCCAATGGCCGATTTGATCGTGCCAGAGGTCAGCCCGCCAGCCTCGGTGATGCCAAGGTGGATCGGAGCATCCGTCGCCTCGGCCAACTGCTGGTAGGCAGCGGCGGCCATAAAGACGTCAGAGGCTTTGCAGCTGATCTTGAATTCGTGGAAATCATTGTCTTGCAGGATCTTGATGTGATCCATCCCGCTTTCGACCATCGCATCGGGGCATGGCTCGCCGTATTTCTCAAGCAGGTGACGTTCCAGCGACCCTGCGTTGACGCCGATGCGGATCGAACAATTGTTGTCCCGCGCGGCTTTGATCACCTCCTTGACGCGCTTTTCGTCGCCGATATTGCCCGGATTGATCCGCAAACAGGCGGCCCCCGCCTCGGCTGCTTCGATCCCGCGTTTGTAGTGGAAATGGATATCCGCCACGATCGGCACCGATACCTCGCGCACGATCTCTTTCAACGCCTTGGAGCTTTCGACATCCGGCACCGACACACGCACGATATCGGCCCCCACATCGGCAGCGGCCTGAATCTGCGCGATGGTCGCTTTGACATCCGTGGTCAGCGTGTTCGTCATCGTCTGCACCGTGATCGGCGCATCGCCCCCGACCGGCACATTCCCCACCATGATCTGACGGGACTTCCGGCGGTAAATGTTGCGCCACGGGCGAATGTGATTGAGGGACATGCAAAGCTACCTTTGGCAATGAAACAGTCGATGGGTCTGTCAGGTTCGGTTCGCCCTACACCTATTCAGCCCGTCGCGTTGTTGCAATGGTATCCGGCTTATTCCGTCGGCGAAGTCGCCGCATTCTTCAGCTCGGCCACCATTGTCGCGAGCGCGGAATTCTCTTCCAATACGGCCGGCTCGTAAAGCTCCGCCAGCGCCTGACGGTGCAGCGGCAGGTTCGACGTCACAGCACCACGATCGCCAACAGGCCCGAAGTACTGCCCGTCCATTGCGAAATACAGCGCGCCGGATTCGCCGGTGCGCAGCGTCGGGGGCTCTTCGGTCGCGGGGATATCCCAGCTGTCGCCCTTGTTCATGATGCCTTCAAAGATAACCTTGCCATCTGCGGCGCGTACACGCACCCAGGACGGATAGGCTGCAACCATACGCAGCTGCGGCGCGGGCCCTTCGACAACCTGCGGCACGGCACCCGGCAACACATCGGGCGTATCCCGTTGGACCACGGTGTTTTCAGCGGTGCGCAGCGCATCTCCGACGGAAGGCGAAGGCGAGCTGGAGGCAAAGCTACCGATACTGCGCGGATCAATCGAGGAAATCGGCGCATCACGCGCGACCAGAACAGGCACATCCAGTGCGGCAGGACGATAAAGCCGATCCAGCGCGTCAGAACGTGGCACAGCCATCGCGGTCGGCGCATCGGGGTCTTCTGTCGTTTCGGGGGCAGTGGCAAGCGCGCCTTGCAGCGGATCAAGATCCGACAGCACAACAGGGGTTTCATCCACCGGAGAGACCTGCACGCGCTGCACTTCTTTCAGAACGCTCCACCCGCCATAGCCGATCCCGCCAATCAAAGCGACGAGCACCAGCAGCGAACCCAAAGCACCGGGCTCTATTCGCGCCAGAAGGGAATCACCGACGGGTGTGAAGGGCGTCGCAGGGCGGGCAAAAATATCGCTCTCGCCATTGCGGGTCATACGCTCTTCGCGGGTGGGCTTTTTGACGACGGACGCTTTAGAGGACATGCCATGCGCCACGGCAAAACCGGATTCAGCACAGAAGGCTGCGAACGCCTTGTCGGGGTCCATGTTCAGGTAGCGCGCATAAGACCGCACGTAACCGGCAATAAATCCAGGTGTATCAAAGGCTTCCGGGTCGGCGTTTTCAATCGCGGCAATGTAGGATGCCTTGATGCGAAGCTCGCGTTGGACATCCAGCAGCGATTTACCAAGCGTCGCGCGTTCACCGCGCATCAGGTCACCAAGGCGCAAGTCGAACGCGTCGAAACCTTTGGCTTCAACTTGTTCGTTATCTGCCGACTTGGAAGACCACCGCCCAATCATAAAAATGTCCCGTAGCTATGCCCGCTGCCCTTAATCGAAACAACATGTTGATTCGAGATTAAGCTTTTCTTTCGATATCGGTAGCATAAATCAACGGACTATACGAAATATTCGGGGTCACCCCGCCATTTCGGCACGATTCAGCGCACAATGGGACCACAAAGCGTCCATCGCGTGGACCAGCCCTTCGATTTCCAGCGGGCCATGGACGGGCGACGGGGTAAAGCGCAAACGCTCTGTCCCGCGGGGCACGGTGGGGAAGTTGATCGGCTGCACATAGATGCCGTGATCCTCCAGCAGGCGGTCCGACAGAATCTTGGTGTGTACGGGGTTTCCGACAATCACAGGGACGATATGGCTGCCGTGATCAATAATCGGCAGACCCAAGCCCTTGAGCCGCAGTTTCAGCACCTTGGCCTGCTGCTGGTGCTTCTCGCGCAGTTCGGGCGCGGTCTTGAGGTAGGCGACCGAGGCCGCAGCACCGGCGGCAACCGCTGGCGGCAGGGACGTGGTAAAGATGAAACCCGGCGCGTAAGACCGGATGGCGTCGCACATCTTGGCCGAGGCCGCGATATAGCCACCCATCACGCCGTAGGCCTTGGCAAGCGTCCCGTTGATGATATCCAGCCGGTGCATCAGGCGATCACGCTCGGCAACCCCTGCCCCACGCGGGCCATACATCCCGACGGCGTGGACCTCGTCGATATAGGTCAGCGCGCCGAATTCATCGGCAATGTCGCAAATCGCCTCGATCGGGCCGAAATCGCCATCCATCGAGTAAATCGATTCAAAGGCGATCAGCTTGGGTGCGGCGGGATCATCGGCGGCCATAAGCGCGCGCAGGTGCTCCACATCGTTATGGCGGAAGATACGCTTGGCCCCGCCATTGCGGCGGACCCCTTCGATCATCGACGCGTGGTTCAGCTCGTCGGAATAGATGATCAGACCGGGAAACAACTTGGGCAGCGTGCTGAGCGTCGCGTCATTGGCGATATAGGCACTGGTGAACAGCAAGGCGGCTTCCTTGCCGTGCAGGTCCGACAGCTCTTCCTCAAGACGTTTGTGGTAAATCGTGGTGCCCGAGATATTGCGCGTCCCGCCCGACCCTGCACCCGTCGCATCAAGTGCTTCGTGCATCGCGGCCAGAACGACAGGGTTTTGCCCCATCCCTAGGTAATCATTCCCGCACCAGACGGTGATATTCTTCTCTTGCCCGTCGGGTTGGGTCCAGACAGCGTGGGGGAATTGACCATTGCGGCGTTCAATGTCGATGAAGGTGCGGTAGCGACCTTCCTCGTGCAGCCGGTCAATCGCCTGATCAAGCTGTTTGGTATAGTCCATTGCGCCTTGCTCCTTCGTCGGTGGCGGGACCAGCAAAGGCAACCGGATCATTCGCCATATTCGTGCTTTAGAATGAATATAGTTTAGAGCCATTCAATTCAATGCCTTAATAGGAACCGATTGTCGCAGGTGCCGCCCCGGGGCGCATCGCATCGCAGTCGGATGTCGCGTATCGGAAACCTGTACGCTGTCCGACTTGCGTCAAAGGCCTGATTCTCAAGCGATTCTCACGCGGTATGGCGCGCAAGCTGCGGCCACCTCGGGCGGACCACTGGACACGGCCAAGCGCGCTGATACGGTCGCGGCAATCTTCACCCTGACAGAAAGGTTTACCCCCATGTCCCTACCCGACGTATTGGCACGGATCGATCATGATCTGGATGCGGCCACCGACCGGCTGCTCGATCTGCTGCGCATCCCCTCCATCTCGACTGACCCCGCGTTCAAGGAAGACTGCGACCGCGCCGCCGACTGGCTGGTCGAGGATCTGAACAGCATCGGCATCAAGACCACCAAACGCCCCACCCCCGGTCACCCGATGGTGGTGGGCCATGTGGACGGCCCCGCCGACAAGCCGCATATCCTGTTCTACGGTCACTATGACGTCCAGCCTGTCGATCCGCTGAACCTGTGGCACCGCGATCCCTTTGATCCCGCGGTCGAGGACACGGCAAAAGGCCGCGTGATCCGCGGACGCGGCGCCGCAGATGACAAGGGCCAGCTGATGACCTTTGTCGAGGCGCTGCGCGCGTGGAAAGCGGTCAATGGCGATTTCCCCTGCCGCATGACCTTCTTCTTCGAGGGCGAGGAAGAATCAGGCTCCCCGTCGCTGGTGCCCTTTATGGAAGAGAATGCCGACGAGCTGCGCGCCGATTACGCGATGATCTGCGACACAGGCATGTTCCAGTCCAAGGTGCCGTCGATCGTGACGATGCTGCGCGGCTTGATGGGCGAAGAGGTCACCATCACCGGCCCTGATCTTGACCTGCACTCTGGCATGTACGGCGGCGTGTCGATGAACCCCGCGCGCGTCCTGTCCAAGGTCATCGCCTCCCTGCATGATGACACGGGCCGCATCACGGTGCCCGGCTTCTATGACGGGGTGCCAGAACTGCCCGACGATATTCAGGCGCAGTGGCAAGGGCTTGCCTTTGATCATGACAGCTTCCTTGGCGATGTCGGCCTGTCGAAACCCGCCGGCGAACAGGACCGTATGCCGATCGAGATGATCTGGTCGCGCCCCACGTGCGAGGTCAACGGCATGTGGAGCGGATACACAGGTGCCGGTTTCAAGACCGTGCTGCCCTCGCAGGCTCACGCCAAGATCAGCTTCCGTCTGGTGGGCACCCAGGACCCTCACGTCATCCGCGAAAGCTTTCGCAAGATGGTAACCGACATGATGCCCGAGGACTGCGAAGCGACGTTCCACGCCCACGGGTCGAGCCAAGGATCGGTCTTCGAGACCACCGCCCCCGCATTCGAAGATGCCCGCAAAGCGCTGACCGATGAATGGAACGTTCCCGCCGCCTATGTCGGCTGTGGCGGATCGATTCCCATTGCGGGGCATTTCCAGAAAATTCTGGATACCACACCGGTGCTGATCGGATTCGGGAAAGACGACGACGCCATCCACTCCCCGAACGAGAAATACGACCTCGAAAGCTTTCACAAGGGAATCCGAAGCTGGGCACGTATTCTGGATGCGATGACGTAAGCAAACGGGCGGGCCTAACGGCCCGATTTTCCCTTTTTAGGACGAGGTAAATCAGAAATCTAAAAAGGGAGAAGTGGCGCGGTTGACGGGGCTCGAACCCGCGACCCCCGGCGTGACAGGCCGGTACTCTAACCAGCTGAGCTACAACCGCGCAGTAAGGGCGGAATAAGATAACCAGCGCAGAGCGTCAAGCGATTAACCGCAGAAAACTACAAAGAATTTTGGAAATTTTCATCGCCGCATTTTGCGTATGAATCAGCACCGGAAATCCCCTGCTCGTGGCGGAAATCAGGGGTCTGAACGCACAAGCAAACCACGCCCCGAAGGGCGTGTGCTTGTTATCAAAATGTTTGATAAAATGCAGCGGTGGCGCGGTTGACGGGGCTCGAACCCGCGACCCCCGGCGTGACAGGCCGGTACTCTAACCAACTGAGCTACAACCGCCCACTGCGTACTTCGTCGTTGCCGTCGAAGCGTTTGGTGGTGATAGGGTTTGCTCGCGATGGCGTCAAGCGGGGTTTTGCATGGATCGGCAGGAAAATTGAAATTTTCTTTGATCCGCCGTCAGACGCCCTGCCCGACCTACCTTGCGCCCAAGAAAAAACCCGCGCTTTGGGGCGCGGGCTTGGCTTATTTGTCGGAGTATGTGCCCCAGACGTGATCACTGGGCGCTGGCGGCATATCCTTGGTCTGATGCAGCCGGTGCAAATTCACCTTGGCGATGAAATTGCCGGTGATGGGGGCTGTGACGAACAAGAACGCCATTACCAGAATCTCGTGCAGGGACCCCGTGCCGGAGACGAAGGAATAGATCATCGCCGCCATCAGCAGCGATCCCACGCCCAGTGTCGATGCTTTGGTCGGCGCGTGCAGACGGGACATGCAGTTGTCCAGCTTGATCAGGCCGATGGAACCGACAAGGGTAAAGAACCCGCCCACGATCAGCAGGGCCGAGATGATGATTTCGGGGATTAGCGGTAGATCACTCAATGATATCACCTCGCAGTACAAAGCGCGCGATGGCCACGGTCGACACAAAGCCAAGCATGGCAAAGATCATCGCACTTTCAAAATAGATGTCGGTGCCCAAACGCATCCCCAGCAGGATGATCAGGGCAATCGCGTTCACGACCATCGTATCCAGCGACAGGATACGGTCGCCGGTATTGGGGCCTTTCAACAACCGCAGCATCGCCAGAAGTTGCGAGACCGCGACAGCGACAAAGGCGATATTCAAAGCAATCAGAATCATTCGAAAATCTCCTTCAGGCGACGCTCGTAGCGCTGTTTGATATCGTCACGCACCGCGTCAGGGTTTTCAGCATCCAGCGCATGGACCAGCAAAGCTTTCCCGTCTTCGGACACATCCGCCGACACCGTACCGGGCGTGAGGGTGATTGTCCCCGCCAGCATGGTGATCGCCTCGGGGGTGCGCAGTTCTAGCGGGATGACGACCCAGGCGGGGCGCATGTTCTTGTTCGATTTGAACAGGACGATCATCGCGACCACGACGTTGGCGACCAGAATATCCCACATGACCATGATCAGATAGCCCAGAAGCTTGACCGGTTTCGCGACCGGCGGGCGGTCAGGCCAATAGGCCGCGGTGGCAATCGGGATCAGCAGCCCCAGAATGACACCAAAGACAATGGTGCCAAGCTTGATTTCATTGACCAGCAGACACCAGGCAATCGCGAGGATCGCCGTCAGCATCGGGTGCGGAAGCAGTCGGGACAACATATCAGTGATCCTTTTCTGGTGCGGCGGCATCCTCTGCGCCGTGGTCCTCTGTCGCATCGGCTGATCCCTCGGCATCGCCGTGGTCATCCTCTGCGTGATGGTCCGTGATCTCTTTACCCGGCGTGGTCAGGACCACCGCAAGATAGCGTTCGGGGTTGAACAACTGGGCAGCGGTCGCATTCAGCACGCGGGTCATGGGCCCCGCCGCAACGGTCAGCGCAACAAGCAGGGCCAGCAGCCCGCCAATGGCCACCATCGGCAAAACGCCCTGCCCCTCGGCAACAACCGGCACCTCATCACCCTCCGCTGGCTCTGGGGTGGACTGGTGCGCTTTCCAGAAAATCTGGCTCCCCGCGCGGGAGAAACCGACAACCGCGATCAGCGACCCGACAAGGATCACACCCCAGACCCACCACATCAGATCAGCGCTGCGGGCCGCGTCAAGGATCAGCAGTTTGCCCAGAAAGCCCGAGAGCGGCGGCAGACCGGTCATGGCAATCGCCGCGACAAAGAACATACCCGCGACAAGCGCCCCACCTGCCAGCGGCGGCGCATCGACAAAGGACACCTCGGCCGCGCCGCGACGGCTGCGGATCACGTCGATCAGCAAGAACAGCGCTGCGGCCGCAAAAGTGGAATGGATCGCATAATAAAGGGCGGCGGAAATACCGGCGGGGGTAAAGACCGACACGGCAGCCAGCAGCATGCCCATCGACCCGATCACCGAGAACGCGACCATGCGGTCGGCCCTTTTGGCCCCCAACACGCCCGCCATACCAAGGACGACGGTCAGCAGCGCGGCGGGCATCAGCCAGACATCAAACAGCCCCTGCGTGATCTCAAGATCGGGGGGGAAAACCAGCGTGTAGAACCGGATGATACAATAGGCCCCGACCTTGGTCATGATCGCGAACAGCGCCGCCACGGGGGCCGGTGCCTCGCTATAGCTGGCGGGCAGCCAGAAATGCAGCGGCAGGATCGCGGCCTTGACCGCAAAGACCAGCAGCAACAGCACGGCAGCAACGCGAATACCCGCACCATCGCCCGCATCAAGCGTCGCCACACGCATCGCCAGATCGGCCATGTTCAGCGTCCCTGTCTCGGCATAGATCGTGCCAAGGGCAAAGAGGAACAGGGTCGAGCCCAGCAGGTTATACAACACATATTGCGTCCCCGCGCGCAGACGCCGTTGCCCGCCCGCGTGGATCATCAACCCGTAAGAGGCGATCAACAATACTTCGAAGAAAACGAACAGGTTGAAGGCGTCGCCGGTCAGGAAGGCCCCGAGAATGCCCATAAGCTGGAATTGGAACAGCGGATGGAAATGCCGCCCGCGGTTATCCCAGCCCGACCCGATCGCATAAAGCAGCACCGGCACGGCCAGCACACAGGTCAGCAGGACCATCAGCGTCGACAGACGATCCGCGACCAGCACGATACCGAAAGGTGCCGCCCAGTTGCCAAGCTGGTACAGGCCGACCGTCCCGTCGGAGGCTTGCCAGAACAGCCCAAGCGCCAGTGCCAGCAGTCCCAGCGTGCCCGTAACGGATAGCACCCGTTGGATCAGCAGGTGATAGCGCGCGGCCAGCACCATGAACGCCGCCAGCATGGCTGGCAGAACAATCGGAAGAATAAGCCAATGGGTCATGCCGGGCCTCCTCCGCGTGGGGAGGGTTCTGCGGTATCGGCTCCGGCCAGCGTGTCGGGTTCGTTGACCAGATCATCGCCCGCGCTGAGGTAGGACCCGACCGCGATCATCACGACCACGGCTGTCATCCCAAAGGAGATCACGATGGCCGTCAGCACCAGCGCTTGGGGCAGCGGATCGGTATAGACCTCGACCCCGTCGCGCAGGATCGGCGGGGCGTTCAACGCCAGCCGCCCCGAGGCGAACAGGAACACATTGACCGCATAGCTGATCAGCGAGGTGCCGATGATCACGGGAAAGGTACGCAAACGCAGGATCAGATAGATCCCGGCAGCGGTGAGAACGCCAATGGCGGACGCGACTAAAAGCTCCATATCAGGTCTCCGTCTCGGTTTTCGGTTCATCCCGTGACGGGTCGATATCCATAGCATGTTCGCTTTCCTCGATGCCGGCGCGTCGGCCCAAGCGCGAGAAACTTTCAAGCGACAGCATCACCGCGCCGACAACGGCGAGGAAGACCCCAAGGTCAAAGCCCATAGCGGTGGCGAGCTCGAATTTCTCCATCGGGGGGATGCGGAAGTAGCCAAAGGCAGAGGACAGGAACGGCGCACCGGCAAACCACGCACCGATACCGGTCAGACCCGCGCAAAGCACCCCTGCCCCGATGATCCCGTGGTAATGATAGCGCTGGCGCTTGTCCGCCCAGGCAAAGCCGCTGGCCATATATTGCATTACGACCGCGATCGCGACCACCAGACCGGCGACAAAACCACCGCCCGGTTCGTTGTGACCGCGCAGGAAGATATAGACACCGACCAGCAGAACGACAGGCATCAACACGCGTGTCAGCACCACCATCATCAGCGGATGCGCATCGCCCGCGCGCTCTTCCTCATAGCCACGGTTCAGCAGGCGCGCGCGCACAGGGCCGGACATCAGCGCCTCTGTCAGGGCATAGATGACCAGCGCGGCGATCCCCAGAACGATGATCTCGCCAAAGGTGTCGAAGCCACGGAAATCCACGAGGATCACGTTGACCACGTTGGTGCCGCCGCCGCCTTTGTAGGAATTGGCAAGGTGGTAGTCAGCGATAGAGGCAATCGGGAAATCCGACATCAGGATCGAATAGATCAGGCCGGCTGCCGCCAGCCCTGCCACAACCGATACCACGATATCGCGGCTGCGGTGCAGAATGGTGCTTTCCTTAGGTGTGCTGTTGGGCATGAAGTTGAGCGCCAGCAACAACAGGACAATCGTCACCACCTCGACCGAGATCTGCGTGAGCGCCAGATCGGGGGCCGAGAAATAGTTGAACCCGACCGATACCATCAAGCCGATGATCCCCATCAGGATCAGAACCGCCAGACGGTTGCGATGTACCGTCACAAGGAAACCCGTCGCGATCATCAGCATCAGCCAACCGGCAAAGCCGACGGGCGTGATGGGCAGCATCTCGCGCGCGGGGGCGCCATCGGTGCCGGTAAACCACGCATGCGCCCCGATGGCGACGACTGCGGTCACGAAGACGGCGGCGTAGCGGGTAAAGGACCCGTTGTGCAGACGCTCCGATACCAGACCGGCAAGACCCACGGCCGCGGCGATGATACGGTCAAAGATGTCCTTGGCCTCGGGGCGCGGTGTGGCGGCCCAAAGACGCGCCAGCGGGCCGAAGGCGGCGAGCAGCAGCAAACCACCCACCACAGCAATCGCCGACATACCGAGGGCGGGCACGAAGCCGTGCCACAGCTTGATATGCGCGCTTGGCATCTCGGCGGCAGAGCCGATGACCGCTTGAGTCACGGTGCGCACAAAGGGTTCCGCCAGGAACGGTGCCACACCGATGGCGATCACGGGGATGATCAGCAAAGCCGGGGAAATCCACAGGCCAAACTCGGGGTCGTGGGGTTTGGCGGGGTAATCGTTCCGCTCTTTGCCGAGGAAAGTATGCGCAATAAACCGGAAGCTATACGCGGCCGAGAAAAGCGCGCCGAGCGTTGCCACTGCCGCCACCAGATAGGGCGAGCCGAACAGCGTGGTGTGCAGCGCCTCTTCCAGCATCATCTCTTTGGACAGGAACCCGTTCAGCAACGGGATACCCGCCATCGACAATGCGGCCAACGTGGCAATCGCGAAGGTGATCGGCATCAGACGGCGCAAGCCGCCCAGTCGGGTCATATCGCGGGTATGGACCGCGTGATCCACGATGCCCGCGCTCATGAACAAGGCGGCCTTAAAGCTCGCGTGGTTCAGAATGTGGAACACCGCCGCCATCGCCCCAAAGGGGGTGCCCGTGCCCAGCAGGAAGGTGATCAGCCCCAGATGCGACACGGTGGAAAATGCCAGCAGCGCCTTGAGGTCGTTCTTGAAAATCGCGATCAGCGCGCCAAGCACCATCGTGATCAACCCGGCAGAGCAGACCAGCACGATCCAGATTTCAGTGCCCGACAGCACCGGCCACATGCGCGCCATCAGGAACAGCCCCGCCTTCACCATCGTGGCAGAGTGCAGATAGGCCGACACAGGCGTCGGGGCCGCCATCGCGTGCGGCAGCCAGAAGTGGAACGGGAACTGCGCGGATTTGGTGAAACAGCCAAGCAGGATCAGGATCAACGCAGGCAGATACAACGGCGACGCTTGGATAAGCTCGCGGTTCTCGAGGATCACGGTCAAGTCATAGCTGCCTACGATCTGCCCCAACAGCAGCATGCCGCCGATCATCGCCAGACCGCCCATCCCCGTCACGGTCAACGCCATCCGCGCACCTTGACGCCCTTCGGGCAGATGCTTCCAGAACCCGATCAGCAGGAAGGACGACAGCGATGTCAGCTCCCAGAAAATGAGCAACATCAAGATGTTATCCGACAGAACAATCCCGACCATCGCACCTTGGAACAGCAGCAGATAGGTGAAGAACGCGCCCATATTGTCGTCACGCGACAGATAGAACCGCGCATAAAGGATGATCAGCATCCCGATGCCAAGGATCAGACCCGCGAACATCAACCCCAGCGGGTCAAGGAACAGGTTCACGTTCAACCCCAACTGCGGCAGCCACGAGAGGCTGGCGGTCACGACCTCGCCTGCAAGAACGGCCGGTGCATGTGTCGCAAGGCCGATCGCGGCGCAGGCCGTCACCAGAAAGGTCACCAAAAAGCAGCTTTGACGGCCTGCCTGATACATCAGGCCGGGCAGCAAGGCGCCAAGAAACGGGAGGGCTATAATCAGGAACAAAGACATGGCCGCAACTATGTCATGAGCCACGCCAAAACGACCAGCCCTCTTTTCGCAAATTGCGATGGAAAAATACGGATTTATGAGGGCTTCTTGTCGCAGCAATTGAACTTTGCCGCGGCGCGATGATCCAATTTAGGTCCATTTCACGAATATGTAAGAGAGCAACCGCATCCGCCGCACAAAAAAATGCGGCAGTCATCTAACTGCCGCATCACATTTGATAATTCCGTACGCCTTGGGGCGGTGCGGGGTCTACAGATTCTCCTGGTCTTCGGGTAGCGCCCCTTTGAAACCGGTGGCGACCACGAATTTCTCGGAACTGTCGGACCGGCTGGCCGGAGGTTTGATATTGGCGACCTTGGTAAACCGACGTTTGAGGAGCTGTTGCAAGTCGCCCTCCGCGCCGCCGGCCAGCACTTTCGCGACAAACGTGCCGCCATCCTCAAGCACGTCAAAAGCAAAATAGGCCGCCGCTTCGCACAGCGCGATGATCCGGTTGTGGTCAGTCTGTTTGTGACCCGAGCTTGACGCCGCCATGTCGGACATCACGACATCGGCCTTGCCCCCCAGCCAGCCTTTGACGATCTCGTCCGCGTCGTCTTCCATGAAATCAAGCTGGTGCAATTCGCAGCCTGCAATCGGCTCCATCTCTTGCAGGTCGATCCCCAGAATGGTCCCGACGTTCTTGCCCTTTTTCTCGCCCAGAACGTTACAGCGCTTGACCGCGACCTGACACCAGCCACCGGGGGCCGCGCCAAGGTCGACCACACGCGCACCGGGCACCAGAAAGCGGTATTTGTCGTCGAGCTCCATGATCTTGTAAGCCGCGCGCCCGCGATACCCTTCGGCATTGGCGCGTTTGACATAAGGATCGTTCAACTGGCGCTGCAACCAACGGGTCGAGCTTAGCTTGCGCCCGCGGGCCGACTTGACCTTGACCTTGAGGTCACGCTGGCCGCGCCCTGATGTATTCTTGCCAGTGGGGGTCTTCCCGCCCGACGCACCGCCCGTGGGCGTCTTGCCTGTCGGAGTTTTCGCCATCAGCCTAATCCTTCTTCCAAAACGCCATCCGCGCTCATCTGGGCATATAGCAGCCCCTCGCGCAGACCACGGTCTGCAACACTTAATCTATCCGTCGGCCAGCACCGCATCAACGCCTGCAAGATCGCGGCCCCTGACATGATCAACGCCTGACGGTCCAGCCCGATACGCGGATCGGCACGCCGGCCCCCCGGCCCCATCGCAAGATAGGAATGGATCACCTTGTCGATCTGCGCCGAGGTCATGCGAAGCCCGTCCACCTTGGTCCGGTCGTAGCGCTTTAGCCCCAAATGGCTGGCAGCAACAGTGGTGACCGTGCCCGAGGTGCCGACAATCTGGAAATGGTCCTGCGACTGGATCGACTGATAGGGGGTGAAGTCGGTCAGGTTCTCCTCGAAGAACCAGCTCATCAAGGCAAAGCGTGCGGCGTCGTCTTCCACGTCAGAGAATTGATCGCGCAGGGTCGCCACGCCCAAAGGCACGCTGATCCAGTCGACCACACGCGCGGCAGGGACATCAGTTTTCGCCTGATGGAACCCCCCATGCAGCCGCATGATGGATTGCGCACGATCCGCCTTTGGCACCTTCGAGATGTCGATCCAGACCAATTCGGTCGAACCGCCGCCAATGTCCACCACCAGCAGGTTGTGTGTCTTGCGGTTCACCAGCGGCGCGCAGGAAATCACGGCAAGCTGGGCTTCTTCCTCGGGCTTGATGATATCAAGCTTGAGCCCTGTCTCGCGCTGGATACGCTGCATGAATTCCGCACCGTTGGCGGCACGGCGGCACGCCTCGGTCGCGACAAGCCGCATCCGCCGCACCTTGTTACGGCGCAGCTTTTGCTGGCAAATCCGCAATGCCTGAATGGTACGCGTCATCGATCCGCGCGACAATCGCCCGGTTTTCTCAAGCCCTGCCCCAAGCTGGACAGACTTCGAGAAGCTATCGACGACATGGAAACCGCTGCCTTTTGGCTGTGCGATCAGCATGCGACAACTATTTGTGCCCAGATCAAGGGCCGCATAAAGTTCGGTCGATCTGGGCGGAACTGGCGCGGGGCTCAGAGCCGGCGGTACATCGAGCGCGCCCGCACCTTTGGGACGCTGTGGCGCCATGATTGCGCCTTTCATATTGAGTTGCCCCCAAGGTAATGTTTCTGCGGGCAAGGGGCAAGCGGGAAACCTGAGATCCGGCAGCGTAAGCTTATAGTCGCCCTCACAACCATCTTGAGAATTATGACGCCCCGCCCCCCTCGCCTGTCGCGGTTGCGCGCTGTAGTGTGACCACGTCGCAGACGCCGTTCTGAATGTCGAAAAACGGCGACGGGGACAGATCAACAGCCGCTAAGAAAAACAAGCACAGCAGAGGAATCAATCATGCCCGAAGTTACCATCGTCTATTGGCGTGATATTCCTGCGCAGGTCATCGTCGGCAAAGGCCGTCGCGGGTCCAAGCGTCCGCTGCCCGAACGGTTCGAACAGGCCATCGACCGTGCCGCGATGAAAATCGGCGCGGATGACAGCGATGCCTATCTGGCCGAATGGCGCAAGGCCGATCCCTATACGGTGGAGGGCGAAGCCGACGCCGTGGCCGATGCAGAGGTCGCGCGCATCGACGCAGAGTTCGACCGTGACCGCATCAAGACGCTGATTGCCAATGACGGCTGGGCCTGACCGCCTGTTGCCGGTGCAAAAGTTGATCCCTTCATGAAAGAAATGCTCATGTCCCTTTTGAACTTCCGGCGCAAAGAAGCCCCCGTGTCCGATCTGCCTACCCCCGAGGTCGCGGATTTTTTGCGCGACTACTCGATCGAGGTGATGCCCCGCACGGCGGAAAAGGTCGAAGACTTCCGCGATCTGCTGCCCGAGGGGACACGGGTCTATATCGCGCATATCGATGGCACCCCGATCGAAGACATGGTCGCCACCGCTGCGCGGCTCAATGCCGACGGCTACAAGGTCATGCCGCACTTTCCCGCCCGCATCATCAAGGATCGTGCCACGCTGGAAAACTGGATCGCCATGTATCAGGGCGAGGCTGACGTACGCCAAGCCTTGCTGCTGGCCGGTGGCGTCGCATCTCCCCATGGCGATTTCAGCGACTCCATGCAGTTGATGGACACCGGATTGTTCGACAAACACGGGTTTGAACGGCTGCACATCGCGGGCCACCCCGAAGGCAACCGCGACATCGACACCGATGGATCACGTCTACGGGTGGACGATGCGCTGCGCTGGAAGCAGGGGTTTTCCGAACGGACGGACGCGAAGATGGCCATCGCCACACAATTCGCCTTCGAGGCGCAGCCGATCATCGAATGGGCCGATAGCCTGAAACACGCGGACATCGACCTGCCGATCCACATCGGCATTGCAGGCCCCGCCAAGCTGCAAACCCTGATCAAATTCGCCATCGCCTGCGGGGTCGGTCCTTCGCTGAAGGTGCTGCAAAAGCGCGCGATGGATGTCACCAAACTGCTGTTGCCCTACGAGCCGACAGATGTGATCACCGAACTGGCTGCCCACAAAGCCGCCAACCCAGATTTCAACATTACCCATGTGCATTTCTTCCCGCTGGGTGGGATCAAGACGAATGCCAATTGGGCCATTGAAAATGGCGGACCCGCTGCTCAACCAGCCAACTCCGTCTAAGGAAAGACTGAACACCATGACCAGAACTGTCGTCGAATCCAAAACAAAAACAGCGATCATCGGCTTTGACGAGCCCTTCTGCGTGATCGGGGAGCGTATCAACCCCACCGGCCGCAAGATCCTCGCCGAAGAGCTGGAGCGTGGCGATTTCAGCCGCGTCGAGGCCGACGCCATTGCGCAAGCCGCGGCGGGCGCGAATATTCTGGACGTGAACTCCGGTGCTGTTTTCTCGAACAAGATGGCCGAAGACCCCCGCTATGCGGATAATAACTTTGTCGAACCGATGCTGATGCCCGAACTGATCCGCGTCGTGCAAAACGTCGTCGACATCCCACTGTGCATCGACAGCTCGGTCCCCGGTGCGCTGGAAGCCGGTCTTGAGGCCTGCGAGGGTCGCCCGCTGCTGAACTCGGTCACGGGCGAGGAAGAGCGGCTGGAGCTCGTGCTGCCACTGGTCAAGAAATACAACGTGCCTGTGGTTGCGATCTCGAACGACGACACGGGTATTTCCGAAGATCCCGACGTGCGTTTCGACGTTGCCAAGAAGATCGTAGAACGCGCGGCCGACTTCGGTATTCCAGCCCATGATATCGTGGTCGACCCGCTGGTCATGCCCATCGGCGCAATGGCGACCGCGGGGCATCAGGTCTTTACCCTTGTGCGCCGTCTGCGCGAGGAACTGGGCGTGAACACGACTTGTGGTGCCTCCAACATCAGTTTTGGCCTGCCCAACCGTCACGGCATCAACAATGCTTTCCTGCCGATGGCAATGGGCGCTGGCATGACCTCCGCGATCATGAACCCGATCACCCTGCCCGTGAACCAGACCAGGATTGCCGAGAAGAAGGCCGAACTGGTGACGGCGGGCATCATCCTGCCGGACGAGATCGACGACGAGACCTTTGTGACGCTCTTCGGGATGGGATCGACCAAACCCACCCCCGGCAAAGAGATGGAGGCGATCCGCGCCGCCAACTTCCTGTTCGACCGCGACCCTCACGGCACCGAATGGATCAAGTTCAACAAGGTCGCGCCCAAGGCCGGTCAAGAGGGGCGTGGTCGCGCTGGCCGCAAGGGTGGCCGCCGCCGGTAATGGGGATTCTCCCTACCCCCAAGGTCAAAATCCCCGCAAACCACGGTTTTGCGGGGATTTCTTTTGTGTTCAGGCCAGTGTTTAACCCGTCCAGCGCTTGACCCCACATCCCACACACGCATGATCACGGCGCAAAGCTTTACTATGCCTTGTATTGTCTTTGACACAGAACGACGGCCCCGAACGCACAGGCCTGCTGTCTAACTTCTGTCAAAGTTTCAACACATCCGTATGCCTAGATCGCTTTGCAAAGACGCAGTCCGTGGGTGAATGAATGACAACGTGCTTTGAAGGTGTAGCTATGCAGCCCGTGTTCTGGGCTGCTGCAAGCGTGAGCGCTGTCGCCGCGGTCGTTATGGTCTGCATGCTGAAATACCAGCACTTCCACGGCAAGCGGTTCTACGCCCTGACCTTCATCGCCATGATCTGGACCCTGATCACCGTCGGGGCCGAAGCCTCCACCCCCTCCTTTGCCTGTCAGTTTGACATGGCCATCGTCGCATGGCTGGGCAATGCGCTGGTACCTGTGGCGTGGTGCTTCTTTGTCTTCGCCTATGTGCATCAGGCCGAATGGCTGTCGAAAAAGCGTGTGGTGGCCGCGCTGGTGCTGGTGCCCGTGGGCTGCTTTGTCTTTGCTGCAACCAATAGCATGCACCAGCTGGTCTATACCGCAGAGACTGCCATCCTGCCCGGTGACCGGCAGATCACCTATATCCACGGGCCGGGATTCTTCGCGATCACGGCCGTGCTGTATACTTTCGTCGCCGCGACCTTCTATGCGCTGATCAAGGCCTTTGCCCGCGCCCGCCGCTCTGCTTGGCCGCTGCTGACAATGCTGGCGGTGGTCACGATCACCCCACTGTCTGCCAATGCATCTTACGTTATTTTCGGCTTCACCGTCTTCGGGCTGGACCCCACGGCGTTTATGTTCACCGTCGGTATCCTGGCCTTTACCTTCATGCTGCTGACGAACAAGACGATGGATATGGCGTCGATCGGGCAGTCGATCCTGTTCAATACGACCAGCGAACCGGTGATCCTGATCGACAACAACCGCCGTGTCACATTGATGAACTCTGCCGCGAAACGCAGCGGCTTGTGCAACCTGTCCAAAGCCGAAGCCGACGCCCTTTTGGCCAAGATCGACACCCGCAGCCCCCGCACGACGGACGCATCCTTGACCATCGAACAGCGCATCTATGACCCCCGTATTCAGGAAATCGAAAGCCCGTTGGACCCGAACGGTGCCATTCTGGGGTGGAGCATCACGCTGGTCGATATCACCGACCGTATCGTCATCACCCGCGCCCTTGAAGACGCGCTGCTGCGCGCCGACGAGGCCAACCGCGCCAAGGATGAATTCATCTCTGTCGTCAGCCACGAGCTGCGCACGCCGCTTACCTCGCTCAAGGGCGGACTGGCGCTGGCGCTTAGCGGGCGTTTGGGCGAGATCGACGCGCGCATCCGCTCCCCCCTCGAAATCGCGCAGCGCAACGGGATGCGCCTGTCCCGTCTGGTCGATAACATCCTGCTGGCGCAAAAGATCGACGTGGACGCGCTGTCGCTGGACGCGCTGCCGGTCGATCTGGGGGCGCTACTGAAAGAAAGCCTGGAAGAGAACAAGATGTTCGCCGCCGAGCAGAAGATCGACCTCGTGCTGCCGAAAGGTGATCAAACCGCAACGATCACCGGTGACGCCTTTGCCCTCCGCCAGATCATCGACAACCTCGTGTCCAACGCCATCAAATTCTCCGAACAAGGCAGTACCGTTGAAGGCAGCCTGTCCATCCGCAACGGCCATGTGCGCCTGTCGATCAAGGACAGCGGCCGCGGCATTCCCGACGGGATGGAGGGGCAGGTCTTTGGCCGCTTTGAACAGGTCAAGAACGGCGGGCAATATGCGACACAGGGGTCCGGTCTGGGGCTCCATATCTCGCAACAGCTGGCCCGGCAGATGTCGGGAAAATTGTTCTACGACAGCGTTGTCGGCGAAGGCACGACCTTCCACATGGAATTTGCCACCGTCGCCGCACGGCAGCCCGCCGTGATCCTGTCAGCCGCTGACAATACGGACGACACCCCTACCCCTGCAACGACAGGCGACACGCCGGAAGCCGTACAGGCCTGAGGGCGAAGCCCCACATAAAATATCTAATTCGAGGGAAGATGGCGGACCCTAGAGGATTCGAACCTCTGGCCTCTGCCTTCGGAGGGCAGCGCTCTATCCAGCTGAGCTAAGGGTCCATCTAGGGGCGGTATAGCCAGACTACCCGCCCCCTGCAATTACAAAATCAGCCTTGGGTCACGCAAACAAATCATGCGCCAGTTCAAGCGCCTCGATCAGCGTGTCGATCTCGGCATTGGTGTTGTACATCCCGAAGGACGCGCGGCAGGTGGCGGTCTGGCCCAGATGCTGCATCAGCGGCCCGCAACAATGCTGACCCGCACGTACCGCCACGCCCTTTTTATCCAGAATGGTAGAGATATCATGCGCATGCGCCGCCCCGTCCAGCGTAAAGCTGAAGATCGCGGCCTTGTCCGGCGTGGTGCCCTGCACCTGCACCCAATTCAGCCCCGACAGACGCGACACGGCATAATCGCGCAAGGATGCCTCATGGGCGGCGATATTCTGCATCCCGATGTTCATCATATAATCCAGCGCCACGCCCATGCCGATGGTCTGCACGATGCCGGGGGTGCCCGCCTCGAACTTCATCGGGGCATCGTTATAGGTGATGCCGTCTTTGGTGACCTCGCGGATCATATCGCCGCCGCCCAGAAACGGGCGCATCTCGGCCATGCGATCGGGGTTGATATAGATCGCGCCGGACCCTGACGGACCATAAAGCTTGTGACCCGTGATCGCGTAGAAATCGCAGCCGATATCCTGCACGTCCACAGGCATGTGCACCGCCGCCTGCGACCCGTCAACCAAGACGGGCACGCCTTTGGCATGGGCCCCTGCGGTGATCGCCTTGACGTCCACCACCGTGCCCAGAACATTCGACACCTGCGTCACGGCAATGAGCTTGGTCTTGGGGGTGATGGCGTCGATCACGGCTTGCGGATCAAGCGCGCCAGAGGCGTCCACATCGACCCATTTGATCACGACGCCCTGACGCTCGCGCAGGAAATGCCACGGCACGATATTGGCGTGATGCTCCATCACCGACAGGATGATCTCGTCCCCCGCCTGCAGGTTCGGCATGGCCCAACCGTAAGCGACCAGATTGATCCCCTCTGTCGTGCCGGAGGTAAAGACGATGTGATCCTCGTTTCCCGCGTTCAGGAACCGCGCCACGGTGCCGCGCACGGATTCATACTGATCGGTTGCCAGATTAGAAAGATAGTGCAAGCCGCGGTGAACATTGGAATATTCATGGCTGTACGAGCGGCTGATCGCATCAATCACGACCTGCGGCTTTTGGGCCGAGGCCCCATTGTCGAGATAGACCAGCGGCTTGCCGTTCACCTCGCGCGACAGGATCGGAAAGTCGCTGCGGATGGTGTTTACGTCATACATCAAGAAGCACTCCTTGGGCGGCAACGCCCACAATAGAGAGAAGCAGGCTAAGCCCCAGAACGATGGCCGCCATAGAAATCAGCAAAACGCCGACAGCCTTGCCCAATCCGGTAAAGTTGAAGGCGGCGGCGATGAAGTTGACCAATATCCAAAGCCCGATAAGGCCCGTCGCCAAAGATGCCAGCACCGACACCCCCGGAGAGACGAACATCAGCAGGAAAATCGCCACCTGCGCGATAATGCGCAGGATCTGCAAGAACACCACCAGTGCCAGCACATCGCCAAGGTCGCCTTCGCCCCCAAGCGCACGCCCGGCCCAGTAAAGCCCGTGGGTCGTGATCACCAGGACGCCCGAGAGCAGGACAAACATCGCCAGCGGACTGGTAAAGAACGCAGGCATCGCGGGCGTCGGTTGCAGCACCAGACTGACCGAGAAGATCAACGTATTGATCGCCGCCGCCAGCGCCAGCGCGGTCCACAGCACGTCCCGCCCGAGCTGCCACCCCATGATCTGGTTCGCGGCGGCACGCGGGTCGCGCAGGCTAAGCACGACCAGCTCGGTCAGAACCGATCTTGTATCAGGGGCATTCATGAGCGTGTCCGATATGCGACCAGCAACCCGCTGATCCAAAACCATAAAAACACGCAAAGCCAGACCAGACCGACGATGCGCAATTCGATCCCTTCGCCGACGAACCCCGCCGTCAGACCGTGCAATAGCACAAGCGGGCTGGACGCCAGCAAGGCCCAGAACAGCGCCAGACGCGTGCCATAGCCGCTGGGGCGGCCGCGCATCACCCTAAGGATGATCTGCGTCCCCGCCGCCAGCATGTAGAAAATCAACGGTGCGATGAACAGCCATGCCAGCAGGGTCGCCCCCAGCAGCATGTCAAGCTCGGTGCCGTTGACGTGGGCTTCGCGGGCCAGACGCGGGGTCTGGGCCACGAAAAAGATGAGACACGCGACCATCAGATAGACCAGGTTGCGATCCTCCCGCGGGCCCTGCCCCAACAACCGCCGCACAACGGCGGCGGGGTTGCGGTAGCTGGCCACGATATCGCGTGTCGCCGCCATCAGGCTGCGTGCCGCTCAAGCCACGCGGCAAGCCGTGCGGTGATCTCTTCGCGCAGGGTCTCGTCCTCGATCTCTTCCACGGCCTCGGCCAGGAAGGACAAGGTCAGCAGATCCGTCGCGACATTATGCGGCACACCGCGCGAGCGTAGATAGAACAGCGCGTCCTCGTCGATCGCCCCCGACGTGGAGCCGTGCGAACAGGCCACGTCATCGGCGTAGATCTCAAGCTCTGGCTTGGCAAGGAACTGGCTGTCGTCATCCAGCAGCAACGACTGGCTGATCTGGTAGCCATCGGTCTTTTGCGCGTCGGCCTTGACCAGAATCTTCCCTTGGAACACACCGGTCGCCCCGTTGCGCAGTACCTTCTTGAACACCTGACGGCTTTCGCAGTTAACCGCATCGTGGGTAATGAACACCGTGTCGTCGTGGTGGAAATCCGCACCATCACCGACACAGGCCCCCGCGACATGCGCCGCAGCATCGTCACCCGTCAGCTCGATCACACAATCGTTGCGCGTCATCACGCCATTGGCGGTCAGCGTAAAGGATTTGAACGCGGACTCAGTCCCCAAACGGGTAAAGATATGCGTCGCGGCGCGTTGTTCGTGATCGCGGCCTTGGGCGCGCACGTGGTGGAAAGACGCGTTATCCGCGACTTCAACCTCAAGCACACCGTTAAAGCGCGCGGCGACGGGGCCGTTCTCCAGCAGCGTGAATTCGGCGCCGGCGTCCAGCTTGACGACGTGGTGCAGCATGACATCCGCTGTATCGGAGGTCCGGCGATAGACGATATTCACCGGCTTCGAAACTTTGTCTGTTACATGGATCAACACACCATCCGCGGCAAAAGCCGTGTTCAACGCCGCCAAGGGCCGTGCCACAGGCGTCTGGCCGTTCTTTTCCAGCGTCCCGTAAAGATCACGCGCCCAATGCAGATCGGCATCCGCTTGGGCCAGCCGTTCGATGGTGATGCCTTCAAGCGCCAGATCATCCGACGCATCGGCATCGAACACACCGTCAACGAACACCAGCTTCAGCCGGTCGATCTGATCAAACAGGGCCACGTCTTCCGACGCGCGCACCGCGGCAGAGACCGCCTGCGGCTGGGTCAGCGTATCGGGGCGGGTGTATTTCCAGTATTCGTCACGACGCTCGGGCAGACCTGCCTGTTGCAGACGGGACAACGCATCCTTGCGCGCCGCATCGGACCAGCCCCCTTGGGGCAGGTCCAACGTGGCGATCAACGCCTCGGTCGGGGTTTGTTGTGTCGCTGCTTCGGCCATTACGCCACCTCGGACAGGATGTCGGCATACCCGTTGTTCTCGACTTCCAGCGCCAGCTCGGGGCCGCCGGTCTTGATGATACGGCCATCTGCCATGATGTGCACCACATCGGGTTTGATGTGGTCCAGCAGACGCTGGTAGTGGGTGATCACAAGGAAACCACGGCCTTCGGTGCGCAGTGCGTTCACGCCATCAGCGACCAGTTTCATCGCATCGACGTCCAGACCGGAGTCCGTTTCGTCGAGGATGCACATTTTTGGCTCAAGCATCGCCATCTGCAAGATCTCGTTACGCTTCTTCTCACCACCCGAGAAGCCCATGTTCACGGGGCGCTTCAGCATGTCAGCGTCGATCTTCAGCTCTTTGGCGCGGGCGCGCACAACCTTGAGGAATTCCGCAGCAGACATCTCTTCTTCGCCACGGGCCTTGCGCTGCGCATTCACAGCGGTGCGCAGGAAAGTCATGTTGCCGACGCCGGGGATTTCAACGGGGTACTGAAAGGCGAGGAACAGGCCAGCGGCGGCACGCTCTTCCGGCTCGAGGTCCAGCAGGTCGATGTCACCCAGATGGGCGGAGCCTTCGGTGACCTCGTAGCCGTCTTTGCCCGACAGTACATAGGACAGCGTGGATTTACCGGACCCGTTCGGCCCCATGATCGCGTGGACCTTACCGGCTTCGACTTCCAGATCGACACCCTTCAGGATTTGCTTGTCTTCTTCTTCCAGTTTGACCTTCAGGCCTTTGATGCTCAGCATGATGGGTTCCTTTTCTTGCGCTTTGGCGCTGCAATGACAGTGAATTGAGTGAATGAAAACCCCGTCGAGGGGCCGTCATCGGTGTAAGATTTCATGCCGCCCTCCCCGCCTGTAAGGCTTTGGGAAAACGGTCATAAAGAGCGGTGCGGCAGGCATCTATGCCCGCCTGATAGAGAAGCGGTGACAGCGGGTCGGGCAGAACCGCCGTCGGGATGTCCTCGACGTTGATCGGGGCCCGCAGGGGCCGGCCGACCGAGGCCGCGTAATCCAGATATTTCAAGCGCGACTGCCCGATAGGGGCCAGCCAGCTGTTGGGCACGCCGTAGGCATCGGCCACGATCAACCCGTGCAAGGAAGACGCAAACACGTGATCACAGGCGGCAATCGCCGCGCAGACATCCTGCGCTTGCCCGCGCGGGTCAATCAGCTGATACCGCGTGTCACTGGCGATCAAAGCCTGCAACACAGGGTCATCCACCAGCGAATGATGCGGTACGATGCCGATCTTGCCATTGGGCGCGCGGTCCTGCGGCCACACGGCGTTGATCAACAAACCGGGATCACCAAACTCCGACAGTTCCAACCCCAGCAGCGCGGCAGTGATCGGCCCACGGACCAAAGCGATATCGACATGATCGACAAACCCTGTCCCCTGCACCGGATGCAACAGGCCCGCCCCCCAGATCACCGGGCGGTGATCCTGTGCCTCGCTAAAGTTGCGCTTGACCACCTGCAAAAGCGACCCGACGGCCCAGACCTCCGCCTTGCGCACACCGGCATGCGCCACCGGTCGGCCCGCGACATGGGCGAGCACCACAGGGCTGAGGGCGTCCCCGAAATTCGGGACCGCCTTCCACCAGTGCAGGCGCAAGGGAGTGGTGTCCGCCGATGCCTGCATCAGAGCGCTGCGCCTTTGGTCCCTACGGTGATCATTCGCCATCCCCCTTGCGCAGCACCAACAGGGCCACACGGATTGCGGCATAGATCATCGCAAAGATCAGCATCTGGAAGAACGTATTCTCGAAGGCGACGAGCGTCAGCCCGCCCCCGCGAAACAGCGCCATCAGCACCCAGAAAACGAGCGCGGCAATGGTCACGTCCCATGTCAGCTTGCGCATCATCGTGATTACCCCACGGACCCTTCAAGCGAGATCGCAACCAGCGCCTGCGCTTCCATCGCGAACTCCATCGGCAACGCCTGAAGCACGTCTTTACAGAAGCCGTTCACGACCAGGGCAACCGCCTCTTCCTCGTCCATGCCGCGCGAACGGCAGTAGAACAGCTGATCGTCGTCTACTTTGGAGGTGGTCGCCTCGTGCTCCACCCGGCTGCTGTTATTCTTGACCTCGATGTAAGGCACCGTGTGGGCCCCGCATTTGTCGCCGATCAACAAGCTGTCGCACTGGGTATAGTTGCGCGATTCCTTGGCTTTGGGGTGCATGGTGACCAAGCCGCGATAGGTGTTCTGCGCCTTGCCTGCCGAAATCCCCTTGGACACGATGCGCGACTTGGTGCGCTTGCCCAGGTGGATCATCTTGGTGCCGGTGTCGGCCTGCTGCATGTTGTTGGCGATGGCGATGGAATAGAACTCACCCTGGCTGTCGTCGCCGCGCAGGATGCACGACGGGTATTTCCACGTCACGGCAGAGCCGGTTTCGACCTGCGTCCACATCACCTTGGCACGGTCGCCGCGGCAATCTGCACGTTTGGTCACAAAGTTGTAGATCCCGCCCTTGCCGTCTTCATCACCGGGGTACCAGTTCTGAACGGTCGAATATTTCACCTCGGCGTCTTCCTCGATGATGATTTCAACCACGGCGGCGTGCAACTGGCTCTCATCGCGCTGCGGCGCGGTACAGCCTTCAAGGTAGGACACATAGGACCCCTTGTCGGCAATGATCAGCGTGCGTTCAAACTGGCCGGTGTTTTCCGCGTTGATACGGAAATAGGTCGACAGCTCCATCGGACAGCGCACGCCCGGTGGCACATACACGAACGACCCGTCAGAGAAGACGGCCGAGTTCAGCGTCGCATAGAAATTGTCATTCACCGGCACGACCGAACCAAGGTATTTCTTGACCAACTCGGGGTGCTCGCGGATCGCCTCGGAGATAGAGCAGAAGATCACGCCCGCCTTTTTCAGCTCGTCCTGGAAGGTGGTGCCGACAGAAACAGAGTCAAAAACCGCATCCACAGCCACCTTGCGGGGCTCGTCGCCAATCTTCTCTGCGCCTTCGACGCCTGCCAGAATCGCCTGTTCCTTCAACGGGATACCCAGCTTCTTGTAGGTCTCCAGCAGCTTGGGATCGACATCATCCAGGCTCTTGGGTTTTTCCGCCATCGATTTCGGACGCGCATAGTAATACTGCTGCTGAAAGTCGATTTCCGGATAGTCGACCATCGCCCAGTTCGGCTCTTTCTTGGTCAGCCAGCGTTCATAGGCCGCCAGACGCCATTCCAGCATCCACTCGGGCTCTTCGTTCTTCTCCGAGATCAGCTTGACGATATCGGCGTTCAGACCCAAGGGGGCATAGTCCATCTCGATATCTGTGGACCACCCGTATTTATAGGCACCGCCGACTTCGCGCACGGCATCCACGGTTTCCTGATCGACGCCCTCTTTGACGCCGGTGTTCGGGTCGTCCTTGACCAAAGTGCTATCCATGCTTTTCATCCTTCAACTGGCGGCGCGCATCAAGCGGCCCGCGCCTCGTGTTTCTTCAATTTCGCGGTCCAGGCGTCTGCAAAACGCAAGACCTGTTCTTCTGTGGTGTCCGGCCCAAGCGATACGCGCACGGCACAGGATGCCTCAGCGTCGTCAAACCCCATCGCCGTCAACACCCGGCTTGTCGCCACCTTACCGCTAGAGCACGCAGACCCCGCGCTGATCGCAAAGCCCGCAAGGTCCATCTGCATCACCTGCGTCTCACCTCGCCACCCGGGCGTGATAAAGCAAGAGGTGTTCGGCAAACGCGCCACGTCTTTCCCAACAAAAATAGTCTTCTTTGACGCAGCCTCAAGAGCCTTCTCTAGAACATTTCTAAGTTCTGCAACCCGTTCCCATACGCCATCCGCCAAATCCTGCGCTGCGGCAGCGCATGCCGCCCCGAAACCGGCGATGCCGATGACGTTCTCTGTCCCCGCACGACGGCCCAATTCCTGCCCGCCTCCGCGCAACATCGGCTGCATCAATCCGGGCGTATATTCCGGCCCCGCGATCAGCGCGCCGATGCCCTTGGGGCCGCCCAGCTTATGCGCCGAGACGGCCAATGACGCATGACGCCCCACATCCGAGCGCCAGCGCCCCAGATCCGACAGCTTACCTGCCGCTTGCACCGCATCGCGAAAGACGCTTGCGGGCGACGCGCCCAACCGCGCCAGCTCGTCCAGCAGGCTTTCCGGCTGCAATACCCCTGTCTCGCTATTGGCACGTTGCAAAAACAGTGTTTTGCCCGCCAAGGCTCCGTCCGGCAGCGCGTTCAAATCCACGTGACCATTGCGATCCACAGGCAATTGCTCGGCCTCAGGGCACCAGATGCGTACCGCTTCATGCTCCACGGCTGCGCCGGCCACATTGCCCGCGTCCTGCACCACCCCCGCAATCGCCTCGGTGGCACCGCTCGTGAAAATCACCTCCGACACATCGCAGCCGACCAAAGCTGCCACCTGCCCGCGTGCCTTCTCGACCATCATCTTGGCCGCACGCCCTTCGGCATGGACGCTGGACGGGTTGCCCGCCACATCCATCGCCGCCAGCATGGCCGCGCGCGCCTCTGCCCGCAGGGGCGTGGTCGCGTTATGATCAAGATATACTCTCACATCAGCTTCCAAATGGTCCTAAATCCCAGGGAGTGTGAGGGACAGCGTCCCTCATTCCGCATCCGCCTCGTCCACGATGGCAAAGAGGTTCGGCACCGCCGGACAGGGGGCAAGCTCGTTCGCGACAACATCCGACAGCCGCGTCTGGTGCAGAAAGACATAGACCTGTGCGCTCAGCCCCTCCCACAGGCGGTTGGTCAGCGACTGCGCCCGGCTGCCCGATGACCCGCCAGAGGCACCTGCCCCCACATGCATCGCATCGACCTTTTCATCGACCGCCGCCAGAATATCGGCAACGCGAATGTCCGACGCCGGCCGCCCCAAGCGGTAGCCGCCGCCCGGACCACGCACCGACGACACCAGCTCGGCCCGGCGCAGCTTGACGAAAAGCTGCTCTAGGTACGGCAGGGAAATGGACTGACGCGTCGCGATATCGCCCAGATTGACCAGACGATCCGCAGGCTGAAGCGCTATATCGGCCAAAGCGACCATCGCATACCGCCCCTTGGTTGACAGCTTCATCGCAGTGTTCCCTTCCCCATAAGCGCCTGTTTGATTGACGACGACGCCTGAAATGCCTAAACGCAAAGTCTGACCCCCAGAAACGGGGATCACACAAGTTAGAACCGTTCTAAACTGCCCTAGCGAATTCGTCAACTATTCCGCTGCACTTAGAACCCCAAGCAGGGACGCTCATGCCCGAGGTTATTTTTCCCGGACCCGAAGGCCGCCTCGAAGGCCGCTACCATCCACAAAAAGAACGCGACGCACCAATCGCCATTCTGCTCCACCCGCATCCACAATTCGGCGGGACGATGAACCATAAGGTCGTGTATAATATGCACTATGCCTTCTACAATATGGGTTTCACCGTTCTGCGCTTCAATTTCCGCGGCGTGGGTCGCAGCCAGGGCGAATACGATCAGGGGGTTGGTGAACTCTCCGATGCGGCCTCGGCGCTGGATTACCTGCAATCGATGAACAACAACTCCAAGCATTGCTGGGTTGCCGGTTTCTCGTTTGGCGCATGGATCGGGATGCAGCTGCTGATGCGCCGCCCCGAGATCACGGGCTTCATCTCTGTCGCACCACCGGCGAATATGTATGACTTCAGCTTCCTCGCACCCTGCCCGGCCTCCGGTCTGGTGATCAACGGGACCGCTGACCGTGTGGCACCGCCCGCAGATACCGTGAACCTCGTGAACAAGTTGCACGAGCAGAAAGGCATCACCATCACCCACCAAGAGATCGAGGGTGCCGGCCACTTCTTTGAAGAGCCGCATATGGAGACGCTGATCACCTCTACCACAGACTACGTGAAGCGCCGCCTGACGGAGACAACCCGCTAATGGCGGATCCGACAGTCGTCGAACTGGCCAACCAAATGGCCGAAGAATGTCTGGCGGTCCAACGCGAAACCGGACAGGAGCGGCTTTTTATGGAAGTCGCTGCTGTTCTGGGCGCGTCGTCGCAGACGATGGAAGAAGCCTTTGTCACGGCGATCCGCACGCGGCTTGCCGCCGCACAGGGGCGTGACTTTATGGCCAAGGCGCTTGCCGCGCACCGTGCAAAGGAAAGCTGACGTATGACCACCAGACTTGAGCAGCAGATCGCCTTTCTGAACGAAGCGGACAAGCTCAAGTCGGTCACACGCGGGACGTTGCTTTGCGATGCGTCGCGGGCCGAAAACTCGGCTGAACATAGCTGGCACCTGACGCTTTATGCGCTGGTGCTGGCGGATCAGGCGGGCCCCGATGTCGACATCACCCGCGTGATCAAGATGCTGATCCTGCATGATTTGGTAGAAATTGACGCAGGCGACAACCCGATTTTTGGCAGCTACGACACTGCCGATATGGAAGCGCAGGAACAGCTTGCCGCTGATCGTATTTTTGGCATCCTTCCCAACGACTTGCGAGACGATCTTCGCGCGACGTGGGAAGAGTTTGAAGCCAATGAGACCCCCACAGCCCGCTTTGCGAAATCGCTGGACCGGTTCCAGCCCCCGATGCAGAACCTCGCGGCGGGCGGCGGCAGCTGGGTTGAATATAACGTGACCGAAGCGCAATTCGTGGAAAAAGTGGGCCGCAAAATCCAGACCGGCGCGCCAGGGCTTTGGGAGTTTGCCCGCGCCCGCGTCTCTGCATGGTTTGCCGCACGGGGCTAACCGCCGTCGCCCTTCTACCCATCATCCCCCACCACGCTTGTCACACGCCTGTCGCAGCGTGATGATATGGGCTAAGCTGCGCAACTCTTTTCAGTATACCATTGCATACCGACTAGGCATTCACGCCTGAATAGGCTATGCGGGTGTCAGTATCATTTCAAAGGACCGCAGATGATGACCAAGATCAAAGTGGAAAACCCGATCGTTGAGCTCGACGGTGATGAGATGACCCGCATCATGTGGGATTTCATTAAGAAAAAGCTGATCCTCCCCTATCTCGATGTGGATCTGAAATATTACGATCTGGGGATGGAGGTCCGCGACGAGACCAACGACCAGATCACCATAGACGCGGCCCATGCGATCAAGGAATACGGCGTTGGCGTCAAATGCGCGACCATCACCCCTGACGAGGCTCGGGTCGAGGAATTCGGCCTGAAAGAGATGTGGCGCTCCCCCAACGGGACGATCCGTAACATTCTGGGCGGCGTGATTTTCCGTCAGCCGATTATCTGCAAGAACGTCCCCCGCCTTGTGCCCGGTTGGACCAAGCCGATTGTCGTGGGCCGTCATGCCTATGGCGACCAGTATAAAGCGACCGATTTCAAATTTCCCGGCAAGGGCAAGCTGACCCTGAAATTCGTCGGCGAGGACGGGACAGAGATTGAGCGCGAGCTTTTCGACGCACCGGACGCCGGTGTCGTGATGGGGATGTACAACCTTGATAAATCCATCATCGACTTCGCCCGCGCCTCGCTGAACTACGGTTTGAACCTGGGCTGGCCGGTGTATCTGAGCACCAAGAACACGATCCTCAAGCAGTATGACGGCCGTTTCCTCGAGCTGTTCCAGCACATCTACGAGACCGAGTTCGAAGATAAATTCAAAGCTGCGGGCATTACCTACGAACACCGTTTGATCGACGACATGGTCGCCTGCGCGATGAAGTGGAACGGCGGCTATGTCTGGGCCTGCAAGAACTATGACGGCGACGTGCAGTCAGACACCGTTGCGCAGGGGTTCGGCTCGCTCGGGTTGATGACATCCGTGCTGATGACCCCCGATGGCCAGACGGTCGAGGCTGAAGCCGCCCACGGCACGGTCACCCGCCACTATCGTCAGCACCAGAAGGGCGAGGAAACCTCGACCAACTCCATCGCGTCGATCTACGCATGGACCGGCGGGCTGAAGCACCGCGGCAAGCTGGATGGCAACGCCGAGCTGACACGCTTTGCAGAGACGCTCGAGAAAACCGTGGTGGATACAGTGGAATCGGGCTTCATGACCAAGGACCTCGCCCTGCTGGTCGGCCCTGACCAAGGCTGGCTGACGACAATGGGCTTCCTTGAAAAGGTGGATGAGAACCTGAACAAGGCGCTTGGCGCGCAGTAAGCCGAATGCTTAAAATAAGGGCCATCCTCACCGGGTGGCCCTTTTTCTGTGCACGATCCCCCGCGTGACGTGATGTCATAACGAAAAATATTATTCTGCACTGCAGCACCCCTAGACAGGTCAACATAGCTGCCCTATCTGGGCGATATGACATATGCTGATCCCCTCCACCATTCTTCACTAGATGATGTTCAAGGCCTCAGCCTTGGGGTCTTTCTCTGCGGTATCGGAATTTTTGTGCTGACCTCTGCCGGTCTGATCACCGGGCAGACGGCGGGCTTGGCGGTGATCATCGCCTATCTGACAGGCTATTCCTTCGGCACGGTCTTCTTCCTGATCAACCTGCCGTTCTATTTTCTTGCGTATAAACGGCTTGGGGCCGAGTTCACGATCAAGTCGCTGATTTCCGTGACCATGCTGTCGGTCGTGACCGAATTCCTGCCCTATGGTTTCGCGATCCAGTCGCTCAGCCCTGCCCTCGCGGCGGTGATCTTTGGCGCGCTGGTGGGTCTGGGACTGCTGGCGATGTTCCGACACAACGGGTCGCTCGGCGGCCTTGGAGTGGTCGCCCTGCTGGTGCAGGACACCACGGGGTTCAAAGCCGGATGGGTCCAGCTGATCACCGACGCCGTGATCTTTTCAGTCGCATTGTTCCTGTTTCCAGCCTCTGTCGTGGGCTATTCGCTGCTTGGGGCACTGGTGCTGAACCTGATCATCACCTTCAACCACCGTCGCGACCGCTATATCGCGACCTGATCCACAGGCGTGTGGCACCCAGCCCCGCTCTTGACACCGGCCCGTGACCGCCGCAGGACTGGGCCGGAAAGCAGCAACGGGGGCGTCAGGATATGCATTACTTTTGGTTGATGATCGCGATCCTGACAGAGACGTTGGGCACCAGCGCTTTGCAAGCCTCGCAACAGTTTACGCGGCTTTGGCCCTCGGTCGGCGTCGTTGTCTGCTATGCGATTTCTTTCTACCTGATGGGGCTGACGCTCAAGGTGATGCCTGTGGGGATCGTCTATGCGATCTGGTCGGGCCTTGGCATCGTCTGCATCGCGGGCATCGGCTATATCGTGTTCGGGCAAAAGCTCGACCTCGCCGCGGTGGTGGGCCTGTCGATGATCATCGGCGGCGTGCTGGTCATCCACCTGTTTTCCCATAGTGCGACCCACTAAGGCGCGCTATCTCGGAACCTGCCGCTGCTTTTAGGCGTTAGCGTGTAACGCAACGACCGAAAGTGCCGCATGTTAGACTCACTAAGCTCCGTTTGGGGCACCCTCCCCGACCCTTTGCGCAATCAGCTAGAAGGCTACGCCATCGGGTTCTGGAGCGTCCTGCCGCAGCTTATCCTGTCGATCGTTTTCCTGTGTTTTCTCTGGGCCATCATCCGCATCGTTCAGGCCGTCGTGCCCGGTGCCCTGCGCCGCGCCCATATGCGACGGTCGCTTGTCGATGTGATCATGATGCTGATCGTCGTGGGCATGTGGCTCTTCGGGGTGCTGATCGCGGTGACCATCGCCTTTCCCACAATCACCCCCGGCAAGGCGCTGACCGCCCTGGGTGTGGGCGGTGTCGCCATCGGTTTCGCCTTCAAGGATGTGTTCGAAAACTTCCTCGCCGGTATCTTGCTGCTGATCCGCGAGCCTTTTGCGGTGGAGGATTACATCGAATGCGAAGGGTTTGAGGGTCAGGTCGAAGAGATCACGATCCGCGATACCCATGTGCGCCAGACCGACGGGCAGCTTGTGGTCGCCCCGAACGCGATGTTCTTCAAGAACCCCGTCACCATCCGTACCGCCCGCGATGTGCGCCGGACCACGGTGATCTGCGGCGTGGCCTACGGCGAGGACGTGGATGCTGCGCGCGAAGTGATCGCCAATGCGGTGCGCGGTGTGGATGCGGTACGCGACGACGTGCGCGACGTCGAGATCTTTGCGCAGGAGTTCGCGGATAGCGCGATCAACTTCGAGGTCACATGGTGGACCGGCTCGCGCCCCATCGACATCCGCAGCAGCCGTGACAAAGTCGTGGCCGCTGTCAAACGCGCGCTGGATGATGCGGGCATCGAGATCCCCTTCCCCTATCGCACGCTGACCTTCAATGAACCGCTGCCCATCGACGACCGGCGCGACAGCACAGAAGACACAGGCACCGGCGGCTAATCGCCTTTAGGGCTAGCTTTCTGATGCCGGGCACGGTAAGCGCTGCGCAAATGCTGCGGTGCGAGAGCGTGCGCGGCCCCCTCCCGTATCAAAGGCATACCCCAATGGACATGCGTAACATCGCAATCATCGCTCACGTTGACCACGGCAAAACGACGCTGGTTGACGAGCTTCTGAAACAATCCGGCACCTATCGCGAAAACCAGGCCACAACCGAACGCGCGATGGACAGCAACGACCTGGAGCGCGAGCGCGGCATCACGATCTTTGCCAAGCCGACCTCGGTCGTCTGGAACAACACACGCATCAACATCGTCGACACCCCCGGCCACGCCGACTTTGGCGGCGAGGTGGAGCGCATCCTGTCGATGGTCGACGGTGTTGTCCTGCTGGTCGACGCGGCTGAAGGCCCGATGCCACAGACCAAATTCGTGACCTCCAAGGCGCTGAAGCTGGGCCTGCGTCCGATCGTTGTGCTGAACAAGGTCGACAAGGCCGACGCCGAGCCTGACCGCGCACTGGACGAATGTTTCGACCTTTTCGCCAGCCTTGACGCGACCGACGAACAGCTTGAATTCCCGCATATGTACGCCTCTGGCCGCTCCGGCTGGGCCGATGCAGAGCTGGACGGCCCGCGCAAAGACCTTAGCGCGCTGTTCGAGCTTGTGCTCAAGCATGTGCCTGCGCCCAAGCAGATCGAAAACGCCGACAAGCCCTTCACCATGCTGGCAACCACATTGGGCGGCGACCCCTTCCTGGGCCGTCTGCTGACGGGTCGCGTGGAAACAGGCACGCTGAAAGCCGGCCAAAGCATCAAGGCGATGTCGCGCGACGGCAAACTGATTGAAAACTTCCGCTGCACCAAGATCCTCGCCTTCCGCGGGCTAGAGCAGACAGCCATCGACGTGGCCGAAGCAGGTGACATCGTTTCCATCGCCGGTATGTCCAAGGCAACCGTGGCCGACACGCTGGCCGATACATCGGTGAACGAAGCCATCCCTGCCCAGCCGATCGATCCGCCCACCATCACCGTGACTTTCGGCATCAACGACAGCCCGCTGGCCGGTCGTGACGGCAAGAAAGTCCAGTCCCGCGTGATCCGCGAGCGCCTGATGAAGGAAGCCGAATCCAACGTCGCGATCAAAATCTCCGACACCCCCGGCGGCGACGCCTTCGAGGTTGCCGGTCGTGGCGAATTGCAAATGGGCGTTCTGATCGAGAACATGCGCCGCGAAGGGTTCGAGCTTTCGATCTCGCGCCCGCAGGTTCTGTTCCAAGAGATCGACGGTGTGCGTCACGAGCCCATCGAAGAAGCCACCATCGACGTGGATGACGAATACTCCGGCGCGGTCATCGAAAAGATCACTGGCACCCGTAAGGGCGAGTTGGTTGAAATGAAACCTGCCGGCGCCGGCAAAACCCGCATCATCGCCCATGTCCCGTCGCGCGGGCTGATCGGCTACCACGGTGAATTCCTGACCGACACACGCGGCACAGGCGTCATTAACCGCGTGTTCCATTCCTGGGCACCGCACAAAGGAACGATTCCCGGCCGTCGCGCGGGCGTACTGATCTCGATGGAGAACGGCACCTCGGTGGCCTTCGCCCTGTGGAACCTTGAAGAACGCGGCAAGATGATGATCGGCGCACAGGCTGACGTCTATACCGGCATGATCATCGGCGAACACAGCCGTGAGAACGATCTTGAGGTGAACCCGCTGAAGGGCAAAAAGCTGACCAACGTCCGCGCCTCGGGCACCGACGAAGCCGTCCGTCTGACCACGCCCATGACCCTGAGCCTGGAAGAAGCCATCGCCTATATCGATGATGACGAACTGGTTGAAGTGACGCCAAACGCAGTCCGTCTGCGCAAGCGCTATCTGGACCCGCACGAGCGGAAACGGATGGCGAAGTCGGCGTAAACAAAGCCACGCTGGACCGGGGCTTTGCCCCGGACCCCAGGATTTCATACCATTTGGAAAGCGGGGCTGGTTTTGCCCTGCTTTTTTTATGTCTGGCGATGTGTGGGGGGAGGATTAGTGGGGTCAGCGGCCTTGCTTGGCCGCTGACAAGAGCTTGGGTACGGGCTTAGCCAGCTGGGCTTAGCCGTCGATCTCTACGACCATCAGCTCGCGTTCTGACGCGTCTTTGGCGTGGCTCAGCGCCTCTTGGTAGGCGTCGGAGTTGTAGCAATCGACCGCATCCTCGACAGAGGCGAAACGGGCCACAACATTGCGCGGGCGTTCCTTGCCTTCAAGCTGCACGAAGCGGCCACCACGGGCCAGGAAGCTGCCCCCATGCGCCGCGATGGCGGGGCCAGCGAGCTTGGCGTATTTACCATAGGCATCCTCGTCAGTAACCGTGACATGTGCAATCCACAAAGCGGGCATCGTTTATCCTTTCAGAACATTTTCGGCCGCGGCAATCGCGGCCTCGGCGTTTGCGACATCTTTGGCACCGCCCTGGGCCATTTCAGGACGGCCACCGCCACCCTTGCCGCCCAGTTCGGCAACGACTGTCTTGACGATATCAACCGCCGAGATCGTGGCGGCCAGATCGGCGGTGACACCCGCCGCGACCGCTGCCTTGCCGTCTGCATCAGCGATCAGCAGCACCGCGCCGGACCCGAGCTTGGCCTTATGTTCGTCGATCAGCGCGGGAAGATCCTTGCCGGTCACACCGTTGACCACCTGCGCGATGAACTTGATCCCGTTCACCTCGCGCGGGGCCGCGGCACCGGCATCGCCACCGCCGGACATGGCCAGCTCGCGGCGCAGCTGAGCGACCTCGTTGGCCAAGGCGCGGCGTTCGTCCAGCAAGGCACGGACGCGATCGGGCACATCCGCGGTCGAGGTCTTGAGCTCTGCCGCGACGCGGGTCAGCGCGGTTTCCTGCGTGCGCAGCCACTTGAGGGCTTCGGTGCCGGTCAGCGCCTCGATCCGGCGGATGCCGGAGCTGCTGGAGCTGTCGCCCAACAACACAAAGGCCCCGATGTCACCGGTCTGGCGGACGTGGGTACCACCGCAGAGTTCCAGCGAATAGGTCTGCTTGTCCGCGCCCTTGCCCGAACCGGCCTCGCGGCCCATAGAAACAACCCGCACCTCGTCGCCATACTTCTCGCCAAAGAGCGCCTGCGCCCCCATCTCGCGCGCGTCATCCGGGGTCATGATCCGGGTTTCCACGGCGGTGTTCTGGCGGATGTAGCTGTTCACCTCTTCCTCGACCGCGGCCAGTTGGTCGGCCGTCATGGCGTGGTTGTGGCTATAATCAAACCGCAAACGATCCGCCGCATTCAAAGAGCCACGCTGCATCACGTGATCCCCCAAGGTCTTGCGCAGCGCCTCGTTCAGCAGGTGTGTGGCCGAGTGGTTCGCACGGATCGAGGTCCGGCGCGCGTGGTCCACATCCAAGACCGCAGCCTGAGAGGTCTTGACTGTGCCCTCTGTCACCTCGCCGATATGGATGAAGACGCCCGCGGTTTTGCGCGTGTCGGTCACCGTGACCACGCCGCTGTCGGTCTTGATCGTGCCGGTGTCCCCGACCTGACCGCCGCTTTCGGCATAAAACGGTGTCTGGTTCAGCGCGATCTGAACGGCGTCGCCCTGTTTCACCTCGGCCACCTGCGCACCGTCCTGGATCAGCGCAACGATCTGCCCCTCGGCGGTTTCGGTGTCATAGCCCAGAAAATCGGTGGTGCCGGACTTTTCGGCCACATCGAACCAAATGGTCGCATCGGCCGCTTCGCCCGAACCGGACCATGCGGCACGCGCCTTGGCCTTTTGCGCATCCATCGCGGCGTTGAAGCCTTCAAGATCAACCTTGCGGTCCTGTTCGCGCAGGGCATCTTGGGTCAGATCGACCGGGAAGCCGTAGGTGTCATAGAGTTTGAACGCGGCCTCGCCCGGCAGATCGGCACCGGCGGGCAGGCCCTTGAGTTCGTCATCCAGCAGCTTCAGACCGCGGTCCAACGTTTGCTTGAAGCGCGTTTCTTCCAGCAGCAGTGTCTCTGTAATCAGTGACTGCGCCTGCCCCAGCTCGGGGTAGGCCCCGCCCATCTGACGCACCAGTTCGGGCACAAGGCGGTGCATCAACGGGTCTTTCAGCCCCAGCAAATGCGCGTGACGCATCGCCCGGCGCATAATCCGCCGCAACACATAGCCCCGCCCGTCGTTCGACGGCATCACCCCGTCCGCGATCAGGAAGGAGGTCGACCGCAGGTGGTCGGCGATCACGCGGTGGTGCGTCTTGCCCGGGCCATCCGGATCGGTGCTGGAGGCATGGGCGCTCGCCTCGATCAGGTTGCGCATCAGGTCGGTGGCATAGTTGTCGTTCGTGCCCTGCAGCAGCGCTGCGACCCGCTCGATCCCCATGCCCGTGTCGATCGATTGGTTCGGCAGTGCGGTGCGGCTGCCGTCCTCGAACTGTTCATACTGCATGAAAACGAGGTTCCAGATCTCGACAAACCGGTCGCCGTCTTCCTCTGGCGATCCGGGAGGGCCGCCCCAGATATGATCCCCGTGGTCGTAAAAAATCTCGGAGCATGGGCCGCAAGGGCCGGTCGGCCCCATCATCCAGAAGTTGTCATCTGTCGCGATGCGAATAATCCGGTCGTCCGGCAGCCCGGCGACTTTCTTCCAGATGTCCGCAGCCTCGTCGTCGGTATGGTAAACGGTCACGTAAAGACGGTTGGGATCAATGCCCAGTTCTTTGGTAATCAGCTCCCATGAAAAGGCGATGGCCTCGGCTTTGAAATAGTCGCCAAAGCTGAAATTACCGAGCATTTCAAAGAAGGTATGGTGGCGCGCTGTATAGCCCACATTGTCAAGGTCATTATGTTTGCCCCCGGCGCGAACGCATTTCTGCGCTGTTGTCGCACGCGAATAATCGCGGGTTTCAACGCCGGTAAACAGGTTCTTGAACTGCACCATGCCGGAGTTCGCGAACATCAGCGTGGGGTCGTTTCGCGGCACCAGCGGGCTGGACGGCTGGATCGAGTGACCCTGCTTTTCAAAATAACCAAGGAAGGTTGATCGGATATCGTTGAGCGTCTTCATATGCGGGGCCTTTCGAGGGGCAAAAACAATTACCTTCGAATACCCTCGCGACAGAGCACTGTCCACAGGCAGCCCCCATGAAAAAAGGCGCGCCCTGGGGGCACGCCTTTTCTAACCACTTGCGGTGCAAGCCTTTACGCTTCGAGGATATCCGCGTCGTCGCTGTCGGAGCCGTCGAAGTCCAGCCCATGGGCCGCGCGGATCTTGTCTTCGATCTCATTTGCCATGGCGGTGTTTTCTTTCAGGAAGGTCTTGGCGTTTTCACGCCCCTGCCCGATCCGTTCGTCGCCATAGCTGAACCACGATCCCGATTTATCAACCACGCCAGCCTTCACCCCAAGATCCAGCAGCTCGCCCATCTTGGAGATCCCTTCCCCATACATGATGTCGAATTCGACCTGCTTGAACGGTGCGGCCACCTTGTTCTTGACGATCTTGACCCGTGTGGCATTGCCGACCACCTCGTCACGATCCTTGAGCGCGCCAATGCGGCGGATGTCCAGACGGACGGAAGAATAGAATTTCAGCGCGTTCCCACCGGTTGTCGTTTCGGGCGACCCGAACATAACGCCGATTTTCATCCGGATCTGGTTGATGAAAATCACCATGCAGTTCGACCGCGAGATCGAGCCTGTCAGTTTCCGCATTGCCTGGCTCATCAGACGGGCCTGCACCCCGACAGAACTGTCGCCCATATCGCCTTCCAACTCGGATTTGGGCGTCAACGCCGCGACGGAGTCGACCACCACCATATTCACCGCACCAGAGCGGACCAACGTATCCGTGATCTCGAGCGCTTGTTCGCCGGTGTCAGGCTGGGAAATCAGCAGCTCGTCGATATCAACGCCCAGTTTGCGCGCGTATTGCGGGTCAAGCGCGTGTTCCGCGTCAACAAAGGCACAAACGCCGCCGTTTTTCTGCTGCTCCGCAACACAATGCAGGGTCAATGTGGTCTTACCCGAGGATTCCGGGCCATAAATCTCGATGATCCGCCCCATGGGCAGACCGCCGATACCAAGCGCGATATCCAGCCCCAACGAACCGGTCGAGCTTGCCTTGATGTCCTGAATGGCCCCTTCGGCCCCCAGCTTCATGATCGACCCTTTGCCGAACTGGCGTTCAATCTGTGCCAGCGCGCTGTCCAGGGCCTTTTGCTTTTCAGCTTGTTTCTTGTTGTCCATAGTCAAAAGATCTGCCGTTGCCATGATAGGTTATCCTCTTACTGTCACAGTGGTCTGCAAGCCGCAATCATCATGCCCCGACCATCTTGATGTTCTTTCTATGTTCCATATGAGATCAAAATGAGAACATTACAATGTATTTGTTTGCCCTTTCATCTATTTATTGAACTGATTAACATTCGGTTGATACGCGAAAATTAGTATTCGACTGACGAAAGGTTTTCTTTCAAGTGCTTGTTTTCTTTAAGGAACGCCTTGCGTTTTTGTCGGTTCCAAAAACCGGCACCACCGCCTATGAAACCGCTTTGGCCCCCCGGGCGGATATGGTCATTTCTGAACCGCCCATGCTGAAACATGCGCCGGTCTATCGCTACAACCGGTTTATTCGCCCGATGTTTCTGAAAGTCTGTGACACGGAGCTTGAATTGATGGCCGTCATGCGCGAACCGATCAGTTGGCTGGGCAGTTGGTATCGTTATCGCCAGCGGCCCTTTATGCAAGGCAAGCCCAATGCCACCTTTGATGTGAGTTTTGATGAATTCATCCTTGCCTATATGAAGGGGAAAAAACCAGGATTTGCCGACGTGGGCAGCCAGCTAAACTTTATGGCAGCGCAACCGAACGGAACGGGCATAACCCATTATTTTCGATACGAGAATCAGGATCGGTTAAAGGGTTTTCTTGAACAAAGGCTCGACGTGACGCTTGATCTGAAACAAGAAAACGTGTCCCCCCAAATGGACCTGCATCTTTCCCCCGAGATAGAGCAACGTTTCAAACGCAAATTCGCAGATGAATTCGCGCTTTACGACTCGATCGAGTAGAGGGCAGCCAGCCTATTGGATCTGACTGTTCACAGTATGCGTCAGCTCGGTCAGCGAAAACGGTTTAGGCAGGAAAACAGAATTGGGAATCGTCATTTGGGCATCCCCGAAACTATCCTCGGCATAGCCAGAGACAAAGACCACAGGCACCCCCGGGCGTGCTTTCAGCGCTTCGCGTACCCAGGTGGGGCCATCCATCCCCGGCATGATCACATCGGTGACAAAGACATCAATATTAAGCGCTTGGTCCTCAAGGGTTTTTAGTGCCATCTCGGCCGAGTCGGCTTCTAGAACAGTATAGCCGCGCATGCGCAGCGCGCGGCTGGCAAATGCACGCACCGGTGCTTCGTCTTCGACCAGCAAGACGGTCCCGTCCTCTCTTTTCGATCCGGTCGGGGAAGCGGTTAGTTTCATCGGCGCTGATGCCTCCGCGCCCTTACTATGGCACGGGAAATACAGGGTGAAGGTGGTGCCTTCCCCGATCGTGCTATCGACGAAAATATAGCCCCCCGACTGTTTGACAATACCGTAGGCGGTGGACAGCCCCAGCCCCGTCCCCTCGCCGGTCCGTTTGGTGGTGTAGAAGGGTTCAAACACTTTTTGCAAACGGTCCTGCGGAATACCTTCGCCCTCGTCAGTGACCTGAACAGTTACATATTTCCCGACGGGCACGGTCACCCGATCACGTGTAAGCGGTTCAGCCAGCTGGGTATTTTCTGTCGTGACTTTGATTTCCCCGCCCATGGGCATCGCATCGCGCGCGTTCACGATCAGGTTCATCAGCACCTGTTCCAACTGCCGTTTATCTGCACGGATAGGTTGCAAAATTGGGTCATGGCTGAGCGTCAGGGTCACCGTTTCACCAACCAGACGATTAAGCAAATGGGTCAGGTCGGCGAGAGTGTCGCGCATATTGACCGTCTCGGGGCGGAGCGTCTGCTTGCGTGAAAAGGCGAGCAACTGCCCCACCAAAGCCGCAGCGCGGTTGGCATTCTGGTCGATCTGTACCAGATCGCTGTAATCACGATCGCCCGGGTCATGGCGCAGAAGGAGCAGGTCACAGTGGCCGGAAATAGCGGTGAGCAGATTGTTAAAATCATGGGCAACGCCCCCAGCAAGCTGCCCGATAGCCTGCATTTTTTGACTTTGGGTAAACTGCGCTTCCAACGATTTAAGCTCGGTCGCGTCATGTAGCACGGCGATCAGCGTGGGCGTGCCGCCTTCGGAAATCAGGCTTAACCTTATCTGGACAAACACTTCCCGATCGCTGCGTTTGAGCCTGAGGAACTCGGGCTTTTGCAGCAATCTCCCTTCCAGTGTATCTTGCAACCAGTCCGAGATTGACCGGCCCAGCCCCTCCATCACGTCGGCAAGCGACACGCCTTCCGTCAATTCCGCGCCCACCAACTGTTCTGCCGGAGCGTTGAAGGACAAAACCTCGCCGCTTGGGGCGACTTTGATGAGCGGGATCGGCAGGTTTTGAAGCGCGGACCACCCTGCGTCCTGAAACCGGTCGTTTGCATGGGGCAGAAAATACAGTGGGCGGTTGGCCGAGGCTCCGATCTCGGCGACGGTCATGCATATGGGGCCTTTGGCAGTCTGCACGGTAACCATTTCCCCCGAAGCGATGGGGATATCGCCGATGATCTGGTTCAACGCCGTCACGCGCCTGCCGACAAGGCTCCGGGCCGCGGCGTTCATGAACAAAATGACATTGGAATTGCTGGCCATGACCATTGGCAACCCGTGGTCGCTTGTACCAGCGCCGTTTTCCGCCGCGTCCCACAAGGTTTCGAGCCGCCAAAATAGATCTTCCCCCACGCGGTGCGCGGACAGGCGCATGGTGCCGTCACGGGTGTTGATGTCTTCTTTCGCAGCGCCCCCTTCCGTCGCCTTAGCCGCGAGCCGAGACGACAGCGCCTCTGGGTCCGCGAAAAGCGGCGCGAGCAGGTCGGCGATGGTGGGCTGTGCCGGACGCAGAAAGGTGGTTAACGCAACGTTGTTCTGCGCAACGATATCGCCTTCCTGGGTGGTAAGCACACAGGGGTTCGGATCATCAGCCATCGTGGTTTTTGCCGCCGTACGCTGCGCGCGTTGCACCCGCTGGCGGCGCAGCGCGACCACAAAGTTAACCAAGACAGCAAGGCCGACAGTGGCGCTGGCGGCCTGTAGAACGATGGCCAAAGAGCGCGCTGGAGCGATTGAACCAAGGATGGCGGCGAAGATAACAAAGGCTGATAGAACCAGCCAACGCTTACCAAAAACGATCTGACGAGCCGCACTTTCTTGAGCCAACACTTTCCCCCTAAATCATGAAACCGAGTTCATTTAGACTTAGGACGGTTAATGTGCTGTTAATTTCGTATCAGGTCAAAGGAAATAACATCTTCAAGTTGTTTCAAAGATCCTTCAACGACGCTTAAAATGTGCCGTGAAAAAACCGTCACCCTGCGCATCTACATGGAAACGCTTGGTAAATACCTGCGTCCAGTCCGGGTTCCGCGCCAGAAACGCCGCGGCCCGATCTTCGTTTTCAGAGTGCAGCACCGAGCATGTCGCATAGGCCAGCGTCCCGTTTTTGGCAGTCAGCGTGGCGGCGTGATCCAGGATTTTATCCTGAATTTGTGTCAATTCTTCCAGACGACCGGCTGTAAACGTCCACTTGCCTTCGGGCGACCGGCGCCACGACCCGCTCCCCGAACAGGGAGCGTCACATAGAACGACGTCAAAGGGGCCCGCCCCGTCCATCTCATCGGTGGTCACCTGTCTGACGGTGACACCAGCGCGATCTGCGCGCGTGGGCAGATCCACCATTCGACGCGCGTCGATGTCGTGGGCAAAGACAGTCGCATCGCGCCGCGCGGCCATTGCCAGCGCCTTGCCGCCGCCACCTGCGCAATAATCAAGCATCCGCTCAGCTTCGGGAAGCGCTGCCACAACCGCTTGGCTGGCCGCATCCTGAAGTTCAACATCACCGTGTAAGTAACTGTCAGAGTTGCGAAGTTTCCGCTCCCCCTCTGTCACCGTCAGAGCGGTCGCGCAAAGGTCATTCCTGCGTGTTTCGATGCCGGCTTCGGCCAGTGCCTCTGCCACATCCGTGACCGTTGCCTGCGCCGTATTCACCCGGACCGAGATCGGTGCCCGCGATTGCAGAGCCTGCGCGACAGCTTCGGCGTCTGCCCCAAGCGACGCCTGAAACAGCGGTATGATCCAGTCCGGCAGGTTCCACAGGGTCGCCATATCACTTGGCGCGTTGGGGGTCGTGGCCTCTGTGTCCGACAACGGCAGCGGCGCGTGACCTTGCCCGTTGAACAGCGGCGCAAGGTCGATGCCCTGCGCCCGCAAGACGCCAATCATCAGCGCCCGCCCCGTGTCACCCCCCCCAAGGTGCGCGGCCAGCCGCCGCTGCCGCAAGACATCGAACACATGATCGCGCACCGCAGCACGGTCCTTGGACCCTGCATAGCGGCTGCCACGGGCCCAACGGGTCAAGGCTTGCTCCGCCGGGACACCGTCCGCCATTGTGTTCAAAATCTCGATGGCGGCAGAGATGCGCGCGCCGGGGGTCATGCTTGGGTCACGTAGATTACGCCTTTGATTTAAGGGAGTTACCCGATGCGGTAGTTCGGGCTTTCGCGGGTGATCTGCACATCATGCACGTGGCTTTCAGACAGACCCGCGTTGGTGATCTTGACGAAAGTGCAGTTCTTGCGCATCTCTTCGACCGTGGCGCAGCCGGTATAGCCCATGGCCGCACGCAGCCCGCCGACCAATTGGTGCACAACGGCATTGGCAGAGCCTTTATACGGCACCTGACCTTCGATCCCCTCTGGCACCAGCTTGTCCGATGCGGCGTCTTTCTGGAAATACCGGTCGGCAGAGCCGCGCGCCATGGCGCCAAGGCTGCCCATGCCACGGTAACTTTTGAAGCTACGGCCCTGGTACAGGATCACCTCGCCGGGAGATTCATCGGTGCCCGCAATCATGCTGCCGACCATCGCGCAGGACGCGCCTGCCGCAATCGCCTTGGCGAAATCGCCCGAGAACTTGATCCCGCCGTCTGCGATGATAGGCACATCGCCCGCAGCTTTGGCGCAATCCATGATCGCCGTCAGCTGCGGTACGCCGACGCCAGCCACCATGCGGGTGGTGCAGATCGACCCGGGCCCGATGCCAACCTTAACGGCATCCGCCCCCGCATCGATCAACGCACGGGTCGCGTCCCCTGTGGCGACGTTGCCCGCAACGATCTGCACGTCGGTCGACAATTCACGGGCACGGCGCACCGCCTCTGCCACGCCGGCGGAATGGCCATGCGCAGTATCGATTACGATCATATCAACGCCCGCCTCGACCAATGCTTGCGAGCGTTCATAGCCCGCGTCGCCAACGGTCGTAGCCGCAGCAACGCGCAGACGGCCAAGGTTGTCTTTGCAAGCGGTGGGGTTCAGCACGGCCTGTTCGGTGTCTTTCAACGTCAGCAGACCCGTCAGCTTGCCCTTGGCGTCGGTCACCAATAGCTTCTCGATCCGGCGCGCTTTCATCAGGCTGATCGCCTCGTCGCGGTCGGCAGGCTCTTGCAGCAGCGCCAGATTGTCGGAGGACATCATCAAGCGCACCGGCGTGGCATCATCAGAGGCAAAGCGCATATCGCGGTTCGTCACAATGCCCACAACGCGGCCTGCTTCATCAACAACGGGGAAGCCCGTGACACGGTAGCGTTCCTGTAGCGCTTTGGCGTCGGCCAGGGTCTGGTCAGGGCGCAGGGTGATCGGGTTGTAGACGATACCGGATTCAAACCGTTTGACGCGGCGCACTTCCTTGGACTGTTCGTCGATCGTGAGGTTGCGGTGAATGACCCCCATGCCCCCCGCCTGCGCCATGGCAATCGCCATGCGGCTTTCGGTGACCGTATCCATCGCGGAGCTGAGCAGCGGAATGTTCAGCGCGATCGATTTGGTAACGCGGGTCCGCGTGTCAGCCGTAGACGGCAACACGTTGGATGCCGCAGGCACCAGTAGTACATCATCAAAGGTCAGAGCCTCACGAATCTCCATTTTGCACCTCGGCTTGCATGGGTTCATTTGGCGGTTTCATATTTCATGGATGGGTTTGATTGGAAAGACCCATTTGCACGCTAACTGCATTGCTTGACGCGCATACGTGATCCGCGCAGCCGCTATCATGGGGGTACAGGGGCACAGACAGGCGCAGATGGCAGGAATTATGCCGCATCGCGGCTTTCACCTGCCGCCTGCTACGCTATGGTGCGCCAAAGTGTTGAGGATAAAGACAGATGAGCAACGATCCCCTTGTGGTATTCACGCCTTCGGGCAAACGCGGTCACTTTGCCAAGGGCACGCCGGTGCTCACGGCGGCGCGGCAGTTGGGCGTCGATCTGGATTCCGTCTGCGGCGGGCGTGGCATCTGTTCGAAATGTCAGGTCTCGCCCGGATATGGGCAGTTCTCGAAGCACGGGGTCACCGTGGCACCGGATGCGCTGTCCGAATGGAACAGCGTCGAACAACGCTACAAGGACAAGCGCGGTCTGATTGATGGCCGCCGTCTGGGCTGTCAGGCGCAGATCATGGGCGACGTGGTGATCGATGTGCCCGCCGAAAGCCAAGTGCACAAACAGGTGGTCCGCAAACGGGCCGAGGCGCGCGATATCGTGCTCAACCCGTCGACCAAGCTCTTTTACGTCGAGGTGCAGGAACCCGACATGCACGACCCCTCGGGCGATCTGGAGCGGCTCTGCGACGCCCTGCGCGATCAGTGGCAGCTTGAAAATGTCACCGCCGATCTGCAAATCCTGCAAACGCTGCAACCTGCGCTGCGCAAGGGCGCATGGAAAGTCACCGTGGCCGTGCATTTGGGCGATGATGAGAACCCGGCCCGCATCATGCATCTTTGGCCCGGCTTCTACGAAGGGTCGCTTTACGGTCTGGCGGTCGATCTGGGTTCTACCACCATCGCGGCGCATCTGTGCGACCTGCAAACCGGAGAGGTCGTGGCCTCATCGGGCGTGATGAACCCGCAGATCCGCTTTGGCGAAGACCTGATGAGCCGCGTCAGCTATTCGATGATGAACGAAGGCGGCGCGGCAGAGATGACCCGCGCGGTCCGTGCCGGTATGAACACATTGTTCGATGAAATCAGCACCGAGGGCGGCATCGACAAGGGCATGATCGTGGATGCGGTGTTTGTCTGCAATCCGGTCATGCACCACCTGTTTCTGGGCATCGACCCGTTCGAGCTGGGGCAAGCGCCCTTTGCGCTGGCCACGTCAAACGCGCTGCGTCTGCGCGCCATGGACCTGGACCTGAACATCCACCCCTCTGCCCGCGTCTATCTGCTGCCCTGCATTGCGGGCCATGTGGGCGCGGATGCCGCCGCCGTTGCCCTGTCGGAAGCCCCCGATAAATCCGACGATCTCGTGCTGGTAGTCGATGTCGGCACCAACGCCGAAATCCTGCTGGGCAACCGCGATAAAGTGCTCGCCTGTTCGTCCCCCACCGGTCCCGCCTTCGAGGGGGCGCAGATCAGCAGCGGCCAGCGCGCCGCCCCCGGCGCGATCGAACGGGTAGAGATTGACCCCGTCACCAAGATCGCCCGGTTCAAGGTGATTGGCAGCGACCTGTGGTCCGACGATCCCGCTTTCCTATCTCAGATCGGTGCCAGCGGCGTGACCGGGATCTGCGGCTCGGGCATCATCGAAATGGTCGCTGAAATGCGCATCCACGGGATCGTCGACGCCCCCGGCCTGATCGGCACGGCTGAACAAACCGGATCGGCCAATGTCTTTGCCGATGGGCGCACCAATTCCTATCTGGTCTATGATGGCACCGCCGATGGTGGCCCGCGCATCACCGTGACCAACCGCGACATCCGCGAAATCCAGATGGCCAAGGCAGCACTTTATTCCGGCGCGCGGTTGCTGATGGATAAATTCGGGGTCGATCACGTGGACCGCGTTGTGCTGGCCGGTGCCTTTGGCGCCCATATCAGCCCCAAGCACGCGATGATCCTCGGCATGATCCCCGACGCCCCGCTCGACAAGGTGACATCCGCCGGGAACGCCGCAGGCACCGGCGCGCGCATTGCCCTGCTCAACACCTCCAGCCGCGCCGAGATCGAAGAGACCGTCCGCAACATCCACAAGATCGAGACCGCCATCGAACCCCGCTTTCAAGAGCATTTCGTCAACGCCTCTGCCATCCCCAACGCGGTAGAGCCCTTCCCGATCCTCAACAGCATCGTCACCCTCCCGACCGAGACCTTCAACACCGGCGGCGACAGCTCCGGCGGCACCCGCCGCCGCCGCCGCCGCTAAGGTCTGCCCGCAACCATCGGCAAAGGGCGCGTCAGGCAAAAACCCCGCTTGACGCACCCGCCACATCGGATTAAGTCACCTCACGGCGCGCGGGTATGGTGAAAAGGTATCACGGCAGCTTCCCAAGCTTTAGTTACGAGTTCGATTCTCGTTACCCGCTCCAACATTCCCTCAAATTCACATCAATCCTTTTTGGGGATCGCGGCATGTCTCGCCGCTAAGGGCCGTTTGTCGATCATCGCCCTTGTCCCCACCGGTAGCATTCCGCCGTGCTTTGCGGCAGTATCTTTTTCGTAGCTTTGCCATGTCGCCCGAAAGGATACGCCAGATGTTGAAATACATGTTCTTTTCGCTGCTGTTGATCCCGGCAACGGCCACCGCTGAAAAACTACCCCCTGCATCAGAACCTTTGTCAGACTGCACCGCGCCGCAGACAGATCCGGACGCCGTGCATCAATGTTTGTTTGCAATGGGCGATCAGGTGGAGCGTGACATGGTGCGCGCCTATCTCGATGCCCAAGCGGCGCTGGCTGCGTTTGATCAGGCGTTTTCTCGAAAGGCCGATGCCTCGGCGAGCGCGTTGCTTCAAAACTCTCAGATCGCATTTGAAGACTACCGCAAATATCACTGCGCGTTTCCCGAACGCTTGTCTTTGGGGGGAACGGCCGCGATCAATGTGACGCTTGGCTGCCGGATTGACCTGACGCGATCGCGCATCGAGCAGTTGCAAGACTATGCCACCGCACGCTGACGCCACCGATCCCTTGGCGCGTTACCGTGCGATGACGATATCGGCGCGCAGACCGCCCAGAGTGTCCGAACTGCCCAACCGCAGCACGCCGCCATGCGCGCGGGCGATGTCGGTTGCGATGGCAAGACCAAGGCCCACGCCGCCGCTGCCACTGTTCTGATTGCGCGCGGGGTCAAGCCGCGAGAACGGGCGCACGGCCTCGATGCGGCGATCCTCGGGGATGCCGGGGCCGTCGTCCTCCACCCTGATCCGCAGGGTTTTATCCGTCAGCAGCACAGATACCTCGGCCCGCGCCCCATAGCGCACCCCGTTCGAGATCAGGTTATCCACCGCGCGCAAAATCGCCATGCGGCGCAGGCGGACGGTGCCGGTGCCATCGCCTTCGGGTGGGAGCAAGGTCACATTGCGACCAGCGCGTTGCGCATCCTCGACCGCGGTCTGCATCAGGGCGTGCGGGTCCAGAGGTTCGGCCTCCCCCTCTGCGGTGCCTTTGGCGAAATCAAGGAAGGCATCCAGCATGCCCTGCATATCATCGACGTCCTGCAACAACGGCTCCGCATCGTCTTCGTCGATCATCGACAGGCCAAGCCGCATCCGCGTCAAGGGCGTGCGCAGGTCATGGCTGACCCCCGACAACATCAAGGTGCGCTGTTCAATCTGCCGTTCGATCCGTGCGCGCATATCGACAAAGGCCGCACCCGCCGCACGCACCTCGACAGCGCCTGTCGGGGTATATGGCACGTGACGCCCGCGGCCAAAGGCTTCGGCCGCGCGGGCCAGCCGCTTGATCGGGCGCAGCTGGTTGCGCAGGTAAACGAAGGAGATCAACGTCATGACAAAGCCAAAGCTGAAGGTATACACAAACAGCTGATGCGGGTTCTGCGCCGAGATCCTGCGCCTCTCGAACTGGAGATCAAGCGGGCCAAAGCGCGACTGCACATAAAGATGCACCCCCGTGGGCCGCGTCAGATCAAGGCTCAGGAAGGATGGCAAATACTCATCGAACCGCGCCACCATCACCCGACCGGAATAATCATACCACGACATCCGGTTGCGCGTCGGCACCTCACTGGCTGACACAGGCGTTACCCCCATGTCCAGCGCGGCCAGCCGATCTTGCACCGTGGCGGGCACGGCAGCGGCGGAGGGGGCGTCATCGACCACCTGCATGACCAGTTCGACCTCGCGCAGGACCGTGTCGGTCATCTGGTTGGTGACCCCCTCATAGTTCCGCTGCGCAAAGATCACGGTCATCACGAGCTGCAAGATCACCACCGGCAAAAGCAGGATCAGGGCAGCGCGCCCATAGATGCCGCGGGGCATATATCGTTTGAGCCAGACGAAGAACATGGGATAGACCTTAGCCAGCCCCCTGCCCCAGCGAAAGGCCAAACCATGCTGCCCCCTGACGACTTCGACCCCGCCATCGGTATTGCCGAGATCTTGGAACCGGGCCTGCGCCGCATCGTGGCCGACAACCCCTCGCCCATGACCTACCGTGGCACGAATACCTATCTGCTGGGCATGCGCGGCATCGCCGTGATCGACCCCGGCCCCGCGTCGCCGCGGCACCTGCAAGCGATACGTGATGCCATCGGACCCGAACAGCACATCAGCCACATCATCGTAACCCATACGCATCTGGACCATTCGCCCCTGGCGCGCGACCTTGCCCGTGCCTGCGGCGCGCCGATACTGGCCTTTGGCGACGCGTTTTCTGGCCGCTCTGCGGTGATGCAACAACTGGCCGCCGTGTCCGATATTGGCGGCGGCGAAGGCATTGATGCAGAGTTCATCCCCGATCGCCCCCTAAGTCACGGAGAGACCATCGCCGGCGACGACTGGACGCTGAGCGTGATTCACACCCCCGGCCATATTGGTAACCACATCAGCCTTGGCTGGAATGACGCCTGTTTCACCGCGGATCACGTCATGGGCTGGGCCAGCTCGCTGGTGTCGCCGCCGGATGGAGATCTGACCGATTTCATGACATCTTGTGCCGAACTGCAAAAAAACGACTGGCGGGTGTTCTATCCGGGTCATGGCGCGGCGGTGACCGACCCTGCGGCAAGGCTCGATTGGCTGGTGTCGCACCGTCTCTCACGCGAGGCTGATATCCTGCGCGCCCTCGGCCAGGCCCCCGCCACCGCAGCCCAACTTGCTGCTGCGATCTACACCGAAACCCCGCCTGCGCTACTGGGTGCCGCGACCCGCAACGTCCTTGCGCATCTGATTGACCTTACAGGCAAAAACCGCGTCGCCCCGGTTGAATCCCTCTCTGCGACAGCCACCTTTCGCCGGGTCTGAAAATCTTTTGAAAAAATCTGGAAAAAAGTGGCAAAACCCTCTGGACGCCGGAAATTACCATAGCTATACGGTGCAGACCGTTCCGACGTAGCTCAGCGGTAGAGCAGTTGACTGTTAATCAATTGGTCGTAGGTTCGATCCCTACCGTCGGAGCCAATATCCTCGTACAGCGTTGATATTAAAAGAAAAAAGGCACCCCTTGGGGTGCCTTTTCTCGTTCTGGTCACATCCGGTGCACTCCAAAAGCCACATCACATGCACAGCATGTGCACAAAGTCAGACCGGAGTCGCAGCGTGACCGATCATCATCGCACCCCGTATCTCGAGCAGCGCGCTGGGACATACTATTTTCGACGTAGGCTTCCTTTCGATCCAAACTCTAAATCAAACCGTTTTTTTGTTTTTTCGCTTCGTACCGACATCCCCTCCGAAGCAAGGGATATCTCGGCTCGCCTGACAGCGATGACCACCCTTGCCTACGATTATGTACGGGGGTGTCCGACCATGGACCAGAACACATTCAAAGCGCTGCTAAGCGAACTTGTACGGTTTGAAATCGCTGCATTTGAAAAAGCGCGTCTCGCATCCGGTCCAAGATCCCTTGCAGCAGCTGAATTCGCCGCAAAACGCGAAGACGCAATACAGACAACCCTCCGCCAAGCCATCTACCTCAGGGATTGGGAAGCAATCAGGGCACCCCTGGACCAGGTCGCGAAGCTACTCGGCGTCACCTTGCCGGATACACCACTTACATACGCAACACTCGCTCTCGAAGCCCTTAGGGTTTCGATCGACGTCAGCCGTGAGAGACAGCGACGTGATCGTGGTGAATACGATGGGCGATCCGAGATATTCACGCATGTCATGCATGAAGGCTTAGGAAATTCGCACAGCGTTCGAGCACCGGAAAGCGCAGCAGCACCGATCAGCTCTGCATTTGCGGTGACCACCCATGAGACAATCCAACAAGTCCGCGAACCCGTAATCCAAGCGGCTGAACCGATACAAACCGCGGTTTGCGTACCAAGCAAAAACGAACGGCCAACAACATTGAAAGAGGAAACGAGTATGAAAAATATGACTGTCAAGGATGACATCCGAGACGTTCTAAGATCTAAAAACCTTTTGAACGCCTGCTCGGAGAACAGTATTTCACTGCTCGAAAAAGGTGACGAGATCACACTCAGCGAGGCATTCGACGTTTATGTCGATTTCAAGAGCCATGGCTGTACGGACGATTGGGATAGAAAGCAGAAACCAGACCGTGTTGTTGGCCAAAAGTGGCGCAAAAGTTCCCTCTCAAACCTCAAAACAGGGAAAACTCTTTGGTCGGACTTACTTCAGAACAAGCGTATATCGGAGATCCGTGAAGACGAGATTGACCAAGCGGTAGTGGATATCCGCGAAGTTCCAAAACTACACGGAAAATCAGCCGCGACGAGCGCGACCCATGGTTTCCTCGCCCTTGTTGAGCTGACCAACCAGAAGGAAATCCGGGAAATGGATGGGGCCGAGCGTTCGCTACGCAGGCGTGGTTGCACGAACGAAGAAGAAATACGCGATGCGCGATTGTCAAAACTCATCCCGAGGCTGCGTATTGAAACCTATGTGCGCCATGTTCGCTGTGCAAAACGCATAGGTACCATGTTGCATGCCCTCGGCATTACTCCAAAAAACATTTTCGTCGATTGCGCCTTTACCAACGACGAACTGAGCCGCCTGAAGGCCACCGAAGACAAGTTGGCGCGCGAGAAGTGGGACGACCGGTGGTATGATTTCTTGAACACCCCGGTATTCCAAGGCAAAGCCAACGGTGAAGATGATCCCCTATTCTGGATGCCGGTCTTGGCGCGCTGTCTGGGCTTAAGGAGTGAGGAAGCCGCGCAACTCGGCCCCGATGATATTTCGTCCGATATGGGCATTCCGTATCTTCGAGTGCGACAGCAAACGGGTGATAGCGTGAAATCCGAGGCCGCGTTCAGAAAAATTCCAATCCATGCTGCATTGATCGAGCTTGGCTTCATGGAATTGGTCAAGCTTGCACAGGACAGTGGGCACAAGCGATTGCTTCCCAAAATGACGCGCGGGAAAAACAAACAGAATTTCACTGAGAACTTCACCAAAGCATTCGGCCACTACAGAAAGACGAACAAAGTATACTGGCACGGCTTAGACTTTCATGCGCTTCGTACGACATTCCATCATGACCTGATGGAAGCAAGCACACCTGGATACATCAAACGCAATCTGATGGGCCACAATCCACTGGACGAAGGTGAGAAATCATATGCACAGAATGGCATCCCTATCACGACGCTGTTTGAACATGTTTCAAAAGTCCCATTTGAAGCACATTTGGTCATAAGCCCCATTTTGTCCAAAGGACCGGACAGAACGAGAAGCAAAGCGGAAAGCCTCGGCCTTAAAGTGGTCAGCGCGTGACGTAATCCTATTGCGACGTTGGCACCCATGAAGAGCGAATGATCCGGGTGCCCGCCAGCACCAGGCAAATATCCTCAGTAAATTTCAATCAAGAAACGGAAAAAATGTACGAAGTTAAATTCATATCTGTGCACACAGCATCGGGCGACAAAGCAGTTTCGGGCGAGGTATATAAATCGTCGAGCTGCACTGTCGGGTTCGGTATTTCGTGCCGCGATCAGAGCAGTTTGCGATTAATGATGTCAAACATAGAACAGCAGGAATTGTCAGTGATATTTGAGTTCCCAATTGACTGGTCCAAGGGCATACATTTCGAAAGTTTCGTAAGCATTTCGAAGTTAGAAGATTCGGGCATACCGACACATCAAGTATTCGAGCTTATAACCGTATCCATGAGAAAAATGCGAGTTTCTGCCTATCTTAGAGGCCGCGTTGAGGCAGATATGAAACTGCTAACAGCAATGAAAACGGATTCCGACTTTCAGAGTTTCTCGTTCACGTTCGCTGATCTGAAGTTCAAATCAGATTGTTTTGCGATGAAGGAGGATGAGGAGCTGATCAAGGAGGCCAATCAATTCCAACGGGAACTATACTATGATATTTCAGAACTAAAACAGAACCAATCCCCTTGGTCCAAAGTACGTGCGCTGGATAACCTGGCAAGAAACGCCATCTTCTACAGGAAATATTGCAAAGCTATAGAGCGCCGTAATAGCATGTCGTCGCATGAAAGGGTTCAAGAGTTCGCGGAGTACCAGCGAGCGAAAAATGGGTAGGCGGAAGGCGAAGGGGAGATATCTCACATTCCACTTTTCAAAAAAATTTCGATAAACAGAAACGCCGTACCAGCCTCAGTTCATAATCTAAGTTGAGAGGCTGGCGTTACGGCTCTTTACCTTGACCGTTCCCTTGCATACTTTGATATTCCTGAACGGTTATTGTTTTTATCTTTTCGGCACCGGTGCTCAAAGTCTTGTAATATGCAAGCCTCTCGGAAGCAGTTTGATTGCGCTTCAAATAGGATTTTACTGCATCAAGTGAGCGGAAGACAGTCGGGGCGGCATCATGTAATCCCTGTTGCGTGAGCCTGACTGAACCATTTTCTATCAATCCTACGGTTACAGCAGCCTCTACACGATCCACGCACAGTTCCTCCCAAGACATAAGCTTGCTGACGGGAACATTCGGGATGGGGATATTACAACCAATAAGCACACGCTTTGAATAATTCGAACGCGCGAGCCTCAGTCTCTCGATTAGTTGCCTCGTCGCATATTCCCGTGTTTGTAGCTGAATTTTACGAACGCGCCGATCCGGGTGACAAGGCACCGCTACAGCCATCGAGCTTCCGTCTGCCATCAGATAGGGGACCTCAGTCGCGGGCATATACTTGTTGTTCAATTCATCAGGTTCAATCACCTGAAGCTCTTCGTCTCCGGTATCGCCCCATAGTGCCACGCCCAGGTCCTCCAGTGTCTGGGTGGGGATCTCCTCTCGTCCAATAACAACTACACTTGAACAGCTTTCGTAGCGGTTCGACCCCAGGGCGCGGCCTCCAAACCATAGCCACTGGGCACCGTGAAGCTTGGTTTCGAGCATCAGCTCTGATGCTGCTTCACTGGACAATCCATCGAACTGGTATCCTGCATCCTCAAAGAACGCCTTAACAACTTTTCGCGATGCCCCGACCAATACGCCCGACGCCTGTCCCAACCGGTCTATCAGCACTTCCTTGGCGATAATCTGTCGCCAGCTCTGGCGTATCTGTTTGCTGTTCCGGATTGTGGATGTGCACATTCGTCGGTCATGCAGCTGCCGTATCGTTGCGTTGGGGGCAAGTACCAGATCGTGATGTTGCAGCACGTCGCACCCCAGCGCCGTTATAATCTCGGGGTCGGCGTCTGCATCCAGTACAAGCATTGGCTCGGAGTGCTGCAGCTTTGATTTGGTCATCACTCGTATAATATATTTGCCGTCAGCCACGAACATCCTGAGACGCTCGCATTTCGTACAACATCTGTCTTTGGCTGAGGAAAGTACCGACCAGATTGCGCCAAAGCCCGACACCTGCCGAAAATTCGCTTCTGCCTTCGCTAATGCTTTAAGTTGCCAGTTGCTGTCTTGGTCGGGCGCAAGGTCTGAAGATAGCGATTGCGCGTCCCACTCCAGACGTTCGAAAGCCTTATAGTCTTCTGCAGAATAGGGTAAGGATAATGGTGACCGGCCAGTTATGAGGGCAGAAAAAACGTCTTGTGCGGCCGCCAGCAAGTCAGCGTGCTTGGCGACATTCCGTGCGCTCATGAATGTCCTGGGGCTCGTGAATGTGGAGGCCTCTATATCGCGTACCTTGAGGAGTTGACGCCAGAAGGTTTCGTCAACTACCCGCTGGGAATACTTGGTGCCGCTTGGATCGGGCAAACCTATGTAGGTTGTTGACATGAAACGATGGGTGGCACCGGAATTGAATTGTCCAATGTAAGCACAATTCTCGAAGTGCGCGCACCGTCTCACTGTGCCGTCGTCATCATGACGCTCGCAAAAATTATCACGCACGGAAATCCCCAAGTGGCTCGCTTTGCTTACCAGCTTTGCCTTTGCGCACATCATACCATCGCCATCAGGCCTGCTGGCAGACCTGCCGCGTATTGATTGAGCGTCAATGCCTATCACGGTCGCTTCTCGGGCAGCGTCTTCTGCAAGGGAGAGTGTTGGTACGTGGAACGCGACCATATCATCATTGTCTGACTTCACACGCTCGGACTGCAGTTCGCGCTGTGAAGTACTTTTCCCTGCGCCTGGACTTGCACTGACTATCACGGTCGGTACACCAGATTCACTGGCAGTCGACGCCTTAAGAACGCGGTGAGCATCAATAAGCATGCTCCTAAGTTTCTTTCCAGCTTCCAAAATTGCAGTGAACTTCGTTGTCGGCGCGATTGCATCCGTTCGATAGGCCCCTGCCCCGCGGAAACGTCCGGAACTGTCCCTCGCGATACGGTCCTCGCGTTTTTCATTCATAATAATTATCCCTTCCATTGTGAAAAGGATTTGGGTGCATAAGGAATTTACGGAAACATTAGGTATAAACCGGAAAAAGAGGGGTCATTCCGATAGTAATAATCCTTTTACCCGAGTGACCCCTTTTTATCAGAGATGAAATTCTCTGCGAAATCTCATATCGGAGAACAGTGACATAATTTATATTGGGAAATTTCCGAAATTGTATCGCAGAACCCATTTACTGATTGAGCATAGGAGATCGAGTAATGAAGCTGCCCCAATATTACACAGCAACTGAAGTCGCAAAAATCTTCCGACGGGACCCTCATACCATTCGTGATTGGATCAATCTGGGCTGCCCCACACCGAGTGGACGCGTAAAACTTAAAGCCATTAAACTCGGAAAATCCTGGACGATAAAAGATGAGTGGCTTTCAGTGTTTGAACTCAGCGTTCGGCCCGACCCGATAGAGCCAGATCTTGAGCTCGTATACACTCAACCCGAAACACAAAACGGCGAACGAGCATGAGCTGTTGAGCCGATCGTGAGGCGATCGGCGTTCAAAGACGCCTACCTTACACGTTGCGAATAATTCTTCGAGGTCATCGGGATAGCAGAAACTTTCTCAAGTAAAGAACCGCATCCATGCGGCTCCTCAAGTGTTCCCATTAAGTGCGCATCAACGACGGCGCGCAACCACTTTTCTGCCAACGCACTGAAATCAGTCCCATTTAGACAAAGCTGTCATGGCTCCAACTGCGCTAATCGCTGCTTTCTCGTAAGCGATGTATTTGCCAGTTTGAAATGAGGCTACATCGAACAACGTGCGGGTTGCGTGGGCCAATCTGGAATGTATCATCCTTGGAAGTCTAAACACTGTTTCGCAGTTCCACCCCAAGGAGTTTCATCATGTCCGACAATTACGTCGCTCTTTTGGGCACGAAAGGCGGGCCAGCCATCCGTCCGGGATCCTCGATGCCGACGTCATCGTTATATGCACTGAACGGCCAGAAAATTATTGTCGACTGTGGGTTGGGCGTGACCAAAGGTTTGGTCGATCAAGGCATGCAACTGAAAGACCTGTCACTTATTATCATCAGCCACCTGCATTCGGATCATTATCTTGAATTAGGGCCGCTGTTGCACACTGCGTGGACAGCAGGGCTAAAAACACACGTAGACATCTATGGCCCACCCGGATTGGATATGTATTGGAAAGGTTTTTGCTCTTCGGTGAAGGCAGACATCGACCTGCGCATCGAAGACGAAGGTAGACCGGACATGCGTGAACTCATAACCATCCATGCAATCGACGCTGGGCTTGTGTTATCCCGTGATGGCGTCACGGTCTCAGCCATTCGGAACCAACATCCACCACTCGTCGATACCTTCGCATTGTCGTTCAAGACAGATGAGGTACACGTCGTATTTTCAGGCGACACCGCCCCAATCAAAGCGCTCGAAAATTTCGCACGAGGTGCTGATTTGTTGATCCACGAGGCAATGCTTGAGTCCGCCCTACCTGCGCTATTAGAACGAGTTGGAAACGGCAGTGACAAGTTGATGGCGCATCTTCTAAAATCTCACACCTTTGCCCATGAGGCGGCAATGACAGCAGCGAACGCAGGTGCAAAACGACTTGCTCTCACGCACCTCATTCCTTCCGATGACCCTGCCTATGACGAAAAAGATTGGCAAGAAGCCTGTGCTGGACACTACAATGGCGAGCTTATTGTAGGCCATGACGCGATCCGCATAGAACTTTGAGAAGTCGGATCACGCGATAACCGTAGAGCCCGCTTACGATAGCGAAAGAACGACTTTAAGACTTTGCCTTTATAAGAGGTTTAGGGCGACTGCAGCGTTTGCAGGCATTTACTCATCGGGTAGAGTTTGTCGATTTGCTAATGAAGATGAATTTTAGCTGTGCCGCAGGACCACATCGAGTTATGACCACTTCTATGACTGATCAATTACCCCCATGTCCTGAATGCTCCTCGGCCTATGTTTATCAAGTTGATAACTTATTGACTTGCCCAGAATGCGGCTATGAATGGGTGTCTGAGGAACCGGCCGACACAGCATCTGAAGTGCGTGACAGCGTTGGAAACACCCTTCTGGATGGTGATACGGTCACCGTTATCAAAGATTTGAAGATTAAAGGCTCTTCGTCGGTGGTCAAGGTCGGGACCAAGGTCCGCGGTATTCGATTGGTGCACGGCGAACACGACATAGATTGCAAAGTTCCAGGAATTGGTAAGATGGGCCTAAAATCTGAATTCGTGAAGAAAGTATCTGGATAATTCAGTCCTCAGGTAGGTTTGCGTCGGGCGAAGACAGAATGTCGGCATCCGTAGCTTGCGGTACTCAGAGCATCCTGATGACTGTTGAGGTCACTATGTGTGACCCCAACGAACAAGGTGTGTCTCGGCAATCCAATCCTGTTCACCTCAGGCCGATCGATACGACATTTTGACGAGCGGAAAACTGACATTCGCCGAAACCGTAAGCGAAGCTAAATTTGATCTTTGCAACCCAACCCGATTATTTTGGATGGGAGGAGACGAACGCCAGTCGTAAAATGGGCTTGGAACTGTCTCTCTAACTGTTCAGCAGGCCCATTATTTCATCAAATAGGTCTGCTATCTCCAGCGTGCCTTTGCTTCCGCTTCGGCCAGCTTCCTGGACCCCACGACCATCAATCAAAGCGCTTTGAAATGCTGTTCGGTACCCGATTTTGGATTGAGCGACCACAACTTCCGGGTGTGCGCTGGCGCAATATGCTTCTGCGTCTGCCACTTGGTTCCCACGCGCCGGGGTTTGAGACAGCAGAAATCGCATTTTGTAGGCTTTGGATCTAAGAAGGCGGACTGTATCCGCGACAGCGCGCACGTCAAAAAGCGACGGGCGCAGCGGCAATAGAATTAGATCAGACCTGGCAGCTACGAGCTCAACCAGGGTTGAATCTTGCCGACCGGGTGTATCCAGTACGACATAGTCGAAACCATCGTCAGCGGCCTGACCCAAGATATCATTCAGCGTCTCCGGCGTACCGCGAACTACCACAGGGTTCGCATCTCCCCGCATTCGAGACCATTCCAAGACTGACCCCTGCGGGTCCATGTCGATAATTGCTACCTGACTACCTTCTTGCTTCAGGAGGGCTTCCATCGCAAGATGAACTGCAATTGTAGATTTTCCGCTACCGCCCTTCTGACCGACCAAACTAACAACCTTGGTCATTGCATCCCCCGATCAAGGTTTTTTGCGCCACCAAGTGACTTTTCTACCAGCACCTCAAAGCGTTCGATGATCATTGCTTTCAAAGTCGCGTGTTCGATCTGAATAGCCTTCTGGAGGAGTTCGTTTACATGAGGATCACCCTCGTACTTCAACTCACACAGGTCGCGCGTGTTTAAAGTGGCGTTTGACAAGGCCTCTGACGCTTCCTTGTATGATTGTTCAAGTGGCAGGTAATCGGTCACAGATTGCGAGGCTTTCATTTCATCCTTGATAGCAGCCATCGCAAAAGAAATTGGATCCGTTCCACATTCACCCTTAAGCTCTTCAACGACCTTCTCGCAAATTTTACTTCGAGAACCGTGCGGTAATTCTTCCAGTGTCTTCGCCAAATTTTCCCATTTGGGTCGACCAGCCTTTGACGCAAGAAGCGCCCTCGGAAAATCATGTGACCCCGCCAGGTCCACTAACTTTTCGTACAACCCAAGTAACTTTGAGATGTCGGTTTTCGAGATACTCATCATTTCGGCGATACGAACCTGTTTGAAGGACTTCTTCTTCAACTCGATTATGATGCCAATCTTGTCACCAACCGTATAATCGCTTCTGGAAATGTTTTCTTGCAGCTGCGCCACCAACCTCTCTTCACCGTCAATCGGTCGCACAATAGCTTTGAGGCTGATCCCCAAGAGTGAAGCAACACGAAGTCGATTACGTCCGGCTATTATCGGGTACTTGCCAGTTTTCGGGGCGCACGAACCAACCAGTATGGGTTGTTGCTGGCCATTCCGCTCGATGCTTTCCTTCAAGCCATCAAAATCGCGAGTAGAATGCGAATATCGATCTTTGATACCGGTGCTGTCATCGATCTCGTTTGGAAAAATATTTAATACCGTTTCGGAGAAGTTGGCAGCTGCCAACTTTTCACTTGGGGCGCGCTCAGCTGCGGCAAGCTCGCGAAGGGATTTGGTCTTTTGATACGTCACGTTTCAATCTCCATGGGTAAATTTGGGAGCCGCAGGGACCAATGATAAACAATGGCCCGACAGCATCTCAAAAAGGAGATTGGATCGTTTATACAGCGCGGAAATCTGTTAAGCTGAAATATGCATTTTTGTTCAGAAAGTAGTACGACATCGATTGATCTGTAAAATATCATTTGAGACCAGCGCGGTTACTCTAACCCTTCGGCACCGCACGTCTTAGCCGAGCTGCGAGCACACCCGCAGTACTTCAACGTATTTTAGTTGATCATTTCACCTGCCGACTGATCTGAGTTGTTTTGGGTCTCGCACCTCACCTACGCAATCTGCTCTGGAATGCCGTGCCCTTAACGCACTTGCACCCTGACAAGCTCCTCTCGGACTTCGAGAACCGGCTGATGTTCAATCTTATCCTGAATAATACCGTTTTCACGGAGGGTCCGTTCGTTTGCTGCGCTCATGTCCCCGTCCTCGAACCATGTGTCTTCGATACCTTCTATAAGACCGAGAGCTTTTTCGCGCTCCGCAAGCTCGATCTCTTTGGCCTTTACAGCTGCCTCCCGTTTTTCAACGGCTTTGAGCATCTCGAAGACACGCATCTTCGCCTTTTCGAACGAAGAGTTGGTAGAATCTCTGATCCTTTTCGCAAACGCAACGATCCGAGTTTTAGCTGGCTTAACTCCTGATCTGATCTCGTTTTGCTCATGTTTGTCCTGCGGCCAATTTGTAGACGGCAAAAGCCCCTCATCCCTTCCATCCTTTGCTTCAGCGTATCTAATTTTGTCGTCCATCAGCGCTGCTGCCCCGAATTCAAAGCTTTCGTCTTCCAACCTTTGGCGCTTCTGCTTGCCGATCAGGTTTTGCTCTATTTCTTTCGACTTCTTGTATAGTAGTCGCGCCCACTCTTGCTTCGTTGTTGGTGTCGCCTCTGACCCTCGTTCAGACCTCTCGATACCGAGATGCTCAACTGCGGCCGCATATGAGTCTACAACCTTTTCATAGCTTTTTCGGCCCGCGCCAAAGAGGTAGTGCTTGTGATGCGACACCACTTTCCGCCCTCTTTTCTTCTTGGCTCGTTCGACCCGAAGGTCAAAGTGCGCTTGCGTCTCGCCCTTGCGTTTATTCTTTGGCATGGTTGGTGCCTTTTCGAACATTGGGACAATTACCGCATGAATATGCGGAGTACGTTCATCAACGTGAAGATGAGCTGCGATGCAGTCGGTTCCAAAGGTGTTCTTGAGCCATTTAACATTCGCCAACACCCAATCATCGAGTTTTTGGGTATCATACTTTCCGAAGCCCTCAGGGTCATCCCTGTGAAATTCTGGTCGGAAGTATTCTGGGCTCGCCTGAAGCACCAAAGCTGTCGCCGATTTTACGTTCCGTTTATCAATCGTCGCTCCTTGGACCCGAATGTAGGTGTCAACAACACTCAGAAAGTTGGTGTCGTCTCCAATGAGCCATTTGTTGTCCTTGGTTTGAGATTTGATGATGTGATCGTCTTGTCCGGTCGCTCTCATACAGTGTTTGTATAAAGCGCTTATATCTGAGCGCGTCATACGCTCAACGTCGACGACGGTCTTCGGTTTGAAAGGCTCTGACACTGCGTTCTCCTATTCTTGTCTGAAGAGGAGATGCGGCCCCGGGCGCGATGCCGCTCCGACTTTTCCTAAGGTAAAATCGCCCCGGGAAAACAGCTGGACAAACGAACAGCGTTTTATCCCTTAGAGAAAATCAAATCTTGCAGTGAAGCTACCAAACGATGCATTCGGGCGACAAAACCGAATTGAAGAGCGCTGACGCGGTGCAGAAAACGCGTAGGGATTTTCCATGGCTCACAATGGAAAAAATAGGACCCGGCAGAGCCACCCATTTTTTCTTCCGCACTTCGTGCTTCGTTCGTCCTGCCGTCAACCTCTGCTGAGAGCCTCTTGTGCAGAGTGCATCAGGTCATCGTTCGCCACTCCCCTGAACCCCTGGCGTCTGCTGACAGCATGTATGGCCTGCGACACCTCAGAGGGTCTGAGCCATACCGAGCTATAGCCGCGTCTGGTACACACGGCCAACCGAACCCATGCACAACGCGCATCCCCAACCTTCGATTATACGCCTTCTATCCGTACGATCAGCACCCATCTCGGGACTGAGATCGGAGAAAACATGGAACGTTCGTCCCCAGAAATATTGCCACTGACACTGTCAACTTTACAGCAAAGCCGCATAGAACATTACATCCGACTTAGTGCGGCATCACGTTCACAGCGTTTCATGGGTAGCATAAGCGACGAAGCCCTCAGGTGCTTTGCACAGCATTCGCGGCCTGACCTAACACTTGCGATCGAGAGAGACAGTGCCCCGCGTGGGATGCTGGAACTGTATTTCGGTGAATACGCGCATGCTGAAGTAGGTCTATCTGTCGAAGACGCGTACCAGGGGCGCGGCCTTGGGCGCACTCTATTCAAGCGTGGCCTTAGCGAAGCCCGGGCGCATAATATGTTGACTATAGATGTGAACTTCGTGCGAAGTAATATTGCAATGCACAAGCTCTGCATTGATGAGGGCGGTGATGTTGAGTGCATCGGTTCTGAATGCACTGCTCAGCTCCGTACCGACTGTGAACAATTTGCTAACTCGGCAAAAACAGAAGGGGTTCAAACATGATAGACGAAGCAAAGATCGAAGCGGCTCTCTGCGGCAAACTATGCACGACACAGTTAACCGAAGAAGAATTCCCAATCTGGTCGGATCGTTTTGTGGAAAAGATGTGTGAACCAATCCCTGAAGAGGAGGAAAAGGCCTTTTTTGCTGAGCGGCGCAGGATGGCCGCGGCGCGAGGGAAATGACTGGTTAGCAGGGTCTGCTACATGGCACACAAATAGCTATGTCAGAGTGCAGCTCATTCCTAAGACAGATGGTTTAGTCCCCCTTATCGCACCACCGGCAGGTCTTCCATGCGCGTGGTATAGCGCGGGCTTCGATGATCCGCGCGCAGTCGCCAGGCCTGCTTCATACCTTCGCTCGCAAGTACCATCGTCTTCTTCCCGAACCTATCGTTCACGTCATCCAAAGCCTTCATCAACTCCGGGGATTTCGGTCGCGCTTGGTCGAAGAGCGTTTGAGGACGATCTTCGAACCGCACCAGGTCATTCAGCATGATACCAGCCTTTGTGAAGCCATAGCTTTTAACGTCCGACTTAGGCCATGCGGCTTCCGCGCAGCGTCGTGCGGCCTCAACGAGATCAAAGGTATCCGACGACATCGGGGTCATGCGGGTAGTTCTTGATGCAGTATACTGGGGTCGATCTGGCCGGTGCTTATTGGTGTGGAAAAACACAGTCAGCGTACCAGCGACCAAGCCGTGCTGGCGTAGCTTTTCAGCGCCCCGTGATGCGTGCGCGGTGATCGCCAGGAACAGCGTGTCGAAGTCTGTCATCGGAGTGCCTGCTGATCGTGTTACGGCCATACCTTTGCGCTGTGGCTCTACGTCTTCAAAGGCGAGACAGGCCTCACCCTGTAGCTCCAATACGATCCTCTCCAGCACCACGGTGCCGACAGCCCTTGCCTGCCGGATTGGCAGATCACGAAGATCAGCTGCCGTGTGTACACCCAAGGCTTTCAACTTGTCGGTGGTCTTTCGACCAACGCCCCAGATGTCCCCGACTGGCACGCGCGGCAGCAGCCAGCTTGCAAGGCTCTCGTCCACCATATCCAAAACCCCAGCAAAGATGGGGTTCTTCTTGGCAATGTCGTTCGCACATTTAGCAAGGGTCTTGGTTGGGGCGATGCCGATGCGTACTGGCACCCCTACTCGTCTCAAGACCGCTGCACGCAGTGCCTTGGCATGTGCGGTGCGATCTTTGAAACCAACAAAGTCGAGAAAGCATTCATCGATGGAATAGATTTCGACGTTTGGCGTAAAGTCTTCGTAGACCTCCACCACCCGACGAGAGATGTCGCCATAGAGGGTGTAGTTCGAGCTGAAGACGCGAATACCATGGGCATCAACCTTATCGCGGATGTGATGCAGCGGAGTGCCCATCTTGATCCCTAAGGCCTTTGCCTCATCGCTGCGCGCTATGGCGCAGCCATCATTGTTTGATAGCACGATCACCGGAACGTTCTTAAGAGTCGGATCGAATATTCGCTCAGCGCTCACATAGAAGTTCGCACTGTCGCTGATGGCAACAGGCCGCTTCATGCCAAGTCGTAACGCCGGACAACACCTGCGATAACGCCCCAGATTTCGCTATCCTCTGTAAGTTCGACGTCGGGGAACTGTTCTTGGCTATTCGCAGGCGCGAGGTAGTATCTGTCACCACGCTTACGCAGGATCTTTGCTGTGACAGCACCATCTACCACGGCCAGCACGGCTCGCCCAATGCGGCGCTTGCCAGCACGGTCTACAGCGATGATATCACCATCACGTATCCCAACGTCCCAAAGGCAGTCCCCTTCTACGCGCCACCAAAATGTGGATGAAGGATGTCTAACGACCCAGGCCATAGGGTCGATCTCATCTTCGAGATCGTCTCCAGCTGGCGAAGGAAAACCTGCGCTGACTGGTGTGCTGACAATTCGAACAGATTGGGAAGGCATGTGGACGGGTTCATCAACTGGGTAAACTGGCATGGGAATCCTAACTGTTCGCTATTTGTTCTCAATCTGCGATTCACCTGCCCGATGTCAAGTTTGGTTTGGGGTGATGTGGACTGGAGGCTGGCATCAGATCGAACCGAGTTTGTGAACTCGACGATGAAGAATAGCACCCTGAGCCCCTGCCCTGCTTACAGAAGGTGAAGAGTGCCTCACTGCAAGGGTACCGACTGAAGCATATCGTCAGTGTCTAACTTCAAAACACTGCGCCAGAGAGGACTTTTAAACACATGGACAGCGCGCATTTACGCGCCCTGGTCTTGGGTCGACATCAGCAGTCCGGCCCATTCAAGCGGTCGCAAAACGCAGGCCTTGAACGCGTATGTGTCCCGCCTGGCAGCATTGCGGTCACTCTCCGGTTCACCATAGAACTTTTGATATAGGGTAACTTCGCTGATGCCGTGATCGGCCTCTACGTTAATCACATTCATCCAAACGTCCCAATTCCCGAAGGGGTGGTCATCAAAGCGCGCATAAGAGGTGTGATCGACCTCTTGTACAAAATACCGGATCAATTCGACAAATAAGCGCCCGGGGGATTGGGCCAACTCTTTGCCACGTTTGGTGAGCCGGAACTCATCCTTGAAGTGGCGACCAAGGCGTAATTCAATCAGCAGGAAGTGCAGCACTTCGAGCGGGGCGAAGTCAGCTTCATTGACCACCTTATGATAGCTGAACACTTCATCCGCACCTTCTCCTGGCCAGTCAAAGTTCTGTACAGCCCAATGAACGAACGTACGCTTGAACGCCTTGATTTTAGTGACCCCTATCGATCCGTGTTCGTGCGTATATTTTAAGGTCAGAAGAGCTGCCCGTAGCAGCGGTCAACCCATGAGGTCGGGATGGTCGTTAGCGAGGGTTTGGTATTCGATCATACCGAGAACGTCTCACACACTGCACAGCAGCGCCATTGTTTTCGCCTTAGCTGAATGCGCGGGTAGCAACACAAGGCGTTTTTGAATAATAAGCTAATGTAGCTGGACGCTACCCAACATTTCGCGGACTTGCTGAATGAAGTTTTAACATTGTCGTTGTAACCGTGAAATAGAAAGTTATGCCCGAATATCAACATAGTGAATGAGCGGATTCCGGAAGTTCGCCGCAAGCGAGAGAGCATCCCGGCTCGAAGCCTAAGGCGGACATTCAAAAATATCTTGTGAAGCGCCTGCGACAGATCGCCTCACAAGAACTTACACAACTCGAACGATGAAACGACCCTATTCGGTCACCGTTTCCAAGACCTCTGCTTCGACAAGATCCAATGAGATATCCTTATACTCAGCCGCTGACCGTTCGCGCATCGTTGTTCCGCCACGGGTCATATTGTTGAGCGCAGTTTTTTGTTTGTCATTTAAAGCGTCCCACCAAGAAGGTTTTAGAAAAATGTTATCTGAGTGAATGAACAGCAGACGTATCAGGGCATCGGCTTTGCGATCATTATCGATAGATAGTAGGGATTCCGATAGTAATCGGGCAGGCCCCTTGTCTGGCCCGGCCCACCCAAAGATGGCAATCGAAGCACCCTCAAAAACCGTAACAGTGAGCGTCACGGCGTCGAGTTCAACCGTATCTTGCCCTAATCGTTGCAAGCGAGTTCCATCGAGATCGAATTCGGGGTGGAAGGCGCAACACGCGACAACTGGGATGATGCGGTCGAAGCGAATTGCACAGTAGTGGAAGCCTTCGAAGGAGTCCGATAAGAGAATATCGTCAAAGCTGACTTTAACTCGATTCATATCGCTTTTGCCAAGCTCTATACCAATAGAAACGTCATACAATAACGACTGCATCGCAGACTGCTTCCAAAATGGCTGACCACGATCAACGTCTTCTCGCATAATGATATTAAAGCGGCCTTCTGCTTCCTTAGCATAACGCTCATAGGCAATGGCCCTATAGGAAAAGAGGAACGCTGATTGAGCGTCGAGGTCGAGAGATTTCCCCTCGATGGGCTTGAATAATTCGGAGTCATGTTTGCTACAAAATCCAGGGAAAACTGATGCGTCTTTGAGGCCAATTCTTCGAGGTTGCGGATTCCCACCTGTTAGTATCATATCTTTCATTCGAGGCTTCACGGTAAGAACATGATTGTTTTCCGAGATTGCGGCGAGACCACCTTTCCTTTGAATCGTGTGAGCTTTACTGATTTTCGAGCTACAAGAATCAGTTTTAGGAAGTGAGCAGTAGCCCTCTCGAAGCTCCTGAAACATCCGTTGCTCCTGTTCAAATGCATTTACCGGCTCAAGCGCTTCGCGAACGAGGTGGCAATACTTAAATTTTTTACCAGATCGGCACCAACATTGTTCGTTTCTTCCCATCTTCTCGACAGGAGACAGCCGGTTGTGCGAGAGAGCCAGCTTCGGTGCGAAGAGTGATGGATGCCTCATCATATTTCCATTATTACTTGTGTAAGAAAAGAATACCAGGTTCGAACACTATTGCACGCGCGAAATTAAAGGACTTTTTACCTTCGGCCAAAACTGCAAAGCTGATGTGTCAACCGGTCGATTAGCCAAAACTAAAGATCCGACGTTAGAGAATAGCAGAGGTGGACAGCCTATTCATAGGTCGACCATAGTTGGCTTTAGGACGCCCGCTACTTCGTAGGGAAGTCTGATAAAGATTACAATCTGCTGATTCTATGCGTTCGGCGGAACCTGCAGGCCGTAGAAACTACGACTATCAGAAATTCTTTATCCCCAGTGTAGCCTTGATTTCCATGGCACGTTCAGCCAAGGGAGGGTTGGTTTTTATGGACATTGTTTACAACCCCTTGGGTCCCATCGAGCAATTCATTCAGGCGCTCGGGTGAATCTGGACGGTAGGCCTTGTTAGCGTGGACAATGTTGTTCTTAATAGTTCTAAATTGTCTGTAGCAATTCTCGAACACTAACTTTTCGTTTTCGAATTCGATATGCACGTAGCGGCAATCCTCGATGCTGCCATCGTAGCGCCCGGGTATTCCAATCTTCGTTAAACCCTCAAACAACTTACTTGGTAAGTCGTACCTCCGCTGCGGAAACTGTGTTAGAACAAAGATTTCTCAGAAGAGGATACATATGACCATACCAAAGCCTCTGATTGCGACTTGGTGATCAATACAAAATGAACTAAAAGGAAATGCGTCCAATAAAAAGTAGGGCTACTCCAACCCGTCTTAGGAACTATAAAATTGCTTAACGAATCGATGCAAGTGCAGCCAGCCCCGCCCCGAGTTCGGAACGGAGGCGTGGTTCAATACAACAAATCATCTCAACCGAAGCCTCGAGTTCAGCCGCTTCCCCCTTGCTAACGCTGAAACAAAGCTCTGTTATCCAGCTGCCTAAAAACGACTTCCACGCATCAAACTCTTGAAATGCTGCAGCCGCAACCAAACAAACGACTACTTCCTCGCTGTAGCGTCTCCCTACACTGGGTTCATCTCGATGTGACCGTGCCACGGTCCTCACACTTCTCGCGAGGCCTTGACTTCGCAAGCGGCTTGCGACTTCCGCAAGGCCATAAACAAAAGAGAACCTTTCCTCATCACCCATATTTTCTGCAAAGCGAAAATTGCTTGCCCTAATCAATTCTACGGCTTTCTCAGCTTTTTCGCTCCCAACCCGAAATAGACCTGTAGTGTTTATCAGCACGGTGACGCTTTTAGCTGTCAACACACCACCCGATAGGCTTTCATCCAGTGCGATCTCCAACTCCTTGGGAATCGGGTTTCGAAGGGACGAGTCAGATCCTTCAAGTGGGCCAGGAAAAGAGCTCTTTAGTGTTCGTGTTCGATTGAGACTGCTTTCAGGGTTCTGTGGATCGAGGGTGTCACGAAGCGGTCCGTCAGGCAGCCCCCCCGACAAGCTCCCGGCGGCATTGTACAACCTACCAAGAAGCTCCTGTTTTAGTTGATAGGGATCGGCAAATTCGGGAAGCCAACGAGGTTCAGCACGCAAATCTATTAGGTTTTGGAGAAAGAATCGTTGCCCGTGCATATTAATTGACCACGCAGAAAAATGTTCAACATCAACTCTGTTCTCGGTTTCCCTCGATAATAAGGCAGCGTGCGAAAAGGTAGTAAGACGCCTTTGAAAGGGAGGCCAGTGCTTAAGAACACGTGTTCTGCTTGTTTCACTTTCGACAAGCACAATGAAGCTCATCATCAATTGAAGAGGCCCGGATTTATCTCCCGGATCAAGTGCGATGATTTGTTGGACGATATCGTCCAGAACTTTTTCCAATTCACGCGAGTCTTGAGCGGCGCTCAGAGCGACTTCTACGACGCCGACTTTTGAGAAGATATCACCATGGTCTCTGACCCACACAGCCAAGTTGATTAGTTGATGTCCTGAAATACCTGAAGTTTCTATTAAATTGCTTATTGATGGATGGCTGCACAGCAGCAAAGCCATTCGAGGGCCAAATTCATGATCCCAAGCTAAGTAGTCTTTAACCACCCCTGAAATGACCTCCCTCACCAAGTCCGGTAGAGTGTTTTGCTGGCCCTTACCACTTAGGTTTTCAAAATACTCGATGTCTTTAGGCACCATGTCTTCAGCGCTTACGTTCGTGGCTTCGATCTTCCGGCGGAACTCCTTAAGAAAAGCAAACGGCGTTTTCATGATGTCTTGAGAGAATTCTTCAAATTCTTCAGCCAGCAATGTTCGTTCAGCCAACAAGTCACGCCACTCACTTAGGCCAGTGAGAGGAAAGCCGTGTTCCACGATAACGGCATCGAATTCCCTTTGTCTTTCGCTCGCATCTGGTAGAAAAACGAAGAATTCTGCGGCGAAAAAAATCTCGGTCTCGTTCTCAATTTTCAAGACGGGCCTGCCGTTGGCAATCTGTTCGCGTGACATAAACCATCTTTTGCCCGCCTGGTCTTCGATCTCAGATTGGACGCCTTCGACACAAAAGGCTTCATTCACTTTTTCGAAGAATAGTGAGCGGCTGAACACGATGTTTTCCCCGTAGGTAACAAACTCCTCAGCCTCAAAGCCTATCCCCTCTCGAAAACTTCTTTCGTCGACCAGTCTCCGGCGCAGGAACATCGGGAGGACCCCAAGTAAGACAGAATAATCTGGCTGTTTGGTTATTTCCGAACTGGCATCCTTATCCATCAAGTCCTCCTTGAGAAGCCAAATTAGACAAAACCATTTGCTCGTATGATTTGAGCAGCCAAGCATAGACGGCAGGATCCGAAAATTGTAAAGTATCGAACACCTCTTCCTTCAACCACTTCGAATACCGATCCGCAGATTCTTCATCTTGAATATCTCGGCCGCGAAGTGCCAAACTATTACATATAATTCCAAGGCCGTTTTCAGCGAGCCCAAAGCCGTCATTACCAGTGATCGAGCCAGCCCAATTTCGGAGATCGAGGAGCTGAAATATCCAACGTGAGCGAACGCGTGCCACGTCATCGTCTATTCCTGGTTTCCATTGCATGACCAAAGCCGAGACCAAGGAATTCCGGAACTTCTCAAACCAAGTCATTTCTTTGGTCAGAACCAGCCAGCTGCGCATTAGTGTGAGAAGGATATTCTCTCGGAACGCCTTCAGATCAGCAGTTTCAACCAAAGTTGAGTTCTTGACTTGTGTATCCTCCAGAAATTGAAGCAATTCATCCTGACAAGTGGGAAAAAGGAGATAGCCTGCTCGCCGTAAATAGGATCGGCAATGCCTCAACTTTTCATTCGAAAGTGTTCCCTTTCGATTTAAGTCAGCGAGGAGATCAAGGGATGTTAAAATCGGCGTTTGGGCGTCGGTTTCGCCCACATGTTGGTACTGGTTTAGGTATCGGTCGTCACTGACAAGTCCTTCAACCTGCCCAGCAAGCTGTAGCACCGCGACGTTTGGGTGCGACTTCAGATGGTCATCGCAAAAAATCTTATCAACGTGAACTTTCCCCTCGGAAATTCCCACGCTTAGGGCTTTTCTAATACCTCCAATGATCCGCTCAAAGTCCTCCGCATGACCATCCATCTCGACCAGCGCGTTTGCCACACGTATCGCCCTCTTGGGAACAAAAACCTTGAACCCGGCATCAGCGAGACTCGTTAATAAATTAGTAGTTTGGAAATACGAGACCGACAGGTCATCCAAAAAAAGGTTCGCCCCGTCTTCAACCTGAAGTTCATCGGGCCAACGTTGCTCACTACGTTCGAGGAAAATGCGTGCCTGCTGTTCATCCTCGGGCATCAGAGAACCGAGATTAACCATTTTATCAATCACAGCCTGACAGCTGCAGAGGCAAGTATTGTAGTCAGTGAGATCGACGATCTCATCCATTAAGGAACTAATTTTATGTACCGGAGCGCTTCTCACCACGATTGCTTTGGCTTCGCTGTCATCCGCCTTCGCGGATGTGAGCATTTCGGCCAGCTCCTTATCAACAAGAGTCGCTAACTCGGCATCGGGAGCCAAGGATGCGTTGTATTCATGCACTTTTCCGGTTGTGAGCGCGGTCAACAATGCCCTGGCTCGCTTGACACGACTCGGTTGATGGAAAGCCAGTTTGCGGCGTTCACTGAAAAGCCAATCAAGCGTTGAATGCGGTATGAGTATCTCGTCATATTGCCGCATCACTTCTTCAAGGATATTCAGGCTGGCGAGTGTCACGATAGCGGTGCTTTCAAGACCGACGCGTTTCAAGTCGACCTCAATTTCGCCATGCACGCCGCTATACGCAGAAACGATATTGCGCTTGCGCGGGTCAGATTGCTTACGGTTCAAAACAATAGAAGAAATTTGCATCTCCAGCGACGATCTTCGCAGTTGCGCCGCCACCATCGAAAGCGGCAGTTCACCCTTCCGATAACTGTCCCAAACTTCGTCTATGCGCTCATTCCAATCTGGCATCTCGTTAGCAACGTCCTCAATGGACCTTTTTTGCACAGGACCGTCTTCGCCAGACAACTTAAAAGCTCTATCAAGCCAACCGAAAACTTTCGGACCGTCTTCCAGCCCTCTTTCAGTTGCTGTCATATAGCATCCCAGCAAAATACTTGGATTATCTTCCCCAGCTTTTGCGGCTATTTCGAGCAGCGCACCAAGTCGCGGGCTGTCTATCGCTCCAGATAGCTGTGCAAGCACATAAAGCTCCTCTGGGGTGCGATGCTCTCGATTTTTCCATTCCTCTTCCACAAAAACTGTCAACTCCTCCCAACGTCCTGAGGCAATTAATAGTTTCTGATGCAAGTTGCGGTCGTTTTGGTCATCCCGCTCGTTCCGAAGCTGAACAATGGCTTTTAAGGATTCTTCAAAATTCCCATTTCGAAATTGCGTCCATGCTTTAGCGAACCGAAGCTCAAGTGATGTTTGAACCAAATTTGAAACATCCGAAAGCATGATCTCGACCTCTTCGTGCATGTCGTTGGCAAAAAGGAAACGAACGGCGCGCTCGGTCTCGGTTATGGATCGTGTATCTTCAATTAGCTTTCGGGTGAGCTCAAATAAACGATCCGAGAAGCCTTGCTGACCAAGCTGATTCACCAGATTCTTCAAGTTTAATGTAGAAGGGTTTTCGGAATACGTGGTTTCTAAATCCCTTAAGTCCGGCCCCATTTTCCCTTGTGAAATAACCAGAAAGAATTGGTCTTTTTGTTTGGCACTTAGTTTTTCGGAGTTCCTTTCTACTGCGTCCATGGCAAGCTTAGTACGACCAGCCTGGACGCAGGCTCGCACTTCGAAATCCAGATAAGCCTCTGTATTGAGGTGCGACTCGATCACTATTCGATGGGTTTCAAAATACGCTAATGCTTGTGCAGGATCGCTTATAGAGATTGCCATTACGAACCGAGCGAAAGCAACTTCAAAGTTACCTCCTGGACACCTTGCTTCCTGTCGCGACAGGACGTGTTCTACTTTATTACGATCAATTTTTGGAATAAAGCCGAGACCCAGGGGAATAAAGTGGATTGCGGTTTCTGCGTCACTTAATAACAAGGCCAGACGTTCAAGCGCAACGCCGTGTTCATCCGGATCGTGGAGTTCCAACCAAAGCGCGTAGTTTTCGTATGTATGCTTGGCGTCCAAGCCGAATTCTGCTGCAGCTTCGCTCGCACGCCTGAAGAAGCCTGCCGCGGTTTTTCGCTGTTGCATGGACTCCGGATCATCCCAAAGCGGGAACTGGTGCCGAACGAAAGGAACAGTGTTTTGGAAGGCATCACGAAACTCCTCTGGCAGGACGCTCAAGATGCACGCAAGACCAGCAAGGTGGAAGAGAGCTGGAGCCTCAGCAAAATCATCTTCTTGCAGTGAGACCGCTAACGAATAGGCAGCGTCCCAGTTCTGGGCGTCAAACTGGCAACTCAAAAGAACCACTTTGCCGTCCGCATCGACATCAGTTGGGGCAAAATCTGCGTCATGAAACCATTGCAAAGCTTGCTCGGAGTTCGTGCTGTGTTTGACAGCTATCAGGGCGGCCGTAACTTTTTCCGAATTATCAAGCGGCGCGAGCGCGATAAGACATTCGGTCCAATTATTGGGCTCAGTCAAGAATGCCTGGGCGATGATTGCGTCGTTGCACTCACCAAGAGCTTTGGACTGTCTAATAGCCTCTTCAGCGGCCTCGTTTTCTTCTGACCGTGACAACCAGCGCCCACAAGCACCAAACGCTTTCGATCGAACTTGAGCGGACCCCTCCCTAAAATCTCCATCTTTGAGCTGTTTGAACATTCTCAGCGCCAGAGCAGTCGTATCGCTTCCGGGAAAAAATCGGGATTTACGCAGTTCTTCAATCTCTCCTTGAAGTGCTTCGTCCAACACTCCACGATCTTTGTCGCTTACTGGCCTTACAATTCTATGCTCGCCAGCAATACGCTCAAAATACTCTTCTATTTTCTCTTCACTTTGGACGAGTCGAACTCGGAAAAATCGTTTCTTTAAATGGGGATGTTCATCCAACATTGCATCAATATCGGAAGGCCGAATGAGCTCATAAGAAAGCGTCTTGAGCTGAAGCTTTACACGGTCCAATTTGTCCGCGACAGTAAATCCCTTAAAGCTCTCGTAATTTCTAATCACCTCATCGAGATAGCTCGATACTTTGTCATCACTGTTTTCTAACCATTCTGATGGCGAGGTAAAATAGTCGACTGTCGTTTTCGTGGGATCAGTTGAAACTGCGAGAGAATACTTAAACGGCAGTTCATTCTTAAGAAGACTTGAGTCTAATTCAGCGAAGAGAATGAACTTAATAATTTCCCTTAAGGCTGCCGGGCGACTAAACGCCGCTTTAAGTTTCTTGCACTGAACCAGTCCGGCAGGGTTCCCGTTCTTTGTAAGCCAGACATCCCGCCCACCGTCTGCTCCTGCAACCATAAGCGTTGCTGTATCATAATATCCTGATGTACCAGATTTCTGCTTGTAAAGACACCAAAGCAATAGCTCAAAATCGGAATCTGATAGGCTATTCAATGGAGCCTTGTGGGCACCTGTTTCCACATCCAGTGCCCTTGAGACTCTCTCAAGCTCTTGCTCCAGCGCCTTTGTCTCAACGAAATCTGCCATCAAACACCTATTTTCTTTTTAGAGTCTTATTTTGGGGAGCGGCAAGCCATAGTTTTCATGCAATTCCATCCAAATATTCCGATGTCTAAAAAACACGCCCTAACGACACTCTTTTGCTCTCAACAAGCATAGTTACCAGCTCACTTTATCGCAATCAGCGATTGTATTGATTGCGCAGCTATTGCTCCTTTCTTCCATATCTGGCGACGCACGACAGGCCTCATTACTTTCTTCGTTTGCTTAGTGTGAGTTTTACTGTTCTGTCAGTTTTGCGTACGCAGCAAATGTCTCCTTCGACGTTCCGCATTCCAGCGACGACAGCCACGCTCGAATGTTAGCTTAGGGACGCTTGCCCCCACACAGAACGGACTGACTTTCTTCGCAGTTGTCGAAGAAGACCTTATGAGTATACAGCGATGGAATACGGCCAAATATATCCGTGGTGAAGGGGCTCAGGTGCTGCGTGTGGCCGTCACGCACTCGCTGGCGACGACGCTCATGCCACCGGTCCTGAAATCGTTCAGACAACGCTTTCCTCACGTGAGGATCGTCGTGCATTCACATCGCCTATCCCAGATAATTCTGCGGCTGCAAAAGGTGTCGGTGGATATAGCCATCGGCTCGCAGGTCCCGAAAATTCCAGGGAGCGTGCGCGAACTTATGGGTAACGTCCGACAGGTTTGCGTTGTCCCTCACCACCATAGACTGGCATCGAAGGAGATCATCCGAACTCAAGACCTTGCCGATGAAACCATTCTACGCATCACACCTGACGGGCCTGCAAGTTGGAGCGAGGTTTTCAAAAACCTTGAAGACATGAACGTACCGTTCAACGATACATAGGAAGTGGATACATCATTAACGGCCTACTCGTTAATCGCTCAAGGCCTGGCCATCGGGATCGTAGAGCCCTTTAGCTCTCAACTGTGGCCAGCTGGTACAATTACATGACGCCCATTCGAGCCCAAAATCCGCACACCCTACTATTTCGCCACACGCAATCGGCGAGGACTCGAACTTGAGCGAGAAGCGTTCATCAGGCTACTTAGACGCTACGCGACGGATATGATTGAATTCGAAACCGAGGACTGAGCTATCTATGGGTCATATAGACGCTTGGGGATGTCACCATTCGATATCATTTCTGGTTTGCTATTTTGAGTTTTCGCTACGGAACCAAAAAAGAAAAACCAAAACGACATCTGAAATATTCAGGGCAGAAAATACGGAAAGGCTGCAAACTTGTAACTCGTCATAACATGTGATGAGCATAGCGGGAGTACGCATATGTACCACATCCCCCGACACTTAACTCTGTCTCGTCACCAGATGGGGCCGATCCCTAATCCAGCAATGGTAACCACTGAAGTCATTCTCGACAGCAGGATTTCTGTCCCGAGTATCGAAAGCCTGAAGCGACTTTACGGACCCCTGCCCCATGCGCCTCAGATCCACCACGATACATCGCGATCCTCCAGTTTGATGATGCCTTTTCGGCTTCATGGCTTTAGCTGTCTGGTTTTGGGCAGCACTGATCAACCCGCTTCAGCAATTCCCGATTTGCACAGTAGCTGTTTGGTATTTTTTGATTTGACGCTACCGACTTCGGCCATGTGTCATAGCAGCGGTCTGTATATGCCAGCTCCATATGGATTGCCTGCAGCCCTCTCACTGGTGGAGGAGACCGCATGATCAGCTCAAACGATAGGTCAGATCTGGAACAGTCCCTCTTCCAAGTCCAAACCCAGATCGCGTCGACACGGACCTCGCTATCAGCAATCGCGGCCTATGACCGTTCAACATCGATACTACGAAGAAGCGCCTTCATTCTGGATCGCAGGCTGGACTACGGGGACTGGTATTCGCGCGACTGCCTTACCGAAGCCGAGGCGATACTGGAAGTTGCAAAGAGTTGGGTAGCTGACGGCAGCGAAAGGTGCTTGATTTGGGATGAAGGGTGTCCTCACGAAGGATGGTATGAAACCGTACTCCCCCACGAGATCAAGCTTCTGGACGATGAATGTCGTGCGCTGGGCAAGTTTTGCGCGTCACTAAAAGCATCTCTGGACCTGAAATCAGTCATCGAAATGGTCAGTGAGCTGGGGCTTTGACGTCGTTGCAAGGCAGCAGGATATCCTGCTGCCTGGGACCCCTCGATGACCATATTCCCGGCGTTATGAGAAATATGTTGCTGGAGTGCACAATTGGTGACACGTTGTATTACACATCACGGAGTCACACCGCGATCGGAACAGAGTCAGGGTATTTTTTCTTTAGTATCTGAACGTTATACACGTGGTATCGGCCCCTACCGTCGGAGCCAATTTCCCCTCAGGTGGTTGGCGGTAAACGAAAAAGCGCTCCTTCGGGGGCGCTTTTCGCGTTCTGGGGGCCTGCTTGGCACATCCTTTGCGTTTTAGCTGATGGGGTGCCTCCCTCACGCGAAACGCTGCGCAGAACGGCGCGATGCGCAGGGGCGCGGCGCGGTGGGAAAAGGAACAAATTTCGGGAAATATGGGCAACGGTGCCAACCGGATGTGAATCAGCCGCAGGCACTTGGTTTGTCGGAACGGGCGGGCGCGATGACTGCGCCCGCCCGATCTGTTTTTAGGACTTCATCGCGGCAAGCACAGCATCGCCGGTGATCGGCAGGTGACGCACGCGCGCGCCCGTCGCGTTGAAGATCGCGTTGGCAATCGCGGGTGCGATCACGGTGGTGCCGGGCTCGCCCAGACCAACGGGTACTTCGATGCTTTCGACAAAGTCGATTTCAAGCTCGGGCACATCGGCCAGACGCAGTGGCGTATAGGCCCCGAGGTTCAGGTCGATAACGTTGCCATTCTCGATCCTTGTACCTTCATGCAGCGCCAAAGACAGCCCCCAAAGCGCCGCACCTTCGCATTGTGCGCGCGCCCCGTCGGGGTCCACCACGGTGCCGCAGTCAAACGCCAGCCACATCTTCTGGACATCGACCTCGCCCGTTTCAGGATCAACCGCCAGCTTGACCGCCGCCGCTGTCCAGGTCGGCATGCTGCGCGACTGGCCATAGGTGGTGGCAATACCGATTGCGGTGCCCTCGGGCAGCTCTGCACCGCCATAGCCCGACATATCTGCCACCCGCTGCAAAACAGCGGCCTGACGCGATGCCCCACCAACCGCATTGGGCGCAGAGCCCGCGTTGATGCCTTCGGCTTTCAGGTGGTCCAGACGGAACTGCAGCGGATCGGCACCGACTTTATGCGCCGCTTCATCCATGAAGCTTTCCACGGCAAAGTTGGTCCAGCCCGGTCCGACAGACCGCAGCCAGCCGGGACGGAAGGTCGCATTTGCCAGATCGTTCGAGATCGCCCGCACCTGATGCGCACCCACTGTGTACCAGTGATCGGCACCATCGATGGCAAAGGGGTCATAGGGTTCTTCGTTGACACCTTTGGGCATGAAACCCGGTGCCATCACCTGCGTCGGCCAACCGGCTGCGGCATGGTGTTCCATACCCGTGACCGATTTGGCATCATCGAACGCCATGCGCAGTTTTTGCACGGACGGCGACCGGATGCTGTCGAATTGCGCGTCTTCTTCGCGCGAGAACACCAGCTTGACCGGCTTGCCAACCGCTTTCGAGGCGAGTGCGGCAGGGACGATATAGTCGCCATTCAGGCGACGGCCAAAGCCCCCACCCAGCATATAGCTGCGCATCACGATCTTATCGGCGGGCACTTCCAAAGCGGCGGCCAACGTGGGCAGGATCAGCGATTGCCACTGGTTGCCCGCGTGAGTTTCCCAAACACCATCGGCGTTCTGGAAAACCGTGGCGTTCACCGGCTCCATCTGGAAATGCAGCACGGATTGCGTAGTGTATTCGGCTTCGAGCATGTCGGCGGCGGCGTCAAAGGCAGCGGTCGTGTCGGGCTGCTCTGTGTGCAGGATCGACCCTTCCTCGCCCTGGATCAGCTCGCGCGAGCGCGCCTGGATATCCTCTTCCGAGACATTCGCCGTCTCGCCCGAGGTCCAGTCGACGCTGATCTCGTAGGTCGCCGTGCGCGCGGCGTGCAGCGTTTTGCCCAGCACCACAACCCAGCCCGGCACAGTGCCCGACGGGTCCTCGATCACCACGGTTTCAAGGTAACCCTTGATGTCCTTGGCACCGCTATCGTCCACGGCATTCACCTTGGAGCCATAGCGCGTCGGCGGCAGCATCGGCACGCCGTACACCATCCCGTCGACCTTGGCATCCAGACCATAGATCGCCTGACCCGTGGTTTTCGTATCCAGATCAAGCGGATGCACGTCCCGGCCCACAAGGCGCAGGTCAGCGTGGGGTTTCAGCGGCAGCGCTGCCAGCTCTTCTTCGGTGAAGCTGCGGTCAAGACCATCGGCCACCAGATCACCATAGCTGATGGTTTGTGTGCCATCGGTCACCGCACCATCGCGTGCGGTCAGACCCGAGGCATCAACACCCCACTTTGCCGCTGCGGCTTCGATCAAGGCGGTCCGGCCAGCGGCCCCCGCTTGACGGTAGACGGGCCAGCTTTGCCAGATCGACCAGCTGCCGCCGGTGACCATCAGGCCCCATTTCTCGGCCGTATCGACATGGGTGATGTGTACGTTTTCCCATGCGACTTCCAGCTCGTCCGCCAAAATACGCGCGATGGCGGTGCCGACGTGTTGGCCCATCTCGGCGCGGATGATGTTGACGTTGACCTGACCGTCGGCGTCGATCCAGTACCACATCGACGGCTCGAACGTGTCGCCATTGGGCGTGACCGGCGTGCCATCCGGCACCGCAGGGTTCATCGCCGCGTTCGATGCCTGCGGGAAGCCGAATGCAACGCCAACGGCCGTCATGGAGACAAGGAACCCACGGCGGGTCATCTGTGGTTGCGTCTCTGCGCCTGTGAGGCGGGAAATCAAATTAGCCATTGTCGGAGCCTCCCATAGCGGTGGCGGCATCGCGCACGGCTTGACGGATTCGGGAATAGGTCATGCAGCGGCACAGGTTGCCGGTCATCACCGCGTCGATGTCGTCATCGCTGGGGTTGGGCGTGTCTTTCAGCAGCGACGCTGCCTGCATGATCTGACCCGACTGGCAATAGCCGCACTGGGGCACGCGCAGGTTGCGCCATGCTTCTTGCACAGGGTGGTTGCCGTTTTCGTCCAGCCCTTCGATGGTGGTGACCTTCAAGCCCTCGACATCCGAAAGATAGGTGATGCAGGACCGTGTGGCCGTCCCATCGATATGCACGGTACATGCGCCACAGGCGCCGATGCCACAGCCGAACTTGGTGCCGGTCAGTCCGATCTCGTCACGGATCGCCCACAACAGGGGCGTATCCGGCTCTGCGTCGACAGAGACCTGCCGTCCGTTCAATTCGAATTCAATCATTAAGTCGTTATCCTTGGGTAATTTTTGCCTAGGGCGGAGCGCGCGTATAACAGCGTGGTTTCGAACTGGTCAACATAGGTTTCATGGCACCCTTTGACAGGTCTGGACCAAGATGATCACGGGATTGTCAGAGGTCCATGCGCGATACGCGTTTGACGATCTTACACGGAAAGCACGCTTGGAGAAAAAATATTTCGCCACCCCTCACACGCGCATGATTTTCCACAGCGCAGTCTCGCCTTGTTTATCCAGTCACCCGCAGGTACTGCCCCCCATCACCAGACTGTATAGGACAGTCCGGTCATCAAGGGTCCGGCAACGTCATGGCGCAAAATTCTCTGATCTACAAAGTCGAGCTTTCGGTCTCGGACATGGATCGCCACTACTACGAGACCCACAAGCTGACCGTGGCCAAACACCCTTCGGAAACCGATGAACGTCTGATGGTCCGTCTGCTGGCCTTTGCCTTGAACGCGCATGAGCATCTTGAGATGACAAAGGGCCTGTCGACCGATGATGAACCCGATATCTGGCAAAAAAGCCTGAGCGACGAGATCGACGTTTGGGTGGCTCTCGGCCTGCCAAGTGAAAAGATCATCCGGCAGTCCTGCAACAAATCCGCGCGGGTCGTGATCTATCCATATGGCGGCAAAACGGCAGAGGTCTGGTGGGACAAGGTCCGCAGCAGCACCGCCCGTTTCGACAAGCTCGAGGTCGTCAATCTGGCAGAGCATGACACCGCGGCGCTGGCAAAGCTGGCCAACCGCGCGATGAAGCTTGGCGTGCATATTCAGGACGGTGACGTGATGGTCAGCGTCGATGACAGCGTCGTCTACCTGACGCCCCAGACGTGGAAAGACGCGGGCTGAATCGCCACTGGCGTCGGGGGTGCCCCCTCGCCAGCGCGCATTTAAGCGAAACTTGTGCCGCTACTGCATGGAGTGGAAGCCGACCATATTGCCCTCGGTATCCTGACACACGAGGATCCAGCCAAACTCACCGATGGATGTTTTCGGCTGCGCGACGCTCCCGCCAGCGCTGGTCGCGCGTTCCTCTTGGGTGGCACAATCCTCGACCATGAAATAGACAATCGTGCCCCCGACCCCTGGCCCCGCATAAGGCGCTTTGGTCAGCGCGCCCCCCGCGCCATAGGCTGTCATCTCGGTCGGAAAGCTCATCATCTGCATCTCACCGCTCGGGTCTGGCATCGGCTCCAGCTTGGTGTCGAGCATGGCTTCGTAGAACCCGACTGCCCGATCAAGGTCGTCCACATAGATATCGAACCATCCTACGGCATTCAAGTTGGTCATTTCCTATCCCTTTCAAATGTTTGGTGTTGTCGTAAGATCGAATTGCCCCGCCGGTCAGACCGCATTGGACGCGTCAATGCGCCGCTCAAGATGCCAGATTTTCGATACAATCTGCCAGCCCTGCGCGCCCTTCACGAAACCAAGGTGATCGACGAAGACATTGTCATGGGCGCGGATGCGGATTTTCACCGTAGCACTCAGCGGCGACAGCATGTCGATCATCAGCACCTCTGCCTCGCGCGGTTGCCCGGTACTGGCAGGAGAGACGCGGGCCCCGACATCGCGGCTGAAACTGTCTATCGGCTCTACAAAGACCGTCCCATTGTCACCATCAAAAAGGCTCGAGTCCGGGTGAAACACGGCATTCAGCTTGTCGGTGTCACACTCGTGTATCGCGTCAAAATAGGTCTCTATCGCGCTCAGCAGGTCAGGGTGCAGGGTCATGTCAAACCTCCGGTATGTGGTGCTGATCCAAGATTGCCATTTCTGCGAAACCCGCGATACTGACTATATTGACAAGCTTCGGTCGGATTCTGCCAAAATGTCCCAAACTGCGCCCCGAAATGCCCCCTTGGTCTGTGCGCTTGCCTATGACGGGCTGTGCACCTTCGAATTCGGCATCGCGGTAGAGCTTTTCGCCCTGCCCCGCCCCGAGTTCGCGGATTGGTACCGCTATGCGACCGTTAAGGCCGAACCCGGTCCGATCCGTGCCACGGGCGGCATCACGATCGAGGCGCAGGACGATCTTGATCTGCTGCGGCAAGCCAGCCTGATCATCGTGCCCGGCTGGCGCGGTGCCGATGCCCCTATCCCGCCCGCGCTATGCGCCGCCTTGCAGGACGCCTATGCCCAAGGCGCACGGATCGCGTCGATCTGTTCAGGTGTCTTTGTCTTGGCTGCGGCGGGGCTGCTGACAGGCAAAAGCGCCACAACCCATTGGCGCTACACCGATAAGCTGGCCGCGCGCTATCCTGACATATCCGTGGACCCTGATGTGTTATTCGTGGAAGACGACAGGGTTTTCACCTCGGCCGGATCGGCGGCGGGGCTGGATCTGGGGCTGCATATCATTCGGCAGGATCACGGCGCGCAGGTCGCTGCGTCTGTTGCCCGACGGCTTGTCCTTCCCGCACAACGCGATGGCGGGCAGCGCCAGTTCGTGCCCCGCCCCGAGCCCAAGGCGCGGATGGGGTCGGATCTTGCAGCGCTGCAGGATATGATCCGCGCCACACTTGACGAGGACTGGCCGATGGCGCGTATGGCACAAACCGCCGCGACCAGCGGACGCACGCTGGCCCGCCGGTTCCGCGAAGAGACAGGCGACACCCCCCTCAACTGGCTCAAGCTTGAACGGGTGTCCCGCGCCGCTGAACTGCTGGAAAATAGCGCCATCCCGCTGGCCGATATATCAGACGTTTGCGGCTTCGGCTCGGCCGAGAGTTTTCGCCGCGATTTCCGCAAGCTGATGGGCGTCCCTCCGATCCGGTATCGCGAAAGGTTCGGGGCTGCCGCCTAGCCCCGCCCCCTACGCTCTGTTTCCCCGCACCGTCCGCACAAACGCGGCTACCCTGCACCCGTCGCGTTTGCTAGGGCTTTGACGTAGCATACCAGAAAACCCCGAAGCAGAAGGCGTCGCGTTTTATGTTGACCAATAGTGATCTTGTGGAACTGACTGAATTTCGCCGCGCGCTGCACCGCCATCCCGAAGTCTCTGGCGAAGAGGTAGAGACCGCAAAGACCATCGTTCACGCGCTAAAGCCCCTGTCGCCCACCCGCATCCTGACAGGTCTTGGGGGGCATGGCGTCGCGGCGGTGTTCGACAGCGGTACGGCTGGCCCGACGGTCCTGTTCCGCGCCGAACTTGACGCCCTGCCGATAGAAGAACGCAACAGCGATATCGACTGGCTGTCCGAGGTTGCGGGCAAAAGCCACGTGTGCGGCCACGATGGTCATATGACGATGCTGCTGGCTTTGGGGCGCATGATCGCGCGCAAACCGGTTGCCACGGGGCGCGTGGTGCTGATGTTCCAACCCGCGGAAGAGGACGGCAGCGGGGCCAAAGCGGTGGTCAGCGATCCCGCATTCGATGCGATCAAACCGGATTGGGCCTTTGCGATCCACAATGAACCGGGCAGCCCGTTCGGCTTTGTCTCCACCCGCGTGGGGCTGATCAACTGCGCGTCGATGGGGCTCAAGGTCAAGCTCAGCGGGAAAACCGCTCATGCCGCCGACCCGCAAGACGGGGTATCGCCCGCGCTCGCGGTGGCACGGCTTATCGCCGCGCTGGATGATCTGGGCCACGGCGACGGCGGCCCGCGCAACGACGACTTCCGGCTGGTCACCGTCACCCACGCCACTATAGGAGAGCCGACTTTCGGCATCGCGCCGGGTGCGGCAGAGGTGTTTGCCACCCTGCGCACCGCCGGCGATGCGGGGCTGGAAAACCTTGAGGCCTCCGCGCGCGATCTCGCATCAACGATTGCATCCGAATACGGTCTTGGCGTCTCTTTCGAGGTGCATGACCATTTCGCCGCTTCGATCAACGACGCAGACGCCTATGCCGTAGCGACCAAAGCGATGGAGGCGATCGGCGTGCCTTTTGGCGAGGAAAACGTACCCATGCGCGCCTCCGAGGATTTCGGCGTATTCGGCTGGGGGGCCAAAGCCGCGATGCTGTGTCTCGGACCGGGGGAGGATCACGCGGCCTTGCACAACCCCGACTATGACTTCCCCGATGACCTTATCCCCATCGGCAGCGGGATCTTTGACCGCATCGCCCGAGATCTTCTGGGCACGGCGTAACCCGCCCCCTTCTGAACGCGCCGCCCAAGCCCGCTAGTCCTGCGTCGCCAGCAAATCGGTGATCAGCGCATGGGTCGCACGGACCCGCGCCTCGTTCGGGTAGTTGCGGTTGGCAAGCACAACGATCCCAAGGTCTTGCCCCGGTAGCAGCGCGACATAGCCGCCGAACCCGTTGGTCGCGCCGGTCTTGTTCAGGATCACATCGCGCTGCGGTGGCAACGGTGGGGTCAGGCGGGTCGCGGGCTGGGGCGACAGGATAAAGTCATAACCGTTGCCCGCCTCCATTCTGGCGACATCGATAGGCCAAGGATACTGCTCCCATATCATGTCTTGGGTGTAATAGACCGTCTCTGCCTGCCCCTGCCGTGTGCGTTCAAGCGCTGCGGTCAGCGCGGGATCTGCCCCGCCGCGACCCAGCTCCAAATTCAGCAGGCGCAGCATATCGCGGGCGGTCGATTTCACCCCATAGGCTTCATCTGCCAACACGCCGGGGTTAACGCGAATGGGCGCATCCGTCTTGCGGTCATAGCCAAAGGCATAGCGATCCATCGCGTCATCCGGCACGTCGACATAGGTGCTGCCAAGACCCATCGCGGGAAACAGCACATCCTGAGCCGCTTGGGCAAAGGACATACCCATGGTCTGTGCCGTGATATGCCCCAGCAAGCCGATGCTGACATTGGAATAGCTGCGTGTCCCCGGTTGCGGCGGTTGCCAGCCCTCTAGCCAGCGGATCAGCTCGGGCGTATTGCCCACCTCGCCGGGAACCTGAAGCGGCAAGCCACCGGTGACATGGGTGGACAGATCAACCAGCCTTATCGCGCCGAAAGCGGCCCCCTCAAGCTGGGGTATGCTGTCCGACACAGGCGCATCCAGATCAAGCATACCGCGGTCTTCAGCCAATGCGGCCAACGTCGCGGTGAAAATCTTGCTGATCGACCCGAGCTCAAAGATCGTATCCGGCGTCGCCGCGACATGGCCTTTGCGCGCCGCCACACCCGTCGCATAGAAGCTATGCTGCCCCTGCCAGGTGATGCCCACGACCAATCCGGGGATTCGATACTGCTCGATTACCGGCGCAAAGCTGGCACCTGCGATATCGACAATCTGCTCGCTCGTTGCGCCTTGTGCGAACAGCGACGCGGGAAGAGCAAAGGGGACCGACAGCACGACTGCCAGCGCGAGGTTGGGGAATTTCATATCTGCTTCGACCTATTTATGGGTGTTGCCGACGTCATTAAGCGGCACGCCTTCGATGCACAAATGCGAAAATGCGCGGACGGACCGGTGCGCGCCCCGCCGCTTGCCGCTTTCGCAGTAATTTCCCTTGGCTTCCCGGCTTGGCCCGCTACCTTGATCCCCAAGTTGTGCAAACCAGTCACTTTTTACGCCAAGGAGCCTGCATCTCATGAAAAATTCCCTTCGTATCACCGTATCCGCCGCGACCCTTACCGCGGCACTGGCCTCGGCCGCAGCCGCCGACATCACCGTATCGTCCAAGATCGACACAGAAGGCGGGCTGTTGGGCAATGTCATCGCCCTTGCACTAGAGGACGCGGGCCTGCCTGTCGAACGCCGCCTGCAACTGGGCGGCACGCAGGTTGTCCGCGAGGCGCTGCTGTCCGGCCAGATCGACATTTACCCCGAATACACCGGCAACGCGGCCTTCTTCTTTAACGAAGCAGACAGCGACGTGTGGAAAGACGCCGAAGCCGCACACGCCCGCGCGGCCGAGCTCGACGCCGCGCAAAACGATGTCACATGGCTGACCTCGGCCCCTGCCAATAACACATGGGCCATCGCGGTGACCGGCCCCGTGGCGCAAGACAACAACCTGACCACCATGTCCGATTTCGGCGCATGGGTCGCGCAGGGTGGCACGGTCAAGCTCGCGGCCTCGACCGAGTTTGTGTCCTCCCCCGCGGTGCTGCCCGCGATGCAGGACACCTACGGATTTGAACTGGACGCGGACCAGACGGTGATCCTGTCCGGCGGCGATACAGCAGCCACGATCCAGGCCGCCGCACGGGGCACATCGGGTGTGAACGCTGCGATGGTCTATGGTACCGACGGCGGTGTCGGGGCCACAGGTCTGGTGGTGATGGAGGATGACAAGGGCGTGCAGCCCGTCTACGAGCCCGCCCCTATCGTCCGCGCCGAAGTGCTGGCCGAATACCCGTCGATCCCCGAGGTGCTGAACCCCATTTTTGAGGGGCTGGATATGGCGACGCTGCAAAAGCTCAACGGGCGCATTCAGGTCGGCGGTGAGCCGGCAGAGGCCGTGGCCCGTGATTACCTCACCCAAGCCGGGGTGCTGGACTGATCCGGGGCACGATGTCCTTGCAGACCCCTCGGGCGCGGCTATCCGCGCCGGGGGTTCTGTTTGCCGTTCTGGGGGCCGCAGCGATGCTGGCCCCTTTTATGACGCTGGCCGCAAACCGCATCGTGGCGGGGGACGCGGTGCCGATCTGGGCGGTGGTCCCCGTATCGCAGATGATCCCCGGATTGGCCGCGATCGTGGCGGGGCTGGCGTTGGGCCTGCCTGCAAGACACGTGGGACTGCGTCTGGCGGGGCCGCTTGTGGGGCTGGCGGGGTTGCTGTGGCTTCTCGTCCAAGGCGCGCCAGCGCTGCTGGAGGGCGCGGGCGATTACGCTAGGGTCTCTCCGGCGGCGGGGTTCTGGTGCTTGCTGGTGATCTTTGCCTTGCTCATGGCCGATGCGATCACCGCAATGAAACCGGGGCCCTTTCAGCGCGCACTATTGCTGACAGCGGTGTTGGGGGCCCTGTCCGTCGTGCTCGGCTCTGGTGCGCTGGCACCGCTGTCGGTGATGCAGGAATTTGCCGCGCGCCGTGACGCCTTCGCGTCCGAAGCGACGCGTCACCTGTGGCTGGCCTTCGGGTCGCTTGGCATGGCGGGGCTGATCGGCTTTCCCATCGGCGTTCTGAGCCACCGCAAGCCCGCGCTGCGCAGCGCGATCCTGCCGGTGCTGAGCTTTCTGCAAACCATCCCCTCGCTCGCCATGTTCGGGCTGATGATCCCCCTGCTGGGCTGGGTCGGTGCCACCGTGCCCGGTGCGCGCAGCATTGGCATCGCGGGCATCGGATTTGCACCGGCCTTTGTCGCACTGGTGCTCTATTCGCTGCTGCCCGTCGTGGGAAACACCGTGGCCGGACTGGCCGCCACGCCGCCGCAAGCCCTGAACGCCGCGCGCGGGATCGGCATGACAGCGGCGCAACGCCTGTGGCGCGTGGAACTGCCCATTGGCCTGCCCGTGATCCTGACCGGCCTGCGCATCGTGCTGGTCCAGAACATCGGTCTGGCGGTCATCGCGGGGCTGATCGGCGGCGGCGGCTTTGGCACATTCGTGTTCCAAGGGCTGAACCAGACCGCGACAGACCTGATCCTGCTGGGCGCGCTGCCCACGGTCGCGCTGGCCCTGACGGCGGCCATCGTGATGGATATTCTGGTCGACCTGACCCGCCGCCTCCCCAAGGAGACCCCATGATAGAGATCGACAATATCACCAAAATCTACGCCAGCGCCCGCGCCGTCGATGGCGTGTCGATGACCATTGATACCGGCACGATCACAGTTATCGTGGGCACCTCCGGCTCGGGCAAGACAACGCTTTTGCGGCTGATCAACCGGCTGGAAGAGCCCACCTCGGGAGAGGTGCGGATCAACGGGCAATCAACGCTCGACGTCAAACCGCATATCCTGCGGCGGCGGATCGGATATGCCATTCAGGGGCACGGGCTGTTCCCGCATCACACGGTCGCGCGCAATATCGGCGCGGTGCCGCAACTGCTGGGCTGGTCGCGTGACAAGATCGACGCCCGCGTGGACGAACTGCTTGATCTCTTCTCGATGGCACCACAAGAATTCCGCCACCGCTACCCTTCTGAACTGTCGGGCGGGCAACAACAACGGGTCGGCGTGGCACGGGCCCTCGCCTCGCGCCCTGATCTGATCCTCATGGATGAACCCTTTGGCGCGCTCGACCCGATCATCCGCACCCGCGCGCAAGAGGATCTGCGCCGCATCCAGCAGGCGCTCGGCTCCACCATCATCCTCGTGACCCATGATATGGAGGAAGCCATTCGTCTGGGCGACCGCGTGGCGGTGATGGATGGCGGCAAGCTGGTGCAACATGCCACCCCGGCAGAGATCATCACCCACCCCGCGACCGATTTTGTGGCCGATATGGTGGGCGATGTCGAACGCCCGCTGCGGCTGCTGTCCCTGACGCCACTGGCTGAGGTGATGGAGGACGGTCCTGCCAACGGCGCGCCCCTGCCCCGCGAGGCAAATCTGCGCGACGCGCTGTCGGCCTGCCTGTGGACGGGGCGCAGCGCCGTGCCGATCACCGATAAGGGCAAGATCATCGGCCGCGTGACGCTGGACGCGATCCGCGCCCGCGCCGAGGTGCACGCATGACAGCGGGCAACCTGCTCCGCGCCGGTTTGCTGGCGCTGTTGCTCGCTCTGGTGCTACGGCCCGATTGGTTCGCGCCGCTCTTTGCGCCGCTGGCCCCGGCGGGTGGTCCGGTCATTTACGCACGCAGCTCTTTGCTGTCGCTCTCGCTCAGCCATCTCGGACTGGTGGCCCTTGCCTCTGCTGCGGCGACGCTGGTGGCGGTGACGTTGGCGATCTTTGTCACCCGTCCTGTGGGCGCGTCCTTCCTGCCGCTGTCGCGCACGATCACCAACATCGGTCAGACCTTCCCCCCCGTCGCGGTGCTGGCGCTTGCCGTGCCTGCCTTGGGGTTCGGGGCGGGGCCGACGCTGGTGGCGCTGTTTCTCTATGGGCTGCTCCCGATCTTCGAGAACGCGATCACCGCCCTGACGACCCTGCCCCCCGCCACGATGGAGGCCGCACGCGGCATGGGGCTGAACCGCTGGCAACGCCTGTGGCGGGTGGAGCTTCCCCTCGCCCTGCCCGTGATCCTGACCGGCATCCGCCTGTCCGTCGTCATTGCCCTTGGCACCGCCACCATCGGCTCCACCGTTGCCGCACGCACCCTGGGCGAAGTCATCATCGCCGGGCTGCTGACCAACAACACCGCCTATGTGCTGCAGGGCGGGTTGATCGTGGGGCTTTTTGCGGTGCTTATCTATGATGCCATGGCCCAGCTTGAACGCTACCTGAGCCGTCGCATGGGTGGGTAAACCGCGCCGAGTGGAAGCACGCCGATCCGCCGCCCGTGCAATTGCGCCCCCTGACCAAGACTTGTATCACACCCCTATGATCCGACAGCTTGCCCCCTTTGTTCTCACCCTCTGGGCCGCGCCGCTGGCCGCGCACCCCCATGTGTTTATCGACACGCAGCTATCGCTTGTCGCCGACGCGCAAGGGCAACTGACCCATGTGCGGGTGACCTGGGAATATGACGCGCTCTATTCCTTGCTGGTGACCGAGGATATGGGCCTTGAGGCCGACGGCGACGGGGCGCTCACGGAAACGGAGCTTGCGACGCTGAACGGCTTTGACATGCAGTGGGTCGACGGGTTCAACGGCGATCTGGTCCTCAGCACCGAAGCGAACACCATCGCGCTGTCCGGCCCGACCGAGATTGCGACGCAGTTTGACAACGGACAGATCACCACGATGCATACCCGCGCGCTGGAAACCGCAGTGCCCGCGGGGACAGCGATCACGATCAAACCCTATGATGCGACCTATTACACCGCCTACGACATCACGACCGCAATAGACACCACGCGCGCGCCGACCTGTCGCGCCCGTGTCGCCATGCCCGATGTCACCGCCACGATGGAGGCGCTGCAACAACAGCTTGCCCAGCTTGATGCCCAGACCGATCCTTCCGACGCGGGTCTGCCGGATATCGGCGCGCAAATGGCCCCGACGGTGAATGTGACATGCGCCGCGCCCTGACCGTGATCGCCTTGGGCGTGGTCATCGCCCTTGCCGCGCTGTGGTGGACCGGCGGCTTTGACCGGCTGGCGCAATGGGCTGCGGCGCATCAACGCGCGTTTCAAAACAGCATCGCCCTCTCGCTGCGTGCTGTGCGTGCGGGCCAGCCAGAGGCGGTAACCGCCCTGCTTTCCGCCTGTTTCGCCTATGGCGTGGTACATGCCGCAGGCCCCGGTCACGGCAAGGTGTTGATCGGCGGCTATGGCGCGGCCAAGGCTGTGCCGATGCTGCGCCTGTCGGTGATTGCGCTGCTGTCGTCGCTGGGTCAGGCGGTGACGGCGGTGGCTCTGGTCTATACCGGCGTGAGCCTGTTGCATTTGGGGCGCGAGCGTATGATTTCGCTAACAGAGGCGATTATGGCCCCCGTCAGCTATGGCGCGATTGCCTGTGTCGGGCTGTGGCTGTTCTGGCGGGGCCTGCGCCATTTCCGCGCGACGCTTCCCGCGCCGCATGATCATCACCACCATCACCACCAGCACGACCATGACGGTATCTGCGCCACCTGTGGCCATGCGCATGGCCCCACCGCTGAACAGGTTCGACAGGCGACCACCCTGCGCGAGACGCTGCTGCTGATCGGATCTATCGCGGTGCGGCCCTGTACGGGGGCGTTGTTCGTGTTGATCATCACGCTTCAGATGGGGATCGCGGGCGTCGGGATTGCCGGTGCTTTCGCGATGGCCTTTGGCACCGCGACCATCACCATCGCCGTGGGTCTTGGTGCAGGCGCGTTGCGCGGCGGCGTTCTTGCCGGGTGGGCAAGCCCCCCCCGTGCAGCCCAGATCGCCGCCCTGATCGAGCTTGCCGCCGGGCTTGGTGTGGCCCTGTTGGCGGGCGGTTTGCTGCTGCGGGCGATCTGAGTTTACCCGCTCGACAAGCGAGACGGTCAAAACTATCTATAATCCATGACCCAACCTAGATCAGAGACCCACTCCGCCCGGATCGCGCGCATATTGGCCGACCGCATCATCTCGGGGCAGTTGGCTCCGGGCGCGCGGTTGCGGCAAGACCACATCGCGCAAGAATTCGGCGCAAGCCATGTGCCCGTGCGCGAAGCCTTCCGTCTGCTAGAGACACAATCACTTGCAGAAAGCCTGCCAAGGCGCGGATTTCGCGTCACTTTCTTCGATATGGCAGAGCTGCGGGAAGTCGCCGAAATGCGCGCCAGCCTCGAAGCGCTCGCCCTGCGGCACGCCGCACCCAACCTGACGCCCGATATCCTCGCCAAGGCGCATAAGGCCAACCTCCAAGGCGACAGCGCCCAGAATGTACATGAATGGGAAGAAGCAAACCGCTGTTTTCACAGATTAATTCTTGAACCCTGCCAGATGCCGCGGCTGATGCGGTCGATTGACGACCTGCAAGCGGCAAGCGCGCGGTTCATTCTGCGGGCGTGGCGGACAAATTGGGAAGCCCGCACCGATCACGACCACCGTCTGATCCTCGACGCGCTGCGCAAAGGTCAGGTGGATCTGGCCTGCACCACGCTCTCGCGCCATGTGGGATGGATCGGCAAGCGCAGTCGCACCCTAAAAAATCAAATCGGGTCAGGCACTTCCGAGTTTTTCAGATAATTATCTATAATCCGAATTGCCAGAAGGCGCGTCCTTCGTCCTACTGGGATAGACCTTGAAAGCTATCACTCGGAGGAAACCAGATGGCACTTGCGATTACATCCCTACCCCGTAACCCGTCCTTCGCGCAGGGGCTTGGCCTCGCGCTGGCCGGTGCCGCGCTGATCACGCTGGGGGCCAAGGTCCAGATCCCGTTCTGGCCAGTGCCTATGACCCTGCACACGCTGTCGGTCTTTCTTGTCGCCCTCACCCTTGGCCCGCGTCTGGGGCTGGCGGCGATGGCGGCCTATCTTGGGGCCGGTGCAGCGGGGCTTCCGGTGTTCTCCGGCACGCCTGAACGGGGCATCGGGCTCAGCTATATGGTCGGGCCTACGGGCGGCTATCTGCTGGGCTACCTTGTGGCGGCGGGTCTGACCGGCTGGCTGGCGATGGGGCGCGGCTGGATCGGGCGCGTGCTGGCGATGCTGGCGGGTCTGACCGTGGTCTATGCCGGTGGTCTGGCATGGCTGTCGCTGTTCGTGCCCGCGCCCAAGCTGCTGGCCGCAGGGCTGACCCCTTTCCTGCTGGGCGATGTGGTCAAGGTGCTGCTGGTGGCGACACTGCTTTCGGGCCTGTCGCGGCTGAAAGGGCGTGATCAATGATCCGCACGGACTGGACCCTTGACGAAGCGGCAGCGATCCACGCGCTGCCCTTCCCCGACCTGATCCATCAGGCGCAAACGCTGCACCGTGCGCATTTCGACCCCACGGCGATCGAAACCGCCAGCCTGCTGAGCATCAAGACCGGCGGCTGCCCCGAGGATTGCGGCTATTGTTCGCAATCGGCGCATTACGACACCGGCGTCAAAGCGACCAAACTAATGGGCGCGGAAGAGGTCATCGCCGCTGCCAAACGCGCCAAGGACGCGGGCGCGCAGCGGTTCTGCATGGGGGCTGCATGGCGCAGCCCCAAGGACCGCGACATGGACAAGCTGACCGATATGGTGCGCGGCGTGGCCGATCTGGGGCTCGAGACTTGCATGACGCTGGGGATGCTGTCGCCCGGGCAGGTGACCAAGCTCAAGGAGGCCGGGCTCGATTTCTACAACCACAACATCGATACCTCGCCCGAGTATTACGCCGAGATCGCCTCGACCCGCACGATGGAAGACCGCCTTGAAACGGTGGAACATGTGCGCAAGGGCGGGATCAAGGTCTGCTGCGGCGGTATCCTTGGGATGGGCGAGGCAGAGGCGGACCGGATCAGCATGCTGGTCACCCTCGCCACGCTGCCCAGCCACCCAGACAGCGTGCCGGTGAACCTGTGGAACGCGGTCAAAGGCGTGCCGGTGCAGGGAAAATCCGAAAAGGTCGACCCATTTGCGCTGGTCCGGCTGGTGGCCTTGGCGCGTATCCTGATGCCCGCTTCGGTCGTGCGTCTCTCCGCAGGCCGCACGGGGATGAGCGACGAGCTGCAATCGCTATGCTTTCTGGCGGGGGCGAATTCGATCTTTGTGGGCAACCAGTTGCTGACTACCGAAAACCCCGCCACGTGGAAAGACAACGACCTTCTGCAACGGCTCGGCATGCATGTGGCACCGGCCAAACCCGCGTCCAGATCGGCCACGATGGCGGCGCAGTAGATCCGCCCCTTACACGTGCAAAAGCCCGGCCTGATATCCTCGGGCCGGGCTTTTTCGTGTCGCGCCTCGGCTCGCGCTTAGGCGAAGATGATCACCGACTGCATGCCGTCTGCGACCATATCCCCATCCGTATTCCAGACCCGCATCACCTGAGAGCTATAGCCGCCGTTGCCGGCGGTCAGCTGTGTCTCCATCATATACCAGCCGTCGCGGGTATTAGCGTGATCGGACAGCAGGTTGATGATCCAGTTCATTGATGAATTCGGCCCCGGTCGCGTCATCATCGGGAAGGCCGCAGGGGGCAGCACGTCGCCAATGGCGATCAGCCCCTCGAGCGTCCCCCACATCGCCGGATCACGGTGCCGCGCCCAGATCCGGACATAGCCGCGATCCGCACCTGAGAACGGCAGGCTGCCCTCGATCAGTTTGACCTCGAAGTTGACAAAGAACCGTACCGGCGGGCGTTTCAATGCGGGCGGGAAATAAGAGGGCGTGTCGTCAGGCCCTTGGGGGGCGGCGGGCGCGGTATGGCCCACGCTCAACTGGCTTTCCTGCGCATGGCCGAAAGAAAACGTGCCCGTTGCCGCGACCTTGCCGTCGATTTCAGCGCGGGTGGCGATGGTGGTGATGTTCCGCCCTTCGCGCAGCACTTCGGCATGGATCGTGGGCGGCTGCGACACGGGCGCGGTAAAGTTGATCAGCGCAGACCGCAGCGCGGGCAGATCGGGGCGGTCCCGACGGGCCGCATTGACCAGCAAGGCACCGGTAAATCCGCCAAAGGCCGTACGCCCCTGCGCCCAGTTCTCTGGCACCTGATAGCGCGGCGCGGTGCCGTCCTGCTCTGCTGTGGCCAATACCTCGGCCAGGGTCACATCTGTCATGTCGGGTCCTTTATACGTCTGTCACCGCGCGCGGGCGCGCTGTTTCCCAATCGATGCCCGCAAAGCCAAGGGCGCGCAAGACACCCTGCCCCTGAAACGCCACGTCACCCGAAATGCGGCCCCGCGGCAAAAAACCTTTGGCGGGACCGAACAGAGGTGTTGACGCCCAATCTGTATTTCACATATTCATGAAATATGGAATCACTACTCACAGATCGACTCGCCACCCTGAGCCACCCGCAGCGGCTGGCCGTGTTTCGGCTGCTGATGCGGCGCTATCCAGATGCTTTGCCTGCGGGGGAAATCGCGCAGGTACTGGCGCTGAAATCCAGCACGGCGTCGGTATATCTGTCGGCGCTGACGCAGGTCGGGCTGATCTCGCAGCGGCGCGACGGGACGCGGCTCTTGTATACCATCAACCTTGATGCGGCGGGCGAGGTCGTATCGGGGTTGTTCGTGGATTGTTGTCGGGGGCGCGCTGATCTCTGCCCGCCCCCGTTCTCTGACCTCATTAACAGGACGCAGATGATGACCCAGACAAAATTCAACGTGCTTTTCGTATGTACCGGCAACTCCGCCCGTTCCATCTTTGCAGAGACGATCCTGCGTGACATGGCGGGCGACCGGTTCACCGCCTATTCCGCGGGCACCCTGCCCCAGTCCGAGCTTAATCCCCTTGCGGTCGAGATGCTGCAAGCCAAGGGCCACAGCATCGATGCGCTGCAGTCCAAACATATCTCTGAATTCCAGACTGACGACGCGCCGCAGATGGATTTCGTCTTTACTGTCTGTGACCACGCCGCAAACGAGGAATGTCCCACCTGGCCCGGCCAGCCCGTGTCGGGGCATTGGGGCATGCCCGATCCCGTCAAAGCCGAAGGGACAGAAGCGGAACGCCGGCTGGCCTTCCAACAGACATATGGCGCGCTGCACAACCGGCTGCTGGCCTTTACCGCCCTGCCCTTCGAAGCGCTGGACCGCGCTGCCTTGCAAAAACGGGTCGATGCCATCGGGGCCGACCCAGTGACCACAGGATAAACCAACATGACAACCTATGCTTTGAACGGCCTTGGCCGCATCGGAAAACTCGCCCTGCGGCCCTTGCTGGAACAGGGGGCCAAGATCGCCTTTATCAACGACGCGGTTGGCGACCCCGAGATGCACGCACATCTGCTGGAGTTTGATTCCGTCCACGGGCGCTGGCCTGCGACCTTCAGCGCAGAAGATCATGCGATCACCATCGATGGCACGCGTATCCCCGTGACCAGCACCAAATCGATCACAGACCTGCCGCTGGAGGGTGTGGATGTGGTGATCGACTGCACCGGTGCGTTCAAGACAGAGGCCAAGCTTGCCCCCTATTTCGAGGCGGGCGTGAAAAAGGTTGTTGTCTCTGCCCCCGTCAAGGACGGGCCGACGGCGAATATCGTCTATGGCGTGAACGACGACACCTATGATCCAGCCGCGCACAGCATCGTCACCGCTGCGAGCTGCACCACCAACTGCCTCGCCCCCGTTGTCAAAGTGCTGCTGGAAGGCATCGGGATCAAACACGGGTCGATCACCACGATCCATGACGTGACCAACACGCAAACCATCGTGGACCGCCCCGCCAAGGACATGCGCCGCGCCCGATCCGCGCTGACCAACCTGATCCCCACCACCACAGGGTCGGCCACGGCGATCACGCTGATCTATCCGGAACTGACCGGCAAGCTGAACGGCCACGCCGTGCGGGTGCCCCTGCTGAACGCGTCGATCACCGATTGCGTGTTCGAGGTGGAGCGTGAGACGACCGTAGACGAGGTCAACGCCCTGTTCAAAACCGCCGCCGAGGGGCCGCTAAAGGGCATTCTGGGCTTTGAGGAACGCCCGCTTGTGTCGTCGGATTACACCAATGACACCCGCAGCGGGATCGTGGATGCGCCATCGACGATGGTGGTGAATGGCACGCAGGTCAAAATCTATGCGTGGTATGACAATGAAATGGGCTATGCGCACCGTCTGGTGGATGTGGCGCTGATGGTGGGCGGCAAGCTGTGACACGCCCTGCCGGTTTTACCGCCTATATCACTGTCACCGCCGCCTATTGGGCCTTTATGCTGACCGACGGCGCACTGCGGATGCTGGTGCTGCTGCATTTTCACACGCTCGGGTTCTCTCCGGTACAGCTGGCCTATCTGTTCGTGCTCTACGAGATCGCGGGCGTGGTCACCAACCTGTCTGCGGGCTGGATCGCGGCGCGCTTCGGGCTGACCTCGACGCTTTATGCGGGGCTGTCTTTGCAAGTGGTCGCGCTACTGGCGCTGACGCAGCTTGATCCGGCATGGAGCGTCGCCGCCTCGGTCGTCTTTGTCATGCTGGTGCAGGGGCTGTCGGGCGTGGCCAAGGATCTTGCCAAGATGAGCTCTAAATCCGCGGTCAAGCTGCTGGCCCCCACCACGGGGGGCGGCTTGTTCCGCTGGGTCGCACTGCTCACCGGATCGAAGAACGCGGTCAAGGGCGCTGGCTTTCTGCTGGGTGCGGGGATGCTGGCGCTGCTGGGGTTTGTGCCGTCGACGCTGGTGATGGCGGCGATCCTGTTTGTGATCCTGATCGGCGTCATCATCGGTATGCCCGCGGGCCTGCCGGTGGGGCGCGAGGATGCCAAGTTTACCGAAGTCCTGTCCAAGAACCGCAATATCAACTGGCTCAGCGCCGCGCGGCTGTTCCTCTTCGGGGCGCGCGACGTGTGGTTTGTCGTGGGCATCCCGATCTATTTCTACGCCGTGCTCTCCGATGGCAGCGTCGAAAGCAAGCGGGAGGCTTTCTTTATGATCGGCAGCTTTATGGCGGTGTGGACGATCCTTTATGGGGCCGTGCAAGGCTGGGCCCCGAAGATACTGCGGGCCACGGACCGGACCGAGGGCGACACGCTCGCGCAGGCCCGCCACTGGAACCTTGCGCTGGTCGTCGTGCCTGCCGTGCTGGCCGCGCTGGTCTGGATCACGCCTGCGCCATCCCCCGCGCTGACGGTCACGATTGTCCTCGGTTTGCTGGTGTTCGGTGCGATTTTCGCGGTGAATTCGGCGCTTCATTCCTATCTGATCCTCAGCTTTACGGATGCAAAGCGGGTCACGATGGATGTGGGGTTCTACTATATGTCCAACGCGGCCGGTCGGTTGGTAGGCACGCTTTTGTCAGGCTTCACCTATCAACTGGGGGGGCTGGCGCTGTGTCTTGGCACGGCGGCGCTGATGCTGGCGCTGAGCGCCTTGGGGACGGCACAGCTGCGCCCTTCGCAAACGTCATGAACTGCGGCGCGCGGGGATGTCCCCGCGCGCCCAATCTTAAGGGACCGCAACCACGCCGTTGCGGTTGTCCCGCCAGATCACCGCGACAAGCGCCGCCGAGGCGACCCCCGCGACCAGCGTCGTTGTCAGCCCCGGAAAGCTGAAGGCAAAGCCCGCGATCCCCAGCGGCAGACGCAGCCAGGGCCGCACCATACCGACGCCCAGCAGATAGCCCTCAAGCCCGCCGGACAGCAGCGTGATGCCGATGATGATCGACGGCAGCACATAGACCAGCGGCGTCAGATCGCCCTGCAGCACCAGCGCAGGCTGGAACAGGAAGAACAGCGGCACAAAGTAGATCACCACCCCCAACCGCATCGCGGTGAAGGAGGTCAGCATCGGCTTGGCCCCCGCAATCGTTGCCGCCAGAAACGCCGCAGCCCCCACCGGAGGCGTGATCACCGACAGCATCGCGTAGTAGACGATGAAGAAGTGCACCGCGACCGTGTTCAACCCGCCGATTTCGATGATCGCGGGTGCCAGGGTCACCGCAAGGAAGATGTAGGCCACAATCGCAAGCCCCGCCATCCCCATGATAAAACAGGCCAAAACCCCAAGCGCGATTACGAGATAGACGTTATCCCCGCCCAAAGCGACCAGCCCCGAGGTCATCGACCCTGTCACACCGGTGATGGTCAAGGCGCTGACCACAAAGGCAATCGGCAGGATGATCGCTGCGGTCTGTGTGACCAGCGTACCCACCTGACGCAGGGTTTCAAAGATGCGCGCAGGTGTCATCATGGTCTCGCGTTGCAGGAAGCTCAGCGCGATCATCAGCGCACTGGCGTACCACGGGGCGTAATATTCCCACCGCATATAGAGCAGGCCCCAGACCAGAAAGATCATGACCAGCAGGAAGGGCCAGCCGCGCTTCATGACCTCGCGGGCCGAGGGCAGGTTTTCGGGTTTCATCCCCACCAGCCCCTTGCGCGCGGCATAGGCGTCGACTTGCAGGATCAGGCCAAAGTAGAACAACACCGACGGCAGGATCGCGGCCACCATCACGGTCGCGTAATCCACACCGATGGTGATCGCCATGACAAAGGCAATCGCCCCCATCACCGGCGGCATCACCACCCCGCCGGTCGAGGCACAGGCCTCGATCGCGCCAGCGTAATGGGGCGGGTAGCCGACCTTTTTCATGGTCGGAATGGTGATCGACCCGGTGCCCGCGATGTTCGAGAAAATCGACCCGGACAGCGACCCGAAAAAGGCGCTGGCCACGATCGATACTTTCGCTGGACCGCCGCGGTACTTGCCAAAGCCCGCATTGGCCAGATCGATAAAGAACTGCCCCGCCCCCGTGGCGATCAGCACGCCCGCAAAGACCAGAAAGCCCAGCACGATCTCGGCCACGATCTTGGTGGTGATGCCCATCAACCCTTCGGTGCGGAAGACATGCGCCTCGATCATGCGTTCAAACGTATAGGGGATGCCCATCAGCAAACCGGGGAAGTAATCGGCCACCAGCGGATACAGCCCCAGCACCAGCACCACGAGCAAGAAGGGGATGCCCCCCGACCGGCGCGCGATTTCAAGCATCAGCAGCCAAAGCACGACGCCCGCGTAGAAATTGGTCCAGCCCGCCTGCACGATCTCCCATGCATACATGGAGAACCACATGCAGATGCCAAAGCCCACGGCGGCCGCCACGATGTCATAGATCGGCACATGGGTGTGCGATTTCACCGCTGGCAGCGCGATGAACGCCGCCGCAAGGAAGGTGCCGATGAAGACCCAGTAATACTGCCCCTCGATCAGACGTCGCCCGCCGATGGGAACGCCGAATACATAGGCCAGCCCCATCCCGAGGCCAAAGGTACACAGCAGCACAAAAGCGATGCTGGTGAACGAGAATAATCCCCCCAGTCGCGTCGTCTCGGACGAGGGTTCGACAGCCGTTTCAGCCGCCGGAGGGTTTTGTGTTGCTGACATGGATGATCCTGAAAATAAGGGCGCTGTGGCAGTGTCTTAGGAGGACGGAGCACGCTGTGCTCCGCCCTGTCTTATGCCGTCGATGACGGTCCGTCGCGGCGTTACAGACGCGAGCGGAACGGCTCCAGCCCGTCGGTGTGCTTGGCCAGAATGTCGAGATACTCCTGGTTCTCGAAATTCATCTCGACGCCCTGCTCCATCGCCTCTTTCATGCCGGCGTTGCGGGCCGCGATCCACGCGTCCATCTTCTCGATGGCCTCGTTGTTCCAGGCATCGTCTTCTTCGGTCCACGCCCCGATTTCACGCAGGTATTTCACCGTGCCTTCGTGCACCGGGATCGGGTTGGCATCCAGGAAGTTGCGGAAATGCTCCAGCGACATGCGGGTCGCCAGCGCGTGCGATCCTTTGTAGTTGTCGTGGGATTCATTCATCCACTTCGCCATGTTATAGACGAAATCCTCTTCTGCGGTGACCGGCACGGCATAGACGAAGTTCGACGTCATGGACTCGACACCCTTGGCGGTGCTCACCCCCATAGAGATGGTCGAGGGGATGGTCATGGGGCGGTAGCTCAGGTAGCCGTCCCAGCCTTCTTTGTTGGCGGGGTCCATCGGCAGCCAGCGGATGCTGCCCGGTGCGCCCTCCATCTCGGACAGGACGGAAGAGATCGGCGAGCAATAGGCCACATCGGACTTCCCCTCGACAACCGAACGACAGTTTTCACCGTAGCTGGAGGCCGGGACGAATTCGATCTTTTCCTGTGCTTCTTCGGGCGTCATGCCGATAAAGGCAGGCAGGGCCTGTGTGATCGCAGAGACAATCGCGGGCGAGAACACGCCAGAGGTGACACGCACGCCGCCTTTGCCAATGTCTTCAAGGCTTTGCAGATCGGAATCGCCAGCCACAACAAAGCCCCAAGGCGTGTCGTTGTGGTGCCACAAGATCCGCTGCGGCATGGGTTTCGCCGAGGCATAGCCGCCGACCCCTTCCGCTTGCAACGCCATTTCCGACGCGGAAACCGACGCGATCGCGATGTCTTCGCGGTCGGTCAAACGTTTGTAGCGCATGGGCTCGCTGTCTTCAGGAACAATCCGCACGGTGGTGCCGGTTTCTTTCTGCAACGCGGGCCCCCAACCGTTGGTCGAGGCAAAGCTGCCTGTCGACGTGCCCGGCGTGGCAATCACGAGCATGCGCGGCCACTCATACTCCTGCGCCATCGCGACGCCCGAAAGCGCCATGGATACCGCAAAGGACCCGGCAGCGGCCTTGGCAAAACGTGTCATATTCTTCATGTGGTCTCTCTCCCTGTTGTACATCTTTGGATTGTTCGGGATCGCAGGATCACAGGCACCGCAAAAGCTGCGGATGCCCATGCGCAGGACGCAGATGTGATCTTTGCAGATGTCACGCAGCACCTCCCAATGCTTGTCGCGACGCGTCCGGTATGACCCGTAAAACGGGCCAGAAAACGCATCCCCCCGAGTGTCGGCCCCCTCCTCCCGAGGGTATCCGACTCAATCTGTCAATCAGCCTAGGGGCAAGATATTTCGATGCCAATACCGCAGAACAGAACTTGATACCGCAGCCGAGCAGGGTCTTTGCGCGATCACCCCTAGTTTGCTGATGCCAAAGGGTTAACGCCGCAGAATATGGGAAATGTGACGTTACGTTGCTTTGGGTTACGAGGCGTTGTCTCGGCTGACAAGCGTCAGGAGGGCTGTCCGAACCGCGCCCGTTTTGCCCAAAATATCGCCACCTTTGGTTGAATATTTTGCGGCTTGCACCGTTTGCCGAACTTGGCTACGCCTAAGGCAACGACGCTGTACGCCCCAACGGGGGCCGCAGTTCCAACATCTATCCGTCGGGGTGCCCTAGGGGGCTGAGAGGTGCGTGCACCGACCCGTCGAACCTGATCCGGGCAATACCGGCGTAGGGAACGGGTATCTTTGTGCAACGGCCTTGGGTCCACGCCACAAAGCTCATTCTTGCGTCTGCTTGCCCACCACCGAAAGGCGAGCATGTGACCAAGACGACCCCCATTTCCCTGACCATCGCCGGATCCGACAGCGGCGGCGGTGCCGGTATTCAGGCCGATATCAAGGCGATGTCGGCCAATGGTGTCTATGCCGCCAGCGTGATCACCGCCGTGACCGCGCAGAACACGCGCAGCGTCAGCGCGGTACACGAGATCCCCGCGCCCATCGTCGCGGCCCAGATCGATGCGGTGCTGTCCGATCTTTCGGTGCAGTCGATCAAACTGGGCGTGTTGTTTTCTCCGCAGATTATTCAGGCGGTGGCATCCGCGCTGTCCGCGTTTCGGGGGGCCGTCGTGGTCGATCCGGTGATGATCGCAAAATCCGGCGATGCGCTGTTGCAAGAAGACGCCGTCGCAGCGCTGATCGCGGATATCCTGCCGCGCGCCGATCTGCTGACCCCCAACCTGCCCGAAGCCGCTCGCCTGTTGAACCAGCCCGAGGCCGACAGCGCCGACAAGATGGTCACGCAGGCCCGTGCGCTGCTAAAGATGGGGCCGAAGGCGGTGCTGATGAAGGGCGGCCATAGCGCGGGCAATATCTGTAGCGACGCGCTAGTCACCGCAGAGCGTGTCACATGGCTCAGCGCGCCGCGCATCGACACGCGCAATACCCACGGGACGGGATGCACCTACGCCGCGGCAATCGCCGCCGGGCTGGCCCACGGCAACCCCCTTGGCGCGGCGGTACAGGCCGCCCATGACTATCTGCACCGCGCCATCATCGCCGCGGATCAACTTGATATTGGCACGGGCCACGGTCCGGTGCATCACTTCCACGCGGTCTGGTCATGACGCAGGTCACCATCATCGGCGCGGGCGTCGCGGGGCTGTGTACCGCGCGTGTCTTGCTGGATCGCGGGATGCGCGTGCATCTGATCGACCGAGCCCGCCAGCCCGGTCCGCAAGGGTGTTCTTGGTGGGCTGGCGGTATGCTCGCTCCGTTTTGCGAAGGTGAAAGCGCCGAGGAACCCGTGATCCGGCTAGGCCAAAGGGCCGCGGATTGGTGGGGGCAGCGCACCACATCGCTGCACCGACGCGGGTCGCTTGTAATCTCTCCGGCGCGGGACAGCAGCGATCTGACCCGCTTTGCCCGCCGCACGACAAGCCACCAAACCCTGACCGGCGCAGAGATCGCGGCGCTTGAACCCGACCTTGGCGACCGCTTTGCCAAAGGGCTCTATTTCCAGACCGAGGCCCACCTGTCGCCCCGCATTGCGCTGGCAGAGCTGTGGCGCGGGCTGGTGGCCGATGGGGCCAGTTTCGAACAGGGCGAGGCCGATCCCGAAACGCTGACGCAAGGTGACATCGTCGTTGATTGCCGCGGCTATCACGCGCACGCCGATCTGCCTGATTTGCGCGGGGTGAAGGGGGAAATGGCGCTGCTGTCCTGCCCCGACATCGAGATCACCCGCCCCATCCGCGTGCTGCACCCACGTGTGCCGATCTACCTCGTGCCGCGCGGTGATGGGATTTACATGCTCGGGGCCACGATGGTCGAAGGCCGCGCCGGTGCCCATGCCAGCGTCCGGTCCGTGCTCGAACTGCTGAGCGCGGCCTACGCACTGTCCCCCGCCTTTGGTGAGGCCGAGATCCTAGAGATCGGCGTCGACAGCCGCCCCGCCTTCCCCGACAACCTGCCGCGCATCGAACGGCAGGGCAATCTGATCCGCGCCAACGGTCTGTATCGCCACGGTTTCCTGCTCGCCCCTGCGCTGGCGACCATGGTGGCTGACCTGATCCTTGACGCCAAAACACCGGAGATTTTCCATGAAACTACAGCTTAACGGTGCCCCGCTCGACAGCGACGCGCCCACGCTTGCCGCCCTGCTAGAGGCCGAAGGATTCGGCGGCGCGAAAGTCGCGACCGCCGTCAATGGCAGCTTTATCCCCGCCAGCCTGCGGGCCAGCCACCCCCTGTCCTCCGGCGACAGCATCGAAGTGCTCGCCCCCATGCAGGGAGGCTGAGATGCGCCCATTTTACGGAGAAACCCTTGCCAATGGTCTGATGCTGGGCACCGCGCAGTACCCCTCGCCCAAGGTGCTGTCAGACGCCTTTGCGCGCAGCGGGGCAGCGGTGGCGACGGTGTCGCTGCGGCGGGAAAGCGGACGGGATCGCGCCGGTCAGGACTTTTGGGAACTGATCCGCGCGCTTGACGTCCATGTGCTGCCCAACACCGCCGGATGTCACAGCGTCAAAGAGGCCGTCACCACCGCCCATATGGCCCGCGAGGTGTTCGACACGCGCTGGATCAAGCTCGAGGTCATCGGCGAGGAGGACACGTTGCAGCCCGATGTCTTCGGTCTGGTCGAGGCGGCCCGCATCCTGAGCGAGGACGGGTTTCAGGTCTTTCCCTACACCACCGAAGACCTTGTGGTCGCGGATAGATTGCTGCGGGCGGGCTGCGAGGTGCTGATGCCCTGGGGCGCGCCCATCGGGTCGGGGATGGGGCTGAACAACCTTTTCGGGCTGCGCGCCATGCGGGCGCATTTTCCCGACGTGCCGCTGGTGATCGACGCGGGCATCGGCCTGCCCTCGCACGCCGCACAGGCGATGGAGCTGGGCTTTGACGCGGTGCTGCTGAACACCGCTGTCGCCAAAGCCGGTGACCCCGCCGCCATGGCCGAGGCCTTTGCCACCGCGATCCGCGCCGGACAGCTTGCCGCCGATGCGGATCCGATGCCGCCCCGCGATATGGCCGCGCCCTCTACCCCCCTGATCGGAAAGGCGTTTCTGGAATGACCCTTGACCGTTTCTACCCAATCTTCGACAGCGCCGCCTGGTTGGAGCGGCTGGTACCCCTTGGCATCAAACTGGTGCAACTGCGGATCAAGGACACGCCCGTCCCTGCCCTGCGGCGCGACATCCGGCAGGCCAAGGCGATCTGCGCCGAGCACGACTGTACCCTCGTCATCAATGACCACTGGCGTATCGCGCTCGACGAAGGGTGTGATTTTATCCATCTGGGGCAAGAGGATCTGGACAGCGCCGACCTCACCGCCATCCGCAATGCGGGCGCACGTCTGGGCATCAGCACCCACGACAAGACCGAACTGACCCGCGCCCTGGACCTGCGGCCCGATTATATCGCCCTCGGCCCGATCTACCCGACGATCCTGAAGCAGATGAAGTGGCATGCGCAGGGGCTGGACCGTCTGCGCGACTGGCGTGAACGCGTGGGGCAGACCCCGCTTGTGGCCATCGGTGGCATGTCGGTCGACCGCGCGGCGGGTGCCTTTGACGCCGGTGCCGATTGCGTCGCGGCGGTGACCGACATCACCCTGAACCCCTCGCCCGAGGATCGCATCACCGCATGGCTGAGGGCAACCCGATGACCCGCTATGCCCGCCAGATGATCCTGCCGCAAGTCGGCCCATCGGGCCAAGAGGCGCTGGCGGCGGCACGGGTGGTGGTGGTCGGCGCGGGCGGGCTGGCGGCACCGGTACTGCCCCTGCTGGCAGGGGCCGGTGTGGGGCATATCACGCTGGTGGACGGTGATGACGTGGCCCTGTCAAACCTGCACCGCCAGACGCTCTTTACCGAAGCCGATATCGGCACGCCCAAGGTCACCGCCGCCGCCCGCGCCCTGGCCGCGCGCAACAGCGCGTGCACCGTGGTGGCCCACCCCGTGACCCTTGGGCCGGATACCGTGGCAAAGCTGTGCCATGATGCGACGCTCGTGCTGGATTGCGCCGACAGCTTCGCAGCAAGCTATGTGCTATCGGATCACTGCCTGAACGCGGGTCTGCCCTTGATCAGCGCCTCGGCCCTTGGGTTTGGCGGCTATGTTGGGGGGTTCTGCGGCGGCGCGCCGTCGCTGCGGGCCGTCTTTCCCGATCTGCCGGACCGCGCGGCGAGCTGCGACACGGCGGGGGTGATGGGGCCGGTTGTCGCCACGATCGGTGCTGCACAAGCACAGATGGCGCTGGCCTGCCTGCTTGGACTGTCGCCGTCCCCTTTGGGGCAATTGATCAGCTTTGATCTTGCCTCCTATCGTTTTGGCGGCTTCCGCTTTGATACCGCGCCGGAGCCTGACCACGGTTTCGGATTTGTCGCGCCCTCACAGATCCGCGCAAGCGATTGGGTCGTTGATCTGCGCGGCCCGGATGAGGCCCCCACAGCCGCGACACCCACAGCGCGGCGCATCACCCTGCCCGATTTCCTCCGCAACGCTCCCCGCCCGACACATCAACCCCGTGCGGTGATCGCCTGCCGTTCGGGCCTGCGCGCGTGGCAGGCGGCGACCCATCTGGCCAGCTATTGGCATGGCCCCATTACCCTGCTCGCCATGGGCGAGCCTTCCCCGTTGAAAGGACAAACCGATGAAACTTCGTAACATTCTGGCCGCGCTGGCGCTGACCTCTGGCCCGGCGCTGGCGCAGGACGAAATGGTCTTGCTGCTGGACTGGTTCTTGAACCCCGACCACGGGCCGATCATCGTGGCGCAGGAAAAAGGGTATTTCGCCGAACAGGACCTGAGCGTAGAGGTCATCGCCCCCGCCGATCCTTCTGACCCGCCGAAACTGGTCGCCGCAGGCAAGGCGGATCTTGCGATTTCCTATCAGCCGCAGTTGCACCTGCAAATCCACGAAGGTCTGCCCCTGCAACGGGTCGGCACGCTGGTGGCCACGCCGCTGAACTGCCTGCTGGCGCTGACCTATGGTCCCATCGCCTCTCCTGCGGATCTGGCGGGCAAAAAGGTCGGATTCTCTGTCGGCGGTGTCGAAGAGGCCGTGCTTGGCGCGATCCTGACCCATCACGGGCTGTCGCTGGATGATGTAGAGCTGGTAAACGTCAACTGGTCGCTTTCGCCCTCATTGATGTCCGGTCAGGTGGATGCGGTCATCGGGGCCTTCCGCAATTTCGAGCTGAACCAGATGGATATCGAAGGCGTCGATGGCACCTGTTTCTACGTCGAGGAAGAGGGTCTGCCGCCCTATGACGAGCTGATCTACGTCGCCAACCGCGACACGATGGACAAGGACATGATCGCGCGGTTTCTGGCCGCGACCGAGAAAGCGACGCAATATATCGTCAACCACCCCGAGGAAAGCTGGGAGGTGTTCGCCGCCACCTCTGCCGATCTGCAGGACGAGCTGAACGCCCGCGCGTGGAAAGACACGCTGCCCCGTTTCGCCCTGCGCCCCACGGCGATGGATGCCGGACGCTACGCCACATTCGAGACGTTCTTGCATGACGCAGGCCTGATCCCCGACATCACGCCCGTGTCGACAATCGCCATCGATGTGACCGCCCGATGACCGCGCCGGACTATGGCCGCAGCTTCGCGATGTGGCGCGCTGCTGCGGCGCAGGATTGGCAGGACTATACCCACCATGCCTTTGTCGAAGGGCTGCGCGACGGCAGCCTGCCGCGCCATTGTTTTGTGAACTATCTCATCCAAGACTATGTTTTCCTTGTTCATTTCTCTCGCGCTTGGTCGATGGCAGTGGTCAAATCAGAAACGATGGAAGAGATGAAGACCTGCGCTGCCACGGTAGATGCGCTGGTCAATCACGAGATGGCGCTGCATATCCGCACCTGCGCTGCGGCGGGTATCGACGAAGCAGCGCTTTTCACCGCGACGGAAGCCCCCGCCAACCTCGCCTATACGCGCTATGTGCTGGATGCCGGGATGCAGGGGGATTTCCTTGATCTGATGGCTGCGCTGCTGCCTTGCGTCATGGGCTATGGGGAGATCGGGCAGCGCCTGGCCCAGACCCGCAGCGCCGACACGCCCTATGCCGAGTGGATCGAGACCTACGCCGACCCCGACTATCAAGCGCTGTGCCAGACGGTGGGCGCGATGGTCGACGCGGCGGTTGCGCGGCGGATCGGAGACCTTGAAACCGCCCCCCGTCGCGCGGCACTGCAAAACCGCTTTTCCACGGCCACACGGCTAGAGGTCGGCTTCTGGCAGATGGGGCTGGACCTGCCATGACCCCGCCGCCCGCGCTGCGTCTGACGGGACAACACCGGATTGACGCGCGCCCCCTGTTTGACGTGGATATGACTCTGACCGCGGGGGCGTGGACCTGCTTGCTCGGCCCGTCGGGGGTGGGCAAATCCACGGTGTTGCGGCTGCTGCTGGGGCTTGAGACGGGCGGCGCGTTTGACGGCACGATCACCGCCTCTGACGGGCAACCGCTGGCGGGGCGGATCAGCTATATGGCGCAATCCGACCTGCTGTTACCGTGGCTTACGGTGATCGAAAACATCATGATCGGCGACCGGCTGCGCGGGACCACGCCTGACAGGGACCGTGCCTCCGCCATGCTTGCGCGGGTCGGTCTGCAGGATCATGCCCATAAGAAACCCGCCGCCTTGTCGGGCGGGATGCGGCAGCGGGCAGCGCTGGCGCGGACCTTGCTGGAGGATCGCGCGGTGGTCTTTCTGGACGAGCCGTTCTCGGCGCTGGACGCGGGCACCCGCGCCGCGATGCAAGAGCTCGCGGCAGAGCTGTTGCACGGGCGGACCGTGCTGCTGGTCACCCATGATCCGGCAGAGGCAGCGCGGCTGGCCGACCACATCCTGATCCTTTCGGCCACGGGCGTACAAAGCTGGCCTGTCCCCGCGCTTCCCGCGCCGCGCCCCGTCACCGCGCCCGAGGTTTGGGCCTGCCAAAGCGCGCTGCTGTCCCATCTGCGGGGGGTGCCTGCATGAGGCGATACGACATACCGATTGCGATCCTGCTGGGGCTTGGCCTTTGGCAGGCCGCGGTGCTGCTGACCGACGCGCCGCACTATATCCTGCCCTCGCCGTGGCGCGTGGCGCAGGCGGCATATCGCGCCCGTGAGACGCTGATCGAGAACGCATGGGTCACTACCGTCGAGGTGCTGCTGGGGCTGCTGATCGGCACCGCCTTGGGGGCTGTTACCGCGATCCATCTGGCGCTGTCCAAAACGGCAGAGCGTTTGCTGCTGCCGCTGCTGGTCTTTACCCAAGCCGTGCCGGTTTTCGCGCTGGCCCCGTTGCTGACCCTGTGGTTCGGCTATGGCATGGGGTCCAAGATCGTGATGGCGGTGTTGATCATCTATTTTCCAGTGACATCGGCCTTTCACGACGGGCTGACCCGCGTGCCTGATGGCTACCGCGATCTGGCGCAATCGATGGGCGCGCGGCCGTTGCGGTTCATGCGCTACGTGCAAATCCCCCACGCGCTGCCAAGCCTTGCGACGGGGCTGCGGCTGGCGGCGGTCTATGCGCCGATCGGGGCGGTGATTGGCGAATGGGTCGGCGCGTCAAAGGGGCTGGGCTATCTGATGCTGCTGGCCAATGGCCGCGCCAAGATCGACCTGATGTTCGCCGCGTTGATCATGCTCGCCTGTTTGACGGTGCTGTTGCATCTCTCTGTCGGGCTGCTGGCGCAACGTCTGACCCGCTATTCCGAAGGCCGAAGCGAAAGCGGGATCACGCGCAGCACCCGCGCGTGATCCATACGACTTGCTATTCCGCGTTCGGCCGCACCCGCGCGCCGCTTTTGTCGGCAAAGGCCGCAAGGCGCGCGCGCGCGTCAGGCTGCGTATTGACCACACCGGCGACCACAGCTTCGGCATAGGCGGCATCCATTGCCGACATGTTCTGCATATGGCTCACCGCGCTACAGATCGCGAAGTTCGACAGCGGCAGGTTCTGCGCCGCCTTGCGCGCCAGTTCCATCGCCTTGTCCATGCTGGACCCTTCGACGATATACTGCGCAAGGCCCAGATCGACGGCCTCTTGCCCCTGATAGACGCGCCCGGTGAGCATCATGTCGATCATCCGCGCCTTACCGACCAGATCGGTCACACGGATCGTAGCCCCCCCGCCGGTGAACAGCCCGCGCTGGCCTTCGGGAAGCGCGAAATACGCGCTTTGGTCCATCACCCGCACATGGGCAGAGCTGGCAAGCTCCAGCCCGCCGCCGACAACGGCCCCTTGCAATGCTGCAATCACGGGCACGCCGCCGTATTCCATCTTGTTGAACGCCTCGTGCCAGCGCAAACAGACGTGCATGAAATCGGCGGGGCTGCGGTCTTCGTCATGGTGTTCGATCAGATCAAGCCCGGCGCAAAAGTGATCCCCCGCGCCCGCCAGGACCACTGCACGCACACCCGCGCGCGGTGCGGCGGAAAAGAAGGTGACCAGCTCCTCGATCGTGTCGATGTCCAAGGCATTCCGTTTGGTGGGACGGTTCAGGGTCACCACCCAGACGCCATCGTCATGCGCCTTGATGTCCAGGTTACGGTAGCTGGTCGGATCAATCTGAACGGCCATGTGAATTCCTCCTCCTATGGGGCCGGCAATTGTGGTCGGCCCCGCTGCCTTGCTGCTGCAAGGGCTTGCTGAATATATGCAAAAGGCACTCCCACCTTTTACGTGACTGTGCATTGAGTAGCGCGCCAAACACAGCCCGTCTATCGGTCATCCGCCGATTTCAGCGCGGTGACTTCCCCAAGGGCACCTGAGGCGCGAGGATTCTGCCCGTCGCAATCTGCCAGAGGCAGCAAAACCGTTTGAAAACGCACTGTTACCGTGTGAATCGCCGCTGATTTGGGGGAACGTCAGAAAAAAATCGAAAATAATCACCGGGGCGGCAAAAATGGGGTTGAACCCCGGCTGAACCTTGGGGTAGTAGAGCGCTACCGGGTCGTTAGCTCAGTTGGTAGAGCGCTTCGTTTACACCGAAGATGTCGGGAGTTCGAGCCTCTCACGACCCACCACTCCACCACCACAATTCAGTTCTACCAACGCAACCTGCGCCGACGGCGACAGGGTTTTATGCGTTTGATGTTAAGGGATTGCCTGCGCGGCTTGTGGCATCAGCAAGGCAAAGCCCTTGATACGACAAAGCCCCTCACCAAAGTGAAGGGCTGCTGCGGGCGTCGTAACTTTGCGCCAGAGATCTTGAGCGATTTTCGCCCTCAGTCGTCGGGTTGGTCAACGGTATCGCCGCCGCCCTGCCCCTGTGTCACCTGCCGCACTTTGACGCGGATCATCTTGCCGTTTTTCAGCTCTTTCTCGTTGATCACTTTCAGCTTGCCGAACGGCAGCAAGTTCAGCTCGCGGCTGTCCGACAGTGCTTCGCCCAATACGGCGAGCATGGCATCAACGACGGGTTTCGCATCGCGCTTTTTCACGCCCGACCTTTCGACCACTGTGTCGATCAGCTCTTTCTTGCGCATCACGGGGCCGAGGATCACAGGGCGCGGTGCTTCGACCACAGCGGGTGCTGCGGCGGTGTCGGGTGCGGCTGGTTTAGGCGTGGAGGTTTTCTTGGGCGTGGCCATTTGACGTCTCGTCCGTTGGGGAGGTTTCATCAAACCCTAGCGGGGCCACCGGGGGAAATCCAGCGGTGCTTGGGGATGACGCAGCCCTGCGCGAAAATCGGGGACGCGCCCACGAAAAAGGCCGCCCCGAAGGGCGGCCTGATGTCGGTTTGATCGTTGCTTAATGCGCTGTCGCGCTATCCCCTGCAGCATTGCGACGGGCCAGTGCGGCGGCTGCGGCGGCATCTTCTGCCTCCTGATCCCATTCGATCGCTTCGGGCTCGCGGACCAGCGCATGTTTCAGCACCTCGGACACGTGTTTGACGGGAATGATGGTCAACCCTTCTTTCACGTTATCCGGGATATCCGGCAGATCCTTTTCGTTCTCGGTCGGGATGAGAACCGTTGTGATCCCACCACGCAGCGCCGCCAACAGCTTTTCCTTCAAGCCGCCGATTGGCATCGCATTCCCGCGCAAGGACACCTCCCCCGTCATCGCGATATCGCGGCGCACGGGGATCTGGGTCAGCACCGACACGATCGATGTCACCATCGCCAGACCGGCAGAGGGGCCATCTTTCGGCGTCGCACCATCGGGCACGTGGACGTGAATATCCAGCGTGTCGAACTTGGGCGGCTTCACCCCGATCTTGGGGCTGATCGACCGCACATAGCTGCTGGCCGCGTCGATGGATTCCTTCATCACATCGCCAAGCTTGCCGGTGGTTTTCATCCGACCTTTACCCGGCAGGCGCAGGGCTTCGATCTGCAACAATTCGCCCCCGACCGAGGTATAGGCCAATCCGGTTACGACACCGATCTGATCCTCAAGCTCTGCCAAGCCGTAGCGGTGCTTTTTCACGCCGAGGAAATCCTCGATGTTGTCGCCCGTTACGGTGATCTCGTCGGCTTCCTTCTTGACGATCTTGGTCAGCGATTTCCGCGCAACCTTGGCGATCTCGCGCTCAAGGTTCCGCACGCCGGCCTCGCGGGTGTAGTAGCGGATCATGCTGGTCAACGCACTGTCTTCAATGGCAAATTCCTTTGCCTTCAAGCCGTGGTTCTTGACCTGCTTGGCCACAAGGTGCTGTTTCGCGATCTCGCGCTTCTCATCCTCGGTATAGCCCGACAGGGGAATAATCTCCATCCGGTCAAGCAAAGGCCCGGGCATGTTGTAGCTGTTCGACGTGGTCAGGAACATGACATTCGACAGATCGTATTCCACTTCCAAGTAGTGGTCGACGAATGTGCCGTTCTGTTCCGGATCAAGCACCTCGAGCATGGCCGACGCAGGGTCGCCACGGAAATCCTGACCCATCTTGTCGATTTCGTCGAGCAAGATAAGCGGGTTCGTGGTTTTCGCCTTTTTCAGCGCCTGAATAATCTTGCCGGGCATGGAGCCGATGTAGGTCCGGCGGTGACCGCGGATCTCGGATTCGTCACGCACACCCCCCAGCGAGATGCGAATAAATTCGCGCCCCGTCGCCTTGGCAACAGACTTCCCAAGCGAGGTTTTACCCACACCGGGAGGGCCGACAAGGCACATGATCGGGCCTTTCAGCTTGCTGGAGCGTTGTTGCACGGCAAGATATTCGACGATGCGTTCTTTAACCTTTTCAAGGCCATAGTGATCATCATCCAGCACCTGCTGTGCCTTGGCGAGGTCTTTTTTGGTGCGCGACTTCACGCCCCACGGGATCGACAGGATCCAGTCGAGGTAGTTGCGGACCACGGTGGCCTCGGCAGACATCGGCGACATGTTCTTGAGCTTCTTCAGCTCGGCGTCGACCTTTTCCTTGGCCTCTTTGCTCAGCTTGGTGTCCGCGATGCGGGCTTCCAGCTCGGCGACTTCATTCTTGCCGTCCTCACCATCGCCAAGCTCGTTCTGAATGGCCTTCATCTGCTCGTTCAGGTAGTACTCGCGCTGCGTCTTCTCCATCTGGGATTTGACGCGGGTCTTGATCTTTTTCTCGACCTGCAGAACGGACATTTCGCCCTGCATCAGCCCGTATACTTTTTCGAGCCGCTCGGAGACGGACAGGGTTTCAAGCAGGTCTTGTTTCTGCTCGACCTCGATGCCGAGATGTCCCGCGACCAGATCGGCCAGACGTGCAGGCTCGGACGCTTCGGTCACCGCCGACAGCGCTTCCTCGGGGACGTTCTTCTTGACCTTGGAATAACGCTCAAACTCTTCGGCGACGGACTTCAGCAGCGCCTGAGTGGTGGTCTCGTCACCGGGCTCTTCCGTCAGATATTCGGCAGAGGCTTCAAAGAAGCTATCGTTTTCAAGGTATTCCGTGATGCGCACCCGCGCCTGCCCCTCGACCAACACCTTTACGGTGCCGTCGGGCAGCTTCAACAGTTGCAACACATTCGCCAAGACGCCGGTGTTGAAAATACCATCGGAATCGGGGTCATCCACGCCGGGGTCAATCTGGCTCGACAGCAGGATCTGCTTGTCATCGGCCATGACTTCTTCGAGGGCGCGAACAGATTTATCGCGGCCCACGAAAAGCGGTACAATCATGTGGGGGAACACCACAATATCGCGCAAAGGCAATACCGGGTAGGACGCGTTCAGAGGCTCTAACATGCTCTTTTCCTTATACTGCAAGATGACACTGGCCCCTATCTTAGGCGACCGTTCGTTCATCTCCTGTTCTGAGTAGGATATCTGGGGACCCTACCCGCCTGTTTCAATCCCCATGATGCTGTGATCCGTTCGTATGCGGGCCATCTGGCGTGAGGGTCGCCCTAGAATGAACCGCCACCGGCGGACAGACAAGCGCGGATCGTATGATTATCCGCGAAAACCGCCAAGAACCATGGTTAACCGGCCCGAATGACAAAAAACGGGCCGGAAATGTGCTTTTTCGCGTTTAACGAGCTTACTCTGCCGCGACCTCTTCGAGGAAGGGATAATCGGTATAGCCCTCTTCGCCACCGGCATAGAAGGTTTTCGTATCCCCCTCGTTCAGCGGTGCGTTAAGTTCGAGCCGTTTTGCCAGATCAGGGTTGGCAATATAGGGCCGGCCAAAGGCCACCAGATCAGCCTTGCCGCTGGCCACGGCATCGATCGCCATATCACGGTCATAAAGGTTATTTGCCATGTAGACGCCGTTGAACAGCGATCGCAGCTTGCCAAGGTCTTCGTCGCTATCCAGATCGCGCGACTGGCCGGTCGAGCCTTCGACCATGTGCAGATAGGCCAGATTGTATTTGTTCAGCGCATCCACGACGTAGGTGAACGTCTCTTGCGGGTCATCATCCGCGATGCCGTTCGCAGGCGAGAAAGGCGACAGGCGCAGGCCGACGTGATCGCCGTCCCATGCGTTTACAACACCGTCCAGCACTTCGAACAGCAGCCGCGCGCGGTTCTCGACCGACCCGCCATAGGCGTCGTCGCGTTTGTTGCTTGAGGTCTTGAGGAATTGGTCCAGCAGATAGCCGTTCGCCCCGTGGACCTCGACCCCGTCAAAGCCTGCCTTGCGCGCCATCTTGGTTGCGTGGACATAATCGGCGACAATGCGTGGCATCTCGTCCAACTCCAAGGCGCGCGGTTCAGATGTCGGGGTCATACCGTCTTTGGTAAAGGTCTTCACCTCTGCAGCGATGGCCGAGGGGGCGACGGGCTTTTGTCCGTCAGGCTGGATGTCCACATGGCTGATCCGGCCCACGTGCCACAGCTGGATCACGATCTTGCCGCCCTTGGCGTGCACCGCGTCCGTCACCTTTTTCCAGGCAGCAACCTGCCCTTCGGTGTAGATGCCGGGGGTCTTGATGTAGCCTTTGCCTTCGGCGCTGATCTGGGACGCTTCGGTGATGATGATCCCGGCGCCGGCGCGCTGTGCGTAGTATTCGACGTGCATGTCGCCGACTTCGCCACTGTCGTCATTGGCGCGGCTGCGGGTCAGCGGGGCCATCACAATGCGGTTCGCGGCCTCGATGCCACCGACCTTCAGGGGGGTGAATAATGCCTCGGTCATGGAAAACTCCTTTGCGGTGTTGTTTCTTGTCTACAGCACCTAACCTTCCGCCCCGTCATCGCAAGGACGGGGCGGAAGGTTTATTCCATTCACCGCAGGGTTTTCCTAAAGCGGGTCGATGTCGCCTTGGGCACGCTGGCTATGAAAATCAGCCTGCCAGGCGTCAAATGTCCCCGCCGCAATCGCGTCGCGCATACCCGCCATGATTTCCTGGAAATAATGCAGGTTATGCCATGTCAGCAGCATCCCCGAGATCATTTCCTGACTACGGAACACATGGTGCAGATAGGCGCGGCTGTAGTTCGAGCACGCAGGGCATGTGCAGGCTTCGTCCAGCGGACGCGGGTCATCGGCGTGGCGTGCGTTCTTGATGTTCACAACGCCGTGACGCGTGAACACCTGCCCCGTCCGGCCAGAGCGTGAGGGCAAAACGCAGTCCATCATATCGATGCCGCGGGCCACGGCCCCGACGATATCATCCGGCTTGCCCACCCCCATCAGATAGCGTGGCCGGTCCACGGGCAGCATATCGGTGGCGAAGTCGAGACAGCCGAACATCGCCTCTTGCCCCTCGCCCACGGCAAGGCCGCCCACAGCGTAGCCGTCAAAGCCCACGTCGATCAGCGCCTTGGCGCTTTCCTCGCGGAAGTCACGTTCCAGCCCGCCCTGTTGGATACCAAAGAGCGCATGGCCCGGCCGGTCGCCAAAAGCCTCGCGGCTGCGCTTGGCCCACCGCATCGACATCCGCATCGAGTCCGCGATCCGCGCGCGATCCGCAGGCAACGCGGGACATTCGTCAAAGCACATGACGATATCGGAGCCGAGCAGCTTTTGAATCTCCATCGACCGTTCGGGGGTTAGTTCGTGTTTCGACCCGTCCACATGGCTTTTGAAGGTCACGCCCTTTTCCGTCAGCTTGCGCAGCCCTGACAGGCTCATCACCTGAAACCCGCCGGAATCGGTTAGGATCGGCTTGTCCCAGTTCATGAACTTGTGCAGCCCGCCCAAACGGTCGATCCGTTCGGCAGTGGGGCGCAGCATCAGATGATAGGTATTGCCCAGCAGGATATCCGCACCGGTTGCGGCGACGCTTTCGGGCATCATGGCCTTGACCGTGGCAGCCGTGCCCACAGGCATGAAGGCCGGCGTGCGAATATCCCCCCGCGGGGTAGAGATGACACCGGTACGCGCCGCACCATCGCGGGCCTGAAGATCGAACGAGAATTTTTTCATGACTGCGGCTATAAGATGTCCCCCGCATAGGCGCAATCGCGCAGTTTAGCCGCGCGTTCAACAAGGCTGTCATGGAAGCACCGTAAATCTGCGCTATGTCCAGCCGGAACCGCCGGGGCGCTGCCCCGGACCCCGGGATTTATGCCATTTGGAAGCCCGTGTCGTGGCTTGAGTAGACGCGGGTGACCTGCTAGGCGGCGGGATGATTTAGCTGTGCCGGAGTGCGTGACATGCAAGAATTGACGTTTGGCTGGGAAGAATGGGTCGCCCTTCCCGAATTGGGGCTTCCCGCGATCAAGGCAAAGATCGACACCGGCGCGCGCACATCGGCGCTGCATGCCCATGATATCGAAGTCTTTGGCCCCGCATCCAAGCCCAAGGTCCGGTTCAACGTGCATCCTGTGGCTGGCAACGAAGACATCACCATCACCTGCTCCGCGCCCATCATTGACCGGCGCGAGGTCACCTCGTCGAATGGCGAGGCAGAGCTGCGCTATGTCATCTCGACCAAGATGGATGTCGCAGGGCAAAGCTGGCCCATTGACGTGACCCTGACCAACCGTGCGGGCATGACCAGCCGCATGTTGCTGGGCCGTCAGGCGCTGACAGATCACATCACCATCTCGCCCACCGAGAAACGGTTGCAACCGGATCTGAGCTATGACGTCTACCATACCGCCGCTGTGCGCCACCGCGCCCCCAAACGCGCATTGCGGGTCGCCGTGCTGAGCCGTGAGGCCAGCAACTATTCCACCTCGCGTCTGGTCGAAGTCGGCGAGGCCCGTGGCCATACTGTCGAAGTGATCGATACCACCCGCTGCTATATGGCGATCAACGCCATGGCCCCCGAAGTGCATTACGATGGCAAACGTCTGCCGCGCTATGACGCGGTGATCCCGCGGATCGGTGCCTCGGTCACGCCCTATGGCTGCGCGGTGATCCGGCAGTTCGAAACCATCGGGACCTACTGCGTTAACGGCTCTGCCGGTATCCTTTCAAGCCGCGACAAGCTGCATGCGCATCAGGTCTTGGCGTCGAAGAAAATCGGCATGCCGACCACCGCTTTTGCCGCCTCGCCCAAGGACACGTCGAACCTCATGGCGCTGGTCGGCACCGCGCCGCTGATCGTGAAACTGCTGGAATCCACCCAAGGCAAAGGTGTGGTGCTGGCCGAGACAAAGAAGGCCGCGGAATCCGTCATTGATGCCTTCCGCGGGCTTAAGGCAAACTTTCTTGTGCAGGATTTCGTCAAGGAAGCCGCGGGCGAGGATCTGCGCTGTCTTGTGGTGGATGGCAAGGTCGTGGCCGCGATGAAGCGCACCGGCGCGGAGGGTGACTTCCGCTCCAACCTGCACCGTGGCGGCACCGCTCAGGTCGTGCGCATCACCAAGGTTGAACGCGACACCGCCCTGCGCGCGGCACGGGCCTTTGGTCTGGGCACTGCCGGTGTGGATCTGCTGCGGTCGGACAGCGGGCCAAAAGTGCTTGAGGTCAACAGCTCTCCCGGGTTCGAAGGGATCGAGAAAGCCACCGGCAAGGATATCGTCGGCATGGTCTATGATATGATCGAAGCGCGGGTAAAGCCGCAGCCGGTGCGCAAGCGCAAAGCTTAAGTTCCGCATTGGTTCGCGGGTCCGCCCTCTGGACGGTGCCCGCTGCAATCCCTATATAAACGATAAGAAAAAGGAGCGAGGCCCTGATGACTGACAGCACACAACCTCTTGAAGGCACCCCTCTGATTGCGCCCTCGTCAACGGATCATCCGCTGTACGAGCAGATCACCGAAGCCTGCCGCACTGTCTATGACCCTGAGATTCCAGTGAATATCTATGAGCTGGGGTTGATCTACACGATCGACATCACCGCGGAAAACGAGGTCAACATCAAGATGTCCCTCACCGCGCCCGGCTGTCCCGTCGCAGGCGAGATGCCCGGCTGGGTCGCCGATGCGGTCGAACCCCTGCCCGGCGTGAAAACCGTTGATGTGGAACTGGTCTGGGAGCCACCATGGGGCATGGATATGATGTCTGACGAAGCCCGTCTTGAACTGGGCTTCATGTAAGCCGATAGGCTGAAACCGGGGCGCGTTTCACGTCCCGGTTGATTTTACATGAGTTTCACGCAATGGTCGCATCATTGTAACATAGGGTAGCCACACCGCTGCCAGATGATTTTATTTGGAGCGATCATGCGACTAACTACTGCCCTTACAGCTTTGGCTTTGGCCCCCACCGCGCTGCTGGCCGACGCCCACAGCACCCCCGTCCCTGTCGAATACGGTGCCCGTCCTGCCTATCTGGTGGACAAGCTTCCCGATGGCGACCTCAAGGACAAGCTGGCGTCCTGCATGGGCCAGACCGCGTCCAAATCCGATTTCTCCATCGGGCACCGCGGCGCGCCGCTGATGTTCCCTGAGCATACCGTACAGTCAAACGTTGCCGCCGCCCGTCAGGGTGCAGGCATTCTGGAATGCGACGTGACCTTTACCGCCGATCACGAACTGGTCTGCCGTCACGCGCAGAACGATCTGCACACCACCACCAATATCCTCGTCTCCGATCTGGCCGAGAAATGCACCACCGGCTTCACCGCCGCTGCGGGCGAAGAAGGTGCCAGTGCGGAATGCCGCACCTCGGACATCACCTTGGCAGAGTTCCGCACCCTGACGCCCAAGATGGACAGCGCCGACGCCACCGCCACCACCGCCGAAGACTATCAGGGCGGCGTGGCCAGCTTCCGCACCCAGCTGTACAGCGACGGTGCCGATCTGATGACCCACGCGGAATCGATCGAGCTGTTCAAATCCCTCGGCGCGAAATTCACCCCCGAGCTCAAGTCCCCTTCGGTCGAGATGCCCCATGACGGCTTCAGCCAGGAAGACTATGCGCAGAAGATGATCGACGAATACAAAGCCGCGGGCATCCCTGCCTCTGACGTTTGGGCGCAGTCGTTCAACCTGGATGACGTGCTGTACTGGATCAAGGCAGAGCCCGAGTTCGGCAAACAGGCCGTCTATCTCGTGGAATGGAGCGAAGGTTTCGACGAACAGGACCCCAGCACCTGGACACAGGATTTCGCCCAGCTGAAAGAGCAAGGCGTGCAATATCTGGCCCCGTCGCTGAACATGCTGCTGACCAACAAAGACGGCGCTCTGGCCGCCTCTGACTATGCCAAGAAAGCCAGCGAAGCCGGTTTGAACCTGATCGCCTGGACGCTCGAACGCTCCGGTCCGCTGTCCACGGGCGGTGGCTGGTATTTCCAATCCGTTGGCGACATCATCACCGACGACAGCGACTATCTGGTTGCGCTGGACGTGCTGGCACAGGACGCTGGCGTCAAGGGGGTCTTCTCTGACTGGCCCGCGACCGTCACCTACTATGCCAACTGCATGGGTCTGTAACCTACGGGGTCTGATCCGGCGCAACCGCGCATGACGACATGGGCCGTCCCTTCGGGGGCGGCCTTTCGCTATTGTGCATCCCCCCGCTTGAGAAACCCTGCCAAAGCCCTTATCTTATCGGTAACAGGAGTATTCAGCATGTTCGCAATCCCAGGCAAGCAAGCCGTCACCATCACCCCCAAAGCCGCCAATCAGATCACCAAGCTGATGACGTCCGCCGGCCATGCCGGTCTGCGCATCGGCATCAAGAAGGGTGGCTGCGCCGGCATGGAATATACGATGGAGTATGTGAACGAGGCCGACGCCAATGACGAGGTCGTCGAACAGGACGGCGCGCGCGTGATGATCGCGCCGATGGCGCAGATGTTCCTTTTCGGCACCGAGATCGACTATGAAACCTCGCTGCTGGAATCCGGCTTCAAGTTCCGCAATCCCAATGTGACCGAAGCCTGCGGCTGCGGCGAATCCATTAAATTCGGCTAACGGTATCGCGCCGCGCTGGCGGGGCGTGACCGCAGCTTGCCGTTGCCCTGTCGGGGTGGCGCTGGTATCCCTTTGAAAAACCACATGAAGGATATGCATATGCGCCGCAAGCTTGCCGCTGGAAACTGGAAGATGAACGGCACGCTGGCCGGTCTGGACATGTTGGCCGATGTGGCCGCTGCAATGGACAGCACCCGTGCAGAGGCGGTGATCTGCCCGCCCGCCCCCTACCTCCTACCAGCGGTCACCAAGGCCCAAGGCACCCCCGTCGGCATCGGCGCGCAGGATTGCCACGCAAAGCCGAAAGGTGCCTTCACTGGCGACATCTCTGCCTCGATGATCAAGGAGGTCGGCGCGACCTATGTGATCCTCGGCCATTCCGAGCGCCGCGATGCCTATGGCGAAACGGATGCTGATGTCTCGGCCAAGGCGCAGGCCGCTTGGAACGCGGGGCTGACGGCCATCATCTGCATCGGCGAAAGCGAGGCGGATCGCAGTGCGGGCACCACCCTGGATGTCATCGCCGAACAGCTTGCAGGCTCCCTGCCCGACGGCTGCACAGGCGAGAATACCGTCGTCGCGTATGAACCCATCTGGGCGATTGGCACCGGCAAAATCCCGACGCTTGAGCAGATCGTCGAAGTGCATGACTTCATCCGCGCAACACTGGCCGAACGCTTTGGCACAGATGTCAGCGACGCGCTGCGGCTGCTGTATGGCGGTTCGGTCAAACCGGACAATGCGGCAGAGATCTTCAAGGTCGATAACGTGGACGGTGCCCTGATCGGCGGGGCGAGCCTTACACCCGCTGATTTCGTCCCGATCCTTCAGGCGCTCTCTGCCACCTGATCTTCATTTTGCCAAATAAACTCATGGCATGACATAGATAAAAGGCGGCGCATCCGATGGGGTGCGCCGCCTTTTTCGTTTCTCTCGTAATGTCTCGCCCTAGCGGGTGATGATCTCCGGCCCCATCATCAGGGTCGGCAGCCAGGTCGAGATGACCGGGATATAGGTCACCATCAGCAGGAAGATGAACAGCACCACGGTGAAGGGCAGCGCGGCCTTGACCACATTCATCATCGGCATATTCGCCACGCCCGAGGTCACAAAGAGGTTCAGACCCACCGGCGGGGTGATCATCCCGATTTCCATGTTCACCACCATGATGATCCCCAGGTGGATCGGGTCGATGCCAAGTTCAATCGCGATAGGAAAGACCAGCGGGGCGACGATGATCAACAGGCCCGACGGCTCCATGAACTGCCCGCCAATCAACAAGATCACGTTGACGATGACCAGGAACATGATCGGCCCGAAACCCGCGCTCAGCATCGCGGCAGAGATCTGCTGCGGAATCTGCTCGTCGGTCAGCACGTGCTTGAGGATCAGCGCGTTGGCGATGATGAACATCAGGGTGACGGTCAGCTTGCCGGCCTCGAACAGCGTATCGCGGGTATCGCGGTGGAAGAAGACAGTGACCAGCGCCAAGGGCTTGCGCATCAGCGACAGGTTGCGCCCCTCGCCTTCGACGTGCAGCGGACCCATATCGCGATAGACGAAGGCCGCAATGAAGAAGGCATAGACAGCGGCCACGGCAGCGGCTTCGGTCGGGGTAAAGATACCGCCATAGATACCGCCAAGGATGATCACGATCAGCATCAGCCCCCAGCCCGCTTCACGCCCCGAGGCAAAGACCTCGCCCCAGCCGCGCCATTCGCCCTGTGGCAGCTTCTTGACCCGCGCCATGATGTAGATGGTCAGCATCAGCATGGTGCCCGCCATCAGACCGGGGATAACGCCCGCAAGGAACATCCGCCCCACAGAGACATCCGTGGCAGAGGCATAGACAACCATCACGATGGACGGCGGGATCAGGATGCCCAGAGTACCCGCGTTGGCGATGACACCGGCGGCGAATTCCTTGGTGTAGCCGGTCTCCCGCATCCCCGCGATCACGATGGACCCGATGGCAACGACCGTTGCAGGCGATGATCCCGACAGGGCGGCGAACAGCATACAGGCAAAGACACCCGCAATCGCCAGACCACCCGGAAAATGCCCGACCAGCGCGATAGAGAAACGGATGATCCGCTTGGCCACACCACCCGTCGACATGAAGGAGGACGCCAGCACGAAGAACGGGATCGCCAACAGCGTATAGTGCCCCGCCATCGCCTGAAAGAAGGTCTGCGCGATGGACGCAAGCGAGCTGTCGGACAGCACCAGCAGAAAGACGATCGACGAGAAGCCAAGGCTGACGGCAATCGGAACGCCCAGCAACATCAGCCCGACGATCATGGTAAATAGGATAAGGACTTCCATGCGCTCAGGACTCCGCGTTCATGTGTTTGACGGCTTCGATATCATCTTCGGCCTCGTGACTGACGATCAGCGCTGTGGCCTGTCCGGTAAAGACACGCACACCGGCCTGGATGAAACGGAACAACAGCAGCGCCATGCCGAAGGGCAGCATGAAATAGGGGATGAACCGTGGCAGTTTGCCGTAGGTTTCGCCCTCGTTCATGATCGGCTCGATAAAGCGCAGCCAATCCGGCATGGGGATATCGACGGTTTCATACCACGCCTGATCGCGGCTATCGGCAAAGCCTGTAGGGAACCAGCGGCCCGTGGTGGCGTCGAGACCCGCGAAGGGGGCCCAGTAATCCCACGCGCCTTTCATCAGCAAGGCCCCGTAGACCACGCAGATCACAGCCGCGACCAGCGCGAGCACACGGCGTTTGGGCAGCGAAAACAGGTTCACGACCGCGTCCACCCCCAGATGCGCCGTGACCTTGACCGCATAGCTCATGCCAAACAGCACCAGCCAGGCGAAGAGGAAGGTCACCGCTTCGAGCCCCCAGATGATGCCGGTGTTGAAACCATAGCGCAGGACGACGTTGATAAAGGTGATAAGCGTCATCAGACCAAGGATGATGGCAATCGCCGTTTCCTCAAGCTCGTTGACAATGCGCCCGAGCGCAGAATGAGATTGAACGCCATGTGACATGGGAATGCTCCGCTGTGAGAGGAGAGTGGATCAGGCCCGCACGCCGCGGGGCATGTCGGGGCCTGACGCAAGTGATATGCCCCGTCCGTCGCCAGACGGGGCAGAACAGGGTTTAGTGCTTGGCGTTGATCGCTTGGGCTTCGTCGATGTTTTCCTGACCGACGTCTGCGGTGAACTCTTCCCAGACGGGCTTCATCGCGGTGACCCAGGCTTCGCGCTGCGCGTCGTCCAGTTCACGGACCACACCACCGGCATCGATGATCGCCTGTTTGGCTTCGGCGTTCACTTTGGACGATTCCGCGTTGCGGGTGTCGGTCACTTCCTGAACGATGGTCGCCAGTTGGTCACGCACATCGGCGTCCAGGCTGTCCCACCAGTCGGTGGAGGTCACGAGCATGTAGTCCAGAACACCGTGGTTGGTTTCGGTTGTCCCGTCCTGCACCTCAAAGAACTTCTGGCCATAGATGTTGGACCAGGTGTTTTCCTGACCGTCGACAACGCCGGTTTGCAGCGCGCCGTAAACTTCCGAGAAGGCCATCGGCTGGGGCGATGCGCCCATTGCCGCCATCTGGGCTTTCAGCACGTCAGAGTTCTGGACGCGGAATTTCAGACCATTGGCATCCGACGGCACGTTCAGCGGCTTGTTCGCCGACATCTGTTTCATGCCATTGTGCCAGAACGCCAGACCCAACAGGCCACGGCGCGTCATGGATTCTTTCATCGCTACACCGGTGTCAGAGTTCTGGAACTCGTCTACAGCGTTGATGTCCTTGAACATGAAGGGCAGATCGAAAATGCGGAACTGCTTGGTGAACTGCTCGAACTTCGACAGCGACGGCGCGGCCATCTGAACGTCGCCTTGCAGCAGCGCCTCAAGAACCTGGTCATCGTTGTACAGCGTGGAGTTCGGGAACACTTCCATGCAGGCTTTGCCGTTCATCTCGTCATTGACGCGCTGTTCCAGCAAGGACGCGGCGATGCCTTTGGGGTGACGGTCGGTGTTGGTCACGTGGCTCAGCTTGATGACGACTTCGCCATCGTCGCACGCCGCGGCAACAGCACCGGCGCTTACGGAAAGGGTCATAGCCACCAGAGTGGTTGTCAGGAATTTCATGTGATGTCTCCTCCCAGAGAACTGTTTTTCAAGTCTCGGCATCCGGTCGTTCCAAATGCGGTGGCGTTACTAGAGCGTTATTTCGCCGACCTCACAAGGAAGAGAGGTTGAAAGATGAGGATCGCGTTAAACATATTATTTATCAGAGTGTTGGTGAATTTACTTAAGGTTACGAACCAACGCGATGCACGCTACCTGTGCGGATAACCGCACAGCACGCAGCGCAGTTGTGCGAAAATCCGCACAGGCTAGCTGCGAAAATCCTCGGGCCGAATCCCGTAGCGGGCCAGCTTGTCATAGAAGGTCTTGCGCGGCAGTTTCAGCGCCTGCGCCGCCGCACTCGCCTGCCCCTCGGCACGGCGCAAGGCCGCGCGCAGCAGGGATTGTTCCACCTGCGCCATCTGGTCCGCCAGCCCGAGGGTCGCATCCGGCGTCACCTCGTCCGAGACCCCCATGACAAAGCGCATCGCCTCTGACATCAGCGCGCGCGCGTTGCCGGGCCAGTCCCGCGCCATCAGCCCCGCGATCATTTGCGGCGTCACTTCGGGGGGCTGCACGCCCGACTGCTCTGCCGCCTGATCGACGTAGCGGCGGAACATCGTGGCGATATCCTCGGGGCGCTCGGCCAGCGACGGGATGCGCACGGTCATGACCTCGAGCCGGTAATAGAGATCCGCGTGGAACTGCCCTTCCGCCACCAATGACTGTAGCTCCCGCGCACTGCCCGCAATGAGACGCACATCGGGCACCTGCTCAAGCGCTTCGATCAAGCTCAGTTGGGTCTGCGCGGGAAGCTGCGCGACCTCGTCCAGAAACAGGCACCCGCCCGAGGCGGCGTGCAGCGCATCGCTCACATCATCGGGACTAAGCCCCGCGGCAGCACGTTTGACAAAGGGCCCTTTGGAGCGGCGCGAGGATAGGTGGATCACCTCTGCCACTTTCGAAATACCAGACCCCGACGGGCCGGTGACCAGCACCTCGGCATTGGCCTGCGCCACGCGCCGCACCTTGTCGCGCAGCCGTTCTGACAGATCCGACGACCCGAAAATCATCCGCGCCGCCGGATCGCCGGTTTCCACGATATGCAGCAGCCGACGGTTTTCCAGCACCAGCGCGCGGGTTTTCAGTGCGCGTTCAATCACGGTGACCAGCGCGGCGGGGGCGCAGGGTTTTTCAAGGAAATCAAAGGCCCCTGCCTCCATCGCGCGCACGGCCATGGGGATGTCGCCTTCGCCTGTCAGCAGGATCACCGGCAGATCGGGATCCTGTTCATGGGCATAGGCCAGCAGGTGAAACCCGTCACGCCCGGGCATGCGCATGTCCGACAGGATGATGCCATCGAACCGTTCGGTGATCCTATCCTTGGCGGCGACGAACGACCCCGCGGCGACAACATCAATATCGGCAAGCTCTAGCGTCTGCGCCAGCGCCTCGCGGACAGAGGCATCGTCATCGACCAAAAGAACGGTTCTGCTCATGCCTGCCCCTCCTCGCCCGTATCGGCGCGTTCCAGCGTGACAGAGAACATCGCACCGCCCGCGTCAAGGTTGGTGCCACGGATCCCCCCGCCAAAGCTTTGCACAATCCCATAGCTGATCGACAGCCCCAGCCCCATGCCCCCCATCGCACCCTCGGCACCGCCGCCCACGGTTTTGTCCACGGACTTGGTCGTGTAGAACGGGTCGAACACCTTGTCCGGCATCTCGATCCCCGGTCCGGTGTCGCGGAACTGCACCCGCACGGGGTCGGCGGGATCGATGGTGATGCTCAGACGTTTAGTGTCGCTGCTGCTCATGGCATCGACGGCGTTGGTGATGAGGTTGACAAAGACCTGCCCCAAGCGCACCTCGCCGCCGCGCACCCAGACGGGGGCATTGGCGGGCTGGTAGTCAAGGGTCACGCCCGCGTCGCGCAGATAGCTTTGGGTCAGCTCCACCGCGCTGGCGACCACGCGGGTCACATCGACTCGGGTCTGCGGCACGCTTTCCTGCCGCGCAAAGGCCCGCAGGTTCTGGATGATCCGCGCCATCCGGTCGGCCATCTGCGAGATGCGGGTCAGGTTTTCAGCCGTCCTGTCGGGGCGGTCACGCTCAAGGAATTGCACCGCGTTTTCCGCAAAGGACCGGATCGCCATCAGCGGCTGGTTCAGCTCGTGGCTGATGCCCGCCGACATCTGGCCAAGCGCCGACAGCTTGCCCGCCTGCACCAGATCCGCCTGCGCGCGGCGCAGGGCGGCCTGCGCCTCTTCCCGCTCGGTCGCTTCGCGGCGCAATTCGGTGTTGCTGGCGTTCAGGGCGGCGGTGCGTTTGGCGACCTGCCGCTCAAGCGCCGCGTTCGCCTCTGACAGGGCGCGGCGGCGCTCGGTCGCGAGAAACAGCAGCGCGCCAAAGGCAAGGCAAAGCGCTGCCACCGCCGCCGCCTGTGCCCGTGCCAAACGTTGCGCGCCCTCAATATCCAGCAGCACCTCGCCCGTCATCCCCACCACCGGCAAGGCGCGGGTCAGATGCAAGGCGGCGTCGGGCAGATACGGCCCCCAGCCCATATGCCAGATCTCGTGGCCGCGCACGTCAGACACCGCGAAATCCAACGCCGCACCATCCGGCGGCACCAGCCCCTGCGCCGCACGGGGACGTGCCCAGAACAGCAGCTCTGACCGGTTGGCGATCTGGACGACCCCGTCGGTATCGGTGAAGAACGCCGCCGGATTGCTGCCGCGCCAGTCATAATCGATGCCGTTCAGATCAGTCGACACCACAACGGCACCGCGCACCTGCCCATCGGGCGCGAAGACCGGGGCGGCGTGGAAATAGGCGCGGTCGGTCAAGGGCGCGGCGGGGCCATGCCCCCAGCCAAGCGCACCGCGCAAGGCCCGCTGGACAAAGCGTTGATCCGCCCGTGGCACCCGCACCGCTTCCGCGCCAAGTGCCGCGACGATTACATCGCCGGATCGGTCAAGCACCTGCACATCCAGCGCCGTGGTCTTATCCGCGACCTCTTGCAAAAACGCCTGTGCCTCGACCGCCGGACGCCGGTCCAGCACCTGCGCCACCTGCGGGTGATCCGCCAGAAACACCGCAAGATCACGGTACCGCTGCAACTGCCCGACCAGACGGTCGCTGACCAGCGACAGATCCGCCTGCCCGCGCGCGCGAAGCTGGTCCAGCCCTTGCAGATAGGCATAGCGCCAGACCCCGCCGGAGAGGACCGACACGGTGATCAGAAACAGCACAAAGGTCGCGACGCGGCGGCGCATTCCGGAGGTCATGGCGTTATTTGGCACAGACCCGCTTGCAAAGACCAGAGCCGCAGCTATTGCTAGGCCCCATGAAAACACTGAACCTTTCCCCGCTTGATCCCGACTTCGTCCAAAACCCCTATGCCGCCTACACGCGCGCACGTGCGCAGGGCCCCGTGCTGTTCTGGCAAGACTACGGGATGATGGCCGCTTTTGATGCGGCGACGGTGCAGGCCTTGCTACGTGACCGCCGCTTGGGCCGCGAGACCCCTGCCGACCAGCGCAAGCCCACGCCCGATCACATGCGCGACTTCTATGCGGTGGAAGACCAATCGATGCTCGAGCTCGAGCCACCAACCCACACCCGTCTGCGCGGGTTGGTGCTGCGCGCCTTTACCTCGCGCCGGATTGCCGGCCTCGCCCCCGAGATCGAAGAGATCGCCCGAGCCCTGCTGGCCGACCTGCCCAAGGGCGAGGCCTTTGACCTGATCCCCGCTTTTTGCACCCAATTGCCCGTGCGCATCATCGCGCGGCTGCTTGGCGTCCCCGAGGATATGTGGCCCGACCTGCTGCGCTGGTCCAATGATATGGTCGCCGTCTACCAGATCGGCCGGACCCGCGCGACCGAAGAGGCCGCCAATACCGCCGCCGCCGATTTCACCGCCTTCCTGCGCCGCTATGTCAATGAGCGTCGCCAAGACCCCCGTGACGACCTGATCACCCAGTTGATCGCCGCCGAAGAAGACGGAGAAAAACTGAGCACGGATGCGCTGATCGGCACGTGCATCCTGCTGCTGAACGCAGGCCACGAGGCGACGGTACACGCGCTTGGCAACGGGATCGCCTGCTTGCTCGAAAATAACACGCCCGCCAGCGCCCTCGCCCCCGATGCGATCAACGCCACGGTCGAAGAGATCCTGCGCTACGACCCGCCCCTGCATGTCTTTGAACGTTTCGCCTACGAGGATATCGAACTGGGCGACGTCACGCTGGAAAAGGGCCGCAAAATTGCACTGGTGCTAGGGGCCGCGGGCCGCGATCCCGCGCTTTACGACCAGCCCGATGTGTTCGACCCGACCCGTCCGGCCAAGGCCCATGCGGCCTTTGGCGGTGGTTTGCATTTCTGCGTCGGCGCGCCGCTGGCGCGGCTGGAAATGCAGATCGCGTTGCGTGCGCTTTTTGACCATGCGCCGAACCTGCAACTGGCCGAAGCACCGCGCTTTGCCAATACCTACCACTTTCACAAGCTGGAACGGTTGATGGTGACGATCTAAGTCGCGCCTCCCCGCGCCACGGCGTTACAGCGGCAGCATCGTGGTCGATTTGATCTCTTCCATCGACAGCAGCGCTGTGACGTTGTGCACGCGGACCTCTGAAATCAGCGCCTGATAAAAGGCATCATAGGCGCGGGCGTTCTTGACGCGGACCTTCAGGATATAGTCGATGTCCCCCGCCAACCGGTGCGCCTCTTGCACTTCGGGACGGTTTTTCAGCGCCTTGAGGAACGCCGCCTGCCAGTCGGCCTCGTGGGACGAGGTGCGGATCAACACGAAGAAACACGCCTCGAAGCCAAGCGCCTCTGCATCCAGCACAACCGTATGCTGCCCGATCACCCCGGCCTCGCGCAGTTTACGAATCCGGTTCCACACAGGGGTCTTGGAGCTGCCGACCTCGCGCGCGATATCGTCCAATGACTGGCTGGCATCGCGTTGTAACTGCGCTAGAATTTTCCGGTCCACGTCATCGATCCGAACGTCCATTCTGCTTTTCCTTCACTCTGTGGTCTGTTGTTCTGTTTGCGAGGCTGAATGGAACGTACGTCCTTATATCCCCAGACACCTAGCGCCTTATTGGAATTATTTCCTATATAGAGCTCAAGCTAAGCGCAAGGACCGAACCACATGGATCATTTCCCAATCTACCTGTCCACCAAGGGCCAGCGCATCGTCTTGTCAGGCGGTGGCGAAGCGGCATTGGCCAAGCTGCGCCTGTTGCTCAAGACCGAAGCCAAGATCAGCGTCTTCGCCCTAACCCCCGCGCCCGAGATCGCGGCATGGGCCGATGCGGGCCGCCTGACGCTGCACACCCGCGCCCTGCGCCACGGCGATGTGCTGTGTGCGAAACTCTTCTACGCTGCCGATGAAGACGAGACCGAAGACGCCCGCACCGCCGCGATTGCGCGTGCCGAGGGGGCCTTGGTCAATATCGTCGACAATCTGCACGACAGCGCCTTTATCACCCCCGCCATCGTCGACCGTGACCCCGTGACCATTGCCATCGGCACCGAAGGCGCGGCCCCCGTGCTGGCCCGTGCGATCAAGGCCGATCTGGAGGAACGCCTGCCCACAACGCTGGGAACGCTGGCGCGGATCGGCAAGGGGTTCCGCAAGATGGCCGACGCCCTGCCCTTTGGCCGTCCGCGCCGCGATTTCTGGCGTGACTATTACTTTGCCGCCGGCCCCCGCGCCGTAGCGGATGGCAAGGCCGCCGTCGAAAAGGCGCTGAACACGCTGCTGTCCGACCACCAGTCCCGCGCCGCGCGTGCCGGTCACATCGCCTTTGTCGGCGGCGGCCCCGGTGACCCCGAACTGCTGACCCTCAAGGCGCGCCGCGCATTGGACGAGGCCGATGTGGTGATTTACGACCGGCTGATCAGCCCCGAGATCCTCGAGCTCGCCCGCCGCGAGGCGCTGATGATCGACGTGGGTAAGGAAGGCTTCGGCCCCTCTACCGCGCAGGAAACCATCAACGATCTGCTGGTCGAACACGCGCAAGCGGGTGCCCAGGTGGTCCGTCTGAAATCCGGCGACGCCACCATCTTTGGCCGCCTGGACGAAGAGATCGACGCCGTGGACGCCCATGGCATCGGCTGGCACATCGTGCCGGGGATCACCTCTGCCTCTGCCGCCGTCGCAACCATCGGGCAAAGCCTGACGAAACGCGGGCGCAACGCCTCTGTCCGGTTCCTAACCGGCCATGACATGAAAGGGTTCGCGGATCATGACTGGGCCGCTTTGGCCCGCCCGGGCGAGGTCGCCGCGATCTATATGGGCAAGAAATCCGCGCGGTTCATTCAAGGCCGCCTGCTGATGCACGGGGCTGATCGTGCCACGCCTGTCACGCTGGTAGAAAACGCCTCGCGCGCGGATCAGCGGATTGTCGAGACCACGCTGGACCGTCTGCCCACCGACCTGAACGCGGCCAATCTGACCGGCCCCGCCCTAACTTTCTATGGCCTGGCACCCCGTGCCGCCGCCCGCGCCACCACCGAATTGTTTCAAGAGGAGATGGCATAATGGCCAAGCCCTTCACCCCCAAAGTCGTCACCGCCAATGCCTTGCTGGAAGGCGACGTGATCTACCAGACCGCCACCGGCTGGACCCGCAAACTCGAGGAGGCCGAAGTCCTGACCGACGAGGCCGTCGCCGATGTGCGTCTGATCGATGCGATCCAGCAAGCCGACCTGACCGTCGGGGCCTATCTGGCAGATGTCGACACCAGCACAGACACACCCAAGCCATCGCATTTCCGCGAAGCATTCCGCGCCAAGGGTCCAAGCAACTACACCCACGGCAAGCAGGAGGTTCAATAATGTACAGCTACACCGAATTTGACGATGCCTTCATCGCCGAACGCAACGCACAGTTCCGCGCACAGGTCGAACGCCGCATCGACGGCTCCCTGACCGAGGATGAATTCAAGCCCCTGCGCCTGATGAACGGGCTCTATCTGCAACTGCATGCCTATATGCTGCGGGTCGCGATCCCCTATGGCACGCTCAGCAGCCGCCAGATGCACAAGCTGGCCGATATCGCTGCCAAATGGGATAAGGGCTACGGCCATTTTACCACGCGCCAGAACATCCAGTACAACTGGCCCCAGCTGCGTGATGTCCCCGATATGCTGGACGCGCTGGCCGAAGTGAACATGCACGCCATCCAGACCAGCGGTAACACCATCCGCAACGTGACCGCCGACCATTTCGCCGGTGCCGCCGCGGATGAAATCGCCGATCCGCGCCCTGTGGCCGAACTGATCCGGCAGTGGTCCACCGACCACCCCGAATTCCAGTTCCTGCCGCGCAAGTTCAAGGTCGCTGTCTCTGGCGCGCCCCATGACCGTGCGGTGATCAAGGCCCATGATATCGGCCTGCAAATCGTCGAGAAAGACGGCGAGATCGGCTATCAAGTCATCGTCGGCGGTGGCCTTGGCCGGACCCCGATGATCGGCAAGGTGCTTTATGACTTCGTCAGCTCCGAAGACCTGCTGCCGACGCTCGAGGCCATCGTCTCGGTCTACAACCTGCTGGGCCGCCGCGATAATAAATACAAAGCGCGGATCAAGATCACCGTGCATGAGAACGGCATCGACGACATCCGCGCACGGGTGGACGCCCGCTATGCGCTGATCCGTCCGCAGTTCACCGGCGTCGACCAGCAGATGCTGTCGCGGATCGAGGCGGATTTCGCCAGCCCGACGTTCAAGACCGCCCCGACGGACGCTTATACTGCTGCCTATGACAGTGATCCGGTGTTCAAAAGCTGGGCCGACACCAACCTGACCGACCACCGCGATCCGTCCTACGCGATCGTGTCGATCAGCCTCAAGGCCCATGGCAAGACCCCGGGCGACGCCACCGCCGAACAGATGCACCGTATGGCTGAACTGGCGGCCGAGTACGGCCATGACGAACTGCGCATCAGCCACGAGCAGAACGTGATCCTGCCCCATGTGCACCGCGGCGACCTGCCCGCCTTGCACGCGGCGTTGAAAGAGGTCGGCCTTGCCACGGCCAATATCGGCCTGATCAGCGATATCATCGCCTGCCCTGGTATGGACTACTGCGCGCTGGCCACAGCCCGCTCGATCCCGATTGCCCAAGAAATCGCGACCCGCTTTGACGAGCTGAAGCTGGAACACGATGTCGGTCCGCTCAAGATTAAGATCTCGGGCTGCATCAACGCATGTGGACACCACCACGTGGGCCACATCGGGATTCTCGGGCTCGACCGCGCCGGTGTCGAAAACTACCAGATCACTCTGGGCGGTGACGGCACCGAAAACGCCGCCATCGGAGAGCGCGCCGGTCCGGGCTTTTCCGCCGACGACATTATTCCGGCGATTGAACGGTTGGTAAAAGGCTACCTCGACCTGCGCAGCGACGCGGGCGAGACCTTCTTGCAAACCTATCGTCGCCTCGGTCTTGCCCCGTTCAAGGCCGTCCTCTACCCGGAAGCACAAGCCAATGCCGCGTGATCAACTGACACTTCCAAATGGGGAAAAAATCCTCCCCGAAGGGCCGGACCGCGTCGCAGCGCTGACCCGTCAGGTGGAAAAGCTGAACGATGGCCTGCGCCATCACAGCGCCACCGACGTGCTGCGTGCCGCGATCGACAATGTGCCCAATCTGGCGCTTGTCTCAAGCTTCGGGGCGGAATCCGTCGCCCTGTTGCACCTTGCCTCTATGGTGAAACGTGATCTGCCGGTGTTGTTCATCGACACAGAGATGCTCTTTGCTGAAACGCTGGTCTATCAGCAAGAGCTGAGCGAACGGTTGGGGCTGCGCAATGTGCAGACGATCCGGGCGCAGGACGTGGCAGAGAAAGACCCCGACGGGACGCTGCATCTGCGCGACCCGGACGCCTGCTGTGCCTTCCGCAAGACCGTGCCCCTGCAGCACGCGCTAGAGGGGTTCGACGGTTGGATCACGGGGCGCAAGCGGTTCCAGTCCGGCACCCGCGCCAGCCTGCCGTTCTTCGAGGTCGAAACCCCCGCCGGTGCACCTGCGCGGATCAAGGTGAACCCGCTGGCCCATTGGCAGGCCTCGGACGTGTCGGATTATATCGACGAAAACCGCCTGCCCCGGCACCCGCTGGTGGCCCAAGGCTACCCCAGCATCGGTTGCGCCCCCTGCACCACCAAGGTGAAACCGGGCGAAGACCCCCGCGCCGGCCGCTGGAGAAACATTGAAAAAGAAGAATGCGGCATCCATTTTGTCGATGGCAAGATGGTCCGCACAGGAGCAAAGACATGACACAGTTGATCAATGATCAGGGGTTTGTGGCGGATGATTTCGCCACGCCCTACGCACCCTTCGATGCTGCTGAAGGCGTAGAGGCGGGTGCGACCGCCCTTGACGTCCCCTCTGACGTGCAGCCGGAAACGATCCCTGTGGATGGTTCTATCTCGATGATCCGCGTGGCCTTCCCCAGTTCGGCCGACGGGCGTGGCTTTACCATCGCGCGCCAACTGCGGTTGCGCGGCTACACCGGGCGGCTGCGGGCGCATGGGCATGTGATTGCGGACCAATACACCATGGCGCGCCGGTCGGGCTTTGACGAGGTCGAGATCCCCGATGATCTGGCCGCCCGTCAACCGCAGGACCAATGGCTGGCCCGTGCAAACTGGCAAGAGCATAATTATCAGGCGCGTCTGCGCGGCTGATCGGGGTTTTCGCCCCAAGATGCTTTCCCTGCCCCCTCCCTTCCCCTAGAGAAAGGCTGCGTGCCGCGATCCGCGCGTAGATGAAATTATGACCGAGCAGAATGTAGTGACCCAAACCGACGCCAAACCCGTACCCACGTTGCCTGACGCGCAGACCGTGACTTCTGTCAAACACTGGACGGACCGGCTGTTTTCCTTCCGCGTGACCCGCCCTGCGTCCTTGCGCTTTCGCTCGGGCGAGTTTGTGATGATCGGCCTGATGGGCGATCCGCACCCCGAGACCGGCAAGCAAAAGCCGCTGCTGCGCGCCTATTCCATCGCCTCGCCCTCCTGGGACGAAGAGCTGGAGTTCTATTCGATCAAGGTGCAGGACGGCCCGCTGACCTCGAAGCTGCAACACATCCAGCCCGGCGACCAGATCATCCTGCGGCCCAAGCCCGTCGGCACGCTGGTGCATGACGCGCTGCTGCCCGGCAAACGTCTGTGGCTTTTCGCCACCGGCACAGGCTTTGCGCCCTTTGCCTCGCTGCTGCGCGAACCGGAAACCTACGAGAAATTCGACCAGATCATCATGACCCACACCACCCGCGATGTGGCCGAGCTGGACTATGGCCGCACGCTGGTCGAGAGCCTTGCCGATGATCCGCTGATCGGCGAGATGATCGGCGACAAGCTGGTCTATTACCCCACCACCACCCGTGAACAAAGCCCCAAGATGGGACGCATCACCAATCTGCTGCAGGACGGCACGGTGTTCAAAGACCTCGGCATCGACGGTATCAGCGCCGACACCGATCGCGGCATGGTCTGTGGCAGCCTTGAATTCAACAAGGACATCAAGGACGTGCTTGAAGGTTTCGGGCTGGAGGAAGGGGCGAACTCCGACCCCAAACACTACGTCGTTGAAAAGGCCTTTGTCGGCTGATCCGATGCAGCGGTGCCCTTGCATGGGGCACCACAGATAGAACAAAAGCCGCGCTCTCTTTCGAGGCGCGGCTTTTTCATGTCTGGCGGCTCGGTTTTGGGTGGGCCGCGCTTAAAGCGCCAGCGCCTCGCGGATCCGTGCGAGGATCGCGCGCAGGGCATCGGGGTTTTCACCGGCGGTGACCAGCCCTTGCTTCAGCAGTGCTTTTTGCGTGGCGGGCAGATCAGAAGTGTCGATCATGGTTTGCACCTTCTCCAGATCAAAGCCATCGACGGTGGTCAACTGCTCTGGCGTATTGGCATCGGCGGTGACGTCGGCCTGAACTTCTGTATCGGCAGCAGCCCCCGCATCTGTGCTGGCCCGTGAGTCAATCGCGGCGACGGCGGCGGCTTCTTCCGCTTGAACCGCTGCGGCGTCTGCTTCGGCTTGCGGGTCAGCGGCGGGTGCTGTGCCCGCTTGCGTGGTGCTGGCGACATCGCTTGCCTCTGAACTGCTGGCAGCCATGGCATCGGCCTCTGCGCTGGTGGAAACCTCCGCATTGCCGTCTGCGGTGTCATTCGCCGCTTGCGTTGCATCCCCGGCCGCTTCCGACAGCGCGTCGGCTGCGGTATTCGCGGCCTCGGTGGTAGCTTCTACCGCCTCGGTCACTGCGCCCTCTGTCGCCTCGACAGCGTCGCCCACAGCTTCGGTCGCACTTTCCAGCGCGGCGGGAGCATTGACGGCATCCGACGCATCGGTCGCAATCTCCTGGACCGAACGGCCCGAATACAACATGTACGCGCCAAGCGCGATCACCCCTGCGATGACAATCCAGATGAGGTTTTTCATGATGCTGTGGTTCCTTTGAACTTTGTTAATCCCCTGCTGCACATACTATATGCCAACACATAGCGTCAAATGCGCGATACGCTGCTTCCCCTTGGGTAAATCCCCCAAAAATACGCGGTTTTACCCTGTATATGCGCCATTTTGCGACTTGAAGAAGACCATGAGCAGGTTTACCTTCCGTGCTCGACATCAGTACAACAATCAAAGGACGACCATCATCGCTCGCAGACCGCATAACGCGCCGCCGCAAAGAGACACCGGCCCGCGCATCAACGAAAACATCCGCGCCAACGAAATCCGCCTGATCGGTGCGGATGGGGAAAACGTCGGCGTCGTGACACCGGATCGCGCCATGGAAATGGCTGTTGATGCCGGACTTGATCTGGTCGAGATTTCGCCCAATGCCAACCCGCCCGTGTGCAAGATCATGGACTTTGGCAAATTCAAGTATGAGACGCAAAAGCGTGAAGCCGAAGCGCGCAAGAAGCAAAAGATCATCGAGATCAAAGAGGTCAAGTTCCGCCCGAACACCGATACCAATGACTATGACGTCAAGATGCGTAACGTGTTCAAGTTCCTCGACAATGGGGACAAGGTAAAGATCACGCTGCGGTTCCGCGGCCGTGAGATGGCCCACCAGAACCTTGGCCGCGAGCTGCTTGAACGCGTTGCCGAAGACACCAAAGAAGTTGGCCGCGTTGAAAACTTCCCGAAGATGGAAGGCCGCCAGATGGTCATGCTCATCGGGCCGCTGCCAAGCAAATAATACCGGGTCTTTCAGTCCCGAGACGCAAAAAGCCCCCGCAGTTTCCTGCGGGGGCTTTTCTATGTCCTGAAGGTCGCGGTTACTGACGAAGCAGACCTGTGATGTTGCGCACAACCGCACGACGGTTGGCGGGTTCGGCGGTCTCGGTCGGTACTTTCAACGCGCTTTCACCGTAGCCTTGGGTGATCAGGTTGGCTGGCGGCACGTCAAAATACTCGGTCAGGGCCAATGCAACGGTTTCGGCACGACGGTCAGACAGCGCGAGGTTGTAGCCCGCATTGCCAACCGCATCGGTGTGCCCCTCCACAAGGATCACAGTGCGCGGATCATCCTTGATGGCATTGCTGATCGCGGTCCCGATCTTGGACAGCGCCCGGGCCTGTTCAGGCTGGATTGCAGCCGACCCTGTGGCAAAACGCACAGCGTCCAGCTCGATCTCCGGGGCTAGGGCACGGACCTGACGGACATCACGCACCTGACGCAGCGAATACCGCTGGGCCTGATCGCCACGCAACTGCGTTTGCAACGCGGCACGCAGCGCTTCCTCGTTCTGCTGGCTGGCCAGCGTATTGGCCTGCGGACGGACCTGTGGCAGCTCGTTCACCACGATACGTTCTTCGACTTGGGTGTCATCGAACAGCACATATTCATTGCCCTGCGGATCGACGTTGATCCGGCGCAATACGGTGCCGTCCCGACCCAGAATGGTCACGATCTTGCTGCCGTTAGGCTTGATCACAGTGGTACGCGAAGAACCGTCGTTGAACGTCTCGCGGCGGACTTCGTCACCGGCCTGACGCACAAGCGCATCATCGTCTTTCAAAACGCGCAGATCCCCATTCGGATCTTCAACAACCAGACGGTCACCCGAGTTGCTCACGACCTTCGAGCCGTTGTTCAGGATCGACCCGACAGCCACGGCACCGATGCCGACAAGCAGGGCTTTCTCGAACTTGCTCAGCCCGTCGTCGTCATCCTTTTTGGCTTGCGTATTGGCTTCGGCAGAGGTGTCACCGGTGACGGCCGTCGAAAATTCTTCATTCGACGCGCGCGTGTCTTCTTCGGTGATCTCTTCTACCACAACGTCGGCCTTGGCTTCACCGCTGTCAGCAGCGGCAGCGGCTTCGGCAGCAGCGGCTGCATCAGCGGCGCGCTGTTCCTGACGGGCTTCTTCCGCAGCCTGTTCGGCGGCCAGATCAGCGGCGATCTGCTCTTCCGTTTGCTGCTGGGTTTCGGCCTCTGCCTGCGTTTCAGTGTCGGAAGAGCTGTCTGCCGGCATGTCGGTCTGGACTTGGGTTTCTTCGGTCGACTCAGTCTCTGCCGGCTCGGCCTGAGCTTGCGCCTCTGCCTCTACGCCAGCATCGCTTTCAGCGGCAGGGGCATCTGCCTGTGTCTCGGCAGACTGCACTTCAGGGCTTGCCGAGGTTTCGGCAGCCGCAGCGGCGTCTTGCTCTGCCTCGGCTTCGGCTGCAGCCTTGGCTTCAGCGTCTGCGGCGATCTGTGCAGCGACCGCATCCTCACGTTCGGCTTCAGCCTGCGCTTCGGCGGCAGCAGCTTCCTCTGCCTCGGCGGCTTGTGCGTCTGCAGCGGCCTGAGCTTCGGCGGCCTCTTGTTCAGCGGCCTGCGCGGCGGCGGCGGCTTCTGCATCGGCTGCAGCTTGCGCTTCAGCAGCTTCTGCTTCAGCTGCAGCGGCAGCGGCCTCTGCGTCGGCAGCGGCTTGCTCTTCCGCGGCGGCTTGGGCTTGCGCGGTGGCAGCGGCTTCGGCCTCGGCGGCGGCGGCAGCTTGCTCTTCCGCGGCGTCTACGGTTTCAGCGGCGGCTTCTGCATCGGGCGCGGCTTGCGCTTCGGTCTGGGCTTCCGCCTCAAGACCAAGGGCCTGCGCCAGATCACCGTCGGCACGCAAAGTCATCATCTGATCCGCATCCGCCACGACACTGCCGTCAGGCAGCACACATGGGAACACGGTTTGCTCCCCTTCGGCCACGCAGCTTTCTGTTGTCTGGGCAAAACCACCTGTGGGCAAAGCCAGCGCCAAACACATGGTCAAAGAGGTCGTCGATTTCAAAAGTTTATACATTCCTAATCCTCACGGGGTTATGGACGCCGTTCGGGCAGCGTTACGGCACAACACCGGTGCTGCAAAATCGTTCCCAACCCTGCGCAAGTGATAATCATCCAGACAGCAAAAAACCGCCCCAAGGTTTCCCAAGGGACGGTTTTCATTGAAGTATCGAGTGGTTTAGGTCAGCGCGGCAACTGCCCGTTTTGTCATCACAGCAACCAGATGCGCACGGTAGTCACCACTGCCGTGCAGATCGCTGATCATACCGTCACCGGGCAGGCTCAACCCCGACAGGGCATCCACGGCAAAACTCCCGCTCAGCGCGGCTTCTGCATCGCTCCACCGGAAGACGCCATCCTCCGACGCACCCGTCACCGCGACCCGCACACCGTCCGCGAATTTTGCCACAAACACCGCCACCAGCGGGAAGCGCGAGGCAGGTTGGATGAATTTCTCGTAATGCGCCTTCTCGGGGATCGGGAAACGCACTTCGGTGATGATCTCACCCTCGTCCAGAGCGGTGGCGAACATCCCCTCAAAGAAATCATCCGCCGCGATCTCGCGCGCGTTGGTCACGATCGTCGCACCGCTGGCAAGCACCCCTGCCGGATAACAGGCCGAGGGGTCGTTATTCGCGACCGATCCGCCGATGGTGCCACGGTTGCGCACGGCCGGATCTCCGATCCGCGCGGCCAGACTGGCCAGCCCGGGGTAATGCGCCTCTGCCTCTTTGGCGACGGTCGCATGTACGGTACCCCCACCGATACACACACGACCGTCATCGCCCATACGCACGCCGCGCATGTCCTCGATCCCGCTCAGCGACACCAGAACCGACGGCATCGCCAAGCGTGCCTTCAGTGTGGGGATCAGCGTTTGCCCGCCGCTCAGCGGTTGCGCCTCGTCCTGCCCCAATGCCGAGACCGCCTCGGCCACTGTCGCGGGTTTCACTACATCAAAATCATACATCTTGCGTCCTTCCAATCTCAGAGCGGGCCTTGGCCTCTGCGCCGCTCTTCATTTTGCCAATAAACTCCGGGGGCGCGGGGGCTGGCCCCCGCTGTACCTATTTTTTCGCGCCAAAGCGCGAAGGGGCAGCCCCCGCCTTGTCTCATCCTCTTATCCGTTCATCGCCGCCCAAACCCGCGCCGGTGTGACAGGCATGTCGATATGCCCGACATCCTTACCCCCCGATCGCATGGCGTCCAACACCGCATTCACCACCGCAGGCGGCGATCCGATGGCCCCTGCCTCACCGCAGCCTTTCACGCCCAAGGGGTTGTGCGTACAGGGCGTCTGGCACGAATGGTCAACGGTATAGAACGGCAGATCGCTGGCCCGTGGCATCGCGTAGTCCATGTAGGACGCGCTGAGCAACTGACCGTCGCTGTCATAGGCGCAATTCTCCATCAGCGCTTGCCCGATGCCTTGTGCAATCCCGCCGTGGACCTGACCGCTGACGATCATCGGGTTGACGATATTGCCAAAGTCATCCGCCGCCGCAAAACGGTCAATGATGACATGGCCGGTTTCGGGGTCCAACTCGACCTCGCAGGCGTAGGCACCGGACGGATAGGTAAAGTTCGACGGATCGTAGAAAGCCGTTTCCTCTAGACCGGGCTCGATATCCTCCAGCGGGTAGTTATGCGGTACATAGGCGGCCAGCGTCACATCTCCCCAAGCAACGGATTTATCCGTTCCTGCCACGGTAAAGGCCCCGTCTTTCAGCTCGATATCCCCTTCCGAGGCTTCCAGCAGGTGCGACGCGATCTTGGTGGCCTTGGCGATGATCTTTTCTGTGGCGCGGACCATGGCCGACCCGCCAACCGCAAGGGAGCGCGAGCCGTAGGTCCCCATCCCCATCGGGGTGTTGGCCGTATCGCCATGCACGATCTCGACCATCTCTTCGGGGATACCGATCATCTCGGCGATCACCTGCGGGAAGGCGGTTTCATGCCCCTGCCCGTGGCTGTGGCTGCCGGTCATGACGACCAGGCCGCCCGTGGCATTGACCCGCACGGTCGCGGATTCATACAGACCCGCCCGCGCGCCAAGCTGCCCCACAAGGTTCGAGGGCGCGATGCCGCACGCCTCGATATAGCAGTTCACGCCGAACCCACGCAGCTTGCCCTTGGCCTCGCTTTCCTTGCGGCGCGCGTCGAAACCGGCGAAATCGGCGATCTCTTCAAGCTTGTCCATCGTGGCCACATAATCGCCCGTGTCATATTCCACCGCGACCGGCGTGGCATAGGGGAATTCGGTGATGAAATTCTGTCGCCGCAAGGCAATCGGGTCGACCCCAAGCTCATGGGCGCATTTATCCACCAGCCGTTCCAGCTGATAGGTTGCCTCCGGCCGCCCCGCGCCGCGATAGGCATCGACGGGCACAGTATTGGTAAACACGGCCTTTACGTTCACATAGATCAGCGGCGTCTTGTAGTTGCCCGCCATCAAGGTGCCGTGCAGCCATGTGGGCACCGACGGCGCGAAGGTCGACAGATAAGCCCCCATATTCGCGTAAGTGTCCGTGCGCAGCGCGGTAAAGTTATTGTCCGCGTCCAGCGCCATCTGGATCTTGGTCACATGGTCGCGCCCGTGGGCGTCGGACATGAAGGCCTCGGACCGGCTGGAGGTCCATTTTACCGGACGGTTACAGGCTTTGGCGGCAAAGGTGCAGAACGCCTCTTCCTGATAGTGGAAAATCTTGGTGCCAAAGCCGCCGCCCACATCGGGGGCCACGACGCGCAGCTTGTGTTCGGGGATGCCCAGAACAAAGGCCCCCATCAGCAGGCGGATCACATGGGGGTTCTGGCTGGTGGTGTAAAGCGTATGATCCCCTGTCCCGCGTGCATAGTCGCCGACGGCGACGCGCGGCTCCATCGGGTTGGCGACCAGACGGTTGTTGACCAGTTCCAGCGTGGTGACATGGGCCGCGTCGTCAAAGGCCTTTTCCACGGCGGCCTTGTTCTCTTCGACAAAGCCCCAATCGTAGCAAAGGTTCGAGATCAGATCGTCATGAACCTTGGGCGCGCCTTCCTGCACGGCCTGCTTCATATCGACGACGGCGGGTAGATCGGTGATGTCAACGACGATCGCCTCTGCCGCATCGCGGGCCTGCGACAGGGTTTCCGCCACGACAGCCGCAATCGGTTCGCCAACGTGTCGGACCTTGCCTTCGGCCAGCACGGGGTGGCGCGGCTCTTGCATGGGCGCGCCATGCTTGTCCGTGACCTGCCAGCCGCAGGGGATCGACCCGACCTCGGCGAAATCGGCACCGGTAAAGATCTTCACGACCCCCGGCATCCCTTCCGCCGCCGATGTATCGACCGAATTCAGCACCCCATGGGCGATATCCGAGCGCAGAAAGAACACATGCGCCTGTCCGTGCAGGTTGATATCGTCGGTATAATTCCCCTCACCGGTCAAAAACCGGATATCCTCGCGCCGCTTGCTGCTGGCACCAATTCCGCCGTCCTTTGGCATGGTCAATTCCTCCCTATGGGGCACGGATCGGGTCCGCACCGTCGTATGTGGCTTTTGCGTTTGGCTTTATTCTTATGTCGTCAATCTATGGGTTGCTGCGGTTCCCCGTTTCACATGGGAAAGCGCGGTTTTCAGGATGGGTGCGCCGTGTCCTCCCGCCCCTGCATCAACAGGGCCGCACGTCGCACGGTGCTTATTCGGCAGCCAGCGCGCTGACGTCCTGACCGGATGCGGCCATGATCGCTTTGACGATGTTATGGTAGCCGGTGCAGCGGCAGATATTGCCGTCCAGATAGTGCCGGACCTCTGCCTCGGTCGGCTTGGGGTTGTCTTTCAGCAGCGCCGAGGCCGACATGATCATGCCCGGTGTACAAAAGCCGCATTGCAGCCCGTGGTGGTCCTGAAACGCCTGTTGGATCACTGTCAGCGATCCATCGGGGTTGGCCATGGATTCGATCGTCTTGACCTCGGCCCCGTCCGCTTCGACCGCGAGCATGGTGCAGGCCTTGACCGCCTCGCCGTTGACATGAACCACGCAGGCCCCGCACTGGCTGGTGTCGCAGCCGATATGCGTGCCGGTCAGGCTCAGGTTTTCGCGCAGGAATGACGCCAGCAACGTGCGCCCTTCGACGGCACCGGATGCAGGTTTGCCGTTCACGGTCATTTTGACCTCGGTCATGATGTTCCTCCCGTTTTATGTCATGTGTTGGGTCGAGTTAAGCACGCCAAAGGGGCGTTGAGAACAGAAATTTTTCGCATGGGTTGAACTTCGCGGGCGCGGCGCGGCGACGGGTCTTGCGTCAGGGTCGGTCAGCCGCGTCTTGGTTGCGGGCGGGATGCGATCTCTTTCAGCAAGCCGCCCACCCCCATGCGGGCGATATCGCGCGGGGATACCTCTATGCCGCAGATCACCCGCGACAGCACCCAATCCGCCCCATTCAACGCAGGAGCGCGCGCGCAGCCCGGCAGGCCGATCACCGGCCTATCGCCCATCTGCCCCAGAAACAGCAGATTGCCCGGATCAACCGGCATGCCAAAGCGCGAGACCTCTCCGCCCGCGGCGCGCAGGGCCTGCGGGGCCACGTCATCGATGTCAGAGGTGGCAGAGCCGGTGAGGATCAGCGTCAGCGCCGTATCCGCCGCGGCAATGGCATCGCGCAGAGCGGTGACCTCATGCGGGACCATAACGACTTTTTTCAGATCCACATTCAGCGCAGAAAGCCGGTCTGCGATGGCCTTTTTCCCCTTGTCACCCGCGCCGCCGTCAATCTCGGTGATGATCAGCGTCGCGTCCTTGATTTCCGGCGGCACAAGCCGGATCGCGCCACGTCCGGCATCGCAGGCGGCGGCAAGATCGCTTTGCGCAACGGCGTAAGAGATAATCTTGATCGTCGCCACCATGCCCCCCGCTGCCATCTGCTGGAACGGCGGAACCGTGGCCAGTGTGATCATCGGGTGCACGGCGTTCAACGCTTCAAGCGCGCCCACATCCAGCTGCGCCACCCCCGGCCCATCGGCCAGCAGGTTCACGCGGCCGGTAAAGGCGCGCGTCATTGTCAGATGGGGATGCGCCGCCAGAACGGCCTGCGCCACCTGTGCCGCGGCGGTGTTTTCATCCACATCCCCTGACGCGAGCTGCGCCACGATGATGCGGTCGATGCCCTCTGCCCGAAGCTCGGCCAGATGGGCGGGCTCAAGCCGTAACCCCTTACGCAAACGGCCCGAGGGCAATGCGATGGAATGGGCCAGCACGGCACCCTCGGCCTGCGCCGTGTCGATGGGGCCGAACTTCACGGTTTTCTCAGGGCTTGGATCATCTGCGACAGGATCGACACCGCGATCTCGGGCGGGCTGGCGGCCCCGATGTCCAGCCCGACGGGGCCGTTGATGCGCGCGATGTCGGCGGCGGTAAAGCCCGCCTCTTCCAGCCGTGCCACGCGGGAGGCATGGGTGCGTTTCGATCCGAGCGCCCCGATATAGAAGGCGTCGGACCGGAGTGCGATATGCAGCGCGGGGTCGTCCAGTTTGGGGTCGTGGGTCAGCAGCACAATTGCGCTGCGGGTATCGACGCCGACGGTGATCATCGCCGCGTCCGGCCAGTCGTTGATCACCTGTGCATCGGGAAAACGCGCTTGCGATCCAAACGCCTCGCGCGGGTCGATGACCACGGCGTCAAAGCCCGCGACCTGCGCCATGGGCACCAAGGCTTGCGCGATATGTACCGCCCCGACGATCACCAGCCGCAGCGGCGGGTTGTGGATCGCGACAAATGTATCGCCATCCTCTTCAACGCCGGAACGGTCCATGCGAAAGCGGTCAGCATAGCCGCCCGTGACCAAGCGCCCCACCCCGCCCGACAGGGGCACCTGATAGGCCACGGGCTGGCGCGCGGCGCGGGCGCGGACGAGGTCGCCCAGAACGTCAAACGGCATCGCCTTTGCGCCCACAGGTTCGACCAACACGCGAATCTTCCCGCCGCAGGCCAGCCCCACCGCAAAGGCGTCGCCATCGCTGACGCCATATTCCAGCAACCGCGGCGCGCCGTCCTCGATCGCCTCAAGCGCTTCGACCACCACGGCCCCCTCGACACAACCGCCCGAGACAGAGCCCTGCATCTCGCCATCCGCGGCGATGGCCAGCTGCGCGCCCACCCGTCGCGGGGCAGAGCCCCATGTCTCCACCACCGTGGCCAGCGCGGCCCCGCGGCCCGCTTGCGCCCATGCATAGGCGCGTTCCGGTGCGTTCTCGAAAATCTCCATGGCGGGTGGTCTCCTTACCTTGTCGCGGCGGCGACTGTTCTTATGTAGGGCGTCCCATGCCCCCGCTCAATGAGATAACGGGGAGATAACTTGCACGCCGCCCTGCACACTACTACATCTTGGGCAATGACATGCCAGACGGAGCGCCCCACACATGCCCATGCAAGCCCGCGAAATCGAAGACCTGCTGCGCGAGACCTTTCCAAACGCCAAGATCACCGTCGAAGGCAATGACGGCGTGCATATGGCCGCGATGATCATCGACGAAAGTTTCCGTGGCCAGAACCGCGTGCAACAGCAACGTGCCGTCTATGCCGCGCTCAAGGGCCGGATGGATGGATCGAACGGCGATTTGCACGCGCTGGCGCTGACAACCAAAGCGCCGGATTAATCCGGTGGACCCGATCCTGGTCCTGATCCTCAGCGTCTTGGTGCTGATCGTGGCGGTTCTGCGCGGCCTACAGGCGCTGAAACACACACGCGACACCGAACGCGGGTCAAAGCCGGGCAAGGGCTATCACGAAATTGACGCGACCTATCATTCGGGTGGCGGCGGCGGCGGACATCAGACCAACTACCGCATCCCCCGCGACCCTCAAGAATACGCGAAACGCTTTATACCAAAGGACAAATCGAAATGACCGACGCAAAGACGCAAATTCAGGAAACCATCACCGCCAACCACGTTGTGCTGTTCATGAAGGGCAACAAGACGATGCCGCAGTGCGGGTTCTCGTCCCGTGTGGCGGGCGTGTTGAACTATATGAATGTCGACTACACTGACGTGAACGTATTGGCCGACGAAGAGCTGCGTCAGGGGATCAAGGATTTCTCTGACTGGCCCACCATCCCGCAGCTTTACGTCAAAGGCGAATTCGTCGGCGGCTGTGACATCATCACCGAAATGATGCTGTCGGGCGAGTTGGACACGCTGCTGGAAGACAACGGCGTCGCCTTTGACAAGGACGCCGCTGACAAGATCCGCGAAGCCAACGGCTAACGGCTAACAGCTAACGGTCGGCTGACAAAAAACGGGTGCGCCTTGGATCAAGGGGCACCCGAACCGCGCCACACAGATCGGCGCGCGCCCTGCATAGAACACGTCACCGCGCCTGACACGCCGCGTAGAGCGTGACATCTTCTTCCGCCGCCGCATCATGCCAGAATAGCGTCGCGGCGTCCCCCTTGGTCCACCAGACATAGCCGGAACCGTCCGAGGGCCACGCATAGCGCGCCCCTGATGCCGCGCGGGTCCGGACCAGCGTGACCATGCGGTTTTCCACATAAAGCACAGCCGTCGCCTCCCCCTGTTCGGGGGTGGTATAGGAAACCGGCACCTCGACCCCGCGCTCGCAGATATAGGTGGCGGTGACCGGCATGGCCTGCGCCAAAGCGCTGCCCCCTACCCCGAGCCACCACGCCGCCGCGGCCCCGAATGCGATGGCGCGCGGCAGGGTCACTGGGCCCCGTCTTGGGCCTTGTCTCGGGCCCCGTCTTGAGCCTTGTCTTCGATCTCGCTCGCCAAGGCTTCGGCGCGGGCGGCCATTTCGGCAAGGCTGTCGGTGACGCTTTGCGGGATCACAGGCACCTCGATCCGCTCTGGCTCCACCACGACATTGCGCAGGCTTGCAAGTTCTGCGTCACGCTCTGCCAGTTCGGCGCGGGCTTCCTTGATCTTATCCTCGACGCTGGCGGTTTTATCGGCAAGCAGTAGGCCCGCCATCAACAACATCCGCGCTTCGGGCATCCGGCCCACCTGATCCGACAACACCTGGGCTTCATCGTCGAGCATCTTGGCTGCGGCGTGCAGGTAGTCTTCCTCGCCCTCCTGGCAGGAAACTTCGAATTGGCGACCGCCGATAGAGATGGAAACTTCGGGCATCAGGCAGACTCCTCGGCAGTGGGAACAAGCGGGGTAAGAACAGAGAGGATCGCGTCCGCCTCTGCCACATCGGCGCGACGGGCGGCATGCAGCGCGTCAAGCTCTGCCTGCAAGGCGGCATTGATCAGATCGGCGTCCCCCACCCCTTCGGCATTGGCTTCGCGCAGCGCAGCGCAGGCATCGGCCAGTTGCGCATTGGCGCGGCGCACCCGCTGGATCTCCAGATCAAGCTTTTCGGTCTGGGCCTGTGCCGCGGCCGCACTGTTGTTGCGCGCCTGTGCTGTGGCCAGTTCAGCCCGCAGATGGGCGGTTTCATCCTCCAGCCGCTTTTTCAGGGCAGTGACCTGTTCAGAAAGCTCTGCGTTGACAGCGCGTTCCTGCGCCAGTTCTTCCGAAAGATCGGGGACCTCCGCCTTGGCGACGGCCAGTTTGTCAGCTCCGCGCGATGCCCTTTCAAGCGCCGCCAGAATACGGCCTTGCAAGTGTTCTATGTCGCTCATCGCAGGGTTCCTCGTAAAACGTCGTATGTCAGTCGTAAAATGCAGTTTGCCAACCATCGAATCGCTGGTCAACGTGGTTTCCGCTGATCCTACCGAAACCAAAGGCGGAATACTGCCCCTTTAAGAACAATGCCTTGGCCCGGCGGAAAAGCTCTGCTGCGGGCGATGCCCTCTGGGCCTTGATCTTTGCGGGGTGGCTGGTATTGATCCGCGCAATCCCTTTTCCCCCTTATAAGGAAGCTTGCACCGTGGATCTGAACGCCCTCGCCAAAGCCCATCCCGCCCATTGGTCCAAAGCGACCGCCATTCGCGCCCTGACGCTGGACGCTGTCGCCGCCGCCAATTCCGGCCACTCGGGCATGCCGATGGGCATGGCGGATGTCGCCACCGTCTTGTTCGAAAAGCACCTGAAGTTCGACGCGTCTAACCCGCTGTGGCCTGACCGCGACCGTTTTATCCTGTCGGCTGGCCACGGGTCCATGCTGATCTATTCGCTGCTGCACCTGACCGGCTACGAACAATTCCCCCTCGAAGAGATCAAGAACTTCCGCCAGATGGGCGCACGCACCGCGGGCCACCCTGAAAACTTCCTGGCCGATGCGATTGAAACCACCACTGGCCCGCTGGGTCAGGGGATCGCGAATTCAGTCGGGTTTGCCATGGCCGAGGAAATCCAGCGCGCGCAATACGGCAAGAAGATCGTTGACCACTTCACCTATGTGATCGCAGGTGACGGCTGCCTGATGGAAGGCATCAGCCACGAGGCGATTGCCCTTGCGGGTCGCCACAAGCTGAGCAAGCTGATCGTGATGTGGGACAATAACGACATCACCATCGACGGGCCGGTATCGTTGTCCGACAAAGTGGATCAGGGTGCGCGGTTCAAGGCGGCTGACTGGCACGTCATCGAAATCGACGGCCACAACCCCGACGAGATCGACGCCGCCCTGACCGAGGCGCGCAAATCCGATCTGCCCACGATGATTGCTTGCAAAACGCATATCGCGCTTGGTCACGCCGCGCAGGATACCTCGAAAGGTCACGGCGCGCTGACCGATGCGGACCAAATGGCCGCTGCCAAAGCCGCCTATGGCTGGACAACCGGCCCGTTCGAAGTCCCTGCGGATGTGAAATCCGCCTGGGAAGAGATCGGCAAACGCGGCGCAGACGACCGCCGCGCCTGGGAAGAGCGTTTCGACGCCATGTCGCGCACAAAGCGTGAAGAGTTCAACCGCGCGCTGGCCGGTGACGCCCCCAAGAAGCTGAGCGCGACGATCAAGGCGTTCAAAAAGCAGACGTCGGAAAACGCGCCGAAACTGGCCACCCGCGCCAGCAGCGAAAAGACGCTGGAGGTGTTGAACCCGCTCTATACCGAAACCGTGGGCGGCTCCGCTGACCTGACCGGTTCGAATAACACCAAGACCGCTGATCTGGGCGTGTTTGACGTGGATAACCGTGGTGGGCGTTATGTGTACTGGGGGATCCGTGAACATGGCATGGCCGCCGCGATGAACGGCATGGCGCTGCACGGCGGTATCCGCCCCTACGGCGGCACCTTCATGTGTTTCACCGACTACGCCCGCCCCGCCATGCGCCTCGCCGCGCTGATGCAGGTGCCAAGCGTGTTTGTCATGACCCACGACAGCATCGGCTTGGGCGAAGACGGCCCGACGCACCAACCGGTCGAGCATTTGGCCATCAGCCGCGCGACACCCAACACCTATGTGTTCCGCCCCGCTGACACGGTTGAAACCGCCGAGGCCTGGGAAATCGCGCTGAGCAGCAAAAAGACGCCGTCGGTGCTGTCGCTGACCCGTCAGGGCCTGCCCACCGTGCGGCTTGAGCACAAGAACAAGAACCTCACCGAACAGGGGGCCTATGTTCTGGCTGACGCCGAAGGCAAACGTCAGGTCATCCTGATCGCCACCGGCTCTGAAGTCGAGATCGCGCTGAAAGCCCGTGACCTGCTGCAAGCCGAAGGCATCGGCACCCGCGTCGTATCCATGCCCTGCATGGAGCTGTTCGCCGCCCAAGACGAAGCCTACCGCCGCCGCGTCCTGCCCGCCGGCCCTGTCCGCGTCGGCGTCGAAGCCGCCGTACGCCAAGGCTGGGACCGCTGGCTCACCGGCGAGCGTGGCAAGTGGAACAAGGCCGATTTCGTCGGCATGGACCGCTTCGGCGCCTCCGCCCCCGCAGAAGAGCTGTTCGAAAAGTTCGACATCACCCCGCAGAACGTCGCCGACAAGGCCAAAGCGCTGCTGTGATCTGAACGGATACAGTCACAACGAAAAAGGGGGAGCATTTTGCTCCCCCTTTCTATTTTTGTACCACAATGTTGCGGGCCGTCTGACGCTGGCAAAAGCTGCGAGAGGCGTGGCGCATGCCCCTCGGTCTAACTTCAGCGTGGCCTCAAAAAATGGCGCGCGCGATCCGGATAAGTTGCAATGTTTCGAATGCGCTGTCCTGCAATGTCACCAGTTCACCATTCACAACAGCATAGTTATTGCCGGTCTCAAGCTGTGGCAACTTGTAGGTTTGGCGCAATTCGTTCTGCGTCAACGCTGCTGTAGGTGCAATGCGCACGCCGTCTGGTAGGTTTTCAACCCGCGCCAATTCATTGATCCGCAGTAGCGATGTGTAATCTTCTTGGGTGAGCAACACAGGCTGGCCATCGATCAACGCGTAGCGCTTGCCTGCCGGTGCGGGGCGAAGATCGTAAAGCGATGCAATCTGTTCCGAGCTGAGCAACAGAGTATCGTCGTCAAGGACGACGTCACGATTTGCATCTTCTTCGACAACCACGTCCCGATCCAAGAATTCCGTACGCTGATCAAGGTAGATGGCGTCAAGCTGCTTATCGTCGTATGCCACCCATTCCTCATAGGTCACGCCTTTTTTGGCAAGTCCAGGGGGTACGCAAGGTGGGTCCATTTTTGCAAGGCCCGGTGGGCAGTTGCGATAGGTCAGCCGTTTATCTTCGGGGACATCAGCAAAGGCGATTCGAGAGCCCAAGAGCGCGAGTGGCACGGCACCAAGTAGCACGCTCATGTCACGACCTTCAGGTGCGCGCACTTCGAGAACCTCGTTTGAAATACGCGAACGATCCTCCTTCGACCGTTTGACTTTCACTTTTACCTTTTCGTGCTTTTCAAGCTTCTTCTCTAGCTTCTTGGCCTGTTTCTCGTGTTTCTTCTTGTGTTTCTTCTCTTTCTTCCCGTGCTTGTCCTTCTTATGCTTTTCCTTCTTCGCCTTCTTGGGGCCTTTTTCCTTGTCGTTTTTGATCTTCACGATCTGGGAGTCCTGCCCCATAGGCACGGTCAGGGAAGACATTGTCGCACTGGGCAACGCGACCCCTGCGTTTAGAACGGGCGCTACGGCGCAAGCCAGAATGGTCGCACATGCGAGGGGGGTGAATTTCACGAAAAGACCTCCATATCAGAGTGGCGGATCAAGCATCCAGCACCGAGTTTCAAAAATGGACATGTCGGGGTGAACGTTATGGAGTCCCATGCCTTACCGCTCAACCGACAAGGCGCGGCAAATGTTCCACCGCATGACAGCCTCAAGGGCTTTTCCTTCCGCAGCCCGCATTCGAACCTAGGGATTGTCTTCATAGGCAGGGTTCATAGGTGCGCCAACGATTAACCCCGACCAGCCATAAAAAAAGGGGCGCAACCTGCGCCCCTTCCTCTCCCATATATCCGCCCCGTTTACGCGTGTGCGCCGGCATCCTTGCGGTTGAAGACCGCGCGCCACAGCGGGGTGATGATCTTTTCGCCGACGGGGATCAGCACCAGCCCAAGGGCCAGACCAAAGACACCGTCCATCGCGGCTTTGGCGATCCATTCGGCGGCACCTTCATACGCGACCGGCACCATATGGCCAAAGGTGACAGCGTAGTCGTGGATCAGGTGGCCAAGCGCGCCGAAGCCAAGCTCTTCCATACCGTGCACGATGATCGATCCACCTACCCAGAGCATGGCCGCCGTCCCGATAATGGTCAGCGCCTTGAGGAACCACGGCATGCCGCGAACGATCCCGCGACCCAGACCACGGGTCAGGCCGAGATTGCCGTTCTTGGCCATATAAAGCCCTACATCATCCATCTTTACAATCAGCGCGACGGAGCCATAGACCGCGACTGTGATGATCACGGCGGCGGCGGCCAAAGCGCCTGCCTCCATCCAGAAATTTGACACCTCGAGGTTTGACAGCACGATGGTCATGATCTCGGCCGAGAGGATAAAGTCGGTCTTGATCGCACCTTTGGCCTTTTGCTCTTCCAGCTTGGCGGGGTCCTTGATCACCTTTTCATCGGCACCGGGGGGATGATCCTCGTGGCCTTTGCCCCCTACCCCAAGCGCATGGGCGATCTTTTCAGCGCCTTCAAAACACAGATAGGCCCCCCCCAACATCAACAAGGGCGCGATCAACCATGGCGCGAAATTCGACAGCAGCAAACCGGCGGGCAACAGGAAGACCAGCTTGTTCTTCAGCGACCCTTTGGTGATGCGCCAGATGATCGGCAGCTCGCGGTTGGCCTCGAAGCCGCTGACGTATTTCGGGGTCACGGCGGCGTCGTCGATCACAGCACCCGCGGCCTTGGCGCTGGCCTTGGCGGCCTGGCCGAACACATCATCCACGCTGGCCGCGGCCACTTTTGCAATCGCTGCTACATCATCCAACAGGGCTAATAGGCCGCTCATTCAGTCTCTCCATATTTGTTGGCGTAAGGGTAGCGCAGCGCAGGCAGAAGGCAAAGCCGATCTGAGGGTTATCGCTAACACGAATATTTATCGCTAACATACGGAAATTAGGGGGTTTTAGCCCTTTCCCCTGTTCACGACCACCAGATATAGAACCGGCAAAGTTCCAGATCTTTGCCAAAGGACGCCCCCATGACCATCAAAGTCGGTATCAACGGATTTGGCCGCATCGGCCGCTGCACCCTGTCTCATATCGCGGCGTCGGGCCGGGATGACATCGAGGTGGTGCGCATCAACGCGACCGGCCCGCTGGAGACTGCGGCACATCTGATCAAATACGATTCCGTCCACGGGCGTTTTCCCAATGACGTCAAAGTCGGCAACGGCACGCTGGATCTGGGGCGCGGAGAGATGGAGGTCATGTCGACCTACCAGATGAACGAGTTGAACTGGGAAGGGTGCGACGTCGTGCTGGAATGCACGGGCAAGTTCAACGACGGGCTGCTGGCAAAGGTGCATCTGGATCAGGGCGCGAAACGCGTGTTGCTGTCGGCACCGGGCAAGAACGTCGACCGTACTGTGGTCTACGGCGTGAACGACGGCGAATTGCAGACCTCGGACACAATGGTATCGAACGGGTCGTGCACCACCAACTGTCTGGCCCCGATGGCCAAGGCGCTGCATGATGCGTTCGGCATCGAAAGCGGCATCATGACCACCGTGCACAGCTATACCGGCGACCAGCCGACGCTGGACCGCCGCCACGAAGACCTGTACCGCGCGCGCGCCGCTGCGATGGCGATCATCCCGACCTCTACCGGTGCGGCGAAAGCCTTGGGCGAAGTGCTGCCCGCGCTCAAAGGCAAGCTGGATGGCACCGCCATGCGCGTTCCAACGCCAAACGTCAGCGCGGTTGACCTGACCTTTATGGCAGGCCGTGATGTCACGGTTGAAGAGGTCAACGAGGCCATGCGCGCCGCTGCAAACGGCCCGATGTCGCGGGTCTTTGCCTATGATGCGGAACAGAAAGTGTCGGTCGATTTCAACCACACCGAACATTCGTCGATCTTCGCGCCCGATCAGACCAAGGTCGTGGGCAACCGTCTGGTGCGTGTCCTGGCGTGGTATGACAACGAATGGGCCTTCTCTGTCCGTATGGCCGATGTCGCCGTTGCCATGGGTAAACTGGGCTAAGACTTGCGACGCGCGGGTTGCCCTGTCATATCTGGGCCACCCGCAGGCAAGGACCACCGCCCCCATGGACACCCCCATCGCTGTCTCTCTCGCTGCTGTATTGCTGACCGCACTGGGGATTGATGCGCTGATCTATGGCAGCGAACATCTGATTTTCCTGACCAAGAAATTTGTCGACCTGATCGAATGGGTGGCGTTCTGGCGCTGATCCGACAGTCGGCCCCTTCCCTCCGATCGCTTCCGGCGCAATATTGCCCTGCACAGGTTGACTCTTTGTCATAAATGTCGATGTTAGCGCTATCAAATTCAGGAGGACGCCCCATGGCTACCAAATTGGCAATCAATGGCTTTGGCCGTATCGGTCGTAATGTTTTGCGCGCGCTGATGGAGCGTGGCGACGATGATTTGCAGGTGGTGGCGATCAACGATCTCGCCCCGCTGGAAACCAACGCACATCTGTTCGAATTCGACTCGGTCCACGGGCGCTTTGGCCGTCCGGTCACCCTGGGCGACAACACGATGGATGTGGGCCAAGGCCCGATCCGCGTGACAGCAGAACGCGACCCAGCTGCCCTGCCTTGGGGCGATGTGGACATCGTGCTGGAATGCACCGGCATCTTTACCACGCGCGAGGCGGCGGCCAAACATCTGGCGAATGGATCGAAACGGGTCGTGATCTCTGCCCCCGGTAAAGACGCCATGAAAACAATCGTCTACGGTGTGAACCACGATCTGATCACCGCCGAAGACACGGTGCTGAGCAACGCCTCCTGCACCACCAACTGCATGGCACCGCTGGCCAAGACCCTGCACGACGCCTTCGGCATCAAGCACGGCCATATGACCACAATCCACAGCTATACCGGCGACCAGCCGGTGCATGACACCGCGCACAGCGACCTGTACCGTGCCCGCGCCGCGGCGCTGTCGATGATCCCCACCACCACCGGTGCGGCCAAGACACTGGGTAAAGTACTGCCCGAGCTTGACGGGCTGATCGGCGGCACCGCGATCCGCGTGCCCACACCGAATGTATCCTGTGTCGATCTGGTGGTCGAACTGTCGAAAGACACCACGGTGGAGGAGGTCAACGCCACCCTACGCACCGCCGCCGAAGGCCCGCTGAAAGGCATCCTTGGTCTGGTTGAACGTCCTCTGGTGTCGATCGACCTGAACCACGATTCACATTCCTGTGTCGTGGCCCTTGATCAGACCTCTATCCAAAGCGGGACACAGCTGCGGGTTCTGGGCTGGTATGACAACGAATGGGGGTTCTCGAACCGTATGCTCGACACCTCGCGCGAGGTTGCGAAAACCCTCTGATCGTTATTGCGAGAAACGCTTTAACAGCTCGGCATTGACGGCGGGCGTCACAAATTTGCTGACGTCCCCGCCAAGCCGGGCGATTTCCTTGACCAAACGGCTGGCAATCGCCTGATGCTCGGCCTCTGCCATCAAGAAGACCGTCTCGACGCTGTCATCCAGCTTACGGTTCATCCCCACCATCTGATACTCGTACTCGAAATCCGCCACGGCACGCAGCCCGCGGATGATCATCTGTGCCCCCACATCATGGGCGCAATCGATCAGCAGGTTCTCGAAGGGATGCACCACGATCTCTGTCCCGGTCTCCTGGTTCAGCTTGCGGCATTCCTCTTCGATCTGGGCGACACGTTCTTCCAGCTCGAACAATGGCCCCTTGTCGCGGTTGATCGCGACCCCGATCACCAGTTTATCAACAAGCGTCGCCGCCCGCCGGATAATGTCGATGTGACCCAAAGTAATAGGGTCGAAGGTGCCGGGGTAAAGGCCTACGCGCATGGGAGAGTCCAGTCATTTCAAGTCGTTATTCGAAGTGCAAGCAAGCATTAACACCGCGAAGATGCAACGCCAATTTCGGTGGGCTAGTGGCCCCTGATCATTCCCTCCAGGGCGTCTTTCTCCATCGAAAGCTCCATCAGGCGGGCCTTGACCACATCCCCCAAAGAGATCAGGCCGATCAGAACCCCATCCTCCAAAACAGGCATGTGGCGAAAGCGGCCTTGCGTCATCTTGGCAAGGATATCATCCGCGGTTTCATCCTTGGCGCAGGTGATCAGATCGCGCGTCATTAGCGCCTCTACGGTGTCGTCCAGACAGCCGCCGCCCTCGCGGCCAAGGGTGCGTACGATGTCACGCTCCGACAGGATACCATCGGGCGTTTTGCCGTCCGCTGACACGACCAGGGTCCCGATCCGCTTTTCCGACAACATCGCCGCCGCCTGCGAGATACGCGTGCCCGGTTTTACCGTCGTAACACTGTCATCCGCTTTGGTTTTCAGGATTTGGGAAACTAGCATGGTCGGCCCCTTCGCAAGAATATTACCTATAGGTCAGGTTCCCTTTAATACTGTTGCGTGTCAAGCAATTGCCTCCAGTTTCGCCACTTCGGCGCGGACGCCCTGCGCCAGAGCTTCCGCAAAGCGGCTCAGACGCAGATTGCGCCGGTCGTCTTCGTGGCGAATCAAGTAAAAGGCGCGGCTCAGATGAACGTCACCGGTCAGGATGCGCGTCACCCCCGGCGTCGCAGGAAGCGAGAAATCATGCACAATCCCGACGCCGCCCCCTTGCCGGATCATATTCACCTGAACGGACACGGAATTAGAGGCCAGAGGCACCCGCGTCATGCCAAGCTCCGCCAGATAATCAAGCTCGCGGTCAAAGATCATGTCGGGGATATACCCCACCAACCGGTGCCCCTGCAGGTCCGCAATGGTCCGGATCGCGGGACGCGCCGCAAGATAGCTGTCGGCGGCGGCAAGATGCAGCTGGTAGTCGGCGATTTTCTGCACAACCAGCCGCCCCGCCGTGGGCGCGCTGACCCCGATCGCCATATCCGCCTCGCGCCGCGACAGGTTGAACACCCGCGGCAGGGCGACAATCTGGATATCAAGCCCCGGATTATCCGCCACCAAACGGGCGCAGACCTGTGGCAGTAGATAGTTGGCGCAGCCGTCCGGTGCCCCGATCCTGATCTGCCCTGCCAATTGATCCGACGGCACGACCACATCCGCCGTGGCCTGCCGCATCGCCTGCTCTGCGGCTTCGGCGCGCGATAGCAACTGCACGCCCGCCTCGGTCAGCGCGTAGCCCGAGGGCGATTTCACGAATAATACCGCCTGCATGGTCTTTTCCAGCCGCGCCATGCGTCGCCCCAAGGTCGCGGGGTCCAACCGCAACAGCTTCCCCGCGCCCGATAGGCTCTGCTCGCGCGCGACGGCCAGAAACAGCCGCAGGTCGTCCCAGTTTCCCATCATCGGCCACGGCTCCTTTCACGCTTCGTTTTCTGCACAGACTTCATTTTGCCCGTAAACTCCGGGGGCGTCCGAAGGACGGGGGCAGCGCCCCACCCTACCCTTTCAGCCCGCGCAAGGCTTTGCAATAATGCAAAACGATTTTGACGCCATGCCTCTTTTGCTTTGTTTTTTGCAAGCCTAACCTGCCGCCAAACGCACAGAAGGAGCATTCCATGCAAGAGTTGACCCATTACCTGAACGGCGCCCACGTCAAAGGCACGTCAGGCCGCTTTGCCGACGTGTACAACCCCGCAACCGGCGAAGTGCAGGCCAAGGTGCCGCTGGCTGGCGAGGCAGAGCTGGATCAGGCCGTGAAATACGCCATGGCCGCGCAACCCGCATGGGCCGCGGTGAACCCCCAGCGTCGGGCGCGGGTGATGATGAAGTTCGTGGACCTGCTGAACCGCGATATGGACAAACTCGCCGAAGCGCTGAGCCGCGAACACGGCAAGACCCTGCCCGATGCCGCCGGTGACGTGCAGCGCGGTCTGGAAGTGGTGGAATACTGCATCGGCGCGCCCGAGCTGCTGAAAGGCGATTTCACCGACAGCGCGGGCCCCGGCATCGACATGTATTCCATGCGCCAACCCCTTGGCGTGTCCGCAGGTATCACGCCGTTCAACTTCCCCGCCATGATCCCCATGTGGATGTTCGCCCCCGCCATCGTCTGCGGCAACGCCTTCATCCTCAAACCGTCCGAGCGTGATCCATCCGTGCCCCTGATGCTGGCCGAACTGCTGGAAGAAGCGGGCCTGCCCAAAGGTATCATTCAGGTCGTCAATGGCGACAAGGAAGCGGTTGACGCGATCCTGCATCACCCTGTCATTCAATCGGTCGGCTTTGTCGGCTCCACCCCCATCGCCGAATATATCTACGGCACGGGCTGCGCGAATGGCAAACGCGTCCAATGCTTTGGCGGTGCGAAGAACCACATGATCATCATGCCGGACGCCGATCTGGACCAAGCCGCGGACGCGCTGATCGGCGCGGGCTATGGCGCGGCGGGCGAACGCTGCATGGCGATCTCGGTCGCTGTGCCTGTGGGCGAGGAAACCGCCGACCGTCTGATCGAAAAGCTGGTGCCGCGCATCGAGAAGCTGAAAGTCGGGCCATATACCTCGGGCAATGACGTCGATTACGGCCCCGTGGTCACCGCAGCCGCAAAGGCAAACATCGAACGGCTGGTGCAGACCGGCGTCGATCAAGGGGCCACGCTGGTTGTCGACGGGCGCGACTTTAAGCTGCAAGGCTACGAGGAAGGCTTCTTTGTCGGCCCGCACCTCTTTGACAACGTCACCCCCGATATGGACATCTACAAGCACGAGATCTTCGGGCCGGTTCTGTCTACCGTCCGCGCCAAAACCTATGAAGAGGCGCTTGGCCTTGCGATGGATCACGAAATGGGCAACGGCACGGCGATCTTTACCCGTGACGGCGACGCCGCGCGTGACTTTGCAGCGCGCGTCAACGTCGGCATGATCGGGATCAACGTGCCGATCCCCGTGCCGCTCGCCTATCACACTTTTGGCGGCTGGAAGAAATCGGTCTTTGGCGACCTGAACCAGCACGGGCCGGATGCGTTCAAATTTTACACACGCACCAAAACCGTGACCTCGCGCTGGCCCTCGGGCATCAAAGAAGGCGGCGAGTTCAACTTCAAGCCGATGGAATAAGCCCCATCCTCGCCCTTCGGCGGCTCCCCCGCCGGAGGGTGCTTGCGCGACGCCCACGTGCATGCTTACAATTAAACACACGTTCAATTCGATCGGTCTTGGGAGGGATCACCGTTTATGGATTTCGCACTTTCAGAAGAGCAAACCGCGATTTTCGACATGGCCTATGGCTTTGGCCAGGAACATATCGCCCCTTTCGCCCAGAAGTGGGAGAAAGATGAAACAATCCCCAAAGACCTTTGGCCCAAGATTGCAGAGCTGGGCTTTGGCGGGCTGTACGTGTCCGAGGATGCGGGCGGATCTGGCCTGACGCGGCTTGATGCGACGCTGGTGTTCGAAGCGCTCAGCATGGCTTGCCCGTCGGTCGCGGCCTTTCTGTCGATCCATAACATGTGCGCCAAGATGCTGGACAGCTTTGCCAGTGACGACCTCAAGTCGCGGATCATGCCCGACATCCTGAGCATGAACACCGTGCTCAGCTATTGTCTGACGGAACCCGGATCGGGCTCTGACGCGGCAGCGCTCAAGACGAAATGCACCCGTACGAACGAAGGCTACACTTTGAACGGCACCAAGGCGTTCATCTCGGGCGGCGGCTATTCCGACGCCTATGTCGCGATGGTGCGCACCTCGGATGAGGGGGCCGCGGGCGTGTCCACCGTCTATGTCGAAGACGGGACGGCAGGGCTTTCCTTTGGCGGGCTAGAGGATAAAATGGGCTGGCGCAGCCAACCCACGTCCCAAGTGCAGTTTGACGATTGCAACATTCCTGCCGGAAATCTGGTGGGTGAAGAGGGAAAAGGTTTCAAATATGCGATGATGGGGCTGGATGGCGGCCGTTTGAACATCGCCGCCTGTTCCTTGGGTGCTGCACAGACCGCGCTGAACGCCACGCTCACCTATATGGGCGAGCGTAAAGCATTCGGCAAACCCATCGACCAGTTTCAGGGTCTGCAATTCCGCCTTGCCGATATGGAGATCGAACTGCAAGCCGCCCGCGTCTTCCTGCGCCAAGCCGCGTGGAAGCTGGACACGGGCGCGCCGGATGCCACCAAGTTCTGCGCCATGGCCAAGAAGTTCGTGACAGAGGCAGGCAGCAAGGTCGTCGATCAATGTCTGCAACTACACGGCGGCTATGGCTATCTGGCGGATTACGGCATCGAAAAGCTGGTGCGTGACCTGCGCGTCCACCAGATCCTTGAAGGCACCAATGAAATCATGCGCGTCATCGTGGCGCGGGATATGCTGAAGAACCGATGACCGATATCTCCATCCGCATTTCAGGGCGCGCGGGACGGATCACCCTCACCCGCCCCCAAGCGCTGAACGCCATGACCTACGACATGTGTCTGGCCATCGAAGACGCCTTTGACGCTTGGCAGCATGACCCGAAGGTCGATCTGATCATCCTTGACGCCGAAGGGGATCGTGCCTTTTGCTCGGGCGGTGACATCGCCGAACTTTACGCCACGGGCACCAAGGGCAACTACGCCTACGGGCGCAAGTTCTGGGCGGATGAATACCGGCTGAACGCCAAGATATTCGCCTATACCAAGCCCGTCGTCTCCTTCTTGCAGGGGTTCACCATGGGCGGCGGCGTGGGCATCGGCTGTCATGGCTCGCACCGCGTGGTGGGGGAAAGCAGCCAGATCGCGATGCCGGAATGTGGCATCGGTCTGGTGCCCGATGTGGGCGGCAGCCTGATGCTGGCGCTGGCCCCCGGACGGGTGGGCGAATATCTGGGCACAACCGCGTCACGCATGAAGGGTGAAGATGCGATTTACGCAGGTTTCGCAGACACTTACATCGCAGAGTTAAACTGGCCCGACGTGATAGCCGCGCTTGAAAATTCAGGCGATGTGGCCATTCTGGAAACCGCAAGCACCACGCCGCCCGCCTCTGCCCTAGAGGCGCAGGCGGCCGAGATTGACAGCTTCTTTGGCGGCGAAACGCTGGCCGATATCCTCAACGCCCTGCGCGCCTCCGACAGCGAATTCGCTGCAGACACGCTCAAGAAGATGCAGCGCAGCAGCCCGTTGGCGATGGCCTGCACGATCGAGATCATCCACCGTCTGCGCGGCCCCTCGCTGAGCATCGAGAAGGCGTTGGATATGGAATACCGCTTTACCTTCCGCGCGATGAAGCATGGCGACTTCCTTGAAGGGATCCGCGCGGCGATCATCGACAAGGACCGCAGCCCCAACTGGCAATATGCCGATATGAACGTCCCCCTTGCCGCGACAGCCAAGATGCTGCGCCCGCTGGCCGAGGACGCCCTGACACTGGAGAGAACCACATGAGCATGAAGATCGGATTTATCGGACTGGGCAACATGGGCGCGCCCATGGCGACCAACCTTGCCAAAGCGGGCCACGACGTGGCGGGCTTTGATGTGGCGGGCACCACGGCAGAGGGCGTGCGCGTTGCAGACAGCCTTGAAGCCGCTGTGGCGGGCATGGACGCGGTGATCACGATGCTGCCCAACGGGTCGATCCTGCGGCAAGTGGCGGCACAGGCGATCCCCCATATGGCGCAAGGCACGCTGTTCATCGACTGTTCCACCGTGGATGTGGAAAGCGCGAAGAACACCGCGCAAGCCGCTGAAGACGCTGGCATAATGGCCGTTGACGCCCCCGTGTCTGGCGGTATCGGCGGGGCATCTAGCGGCACACTGACCTTTATGGCCGGCGGGTCGACGCAAGCCTTTGCCACGGCCAAGCCCCTCTTCGACATCATGGGGCAAAAGGCGGTGCATTGCGGCGATGCCGGTGCGGGGCAAGCGGCGAAGATTTGCAACAACATGATCCTCGGGGTCACCATGATCGCCACCTGCGAGGCCTTTGCGCTGGCCGATAAACTGGGGTTGGACCGGCAGAAGATGTTCGACGTGGTCAGCACCTCGTCGGGCTACAGCTGGTCGATGAACGCCTATTGCCCTGCCCCCGGTGTTGGCCCCACCTCGCCCGCAGACAATGGCTACACACCGGGCTTCGCGGCGGAGCTGATGCTCAAGGATCTTGGGCTGTCGCAGCAGGCAGCAGAGATGGCAGATGCGGACACCCCGATGGGAGAGCTGGCCCGCGCGCTCTATGCGCAATTCGTCGAGAACGAAGACGGAAACGGCAAGGATTTCTCTGCCATGCTGCCCCGTTTCGAAACCCGCGGCCGCAACGGCTGACACGGAAAAGCAAGCGGGTTCCCGCCGTCTCGTCCCAGCGACGGAAACCCGCGCGCCGTTCGTTTGTTACTGTATCGACACTGTAACGGAGAACGAGCATGAAACCCCTTACCCTCGCCGCAAGCGCCTTCGCTGTGCTGGCCTTCAGCCCGGCCGTACAGGCGGCCTCTGCCTCCTATAGCGCGTCGGGGCATTACGATGTCGCGGCACCACAGGTGACCTTGGCCAAGCATGATAAGCACGATGACAAAAAGCATCAAAAGCAGCACAAGAAAGCTGTTAAAGAATACAAAAAAGCCATCAAGAAACACGAGAAGCAGCACAGCGACAACGGGCGTCATCTTGCCAAAGGGCATGACAAGCACCACCACGCCAAAGGCGACAAGCTGACGCGCTACGTCGTGATCGAACAGCCCCACCGGCATGGGCTGACCCGCTACAACCGCTACGTTCAGGACGACGGCTATGTCTATGCCGTGGACCCGCAAACCAATGATGTGCTGGCGCTGATCGGTCTGGCATCGCGCTTGCTGAATTAAACTGCGCCGCGAAACCCTAAGATTTCATGAAAAATGCCCCGCCGGAGTAGGACGGGGCATTTTTATGTCTACCGCATTGTTGGAAATGCTATTCGGCAGCAACCTTACGCGGGGCGAGCATCGGTTTGAGGTAGTGGCCGGTATAGCTCCCCTCGACCTCGGCAACCTGTTCAGGCGTGCCGGTCGCGACCACCTGCCCGCCACCATCGCCGCCTTCTGGACCGATGTCGATGATATGGTCCGCGGTCTTGATGACATCGAGGTTGTGTTCAATGACGACCACAGTATTGCCCTGATCCACCAGCTCGTGCAGCACCTCTAACAGTTTGCGCACGTCTTCAAAATGCAGACCCGTGGTCGGTTCATCCAAGATATACAGCGTCCGCCCCGTAGAGCGTTTGCTGAGCTCTTTCGACAGTTTGACGCGCTGCGCCTCCCCGCCCGACAGCGTCGTCGCCTGCTGACCCACCTTGATGTAGCCCAAGCCCACACGCATCAGTGCATCCATTTTTTCGCGGATGCTGGGGACCGCCTGGAAGAAGCTCTGCGCGTCCTCGACAGTCATATCCAGCACGTCAGCGATGGACTTGCCCTTGAACTTCACCTCAAGCGTTTCGCGGTTATAGCGCTGGCCTTTGCAGGTTTCACATTCGACATAGACATCCGGCAGGAAATGCATCTCGATCTTGATCACACCGTCGCCCTGACAGGCCTCGCAGCGGCCGCCCTTGACGTTAAAGCTGAAACGCCCGGGCTTGTACCCGCGCGCCTTGGCTTCGGGCAGACCGGCAAACCAGTCGCGGATCGGGGTGAAGGCACCGGTATAGGTCGCCGGATTCGACCGCGGCGTGCGCCCGATGGCGCGCTGGTCAATGTCGATCACCTTGTCCAGATGCTCCAGCCCCTTGATCGTCTCGCACGGCGCAGGCGTCTGGCGCGCCCCGTTCAGGTTCATCGACGCGGTCTTGAACAAGGTCTCGATCGTCAGGGTAGACTTCCCGCCGCCTGACACACCCGTCACGCAGACGAATTTGCCCAATGGATAATCGACCGTGACATTCTGGAGGTTGTTCCCCGTCGCCTTGACCACACGGATTTTCTTTTTGTTGCCCTTGCGCCGTTTGGCGGGCACCGCGATCTCGCGTTTGCCGGTAAGGTATTGCCCTGTCAGCGAATTCGGATCATTGGCGACCTCTTGCGATGTCCCGTGGCTGACCACCTGCCCGCCGTGCACACCGGCCCCCGGCCCGATATCAAACACATAATCCGCCTCGCGGATCGCTTCTTCGTCGTGTTCAACGACGATAACCGTATTGCCCTGATCCCGCAGGTTTTTCAGCGTCTGGAGCAAGCGGTCATTATCGCGCTGGTGCAAGCCGATGGACGGTTCATCGAGCACGTAAAGCACCCCTGTCAGCCCCGACCCGATCTGCGACGCAAGCCGAATACGTTGGCTTTCCCCCCCGCTGAGCGTCCCGCTAGAGCGTGCCAGCGTCAGATATTCCAACCCGACATTGTTCAGGAATCCCAGACGTTCGCGAATTTCCTTGAGGATCGCGCGCGCGATTTCGTTCTTCTGAACGGTCAGATAATCGGGCACTTTGGTGCACCAGTCAAAAGCTTCGCGGATCGACATTTCAACGACTTGTCCGGCATGCAGCAGCGTGTCGCTGTCGCCATCCGACGGGCCGATCTTGACAGCAAGCGCTTCGGGCCGCAGGCGGTAGCCGTTGCAGGTGCCACAGGGGCGGTTGTTCTGGTAGCGTTCGAATTCTTCGCGGATCCAGTTGCTATCCGTCTCGCGGTAGCGGCGCTCCATATTGGGGATCACCCCTTCGAACACGCGGCTGACCTCGTACACACGGCCGCCTTCGTCATAGCGGAACTTGATCTCTTCCTTGCCGGAGCCATGCAGGAAAACCTGCTGCACCTTCTCGGGCAGATCTTTCCACCGCGTATTTTCACTAAATTGATAGTGTTTTGCGATGGCTTCAATCGTTTGCTTGAAATACGGGGACTTACCTTTGCGCCACGGGGCCAGCGCACCGTCATAGACCTTGAGGTTCTGGTCGGGCACCACAAGGCGTTCATCAAAAAACAACTCCTTGCCCAGACCATCACAGGACGGACAGGCACCAAAAGGAGCGTTGAATGAAAACAGACGCGGCTCGATCTCGGGGATCGTGAAGCCGCTGACAGGACAGGCGAATTTCTCGCTGAAGGTATGACGCTCGGGCTCGCCCTCGGTCGGGGCGGTTTCCAGCACGGCGATCCCATCGGCCAGATCAAGCGCTGTGCGCAGGGAATCCGCCAAGCGTGTCTCTAGCCCCTCGCGGACCACGATACGGTCGACAACCACGTCGATGTCATGGCGGAACTTCTTGTCCAGCGTGGGCGGCTCGTCCAGTTCGTAAAATTCGCCGTTCACTTTTACCCGCTGAAAGCCCTGCTTGCGCAGCTCAAGGAACTCTTTGCGGTACTCGCCCTTCCGGTCACGAATGATCGGGGCCAACAGGTAGGCGCGCGTGCCTTCGGGCATGGTCATCACGCGATCAACCATATCCTGCACCTGCTGCGCCTCGATCGGCTTGCCGGTCGCGGGGGAATAGGGCGTGCCGACGCGCGCAAAAAGCAGGCGCATATAGTCATAAATCTCGGTGACCGTCCCCACGGTAGAGCGGGGGTTTTTCGACGTGGTCTTCTGTTCAATCGAAATCGCTGGCGACAGGCCGCTGATGTGATCCACATCGGGTTTCTGCATCATATCAAGGAATTGCCGCGCATAGGCGCTGAGCGATTCCACATAGCGCCGCTGCCCTTCGGCATAGATCGTGTCGAACGCGAGGCTCGATTTACCCGACCCGGAAAGCCCGGTGATCACAACCAGCTTATCGCGCGGAATGTCCACGTCGATGTTCTTTAGATTGTGTTCGCGCGCGCCGCGCACTTCGATGTTCTTTAGCTCAGCCATATCGGACCCCCGTTAACGCTTAGTACATAGGTGCGTGCTACGGATTCTCCAACGAAAAAATAAGAACACAAGGGGAACGACATTATCGCGGCGCATTTTGGGCTGTCATTACGACGGCAAACGCCCGGCAACATTGAATATGTCACCGGGCGTTGCAAAGATTAGGACCCCGCTATGCGCGGGCAAAGGCTACATATGGATAACGCGTCCGTAAGCATCCAGCACGGATTCATGCATCATTTCTGACAAGGTCGGGTGCGGGAAGACGGTGTTCATCAGGTCTTCTTCGGTGGTCTCAAGCTGACGCCCCACGACATAGCCCTGGATCAGCTCGGTCACCTCGGCGCCCACCATATGCGCGCCAAGCAATTCGCCTGTTTTAGCGTCAAAGACGGTTTTGATCATCCCTTCGGGCTCACCAAGGGCAATCGCCTTGCCATTCCCGATGAAGGGGAAGCGACCCACCTTAACGTCAAAGCCAAGCTCTTTCGCCTTGGCTTCCGTATACCCGACGGACGCGACCTGCGGGTGACAATAGGTGCAGCCGGCGATGGACTCCGGTTTGACCGGGTGCGCGTGCTGACCCGCGATCAATTCGGCGACCATCACCCCCTCGTGCGAGGCTTTATGCGCCAACCAAGGGGCACCTGCGATGTCACCGATGGCATACAGCCCTTCGACGCCGGTCCGACAATATTCATCGGTCACGACATGGGTCCGATCAACTTTCACGCCCAGATCTTCCAGCCCAAGATCCTCGACATTGCCAACGATACCCACGGCGGAGATCACCGTGTCAAACTCATGTTTGGTCACCTTGCCGCCCGTTTCGATATGGGCAGTCACCTTGTCATCAGCGCGGTCCAGTTGGTTGACAACGGCCTTCTGCATGATCTTCATACCCTGTTTTTCGAACTGCTTTTTCGCGAATTTGCTGATCTCTTCATCCTCGACGGGAAGGATACGATCCATCACCTCGACAACAGTCGTGTCTGCGCCCAAGGTATTGTAAAAGCTTGCGAATTCGATACCGATCGCGCCAGACCCGATCACCAGCAGCTTTTTCGGCATATGGGGCGGCTGCAAGGCATCCTTGTACATCCACACGCGTTTTCCGTCTGCTTCCAGCCCAGGCAGGTTGCGTGCCCGCGCACCGGTCGCCAGCACGATATTCTTGGCGGTCAGCGTCTCTTCCCCGTCTTTCGACTTAACCGACACTTTACCTTTGCCCGCTAACGTCGCCGCGCCCATGAAGACCGAGACTTTGTTCTTTTTCATCAAATGCCCGATACCGCCGGACAGCTGCCCCGCAACCTTGCGCGACCGTTTGACAACTGCCTCCAGATCATAGCCGATATTGTCTGCCTTCAGGCCAAACTCGCTTGCGCGCTGCATCAGGTGGAATACTTCCGACGACCGCAAAAGCGCTTTGGTCGGGATACAGCCCCAGTTAAGACAAATGCCGCCTAGATGCTCACGCTCTACAATGGCGACCGAAAGCCCCAGTTGCGCGCCCCGGATGGCCGCAACATAGCCCCCCGGCCCCGCACCAATCACGATCAGATCAAAGGATTTCGCAGCCATTATGCAACCTCGCAGCACGTATTGAAATTTAGTTTAGTGGTAAACTATCTCGCGAGCGTCAGCAACTCGGAGAATTCCAATCTAGGATCAAACTGCCTGACCCGCACTTACGTGAGTGTCCGCAGCGTATAGGCATACCCCCCGTCGTCAAGATATGCGGTTTCGGCGGCGGTGCTTCGCCGACCCAAGGCGTTGTTGCGATACGGAAATCTGCCAAATTGCCGGATCACCTTTCGATGCGCGCGCGCATGCCGCAGCGTATCCTCGGCCTCGGGCATACGGTCAACGACCAGCCGCACGCAGTGATCCTGATCGGTCAGACTTTCTGAATGCATGAACGGAAGGTAAAAAAATTGCCGTTCAGGCGGCGCAATAAGTCTATCCCATTCGTTGCGCACAGCGATTTGAGCTGCCCGCAAGGCCCGCAAATCGGTCGAAAACGCCTTCCCCTGCCCGCGAAACATATTGCGCGGAAACTGATCCGCTAGAATGAGATAGGCCAAAGTGCCTTTCGCATCGGTCAGCCAATGGTCCAACCGATGGGTCCCGATGAGCGACCAGGTGTCCAGAAACTGTGACCGGATCGCGGCATCGAGGTCATCATCCACCGCATACCATCCCGCAGGCCCAGTTTCCTCCAGCCAGAACCGACGTACGTCCTCAGGCGTTTTCATACCCTTGCCTCCTTTGACCACAGAAAAGATCAAACTTTTCTAATTTCATTAGACACAAGATGTAACGAATTAGCAAAACGTCTAGGTCGGCTCCGCTTCCGCGGTTTGTTCGCTTTCGATCGCGTATTCCTGTGCCAATTCGACCGCAACGGTCGTCGCAGCGGGGTAAATCGGGATGTAGTTACCCGTTTCATCCGCAGGAATGGCCGGGCGTACCGTCGCGCGGTAGGACGCGTAGACCGCCAAAGCAAAGAACAGAACCGCCGTGAACAGGTAGAACCCGCCCGGCCCAAGCGCGGTGCCCATCATCCAGCCGGTGATCACCGGACCCAGAATAGCGCCCAACCCGTTGATGAAGATCATCCCGCCAGAGGCCGCTGCCATATCCTCGGGCTCAAGAAAGTCGTTCGTGTGCGCAATAAGAAGCGAGTACAATGGGTTAGACATGCCACCTACGACAAAGGCGGTCAGCAGCAACACGCTAAAGTTATGCCCCAGCAGCATGCCGATGACAGACCCGATACCCCCAATGATGGACGTGATGACAATCAGAAGACGGCGGTCCATCCGGTCCGAAACCCAGCCGATCGGGTATTGCAGAACCACCGAGCCTACGAAAAATGTTGCAACAAATATCGAAATCTGCGCCACGGTCAGCCCGGCTTCGGCACCGTAGACAGATGCCATGCCGAACTGCGCTGAAAAGACCCCGCCCAACAGGAACATGCCGACACACCCCAAGGGCGAGAAGCCGGCCAATTCGCGCAAGCTCATCGGTTTGGTGGTGTCAAATGCGGGCGTCGGGCTGATGGACAGCAAGATCGGCGTCACCGCCACGCTGACCAAAACCGACGGAATAACGAACAGGACAAAGCCTGAAGGGTCCGCGGTGAGCAAAAGCGCTTGCGCAATAACGATGCCAAAGGTTTGCACGATCATATACAATGACAGCGCCTGCCCCCGGTTTTCGTTCGTCGCAGCGTTGTTGAGCCAGCTTTCTGCTGTCACGTAAACCGCAGAAAAACAAAAGCCGATCAACACGCGGCCCACCGACCAGACAGCGACGTTCGGGAAGGTCGGATACAAGATCATGACAGCCGAGATCATCGACGCCAGCGCCGCAAAGACCCTCACGTGACCGACGCGCCGGATCATACCCGGTGCCATACGCGAGCCGCCCAAAAAGCCCACGAAATATGCCGACATCACGATCGACATTTCGAAGGTCGAAAATGCCTCGATCCCGCCGCGAATCCCCAAGAGCGTGCCTTGCATGCCGTTGCCCACCATCAGCAAACACATGCCCAACAAAAGCGCCCATGCGCTGCTCAGTACCTGAAACATCTTACGAATCCTTTAACGCGATCAGCCCCCTCCCTGACGGCGATCCCAAGAGGTGTCACCCCCCCGAACGACATTCAGGCGTTTATTTGCGTCTTTGGAAAGAGCAGCGACGCATCGCCATAGGAGAAAAACCGATAATTCGATTCAATCGCGTGATTGTAAATCTTTTGTATAGTTTTCTGCCCCATCAATGCCGAAACGAGCATCATGAGGGTCGACTTCGGAAGATGGAAATTCGTCATCAACGCGTCTGCGACATTGAATTCAAAACCGGGGGTAATGAAAATATCGGTATCCCCTTCCCAGGGTTGGATATTCCCGGACCGCGCAGCGGTCTCGACCAGCCGCAAGGCAGTGGTCCCAACGGGTATGACCCGCCCACCAGCAGCTTTGGTGGCGGAGATTTCGGCAGCTGCCTGCGCGCTCACCTGCCCCCACTCGCTGTGCATTTTATGGTCAGCAATGTCATCGACCTTCACGGGCAGAAACGTTCCCGCGCCCACATGCAAGGTGACGTGGCTAAAGCGCACCCCCATCTCGGCGAGCTGATCCAGCAGCGGCTGATCAAAGTGGAGCGACGCCGTAGGCGCGGCCACTGCGCCCGCATTCTTGGCAAAAACGGTTTGATAATCCGTCATGTCCTGCGCATCTGCCGGACGCTTGCCCGCAATATAGGGCGGCAATGGCATCGCACCGGCATCATTCAGCGCGGCGTCAAAATCCTCGCCGCTGCAGTTGAACCGCAGTCGACCCTGCCCATCCTCGACGCCAACCAAACGGGCAGAAAGATCGGCGCTGAAGACGACAGTCTCGTCAATCTTGAGCTTTTTCAACGGCTTGATCAGTGCAGTCCAATCCGCATCGCCCCGTGGCTCCAGCAAGGTTACTTCGATACGCGCCTGTACCGGCCCCTGTGCGCTGTCCCGGCGGCGAAGCCCCGACAACCGCGCTGGAATGACCCTTGTGTCATTCAGCACCAGCCGATCCCCTGGACGCAACCAATCGCTGATATTGGCGACAGTCGTGTCAGTCATATGATCCCCCTGCGCAACCAGCATCTTGGCCGACGTACGGGGGACGGCAGGGCGCGTCGCGATCAAACGCTCGGGCAGTTCAAAATCAAAGTCACTGAGTTTCATACGCGCCCGTTAGCGCCCCTCAAAGCGTTGAGCAACAGGTTTTTGCGGCGCGGGGGTGGCAGCCCCCCCGTCCTGCGTGGGCGTCGTGCGTGGGGTGCTGCGAAAAATATCCCGCATCGCACCGGGCACAAACCCCGACAGCGGGTTCACCGAGACAGACGGGCTCTGCACCGTCCCGCCGATAGAGTAGTTGAATCCCAAAAGCCCCTCGCCCTTGCGGGTCAGAAAACTGGCTATTCCGTTCAACATATATACAGGAGAGATCACACCCTGCAGCGCCATCTGGCCGGTGTCAGTAGCAAAGACACCATCCATAGAAATCCCAAGCGACGCCCCCGTCGCACTGGCTTGGGTCAGGTTGACGCGATTGGAAGACAGGCGAAAATCAGCTTCGACCGTGTCAAAATATATCCCGTCCCCGTTCAACTCGTTGATCAGCCCGACCACGGAAACCGCGTTCACCAGCGCTGCAATCGTCGGGGCGTCCTTGATACGAACGTCTTTAATCTCTGCATGACCGTCGAAAGCACCGCCCGATCCGGCGGGTACCAGGGTCAACGAAAGCGCGCCGCCGTGGACTTGTTGTGCAATGTTGGCAGACCTCAAAACGCCACCAGCATCGGTTGCCGTCAATTGCACCGCGCTACGACCATCCTTGGGTACGACGCGACCAGAAACCGGCGCGCCCCCGTTCAAGGCGGCGGTAAACCTTCCATCCAGGCCACGCGCGACGTTAAATTCGCCCTGCATTCCTGTCAGGGCAATCTTGTCAGTGACCTGCAACCGATCCAGCGACAGCAACATCGGCGGGCTCGCGACCCCGCTTGGCTTGCTTTTTCCGAGCTCCGCCCTGCGCAAATCAAGACGGCCGCCTTTCACCACCACCTGCACCGGGCGGCCTGCCCCCTGCCCGATCAGATCCACAGGCACATCCAGCCAGTTCCCGACCTGCAATCGGTGAAATTGCAATCTGTCCAACGCACCACTTGGGTGCAATGTGACATTTCCCTGCGCCGACAGTCCCGCGGCGCTGATTTTCAAGGTGTCGACGTCTGGAACCGGCCCAAGCCGCCCCGATATTTCCAATGTGCCCGTCTGGGATCGCACTTTGGTCCAGCCGATCTGTGGAACGGTGATGCGCAGACCCCGCAGATCCGAAGTGACAGAAAAATCAGGGGGTTGGCCTTTGACCAGATCCATCGCGAACCACGCCCGCCCTTCACCTGCTATCGTATCAGGGGGCAGCGCGATCTTGAAAGTCTCGAGCGTTTTGGCGTTCAGCGCAATATCCGCCCTGACACTGCTTGCAGCGCCCGGCTTGCCGAAGGGTTGGGACCATTCGCCGTCGAAGGGAACGCCGTCCAGCTCGCCCTCGCCCTTGATCGTCAGGCCGCTGTTGGACGCGTTCAACGTCAGCTGGTCGGCACGCAGCGCGCGATCTTTGACCAGACGGTCGCTTTGGAATTCCGCCAGCGTTCCGTTTATGTCGAAGATCGTCAGCTTCGGGTCAGAGCCTTTTTTCATCGGAAAGGACAAAGTGCCCGCCAACTGGGCCCGTGCATCGACGACGTCAACCGGCAGGTTGGCCTTATCCATCGCCTGCAACGGGGGCCGGTTCAACAGCGCCAGGACCGATGTGATGTCCGCATCGGCGCGCAACCGAACGATGCCGGGCGGGCCATCCTTGACCGTGACATCCGGCATGATGAACGAAGACCCGTTCACCGACACCGGCGTCTCGTCGGGCGGTGTGATCACCCCGGTATCCACGCTGACAACAAAGCGGTTGCGCGAAAGGCTCGCATGACCGCTGCCGTCGGTGATATTCGGCATGGTGCGCAAAAATCGAACCTCGGCACCCTGAAAATCAAAGTCGAGGTATGCTTGCGGTGCCTCGCCCGGCTTCAAGCGAAAGGCAAGGTCAACGTCGCTCAACGCGCCGGCGTAGATATTTTCGTCCACCCACTTGCGGGTCTTTGGTTTGACGTTTTCTGGCCAAAGCTCAAGCAGGCGCGCTGGTTTCAACGCGTTCAACCCCGCATCCAGCGCAACTTGCCACCCCTGCGTCCCCGCCCGCAAATCCCCCGACAGGTTCAACGTCGTCCCCCCGTCAACGATATCCATACGGCCGACGGACATGTGAAACGGGTTGAAGGTGATTTTGGCATCCAGATCGGCACCCTCAATCGACACAGGGGCGTCATAAATATCGGCAGGGTCAGCCACCAAATCGCGCAGACGAACCTGTGCGACCAGCTCGTCCAGTTTACCGCTGTCATCGATACCCAGACTTGCGGCCCCCTCGATCCGGCCCGACACCCATTTGCTTTCGACCGAAAGCTCGTCAAAACGCAGCAGACGCTGATCTGGGTCATAGCTGAAATAGCTGCGGGCCCCGTCAAAGGGGATCGGCGTAGCACGTTCGTTAGGCTGAACCACCCCGGCCCCGATCTGCAGCGTCGCATTCAGCGGCTCGAAGGTGCCGTCCTCGTCAAGGCTGCTGCGCACCGAACCGGAGATAGACGCACGCAGCACTTTCAACCAAGCAAATGCCGGGTTCTGCACCGCGATGTCACCCGCGCTCACGCCATCGAAATTCACGCCGAACTGCGACGCGGTATCGCCGATTTTGCTGCTGTAGTTGGCAGAAAGCGTGGCAACATCCGCCCCCCCGCCCAAAACGGCGAGCTCGGCCGTCATTCGCAGGTTATCGCCTTCACGGTCCAGCAACAACCGACCGCCATCCACAGTCCACATCCTGTCGGACTGCAGATCGGTGTAGCGCAAGGTCAGGGCGCGCAGCTCTATCGACCGCAGCCGCGACAGCGCCTTCGTCTCGAACACTGTATCAAGCTGGCCGATCAACTGCGGCATCGTGGCCGCCCGCCGCTCTGCCGGGGCAGTCCCGCTTGCCGCGCTCAGCGCGACGCGGCCATCCTTATCGCGACGCAAATTGGCCACCACCCCGGACATCGCAATATCGCGCGGCTGCACATCGCCCGCCAGCAGGCCCTGAATGGAAAAACTGGCCCGCACTTCGCGGAAGGCGGCAAAGCTAACCCCTTGGGGGTTGGTGATATTCACGTCCCGCAGCCGAACGCGCGGCCGCCACCCTTCGTCCACGATCAACACCATCTCTCCGAAGCCGATCCGCGCAAGCGGCATATCTTTGGCAAACCGCTCTTCGATCCGCGTCTCGAGCCATTCCGGCACGACAATGGGGCTGCGGATCATATAGATGGCAACCCCTGCGATGGTGGCGACAATCAGCGAAATAACCAGCAGCGACCATTTGGTGGCTTGCCAAAGTCGTCTCCGCTTGGGGCTGCGGGGGGCTGCGCTGGTGTTGGGCATGGGCGTCCGGTTTTTAGGGCGGCTTGGGGTTTAAGTTTCGCCAAGCCCGACTAGTATGACAGTGCAGACAACGGCTTCCAATACATAAGAAAGTGACCCATGCCAGAGATTTCCCAACCTGCACCAGACTTTACGCTTCCTGTGACGGGGGGTGGCGAAATTTCGCTCTCCGATCTGCGGGGCAAGGCTGTGGTTTTGTATTTCTACCCCCGTGACGACACGCCGGGCTGCACCAAGGAGGCCGTGGGGTTTTCCGAACATCTTGAAGCATTTGCTGACGCCGGTGCCGTGGTTTTTGGCGTATCCCGTGACACGATGGCAAAACACGACCGTTTTGCGGCCAAACATGCCCTGACGGTTCCCCTGCTGGCCGATATCGATGGGGCCGTGACCGAAGCCTATGGCGTCTGGGTCGAAAAGAATATGTACGGCAAGAAATCCATGGGGATCGAACGCGCCACCTATCTGATTGATGCGAGCGGCAATATCGCCCGCATCTGGCGCAAGGTGAAAGTCGCCGGTCACGTGGAAGAGGTACTGGACGCGGTGCGCGCCCTATGATCGCGCTGGCCCAAATGGCGGAAAACGTGCTGCGCACTGCGGATGGCCGTGAGAAAACTGCGCTTTCTCACAAGTACGCAGCCGAGTGGCGGGCTGCCCGCGCCGCAGGCGAGGCACCGGAAATCGGCACGTCAAACCCGCCGTTGCGCCCCGCCCGCCCCGACCAGCCAGAACTCTTGTCGCCCCGCGATGTCCCCCACCGCAAGCCCGGATCGCCCGAAGGGCGCATCGCCTTACTGCACGCCGTGGCCCATATCGAATTGAACGCGGTTGATCTGCACTGGGACATTATTGCGCGCTTTACCGATGTCAAAATGCCCATGGGATTTTACGATGATTGGGTCAGCGCCGCCGACGATGAATCCAAACATTTCAATCTGATGTGCGATTGTCTTGAAGCTTTGGGCAGCCACTACGGGGCCTTGCCCGCCCATGCCGGTATGTGGCGCGCAGCCGAGGATACGGTGGATGATTTCATGGGGCGTCTCGCCGTTGTGCCTATGGTGCTTGAGGCGCGCGGGCTCGATGTGACGCCCAATATGATTCAGGTGTTCAAAAGCGCCAAGGCCACGCAGGCCGTCGACGCGCTTGAGGTGATTTACGCCGAAGAGGTCGCGCATGTGGCCTATGGGTCAAAGTGGTTCCACTTCCTGTGCGGGCGCCACGAGCTTGACCCGAAAGAGGCGTTCCACGATCTGGTGCGCACCTATTTCCACGGTGTTCTCAAGCCCCCGTTCAACGAAGAGAAGCGGGCAGAGGCCGGGATTCCACCTGATTTTTACTGGCCGTTGACCGAGAGTGTTTAAAATATTCGCCCTCCAAACCGTTGAATCGGCAATTTATTGCCAAATTTGTCGTTAAACTTTCATTAACCGCCGGTGGGAAAGTCTGAAGGGTTGCCCGACGGACCCCCACTGGCTAAGCACGGCGGGTGACAATCAGCGCGCGGTGGGGGCCTTGCGTGCTGTGACAGGGACGGAACAAGGATACCACGCGTGCGGACAAGGTTTGCGATCAAAATTCATTCGGCGCTTGAACGGTTTTTTCCCGAACGCCGCGTTTTTCTGAAATCCGATACCGACACACGCTTTATCCGCCTGCGCCCCGTTACCCAGCTTTTCGTCTTCACCGGGGCGTCTTTGTTTGTGGCCTGGTCGATCGTCGCCACCGCCGTGATCCTGATGGACAGCATCGGGTCGGGCAATTTTCGCGAACAAGCCAAACGCGACCAACGTACCTATCAGGCCCGGTTGAGCGATCTTTCAGCGCAGCGCAATGGGCGCGCGGAAGAGGCCGTCGCCGCGCAGGAACGGTTTAACGCCGCGCTGAAGCAGATTTCGGTCATGCAGTCCGAGCTGCTGCAATCCGAGACGCGACGCCGGGAGCTTGAGACCGGCATCGAAGTCATTCAAAGCACCCTGCGCGACACGATGAAAGACCGCGAAGCTGCGCGCACTCAGGTCGCCGAACTGGAAGGGGCCGCCGCCGGCGAAGGTAAAGCGACACGCGCCGCCAACGGATCCTCCGCCCCGATTTCCCTGCTGGCAGAGGCGCTTGAGCGTACTGCCGCCGAACGCGATCAGGTGGTGATTGATGCGCAAGACGCGCTGATCCAGGCGGATGAACTGAACCAGAAGTTGGCCTTGATGCGCGAACAGAACGACGCGATTTTCCGCCAGCTTGAAGAGGCGATGACCGTTTCTGTTGCCCCGCTTGACAAAATGTTCCGCAGCGCGGGCATGCCGACCGACCGGATGCTGGCCACAGTGCGCCGCGGTTATTCCGGTCAGGGTGGCCCGCTGATGCCGTTAAGCTTTTCCACACGGGGGGAGGCTCCTTCCCCCGACACCCTGCGCGCCAACCGTCTGCTTGGCCAGATGGACAAGCTGAACATGTACCGCATTGCCGCGCAAAAAGCGCCCTTTGCGAACCCGCTGAAATCCTCTTTCCGCTTCAGCAGCCCGTTCGGCTACCGCCGCGATCCCAAAACGGGGGGCCGCCGGATGCACAGCGGGACAGATTTCGCCGCCGGTATGGGCACGCCCATCCACTCCACCGCCGAAGGGGTTGTGACCCACGCGGGCTGGAGCTCTGGCTACGGGAGACTGGTTAAAATCCAACATGAATTCGGGGTCGAGACACGTTACGCACACATGTCTAAATTGCGCGTAAAAGTCGGCCAAAGGGTATCGCGCGGACAGCGGATAGGTGATATGGGAACATCAGGACGGTCTACTGGTGTCCACCTGCATTACGAAGTCCGTGTCGGTGGCAAGGCTGTAAATCCAATGATCTTTATCAAGGCTGCAAACGATGTTTTCTAAAAGCAAAATCAATGATCCCGCTCCTAAGTCCGACGCAGACACGTCCAGCACCGCTGCACCGTCATCCTCTGCACCGGCTGCGCCCAAGCAAAGCGAATTCAAGGCCAGCGCGCCCAAGGCAAAACCACCTGCCTCCGTGCTGTCCTCCGATCTGCACATCACCGGCAACTTGAAAACAACCGGCGACATCCAGGTTGAAGGCACCGTGGAAGGCGACATTCGCGCCCACCTGCTGACCATCGGCGAAACCGCGACCATCAAGGGCGAAGTGATCGCCGATGACGTTGTGATCAACGGCCGTATCGTGGGCCGCGTGCGCGGTCTGAAAGTCCGCCTGACATCGACCGCCCGCGTCGAAGGCGACATCATCCACAAGACCATCGCCATCGAATCCGGTGCGCATTTCGAAGGCTCCGTTCAGCGTCAGGACGACCCGCTGAACCCCGGCGCGAAATCCGCCCCTGCGCAAAAGCCGAACCCGGCGTCCTGATCGGACAAGGGTGATGAATGTGAAAGGGCGTCGCACTGTTGCGACGCCCTTTTTCGTTGAGATATCAAAATCGTCGGCTGCGAAGTGCTGCGCGGCCAAAGCGGGGCAAAGGCGCAAGCACCCCTGCCCTACGCGATGATTATTCGGTCACCTTAACCTCGACCATACGGTCCGGCGTGCCGGTGACAGCGCCGTTGCCGCCGGTCCCGCGCTTGATCGCGTCCAGCACGTCCAGCCCTTCGGTCACTTTGCCCACAACGGTATATTGCCCGTTCAGGAAGTGCCCTTGGTCAAACATGATAAAGAACTGCGAGTTCGCGGAATCCGGGCTCTGGCTGCGTGCCATGCCGACAACACCGCGGTCAAAGGGGATGTCCGAGAATTCGGCAGGCAGATCGGGCAAGTCGGAACCGCCCATGCCCGCGCGGCCTGTGTCCCCACCGGCCTTGCCAAATTCAACGTCACCGGTCTGCGCCATGAACCCGTCGATCACGCGGTGAAACACCACGCCATCGTATGCCCCTGCTTCGGCCAGCTCTTTCAGCCGTGCCACATGCGCGGGGGCCACGTCTTCGGCCAGATCGATCTTGATGGTGCCTTGCGCTTCGCCATCCACGGTGATCGCCAGACCATCCGCGAAAGCCGCCCCTGCCATCGCGGCAGAAGCAACGCCTGCTGCAATCAGATTACGCATCAGCGGCAACCTTGACGCTGATCATGCGATCAGGGTTCGCTGGCGGCTCGCCACGGGTGATCGCGTCCACATGCTCCATCCCCGAGATGACCTGACCGTAAACGGTGTATTGACCGTTCAAGAAGTCGTTGTCTTTGAAGTTGATGAAGAACTGGCTGTTCGCGCTATCAGGGTTGGCGGAACGCGCGGCACCGATGCTGCCACGGGCGTGTGGCACTTTGGAGAATTCGGCTGGCAGGTTCGGCATGTCCGACCCACCGGTCCCCGCGGCGCGCAGGTTGAAATTGTCTTCCATGTTGCCGTTGGCCACGTCGCCCGTCTGCGCCATGAACCCTTCGATCACGCGGTGAAAGGCCACGTTGTCGTATTTACCGGCGCGGGCCAGTTCCTTCATACGCTCTACATGTTTGGGGGCCACATCAGGCAACAGCTGGATGGTGACAGTGCCGCCCTTCAGTTCCATCAGGATCGTGTTTTCGGGGTCTTTGATCTCGGCCATGCCGGTCTCCTTTAAGAATTTCGTTGGCAATTACCTAGGACGTGCAAGCGCAATTGCCAAGCGGGTCCATTGACCCTGACGGCAATAACGGCAAAACACGACGGGAATTGTGGTTTTACACGAGGGACAAGATGGGCTGGAAAGCATTGGATGACATGGACCTGCGCGGCAAGCGGGTTCTGGTGCGCGTGGATATCAACGTGCCGGTTGAAAACGGCAAGGTAACGGACGACACCCGCATCCAGCGGATCATCCCCACCCTGCGCGACATTCTGGAACAGGGTGGCACCCCTGTGTTGCTGGCGCATTTTGGCCGCCCCAAGGGGAAGCGCGTGCAGGATCTGAGCCTGCGTGTCGTCCTCCCCGCGCTAGAGGATGCCTTGGGCCGCAAAGTCGTGCTGGCCGAAACGCTCGAGGCCGCCGAGGCGGGCACCGAAGAGATCAACGCCGCCGATGTATTGCTGCTTGAAAACATCCGTTTCTATCCGGGCGAGACCGAGAACGACCCCGATTTTGCCAAACGTCTGGCCGGTTTGGGCGATATCTATTGCAATGATGCCTTCTCTGCCGCGCACCGCGCCCATGCGTCGACCGAAGGGGTCGCGCGGCTCTTGCCCTCTTGTGCGGGCCGTTTGATGCAGGCCGAGCTTTCGGCGCTTGAAGCCGCGCTGGCCACGCCGAAACGCCCCGTGGGCGCGGTGGTGGGCGGTGCCAAAGTATCGACCAAGATCGAGCTGTTGGAAAACCTCGTGAACCGGCTGGATCTGTTGGTGATCGGGGGCGGCATGGCCAATACGTTTCTGGGCGCACAAGGCGCAGATCTGGGCAAGTCCCTGTCTGAACCCGATTTTTACGACACCGCCAAGGATATTCTGGCACAGGCGGAAAAGGCCGGCTGCCGCGTCCTGCTGCCCGTAGATGGGCTTGTCGCGCGGGAATTCGCCGCCCATGCCGCGCATGAGGTCGCAGCCCTTGGGGCCGATACCGTGCTGGCAGCAGACCAGATGGTACTGGACGCAGGCCCAAAGACAGTTGAACTGGTCAAAGACGCGTTTGACGGCCTGAAAACCCTGATCTGGAACGGCCCCATGGGCGCGTTCGAGATCGCCCCCTTCGACACCGCAACCGTCGCCGCGGCCAAGGCAGCGGCCGCGCTGACACGCGACGGCGCGCTGATCTCGGTGGCGGGTGGTGGCGACACCGTGGCCGCGTTGAACCAGGCGGGTGCGGCGGAGGATTTCACCTATATCTCCACCGCGGGCGGTGCCTTCCTTGAATGGATGGAAGGCAAGACCCTCCCCGGCGTCGCCGCGCTGGACGCCTGACCTTATCCCCGCCAGTCGTGGCACAGCGATGCGACTGGCGGAAAAGATATGCGACATCCTTGCCCAACCCCCTAAAAAGATGAACATTTTCTTGCCAATCGCAAGACGGGGGATTCCCTTCGCGAATCACCTGTGTCATACTGGGGGAACGTCCACTAAGAGACGATTAAAGGCAGATACATGAACCGCAGCAGCAAACCCGCTTTTGGCACTCTTTTGTTTTTCGCGATCGCCTTCGCGCTGAGCCTCTATTTCGCCTTTGCAGCGATTCAGGGGAACTACGGCCTGTTCCGCCGCGCCGAGATCGTGGCCGAAGCGCAGGATCTGCGGGTACAGCTTGCACAGGTGCAGATCGATGTGGCGCGGATGGAGAACCTGACCCATCGTCTGTCTGACGAATATCTTGATCTCGATCTGCTGGACGAACAGACCCGCAAGGTGCTGGGGATGATCCGCGCCGATGAAATCGTGATCCGCTGATACCCGCGCATCATCCGGCATAATCCCCCGCAGCGTCATAAAAAATTCACGCCCCGCCAGCAGGGTATTGCGTGACTTGTAAATGCCTCTCGCCATCATTGCTCGAATCCGATAAGAGATAGTTTAACGCTAAACTATTTTGCGCGTGCGCGGGACAAACTACGGAGGAATTGCCCCATGGCTGCCCAGAAACCGACGAAAAAGACAAACGCCAGCGCCGAAGAGCTCAAGGCCTATTACCGCGATATGCTGCTGATCCGGCGGTTCGAGGAAAAAGCGGGCCAGCTTTACGGCATGGGGCTGATCGGTGGTTTTTGCCACCTGTATATCGGACAAGAAGCGGTGGTTGTCGGGCTTGAAGCCACGGCCAAGGACGGCGACAGCCGCATCACCACCTACCGCGACCACGGGCATATGCTGGCCTGCGGCATGAACCCCGACGGGGTAATGGCCGAACTCACCGGCCGCGAAGGCGGCTATTCCCGCGGCAAGGGCGGGTCCATGCATATGTTCTCTAAGGAAAAGAAATTCTATGGCGGCCACGGCATCGTGGGTGCAAACGTCCCCCTTGGCGCGGGCATCGCCTTTGCGGACAAGTATAAGGGCAACGACAACGTTACCTTTACCTATTTCGGGGATGGTGCCGCGAACCAGGGTCAGGTCTACGAGACGTTCAACATGGCCGCCCTGTGGAAACTGCCGGTGATTTTCATCATCGAAAACAACCAATATGCCATGGGCACCTCGCAGCAGCGCTCTACCTCCAGCGCTGAAATCTGGGAACGCGGCAAGGCTTTCGGCATCCCCGGCGAAGCGGTGGATGGTATGGATGTGCTGGCAGTCAAGGACGCGGGCGAACGCGCGGTGAAACACTGCCGCTCGGGCGACGGCCCCTATATTCTGGAAATCAAGACATACCGCTACCGCGGGCACTCCATGTCGGACCCGGCCAAATACCGGACCCGCGAAGAAGTGCAGAAAATGCGCGACGAACGCGACCCCATCGAACAGGTGCGCAACATCCTGCTGGAACATAAACACGCCAGCGAGGACGATCTGAAAGCGATCGACAAAGAGATCAAGGAAATCGTTAACGCAAGCGCGGAGTTTGCCAAAGAAAGCCCCGAACCCGCGGCGGAAGAGCTTTGGACAGATATCTACGCAACCGAAGTCCCACAGGAGGCTTGAACCATGGCAATCGAAATTCTCATGCCCGCACTGAGCCCCACAATGGAAGAAGGCACGCTTGCCAAATGGCTGGTCAAAGAGGGCGACACCGTGTCCTCGGGTGACATCATGGCCGAGATCGAAACCGACAAGGCCACGATGGAATTCGAAGCCGTCGACGAAGGCACCATCGGCAAGATCCTGATCGACGCCGGCACCGAAGGCGTCAAGGTCAACACCCCTATTGCCGTGCTGCTGGAAGAAGGCGAAGACGCCTCTGACATCGACAGCGCGTCGAGCGCCGCACCGGCGGAACAGACCAAAGCCGACGATAGCGATGACGCCAAATCCGACAAAGCGCCCGCCGCCGCCAAGCCCGACGCCGAGGCCCCGAAGGCACCGGAAACCGACACCACCCCCGACTGGCCCGAAGGCACCAAGCTGAAACAGCAGACGGTGCGCGAGGCCCTGCGCGATGCCATGGCCGAAGAAATGCGCCGTGACGATGACGTGTTCCTGATGGGCGAGGAAGTCGCCGAATACGAAGGCGCCTATAAAATTTCCCAAGGCCTGCTGGACGAATTCGGGGCCAAGCGGATCATCGACACGCCGATTACCGAACACGGGTTTGCCGGTATCGGTGTGGGTGCTGCCTTTGGCGGGCTGCGCCCCATCGTCGAATTCATGACCTGGAACTTTGCCATGCAGGCGATCGACCACATCCTGAACTCCGCTGCGAAAACGCTCTATATGTCCGGCGGTCAGATGGGCGCGCCAATGGTCTTCCGCGGACCAAACGGTGCCGCGGCCCGTGTCGGCGCGCAGCACAGCCAGGATTACGCCGCGTGGTACATGCAGATCCCCGGCCTCAAGGTGGCGATGCCCTATTCTGCCTCCGATGCCAAAGGCTTGATGAAAACCGCGATCCGCGACCCCAACCCCGTCGTTTTCCTTGAAAATGAAATCATGTACGGCAAATCCTTCGATGTGCCCGATGTCGAGGATTATACCGTCCCCTTCGGCAAGGCCCGCATCTGGCGCGAGGGCACGGATGTCACGATCGTCAGCTTTGGCATCGGCATGACCTATGCGCTGGAAGCCGCTGAAAAGCTGGCCGAAGAAGGCATCGACGCCGAAGTCATCGACCTGCGCACCCTGCGCCCGATGGACACCGCCAGCATCATCAAGTCGGTGATGAAGACCAACCGCCTTGTCACCGTCGAAGAGGGCTGGCCACAAGGCTCCGTCGGGAACTACATCTCCAGCGTGATCATGCAGGAAGCCTTTGACTATCTGGATGCGCCGGTGATCAACTGCACCGGCAAAGATGTGCCCATGCCCTATGCCGCAAACCTCGAAAAACTGGCGCTTGTCACCACGGACGAGGTTATCGCGGCGGTCAAAAAAGTCACCTACAAGTAAGGAGCGGTCCACATGCCCATAGAAATCCTCATGCCCGCCCTCAGCCCCACGATGGAAGAAGGCACGCTGGCGAAATGGCTTGTCTCCGAAGGGGATAGCGTCTCCTCCGGTGATATCCTGTGCGAGATTGAAACCGACAAGGCGACGATGGAATTCGAAGCCGTCGACGAAGGCACCATCGGCAAGATCCTGATCGGTGACGGCAGCGAAGGCGTCAAGGTGAACACCCCCATCGCCGTGCTGCTGGAAGAGGGCGAAGAGGCATCAGACATTGATACTAGCGCCTCCGCCCCGGATGCCAAGGACAGCGCCAAGGAAGATGCCCCCGACCAGGACGCGGCCCCTGAAAAAGGCTACGGTCGCGGCGAAAGCGACGCCAACGACACAGGCACATCCGCCCCCGCCGCGCCCAAGGGCAGTGACGGAAAACGGCTGTTTGTAACACCGCTGGCCCGTCGCATCGCGGCAAACAAAGGCGTGGACCTGACCGAACTCTCCGGCTCTGGCCCGCATGGTCGCATCATCAAAGCAGATGTGGAGGCAGCCTCCGCCGGTAGCACCAAAGCCAAACCGGCCGAAAGCACGCAAACCGCCAGCGCACCGGCAGCCACAGCGGCCCCTGCCGCCGGCCCTTCCGCCGACGCCGTGATGAAAATCTACGAAGGCCGCGCGTTCGAGGAAATCTCCCTCAACGGCATGCGCAAGACCATCGCCGCGCGCCTGACCGAAGCCAAACAGTCGATCCCGCATTTCTACCTGCGCCGCGACATCGAGCTCGACGCGCTGCTGAAGTTCCGCGGTGAGCTGAACAAACAACTCGAAGCCCGCGACGTGAAGCTGTCGGTCAATGACTTCATCATCAAGGCCTGCGCTCTGGCGCTGCAAACCGTGTCTGACGCCAATGCCGTCTGGGCCGGTGACCGCATCCTCAAGCTCAAGCCCTCGGATGTGGCCGTCGCCGTGGCCATCGAGGGCGGCCTGTTCACGCCAGTGCTGAAAGACGCCGAGATGAAATCGCTCTCGACCCTCTCGGCCGAGATGAAAGACCTCGCCACCCGTGCACGCGACCGCAAGCTTGCGCCGCATGAATATCAGGGCGGCAGCTTCGCCATCTCGAACCTCGGCATGTTCGGGATCGACAACTTCGATGCGGTCATCAACCCACCCCATGGCGCGATTTTGGCCGTCGGCGCAGGGGTCAAGAAACCCGTCGTCGGCAAGGACGGGGAACTCGCCGTCGCCACGGTCATGTCCGTCACCCTCTCTGTCGATCACCGCGTCATCGACGGTGCCTTGGGCGCGCAGCTGCTCAGCGCCATCAAGGACAATCTCGAAAACCCCATGATGATGCTGGCGTAACCCCTCTTCCAAATGGATCCAAATCCTCGGGGGTCCGGGGGCAGACAGCCCCCGGCCTCACAAAAAAAGGCCGGCCCCAATGACGGGTCCGGCCTTTTCACATCTCGACGAAGGCGCGCGCCCTCAATCCCCTAGCATTACATATTAATATCGCCTTGCGGCCCCAGCATGTGATCCATCAGGACCGACGGCTGATCGCAACCCGCCTCCCCCACGACCCGCGCAGGGATGCCCGCGACGGTCTTGCAGGGCGGCACGGATTCCAGCACGACAGACCCCGCCGCAATGCGCGAGCAATGCCCGATAGAAATATTACCCAACACTTTCGCCCCCGCGCCGATCAACACGCCGTTGCCAATTTTCGGGTGACGGTCCTGCTCTTCCTTGCCCGTCCCGCCCAAAGTGACCGAGTGCAGCATCGACACGTTGTCGCCCACGACCGCAGTTTCGCCAATCACGACGGAATGGGCGTGGTCGATCATGATACCCTTGCCGATCGTCGCGGCGGGGTGGATATCGACGCCAAAAATCTCGCTCACGCGCATCTGCACGAAATAGGCCAGATCCCGTTTACCTTGTTTCCACAGGTGATGGCCCACACGGTAGGCCTGCACGGCCTGATAGCCTTTGAAATACAGGATCGGTTGCAACAGCCGGTGGCAGGCGGGGTCACGCTCGTAAATCGCCACCAGATCGGCACGTGCCGCCTTGATCAGGTCAGGATCACTGGCAAAGGCCTCCTCCACCATCTCATGGACCACCATCATCGACATTTCATTCGAGGCCAGCTTCGCTGCGATACGGTAGGATAGCGCTTTCTCGATGGATTTATGGTGCAGAATCGTAGCGTGGACAAAACCGCCAATCAGCGGCTCATCGCGGACAGCATTCTGTGCTTCCGTCTGGATCTGATCCCAAACCGGATCCACCGTGGCGATATTCGTGCGTGCATTTGCCATAAGACCATCCTTCTTTGTCCCCACGATATAGCAGGTTCCGCCCAAGTGCCAAACGCAAAGCCAAGGGTTTACACGCGCAGTTTATCACAAATTGATCTCGCCAAACAGCGCGGGCCCCGCCCCGTACAGCGCAGAAACCTGCGCAACACTGATCAACGCAGGCCCCGCCGCCCCGTCAGCTGCGCGCATTTGGGCGGTATAGGTCCAGCTTGCGCGGTCCACGATCTCTTCGCGCAGGACAACACCGTTTTGCAGGATACGCAACTGATATTGCTCGCTTTCCTCGGCCAGTGGCACATCGAACTCCGTCCACCCGTCGCCATTGATCCGAGTCCGGCGTATCCAGCCAAACCGCAACGCACCCGCTTCTTCTTCTATTTGCAGGTGGCAGGGCCGATAGGGGCGCAGCCCGGTGCCGTCAAAGCTCTCGGTTTTTTGAACGTAGCTTGGGTCGTTCAGCGGACGGCCCGCAGGCCCGATGCGATAGGTCTGCGCGATCCGCAACAGGTTCGGGCTCAGCTCGATCTGGCGAGGGACTGAGTTGAGGAGCACAAACTGCGATCCCGCGGGCCAGACTTCCGGCATCACCCCATCCGACCCCGCTTGCCCGCGCAATCGGTCGCGCAGAAGATAGGTTTGCGGGGCGATCAGCTCGGCCCGCGCGAACTGGAACACCTCCCACCGGTCGGCAGAGCCGTCGCCGATAGCTGCCAGATTGGCCCCGCCCAGCAGATCGGCCTCATCAACACTCTCTAACACACCGCTGGTCAGCGTGACCTGCAGCGCCTGCCCGCGATCCACCACACCGGGGCGCGCATGGGCCATGTCGTTTTGCGTGCCCCCCATTGTCGCGCGTAAGGGCATCAGGGTGTTCAACCTGAAATTCGTTTCCCCGCCAGAGGCATAGACCGCGACGTTGCCCGGCCATTGCCGTGCGCTGGCTGCAATATGCGGCGCATGGGGCACCTCGTCACCGCGCAGCAGCGGCAGGTCCAGAAACAGCGCGTTCACCGGTACGGGCGCGACAAAGGGTTTCAACGCGACCAATTCGTCATCGAAGGGCGCGGGGTCATAGACCTCGGGCTCAATCCGCACGGCCTCGATCAAAGACATCTCCCCCATCTCGACGCGATCCACACGGTACAGCGCCTCCCCCTCGCCATCGTCTGGCGGCAAGGCAATCACATCACCCGCGCCGACATCCATCATCGACGGCGGCAACGCCAGACGCACCCCTTCGCGTGCCACACGCGCCTCTGTCAGCCAGCGTTCAGCTGTCTGGTGCCCCTCCGCCCGGGTGAGCGCCATATTGAACTCTGACATCGCCACGGCATGGGTGGCGTCGTCAGGCAAGCTCGCCTCTTCCGCGATCACCTCGTAGTCGCCATCCGCCTGCACAAACCGCAAACGCAGACGCCCTGAAAGTTCCGCCTCTGCCTCACGGGACTGTTCCACCGGTGCCTTCAGATCACCCGAAACAGCCAACGTCTCTCTGTTCAGCGGCACGGCATCCAATCCGTCCCGCATGATGAAACGCAACACCCCGTCGCGTTCCACCGCATCAAAGCCATAGCGCAGCATCAACGGCTGCAACGCCGCGCGCGCATCGGCCACCTCGTCCACCACATAGCCGCGGACATAGCCATACAGCCCAGAGGTATCGACATCGTTAACGCCAGCACGACGGCAGATCGCCGCCACGAGCTCGGACAAGGGCAGCGCCGCACTGCGGCCGTTCAGCCAATGCCCACGGGCGTAATTGCGACCATCGCTCCACAGCGCGCGATTATTGGGAAAGAAAGGATAGGGCCGCGTGTCCCAGGCCCAAACAAAGGCGCGGGTCATATCCACCATCGGCCCGCCATAGGCCGCCGAGACCGGATTATGCGCCGGATCCCGCCAATGATCCGCCACGGCACGCAGATATTGCATTTGCATCAACTCATCCCGCGCGCCCGATGAATAGCGCGGCAAACTGCTTTCAGAGCTTTTGAGGTCAAGAAACTTGTTCGGCTGGTTGGTCCCCTTGTCCACCGCCGCGCAGCCGTATTCCGTAAACCAGATGGGCTTGGACCCGGGCTGCCAGCCCGTCGGCTCTGCTGCGCGCGCGCCGCCGATACGATTGTGGTGCAGGTTCTCCCACCAGCCGCGCAGATCCTTGTAACGGTAAACCCAAGGCTCCCCATGGGTGCCATCGGTGATCGCCGTACGGCGTTGCGCCGCGCGCGCCTCGGGCGAATGGTAATACCAGTCAAACCCTTCGCCCCCCGCAACATTACTTGCCAGATAGTCCAACGCATAGATGCTGTCGCTATGCTGCGCGTCCAGGTGATCTGTACCGTCGCGCCAATCGGACAGCGGCATATAATTATCGATGCCGACGAAATCGATCGTGTCGTCGGCCCACAGCGGATCAAGGTGAAAGAACACATCGCCGCTGCCATCCTGCGGGTGATAGCCGAAATATTCGGACCAATCCGCGGCATAGCTGATCTTGGTGCCCGCGCCCAAAAGCAGCCGCGCCTCTGCGGCCAGCGCGCGAAACGCCTGCACCGCGACAAAGCTGTTCCCCGCCCCGCGGATCTGCGTCAGCCCGCGCATCTCGGTGCCGATGCAAAAGGCCTCTACCCCGCCTGCGGCTTTGCACAGGGCGGCATAATGCAGGATGAACCGCGACATCGACCATTCCTGTGGGCCGGTATAGATGACCTGCCCGCCCGCAACGGTAAAATCCGCCGCCGTGACCGTGCCAAAGAACGCCGCTACCTCGTTATGCGCGCTCAGCGTCCCGTCAGAGCTGCCCGCCTGACCCGGCGCTTTCGCCAGCGTGATCCGCCCCCGCCAAGGCAACTTGGGCTGGGTGCCCGCATCGCTATAGGGATCGGGCAAGGTATTCCCATCAAGCTGGTCCATCAGGATGAACGGGTAGAACATCACCGCCTTGCCCGCCGCCTGAATGGCATGGATCGCCTCGATCACCGCGGCATCTGTGGGGGTGCCACCATAGACCGGACGGTCGTCCTCGCGGGCGATAACCTCGGCGGTGCCGCGGGTCAGACCTGCCACCTGCCACGGCATGTTTTCGCCCTCGTCCTCGGCGCTTTCCACCTTGGGGCGCAGGCGGCATTCGCCGCACCGCAGATCATCGCCGAACCACGAAACGACCAGCGACGCGGCAGCCAGCTGCGGCAGGTCCTGCGTGGCATCCTCCAGCGCGGCGGTGAAATCACTGCGCCCGTCGGGGGTAGAGACATTGGCGCTCCACCGGCCACCCTGTCCGTCGGTATAATGCACCGGAGTCGTCGCTAACGCATATTCCCCAGTGCCAGGAATCAGCGCGACACCTTTAACCCCATGGGTCACGCTGATGTCGGCGGCAGGCGCATCCGGTTCCTCTGCACGCAGCACCTCGAAGGAAAACTGCGGCACGCGGTTGCCAAAGGGCCCCAGCCCGAGGTTCTCCATCACCACATAGGCCGTGCCACGATAAGCCGGCACCGCGTCCGCCCCCTCGATCGCGGCAATCGTTGGGTCGGGCAGTTGATCGCGCGTCCCGCGATAGACGGCCATATTCAGCGCGTGGGCCGAGATTTCTTCCCCATCCGCCCAGATCCGGCCGATGCTGGTGATCTCCCCTTCACACAGGGCGATGGCGAGGCTGACGCTATAGCTGTATTCCGTCGTATGCGGGGTCGAGGGCGCGCCCTTGCCACCGCCGCCGCCCGTCACTGTCGTGGTCTCGGCGAAATCCGCGGCCCAGATCACCTGTCCCCCGACACGCATCCGGCCATAGACCTGCGCAATCGCCGCGCCCTCGCCCGCCTGGGTCAGACGAAAGCGATCGACCTTGCCGGTCTCGACCGCCTGCGCCCCTTGCCCCAGCAGCCGCTGGTCGATCACACGGCCAAGGGTCGCCCCCACGGCACGCCCAATGGCGACCGAAGACAAGCCCGCCATTGTGCCCCCGACAGAGCCGCCAATCGCCGCACCTGCGGTTGAAAGAAGTATCGTCGCCATCAGATCGCCTCCGCCGGGAATTCAAAACGCGCCACAATGCGCCTGCGCCACGGCAGGCTCAGCGGGCTTTCCGTCACCCCATGCCCGCTGTAGCCGTGGATAAAGCTCGCCTGCGCGCCGACCTCTGCCGCCACGCCCAGATGTTTCGCCACCGCCCCGCTGCGCATCCGGAACAACAGCACGTCGCCGGGGGCCTCATCGCTCAGGACCTTGGGCGAGAGGTGACGCAGCGCAGCGCGCCAAAGCCGCTCGTCCCCCTGTGGTTCTGACCAGTCCATTGAATAGGAGGGGATCGCCTCGGGCTCCTGCCCCACCACCTCGCGCCAAATACCGCGCAACAGGCCAAGGCAGTCACAGCCCGCCCCCTTGCGCGCCGCCTGATGCACGTAGGGCGTGCCGATCCATCCCCGCGCCGCAGCCACCACGGCGGTCCCGCGCGCGCTCATCTCAGCGACCCGCCGGTATTGCTGCCCGAGGATTTCGGCACCGCCATCATCCAATCCGCGCTCGGCAAATCAGGAAAGCCCTGAAAGTTCAGCAGGTTGTTGAACTTCAGCCGACAGGTGGTGTGGCGTTTGTCGCAGCCTGCCACCAGTCTCAGCCGTTGCCCGGCGGTGATTGCACCGCGGATCGGCTCCCACAGCTCGACCTCGCGCCGCCCCTCCAGCACCCGGTCGTGTTTGATCATACCCCAAAGCCCCCCCGCAGGGCCGTCCAGCACCTCAAGCCGCCCCCGCGCGAACCATGCGTCGTCAAACCCGTTGATCCCCTCCCAACGGAACACCCGCCCCTCTTCGTGCTTCTGCGCGGCGAGTGTTACGGCATAGCCCGCCGTCGCCAGATCAAACCCGCAGGCCGCATCCCCCAGCACCGCGGTGCAGGGCTTCTGAAACACCCGTCCCAAGGGCCGGTTCAACGCCTCGGTCAGCCCGCGCAGTTCTGCGCGAAAGGCTCCGCCCGCGCGCTGCATCTCGCCAATCGTGCCGCGAAAGATCATGCAGCGGGCGGTCACATCGGCCCAGTTCACCCGCCAGCAGCACACTTCCGCCCCGTCAAAGCGCCCCTGCTCGATCTCGTCCTCGCGGATCGCGTCATCGCTCAGCGCGCCCAGCGCCTCTGTGTTATCCACCGACAACCCCGTGCTCTGCGCCAAGGCCCGCGCACTCAGCCCGCTATCCGCACGAAACGCCAATCCATCAAAGTCGAGCGGCTGATCATGGTCGGTAAACGCGAGCGTCACCCCGTCCCGCCGCCGGATTGCCCAGGCCGTGCACAGCGTCGTCAGACCCCTGCGCGCATGCGCCAACAATGCGTCCTTGCCCGCCCCGCTCATACCCGCACCTCGATCACAGGCACATCCGGCACCTGCCCGGCCTGAAAGCTGGCAACGCTGACCAGAATGCGATCCGTGTCAAAGCGGACAGGCACGTCGAATTCAAACCCCGCCGACACCTGCATTTCGGGGTCCGGCGCATGGGCGAAACGGATGATGCCCGTGCTCAGATCAACCTCATAATCGCTCCCCTCTTGCAGGGCGTCCTGCTCTATCCCCACGCGCACGGTTCCGGCAACCGGCTTGGTGATCGGCCTGACGTAGCTATGTCCACCCGAGCTATAGGTCTTGACCAGTTGATAGTCCGTCCGCACACCATCCCCGAAACCAAGGCTCTGATCCTCGAACGTGACCCCGACCGAAGAGGCACAGGATTTGAAATCCGCCCAATCCTTCCAGCGAAACCCGTACATCTGCCCCATACGCGCCTCGAAGAACCCCGTGAGCGCTTGGACATCGTCGATAGAGCGCATTCCCAGCCCCGCATCATACACACGGCGTGAATGGGCCCAGGGGGTGTTGCGCTCCTCATACCCGTTGGCGAGCGTCACCACATCGGTACGGCGTTGCGGCCCCCCGAGAGATCCAAAGCTCAGGCTAGGTGGAAATCTGACATCGTGAAAATTCATCGGCTTGCTCCCCTAGCGGTTACGGTTGCCAGTGTTCAGCGCGCGGCTCAGCTGAGCGGCGATCTGGCTTTGACTGCGTTGGAATCCCTGCACATCAGGGGTGGTGATGTTCATGACCACGGTCGTCCCGCCGCTCGCGCCCCCTTTGACACCCAGCTTACCGTCCGGCCCCCGTGCCAAGGGCATGATCGCCTCCGGTCCAGCCTCGCCCATCAGCCCCACCCCCCCGCGCATGCCAAAGCCTGTCGCGGTGCTGACAATCCCCCCTTGGGCAAAGGGCATCACACGTCCCTGAGAAAACGGTGCCCCATCGGCAAAGGGGAGTATTCCCTGCACCAGTGATCCCACACCTTGACTGATCAGCCCGCCGACGTGATCGGACACCGGCTTCATCGCCGCGTTATAAGTCGTGTTCACCATCGACCGCGCCACGGTGGACAGGGCATCCGACAGTTTCATCCCGTCAAACGCGACACCATCAAAGGCCCTGCGTAATCCACGGCTCAGCCCCTTCTCTAACGTCGCGACATCCTTGCCTGTCGCGGCCAATGCGCTGCGCATACGGCGCAGTTCGGCATCGAAACCAGCCACCAGCGTGGCCGTCGCGCCAAGCGTCTCATTCAACCGCTCTGCGCCATCCTCTAGCCCTTCGAATGTATCATCCTGTGCCATCAGTCTTCCTCTCTCTGCCTATCGGGATAAGCCGCCATCAAGGCCGCCAATCCATCCCCCAACAGCGGAGCCCGCCCCGCCTCGCTCCCCAGCATCAGTTGCAGCTCTGCCGGCGTGAGCGCCCAGAATGCGTCGGGCGTCAGCGACAATCCCCTCAGCCCCGCCCGCAGTAGCGCGGCCCAGTCCATCCCCCGCGCGGTCTCTGTCGTGGTCTTCTTGGGTGGCACGCTCATACCGGCACGACAAAGGCACGCGCCAAAAGCTCTGCGGCGGCCTGAGAAGCTGCCACCGGCCCACCCTCGATCTCGGCTTGCGCAAGCGTCTCGGCACTTACCTCAGTCCCCCCTGCACGCAGGCCCGCGGCCAACAGCAACAGCACATCCCGACTGCTGAACCGATGCCCCTCGAACCGCTCGACCAAAGCCACCAGCGACGGCTCCTCCAGCGCGTCCTCCAGCTCGGCTAAAGCCCCCAGGGTCAGCCGTGCCACGCGCCGCTGACCGTTCACCACCAGCGCCACATCCCCTCGCCACCGGTTCACCATGATCAGACCCCGCCCCCGGGTGCGTCTGCCGTATCCGCGGTAAAGCTCAGTTGCCCCGCGGATTGCAGGCTCAGCTCATAGGTCGCCTCCCCATTCAGCGACCCGCCATACTCAATGGCTGCCACCTGGAACGGCCCCTCGATAATACCGAAGCTGGGGATCACGATCTGAAAATCCGGCGTCAGCCCGTCAAAAAACAACTGCCGCGCGCGTTCATCGGTGCCCGCATCGCGAAACACACCCGACCCGCTGATCGCGGCAGATCGGACGCCCGCGCCCGCCAGCAGCTCCCGCCAGCCCCCCTCACTGTCAAGCGAGGTCACCTCAACCGGCTCCGCGTTAAAGCTCACCCGCGTCGCACGCAGCCCCGCGATCGTTTCGAACTGACCATCGCTCGTCATGTCCACCTTGACCAAAAGATCTTTGCCCGCTTGAACAGCCATATCCACTCTCCTGTTAGTTTCCTGAAACTTCGGCTCAGCCGTCCTGAACCCGCGCCCTGAACCGCATCTCTATCTGGCGGCGCGCATCCGCCGCGACCTGTCGTGCGACGGCCCGCTCGAACCGCAAGCTCACCAGCCGCCCGCGGCTCAGGGCAAACTGCCCACCGACCAACGCATCACTCACCGCAGCGGCCACCTGTTTCGCAGGGGCGAACCCCGCATGATGCGTGACGACAAGAACCGTGAACCGATGCTCCGCCCCGCCGCCCGTCCCGTCAGAGGCATCGCGCACCGCTTCGGACCCCAACTGCACATACAGCGCCGGCACCTCCCCCGCAGGGGCCGCATCAAAAACCGCATCCCCCACCAGTGCCGTGATCTCCTGATCTGTGCTCAACACGCCAAAGACCGCCTGTTGCAGGGCAAACCCCATGCCATAGCTCATACCGCCACCTCCTCATGGGTCAGGCAGGCCAGATACCGCCCCTGTGCGTCCTGCTCGGCCACCGACTGGATCTGATAAACCCGTGTGCCCTCCCGAAAGCGCTGCTGCGGCAAGGGGCGCGCGGGATCGCCCACTGGCGCACCGCGTACCGTCACCACATAGACCCCGCGGCTCACCGCAATGCCGCCACGCCCCAAACGCCGGCCCCGCCGCGCCGTGACATCCGCCCAGAGATCCCCCACACGCACCCAGCTCCGGCTCTCTCCGCCCGCGCCATCAGGCTGAGGCACCTGCGCCTCCAACACCAAGCGGCGGCTCAACGACAGTCGGCTCATGCGCGTGCCCCCAAGCCGATCCGCAGCGGGCGGTAGCGCTCGATCAGGCTGCTCACCCCAAAGGGCATGCAGCCATCCCCAAGGCGGGTCTCGTGGCGGTATTCATAGTAATGCGCCGCCAGCATCAGCACGGCCTGCTGCAAATCCGCGGGCACAGCGCCCCAGCTTTCCCCAAGCCCCGCCTCGAACACGACCTGCACCGACCCTTGCGGCGGAATGAACGGCAGCATCGCCCCTGATGGCTTCAGCAGCGGAGCCTGCATATCGCGCACCAGCCAATAGCGCTGCGGCTCGATCACCGTCTCCATCGCATCCCGCGCCACCACGGTGACGCTCACGATCTGCCGGACCGGCCCCACGGGCAAAGCCTGCGCCTGCGGGTCCGCCCACTCTTGCACGGTCATGGTAAACAACCGCGAGATCAGCGCCTTGGACGTGCGCGCCTCAATCGCGGCAATGGCGGCACGCAGAAAGCTCGCCAAAACGGGCTCTTGTACGGTTTCGGTGCCAAAACCGCTGCCCATCCGCAAATGCGCCTTGAACGGCTCCAGCGGCAGATCGGCCTCCGCCACCCCTGTCTCTTCGATCAACATCTCATCGCTCCAAATCTAGCCCGCCAAAGCCCCCCGAACGCGCACCCCGACTGCATCGCTCGGTCGGAGGCAGCAGCTAGGCAATGCACCCGGCGCATCACGGCGCGCCCGGGGGATGGGGCCAGCCACCGCCAGCCCCCCTGTTCGACCCCGCGCCTTAGGCGGTGCCGAATTTCAGCAGCTTGATCGCGGCAAAGTCGCTCACGTCGCCGCCCACCCGTTTGGTGGCATAGAACAGCACATGCGGCTTGGCGCTGAAGGGATCGCGCAGGATCCGCAGGTCGGGCCGCTCTGCTACGGTGTAACCGGCGGCAAAATCCCCGAAGGCGACCGAGAATGAATCCGCCGCCACATCGGGCATGTCCTCGGCCACCAGCACCGGATAGCCCATCAGCCGCGCGGGCTGGCCCTGCGTCATCCCGTCAGACCACAAAAACCGCCCGTCCAGATCCTTGAGCTTGCGCACGATCCCTGCCGTCTTCGAGCTCATCACAAAACTCGCCTGCGCGCGGTACTGCGCCCCAAGCGCATAGACCAGATCAACCACCGCATCCGCCGTGATCTCGCCTGCGACGCCGGTGGGCACATAGCCCAGATTGCCCCACTCCCAGATCACATTGTCGACCGTGGCATGGGCCAGAAACCCCTTGGGCTTGTCGATCCCGTCCCCGTGGATAAAGGCCGCGGCCTCTGCCCGCGAGAATTTGTCGGCGATCCGCCCCGCCAACCACGCTTCGATGTCAAAGGCACTGTCATCCAGCAACCGCTGCGAGGCTTTGGGCAGCGCGCTCAACTCGTGCAGCGGGATGGTGATCCGGTCGATCTGCGGCGTATCGGTCTCGGACACGGCCCCCGTTTCTGTCGCCCAACCGGCACCCACATCCGCATGATCCACCAGCACGTCGTAAGAGGTCGCCTCGACCTGCACCACCGACGCAATCGCCCGGATAGAGGCCGTGGCATTCAACACCGATTTCACCCGATCCGAGGTCTGCGGGTCCACCAGATAGCCACCATCCGAATTCACCGCAGCCGACAGCGCCTTGCTCTCCAGCTCAAGCCCGCGCAACCCGTCGTCGTCGCCGTTGCGGATATAGGCATGCAGCGCCTTCTGATGCGGCGCACCGCTGTCCACAGCCCCCGCCAATGGTGTGCGCGCCGGCAAAGTCATCTTTCGATCCAACATAGTCATTCGCTCTTCTGTTTGTTGCAACTTGGTCGTCATCTCGTCCTGAAACCCTTTGAAATCCTGCACAAATCCACCCACAGCACGGCGCATCTCCTCGACCGCGCCTCGGGGCTCGGTGCCCATGTCATCTTCGTGTCGTTCCATCCGCTTACCCTCCGTTCCGTTTTAAATTCCGCCGCGCCTCGTCAAAGACACCGGCCATGCCGCGCAAGACGTCTCCGATGGCGATAAAATCCCCCTTGGCCGCGATCCGCGCCGTGGGGAGCATGGGAAAGGTCACCAGCGACACCTCCCACAGGTCCAGGGTCTGCAGCACCCGCTGGCCCGCGTCATTCTTAGCCGCCTGCTGCGTGCGATAGCCGATGCTCAGGCCATCAATCGCCCCTGCCTCGATCAAGGCCGCCGCCTCGCGGCCCCGCGCCACACTGTCCAGCAGCCGCCCCTTGACCCAAAGCCCCCGCGCATCCTCGCGCAGCTCGTCCCACACGCCGATGGGCTGTCCGGGATCATGCTGCCACAGCATCTTGATCCGCCGCCCCGCGGCCTCCGCCGCCGCCAGCGAGGCGCCATAGGCCCCCCGTGCCACCAGATCACCGCCCTGATCGACCCGCCCGAACAGGCTGGCATAGCCGCTGATCTCGGTGCCGCCCTCCACCACAAGCCCCTCGTCGAAACGCGCGAACTTATGTTCCAACCCAGCACCCATTTGGGGCAAACCTCTCCCGTTCTCCGACCCGAGGCCGAAGCGCATGCCATCTTCCATGACACCCTCCCTTGCGTTCAAATTGCTACGGCGCGACCACCAGAAACGACTGTACCGCCTGCGCCAAAATCACCGCGACCACACCATAGACGGTCAACCACAACCGCCGTTCCAGCCGCTCCATCATCTCCTCCAGCCGGTCGAGCCGCTGCAAAAGATTCTCGTGGTGGATCGCGCTCACCCTCTCATGCGCCTGCAACCGCAACCCCGGCGCACATTCAAACCGGTCATATCCCATCTCCTCAACCATCCGCCGCCACCGCTGGCAGCCCCAACAAAGACCGCTTTTCCGCCTGCGTCAGAAAATCCGCCCCCGCCACCCGCGCCCATTGCGCGTCACGCTCCTGCGCCAGGGCGGGCACCTGATCCAGATCGGGCTTCAACGTCACTGCCTCATGGGTGAACCCCGCCAGCCACGCACCAAGTGCGGCCGCAACCCGCGTGGCCAAAGGCAGGACCGTCAGCCGGTAGAACGCCCGATGCGCCTCCTGATAATTGGCATAGGTCGCATCTCCCGCGATCCCCAGCAGCATCGGCGGCACCCCAAAGGCCAGAGCCACTTCCCGCGCCGCCGCCTCCTTGGTGCGGTGAAACTCCATGTCCGAGGGCGAAAACCCCATCGGCTTCCAATCCAACCCGCCTTCCAGCAGCATCGGCCGCCCCGCATTGCGCGCGCCTTGATGGTGGCTCTCCATCTCGCTGACCAAACGGTCGTACTGATCATCGCTCAGCTTGCCCTGCCCCTCAGCCCCACGGTAGACAATCGCCCCCGATGGCCGCGCCGCATTGTCCAGCAACGCCTTGCTCCAGCGCGAAGCCGCGCCATGCACATCCAAGGCCATCGCCGCCGCCTGCAACGGGCTGAACCCATAGTGGTCATCCTGCGGGTGGAAATTCTTGATATGACAGATCGCGGCCGTATCCCCGGCCACGTCAAACCGATGCTTGCGCCCGCCGACGGCATATTCATAGGCCACCGGCCAGCCATCCGCCCCCGGCACCACCGACATGCGATCCGACCGCAAGACATGCAGCTCCACCGGCACGGGCCCGGCGCCAACCGCCTCGATATAGCCGTTGCCCGTCAACAGCAGCTGCGCATAAAGCGCCTCCAGCAGCTCCGCACGCCCCTGCGCCCCATTGGGCCGTGCCACCAGATCCAGCAGCGGATGCGCCTCGAACCGTTGCGCGGCATCCTGCAACACCAGCGGCAGGGCCGCCGCGGCCTCCGCAATCAGCTTCACCGACCGAAACCCCACAGGGTTGCCGCAAAACCCGCTGCGCGTCAGGCTGACCACATCGCGCGGGCTCCAGGCCACGCGCCCGCTGGTCTGAACCGCAACGACAGGCCCCGTGGCAGAGGCTTTCTTCTCCGCAACCACCTCAACCGCCCCCCGTTTGAGAAAATCAAAAACCATGCCGCTGCTCTCCCTGCTCATTGACCGCCCCATGAAGATCTCACCAACCCCTTAACGCCGCCCGACCAGAGCGCACGCCCCGCCCGCAACAGCGCTTCATTTTGCCCGTTAAACTCTCCCCGAAGGGCCGCTCTCCTCCGCAACGCGCTCATAATCCACGCACCCCGGGCATCCGCCACTGTGCCGCAGGCTCGATCATCAGCTCATGCAGCGCCCAGACCAGCGCATCGACGCGGTCCGGCGATCCGCCGCCCTCATAGCCCCGCGCTGTCATCCGGCACATCTGGTCCTCCAACGCGTCCAACCCAGCCACATGCCCCACGCGCCCCTGCTCATAAAGCGCGGCCACAGGCTCCGCCCGCGCGACCTTGCCACGGCTGGCATGGACCGATTTGACCGGCACCAATGGGTCGACCTGACGCAAGACCTCCGCCACCATCTGCCCGCCCTGATTGACCTCGGCGACAAGGCGGTCTGCGCCGTACTGCGCCATCGCGCTGATCGCCGCGCGCGCCCATCCCGACGGGGTCGCCCCCTGCACCGTGCAATCAGCCAGCACCACGGCGCGCCAATCCTGCGGCGGGCCTTGGGTTTGCGCGCCCACCACCACGATCCCGCATTCATCCGACCCCGCGCCTGCGGTGGTCGCAGGGTCCAACCCCACGACGATCCGGTCCAGCAGCGGCACATCCCGCACCCGCCCGGCCTCGATCCGCTCGGAGGTCCACAGCGCCCCTTCCGCATCGGCCAACAGCACACCGTCCAGTTCCTGTCGGCCCAACCGCGTCCCGCGATAGCGCGCCCGCACCTCCTCCAGGAAAGAGCCCGCAAGGTTCGCGGCATTCGCCTCTGTCGGGGCATGGGTGGTCACGGTCGACGGCGACGCCAGCAGGTTTTTCAACACGCCCACATTACGCGGAGTCGTGGTCACACAGACCCGCGGGTCCTCCCCCAACCGCAAGGCGAACTGCAACTGGTCCCACGTCTCTTCGGCCTTCTTCCACTTGGCCAGCTCGTCCACCCAGGCCGCGTCAAACTGCGGCCCGCGCAGCCCTTCGGGGTCGTGCGCTGTGTGCACCGTCGCCACCGCCCCGTTTGGCCAGACCAACCGCTTGCGCGTCGCCTCCCAATCCGGTCGCCGATCCGCGGGCGAGCACGCCAATATCCCGCTATCGCCAAAGATCATCACCTCGCGCACCTGCTCGATCGTCTCTCCCACCAGCGCCACGCGGCGACAGCGCCCCGCATCCAAGGGCCGCGCCCCTTCGACCTGCGCGCGCACCCATTCCGCCCCCGCGCGCGTCTTGCCCGCACCGCGCCCGCCCATGATCACCCAGGACCGCCAGTCGCCCTCGGGGGGTAGCTGATGCGGCATGGCCCAGAACTCGAACAAAAAAGGGAGAGCCAAAAGCTCTCCCTCCTCCAGATCATTCAGGAACCGGTCTTGCACCGCAACATCGGCGGAGCCGATCCAGCTTGCACCCGATGTCAGCCCGCGCCCTTTCCATGTCCAGCGCGTATCCCCCTCGGGCAATGCCCGCTTGTCTGTTTCTGCACTCATTCAGATAGGTCTCCACCTTGACGCAGGTCGCCACCATGCCACTGGCCTTACCCAATGCCTTCGACGCTGCTGTTTCGTTTACTTCCTCCCCGGATCGGGCCTGTTCGCGCAGGCTCTCTATCTCGCGGCGCAAATCGCGGATCGCGACCTGCAACGCCTGAAGCTGCTCTTCACTGGCAGCAATTTCCTGTTCCGGGGTATTCATCGTCATCTTGCTCTTACCTCTCGTTTTGGACCTCCAACCCGAGCAGACACGAAAAAACGGCCACCGGAACTTAATCCGGGGCCGTTTGCCCATGTCTTCTAGCATGGACGTATTTCTATGTCAGAGCGGACGCAAAGTCAAGGAAAACAAGGTTACCGAAACCTTCCAAGTCCTTACGATGGTTAATAAATTCCTAACTTACACCCGCTCTGACGCTTAGTTTCCGCCCGTAGACGCATTGCCCGCCGCTTCCGCGCCACGCTCCGCCTCGATCTGGCGCCAGCGCGCGACATTGGCGTTATGCTCTTCCAATGTCTCGGCAAAAGCGTGTCCGCCGGTGCCATCGGCAACGAAGAAAACATAGTCCTCGCTGGCCGGTTGTGCCGCAGCCATCAGGCTCGCACGTCCGGGGTTCGCAATCGGCGTCGGTGGCAACGCATCGATGACGTAGGTGTTGAACGGAGTCTCCTTGCGCAGCTCGCTGCGGCGCAGACCACGCCCCAAGACGCCCTGCCCGTTGGTGATCCCGTAGATCACGGTCGGGTCCGTCTGCAGACGCATGCCCTGGTTCAAACGGTTGACGAAAACGCTCGCCACCTGTTCGCGCTCTTCCGGTACGCCGGTTTCCTTCTCGACGATAGAGGCAAGGATCAACAGTTCCTCAGGCGTCTCGACGGGCAGCCCCGGATCGCGAGCCTCCCAGGCTTCGGCCAAACGCTGTTCTTGTGCCGCGGCCATACGCGTCAGGATTTCGGCGCGGTCGTCCCCTTCCGAGACCTCATAGCTGTCGGGGGCCAAAGATCCCTCCGCAGGCACCGCCGCGATCTCGCCAGACAGCAGGTCAATGGCTTTCAACGCCTCGGCCACCTGCCAGCTTGTCACGCCCTCTGCCATCGCGATGCGGAACCGCGTGTCGGCCTTCGCCTTGGTCTGGGTATAGACCTCTGGCACCTCATCCTCACCGGGGGTGAATTCGGCACGCTCGACGAAACGGCTTGTTGCGGGGTCCAGCTCGCGCACCTGCGTGCTGATGCGGTTCACACCGATGCGGTAGACAACTTCGGTACCGCAGGTGCTTGCCCCGCCGCGTGTCACCGTGTCCACGATCTCTTTCATCGAGGCTTCGGGCTGGATCAGAAAGCTCCCCGCCTTCAGGTCGCGTGTCTTTTCCTCATACTCCGCCCCAAGACGGAAAATCGCAGCCGAGCTTACGGCCTCTTGCGTAGCAAGATCATCGCCCACGGCACGCATGTTCGACCCGCGCTCCACCTGCAGGCAGATCGCCTGCGACAGCGGACCGGGGGCATCATACTGCCCCCGCCCCCACAGGATAATCCCGCCTAACAAAAACAAGCCTAAAATCAGAAACGTAACAGCGTTAGACGCGATATGACGCCACATTAGGATGCTTTCCCGAAGATCACGCTCGCGTTGGTGCCACCAAAGCCGAAAGAGTTGCTCAGCGCGACATCAATCTTGCGCTCGACCTTCTTGTTCGGGGCCAGGTCGATCTTGGTTTCAACCGCAGGATTGTCGAGGTTGATGGTCGGTGGGGCCACCTGATCGCGGATCGCGAGGATAGAGAAGATCGCCTCGATCGCGCCAGCAGCCCCCAACAGGTGACCGGTCGCGGATTTCGTCGACGACATGGTGACCGTCTCAACCGCGTCGCCCAGCATCCGCTCGACCGCGCCCAGTTCGATCACATCAGCCATGGTCGATGTGCCATGCGCGTTGATATAGTCGATGTCTTTTGGCTCCAGCCCGGCACCACGCAGGGCGTTGCGCATGGACCGTTCGGCCCCGTCGCCATCCTCGGCAGGGGCGGTGATGTGATAGGCATCGCCTGACAGACCATACCCCAGCACCTCGGCATAGATCTTGGCCCCACGCGCCTTGGCGTGTTCGTATTCTTCCAGCACGACAATACCCGCGCCCTCGCCCATGACGAAACCGTCACGATCCGCGTCATAGGGGCGGCTTGCCTTGGTGGGGTCGTCGCCCCGCTTGGTGGACAGCGCTTTACAGGCGTTGAAGCCCGCCATGCCGATCTCGCAAATCGCGGCCTCGGCCCCGCCGGCAATCATCACATCCGCGTCGCCATGCTGGATCAGACGGCTTGCGTCACCAATCGCATGGGCACCGGTGGAACAGGCGGTCACGACCGAATGGTTCGGGCCGCGGAAACCATAGCGAATCGATACCTGACCCGAGATCAGGTTGATCAGCGCGCCGGGCACAAAGAACGGGCTCACGCGGCGCGGGCCTTTCTCGTGCATCATCACGGCAGTGTTCGCAATAGAGTTCAGGCCCCCGATGCCCGACCCGATCAAGACGCCGGTGCGTTCCAGATCTTCGCGGTCCGTGGGCATCCAGCCGGAATCCTCGACCGCTTGCTGTGCTGCGGCCATGCCGAACAGGATAAAGGTATCCACTTTGCGCTGTTCTTTCGGCTCCATATACTTGTCGCCGTTAAAGGTACCATCCGTACCGTCGCCAAGCGGCACTTCGCAGGCGTATTGAGTGACCAGCTTGCTGGGATCGAAGCCCGTGATCTTGCCCGCCCCGGACTGACCATCCAAAATTCTGGACCAGCTGGCCTCCACGCCATCGGCCAACGGAGTTACCAATCCCAAACCTGTCACTACTACTCTGCGCATATCCAAGCCCCTTGGTGTTTCTTTGCGTTGACCGGCTATACCTTGCCGAGACCGTAAATTTCAAGACGCGAAGCGCCCAAGCCACGGTCAGACCGGCGGGCCTTTGCGCGTCATCAGACGTATCTTGTCGCCGTCAAGCTCTATGTCGCGCAGCGCGGTATATCCCAAGGTCTCGGCCAGACGCAGCGACGATGCATTCGCCACGGCGATCATGCACACCGTGCGCCCCGTCACCACGCGGTCGAACCAGTCATGCGCCGCACGCGCGGCTTCCAGCCCCAGCCCCGTGCCCTGCGCTTCGGGGGCCAGTACCCAACCGGCCTCGGGAAAGGGATCGAAATCGTCGCCAAACCCGCGGGAACCAAAGAAAAACCCGACCTGACCTTCCATCTCGCGGGTGCCGCGCGACTGGATCGCCCATTGCCCAAACCCGACAATCTGCCAATGGCCCGCATTGCGCAGAAACGCATCCCAGCTTTCGGCCTTGGGTTTGGGCTTGCCGGTAATATGGGTCACCACGGCGGGCGTGGCCCAGATGTCAGCATAACGGGGGAAGTCTTCGGCCCGCATGGCGCGCAGAGTGAGACGGGCGGTATTGATGGTCGGTACTGATCGCGACATGTGGTGAATTACCTTCACGCTTGAATTTCTGTCACCGGCAGTGTCACGCCGCAGCCCGCGCAAGGCAAGTGACGCGCGGTCCCCCCAAGCAAAAACGGCGCCCTTCCGCTAGGAAGAACGCCGTTCTCTAAATCTCGTGCCGCCGCGACGCCTATGAGGCTGCGGCTGGCGAAAACGTCTTAGGACGCTTCTTTGATGAACTTGACCGCGTCGCCGAAGGTCTGGATGTTCTCGGCTGCGTCATCGGGGATCTCGATGCCGAACTCTTCTTCGAACGCCATAACCAGCTCAACAGTGTCGAGGCTGTCTGCGCCAAGATCGTCGATGAACGATGCGTTCTCAACAACTTTGTCTTCTTCAACACCCAGGTGCTCTACAACGATCTTCTTTACGCGGTCTGCGACGTCGCTCATATTCAGTCCTCATTCATTCGGGCAATCCTGCCCTCTTCTGTTTCCGTCAGAACCTTATCTGGTCCGTATGGATCGTGCCCCGAGGGGCGGCTATGGCCCTTGTTGTCACAAGGTAAGGGGGGCAATCAAGCCTCCCTATGATGGATTCTGCGCCCCATTTAGCACAAGACGCAGATTTGGCAAACGCTTTGCAGCGCAGGGTCACAACATGGCCATGCCGCCGTTCACATGCAAGGTGGTTCCGGTAACATAGGCGGCTTCCGCACTTGCCAGATAGACAACAGCCGACGCGATTTCGGATGCTTCGCCCATACGGCCCGCAGGGATTTGCCCCATGATTCCCGCCTTTTGGTCGTCGGTCAGCTTGTCCGTCATTGCCGTGGTAATGAAACCGGGGGCGACCGCGTTCACGGTGATCCCGCGGCTGGCAACCTCATAGGCAAGTGATTTGGACATGCCCACCATACCGGCCTTGGACGCGGCATAGTTCGCCTGACCGGGGTTACCGGTGGCCCCGACCACGCTCGAGATATTCACGATCCGGCCCCAACGCGCCTTCATCATGCCGCGCATCACGCCTTTGCACAGCTTGAATGTCGCGGTCAGGTTGACGTTCAGGACCGAATTCCATTCATCATCCGACATGCGCATGAACAGGTTGTCGCGGGTGATGCCGGCGTTATTGACCAGAATATCAACCGATCCCATCGCTTCGGCGGCCTGTTTGGGCAGCGCGTCAACGGCGTCCATATCGCTCAGGTTACAGGGCAGCACATGGGCGCGCTCGCCCAGTTCGGCGGCCAGCGCCTCAAGAGGTTCGGTGCGGGTGCCGGACAGGCCCACGGTCGCGCCACGGGCATGCAGGCTGCGCGCGATTTCCGCGCCGATACCACCCGAAGCGCCAGTGACCAGCGCGTTTTTTCCAGTAAGATCAAACATATGTAATTCCTTTCGCAGCCTGTCTCAGGCCGTTTTCACGGCAGCGGCATCGGCAGCGGTGCCGATGTTCACGCAGGTGATTTCCTTGTTGATGCGGCGGATCATGCCGGACAGCGCCTTGCCCGCGCCGATTTCCCAGACCTCGGTCACGCCCTGCGCGCCCATCCATTCAACCGACGACATCCAGCGCACCTGACCGGTGACCTGCTCGATCAGCAGCTTGCGGATCTGTTCGGGATCGGTGACCGCCTCTGCCACCACATTCGCCACCACGGGCACGGCAGGGGCGTTCATTGTCACATCCGCCAGCGCACCGGCCATCTCTTCTGCGGCGGGGGCCATCAGGGCACAGTGGAACGGGGCGGACACAGGCAAAAGCAGCGCGCGCTTGGCGCCAGCCGCTTTCGCCAGATCAATCGCGCGTTCCACGGCCGCCTTGCTGCCCGAAACGACATTCTGCGCCGGATCGTTCTGGTTGGCGACCTGACAGACCTCGCCCTGTGCGGCCTCTGCGGCGACGGCCTCGGCCTGATCAAAGCTCAGCCCCAGAAGGGCGGCCATAGCGCCCTGCCCCACGGGCACAGCCGCCTGCATCGCGCGCCCCCGGATGCGCAGCAACCGCGCCGTATCGGCAAGCGAGAATGTCCCCGCCGCGCATAGGGCCGCATATTCACCGAGCGAATGGCCCGCGACATAGGCCGCCTTATCGACGGTAACGCCTTCGGCCTTCAACGCCGCCATCGCCGCCATTGATGTCGCCATCAGCGCTGGCTGCGCGTTCTGTGTCAGCGTCAGCTCGTCCGCATCGCCTTCCCAGATCAGCGTCGACAGCTTTTCGCCCAAGGCTTCGTCCACCTCGTCAAACACGGCCTTTGCCGCCGGATAGGCGTCGGCCAGATCGCGGCCCATACCGATGGTTTGCGCGCCTTGGCCCGGATATACGAATGCAATGGTCATAAAGTCCCCCGAATTTGCGTTTCCAGCGCTTTAGCGCGTGGGTGGCCGTCAAACAAGCCTGCACGGCGACTGTGCGCTGATCCGCATTGGTCCCCAAGCCCCGTTGCAGTATGGAGAAACCACCCCATTTCGCGACGGAGCACCCAGATGGCCTTAACCAATACCTCAATCCGCTACGGCGGGGTGACCAAGTTCTTTCACTGGCTCACCGCCCTGCTGATCCTCACGCTGATCGCCCTTGGCCTTTATGCCAGCGATCTGCCCCACGATACGCAAGCGGCGCTGACCCGCAAAGCGTGGCTGTTCTCGCTGCACAAAACACTGGGTGTGACGGTCTTCTTTGTCGCGCTTGCCCGCATCGTCTGGGCCTTTACCCAACCCAAACCGGGGCTGCTGAACGCGGATCACCGTCTGGAAAGCTGGCTGGCTGAAACGGTGCATTGGGTGCTGTACGGGTCGCTGGTGATCGTCCCACTGGCCGGCTGGATCAACCACGCCGCCGCCTCTGGCTTTGCGCCGATCTGGTGGCCGCTGGGGCAGTCGCTGCCGTTTATCCCCAAGAACACAACAGTGGAACACGCCTTTGGCGCGCTGCACGTCATCTCGGGAAAACTGCTGATCGGCGCGTTGATCCTGCATATCGCTGGCGCGGTGAAGCACCACGTTGTGGACCGCGATTCGACCCTGCGGCGGATGTTGCCGGGCGAAGCCGTCGTCGGCCCGCTGCCTGCGCAGCACCACTCTGCCGCGCCGGTGATCACCGCCACTGTCGTCTGGGTCGCCGCGATTGCCGTCGGGCTGGGGCTGGGCCTTGGCTTGGGCCAGCAAAGCGATCAACCCACCCCGACCGAGACCGCCGCGCTAGAGGATGTCGCCTCCGACTGGCAGGTGCAGGATGGGACCATCGCGCTAGAGGTCACGCAGTTCGGGTCCGTCGTGGCTGGCAGCTTTGCCGACTGGACATCCGCGATCACATTTGACGACACCGTACAATCCGGCAAAGCGGGCGATGTGACGACCACGGTCGCGATCCCGTCGCTGAGCCTCGGGTCGGTGACCGATCAGGCGATGGGGGCGGATTTCTTCAACAGCGAGGCCTTCCCCACCGCGATTTTTCAGGCTGATATCAATGCCACCGCCGACGGCTATGTCGCAGCGGGCAGCCTGACGATCAAGGATCAGACGATACCGGTCGACCTGCCTTTCACCCTGACGTTGCAGGACGACACTGCCCGGATGACAGGCTCCACCACGCTGGACCGTCGCAACTTTGGCATCGGGGAAACGGTGACGGACGAAAGCACGCTGGCCTTTAGCGTCACGGTGAATATCGACCTCACCGCCACACGCGGGCAGTAATCCCGCCCCATAAACGCAAAAACGCCGGGGTCCTGCCCCGGCGTTCTCGTTTCTTAATATACGGTGAAAAGCTTATTCAGCCTTCATCGCTTCGATAGAGATGTTCACTTGCACTTCGTCGCTGACGAACGGCGCGAACTGACCAAGGTTGAAATCGGTGCGTGTGACCGTGGTCGTCGCGTCGAAACCGGCCCAAGGCTTCTTGGCCATCGGATGCTCGCCCATCTGGTTCAGCTTGGCATCCAGCACAACGGATTTGGTCACGTCGTTCATGGTCAGGTCGCCGGTGATCAACGCGGTCTTTTCGCCTGTGACCTCGATACCGGTGGATTCAAACGTCACCATGTCGCCATCTTCAGCGCCAAAGAAATCATCCGTCATGAAGTGTTCGGTGCGGGGCTCCCAGCCGGTGATCATGTCTTTGACCGGGAAAGATACGGACACAGAGGAGTTCGCGGGCTCTGCCTCGTCCAGCATGATTTCACCGTCAAAACCGCTGAACATCGACGTGGTAGTCGAGAACCCAAGGTGGTTATAGGTGAAAACGATCTGGCTGTGGCTTGCGTCGAGCACATATTTCTCGGCGGCGAAAGCAGAGGTGGCACCCAGTGTCAGGGCGGTGGCAAGAAGGACAGACTTCATGGTCATTGGAATACTCCTGTTGGCGTTTGTCTGCACCATACATGAAGCATTTCAGCGTTTCAGCAACCCAGCAGCGTTCAACAGTTAGTGCGCATTGGCGAACAGTCGCCCGTCAGACATGCGCTAAACACGCACATGACGACCACGCTGCGCTCAGATCGCCTGACCGGAGTCGCGTAGGCTAAAGGTCAGGTTATCGACCACGCGGCGCTCTGCGATATGGACATCAACGATGAAATTGCCGCGCCCGTCCCAGAAGTGAAAGTTGCGGCCAATACGCTCCACCCGTCCCAGATCGCCAAAGCTGCAGCGTTGCAGCACCCGTTGCGCCCCCATCGTGCGCGGGCGCACCAAGCGCAGCTCGCGCCGCAGCGTGTCGATCTGGATCTCGGGCAGCGCGGGCTTTTGCCCCGACAGCAAAAGGCTTGCCCCCAACATCACAGACAACGCCGACAGCCCGACCTTGAGCAGCATCACATCTGACCCAAAGTTCGACCCCGGCGTCAGCCACAACCCCGACGCCGCCAGTACCAAGGCCGCCCCCAACAACCGCTGGACGCTGCGCACCACCGCCCGAGAGCCATCTACCATTCCGGCCTGTGCCGAAAACTGAAGACTATCCGCCGAGAAATTCGTAACTGCGCCCATTGCTCTGATAAACCTTGCTTAACCGTGTGATCTCCGCTTCAGTTCTCGTATGGGTTCATGACGAAAAAAAGGCGCGACCGTGATCGAAGTGGTACTTTTCAAAGGATCATCCGCCCCAAATCGATAGACGCCCCTGCCATAGCGCCAACGCACCCTTGCCCTGCCTGCAAAACCGTGTATATCGGCCCTTCGTTTTGCATCATCTTTTGAACCGCGCAGACTCTCGTGGTGGGGCCGCAAAACGCAAATGCCCTGCCTATGAAATGCGCCTTGATATAAATAGGAGTGCACATGCCGCTTTATGAGCATGTTATGATTGCGCGTCAGGACTTGTCCAACACGCAAGCAGAAGGCCTTATCGAACATTTTGGCACAGTTTTGGCTGACAACGACGGCAAGCTCGTCGACAGCGAATACTGGGGCGTCAAAACGATGGCCTACAAGATCAACAAAAACCGCAAGGGCCACTATGCCTTCCTGCGTTCGGACGCACCAGCGACCGCCGTACAGGAAATGGAACGCCTGATGCGTTTGCATGATGACGTGATGCGCGTTCTGACCATCAAAGTTGATGAGCACAAAGAGCTGCCATCGGTTCAGATGCAGAAACGTGACGAGCGCCCCGAGCGTGGCGAACGCCGCGAACGTCGTTGATCATCAGCTTGCAATAAAGGACATAAACCATGGCCGCTAAACCATTTTTCCGCCGTCGTAAGGTCTGCCCCTTCTCGGGCGACAACGCACCGGCAATCGATTACAAAGACACACGTCTTCTGCAGCGCTACATCTCTGAGCGCGGCAAAATCGTTCCTTCCCGCATCACCGCAGTCTCCGCGAAAAAGCAGCGTGAATTGGCCCGTGCCATCAAACGCGCCCGCTTCCTCGCCCTGCTGCCCTACGCCGTTAAGTAAGGAGAAAGCACATGCAAGTTATCCTTCTGGAACGTGTGGCCAAACTGGGCCAAATGGGCGAAGTCGTGGACGTAAAGCCCGGCTACGCACGCAACTTCCTGCTGCCCCAAGGCAAAGCGCTGTCGGCTTCCAAAGCCAACATCGAAGCCTTTGAAGGTCAGAAAGCCCAGCTTGAGGCACAAAACCTCGAGACCAAAAAAGAAGCCGAAGCACTGGCCGACAAGCTTAACGGTCAGCAGTTCATCGTCATCCGCTCCGCCTCCGATTCGGGTGCGCTTTACGGTTCGGTTACGACCCGTGACGCGGCAGACGTTGCCACAGCCGAAGGCTTCACCATCGACCGCAAACAGGTCGTTCTGGGCAGCCCGATCAAAGACCTGGGCCTGCATGACGTCACCGTCATCCTGCACCCCGAAGTCGAAGCCACCATTCAGCTGAACGTCGCGCGTTCCCCTGAAGAGGCCGAGCTTCAGGCCGCAGGCAAGTCGATCCAGGAACTGGCCGCAGAAGAAGAAGCTGCAGCCGAATTCGAGATCTCTGAACTGTTCGACGATATCGGCTCCGCCGCGTCCGACGACGACGATCTGGCAGAAGCTGTCGAGAAAACAGACGAAGACGAAGCGCAAGCCTAAGCCTTCCGATCTGATTCCAAATGAAACGCCGCCGCTGACCTCTCAGCGGCGGCGTTTTTCATTGCGACATCGGCAATATGCCGCCCTGTGCTAAGCGACCCTCTGCCCATCCGGCGCTGCCCTTGTTGCGCGGTGCCCCCGGCGTTGTAAGCATTTGGCTCCCGTCAACGATGCGAGTCACCCGCATGATCGCCCTCACACGTCGTTCCCTTTGCCAGATGTTGCTTTGCACACCTGCCCTCTCTGCCTGCGCCAGTACCGCACCAGAGCCCGCCCCCGCGCCCCCCAAGCTGCCGCTCTATCCCAACGAGACGCCCGAGCTGCGCGGGCTGATCAACAAATGGGCCGACCACTACGAAGTCCCCCGCCCGTTGGTCCACCGTCTTGCCATCCGTGAAAGCACCCACCGTCCAGAGGCCCGCAATGGGCCCTACTTCGGCCTGCTGCAAATCCTGCCCGCCACCGCACGCGGCATGGGGTTTCGCGGCGATGCCGGCGATCTTCTCGATCCTGATGTAAACTTGAAATACGGCGTCAAATACCTGCGCGGCGCTTGGCTGCTGTCTGATGGCGATCACGCCACAGCAATCAAATGGTACGCCCGCGGCTATTACTACGAGGCCAAACGGCGCGGTATGCTGGTTGAAACCGGCCTGCGCAAAGGCTGAGCCCCCTAAGGCGCGCCGCGCTGCCCCATGGGCGCAGGCGTGCCTCTCTCAGATCCAGTCGAGGTTCACCTGTCGCGCAGGGTATTTCGCAGCAAAGGTTTCGCGCAGCGCGCGGAACCTCGGTCTGAGATCCGCGAACTTGCGCTCATGGGTTTCCACGACCAAGCACCTGATCCCCTTGATCAAATCCGCTGCATCCATCGCCTCTAGCAGATCAAGCTCCGCGCCTTCGATGTCCATCTTCACAAAAGCGATCTCGCCGCGTTTATCGATTTCAGCCCTGATGATTTCCAGAAAATTGAGCAATGCGACATCGACATAATTGTCTGCGTCAATCGTACGCCCGCCGTCGACGATTGTGCTTTTGACCGATGCCCCCTTCATATTGTCGTCAAAATTCGCGGCCCGCATCAGCCGCACAGTGCCCGAGCTGGCCCCAACCGCCGCGTTGACCAGACGCACGTTCGCGCGGTCTTTCACAGCCGCTGAGAGCTGTTCAAACGCATAAGGGTCGGGTTCATAGCTGATCACCTCGGCACCTGTGTCGGCCAACAAACGGGTCACGACACCCACATTGGCCCCGCAGTCCATCGCCAGATCGCCAGGCTTCAGCATCGCCGTCACCCCCTTGAGAAAGCCCATCGCCTCGGCCTGACGCAGGTTCCGCTTTGCACGCCGGCGGGCTTTGCGCTCCTCCTCGGTCAGGGGTGTCTTTGCTCTCGCGGCGCGGCGCGCCCTGTTGCTGGCTTGATCTGACATGTGTCTACCACCCTCCCCTTGACCGGAACTGCCGCATTTTGCTGCACTAAAACGGATAACTCCCCAGCCGTCCAACGAAAAAAGCCGCCCCAATCGGGACGGCTTTGATCTTTGTGATACCGAAAAAGGGGAAAGACTTATTCGTCTTCCAGCTCTTCTACGGCTTTCTGCAGGTCTTCTTTCGACACTTCTTTCTCGTTCAATGTCGCCTGTTCAAACACGTGATCAACGACTTTGTCTTCGAACAAAGGAGCGCGCATCTGCTGTTGCATCTGCTGGTTTTGCTGAACGAATTCAAAGAACTGACGTTCCTGACCAGGGTACTGACGTGCCTGGTTCATGATCGCTTGCGTCATTTCCGCGTCAGTGACCTGAACTTCGGCTTTCTGACCCAGCTCGGCCAGCAGCAGGCCAAGACGCACGCGGCGCTCGGCGAGCTTCTTGTGCTCGTCTGTTGTTTCGATTTCCGGGTGGTCGTGGCCCTGAACATCAGGGTTGTCTTCGTGCCACAGCTGGTGCGCGATCTGGCCTGCTTCGGCTTCGACCAGCGACGGCGGCAGGTCGAAGCTGACCAGCTTGTCCAGCTCGTCCAGCAGACCGCGCTTCATGACAGCGCGCGACGCACCGGCATATTCCGCTTCCAGACGCTCTGCGATCTGGGATTTCAGCGCAGCCAGATCTTCGGCACCGAATTTCTTGGCCAGCTCGTCGTCCACTTTCGCGGCAACAGGCTTTTTCACTTCTTTAACCTTGCACTCGAACACAGCTTCTTTGCCGGCGAGGTGAGGTGCTTGGTAATCTTCCGGGAAGGAAACCGTTACGTCTTTCTCGTCGCCTGCCACAACACCGACCAGCTGCTCTTCGAAACCGGGGATGAAGGAGTTGGAGCCCAGCACCAGAGGGTAATCTTCTGCCGCGCCGCCTTCAAAGGCTTCGCCGTCTACTTTGCCGAGGAAATCGAATGTGATCTGGTCGCCGTCTTCTGCCTTGGCACCCTCTTCGCGGGCTTCAAAGTCCTGTGCGGTCTCTGCCAGGTTAGCCAGCGCCTCTTCAACGGCGGCGTCATCGGCTTTGACAACCATTTTTTCCAGCGTGATGGACGACAGGTCGACTTCTGGGATATCGGGCAGTGCTTCGTAGGTCATGGTGACCTCGACGTCGTCGCCTTCTTTCCAGTCTTCATTCGCCATTTTGACGTCGGGCTGCATCGCAGGACGATCGCCGGACTTTTCAAAATGCTCTTGCATGGCGCCATCAATGCTTTCCTGCATTGCTTCGCCCATAACCTTTTGGCCGAACTGCTTTTTCAGCAGCGCCATTGGGACTTTACCTTTGCGGAAACCCTTCATCTCGACTTCGGGCTGCGCTTCGGCCAGCTTTTCGTTGACCTTGGCCTCCAGCTCAGCTGCTGTCACAGTGATGGCATAGCCGCGTTTCAGACCTTCGTTCAGCGTCTCGTTGACCTGCATGTTTGCTCCATAGGGTAAGGCCGCGCATTGCGGGGCGCGGGCGGAAAAATTTCCGCTCTTCTATTGGGGCCTGCGCTTGGGCGCAAGCGGATTTGGCGGCGGGGTCCCGTGGGACGGGGCGAATTGCCCCCTGCCCCCGCGTACCGATGGCATTAAACGTCTCGCGCGGCGTCCAGTGGGCGCATAATCAGCCCCGAGGCACCGCATCCGGCTCAGGACATGCCAAGCGCTTCTTTATACATCTCAAGCACGGCTTCTTCTTCGGCGATATCATCGGCTTCACGTTTGCGCAGAGCGATGATCTTGCGCAGCACCTTGGTGTCGTAACCGCGGGATTTCGCTTCGGCCATGACCTCTTTTTGCTGTTCGGCGAGGTCTTTCTTCTCGGCATCCAGCCGTTCGATCCGCTCTACGAACTGGCGCAGCTCATTCGCGGTCACGCGATATGTGGCATCACCGATGGCGTCTTGGGATTCGGGATTGGTGGCACTGTCGCTCATCTGGGGCGTCCTATGTCTTGAATGGGTCAGCGCATTGACTACCCGCGTGCCTGCGCTGCCGCAAGCCACTCTTGCCCATTGGGCGGAATTCGGATAGCTCGCGGCCTATGGAAAATGCATCTCTTTCACTCTTTGACGTCCTGATCTGGGCGGGCGCGGCGATCTCCTTTGTAGGGTTGGTCGGGCTTGTCTGGTGTATCCTGCGCGTGGCCCGTGCCAAACGCGCGGCCCTGCCCGAAGAAGAGATGCGGATCGTCCTGCAAAAAGTGCTGCCGATGAACCTTGGCGCATTGCTGCTGTCGGTGATCGGGCTGATGATGGTCGTGGTCGGTATCATCCTCGGCTAAGGCAGGTGGCGGCCACTTTCTGCCCCTGTCTCTATAGATAACAAACGCCCAGAGACCGACACAGCGTCAACCTCGCGCTTGCGGCTTGCCACACATTCAACATTCATTATATGTTTTCCCGACACCCGCCGCTTACGGCGGTACGAAAGGGCGATATAGCATATGATTGAAGCAGATTGGATTTGGGGCCTGATTGGCGGGCTGATGATTGGCAGCGGCGCTGCAGTCTACCTGTTGGGCAACGGCCGCATCATGGGGGCCAGCGGCATTATCGGCGGGCTGGTGGACGGATCGGCGCGTGGCGCTTGGGCCGAACGCGGCAGCTTTCTGGCGGCGCTGATCATCTTCCCTGCGGTGATCGCATTCTTTGCCCCCGTCCCTGCGACCACCAACCTGACAGAGAACCTGTGGCTGGTCGGCGCGGCTGGCCTTCTGGTCGGGCTGGGCACGCGCATCGGCAATGGCTGCACCTCGGGTCACGGGGTCTGCGGCATTTCGCGGCTGAGCCCACGCGGTATCGTTGCCACGCTTGTTTATATCGCGGCAGGCGCGCTGATGGTTGTCGCCCTGCGCGCCCTGGTCGGAGGGGTCTGAGATGCGCAATATGCTTGCCGCCCTCGCCGGGGCCTTGTTTGGCACCGGGCTATATCTGTCGGGCATGACCGATACCCAAAAGGTCCAGGGGTTTCTGGATTTCTTCGGGGATTGGGATCCGACGCTCGCCTTTGTCATGGGCGGGGCCATTTTGCCGATGGCGGTCGCTTGGGCGCTGACCCGTGGGCGGCGGCCCGTGGTGGGCGGTGACTTCCCCGAACGCCCCGACCCGCGGCTGGACCGCAAGCTGATCGTGGGGGCCGTGCTCTTCGGCGCGGGCTGGGGGCTGGTCGGGCTTTGCCCGGGGCCTGCGCTGGCGTCGCTTGGGTATGGCGGCTTGGGCGGCCTGATTTTTCTGATCACCATGCTGGCGGGTATGATGATCGCCCCCAAAGCGCGGCGGATACTAGACACAACGCGGGCGGCTGGATAAGTCAAACTATGGATATTCGTCAAATCACCCCCCGCTTCTTTGCTGCCCCTCAGATCGACCCCTCCGATATGGAGGCGATCAAAGAGGCTGGCGTTACCTTGATCCTGTGCAACCGTCCCGACGCGGAAGTGCCCCCCAGCCATCAGCATGCCGCCATCCAGGCCGCGGCAGAGGCGGCTGGACTGCGCTTTGCGGTGCAAGAGCTGACGCACCAAACGATGACCCCAGATGTCATTGCCCGTAACCGCGAGATCGGCGTGGCGCAGGACGAGGTTGTTCTGGCCTATTGCGCCTCGGGCACACGGTCGACCATCGCTTGGGCCTTGGGTCAGGCAGGCGAACAACCGGCAGACGCGCTGATTGAGGCCGCACGGGCCGGTGGCTACGACCTAAGCCACATGCGCGGCGTGCTCAGCGCCCCCTACGCGTAACCGCAACGCGCCACGGGTCAACGCGCCGAAGTCAACGCGCCACCGGTCAATCCGCCAAGGACCAGGCCAGCCGCGCCGTTGCAGAAGCCATACCAACGGATAGCGCCAAGACGGCGCTGTCACCCCGCATCTGATGTCACCGGCATCATGTGGCAAAACTCACATCCCTTACCCCATCGCACGCCTCCTTCACTGCCATTTCACCCCTATGAAATGACGCAGAAAAGTTACGATTCCCTTTAGAGAACCGAAAAAATCGCTAGGCCCCGTTCTGCGCCAACGGCAGTTCAACCCGAAAACCGGTGCCCGACACCTCGGTGAGATACGAGATATCCCCCTGCAAACGTTTGATAATCTCGCGGCATATCGCCAGTCCCAGACCGGCCCCCTCGCCGCCCTGCCCGGGCAAACGACTAAACTTTTCGAAAATCAATTCCTGCGAGGCAGCATCGATCCCCGCGCCATTGTCGATCAGGTCCACAATGATGCGCTGCCCCCGCCGGTGGGCGCGGATTGACAGCTGCGGGTCTTCGGCAACGCAATACTTCTGCGCATTTGTGATAAGGTTGATGAAAACCTGCACCAGCCGGTCCAGATCCGTCTCCAGCATCACCTCCTCGCCCGCCAGATCGCGGTCGATGGTGATCGCGCGGGTATTGGCGGCGCGCGCTGTGGTCACCGCCTGATCCAACACATCGCGCAGCGACCCGCGCTGACGGTTCAACGACACCTCGCCGTTTTCCAGCACAGACAGGTCCAGCAGATCGTCCAGCAACCGCGTCAGCCGGATGGTTTCGGAGTGGATGATCGAGGCATAGCGCGTCTTTTCCTCGGGCCCCAGCCCCTGGGCGTCGCGCAGAATCTCGGAGAACGACCGGATAGAGGTCATGGGCGTGCGCAGTTCATGGCTGATCTGGCTCAGAAAACTGTCTTTCTGATGCGACAGTTGCGTCAGCTTGTCATTGGCGCGGCGCAGCTTCGCGGCGGTATCGGTCAGCTCGCGCGATTTGATTTCAAGCTGGCTTGAATACTCCAGCATCTGCGCCGATTCGTCCGCCACCGCCAGCAGATCCTGCACCGAGACAGAGGCACCGCCGACCAGCTGCGACACCATCGCATGGGCCGTCGCCGCCCCGACCGAGGCCGCCAATTCACGCTCCAGCGCCTGAACAAAACGCGGCGTTGGCTCTGGCAAACCATCCGATTTTTCCTGCAACTGGGCTTGCGCGCGGAAAAATCCCTGCGCCTCGGCGGGGCCCAAAATCCGCTGCGCCATGATCATCAGATCCTCGCTGGCCGCGACGGACGCGCTCCACCCGCGGGCGGCGGTGGAATGGTCGAAGATATTGACAAATTGCGCGCCTTGCAGCCGCTCGACAGGGGCGGGAAAGCTGAACAGGGACACGGCGACAAAGACCAGCGCATTGAGCGAAAGGCTCCAGATCACTGCGTGAACAGTGGGGTCCAAACCGTTGATTCCAAACAAGGCTTCGGGGCGCAGCCAGGTCATACCGAACAGCCCGTCCTGAAAGGTCGCAACCGATAGCGCCGCGCCTGCGCCAAAGCTGGGCAAGAGCATCGTATAGACCCAGATCGCAAAGCCCACGCTTAGCCCGCAGACGGCCCCCGTGCGCGTGGCTCCGCGCCAGAAGATACCGCCCAGCAACACCGGCAGGAACTGCGCGACCCCCCCGAAAGAGATCGTCCCGATCGCCGCCAACGCACCGCCGCCGCCCGACAGCCGGTAATAGAAATACCCCAGCGAGATGATCAGCAGGATCGACAGCCGCCGCGACAGGATCACCACATGACGCACATCACCCGATTGCTGCACCGAGTTCTGCCCGTAGGTCAGCCAGATCGGCATGACGATATGGTTGCTCACCATCGTCGATAGCGCCAGCGTCGCCACGATCACCATCGACGTGGCCGAGGAAAAGCCCCCCAGAAAGGCAAACATCGCAAGGCTGTTCTGCCCTTGGCTGAGCGGCAGGCTCAGCACGAACAGATCGGGATTCGACCCTTCGGGCAGCAGGTCCAGCCCGACCACGGCAATCGGCACGACAAACAGGCTCATCAGCATGAGATACAGCGGGAAGGCCCAGCTGGCGGTTTGCAGGTGACGTTCGTCGTCATTCTCCACCACCAGCACCTGAAACATCCGCGGCAGGCAGATGAAGGCGGCAGCGGCCAGCAGCGTCAGCGCGGCCCAACGGCCGCCCTCGACCTGCCATTGACCAAGGGCCGACCGGTCAATCTGCGCCAGCGCCTGATCGACGCCGCCCGCCAGCCCCCAGACCACGAAAACGCCGACGGCCAGTAGGGCCAGCAGCTTGACCACCGCCTCGACAGCGATGGCGATGACCACGCCGTGGTGGCGTTCATTCACGTTGAGATTGCGGGTGCCGAAGAGCACGGTGAATAGCGCCAGCCCCACCGCGACCCAAAAGGCCGCCTGTGCGGAATTCAGCGGATCGCTGCCCGGTGTCACCCCCGGCTCGGCGCTGGCAAAGATCGACAGGGACAGGGTAACCGATTGAAGTTGCAGCGCGATATAGGGCGTCACCCCGATCACCGCCATGATGGTGACCAAGATCGCCAGCAGGTTCGATTTGCCGTAGCGCGAGGAAATCAGATCCGCGACAGAGGTCACCCGATGCGACCGCCCGATGCGCACCAACCGCCGCAGCACCCACCACCAGCCGATCATCACCAGCGACGGGCCAAGGTAGATCGTCACAAACTCCAACCCCGACCGCGCGGCATAGCCAACGGCGCCGTAAAAGGTCCAGGCGGTGCAATAGATTGACAGCGACAGCGTATAGACCAGCGGAGAGCGCAACAGCCAGTCGCCCCGCCCCCGTGCCGCCGCACGCTCTGCCGCGAAGGCCACGGCAAAGAGCCCGACCACATAAAGCAGACAGACCGCGACCAACTGGTTCAGTGACACCATCAGTCTTGAGCTTCCTGGGCAATCTGCCGCGCCGTGCGCCTCCAAAGCAGAAAGCACAAGACGATGCCCGCCAGCCAGACGCCAAAGACATAGCGCAGCGCGTGCGACATGGGTACGGCCGCGCCCACGGGGGCATCCTGCACAGGCCAGAGCAGCGGCACCATCCAGAAGGCCAACACCAGCAAGGGCAGCAGCCGGACGGCATCCATCATGCGGCGAAACCGGTAGCTGCGCCGTTCCAGAAACAGCGGCGAGCCGGGGGGCTTGCTCATGCTTTTGCGGTGCCTGCGGCGGTCAGATCGCGCACGGCTGCCAGCATATCGGCGTTGGAAAACGGTTTGGTCATAAACCGGCTGACCCCGGCCTCTAGCGCGATTTCGCGGTCGCGGGTCTGGCCGCGGGCGGTCAGCATCAGGATCGGCAGATCGGCCAGCGCGGCATCCGCCCGCAGTTCCTTCAGGATTTCGAAACCGCTTTTGCCCGGCAGCATCACATCCAGCATCACCAGATCGGGGCTGGCCTTGCGGATCACCTCCACGGCTGTCGCGCCATTGGCCAGCGTTTCGACGCGCCAGCCCTCACGGCCGAGTAAAAATCGTATCGCCTCGGCGATGTTCGTCTCGTCTTCCACGAGCACCACATGCTTGCCCATTGGCAAAATCCCTCCCTGTGGCCCTGGTCGCTTGTGCCGCGATCTCGGTAGGCCGAGCGGCAAGATGCACGGAAAACCCTGCCCTGTCAAAAGCCTGTTGCCCCGCGCTATACCCCGTCATTCAGGATCGACGGTTCGCGCCGCGCCGGACAGGCCGCGCGCGGGCAGACGCGACAGGTGGCCCCCACATCAAGCGCGGGCGCGCTGTCCGGCCCTGCGGGCAGGATCAACATCACCGAATGAAGCAAGGGTACCGCGTTGTAATCGCGCACATTCTGCGTTTCGCAGGTGGCAAAACAGTCAAAAGCAGAATGGCCCCGCCCCAATTGCGCAACCCGTTGTTTCTGTACCATGCCCGGGCTGCCCAGAACGGCGAACAGCGGCCAAAGCGGGCAACAGGCCCCAAAGCGCGGCACGACGAAACCGTCGATGGATTTGCGAAAGATCAACGTGCCCGACCGGTCGCAGATCACCAGCCCTGCCCCCAGTTCCGGCACCGTCGCCATGCGCCGCAAGACGCGGGCCACGGGCTGGCGCAGCTCTGCACCAAGCGCCACGGGGTCCGGTCCAAGCCGGTCAAGCGCCTGTGTCAGCCGCGTGATCGGCAGGGCTTCGGCGTCGATGGCGATCTGCTGCAACACATCGCGCGCGATGTGACGCGCGGCCACGCTTTGCAGTTCGGGGGCCGTCTGGATCAGCTTTTCGATGGCATCCGCATCCCCTTCGGTGACCTCAAGCGTGGCAAAACGATAGCGATGTGCGGCCAGAAACGCCTCTACCTCCTCTTGCGGGGAATCGGCGGCAGGGGTAATTTCGGGGTCGGCCTCAAGATAGCCCACCAGCGCCTGCGCGCTATCGGCAAGGCGACGGCTGTCCTGATCGATGTTGATGTGAAACCGGTCGCGCCATTCGGGTTCAAGCGTTTTGGTATCGGCCAAAATCGACGCGGTGGACCGGATCGCGGCAGCGGTCGTCAGCAGTTCGTGCATAGAGGCCGCCAGATGCGGGTCATGGGCCAGCCGGTCGGTCAGGGTTTCGACCGTACGCTCCAACGTGGCGATCCGGCGCTGCGCGTTGGCCAGCACATCGGCCCAGCCCGGGAACCGCCCGGCAAATTCATCGGCGCGGGTCGCCTCTGGCCCGCTGAGCCGCGCATCATCCGCCGCCTCGCGCAGGGTGGCGATCAGCGCAGCCTCCGCTCCTTCGGTCAACGCCGTCGGCTCCACCCCAAGGGCGGCCGCGATGTTAAGCAGCAGTTTCCCGCCGATTCTGCGACGGTTGTGCTCAATAAGATTCAGATAGCTGGCCGAGATGCCGATCCGCTTGGCAAGGTCCGCCTGTTTCTGCCCCGCCATCACCCGACGTTCACGGATGCGGCTGCCGGTCAGCGCGTCGCGGGTCACGCGGCACCCCCGCGCGAATTATATCGCGTTATCAACGGCTTTCTGCGCTGCAATATCATTAAATTTACAACTCCCCCTCAACCCGTGCGAATATATTTACAGAATAGTTGTTTTTATCAAGGGGCTTGTTGATCGGTTTTCAGTTTTCCTCTCATATCATATTTGCACCTCTGTGCATCATGGACCCGGAAAAATAATCGGGCCGTGATTTCAACATTTGGGAGGAAATACATGTCATTTTCTAACTTGACGCGTCGTGGCGTGATCAAAACCGGCGCTGCTGCCGGGGCCGGTCTGGCGCTGCCGACGTATCTAAGCGCGGCCGCGCATTCCGGCTTTACCAACGCGCCAACGGGCGACACGGTGACGCTTGGCTTTAACGTACCCCAATCAGGCCCCTACGCGGACGAAGGCGCAGACGAGCTGCGCGCGTTCGAGCTGGCGGTCGAGCACCTGAACGGTCAGGGCGACGGCGGTATGCTGAACACCTTCAGCTCGAAGGCGCTGGAAGGTAACGGGATCATGGGCAAGAAAGTCCAGTTCGTGACCGGCGACACGCAGACCAAATCGGACGCGGCCCGCGCATCGGCGCAGTCGATGATCCAGAAAGACGGCGCGATCATGATCTCGGGCGGCTCAAGCTCGGGCGTGGCGGTTGCGGTGCAGGGCCTGTGCCAAGAGGCCGGCGTGATCTTTATGGCGGGTCTGACCCATTCGAACGACACCACGGGTAAAGACAAGAAAGCCAATGGCTTCCGTCACTTCTTTAACGCCTATATGTCCGCTGCCGCTTTGGCACCGGTGCTGAAAAACCTCTACGGCGATGATCGTAAAGTCTATAGCCTGACAGCCGACTACACATGGGGCTGGACGCAGCAGGAATCCATTCAGGCCGCGACCGAAGCCATGGGCTGGGAAACCATCAACGACGTGCGCACGCCGCTCGCCGCGACCGATTTCTCATCCTATATCGCGCCTGTCCTGAACTCCGGTGCGGATGTTCTGGTGCTCAACCACTACGGCGGAAACATGGTCAACTCGCTGACCAACGCCGTGCAGTTCGGCCTGCGCGAAAAGCAGGTGAACGGCAAGAACTTCGAAATCGTCGTACCGCTCTATTCAGAGCTGATGGCCCGTGGTGCGGGTGAGAATATCACCGGTATCGTCGGCTCGCAGAACTGGGACTGGAAGCTCGAGAACCAGATGGGCGACCGCTACAAAGGCACCAACGCGTTCGTTCAGTCCTTCGGCGAAAAATACGGCTTCCCCCCCAGCCAGGCGGCCCAGACCTGCTATGCGCAGACGCTGCTGTATGCGGATGCGGTGGCCCGTGCCGGTTCGTTCAACCCCTGCGCCGTCGGCGAAGCCCTTGCCGGGTTCGAGTTCGACGGTCTGGGCAACGGCCCGACGCTGTACCGTGCCGATGACCACCAGTGCTTCAAGGACGTTGTGGTCGTGCGCGGCAAAGAGAACCCCGAGAATGAATTCGATCTCGTGGAAATCGTCGAAGTCACCCCAGCCGATCAGGTCACCTATGCACCTGACCACCCGATGTTTGCGGGCGGCGAGTTGGGCGACTGCAACCCCGGCGCGTAAATCAAGTCTAAGGCAGGGGGTGACCCCTGCCTTACCTTGCCGGCGGGCTTTTCCGCCTTTCACTTCTTAAAAATTCGAGGGCACCGCGATGGACGCCATTCTTTTGCAACTTCTTAACGGGTTGGACAAAGGTTCAGCCTATGCGCTCATCGCGCTTGGTCTGACGTTGATTTTCGGCACCCTGGGTGTCGTGAACTTTGCCCATGGGGCGCTGTTCATGATCGGTGCCTTCTGCGCCGTCACGCTAAGCAAGATTTTCACGCTCAGCCATAAGGCATCGGAACCCTCCGGCGTCGATTTTCTGGGCAAGCCGAAATACGAGGACATTCTCTATATCAAGGACTGGTTCGGAGAGACCGCCGGTGCCTGGATGCTGGATTGGTCCGTTCCCCTGTCGATCCTCTTTGCCGTGCCGATCATGCTGGCCATCGGCTTTGTCATGGAGCGCGGGTTGATCAAACATTTCTACAAGCGCCCCCATGCCGACCAGATTCTGGTAACCTTCGGTCTGGCGATCGTGTTGCAAGAGGTGATCAAGTATTTCTACGGCGCGAACCCGATCCCTACCTCCGCCCCGGAGGCGTTTCGCGGGTCGTTCGACTTTGGCGTGATGCTGGGCTTTGATCCCAATGCGATCATCTACCCCTACTGGCGCCTGATCTATTTCGCCTTCTCGGCGGTCATCATCGGCGGCGTTTTTGCCTTCTTGCAGTTCACCACCTTCGGGATGGTTGTGCGCGCCGGTATGGCCGACCGCGAGACCGTCGGTCTGCTGGGCATCAACATCGACAAACGTTTCACCATCATGTTCGGCATCGCCGCTGCGGTCGCCGGTCTGGCCGGTGTCATGTACGCGCCGATCAATTCGCCCAACTACCACATGGGTATGGATTTTCTGGTGCTGAGCTTTGTGGTCGTCGTGGTCGGCGGCATGGGGTCGCTGCCCGGTGCCGTGCTGGCGGGGTTCTTGCTGGGTATTCTGGAAAGCTTTGCCTCGATGAACGAGGTCAAGAACATCCTGCCCGGCATTGACCAGATCATCATTTACGTTGTCGCGATACTCATCTTGCTGACACGCCCCCGTGGCCTGATGGGCCGCAAAGGCGTGATGGAGGAATAACCCATGCACTCACTCACGAAAAAAGACTTTCTCCTGCTGTTGGTGGTGGCATTCCTGACCATGGCAGCCCCTATCATCCTCAACCCCTTCCCCGCCGGATCAGGGCTGGCGCAATTCAACGCGGGCTACCCCGACCTGATGCAACGCTTTGTGATCTTTGGCATCTTTGCCATCGGGTTCAACATTCTGTTCGGACTGACCGGATATCTCTCTTTTGGTCACGCGGCCTTTCTGGGGGTCGGTTCCTACTCTGCCGTGTGGATGATGAAGCTCTTGTCGATGAACGTGATCCCCGCGATCCTTTTGTCGGTGATCGTGGCGGGGCTTTTCTCTGTCGTGATCGGCTTTGTCTCGCTGCGCCGGTCGGGGATCTACTTTTCGATCCTGACGCTGGCCTTCGCGCAGATGTCGTTCAACCTTGCCTATTCGGTGCTAACGCCGATCACCAATGGCGAAACCGGCCTGCAAATCGCGCTGAGCGATCCGCGTATCCTTGATGGGGCGAATGCACCCAGCTACCCCAATCTGTTCGGGGCACAGATGAATGCGGCGACGACGCTGGATTTCGGGGCGTGGTCCTTCACCTTCTCGGTCGGGTATTACCTGTGTGCCGTGATCATGCTGCTGGCGTTCTATATCTCGATCCGCGTCTTCCGGTCGCCCTTCGGCATGATGCTGCGGGCGGTGAAATCGAACCAGCAACGGATGAACTACACGGGCCTGAACACCAAACCCTACACGCTGGCGGCCTTTGTCATCTCTGGCATGTATGCCGGTCTGGCCGGTGGCCTGCTGGCCGCGATGGACCCGCTTGCTGGTGCCGAACGGATGCAGTGGACCGCCTCGGGCGAGGTCGTGCTGATGACCATCCTTGGGGGTGCGGGCACCCTTCTGGGGCCGGTTCTGGGCGCGGGCTTTATCAAGTACTTTGAAAACATCTTTTCCAAGATCAACGATAACGTGCTGCACGGTTGGTTCGCCTTTATGCCCGACGGGCTGGAAGACACGCTGATCACGCTGATCCACCCCTTTGTGGGCAAGGGCTGGCACCTGACGCTGGGCCTGCTGTTCATGCTGGTCGTGATCTTCCTGCCCGGTGGTCTGGTCGAAGGCGGTCAACGTATCGGTCGCGTGTTCCGCCGCAAGGACCGGAACGCCGGATCGGTCGAGGCAGACGCCGCCGCACAACGCAACACCCCCCCAGCCGAATAAGAAGGAGCTGAACAGATGGCCATTCTCGAAGTCAAAAATGTCGGCAAACGTTTCGGCGGGCTGCAAGCGCTGAGCGACGTGAACCTCAGCGTCGCGGAAAACTCGGTCCATGCGATCATCGGGCCGAACGGGGCGGGCAAATCCACGCTGCTGAACTGTCTGGTGGGCAAGCTGATCCCCGATACAGGATCGGTCATGTTCGACGGGCAGTCGGTTCTGGGGCGCAAACCCTACGAGATCAACCAGATGGGGATTTCCCGCGTATTCCAGACGCCCGAGATCTTTGGTGATCTCAGCGTGCAGGAGAACATGATGATCCCCTGTTTTGCCAAACGTGACGGGGCGTTCCAGATGAACGCGCTCACCGCCATGTCGAGCCAGCGTGACGTGATCGAAAAAGCCGAGGAGATGCTGGTCGAGATGAAGCTCGCCGACAAGCGCCACATGCACGCGGCCTCTATGTCGCGCGGCGACAAACGTCGGTTGGAAATCGCGATGTGCCTGTCGCAAGACCCGCGCCTGCTGCTGCTGGATGAACCCACAGCGGGCATGGCGCGGGCCGATACCAACAATACCATCGACCTGCTGAAGCAGATCAAAGACGAACGCGACATCACTATCGCCGTCATCGAACACGACATGCATGTGGTGTTCTCGCTGGCGGAACGGATCACCGTGTTGGCCCAAGGCACCCCGCTGGTCGAAGACACCCCCGACAACATCAAAGGCCACCCCAAGGTGCGCGAGGCGTATTTGGGCGAATCCCAGGACGCCGCCTGACGCGTGGGGGCTCCCCCCTCCCGCGTCGCCCCGTACCAGAGGCTTTGCAAGGACAAGAGTATGAACACGAAACCCGATTTCTCGAACAGCGCCAACCACGCCGCTACCGCCCCCGCCTATCTTTCGGTCTGGGACATCCACGCCTATTACGGCGAAAGCTACATCGTGCAGGGCGTCAGCTTTAACGTGCATGAAGGCGAGATCCTGGCGCTTCTGGGCCGCAACGGGGCGGGGAAAACCTCTACCCTGCGGGCCATCGCGCAGATCGGAGACCCCGAACTGCGCAAAGGCGAAGTCTGGCTCGACCACCAGCCGCTGCACAAGATGGCCAGCCACGAGGCGGCCGCCAACGGTCTGGCGCTGGTCCCCGAAGACCGCCGCATCATCGCGGGTCTCACGGTCGAGGAAAACCTGCAACTGGCGCAGATCGCCCCGCCCATCGGCTGGTCGCTTGACCGCATCTACGAATTATTCCCCCGCCTCAAGGAACGCCGCAAGCAAGAGGGCGTGACCCTGTCGGGCGGCGAGCAACAGATGTTGGCGATTGCCCGCGCGCTGGCCCGTGACATCAAGGTGCTGCTGCTGGACGAACCCTATGAGGGGCTTGCCCCCGTCATCGTGGACGAGATCGAAAAGACCCTGTCGCTGATCAAATCCCAAGGCATCACCACCATTCTGGTCGAACAAAACGCGGTGCGTGCGCTTAAACTCGCGGATCGTGCGGTGATCCTTGATACCGGCGGCGTGGTGTTTGACGGCACCGCCGAAGAGGTGCTGAACAACGCCGAACTGCGTGCCGAATATCTGGCAATCTGACGGCCAAGCCTCGACGCGCGCGGGAAAAACAGACGGAACATATGTTTCACACCGGCATTTTCCCGCGCCCGCGTCCCTCTGTCACACCCCCCCATATCCCTCGCCCCGATCCGCTGCTCGATCCCGCGCTTTGCGCGGCCAAGCTTACGTTAGGCAACTGCTTGCTTTTCATGGCTGCGCCCATGCCCTATAAGGCAGCAATTCAAGGGCACAGGCAGCGCCCGATCGACTTAGACTGGCTGAGGAAAATATGACAAAAAACACCCATGACGCCGATGTGGCTTTTATCCAGGCGCTCGCCGAGTTGCTGAATGAAAACGATCTGACCGAATTGCAGGTCAAGCGGGATTACGCCGAGGATGACAGCCTGAATGTGCGCGTCAGCCGTAAACCCCCACAACAAATCGTCGCGCCGCAACAGGCGCAGTCGGCCCCTGCACATTATGCGGCCCCTGCCCCCGCGGCCTCTGCACCGGCAGCGGCAGCAGCCCCTGCCGCAGACAACAGCGACCCGGCGGATCACCCCGGCGCAGTCGTCTCTCCGATGGTGGGCACCGTCTATATGCAAGCCGAACCCGGCGCGCCCGCCTTTATCTCTGTCGGGACAAGCGTTTCCGAAGGCGACACGCTGTTGATCGTCGAAGCGATGAAAACCATGAACCACATTCCTGCGCCACGCTCCGGCACGGTCAAGCGGATCTTGGTAGAAGACGGCGCCGCCGTTGAATTCGGCGCGCCTTTGGTGATCCTGGAATAAGGCGAAACCCATGTTCAAAAAAATCCTAGTCGCAAACCGCGGCGAGATCGCGTTGCGCGTGATCCGTGCGGCCCGCGAGATGGGCATCGGGTCTGTCGCCGTCCATTCGACGGCTGACAGCGATGCGATGCATGTGCGCATGGCAGACGAATCTGTCTGCATCGGCCCGCCCTCTTCGCAGCAATCCTATCTGTCGATCCCGTCGATCATCGCCGCCTGCGAGATCACCGGTGCCGAAGCGATCCACCCCGGATACGGCTTCTTGTCGGAAAACGCGGGCTTTGTGCAGATCGTCGAAGACCACGACCTGACCTTCATCGGCCCCACCGCGGAACACATCCGCATCATGGGCGACAAGATCACCGCCAAGGACACCATGAAAGAGCTTGGCGTGCCTTGCGTTCCCGGTTCTGACGGCGGCGTGCCCACATTGGCCGACGCCAAGCGTATCGGCGATGAAATCGGCTATCCGGTGATCATCAAGGCGACCGCCGGTGGGGGGGGCAAGGGCATGAAAGTGGCGCAATCCGCCGCTGAAATGGAACGTGCCTTCATGACCGCCCGCGCCGAGGGTAAATCGAACTTCGGCAATGACGAAGTGTATATCGAGAAATACCTGACCACGCCCCGCCACATCGAGATTCAGGTCTTTGGCGACGGCAAGGGCCGTGCTGTCCACCTGGGCGAGCGGGACTGTTCGCTGCAACGCCGTCACCAGAAGGTTTTCGAAGAGGCCCCCGGCCCGTCGATCACCGCCGAAGAACGCGCGCGGATCGGTAAAGTCTGCGCCGACGCGATGGCCAACATCAACTACATCGGTGCCGGCACGATCGAATTCCTCTATGAAAACGGCGAATTCTACTTCATCGAGATGAACACGCGTTTGCAGGTGGAACACCCTGTGACCGAAGGCATCTTCGGGGTCGATCTGGTGCGTGAACAGATCCGTGTCGCTGCCGGTATGGACATGTCATTTACCCAAGAAGACCTGCAGATCAACGGCCACGCGATCGAGGTCCGGATCAACGCCGAGAAACTGCCGAACTTCTCGCCCTGCCCGGGCAAGATCACGCAGTATCACGCCCCAGGCGGGCTTGGTGTGCGGATGGATAGCGCGTTGTATGACGGCTATAAAATCCCGCCCTATTACGACAGTCTGATCGGCAAGCTGATCGTCCACGGGCGCGACCGCCCCGAAGCGCTGGCGCGTCTGCGTCGCGCCTTGGGCGAGCTGATCGTGGATGGGGTCGACACCACGGTGCCGCTGTTTCATGCGCTGCTGGACGAACAGGACGTGCTGACAGGGGACTATAACATCCACTGGCTAGAGCATTGGCTTGAAACCAACTTGGGCAATGCCTGACCTCACGCCCGAGCTGTTATTACACGGCTATTCCATCGGGATTTTCCCCATGGCCGAACACCGCGACGACCCAGAGATTTTCTGGGTCGATCCGCGGCGTCGGGGCGTCTTTCCCCTCGACGGGTTCCATATCTCGCGGTCCCTGTCGCGCGCGATGCGGCGTACGCGCTTTACCATCACCACCAACACCGCGTTCAACGACGTTGTCACCGGCTGCGCTGACCGCGCCGACACTTGGATCAACGCTGAGATTTTTAGCCTCTATGCCCAGCTACACGCGCTTGGTCATGCCCATGCCCTTGAGGTCTGGGAGGATGACATGCTGGTGGGCGGGGTTTATGGCGTCACGCTGGGGCGTGCGTTCTTTGGCGAAAGCATGTTTTCAAGGCGCGACAACGCGTCCAAGATCGCGCTGGCCTGTCTGGTAGACCGGCTGAACCGCGGCGGGTTTACCCTGTTTGACACACAGTTCCTGACCCCGCATCTGGCCTCCCTTGGCGCGCAAGAAATCACCCGTGCTGCCTATCACGCACGGCTAGAGATGGCGTTGATGAAAACCGCAGATTTCACAGCGCCCGCTGCGGCCAGCGCTCAGGACGTAGTGCAGCGGATGACCCAGATGTCATAGCGCGGATGCTCCAGCGCCGACAGCGCGGGGGCAGAGGCGATCATCCAGCCTGCAAAAAGCCGGTTCTCGTCGCCCGTCTCGACGATCTCGAGCTCGGCATAGGCGTCGCCCGCAGGGTTGCCCGACGGATAGCGACATTCGTTCATCGTCACATTCAGGTTGCCCACGCGCGCGGTTTCGCCGCGGCGCATTTCAAGGTCACGCGACACACCCGATACCTTGTCGAGCGCGCGCAGAACTCCGCCTTCAGCGCTGGCCACCTGCTGTGCCTGCACCGGTGCGGCCATTATGGCGAGCATCATCAATATCTTGCGCATCACATGGGTTCCTTGAACGTCAAAGGGCGTCGCCAGCACAGCCGGGCCGCCGCAATAGCGCGCGCCCGATCACGAGGCGCGCGCGTGGCGTTTATTCGGGCTGCCACGCCTCGTAGTCACCGCGGTCCGCAGGCTTCTCGCGGCGGATCGATCCTGCGGGCGCATAGGCCAGGGCGGTGCCGGTCAGGTTCTCTTGGTGGGGCTTTTCCCAGGTCTTATGCGCCAGCGGACGCGCCTCGGGGGTTTCATCCCACGAATGGTGCAGCCAGCCGTGCCAATCCGCGTTGACGCGCGTCGCCTCGATCTCGCCGTTGAAGATCACCCAGCGTTTGCTGCTGTCCGCGTTGCGGTAGTACACATTGCCCTCGGCGTCTTCGCCGACCTTGATGCCCTTGCGCCACGTGAACAGTTGCGTGTTCAGCGTCTGGCCGTTCCACCACGTCACGCCGCGCAAAAGAGAGTTGAGAATGCCCATAGAGGTCTCCTGAAGCTTTGATGGATATATGCACCAAGGCCGCGCAAAGGTCTAGCGGGCTTCGGGGCACATAACCGCGGTTTTCAGCCGGGTAGGCAGGCGGTGACTTCGATTTCGATGCGGTATTTGTCGTCGATCAGCCCGCATTCGATCATTGTCGCGGCGGGTGGTGCGTCGCCAAAGACCTCGGACAGGATCGGCCAGCAGGGTTCGAACTCTGCGCGGTCGGGCAGATAATAATTCACGCGCACCACATCCGCCATGGTGCAGCCTGCCTCGCGCAGGGCCCCTTCGATGGTCGCAAGGGCGGCGCGGCACTGGTCGGTCACGGTATCGCCCTGCCCCACGGTGCCCGCCACATGGACAAAGCCCCCCGCCACAACGGCGCGGCAGTAGCCGATCTTGGCTTCGAATTCACCGCCGGAAAAAATACGTCTTGTCATGATGCGCCTCTTGTCTGTCATGCCTGCCCCTGTCAAAGCGCCTGCCCCTGCGAAGGTCAAGCGACAAAGCGGCGGCCCCCTGCCAGATACCAAAAAGGCGCACCATCGCTGGCGCGCCTTGATCAGATAACACGCATGCGATGCCTAGCCGGCGGTTGCAGGCTCTTTCTCGGCGTCGGCGTGGATCATCAGCGGTGCCGCGTCAGAGGTCACCGCCTCTTCGTTCACGACCACCTCGGTGACGCTGTCCATGCCGGGCAGATCGAACATCGTGTTCAGCAAAATATCTTCGAGGATAGAGCGCAAACCACGGGCACCGGTTTTGCGTTCGATGGCGCGTTTCGCGATCGCCAACAGCGCGTCATCGGTAAAGGTCAGCTGCGTATCCTCGATCTCGAACAAGCGCTGATACTGTTTGACCAACGCGTTTTTCGGTTCGGTCAGGATGGTGACCAGCGCGTCCTCGTCCAGATCCTCGAGCGTCGCCAGAACCGGCAGACGGCCCACGAATTCAGGGATGAGGCCGAACTTCAGCAGATCTTCCGGTTCGAGGTCGGTGAAAATCTCGCCAATGCCGCGGGCATCCTGATCACGCACATCCGCACCAAAGCCCATCGCCGACCCTTTACCGCGCGCGGCAATGATCCGGTCCAGACCAGCGAAAGCGCCGCCGCAGATGAACAGGATGTTCGTGGTATCCACCTGCAGGAATTCCTGCTGCGGATGCTTGCGCCCGCCCTGCGGCGGGACAGAGGCCACGGTGCCTTCCATCAGTTTCAGCAAGGCTTGCTGCACGCCTTCGCCGCTCACATCACGGGTGATGCTGGGGTTTTCGGATTTGCGCGTGATTTTATCAACTTCGTCGATATAGACGATGCCGCGCTGTGCACGCTCGACATTGTATTCGGACGCCTGCAACAGCTTGAGGATAATGTTTTCAACATCTTCCCCGACATAGCCCGCTTCGGTCAGCGTCGTCGCATCGGCCATGGTAAAGGGCACATCCAGAATACGCGCCAGCGTTTGCGCCAGCAGCGTCTTACCGCAGCCCGTGGGCCCGATCAGCAGGATGTTGGATTTCGCCAGTTCGATGTCCCCACCCTTCTGGGCGTGGTTGAGACGTTTATAGTGGTTGTGCACGGCAACCGACAGCACCCGTTTGGCCATCGCCTGCCCGATCACGTAATCGTCCAGAACATCACAGATGTCTTTCGGGGTCGGCACACCATCGGTGGCTTTCAGCCCCGAGGCTTTGGTTTCCTCGCGGATGATATCCATGCAAAGTTCGACACATTCGTCACAAATGAAGACAGTCGGACCTGCAATCAGCTTGCGCACCTCATGCTGACTTTTGCCACAAAAGCTGCAATAAAGTGTGTTCTTGCTGTCGCCGCTCGAAGTATTAGCCATTTCAACCCTTTCAGGTCTGTCGTTTGATCGTGTCCGCCATAGGGCAGCCATCTATATATTTTTTTGCTCGGTGCCAGCTTAGGCCAGCGGTGCGTGGTCCACAATCGCAAAATAACGGGCCACGCACGCCTTATTTACTTGCCTTTTTTGTCGCCATCTTTTGGCGCATCAGGATCATCCATCTTGCCGCGGTTCTCGACGATCTCGTCGATCAGGCCCCAGTCTTTGGCTTCTTCGGGCGACATGAAGTTGTCACGCTCAAGCGCTGCTTCGACTTTTTCCAGCGGCTGGCCGGTGTGTTTGACGTAGATCTCGTTCAGGCGCGTTTTCAGCTTTTGCGTTTCCTGCGCGTGAATCATGATGTCCGTCGCCTGACCCTGATACCCGCCGGAGGGCTGGTGGACCATAACGCGGCTGTTGGGCAGCGAGAATCGCATGCCTTTTTCGCCCGCTTGCAGCAACAGCGACCCCATGGATGCCGCCTGCCCGATGACCAGTGTGGACACCTTCGGTTTGATGTACTGCATCGTGTCGTAGATCGACAGGCCAGAGGTCACAACGCCGCCGGGGCTGTTGATATACATGGAAATTTCCTTAGAGGGGTTCTCTGCCTCGAGGTGCAGAAGCTGCGCCACGATCAGCGACGACATGCCGTCATGCACATGCCCGTTGAGGAAAATGATCCGCTCTTTCAGCAGACGCGAGAAGATGTCGTACGCACGTTCGCCCCGGCTGGTTTGTTCAACCACCATAGGGACCAGCGTGTTCATATATGTATCATGTGGATCGTTCATAAAGCCTGCCTGATATTGCCGTTCGCCGGACCATACCCGCGAAACCTTGGCTTAAGATTAATCGCGCCACCTAGGGGGTTCAAGGGGGGCAGGACCGATCATCCCCTTGGCTTTGGATTTGGCCCTGCGCCACCGCCCTGCCCCGCTGATCTATGCTGCGGATACCGGCAGCCGTTTTTCGCCCACATCCTGCCCGATCCTGCGCTAGGGTGGCGCGCAACACAGCCCACCGCCGCGCGCCCTGTCACAGAACTGTCATGAAAGCGGAACACGTTTGTAGCACATCGCGACGACATAAGGCGCAACCGCGAGTCACCTCGCCAAACGCAATGCCAGACGCACTGTCCGACACAATAAAGGAATAGCCATGACACGTCGCCAAATCCTCGATGATCCCGAAATCGGCAACAAGGCCGAAGCCTTTGAAGCCTTCGACGACATCCCCACCAACCCCAATCTGCAGCGCACCATCGGCGATGTGATCAACGCGCGCTACGGACGCCGCGACATCTTGCGCGGCATGCTGGGGGTCACGGCGACAACCGCATTGTTCGGCACCTCGGCGATGGTCGCACCGCGTCAGGCAAGTGCCGCCACCGCTGACAGCCGCTATGTCTTTGACGAACTGGCATGGGGCAATGACGAAACCCACCATGTGGCCGATGGCTATGACGCCAATGTGCTGCTGCGGTGGGGTGATCCGATCACCTCCGACGCGCCCGAATTCGACGTGATGAACCAGACCGCGGCGGCGCAGCTCAAGCAGTTCGGCTATAACAATGACTACGTGGGCTTTGTCCCGCTGAATGACGACGGCAGCCGCGGGTTGCTTTGTGTGAACCACGAATACACCAACGAAGAGGTGATGTTCCCCGGACTTGGCCGTCAGGACCGCGCGCAATTTTCCGGCATGACGCCCGCGCTCATTGACATTGAAATGGCCGCCCACGGTGGTTCGGTGGTCGAGATCGCCAAGGACGACGCCGGGGTCTGGCAGGTGGTGCGCGACGGCAAGATGAACCGCCGCATCACCCCGCTGGACACCGCGATGACCATCGACGGCCCCGCCGCGGGCCATGCGCGGATGAAGACCAACGACGACCCCGACGGGGTGAATGTGATCGGCACGCTGAACAACTGCGCCGGCGGGCTGACCCCTTGGGGGACGTGGCTCATGGCCGAGGAGAACTTCCACGGCTATTTCTGGAGCGACCAGCTGGACGCGGACGGCAAACCCGTGATCGCCGATGACCACCCCGAAGCGGCGTCCTACAAACGCTATGGCGTGCCGGGCATGTGGTACGCCTGGGGCGCGCAATACGACCGTTTCAACATCGATAAAGAACCCCTCGCCCCCAATAAATTCGGCTGGGTGGTCGAGGTGGACCCGATGGACCCGACCTCTACCCCCGTCAAACACACCGCTTTGGGCCGCTTCCGCCACGAAGGTGCGGAAACCACGGTCAGCAGTGACGGGCGTCTGGTGGTCTATATGGGCGACGACAACCGCTTTGATTACCAGTATAAATACGTCTCGGGGGGCAAGGTCTCGGACGACCGGGCGGCCAATGCCAAACTGCTGAGCGATGGCACGCTTTATGTCGCGCGCTTTGACGAGGACGGCACGGTGACCTGGCTGCCCCTGACCCACGGCACAGGCCCGCTGACAGCTGAAAACGGCTTCAATGACCAAGGCGACGTGATGATCGACACGCGGATCGCTGCCGATCTGCTGGGCGCGACCCCGATGGACCGCCCCGAAGACGCGCAGCCCCGTGGCGACGGCACGGCCTATATCATGCTGACAAACAACACAAAACGGACAGAGGATGAGGTGAACGCCGCCAACCCGCGCGCCGACAGCAGCTTTGGCCACATCATCGAGATCAAGGAAGACGGCGGCAACCACGCGGCGACGAAAGGACGCTGGTCGATCCTTGTGAAATGCGGCGATCCGTCGGTGTCGGACGTGGGCGCACAATGGAACCCCGAAACCTCTGAAAACGGGTGGTTCGGCAGCCCCGACAACTGCGCCATCGACGCCGATGGCCGCCTGTGGGTCAGCACGGATCAGGGCAGCAACTGGGCCAAGACCGGCAAGTCGGACGGGCTCTATGCGGTCGAAACCGAAGGCGAGGCGCGCGGCACGTCCAAGCTGTTCTTCCGCTGCCCCGTCGGCGGAGAGATGTGCGGCCCCTACTTTACCGACGACGGCGAGACGCTGTTTGTCGCCGTGCAGCACCCCGGCACGGACGGGACCAAGAACATCCCCGGGTTCGAGCGTGAAAGCACCTTTGAAGATCCCGCCACCCGCTGGCCCGATTTCGATCCCAAGATGCCCCCGCGCCCTGCGGTGGTTGTGGTCACCAAACAGGGCGGCGGCAAGATCGCCGTCTGACGCCCCGACCCTATTCCAACCAAATTCATTTCAAAATCTCTGCGCCCAAGGGTTCCCCCCTTGGGCGCAATTTCTTTGTCGCACCGGCAAATTCGAATCATCTTTACAAAACTAGTTTTATAGTTTTGTTTGGTCCCATGACAGAACATCAAACAACTGCCCGCGCCCTCGCCGCCCTTGGCCATGATACCCGCCTCGCGATCTTTCGCCTGCTTGTCCGCGCCGGTGAAGACGCGCTGACCGTGGGTGAGATCGGCGCCCATCTCAATGCGGCCCCCTCCACCCTTGCCCATCACCTTGGGGCATTGGTCGATGCGGGGTTGATCATCCAGCGCCGCGACGGGCGCAACATCGTCAACCGCGTGGATTTCGACGTGATGCGGGCGACGCTTTCGTTTCTCACCTCGGAATGCTGCACCGGCGTTTCGCTCAAGAAGGAGTCCGCCGCATGACCGACCTGCCCCACCCCGCGCGCAGCCCGCTCAGGTCGCTGGCCCATCACATCTGGACGCGAGAACGCGTGTGGCTGGTCTGTATCGCGGTTCTGGCCGCTGTCGCAGCGCTCGATGCGCCGCTTGCCGTGACCAGCGCGCAATTCACCGCGACCAATCTGCTGGATGTCGCGCCGTTTCTGATCCTGTCCATCGCGGTTGCCGCCTACGCGGGTGCCACGGGGGCCGACGGGCTGATCGCGCGGGCCTTTACCGGATCACCCGCCATGATGATCGCCATTGCAGCACTGGCCGGCGGGGTGTCGCCCTTCTGTTCATGCGGGGTGATCCCCTTGATCGCGGCGCTGCTGGCGATGGGGGTGCCCCTGTCCGCCGTCATGGCCTTCTGGCTGGCGTCGCCCGTCATGGACCCGTCGATGTTCGTGCTGACCACCGGCGTTCTTGGGGTTGAGTTCGCGGTGGCCAAGACCATCGCGGCCGTCGGGCTCGGGGTGTTTGGCGGGATCATTGTACATCTGCTGTCCCGCGCGGGTAGCTTGACCGACCCGCTGCGCGACGGCGTGGGCAATGGCGGCTGTGGCGCGTCGAAGGTCCGCGCATCGCACCCTGTGGTTTGGGCCTTCTGGCACGACAAGACGCGATCCGCCAAATTCCTGCGCGAGGCCGCCAAGACCACGATCTTCCTGATCAAATGGCTGACGCTGGCGTTCCTGCTGGAAAGCCTCATGCTGGCGTGGATTCCCGCAGAGACGGTGACCCGCGCCCTTGGCGGCAGCGGTCTGGCCCCGATCGGGATTGCGACCTTGGTGGGGGTGCCGGCCTATCTGAACGGCTATGCCGCGCTGCCGCTGGTGGGCGGGCTGATCGGACAGGGCATGGCCCCCGGTGCGGGTCTGTCGTTTCTGGTCGCGGGCGGGGTGACCTCCCTGCCCGCGGCCATCGCCGTCTGGGCCTTGGTCAAACGCCCTGTCTTCGCGCTGTATATCGGGATCGCACTGACAGGGTCATTTGCCTCGGGGCTGCTGTTTCAACTTTGGGCGTCGCTGTGACGCCCAAAGCGGAGCTTATTCTGCCAGACAGCTGCTAAAGGCTGCTGCCAGATCGCGCAGCAAAGCAGGGTACATATCCACCCCCGGCTCAAGCGCGGCACCAATCGGATCAAGCGAGGCGGATTTCAGCGCCGTGCCGTCTTGGAGTGCCTCGACCAGACCGGCGTTGAACTGGGGCTCCGTAAAGACGCAGGCGGCCTGCGTGTCCTTTACCACATCGCGTACCTCGGCCAGACGCGCGGCACTGGGGGCGGCCCCATCGCTCAGCGAGATCGCAGCGCTTGCCTCGACATCAAAGCGGGCTTCGAAATAGTGATAGGCGTCGTGGAAGACGACAAACTTCTGCCCCCGAAGCGGCGTCAGCTCGGCCTGAATATCGGCTTGAAGATCTACCAGCTGCGCTTGGGCCTGCGCAGCGTTATCTGCGTAAAGCGCTGCGTTTTCAGGGTCTTGCGCGGACAAGCTTGCAGCGATGGCATCCAACCAGACCATTGCGTTTTGCGGATCCAGCCAGATATGCGGGTCCAGCGCGCCGGGTGCATGATTGTGCCCTTCGTGGGCGTCTGCCTCTTCATGTGCGTCATGGTCGTGGTCGTCATGATCTGCGTGATCCTCGTGACCTTTGTGGTCGCCGTGATCGGCATGGTCGGCATGATCGTGCCCTTCGTGATCATCGTGCTCCGCGTGATCATCATGACCGTCGTGATCCTCGTGACCTTCATGATCTCCGTGATCATGGGCTTCGAACGCAACGCCGCTGCGGTTGGTCAGCAGGCGGATACCCTCTACCTCTTGCAAGGTCAGACGTTCGGCCCCCTGCGCCAGACTGCTCATCGGCTCTTCAAGCCACGGGGCCAGCGACGGACCGACCCAGACCACCAGATCGGCCTTGGCCACCGCGCGCGCCTCGCTGGGGCGCATGGCATAGCTGTGGGGCGACGCGCCGGGCGGGATGATCAGATCGGGGCTGCCTGCACCCTGCATGATCATAGACACCAACGAATGGATTGGCGCGATATCGGTGGCGACACGGGGCACCTCTGCATGGGCCAGACCGGCAGAGAAAAGAAGGGTTGTGCAAAGCAGGCGGCGCATTGGCGGGCTCCTATTAATGTTATACTATAACCTTGATAGATCACACGTTATAACATATCAACACCGAACCCTGCTACGGAGGCGAAATATGTCGACCATTGGATTTGAAACGCATGATCACGGGGCCTGCGTCGACGACGCGATGGCCGCCGCAGAGGCGCGTTGCGCGGCCTCGGACCTTCGGCTGACACCGATACGTCGCCGCGTGCTGGAACTGCTGCTGGCCGAACACCGCGCCTTGGGGGCCTATGACATTCTGGGGCATCTCTCTGCCGAAGGGCTCGGGGCGCAGCCGCCCGTCGCCTATCGCGCGCTGGACTTTCTGGTGAAAGCGGGGCTTGCTCACCGGATCGAGGCGTTGAACGCCTATATCGCCTGCAGCCACGTCGGTGCCGATCACACGCCGGCCTTCCTGATCTGCCGCAGCTGCCAATCGGTTGCCGAAAGCGACACGACGCTGACCCAAGGGCGTTTGGGCGATGCGGCCCGCGCGGCGGGGTTCCAGATTGAACGCACGGTGATCGAGGCGCAGGGCCTCTGCCCTTCCTGTCAGGACGGAGCCACCGCATGAGCCTGATCGCCACCCGGAACCTGACGCTGCGCATTGGCGGGCAAACGGTGCTGCGCGACGTTGATATCGCCGTTGAGCGCGGCGAGATCGTGACCATCGTCGGCCCCAACGGGTCGGGCAAGTCGAGCTTGCTGCGGGCGTTGATCGGCGCGCTGAAACCCGCGTCGGGCACGATCACCCGTGCCGCGGATCTGCGCATCGGCTATGTCCCGCAGAAGCTGCAAATCGACGCGACGCTGCCGTTGACGGTGCATGGCTTTTTGAACCTGCCCCGCCGCCAGCCCCGCGAGACCATCGCGCAGGCGCTGCTGCAGGCGGGGGTCACGGATCTGGCGAAAAAGCAGATGACCGACCTGTCGGGCGGCCAGTTCCAGCGCGTATTGCTGGCACGCGCCCTGCTGAACAAACCCCATATCCTGATCCTCGACGAGGCGACGCAGGGGCTGGATCAACCCGGCTCTGCCGCGTTTTACCGTCAGATCGAAGAGGTGCGCCGCGACATGGGCTGCGCCGTCTTGATGGTCAGCCATGATCTGCATGTGGTGATGGCGGCTTCGGATCGTGTGCTGTGCCTGAACGGTCATGTCTGCTGCGAAGGCACCCCCGAGATCGTCGCCGATGCGCCGGAATACCGCGCGTTGTTCGGCACCGGCACCCAAGGGGCGCTGGCGCTTTACCGGCACGAACATTCGCATTCGCATGATCATGCACATGATCATAGCCACACCCACGACCACACCCACGACCATGCGCAGGGCCATACCCATGGTGCCGGCTGCAACCACGCCCATGGGGACCAAGATGCTTGATGACTTTTTGATACGTGCCGGGCTTGCCGGTATCGGTGTGGCCTTTGCGGCCGCGCCTTTAGGCTGTTTCGTCGTCTGGCGGCGCATGGCCTATTTCGGCGATGCAACCTCGCACGCGGCTTTGCTGGGGGTCGCGCTGGCCTTGGCGTTCGAGCTGCCGATTTTCGCGGGGGTGCTGTTGGTGGCCCTGTCGATGGCGCTGATTGTGACGGCGCTGAACGGGCGCAGCCTTGGCACGGATACGCTGCTGGGGGTGCTGGCCCACGGGGCCTTGGCCATCGGCCTTGTGGCGGTGTCGCTGCTGCCGAACCAGCGTGTCGACCTCAGCGCCTATCTGTTCGGAGAGATCCTGGCCGTGACCAAGACCGATCTTGCGATCATCTGGAGCGGGGCCGTCCTGTCGATCGCGCTGCTGGTCTGGCGCTGGCAGGCATTGCTGTCGTCCACGCTGAACCCTGATCTGGCGACGGCCAGCGGGGTCAATCCGCGCCGTGAACAGCTGATATTGACGCTGGCGCTGGCGGTAACGGTCGCGGTCGCGATCAAGGTGGTCGGCGCGCTGCTGATCGCGGCGATGCTGATCATCCCCGCCGCCGCCGCCCGCCCCTTTGCCCGCACGCCCGAAGTCATGGCCATGGCGGCCTGCATCATCGGGATGATCGCCGCCTTGGGCGGGCTGGCCGCGTCCTTCACGCTCGACACGCCGACGGGGCCCAGCATCGTCAGCGTGGCGGCGGTGCTGTTTATGCTGTCCTCTGGCGTGGCCCCGTTGCTGAAACGCTAGGCGCGGATCTGCACACAGCAAGGGCCGCAGCATCACGCTGCGGCCCTTGCTGTTTCGGGGGGGGCTATTCGATCAGGCAGCTGCGGCTAGGGACTGCGACGGGCGCCCGGTGCTCACCAGACTATGCGGGAAGAAGACCGAGAATTTGGTGCCCTTGCCCACCGTGCTGGCGACCGAGATATCGCCCCCATGCGCCAGCGCCAGCTTCTTGCAGATCGCCAGCCCGAGCCCTGTACCGCCTTCCGACCGGTTGTCGGCGCTTTCGATCTGGGTGAAGGCCTGGAAGATCGTTTCCAGATCTTTCTGCTCCATCCCGACACCATTGTCTTCGACCTCGAAGCGGAAGCCGCCACCGTCCACTTCGGCCCGCAGGAAGATATCCTTGCCCTTGGAAAACTTGAGCGCATTGCCCACCAGATTGATCAGGATCTGCAAGCAGCGGCCACGGTCGGCGTTCACGTCAAGGCTGCCGTCGGGGATATGCAAGGTCACATCCTTGCCCTGCGCCATGCCCTGAAACTGGTCCTCGACCTGCGCCAGCAGCGCCCGTGTGGGGAATGTCGTCTTGGCCAGTTTGATGTCGTTCAGCTCGATGCTGGTATAGTCGAGAATATCGTTGATGATCGTCAACAGGTGGTTGCCCGCGAATTTGACGCGCTGGCCGTAAAGCTCTGCCTGATCCCCGATGATATTATAGTGCTTTTCGGTGATCGGCTCACCCGGTGACAGTTTGGCCGTGGTCGTGGTCTTGAGCTTGGTCAGGAAGCCCGCATAGCCGATCACGATGGTCAGCGGCGTGCGCAGTTCGTGGCTGAGAACGCTCATGAATTCGGATTTCGCGCGGCTCGCCCCTTCGGCAGCGTCGCGGGCCTTGCGCAACTCCTCGATGCTTTCCATGCGGGTCCGGTTTTCGATGAAATAGGTGAACAGACCGCCAAGGGTGATTGTCGTCGCCGTGCCTGCGATCACCAGCGCCAGCAGCTTGTATTCTTCGGGGTTGGTATAGCCGGGTTTCAGCCCGATGCAGTCCACGCTGAACGCGGCCATGCCGGTGAAATGCAGCCCGATGATGGCGAGCGTCAGGACGCCCGTCATTTGCAGCCCGCTCCACCGTGCGCTGCGGCTGCCCAGATAAAGCGCGGCAGTCGACAGGACCACCGCCAGAATAACAGACCCGATGAGATAGCCACGGTCCCAGGTCACCACGCCTTCGACGCGGTAGGCCACCATGCCGGTGTAATGCATCGCCGATACCGCAACGCCAAAGATCGTGCCGCCGATGATCGTGCTCGCGAGCGACCGGAACATGCCCGCCACCATGATGCCCACAGTCGACCCTGCAATCGCGATCAACAGCGAGACAAAGGTCAGTTGCAAGTTAAACGTTACCGGTGCCGAAGGCTGATACGCGAGGATTGCGATAAAATGCGTACACCAGACCGCAACGCCCGCCGTGATCGCCGTGAGGAAGTACCAGATCAGCGCCTGCCTGCGCGGGCGCCCCAAGGCGTGCTGATACAAACGCGACACCACCCAGCAGCCAAAGGCGCAAAGCAGCCCGGCCAGAAGCACGAGACCAAGGTCGTGATCATGATGGATCGTATGGGCTACTTTGAACATGTCGGCGCACTCTACCTGTTGATTACCGGACAGTTAATCGGCGGAGAAAACGGCAGATTTGAGGCGTGTTTACGTTATACTGGTGGTAACCAAGAAAAATTTCCGGTCTTTTTTATCATGGGAAACAACAGCTTGCAGGGTGCCAAACCCGGCGGAAATGGCCAGTATATAAGGGCTGATGCCGCCGCGACGACTGCACTGCAAGCAAGGCGCAGGGGGCTGAACGCCCCGCCTATTGCCCTTTGATCTTGATAGAATACTGCCGCCGCGCGCCAGCGGGGGGGCGCGGGAAAGGGGCGGCCTTGCGGATCACCGATACCGCCGCCCGGTCCAGCGCGGCAGAGCCGGACCCCCGTGCGACTGACACAGAAGCCAACCCGCCATTGCTGGCGATGGCAAAAGCGATCGTCGCGGTGCCCGTGGTCCGGACCCGCGGCTTGCCCGCCCGCGAGATGCGGCGCATGACCTGACCGGGGTAGTTGCTGGCGGCGGCATTGCCTTGCGCCGATGCCGCGGCTTGGCGTTTGCCGGTGCTCGTGGATTTGGCCGATGTGCTTTGGCCCGACAAAGACCCTTTGGTCGCATTGCGCTGCGCATTGCCACGTGCGGCGGCTTGCTGCGTTGCTTTCTTCTTGGCGGCTTGCTGCTCTGCCTGACGGCGTTCACGCTCTGCCTGCTCTTGCTTGGCGCGGGCCTGGGCGATCTTGGCAGCGGTTTCAGGGTTCTTGCGCATGGGGCGGCGCGACAGGACGGGGGCGTCGCTGTCGGGGTCTTGCGCCTGCAGGGTTTCAGGCGGCGGTGCGACTTGCGCGCTCTCGGAGGGGGGCACGGCCAGCGGCGCGGGCACCAAGGCGGCGGATGCTGCGGGGGCCGCAGGCGTCACCGCTGCCACATCGGGCGGGGTCACGGGCTGCGCCTGCTCCGGCGGGGTGACTGGCTCGGCCTGCTCGGGCGGGGTTTGCTCTGCTGTGGTGGGGCGCAGGGGTTCTGCGGCGGTGGGGGCCTCGGCCACGGGCGTCTCTGCCGGTTCTGCCGGTTCCGGCGTGAGCGTGCCCACGGCCATATCCGCGAAACTGTTACCCATCATCGCCTCGACCGGCGCACCGCCCCCTTCGATCGCGATCTCATCTTGCGGCAGCCCGATGGTGACCGCCCCCGCGACGATCCCGACCGCCAAGGCGAAAGAGACCCCTTTGGCTGTAGGAGAATGCGATATCATTGCAGTGCCCTTTGCGTGACGAGCATCACCTTTTGCGCCCCCGCCGCGCGCAAGTCGCGGGTCAGCGTGACCAGCGTCTCGGCAGGCAAGGCGCGATCCGGCACAAGGCGTATGATCTCGCGGTCTTCGTCAGACAGGCTGGCGACATAGGACGCGGCATCCACCTGCGCCGCGCCTTGATAGGTCAACCGCCCGTCGGGGTAGATCACCAAAGCGTCCGGCGGGGCCTGCCCTTCAAGCGCGCGGGTCTCGACCAGTTTCAGATCGGGGTCCAGCGGCTGCGCCAGCGTGCCCGCGACCATGAAAAAGACCAGCATCAGAAAGACGATATTGATCAACGCGATGGTCGGTTCACGCTGCGGTTTGGATTTGGCAAATCGGCGCATCTGTCAGCCCCCCAATACCGACACCTGCAAGGCAGGCATCTCGCGCAGTTTGACCAGCACATCCGTCAACCGCTGCGCATCCACATCCGCCCCGAGCGAGACCAGCAGCACGGTGCCCTTCTCGGCCTCGGCCAAGGATGATCCGGCCAGCGCGTCCAATGCGATTTCGTCGCCATTCAGACGCAGGGTATCGGGGCCAAGCTGCAAGAACACCGGCTTGGCATCGCTGGCCTGCGCGACCGCGCCCGAACCGGCAGCGGCCAGCGGCACCTCGGAGAACTTCGAGAACGTCGAGGTCAGCATAAAGAACAGCAGCAGCAGAAAGATGACATCAATCAGGGAGGTCATCGACAGCCGCCGTCTGCGCGTGCGCGGCCTAGCCATGTGCGGCGACCATTTCAGGCGTCGGCGCTGACGTCGCGGCGGCAGGAGCTGGCACATCGTTGGACGGGTTCAGCACCGTGAGGATCGCCTTATCCGCGATCACCCGCTCTGCCTCCATCCGCTGTTCCAGCCAGCTGAGGATCAGGGCCGTGGGCATCGCCACGACCAGACCGACAGCCGTGGTCAACAGCGCCACCCAGATACCGCCCGCAAGGATCGACGGATCGACCTGCGATCCGGCGGCTTGCAGCGACCGGAAAGCCTCGATCATGCCCAGAACCGTGCCGAACAAGCCCAACAAGGGGGCCAGCTGCGCCACGGAATCGAGCAGGCGGAAACCGGTTTCGAGCTTGGCAAAACGCGTCTCTGCCTCGGCTTGCAAACGCTCTACGCCTGCGCCGCTGCCCTTGCCGTTCGACACCATCGCCATCTTGATCACGGGGGCGAGGTAGCTTTTCGACCGGCCCAAAGCCTCGCGGGCGACGGGTCTGTCGCCACGGTCCCATGCATCAACCGCTTCGGTCAGCGCCTTGTGCCGCCCGACGGCAGAGCGCCAGAACTGCCAGACCTTATAGATCGCCACTGCCAACGTCAGCACGGCGACGCCCATCAGGACAACAACAACCGGCCCGCCGGTCTCGGCGATCTGGCGGAACGACGCAATCAATGCAGAGAACATATCCATCAGCCCAGAACCTCGATTGACGTGCGTGATGTAGGCAGCAGGCCGGTGTCACAGACGCCGCTGGCACTACCGCCCGTCTCGCAGGCGTTGGCCCCGTTGAACAGGATGCGGCCCAGCCCTTCGCAGGTGGTTTGCGGCACGACGAACTGGCGCACGCGCGGGCGGGCCGGTGGCAGGGTGCCGAAATCAAACAGCGTCAGCCGGTCCACCTGCCCTTCGGTGTCAAACAGCACCGCCTCGTAGATGATCTTGTCGACCAGTGCCTCCAAGCCATTGGTGATCATGAAGGTCAGCTTGCAGGCATCTTCGGTGGTCTCTACCGCGTTCAGCTCGACCGAGATTTGATCCTTGATATCGGTCTCTTGCGCGGCGACCAGCGGGGCTGCGATCACAAGGGACAGCGATAGAATAGCGGTTCGGAAACGGGACATGGGACCTCCTGACCGTGAGAAATGACGATAAGATTTTTGGCTAAGGCGCTATGGGCACCTTTGGCTCGGGCGCGGCGCAGCGGGAAAACAGCCCTTTTGGCACAGCGCGATTGCGCCGTGCCTAGCAAAGATCACGACAAGGCGCAATCCTGACTTTAACAATCAACTATTCAGAAATCGACGCGCCAGCGACAAACCGCAAAGGCGCCCCTGCGCCGCCCGCGTTACCGAAGTTTGCGCAGATAGGCCCAAGACACGTGACCGCGCACGCGGCGGGCCTGATCAAGCGAGACCTCGCACCAGCGCGTGCCGCCGGTTTGCTGACAGTCATGCACCTGCAATATGGTGCCGTTGGGTAGGCCAAGCAGCACGATGAACCCCGTCCCCGGCCCTGCCCGCATCTTGAGCATGTCATCCTCCCCCACGCCCGTTACCTCGAAACGGCCCAGCGATCCTGCGGTAGCGGGGGTAGCCCCCAAGGTGGTCGCGATCACGATTGCCGATATGGCGGCGGTCACTGCTTTGCGCATTTTTCTTGCCCTTGTTCTGATAGCCTCGGGTCCGGTGGTAGCCTGTGGGGGCCACAAAATAAACCGTGATATCGCGCGCGGGGTCATGATCCGCCGATGCGCAGGGGCGCGGGCGTCAGATGTTGGGGACGATAAAATCGGGCGACAGACCGGCCTGCGCGATGGCATCCGTCACATCCAGCCCCGTGAGCGCGCCATAGCCCGTGACCAGCGCCGTGGCAAAGCCCGCCTGCGCACCGCCCAGAATATCGGTATGCAGCGTATCGCCGACCATCAGCACCCGTTCGGGACGCAGGGCGCGATTGAACCGGCCGAGGGCGATGTCAAAGACCTGCCCGAACGGCTTGCCCAGAAACACAGGCATCACACCGGTGCGATCGGCCAGCCGGTGCGCAAACCAACCCGGTTCCCGCGAAAGGCCCGTTTCGCGCGGTGCCACCAGATCGGGGTTGCCCACCAGCACCGGACGGGGCGCGCGTTTCAGCGACGCCTCCAGCAATGTCTGCCGACGGTCGGTCCAGCCGTCCGCGCCCACCAGCAAGAACCCGTCCTGCGCATCGTAGCTTTCGGCGTCATCCCCCAGCACAGTCGTGTTCAGCGTCGCCAGTTCCCCCAGATCGACGGCGGGGTTGATCATCACGCCCCATCGGCACGGCGGCAGCCCCGCGATATGCGCGGTCAGCGCCTCGCGGCTGGTGGTCACCTCGGAGGCGGAGAAATCGAACCCCAGACGGGCGTAGCGCGCCATCATATGCGCCTTGGGATAGGCAGCGGAGTTTGACACCACGCCAACCGCCTTGCCCGCCGCGCGCAGCGCCGCGATGGTATCGGTCGCACCGGGGATCGCGGTTTCGCCGACGTTCAGCACGCCATAGGCGTCAAACAGGATCAGATCGAAGCGCGCCGCAAGGTCGGTGAACACGCCCGTTTCCGCCAGACCGCCCGCCGCGGTGCGCGGCAGACGGTCGGCAATTTGCAGATAGCGCGCGAAGGCGCTTTGCGGGTCGACGCCGATATTCTGGGTCACAGGATACGGCGGCGCAGATAGGCAGAGATGACTTCCCCCACCACCACCAGCGCGATGATTGCCAGCAGAATGGTCGCGACCTCGGGCCAGTTGAACGTGTCGATGGCACCTTGCAGGATGATCCCGATGCCGCCAGCGCCCACCAGACCCAGCACGGTGGATTCGCGCAGGTTGATATCCCACCGCAGAATGGCCACCGCCCAGAAGGTCGGCATCACCTGCGGCACGATCGCATAGACGATCACCTTGAAGCGCGACGCGCCTGTCGCCTCAAGCGCTTCGACGGGGCGTGTGTCGATCTCCTCGATCGCCTCGCCCAGCAGTTTACCGATGAACCCGATAGAGCGGAACATAATCGCCACGATACCGGCCACAACACCGGGCCCGAAGATCGCCACAAACAGCAGCGCCCAGATGATCGTGTTCACTGACCGCGAGGTCACAAGGATCAGCCGCCCCAGCCACAGGGTCACACGGTTGGGTGTGGTGTTCTGCGCCGAGATATAGGCGACCGGCAGCGACAGTAGCACCGCAAAAGTGGTGGCGAATGTCGCGATATTCACCGTGTCCCACAGCACCTTGAGGATGGTTTCCAGATTACTGGGGTCCGGCGGATACATCCGGCCAAACAGATCGGCGATCTGTTCAGGGGCGCCCCAGACCCACGGCCAGATCACTTCAATCGAGGTGAGCGCCCAAGCGATGGCCAGAGCACAGCCCAGAAAGATCGCATAGCGCGTCATACGTTGCTTGAACGTAAAGCGGGACCAGTCGTCGCGCCCGAATTGCGTAGAAAGTGAGGTCATTGGATACGCTTTCGGATGACGCCGCTGACGGCCTCGGACAAGAGGATCACCCCGACGATGACGATGGTGATAGCAAGGGCAAAGTCATAGTCATACCGGCCGAAGGCATTGGCGAGCGTCGCACCGATGCCCCCTGCCCCCACGATCCCCACCACGGCAGAGGCCCGCAGGTTGGAATCAAGCTGGTAGATGGTCAGACCGATCTGGCGCGGCATGATCTGCGGGAAGATCGCGTAAGACAGCGTCGAGAAATACGGCGCACCGGCGGCGCGCATAGCCTCGACCTGACCAAAGTCGATCTCCTCGATCCGCTCGGCCAGCATCTTGGCGACAAAGCCGATGGAATAGACGGTCAGGGTCAGCACACCGGCGAACGGCCCGAAGCCAACGGCCTTGACGAAAAGGATCGCGACAATGACCGGATGGAAGCTGCGTGCGATGATGATAATGGCCCGGCCCAGATAGAACACCGGCTTGGGGGCCACATTGCGCGCGGACATAAAGGCGATGGGGATCGACAGCAGCACGCCAAGCGCCGTGGCCAGCACCGCGATCTTGAGGCTTTCGAGAAACCCGTCGATCAGCAGTCCGCTGCGTTCAAAGCTCGGGGGAAAGGCCCCGCCAAAGATCTTTCCTGCGCGGCCGATACCTTCGGCGACGCGGTCCCAGTCGATGGGCATGGTCAGCCCGACCCAGCCGAAATAGGCGATGGCCCCCAGATACACGGCCCAGCGGAGCGCCGGATTGGCGATGAAGGGCGGCTTGACCCAAGTGTCGCGCGGCGCGGTCATGATGCGGCTGCCTTGTCATCCGGACCGCCGCTGCGGTCGGCATGGGGGCTGCCCGCATAGATCGCCTCCATCGCGGAGGGGTCCAGCATGTCGGGCTTGTCGTCAAAGATGATCCGGCCATAGCGCATGCCGACGATGCGGTCGGTGTATTCCTTGGCCTCGTTCACATTGTGGATGTTGATCAGCACCGGCAGCTTGAGCTCGCGCGACAGGTCGCGCAGCAGGCCCATGATCTGTTCCGATGTCTTGGGGTCAAGCGATGCGGTGGGTTCATCCGCCAGCAGGATATCGGGCTCCTGCATCAGGGCGCGGACCACGCCGACACGCTGACGTTCACCGCCCGACAGCTGATCGGCGCGGGTGTCGGCGTAATGGGCGATGCCGACCCGTTCCATCAACTCGTAAGCGCGGCGGATGTCTTGCTTGGGATAGCGCCGCGTGATGGCGGACCATGTTGAAATATACCCCAGACGGCCCGACTGGACGTTCTCCATCACGGTGAGACGATCCACAAGGTTGAACCCCTGAAACACCATCCCGATCTTGCGCCGTGCGGCCCGCAGGTTCTTGCCCCGCAGGCGGGTCAGGTCGGTGCCGTTCAGCTCGATCGTGCCGGAGGTGGGTTCAACCAAACGGTTGATGCAACGCAGCAACGTGCTTTTGCCCGCACCGGAAGACCCGATGATCGACACGACGCTTTCGCCCTCGATGGTCAGGTCAAGATTCTTGAGGACCGGATCGCCAGAGCCGTAGCGTTTGACGAGGTCAGTAATTTTCAACATGTAGGATACCTTATGCGTGAGGCCGGCCCATTGGGACCGGCCTCGACGGGAAAATCATTCAGCAGCAAGGCCTTGTGGCGTGTACTCAACACCGTTGGCGGACTGGATCTGGCGAATGACGGCCCATTGGTCTTTATAGGTGATCGGGACGAATTTGCTCACGCCCGAAAACTCTTCGCCCAATGCGGTGCCGGTGAAATCGTAGCTAAAGAAGGCTTCCTTGATCTTGTCCTTCAGCTCGGGCGTCAGGTCGTGGGCCACGCCGTAGGATGTCGTGGGGAACGGATCGCTTTCCCAGACAATACGCACCTCGGCAGGGTCATAAAGCCCGCGTTCCGCCATGCGGTCCACCACTTCGGACGCTACCGGTGCCGCATCATAGTCACCCGCGACCACACCCAGCATGGATTGATCGTGGCTGCCCGAGTACGTCACCTCGTAGTCCTGATCCGGCACGACGCCCAGATCAGGGAACAGCGCGCGCGGTGCCTGATTGCCGGAGTTCGACGTGGGCGATGTATGCGCGACGCGTTTGCCAGCAAGGTCGGCCATTTCTTTGATATCGCTGTCGGCTTGGGTGTAGACCTGCAGCTTGTAGCCAAACTGCCCGTCTTCGGAACCCATGATCGCGAAGGGTTCAACGCCCGCAAGGTTCACAGCAAAGGGTGTGGGTCCGGTCGAGAAGCCCGCGATATGCAGGCGGCCCGAGCGCATCGCCTCTACTTCGGCAGAGTTGGATTGCACAGCAAAGAACTGCACCTTCTTGCCCGTCACCTCGGACAGGTGGTCAATGAAGGGCGTCCAGATGTCTTCGTAGATCGCGGGATCTTCGACCGGTGTATAGGCAAAGACCAGCGTCGACGGGTCTTTGAGCATGCTTTCGTCCGTGGGCGCGTCGGCCACCAGATCGCCGTTGGCGTCACAGAACATGGCGTCCAGCGCGCCGCGCTCGGCGCATTCTTCGGCCAATGCGGTGGTGCCGGTCATGGCAAAAGCGGCCATCAGGCCCGCCGTGATAAAGCTGCGTTTGATCATCTTGTTTCTCCTCCCCGAGAATACCCGCACAGAGTGTACTGCACGATTAATTACGCGATACGAGCATTGAAGCTTTCGATTCGCAACATTTTCCGCCTAATAATTTGGCAAGTGCCAAATAATGACGGTCGGTTGCATCGCCTCGACCGCCGAAAGGAACCGCAGAATGGATACCGGAACGGAACGCCGAAACCTGCGCAAAGCAGAGCGCCACGCGCAAATATTGCTGGAACTGCGCCTTGCCCCGCATGTGCGGGTATCGGACCTTGCGGCCAGCTTTGATGTGACCACCGAAACCGTCCGCCGCGATATTGCCGAGCTCAGCGCGCAGGGGCTTTTGCAGAAATCCTACGGCGGGGCCTCCCCCCGCGCGCCGGGGGCGCAAAGCGTGCTGGATGAACGCCAGCGCGAACATGTGGATGAGCGTCGCCAGATGGCGCAGCTTGCCGCAAAACGCGTAACAGACGGGCAAACCCTGATGATCGACGCAGGTGCCACGATGATGGAATTCGCGCGGGCGCTGACCCTTTCCGGCGTGGCGGCGACGGTATTAACCAACAGCCTGCAGGTCGCGATGATCTTGGGGGCCTCGGACAGGGTGCGGGTGATCATGACCCCCGGCGACTATATGAATGCAGAGGCCGCGCTGACCGGCACTGCCACCTGCGACTTTCTGCGCGGTTTCAATGTCGACGCGTGTTTTCTTGGGGCCTCCGCGCTGGATGAAACCGGCGTGAGCGAGGCCATCGCAGGCTTTGCCGAGGTGAAACGCGCCATGCTGGACCAAAGCCGCGCCGCGCATTTCCTGATCGACGCCAGCAAGTTCGGCAAACGTCACCTGACGCAGGTTACCACGCTGGAGCATCTGGGCCATCTGATCACCGATGCAGCACCCAAGGACGTGCTTGCCCGAGCGCTTCGACAGCATGGCACCCCCGTGAGCACCCCCGAAAACGCCTGACAGTGACCGGCATGACCGCTTTGCGCAAAAGTCTACAAAATGCCTCGATTGCGCCCGTATTTTGTCCGTTCGATAAACAATGATGCAATCAATAAAGGGGACAAAGGCAGGCAAACCAGCAACGACAGAAAGTCGTGCGGCGGCCTACCTGGACGGAAGAGGGTGGCACTTTGCTCAACAAGTTCACGGGGTATTTAGCCTCTAAGGTATTCGTCGTTCTGACGATTGTCCTGCTCGCAAGTATCGGCGGGATTGCCTATTCTATTGTGAAACTCGACCGCGACAATCACCTCGCCGCGCTGCGCCTTGAGGTGGAACAGGCGCTGCATTCGGTCGCCGACCAGATCCAGCTGCGTTTCTTCGAAGCCGTACTGGTGGCCAAGAACATCGAGAATACGCTTGCCGTGGCGGGTGAGATCAACGAGCGTCAGATCGCGCGTACCGTGAGCGACCTGCAGCGACACAACCCTGACGTGATTGCCGTCGCTTTGGCCCCTAACCTGTCGATTACACACAGTTTCCCACAAACCGATAACCGCGAGACGATCGGTGTCAAATACTGGCAACTGCCCGCCCAGATGGCGAGCGTTGCCCAAGCTTACCGCACCCGCGCGCCTGTGGTGGACGACCGTGTGAACCTTGTGCAGGGCGGGACCGGCTATATCATGCACTACCCTGTGTTCCTGCCGAACGCCGAGCTGAACACCGATCAATTCTGGGGCGTCATCTCTGTCGTGATGGATCAGGAAGGTCTGCTGCAAGCCCCGCAACATGATTTCTCGGACCCCGAGCAATATAGTTTCGAGCTGCACCCGCTTAAGGCCTCTGGTCTGGTAGAGGCCCTGCCCGACCACCGGTTGAGCGCGCTCAAAGACAAGCCCGTCGTGACCACGTTCAACGTTCTGGGCACCACATGGGAAGCCGCCGTGCGCCCCGCCGCCGGATGGCCGGCCTATTCACCACAAAGCCGGAATCTGGTGGGTTTCGCCCTCATTTCCGCCATATTCCTGCTGGGCGTGCTGTTGGCGTTCCGCCGGTTGGCGCTGAACCAGACCAACGCCCACGCCCTGCTAGCCGAGGCCATCGACGCGATCGACGAAGGCTTTATCGCGTTTGACGACAAAGAACGGGTGATGGTGGTGAACCAGAAGTACCGCGACTATCACCCCCAGATCGCCGATCTGATCGTCCCCGGTGCCACCATGGGAGAGCTGGTGGTCAACTGGGCCAACCGCACCGAAAGCCTCAGCGGATCGAAAAGCAAACAGGCCTGGGTACGCGAGCGGCTGCAACGTTTCCGCAATCCGGGTCAGGCGTTCTTGCAAGACATCGGCAACGACAACTGGCTCAAGGTGACAGAGGCAAAGACCCCCCACGGCTATACCGTCGGCATCTGGACAGATGTGACCGCCGAGAAGCGCGCGCAAGAAGCCGCTGAAGCCGCCGACCGCGAGAAGACCGAGTTCCTGAACAACGTATCGCACGAGCTGCGCACCCCGCTGACCGTGATCTTTGGCCGCGCATCATTCATGCGGCACAGTGATAAGATGCCTCAGGCGCAGCGATTAATGTCGGCGCTGACCGCCGATGGCAGTGGCTGTCCGAAATCGGCTGCCGCCGCGATAGAGTATCAGAAGTTCATCACCGATCAGGGTGCCGGAATCGCGGAATCATCGCAGCATATGATCCGCCTTGTCGAAGATCTGCTGGACTGGACCAAAGTGTCCCGCGGCCAGCTAGAGCTGGACATGGCCCCCACCCAGCTGGACGAGATCGCCCGCACCGTCACCCAAGAACTGCGACCCGCCGCAGAGGCAAAAGGGCTGACCCTCACCTATGCCGGCGACGGCCCTGCTGCCACCGTAGCGGATAAGGTGCGCGTCAAACAAATCCTGTACAATCTGATTACAAATGCGATCAAATTCACCAGCGAAGGCAAAATCCACCTGTCGATGCTACATTCCGCCGACGAGATCGTGTTCAGCGTCACCGACACAGGCAACGGCATCGCAGAGGAGGACGCAAGCCGCGTGTTCCAGCGTTTCCAACAGGTTGACGGGTCCATGACACGGCAAAACGGCGGTTTGGGGCTGGGGCTGGCCATCTCCGAGCAGCTGGCAGAGCTGCACGGCGGATCGCTGTCACTGGAAAGCAAACTGGGCGTGGGCAGCACCTTCAGTCTGACGCTGCCCTGCACCGGCGCGACCGATATGCAGAAGACGGCTTGAGGCGCAGAGGGGCGCGGTACTTTAAATTCTAACGATAAATATTTGGGCAAGCGCCGGTTTCGCGCATATGATGACCTAACGTAACGATGATCCTGTTTATGACCTTAAATTTTTCCAAGGGCATTTTCATTGGACCTCAAGACAAACAGCTATGTCGTGGACAGTAAGGATCGGATCATCTCTGTCGGGTCCGAATGGGACGCCTTCGCGATAGAGAATGACGCGCCGGGGGCGACCTCCACCCATGTGCTGGGGCGGGAGATTTGGGATTTCGTCGAAGGGGCCAACACCCGTACCTATCTGTTCGGCGTGTTTCAGGCCTGCCGGCTCGAACAGCAACTGTTCAGTATCCTTTACCGCTGTGACGGGCCGGATGTGCGGCGGTTGTACCGGCTGACGATCTGGCCCTCCCCCGACGATAGCCTGACCATCGGCAGTATGCTTGTCCATGCGATCACCAGCCCCCCTCACCCTACGGTCAGCGCCTTCGAGGAATACTACGATACCACGCGATGTTCGGTCTGCTGTGCGTTCCAGATCGGCGACAAATGGATCGATCTGCGCACCCCGCCAGATGCGGATAACTTCGCCAAAAGCTATTCCATCTGCCCCACCTGCAAAGACGCCGCACAGGTGGAGTTTGCGCGGATGAAACGAAAATCAAACATCATCCCCCTCCCGCGCGCCAAGCAGTGAGGCGCGCACAAAAGTGAGAACCGCATCGCGCATGCGGCGACGCCTAAAGTTGTCAATGTATTGAAATCAGGGAATAAGTGGTGCCCCCACACGGACTCGAACCGCGGACCTACTGATTACAAATCAGTTGCTCTACCAGCTGAGCTATAGGGGCACTGAGGGAGCGTTTAAGAGATTGCTGCGGGCCGTGCAAGAGGGGAAATGTCAATTTTTTGCAGTTTTACACAAGTCGCAGGAAAGGCTATTGGAAAGCCGGTATCAGTAAGGGTGAGAAGACGTTCATGCAGTTGATTTTGCACACAGGTGCCCATTACACCGAAGAAGACAGGCTGCTGAAAAGCCTCCAGTCGAACCACGATCTTTTGACGCAGGCGGGCACGCATGTGCCGAGCCCCGCAACCTATCGTGGTCTGTTTCGCGATACGTTGAATGCGATGTATAAAACATCCGCCTCGGACGGGGCGCGGGATGTCTTGCTGGACGCGGTCATGGGGGATTCTGACGCGGATCGGGTGATCTTTTCCGACGCGAACTTCTTTCGCACCCCTGCGACGGCGGTTGTTGAAGGGATGCTTTATCCCGCTGCCCCCGTCCGGATGATGCGCATGGCGCAGCTTTTCCCCGAGGATGAGCTGCAGATTTTCATGGGCATCCGCAATCCCGCGACCCTGCTGCCGGTGCTGTATGATGTGTCGGCCGATAAATCTCCGCCGCAGTTCTGGGGCGACAAGGATCCTCTGGATGTGCGCTGGTCAGACACGCTGGCGCTGCTACGTGATTCTGCGCCCGAGATTCCCGTGACCGTATGGTGCAACGAAGACGCCCCCCTGATCTGGGGGCAGATCATGCGCGAGATGGCGGGCCTGCCCACGATGGCGCCGTTGGACGGGGAATTCGACCTGCTGGAAACGATCATGCGCCCCGAAGGCATGAAACGGTTCAAATCCTATCTGGCCTCCCACCCCGAGATGACAACGGCAGAGCACCCGCGCGTGATCGCGGCGTTTCTGGACAAATACGTGATCGACGACGCGCTCGAGGAAGAGCTGGACATGCCCAGCTGGACCGAAGAGCTGGTCGAAGAGATGACCGAGGTTTACGACGAAGACGTTGCGCGCATTCAGGAAATTCCCGGCGTGCGGGTGATCCTGCCATAACGGCGGGACCACCGTCTAAGGTCAGCTGTCAAATGGCAGGCTGCGCAGGGTTACTTTGCGGGCCTCGTCCCCAATGACCACGTGGAGCGACGCTTGCGTTGCATCCGATGCGATCATCCCGACCCCGATATTGGCCTCGAAACGTTTGGAATAGACGTAATCGCTAAGCACGCCGCGCGGCTGGCCTTTATCGTCCAGCACGGAAATCGAATGTGCCGCCCCCGTCAGTGGCGCGCCCGCGATGACAAAGCCTGACCTTTCCCGTTGCGCGCCTTCATCGGCAATACGGCGCAGCGCCTCTTTGCCGATAAAATCGTCGGGGGTTTCAAGATCGACCAGCTTGCCCAGGCCGATGTCATACGGGGTGCAGGGGTTGGTCTGAAGACGACCATCCGCACCATAGGACACCAGCCCGCTTTCGATCCGTTCAACGTCATTGGGCGCACCGGGGCGGATGCCAAAGGGCGCGCCTGCGGCCTTTACCTTTGACCATAGCTCCCCCCCGCGGCTGCTGTCTTGAAGATACAGTTCGAAGCCGCCCTGTTTCGACCAGCCCGACCGCGCCAGCACCAGCGGGATATCCCCCAACTGCGTTTGCTTGAAGCCAAAATACCTCAGATCGCGCACCCAGTCGCCGAACAACGCGGTGATCACCGCCTCGGCCTTGGGGCCCTGAACCGCCAGCGGGGATACGTCTGGCTCAGCCACGGTCACGTCCCACCCGCGCTCCGCCGCGATGGCGCTGGCCCATAGAGCAATGTCACTGTCCGCAATCGACAGCCAATAGCGATCCTGCGCCAGCATGAGCAGCACGGGGTCGTTGATAAGCCGCCCCTGATGGTCGCACATGGGCACATAGCGTCCCTGCCCGATCCGGGTTTTCGACATATCGCGCGTGGTCAGATACTGGATCAGCCGCGCCGCATCCGGCCCGGACAGTTCGACCTGCCGTTGCGCCGCGACATCCCACATGGCCACACCGTTCATCAACGCGTCATATTCCCCCTCTGGGTCGCCGAAATGCGCTGGTATGAACATGTGATTATAGACCGAGAAACACGCCACGCCGTCTGCGACAGTCGCGTCGAAATAGGCGGATTTGCGATTATTCGGGCCAATGCCGATCTGAAACGTCATGGGGGTGATCCTTTTGCCAAGGCCCACCGTACCACCCCTGTGCCCTGTCCCAAGGCGCGGGGTCAGGGCCCATTGAGGCCATCCGGCGGGCGTTCGCTTTTTCTGACACGGCAAAGCCCCGCACATCAACCGGCATCCTCCCAAAGGTTGGGATGCGCGGGCAATGGCGGGGCCTAGGGTGTGTCTAGGGTGTGAAACGCCCCCTCGGCATCCTTTGCCGAAAGGGCGCGTCGGGTTACTGCGCGGCCAGCAGTTCGGGCACGCTCAGCAGCACCACTTCGTTATCCGCAGCGGCATCCAGCTTGCGTCCGGATGAGAACGGCAGGTTGTTGTCCACGGCGACCATGATGTGCGTCTCGTCCACCCGCATCACGTCCTCGATGGTGAAGAACGGCAGGCTGAAGCGCCCTGCCTCGCCGCCATCGGTTTCGATGCGGGCCTTACCCTCGGGGTCGGCGATGTTCATCAGGTCGATCTGGCCGATGCGGCGCACATAGCCCTCTGCATCCACATCGGCGGTATCGATCAGAACCACATGCTTGACCATCGCGGGGTTCGGGAAACAATCTGCCTGCGGGTCACCGGCGCATTTCAACGAAGGCTCGCCCTCGCCATTGTCACGCTCGATCACCAGCGCGCGGGTCTCGTCGATGAAGTTGAAGTCACCGATCGCCGTGGCCCCTTCGGCCAGCTTGAACTTGAAGCCCTCGCCCGTCCAATCGCGTGCCTCGGGGTCAAAGGCCATGACGCGCAGGAAATCACCTTCGTTCTCGCCGCTCGCGGCCAGCAGAGGTTTCTCGAGCATGGCCCAAAGCAAACCCGTTTCAGGCTGCAGCGCCATGCCCTCGTACCCGCCCGAGCGTGGCACGGTCCAATCCGTCCCCTTCACCGATGTGGCCGAGATACCGGGCGTGTCCGGCCCTTTCAGCTGCACACCATCCACCATCGTCGGATAGACGCCCTTGATCCGCCCGTCCAATGTGGCCTCGATCAGATAGGGGCCGAACTCCTCGCCGATCCAGATGCTGTCGCCAACGCGCTGGATGCTCTCCAGATCGAAATCCGCGCCGGTCAGATAGCGGCTGTCGGTCCCGCCATAGGAAATGCGGAAAGGCACTTTGAAATCGGGATCATGCAGGAAAACGGTTTCCTTGATCTCGACCTCGCCTGTGTCGAAATCAGCGTCCATCCGGCTGAAGAACAACAGTGTATCGGGGCTGTTCGCCTTGGAGCCAAAGCCGTTGTCCGTCAGCACATAGACCGACCCATCCTCGGCACGGTTCATCGCGAAACCGGAAAACCCCTGCAACGGCTGGCCAATGAACGGCAGGTTCAGCCCCGTCAACCGTTTACCATGCAGCCCGCCCGTGTCGCCTGGCACCGACATCGGCACGCCATTGCGCGCGCCACCAGTGAACTTACCACTGATCCACGCATCCTTCGGCGCATCCGCAGGCGGCGCGACAAGGCTCAGCGCAGGCAGGTAGGCATGGCCCGCAAGCGTGGCATCAAACGTCTCTTGCGCGGCAGCGGGGACGGCCAGAAGGGACAGGGCAAGGGGAAAAATAGGGTGTTTCATAAGGGCTCTCCGTTAAAGACGGCCCCTGATCCGCGATTCTGGTAACAGCCGCGTAACGCAAAGGTGACGGTTCCACGACAGGCGCGGAATTGGGGAGAGACGTGATGGATAGGTGGGATAATGGCGGAGGAGGTGGGATTCGAACCCACGGTACGCTCTCACGCACGCTGGTTTTCAAGACCAGTGCATTCGACCACTCTGCCACTCCTCCGCAGCAAGCACCGCATAGAGGGGTGTCAGCGATTCTGCAAACCTGGAAATGACGCGCACCGTGGCGCCGTTACGCAAGACATTGGCAGCCCGTGTTGGGCGGGTTCCGGCCGGGTGGGGAAATTTGCCGATGCCGTCCTGTCAGCCTTTCCAAAACCCCTTTACCCGCGTTAGTGTAGCGCAAAGACCCCGGCAATGGGGCATCAAACATGCCGTATTGACGGCGCGATCAGGCGGCGGCGGACAACGCCGCGCCAGCAGGCAAGGACGACGGACATGAACAGCCTCAGGCTACACCCTTTTTCTGGCAACCGGCCGCTGCGGTGCACGGTAGGGGTTTTGCTGATGATGACGACTTTGGCGGGCTGCGATGCGGTCGGCAATCTGACCGGCGGTCAGAAAGGCTCTGCTGCGGTGGCGTCCAGCTCGACCAAGCTGGTGGAGCGTGACGTCGAGGCGCCCGAGGTTTTCTCGGTCAGTGATCAGGGGCTTTGGGACGGACGCCCCAGCCTTGGCGGTGTCTGGGTCGCGCATCCCGATGTCACCGATCCCGAACGGGTGATCATCCGCAACGAGGCCAATGGCAAATTCGTCATCGGCGCGTTGTTCCGCCGTGAACGCGATCTGCCCGGACCCAAGCTGCAGATGTCGTCGGATGCGGCGGCGGCCCTTGGTATTCTGGCCGGTGCCCCTGCGCCATTGAACGTCACTGCCCTGCGCCGTCAGGAGGTCGACGACACCCCTGCCCCCGACGCAGCCCCCGAAGGCACGATCGAAACCCCGTCGGAAGTGACAGAAACCACGCTTGATCCAGTCGCTGTCACTGCCGGTGCCGCGATTGATGCCGCCCCCGCTGCGGCGAAACCCGCTGCCCCTACGGCCCCGAAACCCGCGGCCCCCAAACCTGCGTCTTCGCTGGCCAAACCCTTTGTCCAGATCGGCATTTTCAGCGTAGAGGCAAATGCCGAACGCGCGGCCAACCAGATGCGCAGCGCGGGCATGTTGCCCACCGTCAAACGCAGCGAGATCAACGACAAGCCGTTCTGGCGCGTGGTCGTCGGCCCTGCGGCAACGAAATCCGAACTGACCAATTTGCTGAAATCCATCAAGACCGAAGGGTTCTCTGACGCCTACGCCGTGTCGAACTGACCCACCGCCAAAGGAAACTGCCATGATCCGTATTTTTGCAGCCACGATTGCGACCCTTCTGTTGGCCCTGCCCGCGCAGGCGTTCGAGACACAGGCCCGCGCGGCCTATGTGGTCGACCAGACCACCGGCACCGTGCTGCTGACCAAGAACGCGGATGAACCCCTGCCGCCGGCCTCCATGTCGAAACTGATGACGCTGTATATGGCGTTCGAGGCGATCGAACGGGGCAAAAGCAATGGCGGGCTCGACCTGACAGAGGAACTGCCCGTGTCGCAGCACGCCATGTCCTACGGCGGGTCGACCATGTTTCTGGACACCACCGACCGCGTAAAGGTCGAAGACCTGCTGCGCGGCATCATCGTGCTGTCGGGCAATGACGCCTGCGCCGTGATCGCCGAAGCGCTGAGCCCCGATGGGTCAGAGGCCGGTTTTGCCCGCCTGATGACCCAGCGGGCGCAGCAGATGGGCATGACCAACTCGACCTTCGCGAACTCCAACGGCTGGCCTGCCGCCGGTCACCGCATGTCGCTGCGCGATCTGGGGCTGCTGGCCACCCGCCTGATCGAGGATTACCCGCAGTACTACCCGATGTTCTCGCAGCGCGAATTCCTGTTTGACGGGCGCGCACCGCAAAACAAGACCAACCGCAACCCGCTGCTGGGGCTTGGCATCGGCGCGGACGGGCTGAAAACCGGCCACACCGAAGAAGCAGGCTACGGGCTTGTCGGCTCTGCCAAACAGGGCGACCGCCGCGTTGTGTTTGTTCTGTCCGGTCTCGAAAGCGCCGCGGCCCGCGCGCAGGAATCGGAATCGATTGTGAACTGGGCCTTCCGCCAATTCTCGCAACGGTCCATGGGCAAAGCCGGCACCATGATTGCCGAAGCCCCCGTGGCGCTTGGCGCGCAGGGTGCCGTTGGCCTTGAACTGGAAAGCGATCTGTCGGTGCTGGTGCCTGTGTCCGGCGGCAGCGATGTCTCTGCCGAGGTGGTTTATACCGGCCCGCTGCGCGCGCCCATCACCAAGGGCCAGAACATCGGCGAACTGGTGCTGACCCGCGGTGACCTGCCAGAGGTACGTGCCCCGCTGGTTGCCCGCGACAGCGTTGCCGCAGGGGGGTTCATGGTCAAACTTGAAGCCGCCGCCCGCCATCTGCTGACCCGGTTGAACGAAGGGCCAGAGGCCGCTTCGTGAGCACCGCGGCCAAGGGCCTGTTCATCAGCTTCGAAGGCATCGACGGCTCGGGCAAATCGACCCAGACCAAATTACTGAAAGACCGGCTTGAGGCCGACGGGCATCAGGTCGTGCTGACCCGCGAACCCGGCGGCTCCCCCGGGGCCGAGGAAATTCGCGCCCTGGTCTTGCAGGGCGATCCTGACCGCTGGTCCGCCCGAACCGAGATCCTGCTGTTCACCGCCGCCCGTCGGGATCACCTTGAACGCACGATCCTGCCTGCGCTCGAGGCGGGCAAGATCGTGATCTGCGACCGCTTTGCCGATTCCACCCGGATGTATCAGGGGCTCAGCCGGGGTGACCTGCGCGGTGCCGTGGACCAACTGCACAGCCTGATGATCGGCGTCGAGCCCGATGTCACCGTCCTGATCGATATGGACCCCGGCGAAGGGCTCAGCCGCGCCTTGTCGCGCAACACGGTCGAGGAACGGTTCGAGGATTTCGGCGAAAGCCTGCAGGTCGCCATGCGCGCCGGCTTCCTGTCGCTTGCCGCTGAATTCCCCGATCGTTTCGTCACCATCAACGGCGCACAATCCATCGATGCGGTGGCGGCGGATGTGTTTGCGCAGGTGCGCCCGCGTCTTGATGCGCGCTGACCCCTTTTCCTGCCGCCGCAATCTGCTAGACCACGTGACATGAGTGATGACGCCCCCCAGCCCGACCGTATCGACGGCGCGCGCCACCCGCGCGACACGCCGCAGCTTTTCGGCCAGTCGGCGGCAGAGGCCGCGTTCCTCGATGCTTTCAACTCGGGCAAGCTGCACCACGGCTGGCTGCTGACCGGACCGCGTGGGGTGGGCAAGGCCACCTTGGCGTGGCGTATTGCGCGGTTCTTGCTGGCCACCCCCGATGCAGAGGACGGCGGCATGTTCGACACCCCCGCCCCCACCAGCCTTGATATCGATCCCGACCACCCCGTCGCCCGCCGTATCGCGGCCGGGGGCGAAGGCGCGCTGAAGGCGATCACGCGCTCTGTTGACGAGAAAACCAAACGGCTGCGCAAGCAGATCGTCGTGGATGACATCCGCAAGCTGAACGGGTTCTTCCAGATGTCCGCTGCCGATGGCGGGCGCCGTGTCGTGATCGTCGATGACGCCGACCTGATGAACCCCAATGCCGCGAACGCGCTGCTCAAGATGCTGGAAGAGCCGCCCGCCCGCGCGATCATGCTGCTGATCAGCCACCGCCCCTCTGGCCTGCTACCCACCATCCGCTCGCGCTGCCGGACCCTGCGGCTCGGCACCCTGACGCCGGACGATATGGCGCAGGCGCTCGGCCAGTCCGAGGTGGATATTCAGGGCGATCCCGCAGCGCTCGCGGCGCTTTCCGGCGGGTCTGTCGGCGGCGCGCTGTCCCTGTCGCTGATGGGCGGTCTGGCGATGTATGGCGAACTGGTCGCCCTGCTTGATACGATGCCGCGGCTGGACCGCGCCCGCGCGCTCAAACTGGCAGAGGCCGCCGCCGCCCGCGGGGCCGAAGAAAAACTGTCACTGCTGTTCACGCTGGTGGATCTGCTGATGCTGCGATTGGCCCGCACCGGTGCCCTTGGCCGCCCACCCGAAACCGCCGCCGCCCCGAACGAGGCCGCCGTGCTGACCCGCCTGTCGCCCACCCCCGCCCAAGGACGGGTCTGGGCCGAGACCGCGCAAGACATCGGCACCCGCGCGCGCCACGGGATGGCGGTCAACCTTGACCCTGCCGCACTGGTCCTAGATACCCTGTTCAAGATGGGCGACGCCGCACCGCGCTAGCCCACGCAAGACGAACAGGCAGGACCCCAGGCATGACAGACAGCACCCGCGACATTCACCCGATCACCGACAGTCACTGCCACCTGGACTTTCCCGATTTCGACGGTGAACTGCCCGATGTGATCGCCCGCGCCCAAGCCGCAGGGGTGACACGCATGGTCACCATCTGCACCAAGCTCAAGAACGAACCCGCCGTGCGCGCCATTGCCGAGGCGCATGCCCCGGTTTTCTATGCCGCCGGCACCCACCCGATGAGCGTCGCGACAGAGCCGATGGCCAGCTATGACGACCTGATGGCGCTGACCAAACACCCCAAGATGGTGGGCATCGGCGAAACGGGGCTGGATTACCACTACACTGCCGACAGCGCCGAGGCGCAGCAAGCCAGCCTGCGCACCCATATCGCCGCGTCCCGTGACAGCGGCCTGCCCCTGATCATCCACGCCCGTGACGCCGATGACGATATGGCCCGTATCCTCAGAGAGGAACATGCCAACGGGGCCTACCCTTGCGTGATGCACTGCTTCTCCTCGACGCAGGCGCTTGGCCGTGCAGCGCTGGATCTGGGGTTCTACCTGTCGATGTCGGGCATCACCGCCTTCCCAAAATCCCAGGACCTGCGCGACATCTTTGCCGATGCCCCGCTGGACCGGATATTGGTCGAAACCGACAGCCCCTATCTGGCCCCGCCGCCCCATCGCGGCAAACGCAACGAACCCGCCTTTACCGCCCATACGGCGCGGCGTGGTGCCGAAACCTTCGGCATCGATTATGCCAGCTTTGCCGCGCAGACGCAGGCGAATTTCGACCGGCTGTTTACCAAGGCCGCCCAATATCAGGACGCCGCCTGATGGCCGAGATGAAGATCACCATCCTGGGCTGCGGCTCGTCTGGCGGGGTGCCGCGCCTTGGCGGGCACTGGGGGGCCTGCGATCCGGCCAACCCCAAGAACGCAAGACGCAGATGCTCCATCCTGGTCGAGCGGATCACGGATGCGGGCACGACATCGGTGCTGATCGACACCTCCCCCGATATGCGCAGCCAGCTGCTTGATGCGGGCGTCGGACGGCTGGACGCGGTGCTTTATACCCACTCCCACGCCGATCATGTGCACGGGTTGGATGACCTGCGGATGATCGTGATCAACATGCGCCAACGTCTGCCGGTCTGGGCCGACACGCCCACGCGCGAGGCGCTGCTGGACCGTTTCGGCTATGTGTTCATCCAGCCCCCCGGATCGTCCTACCCGCCGATCCTCGAGATGAACCATATTGACGGCGACGTGACGATCGACGGGCCCGGTGGCACGCTCTGCTTCACGCCCTTTCTGGTGAACCACGGCGGGATGGATGCGCTTGGCTTCCGCGTCAATGATGTGGCCTATCTGCCCGATGTGGCGCAGATCCCCGATGACATCTGGCCCCACCTCAAGGGCCTGCGCTGCTGGATCGTCGACGCGCTGCGCCGCGACCCGCATCCAACCCACAGCCACCTGGCTCAGACCCTGGACTGGATCGAACAGATGGCACCGCAAACCGCTGTGCTGACCAATATGCACAACGACCTCGACTATGACACGCTGGCCGCGGAAACCCCCGACCATATCGAACCCGCCTTTGATGGCATGACCCTGAGCTTTCCGGTCTAGCCCCCGCCCGCGGGGTCCGGACTTCATTTTGCCCTATAAACTCCACGGGGGCGTGGGGGTGTGAAACCCCCACTCCGACAGCGCCACCCGCACCCAAGGCCATATCTCTCGTGCAAACGCTTCTCGAAGTCATCCTGCCCGTCTTCCTTGTCATCGGCTTTGGCTATGTCTCTGTCTGGCGAGGCTATTTTCCGGTCTCGGGCATCGACGGGGTCATGCGGTTCGCGCAAAGCTTCGCGATCCCCTGCCTGCTGTTCCAATCGATCGCGCATCTGGATCTCTCGGCCTCTTTCGACCCGCGACTGCTGTTCAGCTTCTACACCGGTGCGGCGGTCTGTTTCACGCTGGGTCTGTTCGGCGCGCGCATCCTGTTCAAACGCGACTGGGAAGACTGTGTGGCCATCGGGTTCTGCAGCCTCTTTTCCAACTCGGTCCTGCTGGGGCTGCCGATCACCGAACGCGCCTATGGGCCCGAGGCGCTGATCGGGAACTTTGCGATCATCGCCATCCACTCGCCCTTTTGCTACGGGCTGGGGATCACGGTGATGGAGTTCGTGCGCAACCGGGGCCAATCCGGTCCGGCCTTTGCGCGCAATGTGGCGCGGGCGATGTTCCACAACCCGCTGGTTCTGGGCATTCTCGCGGGCTTTGCCGTGAACTTTAGCGGGCTGGCGATCCCCGGTGTGATCGACGACGCGCTGTCGCTGATCGTACGCGCTGCCCTGCCCGCGGCACTCTTTGCCTTGGGCGGCGTGTTGATCCAGTACCGCCCCGAGGGCGACAGCAAGACCATCGCCATGGTCTGCCTTTTGGCACTGATCGTGCATCCCGCGATTGTCTGGTTCATGGGCAGCGGCTTTGGCCTGCCGCAGGATCTGTTCCGCTCGGGCGTGCTGACGGCAGCGATGGCACCGGGGTTCAACGCCTATATCTTCGCCAATATGTATGGCCGCGCGCGGCGGGTCGCGGCAAGCTCGGTGCTGGTGGCGACGGTGGGGTCGGTGCTGACCGCGTGGCTCTGGCTCAGCGTGCTGCCATGATGCCCGTGCTCTATTCTTTCCGGCGCTGCCCCTATGCTATGCGCGCGCGGCTCGCGCTGCGGTCGGCCCGCCAGCAGGTGCAGCTGCGCGAGGTCGTGCTGCGCGACAAGCCCGCCGCCTTTCTCGCGACCTCGCCCAGTGGGACAGTGCCCTGTCTGGCGCTGGATACGGGCGAGGTCATTGACGAAAGCCTCGACATCATGATCTGGGCTCTGCGCCGACACGATCCCGAAGGACTGCTAAAAATGCCTGACGCGGGATGGGACTGGATCAACCGCTGCGAAGGGCCGTTCAAACAGGCACTGGACCGCACGAAATACGCCACCCGCTATCCCGACGCCGACCCGGAGGCAGAGCGGGCCAAAGCCGCCGCCCATCTGGCGGCGCTGGACGCGCAAATTGGCACCTATATTTTCGACACCCCCAGCCTTGCCGACATGGCGATCGCCCCCTTCGTGCGGCAGTTCGCCTTCATCGACAAACCCTGGTTCGACGCGCAGCCCTGGCCGCAGTTGCAGGCGTGGTTGGACCGGTTCCTGACCTCGCAGGCCTTTGCCGCCGTGATGGATAAATACCCGCAATGGGCAGAGGGCGACGCGCCTACGGTCTTTCCTGCCTAGGCCGACAAACCCTTCGCCCCGCCCCCGCGTACGCTGCATCGCGGCACAAGTTACCCTACGTCACAAAGCCGCGCCGCTGCCCTGACAGCCGTCAGGCAGGTTGCCACAGCGGCGTGCACACTCCTAACCTTGGGTCGTGATCCCACCGGATCACAACAACCGGGAGGAGATATAATGAGACATTTCAGATCAGGTCTGGTCGCCGGGGCGCTGGCCCTTGGCACCGCCTTTGCCACCCTAACCCCCGCATGGGCCCAAGAGCTGCCCCGCGGCGATGCGACCGCCTTGGGGTTCGACCCTGACCGACTGGCGCGGATGGATGCCACCTTTGGCGCGCTGGTGGACAAGGGGATGACGCCGGGGGCCGTGCTGATGCTGATCCGCGACGGTCAGATCGCGCATCTGTCCACCATGGGCAAACGCACCCCCGACGGGGAGCCGATGACCGAAGACACGCTGTTCCGCATCTACTCCATGACCAAACCCATCACATCCGTCGCCGCGATGATGCTGGTCGAAGAAGGCAAACTGCTGCTGAACGCGCCCGTCTCGACCTATCTGCCCGCCTATAAAACCCTGAGTGTGGTCACCGGCGAGAAAGACGCCGAGGGCAAGCCCGTGACCCGCCCCGCCAAAGGCGTGATGACCGTCCGCGACCTGATGCGCCATACCTCGGGGCTGACCTATGGCTTCTTCGGGGCCGGTCCCGCGCGCGACGCCTATAACGCGGCCGGGGTCGCCTCGCCCGAGAACACGGCGATCGAACAGGCCAATCTGCTGGCGTCCCTGCCGCTGGAGCATGACCCCGGCACCACATGGGAATACTCCCGCGCGACGGATGTTCTGGGCGCGGTGGTAGAGGTCGCCTCAGGCCAGACGCTTGAGGAATTCATGAAGGCGCGTATTTTCGACCCGCTGGGGATGGAGGATACGGCCTTCTACATCGATGACGCTGCGGATTTCCCGCGGATCGCCGAACCCTTCGCCGATCAGGCCAAACTGGGCAGCCGCGATGTTTTTGACCCGCGCGTGCGCAAGCCGAACCAGTCGGGCGGCGGCGGGCTGATGTCCACCGTGCATGACTACGCCAAATTCGCGCAGATGATGCTGAATGGCGGAGAGTTGAACGGCACGCGGCTGCTGTCGCCTAAGTCGGTGCAGCTGATGACCTCGAACCACCTTGAAGGCATCAAACCCGGCAAATACTACCTGCCCGGCCCCGGCTACGGCTTTGGTCTGGGGTACGGTGTGCGGCTCGATACTGGTAACGCCCCGTCGTTTGGCTCTGCCGGCTCATACTACTGGGGAGGTGCCGCGGGCACCGGCTATCACGCGGACCCTGCCGAAGATATGATCGCGCTGCTGATGATCCAATCGCCTGCCAATCGGGGGCCGCTGCGGCTGATCTTCAAGAACCTCGCCTTTAGCACGCTGGCCGACAGCCGCGTCGACGACTGACCTCGCGGGGCCACGCGCCCTGCCCCATACCCTCGCGCAAAAGGCCCCTGACGTCGGGGCCTTTTGTCGTTCAGCACGATAGATCGCTGGCTTGCGACAGGGGAACCCCCTAAAATTTCACACCGGCCATTGTCAGCGGGATGGTCCGCGTTACGTCATCGCTTTGATTATAAAGGGTTCACATTGTGGCAACAGAAACACTCGGCGCGCTAAATCCTGTAACTGCGATCGCATTGGTCGGCGCGATCGGGGTGGGGTCTCAATGGATCGCATGGCGGCTGCGCATGCCCGCCATCGTGCTGATGCTGGTGGCCGGTATCCTGATCGGGCCGGTTCTGGGCATCTTCGACCCCGCACGGGATATCGGGCCGTTGATGGGGCCAATGATCTCTATCGCCGTGGCGATTATCCTGTTCGAGGGCGGTCTGTCGTTGAACTTTCACACGCTGCAGGACGCGGTCGGCGGTGTCCGGCGGCTGGTCTATATCGGCGCGCCCCTTGGCTGGCTGATGTCCGCACTGTCGCTGCATTATGTGGCGGGGCTCAGCTGGTCCAGCGCGGCCGTCTTTGGCGGGATCATGATCGTGACCGGCCCCACGGTGATCGCGCCGCTCTTGCGCACCGCGCGGCTGTCACGCCGCCCTGCCACCCTGCTGCAATGGGAGGCGATCCTGAACGACCCCATTGGCGCGCTGGCCGCCGTGCTGGCCTTCGAGGTCGTCATTGCGCTGAACACCGCCACAACGGCGTCCGAGGCGATGCTGGAGCTGTTTATCGGTGCCGCCGTCGCTACTGCCGCCGGTGTCGCTGCGGGGATCGGCCTGTCGCGCGCCTTCAAACGCGGCTGGGTGCCCGAGTATATGAAGGTGCCCGTGCTCTTTGCCCTGCTGCTGGGGGTCTTTGCCGCGTCCGATGCCGTGCTGCATGAAAGCGGGCTGCTGGCGGTGACCATCATGGGGATCGTGATCGCGAACTCCAAACTGCCCAGCTACGAGGAAATGCGCCGCTTCAAGGAACATGCCACCGTGCTGCTGGTGTCGGGCGTGTTCATCCTCCTGGCCGCAGGGCTGGATGTCGAGGCGCTTGGCAATCTTGACTGGCGCGCGGCGGCCTTTGTGGCGGTGGTGGTGCTGGTCGCACGGCCTGTGACGGTGTTTATCTCGCTCGTCGGGTCAGGCATCCCGTTTCGCGAAAAATTGCTGGTGGCCCTGACCGGACCGCGCGGCGTCGTGCTGGTCGCGGTCGCGGGGCTGTTTGGCGAACGCCTGCTCAGCCTCGGGTTCGAGGACGCCGCCCTGATCGCACCGCTTGCCTTTGCGCTTGTGGCGGTGACCGTGGTGGTCAACGGCTTCACCCTTGCCCCCTTTGCACGGCTTTTGGGGCTGACCGGTGCGGACACGCCCGGCGTGGTGATCATCGGCGGCTCGGACTGGACAACGCAGTTGGCCGAAGTGCTGAAAAAAGCGAAGATTCCGGTGCTGATGACCGACCCCAACTTCATCCGCCTGCGCAAGGCGCGTGCGGCGGGGATCGATACATTTTCGGGCGATATTCTGTCAGAAGCGGCAGAGCAGCGCGTGGAACTCGTCAGCTATGCCACGCTGATCGCTGCCACGGATAACGACGCTTACAACACGCTGGTCACCACCGACCTGGCACCGGAATTCGGCCGCGAGAATGTGTTTCAGGTGATGCGCGAGAAATCCGAAAGCAGCCGCCACCAGTTACCCCGCACCCTTGGCGGCCGGCCCTTGGGGCTAGAGGCGACCCATGCGGAACTGCGTGATCTGATCGCCCAAGGCTGGCGCTTCCGCAGCACGCGTCTGTCCGAGGAGTTCACGCTGGAAGATTGGCGCGCCGAAAGCCCCGAGGCGCGGTTGCTTGCCCAGATCACCACCAGCGGCGAGATCAAGTTCATGCGCAAGAACGAGGAGTTCAAAGGCGGCGACGGCATCCATGTGATCGCTCTTCGCCCGCCGGAGGAGTGATCAGACCACACCCACCCGCGCAGCATACTATCTGCGCGGGTATTTCAGCTTCGCATTAACCTTAATTGGACCATTTTTTCGCCACACCGGTCAGGCAGTTGCTTCAGTCATGTAGGTAACCAACTGAAAAGGCACATCTATGTTAATAAGTTCACTTTTCTCTGGCGGCAGCCAGCAGTCTCAGCCCAAAGGGGCCGAGAAACAGAAAGATAAGTCCGAGACCGGTAACACCGAAAAGAACAACGCCAAAGCCAAAGACGACCAGCCGGCCGCGCAAGAGACGCAGCCCACCGCTGAAACTGCCCCCGCGCAGTCGTCTCAGGCCGCCGCCCCTGCGCAGAAAGCGCAAGCCCCCGCTGCGGAGGCTCCGGCCCCCGTCGCCCCAACCCCGGTTGCCACCTCGGACGCCGAAGACAGCGGCATGAGCGAGGCGCAAGCCCGCGCCGCAGCCGAAGCCCGGATCGAAGCCGCACAAGCCCGCAGCCTGATCGACTCGATCGCGCCGGTCAGCAGCTCGCCGCAGCAGGCCAGCAAATCCTACCTGTCGGCCCTGCTGAAATCGAACGCGCCAACAGAGGCCGCATCAACGGCCAAATCCGCCGCTGAGCCCGTCGCCGACAAGGCCGACAAAGCGCTGAAAGCCGCCGCCTAACCCACGCAGCCCCGCCGCGCCCGAACACCCTTCGGGCGCGGCGCATGGTTCACGGCCAAGACAGACATCAAAACGCAGGCGCTGAAGCGCGCGAATTATGTATGATTATCAATAAGTTGAAATGGTGCAGGTGAAGGGACTCGAACCGTTGTAGGGGGTGTAAAAACTACTGATTGATTGACCGGTAGCTGTCGGGCTCAATCTCTGAGCTACTCCCTATCCGTTGGACAGGATTTGGCGTAATTTAAGCTACTCTCTGCACCTGCCGATCGGGTTGATTGATATCATTTCTCTGCCAATAGACCAGCGCCGGTGGCTTGCCGCCGAGGGCTGAGTGAGGACGCTGGTGGTTGTAGAAGGTCATCCATTTCCGAATGGCTGCTTTTGTCTCTGATCCGGTCTCCCAGGCATGCAGGTAGACACACTCGTATTTCAGGGTGCGCCACAACCTCTCAATGAAGATATTGTCGAGGAACCTGCCTTTCCCATCCATCCCCTGCCCGTAAGGGCATTGCGCAGCAATGTCCCGAGAGGGGAGATCCGCACCCCGGAACGCCGCAGCCGATCCGTCCAAGCGAAGGACGTGAACTGGGATCCCTGATCTGTGTTCATGATCTCGGGCGGGCCGAACTTATGAATGGCCTCGTTCAGCGCTTCGACGCAGAAGTCGGCCTCCAGGGTGTTCGAGATCCGCCAGGACAGAACCTTTCGAGTGTGCCAGTCCATGATCGCCACCAGATAGAGGAACCCTCGGCGCATGGGCAGATAGGTGATGTCCGAACACCAGACCTGGTTCGGGCGATCCACCCGCAGACCTCGCAGCAGGTAGGGATAGGTCTTGTGACCCTTCGCCGGCCTGCTCGTGTTGGGCTTCTGGTAAATCGGCATCAGCCCCATGAGGCGCATTAGCCGGCGTATCCGCTTCTCGTTCACGAGATGCCCGTCATTCCGCAAGTGCCAGGTCATCCACTGGCCGTCAGGGTATTACCGTAGGTAATGTCCCGAGAGGCTGCCGGACACCGAAGAACGGCGTCTCCAGGAACTGCTCATCGATCTGCCGCATCAGGCCGTGGTTCTGTTCGGTCTCGCCCTTCGGCTCGTAGTAATAGGACGAGCGCGCAATCGACAGCAGCCTGCACTGCTGACCGATGGACATCTGGGGATGGTTAGGCTCGATCATACCACGCCTCACTTCCCGCCCCAGGCTTCAGCTTTCGTTCCAAAAAAGAGTTGGCCACGGCCAGCTCCCCAATCTTGGCGTGCAGCTCCTTCACCTGCTCCTCGTCGACCTCAAGTCTCTTGCCGCCTCCGCGTTCGAACACGCCGGACGCGCCTTCGAGCAGGGCCGCTTCCATTGATGGATCATCGTCGGATTGAATCGCCCCGAGTTTGTCGGAGACCATCAACTTAAGTAAGGATGATGGTTATGACAAAAAGCAAAATGGCAAATCGCTATTCACCTGAGGTTCGCGCGCGTGCGGTCCGGATGGTCTTCGAGCATCAAGGCTCATACGAAACGCAGGCGGGCGCGATTGCGGCCAATGCATCCCGTTGACCGGCAGTGGTTTGCCCGCAAACCACGAGAGGGGAAGATCGGCTGTATTCCCCAGACCTTGAGCGGATGGGTCAAGCAGGCCGAGAAGGACAGCGGCATGCGTGATGGCGTGACAACCGAGGAACGCGACCGGATCAAGACTCTCGAACGAGAGAACAGGG